>Ga0308161_1000002_pt1 | contig 940923 bp, 857 predicted proteins | sample PhyFR2_FD_201034 | JGI IMG/M metagenome (GOLD analysis project Ga0308161, IMG submission 201034) | Phyllosphere microbial communities from UC Gill Tract Community Farm, Albany, California, United States - DLSLF.R2 | ecosystem: Host-associated > Plants > Phyllosphere > Unclassified | place... | reverse complement strand
CTTCTTTTACAATTTGAAGTTTTAAACTTAAACTGTAATCTTTTTGAGTGCGCTTTATGTAAAGCGATTTTAATTGTTCTTCCATAACGATTCTTTTTTTTGTGTATCGATATTTCAGGACTAGACAAATTTGTAAAATAAAAGGCTGTTTCAAATCTTGAAACAGCCTTTTTATAATTTAAGATTATTTATTCAGAAATAAATAATCTCCTCTCAAAAGAGACTTTACATATCCCTCTAAATTATTTTGCATCATTAAATTTGAGACAATTAATTTCGTAGAAGATAAATTTCTTTTTTTATTTAATTTTTTTATTAAGCTGATTATTTCTTCTAAATCTTCTTTAGTATTACGAGCAAAATTATTATAAATGTTGTCTGTAAATTCGTTAAAACGGATACTCTTAATAATCTCCCGCTTTTTCTTATCATCCCAGTTATTTTCTTTAGCAGTTTGCTCTACTTTATTTTTACAATAGTTATTAAAATAATTTTCGAATTCAGTTACTTTAATAAGTTCATCAATAAGAATTTTATTGTGCTCTGTAGGCATCGATGGCGGTGGTGGAGCTTGTGCAAGAGCAAATGAGGCAACAAAAAAGGTTAATAGTAATAAAATATTTTTCATAGTTATATATTGGAAAATGTTTTTCTTGTTTTGCAATCACGAATGTACGTATCAATCAAATCGTAAAGCGTTTGTTTTTTACTCTCTTCAAGCTGTTCCAAATCTTTTATTCTGTCTACCGTTCTTTTATCAAAAGAAACCTGATTGGTTCCACCGACCAAATAATCCAAACTTACACCAAGAGCATCTGCAATCTTTTTGGCAGCATCAACAGAAGGAATCGCTTCACCTCTTTCGTACTTGCCAATCATCACACGAGATACTTCGCTTTTATCCGCCAATCGCTTTGGGAAAAGCCGTTTTTGTCTGTTAATTTTTTTACGACTGTACCTATTGTTTATATCTTTTAAGGTATTAAACCACTGTATTTATTGATAATAAGCAAATTGAAAAGAAACATAATAACAAATATAAACAATTTAATGGTTATAGAAATATGATAATACTTGAAGAGTTTTTATTAAATATAAAAAAGAGCTCCATCAATGAACATATAGTGGATAAAATAGAAAATTTAGCATTAAAAACAAATATTAATTTTTGAAAACAGCGCTAAGAAGTAACTGATTTATGGGAATACCGACTTACTTTATTATATTTGTTAGACCATCACACCACACAAAATCTTACCACCATGAAAAAACTCCTTTTAGCCATTCTCGGCATTCTCATTATTGTAGTTGCTGTACTTTTAGTTAAAACATATACCTATCCCTTTAAAAAGAATACAGCGGTAACTTCTGAAGGATGGAAACCTGTCAAAAATGATTCTGCATTAATGCGTCTGTCAGGAGGTATTAAAATCCCTACAGTTTCTACAGGCAGCTTAGGAGAATTTAATTATGCTCCGTTTGATAATTTTAAAAAATACCTAAAGACCTCTTATCCTTTAGTATATCAAAATACCGAAAACACTGAAGTCAATACCTATGCATTGATTTTCCGGCTTAAAGGAAGTGATTCTTCACTGGAACCTATTCTTTTTCTTTCCCATATAGATGTGGTGCCACCCGGAGACGCCGATGTAAAAAGTAAGGAGCAGAATATTTTCAGACCCGATGATAAGCCGTTGCCTCCCATTTCCAAAGTAGCAGAAGACTGGGATTTTGAACCTTTTTCAGGAAACGTTGCGAACGGAAGGATATATGGAAGAGGAGCCATCGACATGAAAGGAATGCTGTTCTCCCTGATGGAATCCATGAATACCATAATTAAAAATAAAACCATTCCGAAACGTGATATCTACCTAGCTTTCGGTTTCGATGAAGAAGTAGGAGGGCAAAAAGGAGCGATGCAGATTGCAGATTATTTTAAGAAAAAAGGGTTAAAGTTCGATGCAGTATATGATGAAGGCGGACTCATCATGCAGAAGGGAAATGTAGCAGGAATAGATTCTGATGTAGCCGTAGTAGGCTGTGCAGAAAAAGGCTTCTTGTCGGCAAAAATTAAGGTGAAAGGTCTTGGTGGACATTCTTCAATGCCACCTATGGAAAGTGCCATAGGAAAAGCTGCTGTTATTATGCAGCGACTCGAAGATCATCAGATGAAACCCACCATAACCCCGCTGATTAAGAATTTTTTTGATAATATTGGAGAAGCTATGCCATTCTCGAGCAGGCTCGCTATTTCAAACCAATGGCTGTTGAAGCCTCTTCTTTTATCTCAGCTTACCAAAAATAATACAACCAATGCACTGGTTCGTACGACAACTGCTCTGACTATGATGAAAGGAAGTGACGGAACCAACGTCCTTTCTCCGGAAGTGGAATTTGTTGTTAATTTCAGACTTCTTCCTGGTGATACAGCGAAAGAAGTTCGTGAGCATATCGCAAAAGTAACAGAGGGTTTCGATGTTGAAGTTGAAGAGATCGACAATACAAGGGAGGCATCTGCAGTTTCTCCTGCTAATAAAAAAGCTTACCAATTAATAGAAGCCGGAATCAAAGAAATTAATCCGGGTGCAATTGTTACCCCATATCTCACCATGGCGGGTACTGATGCCTACAAATATCAGATCGTAAGCAAAAATATCTACAGATTTATGCCCATCAGAATCAACAGCTCAGAACAGCAAAGTATTCACAGCACCAACGAGTATATCAGTATTGAGAACTATCTTAAAATGATTCATTACTTTGAATATGTGATGAAGAATTATGATAAATAATGATACTGTATGAGCGTTAGAGAGTTTTAGGGTAGGAGAGTTTGCAGTAATGAAATAGTTAGAAGTTTTAGAGGTAAAACAGATATAGAATACCAGTTAAGATAGTTTAAAGTCTGAATCTGATGTCTAGCATCTGATATCCGGCCTCAACTTTCTCATTAATACATTTTACGTTTTACATTGTACAAAAAAAATAACACGTCAAGTTTTGTCGCATTACAGCAATAGCTTTGTCTTATCAAAATTACAGAGCTATGGAATTGCCGTTTTACTTAACATTTAAAGAATTTGAACGTCACTATTACGATACCCTTGAAAAATGGTTTGAAGAATATCATAATGCCAGCGAGATCGATTATCTTAAGGCTCTTGCAGATCTTTACAGTCCTTATCTATACTACAGCTTTACAGATGACAGACTTCTTGCTGATGCATCAATGGAGATCAAAGACTGCTTTTTTCCTTATCATGAAAAGATAGGAATCCCTTTCTGTACAAGCTGTGAAAACGGAAAGCATGCTAAAACAGCCAAAGGCATGAATCATATTTTTGAATGGAAAACCATTACCATGATGGAATATGCACAACATATCCTGGATAAGGTCAACAGATATTTATTAAAAAACAGCAGCTCACGAGACACTAATAAGACTCTTCTTGATTACATCAATGAGCGTGAGATCATTACATCAAGAGAAGGAGCCGGGTATTGTGTTAACTACAATCAACATCAGTCGGCGGTTCCTTTCCTGAAAGCTTATCTTCCGCATTACGGACAGACTGTAAATATTGCTGTTTACCGGGATTTTATTTTTTCTGTAGCGCAGATTGCAGAATATATTGACAGAAAGCTTAGAGCTGTACAGGCTTTTGAACATACCGTGTACATTAAATTAAAATCAGAGGCTAAATTTAAAGTCCAGATGAGTCATCAGTTTCTGACGATCTGTAATTAAATTCTACCAAACATTCATATCTAAATTATATTCACAGGAATCCTTAATGGGCTCCAGATAAATCCTGACAGTTCTGTCAGGATTTTGTTGTTTTGCAAGGACAATAGTTTCCTAACCCGACTTTTGTCACGTCATCATTGGCAGATCCTGTTATTTGGTATTATTTCGTAGTCTTTAGCGGGAAGATTTACCACAGTTGTACTATTTGGAGCGTCCCGCCTGGCTTTGAAAGACCTCATCCACCAGAATGCATGGGAACCTATTATATATAGGTGTTGGCTTCTATCCATCTGTTTTTAAGGTGGTAGATATAAATCGTTTTAGACAATATTCTTCTATTTAATAGTCAATCTAAACATGGGATGCCTAAACATCAAAACACGATTAATTTAATAGGAATATTGAAAATATTTAAAAAATAGCAAGTTGAAGGTTATTTTTTTCACTTTCCCAGATGAAAATAGTTGACCCATGTCATTACTTGGTGAAAAATATCAAAAATATATTTAACAATACAATGTAATTGTAGAGATATTTTTAATTAAATCATTTTTTAATAAACAAAATATTAATATAAATGGCGAGATATTATGGTATGTATAGTAAATATTAAAATTAATCTTAAAAATTGATTAAAATGAGAAAAAAAATTAATAAAATATCATTAATTAGTTAAATTATATTTATTGTTGAATTTAATTAATTAAAATATGCTTTTTAATGATAATAAATTAATTATATATGCAAATTAATTATATATTCACAGAACCAAATAAATTAATAAATGAAAAATTTTAAATTCGTAATGCTGGCATTTGGAATGCTAGCCATTACTTCTTGTGAAAAAAGAGATGAAGAATTAAGCAATGCATCTTCAGAACCACAAAAGCGTTATGCACTAGGAGCCAGGCTTGTTGATCAGGCTACCTACAATAATTACGCAAAGGTCGACATCAGTGAACTTACTCTGAAATTGAAAGGGAAGAGTGAATCAGAGGTTGCAAAAGCATTGCCATCCAGCTATGTAATTCCAAACACACCCGCTATTGGTGATCAGGGTGGTGAGGGCTCTTGTGTGGCGTGGGCAACTGCCTATGCGGCAACTAGTGCCCTTGAGTATAATTTTAAAGGAGTAACTGCGAAAAGGAGTCCTGAATATGTCTTCAATCAAATACAGTTGGGGAACTGTCAGGGAGCGTATGTGAGTGCGGGGTTAAATCTTATTAAAAACCAAGGGGTTTCCAGCTGGTCCGAAATGCCATACACCGATGGCGGTTGCTCTACTCAACCTAATGCTTCACAGAAAAATGCGGCAAGTACACATAAGCTTACTTCCTGGGCAACGGTAAATAAAACAAACATCAGCAATGTAAAAACGCTTTTAAGCATGAATTTACCAATAGTAATAGCGGTAACAGTAGATGATAGTTTTTACGATTTAGATTCTTCTAGCAGTGCAATATGGACGTCACATTATGGTCAAAACTATGGTGGACATGCTATAACTGTTATAGGTTATGATGATGCTAAGCAAGCTTTCAAAGTGCAAAACTCTTGGGGGAATGGTTGGGGAGATAATGGATACTTCTGGATCAAATACTCATTCTTTTCTCAATCAAGTAATGGAGCTATTAACGAATCTTATGTAGCTTACGTTCAGTAATACATCACTGTTTTATATGAAATAACCCTCTCAAGTCGAGAGGGTTATCTTAATTGTATAACAGCTGTTTATGTAATGACTTTATTTCCGTGCCTTCAAATCCGTAAACGATTGTATCAGTAAAGAATTATTAATTGATCTGTCTTTCAGTTAGGGAATAGGTAGAAATAAATCATTCTGTACCTGATTTATATTAATAAACTAAGAAAATAAAATAGAAGAATAAAGCATTTCGCCTTATTAAAAAAAATAAAGCGCTGAATTCAGCGCTTTATTTTGCAGAGAGGAAGGGATTCGAACCCTCGATACAGTTACCCGTATACTACCTTTCCAGGGTAGCTCCTTCAACCACTCGGACACCTCTCTATTTGAGATTGCAAAAATAGAGTATTTTCTGGAATCTGCAAATTATTATTTAAAATTTACTCTGTAATTTCTCCACAAAGACTTCTTGTGAAGTTGTCTGCAAAAGTTCCTGTGTAATTGGGGTTGTTTATCAGGTGCATCGCTTTAGTGATTGCTGTTTCAGCGGTCATATCTCTTCCGCTAATCGCTCCGATTCTAGAAAAGATGTTACTGTTCTCGTATTTTCCAAATGATATACCCCCTGATATACATTGACTTACCACCACGATTTCAGTCCCGTTGTTTCTGATTTCCTCTAGCGTTTCCTGTGTTTTTTCACTGCTGAAAATAGTGCCCGAACCGAAAACCTGAAGAATTAAAACCTTCATTTTAGGGATTTCTTTGAAATGACTCAGATGCATACCTGGAAAAATACGCCAGAATAAAATATCTTCAGAAATATGTTCGTCTACATGAAATTCCACTTCTGGATCACAACGGTAAAGGTTGTCCTTAACAATATTTAAATGTACACCGGACTGTCCTAAAATAGGATAATTCGGGCTTGAATAGGCATCAAAATATTCTGCAGAATATTTCAATGTCCTGTTTCCTCTTAATAATTTATATTCAAAATAAACGGCCACTTCCTGGATAACAGCCTCGTCGTTTTCATAAAGACTGGCATAATAAAGGCTGGTCAGAAGATTTTCTTTGGCATCCGTTCTCAGATCACCAATGGGAAGCTGTGAGCCTGTCATGATTACAGGTTTTCTCAATCCTTTTAGCATGAAACTTAAAGCAGAAGCCGTATAAGACATTGTATCAGTTCCGTGAAGGATCAGAAAACCGTCATACAGTTCATAATTTTTGAGAATATAATTGGCGATCACCTTCCATTCCTCAGGTCCCATATCTGAAGAGTCCAGCGGTTTTGCAAATGGATGAACGAATACTTCGCATTCCATTAATTTCATCTCGGGCATTTTTTCAAAAATATTTCCAAAATCAAATGCACGGAGGCTTCCGGTTTCGTAATCTTTTTCCATACCGATGGTTCCTCCGGTATAGATGAGCAGGACTTTTCGTTTCATGAATTACTTTTTTCTAAGAAATTGAGCCTCGTTCAGGTTCATAGCCCAAAATTACGTTAATTTGCAAAGATTTGAAAATGAATGGAAGATTTAGCGCAAACTTTTGAATATTTAAAGCAGTTTTTAACAGAGGAAAGACTCTCAAAAATCGAACATTTCTCTCAGGAAAGTTCTGATTTTATTCTTCCTGTGATGGATGATGTTTACCAGTTCAGAAATGCTGCTGCCATCATAAGATCCGTGGAAGCCTCTGCTTTTCATAAAGTCATAGCCATGGAAGAGGAAAATGTTTTCGATCCTAATCTTACCGTAACAAAAGGCGCTGAAACATGGGTAGAAGTGGAAAAAATGCCTAAAAATATAGCATCCCTACAAAATATTAAAGATAGAGGCTATAAAATTCTGGCTGTATCACTGGAAAAAAATGCAGTGATGCTTCCTGATTATCAGATCACGGAACCTATTGCTCTTGTATTCGGAACTGAGATGGAGGGAGTATCACAAGAAGTAATAGATTTTGCGGATGAAACTTTGGCCATCCCAATGTATGGTCTGACGAGAAGCTATAATGTTTCCGTAGCAGCAGGAATCTGTATGTACGAACTAAAACAAAAGCTTATTAAATCAGGAATTGATTATAAATTAAGCGAAGAAAAGCTGATGAGAATGAAGATGCGTTGGGCTGTAAACTCCATAAAGAGCGGAAAGCAGATTCTCCAAAAATATCTTAAAGATCATAATCTGGAACTGTAAGCCGATATTTCTATTTTCTAACTTTTCATCATATTGAAATAATTCCACGCTGCCACAAATATACCTGCTGTTTCTGTTCTCAGTCTCTGATTGCCAAGTGAAACTGCTTTAATTTTATGGTCGGATAGAAACTGGATTTCCTTTTCAGAGAAATCTCCTTCCGGACCAATAAGAAAAGTAATCTGCTCCAATGAAGGGATGTCTTTTAGTGCAATTCGGTCCAGATTTTCATGACAGTGCGCCACAAAAGTATGTTCCGGATCAATATTTTTTAGAAAATCAGTAAGTTTCACTGCATCATTGATGATCGGGAAATGAAACCTTAAGCTCTGCTTGGATGCAGCAACAGCCTGTTTTCTGATCTTATCAATATTAATATTTTTACGTTCTGTTTTTTCAGTCTGCAAAATACTGATCTCTGAAATACCCATCTCCACAGCCTTTTCTACAAAAAACTCAATCCTGTCAATATTTTTTGTAGGAGCAATAGCAATATGAAGCTTAGGATTAAAGTCAGGCGTATTTGTTTTAATTTCAGAAATGTCCAGACTTGCCCGTTTTCCTTCGATAATTAATTTTCCGGAAGCAACATTTCCTTTGCCATCTGTTACATGAATCTCTTCGCCATCTTTCATCCGCAGAACCTTCACCATATGCTGTTGTTCCTCGTCATTGATTATTGCTTTTCCGTTATTGATTTCACCAAAAAAAAGTTTCATATATTGATATTTAGAATCTGCCTGAATTTTATTGATAAGTGATGATTAAAAAGTAATTTCATTATCACTTAAAAATGCCACACCGGTTTTTATCGTGGTATAAATATCACCCTCACAGTCTCTATATGAACATGCGTAAATTTCTTCAATCCACTTATTATTCATAAAAATTAAATTCAGATATTCGTTTTTTCTTAAATTATTTTTGATAGATAAATAATCTCCTTCTTTGGGTTCGTAAGTAAAACTGAATACATTTTCTGAATTGATTTTTTCTACGATCTCTTCCTTTATATTTTGAACATATCCAATTTCTGAACTGATCATTAAATAATCTTCCTCTTCAGATTTTTCTGTCACTTCATTTTTTCCTATTACGGTTTCTAAAACCCAATAATATTTTGAGTTCTTCTTAGATTGCGTTCCCAGTACTTTTTCTTCTAAAAGTATTTTCATAAATCATATTTTGCAGTTGCGGAAGTTCTCAGATCCGTAAATTCTCCTCGTTCGTATTTCAGTTGGGCAACCATTGCGATCATAGCCGCATTATCAGTTGTATATTCAAATTTCGGAATGTAAATATTCCAGCCCAGTTTTTCCTTGTTATCTTCCATGGCCTTTCTTAAAGCAGAATTGGCAGAAACACCGCCAGCAATGGCTGCTTCTTTGATATTTAATTCTTTCGCTGCTTTTTCAAACTTATTCATTAAAATTTCAATGATCGTTCTCTGAACAGAAGCACACAGATCATTCAGTTTTTCTTTAATAAAATCCGGGTTTTTTCTCACCTCTTTCTGAATAAAATACAGAACAGAAGTTTTGATGCCACTGAAAGAATAATCGTAGCCCTCCATTTTAGGTTTATTGAATGTGAAAGCATCAGGATTTCCTTCTTTTGCCAACCGGTCTATAATAGGTCCGGCAGGGTAGTCCAGGTCAAAAATCTTTCCGATTTTGTCAAAAGCTTCTCCTGCAGCATCATCAATTGTTTTTCCAATAATTTCCATATCAAAATAATCCTTTACCAATACGATCATGGTATGTCCGCCACTTACCGTAAGACACAGGAAAGGGAATTGAGGCGGCATAGGATTTGCATCGTCAATAAAATGGGCTAAAATGTGGGCCTGGAGATGGTTTACTTCAATCAACGGGACATTTAAGCTCATAGCCAAAGACTTAGCAAATGATGTTCCTACAAGAAGAGATCCTAAAAGTCCCGGACCTCGTGTAAATCCTATAGCTGAAATAGCATTTTGTTGTATATTTGCTTTAGTAATAGATTTTTCAACAACGGGGATTATATTTTGCTGATGCGCTCGCGATGCCAGTTCAGGGACCACACCTCCATATTCTTTATGGATGGCCTGAGTCGCAGCAATGTTCGACAGAATACAGTTTCCCTTGATGATAGCTGCTGAGGTGTCGTCGCAGGACGATTCAATACCTAAAATTATAGAGTCGCTCATAATAATGGCAAAGTTAGAGAATAATAACGAGAATGAGAATAAAAAATCAGTAGCTGAGAACCTAAGTGATCAGGTACAGAAGACTGTTGAGAATGTAGAAGGTGCTGTAAAGGAAACAGTTAAGGAGGCCTCTGAGCTGGCATCAGATGCTATCAATCACCCTGTGGAAACCGCTGGGGAATTTGGTAAACAAGCTGTAAAAGATGTGACCAGTTATTCATGGTGGGCCAAACTTCTTCTCATCCTTTTCTGGTTGGGAGTTATTCTTGTTGGAGGAGTTCTTACAGCCATTAATCTTCCGGCAACCAAACAATGGGCAGCGGATCAGGCACTTCAGATCGTCAACAAAGATTTTAAAGCTGGAATGACTACAGAAAGTGTAGAAGTAGATTATTTCGGCGATGTAACGATTAAAGGATTAAAAATCAAAGATTATAAAGGTCTGGATTTTATCAAAGCAAGAGAATTCCGGGCCAATTCAGATTGGATGTCGCTTGCCTACAATGCCATTTCCGGGAATAGCAATTCCCTCAGTTTTAATTCTCTTACATTAGTGAATGCAGATATAAAGGTGATCACGTACAAAGGTGACAGTATCTCCAATTTTATCAGGTTTACACAGCTCTTTGACAGTGGTAAAAAAAGAGATCCTAACAAACCGCCTTTTCAGCTGGATTCCCGGGTACAGATCATAGATTCAAAAGTTTCCATCGTCAGCCAAAATTCTCCGGGAGAACCTGGAAAATGGCTTACGGCAACGAAGTTTAATTTAAAAGCTCCGAATGTAAAAGTAAATGGAGCCAATGTTTCGGCATTGATCAATAATATGTCCTTCGTCACTTCCAGATGGGGAAAATCTCATTTTGTAGATACATTTTCTACAGAACTTTCCTTAACACACCAATTTTTATCATTAAAAGACCTTACTCTGAATACAGATCATTCTTTGCTTCAGGGCAATATCAGATTTAATCTTCATGACGGTTCCTGGTCTGATTTTGCAGACCGTGTACGTTGGGATATGGAGATCCAGCAGGGAAGCCAACTAAGTGGATATGATATCAGCTATTTTGTAACCAATTGGGATAATTTTAAACCATTCAATCTGGCGGGGAAAATGACGGGTCCTTTGAACAAGTTCCATCTGGAAAACTTCCTGATTAGCAATCCTGATGTGAATATTGCGACTAAAACAATGAAAGTCGACAGGCTCCTCAAAGGAAATTTTTCTATAGAAACCAAAGACCTTTCGGTGGATTTTACTTACAAAGATCTCAAAGCTATGATGCCTTCATTTATTTCAAAAAAAATGAAGAATTTTGCTGATGATTTTGGTAAGCTGAAGTACAATGGAACTGCGAGAGTAAATCCCGAACAGGTTTACGTTGCCAATGGGAATCTGATGACAGGAATAGGACAGGCTAAGATCTCTAATCTTTCGCTAACCGGATACAGCACAGCGATGCCCAAATACTCAGGATACCTGGAAGTGAAAGATCTCAATACCTCTGTTATCACTAAAAATAAAGCAGTCGGCTTAATCTCCGGTAAATTTGATCTTAACGGACAGAGTTTTGACGTCAATACGATGCGTCTGACCACAAAATCCCAAATTACCAGCATTGAGGTAATGGATAAGCAGATCAATAATGTTTATCTTGACGGATTATTGGATCATAAAAAATATAACGGTCTCATCACCGTAAATGATGAACAGGCGAAAGCCACAATTAAAGGACTTATTGATTTCAGTACATCAAGGATCACAATGAATGTGAATGCTGATGTGAACCACCTGAATATGAATTATTTTACCAATAAACCGGGAAGCCAGATTGTAAGCGGCCAGGTAGAAGGTAAAATGTCCATGTCTTCTATCAATGATCTGACGCTGGATGTTGATGCCAATAATATTAATTTTGCGACAGCCACCCAAAAATATTTAATTCCTAATGCAAAGCTGAAAACATTTATAGAAGCTGGAGGACGAGTGATAGACGTTGATGCGCCAGGTGCTGCAAGCGGGAAAATATCGGGAAGATATAACCTTGCAGATCTGGTAGGAATGGTAGAAAATGGTATAGGGCGAATACTGGTGGGACCTCCACCAAGAAAACTATACAGAGGTCAGAATTTTAAAATGAATTTTGATGTTCAGCAAGGTATTGTAAATTATTTTCTGCCTGATCTGAAACTTCCAAAAGGAGCTGTGGTAGAAGGAGAGTATGATGGGGACTCAAACAATCTGATCGTCAATTTGGACGCGGCTTCTCTGAAATATATGATGACGAAGGAGCAGGAGATCACGGATGCCGATAAGGCCTTAGCAGCTGCCAATCCTGAATATAAAATCAACGACCGGAATAATATATCCAAGGACAGTGCCATGATCGACAGTGTTATGGTGAGGATCAATACAGCGAATCTTAATGAACAGCTGTATGCAAGAATCAGTAAACTGGAATATAATAAGAATATCATCAAAGATTTTGAACTGAAAGGGAAGAATGAAAATAATACGGCCCTACATTTGGCTACAACATTTAAGCATGGAAGCCCGGAAGATGAGCTGAATGATAATCTTAAGGCCTATGCCATTAATGTAGATCAGTCTACCAATGCTGCGGGAGATTTTGTTTTCAGATTTGAACCTACTGAAGTTAAATTTAATGATGTTACCTGGGCTATCGATACAAGTCCCGAGCTGGATCATTCCATTACCTACAGGAAAAAGGACGGGGATTTTGATATAAGAAACCTTCGGATATATTCAGAGAAAAGTGCTTTGTTTATTAAAGAAGCCGAGTTCAAATCTGCAAAAGATTTTTATGTAGATGCAGATATTGAAGAGTTTGCTATTGAAAAGCTTCTAGAAATGCAGTCCGGTGGAAACCCGATGGGAATTAAAGGTCTGGCTAACGGAAGCGTAAAGATTAAAATGGATAAGAGTACACTGCAGCCGCTTGTAGATCTTACCGTTGATAATATTATGATGAACGGAAATAAAATGGGTGACCTTACTATTTCCGCAACCAACGGTTTCTCTCTGAATGTATATGATGTAGATGTAAAAGTGACTTCAGCAGGAGTTCTGGGTAATAATAACCTGCATTTAACGGGTACTGTTAATAATAACACCGCTTCACCTACTCTTGACCTTACTGCGGAAATGCGTGATTTTGATCTTGCGTTTACTCAGCAATTTGTACAGACTGTTTTTGGAAATATCAGAGGAAAAGCGACTGGTGATCTGAAGATCAACGGGAAATTAAGTGATCTTGATTATAGTGGCGATATTGCGTTGAAAGGTTTTGGTCTGAAACTTTTGTTTACAGGAGTAGATTATTCATTTGATGATACTGTGGTTCCACTTTCCCGTGGGCTTGCGATTCTCAATAATATTGAAGTGCATGACGGAAGATCAAACTCAAAAGGAACAATTTCCGGTGCCATCCAGTTCGAAACAATTTCTTCATTGGGAGTCAATCTCATCATGAGGGCAGATAATCTCCTCATGCTGAATACAACGCAAAAAGATTATGACCTGTTCTGGGGAAGGGTTTACGGACAGGGAGATTTATACGTAGACGGACCTGTTTCAAGGTTGAGTATTACCACTCCTAATATGAAAGCGCTGAACGGGAGTAATTTTACCTTTAATTCAAGCTCAACATCTAATGTTGAAGAATTTAAAATGCTGAGGTTCCTGAAAGAAGGAAAGGATGGGCTTATTACTCTGGAAGAAAAGAAGAAGACAGGAGCCAATATGTATATCGATTTCAGTCTTGATGTGGATAAAGGAACCACTGTGAACGTTCTTGTCGGTGATGATGTGGGAAATATTACAGTAAAAGGAACTGCTGAGAAGCTGAGGTTCCAGATGGGCAGACAGGGAGCTATTGCCATGAATGGGACTTATAAAGTAGATAACGGAACATTCGTTTCTAAGGCGATCCTGAACAAAACCTTCCAGATCGAAAAAAACAGTAGTATCAGATGGGACGGGGATGCCATGAAACCGGCTTTGGATATTACGGCCAACTATGTAAGAATGGTCTCTAATGCAGGTGAATATCTGAGTATGGGAAAACTTCAGCCCATCAGTGTATTGTTGCAGGCGAATATTACCCAGTCATTAATTAATCCAAAAATAGACCTGAACGTTACTGCCCTTGATGTGTCCAGCCAGGTAAAAGAGACACTGGCAGCTAAAATGAGCCAGGAAGGTGAGAAGGTTCTCCAGTTTGGTTCTGTCTTATTATTAAGTACCTTCAACGTGTCCAACAGTGGTGGGGTAGACTTTGATGTGGCAGGAGTGGCAGAATCTTCAGGATACAATATGCTTCTGAAACAGCTGGGATCAGTCCTTAATACAATGAGTAATGAATTCCAGATCGATTTGAATTATGTAAAAGGTGATCAAAACTCCAATACTGGTGACCGCGCAAATGCCGGGGTGAGTGTAGCGGTTTCGCCTAGGATAAATATTAAAACAGGACTTGGAATTCCACTGACGAAAACAGAAGGAACGCAAACCAATTATCTGTCCGGTGAAGGTTCTATTGAATATGATATTTCTAAAAAAAATGATGGAAGTCTCATCTTAAGAGGCTATTCCAAGCCTACAAATATAGGAATGGTAAGCACGAATGGCTCTGCTAATCAGGCTTATGGTGGGGGTGTAGTGTGGAGCAAAAGCTTCAATTCTCTGTTTAAAAAGAGGAAAAAAGACAAAAAACAGCCGGAGCCCACAACACAAATAAAAACAGATTCTACAAAATCAAGTGCTAAATAATCTGAATATTTTAATGATTTTTATCATCCGTGTTAATTATTGTTAATATTTAATATAATTTTTTTAGTTAAATTATTTTTTATAAATTTGCAACAAATACATAGATTTTTTAAGAAAATTGTAATTTAACTAATATGAACTATCAACTGGACGAAATAGACAAGAAAATTCTTGATTTCTTAGTAGAAAACACAAGAATGCCTTTTACCGAAATTGCAAAGCAGATGGACGTTTCTGCTGGAACAATTCACGTAAGAGTGAAAAAAATGGAAGATGCGGGTATTATTTTGGGATCATCTCTTAATATCGATTATGGTAAGCTGGACTATCATTTTACAGCTTTTATCGGTATTCTTTTAACAAAATCAAACCGTACGCAAGAGGTATTGAAAGAATTATCAGTACTTCCTAACGTAATTGAAGCTAGTGTTATCTCAGGAAAATATAATATTTTCTGCAAAGTAAGAGCTAAGAATACGGAAGATGCGAAAAGAATTATCTATCAGATAGATGACATTCAGGATGTAATGAGAACCGAAAGTATGATCTCTATGGAAGAGTACTTGAGCGACAAAAACAGATTGATCAACGCTATTTCTATATAATTCAAATTTTAAACGAATAATATACCGAAGAACTTATGAAATTATTCATAAGTTCTTTATTTTTGTATCTATGGAAGAATACAGTTACTTTGACGAAGATCCGAAGAAGGGATGGGGCTTTATTTTAGCTTTTGCAGCACTAATGCTGTTTACAATTATGGGATTGGGAATTGATGTGGATGAATACCTTCAGCATGAATATCTTCAGATTCCGAGATGGTACTTTTACGTGATCTTTTCTATAGACTTTCTGATGATGATCGGGCTTGTACTGATGTTTTTTTATAGAAAAATAGGGATCTTTACATTTCCTGCACTGCTGGTTCTGCACTTCTTTATGCACAACTATTATCTTTCTACATTCCTATATACGGATGTCACCAATCTTTTCCTGTTTACAGGTTTTGGAATGCTGGCCATTATTCCAAAATGGAAGTTTTTCAGATAGATCTGATCCGGATGTTATGCCTTTAAGTTATTCTGTTCATAATAGTGTATAGCTGTTTGTTTTAAAGGATTTTTACTCCAGGCTTCCCAGTTCCCAGTATAAGGGTCGTAACCGCATTTAAGAGGTTTGGAAACGTCCAGACCATCATTGTTTTTATGGGTACGTTCTGTATAGGCTCTGCAATCAGTACATATATAGCGGAATTCACAGTCCCGGCATACTTCAATACTGTCTTTTGTGATGTTACAGTAATCTTTGAAACCCGTCTTTAACACAGCTTCTTCAAGGCTGGAATTATTGATGTTCCCAAAGCTTTCAGACATTAAAGGACAGTTTTTGATATTACCATGAATGTCTATTCCTATTTTTTTATGAAGACAGGAATTGTGGTTGATCGCTTCTGATACTTTTGAGATATTGGTGTTGAAATATTTTAGATCTACTTTTCCGCAAGAGGAAATTTTAACCTCTTCTTCAGTAAAATCTAAACTGAATCTGAATTCATCTTTTACTTTAAAAGGTTTCCTCTTGCAGCTATAAAAAGTGATCTGGTAAATTCTTTTCGTATTCTTATGAACTGTATCTATAAAAAGCTTATCTACATCTTCATGAAATAGGGAAAAAATTTCTATTCCTGACAAAACGGAAGTTTTAAAAATTTTATCAATTTTTATGAAATCTTCTGTAGTTAATGAGGTTGTACTGTAAATGCTAAGATGTTTTCCTCCCAGGTTTTCTATTGATGAACTTATTTTTTTTATCACATCAATATTTTCTATTTCTAAAAAAATATCTGTAATCACACTTGGTTCATGATATCCAAATGAAAGAGGTGGAAAGTTTCTATCCCAATCTTTGTCCGTAATAAAGCCGTATTCCTTTCCCAACAGTATATTCAGATACTCCTGGACAGTTTCTTTAGATTCATCATCATAATCACTTATGAGATTTTCTATAGATTTTTTTTTCAGTTCTTCTATCATTTCATATAATTCTAGAGGGTATAGCTCCGATATATTCCTCTGAAGATCAGATATCAGAATTCTACGTATTCCTTTTGTAACTAATATATTTGAAAACAAATTGAAATATCTCATATTAATCGAGTTAGGGCTTTTGTAGGTTTTTCTCTTATGTGAAAATTGGTTTGATACTTTTCACAATCTAAAACGTAAATAATATCATTGGGCTTTTTTAACTTCTGATGGCGAAAGGTTTCAATATGTTTAAAAGTAAGTGGTAATTTATTTTTTTCTTCAATTTTAATTTTCATAAATAATCTGCTATTTCTTTATCTAGTGAATAGTTGCATATATTGGAAAGGCCTAAAAATTGTCCAATGGTATTAACTTCCAAAAAATAAAACTTTCCGTCTCTTCCTTTTATAAAATCTAATGAACCACAATTAAGATTTAATGCCTTCATCAGGAAATGAATTCTTTTTTCAATCTGATGAGACAGCTTATAAGGAACATTTCTATTCGGCTTTTCTAAATTATATTTCCGGAAATCTGTTTTAGTCTGTTCATCATTTTGAGAGAAAATAGCCATTGAATAGCATTTTCCGTTGAGGTAGAAAGTTCTGATTTCAAATTCTTTATCAATTTGATTCTGAAAAAAAGTAATAAAGAAATCTGTTTTCTCCTTTTGGTGTATAGTGGTAGTATACATGATTCCATTTAAATCTACATCAATATCATCTAATATAGGATTTCCGCCAATCGTTTTTATAATAGTTGTATGTAAAGGGATTTGATCTGTATTGTCTGCTAGAAAATATTCTGGAACCTCTAAACCTGCTTTTCTTGCCTGTTCCAATACTAATAGCTTATTAATATCACTATTGCTTTCCTTATTGATATGTTTTTTAGATTCCAGCGTAACCCTTACGTAATCTTTCAGCCAGTGCTGTACTTCATTCATATGGGCATTAACGGCTGGATTGTCATACTTCAGATGTTTGATCTTCAGTCTGCCTCTTCTATACCATACACTGGTGATATCTTCCAGAAAAAAAGAATTTCTATTGCTTTCCAGAAAGATTTTCTTGTTCTCAATTTTAATTTCAAAAATTTCGTCCTCATGGATACGGATGAATTTCTTTTGCATTTCAAGGAGCCATTGTATGATTTTAATAGTTGTCCTTTCGTTGTTATTGGAAATAATAAGAATCATGGCTTTGAAAGCTCTTTTTTATTTTTTAAAGCACGTTTTAGAGCTGGTAAGCCTATCGTTTTTCTATTACGGTTTACTTTCGCCGTATCAATAACAGCTGTATAGCTGGGATAGGAACCATAAGGCATTTCTTTTTTGGTAATTTGCAAATCATGCCTGTCGACCATATTTGCATAATCTTTTGGAATACAGTCTCCGGATTTTATATATTCCAACATTTTCGTTTTGAAATAAGAATATTCTTCCGAATCAATCATATGACTGAATAATGGATGCATAGGCATAAAGACATCATTATTTCCTATAAGCCCGATTTTTTGTATCGAGGGATAGCCATAATTTTCAAAAGCCCATTTTAGTAGCTTTGCATTTCTTTTATCATTCTTTTCCATAATCTGGGGATTTTTTCGTCCTTCAGCCTGATCCCGAACAAAGGCAATACTGAAAGAATCCACAAGCTGTTTGTTTAATCCTTTTTTCCAGTCTGCAATTCTCTGTTTGACTTCTGTACTATCTATGCCATATTTTTGGAATAGGGCAAAATAATTTTTATAAGAACCTTCATAAGGAGCAATCAATGAAATGAGGTGATACAGACTTTTTTTTCCTCCGAAATTTTTTTGTTGCTGATCCGCCAGTTGAATATAGGTTTCATATTCTTCAATGCGATCCTGATTTTTAGGAGTGTATTTCCTGAACAATTTCCTGTACTGTTTAAGAGCTTCTTTCGGTTGATTGGCAATGCGGTAAAGACTGTCAATTTCATTTACCTTGTTATAGTAAACAATATAATTATTGGTTTTACTTTTACAGGAAAGAAATATAAGTATAATGACAAATAAGTATCTTATATATATTAAAATCAGATTTCGATTCATTATGTTTATCATTTGTTATTAATTCAAGTAAAAAATCTTGATGTTTTTATTTGTAAAAGGAGGAATAATTTAATTCCTCCCTCTCCAACCACTATAGGTGATAGATTAAATAAGATTTTAACAAACCTCTAAAGTAGATTCAAGCTTGTGATCTCTCCATGTTTCTTTATCATAGCAATCCCCGTTGTTCGTTGCCACATAGTTGATTGCTGTACCTCCACCTCCTTGAATGATTTGCAGGTTTTTCATTTTCTTGTTTTCTAATGAAGAAAAACCGTTCTTCATTCCTTGTAATTTTTTCATAATTGAAATAATTTTAAATTAATATTTGTGTTGCCATATAAACCCTGACATGGGTCTTGTTATTCTCTATCTCATCCGATACTGTACACTTAAAGGCGAAATATTGAATGGCTGATCAACGTTGATATTTTCAAAACTATTAATAATTATGTCCCCTTTAAGGGATTTTTTATGTCGTTTTTTTGTATTTTTAAAAATTGCTTAATGTACTGTGTACAGATGTAAATAAACCTTTAAAATATTAATGAATCTAAATTTTATTAATTAGAAATAGGTAAGTGGTAGGCTTATATTATAAAACGGAATGATTAGCTGAATGGTTGATAATCTCTATTGTACACAATAATAATCCGGTGTGCATACAAAAAAAATAGTGTATAGAATGCATCAGAAGATGCGGAAACATTTATTTTTTCCTCTATTTTTGTATTTTAATAGTAAATCAAAGCTGAAATTACAAAATGAATGTATGAAAAACCTGGGATATCTCAATATTAAGTTAAAAAAATATTTAGAAGAAACTAAGGGACAGGTTGTTGCGGATCTGGTACAATTGCTCAAAGGAGAAAATGTAAATTATCTTGACGGAAAGACAAAAACGGATATTGGAGCTCTGTATTTTGAGTACGAGTACGATTATCTGAATATTGTGGCCTGGGCTACGGATAAAAATGGAAAGATTATTACAGATACAGCTATACTCCATAAACAAAAGGAAAATCATATTAATGAAACAGAAAGCTGGAATTCTTTTTTGCCTGAGACAATATGGAAAGCAGCAATAGATTTTCAGGAGAAACACGAGGAAGATGAAGACTGGGATGATGTCTGGGAAGAATATGAAGGAGAAAAATATGAACTGTTTGAATTCTGGTTTTTTGACTGCTGGAAAGAAGCGTCAGCACAGACGGAGAGTAGAGTAGATGCTTATTTTTCAGTTCATGATACCTATTTTAAGACGGATCTGAACACTTTTAAAACCATAAATGATGATGAAATCGCAGAACGTTATGCAACCAAAAAAATAAATATTAAAATACATCACAATTTATCATGAACAATTATCAATTTTACAAAAAAGACGGAAACGTATTTATTTTCAAGAACCAGCCGATATTTATGTCCGTAATGGTTATTATTATATTCATCATTGCCGGACTGTCTTACAAGTATAATTTTCCTTTGCTGGGTTGGTTTTTAGTGGCCCTAGCCGTACTGATTATCGCTAATTTCTTTGCAAAAAAGTTTGTTATTGATCCTCAGCAGCAGACCATTACCTGTAAACCCAGTGTTTTTGTTGCTACAAAGACCTATTCTTTTCAGGATTTTACCAATTTTGAAGTGTTGGCAATGAAATACCTAGGCTTCATTACTACCAACGTATTCCTGAATGCTCATTTTGAGGTGAATGGAAAAGACTCGAAATTTGCGGTAGGGCAGGCGCTTACCCATAAAGGTATACAGAAAATGGTGAATGAAACTGAAGATATCATGGGCTTAAATCAAAACATTTGATGAATACGAAAGAGAAATATAAATTTGAGGATAGCGGCAGTGAAATAAGCTTTATGCCTAATTACTATTTCCTGCCTAATATAAAATGGGCGCTGGGTATAGGGATCCTTGTAGTACCTGTATTCTTTTATTTCAGGAATGTGCTCTCTGAAGGGGCTTTTACAATAGCCTCAATTCTTTGGGTATTATTTATGGGATACTTTCTGATTGACCTGATCTTCAGAGTTCCTGTAAAATATATTTTTAACAAGCAGGAAAAATGTATTTACAGAAAACAATTTCTCACCCAAAAAATTATGAGCTTTGATGAAATGACTTATTTCATTAATGATGAAACTGGCGGATATTATTATGTCATTGGAAAGAAAAGAAACCAGTTTGTGAAAAATCACAGGATCAGCAATTATTTTTCAGGTTCAAAAAAATCCCGGGTAAGAGAGGAAGAATATCTTGAAAATATATTATATCCAGTGCTGGATGCAATAGATATCCCCATAAACAGGCCACAATAATGAATTCTGTATAAAGACTACAATCTACTATACCATCATTATTAGTACTGCAACAATTCCCTTCCTTCGAAGAGGTGGCAGATCAGAGATCTGACGGGGTGGTAAAAAAAATCGGGCTGTTTCAAAGAAACAGCCCGATTTTATATGATATAATGTATCTTAATTAGCTAAAATCCTCTTCACAGCCTCTTTCACAGCCTCAGAATCAATCTTATACTTCTTCATCAGCTCAGCTGGCGTAGCAGATTCTCCGAAAGAATCATTTACGGCAACAAACTCCTGTCTTGTAGGTCTTTTTCTTGCAAGCATTCCCGCAACAGACTCTCCTAAACCGCCCAGATAGTTATGCTCTTCAGCAGTAACAATCTTTCCTGTTTTTTCAACAGATTTAATGATGATCTCTTCATCCAAAGGTTTGATCGTGTGGATATTGATCACCTCACATGAAATACCTTCTTTTTCAAGCTCATCAGCTGCTACAAGAGATTCCCAAACCAGGTGTCCAGTGGCAACAATCGTTACATCAGTACCTTCCTGAAGCAGGATTCCTTTTCCGATTTCGAAAGGCATGTCTTCCGGGATAAATACAGGAACGGTAGGTCTTCCGAATCTTAAATATACAGGACCTTCATGGTCAGCAATAGCAAGGGTGGCCGCCTTAGTCTGGTTGTAGTCACAAGGGTTGATCACCGTCATGCCCGGAAGCATTTTCATCATACCGATATCCTCCAAAACCTGGTGGGTAGCACCATCTTCACCTAAAGTAAGACCAGCATGAGAAGCACAGATCTTTACATTCTTTCCTGAATAAGCGATAGACTGACGGATCTGGTCATATACTCTTGAAGTAGAGAAATTGGCAAAAGTTCCTGTAAAAGGAATTTTTCCTGTAATGCTTAAACCTGCAGCAATTCCCATCATGTTCGCTTCTGCGATACCAATCTGAAAGAATCTTTCCGGTGCTTTTTCAATGAATTTTTCCATTTTCAAAGAGCCGATAAGGTCTGCACAAAGTGCCACTACATTAGGATTTTTGTCGGCAAGTTCTGCTAATCCGGCTCCGAATCCTGAACGCGTATCTTTTTTTTCTGTATATGTATATTTCATTTTTTTACTGATTATTTATTTTGATTACTATTTACTCATTACCTATAATTAGTAATCAGCAGGAGCTTCTAGATATAATTGTTTGAAAGCAGTATCAAGCTGCTCGTCATTAGGCGCTTTTCCATGCCATGCGTGAGATCCCATCATGAAATCTACACCAGCACCCATCTCTGTATGAAGAATGATAACAACCGGTTTTCCTTTTCCTGTTTCAGTTTTTGCTTTCTCAAGGATGGCAATTACCGCTTCAAGGTCGTTTCCGTTTTTTTCTTCCAAAACAGTCCATCCGAATGCTTCAAGTTTAGCATGAAGATTTCCTAAGCTCAATACATCATCAGTATCACCATCAATCTGGCGTCCGTTATAATCAATTGTTGAAATGATATTATCAACTTTTTTACCTGCAGCATACATTAAAGCTTCCCAAACCTGACCTTCTTGAAGTTCTCCATCTCCGTGAAGTGTGTAAACAAGAGAATTATCTCCGTCCAGTTTTTTACCTTGCGCTACACCAAGTGCTACAGAAAGTCCCTGACCAAGAGATCCGGAAGCAATTCTGATACCCGGAAGACCCTCATGAGTCGTAGGATGTCCCTGAAGTCTTGAATCTAGTTTTCTGAAAGTTTTCAGTTCCTCTACCGGGAAAAAGTTAAATCTCGCCAAAGTAGAATAGTAAACCGGTGAAATATGTCCGTTTGAAAGATAAAAATGATCCTCATTTTTCCCTTCCATTGTGAAAGGAAGATTATAGTTCATCACCTTTCCGTAAAGCGCTGTGAAATATTCCGTACAGCCTAAACTTCCGCCCGGGTGTCCTGAATTTACAGCATGAACCATTCTTAAAATGTCTCTTCTGATCTGTGTAGTAAGAGATTTCAGCTCTTCAATACTTTTACTCATTATATCTGATTTATTTGCACGCGAATTTACAATTTTTTAACGGCTTATGGAAATGTAAAAATCCAGACTTCGGATCCGGATTTAAAATTATTTCAGGGAAATACTGATTTTAACAGCCCTCGTTCAGGTATACTGAAATTTCCGTAATGATGTTATTTACAAATTTAAAAGAAAGCTGTGTTCCAGCATCCAGATCTTCTAAAGTGAAATATCCCGTATCTTTCAAGCGTTTTTCGCCTTTGTCATCCCATGCCGGATGTACTGTAAAACTTGGGTAATTTCTGTAAGCATTGATCAAATCGTCCTTGGTATTTCCAATGCCAATTCCACTTTTTGTTTTGAATTTCTTACTGGTTGTTGTTATTCCCATAACACTGGGAACACTCGGTTTGGATTCGCTGATATAGTTCTCATAAAGATCGATAAGAATCAGCTCACCGTTGTATTTTACATTGTTTTTGATCTGTCCGTCCGTTACTTTCAATTTTGTACCTGAAAGCTTTTCAGCTTCCGTTTTTTCCATAAAAACCTTATAAGGTCCTATTCTTAAAGTAGAAACTTCAAAATCCTGAGCGGACATGAAGCCAAAGGTTAATAACAATACGAAAAGAGAAATCATTTTTTTCATACTTATAATAATGTGCTTCTGTTTATTTTATTTTTTGCCTAATGCTTTATTAATAGCCTTCTTAACAATCGGTTCCATAATGGTATATCCTGCAGGGGTAGGGTGGATGCCATCTTTGGCAAGGCTTTCACGCATACCTCCTTTTTCATCACGCATAGCTGTATTGTAATCGATGAAGGTGATTTTATTGATGTATGCATATTGTTTTAATCTGTTGTTTAAAGCGTCCACTTTTTGGGGAACATCACTTACTTCTTTACGCCATGGAAAAGATGCGGCAGGGAGTACGGAAGCAATCATTACTCTAATTCCGTTACTTTGTGCAATATCAGCCATTGCTTTAATATTATTAAAACTAAAATCAGGATCATACACTCCTGTATTTTGAGCAATATCATTAGTTCCGCCATTAATAACGACCAGTTTTGGTTTTAAAGCCACAACATCTTGCTGAAACCGAAGCAGCATCTGTGAAGTAGTTTGTCCGCTGATACCTCTTCCGGTATAATTATTTTCAGAAAAAAACTCCGGATGACTTTTTACCCAACCTTCAGTGATAGAATTGCCTATAAAGACCACGTCTACTTTTTTCTTTGCGGCTACAATTGCTGCATTATCATCTTTATATCTGGCAAGATTGGCAAAATCAACCGCATTTTGTGCGTTTACAAATTCACCTAAAAGCAAGCCTATGGCAAGAAACATGGATAATTTCATAAAATTTTTTTATAGCTGTGAAAGATAATATATGCAGTTGTTGGAAATTAAATGATATCAATGATTTAAACTAAATAAGCCATTATTTTTTTCTGATCAGCCAAAGTCCTATGAAAGTCAATAAACCATTGATGATCAAAAGTTCCAGCCCGATCTTAAAATCACCGAATATGTTTTCCTGATATTTATCGATAAAGAATGAGATCACCGGTGCAGCAATACATACGTAAGGAACCAGTTTATCATTAACCTTGTATTTAGTGAAAATTCCAAAGGCAAACAGTCCCAGTAACGGACCATAAGTAAACCCGGCCAGTTTCAGGATCAGCCCGATCATAGAATTATCATTAATTACCTTAAAGATCACCACCATGATAAGGAATGAAAGTGCCACGATGAGGTGGATTCTTTTTCTGAATTTTTCTTTTTTAGACTCATCCCAGTCTTTCTTCTCTTTCATCCCGAAAATATCGATGCACAAGGAAGAGGTAAGGGCTGTCATAGCTCCGTCTGCACTAGGAAATAATGCTGAAATCAATGCAACAATAAAGATGATTGAAATAAAACCAGGCATATGGTTCAATGCTACATCAGGAAAAAGCTGGTCTCCCGAGCTTGTTACATGTTCCTGAGCTCCGTAAAGATGAAGAAGTCCCCCCATATAAAGGAACAGAGAGATCACTCCCAGAAGGATAAACCCTAAAGTTACCATATTTTTTTGCGAATCTTTCAGCCTTGTTACAGATAAACTTTTCTGCATCATTTCCTGATCAATTCCGGTCATTGTAATGGTAATGAAAGCTCCAGCCAGAATTTGTTTTATGAAGAAGCTTTTTTGATTCGGGTCAAATTCAAAAATCTTGGTATAGCCTTTGTCCTGCATTGCCGTAAAACTTTCTCCGAAGCTTAAACCTAAATGATTCAGCATGTAAACCGTACAGATGATGAGACCCAAAAGCATACAGGAGGTCTGTAACGTATCTGTCCAGACAATCGTTTTCACGCCGCCTTCGTAAGTATAAAGAATAATCATTGCTAAAATGATAAGAGTGGTCACAATAAACGGAACTCCCAAATTGTCAAGAATGGAAATCTGGAGAATATTGACTACCAGATAAAGCCTTGCTGTTGCCCCAACCAATCTGGAAACAATGAAGATCCATGCACCCGATTTGTAGGAGAGCTGACCCATTCTCTGCTGCAGATAGCCATAAATAGAGGTCAGTTTCAGTCGGTAATATAAAGGAAGAAGAACGTATGCCACCACAATATACCCGATAAGATAGCCAAGAGTGATCTGCAGATATGCAAATTTATCATTTCCTACCGCTCCCGGAACACTCACAAATGTGACCCCTGAAAGGGATGTTCCGATCATTCCGAATGCTACAAGCATCCAATTACTCTTACGGTTTCCAATGAAGAAACTCTCATTATCGCTTCCTTTTCCTGTTTTGTAGGCTACCCAAAGCAGCAATGCGAAGTAAATGATAATAATAGACAATAATATAATTGGAGACATAGTTTTTTCAATTAAAATTTTAGCAAATATAGTTTTTTTCTCTTCTGTTAAAAAAGAAAAAGCCTTTCAGATGTTAAACTCCGAAAGGCCTGTATTTTAAGGGCAAAAATTAATATTAATTGACTAAAACATCCTGCAACTCTTCACTTTTCTGAAAGCTAGCTTTGGCAAAAGGACAGAGAGGGATGATTTTTTTATTGTTTTTCCTGGCAAAATCTACTGCTGCCAGAAGCATTTCTTTTCCTACTCCTTTTCCGTTGTAGGCTTCTTCCACCTCTGTGTGGTCTATGATGAATCTTTCCTCTCCAGCCCAGGTATAGGTCATCATTCCTGCGCGTTTTCCGTCTATGAAAGCTTCAAAACTTCCGTGTTTTTCGTCGTTGTTTTGTTTTACTTCGGTCATATTATGAAAATTTGGTTAGTATTTCTATATCGTTTGTTAATATTTTGTGTACAGGGCAGGCATCAGCAATAGTATGTAGTCTTTTCAGCTGCTCATCATCCAATGTACCTTCAAAAGTGATATCTCTTTTAAAGACCGCTCTTTTTGTTAAAGGGAAATTTTCAAGTTCTACTTCTACGTTGATGTTTTCCACATCCCATTCCTTTCTTTCGATGTACATTCTTAAAGTAGCTGCAGTACAGCTTGCCAGGGATGTCGCTAAGATTTCCAGCGGATTGAAACCTTTATTCTGACCGCCTTTATCTATAGGCTCATCAGTAATGATTTGGTTTTCACCGGCTGTCACCTCAGTATAATATTTTGTTTTTCCTAAACTTGCTTTTACGGTTACCGCCATTATTGTTCTGTATTGAATTTATAACTTAATGCACCTGAAGGACATTGGTCAATTTGGTTTTTAAGCTCTTCCGGACTTGCATTTTCAGCTTTTATCCAGGGTCTGTCTTTGGGATTGTAGACTTTGGGAAGCATTTTTACGCAAACAGCCGAGTGAATACATTTCTGGGGCTGCCAGAGGACAGTGATGCTGCCGTTGGGATATTCGTGTGTGTCCATATTAATTTTCTTTTAATGATTTTTCGATTCTTCGGTCGGGAATCAGCCATATGAAAGCCACGATATAATAAAAACCTATCGCAATATAAGGATAAAAAAACGAAACCGCTATGCCGAGAACATAAAATATAATCGAAATATATTCTTTAAATTTTGAATGTATAGCCTCTTTCAATCTGGAATTTTCGCCTTCAGACCTGATAATCAGATTTTCTAAAATAGTGTACGCCACTGCTGACATGATGAGGCAAATACCATACATAGCCACAGGATTCTTTGCAAAATGGGTTGCCCCAATCCATTCCGTAGCGATTGGCATCAATGAAAGCCAGAACAGCAGGTGAAGATTGGCCCATAGAATACTTCCGTTCACTTTTTTTACAGCCTGAAATAAATGATGGTGATTATTCCAGTAAATCCCTACATAAATAAAACTGAAAATATAGGCAATTAACTTAGGTAGAAGAGGCTTTAGACTCGCCCAGCTGCTTCCTTCCGGAACCTTCAGCTCAAGAACCATAATAGTAATAATGATGGCCATAACCCCATCACTGAAAGCTTCCAGTCTTCCTTTAGTCATTGGCTTTAATTATGTTTTTGAAGTTTTCTATCTTGTCCTTAAGTTCTTTAAGCATATCAGGGTTGATCACACCGCTTTCCAGATCAAAATTTTCATAAAACTTCGGAAGTGAAAATGTATCCTTGATATCTGCTGCAAACTGCGGGAAAAACGTCTTTGCTGTATTCATCACATTGCCTCCACCGTAACCTCCGGGAGAGGTGCTCATCAAAAGCATCGGTTTATTTTGAAATACCTTGACATTGATCCTCGACGACCAATCGAAGACATTTTTAAAAGCCGAGCTGTAAGATCTGTTATGCTCTGCCAGAGAGCAGATGATCACATCACATTCTTCAATTTCCTTTAAAAAGTTGTGCGCTTCATCCGGAAATCCCTTCTTTTCAAGATCTACAGAGAAAACAGGCATTGTAAAATCGTTGAGGTCGATCAGATTGATCTCTTCATCCTGAAAATCTTTCAGAACAAATTTTACCAGTTCCCTGTTGATGGATGTAGAAGATGTACTTCCTGCAAATGCTAAAATTTTCATGGTATGCTTCTCTACGGATGTTATTTTCTGTTTAAAACTGCTTTAGGTAGCGGAACAAATTCATTTTCGTCACCGGGAACCAAAGGAAATGCATCGTGGTTCTGGTCATTCCAGTTCACTTTCGCCTGATCAATAAATTCTTTATCCGAATTCACGAAATTCCAGAATATAAACCGTTCCTCATCAAAAGGTTCGCCACCGAAAAGATAGACCGTTCCATTTTCACTCATATCGAATTCACACAGTTTAGTGTCTTTAGCAATCATTAACTGTTTTGAACCGTACGTATTTCCTTCTGTGGAAACTGTTCCGTCCAGCACATACATTGCTGCTTCGCCGTAAAGATCCTTTCCGATGCTGATTTTCTTCGCTTCTTTTGTTTTGATCTCGATAAAGAACAGTTTGCTGTGAACAGGGACTGCAGATTTTCTTCCGAATGCTTCACCGGCAATCAGTTTATACTGAATCCCGTTTTCTTCCCATACCGGAATTTCATCCGCTTCAATATGGTGGAATGTAGGTTCCGACTGTTCCAGATGTTTCGGAAGACCTACCCAGATCTGGAATCCATGAAGTCTTTTATCGCTGTGTCTTAAATATTCAGGAGTTCTTTCGGAATGTACTACACCTTTTCCGGCAGTCATCCAGTTAACGGCTCCAGGCTTTATTTCAACTGCACTTCCGATACTGTCTCTGTGAAAAATAGATCCTTCCAAAAGGTAGGTTAAGGTTGATAATCCAATATGAGGATGCGGAGGAACATCAAGATTCTGGTAATCCTTCAGTTCAGAAGGTCCCATGTGGTCTATGAAGACAAAAGGTCCAACTGCTCTTTTTTCACGGAAAGGAAGAAGCCTTCCCACCAGGAAATTTCCTATATCCGCTGCCTTTTCTTCTATGATAAGTCCGATATTTGACATGATAAATAAAATGTTTTTTAAATTTAGGTTAATGAAAATAGATCTTTAGCTGCGGCTATAGTTTGTCATATCCTTCAAATCTTTCATCAACGATACGTTTCCACTCCGGATGTTTCTTGATATATGCAAGAACATAAGGGCAGAAGGGAAGAAGTTTTTTCTCGTTTTCTTCAATATATGCTAATGTTTTTTCAACGACGGCAGTAGCTGCACCGGTTCCTGCAAGTTCAGGCTCTGCTTCCGTATGGACCAAAGCGATCTGGTGACCCATTTCACGGTAATCGATGAATGCAAAATGTCCGTCAATCTTTATTTCAAATCTTGTTCCTGCTTTTACAAGAGGGATATTCTCAAATTCTGGTTTCATAAATTTTTATATTGGAAAAAAATGAAAGGCGGATCGCAAAGACACGAGTTTGAACTCTGCGTCTTTGCGTTTCACCAAACAGTATTCTATAAAGTTAATAAAAAAGGAATAATCAAAGATTAAGATAAATTTAATTTTCTTAGTCTTCCAGATAACCGAACTTTCCGGTATTGAAATCTTCAAAAGCCTGCATGATCTCCTCTCTGGAATTCATTACGAAAGGTCCATGAGGGTAGATCGGCTCATTGATAGGTTCTCCACTGATAACCAGAACTATTGCATCTTCCTGAGCTTCAATACTGAATGTTTCACCTTCATTCTTAAATAAAACAAAATGATCTGCTGCTGCTTTTTCTTCTCCATTTACCGTTATGCTCCCTTCAATGACCAATGCCGCGGTATTAAAATTAGCCGGAAAGTTAAACTCAGCTTTTCCCCCTGCCTTTAATTTTGCATTCATCATATTCAATGGGGTGAAAGTATCTGCTGGGCCTTTGTGACCATTATATTCACCTGCGATGATTTCTACAAGGCCGTTTTCGCCCAGAGTAACACGTTCCATAGCTGTATTTTCTATAGCCTGGTATTTCGGGCAGCTCATTTTATCTTTAGCCGGAAGATTCACCCATAGCTGAACCATTTGAAAAATGCCTCCTTTTTTAGACCATTCGGTTTCATGATATTCTTTGTGAAGAACTCCTTTTGCTGCTGTCATCCACTGTACGTCTCCTTCACCTATAATTCCGCCGCCCCCGGCACTGTCATGATGTTCCACTTTTCCCTGGTAAGCTATAGTAACAGTTTCAAAGCCTCTGTGAGGATGTACTCCTACACCTCTTGGTCTTTCCGAACCATTGAAATGAAATTTTGAATTGTAATCAAGCATAATAAACGGGTCCATTCTTTTCATGTCCAATCCCTGTACCCCCGGTATAAAATTATGAACTCTAAAACCATCTCCTACAAAATGGGCAGGTTTGGGAGATACAACGATCTCTACTTTTTTTGTTGTCATAATATTGTGAATTTATATAACAAAAGTACAGCAGCGAAGAATCAGATGCATTGATCTGTGTTAAGTTCGTAAAAGGAAAAGAAGATTCAGGTTAATCTTCCTTCGATTTCATATTTTTCCCATCTGAAATGTGAAGTCTTCGGAAAACAAACCCTGAGATAATGGTCAATATTCCTACCGTAAGGAAAGTGTACCGGAATGCATTATGAGTTTCACCCTGAATAAGATCAGAATTCTCAAATAACTTTAAAACAATCAATCCAAAAGCAATTCCAAAGCCGATAGCCAGCTGCTGATTGACAGATATCAATGAATTTCCGCTGCTGGTCTGGAAATTTCTAAGGTCTGCAATGGAAATGGTATTCATGGAAGTGAACTGAATAGAATTGAAAAAACCTAATATCGCAATAATCGGGACAAACCAATACAAAGATGTATGGATATCCGGAATAGCCAGCAGGCAGATCAGAGTTCCAATGATAAAGGTATTCACCATTAAAGTCTGCCGATAGCCGTATTTATCTAAAATTTTTATAACCGATGATTTTCCGAATATGGCAGTGAGTGCCATCGGAGCAATGATCCACCCTGAAGTTACTGCAGACTGTTTGTAAGCAATCTGGATCATTAAAGGAAGCAATAAAGGCACAGAGCTGATCCCTAATCTGGTGGCAAGATTTCCAACAATTCCTACACGAAAAGTTCTTACCTGAAAAAGGTCTAATGGGAAAATAGGGTTTCCACCTCGTCTGGCGTGTCTGTAATAATAATATAGGAATAAAAAGCCCAGAATGAATACCAAAAGGACAGGACTTATATTCTGCATATCACCGAAGAGCTCCAGTGAAATGGAGAGCAGAAGTGATGCTGCTGCAAATATTAAAAAGCCTTTTAAATCGAAATCAACATCGGTGGATTTATAATTGGGCATATATTTTAAGCCTAAAATAATTCCTAACACTCCAATCGGAATATTGATGAGAAAAATCCAGTGCCAGGATAGGTAGTCTACCATATAACCTCCTACCAACGGACCGAGTACGGGACCAATCAGGGCTGGAATAATCGCAAAGTTCATCGCTTTCAGCAATTCACTTTTATCAAAAGTTTTGATGAGTGCCAGTTTTCCAACAGGCGTCATTAAACTTCCTCCCACACCCTGAATGACTCTTGAAATAACAAGGTGGGTAAGATTCTGTGACATGGAACAAAAGAGCGAACCTAAACTAAAAAGGATCAATGAAAAAATAAATACTTTCTTGGTTCCAAACCGGTCTGCCAGGAAGCCGCTTGCAGGCATAAAAACAGCTAATGTCAAAACATAACTGATGATGGCGTTCTGCATATTGAGCGGAGATTCATGGAGATCTCTTGCAATGGAAGGCAGAGAGGTGTTCAGGATAGTAGAATCCAGCATCTGCATGAAAATAGCAGTGGCCAGGATAAGGGGAAGTATTTTCTTTACTGAAGTTGGTTGCGGGCTTGTTTCTGTCATTCGGTATGGACTGGAAATCAAATGAATTCCAGATTTATTTATATTGGAAAAAACACTGTTTTAAAACAGTCTGATCCTTAGATGAAGAATTTCATATAAAATTAAAAAAGTCTTGTGAATTTTCACAAGACTTTTCAATTTATTTTCTAGGTTTTTCTACTCCTTTCCATTCGTCGCCTGCTTTTCGGTACTGGCTCAGGATGTAAGTTTTGAAATCTTTTGTTTTGTATTCAATGTTATCCGTGTTCTGTTCAAACGGCATAATGTAATAATAGTCAACATCTGTTTTGTCTGATTTGTTCCCTTTTTTCACGGTTGGAACATATTTGGAAAATTTATATCCTGGAAGATACTGTTTCAATCTTGCGTAGAACGCTTTGTTTTCTTTTTCATCAGGAATGATATCTACGATATTGAAATCATCTTTTTTCTTATCAATCCAAAGATAATACGTTTTTTCCTCGCCTAAATTTCTGTTTAAAGAGTTGAAGGCAAAAAGTTCTTTAGGAACCAGTTCTTTGATCTTCTCAGGATCTACTTTGGTGTAAAACTGTCCTTTAGATGGATCAACATACGTTTCAAGGTTGTACATCAAAACTGAATTGTTCTCAAATTTTTTATTCTTAAAATATTGATTTAAAGATAATTCTGCAGTCGCTCTGAGTTCTTTTCCTCTGTCGTCCAGTTTTTTGGTGGGGTTCTGAGGGTTTACTTTTTTCACAAACTCATATAAAACAACAGGTTTTACATCTTTAAGGTGAGGATACGTTTTGAGCTGCTCTGCTTTTACCAGCCAGTAAAACTGCTGATAATAATCATCCTTATCCTGATCTTTTACGGTCTTATAAGATAAAGCAAGCTTTTTTGAATTTAAGTATTTGCCGTATTTTCCCTGTCCGAAAGCAAAACTGATGGATAGTAAGGCAAATAAAACAGTAAGGTTTCTTCTCATTTCTTTATAATTGATATTTTCGTTGTCCAAATATAATTATTTCTTAGATATTATTTTTGATTGTCAGTTAAATTATATAATATTATTAACGTTTATTCAAAAGAAAATCCTGTATTGCTACAGGATTGATAAAATTTTTATAAATAGAAGTTAGAAATTAGAGGTTAGAAGTTAGATGCGGGACCTCAGATCTTAGACGGTAAAGTTTCAATTGTGAATTTTGTTTCGCCAATGTATTATGAATGTTTGAAGTCAAGAATTACACAAAGCTTAATTTTACTTTATACACCCTTCGACCCTGAAACATATCCTGAAACTCTAACCCTCGCAAACACTCAAACCCAAAACCTATACCTCAGTTCCATACGAAGTTTCGTGCACTTTTACTGCTCTTCCGCTTGGATCGTTCATTTTTTTGAAAGCTTCATCCCACTCTAAGGCGATAGGTGTGGAACAGGCCACCGAAGGAACCGAAGGCACTGTCGCTGCTGCCGTTTCACTTGGGAAATGTGCTTCGAAAATTGTTCTGTAACGGTATTCTTCCTTGTTTTGAGGCGTGTTCAGCGGAAATCTGAATCTTGCGTTGGTCATCATTTCATCAGTCACTTCTTTTTCTGCGACTTCTTTTAATGTGTCGATCCATGAATAACCTACACCATCTGAAAACTGTTCTTTCTGTCTCCAGACAATAGATTCCGGCAGCATATCTTCAAATGCTTTTCTTAATACCCATTTCTCGATTTTTCCATCTGCAACACTGATCATTTTGTCTTTAGGATTTACAGTCATTGCAATGTCCATGAATTCTTTATCAAGGAAAGGAACACGGCCCTCAATTCCCCAGCTCATCAGTGCTTTGTTGGCTCTTAAACAGTCATATAGATGAAGCTTGCTTAATTTTCTAACAGTCTCATCGTGAAATTCTTTAGCATTCGGAGCTTTGTGGAAATATAAATATCCGCCAAATAATTCATCAGAACCTTCTCCTGAAAGAACCATTTTGATTCCCATAGATTTGATTACTCTTGCCAGCAGGTACATTGGGGTAGATGCTCTGATAGTCGTTACATCATAGGTTTCCAGATGGTATATCACATCACGCACTGCATCCAGCCCTTCCTGAACAGTAAAATTAACTTCATGATGGACGGATCCGATGTGGTCTGCCGCTTTTCTTGCTGCTGCGAGGTCAGGAGATCCTACCAATCCTACTGCGAAACTGTGAAGTCTCGGATACCAGGCTTCCTGTGTGTCACCACTTTCAATTCTCTGTCTTGCATATTTTGCAGTAACAGCTGAAATCACGGATGAATCCAAGCCTCCGGAAAGGAGAACTCCATAAGGAACATCACTCATCAGCTGTCTGTGAACGGCATCTTCAAGGGCTTTTTTTATTTTGGAGATATCGGTTTCGTTGTCTTTTACGCTGTCATAGTTTTCCCAGTCTCTTTTGTACCACTGCTGAAGCTCTGATCCGTCGGGACTGTATAAAAGATGTCCCGGAAGGAACGTTTCAATTGTTTTGCAAATGCCTTCCAGTGCTTTTAGTTCGGAAGCAACGTAATAGTTTCCGCTTTTATCCCATCCCTGATAAAGAGGGCAGATTCCCATATGGTCACGGGCGATCAGATAAATTCCATTCTCTATATCGTAAAGGGCGAATGCAAAAATACCGTTAAGTTTTTCAAGAAAATCTTTTCCGTATTTTCTGTACAGCGCCAGAATTACTTCACAATCTGATTGGGTCTGGAATTCATAATCAGGAAATTCCTCTTTTAATTCTCTATGGTTATAGATCTCACCGTTCACCGCAAGAACCACTTTTTCGTCTTTAGTAAATAAAGGCTGCTTTCCTGAAGTAGGATCTACAATAGCCAGCCTCTCATGAGAAAATACTACGTTGTCATCCTGAAATACACCGCTCCAGTCCGGACCACGGTGACGGATTTTTTTTGACATTTCTAAAACCTGAGGTCTTAATATTTCGGTCTTTTGTTTGGCATCAAACAAACATACGATTCCACACATATTGTTATTTATTTGAAGCGAAATTAGCGTTGATGTTTAAAAATAACAATAAAAAATTGATAAAAGTTAATATTTTTAACTTATTTAATTTTTTTTGAGAAAAATATTCTTTATTTGAATGATTTGACGTGTTTTTAATTAATTTTTTTCGTTCAGGTAAATTTAGCCTATATCCTATACAAAATAAAAATGAAATAATTAATAATGTATGGTAATTTATTATACAAATTTTAGCCCTTACTTTGTGGCTCGAAATAATTTTTTTTCATCATTTGTGTTTTTACCTTCTTGCAATTCTCTTTGCAAGAAGGTTTTGTTTTATTGGGATCCTAACATAACAACTGAAATATTCTATGAGCTGAAACTTCTGCCTTCTGAAGCTCCCTGAGGGATTTTTACCTGTATTGTATGCTTTCCGGCTTTCAGATCTGCGAGAGGGATGAAATTGGACTTGGTGACTGTTTAGGGACACCAATTTAACTTATTGTCTGCCAGTCTTTTCCTTTCAATTAAACATGATTGAATTTTTGGACAGTTTTTGCGAAGATCAATTTAATAAAGGGGTTGATTTTAGTTTTAAAATGACTTATAATATATAAGTAGGGATTACAAGAGATATGTTACATATTTCACTCAAATATTTACATTAAGCCAATAAAAAAGCTGCTCTGAGATAGAGCAGCTGTATATTTTTATAATTAAGTTAATTAAGAAACTCTTTCAATCAGTGCCATGTAGAATCCATCATAGCCCTGACTTGGCATTACTTTGTCATCTTTAACCAATTTAAATCCGGCATTGTTTTTCAGGAATTCTTCCACCTGTAAATTATTTTCTGACGGTAAAATAGAACAGGTTGCATATACCATTTTACCACCTACTTTAACCATTTTGGAATAATCCTGAAGGATCTGTTGCTGTTCTTTTTTAATTCTGTCAATAAAATCCTGGTCAATTTTCCACTTACTGTCCGGGTTTCTCTTTAAAACACCAAGACCTGAGCAAGGAGCATCAATCAGAAGTCGGTCTACTTTATCATGAAGACGTTTGATTACTTTATTGTCAGAAATCATACGGGTTTCAATATTGTGGGCTCCCGCTCTTTTTGCACGGCGTTTCAGCTCGGCAAGTTTCCATTCGAAAATATCTAAAGCTACAATCTGCCCTTTATTTCCCATCAAGGCAGCTAAGTGAAGCGTTTTTCCGCCTGCACCTGCGCATGCATCCACAACTCTCTGGCCTTCTTTCACGTCAAGAAAATATCCGATCTTCTGTGAAGAAGCATCCTGAACCTCAAATAAACCTTCTTTGAAAGCTGTTGTAAGAAAGACATTCTTTTTTTCCTCAAGCTGTACAGCGTCCGGATAATTTCTTACCGTATAAGCAACTACATTTTCATCAGCAAGATCAGAAATAAGCTCTTTTGGAGTTGTTTTCAGGCTGTTTGCCCTCAAAACGGTAGGAGCCTGCTCATTTAAGGCATGCATTTCTTTTTCCCAGCCTGGACCTAATTCCTTTTCCAAAGTTTCAGCCAGCCACTCAGGGATAGAATGTTCAATAGCTTTCGTGGGAACTGTATTTTTTTTAAGCTTGGTAAGAATATCTGCAATCTTAATTCCGTCAAATTCTTCAAACTTTTTATAATTGGTTTTGCTCCAAAGCAGGTACGCAATGATCAGTTTATAAATATTGTTGGGTTTTACGCCTTCACCCATATAGTATTCAAGACGTTTTTTCCAGCGGATAATATTATAGAAAATCTCAGAAACAACGGCTCTGTCCTGGCTTCCCCATTTTTTATGGGCTTTTAAAAGTCTTTCGATAACCTTATCGGCGTATTTATTTTTCTCGAAAAAGGTTTCCTGTAAAGCATCGTGAATCCCGATGGCTAAGTTTCTGTGAATAAGTTCCATAAATTTGCTACGCTGTTTGAATCTGCAAAAGTACGAATTATAGTTGAGAGTTGCGGACTGAGTTTTGGAGTTAGAAGGTGAGAGAGTTTAGGGGGGAAGTGGTGGTAGTTTGAGGTTCCTGATGCTGATTCTTGGTTGCTAGGTACTTGAGTTGTCTTAAAACCTTTTATCTAACGCCCCGGTTCTTGTCTCTACCGGTCGTGAATACATTTTACAATACATTGTACAAAAAATTCTACCTTTGCAAAAATCAAAAATATGAGTGATACTGTACTTTGTCCGAAATGCGGCTCTGAATTTACTTATCCAACCGATAACATGATGACCTGTTCTCAGTGTTTCTACGAATGGAATCCTGAAGAAACCGCTTCTGAAACATCAAACGATGGAAAAATCCTGGATTCAAATGGAAATGAGCTTTTGGACGGTGATTCTGTAGTTGTAATTAAAGACCTTCCTGTGAAAGGAGCTCCCAAACCGGTAAAAGCTGGTACTAAAGTTAAGAATATCCGTTTGAGACCGGACAGTGATCATAATATCGACTGTAAAATTGATGGTTTCGGATCTATGGCCCTGAAATCAGAATTTGTAAAGAAGGCTTAAAACAATACTTTTTTAACTGTTGAGTTGGTCTAAATTTTCGCTTGAAGCAATTGATGGCCATAAGACATAAAAAAAGGAAAGAATTGGACAGTGTAATCTTTCAAAGACTTAATTGCAGGGAGATGCTAATGTCCGTCTCAGGGCAGAAAGAGAATTAACCAAAAATTTCCTTATGCTGTGGAAGTACAAATGTAAGAAAAAGTTTTAAAACCGCTTCTCACATTTGTACTTTTTTTATCCACATATTAACAATAACTATAAGGAAATCTAAGAGTTATGAAATTTTAACAATGCATTGTGAGTTTGTTAAGAATAATAAAAACTTATTTATATAGAATTTATAATCCTTCCATTTGCCAGCTATTTCTGTGCTTAAATAAACGAAATTTTGATCATTCCTTCTATCTTTTCATCTGTATAAACAATAAGTTCTTTGTGGTGAAGTCTGATCTTATTCCAGTAATGGTTTCCGGCAAATCTGCTTTCCAGAAGTTCGGCTTCAGTTCCGTTATCAGAAATTTTTATTTCCTTAGGATAATATGAGAATTTAGAAAGCTGGAATTCAGCTTTTTCCTCTTCACTGAAAATATTCACCTCCCCAAAAAGTCTCGCTACATAAGAATTGTAAGGGTTTCTATACGTTTCTTCCAGGCTGTCGTTCTGGATCAGTCTTCCGTCTTTCAGGATAACGATCTGGTCAAGCCATGGCATGATCTCCTGAAGTTCATGCGTTGAAATGATCAGAGAGATCTGATGCTGTTTCACGTATTTGAACAGTCTTTCACGAAGTTCTATTTTTCTTGAAAAATCCAGGTTACTAAAAGGCTCATCCAAAATAAGAAGTTTTGGAAGTACAGAAAGTGCTCTGGCGATGGCTACTCTTTGCTGCTGGCCTCCACTTAGATATTTAGGAAGAATATGGGCAAAATCCTGAAGTCCTACCACTTCCAGAAGCTCCATTACAGTCTCTTTTTTTTGAGCTAAATTGATATTAGAAATAAATTTACCTACATTTTCGGCAACAGTTGCGTAAGGCATCAGGTCAAAATTCTGAGCGACGAGCTTCATTTCAGCCTCTCCGGGAACAAGATTTCCTTTGGGTCCCAGAAGCTTGGTTCCGTTAAAAACAATCTCGCCGCTTTCCCAGTCCAAAAGACCATAAATAAGGTTAAGCATAGTAGATTTTCCACAGCCGCTTTCTCCTGCCAGCGCAATGATCCTTCCTTCTTCAAAACCGAGGTTAAGGTTCTGAAACAGGGGTTTATCTTTGGTATGGGAAAAATATAAATTGTTTATTTCTAATAGCATAATACAAATGTAAGGTTTTTATGAAAAAATAAAATTTTTTATTATATTAGCGGAAGTAATAAAAATATATCAAAAATGAGAAAAAAACTGTTTTCGTTAGCTATTCCTGCTTTATTTATTGCAGCTGTGGTGGTTTCTTGTAAAAAAGATAAACCTGTCACCAGTGAAAGCAATGAAGTGACGACTACTAAAGAAGGAAACCAGTATACACTGGATACATTGAACAGTAAAGTGGAGTGGAAGGGATATAAAGTATTCAAGTCTGAAAGTACAAGCCATTTTGGAACCATCAAGTTTGAGAGTGGGGATGTAACGGTAAAAGAAGGAAAACTTGAAAGCGGAAAATTTGTTGCTGATATGAATTCCCTGACGTCTGAAGATCTGAAAAATGATGCTGGCCAGCTGGGAAAACTGAATGGTCACCTTAAGAGCGGAGACTTCTTTGAAGTGGAAAAATTCCCGACAGCTTCGTTTGAAATCACAAAAGTGACACCAACTACAGAAGGAGATTACAATACGCTTCTTGACGGTAATTTAACGATTAAAGGCATTTCAAAACCGGTTCAGTTTAAAGCCAATGTTTCTGTTAAAAATGGAGAAGTAAGTGTGGCTACAGAGCCTAAAGATATTAAAAGAGAAGAGTTTGGCGTGAAGTTCCAGGCTCCCGCTGCAAACGGGGTGATCAAGGATGAAGTAACGCTTCAGATCAACGTTAAAGCATTAGAAAAGAAATAATTTTTTTATTTAAGTGAAATAAGTGATTGAAGTCTGCCTCCGAAAAAGGGGCAGATTTTTTTATTACAGATTCATTATTAAACTTAAAAAACGTATTTTTGCAAAACATTTTGAAAGGGTAAAACAATGATAGAAAAGATAGAAGAACTACTTACCGAAGTAAACAGCTTCAATGCTACATCTAAAGAGGAAATTGAAAACTTCCGGATTAAGTATAATGGTAAAAAAGGTGTTCTGAATGATTTTTTTGAAAAATTTAAAGAAGTTCCAAACGACCAGAAAAAAGAATTCGGGCAGAAGATCAATTCTTTGAAGCAGGCTGTTGCAGGAAAACTGGAGAATCTGAAAGATGCTTCCGGATCTGCTGTGGTTACAGAGAAAGAAGACCTTACAAGACCTGCTTTTCCATTGGATCTGGGATCAAGACACCCAATCAATCTGGTAAAAAACAGGATCATTGAAATTTTCAAATCCATTGGTTTTGCTGTAGCCGACGGTCCCGAAATAGAGGACGACTGGCACAACTTTACAGCACTTAACCTTCCTGAATACCACCCGGCAAGAGATATGCAGGATACTTTCTTTATAGAACAAAATCCGGATATCCTTTTAAGAACGCATACTTCTTCCGTACAGATCCGTTATATGGAAGAAAACCAGCCGCCAATCCGAATCCTTTCCCCGGGAAGAGTATTCAGAAATGAGGCTATTTCTTCACGTTCACACTGTATTTTCCATCAGATTGAAGGTTTGTATATTGATGAGAATGTAAGCTTTGCAGATCTTAAACAGACGATCCAATTCTTTACGACAGAGCTTTTCGGAAAATCCAAAATCAGAATGAGACCTTCTTACTTCCCGTTTACAGAACCTAGTGCTGAAATCGATGTATATTGGGGATTAAACTCTGAAACCGATTACAGAATTACCAAAGGAACAGGCTGGCTGGAGATCATGGGATGTGGAATGGTAGATCCTGCTGTACTGAAAAATGTGAATATTGATGCCGAGAAATATTCAGGATATGCATTTGGAATGGGTATTGAAAGAATTACGATGCTTCTTTACCAAATGAGTGACATCAGAATGTTCTTTGAAAATGATATCAGAACTTTAGAACAGTTTAAAACACTATAAAAAAATTAAACCTCCGGAATTTCCGGAGGTTTTTGTTTTTAATTACTGACCTAAGAAACAAAACGTAATTAAAAACGATTGTATTGAAAATTTACAACGTATATGATCTTATCCATTGGCTATATTATTTTTTGTTAATATACCAAAATACTGTCCGGAGTAGAAGTTTTTCATCCTTTGCTGTTATTAATAAGACAACCGGAAACTGAAATTCATTACATCATAACAATAAAAAATGCCGGGAAAATGATTTCGCCGGCATTTTTATATGTTGAAAGACTGTTATATTTTTACTTAATATATTTTAAAGGGTATTTTACATTTTTCAGATCTTCAATACTTGCTTTCAAGGAACCTACAGCCAGTTCAGCCTGCAACAGCATAGGAATATGGTTGGCATCGTTCGTTACCCACATCGTTACGCCTTCTTTTTCCTTAAAAACCCTTCCACTTTTTACAGACGGGATAATCTTCAGGCAGTTGATGGTTCCGAATTTTGTTTTAAGATCTTCAGTACCTGTTACTTTCAGCTGGAACGGAAACATTTCATCATCAATCCATACATTCATATTGATTACGGTTCCCACTTTCAGCTCGCTTGTGCTCTTGCTTCTCAGGTAATAAAAACAGGAAAGCATGTCCTGAACTCCTTTTACAGATTTAATTACCTTGGAACCGTTCGCAGGCGTTTTTTTGTCCGTCAATATCAGCGTATGATTGTCATGGTTGAAAACGGTTTCAAAATGCTGACGATAGCCGCCTTCCCGTACATTTCTCACATAGAAACTTGGTAAACCGGTCTCTGTATTAATGAAACTTTCATATAAATCTTCTACTTTAAAGAAAGCTTTTACGGCGCCGGTGGTTTTTCCTGTGCCTTTAACATACAGATGAGGTTCGCCCATATATGTTGTTTTCTTCGTGGTAAGATTGGCGGTTCCGGCATTCAGGATTCCGTAATGGATTCTGAATGTAATGGATTCACCATCAGCAATATTATCGATCTGAGCATAACTCATTATGAACATTAATATTGCAAAAAGACTTAAAATTTTCTTCATAATATGTCATTTAACAAAAACACTGCCAAATTTAATGATTCTTACAGAGTTAGCTGGGGTTTGATAAATCTCAGGTTTTTATTTAGAATCAATTAAATATGCTTCGCATTAAAATTAGTAAATTTGCAGTTACATGTATAATTAAATTATCTTTTTATTATGATAACCACTGATATATTGATCATAGGAGCCGGACCTACCGGGCTTTTTGCTGTTTTTGAAGCAGGTTTACTAAAAATGAAGTGTCATATTATTGATGCGCTTCCACAGCCAGGAGGACAGCTAGCGGAGCTTTATCCTAAGAAACCTATTTTCGATATTCCTGGATATCCTTCTGTGAATGCAGGAGAATTAGTAGATAATTTGATGGAGCAGATCAAGCAGTTCCAGCCGGGATTCACTTTGGGGGAAACTGCCGTTTCTTATACAAAGGTAGATGATGAATGGTTTGAAGTGATCACCAACAAAGGGACTGTTCACAGGTGTAAAGCTATTGCTATTGCCGGTGGTTTGGGAACTTTTGAGCCTAGAAAACCTACTTTCGAGAATGTAGCTGACTATGAAGAGAAAGGTCTTGAATATTTCGTGAAAGAGCCTGAACATTTCAGAAACAAAAAAGTAGTGATCGCCGGAGGTGGAGATTCTGCCTTGGACTGGAGTGTCTTCCTTTCAAATGTTGCAAGTGAGGTGACTTTGATCCACAGAAGAAATGAATTCAGAGGTGCTTTGGATTCAGTGGAAAAAGTTCAGGATCTTAAAAACGAAGGGAAAATCAAGTTGATTACACCGGCTGAAGTTACCGGCATCAAAGGAGATGGAAAAGTAGAAGCGATCACAGTACAGATTGACGGGCAGGAAGCTTTCGATATCGAAACAGATTATTTCATTCCTTTATTCGGACTGACTCCAAAATTAGGAGAGATCGGAAACTGGGGATTAAATATTGAGAAGAATGCAATTGTAGTCAACAATGCGCTTGATTATCAAACGAACATCGACGGAATTTACGCAATTGGTGACATCAATACTTATCCAGGGAAACTAAAGCTGATCCTTTGTGGATTCCACGAAGCTACTTTGATGTGTCAGAGTGTTTACAACAGGCTGAATCCGGGTAAGAAATTTGTACTAAAATATACGACCGTAAGTGGTGTAGATGGATTTGACGGTAGCCGTAAGGAAGCAGAAAAGGCAGTTGTGAAAAAAATTGATTAATTTTGCCCTATTATGTCAGATATTAATATAAAGATCACGGATCGGGAAGGGGTAACCCATGATGTTGTAGCCCCTACAGATATGTCTATGAACCTGATGGAAATCATCCGTTCTTATGAATTGGCGGAAGAGGGAACTATCGGAGTATGCGGAGGAATGGCGATGTGCGCCTCATGTCAGGTATATGTGATCAATGATCCGGGCCTGGAGCCGATGGGTGATGAAGAAGATGCCATGCTGGGAGAAGCTTTCCATGTGAAAGAGAACAGCAGACTGGGCTGCCAGCTGCATATGATGGATGAAATGGAAGGTCTTGAGGTGGCGATTGCTCCTTATCCTTAGACTATATTTTAATTTAAATATTAAAAACTCCTGAAAAGTAAATTTTCAGGAGTTTTTTGTTTTAATTCTTAGAAGGCTGAAACTTTGGATGTCCCACCTGCCATAAAGCAAATGAAAAGATATCTGCATATTCCTTGAAAACTACATCCATATCACTGGTGAAATGTCCGTTTTCATAATTTACATACAATAAAACGGGTTTTCCTGAGCCTGAATTTTTCTGCAATATGGCAGCAAATTTTCCAGGTTCCCAAGGTACAATCCTGGAGTCGTTCATTCCGGTACGAATGATTACGGCAGGATATTTAACTCCTTTTTTCACTTTACTCTGGGCGTCCATTTCCAGAAGGTGCTTTGCATCTTCCTTATTTTCAATAGATCCTATTTCCGGAATCTGATTAGGTCCGTTTGCTGTAGTTTCTGAGCGCAGAGCGTTAGTCATTCCCACTTCAGCAATAGCTACGGCAAACAGGTCCGGTCTTTCAGTGATCGCTCTTCCAATAAGAACCCCTCCCATGCTTACTCCATTTCCGATCAACTTAGAAGGAGATGTGTATTTCTGATTTACCAAATATTCCGAACATGCGATAAAATCTTTCCAGGTATTCGGTTTATTGGCTTTCATACCTGTTTTATGCCAGTTTTCACCTTTCTCGCCTCCGCCTCTTACATGGGCGATAGCAACTATAGTACCTTGTTCCAGTAATACGGATAGTCTGGTAGAAAAACGAGGTTCATATGATATTCCATAGCCGCCATAACCTGTAATGTAAGCCGGAGTACTGCCATCCATTTTTATATTCTTAGGATAAATGATAGAAAGAGGAACCATTACTCCGTCATGACTTTTTACTTCTACTTCTTTTACTTCATAAAGTTTATTATAATCAGGGTAGGATGTTTCAGAATTAAGGTATTTACTCTTTACTGCGTTGCCTTTTTCGGGATTATACTCATAAGTTGTCAGTGGAGTCAGCCAGTTTACATTGTTACAATAGATATTGTCATTTTCATGGGCATTTAGGGGTAGTGAACTATTAACACCCGGTGGAAGCTGAACTTTTTTGGCTTCTAAAGTATTGATATTTATCTGATATTTATCTCTTGTAATACCATTTCCTAATGAATAGAAAAGATAATTTTTAGTACTGTGGATTGCTATGATCACTGCATCTTTGCTCTCCGGAATAACAGTTTTTGCATTATTAATGTCTGGATTTGAGAGACTGGTCAGCGTAATCTTATAATTGGGGGCATCCTTATGGGTAAGGAGGAAAAGTTTATCTCCTGAAATATGGATGTCCGTAATATCGTCTGTAGGTTTTACAATCTGTCTCCATTTTATCTTCTTATTTTTTAATTCTGAATAAGGAGCTACAAAAATGGGACTTTCGGATTTTACGGAACTTAATCTAAGGATGATGTATTGAAAATCGTCCGTAAAACCAATACTAGTGAACTGCTCTGTTAAAGCATTCAGTTCAGGATAATCTTCTCTTGAACCCAGTATTTTATCTGTTTTTGAATCAGTTCCTATCTCGTGGATCATCGCTTTCATATCCTTCAAAAGCATGTTGCTGTTTGGGTCACCGGTACTCATTTTGGTGTAAATGACAGATTTACCGTCTGGTGTAAACTCAAAAGAGAATTCGCTCCAGATAGGGCCGATCTCATCTTTTAACAGTTTTTTGGTAGCAATATCTAAGATTTTAAGATTACAAATCTCGCCACCTGACTTTGACAGTAATATAGCTATTTTCTCAGCTTTTAAATCGAGGGTGAAGTTTGTGATCTGTGTATTCTTACCAAGGGTTTCCGGATCGAATATCAAAGTTTCTTTTCCTGTAGACAGATCCCTGGAATAAAGCTTTGAAAGGCTTTCGTGTTTTTTAGTTTTGGCGTAAAAATATAGATTTTTCCTTTGCTTTATCACCCCGAAAGAATCTCCATTCATTTCCTGTACTTCTTTCATCCGGTTGAAAAGTTCTTCCCGGTTTGGAATTTTATCAATAATGGTATTGCTGAACTCGGACTGTGCCTTAAACCAGGACTGTACGTCGGGACTTTTAAGATCTTCCAGCCATCTGTAATTATCGGTGATTTTAGTTCCGAAATAATTGTCAACAACAGCTTTCTCGGGAGTTGACGGATAATTATACTGTGCAGGAATTACCTGGCTTAAAAATAATCCTGTAGACAGAAAAAATTTTTTCATTGTTTATTTCTTGTAAATGTGATAAATTTAATACTGCAAATGTACTAAACTTCATCCTTCGAAATCCATTTGCCCACACTGGGAGCCTGATAATTTTTCATTTTTTCCAAAAGCTCATCAATACTGTTACTTATCAAAAGCATATCACTGTTGACCTGCTTTAAAAATCCTTTATTAACCATGGTCTGAACCAGTTTGATCAGATCATCATAAAATCCATCAATATTCAAGATCCCGATCGGTTTTTTATGAAGTCCAAGCTGTGCCCAGGTGATCATTTCAAAAAATTCTTCCAGGGTTCCATAACCGCCGGGGAGAACGATCACACCGTCACAGAGATCATTCATTTTCATTTTCCTTTCGTGCATGGTTTCTACGATGATCAATTCCGTAAGATTTTTATGGGCAATTTCTTTAGACTGCAGGAATTGAGGCAGAACGCCTATTGCTTTTCCTCCCTCGCTTAAAACTCCATCTGCCACTGTTCCCATCAAACCTACATCTGCACCGCCATAGATCAGCTGAATTTGTTGTTTAGCAAAGGTTTGCCCAAGCAGGAAGGCCTGGTTTTTATAAATATCGTCTGTACCGAAACTTGATCCGCAGAAAACTGTTATACTTTTCATTATTGTAAATCTTCTTAAATAATTTTCAACCATTAAGATGAATGAAGCTATTAAGGACAGTTAGAAATGTCAAAGATATTTTTAAGCCTAACCTGTACCTTCTTAATCATCTTAAATAAAACCTTAATGGTTTAAATTAAAAAATCCAAAATCATATGATTTTGGATATTCAATATAGTTATTTCTGGGAATACTTAATCAACTTTAACCATTTCCCAGGTTCCTTTAGTTCCAAACGAAACATATAATAATAAGTTTTTAAAACTTATTCCTCCTTTAACTTTCCATTTTCCTATGTAAGAATTTGTTAAATTTAAAGAGCCCTGATAATAGATGGGCATATGTTTTTTATTTTCAAACTCTACTTTTTGTCTGTTGCTGCCATATAACATGGATTTGATCGGCATTTGCTTAATAAATGTTATTTCATGACCGTCGAGTTTTCCTTCGATTGTTCCTAAACCTTTGGTACCATAATCCTCATCATCGTCTTGAATAGTTCCAATAAAACTTTCACCATCAAATTCTGTAATTTTTAATGTAAATCCAACTTCTTTATTGTTGAATTCAGAATTTTGTTTCAAGTTATATTTATATTTTCCCTTCCAGGTACCAATCATAATTTCCTTATTTATTTCTGAGGAATATTTGCTAAAATTTCTTTAGTGAAGCTCCAGAACTTTTGTGCTGAAGGAATGTTGGCTTTCTCGTCCGGAGAATGCGCTCCTCTGATCGTGGGTCCGAAACTTACCATTTCCATTTCAGGGTAATTGGCCCCGATGATACCGCATTCCAAACCTGCGTGACAGGCTACTACGTGTGGTTTTTCACCAAACTTTTCTGTATAGATCTTTTCCATAATCTGTACAATCTCAGAACCTGGTTTTGGTTTCCATCCCGGATAAGAACCGCTGAATTCTACCTTCATGCCGGCTAATTCTGCAACAGATTTTAATTGCTCTGCCACAGAATATTTAGATGAATCTACAGAAGACCTGGTAAGGTTTAAAATTTTAAGCTCTCCGCCTTTTAATTCCACCCTTGCAACGTTGTTGGATGCTTCTACAAGATCATTTACGTCCGGGCTCATTCTGTAAACTCCATTGTGAAGAGATTTTAAAGTCAGAATAATCTTTTTTGAATCTTCTTCAGAAATCGCTTTATCAGAAGTTGTAGAATTTTCAATATTGATCTGGATGCCAGGTTCAACGTTAGCAAATTCTTCTAAAATTTCTTTTTTAAGAACCGTTGCTGTTTCGATAAACTCCTGAGCATTTCTCACAGAAACCAATGCTGCACCTTCTCTCGGAATTGCATTTCTCAATCCGCCTCCGTCTACAGAGATCAGTTGGATATTCTGCTGTTCCAAACCTTTATAAAGAAGTCTTCCAAGAATAATATTGGAGTTTCCGAAACCTTTGTGGATGTCCATTCCTGAATGTCCTCCCTGAAGTCCCTTTACTTCAATCCTTACAATCTGTCCTTTTGCAGCTTCTGTTGTATAATTTTGAGTAATGGTAACATCAACACCGCCTGCACAGCCTATATCGATCTCATCATCCTCTTCTGTATCTAAATTTAGCAAAATTTCTCCCGTTAATTGCCCCGGTTTTAAGCCTATGGCACCTGTCATTCCCGTTTCTTCATCAATGGTGAAAAGGGCTTCCAGATCAGGATGTGGAATATCTGAACTTTCAAGGATGGACATGATGGTTGCTACACCTAGACCGTTGTCGGCACCTAAAGTAGTTCCTTTAGCCTTTACCCAGTCTCCGTCAACCTCCATTTTGATTCCTTCTGTGTCGAAATCAAAATTAACATCATTGTTCTTCTGGCATACCATATCCAGGTGCGACTGAAGCACAATAGACTTACGGTTTTCCATCCCCGCAGTAGCCGGTTTTTTGATGATAACGTTTCCTACTTCATCTACAGTAGTTTCCAATCCTAGATTTTCACCAAATTCTTTGATGAAAGCAATGACTCTTTCTTCTTTTTTAGACGGCCTTGGAACTGCATTTAATCTGGAGAAATTTTTCCAGATAATCTGCGGTTCTATATTAGATAATTCCATGAACTTTTATTTTTATCAAAATTACAAAATAAAAAATGCTTCCGTGAATTCAGAAGCATTTTTTATAGTTCATATGTGGGTAAAAAGCAGGATTATTTTCTTGTTTTTTCTAACATCCACATTCTCCGTAAATAGGAAGAGTTTCTACGGTACCATCAGGTTTTTCAATCGTCAGTGTACCTTCAAATAATAAAGCTTCTTCCTTTTTTATTTTTTTGCCTTTTATGGAAATTTTATAGTTGTCGCTTTCAATTTCTTTCGTCAGCTCCTCGTCCACTTCCATATCACTCGATGAAATAAGATTCATTGCCAGTCTTTTGCCATCAAGCTTCATATAAGCTGTTTTTCCTGCATCATCGGCATAAATGTATTTCTCTGCTTCAAAATCAGCCTTATTTTTTGCAAAATAGCATGAGCATTCCTTGATTTCTTTCGGGAAGGGAATAACGTCTACCAGTATCTTCCCTGAAGCAGTTTCTGTTTTAGCAGAATCTTTCACCAGATGTAAAGAATCTGTAGTAGTAGAATTCTGAACGGTTTCTTTATCTTTTTTACAGGCGGTCAAAAGTAACGCTGAAAAGAAAATGATTAAATATTTCATTGTCTGTGGTTTTTATTTATTAGCCTCTTGCTCTTTCCAGAAGAACCATCATCAGTAAGGATAAGATTACTAAACTTTCGTCTTCGTCATTAATATCAATCATTCTGTCAAGTTGGAATCTTCTTCCGAAGAACGACGGCATTTTTTTTAGTTTAAAATATTCTTTTCCGTCCATACCTCTTACGGTATAAGCCGGATTAAGAAAATATCCGGTAAACATACCTATAATTGGAATCTCGCTTACCATTCCATCAAAGAACTTTGTCCACGCATTATCTTCTGTAACTGTGAATTTTTGCTGATCGTTTGAGTCAAGGATATCATAACTGGATTTCCAGATAGAACGCATTCCTTTTCTGGCCAGTCTTCCATAATTTTTGTTATCGGTAAGGTCATTTAAAGAATAAGACGCATTAAAATCGATCCATTGATTGGCTTTGATCCTGAAAAGCTCCTGGGATTTACTTTCATCATTGAAGACAATAACATCCTCCTTCAGTTTAAACATTTTCTGGCGGACATACGCTACATAACTCCCATTTTTGTCAGTTATATTAAAGTCACTTGCCAAAGTGGAGATCTTGAATTTGAAATCCAGGGGATAGTTTAGATTTTTAAGTACCATTAGTTTATTTTTTTCATATTAGAACCCCAAAGATAGAGGTTTTTTTAGAATGAAGGAGTAAGAATTTAGGCATCAGATTTGAGACACAAGATATAAGACTTTAGACTGAGGTTGAGATTTAGGGAGGGAAATGTGAATGGTGAATTTGTTTCACAGTGAATGGTGAATTTTAGAATGAGGAAATATCAGATAGAATAAAGAATAAAGAGTAAAGAGTAAAGAGTAAAGAGATAAGATGTTAGATTTCGGACAAGGATTTACTTTTTACATTTTAACTTTTCTGAACATTTTTCATGCCTTTTTTTAAACTCCTAAACACTCAAACTCTCCGACACTCAAACTCGTATCTCTCAACAATATTCCTTATTTTTGTACTTATGGATTACCCTAGTAAAGTTTTGGCAAAAGCCGTCGATGAAATTTCGGGGCTGCCCGGAATTGGCAGGAAAACAGCTTTGAGATTGGCCTTACATCTGCTAAAACAACCCAGCTCCAGAGCTGTAAGTCTTGGAAACTCAGTGATCAACCTTGTCAATGAAATAAAATACTGCAAAGACTGTCATAATTTTTCTGATTTTGAAGTCTGTGAAATCTGCAGTAATGAAAAAAGAAATGGCGAGGTGATCTGTATTGTGGAAGATGTACGTGATGTAATCGCTATTGAAAACACAGGAAAATTTACAGGGAAATATCTGATCTTGGGAGGAAAGATATCACCAATGGAAGGAATAGGACCTAATCAGCTGAATATTCCAAGCATTGAAAAAAAACTGAATGAGGGCATTGTAAAAGAATTCATTTTTGCATTGAGTGCTACAATGGAAGGAGATACAACAGCTTATTATATTTACAAAAAATTTAAAAATCTGAATGTAAATTTTTCAAGCATTGCCAGAGGAATATCTGTAGGGGATGAGCTGGAATATGCAGATGAGGTGTCCCTGGGAAGATCAATTATCAACAGGTTGCCATACAACGAAAGAGATTAATATGAAGCTGTCCATAATTATCGTTAATTATAATGTGACCAGGCTGTTGAGAAGCTGTCTTCTGTCTATTCAGAAATATATGGAAGGAGGATATTATGAGGTAATTGTTATAGATAATGCCTCTACAGATGCTTCCTGGAACGATCTTATTCCTGAATTTCCTACAGTACATTTTATATCTTCTGAAAAGAACGAAGGTTTTGCAGTTGCTAACAACAAAGCTATAAAAACCGCAGCCGGAGAATATGTGCTGCTTCTCAATCCGGATACGGAGCTGGAAGGATCTTATATGAAAGAACTTCTGGATTTTGCTGATTCCAAAGTAGATTTTGGATGTCTTGGGGTGAGAATGCATGATGCAGAAGGTCATTTTTTACCGGAAAGCAAACGTTCTGTACCGGATATGTTCAATTCGTTTGAAAAGCTATTTACCAATTTTAAAAGAAGCAATTCAAAATCCTATTACCGTAGTGATATTGATGAAAATGCAGTGGCAGAAGTAGATGTCGTTACCGGAGCATTTTTATTGGTTAAAAAAGAAAGGTACGAGAAAGTGGGTGGCCTTGATGAAGCTTACTTTATGTACGGGGAAGATATTGATCTGTGCTATACCTTGTTGAAGAACGGCTATAAAAACTATTATTACGGAAAAGCATCCATTCTTCACCACAAAGGAGAAAGTTCCATCAAAGATGAAGTGTATCTCGATCGGTTTTATGGAGCCATGCAGATCTTTATAGACAAATATTATAAGGAATCCAAACCCATGCAGTATTCGTTTTTAAAAGCAGGTTTGAGGCTTCGCCATAAAATAGAGAAGATCAAGTTAAAATAAAAAAGCAGTTCAATAATTTGAACTGCTTTTGTTTTATGTAAGATAAGTCTTGTATTACTTAGCCGGAGCTACCGGTGTTGTTGTAGTGGAAGCTGGAGCTGACTGCTTTTGTGCAGGAGCTTCTTTCTTCACTGGTTGCTGCTGTGCAGGAACTGCTGCAGAAGGTTTACCTGTGATCACAACGCTTATCAGGATAAGAACGATGATTACTGAGCCAAGAGTCCATGTTGCTTTTTCCATGAAATCATTGGTTCTCTGTACGCCAAACTGTGCAGATGATGCTCCTCCGAAAGTACTGGAAAGACCTCCTCCTTTTGGATTTTGAGCCATAACGATGATCACCAATAAAACGCTGGCAATCATAACAAGAACCATCAATAGTGTAAATATAGTATCCATTAATTCTGATATCTTTTTGAATGGGCAAATTTAATCTTTTTTTACCGAATGACAAAAAAAGAACCCGCTAAATGTTATTAAAAATAAAAACGGCAGCAGACGCTGCCGTTTTTATTATAAAAAAGTCTGTTTTATTTAAAATCAGAATCTTTAGCCTGGTTCACCTGGCGTGACTGTACTGCAAGGTTGATATCCATTCCGCCCATATTCTGGATGATTGTGAATGGGAATTTTACTCCTGAAACCTCTTTGTAATCTGCATAGCTTGTAGGAATAGATCCTGCTTCGCTGGATTTTGTTTCGCCGGTCTTAAGTCCTGTCTTTACACTGTAGTAGTAAGTTGCTTTTGCTCCTTTTATCACATAAGAATCTTCATTATTGTACTTTTCGATTCCTGCCAGTTTGTATTCCGGAGATTTTGCAAAAGTAAGTTCCGGGAAAAGTTCCGGATCAGCCATATCAGCTTTCTGTTTGTCATTTAAAGTAACCTTCTTACCTTGAGCTTCCATATAGCCGTCTTTTCCGTCAAAAGCAATTTTCTGGATCGTATTGCCCATCATTTTCATCTCCAGCAGCATTTTTCCGCCTTTAGCCTGCACCAGCTTCATATTCATTTCCATGCCCTGTACTTTCGTACTAGCATCTGTAGAGATAGAAGTGATTTTCTGTACGGCAGCCAGACCTCCGATTGCATTGATATATTTATCTGCAACAGATCCTATTGTTACGCTGGCATCCACTTTCTGTGCTGTGGTTTTTGCCACCGGATTAGCTTCTTTATCGTAGTACTTTACAGGATAACCCAATTTTTCCAATCCTTCAGAAATATCAGACGCTTTACCGGCGATGAAAATTCTGCTTTGATTTGGTAAGATAGTCGTTTTTACAGCATTGGAAATATCTGTAGCAGTTACTTTATCAATAGATTTTAGATAATTGATGTAGAAATCAGATGGTAAATCCTGAACTTTTTGATTCAAAGCGAATCTTGCGATGGTTTCTGGCTTTTCTAAAGACATGATGAATGAGCCCTTCAGTTTTGCCTTTGCGTTTTCCAATTCTTCAGGTTTTACGGTAGAAATAGCGTTAAGCTCATTCATGAATTCCTTAACCGCCTTATCTGTAACCTCATTTCTTACACTCGCATCAGCTGAGAAATCAGAAGAATATTTATCAGCACTCATGCTGGAATAAGCCCCGTAAGTAAATCCATTCTTCTCACGAAGATTCATGAAAAGTCTTGCTTCCCCACCTCCGCCAAGGATATAATTAGCCATTGTAGCAGCGAAATAGTTAGGGTCCTTCATTTTAAGATTGTTCAGGTTGCTCACCGAAACTACAGACTGTACCGCTGAAGGAATATCTACTACATTGATCTCTGTTTTGGCAACATTGGAAGCTGGCTCCAGAGGAGTTGCAGGCGTATTCGCTTTTTTCCATCCGCTGAAAGCTTTTTCAACCAACGGTTTGATCTGGTCAAATTTCACATCTCCCACAATCACTAAATAAGCATTATCTGGAGCGTAGTATTTTTTATAAACGTTTTGTACGTCAGCCAGCTGGATCTTATTAATAGATTCCACGGTTTCAAATTCACCTCTTGCTGTATTTTTACCATACATTAGGGCATTAGAAACCTTTGAAGCAATAGCGGAAGCATTCTTTTCTTCAGACTTCAGACCTTCAATAGCTCTTTCTTTTGAATTCTGGATTTCTTCTGCAGAAAACTTAGGATTAATAATCGCATCGGCCATTAAGCCCAATACCTCAGGGAAATATTTTGAAAGAGAGTTGGCAAAAGCACCATTGGAAGAGAAGTTTAAGCTGGCTCCCAGATAATCTACTTTTTTGTTAAAATCCTCTTTACTTAAGTTGGTCGTTCCGTTTTCCAGCTGTTCAGCCATGATAGAGCTTACACCCGTCACACTTCCTTCATTGAACTGAGGTCTGTCCATAGAAAGTGTCGTATTTACTCTTGGTAATTTGTTGTTTTCCACAACCATTACAGTAAGACCGTTGCTCAGTTGGAAAGTCTTTGGTTTCGCAATGTTGATCGCAGGAGTTGGTCCCGGTTTCGGCATTGCGTTAAGATCAATTTTTTGTGCTGAAATCGTTCCTGCGAAAAAAAACGCTGCAGCTATGTATGTTAATTGCTTTTTCATTTGTAAAAATTTAATTTTTAATAATCATTAAACCTGGAAGTCTTAACGATTACTTTTTTTCAGGAACGTAATTAATAATGACTCTTTGATTGGAATTCAGATACTTTTTAGCCGCATTCTGCAGATCCTGTCTGGTAATCGATCTGTAGATGTCGATTTCCTTATTGATCAGATTGGTATTCCCCATCAATACATGATTTGTTGCCAATGAAGCCGCAATTCCCTGAATACTTGAATTCGCATTCACAAACTGATTCTCATACTGGTTTTGAAGTTTCTGGTAATCTTCTTCAGAAATCAGAGTTGTCTGCAGTTTTTTGATTTCCGTATCAATATCAGCCTGTAAAGTCTGTTTCGTAGTCTGTCCCATCGGGATGGCAAAGAATGCGAAAATACTGTAATCTTCAAGCCCCTGATTGAAAGCCTGTACAGCAAGCGCTTTTTTATCCTGATCAACTAATTTTTTATATAAAACTGAAGACTTACCGTTGCTCAGATAAGATGAAAGCATATCGAGAACATAAGCGTCTTTCTCTTTGTTGGCAGGAGTTCTGTACGCAAAAATGTATGCAGGAAGCTGAATGTTCGGGTCTGTAGCCGTTACTTCTTTTTCCTGTGTGATTGGTGCGTCTTTCGGGAAGTCTTTTGGATAAAGCGTTCCTTTTTGAATTCCGCCATAATATTCCTGAATCCATTTCTTAGTCTGCTCAGGTTTGATATCTCCTGCAACTACTAATGTAGCATTGTTTGGAACGTAGTATTTCTTGTAGAAAGCCTGGAACTCCTCAAGTTTTGCAGAGTTGAGATCTTCCATAGAACCTATCGTAGGCCAGTTGTATGGATGATTGGTAAATAAATTTTTCTGAATAGTTGGGAAAAGATTTCCATAAGGCTGGTTGTCCATTCTTAATCTTTTTTCCTCCTTTACGACCTCTCTTTGAGTATCTACGCCTACCGGGTTGATTAAAGCATGACGCATTCTTTCAGATTCCATCCAAAGACCAAGCTGCTCGTTGTTAGACGGGAACGTTTCATAATAATACGTTCGGTCATTTGTTGTGTTAGCGTTGTTTTGACCTCCGTTTGAAGAAACGATCTTGAACCATTCACCTCTTTTGATGTTGGGTGTTCCTTCAAATAAAAGATGTTCGAAGAAGTGGGCAAAACCTGTCCTTCCCTTTACTTCATCCTTCGCACCTACATGATACATTACTCCTGTAGTCACTACCGGAGCAGAATTATCCTGGTGCAGAATTACGTGAAGACCGTTTGGCAGGTCATACTCTTCGAATTTAATTTGCTGTGCATTCAGTACCATTCCGAAGAAAGATGCTGCTGCCACAGAAAGAAGTCGCTTTTTCATAAAGTAGAAATTGTTTTGTATAAATTAGTAGGGAAAACACGGTATTTGTTACATAATTACTCTGCAATTTTTTTGATTTTTGTTTATTTGTAAAACTATTAACTCTATTATGAGAATTTATTATCCTTTACTTTTTCTTTTCCCCTTTTTTCTGATGCAGGCACAGGATATCATCGATCAGGATGCGTTGAAGAAATGCAGAAAAGAATTTAATAAAAAGACTTGCCTTTCCGATGAAGACAGAGATGAAATTCCTTTTTATCTGGATCGGTGCCCTAAAGAAAAAGGTTCAACTGAGAATAAAGGCTGTCCATGGCCGGATGAAGATAAGGATGGAGTTCTTGATAAGGATGATCAATGTCAGGATGTAGCAGGACCCATTGAAAATAATGGCTGTCCGTGGCTGGATACAGACGGAGACGGAATTCTGGATAAAGATGATGCGTGTCCTACACAACCGGGATTGGCTGAAAATCTGGGTTGCCCGCCACGAAAAAGAGACTGCGGGAATTTATACGAACGTGAAAAAGAACGCTACGAGAAAGATATTGAGCAGCTTAAAAACATGAATTTCAGCAATCTTTTTGATCTCATATCTGCAGATCCGGATTTTAAAACATTCTTTTTGCAACCTAAAAAAGTTCTTTTTCTAAGAAACTCTACCATAGGTGGTGGCCCTGAATGTGGAAATGATGCCTACTATGACTGTAAACATTATGAAAAGAACATCGGGTCTGAGATTTTTAATAAACTCTGGAGTAAAAGTAATTTTGCCAAATTCAGAAAGAAAACTGGAAACGGGATTATTATTCCTGTATCGAATTTGTTTGGAGGTGGAGAACTTTTTTTTGGTTGGGAAAATGATGAAAGTAATTTTTTCGTCACTACAGGAAATACGCCTTTTTACAATGGGAAAATTAATGATGACGGAAAAGAAAATAATTTTTATTATGTATCCCCTCAAAAACCGTCCAAAGACTTATTTATAACTAGAAAAGATAATAAATTTGTTGATTTACAGGAGGTAAGTTTCGGAATTTCTATGATGCCAAAGTATGATGAAGATTCAAACTTAGGTTTCCTGATAAGATTAAGTTTTTCAGCTCCCAAATCAGGCTATTTCTCGCAACCGACTAAATACTACCAATATAAAAACGGAAAATGGACGGTGACGAAAAATTTTAACGACTAAACCTTGCCGGAATAGACATCTCAATGTTTTACTTTCTATAAATTAAACTCATAATTTGAATTGTCCTTTGAATACATTAATTTTGTGTTCCCAAAATTTTTTGCAGCATGGATTATCTGAAAGGACTCAATGAATCACAATATGAAGCCGTTACCTCACTACAAGGACCTTTGATGGTGCTTGCGGGTGCCGGTTCCGGAAAAACACGTGTGCTTACCATGCGTATTGCCCACCTGATCCACAACGGAATTGACCCTTTCAATATTCTGGCACTGACGTTTACCAATAAAGCGGCCCGTGAAATGAAAGACCGTATCGCAAAAGTGGTAGGGGACAGCAATGCAAGAAGCTTATGGATGGGAACTTTTCACTCAGTATTTGCAAGAATTCTGAGGATCGAAGGCCATTACCTGGGCTATCCATCCAATTTTACCATCTATGACCAGCAGGATGCCCTGAATGTTATCAGAAAAGTAATCAAAGACATGAATATTGATGCCGATCTTTATAAACCTAAAAAAGTTCAGGCAAGAATTTCTACCTATAAGAATAACCTGATCACGGTAAAAGCTTATTTCAATAATCCGGAACTGATGGAAGCTGATGAAAAAGCAAATATGAAATTCATTGGAAAAATTTACCAGAAATATGTAGAAGCCTGCTTCAAAAACGGAGCGATGGATTTTGATGATTTACTATTAAAAACCAATGAACTATTAACCCGTTTTCCTGAAGTGCTGGCAAAATACCAGGACAGGTTCAGGTATATCATGGTAGATGAGTACCAGGATACCAACCATTCCCAGTATCTTATTGTAAAAGCGCTGGCTTCAAAGTTTGAAAATATCTGCGTGGTAGGAGATGATGCGCAGTCTATTTACTCTTTCCGTGGTGCGAATATCTATAACATCTTAAACTTTAAAAAGGATTATCCGGATGCGATCACGGTTTCTCTGGAGCAGAATTACCGTTCAACCCAGAATATTGTGAATGCAGCCAACGTGGTTATTGCAAAAAACCTTCAGCAGTTCAAGAAAAACGTTTTCAGTGATAACGAAGAAGGAGATAAGATTAAAATATACCGTTCCCTTTCCGATGCTGATGAGGCCAACTTCGTTGCCGGAAATATATGGGAGCTGAGAAATACTGATCAGAGAAAATACAGCGATTTCTCAATTCTATACAGAACAAATTCACAGACCAGAGCATTTGAAGATGCGCTGAGACGTAAAAATATTCCTTATAAGGTTTATGGAGGACTTTCTTTCTATCAAAGGAAGGAGGTGAAAGACCTTATTGCTTATCTGCGTCTTCTGGTCAATGAAAATGATTCAGAAGCATTGATGAGGATTATTAATTATCCTACGAGAGGAATTGGAGAAACCACCCAGAATAAACTGATTGTTTTTGCAGATTCCAATAATGTTTCTATTTCTCAGGTTTTAAGCAATCTACCGATGTACGCGCCTCAATTAGGCTTAAATAATGGAGTTTTGACCAAGCTGAATGATTTCTGGTCTATGATCAAGGCTTTTCAGGTATTGCTGAAAACAGATACTGCTTACAGTGTTGCTATGGAAGTTGCCAAACGCAGCGGCCTGATCAAATTCTTAAAAGACGATCAGACTCCGGAGGGAATTTCCCGTGTAGAGAACGTTCAGGAATTAATGAACTCTATGCAGGGGTTCATTGAAGAGCAGATGCAGCTTGAAGACGGTGACCCGAGCCTTCCGAATTTCCTTGAGAATATTGCTCTTTCAGCAGATACTCAGGATAAAAATACCGATGAAGATATGGTTTCATTAATGACCATTCACCTTTCTAAAGGCCTGGAATTTCCGGTGGTTCACTTGGTGGGGCTTGAAGAAAACCTTTTCCCGAGCTTTATGAGTTCTGCGACAAGGGAAGATCTGGAGGAAGAAAGACGTCTGTTTTATGTTGCATTAACGAGAGCTGAAAAGCAGGTGTTTTTCTCTTATGCTGTTTCCCGTTTTCAATGGGGAAAAATTACAGATGCAGAACCCTCAAGATTTTTAAGTGAAATTGATGACCAGTATATTGAATTCTTAAATCCTGCTTTGGAGAAGAGATTTATTAATAATACCGGAATCAAATCCAATATTTTTGATGAACATCCTTCAGAGCAAAAAGCATTCAGAAGAGTTGAAAAGAAAACCATTGATAAGGGTGACAGTTCAAAACCTGCACCGGAAGTAAGAAAACTGAAGCCTGTAAGTACCGCAAAAATTATTAATCCAAGCGGAGCCTCTTCACAGGACATTGAAGTAGGAGACAAAGTGAGGCACGACCGTTTCGGAATCGGGGAAGTTTCTTTCCTGGATGGTACTGATCCGCAGAACATCAAAGCCAAAGTGATTTTCATTCATGAGGGTGAGAAAAACCTCATTCTGAAATATGCCAAGCTGACGAAAATATAATAATACATTTTCAGCATAGAAGCTGATATACTATTCAGAACGGATTTCATTTTGGGATCCGTTTTTTTTATTAAACACAAATGACCCAAATGTTATCCATAAATAAACACTTGTCGTCCTTAGTGCTGTTTATGAATTTATGTCATATAGAAGAAGTAATAGACCAAAACTATCTTAAATTTTCATAAAATTAAAGTCTATTAGTTTTGTAGACTAATGAATTAGTTTTACATTTGCCACTCAAAAAACATAAACTATAAATTGATGTAAGGGTATGAAAAATAAAAAGACTATTTTATCAGCTTCTGTTCTTTTCTTCCTCGGAACCTACGCTTTTGGGCAGGAAAAAGAAAAAGACAGCGTGAAAACCAATAATGTAGAAGAAGTCGTGGTGCTGGGCTCAAGAGCTGGTGCCAGATCAAAAACAGACAGCCCGGTTCCGGTGGATGTCTTTAATATCAAAGAAACGTCGGTAGTTCTCCCTCAATCAACTATAGGACAGATCCTGAATGCAATAGCCCCATCTTTTACTTCCACCATTCAGACAAATTCAGACGGAACAGACCATTTGGATCCTGCTCAGCTGAGAGGGTTAGGCCCGGATCAGGTGCTGGTTTTGGTTAACGGAAAGAGAAGACATACTTCAGCATTGGTTAATGTGAACGGAACTCCCGGAAGAGGAACGGTAGGAACGGATTTGAACTCGATTCCTTCATTTGCATTAAACAGAATTGAAGTACTACGTGACGGTGCTTCGGCCCAATATGGATCTGATGCAATTGCCGGAGTGATCAACCTTGAACTGAAAAAAGACATCGGAAAACTTACCGGACAGATAAGCTACGGTGGAAATCTGACTCCCACAGCCAATGACCATACCGGGAATTTTGACGGCCAGAATATTCAGGTAGACCTTAATTACGGAAATAAAATAGGGAATAAAGGAGGTTTCTACAACATTACCTGGTCTTCACAGTTCAGAAATCCTACGTCAAGAGCCGGAGCCGAAAGCGGATCCATTTATAATGCTTATAATGCCATTGAAAAAAGAGCTCAAAATGATGGTGTCAATTTATCTTCCCTTTTTTCGAATATTAATAGTGTACCGAACTCCCAGCAGCTTATTAATTATATACATCAGTACGCTCAGGGCGTAAGCTATTTTTCTCCGGAGCTTCAGAATCAAATCCAGGGAGCAAATACCATCAGTGCTTTGCAGGGATTTTTAAAAGGAGATGTTACCGATCAGGAATTGGCTTACAGAGGACTGAGCAGAAAAGATTTCAATATGCAGGTGGGACAGTCAAAACTGAATAATCATCAGCTTTTTGCTAATATTGAAGTTCCTATTAATGATGACTGGAAAGTATATTCTTTCGGAGGATATAGCTTCAGACACGGAACTTCCGGAGGATTTTACAGAAAACCTAACCAGAGCAGAACTTTTACAGGATTGTATCCAGATGGATATCTTCCACAGATCGGAACTGATATCCAGGATTTGTCGCTTTCCGCGGGAATTAAAGGAAACTGGGATGGATGGAATATTGATTTTAGCAATACATTCGGACAGAACTCATTCAATTATAATATTCAGGACACAGGAAATACGTCTTTACGTTTTGCATCACCAAATGAGTTTGATGCAGGAGGTTTAAGATTCTCTCAAAACACGATCAATTTAGATTTCTCTAAAAAATATGATGTATGGAGCGGAATTAATGTGGCTTTCGGAGCGGAACACCGGTATGAGAATTTTAAAATAACGCAGGGTGATGAAGCTTCATACACGACTTATGACGCGGCAGGAAATGTGTGGAATAATAGCAGTCCGAGAGCTACGGATTTCTTTGGGAATACACTTCCCGGAGGATCACAGGTTTTCGGAGGTTTCAAGCCTGCTAATGCTATCGATAAAAACAGACAGGCAGTGGCAGCTTATGCAGATGTTGAATTTAATTTCACCAACTGGCTATTAGTAGATGCAGCGGCGAGATATGAAAATTATTCAGATTTCGGATCTACCTTTAATTATAAGCTGGCTTCAAGAATCAAAGTAGCTCCTAATTTTAATGTGAGATTAGCAGGTTCTACCGGATTCAGAGCACCTTCTATCCATCAGATCTATTATAATGTAACATCTACTCTGTTTGTTACCTCTCCTCAATTTCCAACAGGCGAGCTTTTGGATGTGGGAACCTTTAGTAATGATTCGAAGATTGCGGAGCTGCTAGAAATCCCTAAACTAAAACAAGAGACCTCCAAATCTGCCAGCGTTGGATTTACGTACAGAATTCCTTCTGCAAGTCTGACATTTACAGCAGACGGATATTTTACTAGAATTAATAACCGAATTATTCTGACCGACCAGTTCTTAAGATCAGATGTTCCAGCTGACGCAAAGGTTGCTTTTGATGCCGAAAGAGTTAACGCAGCACAATTTTTCACCAATGCTATTGATACGGAAACAAAAGGACTTGATTTGGTGATTTCACATAACGTAAGATTTTCAGGATTCAAACTGGATAATAGTTTAGCAGCAAATATCAGTGAGACCAGAAAAGTGGGTGCTACTCACTCTTCAGGGTTATTGCAGTCTCCCAATCTTGAGAAAATTTATTTTTCTGAAAAGTCAAGAGTGTATCTGGAAGAAGCGGTTCCTAGGGTAAAAGCAAGCCTGTCTCATACGCTTTCATGGAGAAATGCAAATTTCTATCTGAGAAACACGTACTTTGGAAAGGTTACGGGTGCTGATGTAATTGATGTTAACGGTGACGGAATCATCGGATTCAATGAGCATCAGCAGATCGGAGACAAAATTATTACCGATCTTTCTCTGGCGTACCAGTTTACAAAAAATATAGGATTAACCATTGGGGTGAATAATCTGTTCGATATCTATCCGGATAAAAATCTTCCGGCATCTACCAATAATGACCAGTTTATTTATTCCCGTTCTACATCACAGTTTGGACAGAACGGGAGATATGTATTCTCCAGACTTAATTTTAATTTTTAAATCATAAGTCAGTTTAAAAAATATTTATAAGTTGGAGCATCGCAAAGACGCAAGATATTGCATGTATTATGTTGTTAAGACGCCAGGATTTTATCTCCGATAAAATTGAGTACCGCTGTCATTGCGAGGAGCAGAGCGACGAAGCAATCTCAAAAAAAGGTATTGTTAAATAATTTGAGATTGCTTCACCTAAAGGTTCGCAATGACAGAGGCATAAAAATAGCTGAAAATCTATGATTTTATTGCGCCTTAAAAACAGTTTCATATTAAAAAAAACTTGCGCTTTTGCGTTTACCAACAAAAAAAATTCCATATCAAAAAAGAGGATTCAAATTTTTGAATCCTCTTTTTTGATATGGTGACTGAGGGCCTCGAAGTCACCAGATATTTGCCTTTTGTTCAATTGAACTCAGATTAATCTACTTCCATGTTTTCAACTCATAAGCGCCTTCCCAGAAATGAAATTCCATTCTCGTTGACATTATAAATGCTTCGGTCATTTTTTTTCGAGTCTCTTCCGTACTGTTCTCAGCCAACCGGTCGCAGATCGCAATAGCCTGATCTACGGCAACAGAAAATTCATCCCCGCCATACGTATCAATCCACTTTTGATAAGGATTATTGATCGCATTTTGATTGTTATAAATATAATCTCCCACTTCTCTGTAAATCCAGAAGCAGGGAAGAACTGCTGCTACCGCAATTTCTACAGATTCCAAAGCTGCGGTACTTCTCAGGAAGTGAATATAATGATGACAGGCCGGTTCTAATATTCCTTTATCTGTAACGCCAAAATCTACAAAATAAGATTCATGCAAAGCATTTTCCACGACAATGGCATTTTCTGCAAAGCGCATAAAGGTAAGCACATCCTGAAGATCCTGAATTTTGGCAGCGATCAGTGAAAGCGTTCTTCCAAAGTGTTCAAGATATAAAGAATCCTGAGCCATATAAAACCGGAATTTTTCCTGCGGCAAAGTGCCGCCTGATAGTTCTTTAATAAATGGCATTTCCAAAATAGATTTGTAGCGTTCTTCTATAGCTTGCCAGGTGTATTCAGACCATTTCATTTTTGATTAGTTTTTGAGGGTTAAAAAAGTGATTAAGCGGACCGTTTCCATGTCCTGTATGGACGTCTTTTCCGTTGTCTATGGCCTGATAGACATAGTCCTGTCCCAAAGAAACTGAGTCATATAAAGACTTGCCCTGAGCCAGATAAGCTGCAATAGCAGAAGAAAGTGTGCAGCCGGAACCGTGGGTATTGTTGGTATTAAATTTTTTAGATTCAAAAGAATGATACTTCTCATGCTCATCGTAGAATAGAGAAGTAATGGTTGAGGTTTCCTGATGCCCGCCTTTCAGGAGAATACTTCTGCAACCCAGTTTTTTTATTTCTTTTCCGGCAGCATAAAGATCTTCCAGGGTTTCAACTTTCATCTGTGCTAAAATAGCGGCTTCGTCCATATTTGGAGTAATTACATCTGCAATCGGGAAAAGTTTCTCCGTAATAGCTGCTATCGTTTCTTCTTCAATCAGTCGATGACCACTTGTTGCTACCATGACAGGGTCGAATACAAGCGGAATTTTTTTATACTTGCTTAAAGTTGAAACAATCGTTTCGACCAGTTGCGGGGTATGCACCATTCCAATTTTTATAGCATCGGGAAAAATATCATCCAGAATAGCTTCAATCTGATCGGCTACCGCTTCTACGGGAATGGGATATATTTTCCTTACACCCTGAGTATTCTGTACAGGTAGAGCAGTCAAAACCGATGTTGAGAAACATCCCAAAGCAGAAGCCGTTTTAATATCAGCCTGGATGCCTGCACCACCACTTCCGTCAAATCCTGCAATCGTTAAAACCGATGGATAGGTATATTTTTTCATTTTAAAATTTCATTTTTTAATTGATAGGCTGCTTTTTGAGGGTCAGAAGCATGACAAATAGCAGAAACCACAGCAAGACAGTCTGCCCCAGCATTCATCACTTCCTTTGCGTTTCCCAAATAAATATTGCCGATGGCTACTAAAGGTTTTTCCGTAAGCTGCCTGATCGTCTTAATTCCTTCAAGTCCCCATTCTGTTATCGTATCCGTTTTCGTATCCGTTCTAAATACAGGGCTGATTCCCAGATAATCTGAAACGGCGGTTTCTTCATTGTTTAGCTGAGAAAGATATTCAATAGAATAGCCGATCATTTTTTGGGTAAGAAGAGGGCGTTGTCTTAAATAAGCGGGCGGATCATCACTGTTTCCCACATGAATGCCTGCTGCATTTACCTTTTCTGCAACTTCTGTATTATCATTAATGATTAGCGGAATAGAATATTTATCCGTAATTTCAATAAGTTGTAAAGCTTTTGTCAGAAACGAATCTGTACTGCTGTTTTTTTCTCTCAGCTGGATCACATCAACCCCGCCAAGAATTGCCTGTTCGGCAACCTGTAGGAAATTTCTTTCCATGCAGTCTGCCTCAGAAATCACCAGATAAAGCTGATAGGGAAAAGAATTTAAGCTCATTTTCGCTCTATCTTTAAACGGTTGACAAATTCCTGCTCAGTAATAGTGTATAGTTTATCAATCAGATGAATCTGGAGACTTCCGGGACCTTTACTTTCCTCAGCAGCCAGTTCTCCAGCGATACCAATTAATGCCATGGCAGCCGCTACAGCTAATACTTTATCTTCTGCAACTCCTATGAATGCACCGATTAAAGCGGTGGCAGAACACCCAAGACCCGTTACTTTAGTCATAAGAGGATCTCCGTTTTTAATGAAAACTTCCTGTTGGGTATCCAGAATAATATCAGTTTCACCGGAAATGCAGACAATGGTACCGTATTGACTGACAAGATTTTGCGCAGCATCAACTGCTTCGTTGCTCTGTGCTGTACTGTCTACTCCCTTGGTGACGGTTGTATGGGCTTTAGCCAGTGCAATGATTTCAGAAGCATTCCCTCTGATGACGGTGGGTTTGTATTGCAGTAATTGATTTAAAACTTCATCCCGGAAAGAAGTAGCTCCAGCACCAACAGTATCTAGAACCCAGGGCTTCCCGGTTGAATGGGCTGTTTCAGCTGCCAGGATCATAGATTCCGACCAATATTCATCCAGGGTTCCGATATTGATGACCACCGAATGAGCGATACCGATCATTTCCTGAATTTCAGATTTTGCGTGCGCCATGATAGGAGAGGCTCCTGCAGCCAAAAGGGCATTAGCGGTATTGTTCATCACCACATAATTGGTGATATTATGAACCAGAGGAGACTGTTGTCTGACAAGCTGTACTTGTTCCCAAAGAATTTTTTCCATTGTTATCATTTAAATAAAAATAGCTTCAGGAAAAATCCAAAACAAAAAATACACTGTCAGCAATGTAATTTTGCTTTTCCCTACGTCGGTGTTAGCCGTATCAGGTTCAAAGGGACTCTCTCAATTCTTTTCAGAATACCCCTAAAGCAAAACAAATGTATAAAAATTATCAGAGCAGGCAAAACGCAGATAATGGAATTTGAGATAGAAGTTACCTTTCTACCAGCTCTTTTACAGGTTCTCCGTAATAATCTGTCACCGTGGTTCTGATCTTCAGCAGCTGATACCATTTGATAAAAGCTCCTATAAATACGATTAGCATCAGAACCATTGCCGTTACTGCTAAAGCTGCCAGCAGGTACTGTTCTTTTGGAAGATAGATTGCGGTTACCTGGATGTAACCCGCCCAGAAAGTAATTCCAGCCATAAAAACTCCCGGAATGGCTGAACATAAGGCATATTTCCCCCTGTTCATCCGGATCAGCATCGTGGTACAGACAATGAGACCACAAGCTGCTAGTAGCTGGTTACTGATTCCAAAGAGTGGCCAGATACTGCTTACATTTCCTGTAAACACCAGATATCCCCAGGCGAAAGTAAATAAGAGACTGCTGATGATAATTCCCGGAATCCAGTTTTTATCATTGAATTTAGGAATAACAGATCCCAGCATTTCCTGTAAAAAGAAACGTCCGACTCTCGTTCCAGCATCAATGGCGGTAAGGATAAATACGGCTTCAAACATGATGGCGAAATTATACCAGTAAGCAGTCAGCTGATCCATGTATGGGATTTTATTGAAAATATGTGCCATCCCAACGGCTAAAGATACCGCTCCACCTGTTCTGCCGTGAAGCTCAATGCCTATTTTTTGTGAATAATAATCAATATCCACCCCATGAAGGGCAGGATGAGCAGCAAGGAAAGCATCATAGGATTCCTTCGGTGTGTTGATGGCAAAATAATCACCGGGCATTAATGTGCATGCTGCGATCAGAGCCATTAAAGCTACAAAACCTTCTACCAGCATGGCTCCGTACCCTACAAAAAGAATTTCTTTTTCCTTGTTAAGCATTTTAGGCGTTGTTCCCGTTGCAATCACCGCATGGAAACCCGAAATCGCTCCACAGGCGATCACTATAAAAATGAAAGGAAGGACAGGACCACCGATTACAGGGCCACCACCATTTACAAATTCTGTAAGTGCAGGCATCTGTATTGTAGGATGAATCACAATTACACCCACAGCCAGCATAATAATAGTTCCTATTTTTAAGTAAGTGGAAAGGTAATCTCTGGGTACCAAAAGTAGCCAAACCGGAAGTACAGAAGCCAGAAAACCATACAGCGGAATAGCAATCGAAATGGTTTTTATATCCCATGAAAAAAGATTGTTCATTGTCTCATTCTGCATCAGGCTGTGTCCTCCAATAATTCCTGCTATTAAGAGGATACCGCCTAAAATACTGGCAAAAAGCACACTGTTTTTTCGGTATCTCATAATCAGTCCCATAATCACGGCAATAGGCATGGTAATCAATACGGTAAAAAGAGACCATGAAGCTTCATGCATTGCATTGATACAGGCTAATGATAAACCCGCAAGTGTAAGAATCAGAATGAATAAAATGGCAAATCCGGCAACGGTTCCTGTTGCTTTGCCTATCTCTTTGGAAGCAATTGTAGCGAGACTTTGTCCTTTATGCCTAACGGAAGCGAATAAAACCACCATATCATGAACGCCGCCTCCAAGTACACATCCGATTAATATCCACAATGCACCGGGAAGATATCCGAACTGGGCTGCCAGAACTGGTCCTACCAGAGGTCCTGCAGCAGCAATTGCAGCAAAATGATGCCCAAAAAGCACATTTTTATTGGTCGCTACATAATCTTTCCCGTCTGCAAATTCTACTGCGGGCGTTGTATTTTTATCATTCAGCCGAAGTACTTTATTGGCAATGAAAATACCATAAAAACGATAGGCGATCGCAAATATAAGCACTGATACGAAGATCAGGGTTAAAGCATTGGTGTTATTCAGAAAATCCATATCATCTGTTTTTAGAATGAATAATTAAAAATTTTGAATCTTTTGTTAGGAATAATTTAAACAAAAGCCAAGTTAATTAATTCCAATATAAAAATTGATGATATGTATACTAATCTAGCAAATTAATGTTTGTACAGATTATTTATGAATTTATGTGTTTGATTATTAATTATTTGATTAAATAAAACTTCTGAAAGTATAGTTCGTATTATTTCTTTTGTGAAACAGCGAAATCCACCATCTGATTGGTCAGTTGATCCAGGTACATTTTATCCGTTGTCCCAAAACCGTGAGTACCGTCTTCCACAATGATCAGGCTGTTTTGAATGTTTTTTCTCTTCAGTTTTCTGTGCAGTTTTTTAGACTGTTGCATCGGAACAACTTTGTCTTTATTTCCCTGCATAATCAAAGTAGGAACACCGCCTGAAACGTAGGTCAGAGGAGAAATTGTTTTAAAGTAGTCAATTGTTTTTCTTTTTTCCGTTTTAATATCGTACCCGGACAATCCTCTCACAAGATTGGTCCGGAGATCCACAATTTTTTGCGCTGCCAGTCCAAAAAAGAATACCGGTACTTTTCCCAGTCGTGTATGCAGAAGCTTATTCATATCCGAAGGTCCATAATGGTCTATTACATAATTTACCTTTGCGGAATAGGAAGATAGTTCAGGGCTTCCGGGAAATTCATTATCCGGAGTGTAGGCCGCAAGCATTGAAAGATGCGCTCCTGATGAAGCTCCAAAAAATCCAATGTTTTCAGGATCAAAATGATATTCTGCTGCATTTTTTCTTACCCATCGTACCACGTCTTTTGTGTCTTCCAAGGGAAGCGGAAAGTGAATGCTATCATTCAGAAGAGTATAATCAATGCTGATCACTGCAAATTTTTTATCCAGCAGCTTAGAGATGAATGTTTCTATATAACTTCCATCCCTCACCATTTTGTCGCCTTTTACCCATGCGCCGCCGTGTACATAAATCAGCACAGGTATTTTGCTTTCTGAACTGCTTTTCGGGGTATAAAGATCCAGTGAAAGAGGATTCCCTTTCCTATTGGTTTTATAGACGATATTTTCTGAAACAGTAGCTTTATCAGAGAGCAGGATGCTTTTCTTCGCGGCTGGTTCGATGAGGTTTTGTGAATAACTTACATTAAATAAGGTTAAAAATAAAACAAAAAACAGGTTTATAGAAAACCTGTAGATTGATATGTTGTTAATAGATGATTTCATAGGCTATTTTTTAAGGTAGTATGTTATTTTACTAACTCCTCAAAAAGTTTACCAAACGTCTTTTCCAGGTCTTTTGATTTTCCCGGATGCGGCCTTGAGGTTTGAACTACGGAGCTTCTTACAGCCGTCAGCCAACGGAAACGTTCAGGAATATCCATCAGGGCAATAGGACCTCCTTCTTTATCGCCGTTCGCAATTTTCTGAAAACTTTCCAGATTCCTGATAATGTCTTCGTAATCAATTTTGCTGTGCATCAGCTTAAATTTATCCGGACACAGATAAAATTCTACACGGATAAATTTTTCTTTTTTCGAAAACATGACAAGTCCGATGTTGAAAAACTCTTCTCTTTCAACCTTAGGCACCAGGCGGATCACGGCATATTCGTATATTTTATCCTCTTGCATTTTTCGCTTCGTTTACAAAGATTTGAGAATTTTCTAACCTCGTTTTCATGAACTGGAAATAGATTTCACGGATCTCTTCCGGTGTTTCGTCCGCATCCTTCCATTGGAGCCAGTCTTCAGGAATTAAATTGACGATCTCTCTGAATAATGTGTCATTCAGTACTTCATGGGCGAATTGATCGGCTTCATCCAGCTTATTTGCTTTCGGAAGCAGAACGTGATCTTTCACATATTTGAAAGGCGTTTTGGCCGCCGCATTAAAATTCTGCCACGAATGGTGGAAATAAAATGATGCTCCGTTGTCGATCACCCAAAGTTCTTTATGCCACATCAGAAGATTCGTATTCCTGAACGTGCGGTCTATATTGGTAATGAATGCATCCAGCCAGACGATCTTTGAGGCCAGAAGCGGATCAACTGTTACTCCCGGATCATAGGTAATAGAGCCTGAAAGATAGTGAAGCCCAAGATTCAGTCCTTCCGAAAATTTCAGCAATTCCTGGATTTCTTCATCGGCTTCTGTTCTTCCAAAGTCAACATCGAGATTGATGAACACCAGCTCAGGAATCTGAAGTCCCAGTGCCTCCGTAATCTTACCTCCCAAAAGTTCGGAGATCAGCATTTTTACTCCGTGACCTGCGCCTCGGAATTTTAGTACATATTTAAAATCATCATCAGCTTCTGCCAAAGCAGGAAGAGATCCACCTTCCCTCAGGGGCAGGATGTAACGCATGACGGTTACCGTTCTTAAATCCAGCATACTGCAAAATTAGGTTATTTTTGATCATTTTTTAATAGAATTCTTTTCCAAGGTTTTATGTTCCAAAATAAAGCTTTCTTACATTTTAAGAAGAGTAAAAATGAGATTTAAAGCAGTCAGCTAAAGAATTTTTCATATATTTAGATGAATGTGAATGATTTTAAACAGTAAATAAAACGTTTTTATCCTATGGAATTGATAAAAGAAATGAATATGAAGCTCCAGAACCCAGATACACGAGATTTTCTGGCTGATGCATTGTATCCCGAAGCTGGTGAAAAACTGCCCTTGGTGATTTTTGTTCACGGCTATAAAGGCTATAAAGACTGGGGTGCCTGGAATCTGATGGCGGAAAAGTTCGCCGAAGCTGGTTTTTTCTTTGTGAAATATAATGCTTCCCATAACGGCACCACAGTGGAAGATCCTCATAATTTTGCTGATCTGGAGGCTTTCGGAAACAATAATTATTCAAAAGAACTTTCTGATCTTGGTGTTGTCATTGATCATTTTGTAAAAAATCCCAAAGTGGACGATCAAAAAATTATCCTGATCGGGCACAGCAGAGGAGGAGGGATTTCCATCATCAAAACATGCGAAGATGAAAGGATTAACGGACTGATCACGCTGGCAAGTGTGGATAGCCTGGAACGTTTCCCGAAAGATGAAGCCCTTGAAAACTGGAAAAAAGAAGGTGTATATTATGTGCAGAACGGACGGACAAAACAGGAAATGCCGCATTACTATCAGTTTTATGAAGATTTTGAAAATAATGTGCATCGTTTTGATGTGGAAAGAGCTGCAGAAATGGCTAAGGCATATGTGCTGATCATTCACGGAACAAATGATGAAAGTGTAAGTGTGAAAAATGCGGAACATCTTCATATCCTGAATCCCAATTCAGAATTGTTCTTAGTTGAGGGTGCAGATCATACTTTTGGGGCAAAAGAACCCTGGACGGAAAATAGACTTCCTGAAAACCTTAATACCATAACAGAAAAGTGTATTGATTTTGTTAATGAAAATATAAAATAACATTAATATATGGCATAAAATTTGAATATCAGGTTTTCACATATTAATGATATATACATTATGAAAAAATTGATCTTAAGCGCATGCACGCTTTCGTTATTAACAGTAGTTTCTTGTAAAAAGGAAACAAAAATTGATACCTCTTCTAGCACAGATTCTTTAGCAACAACACTGCCTAAAGATTCTGTAACAATAAAAACAGACTCAGCCTCTACTTCTTCCACATCATCTTCTACCCGTAATATCATCACTAAAAATGTAGGAAAGTATCCTCATGATATCAAACTGTTTGAAAATAAAAATTTTACAGACAGAGTTAAGAAAATTACAGGAGCACAATACGATGAAATATTTAAAAATTTCAATGTAGAATCTCAAATTGTATCTGAAAACGAAATCTATAAAGTAACAGGTTGTAAGCAGCACGACTGTCCCGGATATTCAACATCCATTTTCTATGATGCCAAGAACGATAATCTAAATGTATCTGTTGACAAAAATGGAAAAATAACAGATTTTGCAGAGAAAGAAAAGATTAAGATTACTGATGTTCTCAAGTCTATGTAAGCGGTTCACATCTGCAGAAAAGAAATAAAAAACCAGCCTGATTACAGGCTGGTTTTGTTTTGTGGAATTGATTATATTGTTAAAAGCTTCCAGGCTTCTTCAATCTTACTTTCCAACAGTAATTTCTGCGCTTCCAGATGGAAGTTTTCATCTGCATGAAAATCTCCTGCCGGAAGTATTTCTACGTTGGCAAGCATTCCAAGATCGTTCCCTGTAAATATCTTACTGTATTTAATGGAGCCGGGAAGAAGATCAAACCCGATTCCTTTTGTGACCAATGGTTTCGGAACCTCAAAAAGGCTGTTCTCATTGCTTCTGGAATAGAAGTTGCCTCCCAGACGTGCTACCATGTCCAGTTTTTGCTGATCCAAATTGCCGGTTTCATTAAGGTATTCTTCCCTGATATGGATTTTCTGCACCTCACAGATCACCAGATTTCCTGCGCCACCCTGATCACCAAGAGATTTTACTTCTAATACTTTACACTCAAAGTTCACCGGGCATTCTTCGATCAGTTTAGGCTGTATAAGATCTGCATCTTTCATTGTCAGGCCGGATTTGATGAATTCATTCACTCCGGTTTCGTATTCTGTTGAAGCTAAGGAGATTTGCTGTACAATAGGGAAATTTACAGTTCCTATTACCACTTCAGGCACTTCCAGAATATTTTCCAGTGTATGTTTGGTGGTATTGTCCCGTACTCTCCTCGATGGTGAAAAAATCAGAATTGGCGGAACCGTACTGAACATATTAAAGAAACTGAATGGTGATAAATTGATGGTGCCATTTTTATCTACCGTAGATGCTAAAGCAATCGGGCGCGGTGACACGGCGGTCTGCATGATGGTCTGAAGCTGTACGGGGGATAATTCGGAGGGGATAACTGTTTTCATTGTTTTGCTTAACACTTAAGTTAATTTTCGTTTTAAAACCTCATAGGTTTAAAAGCCTATGAGGTTTATGATGTATTGGTTTATCAAGTTTTATTTTTCATTTAGCTTAATAAACTTAAGTGCTTAATTTAAAGATTTAATTATTAAACCGTTGGAATAATTTTACCGGAAACTTCACCAAAACCTACTCTTACGCCATCTTTTTCAGCCCAGGCTTTCATGGTAACCGTGTCGTTATCTTCAATGAATTTTCTTTCCTGACCGTCTTTCAATTGTAAAGGATTTTGTCCTCGCCATGTCAGTTCCAGCATAGATCCGAAAGATTTTGGATCGCTTCCTGAAATGGTTCCGCTGGCATATAGATCACCTACTTCTACGTTACATCCGTTTACGGTGTGGTGTGCCAGTTGCTGAGTCATGTTCCAGTACATGAATTTATAGTTACTTTCTGAAATCAGGTTTTCTTCGCCGTTTTCAGGTTGTAGATAGACTTCAAGATTGATATTGTAATTTTTATCGCCTTCAAACTGCAGGTATTCCAGAACTTCAGGATCTTGTTTTGGAGAAGCGGTTCTGAACGGTTCAAGAGCTTCCATAGTTACCACCCATGGAGAAATGGATGAACCAAAGTTTTTCCCTAAGAATGGTCCCAGTGGTACATATTCCCAAGCTTGGATATCTCTCGCAGACCAGTCATTGAATATCACCATTCCGAAGATGGCATCTTCAGCGTCTTTGGTGGAAATGCTTTCACCCATTTCTGAGTTCCTGTTAAGAATAAAAGCCATCTCCAGCTCAAAATCCAGCTGCTTACTAGGTCCGAAAAGTGGCTTTTCTGCATCTGCAGGTTTTGTCTGACCTTTCGGGCGGTTGATGTCTGTGCCTGAAATTACAATTGAAGATGCTCTTCCGTGGTAACCTACCGGAAGATGTTTCCAGTTGGGAAGCAATGCGTTTTCCGGATCACGGAACATTTTTCCCACGTTTGTAGCATGCTCGATGCTGCTGTAAAAATCTGTATAATTGGGGATGTGTACAGGCATGATCATTCTTACCTGGTCCAGATCATAGAATGCATCTGCAATGGTTTTTTCATCTTTTGATAAAATAGAACCTTCCTGCAGCATTTCCTGAATCCTGGTACGAACCACATTGGTCACCGGTTTTCCCAGTTCAATAAATTCGTTGATGGTATAAGCTTCAAAAACATTGTCGATTAATCCTTCAATATCTTCAAAATATCCAAGATCGTATAGGGTCGCAAGATCCACTACCTGATCTCCGATTCTTGTACAGCATCCGATATATTCTTTGTTAAAAACGGCTACTCCGAAAGGAATATTATGTATAGAAAAGTCTGAATCCGAAGAATATTCTACAAATGATTTCATAATTTTTTGGAATTAAATTAAGGTGTAAGATAGGGTAATTATATCAAAATTTACTATCCCCGTCTGCTTTCAGAGCGGAACTTATTTCTTTTTGGAATAAGAGGCTTCGTCTATCCATCTGTCTCTTGTATTGACATCAATAAGATACAGAATATCATCCTGCTTGGTAAGCAGTAACGTTTTGGTTACAGGCATCGGAACTTTTTTATTTTCAAGTTTATCTGCCCTCAGGGAAACAATGTTTTTTCTTCTGACGATATCGCCGGTAAAAACGTTGGAACTGCTTTCTCCTGTTGCCTTATCATCAAAAACTTCCACATAGGTGGCTTCATTTCCTTTAATGACAATAAAGTCCCTTTCTGTATGATCTTCTGCATCTTTGATGAAAACAAATTTCTTGTTGTCAATATTTTCATTTTCAAGATGCTGGTTGACGCCTTTTCTTTCTTCCAGGCGGTTAAGGATCTCATTAAGGGTTCCATACTGAGCGTGAAGCCCTAGTGTCCCGAAAAATAAAATCCCAATCAAAATTTTTCTCATAATATGTGTTTTAAAAAAAAGTTTTGTCAAGACTTTTGATCCTGACAAAACTTGTACTGTGTTATAAATTAAAGATTTCCTCTTCTGTCTTGCTCTTTTTCCAATGCTTCGAACAAAGCTTTGAAATTTCCGGCACCAAAACTCTGTGCACCGTGTCTTTCAATGATTTCGAAGAATAGGGTAGGACGGTCTTCTACAGGCTTCGTAAAGATCTGAAGTAAGTATCCTTCTTCATCATGATCAATAAGGATGCCTAAGTCTTGTAATTTTTTAAGATCTTCATCAATATGGCCAACTCTTTCAGGAACCATATCATAATAAGCTTCCGGTGGAGCGGAAAGGAATTCTACGCCACGCTTCTTCAACTCGGTTACAGTGTGGATGATATCCTTGGTAGCCACAGCAATATGCTGTACACCTTCACCTTCATAGAAGTCAAGGTATTCTTCTACCTGAGATTTCTTTTTACCTTCTGCCGGTTCGTTGATCGGGAATTTTGCAAACCCGTTTCCGTTAGACATTACTTTAGACATCAGGGCAGAATATTCTGTATTGATCTGCTTGTCGTCAAACGACAGAATATTTACAAATCCCATTACTTTTTCGTACCATTCTACGGTAGGGATCATTCTGTTCCAGTCTACATTTCCTACACAGTGGTCTACGTATAATAAACCTGCGTCTTCAGGATTGTAGGCACTTTCCCATTTCTCATATCCAGGCATGAAAGCTCCTTTATAATTTTTTCTTTCAATAAACATGTGAATGGTTTCTCCGTATGTATAGATTCCGGACATTCTCACCTCACCTTGCTCATCGGTTAAAGTGACAGGCTCCAGGTATGGTTTTCCTCCTCTTTTAGTAGTTTCTTCAAAAGCTTCGTAAGCATCATCTACCCAAAGTGCCAAAATTTTCACCCCATCACCATGTTTTTTCACATGTTCGCTGATAGGAGAATCAGATTTAAGGCCTGTTGTTAATACCAGTCTTATTTTCCCCTGCTGAAGAACATAAGAAGCACGGTCTCTTACTCCTGTTTCAGGACCCGCATATGCTACAGACTGAAAACCGAAAGCGGTTTTGTAATAATGGGCAGCCTGTTTAGCATTTCCTACATAAAACTCAATGTAATCTGTACCGTTAATCGGTAAAAAATTCTCAGCTTGAGCAATTTTTTCGGCAAATGTAAGTGTTGACATATTTCTTTTTACTTTTTATTTTAATGGAATGCAAATTACAAAAATCTTATAAATAGCGAAAACATTAAAGCGTATTCCTTATTTATAGTTAACATAAAGTTAAAGAAGAGTTTATTTAAGTATATTTAAGTTTCATTATAATAAAATGCGATCATTATATTTGTCTTACAAAACCAAATGTAAAAAGAATATTTTCGAAACAGGAAAGCCGTAGATTCATCTACGGCTTTCTTATGTTGTTATGCTTTTCTATTCAGTCTTCCTGCATCGGGGTTATAGTTGTCCCAGATCTTCCAGACGTTGTCTATTTTACGGATAAAATAGATTTGTGTATTGAGCTGGTTTACGAAATGCTCTTCACCGGTTTCCCCTACTTTAAAGAGGAGATTCCAGAATTCCTGGGTTTCCAGTATTTTTTTATCAGGTTCGTCCGTAACAAGGTGAATATCAAAAACTTCATAGTTTGAACGGTTGTTCTTGGTCACCAGCTGAAAATCTCTTTCACATAATTCTCTGCTGAACTGTGAAGTTCTTTCCAGAAAAGGCGAACCATCAAATACCAGTTCCTTGAAAATTTCTGTTTTGTGCTCGGGAAAATGTTTATAAAATTCAAAAGTGGTGGCACAATAATTATACACGATTCTTGTAAGAAACTCAAGATCGTCATCTATTTCTTTAGCCTGGCTTTTTACCCTTACAGAATGTATATAGTGATTTAAGTCTTTATATCCCAGGAAAATACATATTTTATCCAGTGTTTTCAGGAATCTAAGATCATTATGAGTCTTGTCCTGATAGTCATTTTCAAAAAAACGCTGCAAGGTTACATGGGATATAGTATTTCCTATTTCGAATTTTTTTCCTCCTTTTAGTTCTTCTGCTTCCGATAATTCATCTTTTATAATTTCAGATAGTATAATATAATGGCTTCTCTTCCATTCATTCACATTCCCCAAAACAGAATTCTTTACTTTCGAATGCTTTTCAATTTCTTCTCGTATTGAATTGTATATAGTCTTCAACTTCCTTGGTTTTGAATGAGTTTATCAAAAACGCTGCCAAATGTTAAAGCTTTTTTAAGGCCACTATTGTTTTGTTAATGATATCATGCCTTCGTTTATAAGAATATTCTATATAAACCTTAAAGCAATATTTTTAATGTTTAAATCTTTCGTAGGCTGCTTTTTCCAGCATTTCCCTGTCATCGGGATGTGCAATGCTAATCAGTTCCTGAGCTCTCTGGCGTAGATTTTTACCATACAAATAAGCGGTACCATATTCTGTTACTACATAATGGATATGACCTCTTGTAGTAACTACGCCGGCTCCCTGTTTAAGAAAAGGTACAATCCTTGAAATTCCTTTCTTGGTTCTTGATGTGATGGCAATGATTGGTTTCCCATCTTCACTTAATGCCGCCCCTCTCATAAAATCCATCTGGCCGCCAATTCCGCTGTATTGTAAAGTTCCTATAGAATCAGCACAGACCTGTCCCGTGAGGTCAATTTCAATGGCAGAGTTGATCGCGACCATTTTTTTGTTCCTCATGATATTGATCGGGAAATTGACATCGCTTACATCTTTAAAATCGAAAACCGTATTGTCATCTACGTAATCATAGAGTTTTCTGGTTCCGAAACAGAAGCTTGTGATGGTTTTATTATCGTGGTAGCCTTTATATTTATTGTTGATGACATCATTTTGAATCAGGTCAATTACTCCGTCACTTAACATTTCGGTGTGTACGCCGAGATCTTTGTGATTCGTTAAGCATTTCAAAACGGCATCAGGAATAGTTCCGATACCCATTTGAAGGGTAGATCTGTCATCAATCAGTTCCGCTACATTTTTGCCGACAAGCATTTCTACTTCACCTACTTTTGCTCCGTAATCTACCGTTGGAAGTTCTTCTTCATGCCATACCAGCTTATGAATCCTGCTGATGTGGATCATTCCGTCTCCGTGAGTTCTCGGCATTAATGGATTTACGATAGCTACAATAATTTTGGCGGTATCAACAGCTGCTCTTGCGACATCTACTGATGTTCCCAACGTGCAGAATCCATGTTTATCCGGTGGAGAAACGGTTACTAAAGCCACATCCAGCGGCAGTATGTTTTTTCTGAACAAAATTGGGATCTCACTTAAGAAAACAGGAACAAAATCGCCCCGCTCAGAGTTTACCGCATCCCGTACAGGAGTTGATACGAATAAGGAATTAACAAAAAAGCTTTTTTTGTATTCTGGCTTCGCAATTTCTACATTTCCTTGTTGGGTAATGGAAACCATTTCTACATTTTCCAGACGATGAGACTGTCTTGCCAGTTCGTCAATAAGATAATTCGGAGTACATGCACTTCCGTGAAAAAATACTCGGTTTCCGCTTTTTACGGTATATATCGCTTCTTCTGCACTAATATAATTGTACATAATGAAAATTTTTTATGATTGATTTTTTATTCCTGAGAACGGTCTTCCATGGTTTTGTCTGATTCTTCCAGCCAGGAAGTTTTGTAAGAAGGATCTTCTACCTTTAAAGCTTCTTCGGTAATTTTCAACGGACGGAAAGGGTCTACCATGACCGCATATTCCTCAGTGAATTTTTTGCCGATACTTCTTTCCATAGCACCAGGATGAGGTCCGTGTACGATTCCTCCCGGATGCAGGGTGAAGTCCATCAGATCGATGTGGTTACGGCTCATAAAATCACCTTCCGTGTAGAATAAGACCTCATCAGAATCAATGTTTGAATGGTTGTACGGTGCCGGAATAGCCATTGGATGGTAATCATACATTCTTGCGCAGAATGAGCAGACTACAAAATTGTGACCTTCAAAATTCTGGTGTACCGGTGGCGGTTGGTGAATTCTTCCTGTGATTGGCTCAAAGTTTTTGATATTGAATTTATAAGGATAAAAATATCCGTCCCATCCTACGACATCAAACGGGTGGGTTGCGTAGATGAAATCCGTGATCTGGTTTTCTTTTTTTACTTTAATTAAAAATTCCCCTTTTTCGTCTTTAGGTTCTTTAAAAACGGGTGCTATCATATCTCTTTCGCAGAATGGAGAATGTTCAAGAAGCTGTCCGAACTCATTTCTGTAGCGTTTCGGTGTATAAATAGGAGAGTGGCTTTCAAGCACAAAAAATACGGTGTCCTCTGATTTCAGTTCAACCTGATAAATGGTTCCTCTTGGAATAATAAGATAATCGCCTGTTACAAATTCAAGGTCTCCTACAAAGGTTTTCAGAACTCCGGTTCCGTTGTGAACGTATAAAAGCTCATCACATTCAGCATTTTTATAGAAATAATCCATGGATTTTCTGGGTTTTGATAATCCCATTTTCAGATCGTTATTCATCAGAAGGATCTTTCTGCTGTCCATGAAATCATCTTCTGGCGCAACATTCATTCCCTTAAACATTCTCGGAGCAATATTCTTTTCTACCGCAATTTTTGGCGTTACATCTTTCGGTTCCCCGATAGATTTGATCTGTGTAGGGCGATGAGTATGATAAAGTAGCGATGAAATTCCGTGAAAACCTTCCGTTCCGAAAAGCTGTTCATAGTAAAATTTATCTTCCGGTGATTTGAAAATCGTATGTCTTTTTTGTGGGATGTTTCCCGCCTGATGATATCTCATAGTACTTTTATATCTAGTTTCTCAAATTTAATCATTTTTCGTGAATCCATTCTAACAACATTTATCATAGTGTTTTGTAATTGAAAAATAATTGTTAGATTTGTCTAACAATTTTAATTTCATGAAACGAATACTATTTTCTTTTACTCTTTTATCTTCTTTTTGTTTTTCCCAGGAAACAGATAGTTTGAACTTACAGCAATCTATAGAAAGCGATACTGTAACCATTCCTAAATCAAAAATCAAAACGAGTACTATTGAAGATGTAGTCATTACCGGGACTATTAAACCTTTCAGCAGGTCGAAAAGCCCTGTCGCTGTAGAAGTTTACAGCCAGAAATTTTTTCAGAAAAACCCTACACCCAGTATTTTTGAAGCTATTGCAATGGTGAACGGGGTAAAGCCTCAGCTGAACTGTTCGGTGTGTAACACTGGTGATATCCATATCAATGGTTTAGAAGGACCTTATACTATGATTCTGATCGATGGAATGCCTATTGTGAGCTCACTTTCCACAGTATATGGTTTAAGTGGGATTCCCAACAGTCTGGTGGACAGAATTGAAGTGGTCAAAGGCCCGGCTTCTTCTATCTACGGTTCTGAAGCGATGGGTGGAGTGATCAATATTATTACTAAAAATGCATTGACCGCTCCCAAACTGAGCATCGATATGATGACAAGTACCTGGAACGAAAATAACCTTGATGTTTCGACGAAATTTAACGTTGGTAAAAATGCGGCTTCTTTATTAAGCTTAAATTATTTCAGTTTTAAGGAAAAGATAGACCAGAATAAAGATAATTTCACTGATGCCGCTTTGCAGAGCAGGGTTTCTGTTTTTAACAAATGGAATTTTCAGAGAAAGGAAAACCGTCAGGCAAGTTTTGCGATGAGATATTTATACGAAGACCGTTTTGGTGGAGAAATGCAGTGGAACAGATCACACCGGGGAAGTGGCGATGTGTACGGTGAAAGTATTTATACCAACAGGGCGGAAGTTTTTGGACTATACCAATGGCCCTTAAAAGAATATATTGTCACTCAGTTTTCTTATAATTATCATGATCAGAATTCTTTTTATGGCAGTAGCCCGTATGATGCACTTCAAAAAGTGGCTTTTGTTCAAACGTATTGGAGTAAAAAACTGGGAAAACATGATCTGACGAGTGGTATTACTTTTAAAAGGACATTTTATGATGATAATACACCGGGTACTCTATCCGGTGACGGCATCACCAATGCACCGATGAAATCGCCGATCTGGGGAGCTTTTGTTCAGGATCAGTGGGAAATTAACGATAAGCATACTTTTTTGTTAGGGTATCGTTTTGATTATGACAAGATTCATCATGAAGTGCATTCGCCGAGGTTGGCATGGAAATTTTCCCCTAATCCCTATCATACGCTGAGATTTAATTTCGGAACAGGATTCAGAGTGGTGAATCTGTTTACGGAAGATCATGCGGCATTGACCGGTTCGCGGGAGGTATTAATCAAATCTGATCTGAAACCGGAAAGATCGGTCAACGGAAATCTAAATTATATCTGGAAAATCCCGCTGGGAAACCGTTTGTTACAGTTGGATGCATCTGCATTTTATACTTATTTCAGTAATAAGATTGTAGGAGATTTTGATACGGATCCGGATAAAATTATTTATGATAACCTTCATGGATATGGAATTTCAAGAGGTGCTTCTCTGAATGTGGATTTTAGTTTCAGTTTTCCTTTGAGCGTCAATTTAGGACTGACTTATCTTGATGTTTATCAAAAATTTAACGGAGATAACAAAAAATCACAGCAACTGCATGCTCCGAAATGGAGTGGAACTTATAATCTTTCATATAAATTCGCAAATGATCTGACTGTAGATTTCACTGGACAATTCTATGGACCGATGAGGCTTCCCGTACTGCCTAATGATTACCGCCCGGAATATTCGCCGTTCTATTCTTTAGCGAATATTCAGGTTTCAAAAAGTTTCAAATCCGGTTTTGAGGTGTATTGCGGAATTAAAAACCTGTTCAATTTTACCACAAAAGATCCTTTGATGAGGCCGTTTGATCCGTTTGATAAATATGCAGATGATCCGATAAGCAACCCGAACCATTATACTTTTGATACCGCTTATGGCTATGCGCCTATGCAGAGAATCAGAGGTTTTCTGGGGGTAAAATATACTTTGAAATGAAAATTTTTATTTTATTTTTAATGTTAGTGCCCTGTTTTTATCTGTCTCAGATGAAGACAGGCACTTTTTCTGATCTTGAAACATCAATGAAAAAAGAACCAAAGCCTGTTGTAATTCATTTGTATACGGATTGGTGCTCGGTCTGTAAAATGGAAAAATATGCCTTGAATAAAGACCAGGAAATTGTTGATCTGATCAATGATCATTTTTATATGGTGAATTTTGAAACTGAAAAAACAAAAGAAAAAATCAGGTTCCAAGGCAGGGAATTCGGTTATCTTCCCAATGGAAGTGCTGGAATTCATGAATTGGCTCTGGCTTTGTCTAAAAATAAAAATCAGCCTGTTTATCCTTTGTGGATTGTTCTGGATAAGAACCAAAAATTGGTATATTATCATGAAGGGGTATTGACCCCTGAAACCATGAAGCAGAAACTTTTGGAAATTTCTGCTTTGTAATGGCTTACAGTCATTGCGAGGACCGAAGGGACGAAGCAATCTCATAAAAAATATCTCCCGCAGGTTGCACAGATGACACAGATTTTTCATTATGTGAAAGATTTAAACTGCCGTAAAATCTTTTAATCTTTAAATCTTTAAATTCTTCAATCTTTAAATCTAAATTTCCGCGTCAATCAAAACAGCCAGCTGAATACAAGGCTCATCCGATCTGTTGCTCCATGCATGATTGGTTCCTCTCTGAATGACAATATCTCCAGGTTTGAGAAGGGTTTCTCCTTCTTCCATAATCAGATGAAGTTCTCCTGAAAGTATGATAATATAGTCCAACGTTTGAGTCTGATGCATCATGGGATGAGGTTCTCCGGCTTTAAATTCTACTCCCAGGTCTTTATCCGGTGGAATGACCACATAACGGAAATAGGTTCCATTTTTGGGAGTTTGTGGAAATCCTGTGTTGGGAATTCGGGTTTCAGGATCTAATCCTGCCGGCATTTTCTGGGTATTCCAGATATCTGAAATAATAAGGCCCGGAAGATGTTCAACGACATTTTCCGTCTGCTGATCTTCAATAATGACAGATTTTCCGTTTTTAATTCCTGTGACTATACGCCTGGGTATTTTGTTCATATATTAATGTTTCATGATCAGTTTATGACCTTGGGTCTGATTGTTTTTAAGAAGGGAATGGGCTTTTAAAACTGTATCCAGAGAAAGATTTCCTATTGTTTTGTAATTGGGCGGACTGATAATTCTATTTTCAATTAGTTTCGAAATCTCCTCTAAGTTTCCTTTGTAGTATTCATATTCTTTATTTATACTGTAGGAATAATTGGAAATATTCATGATCACAGTTCCTTTGTTGAAAAGGGTTTCGTGAGCATCCTTGGAGATCAGTGCAGTTACATCCACGTAAGTACCATTGATTTTCAAAACATCGGCAGTGATTTCAGACATATAATTTCCCACCAAGTCAATTCCGAAATCGAAAAGCTGGCTGTTATTTGCTTCTAAAAGATTAGCGGCAAGGTTTTCGTCTTTATAATTAATGATCTGATGATCCTTAAGACCCAGTCCAAGGAGGATCTGTCTGTTTTCTTCACTTCCGACAGTGGCTGTAATTTTTTCGAGCCGATTGGCGATTAAAAACTTGATAACAAAGGAGCCGACCCCGCCTGTTGCTCCGGTTACCAGAACAGTATCATTATCATTTAGTTTTAAACGGTTGACAGTCTGCAGTCCTGTAAGCCCTGCTGAAGGAATAGCCGCCGCCTGTTCGAAAGAAATACTTTTAGGTTTAAACGCAACAATAGCTTCAGGGACAGCAATGTATTCAGCGTAAGAACCGTTACTTCCCATCGATCCGCTTCCGCAGAATACTTCGTCTCCAATGTTAAACTGATGGGCGTCCGCACCTTTTTCAACAACAATTCCTGATAATTCCCGGCCTAAAATGGGTGATTTGAGTAGTTTGCGTTCCAGTTCGTTCTCAATCATCTGATAATCGATAGGATTAAAACCGCTGGCTTTGATCTGGATGAGAACTTCATGACTTTTCGGCTTAGGTTTTTCTATCTCAGCTTCTTTAAGCTGGAAATTTTCATTTAATATAATGGCTTTCATATGAGTAATTTGATTCACAAATGTAAAAAGAGAATAGTTTATATTTGCTACCAGTTAACTATTGGTAACTAGTTACCTTAATGAAACTATTATGGCAAAAATCTTAGAAAACGGAATAGAAAGAGAGGCCAGCTGCACGGAAGAATTATTTGCAATGCGCGACAGTCTGGATGTTTTGGGCGGAAAATGGAAGCTGATGATCATCCGGTATCTGACCAATAGAACGGATCAACATATCCATTTCAAAAAACTGCAACGGGGTATTACGGGGATCTCTGCTAAAATGCTCAGCAAAGAACTGAAAGAACTGGAAATGAATCTTCTTATCACAAGAACGATTCAGGATACAAAACCTATTACAGTAACTTATGCGGTTACAGAATACGGGAAATCAGTTTTTCCGGTAACGGAAACTCTGGTGAATTGGGGAATTATTCATCGGGAGAAGATCAAAGAATCAATGGGGTAGGTTATTTAAAAGATTTAAATATTGAAGAATTTAAAAATTTAAAGATTTTTCGGCAGTTTAAATATTCCCCCAAAGAGAAAAATCTGTGATCAGCTGAAAACTGTCTGTCATTGCGAACCTTTAGGTGAAGCAATCTCAAATCTGTCCTTTTTCTGAGATTGCTTCGTCTCTTCGGTCCTCGCAATGACTATCAATAATCAATTTTATTGGAGATAAAATCCTTGCGCCTTAAAACGAAAATTAAAAAGCCTGCGTCTTTGCGAGCACCAACAATATTGGTTTGAAATAATTAAACATTATTTCAAAAGAACCGCTATTATAGCCAATATAGCAGGCAATGCCTGTACAAAAAATATTTTCTTTGTTGCTGAAATAGCACCATAAATTCCGGCAATAGCCACACAGCTCAGGAAGAACAGAGAAATATTAACTTGCCATTTTGGATCTTCAATCAGGAATGACCAGATGAGTCCCGCCGCAAGAAAACCGTTGTAAAGTCCCTGATTGGCAGCCAGGCCTTTTGTAGGTTTAAACATTTCTGCCGGCAATGCAGCTTTAAATACTTCTTTTCCTTTGGTTTCCCAGGCAAACATTTCCATCCAGAGGATATAAATATGTTCCAATGCAACGATGGCGATGAGAATTTTAGCAACGAGTTCCATGATTTACTATTTTGTAATTGTAAAACTAAAAAAATAAAGTTAAGTTTGGTTAATCAATTGCAAAGATGGATACTTTCAAAGCACATTTAAATAAATTTATTACAGTCACTGATGAAGAATATGCTTCCATATTTTCTTTTTTTAAGGAAATAGAAGTGAAAAAAAAGCAGAATCTGATGCTTAGCGGTGAAATCTGCAGATCGATGTATTTTGTCTCAGTGGGCTGTCTGAGAAAGTTTTTTGTGAATGAAAAAGGAACGGAGCAGACCACGGAATTCGCTATAGAAAACTGGTGGATGACTGATACTTTTGCCTATGAAAGACAGATGAAAACAGATTTCTGTATTCAGGCCGTGGAGCGTTCTACCATTATTGCTATTGATCTTCAGCAGCAGGAACTTTTGCTGCAGCAACATCCGGTTATGGAGCGGTATTTCAGAATGATTTACCAAAGAGCTTATGCAGCTTCAGAGAGACGGATCCGTTATCTGTATGAGATGTCCAGAGAAGAGCTGTATGTTCATTTCAGCACGCTGTATCCCTGGTTTATCCAACGGATTCCACAATATCTTATTGCTTCTTTTTTAAATCTTACTCCGGAATACCTCAGTGAGATCAGAGCAAAATTACGTTCTTAAACCAGTTTAAGATTTTTACCGATTATAAGTCGGAGATTTGTCATGTTATTAAAAGCCAATATCATGACAGACAAAAATGTTCAGTTTCCGCAGTTGTTTTTAAGGATAGCCATTTCTGTGACCATGCTTTCAGCAGTCGCAGACAGATTCGGTTTTTGGGGTAAGGATTCTGCATGGGGAAACTGGTCTAACTTTGAGTCTTATACCAGAAAACTAACCTTCTTTCTTACTGAAGGCTTAAGTGTATTTTCTGCTTATACCGCAACTTTTTTTGAAATACTTTTTCCCTTGATGCTGCTTTTTGGGTGGAAAACCAGAATTGCAGCTTACGGAACAGGTTTTCTGCTGCTTGTATTTGCCTTGTCAATGTCTCTGGCATTAGGATTTAAAGCTCCTTTGGATTACTCTGTCTGGATAGGTAGCGCTGGAGCCTTTTTATTGGCAGTTCAGTCAAAGTATTCTTTTAGTATAGATCATTTAACCAACAAAAATAAATAATATTATGAGCGCAAGATTAAATATTGCCACAGTAGATTCAGCTGCTTACAAAGCAATGATGGGATTGGAAGGATATCTTCAGACCATTTCATTAAACCACATTCAAAAGGAATTAATTAAGATCAGAGCTTCGCAGATCAATAAATGTGCTTTCTGTCTTGATATGCATACAAAAGATGCTTTGAAATATGGAGAGACAACACAGAGGATCTTCATTCTTGAAGGATGGAGAGAAGCGAAAGATCTTTTCACAGAAGAAGAACAAGTGCTTTTGGCAATGACGGAAGAAATTACCCTGATCAGCCAGAACGGACTTTCAGAAGAGACTTTCCAAAAGGCAAAGCAGTATTTTGATGATGCACAGATTGCGCAGATCATTATGGCGATTGTAACCATCAATGCATGGAACAGGATTGCAATAAGTACTCATTTACCTGTTGCAAAATAGTTTTTGACTAAAGTTATTGACTAAAAAAAGAGCCTCCAAACTGAAGGCTCTTTTCTGTTTATAAAAATTAGAAGAAATATTTTAATAAATAGCAACCGGATTGATATTTACTGAGTAAAACAAATGAGAATTCCCAAACTTTATCTTTCACTAATGGACGGCTGTCAATCAGTTCCAGATTGTAAATTCCTTTTTTTATCAGCATAAACTGAAAATCAGTAAACTTCTCACAGGAGAAGTTTACTGATGATATAAGATTAAATTTCGCTTAGCGATGTATTGATAAAGTTTAATTCATCCTCAGAAAGATCTATTTCCATTGCTTTGGCATTATCAACAGCCTGCTGTGCATTTCTGGCTCCTGCAAGAACTACGGTAATAGCAGGTTGAATTGTAGTCCATCTTAATACCAGCTGTGAAAGGGAAGCTTTTTTTTCCTGAGCAATAGGCTCAATTTTTTCCAGAAAAGCTTTTACTTTATTTAAATCAAACTGAGAGAAATAGCCGTTTCTGTGGTCATTTTCTTTTAATTGATCCTGCTTGAAATACTTACCAGTCAATAGACCTCTTTCCATCGGACTGTAAACTATAATTCCTGAATTTTGCTCCAAAGAATAAGGAACAAGATCATTTTCAATAGCACGGTTCAGCATGCTGTAAGAAACCTGGTTGCTCGCTAAATGCAGCGTTCTGTTAGCCTCCTGCATCTGTGGAACGGTATAGTTGCTGACTCCTGCTGCACGGACTTTTCCCTGTTGGATCAGAAGTTCCATGGCTTCCATTGTTTCGCAGATCGGTGTGGTGTTGTCCGGCCAGTGAAGCTGTAAAAGGTCGATATAATCTGTTCCGAGTCTTTTTAAACTTTCTTCCACTTCTTTGATCACATTAGCCTTTGATGCATATTTGTAAACCGGAAGTGTTTTGCCTTCATCATCAGCATCGAAGAAAAACTCACCTTTCCCATTATTGCTGCCGTCCCATACCAAACCGAATTTGGTTAATAACTGAATTTTTGAACGGTCTTTTCCTTTAATTGCTTCTCCGATCATCTCTTCACTGAGTCCGAAACCATAAAAAGGTGCCGTGTCGATAGAAGTTACGCCATGATCCAAAGAGGCATGAATTGAATTGATGGAATCTTGTTTTTCATTGCCGCCCCACATATTTCCTCCGATAGCAAAGGCTCCGTGAGTAATTGCAGACAGTTCCAGTTCCGTATTTCCTAATTTTCTGTATTCCATTTTTTGATTTATATTTAAACTTAAAATCACATAAGTTTTCGTTGTTCTTTAAACCATCCCGCTAAAATTTATTGAATTTTAGCTACCTTCCGTGGGAGGGGAATTCTCCTCGGTTCAACAATTGATCATAATAAAAAACCTTGTTTTTTGTATTTTATCTCTCGCAGATTTCGCAGATCATGCAGATTTTATGCTCAGAATAAAAATCTTTTGTGTTTTTTGTGTGGAGCTTTTAACCACAGATTTCACAGATGTTTACTCATTTTTGTGGAGTCATCGCAAAGACGCAAGATTTTTTTCTAATTCGAATACTTTGAGGTGCCAAGATTTTACCTACGATAAATTGAATACCGCTTTATTAATTATTGATTGAGTTCCTTTAAAATGGCTTCACCCACGCTTTTTGCAGACTGAGGATTTTGTCCTGTAATCACTCTCTGATCGGATACCATATGGTTCTGCCAAAGTCCTGATTTTTCAAATTTTGCACCTCTTTCTTTCAGCTTATCTTCCAGAAGGAAAGGAACTACATTCGTTAATTTTACTTCAGCTTCTTCCTCATTAGTAAAAGCGTTGATCTTTTTGCCGTCTACCAGATATTTTCCGTTATTCAGCTTAATATTAACAAGGCCTGCCGGACCGTGACATACTGCGGCTACAATTCCGCCGTTCTCATAAATTTTTGAAGCAATGGCTGCTAATTCTGTATTGTCTGCAAAATCCCACATCGCACCGTGGCCTCCTGCATAGAAAATAGCAGCATAATTGTTGGTATCTACCTGAGAAGGCTGCAAAGAATGGTCAATTTTATTTTTATATTCTTTATTCTCCCAGAACTCTTTATTTACTGGATCTTTTAAATCAAATCCGTCTACTGGCGGAGTTCCGCCTTTGGGACTTACAAAATCAATTTCATAACCTGCTTTGTGAAGCACTTCCCACGGATGGGAAACTTCGCCCAGATAATATCCGGTGTCTTCACCGGTGTTTCCTTTTTTATCGTGACTGGTCACGACAAATAAAATTTTCTTTTTCATATGTTTCGATTTTTGTTGTTGTGCCTGAACAAATCCTGCAGTCAGCAGAACTATAAATAAAAATGCTAATTTTTTCATGTTAAAGAATATGGGTTGTATAAATTTGTGGTTTTTCCTGCAATTTTTCATCAATGATGGTTCCGAAAGCCTGAATATAAGGTTGCTGGTTATGCTGTGAAAGTCCCTCTTCATTTTTCCATATTTCGTAGAAAACAAACTGGTTTTTGTCTTCAATTCCCTGGTGAAGACTGTAAAGTTCACATGCGTCTTCTTTTCTGGTTTCTGTTACCATATTCTTAAGAACCTCCAGTACTTCTGATCTGTGTTCTTCCTTCGCTTTTATAATTGCTGTAAGATAAATTTTCATACTAATTAACTAAATAAATGTTTCGATTGAGTTGTATTGAGGTTTCCATCCCAGTTCTGTCCTTGCTTTGTCAGCATTACATAAACTGTTTGATGCAAATCCAAAATATCCGCCTGCAGGACCAAATCTGTTGACTGCTTCCTGTATATTGACAGAAATAGCTGGCCGTAAAGCATATTTTTTACTGATGTTTTCTGCAATGTTTTTTATGGTTGAGGAACCGTTTTCTGCATAATAAATTGAGCCTGCTTCCGCTTTCTCCAAGGCTAGAATGTAGAGCTCTGCAATATCTTCAATATGCACATTCGACCAGATATTTTCCCCTTTTCCGAAAAATATGCCATGACCCTTTTCTTTTGAAAACCCGATCAGGGCAGGAAGCTGGATACTTTCCTTTTTTAGGCCTAAGCCTTCTCCGTATACCATTGTGGGTACAATAACAATGCTTCTTATATTCTTTTGGGCCGCCTGAAGGATATAGTCGTTGATGAGAACCCTTGAGGCCATTTCCAACCTCGGATTCAACGGAATATCTTCTGTAAATACAAAGCTGTTTCCTTCGCCGTTTTCCTTACCGCCAAATATGGCAGAACCGGAAGTGAAAATCAGGGTCTTGCCACTGCCTTCCATTATATTGACAAAACTATCTGCCGCATAAGCATCATCGGCAGAATCTGCATTGTGTATCACTGCATCAGCTTCAGAAACCGCTGCTCTTAAAACAGTCTCATCATGAATGTTCCCGATAATGGGCTCAATACCCCACGATCTTAGCTCTTCGGCATGGCGGTCATTACGGATCAGCCCCATTACTTTATAATTCTTTTTAAGTAATTTTTCTGCAATGGTACCCCCGATATAGCCGGTAATTCCTGTGATTAATATTTTTTTCATGATGCCAGTTGAGGTTTTAGTTCCTGTGCAAAAACATGTTCAAGATGCGCTCTGTAAAGCTTCATATCACGTTCGATATTGGCATTTTTCTCCACATCGTGGAAATGAAAACCTTCTATTTTTTCTAAAGAAACAAAGGCGTTCATTTTATGGAATCCAAATAATGGTCCATTATCCACACTCGTTTCATTGAAAAATTCTCCGGGAAGCGTAAAAGCAGTTTCAGGAGCATTCCAGCTTGTAGTTACCATATATTTTCTTCCGCCCAGCATCCCTCCGGTTCCATAATTGATTTCCGGATTTTCTGAAGTTCGCCCGTCGCTCATATAGATTCCTTTGGCATGACCGGCTGTGAAAACTTCGTCTATGTACTTTTTAAAACCGTTCGGAAGCTGAAACCACCAGATTGGAGTATGGTAGATAATCAAATCTGCCCAAACAAATTTCTTTACCTCTTCATCCTTATCAAAACCTTCTGAAACCTGTGTTGTTTTTACTTCTACATTTTCAAATTTTTTCAACACTTCTAAAGTGTTTGCAGCAATAGTATCATTATATTTTCCTCCGGAATGTCCGAAATTTTGTCCTCCGTTGATGATCAGTATTTTTTTCATTTTTTATGATTGTTTAAATTTTATGATGCAAAGTTAGCTTGCTGTATTGTATAATAAAAATAGTATAAATTATAGCTAGCTATTATTTTTATAATAGTTCGAGTTTTAATATTTATGTGAAATGTCATATGATGAATTCATCAGATTGTTGGATCTCTCTTGTACATTTGTTTACTAAATTGAATAATAATGATCCAGATTGCAGTTTTTAGTGATATCCATGGAAACCTTCCTGCCTTAGATGCCGTGCTTGATGATATAGAAAGAAGAGGAATTCAGCAGAAATTCTGCCTTGGAGATCTCATAGATTTTGCTCCATGGGGAAATGGAGTGATTGAAAAGATAAAAACTCTCAATATCCCTTGCCTAATGGGAAATCATGATGAAAGAATAGCTTTTGATATTTCCGTTGCTCCTTTAGCCAAGCATTCAGAAGAAGAAACCAATGCCAGATATATAGCTATCGATCATTCCAAAAAACATATTACACAAGAGAATAAGAGATTTTTATCAGCACTTCCTTTTCATTTAAAATTAAATTATAAAATAGGGAAAAGGCATTGGAACATTCAGCTTGTTCATTCAAGTTTGTCCAGTAATGACACTTACCTTTATGAGTCTGAAAATGATGAGGTCTTTGCTGAAATGCTGAAAGAATCCCAAGCTGATATTATGGTAATGGGGCACACTCATTTGTCATTTAAAAAATGCTTTGACCATACTAGCTGGGCTGTTAATTGTGGTTCGGTAGGACGTTCCAAGGAAGAGAATCGTCTGGCCTCTTATCTGATCATTACGATGAATGAAGATCAGGTTATTCCTGAAATTATACAAATACCTTATCCACTTGAAGAAACTGTTCGGGGGATTGAAGAAAGCGGCATTCCGGATTATTATGCTGCTTTTCTAAAAAATGAAAAAACATCAGTATTATAATTATTTTGTAGTTTTGTATCAGAATATTTATAATTAAAGTTATGGTCAATCTAGAATGGTACCGCACTTTTAAAGCGATATACAAAACCGGAACCCTCACGGGTGCAGCAGATTCCCTGTTTATTTCCCAACCGGGCGTAAGTCTGCATTTAAGTTCATTGGAAGCTTATGTAGGCTATAAATTATTTGACAGGACCGGCAGGAAAATGATGCCGACAGAAAGAGGGAAAGTCTTATTCAATGCTGTTTCTGAACCTATTGCAAGACTGGAAGATGTAGAGAAAAACTTCCAGAAATCTACAGAAAAACTGACTCCAACAATTAGTGTGGGCATGTGTTTTGAAACCTTTCAGACCACGTTGGAACAGTACGTTTCCACATTACCTTTTAACCTGATCATCAGTTTTGGAGAATATCCGGAAATGCTGGATCAGCTGGATAAAGGTATTTTAGACCTGATTATTACTCCCAAAAAAGGAATTTCGCCCAATATTGAACACGAAGCATTTTCTTCTGAACAGATTATTCTGGTAGGCGGAAAAGATATCGACACCGATAGCTTTCAGGAAACCCTTAAAATCAAAGGTATTGAACACGCTGAAAATTGGCTGAAGCAGGAAAAATGGTACGGAACAACAGGTGATATGGAACATCTCTTCCAGTTCTGGATTATGAATTTCGGACATAAACCGAATTTCCGCCCGAATTATATTGTTCCCAATTTAAATTCCATTATCCGTTGTCTGAAAGGCGGAACCGGACTGGCTGTGGTTCCCCATTTTCTATGCAAAAATGAAATAGAAAATGGAGAGATCAAGCTGATCTGGGAGGGTGAAAAAAAGCTGGAAAATATCCTGTATTTCGGATGCAGAAAAAAAACAAGTTATCAGTCTGAAATCGATCATATTAAAGGATTATTCAGAAAGGTCATGGGCCAAAATGAGCATGTCGTGCATCTGTAAACCGTTTTCGTAAATAGGGAATGGGTAGTTGTCTATAAAAAAATCTTTACGCATTCCCTTTTTTATGAAACCGTTCTTTTCATAGAATTTAATCTGCTGGAATCCGGTGTCTGATGTTCCTACAGTTAAGGTTTTAAAACCACTTTCTTTGGCTATCTGTTTTGCTTTATCAATCAGAAGACCACCAATTCCCTGGCTCCTGTAGTTTTCAAGAACTGCTATGTTTTTGATCTCCAGTTCTGTGCTGCTGTTTGGGTAAAGTGCCATTACTGCTATATCCAAGAGTTTATCCTGCAAAAGATAAATATCACAGTTAAAAATATATTTGTCGATAGCTTCCACAGTTTCGTCAGCAAGCAGCAGCAAATCATAGGGAATCTCTGATCCGGAATTTATTTTATTGAAATTAAATTTCTCCATTTATAAAGTCATATGAATGATCGCATAGTCTTTTCCCGAACCGTCTTTTTCTGATCTTCCAGTCTGTCTGAAACCCATTTTCTCATAAAACCCAATAGCGAGAGGATTCTGTTCGTTTACATCTACTTTTGTCAGTCCCGTTTTCTCCTTCATAAACTCATATAAAGTTTTCCCAAAACCTTTTCCACGAAAATCATTGTGGATAAAAATCATTTCCAGATTGCCTTCTGCTACGGCTGCAAAACCTTCTGCCTGATCATTTTCTGTAATCAGATAAACTTCCAGATTAGGGAGATAATCCCTGGGAATTACTTCTTGGAAATAATTAAAATCTTCTTCGGTAAGAAAGTAATGGGTAGCTTTCACAGCAGATTTCCATATCTCCATAATCCTCGGATAGTCTCCTGCTTCTGCCAGTCTGATTGATTGCATTATTTTTGATTTAATGCAAAAGTAAGTAATAGAAGCTAGATTTAGAAATTCCAAATTAGGAATCATGATATATTAGAGATTATGGACTCCATTTCTTTAAGGAGTATATTTTTATACAACAAGATAGAGTGGAGAAGATATTGATAAACACTCTCAAAAATAGTTTAAAAACAGTAAAAATGGTAGGCAGAAATACCGAATTTTTATTGCAAATTTGTTAGACTTTACATTAATATTAAAAATTAAATTAAAGAATTATGCAAAAGAAAACCTACGCAGGGCAACCTGTAGTGACCTTAAATAATGGAGTAGATATCCCTGCCTTGGGCTTTGGAGTCTGGCAAATGGAGAATCTGACAGAATGTGAGGAGGCAGTTGTGAAAGCTATCCAAACAGGATACAGAATGATTGATACAGCGGCAATTTACCAAAACGAAACGGCAGTAGGCCAAGGCGTAAAAGATAGTGGTGTAAACAGAGATGAGCTTTTTATCACTTCTAAGGTATGGGTGCAGGATCACGGCTATGAGAAGACAAAAAGCGCATTTCAAAGAACACTGGACAGGCTTCAGATGGATTATCTGGATATGTATCTTGTTCACTGGCCTTACGGTGATTTCTTAGGAACCTGGAAGGCTTTAGAAGATTTGTATAGTGAAGGAAAGATCAAAGCAATTGGTGTCTGCAACTTTACTGTAGAAAAACTTGAAGAATTAAAAGCTAATTCAACGGTTCTTCCGGTGATCAATCAGATCGAGCTTCACCCGGTTTTCCAGCAGAAAGAACTTCAGGTGTATGACAGGGAAAATAATATCATTACCCAACCATGGAGCCCGCTTGGAAACGGAAATGCAGACCTTTTAAACAATTCTGAATTAAAAGCTATTGCCGGAAAATATAATAAAACAGTGGCTCAGGTTATTCTAAGATGGCACCTTCAGGAAGGGTTTGTAGTGATTCCAAAGTCTGTAACTCCTTCCAGAATTGAAGAAAACTTTAATGTTTTTGATTTTGAACTGACTGAAGATGAAATGAATATTGTCCGTTCTTTAGATACAGGAAAAAGACTGTTCTTTGATCCGAAAGATCCTGAGTGGGAAGAAAAGATGCTGAAATCCGTAGCGGATATTTAATATAAATATTTCCCTATTTCTCCCGCAGATCAAACCGGTCACAGATTTAATATAACGGTCTGCTGAATCAGTTTAATCTGTGGGATTTTTTTATAACAATTAATGGCTGTGAATAATATCATGTTGTATAAAACGAATGGATGACCAGATTTTTGTAAATTTTAAATAAAATAATTCCTATGTTTTGGCCGGACACAATCAGTAAAAGATTAAATATCAGATACCCTGTAATTCAGGCCCCGATGTTTGGGGTAAGTACACCGCAGATGACTGCTGCCGCTGCAAAAGCCGGATGTCTCGGGTCACTGGCATTAGCAGACCTTTCGGCAGCTCAATCTGCAGAGCTCATCAGAGAGACCAGAAAACTCACAGATCAGCCATTTGCTGTCAATATTTTTGTTCATCGTATTCATGAGCAAACAGATTCTTTGAAAGAAAAATTTGCTAAAACCAAACAGTTTATTACCCAACTTGCAAAAGAAAATAACATAGAAGTTCAGCTTCCTGATCTAGAAGAGATCAAGGTGAACGGTTACCATGATCAGTTAGATACAATTATTGAAGAAGGTTGTAAAATTCTGAGTTTTACTTTCGGAAACCTAGATGATAAAAGCATTCAGAAGCTAAAAGAGAATGGAATAACACTTATCGGAACCTGTACTTCTCTAGAAGAAGCATTAATCCTGGAGAAATCGGGAATTGATATCATCTGCGTGCAGGGAATTGAAGCCGGAGGTCACAGAGGAACTTTTGACGCCGATGTTATTCCTGAGATCGGGGGGATATCCCTATTTTCTAACGTTTATGATCATCTTAAAGTTCCGCTGATTTATGCAGGCGGTATTTACAATGGAAAAACTCTAAGAGCGGCAAAAGAACTTGGAGCACAGGGATTCCAGGTCGGAAGTGTGTTACTGGCATCACAGGAAAGCGCTTTACAGCCGTTTGAAAAAGAAAGACTGAAAAATGTAACAGAAAAGGATATTGTCCTCACAAAAAGCTTTTCGGGACGGTATGCGAGAGGAATTAAAAATAAATACATCGAAACTCTTGAAAACTCAGCCTATATTCTGCCTTATCCTTATCAGAATAAACTGACGAATGAATTGCGCAGGATCTCAAAAACATTGAATAATCCTGATTTTGTAGGTATTTGGACAGGGCAGTCAATTCACGATTACAGTGAACTTTCTACAGAGGATATCTTGAAAAATTTGATTCAAAGTGTTGAAATCAGATAATCAATATAGATTTTTAAGAAATGAAAAAAAACAAAATCCTTTCATAAGCATGAAAGGATTTCTTTGTTATATAAAATAAATAATTTACTTAGTCAGATCCAGTCCTCCGAAATTACCTGAGCTCATCATCAGGAAAACGCCGTCTGTTTTATCCAAAGTTTCCCAGTATGCATGAAGATCTTCAGCATTGGTGAATACTCTTAACTTATCATTTTTGAATTTTTCTTTAATGAATTCCGGGGAAATAGGTTCCATTCTTTTGATCTTTAAGGCATCTTCAGAATAAAAAACAACTGCCTCATCCAATCCGTCCATTGCATGATCGTACTGCTCTAAGAACAATGGATTTAAGCTTGAATAGGTATGAAGTTCAAGAAATCCGTATTTTTTTTCCTGTTTGAACTGTTCACAGAAAGCCTTTACTGCAGCTTTTACCTTGCTCGGTGCATGGGCAAAATCTTTATAAAGCGTTCCTTTATCTTCTCTTTCCACTTTTTCAAGACGTTTGGAAGCTCCTTTGAAGCTCATGATGGCTTCGTAGAAATCCTCATCCATAATCCCCAGCTGTCGGCAGATATGTCTCGCACCTTCCATATTGAGAAGGTTATGGGCGCCAAAAACAGAAAGAGGAACATCGCCCATTTCAGTCTTTAGATAGACTTTTCCGTTGTTGATCTCATATTCAGGAGTTTTATAAGGTATTTTTCTGAAATAATTTTCAGCGGCTTCCACTACTTTTACCACTTCACTATCTTCCTCATTGTATACCAGAACACCGCCTGCAGTAATGCTTGCCACAAATTTTCTGAACTGGTCAATATAATCGTCAAACGTTTTGAATACATTGATATGATCCCATGCAATACCACTCATTAAAGCAATATTAGGCTGGTAAAGAAGAAACTTGGAGCGAAGATCGATAGGAGAGGAAAGGTATTCATCACCTTCCAATACCATAAAATCGTTGTCCTGAGTGAGTTTTACCATACAGTCAAAACCTTCCAGCTGGGCACCCACCATAAAATCTACATCCTTTTGGTGGAAGTTCAGGACGTGAAGAATCATAGAAGTAATCGTTGTTTTACCGTGAGATCCGGCAATAACTACTCTTGTTTTGTTTTTAGACTGCTCGTAAAGGAATTCAGGATATGAATAAATTTTCAAGCCCAGTTCTTTTGCTTTTGCCAGTTCAGGATTGTCCTGATGGGCATGCATTCCAAGGATAACGGCATCAATATCCGATGTAATCTTTTCCGGAAACCAGCCCATTTCCTGAGGCAGAATTCCTTTCTTTGCAAGTCTGGATTTTGAAGGTTCAAAAATAGCATCATCCGAACCTGTTACCTGATATCCTTTATCTTTTAATGCGATAGCAAGATTATGCATGGCGCTTCCGCCGATAGCAATGAAGTGGGTTTTCAACTTTATTTACTTTTTTTTACATTGTTATTAATGATTTCCTGAAAAGCATTCAGAATATTGTTCCAGTTCGTTGCATAATTCGGCATGATTGTACTGGCATCTGTCTTGCTGCCTTCATTAGCGCCTTTCTTTACATTGATGGAAGTGGTCACATGATCATACAGCTTCTTATGGTCTTCCTGTATCCTTCTGAAATTGTTCTGGGAAAGAACCTGGTCCAGTTTCTTCAGATCTTCATCAGAAATTTTGAAATCCTGTTTATATTTTTTCCCCTGGCCGTCAAAAGAATAATGAGCATTGTTGCCTTTGACTAGCAGGTTCTCATAGATTGGAGCATAGCCTCCGCTTCTCGAATAACTTATATCAAAATCTGAATATACTTTCTGACTGTTGCACGAAACTAATACTATGACCGTGAATATGATCCCTAATATTTTGTTCATAATTTTACTTACTTTAATTATTTGAATCCTTTTGATCTAATTTTTTAGCTTTAAGTTCTTCATCATAATTGTGCAGTAAATTGAAGTCTTCTGTCTGCTCAATGGCAGTCATGATCTTCAATAAGATTTCAGGCGCTTTTTCGTTGTCGTAATCTATATCCAGAGGTGCTTTGAATTCCATGGTAGGTTTTACACCTGTAACCTTTACACGGAGCCCTTTTTTGTCAAATGCCCTTCTGAATCCATTGATCTTGATAGGAATTACAATTGGGCGCTGGTTTTTGACCAGTTTGGCGGTACCTCTTCGTCCCTGTGCAAAAGCAGAAGTAGTACCCTGAGGGAAAGTAGCTACCCAGCCGTTGTCCAAGGCTTTCATAATATTGTCAACTTCTGTTAGATCTACCATTCTGTTGACATTTTTCCCTTCTGCTCTCCAGGTTCTTTTTACCGTTACAGCACCCGCAATCTTGAAGATCTTTGGAAGGATCCCTTTATTCATGGTTTCCTCTGCTGCCACATAGTAAAAATCGATCTTCGGATTGAGCAGATAGATCGGGTTTTTGATCGTGTCCAGATATCCGTTGTTTACAGCACAGAATGCATGATACATTGCTGCCACATCTGCAAAATAGGTCTGATGGTTGGATACGAAAAGCACATTGGAATCCGGAAGATCCACAAGGTGTTCAGTACCGGTTATCTTTAGTTTATTAAAGCCATTGAACCTTCTATAGGACACAACTCCTAAAATAAAAATGATTAACCTTTTTAAAAAATAAGGTGTTCCGAATGCATCGGTGAATATATTTTTCTTCGCCATCTCAATTAAACACGGTAGTGCAAAGTTACATTTTTTTCAGTAACTGGCTAAACTCGCTCAATATCATTGCCGTAGCTCCCCAAATAATATATCCGTTGAAATTAATGACCGGAACTTCATGTCCGGAAGCACCCGGCAGTTCCATCATTTCAGGATTATCAGGAAGACTGAGGAAAGAAGTAATAGGGAATTCTATGGTTTCCACCGCTTCGCTCTGCTGAAGAATGAAAAGCGGATTCTTCTTCGTATACGAAATGTAAGGATATACGTAGAAATTACTCGGCGGGATATAAATAGGTGACATCTCTCTGATTACCCTTATGTAATGTTTTTCTATTCCAATCTCTTCCGAGGTTTCACGTACAGCTGTTTCAGCAAAATCCCTGTCCATTTCCTCGCGTTTTCCGCCAGGCAGTGAGATCTGCCCGCTGTGCCTGTCATGCTCATTAATCGTTCTCTGGATCAAAGGAAAATACCATTCATTGTTTTTAAGGTATAATACGATGTTGACGGCTGCAAATTTTGGATTTTTTGCCAGCACTTCATCATACGTAAATACAGGTCGGGAAGGTGGTGAGAATACCCCGTGGGCATTGATCCCGGGCAGTTCCACATTAGTAATTTTCCTCAATAAATCTTTTCCAAAACTTTCCATAGCTCAAATTTAAGAATATATACTGAAGAAAAGAACAGGCATTAACATTAATTAACCATTGATAAAGGAATTTAAAGAGGAAAATATTCAAAAGATCGAAGAGGCCAGGGAATTCAGGTGTTTGGCATTTTTGATTGAAAATTTAGACTTATTCTTATTTTTTTAAGGAATTTACAGCAATAGTGTACCGTGTTTTTACGTAACTGAAACACGTGATTTCGGGGAAAAGGTAAACAGTGACATCCGGAACTGTAAACCATGATTTTTATAATTTACACTTTTGCAGTGGTTTCTCATTCGGGTCTAGCCTATACCTTTGTCATACTATTAACCAATTAATTTTTACTAAGATGAAAAACTTTATCACAGGTGTATTTACACTAATGGCCATGAGTTTCGGCTTCGCACAATCCAATATTGATGTGACTGCCCAGATCGGAAACTTGAACGTAGCTACTGTAGACCAAACCGGTCTTTTGAACATCAACTCTCTGACTCAAGATGGAAACCGTAATACGGCAGACATAGATCAGGTAGGAGTTTTAAACATTAATACTGCCGAAAGTATCGGAAACAGAAACTCTATTGATGTAGACCAAATAGGTCTTGGAAATACAAATGATGTAAGCCAGATGGGAAACAGAAACTCCGCAGTTACATGGCAGCTGGGAGCTTTTAACTCTACAGAACAGACTCAGATCGGAAGAAGAAACGAAACCTCTTCTTTACAGTTGGGTATAGGAAACGCGGTTGTACAATATCAGGATGGCAGAAGAAATGATGCTTCAGCGATTCAGCTGGGTAACGGAAATGATGCTTATCAGATCCAGCTTGGAAGAAGAAACGAAGCCAACGGACTTCAAGTAGGAAATAATAACTTCTTGGTACAGTATCAGGCTGGTAATGATAATAGTGCTACTCACGACCAGGCAGGGAATAACAATATTGCTGCTTCTGTACAGATTGGTGACAATAATATGACTGTCGGAGTACAAGCTGGAAACAGTAATCAGCTATACCAACTTCAATCAGGAGATTCTAATACAGCAGTTGACGTTCAAATGGGTAATAATAACTTTACCTGGGTAGCTCAAAGTGGAGATTCTCACATTCATGTAGGAACCCAGATGGGTAACGGAAATTCAATGGTAATTAACCAATCCAATTAATCTTGATGAATTGTAATCTAAAAAGGAGAAAACCACGGTTTTCTCCTTTTTAAGCTTTTCATGATAAACATACCCGGAAACCGTGATTTTTTATATCTACCTGCTGGGTGTGTTTTTCCCGATACTCTATTCATGTACCTTTATTAAAAATTAATATCATGTTGAAACTGGGTTGGGGTGCCTTTACACTTTGCACAGTACTGTGCGTACAGGCACAGCAGATAGACTGGGATAAGGTCAACAGCAGTACAGTTATTGATCTCATTGCAAGACAACAGACAGAACAAGGGCTTTACGGCTCCAATATTATTCAGATAGGCGATCATAATGATGCCGAACTTTCCCTCAATGCCAAAACAAATATTGCAGTACAGCAGCTTGGCGACTACAATACCCTTTATTTTATTAACTCATTTACCGACACTGAAACCAAAACTGCCATTACTGCTGAAGGAAATAACAATATCATTGATATTACCGGAAGCAACAGTATTTCAGACGGAATGCATATCAATGTAAAAGGGGACAACAAAACCATTTTCATGAGAAACTATTAAAACACAAGTGATGAAACTTTTATATTCCTTAGGTATGTGCACTTTATTTATCTTCCTGTCTGCAATGGTTGATGGGCAGGAAGATAAAAAAGTGAATGCCAGAATAGAAAGCAGCATCCTCGAAAACCAGATCAGGGTCAAAGCTGTTGCTGTTAATAATACCCCGGTTTACAAAGAATTGAATTACCTTTTGGTTTCCATTAAAAAGGGGAGCAGCGGAAACCTCTCCAACAATCAGCAAAGTGGAAAATTTTCTATCAGTCCCAATGAAGTGAAAGTTTTATCGGAGATCAATGTCAATCTTGAGCAGAAAGACGCCCTGAAAGCCTTCCTTTATCTGAGAGATGAAGAAACCCAGAAGCTGGTCGCCAAAGATAGTCTGGAAATTAATACCGATCTGTTCAAAAAGAAAACAGCCAAAGTGGAAGAAGATGCCGTCTTTGAATTGAAAGGCCTCACCATTGACGATACCAAAACAAAAGTTGGAAAAGACTTTTATGATCTCTTTTATATGCAGTACAGCCAGCTCCCTGATAAAGGCAGCAGTGCAGTTACCGTTTCCGAACTTCCCCTCCGTGGAACCAGTGGCCAGATCAATATCCAGATCGATGATAAGCTGATTTACAGCTTTATGACCAATCCAAACGAAGATTATTTAAAAGAACAGCTGGCAGCCAGCTTAAAATATATCAAAGAATTTAATACCAGGAAAAACCTTATTAAAAATGAATTCATCTACTAAAAACGTCCGCCATGAAAACTTTTATCATTATTTTGACCTTTATTGCGGGTATTTTCTCCGGGAAGTCCCAGCAGCTCATCTATAAGCCCATTAATCCCGCATTCGGAGGCGATACTTTTAACTATCAGTGGCTTTTAAGCTCAGCCAATGCCCAAAACCAGTTTGACGAAAAAAACAATGATTTCAGCAGTCTGCTGGACAATGTCAATTCTCTAGACAGCTTCAGTCAGAGCCTCAACAGACAGATCCTGAGTGAACTTTCCCGGAAACTTTTTGAAGATCAGTTCGGAGAAGGCAGTTTAAAGCCCGGAAATTATCTCTTCGGGTCCCTTTATCTTCAGATCACTACCACAGCTCAGGGACTTTTGATTAATATTTTGGATACCAGTTCAGGCGATCAGTCCGAGATCGTGATTCCAAAATAAAAAATAACTAAAAACCAAACTTTACCATGAGAACTTACATTTACACCAGAATTTTTTTCTGTACGTTCCTGCTGTGCCTATTGCAGGCCTGCAGCTCCATTCTGGGTCTTCCTTCCGATCCTGAGAGATCCACCATGGGAGAACTCACACCTTCTACTGCGGAATTGAGAAATCTTCCACTTCCCCAGGAGAAAATTGTAATAGGTGTATACAAATTCCGGGACCAGACCGGTCAGTATAAACCGTCTGAAAACGGAAATAACTGGAGTACTGCCGTTCCGCAGGGGACTACCACTATTCTTATAAAAGCATTGGAAGACAGCCGGTGGTTTATCCCGATTGAAAGAGAAAATATCGCCAACCTTTTAAACGAAAGGCAGATCATCCGGTCTACCAGACAAGAATACATGAAAGATGCCGATAAAAACAGCCAGGCACTTCCTCCGCTTCTTTATGCGGGAATCCTTCTGGAAGGCGGTGTGATCTCTTATGACAGCAATGTCATGACCGGAGGTTTGGGAGCGAGATACTTTGGAATTGGCGCTTCCACACAATACCGGCAAGACAGGATTACAATTTATCTGCGTGCTGTTTCTACCCTTAACGGCGAAATCCTCAAAACGGTTTACACCTCCAAAACCATCCTCTCTACAAGCGTTAACGGAAGTTTTTTCAGATATATTGATACGGAAAGACTTCTGGAAGCTGAAGTAGGGCTTACCCAAAACGAGCCCATACAACTGGCCGTGACTGAATCTATTGAGAAGGCCGTAAGATCTCTTATCATTGAAGGCATCAGGGATAAAATTTGGGGAAAAGCATCCGAAAACCTAACCGGTTATCAGGCTCTCATTAATGATTATAATAAAGAGCAGGAAGAAAATGTAGGTAGAACTGTCGGTAATAAATTTCCTGAGAATTACAGACAGAAAATTTCTGTTTTTGCCAATGTGGAAGCCCAGAAGATCAAAGATGATTATGTAAATCCTAAAATGAATGCAGGCGGAAAATTGGGAATTAAATATTTTATCAGTCCCAATTTTAATATAGAGGCAAGTGGAAGTTATTTCACTTTGGAAAACAAAAATATCATTAAAAGAAACTATGTTGTTCCGGAATTTAACCTCGAATATCTCCTGTTTCCAAAATACAGATTCAGTCCATACGTCTATGGAGGGCTGGGAGCCATGTTTTCAAAATATAAACCTGAGTACAAAGGCCAGGTTGGCGGTGGATTGGAATATATGATCAGTAATAATACGGCGATCCGGGCTTCATCCCAGTATGATATCGGTTTTAAAGATAGCTGGGAAGGAATGGTGAACGGGAAAAGAAAAGATCAGGCACTCCGGTTTGCCCTGGGAATCAATTTTTACCTTGGAAACAAATAAAAACATGAACTATGAAAACTTTAATTAAAATACTCAGCATACTCATTCTTACTTTTTGTCTGTTTTCATGCGATGAAGAACTTGTAGAACAGGTTCAGACAGGAATATTGAAAGGGAAAGTGGTAAAAAGAGGAACTAACGTGCCTATCTCTAACGTTAAAATTTTTACAGCACCTACTACACAGACCGTTTTCAGCGGAACAGACGGCACATTTGAAATTGCTGCCTTGCCGATAGGAAATTATTCTGTGAAAGCCGAACTTTCCGGTTATCTCACCACTTTTCAGGGTGTTAATATACAAAATCAAAACCAGGTTGTTACCGTGGTTTTTGAAATGGATGATGACGAATCGCTCAATTCTCCTCCTTCCGCACCGCAGCTGTTAAGTCCGGTAGACAATGCGGTGAATCAGCCTTTAAACGTAGAACTGACATGGACCGCTACGGATCCTGATACGGCTGATGTTTTAAAATATAGTTTAACAATTAAAAATAATCTGGATACCAATGCAATTCAGGTTAATGATTTGACTGTGAATCACTATTCGCTTTCAAATTTGAAGTTTGGTGTTAGTTACTTCTGGCAGGTGTCTGTTTCGGACGGCATTCACCCGCCAGTTTTAAGTACCTCCAGTAAATTTACCACCAATACGGTTCCTGCCAACCGCTATCATTACGTACAGAAGCAAAACGGAAATTTTGTAATTATATCCAGTGATGCGCAAGGAAATAATTTTCAGTTGACCAATTCATCCTACAACAGCTGGAGGCCAAGGAAAAATAACAATGCAGGACAAATTGCTTTTCTGCGGACCGAAGGTGGAAATACCCATATTTATACAGCAAATCCTGACGGATCTAATCCTTTTAAAGTAACTACGGTTCCCACAGCAGGCTTTAATAATTATGAAATAGATTTTGCATGGAGTACAAACGGCCAGGAAATCCTTTATTCAAATTTTAATAAATTGTACAGGATCAATAAAGACGGAAGCGGGCTTACGCTGGTTTATACCACTCCGGACGGAAGCATGATTTCTGAATGTGACTGGAGCTACGACGGAAGCAAAATCGCTTTAAAAACAAATGATTTCAACGGTTATAATACGAAAATCTACATTGTTGATATAACAGGAACCGTCTTGAAAACCATTCTCTCAGGAATTTCCGGTGCTGCAGGCGGACTGAATTTTTCTGTAGACGGCCAAATGCTCTTGTTTACGAGAGATGTTTCAGGATATCAGGACGGAAGCGGAAATTACCGCCAGCTTAATTCTAATATTTTCATCTATAATTTAACCAATAATACACTTTATGATATTTCCACAGAAAGCGAAAAACCGCTGGGAACTAATGATCTTGATCCAAGGTTCTCACCGAATAATGCACAGGTGATCTTTACGAATACTTCCAATGATAATATTTCGCAGAAAAATGTAATGGTGATTGACCTCAATAGTACAATGACCGATTTATCAAGAGCCTCTCTATTTAGTAACGGTGAAATGCCGGACTATGAGTAGAAAAAATATTGAGTATTGAATTGTGAACAGGGAATGGTCAATTATCAATAATGGTAGTTGACCATTTTACTTTGTTGGTGTTTTAGAATGCAGTATGCGAGACTAGGTTTGACAGTTCTAAAGTTTGAAAATATAAAATACATTAAAAGTGAATTGGAGAAGTATATAAGAGTGATTTTTCTGAATAGTTATCTTAATTCTTTTTTTACTCCATTATTCCATTCACTTGCAAAGCAAAACTCACCATTGACTCACTAATTTTCCAAAAAAATTCCAAACCATCAGGTTTGGAATTTTTTTGGAAAATTAGTGAAATTGTTTTTCATCAGTCGATAATGTGGTTTTCTAAGGCATATTTTACAATTCCTACGGAATTTTTTGCGTTTAATTTTAAGAGTATTCTTTTGCGGTGGGTTTCTACTGTATTGATGCTGATGAAGAGTTTTTCAGAAATATCTTTACTGCTGAAGCCGTCGCATATCAGTTTCAGGATCTCCATTTCTCTGCGGGTCAGCGGTTCTTTGATGTGTGGGTTTGGTTTTCCCTCCTCACTGCTGATAAAGTTGATCATTCTTTCTTTTGCGTGGTCGCAGATGTAGATTTCGTTCAGAAGCAGCGCGTTGATAGATCTCATAAACTCATCGTATCTGCTGTTTTTGTCAAGATAGCTCTTTATTCCTTTGTTAAAAAGCTTCCGGATGTCAATCATATCATAACTATTGCCTATGACAATAATCTTGATTTTTTTGTTTGTGGAGGTAATGTCTTCTACAAGTTTGAAAATATCAGTTAGCATAAGCATATTGGAGCTTATAACCAGTATTTCCGGAGGGTCTTCTTTTAGTTGTTCAAATAAGGGTTCATAAGAATTACAAATGTCAATCGTATTAAATATTTTGCTCTGTGAAAGCAGTTTTGATAAACCTTCTGTATACAACAAAGGTTCATCAAAAAAGGTTAATCTTGGTTTCATCATGGTTAGTTTTGTTTATATAAAAATATAAAAAAAACTTCAGATTTTAAACAAAAATAACAATTATTTGTAATTTTTTATGCAAATAATACTTATAAAATGAAAATTTTATTGATTATTTGATAAATAATTCTCTTATTGTGGATCTTTAAACATTAATTTTAGAGTTATTTTGGCTAAAGCGTTGTAATTGTGGTGATTTTTAGATGTATCATGCTTCTCATTGTTGTTTTTTAATTAACAGAGTAGGGATATGTTTTACAGGAAAATTCACCGACCTGGCAATGAAACAAAATTCGTTAGCTTTATGATGGAGTTCTTTTGCTTTGTCAACCATAGATTCTTCTGTTACTGTAACGGACGGCTGTAAGGTTACGGAGGTAAATTGTCCGCTTCCTTCTGCTGTTTCAGTCATTATTCCTATAGCTTTATCTGTATAATCGGTTACAATGATCCCTTCCTCAGAGCAGAAATGAAGATACCAAAGCATGTGACAGGAAGAAAGTGAAGAAAGCAGCATATCTTCCGGATTATGTTTTGTTTTGTCTCCACGAAATGCCGGATCAGAAGAGCCTTCAATAACAGCTTTATTTTCGATGTTGACTGTGTAGCTTCTTTCGTAGTTCCTGTAGCTGCTGGTACCAGTTCCTTTATTGCCTGTCCAATGGATCGTGGCTTTGTAGTGGTGTTCTTTGTCCATTCTGTAATTTTTTGTTTAATATTAAAAAAAAGTATTTACTAAAATTAAGTAAATACCTTTTCATAATGCCAAAGAGAATCTTAAAACTAGTTCTTTATAAGTTTTTTTACGATTGTTCTTCCGTTTTCGAATGTAATTTTTGCCAGATATATTCCTTTTAATACTTCTGAAACATTTGTGTTGTTATCTTTTAAAGCTTTCACCATTTTTCCATCCGTAGAATAAATTTCTATTTTACTTACTTTTTCTCTTGTGGTGAAGGTTAAGTTTTGCTTAACGGGATTTTCGAAAGAAATATCATTATTAATTTTTTTAATATCTGTTGTTGATAATGTGGGGCTGTTTAAAAGATATTTAACGATAACTCCTGTGTTTGTAATGATATTATCGCTGTTAACAAATATCTCGGGATAGAATGAATCATAAATGTTTGCATCCAAATAATAGCCAAAACTGGAATCTACTAAACCATTTTGGGTTATTTTTGAAATAAAATACGAACCATTTGCTGTGATTACAGGACTATATCCAACAATATAATAATATCCATTTTTTTCAATCATATTTAAAATCACTGTATCAGTACCAAAGCTTGCATTTAGGTTATTAGTAAAAGTATTATCAACCGTTCCATCTGGATTTATTTTTAAAACTCCAGTGCTATTCAAACTCTCTACGTAAATAAATTTATTATTACTGTCCATAAATACACGATCGGCTGTCGCATACTGACCAAAACCGTTAGCATCAGTTAATGATACAACTCCATTATTTCCGAAACTAGTCATTGGATGTCCGTTTGAATCAAATTTTTGAATGAAGTTATTGTTGAAACAGTTTATATTAGATTGATTATCAATAAATAAATCCATTCTGGAAAAGGTGCTTCCTTGTGTAGGTACAATCCCATTGTTTCCGAAAGTGGTATCAATACTCCCATTAGCATTTAACCTGTAAATTATATGGTATTGAAATTGTCCAGACATACTATTGCCATCGATCCCATGAATAATTATTTTTTCATTCTGTAAAAGGAATCCAAAAGCGTTATAGTTTTGACCACTATTAATTTGGGGAATTATCGAAATCCCACCAGTTCCAAAAGTAGGGTCTAATTGTCCGTTTGGAAGCATTCTGTATACTGTCGCTCCTCCCGTTTCATTGAAGCCAAAAATCAGTAATTTACCATCTGCCAGTCTTTTTATCTTGTTTAGGTTTATATGGTGAGGTAATTGAATTCTTCCATTGGTCCCAAAAGATTGATTTACAATTCCACTAGGTGTAAGTTTTGATATAAAAGATTCACGAGGTACTGTAGTAAGAGACACATCACCAGTACTATAAGTCACATAGATACTGTTATCAGTGTCCTGAACCATTGACCAAGAATCAGGGTAGTTATAATAGCCAGTACTGCTGATGTTAAAAGGGATTAAATATTCTCCACTCGAAGCAAAAGTTGGATCTTTAGAAATAATTTGCGCAAAAGCAGTTTGCACTGCAAGGAGCAGCACAAGAAATAAATTTTTTGTCATTGTGTATGTGTGTTTTTAAGATTGTAAATATAACAAAAAAACCTCCATAAAAATGGAGGTTTAAATTTTGTTTTAATTAGAAAATTCTATCAATTCTTCTTTTTTCGAATTGTAAATTTTATATTCTAAATATTTAAAAGAATCCCTTGGAATGATGGTTACCCATTTTTTGTATTTGATAAACCATTTCATCTGGATACTTTTGATGCCTTTGGTAAGGTAGGCTTCCACGAAAGGATGTACATGCAGGAAAATCTTTCCTTTCTCCTTCTGTATAATATTTCGGATGGTTTCTTCCAACCTTTCCACGATTACAATCGGAGCTACGATTTCTCCGTCTTTGTTCGGGTTTTCTTCTTTGGTTTCGATCTGTTTTTCCGGGCGGTTCCTTTGTCTGGTAATCTGGATCAATCCAAATTTGCTCGGCGGAAGAATTTTGTGGCGTGCTTTGTCGCGTTTCATTTCTTCCTTCAGATGTTCGAACAGATCCCTTCTGTGTTCGGGATTCTGCATGTCGATAAAATCGATTACAATGATGCCGCCCATGTCACGGAGACGCAACTGTCTGGCAATTTCTGTCGCTGCCATTTTGTTTACGTTGAGTGCATGTTCTTTGTTGGCTGAATTTCCGGTGGTAATATTATTCCCGGAGTTTACATCAACGACGTGAAGTGCTTCTGTATGCTCAATAACGAGATAAGCACCTTTTGAACTTGGAATATTAACGTGCTTTCCGAAACTCTGTTTAAGTTGTTTCTCAACGTTGTAATATTCGAGAAGAGGAATGTGGGAATTATAAAACTGGACAATATTTTTTTTTTCCGGAGCGATTACTTCCACATAATTAGTCATTTCATCTACCATCTGCTCATCGTCACAGATAATGCTCACGAAATCCTGGTTAAAATTGTCCCTCAAAATAGCTGAAGCTTTGTCTTCTTCACTTAAAACTCTGGCCGGAATTTTACTTTTCTGAATGTTCTTGAAAGTGTTTTCCCATTTCTGAATCAGCTGATTCATATCATTGTGAAGATCGGCTACTTTCTTTCCTTCTGCTACAGTTCTGATGATTACTCCGAAGCCTTCAGGCTTGATGCTGTCAATAAGAGTTTTCAGTCTTTCTTTTTCCTCAGTTGTCCTGATTTTTTTAGAAATGGAAACTTTGTTATCGAAAGGAATCAGAACCAGAAAACGCCCCGTCAGAGAAATCTGGGTAGAAATCCTCGGACCTTTTGTGGAAATAGGTTCCTTGGTGATCTGCAGCAGAACCACATCATCTTTGGCAATGACTTTTTCTACGGTTCCGTTTTTGTCTATTTCGGGTTGAATTTCGAAATTTTTTAAGCTTGAAGTGCTCTGTTTTTTGGAAATAGTATCTTTTAAAAACTTTTTATAAGTAAGATATTGTGGTCCCAGATCCTGGTAATGCAGAAATGCATCCTTATCGTATCCAATGTTTACGAATGCGGCATTCAGATTGGGTGCCAGTTTTTTTACTCTTCCTACAAACAGATCTCCAACTATAAAATCACTTTTGTCCTCTTGCTCATGAAGTTCACATAGTCTTCCGTCTTCTAGTAGTGCAATCTTTGTAAGATTATCTTCATGCGAAACTATTAGTTCTTTCTTCATTTTGTTATAAGATAAAAATTATTAAGATTATAGGAAAATGGCGTATTTTTTAGCAAATAAATAATCTTAAATATAAGAATTTACTTTGAAATTGCTATGTTTTTTTTTAAATATCTGCAAAGGCCGTTTTCCAGGGAATCTTATAGTTGCAAACAAAAATATAGTCGGTGAACTTTAAAAATTAAAACCACCAACTATATTATTATATTGTAAATCTCGAGAAAAAGAGATTATTTTTTCTTATGTCTGTTCGCTCTTCTTCTTTTCTTTCTCTTGTGAGTTGCAACCTTGTGTCTTTTTCTTTTCTTTCCGCTTGGCATAATTTTAAATTTTTTAGTAACTAGTTAATATTCAGTTAATGTTATTTTACTGCGACTTTAGTTTTTACTTTCTCTACAAAAGATTTTGAAGGTTTGAAAGCAGGAATATTGTGAGCAGGAATCTCAATTGCAGTGTTCTTAGAAATATTTCTTCCTGTTTTAGCAGCTCTTGTTTTAATGATAAAAGATCCAAAACCTCTCAGATAAACGTTATCCCCATTATACATAGAAGTCCTGATCTCCTGCATAAAAGCTTCTACAACTTTCTGTGTTTCATTCTTTTCTGTTCCCAACTTATTTGAGATGGTGTTTACCAATTCTGCCTTTGTCATTTCCTTTTTTAATTTTAAATTTTAGGTGTGCAAATTTAGTTAAAAAAATTGAATACTAGCAAATTAGTGGCAAATTATTTTTGTTTAAAGAGTTGGAGTTTTAATGTTTCACCTATATTAATATTACATTAAATATGCTTACATGCTGGAATTGTAGTACCCATTTTCTACACAGAAACGGATAAGATGCAGCTTTGTTTTCAGCCCCAGTTTTTCTGTAAGTCTGTTGATATAGGTATCAATGGTACGGGTGCTGAGATTCAGTTTTTCTGCAATTTCCTTATTGCTAAAGCCTTCGTAGCAGAATTTCATAAGCTGGATCTCAGTAGGAGAAAGCTCTTCCTGGCCTTTTTTCTGCCTTTCCATGTAGTTTTGTACGGCGAGTGGCTGTTGCTCCCATTCCTTTGAATAAGCCTCGTAATCGAAGCTGTCAGAGGCAATGCTTCCTTTAATAATATCTTTGATGATGGTGCTCTTTTTCTGGCAGTAATAGATATTGGGAATCTTGGAAAGGATTTCTGCCATATCTTCCTGATACGTGCTGGAATAAGTAACAATAGGAGTTTCCGTATTATTTTTCCGGATGTATTTGATTGCTTCAATTCCGCTTAACACCGGCATGAAAAGCTCTATGATAAACACATCTTCCTGCCTCCTGTAAATCCTGTTCACAAGCTCATGCCCGTTGTTACAGTCATTCAGAAGCATATAGAATGGATTTTCCATAAGTGTTTTGATCAGGATCTTCTTAAAGTAGAAATCGCTGTCAGCTACAGAAAATCGCACTGTGTTTGATAATAATTTATTCACTTATAATATCGATTTGGTGTATGATATTTAAAATTCAGAGGCCTAATTTATAAAAAACTTATGAAAGAGAAAATTAATCTTAGTTTAATTAGGGTTTTTACGAAATAGTATTAGGGAAAATACGTATTGTGCATAAAATTTTTTTTTTATATTTTCACTGGCCAAACAAATTACAAAAATATGTCTTCTAACAGAGAAAAAAAATTGAACAGATCTGACGTCAGAGTGGGCATTTGGAAGTTCATTCTGGCTTTTGCCGTTTTGTCGGTAGTCTCTTTTCTGTGTTTATTTCTATTTTTTAAAAGCTACAGTATACAGAGAGAAGGGATCGTCAGAGAATCTGATGCTTACAAAGAACTTATGATCCGGGGTGATGTTCTGAGGGTTCAGGTAGATAAAATCTATGATCAGATGAACCAGCTTAATCTGGATAAGGTACAGAATGGTGCTTTTCTTAGGACCAGAATCATGGATGATGTCAATGAAGTGAAAAATATCATGGGTAAAGACAGTGCTGATAATTTCAAGCATTATGCTGTTCTGATGAAACAGATAGGCCCGATGCTGAAATTAAAAGATGATATTATAGAAGTAGAATACAAAAAAAAGATGGTTCTCCGGGATCTTGCAGAATGTATCGGAAAAGTAGACCGTGCAAACAATCAGCTTAAAAAAGATCCTACAAGAAATTTCACGGGAGGAAGAAGAAGATAATAAAAAAGAAAAATTATGCAGGGACATATTACATTATCTAAAAAAGAAAGACATTATCAGTTCCTTTACCTAATACTGATGTTGTTGGCTGCCATGATATTCCTTGGAATCATTTTTTTAAAAGGATATGATTCCCCTTTTTCAGAAGAAGATGTACGAGGAATACAGAGTCTGGAACAAAAAGCGGCATTTGAAGGTCACCAGAAGATATTACAGCCTGAAATGGACAGTACCTATATCAGGATCAGCAAGATTGGAGACAAATCACCGGAACCTTTTGTAGAAAATAATATTTTCAATGGAATTAATGGGCTGGCGAGCTATTTTCACGGCAATGAGGTTGTGGATATCCGCAAGGATGCCTATCCGCAAATTGCCAAATATTACAAAATGTATTTTGAAGACAAGAAAATCATTTCTACCACTACTGAAGATGTAAAAAAATTCCAAAAAGATGTAGACGACTGCAGAATTGGTTTTAAAAATACACAGGACCGCCTTTATGAAAGAAATAATGCAATGAGGGAAAGGACTCAGTAACTAAGAAATAAACATTATAAGGAATAAACACATCACAATCACTTAACTATGAATTATTTTCAAAAAAACAAAAAGAACATTATTATTGGTGTTATCGCAACGCTGCTTATTGCGGCCCTCGTTGCGTTATGGCTGCAGAAAAAGGTGATCCATTCTGCCGATGATATTGTAGGGGTAGTTTCTCCGTCCTCAGTATCCGTAGGAGATACACTTGTATTCGAGGACATGACGCAATTCGCTAAAACCAGAAGATGGAATTTTGGAGATGGGTCAACTTCTGACCAAAGCAGAGGGATACACTTTTACAATAGACCGGGATACTATTCGGTAAGTTTGATTATTGACAACAAGTACACCAAAACTTTTCCTGTAATGGTTTCTGCCAGATCTGAAAAGCCTAAAGACAGTGCTAAAATTACTACCATTATAGAAGCTCCTTCCCAGGCTATGCAGAATGAAAATGTGCAGTTCCGTGCCATTTCGGATGCTACAAGGTTTGCGTGGGAATTTGGTGAAACAGGAAATACAGATGCCAAAGAAAAAATGGCAATTTATTCTTATAAAAAGCCCGGTGATTACCGTGTTGCTTTATTTACAGAAGAGAGCCAGGAGCCTATTTATCACCTTATCAAAATCCTTCCGGCTTACAATTCTCTGGAGCAGGATGAAGTACCGGTAGAAGATGCTTATAAAAAGGTGGATGATGATTTCAAATATCATCTTCAGCAGATTGCCAACGGAAACAGCTTTAATATGCATTATAACTACCTGCTGAGAACTTATCTGTGTAACAACGAAAACACGGTGGTAAAAGTGAGCGACAGCAAAGCAAATAATTTTTATATGTACTGTGCAGGACTCCAGTTTGATAAAAATGTTGTGATCCAGAGCGTAAAAGTAAACTTAGATGATACACAAAACTGTGTGACTAAAGTAGACATCAACCAAAGCAAATAATATGATCCGGAATTTCGGATACACCAATCATAAAAATAAAATAGGATGAAAAATAAATTTCCTCTAGCAGCATATTACATCGGACTATCAGTATTGTTAACAGCCTGTCAAGTCAAGCTGCCGTCTAAAAGAACACCTGAACCGTCACAGTACGGACAGGTAGACAACTCACCGGTAGTGAACGGATACCCTAAAAAATCTGTTCCATGGATCGTTATTTCAGACAGATCAAGGAATACGGCCTACCTCGACAAAAGTGACGAGAAATCTTATAAAGAAGTTAAATTCCTGGAACCTCTAATGGTTCTGAAAAATAGAGACGGAATGGTAAAAGTAGCCGAATATATTCCGGATGCTTTAATGAAAAAAGTTTCTTCCAAATCTATTAAAACCTACGGGTGGATTCCGGAATCAGACCTTCTTCTATGGAATAATTCCTTAAAAAGCGAAAAGACAGGTTATCCTGTAAGAGTAGCCGTACTTCCGAATAACAGCGAAGTTATCAGAAGCGCAGAAAGATATTATAAGAATGACTCTATCATGGTGTTCAATTCACCAAGCCTTATAGAAGAAGCCAATGTCAAAATTCCAAATGGACAGATGGTCTATGTCTACAAACAGGCAGAAAATAATAAACGTTTCCTGGTCGGTAAAAAACCTACGATTGATATAGACAGCATCAACACCAATCTTTATGGGTGGGTCAGCGCCAATGTGATCTCCACATGGGGTGAGCGCTCGGCGATCAAGCTGAAAAATGACACTCAGGTTAATGAAACTTCTTTGGGCATACATGAAGGATACCCGGGAGCTGCAGATTCAGACAGCAGAACAGCCGTTCTTCTTACTGATACCAATAAAAGAACACCCCTTGAAAATATATATCCGGTAAGTTTAGCATTAGATGAAGCTCCGGCACCAGATTCCAAAACAAAATATTTCACTAATATTTTAGACTACAGCAAAAATTACGTATTCAATGTTTTAGGGGATAAAATTCTTTTTGACCGTTACAGAGAAATTACGGAAAGAGATAAAAACATCAATATTGTTTTTGCATTGGATGTAAGTGCACCTAATGCACCATACGCTCCGATTGTAAAATCTCTTCTTCAGGATCTGCAGCTTAGATTTGAAAAACCTTCTTACTTCAGTGACGTAAAATATGGTGTTGTTTTATATAAAAATAACCCGTGCGGAGAGAATGTTCTGGTTTCCAGCTTAAATAAAGATTATAGCAAGATTACCACCTTCATTGACGAAAAGACCAATGAAATGAACTGTACAAGCAACAGTGGGTACCAGCCGGTAGGTGAGGCTCTTACTGCCGCCGGAAACCTTCTTTCAAACGTTCCGGATGAAACCAATATTGTAGTGACAGTAGGTACCTCTGCCAACCAGAGTGGGAATATGTACAGTGTAATCAGTTCTCTTACACAGGCGCAGGCTAGGGTAATTATGTTCCAGACCAGCGCAAGATCATCTGATACCTACAATGATTTTGTACTGATGGCTGAAAATGTAGTCACCAACACTGCAAAAAACATTGCCGAGCTTAAGAAGCAGAAGATTATCAATCAATATGATGTTCTTACTAAAAATAATTTCAACCTTGTAGAAGGTGATGCTGGATTCTTCTCTTTGGATTATCCAAAACAGAGCATGTCTCAGGGGTTTGTTATTTTCCCTAAAAAAGGTGATGTGGCAACTCCAGGTTATCTGAAGAAATCTGTAGACAGTCTTATTGCTCAGGTTACTTTAGACAATCAAACCATTGATAACTCGCTTAATAAGTATTTCCATTCCTCAGTAGGAGCGGGAAGAACAGATGTGGATCTGAAATATAAATATTTATTTCCAGGTCTTACCAACCCTGTTTCTGCAGGAATTGCGGCACAGCTGATCAACTATGGAAACCCGTTTCTTGTGAAAGGATATATCCCAAAAGAGCTTAAAGACTTCAAACCGGGTATAGAAAAAGGAATCCTGATCTCTGAAACGGAATATGATAATCTGAAGAATTTCTATACTGAGGTTCATTTAAAAACTCAGCCTGAAAGAGCAGATTTCAACCAATCAAGAGCAATTAAAGAATACATAAAGCTTCTGAAAAAATACAATCCTACGCTGAAATTCCTGGATAAGTCTGAATTGTATGAAAAACCAATGTCTTACGCAGTAGGAATGAGTACTGGCTTCGACAATTCTGAAGATGAAATCATGTCCAAATACAAGCTTAAAGGATGGAAAAAATCCAAGATCGTTTTAAAAGAAAGAGTAAGAAAGTATTTCAAGGACTATAAAGACCTGGCAGAAAGAATGCTTACCCACAGAAACAATCCTGCGGTGAAGATCCAGCAGAACGGACAGACATTCTATTGGCTTAATGAATACTTTATGCCAACCACTCAGATCGTTGAGGAACCGGAATACACAAAACATTAATTATTCAATTAATCATATCAAAAGCAGAGGTTTTTACTTCTGCTTTTTTTGTTTTGAAATGGAAGTTAGATGACAAGAGACAAGGTGTCAGACTTTAGATTAAAAATCCTTCATGGTTCATTTGAGTTCAAATTATTTCTCATTTAAGTGTAAAATAGCCTTCTGGTGCCGTAGAAGTGATATGTTGTAAAGTCAATGTCAATAATACTTATAAGAGATTCTTAAATCTATAGACTTAGAATTACTCTGAAAAGTCGTAGAATTACTACAATTTTTAAAATTTATATTTAAAAGTTTTCGGAAACGAAATAAGGGTTCTATATTTGTTACACAATCATCACATCACAAAATATTATTAACGATTAAAATTTACATTCAAGCCGGGAAATTCAATGGCCAATTAACTAAAAGACACTATTACACATCAACATTCATAGAAAAAGACTGTCCTTTAAAAGATAGTCTTTTTTGCCAAAAAATATTGTCGCTTGTTTTTTAAGATTTATCAGCCTAAATAACAAACATCACAAAAACTTATTACCTCTCTAATCAAAGAATTAACTATCTTTATCACACCTACATTTTGCATAAAAAAGATATATTTGTAAAATGCATCTTTTTAACAGATCAGACCAAATATTCTGTTAAAAATACAAGAACACAAACATATTAATATTAGAAAAACTATAAATGGGAGTACTAGTAACCAACGAAACCGTAAAACAGCTATTTCATATTGCTCAGTCGATAGCGAAGGAAAATTATAACGCTACCTATGGAGGGCCACATATTTTACAGGCCTTAATGCATAAAGATATCGGACTCAATGAATTTCTGAAAAGTATTGATAAAGATCCGGGATATTTTTACGAATGGGCAGATGTCCGCATTGAAGATTATCCAAAGACGGCCCATCTTCCCGATGAGGTACGCCAGGATGAACCGGTAGATATCCTTGTAGAAGAGGCAGATGACATCCGCTTAAAACTGGGATTGGATGAGATCACTCCTATCTGTATCCTGACAGCTATTGTAAAGCCTGAAGTTGTCTTTTCGCTGCAGCAGCTTAAATCACTTCCGCTAAGAGAGCATGAAATTTTCAATCTATACAGGAAAGATACCCCTTTTGCCATCTCTGAAGACGGTGACTTCTCTTCACTTTTTTCAAATGGATCAGATTTTACAGATTCATCATTTCCTTCCATTAAAAGTTACTGTGTAGACAGAACTGAACAGGCCAGAAAAGGCGATCTGGAAAACATTATAGGTAGAGATAAAGAACTGAGAATGCTTGTTGAAATCCTTTGCCGTAGAAGCAAACCGAATGTGATTATCATCGGTGAGCCCGGAGTAGGAAAAACAGCTTTAGTAGAAGGCTTCGCCACTGAAATTACCAAAGGGAATGTTCCTGAAATGCTGAAAAATGCCACCCTTCTTGAACTGGACACTGGCGCATTATTGGCCGGTACATCATACAAAGGCGAAATTGAGGACCGTCTGAAAAAAGTCATCAATGAATGCAAGAAAATTGAAAAAGCCGTACTTTTTATAGACGAAATTCACACCCTTTTAGATCCAAAAGGAAGCATCGGAAATGTGGCCAACCTTCTTAAACCGGAACTGGCAAGAGGTGAAATTACAGTGATCGGAGCTACAACTCAGGAAGAGTATAGAAAGATCATTGAACCGGAACAGGCTTTCAACCGTCGTTTTGAAGTATTGACGGTAAATGAACCTGATGAACAGACTTGTGTCAAAATGATCGATGTACTTCTTGATGGGTACAAGAAACACCACGGAATTGAAGTAGAAAAAACAGCTATTCCTGAATGTGTCCGTTTAGCAAAAAGATATGCAAAAGGCAAAAAATTGCCCGATGCAGCCATTGATTTATTAGACCGAACTATGGCCGCGATCAAAATGCTGGATGAACTTTCAGAAAAAGAGCTTGCAAGCTGGAAAGAAACCTACGAAACGATATTAAAAGAAGAATTTACCGATACCAAAGACCAGGCTAATGAACTGATCTGGAATTATAATCTTCTCAGAGATAAAATAAGCCCGATTCTTTGGGGATCATTAAATGAACAGCCTGCCATTGACAATTCCATGCCTGTTGATCAGATCCATAAGATCATTGACGATACCTATGCTGAACTTTTGCAGCATGCGGCTGTGAAAAGAGAAAAAGTAGACCGCTTAGAACTTGCAGCAGTGATGGCCGCAAAGACCAATATTCCTATCGGTAAAATCCAGGCCCAGGAAAAAGAAAAGCTCCTGAACATGGAATCCCTTCTTTTAAATAGGGTGGTCGGTCAGGATCATGCTCTAAAGATTCTTTCAGATGCTATCGTAGAGAACCGAAGCGGATTGAACAAGCCCGGACAGCCTATCGGGTCATTCTTCCTTCTTGGACCTACCGGAACAGGAAAGACCGAGCTGGCAAAATCTATGGCAGAACTACTTTTCAATGACGAAAAGGCCATGGTACGTTTTGATATGTCAGAATTTAAAGAAGAACATTCGGCCGCCTTATTATACGGAGCGCCTCCGGGATATGTTGGTTATGAGGAAGGAGGTATGCTGGTCAATAAGATCAGACAGCAGCCTTACACTGTTGTTTTATTTGATGAAATTGAAAAAGCCCACCATTCCGTTTTTGATGTGTTCCTTCAGATTATGGATGAAGGGAAAGTTCATGATAAATTAGGGAAAGAAGGTGATTTCAGCAATGCCCTGATCTTATTTACCTCCAATATCGGAAGTGAAGAGATTGTAAAACAGTTTGAAGAAGGAAAAATTCCAGAATCATCCTCGCTGATGCAGATCATGTCCGGTTCAGGAAGATTCAGACCTGAGTTTTTAGCAAGAATTACAGAGATCATTCCTTTTGCACCTATTACAGAATCTATTGCGGAAAGAATTTTCAATATTCAGCTTAAATCACTCCATAATTCATTGATGCGACTGGGAATGACTTTAAAGATCACCGATGAAGCCGTGAAGAACCTTGCATTAGGTGGATTCAGCAGCAAGTATGGAGCAAGACAGATCTCAGGAGTCATCCGTGCGCAGCTTGCAAGACCGATCTCTAAAATGATCGTGAGAGAAGAAGTGAAGTCCGGGCAGACCATCTATGCAGATTGGGATAAAGAAGAGGAAAAGCTAAGCTGGAAAGTAGATTAATGATATACCGAAAGAGCTCATTTGTACAATTACAAATTGCTCTTTCGCTTTGTTATAAATAATATAAAAATGAAAACCCTATTCAAAAATATCTTTACAGGAATAATGTTGGCCGGGACCTCTCTGATGATGAACGGACAGTTTCTTGCTGCCTCAGATACTTCGGAAAGCAGCGTGAAAAAATACAATAATATCATTAATGCCAATAAGGAAATTGTAGAATTTATAGAATATTCTTTAGCGGAAAAAGGGCTGCCTAAGCATTTAAGAAATCTTGCCCTGATAGAGTCACATTTTAACAGGAATATTACCTCCGGGGCCGGGGCAGTAGGAATATGGCAGTTCATGACTGCCCACGCCAATCAGTATGGTCTTACCGAGCAGAACCGTACAGATGTATATAAAAGTACCAAGATAGCCGTTGTATCATTGGGAAACCTTTACAGAAAATATGGTGACTGGATCACGGTGGTAGCTGCTTACAACTGTGGAGAAGGAAATATTGCCAAAGCCATGCAGGCTGCAGGTTCTACGCAATATCACGTATTTTCCAGATATCTTCCGGGAGAAACCATCAACCATGTTAAGAAATACCTGAACGCATGCTATGCAACCGGTGAACTGGAAAGTGTTTTGAACAACTATAACTCCTCAAGACTGAATAAAATTTTCTTTACAGAAGGGGGCCGAGGCAGAAATAGCGGTGTATCCCTTCAGGAAACTGAAATTAATGCAGGATTTAACCTCGATGTCATTGCAGATGAGCTTGATGTGGAAGTCAATGAGATCCTTGCCTGGAATCCTGGAATTGTAGAAGAATTGCAGAAAAAAGGAGAAAGCCAGTTATATCTTCCCACAGATCTTATGCCGGATTTTCTTTTGAGGAAAAATAAGATTCTTTCCAGATCTATAAAAGAAGGAGTCCGTGTTCAGCAATAAAAATTACATTTTATAAAATAATTAAAGCCGTACTCTTGTGACGGTTTTTTTTATGCATTCATATCATTTTAATACATTATATTTTGTTGGTGAAAACATACTGATTCCTCTTAAAAACTCTTTGTATTTCCCATATACGTGGAAAAGTATCAATAAAATTATATAGAATTATATTTTTGTAATTAATTTTAAATCAGTTGATTGTTGTCTTGTTTTAAATCTATGATCGTAGAATTACTACATGAAATCGTAGAATTACTACAAATATTGAAATTTATATTTAAAAACTTTTTTTTTGTAAAATGACGTTTTATATTTGCTATGTAATCAATCACCAAATCACAAAATATTAACGATTAAAATTTACAAATCATGGCAGCAAATTCAAGAGGAATCTTAAAATTCAACGGAGGAGAAGGTCAGAAATTATTAAAGCTGAACTACAGCGTATCAAGATCTACAGACGTTTCAGGACGTGTAGCATCAGATCCTTCCAATGCTCTTATTAAACTTACAGTAGAAGCTACTGAAAAATCTGACATCCTTGAAAGCTTATTGAACGGAAAGTATAAGCCTACAACAGGAGAAGTTACTTTTAACAAATCTCACGAAGAAGGAACCTTAATCACTCTAAACTGGAACAACGGATATGTGATCCAGCACCAGGTAGAATTCAACGCAATAGACGAAAACAGCATGTTGATCAGTTTTGTCGTAAGCGCTGAAACTATTGATTATGGTAACTCTAAGTTCGACGGACTTTGGCCTTTGGAAGGGAAATAATCCGAACAATCTCTTAGTAAAAATAAATTGGTACAGGATAGTATATTCGCAAGAATATACTGTTCTGTTTTTCTCATTCTAAGCCATCAGAACCAAAATGCTGAACCTACTGAAGTCCTTATAGCTCCGGCGATAGGGATGAAGAAGCTGCCTCTGTATTGCTGTAAGCATGTGGAAGCTATTTAAATTTATAAATAATTTAACTAAAAACACACCCTATGTTTAAAGATGACCAATCGATAAAGCCACAAAGCCCGACAAGCAATGTTAAAGATATCGCAGGAGAAGAACAGCTTAAAAAAGCTAAAGATATTGCTGCACAAAAAGTAGATGATAAGCTTCAGAAAGCCGATGAAGCAGTTAAAAAATCTGCAAAAAAAGCACAGGAAATATACGCCGGTACTGCCCAGAATTCTAAAATGTTCATGAACCAGGCTCTTGTGCCCAATAACCCATCCGTCACCGAAAATAGAGTATGGTCCAAACAGCCCACCTCAAAAATACACAATGCAGCTGCCCTTCCTGAAAGCTATATTGCGGGCATCAACCGGGTTATAAAACTTGATGTAGTGATTGAGGGGCAACTTATCAAACATTTTAAACATTTTAAGCTGGTTCAGAGTGCTTCAAGGCATCATGAATTTAGTCTGACCCTTGCCCATGATACTTTAGGAGGCCCGGAAAATCATAATTTGCAACAGGCGCAGAACTTTTTAGGAAAAAGAATTACAGTTGTATTTAAATATAAAGATATTGAGCAGGGACCCGAACGTAATTTCGTGGGCGTTATTACAGAAGTAGGTTTCAGCCAGGAAAAAGGAAGCCTTGGAAACATTGTCCTTAAAGGTTACAGTCCAACCATTTTACTGGATGCGGCACCCCATATTCAGAGTTTCGGAGGAAGACAGGAAGTAAGCCTGAACAGTATTGCAGATCATGTGATAAAAGAAGGTCTTGGACAGAACAGATTTGATTTCAGGGTAGATGCCCAGCATGGAAATGTTCCGTACAGCTCCCAATATGAAGAAACCCATTATAATTATCTGGCCAGAATTGCAGAAGCATATGGTGAACAGTTTTATTATGATGGTGAAGTACTGCATTTCGGAAAACTTCCGCCACAGGAAAAACCGGTTAAACTTACTTATGGCAGCAGTGTGAGCGATATTACGATCAAAATGAAAGCACAGCATGTAAGTCCTAGTTTTTATGGCTACAACAGCAGTAAAAATGAAAAACTGATTACCGGAGCCTCAAAGATCAGCCATACTTCAGATATTGCCAAACGTGCTTACGAAATATCAGAAAAAACCTTCAAAACACCCTCATTAAGAGTAGCCCCAATCAAGGCCACCTCTTTTATGGATATTGATGCATCCCAAAAAGGAACAGCAGGAAGTAAAGCATCTGAAGTTTTCATCACCTCAGGTTCTACAACAGTGCCGTTCTTGTATCCGGGATGTACCGCAGATATTGAAATGCGTAAGACAGAGAGCAATGATACCGCTTATTTTACTAAACTAATGATCATTGGAGTTACCCATGAAGTAAATGCAAGAGGCTATTATGACGGAACTTTTGAAGCTATTGCAGCCGATACGGGATTTATTCCACGTCCTGAATTTGAAAACCCAAAAGCAGAGCCACAATTTGCCAAAGTAATTTCAAATACAGATCCCTTAAACCAAGGGAGAGTGCAGGTACAATTTGACTGGCAGGGTGGACAGGATAGTACTGAATTTGTACGTGTAATGACACCAGACGCAGGAAGCAGTGACAAAGTAAGCAAAAACAGAGGCTTTATGGCTGTTCCTGAGGTTGGAGATCAGGTCATTGTAAACTTTGTGCACCAGCACCCGGACCGTCCGTTTGTAATGGGAGGAATGTTCCATGGTGGAATCGGAGGCGGTGGAGGAACTGATAATAACATAAAAAGTTTAAGCAGTAGAAGCGGAAATAAATTGGAATTAAATGATGGTGAAGGTTCTGTTTTCCTGACCGATCAAGGTGGTGCCAATATGAAATTTGACGGAGCGGGAAATGCACAGACAAATGCCAATAATAATAAAACAGTCAACGTAGGAAATAACAATACCGTTAATGCAGGAAGTACAAGCGCTATTAATGTAGGAGGTAAAGAAGGAGAGGGTGCAAATGCTTTTCTGAAGATGGATGCTGCCGGAAATATATCATTAGAAGGAAAAACAAAGATTGAGTTAAAAGTAGGCGAAAATACCATTACGATTACCAAAGAAGGGATTAGTGTTTCTGCTAAAGAAGGTATGCTGGATATGAATTCATTACAAAATGCTCTGTTGGTAACACAGGATAATTTAAGTATTCATAGTCAATCGAAAACATCAATTAATGCTACAGGAGATCTATTTATTACTGGAAGCATTGTAGATATCAATTAAGGATGTAATGATGCTCTTAAAATCTGTTAGAATATGCCAATAGAACTGACCAATGAAAAAATAGATGATTTATCAGGATTTAAATACGCCTGGTATAAAATGGCAGAATATAATATTAATATTAAATCTTATCTTACTTTAGGAAAAGGAAAAGCCAATCAAACAGAAATAGAAGAAGACTGGATCATCTCACCGGGAGAATATAACCATATCGCAATCAACTCTTCTCCTCAAAGATATATTCAGTCTGACGGACAAATGCAGCCTTTTTACGAGATCCTTGAAAAAATAAATAAGGCAACAGAGGTATTGGAAATATCTTTACATACGGATAAAAGCATTGATGAGGTCACCAATAAAAATGAAGTTTTAAATAAATGGAGCGAGATAAAAAAAGATTTACACTTTTTTGAATTGGTAAAAGAGAGCTATGAAACTTTTATACATATCTATGATAAGGAGTTTAATAATATAGATGATAATATTAAACTGAATTTTTTATACCAGATTATGTTTTATCCGTTGCCTGCTTTTAGAGGAGGAGGTTTCATAGATGAAATTCCGGTTAGAACTGCTTTATCTACTCTTTTTCCGGGCGAAAAATTAAGATACAGCTCCCATTATAAAATTTCTAAAAGAGATGAAGGGGGCTATATAGTGAAACTGGAAGCTAAGAATAAAGATGACCAGTCACAATTTGAAAATGTGTATAAAGATAAATATCAAAGGACGTTAGGCAGTGCTTTAGCATATGCCTATTCGGTAGAAGGAGAGTATGTGTACAACGAAGATTCAGTATTGTCTGAAGTGATGTTCCATGTGAAAGAGGAGCTGAATGAAAACATGTTTTATGTCTGCAGATATCATATAAAACTAAATAAAAAAGTATCAGTATGAGTCAATTATATATAGCACAGGATACCCCTCTTATGTGTAGTAAGGGGAGAAGGCTTATAGGAATTGGAGTCAGTTCTCAGTCTTCAGTAAAATTGAAGAAGGGAGGTAAGCTGATGGCTACAGAAGACGACCGCTTTAAAGACAATTTCATTTGTCCTGAAATGATGATGGCGGGAGCTTTAGCCGGAGTGGCCGTTGCGGCGGCTTTTTCAGGAGGACTTTTTGTTCTGGCAGCAGCAGCTTGGGCTGGCAGTGCGTTAATCGATGATTGTCTTAATATATGCTCATTTTTATGCAAAGGAAGTGATTGGAAAAATACACATCCAAAAGTAAAAATTGAAAATAAAAAACCTTTACTGCAAAACTCCAGCTTACATTGCTTTATAGGAGGAGAAGTTACCTTTCATTTACCAATTGTGCAGTTGCAGGAAGCCAGCACTGCCAGTGAAATGGCAAAGGATTCCTATGATGATGGCTACCAAGATAAGGAAGGGAATGATATAGAAATAGATGGTTATACCCGTATCAATACTGATGATCAAAGTAAATTAGACCAACTGTTTGGACCCGGAGCATTGAAAAAAGAAGATTTTAATACAAATAGTGATAATGGTTTCTTTGCATCTTTATATTATAATGAGAATACAGGTGATTACTTTGTAGCATTCAGAGGTTCTGAGCCTAAAGGCATGCAATTTTACCATGACTGGTTCATTGAAGATGGAGGACAAGCCTTTGGGTTTGATACTCCCCAAATAGAAAAAACAAGAAGCCTTGCAGAGAAAATGGATAATGCAACCAAAGGAAAAGTGAAATTTACAGGACATTCATTAGGCGGAGGAAACAGTGCCATGGCTTCCTATTATACGGGACTTCCTGGATATACCTTTAATGCAAGAGGAGTTCATCAAAATACTTTAAATTATCTCGATAAAAAAGGAGCTGTCAAATCAACTTCAAATATTATCAATTATAGTACAAGTAATGATATTCTTAATGGATTACAAAATAATAGGGAAGGATTACTATCCACTTTAGCATTTTCAGGAATCCCTGGCCTAAATCTACTTGCTGGATTTGGAGGTCTTACTGGAGCTGCACCAAGAGCTTTAGGAGAACAAAATGAAATCTTTGGATATATTGAAGATAATGAAGGGCTTGGTATTAAAACTTTAGGAAGCGGGCATAGTGCTTATGCAGATGCATTTCAGGCGATGATGGACACTATCAACACAGATGTTGTAGCTAATAATATATAATATGAAAACAATTATTTTAATACTTCTATCCATTATGACACTTACCAATTGTTCAGATTCTGTTTTTAGGTCACGTAAAAATGCAAATAGAAAAAATCTTCCACCCGGGAAATTGTTTGATGGAGCACAGCGTCAGGCTGCACAAAATATTTTTGATGAAAACAATGTTGAATTCATAAATACCATTAAGTCTCATCCTGAAGTAATCAACAAACTAAGTGAGAAGGAAAATAAGGGATATACATTGCTGCACTATGCTGCATTGCTTGAAAATATGAAAGCAATGGAAACTTTATTACAAAATGGCGCTGATCCTAATATCATCACACCACAAGGCTTACCAGTCAGGCATGCTGTAGCACTTAATCATTATGATATGTTGAATATGTTGCTAAAATATCATGCAACGCTTAATCCTGCAATTGGAATCAGCCCGCTTAGTGATGCAATGATGTTAGGAGACGAAAATACTGAAAGAAAAATGATAAATTATTTGCTGGAGCACGGTGCAGATATTAATAACATCTCTTACAATGGAGGCAATATTATGGAAGATGCTACAAGAGATGATCTTGATCTAGCCAGTTATTTTCTGGAAAAAGGAGGGCAGCCTACAATAAAAGGGACTAATCTTTGTCCAATGGCTGACTATATTCAATATAAGGAAAAGCAGAAAAATGAACGAAATTTACCAGATTCTCCTTATTACCAAAAGTTATTTGGAATAAAAAAACAATTAATTGAAAAGTATAATGTAACATTTCCATACGAGAAAGACCTTGTAGAAGAGGCGAAACTTAGAATAAAGCTTTATGAAAATTTAAGCCCTAAAGATAAAATATCAATAAATTTTGAGAATAATTACGGTGAAAACCGCTATCAGGAAGATTTGGCTATTGTAAATGGAAAATAGAGACCACTGGAAACAATACTTTAATAAATATAAAATCAGACCGGATGAGGTCTGATTTTGTTTTTATATTTCCTATAATAGAGTAAAACATAAAGAAATCGAACCTTCTTAAAAGCATCCCTTCTACTTTAAAACGGACATTTACAGCATTATGTTAAATCAAAAGTCGTAGTATTACTACATCAAATCGTAGAACTACTACAATATTTCAGATTTACATTCAAAAACTTTTTCCTTACCTGCACCAAGGCTATCTTTGCTCTGTAATCAATCACTATTCACAAAATATATAACAATTAATTCACAAATTATGGCAGCAAATTCAAGAGGAATTTTAAAATTTAACGGGGGAGAAGGTCAGAAATTATTAAAGCTGAACTACAGCGTATCAAGATCTACAGACGTTTCAGGGCGTGTAGCATCAGACCCTTCCAACGCCCTTATCAAAATTACGGTAGAAGCAACTGAAAAATCTGATATCTTAGAAAGCTTATTGAACGGAAAATACAAACCTACAACAGGTGAAGTTACCTTCAATAAATCTCACGAAGAAGGTACACTGACTACTTTAAAGTGGGAAAACGGATATGTGATCCAACACGAAGTTGACTTCGATGCTATTGACAGCAACAGTATGCTGATCAGTTTTGTAGTAAGCGCAGAAGTCATTACCCAAGGTAACTCTGAGTACCGTGGAATGTGGCCGGGAGGCAATTAATAGACCCAAGTCTTTTTAGTAAAAATAACATCCGATAGAACAGCAGCAATGCTGTTCTGTTTTTTTTAATGATTTGTAAAAAATGGCGTGCATAGAGTTAAGATATGATATCAAATGGTGCTATACTGTCTACCTCTGACTACGGAAACAGCCCCGAAACTCTAAGACATTCAAACACTCAACCGGTATTCCTCGCCCCAAAACTTATACCCCATAATTCATCACTGATAACTCAAAGAAATATTCCTATTTTCTTATATTTGTTCATTATTGATACTATGGACGCAACACAAGATAAAAGACTCTTTCTCATCGATGCTTATGCAATGATATTTAGAGGATATTACGCACTCATCAGGAATCCGAGACTGACCAGCACCGGATTGGATACTTCTGCTATTTTTGGCTTTACCAATTCTTTGATAGAACTTATCAGAAGAGAAAAGCCTACCCATCTGGCAGTTGTTTTTGATGTTGGACAGGCAAGCGTAAGGACTGATGATTATTCAGACTATAAAGCCAACAGGAGCGAAACTCCTGAAGCGATCAAAATTGCTATTCCATATATTCACAGAATTCTGCAGGCAATGCATATTCCCATCTTAGGAGTAGAAGGCTATGAAGCGGATGATGTTATAGGAACTATCGCCTGTAAAGCAGAAAAAGAAGGTTATACCACATTCATGGTAACGCCTGATAAAGATTTTGCCCAGCTGGTTACCGATCATATTAAAATCTATAAACCCGGGTTAAAAGGTGGTGATATCGAGATCCTTGGAGTAGAAGAAGTAAAGGCAAAATACGAGATCGAAGACCCTAAGCAGGTCATTGATTTTCTTGCCATGATGGGAGATGCTGTAGATAATATCCCCGGTCTGGATGGAGTAGGCGAGAAAACTGCTATGAAATTCCTTAAAGAATTCGGCAATATTGAAACCCTTCTGGCCAATACAGATAAACTGAAAGGAAAACTAAAAGAGAAAGTAGAAGCCTCTGCAGAACGTGGAATTTTGTCAAAAAAACTAGCCACTATCATCTGTGATGCCCCTGTAGAATTCCATCAGGAACAATACGATCTTGATACTCCCGATTTCGAAAAAGTAAAAGAAGTTTTTGATGAAATTGAATTCAGAAGACTATATGAAAACCTTTACAGAGCCTTTGCTTCTGCGCCTGTAGAAACGGTGATCGTAAGTGAAGTAGAAGTTAAGCAGACAGCCGAAGGAACACAGGTAAAGGGACAGGTCATGCAGCTGGATCTGTTTGCCAATTTTGAAGAGCTGGATCAGGCAACTTCGACCAAATCAAATATTGAGCAGAATGATCACCTTTATCAGTTCGTGGACAATCCAAAGGCACAAAAAGTACTTGTTAATAACCTGTTGAAACAGAAAGTGGTCTGTTTTGATACAGAAACCACTTCATTAAACGAATTGGAAGCCGAGCTTGTGGGAATGAGTTTTTCCTACAAAAAAGGATTGGCTTATTATATTCCCTTATCTGAAGACAAAGGAGAAGTGCTTCAGACACTCGAAATATTCAGACCATTCTTTGAAAAAGAAGATCTGCTCAAAATCGCACACAATTTAAAATTCGATTATAAAATATTAAAACAGTACGATATTACCGTGAAAGGTGCCATGTTCGACACCATGATCGCTCATTATCTACTGAATCCCGATGGAAGACACGGAATGGATTACCTTTCCGAAGTTTATCTGAACTACAAACCCGTTTCCATAGAAACCATTATCGGAAAGAAAGGAAAAAATCAGGGAACTTTCAGAGATGCAGATCTTAGAACACAGACTGATTATGCTGCGGAAGATGCCGATATAACTTTCCAGTTGTACGAATTGTTTGCTCCACAACTGAAAAAAGAAAACTTAGAAGACCTGTTCTTCAACATAGAAATGCCTCTCATGGAGGTATTGGCTAAAATGGAGCTGGCCGGAATTTCACTTGATGAAAAATGGCTTGCACAGGAAAGCATTGATCTTGAAAATGATCTCAGACAGCTGGAAAGCAAAATTTTTGAATTTTCAGGAGAAGAATTTAACATGAATTCCCCGAAACAGCTTGGAGAGATCCTTTTTGAGAAAATGCAGCTTGATCCTAAAGCCAAAAAAACAAAAACAGGGCAATACGCCACTTCCGAAGATGTGCTTCAGAAGCTTTCTTCAAAGCATGAAATTATCAAGCATATTCTGGAATACAGAACCTATCAGAAATTAAAATCTACCTATGTAGATGCTTTGCCTTCGCAGATCGATAAAAAGGATAACAGAGTGCATACCAATTTCTCCCAGACCACGGCTGCTACAGGTCGTCTGGCGAGTGTCAATCCGAACCTTCAGAATATCCCGATCAGAACACTTCGCGGACAGCAGATAAGAGGTGCTTTCGTTTCAGGAGAAGGTAAAAAGATCATCTCTGCCGATTACTCACAGATCGAGCTTCGTCTGATTGCTGAGATCTCGGGAGAAGACAATATGATCAAAGCATTTCAGGATGGGGAAGATATTCACGCCTCAACCGCTGCAAAACTCTTTAAAATACCTTTGGAAGAGGTTTCCAAAACACAGAGAAGCCAGGCAAAGACCGTGAATTTTGGAATTATTTACGGGCAGGGGGCCTTTGCATTGGCAGAACAGACCGGGCTTTCTAGGTCTGAAGCCAAGCAGATGATCGAAGCCTATTTTGAGACCTATCCGAAATTAAAAGAATACATGGCTGAGCAGGTAAGCAAAGCCCGCCAGATGGGATATGTTGAAACCATTTTAGGCAGAAAACGTCATCTGAAAGATATCAATTCCAATAATTTTGTAGTAAGAGGCCATGCAGAAAGAAATGCTGTAAATGCTCCCGTTCAGGGAAGTGCAGCTGATGTGGTGAAACTGGCAATGATCAGAATTGATAAAGAACTGGATGCCCAGAATCTGCAAACCAAAATGCTTCTTCAGGTACATGACGAACTTTTATTTGAATCGCCAATTGATGAGATTGAAGCAGCTTCAAAACTGATTAAAACCGAAATGGAAAGCGCATTAGAAACACAGGTGCCATTATTGGTAGAAGTGGGAGTCGGGAAGAACTGGCTGGAAGCACATTAATAAAGGGTAATAATAAAAAATAAGGTGGGTTTTTAAGCTCACCTTTTTTTATATAAAAGAAGACTAAAAACTTTAGCCTTCTGAACTTTCTGTATTATGCAGAAAATTGTTGTAATCATTTTTCACCTCATTGATTTTACCTTCGTCTGTGGTTTTTAAGGCTCGTCCCAAAAGGATAATATTGATCCCAGTGAACTTGATAAAGATAGTAAGTATAAATTTCCTGCGAAATACTACTTTTGTGGTAGTTTCACCGCCAAAGGAAAGCATAATATTTAATCATGAATGGCATCATAAGCTTTATGTATAGCATCATCAGGAGAGGTTTTCTCAAATAAATACCATTCTTTTTTTAGAGATATTGTTTTAGATTGCGAGGGCATTTCCTCTTCCATGGTATTGATGGTTTCATGGGTTAGTTTTCCTTTCATTGGCTCGTAGTACAATGCAGAATGGGAACCCGCTCCCATATTATAGGTTTCAATATAGGAAAGGATAAGGTCACCGTTCAGGTATTTAAATTTGCTAAACTGATTTCCATTAGGGCCAATATCATAAAGATTAATTGAAAGTTCTCCTTTATTGATAGCAATATCTTCAGGATTATACATTTTATAGCCTGCTTCATTGTATTCATCTGGTAAAGCAGTTTCCGAAACCTTGTCCAGTCGATAAGTTTTATCAGGATTTCTGAGCAGGATTAGTATTTTCCTGCCATCCAATGTATCTTCCTTTTTTCTAATGACCAAAGCTGCATCATACAGCCCGTCCTGGTTAAGATCTCCTTCCGCATCATACTGAATTTCATATCCGTCGGGTACCAGATCGGATAGTTTTTTCCCGGTTTTAAAAGATTCAGTCGGCTTTCCAGCGTTTTGACCGTTTGCAGAATCTCTTTTCACAGTTTTGTTAGCGGTAGTATCATCTTTTTGCTTTGTTTCTGATGCTTTATCTTTTTTGCAGGAATAGAAAACGAGAATACAGAAAACCAGGGCAGGAATATTTTTTTTCAATGGTTTTATTTTGTGAGTTGTGTAAATTTTACTTTATTTCTTTTGAATTATTCTGATAATGGCAAGATCATCAGTAGGCTTTAATCCGTAATGATGTTCAAGTTTTTTTAGCTTTCGATTAAGCATATCTTCAGTATCATCATAATGTTGATTATTTACGAGATATTCGATAACATTGATTTCTTCTTCATTATCTGTCTTTTTAATCTGTGCAAAAGTTGATATACCATCAGTAGCTATAGAAATATCAGTCAGATGGTCGAAAAACATTTTTTGATTCTGCTGGGCATACCATTTATCGAAATTTTCATGAAGATGATAGGCTAAATAATCGGGTTTATTATCCCTTTCAAATTCGGTTATTTCCCCATTAATACATAGTAACCCGTCTCCAATGGATAAAATTATTCCTTTATTTTCTTTCATATCATATAGGAGAATGATAAGTGTGGTCAATAATTCTTTTTCATCGAGCATCAATTTATTTTTAACAAAGGTCATCTCTTTGAAGAGATTTCGTAAAATTTCTTTCAAATCTTCATCCAGATTTTTGGTCCCTTTATTTTGATATAGGTTCTGATACCCTTTTTCAAATGCAATTTTTCTTAAAAGCTTTCCAGTTAGTGTTGATGCAAAGTGGCTGTCCATAGCCGTAGAACAGCCGTCCATTACGGCACATATCAATTGATCGGAACCAATTTTTTTGATGAGCAGATCATCTTCACAGTGATGTGTATGATAATCTCCCATCTTGAGTGCAGAGTAAATATTCATTGACTGTAAAAATAGTTTAATTCCAGAAAGTGAACTGGTAGTTTGAATATGTTTTTATCTTTTTGATTAGTTACCGTTTACAATATCATTACTTTTCATACCTGATGTAGTATTTTCTATAAAAAACGACCATTATTTAGTTGCCAGATTTTTAATCTTCTTCAGATTATAGATTTCCTTTTTCATTCTTTCTTTCCAACCTTTCCCATTTCTTTTTTCCAGATAATGATCAGTCAGTTCATTGTATTTTTCCTGAGCTTTTATATCTATCGGATCAAACGTACAGCCAGTATTCTTTGAAATGATGCCGTATTTTTCAGTGATACTGTCTATTCCGATGCTTGTTTGTTTATCATAGGCCGGGATAAAAAATCCACCTGCATATCTTACTACAATTTGGTCCTTTTTTATATCTTTTTCGGCCTCACGGATATAGTAGTTTTCTTGCTTGGTGAGTTCACTTTTGTTTTTTATAAACTCATTTGTAGCGGTATAAACAAAGAATAATAAAGCCAGAGAATTTAAAAGAGGAAATACCCTAAGAAATTTACTTTTAAAACTCAGATTTTTGAAATTTAAACTGCTGATCGGATAAGAAACTAAAGCTGTAATAGCAAAAACGGCAGGCAGGTATTGAAGCTGACATTCTTTAACTATATACCACAAATCAAATTGCATGGGATAATTAAGGAAATAATACCCTACAATGTATACTGTAATGAGAAGAAGTATAACAGTTAAATTAATGGCAATAATTTTTTTCATATCAAAAGCTCTTTTCTTATTTAAAAATAAAAGTTCTGCAGATAATTAAATTCATTACTTACAAGGGTTGATGTAAATAAAGGATCACAAAAACCTTCAGCAGACTCTCGTGATCCTTTATTGAAGCCCTTTTCATAAGGGATTAGATATTGTGTATTCAATCTCACCGATATAATACAGTGCGTATTCTTCATCATCCACTGAAACAGGATTGGGAATGGCGTATTTCTTTGCTAAAATAATAGCATTTACAGGAGTTTCCAGACCCAGTTCGTTGATCTTCTGTTCAACAGCCGGAAGCCATTGATCAGCATAAGAGTAATCCGTGAATTTTTCATAGATTCCTAAACTTTCATCCTCAAAGCCATATTCCAGAAAATCATCGTCAAACCAATGGATATTTTGAGTTTCTGCAAACTTTGAAACATATTGGTCCTCATCTTCTTCTTCCGTGTAATACGTCTCATCTTCTTCTATAAAATGATAAAAATCCTCTTCATTTTTAAAATATCCCAGCCAAAAGTGTGAAGTCTCTTTCTCCATAAATTATTTTTTTAAGTATATCGTTTATTTTATTTTAATCTCCTTAATTGTTCGCTTTCGCTAATGACTTTTTGCAGTCTTGAAAGCCTTGTTTTTTCCTGTTTCGCACTCATCAGCCAGTGGATGGTTATTCTCTTATAGGAAGGAGACTGCTTTTCAAAAAACTCCCAGGCAATACGGTTCATTTTAAACTGTTTTTCATATACAGAATCCAGAATCTGCTCTGTTTCGTGTGAATAGATTCCTGTTTTGTCTTCTTTTCTTGCCTCAAATGCTTTCTGACCTTCCGGAGTCATTAATCCGGCTTTCGTCAGCTCTTCCACTTTTTTAATGTTGATAATGCTCCAGGTACTGTTTGGTTTTCTGGGCGTAAAACGGTTATAATAACTTTCCGCATCTAATGATCTTCTTACGCCGTCTATCCACCCGAAACACAATGCCTGATCCACAGATTCAGACCAGTTCAGAGAAGCTTTTCCGCTACCTTTTTTGTAGAAGCCAACCAGAATTTCCTTTTCTTTCGTGTGATTTTCCTCAAGCCACTTTCTGAATTCTTCCTTTGTTGCAAAAAATAGAGGAACCATGGTGAGTCTTTATTAGTATTAAAATGTAATATTACAAAAGTTTTCTTTTAAATCAGAAATTTACAGGATAAAGTCCATACTTTAAAAAATATTCTGATTAACTTTTTTATCGTAATTTTAGTATGGTAAAATGCTAAACAATGGAATTTCTTCAGGATCATTATACGATCCAAAATGAACTGCTGCTGATTCTTATTTCCGTCTTTCTTGGTCTGCTGATCGGTGCAGAACGGGAATACCGCAATAAATCTGCCGGACTGCGGACCTTTATCCTGGTTTGCTTCGGATCCTGCTTGTTTACTATACTTTCTATCAAAATAGGAGTGCAGAATCCCGACCGGCTGGCCGCTAACATTATTACCGGGATTGGGTTTCTGGGTGCAGGTGTTATTTTTAAGGGCGACAATAAAATAGATGGTATTACAACGGCCACCACTATTTGGGCAACTGCTTCCATAGGAATGGCGGTAGGCTCGGGATATGTTTATCTTTCACTTTTGGGAACCGCACTGGTACTTTTAATACTCAGTGCACTGATCTATCTTCAGAATTTTATAGACAGCAGTCATAAGATCCGGGAATATAGAATAACTGTGGCTGGTTCGGAAGACATCCAGTACTGCGAAAAAATATTTGAAGATCATCATCTGAAACACCTGATGATCAAATTGCAGTATGCTCAGGGAAACCTTTCCATAACCTGGAGGCTTACCGGCAAGCATACAAAACATGATGAGGTGGTAAGAAGATTGATTAATGATCCTAAAGTGACCGCATATCAGTTTTAAAGTAAAAGCAAAAAAATAAAGGCCTGAGCCTTTATTTTTTCTTGAAAACATACAGATCCTTGTTCGGTCCGGTAATTTCCTGACCGTCCATATCCAGCTGTATCAGAATATTTTCGCCCACTTTATATTTATAATTGGCCGTTTTTCCTTTTAATGTGATGACACTTCCTGCAGCATCCCACTGAAAAGTTCCTTTATCCTGGTTTTTAGAATTTCTGTCCACATATTCCTCTGTAATACTGAATGTTTTGTCATTGTTCAACGTAAGGGAAGTTTTGATTCCCGGGCAGTCAGCACACGGAATAACTGCTTCATAGGTACCCGGCCAGTCCAGAGCATTTTCTGAGGTATCACCGGCAGCGGTAGGAGTAGCTTTTGTAATGCTGTCAGAAGTTACGGTCTGTACAGTAGCTGAATCACTGACAGCATCAGTGGTTTCAGTGGTTTTTTCTTTTTGATTACACGACGCTAAAAAAGCAGCCGATGCAATTCCGAGAATGAACATTTTGCTATTCATCATGATGAAATAATTTTAGATACATTAATACTTAAGTCCTTTTTTTGAAACAAAAACTGAGCCAGCAGCAGTGTGGTTTTGGATAGGAGAGTTTTAAGACTTGGAAATGATTTTGAGGTTATGGTTTGCTAGATTTTAATCTAATTATTTGTTCTAAAATTTTATATCTAACATTTAATTTTTGACATCTGGATTCTGATATCTTTAATCTTTAATCTTTAATCTTTGCTCTTGATTCTTCCTTCTAAAATTCACATTTCACTTGCGAAGCAAAATTCACCATTCACATTTTCCCCTCTCAATTTCAACCTTAACCCAAAAGTCTCCTATTTGAATTTCTGCTTTTTTTCCTCAATCCCATATTTCACCATCCACGTAAGGCATATGTACAATATTCTTTGTAAATTGGGGCAAAATTTTGATTATGACAAAAAAGATACTTTTATCTGTATTTCTTTTGCCGGCAGCAATGGCATTTGCACAACAGTATGGAGGAATGTGGATTCCTACAGAGTTGAATGAAAAGGAAATGAAGGATCTGGGAATGAAGATTTCTGCCAAAGACATTTTCAATACTCAGAAGCCGAGTATAAAGGATGCAGTAGTACAGTTCAACGGCGGATGTACAGCGGAGATTATTTCGCCTAAAGGATTATTGCTCACCAACCACCATTGTGGGTACGGACAGATCCAGGCACATTCTACCGTTCAGAATGATCTTCTTTCCAATGGTTTCTGGGCTAAAAATCCAGACGGAGAACTTCCGAATCCGGGTGTAAAAGTAGACTTTATCGTAGATATCAAAGAAGCGACAGATCAGATTTTGGAAGGTACGGACAACCTTTTGGAGCCGGAACTTACCAAAAAGATCAATAAAAATATTGAGGTTTATAAAAACGCTCAGAAAATAGAATCTTACCAGTCTATCATTGTAAAACCAATGTATTATGGTAACAAGTATTATGCTTTCACTACCGAAACCTATAAAGATATCCGTCTGGTTGGGGCACCGCCTCAAAGCATAGGGAAATTCGGAAGTGATACAGATAACTGGGTTTGGCCAAGACATACCGGAGATTTTTCCATGTTCAGAATTTATGCAGGAAAAGATAATAAGCCTGCTGAATATTCAAAGGACAATGTACCTTACGTTCCGAAACATTACCTTCCGGTTTCTATAAAAGATAAGGCCGAAAACGATTTTACATTCGTATTCGGATTCCCTGGAAAAACAACGGAATACCTTCCGGCAGTAGCTGTAGAAAAGATCATGACAGATATTGATCCTGCAAGAATTGCTGTACGTGAGGTGGCTTTGAAAACACTGGACGAGAAAATGCGTACAGACAGCGAAACAAGGATCAAATATGCTTCAAAATATGCTTCAGTAGCCAACTACTGGAAAAAATGGATCGGAGAAGTGGAAGGATTGAAAAAATCCAATGCTGTTGAAAAGAAAGTAATGTATGAAGGTTCTCTTGTTGCTAAAAATTCTGAGATAAAAGGAACTTTAGATCAACTGAATAAACTGTACAATGACCAGGCTCCTTACGCTCTGAACAATGCTTATTATACAGAAGTGATAAGAAATGCTGAAACTCTTAAGCTCGCTGGAGATTACTACGACTATATTGCATCAGTTGAGGCAGGAAGAATGGACGATAAAGAAGTTGCTAAATTGAAAACAAAAATAAGCTCTTTCTACAAAGATTACAGTGCAGAGCTTGATGCCAAAGTAACAGCAAAATTATTGGCCTTATATGCCAACAAAACGGCCCCTCAGTTTCTTCCAACAGGTTTCAGCAAGTATAAAGATGAAAATCAGAATATTCCTGTCATTGAAGAAATGTCTAAAAATTCAATCATCACAGGACGAGCCCAGGTCAATGGAGCTGCGCTAACTGCTGATATTGAAAAAGCATTTTCTAACCAGGAAAAGCTGATCAAAACTTTGAAAAAAGATCCTATTTATCAGCTGTATGCTTCTATGAAGGAAACTTATATGAAAACGGCTGACCCTCAGTTTACGGCTCTTCAGGCGAAGATTGATGATCAACAGAAAAAATTCATGGCGCAGCAGATGACAACGGATAAAGACAGAAAATTCTTCCCGGATGCCAATTCTACCCTTCGTGTGACCTACGGAAAGGTAAAAGGTTCTACCCCTAGAGATGCTGTTTCTTATGGATACCAGACCCACCTTGCAGGAGTTATCGAAAAATATGTTCCCGGAGATTATGAATTTGATGTTCCTAAAAAGCTGATTGATCTTTACAACAAAAAAGATTACGGCTTCTATAAAGATAAAACAGGTGATGTTCCGGTAGGATTTACTGCTACGAACCATACTACGGGAGGAAACTCAGGAAGCCCTGCCCTAGATGCCAATGGAAACCTTGTAGGTCTTAATTTTGACAGACAATGGGAGGGAACGATGAGTGACATTAATTATGACCCTCGTTTCAGCCGAAACATTATGGTAGATACCAAATATATTCTCTTCATTATCGATAAATATGCCGATTCCAAATGGCTTATCGATGAGATGAAGGTGATAAAATAATACATAAAAGTCATACCTTTAAGAATCTATTTAAATCCAATTTGAATAGATTCTTTTTATTTAACAGAGATGAAAGATAAGATCATCAATATACTTGCTGCTTTTGAAAAGGAAAATCTCGGAAACTCTTTTCCGCTGGATTACTGCCTGCCTGTTTATCACTGTGTCTCTGATGAAAATTTACCCCATGTAAAACACATCATTCAATATAAAAATACGAAACAGTTTGAAGAAGACCTGGACTGCCTTTTAAAACATTTTCAGTTCGTCAACTGGTCAGAATTCAAAGATTTTGTCAAAGGACATTTTAAGCCTGGGAAAAAGATCGCTTTGCTTACTTTTGATGATGGTTTCAGGGAATTTTATGATACCGTACTTCCTGTTCTGGAAAGGAAAGGAATCTATGCCTGTAATTTTATAAACCCTGCGTTTATAGATAACCATGAACTGATGTTCCGGTGCAAGGCCAGTTTGATCATTGATACTCTTGAAAAAAGAAGAACAATAGATCCTGAAGTGTATCAGTTGTTGGCACTCGAAAATCAGACAAAAGAAGCTTTAAAACAGCAGGTTTTACATATTAATTACCAAAAAAAAGATATTCTGGACACACTCGCCGGAAAATTGGAGATCAGTTGGGAAGATTATTTAAAGGAATACAAACCTTATCTGACTACAGACCAGTTAAAAATACTGGCTAAAAAAGGATTTGGAATTTCCTCTCACAGCTGGGATCATCCCAAATACGGAGAATTATCATTGGTAGAGCAGATGAAAAGTACAGCCAGAACCTTCAATTATTTGAAAGAAAATGGATTTCTGTATGAAAGTTTTGCTTTTCCATTTACAGACTTTGGAGTGAAAAAAGAATTCTTTGATGAGCTGTTTAAAAATGAAGAGATATTCTGCTCTTTTGGAAGTGCAGGAACTAAATTAGACAGTATAGAAAGGCATTTTCACAGAGTTCCGATGGAAATGGGTGAAAGTGTGGAAAGAATACTGAAAAAAGAAGCTGCATATTTCAGGCTGAAAAAAATGATCAACAAAAATAAAATTGTGAGAAGATGACAGAGCTGAAGACATTTAACAGAAAAGAACTTGACGATTTTATTTCATCCGGAGATTTCCGCAGTTTTGATTTTCTTTCCATTTCAGAACACCGTGCAAAATCCCACATCAGAAACCTGAAAGCTTTAGATGATCAGACTCTTTTGGTTTTGGCTTTTTATGATGGAAAACTCGCCGGATATGTAGGTTGTTTTCCTGATAGTTATAATATTAATGGAGAAATTTTCCATTATGCGTGGCTTAGCACATTGTATGTAAGTGAAGAATTCCGTGGAAAAAGGATTGCAAAAGCGCTCCTGAACAAAATGTTTGAAGAATACAATGGTAATATCATTGCAACGGAATTTACCAAAGAAGCAGAAGCCCTTTACAATATGTTGGGTGTCTTCGAGTATGTTTTTCCAAAAGCGGGTAAACGCTACTATTTCCGGACGGATGCTGCTAAAATGATTCCAGAGAAAAAGCCTGGAATAAAGGTTTTGACGCCTCTTTTTCAAATAACAGACATAGCAGCTAATTCTTTAATTGCTTTAAAAAATAGCCCATTAAAGAAGCCTAAGTTTAAATTTGAAATCCTGAATCATATCGACACTGAGAGTTCAGTGTTTATGTCAACGTTTGAAAGCAGACGGAATGCTGATGAAATCAATGTGTTCATTAAAAATCCCTGGGTTTTGGAAGGAAAAAAAGATGAGAAATACCTCTTTTCAAGTTATGCAGATACTTTTAAATATTTCTGGGTAAAAGTTTATGATGATCACAATGTTTTGATAACCTGCTCGCTGCTGCAGCTTCGGGATGGGTATCTTAAAATTCCTTATCTTTTTTCAGCATCAGATTTTGACCATTTTATTCAGGTTCTGAGTTATTTTATTGTCAAAAATAAAGTAAAAGCCTTAACCAGCTACCAAAAAGAATTGAATGAAGAGATTGACAATTCAAAGATATTTCCAAAGATCCATGAGCGTGATTTCGAAAGGAAATATTTATTCCACAAACTTTTGATAGAGCATCTTCCGGAAGGATTTGATCCAGCCTATCAGGATGGAGACGGGGATTGTATGATGACGTAAATTGTAATAGAGATTTTTAAATACAGATATAGGTTTTCTCTTGAATGATTAATTATAACAAATCCTATATCAGGACACATAAAAAAATTCGAGAAACTTGTTCTCGAATTTTTTTATGATCAACTGTAAGATTAATGTCCGAAGATCTCTTCCAGCTTAAGTTCTTTAAAGGATCCCATCTGGTTCACCGCATCCATATTCAGGTTTTCTTTTTTACCGATAATGGCCGTATTAAAATGTATAGGCTTGATTTCTGTCTGATAGAACTGCTTCAGGTCTTCAAAATTCAGCTGTTCAATCTGTTCATAAATATCTTTTCTGAAATCATGATAGATTCCGATTTTTTTCAGCCTTAACGTATTGAAAAATATATTGTTGCGGGTAATTCTGGTAGAGGCAATCTGTTTCAGGGCAGCGTTTTTGGCATTTTCAAACTGGATTGGTACTTCAGGAAGCTCATTCATAAGCTCATCCATAGTATCTACAGCGATCTGAAGCTTATCAGGCTGTGTCCCAATGTATGTTGTAATATAGTCAGGATGGCCCAGTTCAGAATTCGCAGCATAAGAAACATAGGCAGAATATGCTAAGCTTTTACTTTCACGGATCTCCTGGAAAACGATAGATGAAAGTCCTCTCCCAAAGTATTCATTAAATACATTTACCTTTCCGTATATTGAGGTATCGGCAAGGTGTCCTCTTCCTACTTTGCTCATTTCCATCTGTACCATATCATAATTTGTGAAATAAACATTTCCGCTCGTTTCCGGTTCAGGATATTGCTTAGGCTCAGGAATCTGATAGCTTACATTTTCTACGTAATTGCCAATATATTGTTTGAATTTTTCAAGATCTTTTCCATAGAAAAACAACTGATAAGGAAATTTAAAAAGCTTTTTCATACGGTCAGCAAATACCTCCGCGCTGCTGCTTTCAAGTTCGTCTTTAGAAATAATATCCGTGTAACGGGAGAAGCTGCCCAGCTTTGTATAATTGGTCAGAGCCGTCATGATGCGGTTTTTATCTTTTTTCGTGGCCTGGCGGTTTTCCAGAACGGTTTCTACAAACTGTCTGTAGATTTCCTGATCCGGTTTCACGCCATACATCCAGTGCTGGAGGAGCGCAATCCCTTTTTCTATATTTTCTTCCAGTCCGCTCAGTGAGATCAGAAGCTGGTCGTTTGTTGTTTTAAAATCATTGCTGATTCCTATTTTAAAGAACTCTTTCTTCAGATCTTCAGGCGAAAGGTCTTCGGTTCCAAGATATTGCAGCAGCTGAGTAGAAATTCCAAGATCCCTGTCGTGATCACTCCCGAAAGGAAAAATAAAATGTGCCTGTGCAATATCATTGTATTTATTACGGACGAAGCTCAGCTTTTTATCTTTTATCGTGTCTGTAAGGATTTCCTTTTCATAATCAATGAATTCCGGCTGTATATCTTCCGTTTTTTCTGCAATAATTTCCTTTAAAAAATCAGACTGTGCATCCCGGTTTATTTTAATTGGGGTAATTCCGGGGTTTTCAACTCTTACCAATTGATCATTAATGCCTTTTTCCTTGTACACAATAACATAATTGTCCTTAAAAAAAGTATTGGCGAAATCTACAACATCTTCCTTGGTGAAGGTTTCATACTCATCCATTTCATTCAGTTCCTGCTCCCAGGTTCTGCCTTTGATATAGGTGTCATAAAGATTGGTAGCCAGTCCATCTGCCGTTTCAAGGCCTTTCATCCTTTGAATTTTGAAATCATTAATGATCGCAGGAAGAATCCAGTCCGGAAAATCTCCTTTTTTAATAAGCTCTATCTGTTCCAGAACCATATCTTTTGCTTCATCCAGAGTCTGTGTTTCCTTCGGAACGGCTACGATGGAAAAATATCCATACTGCTTCAGACCTACAGAGAAGGCCTGAGCCCAAAGCATCCTTTGCGTTTGGTTAATATTAAGGTCAAGCAATCCCGCTTCCCCTCTGTTGCTGAGAATATTAGCTGTAATATCTGCCAGCATAGCTTCTCTGGTTCCGTAGCTGTCAGTTCTCCATGCCAGCTGCACCCTTGGTGTCGTTGGACTTTTTACCGTTCTCTTTACAATTTCCGTTAATGGCTGTTCAATGACAGGCGTCTTTTTTGGAAGCTCTCTATAAGGAATCGTTCCAAAATACTGATCAACAAGCTGAATCGTTTGCTCAAAATCCAGATCGCCAACCAAAACCATTGCGTAATTATTCGGAACGTAATACTCATCGAAATACTTATGAATAGCCTTCATAGAAGGGTTCTTCAGGTGTTCGGGCTTTCCAAGTGTCGTTTGCTGCCCGTTTGGATGCGTCGGAAAAAGAGCGGCCATAAGTTCATAATTCACAAGCCTGGAATCGTTATCCTGAGCCCTGTTGAATTCCTCATATACCGATTCCAGCTCAGTATGGAAAAGACGGAGAACAATTTCTGAAAATCTTTCCTTTTCTATTTTAAGCCATTTTTCAAGTTCATTATTCGGAACATTATTTTTATATACTGTCTCATCAAACCATGTATGGGCATTCGTTCCGCTAGCTCCAAGGGAAGAAATCACTTTATCATACTCATTGGCGATCGCATATTGGCTGGCCTCCTGGGATACTTCGTCAATTTTTTTATAGATTTCCTTCTTCTTTTCAGAATCCTGTTCCGCTTTATGTTCCTCATATAATGCGGAGATCTGGTCAAGAAGTTCCTTTTCCTTTTCCCAGTTCTGTGTCCCGATTTTTGACGTACCTTTAAACATCATGTGTTCCAGATAATGCGCCAAACCGGTATTATCAGCCGGATCATTATTGCTTCCTGTTCTCACAGGAATATACGTCTGAATTCTTGGAGCATCAAAATTTTGGGCAAGAAAAACCTTTAAGCCATTCTTCAGCGTATAAATTCTTACTTTATTTTCGTCATGCGTAACTGTAGTATATTCGTAGTTGTTTTTATCTGTATGAACCGTTTCTCTGTATCTCTTGTCAATCATAAGCTAATTCATTTCATCCTTTTAGATCAGAATGCATTACAAATGTAAGGAATCAAAAAGGAACAAATCAGAATTTCCTTATTATTGCATCTATACTTTTAATTTATACAGAACAAACCAGATTGCAATGAATATTCATTACCGCAAGCTTTTACCCAAAGAAAGCAGAATCTATAGATCAATCAGACTGGAAAGCCTGAAAAAATTCCCTGAATCTTTCGGAGCCGATTATAATGAAGCATTAAAAACTGAAAAATTCAGAATAGAATATGATATTGAAAATCAACTCGCAGACAGGTTTGTTGTGGGTGCTTTCGATAATGATCGGTTAATTGGAATCTGCACTTTTGTTAAAGATGAAAATAACAGAGGAAACCTATACCAAATGTTTGTTAAAGAAGAGTATCAGGGGAAAAATATAGGTTTGAATCTGATTCAGAAAGTTATAAAAGAAGCGGAAAAACAATTGAAAGACATTGAAATCTACCTTGAAGTTAAAAACGATAACCTTAAAGCATTTAAACTTTACAAAAAGGCAGGTTTTGCAGAAGTTGATAAGTCTGAACAGGACGAAATGGATTCAAATATAATGATGAAATATTCTCATTCATAACAATACCCGGGAAAGTACCCTAATCAGTCTTCTTTACTTTCTATGCGTCTTTCCAAAATAAATTCAATAAGTTTGCAGTAGTTTTCCAAAAACTTACACCATGCACGGAAACATTCTGATCATCGATGACGAGATCAAGCTCCTGAAATTATTAGGAATGATTCTTTCCCAAGAAGATTTTAACGTAAAAGAAGCCTCAACAGCACGTTCTGCAATGACGATGCTCGAGCAGCATGAATTCGATGTCGTTTTATGTGATGTCCGCCTTCCCGATGCTTTTGGGGTAGAGCTGGTAAGATCCATCAAAACCAAATATCCTCACCTTGAAATCATTTTGATGACTGCTTTCGGAAATATTACCGATGCTGTTCAGGCTATGAAAAACGGGGCGTATGATTATCTGGTAAAAGGGGACGATAACGAGAAAATCATTCCGCTGGTGTATAAAGCCCTGGAAAAAGTAAAAGACAACCGTTCCAAAATTGGTCAGAAAACCATCGTGTCAAAAGGATTCGGACAGATTATCGGAACTTCTCCTTTGATCCTACAGTCTAAAAAGCTGGCTGAGAAAGTAGCTTTAACGGATGCTGCTGTTCTTCTTACCGGAGAAACAGGAACTGGAAAAGAAGTTTTCGCCAATGCCATTCACGAAGGAAGCGATAGGAAGAAAAACAATTTTGTAGCCATCAACTGTTCAGCATTCAGCAAAGAAATACTGGAGAGTGAGCTTTTCGGACACAAGCAGGGAGCATTTACAGGTGCCGTAAAAGATAAAAAAGGTCTGATAGAAGAAGCGAACGGAGGAACTTTATTTTTGGACGAAATAGGAGAGATGCCTATAGAACTTCAAGCCAAACTACTGCGTGTTCTCGAAACCGGAGAATTCATCAAAATGGGCGAGACCAAATTATCCAGGTCCGATTTCAGACTGATTGCCGCCACCAACAGAAACCTGGAAGACGAAATTAAGCAGGGCCAGTTCCGGGAAGATCTCTATTTCCGACTGAATGTTTTCGAAATCCATCTTCCGCCATTGCGTGAAAGAAAAGAAGATCTGAAAATGCTGGCTAAAAACTTCATCGATATGTTCTCCCGCAAACTTCACCTTTCAAATCTTCAGGTGAACCCTGATTACTATAAAACCCTTGAAAAAAACGACTGGAAAGGAAATATCCGCGAGCTTAGAAATGCCGTAGAAAGAAGCCTTATTCTGATGGAAAACAACATCCTCGATGCGGAAAGTTTACCCCATTATTCAGATAAAATCATTCCTGAAAGCGACTCATTAAGCATGAGATCCCTTGAAAAAATTCATATCCAAAAAGTCCTTCAATACACAAAAGGCAATAAAGCCGAAGCTGCCAGACTGCTGGAAATCGGTATTGCAACGCTGTACCGTAAGCTGGAGGAGTATGGATGGAGGTAAACGGGTTCCGGGTTTCGGGGTTTGAGCGTCGGAGAGTTTTAGGGTTTGAGTGTTTTAGAGTTTCGGGATGCGGGGTCGGAGAGTTTGAGCGTCCGAGAGTTATGAAAATGAAATACGGACCAAAAGCCATGAATCCGGAAATATTGAATAAAAGACCAATATCTGGTGGCTGAGTCTCCCGAAGCCACCAGTGGTAATGTCTGAAATCTGAAATCTGACGTCTGGTATCTGAAATCTTGACTCTTGTTTCTTGAATCTTGAATCTTGAATCTTTAATCTTGAATTCACCCTTCACTTGCGAAGCAAAATTCACCATTGACAGTTTTCGTCTGAAATCTGAAATCTGATGTCTCACATCTAACCCTTATCATTTCAATAAACGAACCTATCAAAATGATAGGCTTTCGTGTTTTGGTATGGTTGAGTTATTTGATTTAAATGTTTGGTTATTAGTTGTTTGGGTGTTTTATTTTTGAAATGGACCTTCTTTTGGCCTATAGGATGTGAATAAAATATTTTAAAAATGACAATTTCAAGAAAAACGTTCAAAAAACGTGAGCACACCAGCTTCAGTCAGCTGGTAGTAGCGTATGTAGTTCTTACTCTTTTAATCCTAATGATTTCGATATGATGCTGATAAGTTTAATCCTGCTTTTTGCAGTGATGTTCTGGCTTCTTTATAAATCCGTTGAATTTTTTGATAAAATATAAAGCTATGTGGAGTTTATTTTTCCTTTCAATTCTGGCCTTTGTGTACATCTGCTATGTTTTGATAAAACCTGAAAAATTTTAACCGGTCATGAATACAGAAATTTTAGGCGTCATTGCCATGTTTGTCATTACATTAGTTATTGGAATATTTCTTGGGAAATACATTGCTAATGTGTACGGGTACAAAAAGACCTTTTTGGATCCTGTTTTTGAACCTGTTGAAAAATTAATTTATAAAATATCAGGAATCAACCCGGCCCGTCAGATGACCTGGAAACAGAATATGTATGCCATGCTGACGATTAACCTGATTTGGTTCGTTATAGGATTCCTGATCCTGATGACCCAGTCCTGGCTTCCCTTAAATCCTGACGGAAACCCGAATATGTCACCTGATCTCGCCTTTAATACGGCTATTTCCTTCTTGGTGAACTGTAACCTTCAGCACTATTCAGGAGAAACGGGAGTCAGTTATTTAAGCCAGCTTTATCTGATGTTCCTGCAGTTTGTAACCGCAGCAACCGGAATGGCGGCTATGGCTGTTCTTTTCAAAGCTTTTAAAGATAAAACAACTACAGAATTAGGGAATTTCTATGACTTTTTTACCAAATCTGTGATCAGAATATTGGTTCCAGTCAGTATCCTTGTTGCCATGATCCTTTCTGCCAACGGAAGCCCGATGACTTTCGAAGGTCAAGACCATATAACAACGTTGGAAGGACAGAAAGTTGATGTTTCCAGAGGTCCTGTAGCTGCTTTCGTAGCGATCAAGCATTTGGGAACCAATGGAGGAGGATTCTTCGGAGCCAACTCAGCACATCCGCTTGAGAATCCTAATTATGTAACGAATATGACCGAAATGGTTACTCAGATGATCATTCCGTTTGCATTGGTTTTTGCCTTGGGATTTTACCTGAAAAAGAGAAAACTGTCATGGGTAATCTTTACCGTAATGACGGTTGGATTTCTGGCCCTTGCCGTTCCAAATATTGTCAATGAAACAAACGGTAATCCACTGATCACACAAATGGGTGCCGACAGCAGTCTTGGAGCTATGGAAGGCAAAGAAATCCGCTTCGGAAGTGCATCTTCAGGATATTGGAGTATCGCAACGACAGTGATCTCAACAGGTTCCGTGAACTCAATGCATGACAGCACAATGCCGCTTTCCGGAATGAACGAACTGCTGGCCATGATGATCAACTGCTTCTACGGAGGCTGCGGTGTCGGAATTCTTAATTATTTCATCTTTATCATTCTCGCTGTATTCATCAGCGGTTTGATGGTTGGAAGGACGCCGGAATTCATGGGTAAAAAGATTGAAGCTAAAGAAATGAAAATTGCCATGATCGTTGCGCTGTTCCATCCGTTCTTAATACTGGTAGGAACTGCATTAACGGCTTATCTGCCGGAATTTGGAGCAAAAACATTGAATAATCCGGGCTTCCACGGGTTCAGTGAAATGTTGTACGAGTTTACTTCTTCTTCTGCGAACAACGGTTCCGGATTTGAAGGGCTTGGTGACAATACCCCATGGTGGAATATCTCAACAGGAATCGTGTTGCTGTTATCCAGATTTATTCCGATCATCGGACCGATAGCGATTGCAGGATTATTAGCACAGAAAAAATTCATCCCGGAAAGTTCAGGAACGCTAAAAACGGATACCGCCACTTTCGGCTTTATGACGCTGGCGGTGATCCTTCTTATTGCGGCGTTGTCTTTCTTCCCGGCCCTTACATTAGGACTTATTGCAGAACAGATCCAGTATTTCTCTAAATAAATATTAAAAATTAAATCAATAGTCAACCATTAGGAAAATTGAAATATCAGGAAACTAGTCTAATCTCATCGAAACATTCATCTGAATAAATTATCCATTTCCACTCCTTTTGTTTTTAATCTGTCTTAATGGTTACCGTTGATTACAATTATATAACTCTTTCAAAAAAATGAAAAATCAATCACAGACATTGTTTCAAAAAGATTTGGTGAACGAAGCGATCAAACAGTCCTTCGTCAAGCTGAATCCGAAAATCATGTTTAAAAATCCCGTGATGTTCCTGGTGGAAGTCGGAACGGTTGTGATGTTTATCGTAAGTCTTTTCAGCCTTACAGGAGACCAGTCACAGGGTAGCTTTGCTTATAACTTTACTGTATTTATTATCTTATTTTTCACTGTTCTTTTCGCCAATTTTGCAGAAGCCATCGCAGAAGCCAGAGGAAAAGCTCAGGCAGATACCCTCAGAAAAACACGTGAAGAAACTCCCGCTAAAGTGGTGGTGGACAACAAACCTGGCTTTCAGGTACAAACTGTTCTCAGGATGTCTGCCGAAATGAAACTGGGCGATATTTTCCTTTGTGAAACCGGGGATCAGATCCCTATGGACGGGGAGATTATTGAAGGACTTGCTACCATTGATGAATCTGCCATCACCGGAGAAAGCGCACCTGTGATCCGTGAATCAGGAGGAGACAAAAGCTCAGTAACGGGCGGAACAAAAGTTCTTTCCGACAGAATAAAAGTAAAAGTGACCACCAAACCCGGAGAATCCTTTTTAGATAAAATGATTGCCCTTGTAGAAGGAGCTTCAAGACAGAAAACACCTAATGAAATTGCATTAACTATACTTTTGGCAGGATTTACCCTGACCTTTATTATCGTAACACTCACTTTAAAACCTTTTGCAGATTACGCGCAGACTCCTATTACCATTGCGGCATTTATATCACTTTTCGTTTGTTTGATTCCCACAACCATTGGAGGTCTGCTTTCTGCAATCGGGATCGCCGGAATGGACAGAGCTTTGAGAGCGAATGTAATTACTAAAAGTGGTAAAGCAGTAGAAACTGCCGGAGATATCGATGTACTGCTGCTTGATAAAACAGGAACCATCACCATCGGGAACCGTAAAGCGACAGAATTTCACCCTGCAGACGGAATAAGACTGCCGGACTTTATTAAAGCTTCTGCCTTAAGTTCTGTGGCAGATGAAACACCGGAAGGAAAATCCATCATAGAATTAAGCCAGCTGAAATCAGAAGACCTTCTTGTTCCCAACCCGGTCTATATAGATTTCTCAGCGGAAACAAGAACCTCAGGGATTGATTTTGAAGACACAAGGATCAGAAAAGGAGCGTATGACACGATAAAAAAACTGACTGAAAAAGCCGGGAACATCTTCCCGAAAGAAACCCAGGATGCCGTTACCAAAATTTCCGAAAACGGGGGAACGCCTCTTGTGGTAAGCGTTAATGAAAAAGTCTGGGGTGTTATCGAACTTCAGGATATCATTAAAACAGGAATTCAGGAACGTTTCCAGAGACTGAGAAAAATGGGCGTAAAAACGGTGATGGTAACCGGCGATAATCCTCTGACTGCAAAATTCATCGCTGAAAAAGCAGGCGTAGATGATTTCATTGCCGAAGCCAAGCCCGAAGACAAAATGAACTACATCAAAAAAGAACAGCAGGAAGGTAAGCTGGTCGCCATGATGGGAGACGGGACGAATGATGCACCGGCCCTGGCTCAGGCCGATGTAGGAGTTGCGATGAACAGCGGAACACAGGCTGCAAAAGAAGCCGGTAATATGGTAGACCTTGACAATGATCCGACAAAGCTGATCGAAATCGTAGAGATAGGAAAACAGTTACTGATGACCCGTGGAACACTGACGACTTTCAGTATTGCGAATGATGTTGCTAAATACTTTGCCATTATTCCGGCACTGTTCATTACCTTCATTCCATCACTGCAGAAGTTAAACATCATGAATCTTCACAGTCCGGAAACAGCGATATTATCAGCCGTTATTTTCAATGCCGTGATCATTCCTTTCCTTATTCCATTAGCGTTAAAAGGTGTAGCTTATAAACCTATTGGTGCCAGTGCACTGCTAAGAAGAAACCTTTTAATCTATGGTTTGGGTGGTGTTATTGTTCCATTCATTGGCATCAAAATCATCGATTTAGTGATCAGTTTATTCTATTAAAATTTAAAAAATGAAAAATCATATTGTTGCAGCATTCAGACTGACTATTGTAATGCTGGCTGTCATAGGAATTTATCTGCTTATCGTATATGGAGGCTCAAAAATATTGCCTACGAAGGGAAATGCAGAGATCATCACCCAGAACGGGCAGAAGTTTTATGCCAACATCGGGCAGGAATTCAAATCTGAAAAATATTTTCACGGACGTCCATCATCTGTTAATTATAATGCAGCAGGAAGCGGTGGAAGCAATAAAGGTCCAAGTAACGACGAATATCTGGAAACCGTCCAAAAAAGAATAGACACTTTAAAAATGGGACATCCGGGAATGGGAAATGCAAAAGTTCCTGTAGAACTGGTTACAGCCAGTGGAAGCGGCCTGGATCCTGATATTTCTGAAGAAGGTGCTTTGTATCAGGTAAAGAAAATTGCAGCGATAAGAAATCTTTCTGAGGAAGAAGTAAGAGATTTAGTGAAAAATCAGACAGAGAAACCGTTTTTAGGACTTTTAGGACCATCAAAAGTAAATGTGCTGAAGCTTAATATTGCTTTGGATCAATTAAAATAATAAACTTTATTTCTTTTGTCTTGAAACAAAAGAAACAAAAATTCAAGACTTGGAAATTCCGGCTAAAAATAAATGATGTTCTCTAAAAATTCTAAACTCGTGCGGGAAGATTATTTATCATTGGGTTCATACTTTGTCCCGCACTCAAACACAAGAATTTTTTTAACGTTCAAATCAATTATTTTTTTAACGCCTCCATTTCCTAGGTCAGAACAAGATACAATTTTAGAACTTTTATGAAAAAATATAGTATTCTAGGAATTATACTGGGGATCTTTTTCCCGAAAGCACAATCATCAGATTCATTAAAAACAGAAAATAAAGTGACTTTTTCTGCCTATGCAGAACTTTTCTACACCTATGATTTTAATGAACCTGCCAATCATCTCCGTCAGAATTTTTTATATTCCTACAACAGACATAATGAGCTTAATCTGAATTTAGGATTGGTAAAAGCAAATTATCAGAGTGAAAACCTTCGTGCCAATGTCGCTTTAATGGCCGGAACCTATGCACAGGACAATATGGCTGCAGAACAGGAGGCATTACGTTATGTGAATGAAGCGAATATTGGAATTAAGATTTCAAAGACCAAAAACCTATGGATTGATGCCGGGATTATGCCTTCCCACATCGGCTGGGAAAGTGCCATCGGAAAAGATAATATCAATCTGACCAGAAGTTTTGCGGCTGAAAATTCTCCTTATTTTGAAACGGGAGCAAAGGTTTCTTATACTTCAGACAACGGAAAATGGTTTTTAAGTGGCCTTGTACTTAATGGTTGGCAACGTATTGCAAAGCCAGAAGGAAATCAAAGCATTTCTTTCGGACACCAGGTGATCTACAAACCGACAGAGAAAATTACACTGAACAGCAGTTCATTCATCGGAAATGATAAATCGAAAGCTGAAAAAAGAATGCGGTATTTCCATGATCTTTACGGGAATTTTCAGTTGACAGACCAATTTTCGGCTTTGCTTGGGTTCGATATTGGAGCAGAGCAGAAAGAGAAAGGAGGCAGCAGTTATAACATCTGGTACACTCCAAATGTGTTAATGAAATACCAGTTGGATAGCAAGTGGGCTCTGGCAGGAAGAATTGAATATTACAATGATAAAAACGGGGTGATCATCAGTACCAAAACACCTAATGGTTTCCAAACCTTCGGATATTCTCTGAATGTGGATTATGCCATTTTGAAGAATGTGGTTTTCCGTACAGAAGCCAGAGGATTTACCTCTAAAGATGCTATTTTTATAAAGAATGATGAGATGAAACAGGGAAATTTCTTTATTACGACAAGTCTGGCTGCCTGGTTTTAGAAAGTGAAAAATAATTAACCACAAAAGTCACAAAAGCTTTTAACACTTAAGTTATATACTGAATTCCGGGCATAAACATCTGTGAAAATCTGTGCAATCTGTGGTGAGAAGAACAACCACAAAAGTCACAAAAGATTATAACACTTAAGTTATTTGAAGTTAAATGTTTTGTGAATAAGAGATCACATAAGTTTTTAAAAAATCAAAGGTTTCTTATACTGATGAATAATAATTATGAGCCACTAAAAAATTCCCCTCCCTTGGAGGGGTGGCGAAAATTCAAAGAATTTTTGACGGGGTGGTTCAAGAAAAAATATCCAGAATAGCCGTAACTTACTTATGCCTTGCAAGGTATTCAAAAACAAAAACTTTTGTGCCTTTTGTGTTTTAGAAATTAATTAAGCAAAAAATCAATGTCATCAGCAAAACATTTTTTAGAATTGATCCAGAAATCCCGGAAAGGAAAATTCAAGATCTATATCGGGATGAGCGCAGGCGTGGGAAAAACTTTCCGGATGCTTCAGGAGGCACAATCTCTTCTGCGTAACGGCATTGACGTAAAGATTGGATATATAGAAACCCACAACCGGGAAGAAACTGTAGCCCTTACCAATGGAATTCCCGAAATACCAAGACGATCCGTTTTTTATAAAGGTAAAAATCTGGAAGAAATGGATCTTCAGACCATTATCAATGAACATCCGGAGGTCGTTCTCGTGGATGAATTAGCACATACCAATGTAGAAGGTTCAAAAAATAAAAAAAGATGGCAGGATGTACTGGAAATCCTTGATAGCGGAATCAATGTCATCAGTGCCATGAATATCCAGCATATCGAAAGCTTAAATGAAGAAGTAAAAAATATTACAGGAATAGAAGTGGCAGAACGCGTTCCGGATAAAATTTTAAGTCTTGCTGATGAGGTGGTCAATATAGACCTTACCGCAGATGAACTGCTGACCCGTCTGAAAGAAGGAAAAATTTATAAAAAAGAGAAGGTCCAGACTGCGCTTACCAATTTTTTTCAAAGCGGACATATTTTGCAACTCAGGGAGCTTGCCTTAAAAGAAGTAGCTGCCCATGTAGAAAGAAAGGTGGAAACGGAAATCAAAACAGAGAATTTTAAACCGATAAAATTTCTGGCGTGCATCAGCAGTAATGAGAAGATTGCTAAAAATATCATTCGGAAAACAGCCCGTTTGGCAAGTTATTACAACAGTCAGTGGACGGTCTTGTATGTTCAGAAGCCATCAGAAAATCCTGAAAAAATAGCCCTCGACAAACAACGGTATTTGATTAATAATTTTAATTTAGCACAGGAATTGGGAGCGAAAGTGGTCCGCGTAAAAGAAAGCAGTGTTCACAATGGAATTCTGGAGTATGTAATTACCCATAATATCACGACAGTATGCATCGGAAAGCCTCATGCAAAGCTCTGGCAGCGTCTTTCCGGCTATAGCTGGATCTACACACTGATGAACAGACTGAATGAAAAGCAGATAGATATTATTATTTTATCTTAGAAGTAATGAAACTTAAAACAAAACTCACCTTAGGCGTAGGTCTTTTATTTTTACTGATCGTTCTCTTGTCAGTGATCGGATCGGTGTATATCAATAAGCTGAAATCCGATACCGAAAAGATTTTGACCGCCAATTATAACAGTCTGGAGTTTTCCAAGAATATGCTTCTGGCATTGGACAAAATAAGCATCGACAGCGCTGTTGCAGTAAATGTTTTTCAGAAAAATAATAAGCTGCAGGAGAAAAATCTTACCGAATTTGGGGAAAAAGAAGCCACTCAAAGCCTGAACCTTCATTTCAACAGCTATCTGAAACAGCCTTCTCCAGAAAAGGAGAAGCTTATCCGTGAAGACCTGGCCAAGATCATGTCCCTGAATATGAAAGGCATTGAAAGAAAAAGCGACATTGCCATCATTACTGCTGAAAATGCGACTTTCTGGATTGTAAGTCTGGGAACCGTATGTTTCCTGATCGCTTTTATCCTGCTTTTTAACCTGCCGCAGACCATTGCAGAACCTATCAATCAGCTAACCTTCAGTATCAGGCAGATCGCTGCTAAAAATTACAATGAAAGGGTTCATTTTAAAGGCAGTGAAGAATTTAACAGCCTGGCGGATTCCTTTAATACCATGGCAGAAAAGCTTCAGGAGTACGAAAGCAGCAGCCTTTCCAAACAATTGATGGATAAAAAAAGGATTGAAACGCTGGTGAATAATATGCATGATGCAGTGATCGGATTAGACGAAAATCACTTTATCTACATGATCAATGATGAAGCTCTGAAGATCACCAGTCTTCATAAAGAAGAAATTATCGGCAAAACAGCTCATGAAGTAGCAGTTAATAACGATCTGATGCGTGAACTGCTTAAAAATATTGATCATCCGGTAAAAGAACCGATCAAGATTGTGCGTGATCATAAAGAAAATTATTTTGAACAGGATATTGTTCCTATTAATATTGTAAAAACCGGTGAAAAGGAAATGAAATATATTGGAAAGGTGATTCTTTTAAGGAATATTACGCCTTTCAAGGAGCTTGATTTTGCTAAAACCAATTTCATTGCTACCATTTCCCATGAACTTAAAACCCCGATATCCGCTATAAAAATGGGCGTACAGCTGCTCGGAAACCAAAAATTTGGAGCGCTGAATGACCAGCAGAAAGAACTGCTGAAAAGTATCAATGATGATGGCCAAAGGCTATTGAACATCACCGGAGAACTGCTGAATCTCTCTCAGGTAGAAACCGGAAATATTAGCCTTACCGTGGAAAAATGTTCACCTAAAGAAGTGGTGCAGACTGCCGTTAAAAACGTTGAAAAATTGGCTGAACAGAAAAATATTCTGATCAATACCGAATATTTGATTGACAACAATGATTTCATAACTGCCGATTTCGATAAAACAGTCTGGGTGATGAATAATTTCCTCACCAATGCGGTAAAGCATTCTTTCCAGGACGAAAATATTAGCATTAGAATAGAAAAAACGGATTCAATGATTCAGTTCAGTATTACCGATACGGGAAGCGGAATTGATGAAAAGTACCACCGCCAGATTTTCGACCGTTATTTCCAGGTGCCGGGAGAACAGCAGAACGGGACAGGTCTTGGCCTGGCGATCTCTAAAAACTTTATAGAAAAGCAAAACGGCGAAATAGGAGTGAAGAGTGCTCCCAATCAGGGAAGTACTTTTTACTTCAGACTTCCGGTGGCATAAAAGGAATTCTTTATTGCCTGTTCTTTATGATATTTATAGTACAGTCCGGCCCTTGACTAAATTTTCATCGATATCATCAATCTGCTTATACCGGATTTCCCTGCTTTCGTTGCAGTATCTGACCGAGCCAGATTGGATATACCTGAAATATTGTATTGCGGTCGGATATTTTGCCTCTAAACGGCTGAACTCTTCTTTCAGTTTCGCGTTGTATTCATAGAATAAGCGAACTCCTTTGCTGATTGCTTCTTCCTCTTTGCAATTTTCAACTCTTTGGATAATTCTAATGGCATGTGCATAATTTCTGATCTCTTTCTTTTTGGCCTTTAATGTATACAAATCGAGTAAAAGCCCTATGCTAATGCCTCCATACTCAAAGATTTTTTCAAATTCAGCACTATAATACAAAGATGGTGGCATATCATCCTGTGTATACCATGTCAGGGAAAATATTACGTTCATAGCAACATCTAAAGCCCGGTAGGAGAGATACTCTTCGAGGGAAACTGTTTTCATTTGTACTTCGATGGTGCGTAGTTTCAGTACACTTTCCAGATATCTGTTCATTTCCCTTCTGAATATATCTTTAGTTTCCATAGTCCAGTCGGTTCTCGAACAGAATTCACGGATAGGAAGAAATGTTTTTTCAATTTCGGAAGCTTCATTCAGTGCGGCCTGAAAGCCTTCAAATGTTTGGATAATATTATCAAGGTCAACAGAATTGTCAAAAAACTGATCATCAATCAAAGCCCAATAACAATAATAGCGGCTAACAGCCTTAACTTTCTCAATGTCTCCCAAAGGATGTATGTATGATGAATACAAGGCGCCGGTTGACATATGGTCACCATACAGCCTTGTGTTTTCACTTGATATATTGAAAATTTCGGTTTTATAATATTCTTTTATATCATCTACGATCACATCCATTTGTGTATGAATCGTCTCAGGTATTTGAGATTCTAAAAATGGTACATTCATGTTGGATTTATTTATAAATTAGGGAATGATGAGAAATACATTTAAATTCATAAAACAGGGCTGTAAAAAAATTTCAGCCCTGCAGATATAGATAAGATTATTAGTTTAAATTTTGATAAACTTCTGAACCATCGTTTTGTCTTTGGTAAACAGTTTAATAATATAATTTCCTTTCGCCAGTTCAGAAACATTTATAGTATTACCTTTTACACTTGTCGTGATCAAGATTCTTCCTGCAGCATCATACACCTCGGCTTTCACAATTTCATCATTGGATTTGATGTAAAGAACATCCTGTACCGGATTCGGGTAAATACTTACATTTTCTTTGCCTGTTTTGATTTCTGCTGTAGCCAATACGCCACGAACAGTAGTGGTATAAGTATTTGTGATAATTGGTGCATTATAATCAAAATAGATGTTCGCGGTATTACTGAACATATCACCTATGGTCAAAGTAGATTTTGTTTTGATCTTGAAAGAAATATATCCGTCATTGTTGGCATCATCAAACGGAAGCTGTATATTTTCGAAAATAAATTCGACCTTGTTCGTTCCGGTCATTCTTGTTATAAAACTGTGGCTTCCACTTAATGGAATCAAGGTAGAAATGTCAAATTTCTCAGCATCTATCTCATCTTTTATAACAATATTCCTTGCATTGGCCGTACCGTTATTTTCAAACCGGATAAGGTAATGAATGTAATCTCCCACTTGGCTCTGTGCGATCATAGTGCCTTCAAGACAGGTTTTATCATTTGGGTCCAGAGAATTTACCACTGTTTGGTTCAGGGTAAAGGTATTATCGGCTGGTGTATCATCAGGAGATCCATTGATCTGTGTAGTATAATGCAGAATATCACCATCGTTTACAGGTGGGATATCGGTCGGAGTATTCAATTCAAACTTAGCTTTGATCTCTCTTGTTTCAAATGGAAGAAGGTTGGTGAAATTCCAGCTTAAAACGCCCGTTGATTGTGAAGAAGGAGATGTTGAAGCATTAATAAAATCCATTAAACTATCATTAAAATTAAATACAACTGTTCCGGACTGCATGGTTGTGCCCTTATTTTTGAAAACGATTTTATAATCTGAATTAAACCCTGGTACCGCAGAATTCAACGGAATGATTACCATTTCAAGATCAGGATGTGAACCATTGCTTGATATACAGAAATTCCCGATTAAAGGGCTTGCCTGCGCCGGGAAATTGGCTGTTGAAGATGTTGGTGAAATACTGAAGTAGGCTGGGTTTTCAAGAACTGGCGTCAGAGTATGCAATCCAGCCGGTACCGGAATAGAGTAGTCCCCGGAGTGATCTCCAATAATACTTCCGGTAGTTCCGCCTCCGGCAATATTAAATTTCTGGAATGCTTTATTTAAATCTGCCGGATCGCAGCCGTTTCCATTAATATCAAATTTCGTATGGCCTTTGATGGTATAAAAAGTACCGCCAGGAGTGAATGAACAATAAGAATTCACCGTTACATTATTATATCCGTATGTAGCATTTTGGCTGATGATACTATTTATTTCTGAATCATCACAACAGATATAGCTTAAATTGGGGTTGTTTTGATAATTTCCAATCGTGAGTCTGCCGTTTTTTATGAACAGATTCTGTAAATTATTATTAGGAACATTGATTGAATTCAGGATAGTATTATGGCTTATATCAAGAGAAGTAAGTTGGTTGTTATTCAGAAAAAGCGTCTGTAGTAAAGGAACAGCCGAGAGATCAATGGTGGTGAGCTGGTTGTTGAACATTCTCAGATAATTTAAGATCGGACTTTGACTTAAATTGATGGCAGACAGATTATTGTAACTGGCTTCAAGTGATTTTAATTTAGGTGTATTCTGAAGATTGATTGATGTCAGCTGATTGCTTGAACATACCAGATCTTCAAGTTTCGTTAAGTTGCTGACATCGAGATTTGTAAGAGAGTTTCCGGAAATATTAAATCGATAGAGTTCTGACAGTGAACTTACATCAATATTGGATATTTCATTAAAACTACAGAGCAAAAATTTCATTGTTGTACTTCCTAAATAATTAATGGACTGAACTTTTCCTCCGGTACAGGTTAGGATATTCATTTTCGGAAGATTGGAAATGTCAAGATTAACAATGTTGGCATTTGATACATTAATATTTTCCAGTAATGGGCAGCCCGTAAAATTAGCCGCAGACATATTGGTGTTGTTTTCAAAGCTTACCAGTCTGATTTTCAGCATGCCGCTAATGTCAACAGACAGAATGTTTGGAGAATCTGATACATCCAGATATTCCAGATTGATAAATGATTTTACACCTTCTATGGAGGAAATCTGATAAGGGCTGGCATTTGAGCTGTAAATCTTAATGCTCCGGATATTGGCAGCTTCGGAAAGCTGTATTTCGCCATCATTATTGGTATCTATATTTACCCATTGTCCGGCAAGGTTCTGTGTAATTTCGTTGCTCGCATTTCCAGAAAGCAGATTAGTCTTAAAAACCGGATCCGGAATGTTGACAATCTGTGCTATGACAGATAAGTGTGCCAGAAATAGCACAAAAAAGTAGAGTTTTTTCATAGTTACGAGATATTTGTTTTTATAAATATATAAAAAATTATATTACGAAAAATAATTACTTTTTAGTTTTTAATTAATTATATAATGTTGTTTTTGTTGGTTTTAATTTAATTATATTCTTTTAATTAATTATTTGTGTTAATTTTATTTTAATTTTTTTCTTTGATTATTGAGTAAATACAGGATTTTGACGGGGTGAATAGGAGCGGGCTTTAGCCCGCTTGATGATAAGTCAATGTAATCGGCTTTAGCCAAAAACTGCTCTTCACGTGGAATGGTTTACAAACAGATTGATTTCCTACAAAAAAAGCTGTGAGATTCTCACAGCTTTTAAAGTATAATAAGGTCAATTATTTTTATGCTTTAATAAATTTAAGCGTCAGTGTTTTGTTTTTTGTAGAAACTTTGATGATGTAATTTCCTTTCGCCAGATCAGAAACATTCACAGCATTGTTTTTTACTCCGGTCGTATTCAAGATTCTTCCGGCTGCATCGTAAATTTCAGCTTTAATGATTTCATCCTTTGATTGGATATAAAGAATATCTTTTACAGGATTAGGATAAATATTGAAATCATTTTTGCTGGTATTCACTTCAGATGTTGCCAGTACGGTTTGTACTGAAGTGGTATACGTATTGGTGATGATAGGAGCGTTATAGTCAAAATAAATTCTGGCTGTATTGCTGAAGCTGTTTCCGGCTGCTAACGTAGATTTCGTCTTTATTTTGAATGAAATATAGCCATCGTTGTTGGCATCATCAAAAGGAAGCTGAATGTTTTCAAAAATAAATTCTGCCGTATTGGTTTCCGAAATTTTGGTAACAAAGCTATGACTTCCGCTTAATGGAATCAACGTAGACAAATCAAATTTGGATGTATCAATATCATCTTTTACAACAATATTTTTTGCATTGGCAGTACCGTTATTTTCGAATCTGATCAGATAATGAACATAATCTCCAACCTGAGCCTGTGCAATGGATACGCCTTCCAGACAGGTTTTATCATTCGGATCAAAAGAATTTACAACCGTCTGATTCAAGGTAAACGTGTTATCTGCAGGAGTTTCATCCGCAACCCCGTTGATCTGGGTTGTGTAGTGAAGCACATCACCCATATTTAATGAAGGGGTTTGCGTTGATGTATTCAAAGTAAACTTAGCTTTGATTTCTCTCGATTCAAAAGGAAGAAGATTCGTGAAATTCCAGTTTAAAACTCCCGTAGATTGAGAATTGGGAACTGTAGTTGCACTTACAAAATTCATCAGGTCATCATTGAAACTGAATACCACATTTCCTGACTGTGCTCCAGTTCCTTTATTTTTGAAAACAATTTTATAATCTGCATCAAACCCCGGAACAGCAATATCTGTCGGAATGATTACAATCTCAAGATCCGGATGATTGCCATTGGCTGTCATACAGAAATTCTGTGTTAGCGGACTTGTTTGCGCAGGAAAATTAGCAGTTAAACTTGTTGGCGAGATATTAAAATAAGTCGGATTTTCAAGAACCGGGCTGATGGTATGGGCTCCGGCTTGCACAGGAATTGAGTAATTTCCTGAACTGTTAGCTGTTATGCTTCCTGAAATACTTCCGCTGGTAATATTGAATTTTTGGAATGCCTTGTTGAGATCATTCACATCACAACCATTACTGTTACTGTCAAATTTTGTGTTTCCTGAGATCGTATAAAAAGCTCCACCCGGAGTAAACGAACAGTATGAATTCACAACACATGAAGTGGTAGAAGGCAGTAAAGCATTGACGTTGGAAATTTCGGAATCATCTGCACAGATATATACAAGATTGGGTGTGCTTGAAAAAGTAGAATTATTATTTTGTGTAAAGTTATTGATGCCGTTTTTAATAAACAACGACTTAAGATTAGGATTTACGTCACAGCCAAAAGTTTTCAAATCTGTATTCTGGGATAAATCGATACTTATAAACTTGTTGTAAGTACAATTCAGTGTTTCAAGTTTTGGAAAAGAACTGAAATTGAGTGTTATAAATTGATTACCCGCAATACTTAGAAATTTTAGATTAGGTGTATGACCTAAAGGCAGGGTTTGCAGCTTATTGGACGTTAAAGCCAGGTTGTTGAGATTCGTATTATTATTTAAAGATAGATTAGCAAGTTGACACTGCGTCATATCCACTTCATATAAATTGGTCAGCCCCGATAGATCAATGGACGGTATATTGCTGAAAAAGATATCCAGATCATATAACTGGCTGCAACCCTGAAGATTTACGGATGATAAAACATAGCATCTGCTGAGATCAAGTTTATACAAGGCTGTACTATTACTCAGGTCGATAGTCTGTAATAAAGGGAAACTATCAATATAAAGGTCCGTAAGATTGGTGAAACTTTTTATACCCGATATTGAAACTACATTATTAAAATTGGAGGAATAATTAGGCATATCATATAAATCAAAACGTAGTTTACTGATATTGGCAGCTTCAGATAATTGAATTTCGCCATCATGGTTGGTGTCAATAATCGTATTATTACCAATGAGGTCTTTGGCCAGATAAGGCATATTAGCGACTAGTAAGCTTTTAAAATTCGCATCAGGAATATTCACAATCTGTGCCTGAAATAAAGAAAGGATCATCATACAAATGATGGAGTAGATTTTTTTCATGGATTAATTTTATTAGTTTATTATTCTTTTCTTAGTGAAAAAGAACAAAAATAAACCATCGAAATCTAATCTCAATGGTTTAATTATAATTTGTTAAAGATTTTACTGTTTCTCTATCAGATTCAAAAATTCCTGTTCATCCAGAATTGTAATTGTACCGATATCCTGAGCCTTTTTAAGCTTGCTTCCTGCCTTTTCTCCAACCACTAGGAAGTTAAGGTTTTTAGATACAGCAGATATATTTTTTCCACCGTGCTTTTCTACCATTTCCTCAGCAGATTCTCTGGTAAACAAAGATAATTTTCCAGTGAAGAGGAATGTCTTTCCTTCCAGAACATTGGACAAAACTTCATTTGTACTTTCGCCCTTTTCAAGCTGTACACCGTAGGACTTTAATCTTTCAATCATCAGGATGTTTTCTGGATTGTTGAAGAATTCCACGATGCTTACAGCGATCTTAGCTCCAATATCTTCCACCTGGCAAAGCTCTTCCACAGTAGCAGCCTTCAGTTCATCAATCGTAGCAAAGTTTTTTACCAGCTTTTTAGCAACTGTTTCCCCAACGTGTTTTATTCCGATTCCGTAAAGAACCTTTTCAAACGGAATTTCTTTCGATTTTTCAATCCCTGAGATAATATTCTGTGCAGATTTCTCTGCCATTCTTTCCAGGGGAAGGATCTGTTCCTTCGTTAATGCATAAAAATCTGCGGGATTTTCAATTAATTTTTCCCTGTAAAGCTGTTCGATCGTTTCACTTCCCAGATTATCTATATTCAACGCCTTTCTGGAAACATAGTGGATCATTCTACCCACCACCTGAGGCGGACAGTGAAGTTCATTCGGACAGAAGTGGATGGCCTGATCAATGATTTTCACCAATTCAGTCCCACATTCAGGACAGTGTTTTATATATTCAATTTCCTTGCTTTCTGAAGTTCTTTTTTCTGTGTGTACGCCAACGATTTTAGGAATAATTTCACCACCTTTTTCTACATATACAAAGTCATGCTCATGCAGATCAAGCTTCTTAATAATATCCTCATTATGAAGAGAAGCTCTTTTAACGATGGTTCCCGCCAGTAAAACAGGTTTTAAATTAGCTACCGGAGTGATTGCTCCTGTTCTTCCCACCTGGTAAGACACACTCTGAAGTTCCGTTTCTACTTTTTCAGCTTTAAATTTATAAGCCATTGCCCATCGCGGAGATTTTGCGGTGTAGCCAAGCTGTCTCTGCTGCTGTAAAGAATTCACTTTAAGAACAATTCCGTCTATTTCAAAGGGAAGGTTGTGACGTTCCATATCCCAGAAACTGATAAATTCCTTCACCTCATCCAGCGTTTTGCAGAGTTTTGCCTGCTGAGACGTCTTAAAGCCCCAGCTTTGAGCTTTCTGAAGCAGTTCCCAGTGAGTTTCAGCAGGCGTTTCCTCAGAAATGTACTGGTATAATACAGAAGACAGGCTGCGTTTTCTCACTTCGCCGCTGTCTTGCATTTTTAAACTTCCGCTGGCTGTGTTTCTTGGATTCATAAAAGGATCCAGGCCTTCCTCTCCACGCAGTTTATTGATTTTGTCGAAGTTTTTTCTCGTCAGATAAATTTCACCTCTCATAAAAAAATGAGCAGGGAAATCACCTTTCAGCGTGAGCGGAATATCCGAAATTGTACGGACATTTGCCGTAATTTCGTCTCCCTGAAAACCATCGCCACGGGTGACGGCCTGAGCCAGTTTTCCGTTTTCATACAGAATAGAGATAGAAGCACCGTCATACTTTAGCTCTGCCACAAATTCCACCGGATCATTGATGGTTTTAATGATTCTTTTTTCCCAGTCTTCAAGATCATCAGAATCGTAAGAATTATCCAAAGAGTACATTCTGAATTTATGTTGAATGGTGGGGAACACCTTAGTGATTCCGCCTCCTACACGAACTGTAGGTGAGTTTTCATCATAAAATTCCGGGTGTTTTGCTTCCAGGTCCCGAAGCTCTTCCAGCAGCATATCAAACTCATAATCAGAGACTGTAGCCGCATCCAGAAGGTAATAATTTTCATTATGCTGATGGAGCTCTTTGCGTAGCTGTTCTATTTTTTGCTGTATGTTTTCAGACATTGCTTTCTATCTTTTGAGCAAAAATAGCTAAACTAATCTCACTAAAAAATAGCAGATTTAAATATTATACAAACATTAAATAGATGTAATATATATTAATCTGCTGATTATAAATATTTTAAAACACTTGTTTAGATTAATTTAACATAACGTTATGATTTAATTGAGAATTTGTTAAAACTCCCTTAAACAGACGATCCGGAAAGTCAAAATACCTTTGCACATCTGATTTGAAGAAGCCTGTATCATCAAAATATCTGATCATATAAAAATCATGCAGGTTCCTGAAGATTATAAAAATTAAACAAAAGGAAGAAATGAGAAAAGTAAAGATTGTACTAGGATTATTGTTTTTGGGATTTGGAACACTGGCTTATGCGCAGACCACGCAGGCTTCTATTGTAGGAAAAGTGACCGGGCTGGGCAGTGCTGCTCAGGAAAAAGTGAAAGTAACGATCGTGAACGAGTCTACAGGATTCAGGACGGAAACAGAGACTAACTCCAAGGGAGAATATATCTTTAAAGAAATTCCTCTTGGCGGACCTTACACGATTATTGTGAATGAAGAGAAGAAAGAAGGCTATAATGTCAATTTCGGAGATCAGGTGACGGTCAACATGAGCCTGGGAGGTGCAGAAAAGCAGATAGAAGAAGTAATTGTTACCGGAAACTTAAAAAACAAGATCGGAAACCTGGGTGCAGCTACTGCCATTTCAGCTAAAAATATCAGTATGCTGCCTGTGAACGGGCGAAATTTCACTAATCTTACGGAGCTGTCTCCGCTCAGTGGAAAGGGCGGAAACCTTTCTGGCCAGCTGGGATCTTCCACGAACTTTACCATCGATGGGATGACAGCAAAAAATCCTACTTCTGCAGGCTCTACCACCAGCCGAAGCGGTGCGCCATTTTCTATTTCAATAGAAGCTGTCCGTGAATTTAAAATCACCACCAACCAATACGATGTAACCTTGGGAAGAAGTGGTGGAGGAACGGTAAGTGCCGTTACCAAATCCGGAACCAATAAATTTTCAGGAAGTGCATGGGAATATTTAAGGACAAACTGGCTTTCCAGCCCTTATGATATCAGGGGGAACAAAAGAGAAAATGATTTCTCTACTTCTCAGTTTGGTTTTTCATTGGGAGGCCCCATTATTAAAAATAAATTACATTTCTTCGTAGCCTGGGATCACCAGCTGGATTCCAGACCTTTGATCATCGCAGATATCAAATCTACGGATGATGAGAAAAGATTTAATACAACAACGCAGACGCTGAATCAGTTCCTGGATATTGCAAGATCAAAATACGGGGTAGGAAATACACCACAGTTCGGAAGTTTTGATAAAGTAAGAAATTCAGATGCGGGATTTCTTCGTTTGGACTGGCAGATCAACGAAAAAAACTTATTGACGTTAAGAAATAATTTCACATACGATCTGAACAAAAACGGATTGGGGGATAATACCGCGATCAATTTCTTTGAATCTTTCGGGAATGATAAAAATCTTGATAACAGCTTACTCTTGACTTTAAGAACAAACGTTAAGCCGAATATCACAAATGAATTAAAAGCACAGTATTTATATACTTTCCAGGATAGCTACCAGAACAATGAGTTGGGGCATCCGGTTCCAAGAGCTGTTGTAGAAGGAGTTTCTTCAAGTGTTGGATCTACCAATATCCAGATTGGAGGACATCGTTTTGGCCAGGAGGGTTTCAGGAATAATGTAATCCAGATTGTAGATAACTTATACTACAACACAGATAAAATTAAATATACTTTTGGGGCAGATTTAATGTATACCAGATCAAAATCTATCTACGGAAGTGAGGTGAACGGAAGATTCCAGTTCCAGGGAATGACGAATTTTGACAATCTTACGCCTTACAGATTCTACAGAGAAGTACCTTTAATGGATGATCCGTCTGTAAAATCCAGTATCTGGAATGCAGGAATATATGGACAGATTCAGACCAAAATAGCAACAGGTCTTGATTTTATGGCAGGATTAAGATTAGATTATGGTGGATATCCGAAAGCTGAATTTAATCAAAAGCTTTTTGACGAAATGGGAATCAGTACAGATAACCAAATCAAATCCTTTGTTATTCAGCCGAGATTTCAGTTCGAATGGAATATCAACGAGAACAGTAAAGATTTCTTAAAATTTGGTGCAGGAATCTTCTCTTCTGATATCAATAATTATATGGTGATCAATAACCTTGTTTTTGATGGAAAACATTTGGCAACGGTAGATGTGAATCCCGCTACTGTTGGTCTGACTCCTGATTTTCCAGCATATAGAAATGACTATGGAACTGTGCCTACACTTTCACAGAATCAAATGCCTACCATCAATTATACAGGGAAAGATGCAAAAATTCCAATCGTTTATAAAGCCAATATCTCCTACAATCACTTCTTTAATGAAAGATTCAGAGCAGGAATTGCAGGATATATGGCGTTAGGAAGAAACAATTACTTCTATTACGACAGAAACATGAAAGTCAACCCAGCTTTCACTTTAGCTAATGAAGGAGGAAGAGGTGTATATGTGCCTGCTGGTACCATTATCAATAATGATAATAAAAGTGTGAGTATCGACTGGAAAGAAGGAAGAATCAATAAAAACTTTGGAAGAGTACTTGAGCTTGTAAGCGATGGTAAAGTCAACCAGTTTTCATTTGTGGTAGATACCAGCTACCGTTACTGGAAAGACGGAGAGATCACAGCAAGTTACACATGGTCTGATATTAAAGACAATACCTCATACAACGGCAACGTAGCAAATTCTGCCACACTTTCCACTCCGGTTCAGAGCGATCCGAGAGACCTGAGAATGAGCTATTCTGATAACCAGTTCAGGAATAAAATTGTGGTGTATGGTAACTCACCTACCATTGCTGGATTTACTTTGGGAGTACGATATTCAGGAATTGGGGGTACACGTTTCTCAGTTACGGCAGGTGGAAATGTCAACGGAGATTTCGTAGATTCAAATGACCTTGCGTATATCTTCCCGGAAATCATTACCCAGCCGCTTCTTAATGATCCTGAAGTAGGACAGGCATTGAAAGATTATGTAGAAAAATATAACAATGCAATTGCAGAGCGTAACGGGGGTAAAAACGGTTTCTTCGGAGTATGGGACGTTCGTGTCGCCAAAAAAATCAAATTTGACAAAATTGGTGCCTTTGAGCTTTCAGTAGATATTTTCAACTTAGCCAACCTTCTGAATAAAGAATGGGGAGTGAATAAATCTTACGGAAATGTAGCATTGTACAAAGTGACAAAATTCAACCAGGAGACAAAACAGTTTGAATACGTTAAAAATACCAGCGGTTTAGCCCCACTTTCCGGGAATCCTTACCAGATCCAGATTGGTGCTAAATATAGCTTTTAACATTTAAACACTATCTTTATCAAACGTTTTTAAGATTTTTATTTAATTAGCTAAATTGTATTATGAAAAAAATTATCTTAGGGTTAGCAGTTTTAAGCACAGTCGTAATGAAGGCACAAACCCAGATTATTGCACACAGAGGCTACTTCCAGGCACAGCCGCCTACCACGGAAAACTCTCTTCAATCCTTAGAGAACGCCCAGAAATTAAAGATATACGGATCGGAATTTGACGTAAGAATGACCAAAGATGGTGTTCTTGTGATCAATCATGACGAGCATCACGGACAAATGGAGATTTCCGAGACCTCTTTCAAAGATCTTGAAGCATTGAAGCTGTCTAACGGCGAAAAGTTTCCAACACTGAAAGATTATCTGAAACAGGGTAAAAAAGATTCCTCTTTAAAGCTGATCGTTGAGATCAAGCCTGCCAAGACTCCAGAACTGGAAAACGAGATTACCCGTAAAACCCTTAAAATGATCAAAGATATGAAGCTGGAAGGACAGACCGAATATATCTCCTTCAGCCTGAATATCTGTAAGCAGGTCAAAAAACTGGAGCCGACATTCAAAGTACAATACCTGAACGGTGAACTTTCTCCGGAACAGATCAAAAGCGAAGGACTTGACGGAATGGATTACCATTACAGCGTTTTCCAGAAAAATCCTACTTGGATTGCTGATGCAAAAGCTTTAGGCCTGATCACCAATTCTTGGACAGTGAATGATGCTGCGGTTTATCAGGAACTGAAAAATCAGGGAATTGGTTTTGTCACAACCAACATTCCGGATCAGTTAAAAAATAAATAACAGATTTGGTTTAAAAAAATAAAGCCGGATATTGAAAATCCACAACCTGTCTCTTTTTGGAGGCAGGTTTTTTTGTGTTGCCTTTTTTTAACGCAAAGATTTATAATAACAGCGTAAACTTAAGAATACAAAGAAGAAAATCAATCTTTGATTGATTCCATTAAGTGTGCGTAATATCCGGTAGCTTAATCAATGGCGTAGCCATCACCTTTGCTCACCTCAAAATAATGAGTACCGAAGTAAAACTTTGCGTCAAAAAATAAGGTGATTTCAGCAATAAATCAGAATACAGAATAGTTCTGATCCTAAGATCTAAGCAGTTGGTCTATATTTTCTCAGAGAAAGACAATAAAGTTACAGTAATGTAGATTTAAAACAGCATTAATAATACTTAATTATATAAGTATTTATTAATCAGTTATATATAATTATTATTAAAACTAAATTCATATTTTGTTTAATATTTTTTTAATAAATGTTAAAATTGTATTAAAGCCATGCTCGTAATGTCGCTTTAATTTTGCGCAAACAAAAAGGATATGCGTAAAGAGACCCAAAAACTGCTGGTTTTGTCGCTGCTAGGATTAGTAAGTGTCAATCTGGCAGCTCAGCAGAAAGTAAAAAAAGATACTGTTAAAGGCATTGATGAAGTAGTGGTAACTGCTCTTGGAATCAAAAGGCACGACAAAGCTTTAGGATATGTTGCAGAAAAAGTAGGCTCTGCAACATTTGAAGAAACCCAGAACAACAACTGGGCGCAGTCAATGGAAGGAAAAGTGGCCGGGCTTAAAGTGCAGACAGCAGGAGCCGGACCGCTGGGAACTTCCAGAATTACCCTCAGGGGAGAAAAATCCATTATGATGGATCACAACTATGCCCTGATCGTTGTAGACGGTGTTCCCATGGGAAATTCCACCACAGGTTCAGGCACATCCGCTTATGGAGCGGGTTCAGGCGGAGATGTTCCTATCGATATGGGGAACGGTCTTAATAGTATCAATCCTGATGACATTGAATCGGTAACCGTTCTGAAGGGAGCTTCTGCAGCTGCTTTATATGGTTCACGTGCTGCCAACGGAGCTTTAATGATCACCACAAAATCAGGGAAGACCAAAGACGGAAAGCTGAAGGTGACCTTCAATTCCTATTCAAGTTTCGATACCGTACTTAAATGGCCTGACTGGCAGTACGAATACGGTCAGGGAACTTTAGCTAAAAACTCTGCAGGCCAGTTTTACTATTCTTATGGCCTTTCTGCGGATGGCGTAAGCACTGGCGGAACAAGTAGTGCATTCGGACCCAAATTTGCCGGGCAATACTATTTTCAATACGATCCTACCGTACAGGGACAGAGTCTCGAGAGAAAGCTTTGGAGACCTTATGAAGATAATATCAAAGGCTTCTGGAGAACAGGCTCTACCTACTCAAACAGCATCTCAGTAGAAAGCTCAAATGATAAAACCAGCTTCAGGACCTCTCTTACCTACCTGAACAATGAATGGATGATGCCTAATACAGGCTTTGACAGGTTTAATTTTGCCCTGTCTTTTGCTCATCAGCTTACCAAAAAATTAAAGATATCAACCAAATTTGCATATAACACAACCAGCAGTGATAACCTGCCTGCTACAGGGTATAATAACCAGTCGATCTCATACTTCATGATTTTCCAGAATCCGAATGTAGATCTTAGCTGGTATCAGCCCATCTGGAAATATGGCCAGGAGCAGGTGGACCAGATCCATCCGTTCAGCTCTTATATAGACAATCCTTATCTTATCGCCTACGAAATGCTGAATGGGGTAAAGAAAAAAAATATCACAGGAAATATCACAGCTGATTATCAGTTCAATAATAATTTCAGTTTAATGCTCAGATCCGGCATTGAAATTCTGAATGAAAAGAGAACCACAAGAAGACCGTGGAGCTCTGCCAATTATTTAAAAGGGTATTACAGAGAACAGTTCATCAAAGATCATGAATACAATAACGATGTCTTGTTCTCCTATAAAAAAGATCTGAACAAATTCAGCCTTTCCGCCTCAGTCGGGGGAAGTATGCGTTACAATGAATATGTAATGAATGATTATCAGGCAATAGGTTTAAAGACGGCCGGAGAATACAGTCTTACCAATGCACTTTCAATTCCTGTAAAATATCCTGTTCCACGTGACAAGCAGGTAGAAAGTGTATACGGATTGTTTACCGCAGGATATGACAATAAGATTTTTGTGGATGTCACAGGAAGAAATGACTGGAGTTCCACACTTCCGAAGCAGAACAGATCTTTCTTCTATCCTTCAGTGAGTACCAGCTTTATTTTGTCAGATATTTTTAACCTGAAAAGTAACAGCCTGAATTTCTGGAAGCTTAGGGGTTCATGGGCTAAAGTGGGAATAGATAGTGATCCTTACCTGCTGGATAACTATTATACAGCGAGCAATATCACAGGAAGTGTAATCATTCCAACTGTTTTCAACAATCCTTCCCTGAAGCCCGAAAAAAACACCAATATTGAAGCCGGGATGGATTTCAGCCTTTTCAAAAGCAGGCTAAACATTAATTTCACAGCTTATCAGAACGTCAGCGAAAACCAGATCATTCCCGTATCCCTGCCTTACGAAAGTGGATTCTCCAAAAGAATTATCAATGCAGGAAAAATCCGTAACAGAGGGCTTGAACTTTCAATGGATGCCTATCCTGTAAAGACAAAGGATTTCTCATGGAAGATCGGTGGAAACTGGTCTGCCAACGAAAACAGAGTCATGACCATTCCCGAAGGATTTGACGGAATTGTTTCCAATGTAGGGGGCGTAGTTTTCTATAAAATGGAAGTTGGTGGCTCACTTGGAGATATGTACGGATACAAGCTGCTTCGTTCGCCTGACGGAAAAGTAGTTTACAGAGACGGATTGACGGAAATTCCTGCAGGAATAGAAAAAGTAGGAAATGCATTCCCGAAATGGAGAGCCGGGCTTCAGAATGATTTTAAAATTAAAAACTTTACCATAAGTTTTTCATTTGACGGACAGTACGGTGGTATAGCGTATTCCCAGTCCCATCATAAAATGTCTGAACAAGGGAAGCTTAAATCCACCCTTCCGGGAAGAGAAAATCCAGGCGGGACGATCGTGGGAGATGGTGTCGTTCAGAATCCTGACGGCAGCTACAGTCCAAATACGAAAGCGGTAACACTTTCTTCATACTATGGAGATTATTACAGAAGAGCAAATGTAGAAACCAACAGTTTCAGCACAGATTTTATCAAACTTAGAGACGCAAGAATATCCTATTCCTTCTCAAAAGATATTATACAGCCTCTCGGGCTTGAAGATGTCACGCTTGCTATTTTTGGAAAAAATCTCTGGATGTGGACCAAATTCCCAATGTTCGATCCTGAAGTCGCTACTCTGGATAATGCCACGATTACCCCGGGTGTTGAGATGGGTCAGCTTCCTACAGCCAGAACCGTTGGCTTCCAGTTAAATCTTAAATTCTAAATTTAAAAAAAATGAAAAAAATAATCATAAATCTGGCGTTGGCCGTTTCTGTTTTTACCCTTCATTCTTGTGACAGAACCTTTGAAGAGATTAATACCGATACCAGCAGAATAAAAGACCCGTCCGTAGGAAGCCTCCTGGCTCCTATCCAATATGAAATGGGAAGCTATGGCTATAACAGGGCAGATGACTTTACATTTGATATCATGCAGGATGCTCTGGATTTTCCCAACGAAGGAAATACATTCAGCAGATATTATTTTAATGAAAAAAGCGGGGCAGGCTATTGGGACAATTCCTACAAATGGCTGAAGCAGGTGAATGACCTTAGAAAATATGCCGCCAAAGAAGAAAATAATAACTATCTGGCTATATCCATGGTTCTGAATGCCTGGATTACAGCTAATCTTACAGATGCTTTTGGAGATGTTCCTTTTTCTGAAGCCGGAAGAATTGAAGAAGGTATTCTGAAACCTAAATACGATAAGCAGAAAGATATCTATATTCAGCTATTAAACGATTTAAAAACAGCGAATTCTCTTTTTGACGCTACAAAAGCACTTACAGAAACTGATCTTTTTTATAATGCCAATACCAACAGCCAGACTGGAATTTTGGGATGGAAAAAATTCTGTAATTCACTTTCTTTAAGACTTTTGACAAGAATTTTAAGCAGAAACGGTGAAATGAATGTGCACGAAAGAATTCAGGAGATCGTTAATAATCCCACACAATATCCTATTTTTCAAAATAATAATGACAGCGCTGTCCTATCCCTTTCCGGAATATCTCCGTATTTACCTCCAATAGCCCGTCCGCAGGATTTTACAACATCCAGAGCGGCCGGTGAATTCTTTGTGGAAACATTGAAAAATAACAATGATCCCAGACTGAGCATGTTCTTCACCAAAGCGAAAAATACAGCAGGTGCAGATCTGGGTTACAAAGGAGCTCCATCCGGATATACTTTAGGTACTATATTCGATTACCAGCCTTCTAATTTGAATCAAAATCTGGCAAAAGCACCGTTAAAAGTTTTGATCATGACCTATTCCGAAGTGCAGTTTATTTTAGCAGAGCTTGTTAATAGAGGAATTATTGCCGGAAGTCAGCAAACATTTTATGAAACAGGAGTGAAGTCCATCATTGAGCAATGGGGAGCTGTAGTTCCTGCCGGGTATTTCAATAATGATAAAGTGGCTTACGACGGCTCACTGCAGAGGATCATGCTTCAGAAATATATCTCCCTGTTTTTTGTAGACCATCAGCAGTGGTATGAATTCAGACGTACCAAACTTCCTGTACTTCCTAATAACGGAGGGCTGCAGAATGGAGGTGTGATGCCCGTAAGATTCATGTATCCAACTACGACAAAAGTGATGAATACTGACAATTATAATGCGGCAGTACAATCCATGGGTGGAGACAATATCAATGTGAAAATGTGGTGGAATAAGTAAATAAGATTGAATAAAGAATAAAGAATAAAGAATAAAGAATAAAGAATAAAGAATAAAGAATAAAGAATAAAGATATGAGTATCAGTATAAAACTTTTAATGCCTTGTGTATTGATTTCTGCGATGGCATTTTCCCAGGATTCAGTTTCGGGATATGTATTTGAAGACGGCAATAAAAATCAAAAGAAAGAAAACCGGGAGAAAGGAATAGAAAGCGTAGCGGTTTCCAATGGTGTTCAGGTTGTCCTTACAGATAAAAACGGAAGGTATAGCCTGCCGGTTCAGGAAGATCAGACAGTGTTTGTCATTAAACCTTCAGGATACCAGACTGCTGTGAACAACAATAACCTGCCGCAGTTTTATTACCATCATAAGCCAAAAGGCTCGCCTGCCGATTTTAAATATAAAGGATCAGCACCAACGGGAGAGCTTCCGAAAGAACTGAATTTCCCACTTTACAAAAAAGACGAAAGCAAAAATTTTGATATCCTTGTCTTTGGAGATCCGCAGCCTTACACAGAAAAAGAGCTTGATTATTTCAAAAGAGCCATCGTAAACGAAGTGAAAAGCACCAAAAAAAATGCAGTGCTAGGAATAAGTTTAGGAGATTTGGTAGGAGATAATCTGAGCCTTCAGAAGCCTTATGCTGATGTGATGAAGGAAATCGGCCTTCCGTGGTACAACGTAATGGGAAATCATGACATGAATTATGATGCCAAAGAAGACCGTTTCTCAGATGAAACCTTTGAATCCAATTTCGGGCCTGCCAATTATTCATTCAATTACGGAAATGTTCATTTCATTATTTTGGATGATATCCTTTATCCCGATCCAAGAGACGGAAAAGGCTATTGGGGAGGTTTCCGTGAAGACCAGCTGAAATTTGTTGAAAATGATTTGAAACTGGTTGATAAAAGCAAACTGATCGTTGTTTCCTTTCACATTCCTTTAGAGCATAAAAACGAAGACAATTTCAGAAATTCAGACCGCCAGAAATTATTTGATTACCTGACCCCTTTCCAGAATGCATTGATTTTATCGGCTCACACCCATATCCAGCAACAGATTTTCTACGGAAAACAGGCAGGCTGGAACGGTTCAAAAGACCTTCACGAATACAATGTAGGAACAACCTGCGGTGACTGGTGGTCAGGAACAACCGATGACATCGGTTTGCCGACTTCAACCATGAGAGACGGAACAGCAAAAGGATATTCTTTCATCAGTTTTAATGACAATCAATACAAAGTTAAATATAAAACCGCCGGAAAACCGGAAGATTACCAGATTCAGTTATATATTCCGAAAGCCATTCCTCATCCTTCAAAAACATCTGCAAAAATTCTGGCTAACTTCTTTATTGGAAGCAAGAAAGATAAGGTGGAGTACAGGATAGATAACGGGAACTGGGAGGAAATGGAATATGACGAAACGGTGGATCCCAACTTTGCCCTTTCAGTTTTCAAATGGGACTCTACACAGAAACTTTTCCCAGGCAGAAGACCCTCTAATCCTGAAATGTCAAAACATATCTGGACAGTAGGATTTCCTAAAAAGCTTGATTTAGGAAAACATAAGCTAGAGGTGAGAGCTTCAGATATGTACGGAAACCAGTTTACAGTTGCCGAGGAATTCGACGTTCAAAATCCGGTTCTTATCCCATAAATTTTCATTTTACTATACTTTCAAATTCAGAACCGGCTTTAACGTCGGTTTTGTTTTTTATTTTGCTCTCACAGCGTCGGATAATGTACACAGTAGACCATATAAGTTTTATGAAAAAACAAGATCTTTATTCTGAATAATATGCATATACATCTTTGAAAATCCGTGTAATCTGTGGTTAAAAAAAACGATCACAAAAGTCATAAAAGCTTTGATAATTAAGTTATTGGAGTTTAAATGTTTTGCGTAAAGAAGTTCACATATAACCTTAAAAGTTAGAAATTTTTCTCAATATCAAAAGATTTGCTTCATCTGCGAATCTGCGAGAGATAAAAATAAATCACAATGCATTTAATTAAGTGTCAAAATTTTTGTGGTTAAAAAGATTTTGTTATTTGACTTCGTTATTAAAATTCTATTAAATCCAGATTTCACAGGCCTTATAAAAATGTTCTTTCGTAAATTTGCATCAGAAACATTAGTATTATGAATATAAATGGAAAAAATGCCATCGTAACAGGTGGTGGAAGAGGGCTTGGAAAAGCGGTGGCCCTGGCACTGGCGAATGAAGGAGTAAATGTTGCTATTACCGGAAGAAATGAAGAAAATCTTAAAATGACGGTTGAAGAAATCAAAAGACTGGGAGTGAACTCAACCTATGCAGTTTTTTCTGTAGATAATGAAATTCAGGTAAAAGCTGGAATAGAATCTTTGGCAGAACAATTGGGCGGTATAGATATTCTGGTAAACAATGCTGGAATCGGAGACTTCGGAACGATCGAAGAAATGCCTTCAGAAACCTGGGAGCAGGTGATTAAAACCAACCTGTTCGGGGTATATTATGCTGCAAAAGCAGTTCATCCGTTTATGAAAGCTAGAGGAGAAGGTGACATCGTTAATGTAGCTTCTACAGCAGGTTTAAAAGGTGGTCCTAATATGTCTGCTTATGCTGCATCAAAGGCTGCGGTAGTATCTCTATCCCAATCGATGATGGCGGAATGGAGAAAGCAGAATATCCGTGTAATCACCCTGACACCAAGTACAATTGCTTCCGATATGAGCATTCAGGGAGGGCTTACCGACGGAAATCCGGATAAAGTCCTTCAGCCTGAGGATTTTGCAGAATGGGTAAGAGATATTTTAAAAATGAACAGACGCGCATTAATTGCCAACGCTTCAATCTTCTCTACCAACCCATAATCAGTGAGTTGCTGAATAACTTTCTTAACAATAAGAATATTCAATAGGAGCGGGCTTTAGCCCGCTTTTCATTTTTACGGAAACATTGGGCTTTAGCTTAAACAAGAAAATAATCATCAAAAAACGATGACTAACAACACTTCCATTTTTTTAACAGTGATAACATCCCTATTTTTGCATTAAATTACTTACGCACATGCAAAATTATTTAGAATTCAATTTCAAGATTACTCCATTACAGCCATGGAATGAGATATTAATGGCAGAGCTTATCGAAATAGGTTTTGACAGCTTTACAGAAGAAATCGACGGAATTTTAGGATATATTCAGAAAGAACTGTTTAAAGAAGAAGAACTTAAGGCACTTCCGCTTTTTGAAAACGAAAATGTACAGATCACTTATTCTTTTGAGGAAATGCCGAATATCAACTGGAATGAAGAGTGGGAAAAGAACTTTTCGCCAATCAATATTGATGATAAAGTCCTGATCAGGGCAGAATTCCATGAATCGGTACCGGGGATGCATGAAATTATCATCCAGCCTAAAATGTCTTTCGGAACAGGGCATCATCCAACAACTCACCTGATGATTCAGCAGATGATGGATATTGATTTCAATGGTAAAAAAGTACTTGATATGGGCTGTGGAACCTCAGTTTTGGCAATTTATGCAAAACAGATCGGTGCGGCAGATACAAAAGCTATCGACATTGATGAATGGTCTGTAGAAAATTCAAAAGAAAATGCTGCCAGAAACGGTGTTGAGCTTGATATTGAACTGGGAACCGCAGAAAACCTTGGAAAAGAGAATTATGATATCATTCTGGCTAATATCAACAGGAATATTCTGATCTCTGATATTCCGACCTATGTTTCAGTAATGAATGAAGGTGGAAAACTATTGCTTTCAGGATTATGTTTCTTCGATGTGGATGATATTCTTGAAGTTTGCAAAGAAAGCGGGCTTGAGCTTAAAAAGAAACTGCAGCGCGAAGAGTGGGTAAGCTTATTGCTGGAAAAATAATGAAACAAAATAATATGATGAAATCCCTACTAACAGTTTTATGCCTCTTGTTTCTCCAACTATTTTCGGCTCAGGATGAAAATATGACGTATGCGGACGGCATTTTTAGCTTTGAGGAAAATAAAATCCAGAAAATCTTTACAGACTGGACCAGAGTAAGAAAAGAGCCGGATGTAAAAGCCCAGATCACCGACTCTTTACTGGCCAACCAACAGGTGATGATTCTTAAAAAAGAAGATGCTATCCTGAAGTTAGGCGAAAGAGGGGCCAACTGGTATAAGGTTTCCTATCAGAAGGGAGATGCTGTTTCCGAAGGGTATATCTGGGGCGGAAATCTATGTGTGGGTTACCGTAATAAAAATGGCTATGACTTCCTTTTCGGACTGTCAAAAACAGTAGACCGGAAAAATAAAGAATACAATGAAACCATCAAACAGAATATTGCCGGAATAAAAGTCATAGAGGGAACTACTTTAATTGATGAGGTGTATTTTGATACCGGAAGAGGAGAAGAGTTAAGTTATGCCTCATTTACCATTGAAAGCAGTCATAAACTTCAGAATGTGGAACTGACCCTTAAAGCTCTGGTTTCCGGTGAAGCATGCGGTATTGCAAGTTATAATCAGTATGTACTTTTCAGAGATAAAAAACTGGTTGCCCTGCCTCAGCTGATGAATGTAGGGGATGCCGATGTGTATTACCATTCTGAAGAATACATTTTTCCCAATGATAAAGGAGGTATTCCTGATGCCTTTATCTTTAAGATGGAAGAAATGGAAAGAGACGATAAAGACAGGGAAAAGAAAAAACGTTCCTCTAAAACATATCTTTGGAACGGAAATTCTTATAAACTCAAATAAATTGATACTATTCCCAATAGCATTTGCTAAATGTATTCTACTGGTTTAGTACTCTTTTAAATAAAAACTCACAATTTATATTGTGAGTTTTTTATAAATAAGACTGAAAACATCAGTCTCTTTTAAAATCTAATCAAGCTTTTAATCTAACGGAATGAAACGATTGCAGATTAATGATGAGTTACAATGGTGGGTGAATTACCCTCAGACTCCGGCCCTTGTTCAAGGGATACAAATTTTCCGTCTTTGAAAGTTAAAATATTGGTTATTGAACTGTTCCCCATATTGAAGTTTTCTTTGTAAAATAAAGATTCTTCCATTTCTCCGGTCTGTTTATTTTCGGTAAATGCAGATTTATAGGGTTTTCCAAATTTTGATATAACCTGTTCCTTGGTCATTCCAATACTTAATGATTCGGAAGTGAATTTACTCCTTGATGAACAAGAAGTTAAAAATGCTGAAATCAGAATTACATACACTGTTTGAGTTAAAAAGATTCGCATATTTTTTTATTAAAAATAGTAAAAAGTATTAGCTTATACTAGTACAATTTAATCTTTAGGGAAATTTGAAATAAAGGAATGACGGATTTCTATAACGAATATACAGATGGAATTTGCAAAATAGCTATGAAGTAACTATCAGCAATTGGAAAGTTTATGCCTGGACAAACAAAATGAACTTTTTTGGATGTATAATAATTGTTAGATTTGGATACTGGATTTGATATGTAAATCCATAGACTGTTAGAAAGAAGAAAAGGACAACAAAATTGCGAAATGACTGACATATTTGAAAATTACCTATCATCAACAGGAGAACTGTCAGCTGAGGAAATTAGCTTTTCTGCACAGTTTTTCAAACCGATCCGCTTAAAGAAAGGTGATTTTTTTATTCGTGAGGATGAATCCTGCCGTTATATTGGGTTTATCGCTAGTGGCGCTGTAAAAGCATACGCTACCGACAAAGAAGGAAAGGAAAATATAACCTGTTTCAAGTTTGAAAATGAATTTGTCACCTCGTTTCCGGAGTTTGTCACGCAGAAAAAATCCAGGAGGAGTATCAGGGCTATAGAAGATAGCATAATCTATAGAATAAGCTACCCGGACTATCATTATCTCCTTGGTCAGGTAACCGCTTGGAACGGAGTTATAAAATCGGTGATGGAGCAGGAATATAAACAGAAAGAAAGTTATCTGCTGAATTACAATAACAGGTCGGCTGTGGATAAATACCGTTTTGTTCTGTCTGGCGAACCGATCCTCGTTCAGCGTGTAGCTACACAGGATCTGGCATCCTATCTGGGCATCACACAGCGATCGCTTACACGTGCAAAGGGACAAATACATAGACTCAACGTTTTATAGGACAAATGTCCTTATGCAGGCCTGATCACTGATGTAGATTTGTGCAAAAAAAATATGCTACATCAAATTGCTCCCGAAGTGTTCCAGATTTCACTGATGCCACGAAACAGCATCAATTGCTATATTATCGAAGGTGTATTGGTAGACTCCGGAATACGGAGTTCATACACCACAGTAAAGAAAGCTCTCCAGAAAATCTCCGTTTATCAACATATACTGACACATGCGCATGCTGACCACCAAGGCTGTAGCGACCAGATATGTGATGAGTTCGCGATACCCTTACTTTGTCATCCCGACGAAGTTTTTAGGACCGAAACAGGTATGGTAACCAACGACTATCCAGCTCCACAACACTGGATAGCAAAGCTTCAGCAAAAATACTGGGCGGGTCAGGGACATAAAGTCGAGCGAACCATTGTTGAAAATGATAGGATCGGCAACTTTCAGGTAATAGAGACACCCGGACACTCGCCAGGTCACATTTCTTTATTCCGGGAGCGAGACGGTGTACTGATAATCGGTGATGTGGCGACAAATATGAACTTGCTTACAACAGCGACCGGTCTGAGGCTTCCGCCAAACATATTCACTTCAGATCAGCAGAGCAACATCAGATCACTCCAGAAGTTAGCAGAACTGAAACCTGACGTTATCTGCTTCGGTCATGGACCGGTCATGCGAAATACAAATCGGAAGTTTGAGCAATTTGTGGCTAAATGCAGTGCAGCTGTCAGAATATAGATATTGCTAAATGTGCTAATACTAAAGTTTGGAACACCGGTTGTTATGTATAAAAAGGACAATTATTAAATAGTTTCTCTTTAAGTGAACTTGGAAGGACGACTATTATTAAACCGGTCAAGATTGGATTGAATTTTGATATTTAAATATTTGATTATCATTTTATTGTAAATTATGTGGACGGCTCAATCCTTAGGATTGAGATCTTTGGAAAGGATAAAAAGATAGAAATAACATGTTCAGAATGTGGACGGTGGTTTTATGGTGAATTGTTATAAATTGGAGATTCAGAATTATAAATCATACCCTTTAAACATTGAAAAAATGACAAATATTTTGATTAAAGATTTAATTCAGCAATTGAAAGATATTGAAAATGCTGACTTGTGGATTGACGAAAACTTCGAAAAAAAGCTTTTACAGGTTGATGAACAAACGGCTTTTGAACGCCCCATTCCGGATATACACAGTGTTGCGGAAATTATCTCACATTTAACGGAATGGCGTAAAGAGGCTTTTAGCAGACTTAAAGGAAATCCAAGAGGTCTTGAAATGACGGATGCCGCTAATTGGCGAAGTAATGAGGATCTCAAAGTAAAGGGCTGGGAAAATCTGTTAAAGGAATTTTATACCAGCCAGCAACAGATTATATCATTTCTGGAAGAAAAAGATGACGACTATCTGTATAGTCCTTATCTATTTGCCCAACCGTCTTTCCCGCATAATTTCCAGTATCTGGTAACAGGGCTTATCCACCACGATTTTTACCATCTCGGACAAATCGGTATTACCATTAAATTTTTAAAAAAGTAATTTCATGTTTACTCTTTATACCGGATAGTTAACGAACCTGATTAATATGCCTTTTTTATGATGATGCTGATCTCACCGTTTCGCTCAATATAGATGACTTTGACCTGGTTTAGATCATCAGTCATCGCTCTTTTTCTCAGTTCCTGCATAATATCTTCTTTATGCAGCTGTGCCCTTTCCATATTGGCCTGTATAAACTTACCGTCCTGAAATACCATAATTTTATCTCCCTCAATCAGATGAATGAAGCGGCTGCTTTTCCCTTTATACCAGCTGAAAAATCTATGTAATAGGACAATTGCTGTACATGTTATGGTAACTGGAATAAAAGGGGAGGCTCCCACTACTGCACGGCTCAGAATGGCACCCAACAGCATTACAATAATGTTATCGAGAGGTGATCCGATACCGAATGACCGCCTGCCTGAAATACGGATCAGGATTAGAGCGAGTACAAAAACCGCAACACCACGACATGACATTTGGAGCGTATTTAATGATGTTCCGTTTCCCCAGAGTTCTATTAAAGAATCCATAAGTTTCATTTTAAACAAAAATATAAAATCCGTCAGAATCTGAATGGCTGTAAGGAAAATTCGATCTGAAAATGACTTTTGTGCGATTAATAGCAAAAAACTTTGATCACGTAAAGGATTGTATTGAGAAAAATAATTTCTGCATAGCTGTACATCCAATAAGAACTGTAAATACAGGCTGGTTTTTTATCTTTATGATCCCAATCATGATCTTCATCAGGAAGTCTTCCTAGATTTGTATATGATTAATGCAAGCATAATTCCATCTACAATGCTATTAGCCTCTCGTAACCGGGAGGCTTTTTTATGAACTGCGTGTAGTAGTGGTTGATATTTCAATCATTTTAAACTTAAAATAAACTAAAGTGTTTATAGTGTTTCAATCAGCTTTTCTGACTAAATTTCTAAAAAGTTTAAAAGGCTTATTAATAGTAAACTCTGCCCTTAATGATTTTAATGAGGTTTTCACTTTCCATTCTCTTAAAAGTCCTGATGACGGTTTCAATTCTTAAACCCGTTAAAAAAGCAAGTTCTTTTCTGGTGTAGGGTATTTTATAGGAATAGCGTTCTGTATTTTGGCTGCCTTTTAGATTGTTGAGTACTGTAAGTAATTGGTGGGTAGCATCTTCTGATGTTAAGCTATTTAAAAAAATACAGCTGTAGTATGATCTTTCTGCTAGATAGTGGAGGAATTTCATTTGAATTTCAAAATCTGAGGCTAGCAATTTTAAAAGTTTGGAGTGCTCTAATCTAAATATAGTACAGTCCTCCATTAAAACAGCATTAACGGGATATTTATATTTAGAGAATAAAAAAATCTCACCAATAGAATCGCCCTCTTCATGAATACTCTGAATAAACTCCTTTTTTTTAGTCTGAAAATTGGTAAGCTTTATTTTACCTGTTTTAATCTGAAAATAATATACGGGAGCATTATCCTCTTCAAAGAGCAGCTGAGATTTTTGTAATTGAATAATATCTGCTCCAAAAGTAATGAGCAAGTCTTCTTGTATGACCATAACTCCTAATTAAAAACTTTCACATAGCTTGATTGTGAATATTTATTACAAATATATTAATTTAATATTTCTTTGAATGTGATTCAGATCAAAAAGGCTTTTAAATTATATTTCATGTAGGCTTTTCATACTTCATAGAATTGCTGAAATAGTGGTAGCTGATCAGTATAATCGCCATTTGTTTTTTCGGGAATAAGATAATAAAGATACTATTTTTTTTATATGTATCTTTAAATTATTGAAAACCAGGTGATAACTTGTAATGGCATTGTAAGAATCCTATGTTTTTAAAAGGTTTAAAATATGACCTATGTCATAATATATGCTTTGCTGATAGGCTACCTTTGAAATATATCATTTAAGAAAAATATGAATGCAATACTTGGGCAAGTTGTGAGATCTATAGTTTTGAATTTGAAATTTCCTTATAAAGCAAGCATCTTGTAAATCTTTAGCCATATACAATGGCAGACGGAAGGAAGATTTTTGCTTTTGAGCCTCAAAAAAACAAGCGTTTGTTCATACTATAATACGTTTGAAAACTAAGAGGCAGATAAATTCAAAACTTTATACCATATCAGTCTTCTACACAACAAAGCAAACATTAAAAATTACATTATGTCTATCCAAAAAAGTCTTTTGCATTCAGTACAGGCAATTGAAGAGCAGTATACTGCTGGTGATTATATATTTCGTGAAGAGGCTATACCGCAGTTTTATTATCAAATTGTGACGGGTGAAGTAAAGCTTAACAGTTATAAGGAAGACGGAAAAGAATTTATACAGGAAATTCTTTCAGATAATTCTTGCTTCGGAGAATCAATGCTTATTCTGGGAAAGCCATATACTGTAAATGCGGTTGCACTTACAAAGTGCAGTGTCTTAAAAATAGGAAGAGATCAGTTCTTCCGGTTACTACAGGACAATCCTGCTGTTTTTCTGGATATGTATACGACTCTGTCGGAAAGAACCTCTGAAAAACTGGTGTTGATGCAGAAAATTTCAGGTCAAAATGCTGAAGAGCGATTACTGGAGCTGATGAACCAAATGAAAGAGGCCAAAGAAAATAAAGATAAATACTCATTCGAAATCCCCTATACCAGACAGCAGCTGGCTTCACTTACAGGACTTTCTCTGGAAACCACAATCAGGGTAATAAAGAGAATGGAGAAAAATGAAATTCTTGTAATAAAGAACGGAAAGATATTCTATTAATATTCTTATATAGCTGATTCAATATATAATGTCAACTAAAAGTTAAAAGTAGATCTTGCGGTTTTTAATTTTTAGCACTTTGTCTGCTTCCATTTTTTTTACAGTTCTTATCACTGTTTCAACTCGCAGTCCGGTTATGGATGCTAACTGTTTTCTTGTAAGAGGAAGCTCATAAGAATAAGGACTCTGATTCTCACTCAAACTCTTAAAATAGGCTAGAATACCTTTAATTCTTACATTGGAATATTTAGAGGCATTATTCTGCATCAGAATAAACTTTTGATAAAGCCGCTCCGCAATAAACTGGCGGACATCTAATGCAGCCTGATGATGATCATCTAAAAGCTGTAGAAAATCAGTTTTAGGAACCATTATAATGCTGCATTCCGAAATGGCTATGGCGTTTACCGGATATGTTTCTTTAATGAAAGATAACAGCTCGCAGACACTTTGTCCGTCTGATAAGATGCTTTGAATGAGTTCTTTACCTTCTTCGTTGGTGTGGCTCAGCTTTACGGTGCCGGTAATGATCTGATAGTAGAACTTAGGTAGATCTCCTTCTTCAAAAATAACATCAGATGGACCGTAAGTTTCAGTAAATCCACCGTATTGAGACAGTAAATCAATATCAATAAGCATAGCAAATTATTAAGCTATGGCATCGTCCGGTTACGTTACAAACGATACCATAAGGTTTTTTAAGTATTTTGTTTTCATTATCAGATTTTTTTTATGAGGTGATTCCGGTAGTCATATTCACATCAGCTCTTTCCCGAATAAAAAGGAAAAAAGATTCTGGAACTGGTGTACATACATACAATTTATATTATTTCCGTAAAGCTTCAGTCCCGTCATAGAATGCATATCACGGAGATCAATATCATATTTTAAAAACTCCTGACCTCTTTCAAATCGTACAATATACTGTGAATCGTAGGTTTTAATAAAGCCAAATTTTATAAGCCACGATTCGTCTATTTTCAAAGGTTTTATCAACTTGGCAGGTACGCATAAACAGTTTTCCGAATTTTTTATTTTAACCCAGTATTCTTCATCTTCATGCTGGAATACCTCCGTAAGCGAATATACCTGGTTTTTATATCTAACGAGATTCTGTATTTTTAACTCTGTGATTTTCATGATATCGGTGATTTTGGTTGTACTCCATTAAGCTCATTGTCGCCTGGCAGATGAACCCAGGGTATGGGAAAAAGCAAATATTTGTATAGATGCAGAAAAGGTTCACCACTCTTACCCCGGCGATACATATCAAATTTATAAAGATTGTTATTTACACCCATATGATTCAGATCATATATGTGTTTAATTGGTTGTATTTTAACATGTTAGTATGTTTTTTTTAATTGATGTGGGCAGGTTGTAATATGTTTGTGATCTCACTCATAAACAGAGGTAAAGTAAATGGATAATTTTGACTGTATGATTGATATCTGCAATCATTATTTATTCAAACCAAATTATATTGATATGAAAAATTCATTGCTATTTATGCTTGGTATATCTGTATGTATGCTCAGCTGTAAAAAACAAAACATTGAGAACGAGACACGGGCTGACTCCACAGTAAACCCCGACACTTTTGACTCAGCAAATGTGGCTCCTGCCACACCTTCAAATTCGCCAACAGATACAGCCGCTTACCGAACCGGCCCAGATACATTGCAACAATCGAAAAAACAGAACGATTCCATAACACGCTAACACTTTTTTTAGACTCCATATATTCTTGGCCTTCCTGTTTTCAGGGAGGCTTCTTTTATGAATTATTGATTATAAGCAGGCTGTGTATAAAATTCATGATTAATATTTAAATCTAATGCTTATTGGTGTGATCCCTTCTGAATTGCAGAAAAGGTTTCTAACAATAGAGAACTGTGAATAGTAATTTATGATACAAGTCATAATTTTATTAGTACTACCATTATAAACTGTAAATGATGCATTATAATTTATTATTAATAGTTTAAATATATTTTTTAAGAAATATAAATAGTATTTTATAATAATATGATAAAATTTTATTTTTATGATATCAATCATAAAATGTTCATTATCAGTCTTCATACTTTTGTAGTACACACACCACAAAATTTAATATTATGAAGTCATTCGTATTAATAGCCTTAATTTTAGGCTGCTCTGCTATGAGTTGTAAGAAGGAGGCTCAGCCTCAACCGAGATCTATTGACAGTATCAATACCGGAGACAGTATGGTTACCGGTACAGCACAGGTGACACCGGATTCCGGTGATACTACGCTTCCTATGGACAGTACAGCTTACGATGTAGATTCTATTAAAAATAGTAAGTAACCTCACTGTAAGCTACTTTTCCACCCACAGAATCAAACTCTGGAGATTTCTATACTGATCATTTCCATTGTATTTCACTGGAACCTTTTACGCTATATAAAACCCTAAATTTTTATTATGGGAGAATCGTCATTATTTAATCAGACGGGTATTCAGATAACATTATTACTGATGTTGATCGTTATTATTGCCGTGCTGGTGGTTCTTATTTTCAAGTTTTTATCCATTTATGCAAGGATATTAAGGCATAGGGAGCTTCTGGAAGTTCAGAAAAAGATTGAAAATATGTCCGCAGAGGAGCTTAAAGAATACGAACAGAAAGAAAGAGAATTTAATTTTCAGCCTGAAGAAAACCAGCTTTCGGGCAGTCTGCCACCTTCTGATGAAAAGGGAATTATTCAGAATATCAATTCTGTCGAAGAATTGCGGGTATTTCCAACGAAAAGAAGGACATCATCATTTTTACAATATATAAGCCCGGAGCTCAGCAGACTTATTCTTTACTTTTTAGGAACCGCCATCCTGTGGCTGATCATAGGGACAACTTTTGGGCTTTATGCCGGTATCAAATACGTTGCACCTGATGTTGAGCATACCAGCTGGCTGAGCTTTGGCAGATTGAGGCCAGCCCATACCAATGCTGTATTTTGGGGATGGGCATCTTTAGCCATGGTGGGGCTTTCATACTATGTTGTGACAAGAGTAAGTAACGTTGAAAATTACAATATCAGGCAGGGTTATATTTCTTTAATTCTGATCAATATTGCAGTGCTGGCCGGAACGATATCTTTATTGGCCGGAGTCAATAACGGAGGTGGCGAATACAGGGAATATATATGGCCTATTATGATTACGTTCGGAGCAGGGGTGGCACTTTCCTCACATAATCTGTTTAAGCCTGTTGTCAAAAGAATTGTTAAAGAAATCTATATCTCAAACTGGTATATTATTTCGGGATTTATGTTTATTGTTATTGTCATTATAGTAGGCTATATCCCTATATGGCAGGACGGAGTAGGAGAAACAATTACCCAGGGATATTATATGCATCAGGCGATTGGAATGTGGTTTATGATGATTAACCTCGGGCTTATGTATTACTTTTTGCCACAGCAGCTTAATAAACCCATTTATTCCTACAGCCTGGGTGCCCTGGCTTTCTGGACCCACATATTATTTTATACCCTGATCGGAACCCATCATTTTATTTTCAGTGCTATTCCCTGGAGGCTGCAGACCACAGCAATTGTTGCCAGCGTCGGCATGCTGATTCCGGTGGCAGCAGGAACTACTAATTTTCTTTTGACATTTAGAGGTGCATGGTACCAGCTTAAAAATAGCTATACCCTTCCTTTTTATTTCATGGCGATTATTTTTTATTTTACCGGATCTTTTCAGGGTACCGTAGAAGCTTTCAGATATACCAACCTGCTCTGGCATTTTACAGATTTTACAGTTTCCCATTCTCACCTCACCATGTATGGGATTATCACTTTTATGCTTTGGGCGTTTTCATATACCTTAATTCCTCGTCTCACTGGCAATGAGCCACCGAAACTGCTGGTAGGCATACATTTTTGGCTGGCTTTAATCGGTTTACTTTTTTATGTAATAGCATTAATGATTGGCGGAACACAGACAGGGTTGATGTGGATGAAGAAAAAGCCGTTCATAGATGGCGTTATCAATATGTTTCCTTTCTGGCTGTGGAGAGCAATAGGGGGAACTATGATGTGGGTGTCCCATCTTATTTTTGCATACAATTTTTACAGAATGGTTACCAAAGACAGCAATGTGAGGATTCCGCAGACCCCTGCTGAAATACTGGCAGCAAAGAGGCAGCATAGCCGTACAGAGTTTAACCCTTAAAAAGAAAATTATGATACTGCTAAATAACCATAAAATACTTTTCGGCTCGGCACTTTGTCTCTTTATATTTCTTACACTTTATATAGCGGTTCTTCCTGCTCTTGATAACCAAAGGATTAATAAGCCTTTACCCCGGCAGGCAAAAATACTGACAAAAGAGCAAAGAGCTGGTAAAATGGTATATATTGAAAATGGATGTGTGGCATGCCATACCCAGCAGGTAAGAAATGTTGAGATGGATAATGTTTTTGGCAAAAGGCCGAGTATTCCTGCTGATTTTGCTGTCAACAGAAGAACGGATTTCTGGAGAAATACAGCCAATCTGATGGGAACACAGAGAGCCGGTCCCGATCTTACCAGTGTAGGAGAGCGGCAGCCAAGTGCTGAATGGCATCTGATTCATCTTTACCAGCCAAGAGCTGCTGTAGAAGCGTCCATAATGCCTTCCTATGAATTTCTTTTTATAGAAAGAGATTACCTGCAGCCTGGTGATGTTGAAGTTAAAGTACCGGAGAAATTTATTAAAAATAAAAGAAAGAAAATAGTAGCTACACAAAAGGCTCTTCAGCTGGTGGCCTATCTGAAATCACTTAAACAGACCGATTACACCGATAAATCTATTGTTCCGCCATTTCTTTACAAGCAGGTAAAAAAAGAGGGTGGGGGAGCTGCCGGTTCATCCAATCTTCCTGATGGAGGAGAGCTTTTTACCGCAAACTGTGCTTCCTGCCATCAGGCAAACGGAGAAGGAGTTCCCGGGGCATTTCCTCCGCTGAAAGGCAGCCCGGTAGTGACAGGTGGTGATCTGGAACTCTATGTAACAATTATTATGAAAGGATATGATCCGAGGCCTGAATTCGCGACAATGCCGCCGGTGGGGACCAATGCCAATTTTACCGCTGAAGATGTTACCGCTATCATGAACCATGAAAGAACGAGCTGGGGAAATAATGCGAAAAAAGTGACCCTGGAAGAAGTAAAAGTAATCTATGATAAAATAAAGCAACAATGAAAAAATTAATAGTAAATGCACTGAATGTAATTTTGATTTTATGGAGTAGCTATGCATTGGCATGTGATGCATGCCAGCTGCGTCAGCCCGAAATTACTAAGGATCTCACACATGGGGCCGGTCCAGAGAGCAACTGGGATTGGTTTATTGTAGGGATTGTTATCCTGATAACGGTTTTAGCTTTTATATTTTCAGTTAAATATCTGGTAAAACCGGGTGAAAAAGATGAAAAACATATTAAGTATTCGGTTTTCTCAGATGAAAATATCACGTTATGACAAAAGACAGAAGTAAAGTGTTTCTCTTTATAGATAGTGATCCGCATCCTATTGCAGAGCTGGAAACTCCTATTGTTTTCGATCTGGATACCCAAAAGCTTCCCGATGGTGACCATGTTCTGAAAATTGTCAGCCGGTCTCCATCAGGAAAAGAGGGAATTAAAAAAATAAATTTTACCATTTCCAACGGTCCTGCTATTAAAATTGAAGGTCTTAAAAATAAAGATGTCGTAGATGGGACATTATCATTAATGATTAATGCTTATGATAAAGGAAACCAGAAAAGTTTCCTCATCACCGGTAGTGAGACTCCGCAAACGATACCTTTCTGGATATGGGTTATTATTATTCTGTTTGCAGGATGGGCTGCTTATTATGAAATAACGAGCTCAGCGGTGCAATAGAAGTCAGTTACCTTAAAGACTGACATTAAACGAAATAAAATATATAAATTAAAAAATTATGGTTATTAATGAAAAATTTTTGCTTTCAGCAGGTGCTGAAGTAAAAGAATATAATTCCGGTGATATTATTTTTCATGACGGAGCAACTCCTCATTATTATTATCAGATTATCAAGGGTAAAGTAAAACTCAATAATTATAATAAAGAAGGAAAAGAACTTATCCAGAAAATAATCACAGAAGGAGAAAGTATAGGTGAGTCCCTCCTGTTCATTGGTAAACCATATCCTATGGATGCTGTTGCTTTGGAGCCCTGTTCAATTATAAAATTATGCCGGAATAACTTTTTCAGTATGCTCAATGTATATCCTCAGTTATATCTTGATCTCTGCAAAGAATTATCAGATTGCCTTTATTATCAGTATATTATGCTTCAATCCAACTCATCACAGAACCCTTCAGAGAGGATAATGGGTGTATTGGATTATCTTAAAGCCTCAAAAAAGGATCAGGCTCCATTTTCTTTTAAAATACCATTTACCAGACAGCAGCTGGCAAGCCTTACAGGGCTGTGTGTTGAAACAGCCATCAGGGTTATTAAAGATATGGAAAGGAAAAAAGTAGTAATGATTAAGGATAGGAAAATTTATTTTTAGGATGCCGCTTTAAGCAGGTTCCGGAAAAGTATGCTGTCAAAAGGAAAAGGAGACAGTGAAGCATACGTATTAATGATTGTTAATTTTATGCTAAAAGGGAATTATATGATCTGTATCATATTTTAATTAATATCTTTTATTTAATTTTATTATTAATTATTTATCATAATTAATTTATTTTAAAGAATATTTCAAATACACACCAAAAATAATATTATGAAGCCTATTACATTATTCCCATATTATGCAGATGTTTTTGTCGTCACAGGTAGATATTTATCTCATTGGCCTACAGAAGATATCATATTCCGACAATTCTCAGACGTTGCAGATTCACACCTAAACCGGGATCTCCGGAGCAGCACTTCATGCCATTGCAGCTGAAGTTACTGATGCAATTTTAACAGCAGATTATCTTCCGACAAAGTAATGAATTCGTAATTGCGAATTTAAAAATGCTGTAAAATCATATTTCAACCACACCAATTTAATAAAATTCTGATAATGGATGATTCCTGATGAAGCATTTTATACATTTTATCCAACTAATAAATTTTTACTAAGAGAATGTTTAAAATTTATTAACAGTAAAAAAAAATTATGGTTATTAACGAAGAAATTTTAAGCTCAGCTGGCGCTGGGTTAAAAAAATACAACCCTGAAGAAACTATTTTTCACGAAGGAGATACCCCATTATATTATTATCAAATAGTAAATGGTGAAGTCAAACTGAATAATTGTAACGCAGAAGGAAAAGAATTTATACAGAATATTTTAGTTGACGGACAAAGTTTTGGAGAGTCATTGCTATTTGGTGATAAACTATATCCAATGAATGCTGTTGCTATTTCTCCGTGCACTATTCTTAAATTATGTAAAGAAGATTTCTTAAGCATGATGAAAGAGCATCCTCACCTGTTTTTTGATTTTTGTAAGGTGCTGGCAGACAGACTTTACTATAAGTACATTATGCTTCAGAAAAATTCTCTGGAAAGTCCTGAGGAAAGGCTTATTGGCGTCATGGATTATCTGAAAAGCTCTCAAAAAAAACAATGTATATTCTCTTTCCAGATACCCCTTACCAGGCAGCAACTGGCCAGCCTTACAGGAATTCGTGTAGAAACTGCGATTAAAACCATTAAACGTATGGAGAAACAAAAAATTGTGAAAATCATAAACAGAAAAATTTTATACTAATAGGTGTCAATATGATGCCAGTCATAAAAGACCGGATGATCCTGTTGTAAATTTGGCCTAACAATCTGATTAAAGATCTACAGTCTTCCTTTTATGGAAGTTACATAAGCTGTTCAGCTTAATGAAAATTATCACCAAAAAAACCAAACCATTGCTTTTCTGATACTAGTTAAGATTGGCAATACATCACTTATATATTAATTTTTAAAACATTTAGTTATGAACACTAGAAATTCAAGCAATCGTAGCTCAAGAAGTAATTCTTCAAACAGTGAAAGATCTACTTTAGAAGAAGTTTATCAATTAGGTTATGACCATGGTTATAACGATGCATCTGAAGATGAAGATTATGACGATGATTTCTCTGATTATGAGGATTATTATGATGACTATGATAATAGTTATGATGATGACGATGAAGACTATGATGAAGACTATGATGATGACGAAGACTACGATGATGATGAAGACTATGATGACGACGACGATAATAGGGGAAGAAACTCTGGTGGCAGAGGAGGTTCCCGTGGTGGTAACCAGCAAAGAGACAGTCAGGGAAGATTCACTTCAGGAGGAAGAGGAGGATCCAGATCCGGTTCAGGCTCCAGATCTGGCTCATCAGGAAGAGGAAGGTCTTCTTCAGGTTCCGGAAATGGAACTTCGAGAAGAGGTTTTGCTTCCATGAGTAAGGCAGAACGTACGAGGATTGCCCGTATGGGAGGTGAAGCTTCGCACGGTGGCGGAAGATCTTCTAACTCAAATTCAGGAAGATCAGGCTCCAATAGCGGATCAAGAGGCTCAGGCTCAAGATCCGGAAATAACGGTAATTCAGGTTCAGGCCGTGGATCCAGCTCAGGAAATGGAACTTCAAGAAGAGGTTTTGCATCAATGAGTAAAGCAGAGCGTACCAGAATTGCCCGTATGGGAGGTCAGGCCTCTCATGGTGGCGGAAGACGTAATAATTCATAATTTTTTCAGATTACCTCTTTATACTTTTTAAAGAGGTAATCTTTTAACTCAATTCAAACATCACATCATATCATGGCAACAAAAACAACAGAAAATAGCAATACAACTGCATCTGCTTCAGCTTCAGGAGCTGCATCAACAGCAGATAAAAAAATGAAGGCAGATAATGCTTCGGTAAACAAAGGAGAAATGGAAAACTCTTCCCTGCATAAATTTTTTGTAAGTGCTCTTAAAGACATTTATTTCGCTGAAAATGCCATTATAGAGGCTTTGGAGAAAATGCAGCAAGCAGCAACAACAGAAGAACTCAAAGATGCTTTTGAGGACCATCAGCTTCAGACCAAAAAACACGTGAGCCGCCTTGAGAAAGTCTTCAGACTGATCGATGAGGAGCCTGAGAAAAAGGAATGTGAAGCTATAAAAGGAATTATAAAAGAAGGAGAAGAAATTATAAAATCTACCGAGGAAGGATCTATGACCAGAGATGCAGCCCTGATTATTGCTGCACAGAAAGTGGAGCATTATGAAATTGCTACCTATGGAGGCCTTGCCCAGCTGGCTATTACCATGGGGCATGATAAAGCTGCAGATCTGCTTGAAAAAACACTTCAGGAAGAAGAAGATACAGATTATAATCTTACCGAAATTGCAGAAACATTTATCAATTTTGATGCAGAACAGGAAGATTAGATTCCATTAATTCATCATGCCATATAGGCCATGGCGGTCTATATGGCATCTTTAACCATGAAGTAAGATATGAATCAACAGGAATTTATAAAAGTACTGCGGTCCGGACATTTCAGCAAGATTGAGAATACAGGAGAGTGGATTGAAGAGGAAGCTTTAATTTATGCCAAGGAAATTAAAATAAACATCTTTTTATTGTTTATTTTCTTAAACACTCCGAAAACGGAAAATATTCAGGCTTTAATTGCTGAATTCGACGATTTCAGCAGTATCGGAAAAGGGGAACCATTGCGGACTATGTTCTACCTGCAGATGAATGAAAATAAAGATTTCCATTGCCTTGAGAAACTCATAGGAACCTCCAAACTTTAATTTATTTTACAGAGAAATTCACAGTTCATTAGTGCTATACTTTGCTACGATAAATTACAGTCATCATAAAATTTACGATTGAGGATGTAGAATATGCGATCCTGTAACAGAAAAATAGATCTGTTCCGCAATCTGAATAAACGTTAGTAACGGCTCTTCCTCCAGGACCTAATGATACTGATTTTTAATGCTCTGATGAATGGTAAGGATAAAATAATTTTAGATTCAAAAATAAACTTACTGTAGCAATAACCAATCTGTCAACGGACGATATGGCCGCCCACAGTATGGGGAGAAATACAAAAAACTATAACTGAAAGTAATTGATGAGAAGGCTTCAATTAAAGAATAAATATGTTTTAATCACTGGTGCAGACAGTGGTATCGGTAAAGCTGTAGCGCTGCTTTTTGCTGAAGAAGGAGCCCATATTGCTATTATTTATCACCATGAAGATCAGGATGCGGAAAAAACGAAAAATGAAATATTAGCGTTGAGCAGAAAGTGCATTATTTTCCCGGGAGATATTAATGATGATGAATTCTGTGAAGATATAGTTAAAAAAGTCATTGCCAAATTCGGAAAAATAGATGTTCTGGTGAATAATGCCGGCGTACAGTTTCCCTCTGACAACATTGAAAGGCTGGAAGAAAAAAGTATCAGGAAAACATTTGATTCCAATATTATCGGGATGATTTTGCTGACAAAAGTTGTTTTTCCATACCTGAAGAAGGGCGCAAGCATCATTAATACAACCTCTGCAGTCGCCTATCTGGGGCATGAAGAGCTTTTAGATTATTCGGCAACCAAAGGAGCAATCGTTTCTTTTACCAGATCTCTGGCCCTTCAGGCAAAACCGAAAGGTATCCGTGTCAACGCTGTGGCTCCGGGACCTGTAGCAACACCCCTTACTGAAAAAACTTTTGGAGAAAAAGAAGAAGATATGAGCAAACCTCCTTTTGAAAGAAATGCCAGCCCGGAAGAAATAGCTGACAGCTTTTTGTTTCTGGCAGGCAGCGGATCTGCTCAGATAACAGGACAGGTTCTTCATCCAAACGGAGGACTTATAGTCAATGGATAATAAATATAACATTATTAAGAAGTAGTATGAAAACAATTATTTTATTAGCAATATGCGCAGTGAGTCTTACAGCCTGCCGTTGTGATTTACCTGATGATGAAGACACAAAGAAAAGCGAAACCAAAACAGTGAGTGATACCTTAAAAATCAAATAATATGAACAGGGATGGAGCCAGAAAAAGCATATGGCAGGAAGAGATCAAAAAGTTTTCTCCAGGCCAGACCCTGGAAGAATGGTATGATGTTGCCATCGTCGGGGCTGGTATTACAGGCATGTCTACTGCGGTAAGACTGCAGAAAGAGGGACAGAAGTGTATTGTTCTTGAAGCTTCCAACATAGGCTTTGGAACAACCGGGGGAACAACCGCTCACTTGAATGATTTCTTTGATACAACCTATGCCCAGGCGATTAAGGATTTTGGCCTGCATAACGCCAAGCTCCTGAAATATGTAGGAATAGAAGCAAAAAATATCATCCGCAACAATATCCGCGAATTTAATATTTCCTGTGATTTTCAAAGTAAGCCGGGCTATCTGTTTGCTTTAGATGATGAACAGGAAAAAAGACTGGATGCTATTCTCAAAGGAGCCTTACAGGTAGGACATCCGATGGTGCAAACCGCTGATACTCCTTTTCCTTTTGCCTTTAAAAAAGCTGCTGTTATTCCTGATCAGGCACAATTTCATCCCATAAAATATATCAGAAGTCTCGCAGAAGCCTTTATTCGCCTTGGTGGTGTTCTGGTGGAAGACTGTTTATGTGAGAGCCATGATGAGAATGGAGACTTTGTCGTATTACAATCTACAATAGGAAACATTACTGCAAAGTCTGTTATTTATGCTACCCATATTCCACCGGGTATTAATATGCTTCATTTTATGAATGCTCCGTACCGCAGTTATGCTATTGCTTTCAGGCTGAAGGGTGATTATCATCCCAAAGAGCTGGGCTATGACCTGGCTGAGCCTTATCACTATTACAGAACACAGCAGATTAATGGTGAAGACCTGCTGATCGCCGGAGGTGAAGACCACAAAACAGGGCATGCCGATGATACCGGTGAATGTTTTTCAAGACTGGAGAATTACGTAAGAGAACATTTTGACGTTGATACAGCAGTTTATAGTTGGTCCAGCCAATACTACGAGCCTGTGGATGGTCTTCCTTATATCGGAGTATTGCCCGGCAGCAAAGGAAAAGTATATACCGCGACAGGATTTCGCGGGAATGGGATGATCTTCGGGACGATTACATCGCAAATTCTTGGCGATTTAATTTTAAAAGGCTCCAATAAGTATAAGGACCTTTTCAATCCTGAAAGAATAAGGCCAATAACAGGTTTTGCCAATTTTGTAAAAGAGCAGACCACTGTAGTTTTAGATTTTGTGAAGGATAAAGTATTTGCAGAAAAAGTGAATTCGCTGGCCGAACTTTCTGAAGGAGAAGCAAAAGTGGCGAAGTATGAAGGAGAGTCTTATGCCGTCTATAAAGAAAAAGGAGGGAAATTACATCTTCTTAAAAGTACATGTCCGCATGCAAAATGTGAAGTCCGCTGGAACAGCGCAGAAATAAGCTGGGACTGCCCGTGTCATGGATCAAGATTTAATGTGAACGGTAAAATGCTTACCGGTCCTACAGTCAAAAATCTTCAGAGGATCGAGCTGTAAAATCTTAGAGCTAAAGCCAGTGAATACGGCAATGGCAACCCAAAGAATATGAAAAAAAAGCATATCATACCTTTTCTGCAGGGACTGTATTTTATAATAACAGGGATCTGGCCGCTTATTCATATTGAAAGTTTTCTGTACATAACCGGTTATAAAACTGATATATGGCTTGTGAAAACCGTAGGTATATTGATTTTACCATATAGTATCTTGTGTTTTTATGCAATATTTAATACTAAAAGAAATACTGCAATTGCTACAGTTAATATCATGTGTTGTTTGGGATTGGCAGGGGTAGATCTCTATTATTACCTTAAAAATGTCATCAGTTGGGTTTATCTGATTGATTTTGCTTTGGAAATGATATTTTCTATATACTGGATTTTTTACCTGCCGTATTTTAAAAGATCCATATAAGTTTTTGATGCAATTCTAACAATACCAGAAAATATGAAAATCAAAGAAATTCCAGGAATTCCACAGCAGAGAAAAGGTGGTTTTCATAATACAGAAAGTATAAAGAAATTTGATGATTCTGAAATGGCTGTTCAGGAGTTTATCATACTTAAAAACAGGCTCTATTCAGTGAATGAATGGAAAGATTTTTGCGGGGACGGCTTCGCAGGTTTTAAGCTTTATGATTCATCAGGGAACCATGTCGACCGTATTCCGGTGAAAGGGGATTCTATAAGGATTGATATTCCGGGGCCGGGCACGCTGGAGGCCGGTTTTGACTGGGTTAAAATTACAGATATCAGTGATCGGCATACAAAAGAAGATGAATTTGAAAATATATCGATTACCTGCAGTCCTTCAAAAGAACCGGATAATTCCAGTAAGAATAAGTATACCGCCCATTTTTATTCCTCCGGTGCCACTTCAACATTCATGATTTCGAGAGGAAATACTTATATCAAAGCTGCAGTTTATGGAAGGAACGAAACAGCTAATCTGGATGCTAATTTTTTGGATTCCATAAGAAATCTGGTGATTGCTCTGGGAGGAATGATAGGGGTTTCCAAAATTCAGTGGAAGAGACTTACCGATGCTCTGTTAGATTTTTAAAAATAAAAGTGTTCTTATGAAAAATAATTTTTTTGACAGATTCGCAGATAAGGCTGTTTGCTTTACAGGAAGTGCCTCAGCCTTTATTATTGCTGCCTTGCTGGTTGTTATCTGGGCAGCCACCGGGCCTTTATTCAATTTTTCTGAACCATGGCAGATTGTCATTAATACCGGGACCACCATCATCACTTTTCTAATGGTTTTTTTAATTCAGAAAGCACAAAATAAAAATTCCAAAGCTATTCAGATTAAATTAAACGAATTGATTAAAGCACATGAAAAAGCAAATAACCGTCTGGTAGATATAGAAGATCTGACAGAAGATGAACTGGATAAGATTCATAAGCTTTATGAAAAAAATGGTCGTTTCAGGAAAAAACGGGATCAAAAACAACCTCATCCCAGCGATCAGGCCTGTAATTACCGATACAAATAAAACATAATCTTAACTGAAAACTAGACGACAATATGAATGGAGTTATTATTCAATTTTTTCATTGGTATCATGAAGGAAATCTCTGGAATGAATTCACAGAAAAATGCAGCTATCTGAAAAGCCTGGGATTTACTGCAGTGTGGTTCCCGCCCGCCACAAAGTGCGTATTGGGAAAAGAGGGTAGAGGATATGATGTTTATGACTCTTATGATCTTGGAGAATTTCACCAGAAAGGAGGCATTCCGACACGGTATGGTACTAAAAAAGAATATCTGCATGCCATTGAAAAAGCCCACGAAGTTGGAATGTCTGTGTATGCCGATATAGTCATGAATCACCGGATGGGAGGAGATGAAATGGAACTTATTACGGTACATCAGGTAAAGGAAGAGAACCGAAATGAACAGATTGGTGAACCTTTCACCGCAAATGCTTTTACTAAATTTACTTTTCCGGGAAGGAATGGGAAATATTCACAATTCATATGGGATTATACTTGTTTTAACGGAATAGATAGTATTCAGAAAGACAACACAGAGCAGAAAGGAATTTTTAGGATCCATAATCAATATGGCAAAGATTGGAACCAGACCGTAAGCAGGGAATTTGGAAATTATGATTACCTGATGGGAGCCAATGTAGAGTATCGCAATCCTTATGTTGTCAGTGAAATGAAAAACTGGATCAAATGGTACCTGGAAACCACCCATGCAGATGGGCTGCGTTTGGATGCCGTAAAGCATATTTCTGTTGATTTCCTGCAGGAATGGATCACCTATGTAAAAACAGAACTGAAGCCGGATTGTTATATATTAGGAGAATTCTGGAAAGACGAAGCAGAAAAAATATCTCATTTTTCGGATCAGATAAAAGAAATGATTTCCTGTTTTGATGTACCTCTGCATTACAATTTTTTTACAGCGTCAGAAAAAGGAAAGGATTATGATCTCAGCCAGATTTTAAAGGGCAGCTTTCTTGAAAAAAAACCTGTTTTTTCCGTTTCATTTGTAGAAAACCACGATACGCAGCAATTACAGTCTTTGGAATCAACAGTACAGGATTGGTTCAAGCCGTTGGCTTATGCTGTTATTTTACTCATGGAAGAAGCTTATCCCTGTGTATTCTATCCCGATCTTTTCGGTGCTCAGTATACGGATATAAAAGATAATAAACAGGTGGAAATTATAATGCCAAAGGTGGAAATTCTCCCTAAGCTCCTTGAAGCCCGTCAGAAATTTGCCTATGGAGAGCAGATCAACTATTTTGACCATCCCAATTGTATTGCCTGGGTGAGAAAAGGAGACTCCAGCCATGCAGGCTGTGTGGTGATCATATCTAACAGTGAAACGGGCTATAAAGACATTGATCTGGGAAAAGAAAATGCGAATTCCGTATACAAAGATTTTATGGAACAAAGAGACGGCGAAATCAAAACGGATGAAAACGGAAAAGCCAGATTTACAGTCAATTCCCAATCTGTAAGTGTGTGGATTAAGATATAACGTTAGTGCTGCAAATTTAATTGTATTGCTATATAGTAAAAGCCACTCTTCAACAAGGTGGCTTTTACTATTCAGATGTAAATGTTAATTAAGGCTGGCCGCTTCCTCCTGCAGCCCCATAAATCTGTCCGGTGGCAAAGCTTGCATCATTGGCTGCAAGCTGAACGAATATAGAGGCGAGCTCAGCCGGCTGCCCGGGTCTTCCCAACGGGGTATCACCACCAAACTTTTCAATCTTTTCCTGGGTTTGACCACCACTGATCTGCAAAGCGGTCCAAATTGGTCCCGGGGCAACACCATTCACCCGGATTCCTTTTGGTCCCAGCTGTTTAGCCAACGATTTCACATAATTTGTGGTTGCAGCTTTTGTTTGTGCATAATCATACAGGTCAGCAGATGGATCGTAAGCCTGTACCGAAGATAAACCAATAATAGAAGAGCCTGGTTTCAAGTGAGGTAAAGCCGCTTTAATAATCCAAAAGGGTGCATAAAGATTGGTTTTCATCGTTCTTTCAAATTCTTCCGTGCTGATGTCAAGAATAGATTCATGGGTTTTCTGATGTCCTGCATTATTAACCAGAATATCCAATCCTCCTAATTGCTGTACAGCCTGTGATACCAGCTTATTACAAAATGACTCTTCCCGTAAATCTCCGGGAATGGCTACCGCTTTTCGTCCCGCTTTTTTAATCAATTCGATAACCTGGGTGGCATCCGGCTCTTCTTCCGGGAGATAATTAATGGCCACATCTGCTCCTTCTCTCGCATAGGCAATTGCTGCAGCACGGCCGATTCCTGAATCTCCTCCTGTAATTAATGCCTTTCTGCCGGTCAGTCTTCCAGATCCTATATAACTTTCTTCACCATGGTCAGGTACAGGGGTCATTTTTCCTGCCAAGCCGGGAAAGGGCTGAAACTGTCTTTTGAATGGAGGTTTAGGATACTTTGTTGTAGGATCTGTAAGGTCCGGTCCCGTAGTACTTTTAATATTTTTTTGAGTCTGGGCAAAAGATCCCGGGGCGACAGCTGCTACAGCAATCGTTGCTGCTATTTTACCTATAGCATTTCTTCGTGTGATTTCCTTTTCCATACTATTAAGATTTAGTGAATGATATTTTAAAATTTAATTTTCTTTCTTTTTATATTCTTCAATTTTTTTAAACTGATGGTAGGATTCCTTCAGCTTCTGCAATTGTTCTGAAACAATTTTTTTACTTTTTTCACAGAGATCCCCACTGTCAAGGGCTGCCTGATAAGCTTCTATCGCAGCTCTTTCTCCAAATACCACGTTCTCAAGGGTAGATTCTTCGATAGTACCTAGCGTAAATGAGTTTTTGATATCAATCCATGTTCTGTGGACTGCTCCTGCAAGTGAAGCTGAATCTTTAGGATCTCCATTTTTTTCAATGATCAGATTCATCAGCTCATTTTTCATGATTTTTGACTGAGAGATCATCCGGTCATATTCAGCTTTGATATCAGGATACATTTCCCATATTTTTCCTTCCACTTTTTCAAATCCTTCTATTCTGTCGTTCGTGATTTGCAGCAAATCATTAAGTACGGATACGGTTTGTTCTGTTTTCATAATATAATTTTTTGTAATGGTTTTATTTTGCTGTTATTAATTAAGATTGATTCCGGCAAATCCGCCACCAACAATAACGATATGCTTTTTCATGTTAATTAATATTGATAATTGTTCTATTATCCACTCACATAGCATTTAAAATATATTAATGAGTGCGATTGATGAGCTTTTCTAACCTCCGAAAAAGTAAAATTTTCTGCTATTCTTTTTTCGAGGTAGTCAATATTTAAAATTAATAAACGCTTAGAACTTATTTTATAATTTGGATCATATCCTATTAGCTTTTTTAGAAAGATTTAAAATCAAAACTTACATTAAATTGTCCTAATGGTGTCATAAAGTGAACTTGGCAGGATTATCCTTGAACTCTTTGGTTGCTGCTCTTAATTGGATTTTAAAGGTATTTTGTAACTGTTAAAGAAAAACAGAGATTCTGTTACAACTTCCCCTAATCTGGCTACTTCAGTTGTGTTCATAGTTCTGAACTTTGTTATAGAAAATTAAAAAGGATGAACATTATTAAAATATTGACAGCAGCAGGACTTGTAGGTTGGTATTCACAAGCAGTAGAATTTGGTTTTCTTACGTTCTCACACCAGAAATCCGTAGTTGAAAAAACAAGCTGGGGCGAACCGGATTAGAGATATCCACCCTACAATGACAAAAAATGCACTGGTTGAAAAAGATAATGTAATCTTATGAGCAGTGATGAATTTTAAAACAAAGAATATGCAAACAATATTAGGAGCTAACGGCCAGATCGGCGAAGAACTGGCAAGAGAGCTGAAAAGGAATTTTACATCGGATATTCGAATTGTCAGCAGAAAGGCAAAAAAGATTAATGATACAGACGACGTATTTTCAGCCGATCTGTCAATTCGTGAAAAAGCAATTGAAGCCGTAAAAGGTAGTGAAATTGCTTATTTTACGCTAGGTCTTCCAATCAGCTCAGCATTATGGGAAGAGCAGTTTCCGCTTATTCTTCGCAATGTGATTGATGCCTGTAAAATTAATGGAACAAAACTCGTATTTTTTGATAATACCTATATGTATCCGCAGGATGATCGTGTATTGACAGAAGAAACAGCCTTTGCCCCGATGGGCAGAAAAGGAAGAGTGAGAAGTAAGATGGCAGAAATGGTGCTGGAAGAAATTAAATCAGGAAAACTTGAAGCGGTTATCTGTCGTGCTCCCGAATTTTATGGACCCGGCAAAACGCAAAGCATCACCAATACACTGCTTTTTAGTAATATCAAAGCAGGTAAAAAGCTTAAAGTACCCTTGAGTGCGAGTAAGAAAAGAAGCTTGATATGGACCCCTGACGCAAGTCGGGCAACCGCACTGATCGGGAATACGCCCGATGCATATGGTCAAACCTGGCATCTTCCTGTTGACAAAAGCCATCCCACCTATAAAGAGTTTATCCGAATTGCTTCAGGAATTTACAGCAGAGATCTGAAATATGCTGTTGTTCCTAAGTTAATGTTCAAAATAGGCTCGTTTTTCAACAAAAGTGTAAAGGAATTGCTGGAACTTCTTCCAAGATATGAACATGACAATATATTTGATGATTCAAAATTCAGAAAAAGATTCCCTGAATTTCAGGTTACAACCTATAAACAAGGCATCCGTATCATAAAAGATGAACAGCTTGCAGTCAAAAATAAATCAGTAAATTAGTGATGGATAAATCTGAGAATAAACATATGAAAACTCCAGAGAAAGTCACATCAATAAGCGCGCTTCATCAGTTTTTAAGGCTGAAAAAGCCTACGAACCCACTGATAAGCGTGTTCAATTTCGATGAGGTGAAACTGGTGCCGGAAACTATCCTAAGTGCTATAACAACCGACTTTTACGTCATTGCTTTAAAGAAAGACTGTGCCGGTGGAAAATGCAGGTATGGCCAACAGTATTATGATTTTGATGAAGGAATTATTTATTTTATTGCGCCCAATCAGGTTCTTCAGTTTGAAGATGTTCTTTTGAATGGAGTAAAAGGATTTGTTTTGGTGGTGCACCCTGATTTTCTGCACGGATATGGATTGGCATCTCATATCAAAGAATACGGCTATTTTTCGTATAGTGCTAATGAGGCACTGCACCTTTCTGAAAAGGAAGAAAAATCTATTGTGGATATCATAGCTAATGTGGAGCAGGAAGTAGCTGGCAATATGGATTCTTTCACACAGGATCTATTGATTTCAAATCTTGATCTCTTATTGAAATATTGTGACCGTTATTATAACCGCCAGTTTTTGACCAGGAAAAAAGCCAATAGTGACCTCCTTTCAAAGTTGGAAGCCCTGCTGGACGATTATTTCAAAAATGAAAAATTAATACTTAACGGTATTCCAACTGTTCACTCGATTGCCGATCAGTTGCATCTTACTGCGAATTACCTGAGCGATATGTTGCGAATCCAAACAGGACAGACGACCCAGCAGCATATCCAGAGACGATTAATAGAAAAGGCAAAAGAAATGTTGTCCACCACAGAATTATCAGTTTCAGAAATTGCCTATCATCTGGGATTTGAACATCCTCAATCCTTTCACCGTCTGTTTAGAAACCGAACCTCGGTTTCACCTTTAGAATTCAGAGCATCATTCAATTAATTTAAGCCCCATCTCCGAGTAAAAATTCAGAGATTCGGTTACAAATTCCCTTAATTGAGTTACCCGTGTTCAACGGTTTCTTATCAATTTTGTTATACTAAAAGAAATACTATGAGCGTGTTGAAAATTTTAATTATTGTGACTAATGTAGGAATGTATGCAAGTGGCAATCTTGAAACTGGCTTATGGCTGAGCGAGCTTACCCATATCTATCATGCTACTAAAGAGAAAGGCTATGAGGTTACTATTGCAAGTCCTCGGGGAGGCAATGTTCCGGTAGATCCCGAAAGCCTCAAACACTTTACCCTTGATAAAATCTCTGAGAGATATTGGAATGACAGCAATTTCCGGCAATTGCTTAAAAATAGTCATCGATTATCTGACCTGATGCAGGAAGAATATGATTTGGTCTATTTAGCAGGTGGCCATGGTAGAAATGGCTAAAGTAGTAGTCAGAGAACTCGAAAAACGATAACATCATAGCGTTCTAATAAAGTTTTGTTCTTAATTCATTAATCATAAATATTTTAAATTATGGCAAACTGTGGAAGCATAAGAACATTGTGCGTGTAATTCAAAAAGAAAAGGATAAAATTGATAATCTTCTTTTATTTCGTCTTTTTACCTTTTATATACGCTTTTTTATAAAATGAATTCATTTGTAGGATTTATTTTTGTAGCAGCAATCAAATGAGTTAAATATACTCATGATTGGGGACATAAGAGATTCTAGATATTTTTTTTATCATTTGTGTATAAACTGCATCGGTATAGATGCAGTTTTTTTGGCTGTATGTGGCAATGTTAGCGGAATTTCTATAGCAAATTTTATTATTTGAAATATAAGCACGCTTTAGTAGCATTTTGTAGGTTTATTATAATTTCAAAAAAGAAATAAAAATTGTATAAATATATTACTGCTTTAACCGTTTCATTTATATAAAAATATACTAATGGAAGCATTTCTAATTGAGCCATTTCTCAATGCCGATAATGGTATTTCTTATATCAACACTAAAAGCATATCAGAGTTGTTGTTACTACGGCCTACGGAACTATTTCAGCCACATAGAACCGAATTTAATGTCGTTTATCTTTTCGAAGAAGGCGGGGGAAAGCATACAATAGATTTTAACACAATTGATATAGAACAAAAGTGTATGCTTTTTGTTACTCAAAATCAAGTTACCCAGTTCCATGAACTTAGTCATTTCAAGGGTAAGGTATTGATTTTTACTGAAGATTTTTTTTGCAGAAATAATCTATTTCAGACCCAATTTTTTGGACAAACGGTGTTATTTAATGATCCATTGAACTTGCCTTATTTTAATGTAGGGGAAAGATTTGATGAGATTTCCTCGTTGTTTGGATTTATAAGTGATGAGCTCAACAGGCCCTATTACGAAGCACAACCCACCATCTTAAATAACTATCTGTTTAATATCCTTCTAATCGGAGAAAGCTTATCGGAATATAGAAATAGCGAACTCGCTGTTTCCAAGAACAGGCTTTTACTGTCAAAATTCAAGTCTATGGTTAATAGAAATATCCATCAAAGATATACCCTAGAATTTTATGTAGAAAACTTAAATGTAACTTTGAGAACACTTCAAATTGCTTTTCTAGAGGAAGAAAACCAAACACCAAAACAATGGTTGATAAACAGAATGATTCTGGAGATCAAAAGGAACCTTTGTTACCATGAAAAAAGTATAAGTGAAATTGCATACAAGTTAGGCTTTAAAGAGGTAACTAATTTTACTAAGTTTTTTAAATCCAAGACAGGTTTCACTCCATCGCAATTTAGATCCCTTTCATCCAAAAAATAATTCATGATACACTTTACATCAATTAACTTAGAAGACTTTAAAATGTATTAATAGTTAACTAAATTATTAAGCTAATTTAGTGTAACATAATTTCAGCGGAATTTTCTGATAGCGTACAATGGACTTAATTTTCTTGAGGAAATTGTCTTCGATATTTTTGAAATAAAGTAAGCCACACCATCTATTAGGTGTGGCTAAAACACAAATGATGAAAAAAAATTATTTTAAAAAAGGTAATTATATACTATTTTACATTAGTATTTCTTAGGGAAGACTTGTTTAATCATTTTATCAAACTCAGTCTTAACATGTACATCATCTGCTTTAATTAAAGCGGTATCATTGATGTGCATTATTTTGTCTACATCTACTTTTAGATCAGGGTGATTATCTTTTATATCCTGAACATCGAAGTATTCAATATTATTTATCATAATACTTTTCACTTTTTGTCTTTTTAATTGTTCGTTTAACATTTTGTTATCAAATATTAATTATGTAATTTTAAAAAGTGGGAAGGTTTGTTATCGAAATCGTGAGCATGATCCTTCACGGGGTAAGTTTGTTCGGTTACTGAGGCAGTTGCCCTTTAACCCTCGATCGAAATCTTTAATACCCTTCCCATTTTATGCTGCTAAATCAATGTACTTTGTTCGTACATTTGAATTAGATAACAAATATCTGAATTTTTCTTGGTCTGATACCTTTTTCAAGTTAAATCTGTACACAAATTCATCGACATACTTTTGAAGATGTTTCTTTGATACATGATTATACATTCCTGAAACACTTTTTTTCAAGATATTCCAACTACCTTCGATATTATTCGTATGAATAGAACCATCTTGCAAACTCACATACTCTTTCTTAGAGTGATCTATGATTTTATGATCGTAATATTTGTTTAAACCTGTATATCCTAACCATTCATCAGAGATCAAAGTTGTTGTTTCAGGATTTACATATCTACATATCAATGGCTGAATACTATTTCTTTTCGTATCAGTCACAACAAAGGCGTTCATTTTACCTCCTCGTTGTAACATTCCCATTACAGGAACTTTGTCTTTATAAGATCGACCCTGTGAATTCGCTACTTTCTTATCCTTATGTCTATTCTTATTTTTCCCACCAATAAAAGTTTCATCACATTCAACAATTCCTTCTAATTCATTATTATTTTCTATTCCAAAACAGGCTCGGATTCTTTGTAACATAAACCAAGCTGTTTTCTGAGTAACACCAACATCTTTGGACAACTGTATAGAACTGATACCTTTCTTATGAGAAGTAACCAGCCAAATGGCTAAGAACCACTTTCTCAAACCGATTTTAGAATTCTCAAACATTGTCCCTGTTTTAGCGTTGAAGTACTTTCCTGTATTCTTGCACCTGTATTTATTCGCACTGCATTTATAAACCCGTGATAGTGAATCAAATGGGCTTTCGATAATTCCTCCCCATCTCTGTTCTTCTAAATAATCAATACAGGATTGTTCTGTTGAAAAGGTTTGTAACAGTTCTAATACTGACTTAATATTTGTATTTAACATTCTGATTTTATTTAAGTTACATTAAGTTACGAATTATTTTGATATGTCTGTTTTGTCTATTATCTTTGTAAACTTACAAGTGCTAAGGAGGTAATTCTGAATTTAAACTTATCTAAATGACAAGGTTTAAAAGAAAAATTCCCTCACGGTTCGTGAGAACGTTAACTAAAGCAATTATTAAAGGTTTAACATCTGAAATTGCCGAAGCGGTAATTAATTTCGTTTCATCCCTATGGGATTAGAATACTAATCATTAATAAAGGATAGAGAGATTGAGACAAGAAAACATCTCTCTATCCCCAATAGGATAAGAAGGTCTTGTCCCTCCTTAGTCTTGTAAATTTTATTGTTAAAAGAAGCTGTTAGCTTTTTATTCTGTTAATAGGAATCTGGTAAATTCATTTGAAACACAGAATAAATAAGACTCACGCATCCTATACGGGTGTGGGTTTATGTCTTGTTTGTGTTTCAAGGTTTACCAGAGCCTCTATTATCAAATGAGAACTACAAACTCACACCTTCTTTATTATGTATTAAATACACTTTCGAGTTTGGAGTGAACTAAACATTCACTATTATGAAAATTTTTAGATTTCTGACTTTTATTCCGACAATGCTTATCACTGCATTTATTCTAAACATTGTTATCAACTTCGTAAGTCAGATTATGGGTTTTGAAAATGGATCTAAAGAAAACTGGTTTCTTTTCTTTACAAAACCTTTTATTATTGCAGCAGTAAGTACAATTCTCTCTATTCAAGTTTATCCAAATGATAATAAAAGAGTTGGGATAAGCGTATTAGGAGTACTATTGATTCTGTTCTTTTCTGTAACACTCTATTCTATGAATGAGTTAGAGGTAAGTATCAAAAAGCAGGTTATAATTTTTGTTGCTGCATTTATTGGATATTCGGTTGTATCATTTAACTTATGGAAACAACATTATATTTAGTCTTATTTTCATATATTTATAAAACCATAACCGAGGAGTTTACAAAAGGTACAGTTCTTAAAACGACACTGTATTTTTTCACTATATTGACAATCTAAGTTTCCTCTTTACTATGGTAGAATAACTTATGCGGGTAGTGACCGTATCATATTCATTGATAGCTTAACCTCGGTTTTGGTTTAGTGTAAAGTTGTATGTAGTTACCTTAAAAAAAATAAATCAACAGCTTCGTCTAAACTGAATTTATTTTTTAATTAGTACAAATTTAGGTCTTTTTCAATCACAGGTATTGATAAAAAAGCGCATAAAAATGATCAATTTATTGTTTGAATAGTCATATTCCGAATTGAGATAGAGGTTAGCTATTTCAATAAAAATAGCAAAAATTCATAGGTACCTTCTTTAAATTTCACATTTTAATCTACAATTAGACTATTGCTGTTTCTGAAGATTACTTTATTATTTTTCGGAAATTTGGTAGAATAATTTCGGAAAATGAATAAATATTTGTTTGTGTGCCCGCGATTTTGTGTTCACCTTTACACTGGTGAATGTTAGAACATCTTAATACCTGTCCCTAACCCTTACCTGAGCAAAAATAAAAAAGTCCTTACATTGCTGTAAGGACTTTATCTTAGTTAGTGAGCGCGTCAGGATTCGAACCTGAGACCGTCTGCTTAGAAGGCAGATGCTCTATCCAGCTGAGCTACGCACCCATTAAATAATTTTGAAAAAATTACTAAAACTGTCGGGGCGGCAGGATTCGAACCTGCGACCTCCTGGTCCCAAACCAGGCGCGATGACCGGACTACGCTACGCCCCGATTGGTGGTCATCTAAACAAATTTTACTTCGTTTTTGCGAGTGCAAAGATAGAATCTTTTTTTGAATAATAAAAATATTTCTGCAGAAAAGATTAATTAAAATAATCTCAAACTAATGGTAATGGTGATGGGAAATAGTAGATTTCTCAGAACTAATAATATTGTACATTAAATATCAGTGTTTTATAATTAAGACCGTCTAAGTTTTTAATTTTTTCGGGGCTGTATTATAAATAAAAAAAATTCCCGGAATTTTCCAGAGAATTAATTATTATCGCAAAAAATGCGGGATAAAATTTAATTTATTTTTTTTATAAATTTTGCGCTTTCTGTTTTCTTATTATTTTTGAACGCGATAAAATATTCCTTTTTGCAAGTTCAGCTACATGGATTTTATGATCTTCAAAAACTCCCAGATTTTACAGTCTGACCAACAGCATGCAATCAAAGGTTCAAAGCAGTTCTTATTCTATCGGTAATTTAAAGTAGTTTTACCTATCACGGGGTTATATTTTAATTAATTTCACAGGTATGTTTCTTTTTGTCATGATTTTTGATCTGCATTCAATAAATAAACAAAATGAGTTTTAGATTTTTTATTACGTTAATTCCTCTGCTTTTATGCATAAATTGTATATCACAGCAAAAAAATATCCCACATCAAAGCACTCAGGATAGCTTGCAAAAAAAGAATAAGATTGAAAAGGTAGAGGTTACAGAACAAACCAGAGGTACAAACAGGAAAATGACGTTTACTCCCGGTTCTAAAATCGTATCCATAAATGGGAATGTATCAAATTCTATAGTATCAGATGAAGATTGGGCAAGCATCATACATCAAACAGACCTTATTGATCTGGATAAAATAGCTTCATTAAAGGCTCCTTCAGAAGGACGGTTTACGGATAGGGCTTTATCTTCTGTTGTATCCATTACAGTCAACGGTAAGGTTTACCAGTCCTCAACTTTTGATTCAGGTATACCTCCGAAAGAATTAGAGAATCTGTATCAGCTTCTGGTAAAAGAAACAAATATAAAATAGGAACTTCCCAAAAAGAACTTTCGTTAGTAGACGGTTTTTAATAAGAAAATAATAGGTCATCAAAAGGGTAAAAAAAGATAACCCACAAACAAAAATAATGATAACTCAAATGTTGAAAGGTAAATTGAGTAAAAACTGAAGCTTAAAAAATTAATTCCACAAGGATTGAGGCCTCAATAAGCAGGGTAATATAACCAATAAACCGATTGAAGAATTCAAAATAATAATAAAGATAAGATTTATTTAAAATTATGATAACCACTATTTTTTATAGTGGTTATTTTATTGGATATTTATTTTAAATTTCAATTTATATTAATAAATTGTTAATTACTATGATTATTTTATTGTTAATTGGTACATTTGTTATGAATTTAATATTTAATTATTTAATAATGAGAACAAATTTATTTTTTAAAATTATGATGAATCGTCAGTTTTTTGTGTTTTTATTGATGTTTTCGTCAATTGGTTTTAATGCTCAGATTTCTGCATTTCCATGGACGGAAACTTTTGAAGATAGTTCACCAACAAGAGCTAGCTGGACACAAATACACGAAACAAACAATGTAAACTGGACTTTTGTTTCCACTGCAACTACAGGAAGTGCAGGAGTAACGGCTTTTGAAGGAACCAAATTTGCTAATTTTCCGGCCAATACTTCTTTTGCAGATAAAACAAAACTGGTGAGTCCACCATTTAATACGGCTGGTCTTACTTCTCCAAAAATTAGTTTTTACCTTATTAACCCACAGCTGAATGGGAATGCAAACTGGGTTAGAATTTATTACAGAATGTCAGCTACAGATCCCTGGATAACTTTGTTGGGATTTCAGCCTCCTTTTGCTTCCTGGTTTCATTTTGCAAATATCGGCATGCCTCCTAATATTTATCAGGTAGCTATAGAATGTGAAAATGCTCAGGGATATTCAACATTAATAGATGGCGTTACAATAAGCAATGATGATTTAAGTACCCATGACATTTCAAAACTGGCGAAAACATCAGTTAAATATTATCCAAATCCGGCTAAAGAGGTTCTGAATTTTACAAGTGATGAAAGAATGCAGGAAATCAATATTTACGATGCAGCCGGGAAAAAAGTACTGACGAATAGAGTAGATGCGGATAACGGAAATATCAATGTATCACGTTTAAGTAATGGAATGTATATCATTTCGGGTAAAACTGAGAAGGGAAATACAGAACCATTTAAAATGATAAAAAAATAGAAAGATCGTATTACAATACTGAATTTTATTAGTAAAAAGCATCTCTTCTTGGAGGTGCTTTTAAATTTAGAGTTGATGGTAGAGCTTTTCGGGTGAGCCCCTAAATCAAATGCATTTTTGAACCTTATTAAACTTAGTGCGAGGGAATTAAATGAGCAAAAAAAATCATCAGGATTTTTAAATCCTGATGCCCCTAAAGTGAGCGCGTCAGGATTATCATCGAACCGGTTGTTAGTTGATCTAAACTGGGTTTTATGTATATTTACTTAAAAACAGTTCAAATCCTGTTGAGATAAGGTGAAAGGTATGCGTTTTCGAACCTTTTCATTTTAATATTATTTTATTTATGAGATATCTCGTTGCTAATTAGTTATTTAGGTAACAGGTGATCCAGTTCGAACCTTGTAACCATAAGCATTAGCTTCCTAATCACTTCATAAAAGTTACAATTTTTGAATAAAATAGAGTTGGTAATTAATCAACTCTATTTTGTTTTATGAAATTGTTTGAAATATTTGTGATAGGGAAGGATTCGAACTAGCCCTCTCAATTCATAATATACCACAAATTATCAGTGTCTTATTAAAAACAAATTGCAGATTGGATTTGAGAGCTAAAATTTTAGTTTCTCATCACTCTAACTCAATAGGATTGTATCCTTTTTTTTCTGTTTCACTTGTTTTTGGTCTGTTTTGACCTTCTGAAAATACAGTACCCATTTTTTCTAATTCATATTTAATATTATCTCTGTAATTCGCTGTTGCTTGGACTAATTCTTTTTTTGTAACTAACTTAGCATTTTGATAATGTCTTTTATTTATGGTTATTATTTTTCCCTTCAATTTAGCACTTGATACCGATTTTACCAATTCAAAATCATAATCCCCTGTTTTATCTGTTATTTTCACAATTAAACCCGGCAGACCGTTGAATTTATAGGGTCCATAAGGAAAAGGAATTTCTGTTGAGTACCAAGTTGTCCAGTCTCTTCCTTTATAATGAACCTCTGCTTTTTTACAGTTAATAGAATTAATTACTTTTGTTTCATCAATTAACTTCCAATCACGAATTACAGGGGTGTTATACGATAGAAGTGCAGTTCCTACGGACTCGTAAAATTCTGAATTATCGTTTGTTTGGATAATTAAGAATTTAAATTTTGACGATGGCATCCCTCTCATATCAATATTGAAATTACTCCTATTCTTATTATACTGTTCCATGAATAGAGAGTCAAATTTTAACCTATTTTCGCTGATAAAAAATGCACGCTTATCACTTATTTGCATTGTAAAAATCTCCTTATAAACGTTATCTCGATTTAGAGTGTTAGGTTTATACTGAAGTAAGTAAGTAAATTCTCCCCTTAACGAATCGCTGGTAGCTGTTTGTGAAAACGAAAAAGAGAAAAAGAATAAAAATAAAATTGTTAAGATTTGTTTTTTTGTGAAATTCATTATTGCTTTTTTATAAAAAATAACAAATCGCTCAAACAAAATTTATTATTTGAACGATTTTTTGATTGATATATAATCAGACTTCTTTCCCGTTGAGTTTGAAGCAATGATTAAGCTATTACTCTGAAATTATAGTTGACAATAATTATCTTGAATCTTTTCTGCCCATTCTACCCATTGATTAGCAGTCCAGTCCTGACAAGTATAAGCAGATGTGCAACTTGCCTGAAAAGTTCCGCATTGCATTTGGGCTTTTTTCTTAGCCTTTTTAGTACTTTTAGTAACTGTAACTTCTTTTGCTTTAGAATTTACTTTTTCCACCTTTCCTTTTGCGCTTGCAAAACCTGCTACACCAAGAGCAGCAATAAATAATAGTTTTTTCATACTTATTAAAAAATAAATTAATACTGTGTTTTGTTGTCGATAACACTTTCAAATATATGAATTTATTCAATATATCCAATTATAAAAGAAAAAAAATGATAATTTCATTTTTGTATAATTTAATATTTTAATAAATAATTGATTTAAATTCTATTAAATTTTATAAAGTATATAGTTTACGTTTAATTATTTCACATTTTTTGGAATAATTATTGAATTATTTTTTTTACACTTACCAATAAATTATAAAATTTTTTGCTATTATCCAGAATGTAAATTTCCATTTTAATACCTGGACTAGCTTTTTATATATGACTTAACTACTATATGAGTAACAACCCTCTACCGTTTATTTGGTTTTGGTAACATCTCCTTTGAAAATTTTAGCCTTTTTCTATTATTTGTAGTAGAAACTAATTTTGAAGTTTTGAGGTTTTTTGAAAAAGTAGATTTTCTTGAATTTTGTTAAAAGAGTAGAAGGGTTTGGATTTATTAAGATTATTTTAGATTCCTTTTACTACTGTTTACTAAAATACCTACCCCTACCAGACCTTAGCAAAAATAAAAAAAGTCCTTACATTACTGTAAAGACTTGATTGTGATTAAGTGAGCGCGTCAGGATTCGAACCTGAGACCGTCTGCTTAGAAGGCAGATGCTCTATCCAGCTGAGCTACGCACCCATTAAATAATTTTGAGAAAATTAATAAAACTGTCGGGGCGGCAGGATTCGAACCTGCGACCTCCTGGTCCCAAACCAGGCGCGATGACCGGACTACGCTACGCCCCGAAGAATATATTGTAAGAAAAAGAAATGCGGAGGGTAAGGGATTCGAACCCTTGCGACGCTTGCACGTCGACAGTTTAGCAAACTGCTCCATTAACCACTCTGGCAACCCTCCTTTTATCTTATTTTTTAATGATCGTTGTTCCGTTATTGCGAGTGCAAATATAGAATAGATTTCTTTATTTACCAAATAAAATTCAAGAAAAATTTGTGTATTTTTGAGGTGATAAATGATTAAAAAATTAAACTGATGCGTAAGACATTATATATCATCGGATTAAGTACTTTTGTTTTTTCATGTACTTCCCAACAAAATGTAAAAAAAAATACATACAAGCCGAAAGCCCCGGTATCACAGGCCAAACCCGCAGTTAAAACTCCGGTTGCCGAAACTCCGAAACCAAAAATTACCAACGAACATGGAGTGGAGTTTTTTACAACCAATCTTGCTGATCCGGCAAAAAATGACAATACTGCAAGCTATGGATCTATTGTTTCTGCAAAAGTGCCGGGATATAAAGTCGTAAAGACTTATTTTCCAGCCATTGCACAGAACTTCAGACAGCGTTACCTTATATTGCATTATACAGCACTTCCGGACGACAAATCGATCACCGTGCTTACCCAACAGGCAGTTAGTGCCCATTATCTGGTAAACAATACCGGAGATAATGAGATCTACCAGCTGGTGGACGAGAATAAACGTTCCTATCATGCCGGAGTAAGTGCCTGGAGAAATGATAAAAACCTTAATGACAACTCTATCGGCATTGAGATCGTTAATGCAGGATATACAGCAGATGCTACCGGAAAAAGAATATTTGCCCCTTTCAGTGAGGATCAGGTAAAAAAAGTGGCTGCGCTTGCTAAAGATATTGCAACCAGATACCAGATTCCGGCCACCAATGTTCTTGCCCATTCCGATATTGCACCTACAAGAAAGCAGGATCCGGGACCCATGTTTCCATGGAAAAAGCTTTATGATGAATACCAGCTTGGAATGTGGTATGATGAAACTACCAAGCAGAATTTCTTTGCTGTAGCACAGGAAGATGTGCCTATCAGGTATAATGATCCTTCCTTTATCTTCTTAATTCAGACTGCATTGCAGAAATTCGGATATTACCTGGATCTGAGCGGTAAATGGGATGATGCAACGAAAAAAACAATCGAGGCCTTTCAGTACCATTTCCGTCCACAGAATTATGACGGAATTATGGATGCTGAAACTTGGGCGATCCTTCAGGCTTTAAATCAAAAATATCCAGCGAAATAAGAATTAAAACGCATCGGTTCAGATGCGTTTTTGCTATATTTAAAAAATAAAAACAGTTAAAATATCTGTAATGGAAAATTTCAGAAAAGAGAGTGATCTTTTAGGTGAGTTAAATGTGCCTATAGATGCTTATTACGGAGTACAGACGCAGAGAGCGATCGATAACTTTAAAATTTCGGGACAGCTTCTGTCTTCCTACCCGGACTTTATCAAAGGTCTGGCTTTCGTAAAAAAAGCAGCAGCAAAAACGAATTATGAATTAGGTTTACTAGAGGAGACTCTTTACTTCAAAATAGCAGAAGCATGTGATGAAATAGCAGGAGGGAAGTATCACGATCAGTTTCCTGTGGATATGATCCAGGGAGGAGCCGGAACCTCAATCAATATGAATGCGAACGAGGTGATCGCTAATATCGTTTTAGAAAAATTAGGAAAAAATAAAGGAGAGTACGAATTCTGTTCACCCAATGATCATGTCAATCTTTCTCAATCGACCAACGATGCTTATCCTACAGCCATTAAAATGGGATTGCTGCACATGAATATCGGTCTTGTTGAAAGACTTGAGAAAATTGTTGAAGCTTTCCGTGCAAAAGGCAGCGAATTTCACGATGTGATCAAAATGGGGCGTACCCAGCTTCAGGATGCTGTTCCAATGACATTAGGACAGGAATTTGAAGCGTATGCTGCTACTTTGGAAGAGGATATTTCCAAATTAAACAACAATGCGAATCTTTTTGTTGAAGTCAATATGGGAGCTACTGCCATCGGAACAGGAATCAATGCTCCGGTAGGATACGCCACACTTTGTGCTAAAAATCTTGCTCAGATCACAGGTTTTCCGGTTGTTTCTGCACCGAATCTTGTTGAGGCCACACCGGATACAGGCTCATATGTCATCTATTCTTCGGCTACAAAACGTCTTGCAGTGAAGCTTTCAAAAATCTGTAATGATTTGAGACTGCTTTCTTCAGGTCCCAGAGCCGGATTGTTTGAGATCAACCTTCCTCCAATGCAGCCGGGATCATCTATTATGCCTGGCAAAGTAAATCCTGTTATTCCGGAAGTCGTGAATCAGGTATGCTTTAAAGTATTTGGAAATGATCTTACCGTAACCTTTGCTGCGGAAGCAGGCCAGCTGCAGCTTAATGTCATGGAACCTGTTCTTTCCCATGCCATCATGGAAAATATTAATTTCCTTTGTAACGCCCTGGATACGCTTCGTGATAAATGTATCGTAGGAATTACAGCAAATAAAGAAATCTGCCTGAATATGGTAAAACACAGCATCGGTATCGTAACAGCTCTTAACCCGTATATTGGGTACAAGAAATCGACGGAGATTGCAAAAGAAGCTTTAGAAACCGGAAACAGTGTTTATAATCTTGTTTTAGAAAAAGGAATTCTTTCCCAGGAAAAATTAGATGAAATTCTTGATCCTAAAAACATGCTGAAACCACACAACAAATAAAAATATAGGCGATCATTGATCAATAATGGGTGATGATTTCATTCAGAATTAATGATCGCCTATTTTTATTGCTAATTACTCATTACCTATCATAACTCATAATTCAATCGCTTGAGATTCTTAATCATCATTCCTGCCCATAACGAAGAGGAAAATCTTCCATTCACACTGGATTCTTTACAGCAGCAGAGCTTCAAAGATTTCAAGACTGTAGTTGTTAATGACGGTTCCACAGACAGAACTGCAGAAGTGATCAGGAAATATACAGATCGTGATTCACGTTTTCAAACAGTAGATCTTCAGAAGTCTGCCCATCAGCCGGGTTCTAAAGTGGTGAATGCATTCAAAAACGGATTGAAAATCCAGGATATTGACGAATTTGATATCATCTGTAAATTTGATGCGGATATTATTCTTCCTGAAAACTATTTGGAAACAGTGGAAAATGCTTTTAAAAACAACCCTGAATTTGGACTTGTTGGCGGATTGCTGTATGTAGAAAAGGAGGGCAACTGGGTGTATGAAGGGAATTCAAATAAACATCACGTGAGAGGCCCTATGAAAGCTTATCGCAAAGAATGTTTTCTGCAGATAGGAGGTTTAAGAGAAACATTGGGTTGGGATAATATTGATTCTATATTGCTGGAAGATTTAGGATGGAAAGAAATTGTCCTTCCTGAACTCCAGGTAAAGCTGATCAAAGTGAAAGGTGCCGATTATACCATCAGGCCGGCAGATTATTACGGCAGGTATTTTTACTTTTTAGGATTGAACAGGTTTCTAGCTTATATTGCCTCTTCAAAAGAAGCTACAAAAATCAAGTCTGTGTCTTTTTTATTCAACATTATCAAAGCTTACGAGACTTGTAGATCAGAAAAGCTTGAACTCAAGATTTCAAAAAACGAACAGAAATCGATCAATAACAAACGTTGGGAAATGCTGAAGAAGAAGTGGCTGAAAATGTAAAAAAAGAATCAGTTACATTTTACCTTTGCTAATCTCTAATCTCTAATCTCTAATCTCTAATCTCTAATTGAAAAAAATAGCCTACATAGAAATAGATACCCACGCCGAAATTGCGCAGGCTTTCATGGATATTATGAACGACTCCTCGGGTTTTACCGTAGATTATTATTTTTCCAAAAAGATTAAAGATTTGGTAAGTGAGAATGGAGAAACGGTGTTTTTATCTGACAGTTCCATGATTCTGGAGCAGCTGAAATTGAAGACTTATGATCTCATCATTATCGGGACCGTTCACCGGTATTTTAATACTTTTCATGCGTTGACTCAAAAGTATACTACAGCCGTAATTGTTCACAATATCAATTTTTCTGTAGCTTCAAAGAGTGCTTTAATGAGGAGCATTTTTAAGGGCGACATTATTTACCGGCTGAAGCTTTGGTGGAAAGAAGGATTGTTTTACACATCAAAAGCTTACCGGAATGCTAAAAGTCTTTTGGTGCTGGATGAAGAACTCGCGTTGGTGCCTTATCAATTTTTGCCTTTATTTTACAGTGAAAATTTTGAACAGCTGGAGAATAAAAACCTTGTTATTGTTATTCCTGGTGGGGTTTCTCAAAAAAGAAGAGATTATCAGTATGTTTTTAAAACCATTGAAAATTTAAAAACTGAAGAAAAATGTGAATTTATATTTCTCGGAAAAGCAAAAGATGATGAGTTGAAACATTTGGAAAAGCTGTCACAGAAGCTTCCTGAAAATATTTCTGTGCGGTATTTTTCAGAAAGGGTTTCAAATGCTGATTTTGAAAAAGAAATGCAGAAAGCTGATGTTCTGTGGTGCCCTGTCCGGAATAAAGCGCAATTCTTCAGCAGGGAAGAAATATATGGGGTAACCAAAATGACCGGAAACCTGGGGGATGCCATCAAATATGGTAAAACAGCTGTTTTTCCGAAGAATTATCCTTCAAAATTAGAATTTATTGTCCCTGAGAAAGAACATATCATAGAACAGTTTAAAACGCTTAAAAAAAACCGTTTTGATTTCCAGAAAAATTACAGCAAAAATACAGTTCTTAGAAAACTGGAAGAACTTCTTGAGCGCTTAACTTCTATTTAAATTTAAAAATACTCTTTATAAATTTTGCGTTCAGATAATCCTCAAGTGGAAATACTTTTGTGAAATAATTACCAATATAGATCAGTAATAAAACAACAGCCGGTTTGTAAATCAGGTTGATCAGGTTATTGTTGAAATTAGGGAGTACAATGGCTACTGTAATCGCTAAAGTACAGATAATGGAAACAAAGATCATTTCGATGCTCAAAGGAGAAACCTTAAAAACAAAGTAGTTGAAAGCGATCTTAATAACATTATAAGTGGTTAATGAAATTGCCGTAGATAAAGCGATTCCGATTAGTTTTAGATCTGTATTTTTAATAAAATAATAATTCAGTCCCACTGTAAGACCTGCCAGGAGAAGCATGATCAGAATATTAAATCTGTAATATTTGGAAAGCGAAATAATATTTCCATTAAAACCTGTCGCCAGATCGATCAGAACGGCAGAACCCCAGATCCATACCACAGGCTCATATTCCCGCAGCATAGTTCCGTTCTTAGGCATGAATTGCGTCAGATAAGGAAATCCTACCATGATACATGAAAAAAGAACAGCACCCAGAAAATATAAAGATAAAGAAGTCTTCTTGTGAAACCGGTCCAGCTCCTCCATATCACCGTCAGCCAATGTCTTATTGATGATCGGCGCAGAAATATTAAACAGCCCAAGCTGAGGAATAGAAATCAATGAGATTAATGCATAAAGAACAGAGTAAATTCCTACTTCCTCCATTCCCAGGAATTCACCGATCATAAAACTGTTGATCGCTAAATAATTTCCAAAAGTTCCCAAAAATCCAAAAAAACTGTAATTGAAAAACTCTTTCCAGAACTTATCTTTCTTAAAGTAATCCGTATTAAAATCCAGTTGAATCTTTTCAAGCTTATTCGTATAATAAATATATCCGAAAAGCATTAAAGCAAAAATCCCGAAGAAGAAAGCAAAAGCAATTTTTTGGGACAGTAAAAAATAAGCATAGAGACAAAAAGCTCCAAGATTAGCTATTTTAGGGAAAAGATTGTCAAAAATATTAGAGACTACAATTCGCTTGTAATTGGATGTATACTTGTTGAAAATGGCACAGAGTGAAAGAATCAGGATCAGCGGAAGAATCATTTCTTTAAGCTTCCATGCTTCCGTGTGCTTGAATTTTGGAAAAATATAAGGAAGGATAAAAAAGATACCTGTAAAAATGATAAAATTAATAAAAATTGTAAGCAGAGATAATGACAGCATGTTCTGGTTTTTACCGTCTCTTTCTACCCTCTGAAAAAACTTTACGTTCGAGTAGGAGATACCCAGTACCACTGCAGGTACCAGCATTTCTGCTGCAGGAAGAATATAGCGCAGCTTTCCATAAAACTCAAAATTGTACGGAAAAATAAAAATGGCGGATATGGTACCCAGCAAAAAACCAATATAACCTATGATGGAATATTTGAAGCCTTGTCTCGCTACTACACTCATAATGTTCTTTTAATGGTTTTTTGGCGTGAAAATAATATTGTTGATATAGCTCGTCTTATTTTTTTCATCGTTTGTATTGCGTATCAGGATCTCTTCCGTCAGAAGTTCCAGCTTAAAACTTTCACGGTTAAGATATCGGGCCTCGTATCCCCAGCTTTTCACTTCAGAAATGTCGTTCCAGATAGGGTTTTCGTGGTGTCTTTGTTCCATTTCAACCATCAGTGTCGGAAGAAATTGCTTGATGATCTTCTTGGCGCCGTACAGTGTTTTCATTTCGTTTCCTTCCACATCTATTTTGATGAAATCCAGCCTGCTGAAATGTTCTATGGCGGCCCAGTCATCCAGTTTGATCACCTTTACCTTTTCTGTGTAGCTCTTCTCTTCTCCTTTTTCTTTATAGGAAGTATTCAAGGTGCCGCGGGAAGCAATCAGTCTGCCGTTAATCACCGGGATCTTAAATTCAGCTGTCGTGTTTTCATCAGAAAGCGCTAAGGGTAATACCCTCATTCTTGGAAAAAGTCTTTTCAAACGATGGTAGAGCTTTTTGTTCGGTTCAAAACCATAAATATTTTCATGATTCAGCTTGTTCTCCAGCTGATAAAGAAAAGTTCCAACATTGGCTCCGATGTCCAGAATTACAGCACTGTTGGGAAGGTACTCCTTGATCCATACCAGTTCCGGTTCTACATTCCGGCCCGAAAAATTATCTTGAGTAAGATTGTTTAAATTCTTAAAATATCTTTTCTTATAAAAACTCGGACTTATATATTGTAGTTTTTCTGCAATTTTTTGGTATAAAGACATCCTTAATTGTTTGACGAAAAGCAAAGATAAGCAAAAATGTTAAACTAATGTTAAAAAATAATAAATATAACGTATTGATTGTCAGGAAGTAGCTTTTAAGTATTATTTTATAAGAAATTGACTTTTAAAATGTTGCTCTTTTGCCAAAAAAACGGAATTCTCCCAGTTGAATTCTTCTTCAATTCAGCCCCATTAATGATAATAAAAGACTGTGTTTAAATTTGCTTAAACAAAAATCCCGCAATTAAAAAGCATTCGCCAAATATTCGTCGGTTCGATATTCCCTCTCCGTTGGAGGGGTGGCGAAAATTCAAAGAATTTTTGACGGGGTGGTTTATCATAATTGTAAAATACAAATTTATAAATATTCATCCATTTTAAAATGTAATTTTCATTTCTTTTTATTTTATGGTACCTATTTTATAAATACCATCTGCTTTTTTGCGAAAATCGAAATGAATAGATACTTCATTTTGAAGATTTGTAAGGTGTAATAATGTTAAAATTTTAATATTATCATCATTAATTTTAAAATGTTAACATTTTAACAAAATTTTGGCAGATATTTTGATATTCAATCATTACTTATCGATAAGGACACATAAAACTAATAATCACCTATTTTAACAGTTTAAATATTTAATAGTGATGAAACACCTAAACCAAAATCAGGAATTTCGTTTCAACGAAATCCTTTTTGAGCACCGAAACAAAGAATACGGTGCCTATGCATTAAGAAATGAATCAGATAGAATATTAACCAAAGCATTGTTTGTGGGCGTGAGTCTATTGGCCGCTGTTTCAATAACGCCGCTTATCATTTCAGCATTCAGAACTGAACCCTCTGTACATGTACCTGTAGATGGACCTCCACTAGTTATTAAGCTAAAAAAGGTCGATCAAATAGAAAAACCGCCTGTGCAGATTGAAAAGACTGTTGTCCTACCTGAAAAGGTTAAAACTATTGATAAAAGGCTGCCAGAGCCTAAGGCAGAAGTAACTCATGAGAAAGTGGTAGAGAAAATTGAAGGGGCAGTAGCTGGAACAGAAAATAGTAATGATGGATTAATTGCGAAAACTAGCTATCATTCAGCTCCGCCTCAAGCTGGCCTGGGTCCTGCCGTTCCTTATGTTCCACCAACCCCACCAGCACCAGTTCCTGATAATCACATTGCAGCTGCCGGAGAATTAAGCGCTGAGGCTGCATTTTCTGGAGGAATTGATTCATTCAGAAATAAAATGATCAATAAATTTGATTCATCAGGTTTTGAAGGGCAGGGAGATACTATGAGAACCGTGATTACTTTTGTAGTAGAAAAAGATGGAACTATTTCCGGAATCAAAGCGAACGGAGCAGATGCTGAATTTAATAAAGAAGCTATGAGAGCCATTAAAAGCATTGGCGGAACATGGAAACCAGCTAAAAACAAACAGGGTGAAAACGTAAGAAGTTATTTCAAATTTCCAATCACGATGAACTTTGAATAAGTAAGATAAAAAACAAATCTTGATAGTTATCCACAAAGAATTTTTTTTGTGGATAATTTTTTTAATTCTTAAATTGCTTATTAACAATATTTTAACTTGATTTTGGATTTCTCCACTCATGGATAGCAAAGAAAAAAGTGTATTTTTGAAACCTAAAGTTCTAATAATGGCAAAAATCATAGGTATCGCTAATCAAAAAGGAGGAGTTGGAAAAACAACCACAGCAGTAAATCTGGCGGCAGCATTAGGGGTATTGGAAAAAAAAATACTGATTATTGATGCTGATCCACAGGCAAATGCTACTTCCGGTCTTGGGGTGGAAGATGTTCAGTACTCAACGTATAATCTATTGGAGCACAGTGCAGAGACAAGATCTTGTATCAAAAGAACTGCTTCTCCCAATCTGGATATCATCCCTTCACATATTGATCTGGTAGCAGCGGAAATTGAGCTCGTGGATAAAGAAAACCGTGAGTATATGCTGAAGAAAGCATTGGCAGAGGTGAGAGATGATTATGATTATATTATTATTGACTGCGCACCCAGTTTAGGACTTATAACAGTGAATGCACTTACTGCGGCAGATTCTGTGATTATCCCGATTCAGTGCGAGTATTTTGCATTGGAAGGATTAGGCAAGCTTTTGAACACTGTGAAAAATGTACAGAAGATTCATAATAAAGATTTAGGGATTGAAGGTCTTCTTCTTACCATGTACGACAGCAGATTAAGACTGTCTAACCAGGTTGTGGAAGAAGTGAATTCTCATTTCCCCGACATGGTTTTTGAAACTATCATCAGCAGAAACGTCAGACTAAGTGAAGCTCCAAGTTTCGGAGAAAGTATTCTTAATTACGATGCAGAAAGTAAAGGAGCTATACAGTATATTCAGCTGGCAGAAGAAGTTCTGTTGAAAAACGAAAATTTAGTAAAAAATTAATTTAATAATAAATGGTGGATAGTGGTGTAAAACATCACTTATCAATCAGCATTTATCAATTATATCTATGAAGGACAAAAAAAGAGCTATGGGACGAGGTTTAGGCGCTATTTTAAGTGCTGAATCCAAGGCGAGCATCAACTCCGCTACCGATGAGGGTGCAGATAAGTTTGTGGGGAATATCGTAGAGGTAGCCCTTGAAGATATCTATCCCAATCCTACCCAGCCGAGAACTTATTTTGATGAGAAAGCACTGAACGAGCTTGCCCTTTCCATCAAAAACTTAGGCGTGATCCAGCCGGTTACCTTAAGAAAAGATGGCGAGAAATTCGAGATCATATCAGGAGAAAGACGTTACCGTGCAAGTAAAATTGCCGGACTTCCTACCATTCCTGCTTATATCCGTTTAGTAAATGACCAGGAGCTTCTTGAGATGGCTCTTGTTGAAAATATTCAGAGAGAAGATCTTGATGCAATTGAAATAGCTCTGACCTACCAGAGGCTTTTGGATGAGATTGGCCTTACCCAGGAAAATCTTAGCCAAAGAGTAGGAAAGGATAGGAGTACTATTACCAATTCTATCAGATTACTAAGACTGAATCCTGATATTCAGAATGCCATCAGAAGCGGTGAGATCTCTGCAGGACACGGAAGAGCAATTATCAGCCTCGAGAATGAAGAGTATCAGCAAATCTTATTTGATCTGATTATCAAAGAAAAACTCAATGTACGCCAGGCTGAACAAGCGGCAACAGCATTGAAGAACCCTAAATCACCAGCAGCAAAAAAAGTAACTACTGAGCTCAATAACAACTATAAAAGAGCTCAAAAAACAATCGCTGATATTTTAGACGTAAAAGTAGAGATCAAAACCTCCGGAAACGGTAAAAAAGGTAAAATTGTCCTGGACTTCAAAAATGAAGAAGAGCTGGAATATATTTTATCCCATATTAAATAATGAAGAAAATATTTTTCACTTTTCTTTTGTGCACTTTTGCTTTCGCTTATTCGCAGGTAACCCCGGGCGACACCATTCGTATTGGTCCTCTTCCGAAGGACAGTGTTGCTGTTATTAATACGGTAAAACCTACAAAACCTGTAAAAACAGAAGCTAAGATCGTAGAAGATCTTGAAAATGCAAATGGGCCCACAAAGAAAACCATTAAGCTGAATCCTACAAGAGCCGGGCTGTATTCTGCAGTATTTCCGGGTCTGGGACAGTATTATAACAAGAGATACATCAAAATCCCTATTGTCTGGGGAGCGGTAGGAGCCGGTATTGGATACACGATCTGGAGCAATAACCAGTACAAAAAATACCGTGAATATTACGTAGCAAAGCTTAACGGTACACCCAATGAATTTGTAGACAGTCATCCGTGGCTTGATAAAAAAGCTTTTGGGAATGCTCAGGACAGATACAAAAGGCAAAGAGATTATGCTATTGCCATTACCAGTCTTATTTACATCCTTAATATTGTAGATGCCGTAGTAGATGCCCATCTTTATGAAAGCCGTCATGACCCTGATCTTACCTTTAATCCAGCGGTTATACAGGATCAGTACGGATATGCAGCTCCGAAAACTGGCCTGAGTTTAAGTTATAGATTTTAAAAACAACATTTAATAAAGATCATCAGAATCCGTAAGATTCATGATACCAAAATAAATATAGATATCACATGAGAATAGCATTAGTTGGATACGGAAAAATGGGGAAGATCATAGATGAGATCGCACAGAAAAGAGGTCACGAGATCGTGGCACGTCTCAAAGAAACTCCAACAACCGAAAATCTGAATAATCCGGACGTTGCTATTGAATTTTCACTGCCGGAAGTCGCTTACGACAATATTAAAGCATGTCTTGAAAATAAAGTTCCGGTCATCTGTGGTACAACAGGCTGGCTGGATAAAAAATTTGAAATTGAAACAATTGCTGTAGATAATGATACAGCCTTCTTATACGGTTCAAATTTCAGTTTAGGCGTCAATTTATTCTTTGCTCTTAACGAAAAAGTAGCCGAGATCATGAAAAATGTGGATGAATACTCATGCCAGCTTGAAGAAATTCACCATATCCATAAAAAAGATGCACCCAGCGGAACCGCTATTTCTATCGCCGAAGGAATCATTAAAAATAATCCTAAATTTAATGCGTGGAAACTGGAGGAAACTCAGGGTCAGGAACTCGGTATTTTTGCTATACGTGAAGACGAGGTTCCAGGCACCCACAGCGTTTATTACAAAAGTGAAGTCGACGAAATTGAAATAAAACACACTGCTTTCAACAGAGATGGCTTTGCACTTGGAGCAGTAGTGGCTGCAGAATGGATCAAAGACAAAAAAGGAAACTTTACCATGAAAGATGTTTTAGGACTTTAGTTTGTAACAATTGCACCAAACCATAAACTAATAGTAAAAAATGATGATTTATAAGCGTAGATAACAGATAATATCATTTATAAATCATCACTTATCATTTATATTACCAGATAGGCACAGAAAACTATGAATTATTTTTTAACTTATACAGTATACGTTCTCATTTTATCAGTATTGATGGGGATTTCCACTTGGAAGTTGTTTAAAAAAATGGGGTACAGTCCCTTATTTGCATTTATACCTTTCTATAATTACTTTATTATTTTAAAGGAAACCAAGCATCCGAAATGGTGGGCAATCCTGTCTTATTTTCCAATAGTGGGACCTATCATGATGTCTGTTTTCCATATTTACTTAATGAAGAAATTTGGAAAAAACCTTTTCCAGAACCAGCTTCTTACAGTAATACTGCCCTTTATTTACATGGCAACTGTGAATTATTCTAAAGATGTGGAATTGGAAGATGAAAATGCGGATGACTTATTCCTGACAGACGAAGAGAAAAGCTTAAAAAAGAAAGATACATTCATTGGGTCCATTACTTTTGCAGTGGTTTTTGCAACGATTATTCACGTTTTTGTAACACAGCCGTTCGGAATTCCTACAGGATCCATGGAAAGAACACTTCTTGTGGGTGACTTCCTTTTCGTGAACAAATGGAGCTACGGATACAGAATGCCGATGCGTCCGGTCGCTATCCCATTCCTTCAGGGAACTATCATGGATACAGGACAGAAAGGAAATCCAAAAGATGATCCTAAATCATATGTAGACGGCGTGAAGCTTCCATATACCAGAATTTTTCAGTTCAGTAAACCACAGAAAAATGATGTGGTAGTATTCAACTATCCTCGTGATTCCGTGCATACAGCGATCGACAGAAAAGATCCTTATGTTAAAAGATGTGTAGCAACAGCTGGAGATACATTTGAAATGAGAGCCGGAAGACTTTTCGTCAACGGAAAACCGGAAACAGTTTTAGGCGATCAGGAAGTACAGCACAGATATATAGTAAATACGGGTAGTCAGCTTGATATTCCTGCATTGTATAATACATACGGATTCCTTCCGGTACAGGAAATTCAGGGTGAAAAGGGATATATTTATGCCTTCCAGGGATTGACTGATAAGACAGCTAAAGAAATCAAAACACTTCCTCAGGTCATTGATATGAAAGAGGATATCACTCCTAAAGGTGAAGCTGCAGTATATTACAGAGACGAAGCCAAAACAAAAATAGACACCACTCAATCCATCTTCCCGATCAACAAACCTTGGAACCAGGATTGGTACGGACCGGTAAGGATTCCTAAAAAAGGAGATGTAGTGGCTATCAATACTGAAACACTTCCTATGTATCAATGGATTATTTCTCAGTATGAGCACAACAGGCTTGAGAAAAAAGATGGAAAGGTATTGATCAATGGAAAAGAAGCTAATCAGTATACCATCCAGCAGGATTACTATATGATGGTAGGAGATAACAGAGATGCTTCATTGGATGCAAGATTCTTCGGTTTCGTTCCGGAAGAAAATATTGTAGGAAAGCCGATGTTTACATGGATGAGCCTTCAGGGAGCTTTCTCTGACAGCAGCTCTACTTATCAGGCTCCGTTCAAGGTTCGTTGGGATAGGATGTTCAAAGCAACCAATACTGGAGAGGCCAATAAAACCTCATACTGGTGGATTGCAGCCATGATCCTTATCCTCTTCTTCGGTTGGGAGTATTTCATGAAGTTATTCGGAAAGAAAAAAGCAGAAGACGAAATATAATTTAGATTAAAACTTAAAAAATAGAATGAAGTATTTGAAAAAATGCTTCATTTTTGCATCATGAATATGACGAATGTATTATTGCCGGTATTTTATATGCCCCCGATTTCATGGTTTTCAGTGTTTTTAAACCCTGAGAATGAGATTATATTTGAACAGTTTGAAAATTTTCCAAAGCAGACCTATAGAAACAGAACCAATATCTATGGTGCCAATGGGAAGCTTTCTTTGATTATTCCTATCAGCCATAACGGGAAAAGAGAGTTTAAAGATACTGAGATTTCCTACAGGGAAGACTGGAGAAGCCTTCATTGGAAATCTATAAAAACCGCCTATCAGAGTTCTCCTTACTTTGAATACTACGAAGATAAGTTGGTGAAAATATATGATCTGAATGAGAAATTTCTTCTTGATTTTAATCTTAAAGGTCTGGAAATTATTCAGCAGATCCTTAAAACAGAAAAGGCACAGTCTTTGAATGAAGAATATATCAAAAATCCGGAAGGTATCAATTTCAGAGAAAAATTTTCTGCAAAACTTCCTTCTGAATTTATAATGGAAGAGTATTACCAGACCTTCTCTGATAAATTGGGATTTTTAAAAGATTTATCGATTCTCGACCTTATCTGTAACAAAGGTCCTGAATCTCTGACTTATATAAAAAGTATTAAATAATATAGAAGTTACCATTAGTAAAAATTCTCAGGAATCAAACGATGAACATGGTGCTTGCATATGACTCAAATAAAAATAATTATCAACATATGAAAAAGGTATTATTAGCTGCTGTTTTTCTGGCAGGCTTTGGTTTCTCTTATGCACAGGAATCCCAGGCAAAGAGTATTGATCCAAAGGAAGATAAAGATCTGATGACTTGGTATCATAAAGACTTTTCAGCAACAAAAGTATATGGAATAAATACGGCAAATGCATATAAATATTTAGAATCTAAAGGTCTTAAGCCTAAAACGGTTGTGGTAGGAGTTTTAGACAGTGGTGTTCAGATTGATCACCCAGGTCTTGTGAAAAATATATGGTCCAATCCAAATGAAGTTCCCGGAAATGGAAAAGATGATGATGGAAACGGATATATTGATGACGTACACGGCTGGAACTTTATAGGCGGTAAAAATGGCGACATTGATATCGATAATATGGAAGTGACAAGAGTTGTTGCTAAGTATAAGCCTGTTTTCGAAGGAGATGACTCTACAAAAAACAAGGCGAATCAGGCTAAGATGCCGGAAGAGTTTGCTATGTACATGAAAGCTAAAGATCTTTTCGGCAAGAAAAGTATTGAAGCAAAGCAAAATCTACAGACTTACACAATGATCAACAGTCTCATTCCTAATATGATAAAACTCTTAGGAGGAAAGCCTGTTACTGAAGAAACTTTAGCGGCCATAAAAGCTCCGACAGATCAAAAAGATGCCATTGCGCTTCAGGTTTTAGGTCAGGTTTCCCAAAGTCCGGAATTTAAAGGTAAGTCTTCTACTGAATTCGAAAAGCTAATGAAAGAGCAGATGAAAGAAGCAATAGATCACTATGCACCCGCAGCCAAGCAGTATGATTTGAGCTATGATCCAAGAAAAGAAATCGTAGGTGATAACTATGATGATTATTCTGAAAAATCTTACGGAAACAACCATTATGAAGGAGCAGATGCAGAACACGGAACACATGTTGCCGGAATTATTGCAGGTCTTCCTCAGGGTAAAGAGATACAGTATGGAGTAGCTTCAAAAGTGGCTAAGATCATGTCCGTAAGAACAGTTCCGAATGGTGATGAAAGAGATAAAGATGTAGCTAATGCCATCAGATATGCTGTTGATAATGGAGCCAAAATTTTAAATATGAGCTTCGGTAAACCGGTATCTCCAGGGAAAAATGTAGTATGGGATGCTTTCAAATATGCTGAAGATAAAGGAGTTCTTCTGGTAAAAGCAGCAGGTAACGAAAATGAAGACGTTGCTGAACACCTCGCTTTTCCTACAAATTTTAAAAATACGACAGATGAAAAACCATTCGTAAACAATGTATTGGTTGTAGGAGCAAGCACCAACAGAAATAATCAACTGAGAGCAGACTTCTCGAACTTTAACAAGAAAATGGTAAACGTTTTTGCACCGGGTGAAGAAATTTATTCTACTGTTCCTAAAAACGAATACAAATACCTTCAGGGAACTTCTATGGCTTCACCTGTTGTAGCAGGAGCAGCAGCCGTATTATTAGCTTATATGCCAAATCTTAAACCAGATCAGATCATTGAAGCCCTTGTAAAAAGCAGCAACCCAAGCACGGAGAACAAATTTCCTGAGTTTTCTCAGGCTGGAGGCGTAATAGATCTTCAGAAAGCTGCAGAATATGCTTATACTAATTTCTACAATGGTAATAAAGCATCAGCTGATAAGAAGCCTGCGAAATCCATAAAAAAGGCTGTTAAAAAATAATATATCTGCCTGTATATAAGGTAAAACCATAAAAAGTCCGAATTTTTCGGACTTTTTTTATTTTTATCTTTCAATTTGGCACGGTTTTTTGTAACTTTATAGTAACAAAATAATAAACAACAAAATGAAAAAGTTACTACTTGCAGGGATGATTGGAACATCACTTTTTGCAGTGTCTTGTTCCTCAGTAAAAAAAGCTGAAACGTCTCAAAACCAAAGAGTCGAATATTTGAAATTAAAAGGAGATTGGGAAATTGTAAGCGTCGATTATGAAAAAGGTTTCAAAATTAAACCTTTTGATGAAGGAGCAGATGCTCAGTGTTTCGTAGGAAGCCATTGGAGATTAATTCCAAATAATTATACCGGTGCCTATACTTTAAATGGTGGTGGAGCTTGCCCAAGCCTTACTCGCCCTATCAAATTTGAAGTAAAAGATGGCAATACCTTCTTATTCAAAAAAATCGCTGAAGGAACTAAAGCCAAGCAGAATACTGTAGGATATTCCCTAACGATTACCAACCAATCTACAGATCAGTTCTCACTTGTACAGAGTGTTCCTTTTGATGGAAGCACAGTACAGGTTGTTTACAACTTCCAGAGAGCAGGAATGAAATAATTTATCAATATAAAAGATCAAAAAAATGAAATTTACTAAAACATATATAGGAGCATTATTCTTATCATCAGCATTATTATTAACAAGCTGTGAAGCCGTTCAGAATTCTAACCACCAGCAGAGAGGTACAGCAGTAGGTGTTGCATCAGGAGCTGTGATTGGGGGTATTTTAGGAAATAATGTAGGGAGTGGTAAAAACTCAGCTTTAGGAGCTGTGTTAGGAGGAATTATCGGTGGAGTTGCAGGTAATGTTATCGGTAACAAAATGGATAAGCAGGCTAAACAGATTAAAGAAACTTTACCTGGAGCTGAAGTAGAAAGAGTAGGAGATGGTATCAAAATTACTATGAATGAAAGCATTGTAAACTTTGCTTTTGACTCTTCTAATCTAACTTCAATTGCTCAGACCAACCTGGATAAATTAGCTCAGGTGCTTGCTGATAACCCAGATACAAATATTAATATCTACGGTCATACAGACAGTAAAGGTGCAGATGCTTACAACTTATCTCTTTCCCAAAGAAGAGCTGATGCGGTAAAAGCATACTTATCAGGAAAAGGAATTGCATCAAGCAGAATGTTTACAAAAGGTGAAGGTGAAGCTATGCCGGTTGCTACCAACGATACAGACGAAGGAAGAGCTAAAAACAGAAGAGTAGAATTTGCTATTACAGCAAATGAAAAAATGATTAATGATGCCAAACAAGGGCAATAATTAATTTTATATAAATATTTTCGTAAAAGACCGCCTCGGCGGTTTTTTTTGTATTTTTATCCTATAAATTTTGAATTCATTATTTTTGTAACTGAATTAGCATAAATGAAGAAATATCTTAAACTCCTCCGGGTGGAACAATGGGTGAAAAACCTGTTTGTTTTTGTCCCTCTGTTTTTTTCAGGAAACATTACAAATTTAGACCTACTTACCAAAAGCATCTTTGCGTTTATTATTTTTTCGTTCGCAGCAAGCGCTGTATATATCCTGAATGATTATAATGATATAGAAGCAGACAGCAAGCACCCCGAAAAAAGAAGAAGACCTCTGGCAAGTGGAGCCATCTCAAAATCCACCGCAATAGCAATTCTTGCAGGACTTATTATCGCAGATGTAGCGCTTGTGTTTTTTGCGCAGCTTTATTTCCATGAGTTTTTATGGAAATTTGGGGCGATCATCGCGATGTATTTTGTAATGAATATCGCCTATACGTTGAAATTGAAACATGTTCCCATCATTGATATTTTCATTATTGCCACAGGATTTGTACTTCGCGTACTTGCAGGCGGTTATATTACAGGCATCAATATTTCCCAATGGGCCATCTTGCTGACTTTTGTACTGGCACTTGTTCTTGCGATCGGCAAAAGAAGAGGAGAACTTATTAATGCGCAGGTTTCCGGGAAAACAAGAAAAGCTTTAGACGGATACAATGTACAATTTGCAGATATTGCACTTTCTATTTCTGTTACCCTGGCGATCGTCTGTTATCTCATGTTTACCCTTTCACCTGAAGTTCAGGGAAGGTTCCATGAACGGGTGTTTTATACCGTCATATTTGTAGTTTTCGCTTTTCTGAGATACCTGCAGCAAACGCTGGTCTACAACAGAACGGAATCTCCCACAAAAATTGTCTACAGAGACCGGTATATTCAGGTAACCTTAATACTTTGGGTGGCCACATTTTTAATCCAGATTTACTTTAAGAAATGAAGCCGAATTTCACACAAAAAATTACCAACTGGGGCAATTTCCCGGTAGTAGAAAAAGAAATGAGATCTGAGGACAGCTTCAAAAAAATAAAGGAGTTTGTACTCAGTCATAACGAAGTTATTGCAAGAGGAAACGGAAGATGTTACGGTGATGCTTCCTTGGGGGAAACTATATTTTCTACCAAAAAACTTAATAAATTCATCAGTTTCGACCGTCTGAACGGAATTATAGAATGTGAATCAGGAGTTTTGCTTTCGGATATACTGGAAATTGCTGTGCCACAGGGATATTTCCTTTACGTAACTCCCGGTACGAAATTTATTTCTGTAGGAGGCGCAATTGCTTCCGATGTTCATGGTAAAAATCACCATGCAGAAGGTTGCTTTTCAGAATATGTCATTGAATTTAAGTTGATGACAGAAAAAGGAGAGATCATCACATGCTCCAGAGAAGAAAATCAGGATAAATTCTGGGCTTCCATTGGAGGAATGGGACTTACCGGAATTATTCTTACAGCGAAATTTAAACTTAAGAACATACAATCTGCCTATATTCGTCAGGAAAGCATCAAAGCAGAGAATCTGGATGAAATTTTCAGACTTTTTGAAGAAAGTGAAAGCTGGACGTACACCGTAGCATGGATTGATTGTCTTCAGAAAGGAAAGAATCTTGGCAGAAGTATTTTAATGAGAGGAGAACACGCTTTTCAGCATGAACTGCCCCATAATCTTACCAAACAGCCTTTAAGACTGAAGAAAAAACTGCAGCCCATTGTTCCGTTTTATTTTCCAAACTTTGTCCTGAATGCTTTGACGGTAAAGATCTTTAATCTTTTGTATTATAAAAAACAGGCAAAAAAAGAAGTTAAAAGTTTTATAGATTATGAAACTTTTTTCTATCCGCTGGATGCCATCACCGACTGGAATAAAATTTACGGAAAATCAGGTTTCATCCAGTATCAAATGGTGATTCCAAAAGAAGCAGGAAAAGAAGGCATGAAAATGATCCTTGAAACGATTGCAGCAAGTGGAAACGGCTCTTTTCTGGCCGTTTTAAAGCTTTTCGGGAAAAATAATCCTGATGCTTACAATTCATTTCCGTTTGAAGGATATACTCTTGCTCTCGATTTTAAAGTCAATTCAAAACTGAAAAAACTGGTCGGTAAATTAGATGATATCGTGCAGCAGTTCGGAGGAAGGATCTATCTTACAAAAGACAGCATGAGCAGGTCGTCATTGACAAATTACCTTAAAAATATTCAAAGTTCAAAATTTGTGTCTTTACAGCACAAAAGAATCATAAACAACAATTCATAATGATAGTTCTGGGAAGTACGTCTGAAGTGGCGCAGGCTTTTGTGGAAAAGGCTCTTCAGGAAGGAGAAAAGTTTGAAAAAATATACCTTTTCACTTCAAATAAAGAAACTACCGAAAGATTTGCAAGGCATATTGATGTCAAATTTCTGCAGCAGTCCGAAGTTATCGAAATTGATCTTATGAAAGAGATTGATTATAATAAATTTGATCATGTCAGTTCAAATGTATTATTTTGTGCAGCAGGATATTTGGGCGACGGAACCGAGGAGGGTCTTTATGACAACAGGAACACAGAAAAGATCATCAACATCAATTATTCAAAGCTGGTTCCGGTAATGAACTATTTTGCGCAGAAGTTTGAAAGCAGGAGATCAGGAACCATCATTGGACTTTCATCGGTAGCAGGAGACAGGGGAAGACAGAGTAATTTTATTTATGGCAGTGCAAAAGCAGCTTTTACGGCCTATTTGAGCGGTCTTAGAAATTACCTTTTTGATAAAAAAGTACATGTGCTTACCATAAAACCTGGCTTCATGGCTACGAAAATGACGGAAGGACTGCCTTTGAATCCTAAACTGACAGCAACACCGAAACAGGCTGCTGCTTGTATTTATAAAGCGTTTAAAAAGCAAAAGAATGTGGCGTACGTTTTGCCAGTTTGGGGTATTATTATGATGATTATCAGGAATATACCTGAATTTATATTTAAAAAGTTAAAGCTTTAATAAAAATGAAAAAATTGTATTGTTTTGATTTTGACGGAACCCTGACGTATAAGGATACTATGTTTATGTATCTTAAATTCTACGATTCTACCAAATTCCGGATACAATTTTTAAGACATGTTCCTCTTTTCATTCTCCTGAAAATGAAGCTTGCTGAAACCGAAAAAGTGAAGAAAAGCTTCATCGGATCTATTCTTAAAGGACAAACGCAGGAAAAAATAGAATTGAAGTCCAAACAGTTTTTTGAGCATCATTATCCCAAAATAGTACGGGAAAATGCCTTAGACTTTATTAAAAATATCGATAGAGATAATACACAGAGTTTATTGGTTACCGCTTCCTTGGACATCTGGGTAAAACCATTCGCTGAAGAGCTTAAAATGGAGCTGGTATCTACTCGTGCAGAGTTTAAAAACGGCATTTTTACAGGAAATTTCATTGGTAAAAACTGTAACGGAAAAGAAAAACTTCTAAGGATAAAGGCGGAAATAAGTGATACTAAATATGACAAAATAATTGCTTTCGGGGATACTTCCGGTGACCGCCAGATGCTTAAATGGGCAAATGAAGGTCATTACCAATTTTTTCACTAATTTTGAAAGGTAAAAATTAAAAATGAAAAGACTGCTTATTGCAAGTACTGCAATCTTAATGAGCTGTGCAACCCCACCGTCTCAGTCACCATCAGCCGGCCAGAACGGTGCAGAGCTACTTGTTTCTGAGTCACAGGGTGGTACAGATGTGGCTGGATTTACCATTATTAAGAACGAACAGGAATTCCGAAACTCCATTAAAGGAAGTTTTGGTCTTGTTGAAGTGAAAAAAGAACCGTCTGTCAACTATCCCAAATTTCCAAAAGATAAAAAAGTGATTTTATATCATATGGGAAGTTTCAGGTCGGGCAGCCATAGAATTGACAGGATTAAAAACGTATCCGTAAAAAATAATATACTGTACGTAGAAGTTCCTGCTGTAGAATCTGGCGGAATGGAGATTCAGGTGCTTTCCAACCCCTGGTTTATCTTTGCTGTTCCTTCAGACTATCAGTTTACTTCCGTAGAATTAAAATATTCAAAATAAAATGAACAAAATATATTTAGATAACGCTGCCACAACACCTCTTGCTGAAGAAGTTATAGATGCAATGGTGAGTACCATGAAGATGAATTTCGGAAATCCTTCCTCTACCCACAGCTTTGGCCAGGAAGCAAAGATCCTTATTGAAAATGTAAGAAGACAGGTTGCAGATTATCTTCATGTAACTCCTGCGGAGATCATCTTTACTTCGTGTGGAACAGAATCAAACAATATGATTATCAAGTCCAGTGTAGAACACCTTGGAGTAGAAAGAATCATCAGTTCTCCGCTGGAACACAAGTGTGTTTCGGAGAGCATTTTAGATATGAAGAATAGAAAGGGAGTAGAAGTAGTCTATATTCGCCCTAATGAAAAAGGAGATATTGATCTTAATAAACTGGAAGAGCTTTTAAAAGCTTCAGACAAAAAAACTTTAGTAAGCTTGATGCATGCTAATAATGAGATTGGAAATATTGTAGATATTAAAAGAATTGCAGCATTATGCAAAGCGAATAATGCTCTTTATCATTCAGATACGGTGAAAACCATGGCTCATATGGAGTTTGATTTTTCGGATATTCCTGTAGATTTTGCTTCTTGCAGTGCCCATAAATTCCATGGTCCGAAAGGAGTAGGCTTTGCTTTTATCAGAAAAGCAACTGGTTTGAGAGGAATTATTACCGGAGGGCCTCAGGAAAGAAGCCTGAGAGCTGGGACTGAAAATGTTGCCGGTATTGTTGGTTTAGGTAAGGCTTTAGAGCTTTGCATCAACAATATGGAGGCTTATGCCGGTCACATAAGAGAAATTAAAAAATATGCTATTGAAAAATTATCTGCAGAGGTTCCGAATATTAAATTCAATGGACGAAGCGGTGAGATGGAAAATAGTGTAGACAGCGTTTTAAGTGCATTACTTCCTTACAAAGATCCTTTGATCGGGCTTCAGCTGGATATGAAAGGGATTGCAATCTCTCAGGGGAGTGCATGTTCTTCAGGAGCATCAAAACCTTCAATGGTGATGATGATGGTACTTTCTGAAGATGAAATGGACAATTGTACTCCATTGCGTATATCATTCAGCCATATGACGACAAAAGCAGAAATAGACGTTCTGGCAGAAGCCTTAGCAGAAATTTCTAAAGGCTTTGCTATAGAAAAAACAAATGTTGAGCATAGATAGTCTTATTGCTTAAAAGTCGTAATTTTGAATATCCAATTAAGGATTAAATAGAATATAATATTAATTTAAATAAAAGAAACAAAATGGCTTTAGAAATTACGGACAGCTCATTTCAGGAAACGGTTTTAAAATCAGATAAGCCGGTATTGGTTGACTTCTGGGCAGTATGGTGTGGACCATGCAGAACTTTAGGACCAATCATCGAAGAAGTAGCATCAGATTTTGAAGGAAAAGCGGTAGTAGGAAAAGTTGATGTAGACAACAATCAGGAAATTTCAATGCAGTATGGCATCAGAAATATCCCTACAGTTCTGATTTTTAAGAATGGTGAAGTGGTTGATAAATTGGTAGGCGTAACCCCAAAAGAGGTAATTGCTGAGAAATTAAGCGCTCACTTATAAAAAAATAAGTTTGATAATGAACGCCTTTCATTTTTGGAAGGTGTTTTTTATTGAAATAATTTGCAGGTGATGAAAAAAGGTGTAATTTTGCAATCACAAAAAAGAAACGACGTTCTTTACAACAACAGAAAATGATCCGGTAGTTCAGCTGGTTAGAATGCCGCCCTGTCACGGCGGAGGTCGCGGGTTCGAGTCCCGTCCGGATCGCAGAAGTTTTATCAATTTACTTTTAAAAAAATTGATCCGGTAGTTCAGCTGGTTAGAATGCCGCCCTGTCACGGCGGAGGTCGCGGGTTCGAGTCCCGTCCGGATCGCAGAAGTTTTGTCAATTTCTTTTAAAAAAATTGATCCGGTAGTTCAGCTGGTTAGAATGCCGCCCTGTCACGGCGGAGGTCGCGGGTTCGAGTCCCGTCCGGATCGCAGAAGTTTTATCAATTTACTTTTAAAAAAATTGATCCGGTAGTTCAGCTGGTTAGAATGCCGCCCTGTCACGGCGGAGGTCGCGGGTTCGAGTCCCGTCCGGATCGCAAGATCTTTAAGCCCCTTCAATTATTTGAAGGGGTTTTTGTTTGTGTATGAAATAAATAATAATCCCAATGTCTATATTCACCGTATGGGGCAGGCAAGCCAAAATTCAGAGGTCAAAATCTGTTTGCTGAAATTGCGGAATGGGTAAATTTGTGAAATAAAGCCACAAACATTATATCAGAATGGATACGGTAGATGAAAGTACACCATTACAAAACTTAATGATACTGACAACTTCCGTAAACTATCGCACTGCTGAAGTCACCTTCTGTGAAATCGATCTATATGATTTTGGTTAAATTGCTTCTTGTGTACATCTACAGTTTATTCTACATTAGTAAACCAATATAAGCTCAATGCTACAAAGAAAATTTATTCTGTTCTCCATCCTTAAAACTTGGCTCATGGCTACGGTAATTTCGACGGTGATCCTGGTTATTTATATGATGATCACAGAAGTTCCGAGTGAACATCCCAGAAACTGTGATATGAGTGGTTTGGCTTATGGTCTTTTGATCTTTTGGATTCTGTCTTTGAGTGTAATTTCTTTCAGCAGTCTTTTTTCTTTATTAAAAGTTTTTCAGGGAAAAGGACAAAGATGGCTGTGCTGGTTTTTGCTCCCGACAATAACTGCAGGTTATTTTTTATGGAAATTTCTGACGGGAAGATTGATGGGGAAGGGGTTGCATTTTTCTTGATTGCCAATCTGCCATGGTTTCTTTTGTGGGGATTTTATTTTTATAGGTTTAATTCCTTATTTAAATTTAATCAATAAAATGATAAAAATATAAAATCGAATCATCAAAAAATGAAAAAACTGTTTCTGTTTCTTGCAACTGTAATGCATGCTGCAATTCTTTATTCCCAGCCCATCACTTTAAAATCGGTAGATGAAGTTAAAGAATTCCGGCTGATGCTGTGTTACGGAAACGGCGGAAAAGGTGCTTTTGTACAGTATGAAGGAAAGAAGGGCATAATTCCGCTTATAGTTAAAAGCTACATATTAGATACAATCGGAAGAAAAAATAATCAGCCTGACCACCATTATTTTGAATGGGATGAAATAATAGATGGAAAAGTAAGCGGCACCTATAAAATGCTGCAGATCCAGAATATTATTGCTGATGTTTCGTACAGGAGAATAAAGGATTGGAAAAAATTCACCCTTGAACTGGCAGATGACGATGATGAAAAACCGGATGGCAATGATAAATACCTGTTACATGGAGCATTGATCTCTTTTAATCATTTTTATAACAGCAATCTGCTGATTGAGTATCCTGACGGAAAAAAGATGACTGCAGTACTTCCTTTTCCGGATAATCCAGATGCAGCTATGCAGAGTATCATAGAAGATTATAATTTTGACGGATATGATGATCTGGCATTCACAATTCCTGATGCAGGAATGGGCGTTTATAGCATGTTTACCATTTACCTCTATAATCCCAAAAAGAAACGTTTTGAAAAGCTGCAGGAACCGGACTATTCAAAGTCCAGCTGCTCGTGTCTGTGTGATGTATCTGTTAATAATGAAAAAAAAATACTCCAAACAGGCTGTAGAGGTGGCGCTGCCTGGCATCAGGATTCTTACAGTTTTGATAAAAATGGGATTCTCAAATGGAATTCTTCAGAAGAACATAACGGAGAATAAGAACAGCATATTTTTTCTAAATTTTTATTTCAGAAGATATTTTCACTTGATCATTTGTGGAGAAATTAGCTACTACAAATTTTAAGGATTAATTCGTATTGCTCACTTACTCATGCGATAATAGTTTTTGTTACGTCAAGTTCTGGCGTTGCTCATTTTTACTTTTGTATCTATAGATTTCTTGCAAGGATTTATCAAAAGTAATTATTAACAATTAAAGAAAGAGAAATTATGTTTACAGAAACTGAAGTGTTTTTCGCATCAAATGATCCTTTATCGGATGCTAGTCTTGTACAGCTAATTGATAGTTATACTAAAGAAAATGTTAACTACGTACAAACCAATACTGGATTTGACGGATTAACTATAAACTCTACTGAAAGCAATCTTGACGGCCTTATTTTTAGGAAAAGACCATCTGGAAAATATTATAAAAGAGTATTTGGGAATGAAATTAATGTGTTATGGTTTAAAGCAAGGCTATCAGGCGTAGCAAGTGATTTTGAAGCACTTCATATGGCTCATGAATTTGCTTCAAAAACCAATCACAAGACCTTATTATTTCCTGAAACCTGTGATTTGGATTTAAATGACAATCCTCAAGGTTTTTCAAAAGGGATTACATTGAAATTCGATGGTGGAAGCATTAAAAATACAGTGCTTTACGGCGATCACACCATGATACAGGCAATTCCATCTCAGATTTTTCTTGAAAATATGTCTTTAGAAGGTTCATGGGAGAGTTCCGATGGTTTTGCTTACCCTGAGTGGTTTGGAACTGTTCCTAATAAAACTAACTCTATAGATTTAAAGGATAGCCTTGAAAAACTAGAACCCTTCTGGAATGTTAAATTTGGAGCAGGAATTTACTACTCGAAGAAAGGAGAAATTCCTGTAAGGCATTTTGAAGGCATCTCAAGAGATCATTCTATGATAGAGATAGACCTTGATGAAAACACAGAAAATGTGAAGTACGGATTGTGTCTGGGAAAATATGAAGGTCTTATAATGGATCCGCAGTATCCAGACGGCCCGTCTATTAGGACCTATTTTAATACTTTAAGAGAAATGTCGGTGATAACCAAATCATTGGTAAGAAAAAGAAATTATTCAGGAGTTGTTGTTGGAAATACTCATGGTGGAACTATTGAAAATGTAACTATTATCAATTCGGACAATATGGGTATGGACCAAGCGGATTTAGAGAACATATTAATAGATACCGAAAATAGATATAAGGAGGCCAATATTGGTCTTGAGTTCCGCGGATGTTCCGAATTGTCTGTAATCAACAATCTGGAAACCTCTTCGGATGTTGGTATAGGCTTTAATACAACAATGAACGATGTTAAGGTATTACAGGAGCAAGGAGTTGATTGGCCTTCTATTTATAATTTTACCTCAGACTGTGGTAAATTTGGGTTAGCCAGTGTTTTCTTTGGTGCTCCTAATGTTTATAATTTGGTAATGGATGGTATTCAGAGCTGGAACAGAGGAATGTATGGTTTGTATTCCTGTAAAAATAGAACGTTCAATTCTTTTATGCACTGCTCTATCAGTAATGTTAGAATTGAGCAGTTGACAGAAGCGCTTAAGGATAAAGATAGTAAAGTAAGATCAACCAGTATTTATATTGATTATCAGCGTAATATTGAAAATTTTATTTTTACCAATATCAGAGTTTCGGGGCACTCCAATGGTATATACGTAGGAGGAGGAGTTCGAGGATATCTTGAATTTAATAATGTTTCAGGAGGAGCAGATGTTCCCCTCCAATACCTGATCCAAACCAATCATGACCTTTATTCTTCTTTTGCAGTAAGATTTAAAAATATTACCTCAGATGTGGCTTATCCTCTGATTCATAATGGGGGAATGGTTATAGACCATCATTATTATGAAAAAAGCCCAATTGCAGAATACAAAGTTAATTATCATGATGTAACTGTAATTAGAAAAGTCAATGTGATCTTCAAAAATGAATTCGACGGAGCCAGAAAATTTATCCAGAAAGAGGGAAGTCCTGATTCTTCGTTATGGTTAAAGCTTTATCACAGCAACGTGCTAGATCCTGCAGATCCTTGGCTGCCTGGCGAAAAATATGTTTCATATGATATTGATATGTGTTCAAACTCATATGCACTTAAAGCTAGTTTAACATTATTCAGAAATGGCACTCATTATGAAGGACCTTACGATACCTCAAAGATCTTTATTGGCAATACATTAAATATGCAAAGCGGTAAGATTAATATTGTTTATGAAACTTCTACAGGATACTGGTTTTTAATCAATTTATTGGGAGATGGTGATGTACACTATGAAATTGATGGATTGATTAAATAGAAATATTCAACATAATTTAATTGAGGCTGTCCACTTTGTGCAGCCTCAAAATTGCTCCCTAAAAGACATTAATAAACAAGATCAACGATATAATATTTCAATCATTATACAATTTTTATTTCAGAAGTTATATGAATTTATAGACCTAACAAAACGCTCTTCCATTTACGAAACAATATACTTTACAATAGCTTCACAGTGTATTTTTGTGGTATCAAAAACAGGAATTGTAAAATCATCCTGACTGATCAGCAGCGGAATTTCTGTGCAGCCCAGAATAATACATTCTGCACCACTGCTGATAAGGTTTTCCACAATGGAAATATAATTGGTTTTGGTCTCAGAATTAATAAATCCTACTCCCAGTTCTTCCTTAACCGTATGCTGAATATAATCTCTCGTTTCCTGTTTTTCCGGGATCAGTATTTCAAGTCCGTATTCCTGGAGTTTATTTTTATAAAAACCCATTTCCATGGTAAATTTTGTTCCCAGCAGTCCAACCTTTGTAAATCCGGCTTTACGTATTGCTTTTGCGGTTTCTGTCCCAATATGGAGAATGGGCAGTTGTACGGTATCCTGCAGCTCGTCTGCAAATAAATGGGCTGTATTTGCACATAGAACAATTCCGTCTGCTCCGGTATTTTTGAGGTGTTTACAGGCTTTCAGTAATAACTCAAAGGAATTGACCCATCCTTTGGCCTGGATGTCTCCGAAATTTAAAGAATATACCATGCATTCAGCAGCATTCAGACCTCCCAGACTGGCATTGACTCCTTCATTAATGAACTTATAATAATCTAATGTAGATACCCAGCTTATTCCGCCTACCAATCCTATTTTTTTCATAAAATTCTGTTGTTTACTACTGAAAACAAATCTAAATAAAAGTTTCCAGATTAGGCAAAAAACAGATTGGCGTCTGAATATTCTTTTGTACTAAAGAATTCTGAGTGTACAGGGATTGAATGAGTTATTTTATCCCTATTTTTGTTGATATAACTACCAATCCCAAAATATGATCATAGAGAACAGTAACCATCAGGATATTGAAGAGATTTTCAGACTATATCGTTTGGCAACCGATTTCCAAAAAACAAAAAATATTGTTCTTTGGCCGGAATTTGAAAGAAGCCTGATAGAAACTGAAATTGATAAAAAAAGACAATGGAAGATTGTAATAAATAATGAAATAGCCTGTATTTGGGCAGTTGCTTTCAGTGATCCGCAGATTTGGGGTGAAAAAAATGCTGCCCCGGCCGTGTATATCCATCGTATTGCTACCAGTCCGGAATTTAGAGGGCAGAATCTGGTGGCTGAAATAGTAGACTGGGCAAAAAAATATGCATCGGAAAACCACAAACGGTTCATCAGAATGGATACGGTGGGAGAAAATACCCTTTTGATTAATTATTATAAAAAATGTGGGTTTGATTTTCTGGGACTTACCAGGCTCCAAAATACTGATGAACTTCCCGGACATTACCATAACGCTGAAGTCAGTTTGTTTGAAATTGATTTATCAGGTACAAATTAGTACACTTTTATACATCCGAAGTTTATCATTACTTTAGTTATAATCCATAAACCAATAATATACACAAATACCGTTTTTTTACGGTATTTGTGATAAGGTCTTTCATGATTCAATTTTAGGTCTGATATTTGCACAAGATAGCCAAACTAAACGGCCTATTTTATTTATGAAAAACATATCTGTGAAAAAATCCTTTTTATATGCATTTATCTGTGCTGCATTCCTGGTTTCATGTAAAAAAGAAATTGAAAAAATAAACGATACTTTTAAAGATACGGTATCCTCTTCACAAGGTTCCGAAATTGAAAAAGATTCCATTAAGAAAGATCCGGTAGTAAAAAAAGAATCCGTACCGCCAGCAATGCAGGAAACGGGTTTTTATAACGCTCTTGTACTTCCCAAGGATAAAAAAATGAGGGATTCTATTTATGCAGAATTCAGCAAAAAATACAATGAAAAAGAAAGATATGCAATTCTGGCACTGAACAGGCTTGATTCTAAAAATAAATGGAATTCCGACACATTGGTCGTTCCTGCAAAAATAGATACCACCTTAATGTCTTATTCACCTTTCCCGATGCAACTGGATATATTGAGCGGTGTGAAAAAATTTGTCATTTTTTCTTATCCTATACAGGCTTACGGAGTTTATTCCAATGGTAGCCTTGTAAAATGGGGCCCAACGAGTATGGGAAAGAAGGCTGCTCAGACCACAAGAGGACTTACCTTCGCCAACTGGAAGAAGAAACTGTCAATCTCTACGGTCAGCACAGAATGGAAGCTACCTTATAATTTTAATATCCATAATACTGGAGGGATAGGATGGCACCAGTATGATCTTCCGGGTTATCCGGCGTCTCATTCCTGTCTTCGTCTGCTAATGAAAGATGCCCAGTGGCTGTATTCTTATGCAGATACCTGGATACTGAACCCGGGAGGAGCTACTACAAAAGCAAAAGGGACACCTGTAATGGTATTCGGTGATTATAATTGGGGCGGAAGAAAACCATGGAGAAAACTTCTGGAAGACCCGAATGCCAATAATATTTCAGTGGAAGAAATGACTAAGCTTTTAGAACCTAACATTTCAAAAATGCTGAAAGAACAGGATAACCGGGATAAAGTATCCGATTCCATCAAGGCTGCTAAAGCAATGGCGGTTCCGGCTCAGAATGAAAAACCGGAAGAAACTTCTGCTAATTAGTTTTCTTTTCAAATTGTGAAGTAGACTCTTCAGCAAATCTTCTTAATTTAAGCATTTCCTCTTTGCCCTTATGCTGCCCGAATCTGGCTGCTGCATATGTAAGAAGAATAAATAATAACATCACAAAAGAAGCGTTCAGGGCCCACGGGAACTCAGCGCTTTTTATTTGTTTTGTTACATAGTACATGGTGAAAAAGGTCATCCAGAGAATAGAAAATGAAAAGTAAAGGAACATAAAGAATGTCCACACAGCCGAACTGGGACCAAATACTCCCCGTATGGCAATGTCTTCCTCTTCCTCTTCTATCCTTAAAGACAGCCTCGGTTTCCAGTAATTGTCATACTGAGTTTCTACCCAGATTGTAGCTACTTCCTTATTGATATTCCCGGCAAATTCATCTTTGTGATCAGCAAGGTATTTTTTTAAATTCTCTGCATATTCTTCTTTTGTAAGATGCGTAAACATCTTGAATCTCGGGCGGGTTCTTATTTTATCTATTGTGCTTTCTTCAGTCTTCATAATTTATTCTTGATATGGGATTGGATCTTCTAATACAAAGGTAAAGGTTAGATCCTGATTTTTTCTTTTAACAACCATGTTAATATTTCTGCCTTCCTCAGATTTCATCAGCTCATTGATTTTTTCCATGGTCATATCAGAAGTCTGGCTTCCGTTGATCGTGATTACGCGGTCATCTTTTTTCAATCCGGCCTTAAAAGCGGGAGAATCTTTTCTTATGCCAGCTATGGAAAATATGGGTTTTAATATAAATTTATATTGGAAATTATTGATCACTGAAACTTCATTACCTGCTTCGGAGGTTTTTTTAGGTTCGATCTTGACCCGGTCTTCCTTCCATTCTAACCCGTCCTGTTTAAAATCTATTCCGCTCATATTGAAATGAAAAGGATCATCAAAATTCCTGTTTTTTTTCAGATATAACTTTCCTCCTGCATAATCGAAAATGACTGAAAAGCGGCGCATTATTTCTGCGCCTACAGATCCTTTTCTGTCTTTTACAAGATTTACGTGCTGGATAGAATATTCATCAGGCATTGCGGTAAGGGGCATCTCAAATTTGAAATTGTCGAGATAAAAATTATGGATCCTGCTCCTTTTACCATAAATATCGCCGTTGAATCCTCTGCCCAGGTAATCATCAATATTAGGTCTGTTGTACACAAAATCTTTGATGAGAGTAGGGAAAAGCCATATAGCATCACTGTTGCCGAGATCTATCAGTAGTTTGGACTCTTTCTTTTCGTTGGTCATTTCTACATCTGCATTGAGGTAAGGTTTATCTTTTTCTATAGACAAGGGAAGCTCAGTAAATTTTCTGATTTTCTTTTTAAGTAAGGCAGAATCCTCATAAACGGTTATCTTTTTTGCGGTATAGTCTATTACGATAGGGTGGCTCTTAAAAAAATGATACCCTATAACTCCATTGACTGGGATTCCTATATGTGGCGAAATATTAAATTCTTCATCTAAGATAATATACAGAAGCATAGAAGAATTAATAATGTGATCTCCTATTTTGGCTATATTACGGTCAGATTTAAGACCGTCAATACTTAGATTTCCACCGAGGCCGGAAAATTTTATCTTTTCAATATTTTCCAGTTTAATCTCCTTATTGTCTAAACTGAAAAGTATGGTTTCGGCAACTCCGGTATCAAGCATAAAGGTAAGCTCTGCACCATTGACATTGATCGGAATAAAAATAAGATTGTTAATAAGCTTAAATGGAATGACTGCTTTTTTTACATTGACAAGCTCAAAATTGTTCTGTGCATCTATAAAAATGCTAAAGAATAATGCCAGTAAAAAAAACTTAAGTTTCATTTACTGAATTTAGTGAAATTATCCCTATTGTCAATAAAAAAACATTCCAAAAGCAGGAATGTTTGTATAAACTGCAAAGATACAGCTGAATCAGTTGAATTTATTTTAAAGAATATTAAGATGATTTAGAGAAGAACTCCATCAGATCCATATAGTTTTTCTGATTCACACCATGACCGCTCATATATTCTCTGAAAGTAAAATAACAGCTTAAGTCATAAAGCAGATCTGCCGCTTTTCTTCCCCATTCCATAGGAATCACAGCATCATCTGTTCCATGTGATACAAAAAAGCGGAGCTTTTCCAGTTTCTTTTTGTCTTTCACAATACCGTCAAGAAGTTTTTCCTCAGGATAGGTGCTCAGGCAGGCAACATAACTAAACATATCCGGATATTTTAAAGCTAAAGCGTAGCACAATATCCCACCCTGGCTGAAGCCACACAAGTGAGCCCTACTTTCAGTAAGCCCATAATGATTGATAATTTTTAATATATTTTCCAGTACTGCGTTCAGAGATTCTTTAGCCTGGGGAATATCGATGAAATTTTCGGCATTATTGACGTCAATGTCAAACCACGAATACCCTTCAAACTGGGTGTCTTTTGGTGCTCTGAAACTTACGATAAGCCAATCGGCGGGAAGGGTTTCCCTGAAACTGAAAAGATCCTGCTCATTGCTTCCATAGCCGTGAAGCATAAAAATAACAGGAGTATTTGGGGTAATATGTTCCGGTTCTCTTACTAGATAATCTAAATTCATACAGCAAATATAATTAATAAATCATATTATATAATTCAAAACACAGCGTGAGTGTTTTTATCTTTTACAATTGACGATTATGCTTCCGAATAATGACCTACACTGAAAATATGCTTTTTGCTGATTTGATATTAATTGGAATTTTTTATTGGAAATTTTTCATAAAAGTTATTTTTATATTAATAAAAAACTTATATTTGAAACATTAAAAATCTATTTGGAGAAATGAAGCAATTTTACAAATCAAAAAGTTTACTAAGACTTTCTTTTTTATTCGTTTTATTATTTTCTGTAATTACTGTGGTGAATTCCTGCAAAAAGGATAACGATGACGATGAGTTTACAGATCACGTTGTTCAATTTGAAGTAAAAACAACTACTGGAGGAGTTATCAGAGCAATTGTAACACAGGTAGGAACTATTAAAACTGATATTTTCGATCCTGTAGGAACTACCTGGACAAGCGGTGAATTTTTTGTGAATTCCAGCCAGGCACAGTTAAATCTGGATGCTAAAGCAGATCTTCCGGATGCAGATTCAGAACTGGTTATTAACCTTTGGATAGACGGAGAAATTGTAAGAACCAAAAAAATGGTAGGAGCAGGTCCTTTAGTAGCCTCAATTGATTACAGCTTCTTAGAATTGTAAAAAAATATTTACTTATTATAAATGAGAACCGCTTTTTTAGGCGGTTTTTTTACGTATTACCTTCTATCATATGATGCTGAGCTGCAAGTTTGATAAGTTCAATAGAGTTTTTTGCCTGGAATTTCTGTAACAAATTTTTGCGATGTGTATCTACGGTAAGCGGGCTTAGAAAAAGTTCATCCGCAATCATAATGCTGGTTTTTCCTTCTGCCAGCATTTGAAGAATCTGTTTTTCCCTTTTTGTCAGCCTGGGAACCGGCAAATCATTCTGAGAAGGTTTGCTGAGAATTTTCCCCGTTTCATTGCAGAAGACAATATTCCCGGAATAAGCACCCTGAATACAAACCACCAATTCATCTATAGAAGTGTTTTTAAGAAGGTAGCCGCTGGCACCGTTCTGTATGGACTGCATGATAATACTTCTTTCAGAGCGGTTACTGAACATAATCACTGAAGTTGCCGCTGAAATTTTTTTAATTTCCCTGCAAAGCTCTATACCATTGGCATCAGGCAAAGTAATATCCAAAAGAATAATATCTACCTGATGGTTTTTGATAAAATCTATGATCTCTGAACCGGAGGTGAAACTTTGTGAAACGGTGAACCCAAGCTGGCTGCTGAGCATCATTTTTAACCCTTCTATAACGATGGGATGATCGTCTACAATGACTATATTTATTCTCTTATTCTCCATCAATATTAAATTCAATAGTAATAGTTGTACCCTGCATATCAGAACTGATCTCCATTTTCCCTTTAAGATAGCTGATCCTGTTTTTTAAGTTGTGCAGTCCCATACCTTTGGTAGTCTGCACAATATTTTTATCAAATCCCTTTCCGTTGTCTTCAATGGTAATCATAAAAGCCTCATCGGACTGGGAGCATTGGAGCAAAATACTGGTAGCTTCAGCATGTTTTATGGCATTCGCTAATAACTCCTGTACAATTCTGTACAAATTAAGCTGAATGTTTAAAGGTAGATTTTTTTTAATATTAATGGCTTGAAAGTCAATGTCCAAATCTTTCCTGGTATAAAACTCACAAAGATCATTTAAAGCTGTCTCCAAGCCGAAATTGAGAAGAGATTCAGGCATTAAATTTCTTGCTATGTGACGTAGCTCACTCACGGAATGATCCAGCTGTCCCAAAATAGTATAAAACTCTTTATCCTTTTCAGGATGTAAATGTTGGGAAGACCATGTGGAAAAATTGATTTTAAGTCCGGCAAGCATTCCGCCCAAACCATCGTGAAGGTCTCTTGCAATGCGTTCCCTTTCTCTTTCTTCACCATCAAGAATTGCTCGGGTAAGAGATAGCTCTTCCTTTTGTTTAATGTCATTTATTTTTTGTTCGGAGATTTTTTTATTTTTTCTAAACAGGATAAAAAGGAAGATTAAGAGAATTAAAACCAATAGTAAAATAAGGCTAAGGCCCCACAAATACGAGTTTTTCTTATTCACCTCTAAATCTTTCTGGTTCTTTTCAGCATTTAAGGCTGCTATTTTTCTTTCTTTTTCAGCAGCATTGAACTTCGCCTCAATTTTGTTGATCTCAAGTTTTACATTTTCAGTGTTCAGGCTGTCATTAAGCTTGGAATACCTTTGTTCCCACGCCAAAGCTTCCTGGGCATTTCCCATTTCTTCGTTCAATGCAGAAAGCTGTTTATAAAATGTTTTTCTATTATTAAGGTCGATAGCCAGTGATTTTTCTGCTAAAACGTTTTCCAGAACTTCCTTAGCCTCACTGTATCTTTTGAGTTTCTTTAAAATATCATACTTGTTGAAATAGAACATTTGTGCCTGGAGGTTCTGATTGTATTTTTTTGTATAATAAAGTCCTTTTTCAATAACAGGTAAGGCCGCTAAATTTTCCTGTTTGGTAATAAAATAAAGTGTTTTCGCGTAATAATAAGGGGAGTTGGATGAAGATTCAGGATATGGCTTAATCAATTTTTCAGCTTTATCCAGAAATTTTTTGGCTTCATTCCCTTTTGCCTGATAGCAGAAATTGCTGGCGGAATTCAGATAGGCATAAAATAATTCAGCGGAATCCGGATAAGCTTTTTCAAGAATTTCCAAAGCTTTATAATTGTAGTTTCCAGCCTTTTCAAACTGAGCATTATAGGTAAGAATAATCGCCAGCTGAGTATATGAAAATCCCAGATTTCTGCTGCTTCCATATTTTTTGATCAGTGGAATGCATTTTTCAACGATGGTTTTTACTAAAAAAGGATATCCTTCCTTATCTTTTTGTGTAATTGCATAACTGTACCATGCCAACGACTGGTAGAAATCAGATTCCTTGGTTTTTAACTTTGATAATGTTTTAATAGCCTTTTGATAGGAGCGGGCAGCTTTTTCTTTATTTCGGTCAAGGCTGTACTGACCTTCGTAATAATCATATTTAGCTTTAAGAAAGGTATCATTTTTAATGAATGTTTTGCCGCTTTCCAAGTATTTTTTACTTAAAAGAGAATCACTATTTCTGTAATAATTTGATAGAAGAAAAAATGCTGTTGCTTTTGAAGTATTTGCTGCCGTAGTTTTTGTAATATTCTGTAAGCTGTCTACATAAGTTTTTTCATCAAGAGGGATAACCTGTGCCTGTAAAGTAAAAGACATTAGTAGGCTTAATAGAATAAGTAATCTCTTCATTGGATTTTGGATCTGTATAATTTTTTTAAAAATGCTCAATTTAATTAAAAATTTCAGCAAATAAAATACCTGATTTTAGGTAGAAAAAATTACACTTTTTTCAGGATTGATAAAGTTTGTCGACTCTAATAGCTTTGCAGGTATCAAATCACTGATCATAGAATATTAAATAAATAATTAAAAATTTAAACAAAAGATTATGAAAAGAATGAAAATGAGCCAGCTGCTTAAAGGTACGTTTGTCGTATTGCTGACAACAATGTTTATTGGGTTTGCAACATCTTGTAGTAATGATGATGACGATAATAATGGTCCTGCAAAGAATAGCCATAAAGTCGTTTTTAAAGCTATTGCTTCTTCAGGAAGTAATATTGATGTAGCGGTATATGGAATTGATGGGAACCCGACCACAGCTTCAAGTCTTAGCGGAACTACATGGACAAGTCCTGAGGTAACATCAGAAGCAGGAGCTTATAATGCTAATGTTGCTGTAAATGCAATCGGGGCAGATAATTCTTCTACATTGAAGGTTCAAATCTGGGTAGATGGTGAATTGAAAAAAGAAGGAACTTCCAGCGGGCAGTATTTAGCAGCTTCTGCAAGTTATGTATTCTAAAACTAAATAACTTTCATGAATAAAAAGCGGCGCTGAGATAAATCTCAGCGCCGACTTTTTTATATGGTACTATAAATTAAATAACCTTTACAATAAAGTAACTTTTCTTACCCTTTTGAAGCAGCAGGAATTTCCCGTCAATAAGATCGCTTTCATTAGCGGTATAAGTATCGTTTACTTTTTCCTTATTTACGGAAATTGCATTGCCTTTAATTTCTCTCTGTGCTTCACTTTTAGATTTCAGGAAACCTGATTTTTCAGACAGAAGATCAATAATATTCACTCCCAAAACGTCAGCTTTTGCTATCTCTTTCTGAGGAACACCATCAAAAACTTCAAGGAAAATCTCCTCGTCAAGACTTACCAGATCCTCTGCTGTAGAGCGTCCGAAAAGAATTTCTGAAGCCTTTAAAGCCTTTTCATATTCTTCTCTGCCATGTACCCAAACCGTTACTTCTTCGGCAAGTCTCTTCTGAAGTTTTCTTTCGTGAGGAGCTGTTTTATGCTCTGCGATCAAAGCTTCAATTTCTTCTTTTGCTATGAAAGTATAGAATTTAATAAATCTTTCTGCATCATCATCCGTAGCATTCAGCCAGAACTGATAGAATTTATAGGGTGAGGTTTTCTTTTTGTCAAGCCAGTAATTTTCACCGCTTTCAGACTTTCCGAATTTTGAACCGTCAGCTTTGGTGATCAAAGGAACCGTTAATGCAAATGCTTCTCCTTGTGCCTTTCTTCGGATCAGTTCGGTACCTGTAGTGATATTTCCCCACTGATCTGAACCTCCCATTTGAAGCTTCACATTATTATTCTGATATAAATGAAGGAAATCATATCCCTGGATCAGCTGGTACGTAAATTCTGTGAAACTCATTCCATCTGCACCGCTTTCTCCCGAAAACCTTTTCTTTACAGAGTCTTTCGCCATCATATAATTTACTGTGATATTCTTTCCTACATTTTTAGCAAAATCAAGGAAAGAGATATTCTTCATCCAGTCATAATTATTCACCAGTTCTGCTTTATTGGGACCTTCACCTTCAAAATCCAAAAATCTTGAAAGCTGATTCTTTAAACAGTCTACATAGTGAAGAAGAGTAGCTTCATCCAGCAGGTTTCTTTCTGCAGATTTCCCTGAAGGATCTCCAATCATTCCTGTAGCACCTCCCACCAAGGCAATCGGCTTATGACCGTGTTGTTGGAAATGTGCTAAAATCTTGATCTGGATAAGACTTCCGATATGCAAAGAATCAGCAGTCGGGTCGAAACCAATATATGCAGTAGTTACCTCTTTATTCAGTTGTTCATCGGTTCCTGGCATCATATCGGCAAAAAGACCACGCCATTTTAGTTCTTCTATAAAGGAATTCATCTATACTTTTCTTTAAAATTTTATGGTGCAAAGATAGTAAATTCAGGAGTATAGAGTGTAGAGGTCAAAGGCAAAAAAACGAAAGGTTAAAAAGGCATATTTGCCCCCTTGCTTTTCCATTTAAAAAAATTATATTTGTTTATAATGAACGACGAACAGCTATTCCTGCTTATTCAAAAGGCAAAAGAAAAAGATCAGAAAGCCCAGACCAAACTCATTAATGTTTTTTGGGTGGATGTTTTCTCATTTGTCATGAAGAAAGTAAAGGATGAAAATGATGCAGATGAAATTACGGTGAATGTCTTTTCAAAAGTACTGTCCAAACTGGATATGTACGATCCCCATTTCCAGTTTAAAACCTGGATACTTACTATTGCCCAAAACACGGTTATTGATTTCTGGAGAAAAAGAAGCCGTGAAAACCAGGATCCTACCGAAAATCTTGATGAAGTTAAAAACCAGTTTGCAAAATCCCCTGAAGAACTGATGATTTCTAATGAAGAGCAGAAAAAGATCATCAAAACCATTGAATCGCTGGATGCCAATTATCAGGATATTATCAAATTAAGATTTTTTGAAGAAAAAAGCATTAAAGAAATTGCTGAAGAACTGGGTATTTCAATTGCCAATACCAAAGTAAGGGTCATGCGGGCCAAAAAAGTCCTTGCAGAACTGCTGAAAAACAATGAGTTTGATGATAATTAGTCTTACTTCGGGTTTGGTGGTTCAATCCAGCAACTATTACCAACAACTCTAATCAGTTTAATCTTAAGAGCTTAATACAATTTTAATAGTTCAAAATTTCACAGGTAGACTTCTTCTTTCGTTTTAGGAAGAATAATTTTTCTGGGTTCTTTTTGGTTTCTATTGTTCAGGTCAATCTTCATTCCTTTTTTTATATAAGTTTCCTGCTTGGAGTGGCCATATTCTTTAGTGTTTTCTACCTCTTTTTTATAATTAAGCTGTCCGGTAGAAAGATTAAAATCTACTTCTGCCCAGTAATCTCCAGGTCTGCCGAACTCTGATGAATAGCCTATCAGCTCAAAATGCCCGTTCTGAAACCTGTATTTATCAGTATAGCCCCATTTCCAGCTGCTTCCACCGGCCTGAGTAATACTTAAAATTCCTTTTGAAATTGCCATACTCTGATAGGGGTCGCCCATCATACCTCCACCGGCACTTTCCAGAATAGCATCCCTTGATTTGGAAAGAATCATCCACGATCCGCCACTTTTTTTAAGAATCTGAATCTCACGGATCTTGCCCAGCTCGCCCTCATCTATTGTATTATAAATGACCACTCTTTCCGGAACTTTATCTCCGTCCAGGTCTCCTTCCACTGTTTCAATAATTTCCGAACCTGCCGGCTGAAGTTCTTTCTGGGCAAAACAAAAGGTACTGATAATAAGGGATAGGGTAAATAGGATCTTCTTCATAATTTAATTTTGATGGTTTAAATTACGAAATTATATGTTTCATCAATGTTTGTCTTTGATTGTTTCGATAAAAAAATCACTAACTTTGAAGCTCAATTTGAGAAATAAATGGAGAATTTAGTTCAAGATACTACCGTTCAAAAACCAAAGTGGATCCGTGTAAAACTTCCTACCGGAAAAAATTACAGGGAATTGAGGACTTTGGTCGACAAATATAAATTAAATACCATATGCCAGAGCGGAAGCTGTCCGAATATGGGTGAATGCTGGGGTGAAGGAACGGCTACGTTCATGATCTTAGGAAATATCTGTACCAGAAGCTGCGGGTTCTGCGGTGTAAAAACAGGAAAACCGCTTGATGTCAACTGGGATGAGCCGGAAAAAGTGGCCCGTTCTATCAAATTAATGAAGATCAAGCATGCTGTTCTTACCTCTGTGGACCGTGATGACTTAAAAGATATGGGTTCCATTCTTTGGGGAGAAACTGTAAATGCCGTGAGAAGAATTTCTCCGGGAACAACTATGGAAACACTTATTCCAGACTTCCAGGGACTCACCAAGCATCTGGACAGATTGGTAAATGTGGCTCCTGAAGTGATCTCTCACAATATGGAAACTGTAAAACGCCTGACCAGAGAAGTTAGGATTCAGGCGAAATATGAGCGAAGCTTAGAAGTTTTGAGATATCTTAAAGAGGCTGGTCAGAGAAGAACCAAAACGGGTGTAATGCTTGGCTTGGGTGAAACCAAAGATGAGGTTTTCCAAACTATTGAAGACATTAGAAATGCCAATGTAGATGTGATTACGCTTGGACAGTATCTTCAGCCTACCAAAAAACATCTGCCGGTAAAAAGATTCATTACACCGGAAGAGTTTGACGAATTGGGAGATTTTGCAAGAAGCTTAGGTTTCAGACATGTGGAAAGCTCACCATTGGTAAGAAGTTCCTACCACGCTGAAAAGCATATCCACTAAAAATATAGCCGCTTCAGAAATGAGGCGGTTTTTTTATTTATAGATAAAAGATAAAAGATAAAAGATAAAAGATAAAAGATATTGCTGTTAAAAATCTGCATTATCTGCATAATTTGCGTGAGATAAAAATCTTCTAAACCCAAAAGAACATTCAAGTTTATCAAAATCCAAGGACTCTATCATAACAACACTTCGTTGATCCAGATTCTCTTCCGCTGGATGGGTGACGAAAATGACCAAAGAAATTTAATCTCTCACCTCAATATTTTTCAGATGCTTTTTCCTAAACTCTGTCGGCGTTTCACCGGTATGCTGCCTGAATAGTTTATTAAAATAAGACAGGCTCTCAAAACCAACCTGGAAGCAGACTTCCGTCACAGAATAATCTTTCAGCAAAAATATTTTAGCCAGATTGATCCTGTAGTTATTGACAAAATCGGTGAATGTCATATTGGTCTGTTTTTTAAAATAGCGGCAGAAAGCGGGAGTACTTAGACTGACGATTTTCGCAATTTCGTTGACGTTAGGTTTTTTATCATAATTTTCGTGGATGTAGTCATAGATTGTTCCCATTCTTATCTTGTCATTTAGGAACCATTTAATCCTTGTATCCTCGTTATTCAATTCTTTTACTTCGTCTGAAGATGAGAGAGTTTGCAGAATTTCAATCAGTCCGATCAATGAATCAAAAGTACTTTTATCCTTGATCTCAAGAAGTTTTTCAACAACCGTTTTTTTTGTTTCTCCGGAGAATGAAAGTCCCAGATATGACCTTTCCAGAAGTTTTTTAATATTTTCAAATTCCGGAACAGGAAAAATAATATCATGGAGGAAATTCTCTCTCATCTGAAGCACCAGCTGTCTGCATTCTGTCTGGATTCCATAGTCGAAATTCAAATGAGGAACATTAGATCCAATCAGTAGCAGATCACTTTCTGTAAAACCGGAAATATCCCTTCCCACATGACGGATTCCATTGACGGCTTCTACATATACCAGCTCTATTTCCGGGTGATGATGCCAGAAAAAACAGTTTTTTAAAGACGGTGAAAAAAGCTTGAAAGACTTTCCTTTTTCAAACTCTATGACTTCCTTCTGAATTTTCATCTTGTTCTCATTTGATTGTTTCTGATTTTAAAATTAAATAAAAAGGTTAATATAGAGCAAATTTTTATCATTTTAAGAGAAGTAAATGCCAATATTTCTTGCGATTTTTGCACTTTCAAAATGAAGATTGACAGTCATTTTTAATTTTCAGCAAAAAAACATTTAAAAATTAATTCGGAAAAGAAGTTTACTAATGAAGATTGATAAAAGAATAATACCGCTGGCTATAGGAGGTCTGGGAATAGGAACAACGGAATTTACCGTTATGGGATTGCTGCCGGATATTGCCAATACCCTAAAAATTACTATTCCTGAAGCAGGACACCTGATTTCGGCTTATGCAATGGGAGTAGTGGTGGGAGCACCGATTCTTATCGGGTATTCGGTGAAATTTCCACCTAAAAAAGTGTTGATGGTTTTAATGATCCTTTTTACACTATTTAACGGACTTTCAGCTATTGCACCGGATTATACGAGCATGCTGATCATCAGGTTTTTATCCGGGCTTCCCCATGGAGCGTTCTTCGGAGTAGGAACGGTAGTTGCGTCACGAATGGCAGGAAAAGGAAAGGAGGCATTTTATATATCCTTAATGTTTACCGGGCTTACGGTGGCCAATCTGGTCATGGTTCCACTGGTTACTTATATAGGGCATGCTTATCATTGGAAGCTGTATTTTGCCATTGTAGCTCTGATCGGGCTTTTTGCAATATTATTCCTGAAATTATGGCTTCCGGCTATAGAGTCCAACCAGGATACCCATTTTCTGGAAGAGCTGAAATTTCTTAAAAATAAGCAGTCATGGCTTGTATTGGGAATCACAGCGATTGGATTTGGAGGGCTTTTTACATGGTTCAGCTATATTACACCATTAATGACAATCGTTGCAGGAATCCAAAGCAACCAGATGGCTTACGTAATGATATTGGCCGGTGCCGGAATGGTTGTTGGGAACCTTGCCGGAGGATTTATCTCTGACAGACTTGGACCGGAAAAGACATGTGTATTACTGATCTTCCTGATGATGATTTCTCTGGCAGGTGTATTTTTCTTTGCAGAGAAGCAGAATATAGCACTTGTACTGACATTCGTCTGCGGAGCACTATCGATGTCTGTTGCCGCACCTATTAATATCATGATGATGAAGGCAGCTCCTAAAAGTGAAATGATGGCTGCTGCATTTATGCAGGCTGCTTTTAATATCGCCAATGCAATGGGTGCTTTTTTAGGCGGAATTCCTTTGGAATATGGTTTTTCATTTAAATATCCTTCACTGGTAGGAGTGGGGATGACATTCATTGGTCTTGCAATAAGCTTGAGATACAGATATTTGTATGGCAGAGAAACTCCCGGCAATGCCCTTGTAGAATGTGCACCCTGTGATAAATAAATATTGAAAATATTTTAATATAAAGTTTTTGTCTTTAGTACTTGATATAAAAAGAGACTCTGTTTAAATAAACAAACAGAGTCTCTTTTTAGTTATAAATAAATTTACGCTTCTACCTCATTCCCATTCTTACACCAATAAAGCGCATTGTATAAATTCTCTTTTGGGAAAGACTTAAACTCTCCCGGCATCAGGACACTGAAAATATCCGTAAAATTCTGAACACCTTCTTTGTCTGTCACGATTGCTGCACGGTTCCACCTGGCAAGATTCTTCAATCCCAGCAGCATATCCTGAAACCATGCACCCATAGTGAACTGATCAAGATCTGTATCAAGGTACAGTAAGTAATTCAGTTCACCGAACTGGTCTACTTTTTCTTTTACATGAGGAATGACCAGGTTTTCAAAATCTTCTTTCGTAACTTCTCCCGTTGCATTGAAAGCCGCAACATTTTCCGGAGCTTCTGGAATAATCGTTATCATAATTAAATTTTTTAATGTGGTTGGATTTTTAAACTGGGTACAATAATTGCACCACAGATTGATTATAAATCGTTAAAATACTTATAAATATTAATATTTTTAATCTGATATTCAATTATGGATCTAAAATCGAATGAACCTTTCTGGCTTTTGAAAAACGGATTAACAGCTTCTTATCCGTCCCTGAAATCAAATGAAGAATGTGATGTCTTAATTATAGGAGGGGGCATTACCGGAAGTCTTATTGCCCATCAAATGGTCAGTGACGGCTATAAAACGATCCTGATTGACAAACGTGAACTCTGCAACGGAAGTACATCAGCAACCACTTCCATGCTACAGTATGAAATAGATGTTCCGCTTTTTGAACTGGAAGAGCTGATTGGTAAAAAAGGCGCAGTGGAGAGTTACAAGGCCTGTTCTGATGCGATAGATATTCTGGAAAAACTTTCAAAAAGGATCCGGTCTGATGCCGGTTTTAAACGAAAGAAATCCCTGTATTTTGCATCAAAAAAGAAAGATGTCAGATGGCTTAAAGATGAGTATGCTGCAAGGAAAGATGCAGGATTTGAAGTAAAATGGCTGGAAGCAGACCAAATTGTAGAACAGTTTGGCCTTGAAAATACATATGGGGGAATTGTTTCCAGGCAGGGAGCCAGTATTGATGCTTTTAAGTTTGCCCATGAATTATTCAAACATAACATAAGAAAAGGCTTGGAAATATTTGATAAATCTGAAATGACAAAGGTGGAATATCACAAAGGTTTTAATCTGGTGACGGTAGACAGCGGTTTTCAGATCAAGGCTAAAAAAGTGATCTACTGCATTGGCTACGAAAGTAAAAATATGATTAAAGAAAACTTTGTAAATCTCAAAAGTACCTATGCCATTGTTTCAGAAATTGATGACGGTAAATTCAAAAATATCAGTAATACTTTAATCTGGAATACGGATACCCCTTATATTTACATGCGGTCAACAGCCGACGGCCGGCTTCTGATTGGTGGTGGTGATGAAGATTTCTACGGAGCTGAAAAACGGGATGTCCTCCTGGATAAAAAGGAAAAAGAAATTCTGAGAAATCTGAAAAAAATAAAACCCGATTATCATTTTTATACAGACTTCGTCTGGGCCGGAACTTTTGGCGAAACCAAAGATGGACTACCTTATATTGGAGAACATAAGAAGTTTAAGAATTCCTATTTTGTGCTGGGATTCGGGGGAAATGGAATCACTTTCTCTGTAACAGGAATGGAAATGGCTTCCCGGTTTATGAAAAATAAAAAACATCTGCTTTCACCTTATTTTAAATTTGGCAGATAAAACCTGGCCGCTTTGGAAACCTCAACGACCAGGTACAGATTAACATTGAAATTAAGACTAAATTAATTTTAATACTGAAACAAAATTATTATTGAAAAAAGTTGGTGGCTGAGACAATCGCAGCCACCATTTCTATTATTTAGATGTGTATCCGCTGGCTTTTGCCTGCTCCAGAATTGATTTTTCAATTGCTTTTCCCAGGTCATCTGAATCCGGATTCCCACGCTTTTTCATTTCGGTATCAATGTATTCCTGGCGCTTTCTTGACAGTTCTTCGATTTCTTTCTGGATCTTCCCACGCTCTGCAGATTTTATAGCAACTGCTTTTTTGATCTCTTCCTTACTTTTACCTTTCAATTCAGAAGGAAGTGCATCATCTTTCACTGTGGAGATAAAACTTGCGTCTTTTTCAGCCTTATCCACAAGATCCCAGTGATCATTGTTGTAAGCATTCTTCCTGGACTTGGCGACGGTTCTTTCTACATAATTGGATACCGACTGTACTTCTGCATTTCTGTCCTGTGCAGCCTGTTTCAGTTTGTATTCAGAGCCATGGCTTCCGTAATAGATGTAGGTGTCATTCAGCTTTGTATTACATTCTGAAATCCTTACGTCATACGGCGTTTCTATGTAAATTACCTTTTTATCGCTGTTGATATTGAAATATTTACCGCCACCTAACGTAGCACCGTTCTGCCAGAAAGTTTGAATCCCTTCCTCTCTGCTTCCGCAGAAAATTGTGTTGGTGTAAATGTTTTTACTTTTCGTGTTGGAAATCACTTCCTTGTAATTTATTTTTCCTTGGTCAAAAGCCTCATTTCCGGCAATATAGATTAACTTCATGCTTTTTTCATTGCCATCCCAGTTCAGATTGTTTGAGGCATCTCTGATTACCGCCCCACAGTATTCGCTGCCACCATTGGTTCTCAGGGCAAATAATTTCTCTGAAACCAGATCAAGATCCTGAGTCAGCGGAGTCACCTGGCGGATGTAATTTTCATCACGGATACCGTCGTTTCCATACTCATAAAGAGCAATTTCTATTTGCGGTGCCTGTCCGTTGTACTTCAATGTGGTTAAAGTATTTACAATATTCCAGAGCCTGGATTTAGCCTGATCGATGAGTCCGTCCATACTGTTGGAAGTGTCCAGTAGAAGCGCAACCTGAATTTTATTGCCTTTTGCTGTTAGTACTGTTGGTGTTACGGAAGCGCTTTGAATCAATGCTGCTCTGTCTGCAATAGTGCTGTCTGAAAAACTGCCTGAGCTTAAAAAAGCAGTGCATGCTGTCAATGCTAAGATTTTTAAAGTAGTCATAATACTATTTTTTTATTGGTTATCTGCTGTAATATTGAACCTGCATCTCTTTTGGATACTTCACCTCATAAGAGAAATTGATTTTGTCCGAGCTTCCGCTGCTGATGTTTCTGTTCCAAAGAATACTTCCTGTTTTCTCATCAAGACTTCCGTTTCCGATTTCTAATGCCTTAACCAGGATCTTAGAATTTTCACTGATGGGAAGCTGATCCAGGATTTCCAGTTCGATGCTTTCTTTCGTATTGTTCCTGATGCTGATCTGGTAAGATTCTGTATCCCATTTATTGCTGTTAAAGTTTTTCTGGGCAGTTTTATCCTCCAGTTTGATTCTTTTTACCGTAATTCTTTCATCTACGCCTAATGAGATTGGGAATTCATCTTTTACATAATTGCTGGTAATACTAGTTTTCCCGATATAATTATCTTCAAAATAGATATTGGCTTCTCCGGAGATCAGATTAAGGTTCTGCCAGTTTTTAATGAAAGCCATCATGAATACCTGATTGTTCAGTTTTGGAACCGTATGGTATTTATAAGTAGCATCAATCTGTTTTTTATCAAGAATCACATACTGTTCTTTTTCCTGGCTCAGAATGGTCTGGTTATAATTAAGCTCATAAATCACGTTCAACTGGCTGTCCGAAACGGTTGCTACCGGAATCTGGCTTGGTTTAGCAGCAACTTCAGCTCTTATCTGATAAGAGTTTACCTCTTTTGCAGCTGCTTTCAGTTGATAGCCTGCTGTTTCAGCCTGAGCATTATAAGCAGTATATTCCGCAACATACAAAGGAGACAGAATGGGTCTGTCCTGGTTATAAGAAGGTCTGTAAGTAGAAACAAAGAGCTTTACATTTTTCCAGTCCTGTCCCGTTTTCTGGTAGATCTTTCCTTTATACACCATTTCGAGAGGTTTCTTTACCGATTCGGCTCGCAGATCGTAAGACGGGATCCAGCCTGCATCGGAAACAATATAGCTGACTCCTAAATTCAGATTGGTTTCGTTCTCTGCGAGAATTTCCAGAAGAAGCTCTTTTCTGTTCGTGTTCTTATTGGTTTGCTCTTCTCCTGATTGTTTATTGATTTTGGCAATGCCTTCATCCAGAACCAATTTCTGCTCGTCTAAAACAAAAATCTGGTTATCAATTTCCAGCATCCTTTTTCTGTAAAATTCTGTCAGTTTCATTAGCTGTTCCTGTGGAGTAGATTTATCATTGGTGGAAACTTTTAAATTGTCGTTAATGATATTTTGTTCGCCGGTCAGGTTCTTGATCTGAATATTCAGTAAATTGGCCTGTCTCTGTAATTTCTTTCTTTCATCATCAAGCTTCTTTTCACGGTCTGATAACTCATCATCTTTTAGAAAATTATTTTGTGGCGTTATGGAAAGCAGAGTGGTATTCTTTTCAAGATTGATTTTATACGTATTCTCATCCAGGTTATTGGGAAGATTGATAATTCGTACCCTGTTTCTTCCTTTCTGAAGGCTCACATTGGTGCTTCCGAAAACTTTAGCACCCTGCAGGAATACGGTGGCCTGCTTTACCTCAATTTCTTTTTTGATTTCCTGCGCTTCCAAAAATGAAACAGAAAATGAAATGAGTAGTATTAAATAGTGTTTCATAGTGTATTATTTTAAATTCCTGAAGTAAAATTACCTGGATTCAAAGCTGAAAATTGGGAAACTTGGTGAAACCATACTTTCACTTGGTAAGCTTAACCGCCAGTCTGCAAAAAGAAAAAACAGCCCTTTCGGACTGTTTCTTAAATCTGTTAATTCTAAAGGATTTCGTATCTCGTTTTGATGCTGTATTTGATCTTGATATTCTCTATATTTTCAAAAGAAATGTCTGCAGAAGCGTCTGCTGCTTCCAGCTGCATATTTCTCATGCCACTTTTATAGGCTATAGGCATTACAGTATCGCTTGTATAATCTTCAATTTCGATAATCTCCAGCGGGGCACCCGTTTTTTTGCCCAGACTTTCCAGGAGATAATCTGCCTTTTCCTTTGCTGCTTTTAAAGCATTTATTTTTACTGCTTTCCGGAAGTCTGCAATTTTAGTGTTCTTTACTTCTGCAATATTCAGGTTGCTTACCCATTTCTGGTTCAGGTCTTCAAATACTCTGCTGATATTGGCTTTTGTGTTGGCTTTGAATGTATAGCTTTTTGTAAATTTTCCATTTTTAGCATAGATATTTTGGTACATAGATTTGAACTTGATGTCATCGTTCTTTATACCAGCATTCTTCAAAGTTTCAAACAATTTCTTCTCATTGTCCGCAAGCTCGTTCTTATTATCTGCTTTAATGCCGATGTTGAAGATGATCTCATCCGGTTCTACTTCCATTTCCGCAATACCAGTTACTTCAATGGCATTTTTCTTTACTTCCTGTGCATGTACAAAACTCCCCAGGCTAAAGATTCCGATCAATAAAAAATGTCTTAATTTCATAATTTCTTGTTTTAAATTCTGAAGTAAAATTACTGCGATAAGAAACCGGAAATCGGGAGACTTGGTGAATTGTGGTTTTCACTTGGTGGATTGCTCAAAACAGGAAATTTTTGAAATGAGGCTTTAAAACTATTAGGATATTTTAATGGTAAAAATAAGGCAGTCTAATATTCTCATTTTAATCTGGAAAACTGGGTGAAATGAAGCTTTGACTTGGTAAAGAATAGAATAGGATACATAAAGTTTTACTTACTTTGCATTAAAGATCCGAAATCCGTGAAATTAGTTTTTAAAATATTCTTCATATTCATTCTTGCTGCAGGAAATTTCTGTATAGCACAGGATTCTATGCGGGTTACTAAAGCTTATAAATCTGCTGCAAGATTGAAGAAAGCAGTTGATAATAATGATAATAAAGGCGTTGCAGACACCTATGTAGGTATTGCCAATGATTATTTTGACCAAGGGAATTATGCTAAAAGTGAAGAGTTTTTGGTCAAAGCCAGAAACATTTACAAAAACCTTAATGATAAAAAAAATCTGGAAATCGTAACCCGGAAAATTGCCCAGTCACAGGAAAAACAGAATAAAATAACCCCGGCCATCAGCAATTACAGTATGGCTGCTGAAATGAGCTATACGGAAAAAAGCAGAGCGGTAAATGCTAATGATGTGGCGAGACTTTCTTCTCCAACAGCCGAACAGAAAGCAGAAGCAATACAGGATAATATTAATATAAGTTTAAAAGGAAAAGATAAAGGTGATCTTGCCGCAAGCTACAGCCAGATGGCCGATGTGAATATTCAACAGAAAGATATTCCCAGGGCAGAAGAAAACCTGAACAGTGCCTATGCTATTTCTAAAAAAGAAGCGCCTCAGCAGGCTTTAGAGATCAATCAGAAACTGACGAATTTCTACGTTGAGAACAGGAATTTTGAAAAAGCTATTGAAGCCAAAAAGAAAGTCCTGAAAGAAGATTTTGTAAAAGAAAATTCACAGGAAAAAGTCAACCAGATCCAGGAACTGGCCGATATTTATATTAAAAAAAATGATCCGGAAGAAGCTGTCGTACTATTAAAAAATGCTTACGAAATTGCCCTGGAAAAAGGGCATACACTGGAAGCTCAGAAAAGTGTAAAAAGACTGGACAGCCTTTATAATAGGTCAGGAAATACCGATGCTTCTATGTTGCTGTACAGAGATTTTCTGGGGAAACTCCCTGATCTTGTTTCTAAGGACAGAAGTCTGGTTGATAATAAAGTACTGGAAGATACAGAACAGAGAATTTCTCAGCTGGAAAAAGAACGGGAGTTAAAAGATGCTTTGATCCGTAGGAAGAATGTATTTAATTACAGTCTGATTGGTGTTCTTATCCTTTTAACCGGGCTGATAATCTTTATTTTCAGAACACTGAAAAAAGTTCAGATCAAAAATAAAAAAATTGCCCTGCAGTCGCTGAGAAGAGAAATGAATCCGCACTTTATCTTTAACAGTTTAAACAGTGTCAATCATTTTATAGCAACTAATAATGAGCTGGAAGCGAATCAGTATCTAACAAAATTCTCAAAGCTGATGCGGGGTGTCATGGAAAATTCAACTGAAGATTTTATTCCATTCCAACAGGAACTGGATTTACTCCAGAATTATCTTGCTTTAGAGAAGACCCGTTTTGCTGATAAATTCGATTATAAAGTTGAGGTGGATGAAAGGCTGAATATGCAGAGCCTGAAAGTTCCCGGAATGCTTGTTCAGCCCTTCCTGGAAAATGCAGTCTGGCATGGACTCCGTTACAGAAGTGAAAAAGGATTTTTGAAACTGAATTTTGAAAAAGAAGCCCAGCATTTAAAGATCACCATTGAAGACAACGGAATAGGCATTGAAGAAAGCAAAAAACAGAAGACCCAGCACCAAAAGACCCGGGAAGGCCGTGGCATGAAAAATACACTGGAAAGGATTAAACTGCTGAATGATCTTTACAAAAAAGACATCAACAGTTCTATAAAAGATAAGGAATACGGCAGTGGAGTTTTAGTGACTATAAAAATAAATCTGTCATAAATAGATAGAAAATGAAGAAACGTTTATTCATATCGGTATTCATATTTTCATTAATTGGAATACTACACGGACAGGAAATCAACAGTCTCCGTTTTGAAAATATACTAAAAAGTCTGAAGCTTGATAAAACCAAAATCAAAGAAGAATTCTGCGCAGAAAAGAAAATGCCGAATGCCGAAGATTCTTATATTGCTGTACTACCAATTCTGCAGGGCAAGGAAGAAGATGATTTTTTTGTGGTCCGGAATTATATTGTCATTACCGACGAAAATGGTGTGATCAAAAACCAATATTTTGATCCTGTGGAAATCACTTCCGATGCTGTGATGCTGAGAAGTGTAAGCATAGACACAGGTTTATATAATATCAGCAGTGGTACCAGGGCTTTTGGGGTCAACATAAGTGTTGCCAACGGCAGCCAGCCCAATCCATATTCTTCAGAAACGGTCTCTTTGTATTATCCAACAGGAAAAACGCTTAAAAAGGTTTTAAATATGTTTGAATTAAATACCCATGGCGGTGAATGGGATACCCGGTGTACAGGTGAATTCCGAGATGATCATTCCGTGATTATAATGGATAAAATAAAAACCAACAATTTCACAGACCTGAAAATAAAAACCATATCTGAAGAAACCGAAAGCAAAGAAGTAAACGGAGATTGTAAAGAAAATAAAACTTCAAAAAACTCCTATAGGATTTTAAAATTTAAAAACGGAAAATACCAGTAAAACCGGGCTCGATCTAACCTATTACCTAATCCCAATCTCATGAAAATAAAATCTGTAATCGTAGACGATGAGCTTATTGCTAGAGAAGTTCTCAGAAATTACATCACCAAATACTGTCCTCAGGTAGAAATAGTGGGCGAAGCAGAAAATATCAAAGAAGCTGTTCCTTTGATCGCTGAAAAGCAGCCGCAACTTGTTTTCCTGGATGTGGAAATGCCTTTCGGAAATGCCTTTGATGTATTGGAGGCGACCAAAGAATTTTCCTACGAAACAATCTTTATCACGGCTTTTTCTCAATATTCACTGCAGGCGCTTAATAAATCAGCAAGTTATTATATTTTAAAACCCATTGATATCCAGGAGCTTATTCTGGCGGTCAATAAAGTAGCAGAAAGTCTGGAAAAGAAAGAAGAACTCAATCGTAATAAAATTCTCCTCGAAAATTTAAAGTTAAGACCTGAAAAACAACAGCTTATCCTGCCTACACTACAGGGATTTGACGTGGTAAAAACTGAAGATATTCTAAGATTGCAGGCAGACGGAAATTTTACACAGGTTTATCTTACGGACGGTTCAAAAAAAATGGTGTGCCGTTTTCTGAAGCATTTTGATGACCTGCTGGAAAATCCTTTTGTACGGGTTCACCGTTCCCATATCATCAATTCCGGGTTTGTAAAATCTTATCATAAAAGCGGAACCATTATGCTTTCCGATGATACGGAAATTGAGGTTTCAGGTAGTTTTAAAGATAATTTCCTGAAAGTCTTTTCTTAGAATTATTGTTCATTAATAACTAAAAGGCACCATTTTTGAAGTTTTCAGGGCAATCACAAAATATTTACTTATGAAAACTCTTCAGAAAATTGCTATCCCCGTCACATTAGGTGTTTTAGGTTTTATGATATTTAATTCCTGCTCAACGGGAATCCCGAAAGGAGCAGTAGCCGTCAACAATTTTGATGCTAAAAAATACCTTGGAAGGTGGTATGAAATTGCCCGTTTCGATTATAGATTCGAGAAAAATATGGACAATGTCACTGCCGAATATTCTGAAAACCCTGATGGTACCATTCGGGTAGACAATAAAGGCTATGATTATATAAAAAAAGAGCACAAAGAATCTATTGGAGAAGCCAGATTTGTAAAAGACAAAACAGAAGCCCGTCTCAAAGTTTCATTTTTCAAACCAATCTGGGCCGGCTACAATGTTATTGATATCGATGAAGACTATCAGTATGCGTTGGTTGCAGGAAGCAGCTTAAAATATTTATGGATTCTATCAAGAACGCCATCTATTCCGGATAGTATTAAGCAGCGATTCATTGAAAAAGCAAAAAAAATCGGCTATAATACAGATGAATTGATCTGGGTGAAACATAATTAGAGTTGACGGTCAAGAGCCAATAATCAAAATTTTAGATGTAAGACATCAGATATCAGGCAATTATTACTGGTGGCTTCGGAAGCTTCAGCCACCGGATATTGCCCATTAGTCCATATTTCCATGTCAGGTTTTGGACTATAATATGATTCTTAGCTACTGCCAACAAGCAATTTTTCTTTCACACATATACTTAAACCCCTCCAGATTTCCGATACTTAAACTCTGGCAAACTCCTTCCATTCATCAAAACGCTGATCAATTAGCAGTTTTATCAGATCATAGTTTTCATAGGTATCTTCTACATGGTAGAAAGATTCGTATTCAAAATCATTTTCTTCTGCTTTCCTGTCGAAAGTTTCAGAATAATCATCTGCAAACGACTTGAATTTTTTTCCAAATGCAGTATCATCGTTGTAATAAGCCTGTGCAAAGCCGTTACTGAGATCATTAAGATCATGCTCACTGAACTTTTCATCACACACTTCTATTAGGAATTCACCTCCTGTCATCTCGCGTCTTTTCACCCTTTGGATTTCATCAGTAGAATCTTCCATTAATTCATCCGAAATCAGATCATTGTTGATACACCATGCCAGAAACATTCCGATATGGGTTGCTGCATTTTCATCAGGTAAATTTTCCGGATATTCTCCGCCATAGTGCCAGGAAGCATCATCATATTTTGCCATCGCCTAATAATTATAGTTTTAAACAGTATCAGCCAAAGATAGAAAAAATCATTTTATGTTGTCGCAGCCGCAGATTTTCCCGTCATTTGCAGGAGATTTTCTTTTAAGAATTTATATATGGAAAAAGCTGTTCTGATTACTATCGGTGATGAAATCCTTTCCGGAAACACCGTTGATACCAATTCTAATTTTATTGCCACAGAACTTAAGAATATAGGCATACAGGTTACCCAGATTTTCACCATTTCAGACGAAATTGATACCATTAAAAATACCTTAAAAGCTGCTTTTGAGCTTGGAGACCTCATCATAACAACAGGCGGATTGGGTCCGACAAGGGATGATAAAACCAAAAAAGCACTGGCAGAATATTTCAATGATGAAATTGCTTTGGATGAGGTGACTTTTAATCATCTTAAAAATTATATGGAGAAAAGGGGAAGGGCTGATATTCTTGAAAGAAATAGAGAACAGGCCTTTGTTCCTACAAAATCTGTTGTTTTTCAGAATCATTTCGGAACCGCACCATGCATGATGATGGAGCAGGACGGAAAATTGAGTTTCAGTCTTCCAGGCGTTCCCTACGAAGTAAAACCGCTCATCAGAGACCAGATTGTTCCTTATCTAAAAGAAAAATTCAATCTGTATTATATCTATACCAGAATTGTTTCTGTGGTGGGAATTCCTGAAAGTATTCTCGCAGATATGATTGAAGACTGGGAATTGGCGCTTCCGGAAAACCTGGCGCTTTCTTATCTTCCGGTGGGAACACGTGTTAAATTGAGATTAACGGCTTCAGGAGATAATGAAGCTGCCCTGAAGCTGCAGGCAGAAGAAGAGATCCAGAAACTGCTTCCTATAGTAGGTGATCACGTTATTGCTGTTTCAGAAGACAAAATAGAAAAGATCTTATCAGAGATCCTTACGGAAAGAAACCTGACGATTTCAACAGCAGAAAGCTGTACTGGAGGAGAGCTTGCAAAAATGATCACATCCACTGCCGGAAGCTCAAAATATTTTATAGGAGGTATTGTACCTTATGCCACAGAAAAGAAAATAGAAATTTTAAAGGTTTCAAAAGAAACGGTAAACGAGTTTACTGTAGTAAGTGAGCAGGTGGCAAGTGAAATGGCAGAAGGCTGTCAGAAATTATTTGGTACAGACATTTCGCTCTCTACAACAGGTGTTGCTGGGCCGGGAAGAGGAGAGGATGGGCATGATGTAGGAACTGTTTTCTATAGCATTCGCATCAAGGACCAGGCGGTGACTTCAAAACTATACCTGCCACATCTGGACAGACTGGATTTCATGAATTTTGTTTCGCAGAAAATAATTCAGGATCTGATAGGACTTCTTATAAACAATTAATTACCAGCTTGTTTTTTTAATTTTATTTTAATTAAAATTGGTGTTGTTTTTCACACTTTTTGAGATCATCCTATAAATTTCATAAAGTGGAAAGTTCAAAACAGATTTTTCAAACCAACAATAAAAAACGCTGGAGAAGCGTGCAGTGGGGAAGCCGTATTTTCATTTTCGTTGCCGTATTGCTGATCCTGGCTTTAGGGCTGATGATGAAAATGGAAAAAAGCCCAAAAATTCCTTTCAAAGAAGACTATAAAGCAGTAATTACCGCCAGCAAACCTTATCTTCAGGAGAATAAAATATCTAAAGAATATAAAGGCTTCAGGAGTTTTATTTCTGAAAAAACAATGCACACCAGTCTTGCTAAAATTCAGCAGGCAAGAGCAGAAAGACTCAAAAATCAAAACAAAGACTGGTCCCAGTTTCCCGGCGGAATCCGCTCCGCATTCTATGTAGCCTGGGATCCGCAATCCCTGATGTCTCTGAAAAGAAATATCAGACATATCAACCTCGTATTCCCTGAATGGTTTTTCCTCGATCCCAAAACAGGAGATCTGAAGACCAATATAGATCCGGAAGGTTATAAAATAATCAAAAGAACAGGAGTGGCTGCCATGCCGATTTTAAGTAATAATTCCGACCGGGAGTTCCGTGCTGAAGGACTGGGGAAAGTCCTTAAAGATCCTCAGAAAAGAACGAAACTTATTCAAAAACTGACACAGCAATGCCAGAAATTTCATTTTAAAGGAATCAATATTGACTTTGAAGATATGAACCTGGATTCTGATGAATATCTTATTGCCTTTATGAAGGAACTTTCGGAAACTTTCAAACAGAACAAATTGCTGGTTACCATGGATATCATGACAGATAATGATGACTATAATATCCAGAAACTGAATCCCTATGTAAATTACTTCATCCTGATGGCTTATGATGAATATGCTGCAGACAGTGATGCGGGACCCGTTTCTTCACAAAAATGGATCGAAGCACAAACTGAAAAAATTCTTCAGAAAACTGCCCCCGAAAAAATCATTCTCGGACTGGGGGCGTACGGCTACGACTGGAGCACAAATAAAGATGACAATAGTTCTGTTACCTATATGCAGGCCATTACAAAAGCCAGTGCAAGTAAGGCCGTGATTAATTTCGATGATAATACATTCAATTTAAATTATTCCTATACTGACTCTAAAAAAAATACCCATACGGTATTTTTCAACGATGCGGCATCCATTTTCAATACCATGCGTTTTTCCTCTGAATATCCGCTGGCAGGAACTGCCGTTTGGAGGCTGGGAAGTGAAGACAGCAGAATCTGGAATTTCTATGATAAAGACCTGACCTCTGCCGGTATGTCTAAGCTTAACTTAAAAACACTAGAAAATGTAAAAGGCCAGACCATGGTAGATTACATTGGAGACGGAGAGGTTTTGGATGTGTTAAATACCCCGCATGACGGAAAGATTGCATTGGAAATAGATTCTAAAGAAAAAATAATTACGGACGAAAACTATATTACGTATCCAAGTTCTTATGAAGTGAAAAAATACGGTGAGGCACCTCAAAAAAATCTGGTTCTGACTTTTGATGATGGTCCGGACGAAACGTACACACCACAGATTTTAGATGTTCTGTCAAAATACCATGTTCCTGCTGCCTTTTTCCTTGTCGGGCTCAATGCTGAAAGAAATCTTCCGCTGGTTAAAAGAATTTATCGGGAAGGCCATGAAATCGGGAATCATACTTTCACCCATGAAAATGTAGCTAAAGTAAGCCCGGAAAGAGCATTGCTGGAAATGAAGCTGACAAGGCTTCTCATAGAATGCGTTACAGGGCATAGTACTATTCTGTTCAGAGCACCTTATAACGCAGACTCTGAACCTACTACTTCTGAGGAGATCATTCCCGTAGCTTTGGCAAGACAGCAGAATTATCTGGACATAGGAGAAAGTATAGATCCTGAAGACTGGCAGCCCGGAATAAAAGCAGATGAAATCATAAAACGTGTCATGGCGGGAATTAAACAGGAGCGTGGAAATATCATACTTCTGCATGATGCAGGCGGAGATACCAGAGAAGAAACTGTAAAAGCTCTTAAAATCCTGATACCAACACTGCAGAAACAAGGCTATCATTTCACGAATCTTGCCAGTATCCTGCATAAAAGCAAAAACGTGCTGATGCCGGAAGTGCCTAAAACAAGATCCTATTATATCATGCAGCTCAATCTGGTTCTGGCAACCGTAGTTTATGGAATAAGTCATTTTTTAGTCGCACTTTTCTCCATATTTATTGGGCTAGGCCTCATAAGACTGCTGTTTATGATGTATTGGGCTTTTAAAGAAAGAAAAAAAGAAAAAACATTAGGGAATTTCCCTGTTTTGGAATCTTATCCCAAAGTATCCATTATTGTTCCTGCTTATAACGAAGAAGTGAATATTATTTCTTCCCTGAATAATTTATTGAAACAAACCTATCCGAATTTTGATATCATCATGGTGGATGATGGAAGTAAGGATTCAACCTTTGAAAAAGCAAAAGAAGCATTTCCAAACCATCCGAAGCTGAAAATCTTCACCAAATCAAACGGTGGAAAAGCAACGACCCTAAACTTTGGGATATCCCAAACCGATGCAGAATATGTAGTCTGTATCGACGCAGATACCCAGCTTCAGCATGATGCCGTAAAATATCTTATCGCAAGGTTTTTAAATGCAGATCCCGAAGAAAAAATAGCAGCAGTGGCAGGCAATGTAAAAGTAGGAAACACTGTAAACTGGCTCACCAGATGGCAGTCTATAGAATATACCACCAGTCAGAATTTCGACAGGCTAGCGTATGCCCATATCAATGCGATCACTGTGATTCCGGGTGCGATTGGGGCATTTAAAAAATCAGTGATCATCGAAGAAGGAGGATATTCCACCGATACATTGGCAGAAGATTGTGATATTACGGTAAAGATTTTAAAAGCAGGATACACCGTTGCCAATGAAAACAGGGCAGTTGCTGTGACCGAAGCTCCGGAAAGTATAAAACAATTTTTAAAACAACGATTCCGCTGGACGTATGGAATTATGCAGATGTTCTGGAAACAGCACCAGACATTCCTCAATCCAAAATATAAAGGACTAGGGCTTTGGGCAATGCCGAATATCTTACTTTTTCAATACATTATTCCATTCTTTTCACCTTTGGCAGATGTCATCATGTTCTTTGGAATTTTATCCGGAAATGGCGGAAAAATATTTACTTATTATCTGATTTTTCTTTTAGTAGATGCATCTCTCGCTCTTGCAGCCTTTATTATGCAGCGGGAGAAATTAACGAATCTGCTTTATGTAATTCCACAGCGGTTCGGGTACAGATGGCTTATGTATATCGTACTTTTCAGAAGCCTAAGAAAGGCCCTGAAAGGGGAAATGCAGTCCTGGGGATTTTTAAAAAGAACCGGTAATGTAAAAGAAATAGCGACGTCTTAATTTTTGTTTAAATTTGTTTACAGAAAAAGTAACAAATTGTTAAAACAATAGACATATACAATAAATTTGCTATCATAATGAAAAAACTAACGCTTTCTTTGTTTTTACTTGCAGGTGTTTGCACACTGAATACCGTGAACGGACAGGCTAAAGCTGTAAAAACAGCAGTTAACAGCACAGACAAAGGCCTAGACCTTAGCCTGATGGACACTTCTGTACGCCCTCAGGATGATTTTTATAACTACGTAAGCGGAACCTGGATGAAAACAGCCAAGATCCCTTCCGATAAGCCGACTTGGGGAAGTTTCAACAAACTGGCTGAAGATACAGATAACAACTCAATGACTATCCTGAACTCTCTTCTGAAAGATAAATTTGCAGACGGAAGCGAAGGTAAAAAGATCCAGGATCTGTACGCTACATACATGAATATGCAGAAGAGAAATGCAGACGGGATCAAGCCAATCCAGGAGAACATTAATAAAATTGATGCCATTAAAAATCTGGCAGATCTTCAGAATTATCTGATCTCTGTAACGAAAGACGGTGAAAACACATTATACGGATGGGGTGTTGATGCAGATCTTAAAGATTCTAAAATGAATGCCGTGTACTTAGGGAATGCTTCTCTGGGATTAGGAAGAGATTACTATCAGAAAGTAAACGAAAAAAATACGGAAGCTCTTGCTGAGTATCAGAAGTATGTAGCTTCTATGCTTAAAGAATTAGGGTATAAAAATGCTGATGCCGCTGCAAAAGGAATTGTAGATTACGAAAAAAGCATCGCAAAGACTTACCTTACCAACGAGCAGAGCCGTGATAATACCCTTCAGTACAATCCTAAAACAATGGCTGAGCTTTCAACATTGGTAAAAGGTGTTGATATTCCTGCCTACCTTAAAAAAGTTGGAGTAACTACAGATAAAGTAATCATCGGAGAAATTGGATATTACAAAGAATTTGATAAATTGGTGTCTGCTCAGAACCTTCCTGTAATCAAGGATTATTTAAAATTCCATATGATTCACGGAAGTGCATCTTATTTAAGTGAAAAATTGGGTAACATGAGATTTGATTTCTATGGTAAATACCTGAGAGGTCAGCAGGAGCAGAGAGCTTTGAACAAAAGAGGTTTCGAATTGATCAACGGAACTCTTGGTGAAGCTTTCGGAAAATTATATGTTGAAAAATACTTCCCTGCCGAAGCAAAAGCTCAGATGGTGGAACTGATCGACTATTTAAAGAAAAGCTTTGCCGTTCATATCAACAATTTAGCATGGATGTCTTCTACAACGAAGGAAAAAGCAATGAATAAACTGAACAAGTTTACGGTAAAAGTTGCTTACCCGGACAAATGGAAAGACTATTCAAAATTAGAGATCGTTCCAGAATCTAAAGGTGGAACTTTATATAATAACCTTCAGGGTATCACTGAATGGCAGTACAATAAAGATCTAGCAAAAATCGGTAAAGCCGTTGACAAAACAGAATGGGGTATGACTCCACAGACAGTGAATGCTTACTATAATCCGGTAAACAACGAAATCGTATTCCCTGCTGCAATCCTTCAGCCGCCGTTCTTCAATCCTAAAGCTGATGCTGCCGTGAATTTCGGAGGTATCGGAGCGGTGATCGGTCATGAAATGAGCCACGGATTTGATGATTCAGGAGCTCAGTTTGATGCAGACGGAAACCTGGTAGACTGGTGGACTCCGGAAGACAAAGCAAACTTCGAGAAAGCAACAAAAGCCCTTGCAGCTCAGTATGACAAATACGAGCCGGTAAAAGGAACTTTCGTAAACGGTACTTTCACAAACGGTGAAAATATCGCTGACTTAGGAGGCGTAAATATCGCTTACGATGCTCTTCAGATGTACCTGAAAGATAAAGGAAATCCAGGAAAGATCAGCGGATTCAGCCAGGATCAGAGATTCTTCCTGAGCTGGGCAACCGTTTGGAGAACTTTATCCAGCGAAAAATATATGGTGAACCAGGTAAAAACTGACCCGCACTCTCCGGGATATTTCAGAAGCTTCGGTCCGGTAATCAACGTTGATGCTTTCTACAAAGCGTTCGACGTAAAACAAGGAGATAAATTATACAAAGCTCCTGCAGACAGAATCAAAATCTGGTAATAATTACCAAAAAATAGTAAAACCGTTCAGAAATGAGCGGTTTTTGTTTTTTTAGGGGAGGTAGCAGATGTCAGGTTTCAGGTTATGAAGTTCCGAGATATTAAGTTCCAGGTTGCAAGTAGCCAACAGCCAGTAGCTAATTCATTCTGATTTTTTAAATGAATATCTTTTTGCCCTAAAAATCTCAATGCCTAGAACTCTCATACTCTCAAACTCTTTCACCCCGAAACCCCATATCAATACAAAGTCTTCATCATTTCTCAATTATCATTAATCACTTATTCCTAAAGTTTGTATATTTGATAAGTTTGTATACAATCAAAATTTTTTTTTAAATGAAAAAGCTAAATATTGGAATACTTGCCCTTTCCGGCATCGTATTTTTAAACTCATGCGGAACAGCTAAAACTGCCGGTACAGAAACAAAGACTGAAACTACAGTAGCCGTTGCAGAACCAGTAAAAAAAGAAGAGATGAAAGAAGAGGGAATCAATTTATCTTATATGGATAAGAGCGTTCGTCCGCAGGATGATTTTTTTAGCTTCGTCAATGGAAATTGGGTAAAAACTACCCAGATCCCTTCAGACAAAGCAAGTTGGGGATCTTTCAATGCCTTGAGAGAAAATGTAGATGATGCTTCACTCGATATTTTGAACAAAATTTTATCAGAGAGCTATTCTGAAGGATCCGAAGGACAGAAGATCCAGAATCTGTATGCCTCTTTCATGGATGTAAACAAAAGAAATGCAGACGGGTTGGCCCCCATCAAAGGAGATTTAGCAAAAATTGAAGCAATCAAAAACCTTAATGATCTGCAGAAATACCTTCTTGAAGCTACAAAGTTAGGCGACAACTCTTTCTACGGCTGGAGAGTAAGTGCAGACATGAAGAACTCTAAAATGAATGCTGTATATCTTGGCGGTCCGGATCTTGGATTAGGGAGAGATTATTATCAGAAAGTAAATGAGGCTAATACTAAAACCTTAGCAGAATATCAGACCTATGTAGGAAAACTGTTTGGTGTTTTAGGAAATAAAAATGCTGACCAGGCTGCACAGAATGTAGTGACATTTGAAAAACAGCTTGCCAACTATCTGTTGACTCTGGAACAGAACAGAGATGCCAACCTGAGATACAATCCTAAAACTGTAACTGAACTTTCAGGGCTGGTTAAAAATGTTAACCTTGCAAAATACCTTAAAGATGCAGGTGTAAACACAGATAAAGTAATCATTGGAGAACTGAAGTACTACCAGAATATGGATCAGTTTATTACTGAAAAGAACCTTCCGCTTCTGAAAGACTACCTGAAATATCATTTAATTAACGGAAATGCAAGCAATCTTGATGATAAACTGGAGCAGATCAGGTTTGATTTCTATTCAAAATATCTTCAGGGACAAAAAGAGCAGCGACCTATGAACAAAAGAGGCCTTAGCCTTGTAAATGGTGTTCTGGGTGAAGCTTTCGGAAAATTATATGTTGAAAAATATTTCACTCCTGAAGCAAAAGCTCAGATGGAGATGTATATTGATTATATTTTAAAATCATTCAAAACACATATCAACGATATAGACTGGATGTCCCCTGCCACAAAAGTGAAAGCTCAGGAAAAACTTTCTAAATTCACTGTAAAGATTGCCTATCCGGACAAATGGAAAGATTATTCCCAATTAAACGTAGAATCTCCTAAACAGGGAGCCACATTATATTCCAATCTTCAGAATGTATCAGCGTGGCAGTATCAGCGGAATCTTGATAAAGTTGGAAAACCGGTGGACAAAACAGAATGGGGAATGTCTCCACAAACTGTAAATGCTTATTACAATGGATCAAACAATGAAATTGTTTTCCCTGCTGCAATTCTTCAGCCACCTTTCTATAACCCCAAAGCAGATGCAGCTGTCAACTTCGGAGGTATCGGAGCCGTTATCGGCCACGAGATCTCTCACGGATTTGATGACAGCGGTTCTCGTTTTGACGGTGACGGAAATCTTAACAACTGGTGGACGGATGAAGACCGTAAGAACTTTGATGCCAAGGTAGGACAGCTGGCTGCCCAGTACAGCACTTACGAACCGGTAAAGGGAAGCTTTGTAAACGGTAAATTTACAAGCGGTGAAAACATCGGTGACCTTGGTGGGGTAGCAGTAGCTTATGATGCTCTTCAGATGTACCTGAAAGATAAAGGAAATCCTGGAAAGATCAGTGGATTTACCCAGGACCAGAGATTCTTTATGAGCTGGGCCACCGTTTGGAGAACAAAATCTACCGATCAGTATATGATCAATCAGGTAAAGACCGACCCGCATTCTCCTGGAACGTTCAGGGCATTTGGTCCGCTGGTTAATCAGGATGCATTCAACAAAGCATTTGATATAAAGCCTGAAGACAAAATGTATAAAGCGCCTCAGGACAGGATAAAAATTTGGTAGAAAGCCAAAAAATTGTTAGAAAAGAAAGAATCCATCTCCACTCAGTGTGAGATGGATTCTCTTTTTAATAGGCTTTTCTGTAATTCCGGAGAACAAACTTTATTCCGGTTTCTATAATGTCGCCCATGGTTTTACAATACTTGAAATTTACATCATAAGTAAGCTTTTGCAACGCTGTTTTTAGTTCCGTAACATTGGCTTCAGGTGCAATATCCTCTTTTTTCATAATAGCAATCAGTTCATCGAATCTGTTTTGGCTGCTGGTCACTCTTTTTATAATTTGTGAACGCACTTCTTTACGATACTGTTCTATAGAATTAGGCTTCAGCTTTTCCATGACCATATTAACCATCAGGTTGTTTTCTTTGAAATACTGGGGAAGATAAACTTTCAAATTCCCTTCATAACTTTGCTGATCAAAATCGATGGGACGAATTCTGTAGATTACCTGATCAAAATCGTGTATAGGAATGATAACATAATTATAGGAGCGCATGTCACCAAGCAATCCAATCAGGCAACGCTCATTGAACTTTACAAATTCCTTGGAAATTTGTGCCTTTTCCGGTTCTGTACAATTATTTAAATGTTTCTGAATAAAAACATCTCCCGGAATTCCTAAGATATGCTCTTCTATCAGAGTGTTTTTGTAAATCAGAAAGTTGATCCGGTTGGGAGAAAGCAGGTCTTCTATTTCCAGTCCGTATATACGTGAAGCATCAGCCTGTTTAATATAGAAATTAGTATAATTGTCGTTTAGAATATTTCTTACCCGAATGCGAAAGGGTTTAGAGTTCCCAAAAGTACAAAAGTCAATGGTATCCACTTTCAGATAAGGTAAAGTAGCCTCATCTCCGTCGGAATGAAGAAGGGTGTAAATCTTATTTAAATTAGCCTCTATTTCTTTAAACTCATATTCCGGATACAATACACCTAGCCACAAAGTATCTTTGCCTTCCTTGTCCAGAATATTCACACTGTCGCTGAACCTTAGCAGGTCTTCATACAGAAACTGAATTTGGGTCGTTCTGTTATGTTTTTCCAGATACTGCTCTAATGCTTCCGAAACAGGAAATATTGGTTTTTTAAATGCGATCTTTACATCTTTCATGATTCTGTTTACTTTACTTAAATATAAAGATTTTTTTCCTCATGCCCCGGGGAATTCCTATTTTAACACATGTTTGATTATTTTCCTATCAAGGTAAAATACACCGGAATTTTATTTTACCTTCTTATTGTTCGTTTTATTTATTTTTTCATAGTTTAGTGATATCGTAAAGTAATGATTTTACGACATATATAATATGGGCTAATTTAAATATTTCAAGAAAAATCTTTACAAAATTTTGTATGTTACAGTTTTTTTTTAAATTTAAACATTGGATTGGTAATTTATTTGATTCATCGGTAAATTACTCAAAGACAGATCCAAACCAAAATCAGAAATCTCAAAATAATAATAATATGGCAATGTTTAATTATGGTGTTGGCGGTAACGAAGTTAAAGTAGACGCTAATGAAGCTATTCAGGAAATACAGGAAAACAAATCGCTGATTGTAAGCCAGCTTACTACAGAAGAATCTTATACCCCTGAAATTGTGACAGGATTGAAAACGGTAGATGACGTCTTCAGACATTTTCAGCCTTCCGTAGCTGTACAGCACGAAACAGAAGATGGAGGTGTAGTAGAGGAAGAATTCCGTTTTCAGAATCTTGCAGACTTCACACCCAAAAATCTTACTCAGAAATCAAACTACCTTCAGCAGCTTAGCGTAGAGCAGGAGCAGTACAATAAGATCGTACGTCAGCTGAAAACCAATAAGATTCTGCGTAATATGCTGGAAAATGAACAGACCAGAGCTGCATTCATTGAAGTACTGAAAGACGTAGCACAAGAACTTGAAAAATAATTATTTACACTAAATCAATCATGGATAGCAAATTACAGGCACAAGAAAGCCAACAGCAGGGTCAGCAGCAACACTCAGGACAACCGAAAGGTAATCCGCTTGCAGAGCTTAATAAAATGGGAGGTTTTGGCTTTGTTGAATCCGTTGTAGACGGTATCGCCAATATGAACCCAACAAGAAAAGCCAGGAAAGAAATTTTCCTGACTGATAATAATAAAACTGAGGAAAGAAAAGAACTTCTCCAAAAGATCAACCTTTGGGTAAGCCTTCTGGAAGGAAATGAATCTGCTGATAAAATGGCAGAAACCTGTAAAAATAAAGCACAGGCAGCCGATCAGAATTTAAAAACCAATCTGAAAAATACATTGGATGCGGTCCGTTTGATGGAAACCAACTACAGAACGGTAGCCCAATTTTACAAAAATACAGAACTGGATAAAGTGGATAACGTAAGCATTGTCAATGCCAGCCTTGAACAGGTTTCGGACCTTGATAATCCTTTATTCATTGAAGCTATTTCTGAAGAATTCAAAAACTATTACGACCGTTTGGATCTTAGAGACAACTATTCTATCCTGGCCATCCCTGGATATTTAGGGTCAAACAAAGTCATTGAAAAATGGGCAAAGATCTGTAATGAGAATAAAGTAATGATGGTGACCGACTTCGCCAACCTTGATAAGCCGGATGACGTAGTAGATTTATTCCACTCCGCAAACCTTACCGGTGGTGAGCTTCACAGAAGTAACGTTATTATGACGTGTAACTGGTTAGTAGGAAGAGGAAGAGCTGAGGAAGTAGGTGAAGAAGAAAACGTAGAGCTTCCACCTTCCACTTCATTGGCAGGAAAAATCCACAAAACTTTGATGTCTCAGGTAGCAGCAGGTAAAAAACATGGTAACATCAATGAAGTAGATGCCGTAAAATTCGAATTGAAGAAAAGTGAAATTTCTCAGTTAGAAAAAATGGGTCTTGTTCCAATGGTAAATGAATATGGAAAGATCATGGCATTCTCTGCTAAAACATTATTTACAGGAGATAATATCGGCCTTCAGACCTATTCTGTTGTACGTGTATTCGACTATGTAACTAAAGTTTTACTGGACTTCCTCAACAGAAGAGCCTTCGAAAACTGGAATGCTAAAAATGAGGACGACTTAAGAAGACAAATTGTTACCTTCCTTGATAATATCAAAGGACCGGACAAATTGATTGAAAAGTTCAAAATTGTTCGTTTCGAGCAGGACAGAGTAAACAAAGACAGAGTATGGCTTGATATCCGTATGACCCCTTATTTCCCTACAAAAAGTTTCGTTATCAAATTGGACGGACATAAAGGAGATGATGGCAACGAATGGGATGCACAATATACTCAGGAATAATAAAAAACCAAATTTTAATAATAAAACCGATGCATTCTTACATCGGTTTTTTACTGCCAATTCATATGAAAATTAATGTGATCAAAAAAAGTTTCAGCTTCTTCATGCCTGTACTCCTGCTGATTGTATTGTCAGGATGTGAAAAAAAATACCAGGAGCCCGATCATTATGCCGTGGATCTTTTTAAAGATGAACGCAAAGAAGGAAAAGCATATATCATGAATGAAGAAGAATGCTTTGACGGAAGTGAGCTCGTTATTGCAAGTTCAAACGTAAAGCTCGCTGACAGCTCAAAAGGACGAGGAAAAGCATTCTTTCTGTACAAAGTAAAATCCGGAAAAATCCTCAAAAGCATAAGAGATTCTGTAGAAAATTATCCCTTTATGTTCCTTTCAGATCAAAAGCTTAAGCTAAGAAATGACTCCATTTATCTTTATCTTAAAAAACTGGAAGGTTTCCGCTTCATCGCAGCTGAAAGAAACCTTAAATATCAGTGGCTGAAAGCAGCCCCGGTATACCCTGTGAAAAAGGATAAATAATTTTATCTTTGCAGAACAGGAAGTTATATTTGCTACATTAATCAGAAAGTATAAAGATTCCAACTTCGCTCATCATGACAATTTCAATCATGCTAAGTGGAATCAAATCATTAAAATTGCAGGTAATAGCTTCCCAAATAATTTTTAAACAGATAAAGGTTTTTGGAAAGAGATAATAAAAGTTCAGCATTTCTCCATATTGGAAATAAATTACTGAGCTGGTACGGAAAAAATGCAAGAGATCTGCCTTTCAGACAGACAAAAGACCCTTATAAGATATGGATCTGTGAAATTGTATTTCAGCAGACCAGGATCAGCCAGGGACTCAATCATTATAATAATTTCATTAAAAGATTTCCGGATGTAAAAACTCTGGCTGAAGCAGATGAAAATGAAGTTTTGCTTTACTGGAAAGGGCTTGGATACTATTCAAGAGCGATCAATATCCATAAGGCATCACAACAGATTATCAATGATTATCAGGGTATATTTCCCTCTGAATACGAAGAGATTTTAAAATTAAAAGGCGTAGGAAAATACACTGCTGCTGCAGTATCAAGCATCTGCTTTGGTGGCAGAATGCCGGCTGTGGATGGAAACTTTTACAGAGTTTTAAGCCGTATTTTTGCGGATGATTTTGATATTTCCAGTTCCAGAGCCTTTTCTTATTTCTCTCAGCTTGCTGAATTGGTGATGCCGGAAAATGTGGGAGATTTTAACCAGGCCATGATGGATATCGGTTCAGAAATTTGTAAACCTAAAAATCCTCTCTGTGGAGAATGTCCGGTAAATGATGACTGTCTTGCTTTTTCTTTGGAAAAAACATCAGATTATCCTGTAAAAACAAAAAAAGTAAAAACATCGGATCTTGCTCTGAAATATTATTTCGTACACAGAAACGGCCAGTTTTTGATAAAACAGAGGGAAGATGATTTCATCTGGAAGAAATTATTTGAGTTTCCGGATCGTATTTCTACAGAGCTTGAGCCATTTGTAAGGAATGTAAAAACGATGAACCATAAACTTACCCATAAGAATTTAACCATTGAAATTTCTAACGTTGAGGTTCATTCAGAGGCAGTCTGGAACAGCTTTATAATGGAAAACCAATACATCATTACAGACCTTAAAGCCTCTGATGATAAATCTTTTCCCAAACCTTTGGAAAACTACATTCAAAACTCACTGAAAGACTGAAATTTGTCTCCTCAAATCTAAAATCTAATTTGTACTTTTGCAAAATGATAAAAAACGTCATTTTTATTTTTATATCACTGCTTTTAATTTCCTGCGGAAAAGATTATACTCCCAAACCTTATGGAGAGCTTCGTCTGGAATATCCGGCACCCCAATATCAGAAGTTTGAAAACAACTGTGCTTATACTTTTGAATATTCAGATCTTGCTTCCATTGCCGATGCCAAAAAGCCCTGCTGGTATTACATCAACTACCCCAAAATGAAAGCGAAAATTTTCGTGACGTATTATCCGATAGAGAATGATTTTGCAGACCATATCAAAGAAACCGAGAAAATGGTCTACGAACATACCGTTAAAGCCAGTTCCATAGATACCAAATCCTTTGAGTACCCTGAAAAAAAGGTATACGGGAATTTCTATGAGCTGAAAGGACAAAGCGCTTCCAATCTTCAATTTTACATTACAGACAGCACAAAACACTTTGTGACTGCTTACTTATACTTTAATACAAGACCGAAACCGGACTCTTTGGCTCCCGCAGTAAACTATATCAAAAACGATATGAAGCACCTGCTGGATACCTTTGAATGGAAAAAATAATTTACTTTTAAAATACATTGAAAAATATATGAAACTTTTAGTTGTAGGAAGTGTTGCATTTGATGCAATCGAAACGCCGTTTGGTAAAACCGATAAAATTTTAGGAGGTGCAGCTACTTATATCTGCATCACTTCATCTGTTTTAGGCGTTAAATCTGGTATTGTTTCTGTTGTAGGAGGAGATTTCCCACAGCAACATCTTGATATGTTCACAGACAGAGATGTAAATATTGAAGGAATTGAAATCGTAAAAGATGGAAAAACATTCTTCTGGTCAGGAAAATACCATAATGATCTTAATACAAGAGATACTTTGGCTACTGAAGTGAATGTTTTAGAGAATTTTGACCCTAAAATTCCAGACTCTATGCAGGACGCAGAGATTCTTTTGCTTGGAAACCTACACCCTGGCGTTCAGCTTTCCGTATTGGAGAAAATGAACCAGCGTCCTAAACTTGTTATTCTTGATACCATGAACTTCTGGATGGATTCTGCATGGGATATTTTAATGGATATGATTGCTAAAACAGATGTGATCACCATCAATGATGAAGAGGCAAGACAGCTTTCCGGAGAATATTCTCTGGTAAAAGCAGCTAAAAAGATTCATACTATGGGTCCGGACTATGTGATCATCAAAAAAGGAGAGCATGGAGCTTTACTTTTCCACGACAATAAAGTATTTGCTATCCCTGCGCTTCCACTGGAAGAGGTTTTTGATCCTACCGGAGCCGGCGATACTTTTGCAGGAGGTTTTGCAGCTTATCTTGCTAAAAAAGGAAAGGTTGATTTCGAAACCATGAAATCTGCTTTGATCGTAGGTTCTGCAATGGCTTCTTTCACTGTTGAGAAATTCGGAACAGAAAGAATCCAGGAAGTAAACGAATCTGATATGTTCGAGAGATTGAGACAATTCAAAGAATTAACCACATTCGATATCGAACTGCAATAAATAAGTCTTTTTAAGAAATATTTATAATAAAAAATTTAGACTAATTCGTTAAGAACTCTAAATTTGCAACTTGTTTAAAATAGTAAAATGACAAATAAACTAAAAATCACTTTTCTTCTTGGGATTTTCATGATGATATTCTCTTCAAACATGAATGCTCAGCTAAAACCCGGAGAATTAGTGGATGGTATTGCTGCTGTTATCGGTGATGAAATTGTATTGGAATCTGACGTGAATGAGCAGATGAACTATGCAAAACAGCAGGGAGCCTCGGATACTGACAAATGTGAGTTCCTTGAAAACCTGATCAGCAATAAGCTTCTTGTATATGAAGCAAAAAAAGATACATTAATTGAAAACCGTTCGGCTGCCATTAAAGATCAGGCCAACGCAAAATACCGCCAGTTGCTTTCCCAGTTCCCGGACGAAAAAACAATGCTTGCGGCCTATAAATTCAGAAACGGATTTGAAATGAAAAATGCGATCGAGAAAATAGACATCGATCAGTATTACGGTCAGGCAAAATATCAGCGTGTAACTGAAAAAGCAGACGTAACGCCAAATGAAGTAACAGATTTCTATAATTTGTATAAAATGCAGCTTCCTGAAGTGAAGGACGAAATTTCTGTATCCCAGATCGTGATGTATCCTAAACTGACTGAAGCACATAAAGAAGACCTGATTAAAAGACTGAAAAAGATCAAAGCAGATATTGCTGCCGGAGAAACCTTTGAAAGCCAGGCAAGGATCTATTCTGAAGACGAAGGATCTGCTGCTAACGGAGGACTGTATAAAAACATCTACAAAGGGCAGATGGTAAAGCCTTTTGAAGCTGCTGCACTGAACCTTCAGGATAATGAGATCTCAGATCCTATTGAATCAGAATTTGGATATCATATTATACAGCTGATCAAGAAATCCGGTAAAGTATACGATGCGAGACATATTTTATTGAAAGCTACGCCTACAGATGAAGAGCTCAAAATGGCCAAAGCAAAATTAGACAGTATCAAAGGTCTGATTATAGACGGTAAAATCTCATTCAAAGATGCTGCATTTAAATTTTCTGACGATAAAAAGACAAAATTCAACGCAGGAGTTATTTCAGGTGCTGACGGTTCTGACAAAATTGAAAGAGAAAGTATTCCGGGATCCATTACTTATGAGTTGGCGGGTCTGAACAAAGGAGATATTACTGCAGCTTTTGACGAAGAAGAAAACAAAAGAAAAGTGGTAAAAATTATCAAATTAGAAGACGTTATTCCTGCACACCAGATCACACTGGAAACAGATTATAACAGAATCAAGCAGATGGCGCTTAATAAAAAGCGTAACGAGATGGTTGAGAAATTTGTTAATTCAAAGCTGCCAACTACATTCATATCCATTGATGGCCGTTACGACAACTGTAAATTCAAAGCCAACTGGAAAAAAGAATCAATCAAAAAATAAATAATAAACCTTCAGAATTCTGGAGGTTTTTTTATGTCCCCTTGTGTAACCTTTCCAAATTTATATTTAAAAACTTAACCTTAAGAAATGGATGAACATTTTTATAAACAGAAATTTCAGGAAGCTGTTGATACACTTTCCCGGAAAGAATTTGAAAATGCCGGTCTCCGGTTGTCTGTACATTTTATTCTTGAATCCGTTGCTTTGAAAATATATAAGCCTGAATGGTCAAGTAATCCCGATGCTCCGCTGGATGCCACGGGCAGAATTTTTTTTTCGGCCTGGGTTAATGAAAAAACGGACAATGAAGGAAAATTGTACTATAATATTCATGCATTAAAACTCAAAGATCTTAAAGCTTATAAAATACAAGCCAGACGCTTTGCAGAAGAGTTCAGAAAACAATTTACGGATGATCAGAAGGACTGGGAGAATGTAAGCACAGAATACGGTCCCCTGACCCTTATGGAAGGCTGGATTGAACTGAAACCGGATCAGGTAAAGGGCGATCTTCAAAACCTGGCCCATAAATTTTTAAAACTAAGCCCGGTAATAGATCATCTGCTGGATAATTATCGATCAAAACCCCGGTAATTTCAGGCGATTTTCTCCCGATTTTAATGATTAAAAACCGTTGTTTTTAGTATTTTTACGCATGAGCAATTTTATAGATTTCAATTCAGCAAAAAAACTTCAGGAAATGGCGACAGGTCAGAATAAAATTAAAGAGCTTTTTAATATACAATATCCAATTATTCAGGCCGGAATGATCTGGCATTCAGGATGGAAATTAGCTTCGGCAGTTTCCAACTGTGGCGGATTGGGAATCATAGGTGCAGGAAGTATGTACCCCGATATCCTCAGAGAAAATATCCGAAAATGCAAAATGGCGACAGACAAACCTTTCGGCGTTAATGTTCCCATGCTTTATCCCAATCTTGAAGAAATTATCCAGATTATTCTTGAAGAAGGAGTAAAAATCGTTTTTACTTCAGCCGGAAATCCAAAAACCTATACAGAAACACTTCAGAAAGAAGGAATTAAAGTAGCTCATGTAGTTTCGTCTACCAAATTTGCCGTGAAATGCGAAGAAGCCGGTGTAGATGCCGTTGTGGCTGAAGGTTTTGAAGCCGGAGGGCATAACGGAAGAGATGAGACCACAACATTCTGTCTTATTCCGAATGTCAAAAAACATATTTCCAAGCCGCTTATTGCTGCCGGAGGAATTGCCCTGGGCTCCCAGATAAAAGCTGCTATGATCTTAGGCGCAGACGGTGTACAGATCGGATCCCGTTTTGCTGCTACCGTTGAAGCAAGTGCCCATGAAAACTGGAAAAAGAAAATTACAGAACTGAATGAAGGTGACACTCACCTCACTTTAAAAGAACTCGCACCCGTAAGGATGGTGAAAAACAAATTCTTTGGTGAGCTGGAGGAAATCTACCAGTCCGGAAGAGATAAAGATGCCTTGATCGCCTCATTGGGTAGAGCACGAGCCAAGCGAGGAATGTTTGAGGGAGATATGGAAGATGGCGAACTCGAAATAGGGCAGGTTTCGGCTTTAATACATGATATACTTCCGGTAGAAACTGTTTTCAGTAACCTGTTAAATGAATTTCACGACACCAAAATACCAAGTTTATAAGGATCTGAATGAATGGAAGAGAGAATTGTTGAAGTAAGAGGTCAGAAACTTTATACCGCATATACAAACTCATTTGAAGGAAAACCTGTCATTGTTTTTCTACACGATTCCTTAGGCTGTACCCAGCTTTGGAGAGATCTCCCGGCAAAACTGTCTGTGGCTGCAGAATGTAATGTCCTGGTGTATGACAGATTAGGATATGGAAAATCAGATCCGATGGCGACCTACGAAAGACCGGTCAATTATATGGAACTTGAAGCTGATCTGCTGAACGATCTCCTTACTGAGCTTAATATCAGCAATGCCATTCTATTCGGACACAGTGATGGAGGAACGATTGCCCTGATTACCGCTGCCAAATATTCGGAAAAAATACATTCTGTGATCTGTGAAGCAGGACATATTTTTGTAGAAGAAGTTACCTTAAAAGGAGTCTGCGATGCCTGGGATGCTTATAAAACCACCAATCTTGCAGAACGCCTGCAGAAATACCACGGCGATAAAGTAGATATGCTCTTCAGAGCATGGGCAGAAACATGGACCCGTGAAGACTACAGAAGCTGGAATATCGAATACCTTCTAAAAGATATCCATTGTCAGCTCCTTTTCATTCAGGGAGAAGCTGACGAATACGGAACTTTAGATCAGGTTGAAAAGACCGTTTCACAGGTAAGCGGAACAGCAGAAAAGTATATCATTCCCGGAATAGGGCACACTCCTCATAAAGAAGCTCCCGAACTGGTTTTAAAGAAAACAGCGGAGTTTATAGAAAAATACAGTTGATTGTTTGAATGTCAGTTTGTTCTGTACAAAGCATCTTGATAAAAGCAAGGTGCTTTTTTATTTCCAAAATAATCTTATAAAATCTAATGCTGTTTTTCTTTTTGATTTGATGCTTTTATAAGCCTTCTGACCACTAAAATTTAATTTTCGTTTGTACATATTTGTACAATAATTCAGGTTATTAAAGAATCTGTTTATTTCTTATTTTTTTCCAGCTGAGTTTTGAATATTTTTCTATTCGTAATGTTGTCGTTTTTAAAGAAAATCAAAAAACTGATTATTTAGATTTAAGTAAATTTTAAAAAGAATTTAGAGAACTTCTAAAAATTATCAACTTCTTGCAGCTTACAGAATTTATGAATAGTACTACTGTATTTCAGGATTTATCTAAAGAAAATTACATAATACATACACTAAAAATCACTTACAGGTGATGTTTTATTTTTTAATTTTCAGGTATTCATTAAAGATAATAGTTCACGAAAAAAACGCAGTGAAATTAGTAAAGATTACATAAGTTTTTAATTTTGGGATAAATATGGTTTGGTGTTTGGAGATGGATGTTTATGTGTGAGATGCAGTTAATCTGCATCTCTTTTTATATAGAGATTATAAGGTTTGCAGTTCGGCAGCAATATTTTCCTTTGCTTTCAGTTCGTATCGATCTATAAATTCTGCTGTTTTAAAAATACTCCCGAGCTCCAGGAAATGCCTGAGCACTTTTTTCCTTCCCGGTTTATACAAAAAATCAGGATAAATAGAATACTCCTTTCTTATCTTTTTTGTGTATTCCAGATACACTGTATTATCTTTTCCCAGGATGGAAAGATCTGCGTCCAGAAGATAATCAGTATCTATATCATCAGATTTTTGATGCAGTTTTGTGGCGATGATCTGTTCTGTAATTTTTGAAATCCCGCTTTTATTCAGACCCAGTTTTCTAAGACTTTCCTCAGCCCATGATGCACTTTTTTCCTCATTGGATTTTGAAGAAGCATCATAAACAATATCGTGATAAAACAAAGAAAAAGAGACGGCAGGGAAGTCCTTGATATTGCTTTTTACAGCCTCCAGTTCCAGAAACATATTCTCAAGATGCAGAAGACCGTGATAGTGTCTCCCTTTTTCAGAATATTTTTTTTCAATCTCCAGCCATAAGCTGTTGATGAGATCCTTATCTTTTGAGAAAGGAAAACAGAGCTCAGTAAATTTTGCATTCAGATTCATGGTACATGAAGATAAAAAAAGGAACTTTTAAAAAGTTCCTTGATTTGATTCCAATACTGCTTTCAGATCAGCCCAGCCTCCGCCGTTATAGCCATCCTTCAAGCCTTGTCCGTTCAGGTATTCCAAAGCTTTACCGCTTCTGTTGCCGCTTCTGCAGAATAAGATCACAGGTTTTTCAATAGATAGAATTTCCTCTTTTCTGTCTTCCACTTCACCCAGAGGGATGTTTTTAGCGCCATCTATATTTCCGTCCATTTCCAGCTCCATTGGCTCACGGACATCAATTAATTCATAATTTCCTGACTGTATAACTTCTATTAAAGACATAACTGTTTAATTTTAGATTAAAAAATAAGAACGAAAATACGTATTTTTTTCCTTAAAAAATGCTTTATCAAAACTTAAATTTCTACAAAAAACTCTTAAAAATTCAGACTTCCCGACTCCAATACAGGAAAGTGGAAGATTGATAAATTAATCTTAATTTTGCAGTGTGAAAGTTTTAAATTCCGGTGCCGAAAAATATGCCCAGCTGATCAAGTCCAAAGCAGAACGTTTTGGATTTCAGAGTTGTGGAATATCTAAAGCAGACTTTTTAGAAGAAGAAGCCCCAAATCTCGAAAAATGGCTTAAAAATAACTTTCATGGCGAAATGAAATACATGGAAAACCATTTCGACAAAAGGCTTGATCCCAGGCTGTTGGTGGAAGGATCTAAATCTGTAATTTCCCTTTCTTATAATTATTTTCCGGAAGAAAAGATCTCTGCATTGGAAAATTATAAGATCTCTAAATACGCTTATGCAGAAGATTATCATGAAGTAGTCAAAGAAATTCTCCGCGATATGGTTTCAGAACTTCAACAAGAAATAGGAGAGTTCGGATTCCGTGTGTTTGTAGATTCTGCGCCTGTTCTGGAACGGAGCTGGGCCAAAAAATCAGGAATAGGCTGGGTAGGTAAAAACGCCAATCTTATTACCAGGCAGAACGGCTCTTTCTATTTTCTGGCAGAAATTATCTGCGATCTTGAACTGGCTGTTGACCATGCGACCACAGATCATTGCGGAACCTGCAGGAAATGTATCGATGCCTGTCCTACAGATGCTATAGTTTCTGAAAAGATCATTGATGGCAGCCGCTGTATATCTTATGCAACAATAGAACTTAAAAATGACATTCCCGATCACTTTAAAAACAGGATGGAAGACTGGATGTTCGGTTGTGATATTTGCCAGGATGTATGCCCATGGAACCGATTTTCTACACCCAATAAACAAACCAGGTTTGCTCCCAATGAATCATTGAGAAATTTTAAAAAAGATGAATGGAAGGAGATTACCCAGGAAATATTCTCTGAGATTTTCAGAAAATCTCCCGTAAAAAGAACCAAATTTGCCGGGTTAAAAAGAAATATTGAGTTTTTGGAACGTTCTTCGGACTAGATGCAGGATAAATTTTTGGTGACGAATCCTTGTTTGGAATTTGTATGTTCCAAAACTCAGGAGGTTAGTCGCCCATCCCTTAAGTTGAAGGCCTTAAGGAGGATAAGATCTGATTAAGTAAAATCTTTATAAAAACTTTTCCCTAAAAAGAAAATTGATCTTCAGGAGACAGATGTCCCACAGAAAATCAACGTTTTTTTTGTACTCTTTTTGGAGCTGTTTTTACTCTTACTTTCAATCTTTTTTGTGATTTTGTATTTTTACGCATATTTGTGAATATTTCGTAACTAAATTTAATCATTTTTTCGATTAAAACAAATACTTTTACAGAAATTTGAAGATTAAATTTTATTAAAACATGACTGTGAAAATTGCATTATTGTATCTCCTGAAAATTGTGGGAATTATTTTAGGAATTGTCATTCTGTATGTGACTCTGGGGCTTTTGCTTCCCATGATAGAAGTCTCTGCAGAAGATGACGGGCAGCCGAAAGAAGTTCCCATTTATATTTATACCAACGGTGTACACACCGACATTGTGATGCCGGTGAAAACCGATCTCTACGACTGGGCTGCAAAAGTTCCGTTCTCCAATACCAAATCTAAGAGAACAGATTACAATTATATAGGAATAGGCTGGGGCGATAAAGGCTTTTATCTGGATACTCCTACATGGGCAGATCTAAAGTTTTCAACAGCTTTTAAGGCTGCATTCTGGCTCAGCGATTCTGCAATGCACTGTTCTTATTATAAGACCATGAAAGAAGGTGAAGACTGCAAAATGATCATGATCAGCAAAAATCAGTATAAAAATTTGGTGAAATTTGTTGAAGATAAATTTGATAAAGATCAAAACGGTAACTTCAAATTGATTCCTACCAATGCTGTTTATGATGTGAACGATGCATTTTATGATGCCAAAGGAAAATACAGCTTCCTGAATACCTGCAATACCTGGGCAAACGATGCGCTGAAGGCTGCGGGACAGAAAGCCGCTCTGTGGACCCCTTCTGATTTCGGGATTTTCAGACATTATAAGTAATTTTCAATGAGGTATATTGTTATGCTCTGGCTGTTCACCTTATAATAAACAGCCTAAAACAAATCTTTCCATTGTCGCAATTCTGTTGTTAGTAAAGTAAAAAGACCTGAAGTAAATCTTTCTGAAATTAAAGAAAAGAACTGAAGAAGCCCTGAAATTTTGTGTTTCAAAGCTCAAGATAGATTTTTTATATGAGCCTTCATTCCAGAATTAAAAGATTTTTATTTAGGATTTTAAAGCAGATTCGGTGGTCAAAATATTTTGTTGGCCATGGCTAATCAGTCATTTCTAAGGCTTCTTTTCACCGGAATGGAAGTGGTTTTATCACAAAAAAGCCATCCCTAAGGGATAGCTTTCTTAATTTTATTTTATAAATCTGCGGTGTTCAGCAGATCTGTTGTTTATTTAACCAACTGAATATTAACAGCAGAGAATCCTTTAGGAGATTTTTCTTTCTCAAAAGAAACCTTGTTTCCTTTTTTCACGGGATGTGCACAGCTGTTGTTGTGGAAGAAAACGTTTTCTTTTGAATTGTCTTCAGTAATGAAGCCATATCCTTTTTCACTGTGGAAAGTGATGATTCCTGTCTTTCTGATGTCTTCCTCCATAATCGGAGCAGCACCAAGCTGGATCTCATCAATGTTTACTTCCTGTCTTTCTCTGTCTTCAGGAGGTGTAGACGTAAGTCTTCCGAATTCATCTACATACATGAAAACATCTTCTGATCCTTTGTTGTTGTTCGTTTTACGATCTTCGCGTCTTAGCGCTTTTTCTTTTTGCTTTTGAATTTTTTTCTTGAAATTTTCTTTTTTAGAAAAAGAGTCTGCCATAAATAATTTTAGTATTTAATTTTAAATTGTAATTTTTGTTTACTTGATCTGCCATACACCTTGTAGAGCCTGCCAGTCATCCGTCTGATCTTCTTTATGGAATGAAATGTAGAAAGCAGTTTGTTTCCGGACATTCATCAGTAAAAAGAAGTGATTAAAAAATGGGCGTCTGAAAAAGCGGGAACTGAAAAGAAAGATTTTCTAAACTATAACAGAGGGCAAAGGCAGCGGCCTATTAATTAATATACAAATATACGACAATTTAATGAATAATCCTATTTTAAATCATTGATTATCAAAATGTACTTTCAGTCTTAAAAATAACGGTATCCATCTCGTTCCATATAGTTTACTTAACAAGAAAAATCCCCAGTAAACTGAGGATATGAAAAATAATATATTATAAAATGAAGTGGTGTATAATATGCGGATAGATCAGCAAATGCTGTGCCTAAAACTCACTGATTTTTGATTTTAATTAAAAAATTCTAGAATTTATAATGGTTTTGAATGGTATTTGGTTGAGAGGTAGTGTGATATATTTTTATTGTGGTAGGTTAAAAAAACATCAATTTTTTAATCTGTTTAATAATTAGATTGCTTTGTAGGAAATTCGGAATTTATCACAACTTCCGAAAAATTCACCACGTTGAAGTGTCAGGTATTGTTCATCTTTGTTTCAATAACATTTAAAAGAAAATATATGTCAACACAAGATGTCAAAGGAAAAGTAGTATTAATTGCCGGTGGTGGCAAAAATTTGGGTGGGCTACTGAGCAGGAGTTTTGCATCGAAGGGTGCGAAGCTGGCTATTCATTACAACAGTGAAAGCTCCAGGGCAGAAAGTGAAAAAACTTTAGCGGAAGTTCAGGCACTGGGAGCAGAAGCGTTTTTGTTCCAGGGAGATCTTACGAAAATAGATAATCTCACCAGATTCTTTGATGAAACAGTTTCAAGATTCGGAGGAGTAGATATTGCGATCAATACGGTAGGAATGGTATTAAAGAAACCTTTTGCAGAAACTACAGAAGAAGAATATGATACCATGTTCAGTGTAAATTCAAAATCAGCTTACTTTTTTCTTCAGGAAGCAGGCAAAAAACTGAATAACAATGGTAAGATCTGTACGATTGTGACTTCTCTTCTTGCAGCTTATACAGGATTGTATTCTACTTATGCAGGGGCAAAAGCTCCAGTAGAGCATTTTACAAGAGCAGCATCTAAAGAATTTGGCGAAAGAGGAATTTCCGTTACAGCAGTAGCACCGGGGCCAATGGACACTCCTTTCTTTTACGGACAGGAAACGGCAGAGGCAGTGGCTTATCACAAATCAGCATCTGCTTTGGGAGGACTTACCGATATTAAGGATATTGCTCCACTCGTTGAATTTCTGGTAACGGATGGATGGTGGATCACCGGGCAGACCATCTTTGCAAACGGAGGATATACAACGAGATAGTTGAATTAAGTTTGAAGATGAGGAGATGGAAGAGGGAAGTTATTATTACACGATCAATTTCTTGAAGTGTTTTTTTTAACTTCCCTCTTCATTTCCTTTTATATACACTTTGAAGCTGTTGATGCAGGGGGGAGATGATTTTTTTTCTGTAATGTATTAATTTAGTTTTATGGAAAAGAATTTCTATCTCCGTTCAGCTTTGTCGGTTATTTTACTGATGCACAGCGTCGTGTCTATTTTTAGTGGAGATGTCAATAATTTTGGACTTCTTTATCTTGATACCCTAGGTTTCAGTCCTTTCGGACTTTATCTGGCCTGGATAGTAAAGCTGATCCATCTTTTTTCGGTTTTTGTAATCTGGTCAGACCGGTATGTAAAATTGGTTTCTATTTGTAATATAGTTATTCTTCTTTTGGGAATTTATTTTGTCCACTGGCAGAATGGCTGGTATGTAGTAGGTGGCGGTACAAATGGTATTGAATTTAATGTTCTGTTGATATGCTGTTTTTTACAACTATATTTTACTGAATTTCCATTACGGCAGAAGGAAAATTGCCGTTTGTAGATCATTGCTTTAGATTGGAAGGTTTGTACTTTTATTTTCCACCGAAAGATAGTATTTTGCATAGTAAATTCTATCACACCTAATGCCCGGCAGAAAATCAAAACTATATGTCCATCTGCTTTTTTGGATACTGTATTATATCCTTGAGGTTTATCTGGACTTCTATTGGTCGAGATATCAGTTTCCCGATGCAGAATGGCAGACACGGCTTCAGAATACACTGATCCTGGAACTCGGCTATTTATTGATTAAAATGCCCCTGGCTTATTCACTTCTTTATATTTATGAAAAAACAGGAATCAGGAAATTTTTCACCTATATTTTCTACGGAATTATTATTATCGTAGCAGTTCTGGCTCACAGGCTTTTTACCCATTATGTCATTTATCCTTATATTTATAAAGCTGTGGAAACGCTGGACGGTAAACAACCTTCGGGATTTATCAATGGGCTGGTGGCTTTTAACTCCTTTATGGATCTTATTTTTATGGCAGGTCTCATCTTTGGTGTAGAAATTACAAGGCAGAAGAATATTCTCAAAGAACAGATTTCACAGCTGAGATCAGAAAAGCTGGATCAGGAACTTACCATGCTGAAAGCCCAGATCAATCCCCATTTTCTGTTCAATACCCTTAATAATATCTATGGAATGGCCCTAAAAAAAGCAGATGAAACACCAGATGTCATCTTACAATTGTCCAAGGTCATGAGATATAATATTTACGAAGCCACTGAAAGATATATCTCCATTGATAAAGATGTGGAAAATATTAAGGATTTTCTCCAGATTCAGCAAATACGACACCACGATCTTCTTATTAATTTTAATGAGGAAATAGACAATCCATCCCAGGGAATTTCACCGCTTATCCTCATTCAGTTTGTTGAAAATGCTTTTAAACATGGCGTTTCTGAAACTTTAGGGCAGAGCTTTATTAAAATTGATCTTAAACTGAATAGCGGTGTTCTCCATTATCAGATAGAAAATTCAAAAGAAGAAAGACCCCACGGAAATTCTACAAAAATAGGCTTGAAAAATATCCGGAGACAGCTTGAACTGCTATATCCAAAGCATATTCTCACTGTGGAAGATAAAGCAGACCGGTATATTGTAAACTTAATGATGGATTTAAATGACACAACCAGACTATAAAAAATACAACTGCATCATCGTAGAAGATGAGCCAATCGCTGCTGAGATTCTTGAGAATTTTGTTTTAAGGGATGAAGAGCTTAATCTTGTGGTAAAATGCTCTGATGCCGTCTATGCAGGAAGTCTTCTGAACAGGCATGATATTGATCTGATGTTTCTTGATCTTCATCTTCCCGTTGTAAAAGGTTTTGATTTTCTTAAAAAACTGAAAAATCCACCTCTTGTCATTGTCACTACAGCTTACCATCAGTATGCAGTAGAAGGCTATGAACTTGATATTGTAGATTACCTGATGAAGCCAATTCCCTACGACAGGTTTACAAAAGCCGTAGAAAAATTCAAATATTTGATGAATGCTGAAGAAGCTTTGCTGGAAGCTGCAGACCGCGAACATATTTTTATCAGCAGCGGAAAAAAGCAGATCAGGATTGTGTTGCAAGACATTTTCTTTATTGAGAGTTTGCGCGAATATATTCACATTCATACCAAATCGGGAACGCTCACCGTAAAGATGCCAATCAGCAGGATAGAAGAAAGCCTGGATCCTAAAATGTTTGTCAGGATTCACAAATCCTATATTATTTCTAAGCCGAAAATTGAAATTCGGTCAGCCAGCATGATACAGGTCAATGGTAAAAAACTTCCGATCGGCAGAACTTATAAGCCGTCTATAGAATTTTAATCTGTTGGTATTATGTATTTTAGGCTTGTGAAAACTTTCATAGACCATAAAAGCTGATTGATAGCTATTCCTTTCCGACTAAGTTTATTTTGAGCATATTTGAACTGTTAAATAAAAGTTGTCAATAAGGATTTGAAGAAGAAAATTACCGATTGCAATAATTAGAATAGATGTGGATGTTAGTATTCTCAATGAAGAATGCGGATTGGCTTAATGACCTTAAGCCAATTTTTTATTTGAAGGAATTAAACTGAATCAGCGCCAAAATCTATAGATTTTGGCGCTGATTATCATATATCAATCGTACGGAAAGACTTATGAAACCTCCGTTTCTTTTCTGTCGCGGATACTTTTGACAATAAAGAATATTCCTAAAAACAAAAACGGGATACTTAATATTTGTCCCATATTCAGGCTCATTCCCTTTTCAAAATCCACCTGATCTACTTTTATGAATTCAACAAAAAAGCGGACAATAAAGATCAGCAGGGTAGTGAGCCCAAAGTAAAAGCCTTTTCCAACCTTAAACATATTTTTCTTATAAATAAAATACACCAGAAAGAAGATCAGAAAATAGCAGATTGCCTCATAAAGCTGTGCAGGATGTCTAGGAACATCATCTACCTGTCTGAATATAAATGCCCATGGTGCCTGGGAAGGTGTTCCTATGATCTCGGAATTCATCAGATTACCTAATCTGATAAAAGCTCCTGCTAAAGGAGTTGCAATGGCGATCACATCAAGAACGGTCATAAATTTGATAGAAAATTTTCTGGCATAAATCAGAAGCATAATAATAAGCCCGATTCCTCCGCCATGGCTTGCCAGTCCTGCATATCCTGAAAAATGATAAGCACCGTCAGGTCCTTTCTGAATCGGCAGAAATATCTCGATCGGGTGCTGCGAATAATATTCAAAATCATAAAAGAGACAATGTCCTAATCTTGCCCCCACCAAGATTCCGATAAATGCATAAGAGAAAAGTGCATCATGTGCCTGGTAGCTCAGGTTTTCTTTTTTATAGATACTTTTTAAGATCGTGTAGCATAAAACAAGTCCGGCAAGAAATAAAACACCGTAATATTTTAGCGGGAATCCGGAAATATTGAAAATTTCGGGACTTACATCCCAGTTAACGTATAATAAACTCATTGATAATAATTGTAGAAGAAATTTTTTGTGTGGGCAAATATAGCAGATAAAGCCGTTTTTAAGGTAGAAAATTTAAACTTTAGGGAATTTTCTGGGAAAATATCATATTCTTTATATGACACGAAAAAACCTCTTACATAAAGCAAGAGGCTTAACGGACATCATCTAAATGAATGTCGTTTAAACTTTATATTCAAATTATGCTAACTTAACGCTAACTGCATTTAAACCTTTGTCGCTTTTTTGTACGTCAAAAACTACTTTATCGTTTTCACGGATAGATCTTGTATCTAATCCTGAAGAGTGTACAAAAATGTCTTTACCTCCGTCTGCTGGAGAAATGAATCCGAAGCCTTTTGCTTCATTGAAAAATTTTACTGTGCCTTCTTGCATTGTAATTATTATTAAAAATTGTTGTTATAATTGTTTTGATGACTTATTTTAAGAGTTCATCTATTTTGTTGTGATCTTAATGAATGTATTGGAGTTTTGCGACAGGCATTATAAACCCTAGCAGCTTTTGAATATTGGTTAAATCAGAACGCTCCTTTTCATCACAAAAAGAAATAGCTGTTCCTTTAGTTCCTGCTCGTCCGGTTTTTTCAATGCGGTTAACATAAGTTTCAGGAACATCGGGAAGTTCATAATTAACTATATAAGGAAGTTCTTCCATCTCAATCCCTCTTGCTGCAATATCGGTGGCTACCAGAACTCGTATCTTACTGCTTTTGAAATCTTCTATTGCCTGTTGTCTTGCTGTCTGAGATTTATTCCCATGAATAGCGGCTGCAAAAATTCCTGTGCGTTCCAGCTGTTTAACCAGCTTATCTGCGCCTTGTTTACTTCCTGTAAAAACTAGTGAACGCAAAATAGATACATCCTGAAGGATATTGATGAGCAGATCCGTTTTCTTGGTCTTTTCAACGAAATAAACAGACTGGTTTACAGATTGCATGGAAGATGAAATCTGATCTACAGTAATGTGAACCGGACTTTTCATCATAGTGTCCGCAAACTTTTGAACATCTGAAGACATTGTTGCAGAGAAGAATAAGGTCTGTCTCTTTTGAGGAATTAATTGCAATATCTTTTTTACATCGTCTGCAAATTTCATATCAACAATTCTGTCAGCTTCATCCAGAACCAATATTTCAATTTTAGAAAGATCAATATGTCGTTGACTTACCAAATTCAGTAATCTTTCCGGGGTTGCTATAAGGATATCTACTCTTTTTCTCAGTGCGGCCAGCTGACTGCCAGATAAAACGCCTCCAAAAATTGAAAGCTGAGATAATGGTAGATATTTGCTGTACATTTTAAAACTTTCTTCCAGTTGCAGGACCAAATCCCGGGTTGGTGTTAGTATTAAGGTACGTATTTCTTTATGATCTGGTGTATTTCTTTTTAGTAGCTGCAGGATAGGCATAGCAAATGCTGCAGTTTTTCCAGTACCGGTTTGAGAATATCCTATAACATCCTTTCCTGCTAAAATATGCGGAACAGCTATGTACTGTATTTCTGTAGGCTTGGAATATCCGGTTTCTGTAACGGCGCGAACTATTGGATTTATTAAATTTAAATTTTTAAAACTCATTGTAATCTACCGGACATCCGGTTCTGAGTGGCCAAATCGGTTAAGATCTGAATTGTTGTCTTGTATAAAAATAAGGATGATCAGTTCTGATCGCTTATCTCTAATTATTATTTACTTTGCATTAACTTGACCATAAATTCAGTTGGAATATATTTGCTGAGCTTTGCAATATCGTATCATTCTTAAAACAGCGTTTTCTCTTGCTGTCTTGCATTTTATAACTGTTTTTCTAACCTGAAAACCAAGGAAACAGCATTAAAAAATATTTAAGAATAAGTTTTAATTGGTAACTGAAAAAGTAAAACTGAAAGAGAAAATGGATTTTAAACTATTACAGAATAACAAAAGCCAGGGACCTGTTTTTATAAGTGCTTTGCAAAGATACAATAAAGAAAAGGAATAATAGTCACTTTAAATGATTGATTATCATAAATTTATTTGTAGCTTCCGTGTGTTAACTGAATTGTTTGCGCAAAGCGGTTGATTTAAATCCGTTCTTATGCAGACTTCCGCTCCTTCAACCAGTCCCAATCACCAAACTTTAGAGTCCCACTCCGATCAGCATGTGAGAATTGCTTATTTTATTATGGTTCACCATAAGCCGGAAGTATTCAAAGCCATGTTTCAGAAGATTTATACCCGGGACCAATTTTACCTTATTCATATCGACCGGAAAGCTAAAGAGGAGGTTACGGATGAGATACAGATGTTTCTGGTTAGGTTTCCCAACGTTTATATTTTAGAAAGCATCAATATTGTCCCCGGTGGATTCAGTATGATTCAGGCCGAGCTTGATGCCATGGAATTTCTACTTAACGTTAGCCAGGAATGGGATTACTTTGTCAATCTAAGCGGTGAAGATTATCCCCTTAAATCACAAAATATTATCCGCAATTTTCTTACAGTAAACAACGGGAGGAATTACCTTTTCTTTTATGACCAGAAATTTTATCGACCTGATACGCTCCAGAGAATACAAAATCATTTTACCGAACTTTCTTATAAGATTTCTTCCCTTATGTATAAAAGAGAATTTATGAAAGATGTTACCCCTTATATAGGAGGCAAATGGATAATTCTTACCAGGGATACCTGCGCTTTTTTGGTTAATAATGAGAAAGTAATGAATTTTAAGGATTATTACCTGCATACTTTACTGCCGGCAGAATCATTTTTTCAGACTGTTCTTATGAATACCTCCTTCAATGATCTTATTGTAAATGATGATAAAAGAGCCATCATTGAAAAAAACATATTAGGAAAGAAGAAAACTACAGACGATCTTATTATTCATCTGAAATCCAGCAATCAGCTTTTCATCAGGAAAATAAATGAGAAAACAGATGAGGATGTACTGAAATACATTGCCGAAACCTATGAGTCTCCTCTGGCAGAAGTGAATGAAGTAGAAAGAGAGCTAAAAATAAATAAGTGGCGCGACAATTAATTTAGTAGGGGCATTAAAATTTATCATCTAAAACGATCTGCTTATCATTGTTGACTCAATGAAATATTCTCCATCATTATCAATCACTTGGTCAATCTCTTTAAATAAAGTCTCGTGCTATTAATAAGAAACACGGAGATAATTAATTTTGTTAGTTAAAATAGAACATCAATCAGATTAGATTTCACCCATTACATACATATTCTCCATAGTAGGAACAGCACTTCCTCCCTGTTTTTCGAGCGTTATGGCAAATGCCTGTGCATTAGGAATATTCGCAAGAGCTGTTTTGCTGTCTTTTTCTTCAGTATACATACCTGCACTTACTGGTTTTCCATCGGCAATGGCCCACAGCTGATACTGCATTCCTTCCGGAGCTTTGGGTAAGCTTTCAGCATTCAGGTAGACTTCTTTTGTTTTTTTGTCCCAGAAAACCATGGCCTTTGAGTCGGTGTGCTTTTCTACACCCTTTAGTATCACCATCTGCATATCCGGGTTGGAAAACATGTCCATTTTCTGATTCATCTTTTGCATTGCCAGATCCTGAGCTTTTTTCTCGGTCTGTATTTTTGCAATTTCTTCCTTTGTTTTAGACTGATCGTTCATCCAGAAAAGATTTCCGGCTGCGCTTATCAGGAATAGTACAGAAGCTGCAACAGCGTAAGTTTTCCAGCTGCTTTTTTGTTCAGGCCTTATCGCTTGCTGAGGCCTTATCACTGGAATATCAGTAGAAACAATAGGTTTCACTTCCTCAGTGATCTGTTCCTGCTGGATCTTACTCCAGATCTTAGATTTTAAATCGGCTGGGGGAGTTACCGCCTGTTTAGTAGCCAAATCTTCCAAAGTTTTCTGTGCTTCTTCAAAAGCAGTTTTTACTTCAGCATTGTTTTTCATCACACACTCCAAAATCCCTGCCTCCTCTGGAGAAGCAAGACCAAGAATATAAGATTCTATGATTCCGGATGATATGTATTCTTTTGTGTTCAATTTATTGATAATCTTTTAGCAAATCCTTTAATTTCATCAGTGCATTCCGCATTTTGGTTTTCACCGTTCCAAGGGGTATCTTCAGTTTTTCAGATATTTCATTCTGAGTATAGCCCTGGTAATAAGCCAGGTTGATAAGTTCTTGTTTATCAACTTCCAGACCTTCAAGCACGTTGTTAAATCCAATAAAATCGGATGAATTGTTAGTCGTTGAAAGTTCTGCAGAGTTATATACGAAATCCGGAAGCGGTTGGTTTTTAAGTTCGTTTTGAAAACCTTTTGATTTTAAATAATCTATTGCTGTATTTCTTGCAATATTGATCATCCACGTATAAAATCTTCCTTTTGAGACATCATATTGGTGAATAGAATTCCAGATTTTAACAAAAACATCCTGAATGATCTCTTCTGTATAATCTTTTGACTGAACGATTCGGAATACCACCCCATACAGTGCCCCTGCATAATGGTCATATAAATAATGAAAGCCTGTTTCGTTTTTTTCTTTGAGTAAAACGATAAGCTGCTCTTCCGAATAGTTTGTTTTAATGGTGTATAATTTTCATTCCAAATGTAATAAAATAAAACACATTACATACAAAAACCAGAAATTCTTTTACATCGTAAATGATTTTAAGTAATCATTTATAATTATCAAAATGAAAAACAGCATTATAAAAACAGTTTTTACCTGCCTTTTGGCGGTCACAGCAGGAAAAGGTTTTGCCCAGTCAGGGAAATTCAAAACAAAAAATCCTTACTATTCCAGAACCGTAACTACTCCTTTAAAAGTAAGCAATGCAGAATGGAAAAAGATCCTCAGTCCGGAACTTTACCAGGTTGCCAGAGAAGGAGCTACAGAAACTGCTTTCACCGGAAAGTATGATGAATTTGATGAAAAAGGAACTTATTTCTGTGCAGTCTGCGGCAATCCACTGTTCTTTTCAACTTCAAAATTTGCCACGACCTGCGGATGGCCTTCATTTTATCAGCCACTTCGTAAGAACAGCGTAAAATACAGAAAAGATAGTTCTTACAATATGGAAAGAACTGAGGTTTTATGTGGGAGATGCGATTCTCATCTCGGACATAGGTTTGATGACGGGCCTAAACCTACCGGAAAACGCTTCTGTATGAACTCCGTTTGTCTGGATTTTGAACCTAATTCTAAAAATTAATAATCTGATATTCAGTCGTTTGATTAAAAATGTCATTTTTTTAAATCTAAAATCAAACCATCCTCGTAAATGAAGTTAAGAACACAATTCAAATAGATATTTAACTTAAAAAATCAAAAAATGAACACAAGATCAAAAATCGCAGTTTTAGCAATGATTACTTTATCATTCGCTTTCAGTGGGAAGGTAACTGCACAGATGATGAAAGAAAAAACAGTAATGGTAGGCGGTGCCCCAATGTATCCCTCTAAAAATATTATTGAAAATGCGGTCAACTCCAAGGATCATAAGACTTTGGTAGCAGCAGTAAAAGCGGCAGGTTTGGTAGAGACTCTTCAGGGGGCAGGTCCTTTCACGGTACTGGCTCCTACAGATGCAGCTTTCGCCAAGCTTCCGAAAGGAACCGTTGAAACTCTGGTAAAACCTGAAAATAAAGCAACCCTTACCAAGATTTTAACCTATCACGTTTTGGCCGGAAAATACAGTGCTAAAGAGATCTGGGCAACTGTAAAAGCCGGAAACGGTAAAAGCATGATGAAAACTGTAGAAGGTGAAGAACTTACCTTCTGGACAAAAGGTAAAAACCTTTATGTAAGAGATTCTAAAGGAAATGATGCAAAAATAACCATAGCTGATGTGAACCAGTCAAATGGAGTGATTCACGTGATCGATACGGTGCTAATGCCGTAGTGTTTAGTTGTTGAACAGCATAATTCTTTATGCTGTTTTTTTCTCCCTTTTTGAGAATATTCTAACCCATAAACAAATAATATTATGAAAAAAACTATTAATGTTTCTAGCCAGGGTGCTACTCTGGATACAGGCAGAAGAAATTTTTTGAAACTGGGCGGTATAGGACTGGCGATGGCCGGACTTACACTTATCGGTTGTACCGACGACGACAATTTTGAATTCACAGACAATACCAGGGTTTTTGATCTGGGTACTGGTGACGTGGGAATTCTGAACTACGCTTATGCATTGGAACAGCTGGAAGCTGATTTTTATACCAAAGTGGTGAATAATTTTTATTCAGGAATTTCAAGTATTGAAAAAGAACTCTTCACAGATCTTTATCATCATGAAGTGATCCACCGTGACTTTTTTAAAGCGGCGATCACAGGGGCAACAACCAATGTGTTGCCTACGCTTGAATTTAAATATGCCAATGTGAATTTTAATGACAGGAATTCTGTTCTGGCAACAGCGAAAGCACTGGAAGATACAGGAGTGGCAGCTTATAACGGAGCTGGGAAGTACATTACCAATCCGGCTTACCTGGTGATTGCAGGAAAAATAGTTTCGGTGGAGGCCAGACACGCTTCGGCGATCAGGAATATTATCAATCCCGGATCTACTGATTTTTCAGGTGATGACGTGATTGATGCCAACGGTCTTGATCTTGCGAAAGAACCTAAAGACATTGTAATGGCAGCAGGAGGATTCATAAAAACTCCTTTTACGTGGAAAGAAATGGGAATCAGTTAATTAATCACTTCAAAATCTACTATTATGAACATTCTTAAATTACTAGATAAGCTTTCTAATGATAAATTTTTTACTACGGAAGCTACAAGATTAGAAACTCTTACCCATGTCTCAACATTCGGTAAAAAAGCAGCGGTAGCAGCAGTTCCACTGGGATTAGGAGCATTAATGGCAACTCCGGTTAAAGCAGAAACTGTGGACAGTACTGTTTGCGGAAGTTTTTTTAAAAGTGCCCTGACAGATGCCTTACAGTTAGCATTAACGCTGGAATATCTTGAAAATGAATATTATGCATTAGGTCTGGCAGCAGTTGGATTAATTCCAAATGCAGACCGCCCTGTTTTTATGCAGATCTCAAAACATGAATCGGCTCATGTGGGATTTCTGAAAAGTACATTGACATCCCTAGGTGAAACTCCAAAACCAAAGCCTGTTTTTGACTTTACAGCAGGAGGGAATTTTATGCCTTTTACAGATTACAATCAGTTTCTTATTCTGGCTCAGGCCTTTGAAGATACGGGTGTTCGTGCTTACAAAGGACAAGCCGGAAATGTAATGTCTAACAAAACTGTTTTACAGGCAGCACTGCAAATACACTCTGTAGAGGCAAGACATGCTTCACAGGTAAGAAGAATGAGAGCCAATAAAGGCTGGATAGAGCTGGCAAACGGCGGAAGTATGCCTACGGTCACCAATGCTGTATATGCCGGAGAAGACAATGTAAATCAGGCTGGATTCAATACCTCAACTGCTTTTGGAGCAGCGGCAGGATCTGCAGCTTATGATGAAGTTTTAAGTGGAAGTGAGGCTACGGCCATTGCTTCTTTATTTATTGTCTGACGCGATTTTTTTAATATTATTTTAGGTGTGATCCTATCCTTGTAAAATAAAAGGGTAGGATTTTTTGAGTACAAATAGTACCCGAAAGTGTAATGGTATCGCATCGTTTTTATCATCAATTTTACAGCAGTAATTATCATTGTGATTTAAAACTAAATACCATGGAAACACTACATTTACGCCTTATGAAGCTGTTTGTATGCCTGCTGCTTCTTTCTTTTTTTTCCAATCTCTATTCACAGCCAGTTTTGCTTGGCCGGATATATGATCAGGCTCATCAGCAGTCTTTTGCCTTATACAGCGACGGAATGATGATACAGGATGGTAACCCTATGAACAGAGGTTTAGCCCAACGCGACCCTTCCGGAATGATGTATTTAAGGCTGCCGGCTGCCAATCCGTATCAGAAAGCTTTTTTCCTGGATTACAGCAGGAATGTGATTGAAATTGATTATGTACAAGGAGCAAGGGTGATCGGTTATTCAGATATTCAGCCGCCGGCACAACCAGTGATGAATTATACGCCGCCACAATACAGTCCGAATGTGGGTATTCAGACTGCTAACGGATTTCAGCCTTTACCCAGCCAGATAGTAGATGTTAAGAATCCATATGGTAACCTGATGATCACGAATGAGCAGACGGCTGCGAATTGTTATAATCAGTCTATGGGCTTTAATGGAGCATTAGATCAGCAAAAGTTTGGAGACTGTATGGTTGAAAATATGGCAGGAAAAAAGGAAAATGAAATTTATAAATGTGTTAAAAATGCATCAACAGCTGAAGAACAGGCATTATGTCTTGTAGGAACAATGGGTGGTGCTAATGAAAGAAAGATTTCCCAGTCCTTACTGAAATGTTATCAGCAGTATGGGAACGATTACAGTAAATATCCTTTGTGTCTTGCAGGAGAATCTTCTGATCCCGAACTTCAGAAACTGCTTTCTTGTGTACAGCAGCAGGGTCAGTACGGGCAGGTGAATTTCATGAATACAGCGATGTGTTATGGAGCAGGTAAGCTTAATTTAAATACAGAAGCCCAGATTGTGGTGCAGTGTGCGGTAACCTCAGGTGGTCAGCCTTATGTTTTTGCAGGTTGTGCAGGTGGTCAGCTCATGGCCAGAGAGCTTGATAAATGTCTTACCATTGGTGTGGGTGGAGATTCGGGATGTTTTGGTAAGAATAATGATATTGTTAAAGGCTTAAATAAAATTGGATCAGAATTGCAAAATCAGTTCGGTCCTACTAATGATATAGTGAGAACCTGGAATGCTTCTGTTCATGATATTCAATATGGTCCGGGACAGAATCACGAAGCCGTAAAAATTATCCGGAATGTAGGCAATGAATTAGGCAAAGCCGGAAATAATATCGGAAAAGAAATTAAAAAAGTATTGCCAAGAATCAAATGGTAGCTGCTTGAAAATTGTCTTTTAAATATAAAATCCTCTGAAATCATTGATTTCAGAGGATTTAGTACCCAGTACCAGAATCGAACTGGTACATCTTTCGATACTAGAGTTTGAGTCTAGCGCGTCTACCAATTCCGCCAACTGGGCATGTGTTAAATCGGTGTGCAAATATAAAAACTTTTTTTAATGTTCAAAAGCTTTTTCAGGGAAAAATTTTAAAATTCTATCTCCAGACCGTCATGGGCCAGGTGTATTCCTTCCGGAAGATCCTTATCTTCAATATCATGCAGTCCCAGATGATGGCTGATGTGCGTTAAAAATAATTTTTTAGGCTTAAGCTCTTTAAACAGGGCAATTACATCGGGAAGAATAAAATGGGCAGGGTGCGGATCAAATTTCCTGATGCAGTTCAATACCAATACATCCAAATTCTGTAATTTTTTCTTTTCGGTATCAGAAATAAAATTGGCATCTGTGATATAGGCAAGATTTTTAAACTTGTATCCAAACACTGTAATTTTATAATGAATCACTTCAATAGGGGTGATTTCCGTATCCAGAACATGAAAAGATTTATTTTCAATTTCGTGAAGGTCGAAGGCCGGAGCTCCCGGGTATCTTACATCAGCGAAAGCATAAGGAAAACGTTTTTTGATCTCATGCCCAACTCTTTGATAGCAGTAAATGGGCATATCTTTTCCACTTTTAAAGATCAATGGACGCATATCATCAAGCCCGATCACATGATCATTGTGCTCGTGCGTAAGAAGAGCAATGTCTACATTGTTTTCATGGTTAAGAAGCATTTGTTCCCTGAAATCCGGTCCGCAATCGATGAGTATTTTTCTACTTTCCTCAGTAGTAATCATTACTGAAGAGCGGAAACGCTTGTCTTTGGGATTTTTGGAAGTACATACTTCACATGTACAGCCTATAACGGGTACACCTTGGGAAGTACCAGTTCCTAAAAATTTCAACTTCATTTTCTTTTGAGGTTGGTTTAATTTTGGTAAATTTACGAAAAATTTTACGGGCTAATGTATCAGAAACTAACTCCTAAGCAAAAAGCATTAACAATTAATCTAGATCCCAGTATTTATGGGACTTTCGCAGAGATTGGAGCAGGGCAGGAGACTGTTCGCCACTTTTTTAGAGCGGGAGGAGCTTCCGGTACAATTGCTAAGGCAATGTCTGCTTACGACAAAGATTTCAGTGATGCCATTTACGGAAAAGAGGTCAAAAACAGGTATGTTACCCAGAACCGACTTCGAAAAATGCTCCGTTATGAAGTAGCATTAATTGAAGAAAGGATTTCAAGGGAAAATAATCCGAACAGAAAGTTTTTCTCTTATGCAAACACGGTTACAACAATTAATTTCGACAAAACACTCAAAGGCCACGGCTGGGTAGGAATCCGTTTTCAGACCAAAGAAAATGAAGACTATAATGAGATCGTGATCCATGTAAAATTCAATGAAAATGATGCCACCTTACAGCAGGAGACTTTAGGAAACCTTGGGGTAAACCTTATCTTCGGAGCTTTCAACTATTACGACAATCCCAGAACGCTAATCGAATCTTTATACGATGACATTGCAAAAGACGGTCTTGATATTGATATGATTGATTTCAGCGGTCCTGCTTTTGATTATGTTGATAACCGCTTGATGTCACTGCAATTGGTAAAGCACGGAATGACAGATGCGGTGATCTTCAATTCTCAGGGGAATAATATGCTTCCTGCAGATGTTCTGTACAAGAAAAATATCTTTGCGGTAAGAGGAAGTTTCAGACCTGTAACGAAAGTGAATATCGATATGCTTAAAAACGGCCTCGAGATGTTCCAGAAAGATGCGATCTGTACCCATGAAGAAACAGAAGTTCTGATTGAGATTACCATTTCAAACCTTAGGGCAGATGGGGATATTGACGAAAGAGACTTTATGGACAGGGTAGATATTCTTGGCAAATTAGGCTATACCGTTATTATTTCAAATTTCTCTGAATATTATAGGCTGATTGATTATTTTGCTTCATATACATCCGGAGATATTGGTGTTGCTATGGGAGTAAACAATCTTCTGATGGTATTTGATGAGAAATATTACAAAGATCTTTCAGGAGGAATTCTGGAAGCATTCGGAAAGTTCTTCAGAAACGGAATGAGGGTGTATCTTTATCCTTATAAAGATCCTGAAACTCATGAATTATTGGATTCTTCAAACCTTAAAGTAGAAGAAAACCTTAAAGAGCTTTACAAATATTTCAAACACAATAATCGTATTGTAGACATTACGAACCACAATCCGGAGTTCCTGGAAATTTATTCCAGAGAGATCTTAAGAAAAATAGCATGCTGTGTCAAAGGCTGGGAAAACCAGGTTCCTGAAGGCGTTGCAGAAATGATAAAAGAGCGCGGAATGTTCGGTTATAAAGACGAACTTTCTTTAAAACAATTCTCTTAAAAATAAATAAAATGTCAGAACTAAAGAAAAGACTTTCTTCCATTCTTGAAAGTCCAAAGCATAATACAGAGGAGAAACTTGAGAAAGTATGTCATCTGCTGGATCAGGAAATTTCATACTTCAACTGGACAGGGTTTTACTTTAAAAACGGAGACAAAGATGAACTGATCTTAGGCCCTTATGTAGGAGCTCCTACCGATCACACCATTATTCCGTATGGAAAAGGAATCTGCGGGCAGGTTGCGGTTTCCAATGAGACATTTGTAGTTCCGGATGTTAATCAGGAAAGCAATTATTTAAGCTGCTCTATTGATACCAAAGCTGAAATTGTAGTTCCTATTTTCAAGGATGGGCAGAATGTAGGTCAGATTGATATTGATTCCCACAAAGTGGATCCATTTACAGCTGAGGATCGTGAATTATTGGAATGGCTTTGTAACGAGGTTTCCAAGATTTTGTAATTTAAATTTCAGTACGAAATAATAAATACCAGCTCCGATTGCATATCGGAGCTTTTTTGTTGAAAGTTGAGGGTGAGATACCCGAAGGCAATAATGTTTATTAGAGCTTATTGTTGAGTTATCTTATTGTTAACCACCCCGTCAAAAATTCTTTGAATTTTTGCCACCCCTCCGGAAGAGGGGAATTTTGATCCGACGAATTTTTGTGTGATGAAATTTTTTGATTTTCAAGAAACTAAAGTGGTCTTATATTTTGAAAGTATTTAAACTTAAAAAAATAACAAACGTGTATAAAAACTTTTGTAAATTTTGTAATAAAAAAAATCAACGCTGCATTGCATGAATTTCAGCCAGAAATTCAGTAAAGTAATGCCCACACTTCGCAATATGGATTCCATACCAGGAAAATGCTTCTCCATCCACGATCATAATCTTTTTATCAGGATAAAATGCCTTCATTTCCTCAATATGTTTCTCCTTAAAAGGGAAAGGCTCCGAAGAAAGCATAATCACTTCCGCATCAGCAAGATCTTTCATTTGAATTTCAGGATAGCGGGTTTTATCTTTAAAAATATTTTCAAATCCGATTTCTGCTAAAATCTTATGAATAAAAGTATCGGAGCCAACAGTCATATAAGGATTTTTCCAGATAAGATAAGCAGCTTTTACTGTTGAGTTAAGTTTAGCCTGTTGCAGGACATCGTAAATTTTTAAGTTAAAATGTTGTGCTTTTTCTTCTTTATTAAAAGTATTCCCGAGGGTTTTAAGAAGATAATAATTGTCTTCAATGGTTTCCACATTCGTCACCAGAACTTTGAAATCATCCATTAAAGCTTCCACTTGCTCCTTAATGTTTTCCTCTTTATTAGCCAGGATAAGATCCGGTTTTAATGCCTTTATTTTATCAATATTAATGTTTTTTGTTCCACCAATTACTTGGACATTTTTTACCCTATCTTCGGGATGGATGCAGAATTTTGTCCTGCCAATCACTTCATTTTCAGACAAACCTAAATCAAAAAGCGCTTCTGTAATGGATGGTACTAATGAGATCACTTTCATTTTATAAAGATAAGAAATGAGATAATGTGAAACTAATATGAAAGCGGAAAAGTATTAGTATAGGTGAAGAATTAATCAAGACTTTGGGATTTGTATTAGAATTTCATATTTTATATTTAATAATTTATTATTTTGGTATAACTAAAAAACAGCAGAACCCGAAAAGCTTATATAGTAGGGAAGTAATAAAAAATATTTGTAATATGAAAAATTTAAAAAAAATTGAAAGAGAAGGTCTTAAAAAGATTAATGGTGGTGAAATAATCCGCCCAAGTGATTGCATGCAATGGTGTGATATTACCAGTACTTCTGTACCATGTGACCGCATGACGATATTTTGTCCTCAACCTTAATAATTAATTTAAAGTTCTTAATTTTTCCATTGTCCTGATTTATTGGGATGATGGAGAATTAATTATTTAAATGATTCATAAATAGTTTGAAGTTTTATTACACAATTATCCCAACGATTAAAATCAGAGTAGTTTTCCTGTCAGGAAAAGCCCCGCAACCGAAAAATAAATAATAAGTCCCGTAACATCTACCAAAGTAGCTACAAAGGGTGCTGAAGAAGTGGCAGGGTCAAGCTTTAATTTTTTTAGGATAAAAGGAACCATAGACCCCGAAAGTGTTCCCCACAAAACAATTAAGACAAGAGAAACGGCTACACTTAAGCCTACATAAGGCCAGTAAATTCCATAATTGAAAAGCCCTATTTCATGCCAGATCATGATCCTTAAAAAGCCGATAGCTCCCAGGATGCTTCCAAGTGCCAGCCCGGTAAAGATCTCTTTTTTCATGACATACCACCAGTCTTTTAGACCGATTTCCTGAAGAGCCATAGCCCTGATAATAAGGGTGGCGGCCTGAGAACCGGAGTTTCCTCCACTGGAAATAATAAGCGGGACAAATAAAGCCAGAACAACCGCTTTTTGGATTTCATCTTCAAAATAGCCCATCGCAGAAGCAGTCAGCATTTCTGAAAAGAAAAGAATGATCAGCCAGGTTCCTCTTTTTTTGATCATCTCCATCAAAGAAGTCTGTGTGTAAGGATCATCCAGTGCTTCAAGACCCCCGAATTTCTGAATATCTTCCGTATTTTGCTGCTCGATCTGGTCGAGGATGTCATCTATCGTTACAATTCCCACCAAAACACCAGCTTCCGTTATGATAGGAAGGGCAGTCCGGTCATATTTTTCAAAATACGTCACCGCATCCTCCTTTGAAGTCGTTGTCGTTATGGCAACAAAATGATTATCCGTCATATCGGAGATCAGGGTGTCTTCTTCAGCTAAAAGAAGACTTCCCAAAGCAATATCATCGATCAGACGGTTTCTTTCGTCCACTACATAAAGATGGTTCATCGTTTCCACCCTTTTTCCTACTTTTTTGATCTGCTGGAGGCACCTTTTTACCGTCCATTCCTTACGGATCTGGATATAGTAAGGCGTCATCAGACGGGCAATAGAATCTGAATTGTAGCCCAGAAGTTTCAAAGCAATTCTTCTTTCCTGTGGATTAAGATGATTGATAGAATATTTGATCAGCTCATCCGGAAAATCCTCAAAAAGAGCAGTTCTGTCATCCGGAGTCATTCCGTTCAGGATCTCAGAAACTTCCTCACTTGCAATACCTCTGATAGTTTCCTCCTGAAAATCAGGATCAAGATGGGAAAAAACTTCCGCTTTATATTCCTTCGGAACCTTCAAAAACGCGAGAAGCCTCTCATCAGCATGAAGGTTGCTAAGAGTTTCGGCAATGTCGGCAGGATTAAAGATAAGTTCGTCTCTGGAATTCAAAACGTGAGATTTTAAGATATGCAAAAATAATTTAAAATTTTAAGACTAAGAAAGAAACGGGAAAAATTAAGGTTTTTTTAAAGTGAAGAGAGTAGATAATAAATTTTTAAACAAAAAAACATCCGCCGGAGCAGATGTTAAAAATTAAATTTGTAAATACCTATATTATTCAAGAATAGGTCCGCATAAAGGATATTGGGAAGGCATACAGGTTCCCCCTTCACAGCATTCTCCAAACCTGCATTGTTCATGGATCAGGCATTTTCTGGCAGGATTGCCACCACTGATCCTCTGCTGCTCTTTTCTGGTCAGCTTTTTGAGATTTTTCATATTCAGTAATTCTACAGTTAAATGAAAATTTGTCCTTATTCTTCAATACAGGCATATTCCATGCAGGCTCCCCAGCAGCAAAAACCAATGAAGCACGGTTGGGATGCGCTACATTTAATAATAGCCCCTCCGTTAATCTGTTTCTGTTGCTTTCTGTTGAGTTTCTTTAAATTTTTCATGTTAAATAATTTTAATAATTAAAAATAAAAGGATTATAACTCAGGGTCAATGCAGGCCATTGGTGAGCAAATTCCGTTACAACACCATCCAATGGTACAAGGTCTTGTAGTGTTATTACATCTGGCAATAGCTCCGCCATTAATTTGTCTCTGTTGCTCTCTGTTGAGCTTTTTTAAATTTTTCATATGGAATAAGTTTTAGTTTGTCGACTAAAATTAATAAAATTTATTTAATTATTCACTACATGATGAAAATATTTAACTAGTAATCAGTGGGTTTGGAGGTTTGTAAATTGTATTGCCAAAAAATAACCATAGATTGATAAGATTTAGTATTGTGAATTGTTTCACAACAGAATTTGAAATGATTGTGAATTGTGAATGGTCAATTGTGAATTTTAATACCGCCGATTATTGACAATTCACTTGCGAAGCAAAATTGGCATTTCATAGCAAAATTTGGATAATGTGAATTGTAAATGGTCAATTGTGAATTTTAATGCCGCTGATTATTGACAATTCACTTGCGAAGCAAAATTGGCATTTCACAACAGAATTTGGAATGATTGTGAATTGTGAATGGTCAATTGTGAATTTTAATACCGCCGATTATTGACAATTCACTTGCGGAGCAAAATTGACATTTCACAACAGCAATTGGGATGATGTGAATTGTAAATGGTCAATTGTGAATTTTAATACCGCCGATTATTGACAATTCACTTGCGGAGCAAAATTGACATTTCACAACAGTAATTGGGATGATGTGAATTGTAAATGGTCAATAGTGAATTTTAATGCCGCTGCTTATTAACAATTCACTTGCGGAGCAAAATTGACATTTCACATTTAAAGCTCTACACCCACCGAATGCTTAAGCTTCCGTAGTTTTTTCAAGATGCCCTTTATCGCACCGTCTGTCCCTATTTTAATGGAATTTTCTGTAGAACCCAAAAGACGCATATTTTTGCGGTAGGTATCATAATCTGTTTCGGTGACCAGGTTTCCTGCAGCGTCGAAAAGTTTCATGCTTACGACAACCTGATTAGAAAATACATATTTTCCAATTCCTACCTTGAAATATCTTACTTTGGGAACGATGGCAAAATCAGCATCATTATTGACACAATAATCGGTGATGGTCTGTTTTTCTATACTGTCAAAAGGAATCTGAACCTCGGCTCTGAGTATTTTATTTTTTCTTCCGCTGAAATTATCAGAAACAGCACTGAAGAAGGCATGGTTGGTAGGCTCCTTAATCTCTTCAATATCAGGTTCTACCTCAGGATTGAAGTATAGGATTTTTTTTATTTTATTGTCTGCATTTTTCTGTGCTTTCACTGAAATAACGCCTATCAATAAAAAAGAGCTGACTGCTGTAAAGAATATAATTTTTCTCATTTGTAATTCGTATGCAAAATTACTGCCTTTTCATTGGATTGCGTACATTTTATTAAGAAATATTTAACATTTTTTTCTATCAATTTTGATATATGAAATCAATAATGTTTTGCTGAATTAAAAAATAGTTGTAATTTTGCAGCCGTTACATAATAATCATTAAACAATATTGGAATGTACTTAACAACAGAAAAAAAGCAGGAAATTTTCTCAAAACATGGAAAATCTGCAACAGACACAGGAAGTGCTGAAGGACAAGTAGCTCTTTTCACTTTCAGAATCAACCACTTATCTCAGCACTTAAAAGCTAACCGTCACGATTTCAATACAGAGAGATCTCTAGTGAAATTGGTAGGTAAGAGAAAAAGTTTACTAGATTACCTTAAAAACAAAGATATCGCAAGATATAGAGCAATTATTGCTGAACTAGGTTTAAGAAAATAATCTACAAAGATTTCAAAATAAAAGCAACTTCGAAAGAGGTTGCTTTTTTTATACCTTACTTTTATCATTTCCGATTTTTCCCAAATGTGTATTTTGAAAGCTATCCGGGTATTTTAATCCGTAGCCAAGTATCCTGTCAAATGCGGAATGGGCAAAAAGAATAGCTCCCGCCATCTGAAGGTAGGGAAGTGAAAGTGCTGTTCCGGCAAGATAAATAATCACAGCAATTCCAAAGTGATGAAAAAGATTATAGAAAAAAGCTCCGGTTTTATTATTAGCGACATATCCAAGCATAGAAATGTCCGGTGCTAAAAACAGCCCCACAAACCACCACCAGGAAAGTTCTGTTTGTCCAAAAGCAAAAACTCCCAGTAATAAGAAAGCAAAATATTCAAGTTTTAATTGAATTTTCATAAGAATAAAAGATATTGATTATCTGATAAGTATGTTGTTCAATCTAAAAGTTACACCTTATATACAACTTAAAATAAAAAGTGAGATGCTTTAAAAACATCCCACTTTATAGTATTGATTATATATTGTCTTACTAAACATCAGCATCTTGCTTTGTGATATTACAAACCTTGAAGAATATTCTAATGTCCTGATTTTGATTCGGTACTTTCTACATGTCCTAAATATCTGGTGCAATAAGCTCCAAAGATCAGGATGATAAGATAACAGAATACCGGGATGATAAATGAATGCTGCACTCCAAACTGATCTGCCAGATAACCCTGGAAAATAGGAACGATAGCGCCTCCTAAAATAGCCATTACCACTAAAGAAGATCCCTGGCTGGTGTATTTGCCCAATCCTGAAATTGCTAACGTATAGATATTAGAGAACATAATAGAGTTGAAAATCCCAATACCTAAAATACTGTACATCGCCAGTTCGCCATGATTTACCATTGCAGAGATTAAAAGAATAACATTGATCGCTGCGAAAATAGAGAGTGTTCTTGCCGGAGCTGCTTTACCAATGAAAAATGCTACAAAATTAAGAACAATAAATACTAAGAAAAAGCTGATCTGTGCAAAGCTAAGGTTTACGATACTGAAAATGACAAGGAAAACAGCAGCTGCTGCACCCAACATGTATATTGCTTTCTTACTTTGACTTAATCCCTGGTTTAAAGAAATGGCACCAAGAAAACGCCCGATCATGGCTCCGCCCCAATAAAGAGCCAGATAATTTTTACTGATAATCTCGTCGAAGCCCATAATTTGAGGCTGTTCCAGAAAACTGATGATAAAGCTTCCTACCGCCACTTCTCCGCCTACATAGCAAAACATGGCAAAAACTCCGAATTTCAAATGCTTGAATTCCAGTGCTCCCCAGCCTTTTACAATCTCTTCTTCCTGAGTCTGGAATGAAGGTAACTTTACTCTTGAGATCAATAATGCAACCAGGAGAAGGATACCTGCAAAGATCAGGTAAGGAATTCTGGTAGCTACTGCACTGAAAGAACCGTCCGGAGCTGAGAAGAATTCAAAAATCAGATGTCCGCCCAGTACAGGCGCAATTGTTGTTCCGAATGCATTGAAAGCCTGCGTCATATTTAGGCGGCTGGAAGCTGATTCTTCACTGCCCAGTAATGAAACATACGCATTGGCTGTGATCTGAAGGACTGTAAAACCAAGTCCCAGAATAAACAAAGCCCCAAGAAATAAAGGATAATAGGAGAACGTTGCTGCCGGATAAAACAGGATGCAGCCAAAGGCCGCCAGAAAGATTCCAAACATAATCCCTTTTTTATAACCTGCTTTATTGATAGGGTCTCCTTTAGTAATAGAGATCAGGAAATAGATGAGTGAACCGATAAAGTATGCTCCAAAGAAACAGAACTGTACGAGCATCGATTCGAAAAAGGTGAGTTTGAAAAGCTGTTTCAGATAGGGGATAAGGATATCATTCATACACGTAATGAATCCCCACATAAAAAAGAGCAGCGTAATTGTTATCAATGGAACTGTGTAATTCCTGCTCTGTGTTTTTACTTCTTTATTGATCATAAACATTTATTTAATTTGAAAAGAATAATTAAATTCTATCAGTTTGATTTCCTCGTACATCTATATTGTGAGAAGCAGGACAAATATAAGGCAGTTACTTGTTTTTCTGCAACTTTTCCAGTATTTTTCATATAAATAAGTCAACATTTTCGATGTGAAAACGTTATTTACACTTTTTGAGACAATAATACGAAAACAACAGGATTTAATAATCAATTTTCTTTGAAAAAATCATTTTTTATCATTTTGAATAATGGAAAGAATTTAACATGCCATCAATTTTTACATCTTTGACAAAAAAGTAGGGGAAATATTACGATTATGAATAGTATTTGTGATGCCGAAAATTTAATATCTCATTATTATATGGTATATTTGCACACGAAAATTTAGACGAACTATCAATAATTAAAGCACTCAATACGGAGTGCAACACAAAACAATTTATGAGTATACCTCAAGCAATTACAGAAACGATTACTCTAGCAGACGGCAGAGAAATTACAATTGAAACAGGAAAATTAGCAAAACAGGCTGATGGTTCTGTAGTCGTAAAAATGGGTGGAACAATGCTTTTAGCAACTGTTGTAGCCAGCAAAGAAGCAAAAGACGGAGTAGATTTTCTACCCTTAACGGTAGATTACAGAGAGAAATTCTACGCAGGAGGTAAGATTCCTGGAAACTTTTTTAGAAGAGAGGCCAGACCATCAGATCAAGAGATCCTGACCATGCGTTTGGTAGACAGAGTTCTTAGACCATTATTCCCTGAAGATTTCCATGCTGAAGTTCAGGTAATGATTTCATTAATTTCTTATGACGGACAGTCAATTCCTGATGATTTAGCAGGTCTTGCAGCATCTGCAGCCATTGCTATTACAGATATTCCTTTCAACGGACCAATGTCTGAAGTAAGAGTAGTAAGAATCAACGGTGAACTTTCTATCAACCCTAAATTTGAAGATCTTAAAATTGCTGACCTTGATATCATGGTGGGAGCAACTAAAGATTCTATTGTAATGGTAGAAGGGGAAATGAAAGAAATCTCTGAGCAGGAAATGCTTGAAGCGATCCAGTTTGCTCACGTAGAAATCAAAAAGCAAGTTGAAGCTCAGGAAAGATTAGCTGAAAAAGTAGGAAAATCACTTCCAAAAAGAGAATACAGCCACGAAAATCACGACGAAGCTATTCGTGAGAAAGTGTGGAAAGAAACATACGATAAAGTATATGAAGTAGCAAAAACTCCTTCAGGAAAAGAAGAAAGAGGTGAAAAATTCAAAGCTGTTTTAGATGAATTTTTAGCGCAGTATGTTGATAATGCTGAAGAATTAGAAAGAGTAACGCCTTTCGCTAAAGTATATTACCACGATGTAGAGAAAGAAGCGATGCGTCAGATGATTTTGAATGATAAAATCCGTCTTGATGGTCGTGATCCTGAAACAATTCGTCCAATCTGGAGCGAAATCGATTATTTACCGGGAGCTCACGGTTCTGCGATCTTCACAAGAGGTGAAACTCAGTCTTTAACAGCTGTAACATTAGGTTCAGTGAAAGATGCGAACATGGTAGACAGCGTTATGGTAAATTATGACGAAAGATTTTTCTTACATTATAACTTCCCGCCATTCTCAACAGGTGAAGCAAGACCTTTAAGAGGAACTTCAAGAAGAGAAGTAGGACATGGAAACCTGGCTCAAAGAGCGTTGGCAAATATGATTCCTGAAGAAAATCCTTACACGATTCGTATCGTTTCTGATATTTTAGAATCAAACGGTTCATCTTCTATGGCAACTGTTTGTGCAGGAACTTTAGCATTGATGGATGCAGGTATTCAGATTGCAAAACCGGTTTCCGGAATTGCAATGGGATTGGTAACAGACGTTAAAACCGGAAAATTCACCGTTCTTTCTGATATCTTAGGGGATGAAGATCACCTGGGAGATATGGACTTTAAAGTAACGGGAACTGCAGACGGAATCACCGCTTGTCAGATGGACATCAAAATCCAGGGATTATCTATGGATATCATGGAGAAAGCTCTTCTACAAGCAAGAAACGGAAGACTGCATATCTTAGATAAATTAAATGAAACGATTGCTGCTCCAAGAGAAGACGTGAAACCTCACGCTCCGAAAATGGTAATGCTGGAGATCTCTAAAGATTTCATCGGTGCTGTTATCGGGCCTGGTGGAAAAATTATTCAACAACTTCAGAAAGATACCGATACTGTTATTGCTATTGAAGAAGTAGGAGAAATCGGAAGAATCGAAATTTCTGGTGTAAGCAGAGAGAAAATCAATGCAGCGATTGCAAGAATCAACGAGATTACATTTGTACCTGTAGTAGGTGAAGTGTATCAAGGAAAGGTGGTAAAAGTAATGGATTTCGGAGCTTTTGTAGCCATTGCAAAAGGAACGGAAGGATTACTACACATTTCTGAAATCGAATGGGCCCGTCTTGATAAAGTACCTTATAACGAAGGTGACGAAGTAGAGGTGAAGTTCATGGGTTATGATGATCGTAAGAAAATGAAACTTTCAAGAAAAGTTTTGTTGCCAAGACCAGAAAGACCTGAGTCTAAGCCAAGACCAGAAGGTCAAGACAGACCACAAGGTGATAGAAGACCGCAAGGAGACAGAAGACCGGACGGAGATAGAAGACCACAAGGTGACAGAAGGCCGGAAGGAGACAGAAGGCCAGCTGATCAGGCACCAAGTGAAAATGAAAATCCTTCAGCTGAAGCTTAAGATTATTTCTTATTTATATAGAATCCCTCAATTTGAGGGATTTTTTTTTGGTCGTTAATATTAAATAAAGAAGGCTAAAGATGATCTTAGCCTATTTTGTTTATCTTTATCTAAACAGATAAAAATGAAAATACTCTTATTAAGCTGCATGACCATCGCATTACTGTCATGTCAATCCAAAAATAAAGAAGAAGGCAACGCGCCCAAAGCAACCAGTGCAGAAACTGCCAAAACAGCACAGAAAGAGGTAAATGATTATGGGAAACAGGTGAAAGGGCATTATGATAAGAAAGAAGATGCCTGGATCAGTGAAGATCCTTTTTATGAAAGTGTGTATTTTAATGGTTCTGATTTTGAAAGCGTTCGCCGTTTGGTGGATAATGAAGATGAACCCAATATGGGATTGATTGATAAACAAGGTAAAATAGCAGTTGCTACCAGGTATGAAGGGATTTCAATAGGTTTTACCAACGGTTTTTGCCAGGTAGGCCTAGGCCAGAACTGGGGAATCGTAGATGATAAGGGAAAAGAGATTCTGCCGCCGGTTTACAGCGATATTCATGCTGAGAAAGATGGCATTTTCAGAATTTCAAAGGACGATAAATATGGTTTTGCCGATAAAACAGGGAAAATCCTGGTTCCACCAACCTATGAATCCGTATCCTATGCGGGAGAAGGATTATTCTTTTTTATGAGAGCGCCGGCACAATGGGGAGTGAAAAACCTTAAAGAAGAAGTAGTTGTTCAGCCGGAATTTACCAATACAGGAGAATTTGTGAATGGAAAAACAGTGGTGCAAAAAAAGGATGGTCAAAACTATGTGGTGTATACAAATGGTAATGTAGTTAAAAAATAATATAATGATGAAAAAAATAATAGCCATAAGTATTGTAGCCGTTTTGATGAGCTGTAATTCTGAAAAAACAGAAGCAGAAGTGAAAGTTCCCAACGAAACCCTGATTGTCTCATCAAAAGGTAAATTATTCAATTTTAATCTGGAAACGAAACAATTGACATGGAAGTATGTTTCAAAAGAAGATACCCTGATGAACCGCAACCGGTTTAGCTATGATGAAAACTCAATTTACCTGCCTTTTGAAAGCGGAAGATTCATTTCAGCTCAAATTGTTTCTGGAAAAATCAATTGGAACCATAATTATAAAGATGCTCCCGATCAGGCTGTTGCAGCAACAGTTGCAGAAGATGGTTCAATAGTTACGGAGAATTCAGGAAGTGATTTTGGACCTATTTTCATGTCCAGACCTTTACTGTATAACAACAATGTGTATATTGCTTCTGCCGGCCGGCCTGGTGAATTTACGTCCCGCTTTTATGTAATCAATGCCAAGAATGGAAGCAGCAGTTCTACTTCCGAAAATTCTACCAATTATAACTACTATCAGCCGGTTGAAAACTCGGATAATATCTATCTTAATTCTGCCGTTTACCTCGATTTACATTACAAAGAAGGTACTTTTGCCAGTAACGGGATGTATGAAGGTTCGACCTTTGAAAACCCTCTTTATACTCAGATGCAGACCTCGAAAAAATATTTGTTTGTAGGCGATGATTATGGAGTTTTCCATGCATTGGCCGTAGATAAAAAAGGATTGGCAAAAGGCGGAGATATTACCAATCCCAAGAATAATTTTATAGACAGGAAAGATATTTTTGAATGGACCTATCAATCCAAAAAATATCCGGGCTTAGGAGATGACCAAACTTCTTTAACGAACGATTTATTTATTGTTTGTAAAAAATCGGAAGACGAAAGTAAAATGGCTTTAATTGCCCTTGATGCCCAATCAGGAAAGGAAAAATGGCTGTTCGAGCCTCAGGATGGTATCAAAAACTGGCAGGTGGTGAACCAAAATGAAGTAGTGGGTTATACTAAAAACAAAATTTTTGTAGTAGACCTCAAAGGGAAAACAACACTGGAAATCCCTATTGATCCCTCATTATATCCGGTTTCTAATATTGAAGTGAATGCAAAGAAACAATTGCTCTATATGACCGGAAAAGGAATTGTATCCATTGACAGAGACTTCAAGAAAGCTGAGCTGCTGATTGCCCACACCTTCTATCCAAGTTCTATTCCTTTAAATCAAATTAAGTACTTCAGTAAATAATCTCAGATCTATATACTGAATGATCTTTTAATTTCATCATTTAAAAGAAGACAGGCTGTTATTTAATACTGTTTTTACGAGCTAATTTATTGTTTTTTGAATCGTCTTAAATATTTGGTACGAATACCATTTTCATTTAATTTTAAATAATAAAAAATTGAAATCATGGCTTATAATATTGAATTGGCAGACAGGGTTCGTGAGCGGCTTTCAAAAGTTCATGGGATTGAAGTGGAAGAAAAGAAAATGTTTAACGGTCTGTCATTTCTTGTCAATGGGAAGATGTGTATCAATATCAGCCATGATAATCTGATGTGCCGCTATAACCCTGAACTGGAGGATGAGGTTTCAGAAAAAACAGGTTTCCTCCCAATGATGATGAGAGGAAGACAGCTCAAAGACTATTGCTATGTAGAACCCGTTGGCTTCCAGAAACCTGACGATTTTGAGTACTGGATAAAGATCTGTCTTGATTACAATTGAATTGCTAAAGCCTCGAAAAAAAGAAAGAAGTGACCGTCATTAATATACTTTGTGAATTATAATGGTTGCGCATCAATTCATTTTAAGTAAAGTCTCTCTCTTATCTCTACTAAAATCTTGGTTGTTTTTTCCAGATCAGGAAAATCAGGAAGATTGGAAGTTGTATGATAAAGTTCAATTGATTCTATCAAATCTCCTGCTTTCTTCATGACCGCTTCATAAGACTGGTTTCCAGCTTTAATATCCAGTAATTCTTCGCGGTTATCTACCCGGATCTGCATCGATCCCGTTTTGAAGATATGTTCACACGACTGCAGCAGCCGGATAGTATGCATCATGTTTTTGCTGTCATAGTTTTGCCCGTGTTGCTGGTTGACATTATAGCGGTCTTCATTGCGTTCGGAAACCCATTTCCAGTACTCCCGGTAATCTTTACAGTACGTAGAGTAGGCATCCAGATTACAAAACATATACGCCACAGAATCTTCACTTTTGGGAATAGAGGAAACGGAAACCTGATTGGCTTCTACATCCTGCATAATTCCTTTATAGCGTAAAATTCCGGATTGATCATAGAAAAGCGCATACATTCCTTTCGTATTATCAATACTCGCCAATCCGCAATACTCCTGAACCTTTCCGGTTTCTGAAAGCCATTTTTTCAACGGAATTGAACCTTGGTTTTGTAAAACATAGCAGAAGTCAAGAATCGATTTTCTTTCCTTTTCTACAGGATTAAGAATCTTTTTGTTAAGTCCTTTTGCTTTTTTAATCTGTGAAACAGCGTAGCCTGCAAACGTATCTTTACATAGTTTGGAAAGGAAATCTTCGGCTTTCAAAAGATCCATCAACGGATGTTTCTGAAGAATACAATCTTCCGGACTGGCCAGCACTTCCAGAATATTCGGGTTATTTTTCTGCAATAATTCTACAAATCTCCCGATTTCATAATACGTAATATCATTCGTCTCATTGGAAATCTGCGGAATATAGTTCAATCCAAAAAAATCTTCTTTCGGAAGATAATATACGCCACGAATATCTGTATCTGAGTTTTCTGTTGCCAGTCCGAAAGATCGACTTCCGGAGATGGTTTCGAAGAGGATGAGGTTGCGGGATTTTATTGATTTTATATCTAACATATTTCCATCATTTTATCATAATGAGTTTTACCTCCAATATTTTCAAACAACATTTCAAAACTTTTTAACGCAACTTCTTTAGATTCTTCTGATATTCTGGTAAAATATATTTCGTCATTTGTTGAAATTCTATGACTTCCATCTTGTACTTGAGAAATTAGTGCAGTTATGATTAGATTTTCCGAGCTGTCTTCTGGTATATCATTCTTTAAATCCCATAACTTCACATCATTTATAAGCCCCATAAAATTTCCATAACTTTCAATAATTCTACGCATATTATTCAAAAGTGCCATAGAAATTTTTTCTGAACCTTCTTTTTTTACTTCCTGCCATAATAGATGATAATCATTGAAAGCTACATTTTTATAGTCTTCTATTCTTTCAATAATTGATTGATTATTAAATTTTTTTACATTAAAATAAGCGACTGAATGACATATTCTTGCTCCAAAGGCTAAAGCGACTTCTTTATAAAAGAAAATATTATGTGTTAAAATAAAAACTTGCTCTATATTTTCATTTTTTAATTGATCAATCAGATTATTTCGTTGTTGGTCTTTTCCTGTTCCTTTTTTTGTAATTAATCTTCTAATTAAAGTAGAAACAAAAAATAGAACCTGACTATCCATACTTGACACAGGATCATCAATTACAATAATTTTCTTTTTTGTATTTTCTGTGTCATTTGTTCCAAGACACAATTGATAAAAATATAGAAATGCAATGAAATTTTTTTCTCCTTCACTTAATGTTTTGAAAATATGATTTTCGGAAGTTTCTTCTTCTCGCAAAATATAATATTTGATAATATTATTCTCACTTTCTTTTTTTTCAATTTTAAATCCTGTAAAACTATTTTTTAACAGCAAATCATTTATGTTGTCAACAGCTTTTTGTGTATTAACTGTTTGGCTTTGCCATTCTTTAATTTTATCTTTGGAGTGAATTTTTGCACTTTCAGAACCATCAAGTTCTGTTTTTAATTTTTCTATTTGTTCAGAGTAACTATCATTATTAGTTTTAAAAAAAATGAGTTTATTTTTTACTTGATAAGAGATGTATTTCCATATATCATTTGTTAACTCTTGCTGATTCTTTTTAAGGTTTTCAACATCTTCATTGTGGATTCTGATACTTTTATTTACTTTTTCAATTTCAATTTTTAGTGATTCAAGACTTTCTAATTTTTTCTTTTCATTTGGATTTTCAATTTTAATTTGAACTTCTTTTTCATTTTTAGTCAAAATATCTGATAACTGTTTTTGTATTTTTAGAACATCGAATTTTACTAACTCTTTATCTATTATAGCGTCCAAACTTGATTCAAATGCTGAAACTTTGTTAATGTAATTGGAATAAAATTCCTGAATATTTTTAATTTTTTCTTCTCGTGTAGTATCAAAATATTTTTCAAACTGATTTAATAAATTTTTGTCAATTGTCTGTTGTTGACAGAATGGGCAGTCTTGAACTTCTTTATCTTTATCCAAGAAATTGACACCTTGATTTACCCAAGAACTATTATTCAATTGATTAATAATAGAAGCAATAGGAACATCATTACTTCCTATAATAATTTCTTCTAAAGCATCATTAAACTTTTTTTCAAAATCAAGAATTATATCAAAATTTTTAACAGAAATATTATTATCTATTTTATTGAGTTCTTCTAAATAGTTTTTCTTATATTTTTCAGTAATATGATTTAAGTTTTTTGTAGAATATTCTTTTTGGTTTATTTGAACAATCTTTTCATAAAAAGAGTCTTTTCTTTTTCCCAAATTTATCTTATTGAAATCTGCATCAAATTGTTTATTATAAATCCAACAGTCTTCTAATATATTTTTATAAGCCTGATTTTTTAAAGTTTCCAATTTTTCTTTTTCTTCTTTTTTGTCAGAAATTGATTTCTCAATGTTTGCTAAATTTTGATATTCATTTTTTATATTTCGGTCAATTTCTTCGTTTTTTTCATCTAAAGAAAATATTCCAGATAATTCAGGATTTGAATAAAAGTTATTCAGGATAAAATCGTAATCAAAAACAAGTATTTCTTCTTCACTTCTATTAAAACCATCAATAGAACAATTATTAAACGGATGTAAAGGAATTTCGTTTTGAAAATAATTATAAAATAAACGAGCAATTGTAGATTTACCACAACCATTATTCCCAAAAAAGAAATTTACTTTTTTTAAATCGTTTATTTCAACTGGATTTTTATAGGTAGCAACTTGATTTAGTCCGATCTTTGTTATCATAATATTCCCAAGATTTTAGTTTTAGTAAATATACTTTGATTTTAAGTAAAAAGATTACGGCTTCCCGTAACCTTTAATCTACATCAATATCTCCCTAAAAACCCTCTCCATCTCACCTTTATCCGTTTTTGCTCCCACCAAACTCTTAGCTTTTTCCTCATTATCCTTAACCATACTTTCCAGAAACCCAAACAATTCCCAGTCATTCGCATGGTAATAAGACTCTCCCTTTGTGGCCTTTAAGACAACAAGATTTTCTATTTTGGTTCTGGTAGCATCATCTACCAAAACCAGTAATTCACTGAACAAAACAGGCGGAACCGTTCCTTTTTCTATGATCCATTTTCCGGTCAGTGCAGTTCTTAAACAGTAAAAATAGCTTTTCAGTTTCACTTCGTCACTTCTGCAGGCTTCCAGATATTTTTTGCTCATGCTCAGATAATGGTAAGAAACCGCTATCGGAGAAAAACAGGCATCTGCCAAAGGTTTAAAAAGTTCATAAAACTTTTCATTTTTTACATAAACGATAGGAGAGTAAAACCAGCTCAGTAAAGCAGCATTGGACTTCAGTAAAAGATGAAATGTTTTCCGAAGATCCCATCCGGAACCGTCCAGGTCATCTTCAGTCATGAATTCTATGGTTTCATCTTTGTCCCAGGGAGAAAGATACCAGTCTTTTTCATGACAGTAGATAAAACGGATATCATAATCGCTGTCGGGTGAGGCAAATCCCCACGCTCTGCTTCCGGATTCTACGGCAAGAAGTATTTCTATATTTCTTTTTGCCTCTACTTCTTTTAATTTTTCTAGTATTTTAGGTGTCATTACTTTTAATTTATACTACAAAGTAAGAAGTGATCTGCGCAATCTTTTTACGTAATGTATTTGAGTGGGAGAGTTTAAGAGTTTTAGGGTTGTAGAATATTAATATTTAGATCTTGCTTGATCAATTGTACTGAATTTTGACATAGGAAAATGGAGCGTTAAGAAAATTAAAGTTTAATCCGTTAAAAAATTGCCACTGTTCGAAGCGCGAGGTGATTTAGAGTTGAAAAACAAATTTTGAATTCGCGCAAGTTTTGGGAATTTTAGGATTAAATTTTAATTTTTAGTGGAAGTTTCCAGGTCTTGATTTTTTCTTTCTTTTGTATCAAGACTAAAGGAAATGTTTTAAATATCAAATCTTTAGGATTTGAGGAATATAGTATTTTGAGTTTAGTTGATTAATCGCAGCTGAATTTCGACATAGGAAAATGGAGCGTTAATAAAATAGTCCATATGAACGTTAAGAAAATTCTAAAACTTGTGCGAGATGAATTTCGACTCGAAGAACAACGATAGATCTCGCACAAGTTTTAGAATTTTTAGAGAGTATAGGCTAATTTTAGCGGAAGTTTCCAGGTCTTGACTTTTTGTTTCTTTTGTGTTAAGACAAAAGAAATTATTTAATTAGGTTTTTGAAGGAAATTTTATTTTTAGCCCAATTCTCAATTCTCAATCTTATTTCTTTTCCATCAAGGCAAAAGGAAATTATTTTAAAATCATTAATATTGCACCGCCCTCATTTAATATAATAATGAGATGCTTATTCTTAAAATATATACTACCTCAATGTTAGCACACGACTTACAACACACGATTGATTTCAAGACAAAACCTTTAGGCGCATTAGGTTCTCTGGAACAACTGGCCCACAAAATCGGAATGCTTCAGCAGACAGCCTCACCTCAATTAATCAATCCTCATATGGTTGTATTTGCTGCCGACCACGGACTTGCTACGGAAGGAGTTAGCGCCTATCCGCAGGAAGTGACCTATCAGATGGTGATAAATTTTTTAGGTGGCGGTGCGGCGATCAATGTATTTTGCAGACAAAATGGGATGAAAATCAAAATTGTGGATGCCGGGGTTAATTTTGATTTTCCACCACATCTTGCGCTTATTGATAAAAAAGTAAGGAAATCAAGCCGGAATATACTCGAAGAAGCCGCCATGACGGCAGAAGAATATCAGCAGGCGTTAGAAAACGGAAAGGCTGTGGTGGAAGACATTGCGGCAACCGGATGCAATGTAATAGGTTTTGGTGAGATGGGAATCGGAAATACTTCCGCTTCATCGCTGATGATGAGCAGACTGTTCAAGATACCTGTGGCAGATTGTGTAGGACGTGGAACAGGACTCAATGATATACAATTACAGCAGAAGATCGGCATATTAATTCAGGCGGCTGAAAAACATGCACAAATTGCTACTCCGGATGAAATTGCACAAACTTTTGGCGGATTAGAAATTGCTCAGATCATTGGCGCGATGGAGGAGGCTTATCTTCAAAAAATGTTGATTTTAGTGGATGGATTTATTGCAACGGCAGCAATTGCGGTTGCATGGAAGAAAAATCCGGAAATTCTTAATAGCTGTATTTTCTGTCATGTAAGCGATGAAACCGCGCACTTAAGAATGTTGGATACAATGGGACAGAAAGCATTGCTGAATCTTGGTCTTCGCGTAGGGGAAGGAACAGGCTGTGCACTGGCCTATCCGATTATCCAGAATGCCGTTAATTTCCTGAACGAAATGTCGAGTTTCGAAGATGCCAATATCTCAAATAAAGATTAAATGAAAGCGCTAAAAAATGAACTGGTTTATTTTGCAACCGCTTTAATGTTTTTTACTAGAATCCCGGTCCCGTTTAAGATTCCATATTCCAGTGACATTATGAACCGGTCGCAGAAGTATTTTTCATGGGTTGGACTGGTGGTTGGACTGATTAATGCGGTAATCCTATACCTTTCTTTTCAGCTATTTGGATTGGAAATAGCCATAGTATTGATGATGGCTTCCAGTGTTTTACTTACCGGAGCATTTCATGAAGACGGTTTTACCGATGTCTGTGACAGTTTTGGAGGCGGATACGGAAAAGAAAAGATCCTTACGATTATGAAAGATAGTAGGGTAGGTGCTTACGGAGCAATAGGAATTGTATTGCTGCTGGCGTTGAAATTTTTTAGTATTCAGGTGCTGGGGCATATAAACTTACTGGAAACCTTATGGGTAATTGTTCTCGCTCATTCATCCAGCCGCTTTATTTCAGGAACCATGATCTATACCCATCAATATGTTACGGATATTGACGCAAGCAAATCAAAACCGCTGGCCAATAAACCATTGGACGGAACATCTTTGATGATAGGATTTTTAAGTGTCATCATTCCAATGATTATCATCCAAGACTGGAGACTGATTCCGGTGTTTGGGTTCGCTTATATAGGCAAAATCTATCTGGGCTGGTATTTTAAAAAACACATTGGCGGGTACACTGGAGACTGTCTGGGAACCGTACAGCAAGTGTGTGAAGTACTGTTTTATTTAGGAACAATTATCGTATGGAAATTCATCTGATCCGCCATACTGCTGTAGAAAATCCCGATCATTTGTGTTATGGGTTTGCGGAAGTGTCTTTAAGGAAGTATTATGAAAAGGATTTTAAATTAATCCCAGTGGATCAAGATGTTAATCTTATCATTTCCAGTCCGTCACAACGTTGTCAGTTATTGGCAGAGCATTTTCAACAGGATTTTACAACCGATGAACGGATTAAAGAAATGAATTTCGGTGACTGGGAACTGAAAAAATGGACTGATATTCCCGAAGAAGAAATCAACCCCTGGTATAAGGATTTTATCAAGGTAAGGGCAACCAACGGAGAAAACTTGTTAGAAATGCAAAGCCGTGTTTCGGAATTTTGGAATGAATTGATTTCTAAAGAAAATACCAACAAAGTTTTAATAGTCACTCATGCCGGAGTGATTCGATTAATCCTACAATCTATTTTACAGTTTCCTTTGGAAAATATGTTTAACATTCAGATTGATTACGGGCAGAAAACGGTTATTGAAGTGAAGAAAGGTTTGATCTCGGTTAAAGGTGTAAATATTAGTTGAATATCTCTCGCAGATTGAGCAAATTAAATACACAATGATCTGCAAAATCCGCTTCATCAGTGAGAGAAGAAACACCAAATGTTTAGTTTGAAATTTCTCGCTGATTGAGCAAATTAAGCAGATTGAAAATACAATGATCTGCAAAATCCGCTTTATCTGCGAGAGAAAATACAAAAGAAAGAATCCCATGAAGCTAGCTTAATAAGAATCAATGAAATTGATTAAAATCTTTGCTCTTAATAGTAAGCAGAAGAAAATAAATCTTTGCGTTAAAAACAAAAGCTGCCATTCCGAGATTTTACTCAAAATGACAGCTAAAAATATTATTTGAAAATCTTAGTAAAACTATCTTTTTCCAAAGTTTCCAATGAGAAGTCAAAATCTGCATCTTCTTTTTCTACAGTGATCGTTGCTCCCAATTCTTTCACAAGATCATTAAAAGAAATCGGTTCATACCATTGCTGATACAGTGCATTGGTTGCCATTGTAGAAACTTCAGAAGTTCCCGAAACATGTGCATTTCCCGCTCCAAAATTCAAGATTATAAAACATTGCTTTCCATCTTTTGGAAGGAGCATTCCTAAAATCATCTGCTTCTGAACAGAATTACACTTAGCTTCAGCAAAGAGATTGTTAGGATTCATCATATAATCGTAGGAAATATCATCTCCTTTTCCGATGACGATTTTATACCCACAATTGGCATCTCCGGAGAACACGCTGTTCATCACAAGCGTTGGAGTATTTAAATATTTGTTGGCGTAAAGATATTCTACCGCACCTTTAGGAGCAGAAGTCATATCTCCTGAATACATCAATTGTCCGTTATCCTGATTATACGCTGCATTCCACCCAATTTTTCCTGCGATATTCAATCCGGAGAGGTCAAGGTCATAGGCTCCCCAGGCATTTTCCCAATAAATTCCGATAGCCAGCCTTTCTCCATAGAATCTCGTTCCGGTCGGAATATTTCCAATGAACATTTTCTCAGAAGTAGGTAAACAGAATTCTATATCGGTAGGGAAATAGAATTTTTTTCCGGAAAGGTTATATTTTGACTGTAAAAAGGTTAAGATAAAATCATAATTTAATTCATTCACAGAAGTAGGAGTCCCTTTCTTAGTCCAGGATTTTCCGTTTCTGATCCTGTACACAAAAGTATTCTGACCATACATTCTTGAATAACAAGCCGACAAAGCTTTAAACAAAGCAAATGGAGTGGCATTTTCCAGCCAATGCAAATCGCTGTTTTCCAGTAATGTATTCGTAGCGTTATTTAATGGATTTGAAATTAACGGCTGATGATAGACCTTAGACAGCTTTGAAATTTTATTAATCGTTTTTGGCGCTCTTTTTTTATAGGCTAAAAATAAAGGCTTAAACCGGTTAAAAATCTCTGCCATTTTTTCCAATCCAAATCTTTCAAACAAATACGTCGGATCAAGTATGCTTTCTTTAATTAAACCAATTAATTCATCGTTTTTAATTAAAAGCGTGGTAGCCGTGGTTTTATAAATCACATACCGGAAAAATTCAACCGGATTTTCAGGGTAGATATCATATAAATCTGCAATTTTTATAATAGCTTCCTTATTTCTGATGTTTTCTTTTCCTGTAAAATCATATTCCAGTTCAGTATGCAAAATATAAAGCAGATCATCAATAGTTTCCTCCTTCAAAGCGATACCTGATCTCAAAAGAGAAAGGCATTTTTCCTGCATTTCCGCTTGAGTATACGCTTTAATCACTTTAAAAGTTAACTTAGAATCCGGAACATTCAACACTTCCTTAGGAATATAAATCTCATTCTGAAAATCAATTCCATACGTTGAAAGATAGTGGTTGATTTGTTCCATTAACAATTCAATTCTTGAACTTTCTTTGATTTTCTGCCAAGATTTATGAAAGGTTTTGTTGAGATCATTTCCATTCAGTTTCTCCTTTGCATAATAAGAAATAATTTCTTTTTTTGCCCAAAGTGCATCAGACTCAATGATAAAACCATCATTTGAAATAAATGGCTTTTCATTAGATTCTCTGGCTAATACAGCATTGAATAATTGTAGTGTTTTCATTGTTTTTAATTTTAAAAAATAAGTGAGGAGTAATTCTTTTAAATGAAGTGTATAGGAACTCCTTTTACCTATAGTTTATAAAAGGCGGGGAGTAATGTCCTATTATAGGAACTCCCTTTGCCCCGTAATTTGTAAAAAGGCGGAAAGTAAAATATGGGAAATCAATAGGAACTTTCTTTGCCTTATTTTTTTAACCAATGAAAATAATTAATCGTAGATATACTTATTTTCATTCTTTTGAGGAGTAGGCAGGACTTGAACCTGCGACCCACAACTGGAATTCATAGGAACTTTATGTGCCGGCAGCGAAAAGTACTCTTGTTGCTCTACCATCTGAGCTGCTACTCCTACCTTTATGAAAAGTTTTCATAACCTTACAGACTTTTATACCTGTAAGGCTGGTTATTAGTTTTTTTTGATAACCTATAAGGTTTAAATATTAAGTTAGCATTTATGCTTTTCTATATTTCTTCTTTCTTTTCCAGGGCGCATTCTTCTGAACATCACCTGCCATAATACATCCGTAAGGCATCACTTCATCCAAAACTTCACAAAGTCCGTATTCTTCAATTTGAGCTCTTACATTTTTGGCACTTTTATAAGCCGTCGGAAGTTCAGAAATATCAATCTCATTTGAGAAGAAACGGATATCCAATCCTTTGGTTTCTTCTTCAAAAACTTCTTCAATGGTTTTATGGGCCAATGATTTTTTATGCTGAGTTCTGCTGAAATTTCTTCCTGCTCCGTGAGGTGCAAACCCTAAATTTCTTTCATTGGTTTTTCCCTGAACGATCAAAACGGGTTCTGCCATATTCAAGGGGATCAATCTTGGTCCCGTGATATCCGGCATGAATTTATCATCCAGCGGAGTCGCTCCTTTTGCATGGTAAAACAAGTCACCGTCTTTGAAGACAAAATTATGTTCGTTCCAATATCTGTTTTCTTTTTCGATTTCCATTTTGTTTAAAACGGCATCGTGAATAGAAGTATGGTTTTCTTTAGTCCATTGTCTTATCAGCTGTAATGCTTCCCAATAAGATTTTCCTTCTTCTGTTTCATAAGGGATCCAGGCGTTTTCTTTCAACGTTTCAGGGGAAATATCCTGTCTGAATCTATTGGCTACTTTCATTCCTTTATCATACAAAGCGGCTCCCGGAGCTCTCGATCCGTGATGCGTTACCAGCATTGTATTTCCTGTGTTTTTAGAAATTCCGACAAACAGGAAGTGGTTTCCATCGCCTTGAGTTCCCATATGTGAACGTGAAATACTGATTAATTTTTCATCATTCAGGAAATCATTTTCTCTGAAAGCACCTATCAATTCCTGAGACATCTCCATTTGCTCTCCTCTTGGTCTTCCTCCGTATCCGAAATGCGTGACAGAATGGGCAGCATCCAAAACTTCTTTAGGATCAGCTTTTCCAAAATCCGTCAGCATCACGGAACAACAGATATCTGCACTATGGAATCCCGGATGAATCGCATTTCTGGCCACCACCACTCCGCCAACAGGAATCTGACCTTCCGGACCTGTAGGACAGGCATCGGGCATAATTGCACCATTAACTAAAGTTGGAGTTTTCATCAAAACGTTCATGGTATTGATTACTCTTTCCACGTTATCATTTTCACTTTCGTGTTCAGCTCTGATGTTGATGATGAAATCTTTTGGATGTTCATGCAGCGGAATCGGATCCGGTTGTCTGAATTGTTCCAGATATTCCTTGATTTGAGTCTCGTCTAATTGATTTTCGTTGATATGCGCAATCGCTTCTTTAAACCATTTCGCTGATCTATATCCTAATTCTATAATATGGTTTCCATTAAATTCCATGTGTTCTCTGATTTTGTTGATGCAAAGTAATAACACAAGTGTGCAATGTTTTTGCGTAGATAAAAATATTTTAATTATTTTTGATAAAATTTTTAAAATGCTAACAGAACAATTAAAAACTTCTCCCGATACGATTCAATTCAAAGAAGTAATTGCATATATCGATGAGAATTACGATTTTACCCCAACAAAATTTACCAACGGAAATACGGTCAATGAAGCAGATCAGAATAATGGTTCGTGTAAAGTATTTAGTTTTGCAAAGCTGAATCATCTGTCCAAAGAGGAAGTATTGAGCCTTTTCGGAGAGTTTTACAGAGAGGATGTATTGAAAAACCCTGAAGGAACGGATCATCAGAATATCAGAAACTTCATGACGTTCGGTTGGGATGGAATTTCTTTTGAAGGAGATGCTTTAACGAAGAAGTAATTGTTCATTTTATTTCAATCTGTCATTGCAAACCGAAGGTGAAGCAATCTCATTTATAATAATCAGATTGCTTCGTCGCTCTGTTTCTCCTAAATGACGCAAAAAACACAAAATAAAACACCATGTCATCCAACAAAAACGCTCTTATCCGCTACAAAACCTTAGATAAATGCCTTAAAAATAAATATAAGCAATATACTTTAGAAGATTTAATTGATGAATGTTCTGAAGCTTTGTTTGAATTTGAAGGAAAAGAATCATTTGTCAGCAAGCGTACTGTACAATTGGATCTGCAGAATATGCGCAGTGAAAAATTTGGGTATGAGGCTCCTATTGAGGTGTATGAAAGAAAATATTACCGATACAGTGATCCGGAATACAGTATTCATAATATTTCGGTGAATGAAAGTGATCTGAAAGCCATGAATAATGCGGTACAGATCCTCAAGCAGTTCAAGGATTTTTCGATGTTTAAAGAGATGAACGGCGTCATCCAGAAACTGGAAGATTCTATTCATGCGACCAACCAGAAATCCATTATTCATCTGGATAAAAATGAGCAGTTGAAAGGGTTGGAGCATATCGATGTGCTTTATGAAGGAATTCTGAATAAAAAAGTACTGAAAGTTCTCTATAAAAGCTTTAAAGCAAAAGAACCGGACCATTATATCGTTCATCCTCAGCTGCTGAAAGAATTTAATAACCGATGGTTTCTCATCTGTCTTCATAAAGGGAAAATGTATAATCTGGCTTTAGATAGGATGGAAAGTATTGAAACTATAGACAATATCCAGTATATTGATCAGAATCTTGATGGCGATGAGTATTTCAAAGATATTGTAGGCGTTACCGTTTCGCAAACCATGATGCCCAAAAAGGTCATTTTCTTCGTTGACTCCTCGAATGCACCCTATGTAAAAACAAAACCCCTGCATAAAAGCCAGGAAATCATCAGTGAAACAGAAGAAGGAACCCTGTTTAAAATCTGTGTACAGATCAACTATGAGCTGAAAAGATTGCTGCTGGGATTTGGAGATTCTCTCATTGTTCATAAGCCAAGAAAACTGAGGCTGAAAATGGAAGAGAAATTTAATACAGGAAGTAATAATTACAAAAATTTAATTATTCCCGAAGAAGAATAATACACCAAAAATTGCGTTGTAAAGGCTTCTATAGGCCTATTATATTTTTATGGCTTGGAAATTGTATTAGCTTAACCATTAAAAAAATTACACTATGAAGTCACGTATATTAAAAACATTAGTAGCCATTTTAGCCCCTTTAGTAATCGATTATGTTGTAAAAAAGGTCGCTGAAAAATTATCTGAAAAGTCTGAAAAGCAAGACGATAAAAAGCAAATTACTGCTTAAAATCAAAGTAGTTTAATTTAAGATGATGAAGAGGCGGCCGAAAGGCCGCCTCTCTCTATTGTAAGACCGTAATATTCTGTTAAGTCCTTTCAATTATATAAAATCATACACTCCGTTTTTCCAGCCCAATACTTTAGAAGAATCTGCTTTAAGCCAGTTTTTAAGAATGGTAGCATATACTTTTCTAAAATCTTCGGTGTAAATTAGATCTCCTTCATTTAAATTCTGAAGATCGGGAAGACTGTTCAATAATCCCTTTTTCTTTAATCCGCCACTGATGAAAAACATCTGGTTGGCCGTTCCATGATCAGTTCCGTTGCTGGCGTTTTGAGCTACCCTGCGTCCGAATTCTGAAAATGTCATCAGAAGAATATTGTCGAATAATCCATTACTTTTCATATCAGCCACAAAAGATTTCACAGCTTCATTAATGTCACTGAAAAGTTTTTGCTGTCTGTCATTTTGATTGACGTGGGTGTCAAAACTTCCGATGGAAAGATAATATACCTGCGTGTTGATATCAGATTTTATCAAGGAAGATACTGTTTTGAAATCTTTTCCCAGCTGCGAGTTCGGATAGGTCTGATCAGTTTTTTTTGCTTTGCTTTTCTCAAAAATATACCCTGCATTATTAATGGTAGAGCCCAGCGTTTGGTATAGGTAAGAAACCGTTTCATCATCGTGATGATGGTCATAAAGCGACTTGAAATATTTCTCCTGACTGGTTTGATACAGTCTTTTAGGATCTTTGAAGGCAAAAGCTTTATTATTTTGTCCTTTCAAAGCTAAACTCAGCATGTCATCTACTTCAAGAGCCTGAGTCGGATGTTCACATCGGTAGCATTCTTCATCCAGGAATCTTCCAAGCCAGCCGGTTTCCAGGTATTCATCGCTTTTACTTGCGGATTGCCAGATATCCATACTTCTGAAATGAGATTTGTCGGGATTGGGATAGCCCACATTATTCAGAACAGAAAGTTCTCCATTATCAAATAGCTCTTTGAAATAGGAGAGTGCCGGATTAATTCCTGCTTCATCATTTAAAACTAAAGAATTTTTTACCGCAATATTATTCCTCTCTCTGAAATAAATATCATTTTTTGTCGGTATAATAGTGTTTAGCCCATCATTTCCGCCTGTGAACTGAAGGACAACCAGAATCTTTTGTCCGGGTTCCAGGGCATCGTCCAAAGTCATTGATTTCAGGAAGCTGGGCATCATGAGCGAAGTCGCCGCCAATGAACTTATTTTTAGGAATTCTCTTCTTTTAATTAACATACTGCAAATTTTTTAAAACCATTACATCAGTTGATATTCAGGCGTTGACATGAGATTAATAATGTTCATTTTCACGCTGTTATCCGAGAAATTTTTCACGGTATCCAGATCCAGTGTATTTGTATTCTGGATGATATACTCTGCACAGTTTTTACCGGCAAATATTTTTTCAACACGTGGCCAGTCGATGATGATATTCGGATTTTTAAAGCTCTTGTTAACGGCAGTTTCACGGGATTTGTTTCCCATATCAATATCATCATCCTGACGCGGACTGTATTCCAGGGGCCTCAATCCGGACCATATCTGTGGAATTTGAAGTCTGACCATGAGAGTGGAACTGTCGATCCATGACTTCCCGTTCGGCCAACCGGAAACATTAGGCGGATAAAGGAGCATCTGGCCCAGTAATTTTTGATACACGATGAGGTTTTCAGGATTTTGAATAGTCATGGGTAAAGTTCTCATCATTCCTGCCATTAATTCGATAGGCGATTTTATCCTGTTTCCGATATTTTTTTTGTCATAAAACCAGGTGCTGGAAAATATATCAGTCATCAGTTTTTTAATGTCATAATTGGAATGATAGAAGTTCTCACTTAATGCATTGATAATGTTCTGATCAATATTTTCATTCACAAAAAACTTATAGATTTTAGTGGTAATGAATCGTGCGGTGGCTTTTTGTTCTAGAATGATATCTAAAGCATCTGTCCCCGTGAAATTTCCAGTTTTTCCAAGAAAGGTTTTCACGCCTTCATCATGCAGATTTTTTCGTTCCTTAAAATTTCCTTCCTTATCATATCCCCATCCAGTAAAGGCACGGGCGCCTTCGCGAATGTCTTTTTCAGTGTAGTTTCCCCTTCCCATGGTAAATAATTCCATGACTTCACGGGCAAAATTTTCATTAGGATGGTCTTTTTTATTTTGTTGATTATTGAGGAAATTTAACATAGCAGGAGCCTGGCTTACTTCAAAAAGCAGATCTTTGAAATTTCCCAGTGCATTCTTCCTGATCGTATTTAAAATCTGTTTGCTGAATCTTGGATTAACCACTCTGGATGCAAAATGACCGTGCCAGAAAAAAGCCATCTTTTCCCGCATCTGTTCTTTGCTGTTGACAATCTGGTTAAGAAAGTTAAGATTAAGTTCGTTATTCTGCTCCCTGTTGATCTTCTGGATTTCTTTTTTCTTTTCTGCAGGCGTTTTATCATTCATATAATCGATGATTTCCACATCCGGAGTATCATAGTTGATTTCCACAAACGGTTCTTCTTTAAATAATTCATTTAATAAGGTCTTTGTGTTTTTATTTTTCAGGTCTTCCATTTCATTGATTCCTGCTCCGAAACCGGCACGCCAAAGAAGATGTTTGTTATGTAAAAGTGAATCCGCCATATTGAGAGATTTTATTTTTTGATGCAATAACAAGAAAGAAGTTAAAATGATAACGGTTAAGAATCATTAATCGTATTATTTTTTAGATTTAACTTAAACAATCATTTAATTTTAGTATAAATTAACATATTGATAATCATTGTTTTGTGATAGATTTGAATGTTAAAGTTAGATAAATAGCCTCCCTTGGCACGATTTTTACAGTTTACTGCAGTAGTAAAATTTAAAATTAGAGTTATGAAAATGTTAAAACAAACAATACTACTGGCTGGAATCTTAACAGCAGGTATCGCAAGTGCGCAGAGCTCAAGCATGAACAATATGATCAAAGTTGGCGCAAATGTTGGTTTAGCAGTTCCCGCAGATAATCTTTCTGCAGCAGCAGGTGTAGATGTATCTTACCAGAACCTTATCACTCCTGGATTTGGATTAGGTATTGCAACAGGATATACTCATTATTTTGGGAAAAGTAACAATGGTTATGATAACAATGATGTAGGGGTAATTCCTGTAGGGGCTTTAATCAGAATCTATCCGAAGCAAACTGGTTTCTATTTCGGAACAGACTTAGGATACGGTTTCCTTGTAGGTGATGAGAAAGTGGCTTCCAACAGTTCTGCAGACAGACCAGACGGAGGTTTCTACATCAAGCCGGAGATCGGATACCACAACAGAGACTGGAATTTCTTCGTACAATACCAGAAAGTTTTTGTAGGAGATAAAGGCGATATTGCCGGACAGAACTATAATGTGGGGAATATCGGAGTAGGATTCGGGTACAATATCCCATTAGGAAAGTAGTTAGATTTAATATAAACAATTATTAGCCAAACCTTTTTATGAAAATGAAAAGGTTTTTTTCTTCCCTGCAGGAATTACGAAAACTATTATTATATTTGATAAAATTTGAGGTTATGATATTGAATCCAAAATTTCCACTTTATTTACCGGGAGTAGAAAACTCGAACAATGATAATGTTTCTATCATTGGGGCAAGTCTCCGTGAAGATATAACCATCTTAGGCCATTTTGTGTCCGTTAACGGAGGCCTTGAGATAAAGGTTCAGAATGAGTACAGTACCAAAGACTACGCATCATTTTCTGATATCCTGAAAAAATTCATTCAGGACAATCAGTTGGAGAATGTAAAACGTCTGGCCATGGCGGTACCGGGACCTGTAATTGATGGTAAAAGCAGCCCCGCAAGATTGGGCTGGAACCTGAATATTGAAGAGTACACCAGAGATTTCGGATTTGAAAAAGGAGATATGCTGAACGACCTTGAAGCTTCCGCTTACGGAATGGGGCTTCTTGAAGACAGCGATCTGGATCCGATCTACACCAGCGGACATCTTGAAAAAGGAAATGTAGCCATCCTTGCGCCAGGAAACGGACTCGGAGAAGCCGGATATTTCTTTGACGGACAATTCCTGAGACCTTTCGCTACCGAAGGAGGACATTCAGAATTCTCACCGAGAACGAATGTTGAAGTTGAATTTTACCAGTTCTTAAATAATATCTATGGTATTGTAAGCTGGGAAAATGTACTTTCCAAAACGGGTCTTTTTAATATCTACAGATTCTTAAGAGATGTAAAAAGACATCCTGAACCGGAATGGCTTGCAGAACGTCTTGCCGGACCAGATTTTGTACAGGAGCTATATAAAGCTGCAGTAGAAGAAGAGGTAATGATCTGTAAGATTGCCTTAGATACTTTCCTGGAATTCCTTGCCAGAGAAGCAAACAACCTTGTGCTGAAGCTTAAAGCGACCGGAGGATTGTTGATTGCAGGAGATATCCCGCAGGCGATTAGGGAATACATTGACAAAGGAAAATTCTATGAGAAATTCAAGATCAGTGATAAAATGGAGGAAATGTTGAAAAACACACCGCTCTACCTGATCAAGCAGAATCATACGGCACTCAAAGGTGCTGCACTGTATACCGCCTACTACCAAAATTAAAATACAAACTCCGAAGCTTTTCGGAGTTTTTTTATGGATGATATTATTCATAAAAATAATTAATTTTATTGATATACATCAATGAAATCTATCGGATTAGTTGGCTACATTTGCAGCATTAAACAAGTATATAACTTTATTCAAATGAAAAAAATATTCTTATTGGCAGTTTTAGCCAGTGGTCTTGTATTCGGACAATCTAAAAAAGTATTAGCATCTGATGTACATTGGTGGGGATACAAAGTAGCAAAATCTGAAGCAAGTTCTCACGATGGTACTGTAAAAGTAAAGTCAGGAGACATGATCATGAAAGGAAATAGTCTTATAGGAGGAAGCTTTGTACTGGATATGACTTCTATCAGCTCAACTGACCTTTCAGGGGAATATCAGCAAAAACTGAACGGACACCTTAAGAACGGTGATTTCTTTGAAGTTGAAAAATTCCCTACTGCTTCTTTCAAAATCACTTCTGTAAAGAAAAATAATGATAAGATTTATAACTCATTGGTAACGGGAAATCTTACTGTTAAAGGAAAAACAAACCCTGTTACTTTCCCTGCAAAAATTGCTTACAGCAAAGGAGTGGTAAGTTTGGTTTCTGATAAATTCGCTTTTGACAGACAGAAATTTGACGTTGCTTACAAGTCTACCATGCAGGATGTTTTTGTGAAAGATGACATTGAAATGCTTGTAAAGGTAACTGCTAAATAATTTAATCAAAAAAAGATTATTAAAAGTGTAGAAGTTCTACACTTTTTTTTATTTTTGTTGAATTGTAAATAAAAAAGAATGAAAAGATTACTATTGTTTGCTATGATGTGTGTGAGCATATCATTTGTTTCTGCACAGAAGAAGTTTGATAAGGTTTCAAAAGTAACTTCATCGGAGATCAGGTGGTGGGGATATAAAGTTGTAAAAACTGAAGCCTCTTCGCATTCAGGAACAGTAAAGCTGAAAAGCGGAAAATTCAATTTTGACAAAACGGTTCTTGTAGACGGAGAATTTATCATCGATATGAGGAGCATGATGGCTGGAGATGTTTCTGAAGAAGATCAGATCAAGCTTACCAATGAACTGAAAAGCACCAATTTCTTTGAAGTTAAAAAGTTTCCGATTGCAAAATTCCACTTGACCAAAATTATTCCTTTAGCAAACAGTGAGTACAATTCTACAATATATGGTGATATTACCATCAAAGGCGTAAGAAAAACCATCTCTTTCCCGGCTAATGCCTATGTAACTCAGTTTACAGTAGTGATAGAGTCTGCTAAATTCTCACTGAACAGAAGAGACTTCAAAGTATTCTACCAGTCTTCACTGAAAGATTATTTCATCAAGGACGAAATGGATTTCCAGTTTAAAGTTTCTACAGAAAAACTGGATAATGAAAACAGAGTTCCTGTGAAGAAAAAGAAATAGGTAAAATATACAATCAATATGATAATGGGCGGTTTATATGAACTGCCCATTTTTTATGTTTTCATTAAAAATAAAATGCATCTTAATATTCTTAAAGCCTTTTTAATCTAAATCTACATCATTTAGCATGTTTTTCCTAAATTAGTATTATGAAAATTTATGTAGTAAGTGGCCTCGGAGCAGATTTTAAAGTATTGGAAAGACTGGAATTTCCCGGGAACTGTGAAGTGATTTTTATAGACTGGCTTATTCCCGAGAAAAATGAGCCCTTTCATTCCTATGTTGCGAGAATGGCGGAGAAAATAGACGATTCAGAGCCGTTCTGCCTGTTGGGATATTCCTTTGGAGGAATAATGGTACAGGAGATTAATAAACTGAAGCCTGCCCAAAAAGTAGTCATTATGGGAAGCATTAAATCCGATAAAGAAAAATCCAGATTTATAAGAACCGGAGAAATTACAAAACTTCCAAGAATTCTTCCTGTAGGCATGTTTAATGATAAAGCAGCAAATGTCTATTCTGTGATCCGGAAACTTTTTGATCCTAAAAATCCAAAGATCCTTGAGTATTTCAGAGTCAGAGATCCCTACTACCTCAAATGGTCTGTAGAGAAGGTTTCAGAATGGAAATTTGAAGAAATTCCAGAGGTTATCCAGATATTGGGCGATAAGGATATTGTTTTTCCGATTAAATATTCAAAACCGGATTACGTCATTAAAGGCGGAACCCATCTTTTTCCGGCCACAAAATCCAAAGAAGTTTCAAAAATATTGAAAGAAGTGTTTGCTTAAAATAATTTATTTTAGGTATTCATTAAATTTTAATGGGGTATTTGTTTTTAAAATATATGTTTTTATAAAATTTATGTTTAATTTTGATAGGGTTAAATGTGAATTTTATGAAAATTGGTTTAAAGTGGATTGTTTCATTTTCAATTATTTGTCTTGTAGCTTTCGGAGGATTATTCTGGAGCCCTATTGTTGATTTTCCCAATACAGGCGAATTTCTGAGTGAAGATAAGATCGTAGGCGCTGATGTAGCCTGGATTCTTGCAGCAGCCGGACTTGTTCTGCTGATGACACCCGGACTTTCATTCTTTTACGGAGGAATGGTTGGGAAAAAAAATGTGATCTCTACCATGCTCCAGAGTTTTATAGCACTCGGTGTTATTTCTATTTTGTGGGTAGTCGTTGGTTTTTCCCTGTCCTTCGGAGATTCCTTAGGCTTTGAAATTAATGGTGTGCATTACGGAATTATTGGAAATCCCCTAAGTTATCCGTTTTTCAGCAGGGTGGGTGTATTGCCTCATAAAATGATGGCCTCTACCATTCCCTTTGTGCTTTTTGCCCTTTTTCAGATGAAATTTGCAGTCATCACTCCCGCTCTTATTACAGGCTCCTTTGCTGAACGTGTACGTTTCATCTCTTACCTCCTCTTTATGGTACTTTTCAGCCTTTTCATCTACACGCCGCTTTGTCATATGGTATGGCATCCGGATGGACTTTTGAATAAATACTTTGGGTTAAAAGATTTTGCTGGCGGAACCGTAGTCCATATGAGTGCCGGTTTTGCAGCTCTGGCAGGAGCTTTGGTTCTGGGTAAAAGGAAAAACCCACATCATGAGCCTTCCAATATTCCTTATGTTCTTTTAGGAACCGGTATGTTGTGGTTCGGATGGTTCGGATTCAATGCGGGATCTGCCCTGAGTGCTAATGCTACTGCTGCAATAGCATTTGGAACTACAACCATTGCGTCTGCTTCTGCCATGATGACATGGATCTTTTTTGACAGAATAAACGGCAGAAGTGTATCTGCATTGGGAGCCTGCATTGGTGCAGTGGTAGGCTTGGTTGCCATTACTCCCGGATGCGGTTTTGTTTCTATTCCTGAAAGTTTATTTATAGGATTTATTTCAGCCATTGTTTCCAATCTCATGATGAACTGGAAGAAGCTCAAAAAGATTGATGATACACTGGATGTTTTTGCATGTCATGGAGTAGGCGGGATCATGGGAATGATATTAACCGCTATTTTTGCCCATGGTGAAAATGCCAGTCTTCTTCATGGCGGTATTAACGTTTTTGCTCATCATATGGTAGCTCTTATATTGGTTTCTGCGTTTGCTTTCTTCGGGTCTTTGATTTTGTATAAAATAACGAACCGAATCATCACTTTAAGGGTTTCCGAAGAATCAGAAAATAAAGGTCTGGATATTTCGCAACATGAAGAAAGCTTAAAGTGGTAATGTTTGCTGGCAATTCTCCTAATTGATTGAATTGATGGTATTAAAGATTTCAGTCTTAGAATTTTCGAATATTTCACCTCCGAATTCTTCATTGTCCAATGAGAAAACACTAATGTCTTTCACTCCCATGATGCCAAATATATGTTTCAGATAAGTGGTCTGGAAATTCATATGTCCATTTTTTTCATTTTCGCCATAACCCGTGTCACCTCTGCTCGATAAGATAAAAATCTTCTTATGTTCAAGGAGACCGACATAATTTCCGTCAGGAACCCCTGACCTGAATTTCCAGGTTTCATTGATGCGCATTACCTGATCGATATAAGCCTTTAAACCGCCCGGAATAGACCAGTTATACATAGGAGTTCCTATGACGTAGATGTCATTTTCTTTAAGTTCTTGAATCAGTTCGTTGCTTAGTTTTAAAGCTTTTTGATTTTCTTCCGTTCTTTGCGAAGGCTTTATAAAAGCACCTGCAATCCAGTGTTCATCAATGTTGGGAATAATATCAATTCCGGTTTCCCTGTAAGTAAATACATCAAGAGGATGATTCTTTTTCCAGTTTTCTACAAAAAGAGAAGTGAGCTTGCGGCTGTAAGATTTGGTATTCCTTACGCTTGCATTAATAATCAATAGTTTCATTTGCTATACATTTATAGAGACAAAATTCTTGATAATTAATTTCACAAAAATTGATCTGGTTCAAGAGGATTTATTTTTTTTCCGGATACGGCTTATAAATTCTGCAGAGATCCCCAGATAAGAAGCGATCAGATATTGAGGAATTTTGGAGACGATATCAGGATAAGTTTCCAGAAAGTCAAGGTATTTCTGTTCGGCCTTGTGCATATGATTAAATACCACTCGCTTTTCCAGCGTTCCAAGATAACCCTCTAAAATAATTCTGAAATATTTTTCCAAAGAAGGAATTTCCTGCAGCAGTTTTTGAAAAGACTGATAATTGATCTGCAGAAGACGTGTTTTCTCTATAGCCTGTATGTTGTAGATCGATACTTTTTGCCTAGAAAAACTATGGATGTCAGTCGCCCACCAATCATCAATTGCTAAAAAAAGAATTTCTTCATTTCCATTTTCAGGATTGATGCAGAAAGCTTTTAAAGCACCTGAAATAATGTAGTTGTCATAACGGCAGATCTCACCGTTCCTTAAAAGAAGCTCGCCTTTTTCCAATGTTTTTTCTGTCCAGAATCTTTTAAAAACTGAAATTTCCTCCGGACTTAGCTTTACATGCTTTGCGATATTCTTAATTAATGTTTCCATTTCCGATAATAAGACTAAAGAATTTTAGATCAGATGCGGCTGTATTCCAGTCCAAGATAATAAGGAAGAGAGATGTTTCGTTATCAGCTAATTTACAAAAATATTAATTGCAGGCTCTGTTCTTATTTTCGGATGAATAGTTTGTAATACTAAGCCTGACTGTGTTTTTTATTGGATTTATCACGTATCTTTGTTAAGAGGAAAAATGATGAATCTTGTATGGAATCAATATCAGTATTTGAGATTATTAAAGTAGGAATAGGACCATCCAGTTCGCACACGATGGGCCCATGGAATGCGGCGTCTGCATTTATCAGAATTATAAAAAGGGAAAGATCTATTGCGGAAGTGAAGGAGGTTTTCCTTGAATTTTTCGGTTCTTTAGCAAAAACGGGGATTGGTCACGGGACCGATATTGCCGGAATGCTTGGATTAAATGGTGAAGATTTCACCACCATCAATACTTCAAAAATTGATGAAAAAATTGAGAAGATAAAAACAGACCAAATCATTAATCTGGGTGGAGAAAAAGAAATTCCTTTTATCTACGGATATCACCTGGTGTTAAATATGCAGAAGTCCCTTGATTTTCATCCTAACGGAATGATCTTTAAAGCGGTTTTTGAAGATGGAACAGAACTCGTTCAGGATTTTTATTCTGTAGGGGGCGGTTTTATTGCCAGTCAGGAAAAGAATTCCATAGAAAAACAATGTGTACGCACCCTTTATCCTTGCCATCACGGTTCTGACATTATAAAATACTCTGAAAAATTAGGATTCAAAAAATTTTCAGACTTAATCCTTATCAATGAGGAAAGCTGGAGATCCCAGGAAGAAACCAGACAGGAAGCTTTGAATATCTGGAAGAATATTAAAGAATGCATCTACAAAGGAGTCAATAAAGAAGGTATCCTACCAGGAGGTTTAAATGTAACCAGAAGGGCTGCAGGAATCAACAGAAAACTTTTAGGAGACAAAATCTATAAAAATATCGACGAATGGTTCCAGCTGGTAGTCGATGCAGAAGAAAACTTCACCAATATTAATAAATGGATCGCCTGTTTTGCTTTGGCAGTGAATGAAGAAAATGCCAGTTTCGGAAGAATTATCACAGCACCTACCAATGGAGCCAGTGGTGTAATTCCTGCCGTTTTAATGTATTCTCAGGCTTTTACAGAGTCAGTAAGTGAAGATGATATTGTAAGATTTATACTCGTAGCCGGAGAAATAGGAACCCTGTTTAAGAAAAATGCAACGATTTCTGCTGCGATGGGCGGATGTCAGGCAGAAATTGGAGTTTCATCTGCTATGGCTGCGGCCGGACTTACAGAAATTTTAGGAGGAAGCATTGGACAGGTATTGATGGCAGCAGAAATTGCAATGGAACATCACCTTGGACTGACCTGCGACCCGATCAAAGGACTGGTGCAGATCCCATGCATCGAAAGAAATACAATGGGTGCCATGAAAGCGATCACAGCTGCTAATATCGCATTGGAAAGCGATCCTGCGAAAGCCAAAGTAACGCTGGATGAAGTGATCCAGACGATGTGGGAAACAGCTTTATCCATGAATGACCGTTTTAAAGAAACTTCAGAAGGCGGACTTGCCATCGCAGTGAACGTTCCTGAATGTTAAAAGAAAATCATTAATTTATAAAAAACCTTAGATTCTTGTCTAAGGTTTTTTCATGGTGAAATTTAAGTTTAATAATGTCAGCAATTTCTTCCGGCTTCCTTAAAATTTACCTCAATATACCTCTGATCTGGTTCGCATTAGTAATCAGTTCTTCAAGGTATTCATAATTTTCTTTTTCCAGTGCCGCCTTGAATTTTCTGAGCTGGGTTATATGCTCATTCAGAACGTCCAGGACATTTTCTTTGTTTTGTTTAAAGATGGGCACCCACATTTCAGGATGGGACTTGGCAAGACGTACCGTACTGGAGAAACCGGAGCTGGCAAGCTGAAAAATGGTCTCTTCTTCACGTTCTTTTTCCAGAACTGTATTGGCAAGAGCATAAGAGGTGATATGTGAAATATGTGAGATATAGGCTGTATGAATATCATGGTCTTCTGCATCCATGTAGATCAGGTGCATATCAAGATTTTCGGCAACTTTTTCTACCAGCTGCAGAGCATCGGCTGCAGACTCTTCTTTATTGCAGATCACTCCGGCTTTTCCTGAAAAACTTTCAGCAACTGCAGAAGCAGGACCATTATTTTCGGTACCCCACATTGGGTGAAAAGCTACGAATCTGGAACGGTTCGGGTGGTTTCTCACTGCATTTACGATGCCTGCTTTTGTGGATCCGGCATCCATAACAGTCTGTTTGTCAGACATAAGATCGAGAACTTTGGGCAGAAGCTTTCTGGCAGCATCTACAGGAATGGCTAGGATTATAAAATCAGCATTTTTCACTCCATATTCAAGGTCTGTGTCGGCATCAATAATGCCGAGTTTCAGTGCTTCATTGATGTGCTGCTGGTTGTTATCGATCCCATAGATGAAATCCGCCATGCCTTTTTCCCTTAATTTTAAAGCCATCGATCCCCCGATTAAACCTGCACCAATAATACTTATTTTCATCTTTCTAAATTTTTAAAATAAAAAAACCCCGTCCTGGGACGAGGTTTAAGTTATGTTCATAAGAATCCTAGCCCAGATCTGAGTTAATAATTCTATAATAATATGTTCCGTTATTGAAATTCACAAAGCGAAGGTATAAAATATTTTTTAAACTCATGATATTCCTGGGTCAAATTATTTTTGGGAAAGATGACCTAATCTATGGATTAGAGATAATCAAAGTCGAAGGAATATCAGAAAGCCAAAGACTCTTAGTATCGATCAGGCTTTTCCAGCTTTTACTGCTTACCAGCATCAGATCCTGGGAATTCAGGAATTCTTTCTCGATCTTTTTCTCGTTGTATAATGTGATGTGATTAGGCGCTACCTGTTCAATGCTTCTGATCAGTTCCTTCACCTCAATATTATTGCGGATCTGTCCCGCAGCATCCAGAATAATAATTTGCGAATTGTTATTATTGATCAGTCTTTTGGCATATTCAAGGAGGTAAAAATCGCTGAGGTTGAAAATGGGTACAAATACTTTATCTGCGGATTTGAAATTCTTTTCTACCAGAACGCCTACCGGAATATTCGTTTTATCAAGGATCTGAAGTGTAAAATCGTCAAAAGGAGAATTATTGAAAATATTTCCTTTGCCTTTTACCGTGTTCAGAAGCTTTTCAGGATTAATAATCTTTGTGGTGAATCCAAGCAGTCTTCCGAGTAAGCTTCCTTCGTACATAGATTTACCCAGCATGATCAGAAGAAGGTCATAATTTCCCTTATTTGAAATAGCGGTAAGATCGTTTTCAATATCTGTGGAAGCTTTGAACAGCGTGGTGACTTCCAGATCTAATTCATTTGAAGTCTCAATGACCTCTTTAAATTGCTCTTTTTCGTAATGATTGATATCAAATGCATGAAGTTCATCTACAGGAGCAATATGCATAGCTGTCACACTTTTATTGCCATTCATTCTACGTGTAAGATTGTCTGCAAGATGCAGGAGTGTACTTCCGGATTTAATTGTTTCAAAAGATAGAAGAACCCTGTATTTGGTGTCATCTTCCTCTTCTTTATCATCTTCAATCATAGATTTTTTACCTTTAAAAAGATAATTAATCAGGTCAAGACAAGGGCCTGTCATAAAAGTGGTAAACAGAGCCATAATCACAAGCATAGCAAACAGTTCCGGACCTAATACTCCCAAATCATAACCGATATTCAGAACAATAAGTTCGGTAAGTCCCCGGGTATTCATTAAGGCACCTATTGTAAGACTGTCTTTCCAGCTCAGGTTCAGGAATTTTGCGGTAAGGGCGCTTCCTACAAATTTTCCGATGACTGCCGTTAGAATAATCAGACCGCCTATTTTCCAGAGATGAATGTCATTCAGTAGTCCGATCTGTGTTCTCAACCCAGTAAATACGAAGAAGAGCGGAAGTAATAAAACCAAAGCAATATCTTCTATTTTTTCTATGAAAAGATTTCTGAATTTTACATTTTCAGGCATAATAGCACCGGCCATAAATGCTCCGAACAGCGCATGGATTCCAATAACTTCTGTAGCATAAGATGAGATAATCAGTATCAGGAAAAATACGGCAACCAATGATTTGCTGATAAAACCTTTTCCTTTTTGTGACTCGGCAATTCTGTGGAGGAAAGGCCTCACTGCTTTAATCATCACAAAGACATACAAAACAGCCATTAAAATAACAAAAACTGATCCTGAAAAAGATCCTGCTTTCACAATGGCAATCACTGCAGCCAAAATACACCAGGCAGTAATATCATCTGCTGCTGCACAGGTAATAACTACTGTTCCTATTTTTGTTTTATGGAGGTTCCGCTCCTGAACAATTCTTGCGAGAACCGGAAATGCAGTAATACTCATGGCAATGGCTATAAATAAGGCAAAAGAACTGAACTGAATACCTTCCGGTGCAAATTCCTTATAAATCAGGTAAGAAAGTCCAACTCCCAATGCGAAAGGAATGATGATGCTTGCATGGCTGATGACCACCGCATCATGTGCTTTTTTTCTCAGGACGCTCAAATCAAGCTCCATTCCTACAATATACATAAACAGGATCAGACCAATCTGACTAAGAAACTGCAAGTTCGGCAATGATTCCTTAGGGAAAATAAAAGCCGAAAGTTCCGGAAAATAAAGCCCAAAAAGGGATGGTCCCAATACAATACCAGCAATCATTTCTCCAATTACAGAAGGCTGTTTCAGCTTGATACAGACCCATCCGAATAGTTTGGCAACCATGATAATGGTAACGATCTGAGCTAAAAGAAGGGCTAATGGATGATGAAGGTTTGTCAGAAATGAATCTAAGAAATTTTCCCACATACCAGCGCCTGTTGCTTTGCCGGGAGCAATATTTTCTCCTGCCTCCAATGTCTTACCTTCAATGAAAAACCAATACATAAGGCATGAAAAGAATGCAATTGTACTGACATAGAAGATAATATTTTTGTATTTCCTCAAATTCATAAGTCCGTTATTTTAGTATAAATTTCTAAAGAATATATTGATGTTAAATACTATTCTTTTTAAAATGTAATAAATGTTCTAAAAAATGTAATAAAAGCCTATTTGAAATAATATCCAATCAGTTTCAGGTCTTTATGGATGAAGTTTATCTTTGGCCTGTGAAGTTGATGAAGCCCATGATCTACATATCCGGCCACTACAATTCCATCGGAAAAGGAGGCCTTAACCTTTGAACCATTTTTCTGGGAAAAACAGAGTCCGGGTATGAGAATTCCTACTGCATACATATAATTTTTCATTATAAATCATTTAATCAGCAGCAAAAATAAGCTCTATAAAGTGTTTAAAAGAGGGTGATGTAATGAAGCGGCCGGATTCTGCAGTGAAACCGGAAATGTTTGAAGGATTTACTTTCCGAAGAGCTCCATTAAAGAATGTTTATACGCTTCCCCGATCTGAAGTTTAAGAAACTGATCTCCTTCCGAATGAATGGTTGTAATAATTTCGTTGGTGGAAAATACTTTGATAGAAGAGAGAGCAATGATCTCTTTTTTGTTCACCTGGGCAAAATCCTTTGAAGGAAGCATATCAAGAAGGTTCTTAAAACTTAGGTTTTTAAGAACAATCGTGGTTCCGTCATTCAGGATAATATCTTTGTCGCGACTGTCGATTTCCGATGTTTTGATGTAGGCGATCTGTTCTGTAAAAATGACGGTTCTGCCGATATTGGTATTCCATTCGATGAGATCTTTTTTGTGGGGAACGTCTACCAGCTCTTTTGCTTTTTCAAAGGCCTGGATGAGCCTTTCTTTCTTGATCGGTTTTCTGACATAGTCTACAACATTCAGGTCAAACGCTTCTGCTGCATATTCTTTGTAGGCAGTTGTGAAGATGATTTTTTTGGAACCGGAAATAAGCTCGGCTACCTGAAGTCCGTTTATACCCGGCATTTCAATATCAAGGATGCATAAATTACAGTCAAGGTGATCTATTTCACTCAGAAAGATTTTAGGATCATTGAATGCCTTTACGACTTCCACATTGTCGATTTGTTCACACAGAAGTTTCAGATAGCTGATCGCCAGCAGCTCATCATCAAGAATAACGCATTTTATCATAGAAATCTCCTAAATTTATTTTTAATTCTGCCGTGAAAATACCATTTCTTGAGCTTTTCTCTAGCTGATAATGATTGCCGTAGATCATTTTAAGTCTCTGATCCAGTGATTGGCTCCCGAAACCACTGTTTTCCTTTTCAAGAACATTCTTCAAAGAAGCTTTGTTGCTGACTTTCATTGTGAAGATCCTGTTTTCAAGTTCCAGATTGATTGCGATGAAAGAATCCTGCGCGAGGAAATCAGTGTGTTTAAAGGCATTTTCGATAAGATCTACAGAGATCAGCGGGGCAAAGACTTTTTCTTCATACAGTACATCCGATTTATTGACTTTAGCTTTTATCCTGAAATCAAAAAGAGGATTGATCTTTATTTTATTGATCTCGATAAGGCTTAATGCAAAATTCAGTTCTTCTTTCGGGCTTACAAATTTATTGTTGCTTTCGTATAGAATATAATCCAGAACATTGGCGAGCTTATCCAGGGACATATAGGTCTGGTAGGCATGTGACTGTACAGAATTCAGGATGTTTTTAAACAGATGAGGATTTAGTTTTGTGCCGATATGTTCCAGCTGGACTTCGTTCAGTTTCTGTTCGATGATCTTATTGGCTTCAGAAAGTCTGGTGTTTCTCTGTTTGATCCTGCTGTTCTGATTAAAAAGGTAAATGCTGACCGTTAGCAGGAAGAATATAGCAAAAACTCCAGTGAATATCAGATAATCGTGGATCATGTAGTAATTGCCTTCCATAAAAAAATATTTAGTGCTTTTAACAGTTAATATGAATAAGGTCATGCTGAACACCTTTGAAACAGTTTAATTTAACCATTAAGACCTTTAAATTGTTAAGATTGATGAAGGAAAATCAAAGATATTTATAAAGTGGCTGCTTATTATTTGATGTCGAAGTCTTAAATGTTCTTTTTCAGTAAGCCTATGATCTTCTTAATATTTAAAATAAATTTTATTTACTTTAACTTTTTCAGAGAATTTAGCGTTACTGTTTCCTCACATTTTTCATAAGTGATCTCGTAAGTAGGGTTCTTCTCCGGATAGGTAAGAACATAGTCAGGACAAGGTTTTTTCTGCGCATGACTTCTGTCGAAATCTATTTTTCCTTTAGTAATGATGCTGTCTTTTACAAACTTTTCATCAATCTGGTAAGTATTCATTTCATTTTTAAAGGCATCGGAATACTTAAACTCTTTAGACAGGGATTCTGCGATTACACGGCTGTTTGGAAGATATCCGCTGCAGCTTGCGCCTTTTTTGTTCAATATAAACAATACAATAATCAGCCCCGGAATAAGGCCTATTAAAAAGAATTTAATTTTTTTCATTAGAAAATTAAAAGATTGATATCATGGTAAGTAAGTCCAAAACGGTCGCAGATCACTTTTTTCGTATGTCTTCCTTTGTACATGTAAAGACTCTGTTTCATTTCATTTTTGCGAATCAGCATATTTTCAAAACCTCCTTCTTCATCATAGTTCAGGATGTAAGAAAGAAAGAAATTAGAGATCGCTTTGGTGGTAGTTCTTGGCATCCTTGATGTAAGATTCGGAAGTCCGCAATGGATCACACCATGTTTAATGATATAAGGATCTTCCATAGTCGTTAGCTCGGAAGTTTCAATCACTTTTCCATTATCAATGGTAATATCGATGATGACACTGCCTTTCTTCATTTTCACTACCATTTCTTCTGTAACGATAGGGGTCATATTTAATCTCGGAAGAGCGCCGATTACTACATCTGCACGTCTTAAGGCTTTGCTTAATTCCTTGGGATCAATGATTGAAGTAGGAACGCGGCTGTCAACCAAGGTGTGAAGTCTTCTTAGTTTAGATAAAGAATTATCAAAAACCCTTACGCTTGCTCCAAGTCCAATGGCGGCTTTCGTAGCAAATTCTCCTACGATTCCAGCTCCTAAAATAACCACTTCTGCAGGTCTTACTCCTGTGATACCACCCAACATTAGGCCGTTTGACAGGGCAAGAAGCTCTGATGCATATAAAACAGAAACGGTTCCTGCAATTTCGCCAACCAGTCTTACCAAAGCAAGCTGCTTATATTCGTCAACGATAAATTCAAAAGCAATGGCATTGATCTTTCTTTCCGCCAGCTTCAGGAAATAAGCTTTGTCTCTGAGGTTGATCTGAAGCGCTGAAACCAGGTAGGTATTAGGTTTCATATAATCAATCTCATCTTCTGTAGGAGGATTGATCTTTAAGATAAGATCCTGTCCGAAAGCCTCTTTAGGATCATTGGTGATTTTTGCTCCAGATTCAGAATACTGCAGATCTGTAAAAAAAGAACCTTCTCCGGCCCCTGATTCTATAATAAGCTCGTGACCGTGTTCTACCAGTACCTGTACCGCATCAGGAGTAATGCAGGTTCTCCTCTCATTCAGACAGGTTTCTTTAGGAATTCCAATACTGAATTGCTTTCCTTTCTTTATAACCTCCAACTTTTCTTCCTTCGGCATCAATTCTTCTTCGGTGAAAGGAGTAAAAATGTTTGTAGTACTCATCCTTAAATTAAATTACGTCTTACAGATTATTATTTTACCATTGAATTAGGAAGCAAAGATACATAATATTTACTCGAATGAGACTTCTCTTTCATCCCCATTATTCACGATGCTCATTGTGTGGTATTTGAGCCCATACAGCTCTTCTTCATAGACTTCGGGCCATTCTATAATGCATAGAAAAGCATTGTCCAGATATTCTTCAATGCCAATGTCATACACTTCTTCCATGTTTTTTAAACGGTAAAGATCAAAATGATATATTTTGCCTTTCGGAGTATTGTATTCATTAACAATAGAGTAGGTAGGGGAGTTCACTTCGTCTGTACTGCCCAGTTTTTTTAGCAAAAATTGAGTAAAAGTGGTTTTTCCTGCACCAAGATTTCCTTTTAAAAGAAAAATATTATGCTGAAGGTCAGGAATGATCTTATCGACAACCCCCTGCCAGTCTGCCAGCTTATTGATGATGAACTGCATAAAAGTAATTTGTGCAAAAGTAAGGAATTTTGTTTGAGAGTAGTAGGGTTTGAGAGTTATAGAATGGGAGAGTTTTAGAGTTTAATGTAATCAACAACTGATAGCAAGCAACCGGCAGCTCTTTTACATTCCTAAGCCCTAACTCTCAACCCTACCACCTCACAATTTCATCAGTCAAAAACACTTTCCCCATCTGTATAAATTTACTTATTTTTACATCATGATTTCTAAGCAGACCATTGATAAAATATTCTCCACAATTAGAGTTGAAGAGATTGTGGGCGAATATGTGCAGTTGAAGAGGGCCGGGTCTAATTTCAAAGGGCTCAGTCCCTTTCATGATGAAAAATCACCAAGTTTTGTCGTTTCACCAAGTAAACAGATCTGGAAGGATTTCTCCACAGGAAAAGGAGGAACTGCCATTTCTTTCCTGATGGAGATCGAAAATTTCACTTATCCTGAAGCACTTCGTCACGCTGCCAAAAAATACGGAATTGAAATTGAAGAAGATCAGCGTGAATTTTCCGAAGAGGCTAAGCATGCGCAGACCGAAAAAGATCAGCTGTATAAAATTCATGAGGTTGCGAACTCTTATTTTCAGGAAATTCTCTGGGATTCGGAAGAGGGAAAAAGTATTGGTCTGGCTTATTTCAGAGAACGTGAGCTGAAGGATGACATTATTAAGAAATTCCAGCTTGGATATTCCGTTGAAAAGAAAAATGCCTTCACCGTTTATGCGGAAGAAAAAGGCTATACGAAGGATATTCTTGAGAAATCCGGACTTTCTATATTTCCTGAAAATACACCGTCCGGAATCGACCGTTTTCGTGAAAGGGTTATTTTCCCTATTCACAGTTTCTCGGGCAGGGTGTTAGGTTTCGGAGCCAGGATCCTTAAAAATAACGTCAAGACTGCGAAATATCTCAACTCACCGGAAACGGAAATTTATCATAAATCCAATGTTCTTTATGGTTTAAACCAAAGTAAGCAGGCAATTTCCAGAAAAAATAACTGCCTGCTTGTGGAAGGGTATATGGACGTAATTGCCCTTCATATGTCCGGAATCGAGAATGTTGTGGCCAGTTCGGGAACGTCTTTAACTATTGAGCAAATCAAGCTTATCAAAAGGCTGACAGAAAATGTAACGATACTTTTTGATGGTGATAATGCCGGTATCAAGGCAAGTTTCAGAAGTATCGATATGCTTTTGACGGAAGGGATGAACATCCGTGTCCTGCTTTTTCCGGAAGGTGATGACCCGGATTCATTTGCCAGAAAACATCCGCAGGATTATGTGGAAAAGTTCATCGAAAATGAAGCGATGGATTTTATTGATTTTAAAGCTGAAATCCTTTTAAAAGATGCCGGAAATGATCCTATAAAAAAAGCGGAAGCCATCCAGAATATTGTAAAATCCGTTTCTTTCGTACAGAATGCTCTGAAAAGAGAAGTTTACCTGAAGGAGGTTTCCAATAAGTTCGGGCTTTCGGAGCAGAGTCTTTTCAATGAGCTTAATGTCCAGAAGCAGATCACACAAAACCAAACCCAGCATGTTCAGCAGCAAAAGGAAAAAGCTCCGGTAAAGCTGGAAGTAGTGCCGTTGGATGAGGAAAAAGAAGATCCCTATCTGTATGATGTTCTGTTTATGGAGAGCAAACTTGTAGATCATATGCTGATGTTCGGAGATATTGTTCTTAAAAGGACCAATGAAAAAAACGAGGAATATCAAATAACGGTTATTGAAGAAATTCTCCTGCACTTTGAAGAAGAACAGTATAGCTTTTTAGTAAAAGGAAATGAAATCATCATCAACCAGGTGAAGGAAGGGATTCAAAAGGATGAGCTGAGAAGCGGAAATTTTTTTGTAACTTTTATGGACGAAGAAATTACCTCCAAGGTAGTGGATGCTCTCATTCCTCTGGATGAACTGGAAAACTGGGGTTCCCGGAATATCTATCCGCCCAATTATGGTGACAAAATAGCGGAACAGGTACAGGGAGACGTGCTGCTTCATAAATACAGGTATATTGATTATCTGATCAAAGAAACAGCAAAACAGCTGGATCAGTACCGCGGAACGGATGAAGGAAAATACTACGAGCTGATCAAAAAGATCACGCTGCTGAAGCAAGCCTCAATCCGGTTGAGTGATATTATAGAATATTCACCGATTAAAGGTATTTACGTAGACAGAAAAAGATAGATTAAAGACAACTGCCGAGTATACAATGAACTATTCTGTGACAAAAAGTCCTATAAAATTTTAGGAATAAAAGTTGTAATTTAAACTTCGAAAATAGTTAATAATACATAATAGAAATATGGACATTAAAAAAGACTTCAGAGATTTCTCTGTAAAACACTTAGGAAACAGCGGTTTGGTTACCGATCAGTATATGGGAATGTACGGCCCAACGAATCTTACGCCGTATATCATGGAAGAAAGAAGACTAAACGTTGCTCAAATGGATGTATTTTCACGTCTGATGATGGATAGAATTATCTTCCTTGGAACCGGTATTGACGATCAGGTTGCGAATATTGTAACGGCTCAGCTTCTATTCCTGGAAAGCTCAGATTCTTCCAAAGATATCCAGATCTACATCAACTCTCCGGGAGGAAGCGTTTATGCAGGTTTAGGAATTTATGACACTATGCAAATCATCAAGCCTGATGTGGCAACAATCTGTACAGGAATGGCAGCTTCCATGGGAGCGGTCTTGCTTGTAGCAGGTGAAAAAGGAAAGCGTTCGGCACTTAAGCATTCAAGAGTAATGATCCATCAGCCTTCAGGAGGTGCACAGGGAGTAGCTTCAGATATGGAGATCAACTTAAGAGAAATGCTTAAATTAAAGCAGGAGCTTTATGAAATTATCGGTCATCACTCAGGACAGACCTACGAATGGGTAGAAAAGTCTTCAGACAGAGACTACTGGATGACTTCTGAAGAAGCAAAAGGCTACGGAATGGTAGACGAGGTTCTACAGAGAAATACAGAAAAAAAATAATTTCTTTTGAAATATATTGAAGAGGCTGTCCAAAAGTTTGGGCAGCCCTTTTTTTGTTGAGATTATCTCTAAAAAGCTAACTTAGAGTTTTCCTGAACTTTTCCCCATCAATATATTTGATTTAATCTTTGGAAATCAATAGGATTATCTCTTTTAGAAGATTTAAGATAATATTGTTTTATGATAGAGCATGACAATGGGAGCGAGTTGACCATTGGTTGCCAATATCAAATTATGAACAAATGGTAAGAACCGGACGTTTAGTTGAAGAGCCAGGTACAAATGGACATGCCTTTCTTTCGAAGTAGAAGCTGGTGCAGGAAACTGGGAAGCGACACCTAAAGATTGGGTATATTCAGAATTTGAAGTACGAACACAAGATATACTGCAAGGAGGAAGAGCTGAATGGAGACATGCTTTGTTTAATACTAAACCCGTTATGTCTATGAAAGAATATATGATTAAAAGAGGGGGACCATTAGCACCTATGATTAGAAACATTTCCCCTATTATTAAAGCCAAATAATTATGAAAGAAGAAATCAGATTAGCCCTGGTACAATTCAAAAATGAATTAGAAGCAAAATTTAACTTTACTTTTTCAAAATTAAATGAAGTTAATACTGTTATGTTTGGCACTATCGGAATATATTTAGAATTTGAATCACAATTTAGTCTGAGCATACACTTTTGGGAAAGTGGAGTAATAAATATTATATGCTCATATTCAAAAAAAATATTGGAATCTTATTGAAGAAATAACAGATATAATGGACTATACATATACTCCAAAAGACCATCAAAATAATAAATATCCACAAGAGTCGTTTGATATTTTTTTGGAGAAATTGGAAGAGTTGAAAAAAAGGATAGAGAAAATATATCCTACTCTTAAATAATTATTGATCAATAACTTGGATTTCTTACCATTTTTGAGATAAAAATAATTTATTAAAGGAGCAAGATATTACGATCCTAAAGCACAATCAGCAGAAGATGCTGGTTTCCCTCATGGAATTTCAACAATGTTGAAAGACAAAGTTAAAGGTTCGGATTTATCGCATAAAAGTGCTCTCAAATCTACTGTTGAATCAGTTTTCAAGGTTGAACAGACTGGGAATAAACCTAGGCATCATACAGTAATATTACTAAAGCCAGTTGCTCCTGAAGTTACTCAGAAATTTAATGAAATATTTAAACCTAAAACAAAATAAGAGATGATAATTACTAAATTATTTATAATTGATTGGTATGATGGAGTTATAACATCAATTACTTCACTTGAAAAAGATATCTATATATTTCATTGTATTCAATTAAATTCTGCTGATAGCGAGAGAACGTATTATTGTGTAAAAATAGATGAAAAATCATTTAAACAAATTGAATACATAATGGATAAAAAAATTATCACTAGAAAGGATTGGAATATGATAAATTTGCTTTTTGAAATGAACAATAAATATGAGAATGTTTTTTTGTCAAAATCAGAATCGCTATTAGTTGGTTCAGATATTACTTTTACTAAAGTAAAGAGTTCAGATATTATAAATATCAAGTTTCCTTTTGATGTTTCCATTCTATATTAAACCCAATAATGGGTATCCAAAATTATATTAAATGAAAAATAGGGAAAATTTAATACTGATACTTGATAGCATTGTAGATGACTATTATTTGGTTTGGGAATGCTTCTATGATTTTAATCAATACACCAAGTCAAGAAAAGAAATATATATATCATTTTCAGAAGTTTTAATAGAAGCATATGAGAATAATTATATTAATTTTTTTGAGGGGCAAAAGTTTGACGGAGATGAAGTTATAATTCCTAAATTTTATTTAACTGAATCAGTGATAAAAGAACTATTAAATTGGGAAAATGATTCAGTTATGCAAATACGAATAACTACTTCTGATTTAGGTATAATTTTTTTAGATGAAAATAGAAGGTCATCTTCATAGTGGAATTGTTGTCTTTTTGGTCATGTTTCAAATATGTTGGTAATAAAATATAGTGTTGAAAATCAACACTATTTTTTATAGATTGAATAAGTATTGGAAATTTGAAATGATATTTTTATCTCCACATGAAAGCTTGGCTAACTTAATAGAAGCTGGAACTATAGGAAAAAGTAGATATGTTGGAGGAATGTATCAAAGAGAAGGCAATAATATATTACTATGGAACATTCCGGACATTATGGTCATAATTGGACAGACCAAAATAGAGCCCAATTCATAAAATTTATGGAAAAAATACTGGTTTAAAAGCTAAACATGAAAAATGGTAAAACTAATAATATGGAAAAAAGAATAATTTACATTCCAGATTTACAATATGAATGTTATTTTCTTGGAAATGGCTGGAAAATTGTTAAAGAAGATAAAATAAGGAACATTTATATCGATTCTTTTTATGGTTATCCTTTTTACATAATTTTTGAAAATACAGAGACGGTAACTGAACAGCTAAAAATGCGAATCAATAAAGACAATATAACACTTTCAAATATTTTCCCTATAGAGTTAATAGTAAAGGATATGGTAAATCATCAACAAGGCTATTGGTTAGATTTGTGTATAGATTTTATTATTAAAATGAATTGTTTAAATGAGGATATTGCAAAAAATTTGGGTGAAACAAAGCATAATAAACATTTTAGTCAAAAACTTAGACATACAATAAAAAGAATATTATTTATTAACAATTTTGATTATTAAAAGGTTCTCAAGCTATTTGGAATTGATATCTTTTTTGAGACAAAACAGTTATATTCTTTTTTATTTTATTAAGAACTAGAAAATTACGATCTTAAACGAAGTTTCTGGTTAAGTGTAGATCTATTATCAAAAATTACGCAGTCTCCGTATGCCTATGTTTGGAACGATCCCGTTAACTTTGCAGATCCTACGGGGATGATGGGAGAGAGAGTTGGAGGAACTGATCCATGTGATCCTCTTGGGAAAAGAAGTTTTGTAAGAAGAGTATGGGATTGGCTCTTTAAGAACAGATCTCACGAAAATCTTACAGTAGGAACAGTACAAAATATCCCAACATTTTCACAAGCTCCAGATGAGAGAATGCCAAGTACTATTGGTGGGGCTATACAAGATTTCAGAGATTCCGGGCCTACGCCAGGCTACGGAACTAGTGTAGGTTTGAACTTCTTAACTAAAGAGATCGCGAACCAAACACTTGATTTTGGTAATTTCTTAAGAAATAGCTTTTTTAATAAATCAGATTATTCTGGATTGGGTCCAAGAATGACTAAGTGGGATGGTAATACCATAGGGGCAGAAGAAAGCCAAAATGCTAAATTTAATGCTATTATATTTGCTGATGGATTAATGACTGCAGGAGTGGGCAGTACCTTAGGTAAGTCAAGTATTCCCCAAAATGTGCCAAAGCCTCTTATTGATTATACCGGAGGTATAGATTTTTCAGATCCTATAATGACATTTTATCATAAGGGAGAATTAAATGGAGGTATTTTAAATTTAAGTAAAGGATATTTAAGTACGGGAAGAGATTTTGAAACAGTTAATGCTTTAAATAGATCGGGAAAGGTTTGGAAAATAGAAATTCCTTCAAGTTTATATGAAAAATGGGAAAAAGCTGGTGTTAATTTTTTAGAAACTAGACGTGATTTAGATCACAAAACAGGAGTTTATAATCAAGAAATAAGATTTAAGTCCTCTACTTTTCCAGTATTACAGAATCATGTCAAATAATATAAAAGTATATAAAATGGTAAATAATTTTTTTTGTTGTGATGGACTTTCTACAGCTATAAATAACGCTGGGAATAGCGGCTTCTCAATTTTAATTAAAATGAGTAGATATAGTAAAACATTTTTCTTTGTTCAGCAATATCGAAATAAAGATAATGATGATAAAACAGGCATTTTGACTGTAGGAGAAGTAGGAATAAAATTCTGTCCATGGTGTGGATGTGATCTTGATGAATTTACACATGATAATTTTGAATTGGTAAAAAATACTTATGAAAAGAATAAAGAGTTTTTGTTAGAGTTTTAACTGAGGAAGTTTTAACTGATGGGAATTTTTATGAAAAATGGACTCCATTTTTTTCGGATGAATTTATGATTAACTATACCCCTTCGGAAATTCTGGGTCACGTTTCAAACATGTTGATAATAAAAAATAGTGTTGAAAATCAACACTATTTTTTATAGATTGAATAAGTATTGGAAATTTGAAATGATATTTTGGTGAGCAAGATATTACGACCCTAAACGAAGTTTCTGGTTAAGTGTAGATCCATTATCAGAAATTACCCAATCTCCGTATGCCTATGTTTGGAATGATCCTGTTGGCTTTTTAGATCCAAGCGGATGATGAGGGAGAAAGTAAGTAAACCAAATGATTGAGGAAGAAGAGGGAATCTTGAAATTTAAAGTACAAATAACAGCTAATGGTAAAAACTCTATTATGAATCATTCAGATGGTTACTCCAATAATCAGTAAGTTGTAATTACAAGTATTCGAATGGGTGTTAACATTATTTTTAATAAAAGATTTTTGACAGGGTGATTCAAAAATAGCACGATTTTTTAATCATCTTATGAATAAGTCTGATTCCTGTGTTTAAAATTAATTCATCTAGCGATCTTATTGTTAAAACACAATTATCATTATATTCAAGATCAGTTTACAATCAATGTATATTTTCGCGGCATAAAAGTAAATAATGAAAAAACTTCTGTTATCCGCTGTTGTATTCACTGCGCTCGTATCATGTAAAGATGACGACAAAATGAGTAACCAGGATATCAATTATGCCAAACTTCCTCAGGAATTTCCTTTTTCCAAACTGGCAACAGTGAATGGGGTAGATATTATCAATGGTGGATTCGGTTCAGGTGCTGCCGCCCATCCTACCAGGAAAGGTGAGTTTTATGTGATCACCGACCGTGGTCCGAATACAGACTATCTGAACGGGAAAAAATTTCCGGCTCCGAATTTTACCCCAACCATTATGCATTTTAAGATCAATGCGGAAGGAAACATTGAGATTATTAAATATATTAAACTGAAAAATCCTTCCGGACAGCCAATTACAGGTCTTCCAAACCCTGCAGGAATGGGAAGTACGGGGGAGACTGCTTATGATTCATCAGGAAATGTTTTAGGAACAGATAATTACGGTCTGGATAGCGAAAGCATTGTTGCGGCAGCAGACGGAACGTTTTGGGTTTCTGATGAGTATGGTCCACATATCGTTCACTATAATGCAGAAGGCGTAGAACTGGAAAGAATAAGTCCGATAGGTGTCAATACCGGATCAAGAAAGTTACCAGCTGTTTTAGCTAAAAGAAGAGCGAACAGAGGAATGGAAGGACTATGCATCACTCCAGACGGAAAAACATTGGTAGGAACCATTCAGTCTACAATGTATGTGCCTACAAAAGCACTGGCTACCAATACTACTTTAACAAGAATTGTCACTTTCGATATTGCAACTGGACAGACCAAACAGTATCTGTATAAGCAAAATGGAGGCGGATCAGATTCTGTATGTGATATTACAGCAATCAGCAGTACCGAATTTCTTGTGATAGAAAGAGACGGAAACTTCGGTTCACAAGGCGGGACCAAAAAAGTATACAAAATCAATATAGCCGGAGCTTCAGATGTGAACGGGACTGATATTGCTGCTGTTGACGGAATGAAGATCAATAATAAAGCCTTAGAACAGTCTACATGGGATGAAATTACGACCGCAGGAATCAAACCTGTTTCCAAAATTTTAGCTGTAGATCTGGTTGCTAAATTAGGGTATGAACATGATAAATTTGAAGGGATTGTTTATTTAGGAAATAATAAAATAGCGGTTTTCAATGATGATGACTTCGGAATTTCAGATGACGGAAACGGAAATCCAAAAGCCAAGATCCTTCCCAAAACCGGAAAAGTAGACAAAGGAACAATGTATGTAGTCGATATTCAATAATTAGATTTTTTTTAAGAAAACGGCGGCATCGAAGATGCCGCCGTTTTTGATTCGAATATCATTTTAAATTCAATAGGAATTTAGCTGAAACCTATGAATTAAATCCCTCAATAATCTTAGAGAAATCTTCCAACTTTAAAGCTGCACCTCCGATTAGTCCACCGTCGATATCAGGCTGAGAGAAAATTTCCTTTGCATTATCCGGCTTTACAGAACCTCCGTAAAGGATAGAAATTTCGTCAGCTACTTCTTGTCCGTATTTTGCAGCGATGATGCTTCTGATGTGTGCATGGATTTCCTGAGCCTGAGCCGGAGAAGCTGTTTCACCTGTTCCGATGGCCCAAACAGGTTCGTAAGCAATGACCACTTTTTTAATCTCTTCAGCAGAAAGTGTGAAAAGAGCAACTTCAGTCTGGTTTTTCACCACTTCAAAATGCTGTCCAGCTTTTCTCTGTTCAAGCGTTTCACCGTTACAGTAAACAGGGATCAGCCCTTTGTCAAGAGCTAATTTGATCTTTCTGTTACAGTGAGAATCCGTTTCCCCGTGATACTGTCTTCTTTCAGAGTGCCCGATCAATGAACCGGTTGCATCAATAGATTCCAGCATATCAGCGGAAAGTTCACCGGTATAAGCACCGCTCTCATGCTCGCTCATATCCTGAGAAAATACACCGATCTCATCTTTTTCGAAGATGTCTTTGGCCATCATCAGGTATAAAGAAGGCGGCGCAATCCATACCTCGCAGTTGGTGGTGTTATTATTTTTATAGCTCAGTAATTGAATCATTAACTGTTGTGCGTCAATGACATTTTTATTCATTTTCCAGTTTCCTGCAACTATTTTTCTTCTCATAGTTTTATATAATTATGTAGATTGTTATTATTATTTTATTTCGCGCAGATTGTAATGATTTAGCAGATTTAAAGATTGTTAACTACTCTTTTTATACTATCCATAATATTTGTTGTATTAAAATTAATTAGCATTCCTAATTTTTTATCAGATAGTTTTAGATAGGTGTAGAGTTGTTTGTAGTGGATGGCTTCTAATTCCTTTATTGATTTTAGTTCCAAGATCACCTTATCTTCTACCAAAATGTCAATTTTAAAGTTTAAATCAAATTTTTTATTGTCATAATAAACCGGAAGTATAACTTCTGATTTTATATTTAATCCATTTTGCTCTAGCTCGTGTATTAATATATTCTGATATATAGACTCAAGCAAACCAGGACCTAATTGATTGTAAACATTAAAAATAGATTTTCGAACAATGTATGAAATTTCATTTTCTGTCATTGTCAATCTGCATAATTTGCAAAATCTGCGTGATGATTAATTATTTATTAATTCCTTCTAATTTAAACATAAAAGCATACACCAAAGCAATATCCTTCAGGTAGTCAAATCTTCCCGAAGCACCGCCGTGGCCATAATCCATATCTGTTTTTAATAATAGTACGTTTTTATCTGTTTTCATATCCCTAAGTTTTGCTACCCATTTTGCAGGCTCAAAGTACTGTACCTGAGAATCATGAAGTCCTGTAGTGACCAAAAGATTAGGATAATTTTTCTTTTCGATATTTTCGTATGGAGAATACGATTTCATGTAGAAATACGCTTCCTTGTTGTTTGGGTTTCCCCACTCGTCATATTCGTTGGTCGTTAAGGGAATACTTTCATCAAGCATCGTATTCACAACATCTACGAACGGAACCTGTGAGATAACACCATTCCATAAACTTGGACTCATATTCACTACAGCACCCATCAAAAGACCTCCGGCACTTCCGCCCTGCGCATAAAGGTGTTTCGGTGAAGTGTATTTTTCTTTAACCAGATATTCCCCGGCATCGATGAAATCGGTGAATGTATTCTTCTTTTTCATCATTTTTCCATCTTCATACCATTGTCTTCCCATTTCCTGGCCGCCACGGATGTGAGCGATAGCAAAAGCAAAACCTCTGTTCAGAAGACTTAGTCTTGTGCTGCTGAAAGAGGCATCCATAGAACTTCCGTAAGAGCCGTATGCGTAAAGCAACACCGGACTGTTTCCATCTTTCTTGAATCCTTTTTTATAAACAAGGGAAATTGGAATTTTTGTACCATCTTTTGCGGTGGCAAAAAGTCTTTCAGTGGTGTAATTATCTTTAGAATAGCCGCCAAGAACCTCCTGTTGTTTTAATAAAACTCTTTTTCCTGTTTTCAGATCCTGCTCAAACTGAGAGCTTGGTGTAATCATTGAAGTATATCCGAAACGGAAATTATCCGTATTGTATTCAGGATTTTCCATCGATGAAATGGTGTACGTAGGTTCGTCAAATGTTAATGATTCCTTTTTTGCTGTCTTTCTGTCATAAATAACCAGCTGGGTAAGTCCGTTCTGTCTTTCACTGAAAACCAGGTAATTTTTAAATGCACTTACGCCCTGCATCAAAACATCATTTCTGTGCGGAATGAAATCTTTCCAATTCTCAACACCCGTTTTATCCAAAGGGGTTTCCGCTATTTTAAAGTTCAGTGCATCCTTGTTTGTTCTGATCAGGAATTTGTCTTCCAAAGGTGTGATCGTATACAGAACATTCTTTATTCTCGGTTGGAAAACTTTGAAAGTTCCGTTTGGATCATTCGCATCCAGGTATCTTGTTTCAGAAGAAGTGGTAGCTCCGGAGTAGATCAGAAGAAACTTATGGTTTTTAGATTTATAAACTGAAATATAATTCGAGTGATCTTTTTCCTCATAAACCGTTACATCTTTTCCGGGATCAGTTCCCAGTGTATGTCTCTTAATCTTTTCAGATAAAAGAGTAACCGGATTTTTCTCCGTGTAAAAAATTGTTTTATTGTCATTTCCCCATTCCGAAGAACCCTCCGTGTTTTTAATACCCAGATCGGTTGTTTTTCCTGTTTTCAGATCCTTTAAAAATAAAGTATACTGTCTCCTCGAAACATCATCAACTCCATATATCAGTTTACTGTTGTCCGGACTGACGCTGAAACCGGAAGCCGCATAATAAGCATGGCCTTCCGCAAGTTGGTCTATATCCAGAAGGATCTCTTCAGGAGCAGTAAGGCTACCTTTTTTCCTGCAGTATTTAAAGTATTGTTTTCCGGCTTCTGTACGGGTATAATAATAGTATCCGTTTTCAAAAACCGGGACAGATTCATCCTTTTCCTTAATCCTGGCTTTCATTTCCTGAAAAAGATTTTCCCTGAAAGGCTCCGTATCCTTCATCATGCCTTCCCAATAGGTATTTTCGGCTTTCAGATAGTCAACGACCTTTGTAGAATCTTTTCCTTTTTTAAAATAATCGATCATCCAGTAATAGGGATCATTCACCTTATCACCATGGATTTCCCTGATATGTTCCTGCTTTTCGGCAATAGGAGCTTTCAGGGCAGGAAATTTTTGAGATTGTATCGTAGATGCACTCATAATTAATATTCCAAGATAAAATTTTTTCATGATATGATTTGGTTTTTTTATCAGGATATTAGGCCAGATTCCACAGGTTTTTTAGAAGCTTGTAGAAAGTATGCTCTTCGTCAGTTACCTTATTATCTGCTTTGATCAGCGTTTTGGCAAACTGTGCAAATTTCACACGCTCATCTTCCGTAGAGTCATCATGGAAACATCTTGCATGGAATTCAAAATGATCTTTCCATTCCTCAGGCTTTAAAAGAGCTAAAGTTTCCAGCTCATTGTCAAGGTTCATTCTGAACGGAAATTCGTCCGCCATATATTGCTGAACCAGCATTCCTTCTTCAGGAGCAAATTCTCCGTCTACAGAAGAAAGGATCATTAAAAGGTGGTATCCAGCGATTGATTTATTTGATTTTTGCATTTGTAAATGTATGTTTTAAGTTTAGTGTTTAAATTTGATAGTTGATATTTTAAATTTGATAGTGTTTGGTTGTCAGTTGCAGGTTGCTAGTTCTAGTTGTCGGTAAATTCACTATTCACTATTCACTCATTGACCATTCACAGATTCATATCTATTTCACATAGTCTTTTGCAGGTTGCTTATCAACAATTTTTCCTTTTTCCAATAATAAAATAAACGGGTTGCTTCTTGCAATAGTTTTGATAGCAGTTCCGTCCATCATTGCATTTTTAATTGTTTTAAACGTATTTTGATCCGTAGAAATTCCATAAATAAGAGCTCCTTTTTGAGCATTTACTTTAGCTTCAACTTTCTGGAACAGATCAGCAGGAACCTCTTTCGGGTGATAAGAAAAAACAAGAACAGCTTTCGGTGCATTGATGATTTCGTCCGTGAGATCCATCCCTGTAGGATCTTCAATTTTGAATTTTACAATCTCAGATTTGTATCCCTCTTTTGTCAGAACAGATTCATTTTTTCCTTCTTCAATTTTCCACGGAGAACCTTCCGCCCAGTATTTTGTTTCTTTAATATAATCGTCCTGATTTATCTTTAAAGCTTCTCCGGTCTTTTGGTTTTTAAGTGAATAAAAAGTTTTGTATTCAGAAGGGTTTTTATTAATTTTTTCCTTCTCAGCCTTTATGTTGGTTCCAATTTTATAGTCACGGAAATCAATCAGTGGCTCGTGCATAATTCCCTGAGCCATAATGTAAATCATAATCATAGAGAAAAGTCCTAACACAGCATATCTTAGCTTACCGGAAGATTTTTTAACATCAAATCCGTAATCATCTTTTTTACGGAACTCTTTTTTATAAAGAATAAACAGAATGATGAGGCCAATAAGAAGTACAATATCTTTAATAAAGCTCTGCCACGGCGTAAATTTCACCGCATCTCCAAAACATCCGCAGTCCGTTACCACATTGAAATAAGCAGAATAAAAAGTAAGGAATCCAAAAAAGATACAAAGGGCAATTAACGCTGAAAGAGTAAATTTAAGCTTCAGTTTTAAGAGCAGCATAAATCCTAAGAAAAGCTCCAGTACGACTACAATAATCGAAAACAGAAGCGCAAATTTTTCCAGGAACGGCATATTGAAAACCGGGGGGGCAAAATATTCCTCCATTTTGAAAGAAAACCCTACCAGATCCACAGCCTTTACAAAGCCTGAAAGAATAAAGATAACAGCAATAATAAAGCGTAATAAACCTTTGATCATATGAATTTATTTTTGAGTTTCGGAAATATTTTCTTTTTCAGAGAACTTGATCAGGCAGAAAACAGCATAGTTCAGCATATCGAAATAATTCGCATCCAGACCTTCAGAAACAATGGTTTTTCCCTGGTTGTCTTCAATTTGTTTCGTTCTCAGTACTTTTTGGTAAATTAGATCAGTGATGGAAGAAATTCTCATATCCCTCCATGCTTCACCGTAATCGTGGTTTTTTCTTTCCATCAATGCTTGGGCTTCAGCAGAATACTGATCATAAAGGCTTAGAATTTCTTCCTTGTCTGCGTTAAAATCGTTAGAAAGTCCTTTTTCAAGCTGGATAAGCCCAATGATAGAGTAGTTCACGATGGCAATAAATTCACCTTCTTCACTTTCATCTACCATTTTTATATCCGTCATCTGCAGGGTGCGGATTCTGTTCACTTTGATATAGATCTGATCTGTAATCGAACTGGGTCTCAAAACCCTCCATGCTGCCCCGTAATCCTGCAATTTTTTACTGAAAAGATCACGGCACTCACTGATAACTTTCCCGAACTGTACTGATGTTTTTGACATAAATTCTCTTAATCTCCCAAATATACGAATTAGGTTTTAGGTAGCAGGAATTGGGAATTGATTTTTGTCAGAGTTTCAGTTTTGAGAGTTCAGAGTTTAGTGTAAGAGAATATTAGATTGGGTTATTGGTTGTCAGTTGCTGGTTTCTGGTTCGGGCGTTTTTAAAGGAACAGGATTAAATGTTCAATATTTGAAGCTTAAAGATCCCTGCGAGAAATTATTTATATCCAAGTCTTGTTGACGTTCAACTAAAAACTAACAACAAACAAAACCTGCAATTCCCAATACTTAATAAAATAGTAATTTTGCAAAAAACAAATCACTTATCATCACTTATCACTTATAAAAATGCTCTCAGACTCTCAGACTCTCAAACTCTCTAATGCTCCCGCCCAAAAGCCATTCCACTCTCTAAACTGCAATGGCCGTTTAGTGCAGCTGGATACTCCAAAGATCATGGGTATCCTTAATCTTACCCCGGATTCCTTTTCCGATGGCGGAAAGTTTAATGATGAAAAATCTGCTTTGGAACATGCAGAAAAGCTATTAAAAGACGGTGCAGAGATCATTGATATTGGCCCGCAATCGACACGTCCCAATGCTGAATTTCTGAGCAGCCAGGAAGAAATAAACAGAATCGGAAGTGTAATTTTTCAGATCAAAAAAGAATTTCCGGAGGCACTTATATCACTCGATACTTTCTATTCAGAGACGGTGAAATTTGGCTTTAACGAAGGAATTGACATCATCAATGATATTTCAGGCGGGCAGTACGATGAAAAAATGTTTGAAACTGCAGCTGAAACGAAACTTCCTTATATTCTGATGCATGTGAACCCATCTTATGAGACCATGCACGATAAAATAAAGTTTGCTGACATTACACTTGAAGTCAATCGGTATTTCTCCAAAAAAACCAGTGAACTTCTTGAAAAAGGAGTAAAAGATATCATTCTTGATCCCGGCTTTGGATTTGGAAAATCAGTTGATGATCAGATGAAAATGATTACCGAAACAGAACATTTAGGCTTTGGAAGATTTCCTTTGCTCATAGGTATTTCCAGAAAATCATTTATCTATAAACCTATTGGGAAATCAGCCCTGGATATCAAAGAAGAAACGCAGAAACTTCACATAAAGGTTTTGGAACAGGGAGCTAAAATTTTAAGAGTGCATGATGTTGCCGAAACAGCAGTAACCATCAGCGAATTTTTGCAAAAAAATAAAAAATGTTAAAAAATCTTGCTCAGTATTAAAAAATTAATACATTTGCAGTATGAATTTTACGAATCCGAAAAATATTATTGTCATTTCTAATACTATTGTTGTCATTAACAACAGTAAAGAAACGGCATTATAAAATATTTTAATTTAAATTATATAAGCCGTTTCATATTTGAAACGGCTTTTTTTATTTCAAAAATTATGTATCAGTTATTAACCGTAATTATTATCGTCATTATTATTCCCTTGCGTTTGTGAGACGGATAGAGTATGACTATACATATTTGAGCCCTCTCACATCGTGAGAGGGCTTTTTTTATTCCCATTTGTTAATTTTAAACCCTAAATAATGTATTACAGCGACCAAACTATCGTTTATTTTAATGGAAATTTTCTTAAAGCAAAAGAAGCAGGAATGGATCTTTACGGACAATCACTTCATTATGGATACTCCGTTTTTGAAGGGATAAAATCCTACCATACCGCTCACGGAACCAGGATTTTTAAGGCAGAAAAACACTATGAAAGACTTAAAAGATCAGCAGAATTGATGCATATTCCGTTTGATTACACCGTCAATAAACTTACCGATCTTACCTACCAGCTTTTAGAACAAAACGGGTTTACTGATGCTTATATACGCCCGCTAATCACCTGCTCTCCCAATATGTCACTCTCAAAAGGGAAAGAATCTTATCTGTCTCTGCTGGCCTGGGAATGGAACAATGGATACCTCACAGACAAAGTGAAGGTGATGACCTCAAATTTTCAGCGCCCCAATCCTAAAGCTTTTAGAATAGAAGCTAAAGCAGGGGGACATTACGTCAACTCCATCCTTGCTTGCCAGGATGCCAGAGATAAAGGTTACGATGAAGCATTGTTACTGGATGAAAACGGGAATGTTGCCGAAAGCTCAGGCGCCAATGTTTTCTACGAAAAAGAAGGAATTTTGTATACTCCGGCACTAGGAAATATACTTCCCGGTATCACAAGACAGACCGTTTTTGAAATATGCAGTGAACTTAATATTCCCGTTCAGGAAACCTTCTTTAAACCAGAAGAAATGAGAGGAGCTGATGCTGCTTTTTTCTGTGGTACCGCAGCTGAAATTGTAGCATTGGATTCTTTGGATGATGTTCCTTTCACCAAAAGCTGGGCAGGTACAGCAAGTGAAAAAGTACAACAGGCCTATCAGAAACTCGTAAGAGTTCTGTCGTTGTAAATTTATGGAGCCTAAACTGTTGATTTTCAAATTAATAATTCTATTTCTCAAACGATTGGATATTGTAATTTTCATAAAAGTGAAAATAAAAAAGATATGACAAGCTGTAGTTTTGAACCAAAATTAAGTAAAAGCTTCGTTGATAAATTCCGAAAAAATTCAAATCTCTGACACATTGAGAAATAACAAGTACAGCAAATGCAAATAATAGTATGTTAAATAAATATTCAAAAACATTCACACAAAATAGAGAACAGCCAGCCGCAAAAGCAATGCTTTACGGGATAGGTTTTACTGATGAGGATATGAGTAAAGCCCAGATAGGGATTGCGAGCATGGGATATGACGGGAATACCTGCAATATGCATCTCAACGATCTTGCTAGAGTGGTAAAAAAAGGAACCTGGGAGCATGGACTTGCCGGATTGATATTCAATACAATAGGAGTAAGTGACGGAATGAGCAATGGCACAGACGGCATGCGGTATTCTCTGGTAAGCCGGGATGTTATAGCAGACAGTATTGAAGCGATCTGTGGAGCACAGTATTATGATGGCATCATTGCACTGCCGGGATGTGATAAAAATATGCCGGGAACCATTATTGCCATGGGAAGATTGGATAGACCTTCGATAATGGTTTATGGAGGAACCATTGCTCCCGGATGTTACAAAAACGAGCAGCTTAATATTGTTTCGGCTTTTGAAGCCTTAGGACAAAAAATTGCCGGAGAAATCTCAGAAGAAGATTTCAATGGAGTTATAAAAAACTCCTGTCCCGGAGCAGGAGCCTGTGGAGGAATGTATACTGCCAATACAATGTCCTCAGCTATTGAAGCGTTAGGAATGAGTCTTCCGTATTCATCCTCAAATCCCGCATTGAGCAGGGAAAAACAGAAAGAATGTCTTGAGGCAGGCAAATACATCAAAATATTACTGGAGAAAGATATCAAACCATCGGATATCATGACCCGTAAAGCTTTTGAAAATGCACTTCGTCTCATCGTGATCCTTGGCGGTAGTACCAATGCCGTTCTGCATTTTATTGCGATGGCTAAAAGTGTCGGCATTTCTGTAACTCAGGATGATTTCCAGAAAATGAGTGATATCACACCGGTATTGGCAGATCTTAAACCAAGCGGGAAATACCTGATGCAGGATTTACACGAACATGGAGGAACACCTGCAGTAATGAAATATCTATTGGAAGAAGGATTGCTGCATGGCGATTGTCTTACTGTTACCGGAAAAACAGTCGCAGAAAATCTCGAAAATGTTCCCAGCCTTGATTTTTCAAAACAAAAGATCATCAGGCCATTATCCAATCCTATCAAAGAAACAGGCCATCTGAGAATACTGTATGGCAACCTGGCCGAGAAAGGAAGCGTAGCGAAGATCACCGGAAAAGAAGGCGAAAAGTTTTCAGGAAAAGCCCGCGTATTTGATGGAGAAAAAGACCTGATCAAAGGAATTCAAAACGGAAGGGTTCAACATGGAGACGTCATTGTCATCCGCCATGAAGGACCCAAAGGAGCTCCCGGAATGCCGGAAATGCTGAAACCTACCAGTGCCCTGATCGGAGCTGGACTTGGAGGAAGCGTAGCTTTAATTACCGATGGAAGATTCAGTGGTGGGACCCATGGCTTTGTGGTAGGACATATTACTCCCGAAGCCTATGAGGGAGGCCTGATTGCTTTTGTGAAAGACAATGACCTTATCGAAATAGATGCGGTAAACAACACCATTCAGCTGAAAGTGTCTGAAGAAGAAATTGAACAGCGGAAAAAAGGGTGGCAAAAACCAGAGCTTAAAGTAAAAAAAGGACTGCTGTATAAATATGCGCTGACTGTATCATCAGCTGCTGAAGGCTGCGTAACAGACGAAATCACTTAATAAAATATAATGAAGAATCTACATATATCCGCCGAAACAGAGATAAGCGGTAGCCGGATCATCCTTGAAGCATTTCTTCAGGAAGGAGTAAAAACAATTTTCGGGTATCCGGGAGGAGCTATTATTCCTATTTATGATGCCCTTTACGACTATAAAGATAAACTTGAGCATATTTTGGTCCGCCACGAGCAGGGAGCAGTGCATGCAGCACAGGGACTTGCCAGAGTATCAGGAGAAGTAGGAGTAGTTTTGGCCACCAGCGGACCTGGCGCAACCAATCTTGTGACCGGATTGGCAGATGCCTTACTGGATAATACACCTATCGTATGCATCACAGGACAGGTCTTCGATCACCTTTTGGGAACGGATGCTTTTCAGGAAATAGATGTGATGAACGTGACCAGCCCCGTTACCAAATGGAATTATCAGGTAACTGATGCTGATGAACTTTCCGAAGTATTGGCAAAAGCATTCTTTATTGCAAGATCGGGTCGTCCAGGTCCGGTACTGATAGATGTTACTAAAAATGCTCAGCTGCAAAAAGTTCTCTATAAAGGTTATCATCCTTGTGATTCTTTAAGAAGTTACAGACCCAATCCTGTTCCTGATATGGATAGTATTGAAAAAGCAGCTGTACTCATTAATGATGCAAAACGGCCGTTTATCATTGCCGGTCAGGGAATTATGTTGGGGAAAGCAGAGAAAGAATTTCTGCAGTTTGCTGAGAAATCAGGAGTTCCGGTAGCATGGACAGTTTTAGGAATGAGTACCATTTCTACAGATCATCCACAGGCTGTAGGAATGGTAGGAATGCATGGAAATTATGGACCCAATATCCTTACCAATGAATGTGATGTTCTGATTGCGGTGGGAATGCGTTTTGATGACCGTGTGACCGGGAGACTGGATCAGTATGCAAAACAGGCAAAAATTATTCATCTGGATATTGACAAAGCAGAAATCAATAAAAATGTAAAAGTTGAGGTTCCGGTTCTTGGAAACTGCAAAGATACCTTACCGCTTCTTACCCAATTGATAGCACCAAGACAACATTCTGACTGGCATCAGAAGTTTAAAGACTGCCATGAAATTGAGAATCTTAAACTGATAAGCCACGAACTCTTTCCTACTGAAGGAGAAATTACAATGGGAGAAGTAATCCGAAATCTCAACGAGATGACCCGGGGAGAAGCCGTGATTGTCAGTGATGTTGGACAGCATCAGATGGCTACCTGCAGATACTCGGAGTTTAAACATAACAGAAGCAGCATAACAAGCGGTGGACTGGGCACGATGGGATTTTGTCTTCCTGCTGCCATAGGGGCTGCTTATGGAACCGAGCGTCCTGTTGTTGCGGTAATGGGAGATGGTGGTGCTCAGATGAACATTCAGGAGCTGGGAACATTGATGCAGTATCAGCCGGACATCAAGATTTTGATCCTTAATAATTGCTACCTGGGAATGGTAAGACAGTGGCAGGAACTGTTTCACGAAGAACGGTATTCTTCGGTAGATATTCAGAGTCCGGATTTTGTACAGGTTGCCAAAGGATACAGCATTCCGGGAAGAAAAATCGTACAGAGAGAAGAACTGGAAGCTGGTCTCAGTGAAATGCTTCATTATAAAGGGGCCTTCCTTCTGGAAGTGATGACGGGAAAAGAACACAATGTATTTCCAATGATTCCTCAAGGGAAAAGTGTTTCAGAAATCGTATTGACGTATAATAAAGTTTAAAATAAAAATAGGTAAAAATGAAATCAGAAAATAAAGAATATACCATCACGGCTTATACAGAAGATTATTTAGGTCTCATTGGCCGGATTAACGCTATTTTTTCGAGAAGACGAATTTCTATTGTCAATTTAAATGTAGGTCCGTCCGAAATGGAAAGAGTTAAAAAATTTGTGATCATTGTCAGAGAAACGGAAGAATCTGTGCAAAAGATCACCAGGCAGATGGAAAAACAGGTAGATGTCCTGGAAGTTCATTATCATAAAAACCCATACCTCACCGCAGTATTGCATGCGAGCTGATGTTAAATGAAATCAAGAATAATAAATAACAATAAATAAAAAATCAAAAAATGGCAAAATTGAATTTTGGCGGAGTAGAAGAAAATGTAGTGACAAGAGAGGAGTTCCCATTGCAGAAAGCTCAGGAAGTATTAAAAGATGAGGTGGTAGCTGTGATTGGTTATGGAGTACAGGGACCGGGACAGGCTTTAAATCAAAAAGATAACGGAATTAATGTAATCGTAGGTCAGAGAAAGAACTCCAAATCCTGGGATAAGGCAATAGCAGATGGTTTTGTACCTGGAGAAACTCTTTTTGAAATAGAAGAAGCATTGCAGAAAGGAACTGTTATCTGTTATCTTTTAAGTGATGCCGCACAGATCGAATACTGGCCTAAAGTAAAACAGCATCTTACTCCTGGAAAAGCACTGTATTTCTCTCATGGTTTTGGAATTACCTTCAATGAACGTACAGGAATTGTTCCTCCGGCAGATGTAGATGTATTTCTGGTTGCGCCTAAAGGATCAGGAACCTCACTAAGGAGAATGTTCCTGCAGAACAGAGGCCTGAACAGCAGTTTTGCCGTATATCAGGATGCCACAGGAAAAGCAAGGGAAAGAGTGGCAGCATTGGGAATAGCAATTGGAAGCGGTTATTTATTTGAAACCGATTTTAAGAAAGAAGTATTCAGTGATCTTGCAGGAGAACGGGGAACACTAATGGGAGCTGTACAGGGAATATTTGCTGCACAATATGATGTTTTGAGAAAAAACGGACATAGCCCGTCTGAAGCTTTCAATGAAACAGTAGAGGAACTAACACAGTCATTAATGCCATTGGTGGCAGAAAACGGCATGGATTGGATGTATGCGAACTGCAGCACCACAGCGCAAAGAGGCGCACTGGATTGGTGGAAGAGATTCAGAGATGCTACTTCTCCTTTGTTTGAGGAACTCTATGACAGTGTTGCAAAAGGAGATGAAGCGCAGCGTTCCATAGATAGCAACAGCAAACCTGACTACAGAGAAAAGTTGGAGGTAGAACTGACTGAGCTTAGAGAAAGCGAGATGTGGAGAGCGGGCAAAACCGTCCGTAGTCTCAGACCTGAGAACAATTAATCTCGTCAAAGATGATAAAACAAGAAACATATCCTGCTGTTTTGGATAATGTCTTTAAAGCAGCCCGGAGACTTAAAAACGTTATTGTACGGACACCTTTGGCTGTCAACAATAACCTGTCAACGGTTTATGATGCGAAAGTGAGTTTTAAAAGAGAGGATCTTCAGCGTGTAAGATCATACAAGATTAGAGGAGCTTACAATAAAATGGCTGTGATGTCTCCGGAAAATCTGGCTAAAGGAGTGGTCTGTGCCAGCGCTGGAAACCATGCCCAGGGAGTTGCTTTTGCATGCAGCACGATGAAGGTGAAAGGAACTATCTTTATGCCTTTACCCACTCCTGGACAAAAGCTGGAACAGGTGAAAATGTTCGGGGGAAATTATATCGATGTGGTGCTTTACGGAGATACTTTTGATGAAGCAAAAGATGCCGCAGTGAAATTCTGTAAAGATAATCAGGGAATATTCATTCATCCCTTTGATGATCAGGATATTATTGATGGCCAGGCTACAGCAGCACTGGAAATCCTGGAGCAGTCGGTGGAAACTATTGATTATCTTTTTGTTCCTATAGGCGGGGGCGGCTTGGCTGCAGGAGTCTGTACGGTGTTTCAGGAATTGTCTCCACAAACGAAGATCATAGGAGTGGAGCCTTCTGCTGCGGCTAGTATGAAAAAAGCACTGGAAAAAGGAAAACCGGTGCTTCTTGAAAAAATAAGCCGTTTTGTGGATGGAGCTGCCGTTCAGAAAGTTGGTGACCTTAATTTTGAGCTTTGCAGAAAAGGTCTGCATGATATGGCTGTTGTTGATGACGGAATGGTATGTGAAACCATTCTTTCACTCTACAATAAAGATGCGGTGGTGGTAGAACCAGCCGGAGCCCTTTCGGTAGCAGCGCTGGAGAAATATAAAGAAGAGATCAAAGGGAAAAACATAGTATGCATCATTAGTGGAAGCAATAATGACATCACCCGGATGGAAGAGATCAAAGAAAAGGCACTTCTCCATGCAGGCTTAAAACATTATTTTCTCGTCAGATTCGCACAGCGCCCCGGAGCCTTGAAAAATTTTGTGATGAATGTGCTTGGACCGAATGACGATATTACTTTTTTTGAATACACTCAGAAAAATTCAAAGGAAAAAGGAATTGCTGTTTTGGGAATTGGACTGAGGCATAGTGAAGATTTTACTCCACTGCTTAACAACATGAAGAAATATGATTTTTTCGTTAATTATCTGAATAATGATCCTTCTTTAATGAATCTGCTTATTTAAAGGAATGAATTAAAACTCTCGCAAATTTTTCAGATGAGGCAGATCTTTAATCGTCCAAAACTGACTTCGGAAAATGGAGCGTTAAGAAAATCAATCCTGTGAACGTTAAGAAAATTCTACTGTCCGAAGCGCGGGACAAAATCAGATTCTCAACATAGAACGCTACCGTGCAAGTTTTAGAATTTTTAGAGAACAGGATTTATTTTTAGCGGAAGTTTCCCAGTCTTGAACTTTTGGTTCTTTTGTTTCAAGACAAAAGAATAATATAGCATATTTGGCAAAATGTATTGCGAAGCAGTGATAAAGTAATCTGAAGAATAAAGAATAAAGAATAAAGAATAAAGAATAAAGAATAAAGAGATTGCTTTGTCGTTATGCTCCTCGCAATGACAAAGAAGACTAAGTTTAACACGATTGCTTTGTTGTAAAGTTTGAAGGAAATTGAATTTACAACCTAAATACCTGACTTCGGAAAATGGAGCGTTAAGAAAATCAATTCTGTGAACGTTAAGAAAATTCTACTGTCTGAAGCACGGGACAAAATCAGATTCTTAACATAGAATGCTGCCGCGCAAGTTTTAGAATTTTTAGAGAACAGGATTTATTTTTAGCGGAAGTTTCCCAGTCTTGAACTTTTGGTTCTTTTGTTTCAAGACAAAAGAATAATAGAGAATATTTGGCAAAATGTATTGCGAAGCAGTGACCAAGTGATCTGAAGAATAAAGAGTAAAGAGATTGCTTTGTCGCTACGCTCCTCGCAATGACAAAAAGTAGAATCGGCGGCCCGAAGGGCCGCCGATTCTTTTGATTTTATCTTTCAAGCGTAAAATCCGGAATAACCTTCGGACGTTCCGCTTCATTGGCCACTTTCCAGGAAGTCCTGTACATCCATTCTGTCATTTTATACAGCTTTTTGTAGTTGATATTCTCAGATTCATCCTGAGGCGTATGGTACTGATCGTGCAGTACACTGGTAAAAAATATAGCGGGAATACCCATTTTTGCGTACGGCAAATGATCGCTTCTGAAATAGAAATATTCTGCATGATTCGGAGAATCCCAGTCTTTCAGGTACTTGAATTTTGTACTTTCATTATTGGCATCCTCAGCCATTTTTACCAGTTCTTCAGAATTTTTGTGGGGTGAATTTCCTCCAAGGAGAGCAGCTTCATTATTATCATTTCTTCCGATCATATCACCGTTAAGAACAGCTACAATCTTTTCTTTAGGAACTACAGGATGAGAAGCATGCCATCTGGAACCCAGCAATCCTCTTTCCTCAGCTCCATGAAAAACAAAGAGAATACTTCTTTTCCCGGGTTGCTTTTTGTAGGCTCTCGCCATGGCAAGCATAGCGACACAGGTACTGGCGTTATCATCAGCACCGTTGTAGATGGTATCGTTTTTTACAGGATGTCTGATTCCGTCATGATCCTGATGTCCGCTTAGTAAAACATATTCGTCTTTAAGGGTAGGATCTGTACCTTCAATCTTTCCAATGATATTTACTGAAGGATATTTATAGGTTTCTGTGATCAGGTTAAGTGAAACTTTAGGATTGTTTTTTACCCAGCTTGTATTTTCTCTTTTGATCCATAGAACAGGAATATTATTCGTTATTTTTTCCCTTAACCCCTCAACGCCATAGGTTCCTCTTGTCATTTGGGGAAGTATTTCCACCCAGCTTTTTTCAGAAATATCATCTGTGATAAAAATAATGGCTTTTGCTCCCAATTCAACGGCTTTGTTATAATACTTTGTTCTTACAAACCCAGGATATCTTCTTACAAAAAGAGTCATTTCTTTCTCTATATTTTTATCGGAAGCATTAACGGCAAGAACTTTTCCTTTGATATTCAATTTAGAAAGTCCTTCAGGTTCAGTATTTCCTGCGTAAACAATCTCTGCATCAATAGAAGCATTGACAGGTTCTGCAACCAGAAAATCTTTCCAGAGCTTAAGATTAGTATCGCCAACTTTTAAACTGCTCTGAGGAATTACCTGATGTCTGTACATATCAAAAAACTGAAAGAAAGTACCGTTATCACCCGCAGGTTTCATTCCTGCTTCCTTAGCTTTATCAGCCAGCCACATGGAGACTTTTAATTCATCCAGAGTTCCTGCTTCACGGCCCAAGAACTGGTCGGCAGCCAATTCATACATATCCTTTTTCAAGTCAGATTCTTTGATGGCAGATACCAGAGGTTTTTTATAGCTTTGAGCAGTCCCGAAGCTAAATAAAAGAAACCCCAGAATAGAGAATATATAACTTTTATTCATTTAAAAATTTTAATTGAAGTTAGCCAATTTATCTGAGAACTGTTTTGAAAATTCCTTTCTGTCTTCTTCCAATTTATCCTGCTCGGAAGGCAGAATATAATTAAAAAGAACCTTGTCTTCATTATCCAGGAAAATAATCTCCTTTTCATTGCCGTCGATCATCTGTGAGAAAATGGCCCACATTGAAGTGTCTTTTAATCTTAATAATTCAAAAAACTGTTCCGCTTTTATTTCTATTCTCTGCATATTTCGTTTTTTATGTATAATGTATAATGTATAATGTATAATGTATAATGTATTTTGAGTAAGTATTGAAGCTTTTAAAGAGCTTTAATTTTAAAATTCCAATAATTTCAGTTTAAACTGAATAGCAAAATTTTGCTTGAAATTGGGAGTAGTGTAGTACCCAACCCTGTAGAATAATCCCAGATTGAAGTAGCTTGACAAGAAATTATTCCACTCAAGGCCGACTTCCTGATACAGGTGATCCAGTTTTTTGAATCTGAACTCGTGATATTCCGGATGCTTCATATCTCCGATGGTTCCTCTCAACACAAAGTCAAAGCTGGAAATATTCTGCCCGAAACTCTTAAAATAGAAAGGAAGCTTATGGGTGAAATAATAGGCAACGAATTTATCATTGTAATACTTTCCGCCTTCCAGCGTCGCAAAACCAAGGTAGGAGGTTAAGTTGAAATTGAAATCCTTCCTGGGAGAAGCCAGTCCGTTCATTGTAAAATGTTTCCAGATAGGGGCTTCTCCCAATACTATTCCGCCATAAAGTCTGAATCCGGTAGTGCCGAGCATTGTTTTAAAGTTGTGGACAAATAGAGCATCAAAACGGGTGTAATTAAAATCCCCACCCAAAACCTTATAACTCTGCTCATAATTGAAATACAATTCAGGATATTTCTGATCAATAATAGACTTTCCCTGAGGCGTCATGATATTCGTAGAATTAGGGGAATATTTTAAGGTGAACAGGGTATTGAAATTATCAAATTCCCCACCTTTTCCCCTGAACTCGTAATCAAACTTAGCCTCTTCAATATTTCTTTTGGCTGCAAAGACAAGGGTAAGTCCGTTTGTAACGTCATTGAGGTAAGATAATGAAGCTCCTCTGAAATGATAGTATTTATCATTGTTAATGTTATTTCCGTAATTCATTGTTCTCATCTTGAAATTCCAGAGTCTTCTGTAAAATTCTCCCGATGCCGTCACATCATTATAATATTCAATTCTGAAGAATGAATTTTTGTCCAGTGTTGTCTTCATATCAAGCCCGATTCCGTACTTCCATTTATCATCCTTAAAACCGTAGGCAAAATAATAGTCTGGTGAGAAATACGGATTGAAAGTTTCGTTCAGTTTTGCTTTTAAGCCCAATCTGAAGCCTTCATACAAGTTATAGTTTACAATTTCATCCACGGCAAAATCTACAATACCTGTCCGGATCTGCCCATTGATAAGCCCTGTCAGAATCTTAGCTTTATTGTCGATGTTATATTTTTTACCCAGGCTGTCGATTGTTGTGTAGGTATTGCTTTCCCTTTCTGTCAAAGGCTCAGTTCTGTACCGATCCAGCAAACGTCCATCTGCATTTTTGACCGAAAAAGTATAACCTTTAAAATCATTACGTTTCTCTTCAACAGGAGATTTGAAATCAAAATAAGTAGAAGTGAGAAAAGCATAGGTTCCGAAGCTGGTCCTATCCTTTTTTTCAGTATGCTCCTCCGTTTTCTCTTCTTCCATAGCTACTCTGCTCATTCTGAGTTTTACCTTTTCCTGTGCCAGAAACCATTTGTTGTTATAGAAAACCCAGGTACTTGTTATAATACCGTCGTTTTTATTCTTGCTGAAATTTTCAATCTTTTGGATTCCATACGTTTCCGCATCAATATAGATAGCGCCGTTGTACTTCCTTTTTTTGTCAGATTTTTTATAATTCACCTCACGGAAGCGGATCACGAAAGTTTTTCTTCCGTTTACTGCGATGGTATCCGAAAGGAAAAATCGGTAAAGTCCTCTGTTTTCCTGTTTGATCTGGTTTGGAATTTTATCCCTGTTGCTCTGCTGAACAGCGATCATTTCATAAATAGGCTGCTTAAGGCCGGAAATCCTGTTGTCCAGAATATTGATCTTTTCACCATATTGTTCAGAATATAAAAATTCCTGTGCTCTTTCCCAGAGGAAGAGTTTGCTTTTTGAAAAGATTTGTTTTGCAGATATATTACTTAATGAATCTTTTTCTCTTTGTTTCTTAAAAAGATTATTATCATTTAAAAACCTATTGAACTGGGTAATACTGTCCTGATCAATATCCAGAGACACTTTTTCGTAAGATTTAAAAGAATAGGACGCTAAACTTTTTGGTGAATTTTCTCTAAACAGCTTGTTGACCTTTTTAAGGATCTCCAAAGCTCTTGGGTCGCTTCGGTCTTCAATGATCACGGCTTCGATGTCAGTTGTTTTTGAGGTGTTCTTTAGTAAGGAAACTTCCATGTCAGCCTCTATATCAGCGGTTTCTTTCTGGTAACGTTCCGCCTGAATTTCAATGGTGCTGCAGGAAGCCCTAAATTCCAAAGCTCCCTGTATGTCTGTATAACCCAGAATTTTTCCATCACAGGATATTTTTGCATTGGATATAGGTTTTTGGTCAGTTTCGTCAATAACCCTGATCTTTGATTGGCTGTAACCAAAGAAATGTATTAAGAAAAATAGTAAGAGTAAAAACCTTTTCATGTAAAACTAGTTCAAAAGTAGTAATATTTCTTGTGTTGGGAAAGCTTTTATGATTTGTTAATACAATAATTTAATCTTAATTCTTGACTAGAAAATATAGAAAAACTCCTGAGAATATCAGGAGTTTAATGTTTTATTTTTATCGATGCTGAGTATTAAATATTCAGAGCTTTTTGATAAGCATTTTCTAAACCGTCAAGGTTTTTACCTCCGGCTGTTGCAAAGCCCGGATTTCCGCCGCCGCCGCCCTGGATCTCTTTTGCCAGGTCCTTTACAATAGCTCCGGCTTGATAATCTGCTGCCAGATCATCAGAAACTCCTACAGTAATCATTGGTTTCCCATCTGCATCAGAGAGAATGATTGTTACAGAATTCGGGGTTTCTTTTTTCAGCTGGAATACAATGTCTTTAACGGAACCTGCGTCAAGAGAAGTTTTCTTTACCAACAGCTGTTTGTTTCCTTTCTGTTCGTAAGCATTTTTCCATTCGCCGATCTCGCCTTTTGCTTTTTCCTTTTTAAGGGCTTCCACTTCAGATTTTAAAGAAGCATTTTCTTCCATTAATTTCTCAATAGATCTTACCACGTCTTTAGATTTCAGTAATTGAGAAAGCTCATGAATTTGATTTTCTAAATTTTTGAAATATTCTTCAAACTTATCTCCTGAAATTGCTTCAATTCTTCTGATCCCTGCAGCAGCCGAACCTTCTGAAACAATTTTGAAGTGACCGATTTCGATTGTATTTTTTACGTGAGTTCCACCACAAAGTTCTTTTGAACTTCCAAACTGGATCATTCTCACATTGTCACCATATTTTTCACCAAACAAAGCCATTGCGCCTTTATCTAATGCTTCCTGAATAGGAATGCTTCTGAATTCCTGCAATGCAATACTTTCTTTGATCTTATGGTTTACTTTTTCTTCTACCAAAGCCAATTCTTCCTCCGTCATTTTATTGAAATGAGAGAAATCAAAACGAAGATAGTCAGGACCTACATAAGAACCTTTCTGCTCAACATGAGTTCCTAAAACTTCTCTTAATGCTTCGTGTAAAAGGTGTGTTACAGAGTGGTTAGCCTGAGAGTTTTTTCTATCAGTTGCATTGGCTTTAGCATAGAAAACAGCTCCGGCATCTTTCGGAAGACCATTGATCAGAGAAACGATAAGTCCGTTTTCTTTTTTAGTTTCTAAAACTTCAAAGCTTTCCACAGCATTTTCCAGAACACCTTTGTCTCCAACCTGGCCACCGCCTTCAGGATAGAAGGGGGAACTGCTCAATACGACCTGGTAAAATTCACCGTCTTTATTCTCTACTTTTCTATATCTTGTGATGTAGGTTTCAGATTCTATCTGGTCATAGCCAACAAAATTTTCATCCCTTTCCTCTAATGTTACCCAATCATAAACTTTCTGTGCAGAATCAGCCTTTGAACGAAGCTTCTGCTTTTCCATTTCTGCTTTAAATCCTGTTTCATCAATCGTAAGACCTTTTTCCTCTGCAATAATCCTCGTCAAATCGTCCGGAAAACCATAGGTATCATATAATTCAAATACTTCTTCACTAGGTAATACTTTTGAACCATCGGCAATCGTCTGCTGAATTAATTTTTCAACTCTGATCAGTCCGTTTTCAATAGTTTTCAAGAACGAATCTTCCTCACTTTTGATTACTTCAGAAACCAGTTTCCCCTGTTTTTCCAATTCAGGAAAGAAAGTCCCCATCTGTTCCTGGAGTACAGCAACCAATTTATAAAGGAAAGGCTCCTTCATATCCAGGAATCGGTAAGAATAAGAAATTGCTCTTCTTAAGATCCTTCTGATCACGTAACCAGCACCTCCGTTTGAAGGGAGCTGACCATCTGCAATAGCAAAAGCAACCGCTCTGATGTGGTCTACCACAACACGGATGGCAATATCTTTTTCGTCTTCTAAAATTCCGGTGTATTTTTTACCTGAAAGTTCTTCCACTTTAGCAATAAGCGGAGTGAAAACATCTGTATCATAGTTGGAAGACTTACCTTGAAGTGCCATACAAAGACGCTCAAAACCCATTCCTGTGTCCACATGCTGTGCAGGAAGTTTTTCAAGAGACTTATCCGCCTTTCTGTTGAATTCCATGAAAACCAGGTTCCATACTTCGACTACTTGCGGGTGGTCATTATTTACCAGGTCAAGTCCTGAAACTTTAGCTTTCTCTTCAGGAGTTCTCAAGTCAACATGGATCTCTGAGCAAGGTCCGCAAGGCCCGCTTTCCCCCATTTCCCAGAAATTATCCTTTTTATTTCCGTTGATAATTCTTTCTTCAGAAATATGGGATTTCCAGAAATCGTAAGCATCCTGATCTCTTTTAAGATTTTCAGAAGCATCCCCTTCAAAAATCGTTACATATAAATTCTCTTTTGGAATTCCGAATACTTCAGTCAGTAATTCCCAGGCAAAAGCAATAGCATCTTTTTTGAAATAATCACCAAAAGACCAGTTTCCCAACATTTCAAACATGGTATGGTGGTAAGTATCTCTGCCTACATCATCCAAATCGTTATGTTTCCCGGAAACTCTCAGACATTTCTGCGTATCGGCAATTCTTGGGGCGGTAGGTGTTTTGTAGCCTAAGAAAAAATCTTTGAACTGTGTCATTCCTGAGTTGGAAAACATAAGGGTAGGATCGTCTTTCAGCACAATCGGAGCTGAAGGAACGATAAGGTGGTCTTTACTTTTAAAATAATCTAAAAATTTTTGACGTATCTCTTGTGATGTCATAGTATTGCTTTGCTTTTAAAACTATCAAATTTTGATAAGATGCAAATTTAATGTTTTTAAGCGATTTGTAAATCATTTTATGCTATGTTTTGAATGGTGCCGGATCGCAGTTAATGAAAAGCAAAAAGTAAAAAGTGAAAAAGCTTACTTAGCCTGTAGTTTAGAATTCCATTGGTGATAAATTTTGCATGGTATCATTTAACTTTTTATATTCGTTTTAATATTAGATAAAAACTTTCTGCAATTATTAGTCTGCCGGATTAACAGATGTGTGGTTTTTGATAATATTAAAGAATAAAAAATGACAAAAAACGAAGTGCTGAAAAGCTGGGTGGAGCAATATTCCGGGCCTCTTCTTAAAAGAGCAGCCTATCTGCTTTCAGATAAAGCAGAAGCAGAAGATATGGTGCAGGATGTTTTTTTAGCCGCATTTTCGTCCTATGATTCTTTTGAAGGGAAAAGCCAGCCATTGACCTGGCTTACGGCTATTTTAAACAGAAAGGCTGCTGATTTTTACCGGAAGAAATATAAATCTGAGCCGGAGATCAAACTGGATCATTTTTTTGATGAGACGGGTTCCTGGAAAAATAATGATGTTTTGAATGACTGGAATGTTTCGGAGAAAGAAACGGAACTTTTAGACAATCATGATTTTAATAAAACGCTGGAAGACTGTATTGAGGATTTGCCTTCCAGATGGAAGATTCCACTGAAAATGTATTATCTTCAAGAGAAAAAAGCACCGGAAGTGAGTCAGGAATTGCAGATATCTGCGACTAATCTGTGGAAGATCCTTCAGAGAAGCAGAATGCAGCTGAGGGAATGCCTGGATATCAACTGGTTTGCTAACTTATAACCATATCATAAAAACATGTTGAGAAAATTTATCCATATTCTGTTCCTGCCATGCAGCAAAGCTACCATGCTGATGGAAAAAAGGAATGCCCAAGCCATCTCCCGAAAAGAAGATTGGCAGCTTTCTATGCACCTGAAAATTTGTAAATGGTGCCGTTCTTATGAGGAAAAACTCAGGATTTTAGATGATATTTTAAAAAGAAAACTTTTTCAAAATGGAAAGACTGAAATTAATGATACTGATATTCAGAGTTTTAAAAATAAAGTTTTAGAAAAGCTGGACATTTAAATAAAATGATGTCAGGATTTTGAAATGGTTCCGACTATACTTTTGAAAATGATAAAGTATTAATCAAAATCTTAAAGACATGAACGGAACATTAAAACTTAACGTCGAATCGGGGACGTACCAATCAGGATATTACATTTCACTTTTCGGAGCTGCATTGATCTTGCTCTGGATCGGGATATTCAAATTTACACCTACCGAGGCTGCAGCCATCAAACCTTTGGTGGAAAACCATTTTCTTACTTTTTTCGTATATAAAATAGCAGGTGTCCAAATGGTGTCCAATACTATCGGAGTGATAGAAATTATCATTGCATTATTACTGATATTTAGTGTGAAATTTGCATCTCTAAGGAAGTATGCCGGAATCGGGATGATCATGACATTTCTGGTAACGTTGAGTTACCTTTTCACAACTCCTGGAATCTGGAAAATAGTGGATGGAATTCCTGTCACAGATTTTTTTATTCTGAAAGATGTAATGCTTTTGGGATTTGGATTAATGATATTTCAAAAAAAATGAATACAAATAAAAAGATAAAAATGAAAAATATATTAATATTACTCGGAATGATTCTGGGAATAGGAGTATTTGCAATGAGTTGTGGAGATTCAAAAAAAATGAAATCCACTAAAACTACAAGAGAAAATGAGACCATTATGGATAGTAAAAATGTAAAAGAAGTTTATTTTGCAGGAGGATGTTTCTGGGGAACAGAGCACTTTTTTCAACAAATACGTGGCGTTGTAGGAACTGAAGTTGGATATGCCAACGGAAACGTTAAAAATCCGACGTATGAGCAGGTTGTAAGTCATACGACAGGTTTTGCAGAAACCGTAAAGGTAAAATATGATCCGGAACAGGTTGATCTTAAACTGCTGATTGATCTGTATTTTAAAACGATTGATCCGACAAGTTTAAATAAACAAGGGAACGATAGAGGGGATCAATATAGAACGGGAATTTATTCAACAGATAAAGCTACGGAAACTATTGTAAAAGAAGAGGTCCAAAAATTATCTAAGAACTACAGCAGCCCTGTTTTGGTAGAAACCATTCCTTTGAAAAATTTCTATAAAGCGGAAGATTATCATCAGGATTATCTGGATAAAAACCCAGGAGGTTACTGCCATATCGAGCCGGGACTTTTTGAAATGGCTAAAAATGCAAACCCGCTTCCTAAAGCAAAATACCAGAAGCAAGATAAGGCAGCTTTGAAAAAAGAGCTTACCGCTGAACAGTATAATGTAACTCAGGAAAACGGAACAGAAAGACCTTTCCAAAATGAATATTGGGACGAGACCCGTGAGGGAATCTATGTAGATATTACAACAGGAGAACCCCTGTTTATTTCAACAGATAAATTTGAATCAGGTTGCGGATGGCCAAGCTTTTCAAAACCGATTACCAAAAAGCTGATTGATGAGAAAATGGACAGATCTGCCGGAATGACAAGAGTGGAGGTAAGAAGTAAAACCGGAGACGCTCACCTGGGACACGTTTTCACAGACGGTCCTGCAGATAAAGGAGGTCTTCGCTACTGTATCAACAGTGCTTCCCTGAAGTTTATTCCAAAAGCTGAAATGGAGAAAAAAGGCTACGGAGAATATATTTCTCTGCTGGATAAAAAATAATATGAAGTAAGACCGCCGAAAGGCGGTCTTTTTTATTCATTTAATGGGATATTTGAAATCTTTCTTTAATACTAAGCATCGACATATTCACCAGAAATAAAAATCCAAAAATAATATAATACCCCTCTTTAGGAAGATTGATTAAAAACTGCTGAATTTTATCAAATAAATTGGGTTTATAAACTTCATTTACAGAAATAACATCATGACAAAGAAAACAGTCATATTTAAATTCTTCGATATTTGGATCGATGTAATTAACAGTTGCAAAGAAATGTCCTGTTTTTTCTAAATCATATGCATAGGTCCCTTGCTGAGCGATTGTCATATCCTTTAATAAAGATGCAAAATCTCCATAGGTGTTGTTCTTATCTAAAATAAATTCAATCCCTGTATTTTTTTTATTCCTTTTTTGAAGATTTTTGACTTCTGAAACATAAAAATTTGAATTTTCTTTTGCTTTACCAGGTTCAATTTTTATTCTTTTATAATCCCAGTTTCTCAAAGGTTCAAAAGTAAAAGTAAGGTTGCTTTTATCCTTTGATAGTTTTGCGGGAAGTCCAATATCCATAACAGAAATATTGACTTCCTCAAATTTTTGATTTCCATAATACCAAAACAGCAATGGAATCATAACAGCACTGATCAGTCCCGGAAAATAATAAATCTTTTTCATGCAAATGTTTTTCTTTGGATCTGAAGATTTTCTTTAATGCTGAACATGGAGATATTCAGAAACACTAAAAAACCGAAAATGATGTAGTAAGCTTGTTTTGGTAAGTCGAGTAGATATTTAAGTTTATCCATTTCTTTATAATCATCACCCACTTTGTAAGAAATGGTAGCAGTCTCGGTTCCACAAAAGGGTGTATATTTTGTTTCAGCTATATTCGGATCTTTATAAGAGTGGATCGCAAAAAGTGATTGGTTTTTTCCATATCTACCCCATATTTATCCTGACCTGAAAGTTGCATAGCATCCATTAAGGCTATAAAATCCTGATAATTATTGTGGTCATCAATTACAAACTCAATCCCCGTCTCTTTTTCATTTCTTTCCTGAAGTTTTTTCAGCTCTGAAATATAGTATTTTTGGTTTTGAAGAGCCGTATTGGGTTTTACAACAATTTGTTTATACTTCCAGTTTCTATAGGGCTCAAATGTATTGTCGATTTCAGGATTGAATACATGTTTGGCAGGAAGTCCTAAATCTACAACTGTATATTGGGGCTGTACCCTCTGGTTTCCATAATACCAGAACAACACTGGAATTAATACAGCGCTGATCAGTCCCGGTAAATAGTAAATTTTTTTCATCCACTCGTTTTCATAAAATTAACAAAAAATTCAACATCTAAATGAACAGCCATTATTTTTAACATTTCCGTATGTAGTAAAAACAAAAAAAAGTGATCCAAAGGACCACTTTATTATTTAAATCAATTAAAATCATTCTATTTTTAAATTATTCAATTTTTAAATCATTAAATATTAGATTTTTACCAATCTCTTTTTCTCAGGATCCAGTAGGAACCGTAAATAAAAATTACCGACCAGATGATACACGCAATCATACTTTCTGTAGGATAATGCGCATCGTATTTTACACCCATGATTTTGACCATATTCAATCGCATTAAAGGATTGGGAATTAGATTTGACATGCTTTCCAATGGTAAAAGATTCGTGATGAAGAAATCATTCTCAAGCACTGCTTTTCTTTGTTCCCCTTGCATTCCGGTTAATTTCTGATAGGCTTCTATTCCTGCTAAAACCTTTTCAGCAATCCAATAGGCAAAGAAACCAAGAAAGACGAACATAGATTTTCTAAGCAATACCGAAAGAAACATCAGGAAACAGAAGAATGTAAACAGCTTCACAAAATAATTTCCAATGTAATAGATTTCCTCATAAACTTTTGAAGCATCAGTCACCTTGGAATATTGATGACCCAAAAACATAGTAATAATAAACACAATCAGTGTAGAAACAGCTGTAAAGATTGTGATAGTTAAAAGCTTTGATCCTATAAATTCCTTTCTGCTCAGCCCGTCAATTGTATTCTGCTTAAACATCCTGTTTGTAAACTCCTGGGAAATTGAAAAAACAATAATCAGTCCCAGAAAAATTTTAAGTAAAGCAACAATCCATGTGGTGAAATTCCAGATCTCAGGGAAATTGTAGATTCCCTGTTCCTTTAAATTGATCGTTCCTCCAAAGATATTCAGATCTACCAGACCAATAAAAAGAAGTGCGATCAGAATTGCAAAATACATGATCGTAAAAACCTTAAATGGTCTGTAATTCAGGTTTTTATAATATTCTAGTTTTAATAGTTTAAGCATGGGTATTCGTGTTTTTTACAAGTTCAAGGAATTGGGTTTCAAGAGACAGTTTCTTCTTTGTTAAATGAGACAGGAAAATTCCCTTTTCAGCCAGCTTCTGATTAAGAGATGATGCTGAAATAGAAGCATCTTCCCGGATCTGTGCTTTGATGATCTCACCATCTATTTTTACAATATTAAACCACTGCAGCTCTTCCAATGCGCTTAAAAGCAGCGTGTTATTGTCAGCTTTCAGTTCAAAATAACCATTGTTGGCAGTCATTTCATCCACTCTTCCACAGTAGATTGAGTTTCCTTCCTTCAATACAATGACATGGCTGCAGATCTTTTCGATCTCATCAAGAAGATGGCTTGCAATAATAATGGTAATTCCTTGCCTGGCAATCGTACTGATAATATCCCTGATCTGGATAATTCCTTCAGGATCAAGACCATTCGTAGGCTCATCCAAAATAAGAACTTCCGGATTGTTCAGGATAGCAGAAGCAATTGCCAGACGCTGCTTCATCCCTAGAGAATAGGTTTTAAATGGGTCTTTTTTTCTATCCAGAAGACCTACGGTTTTCAAAACTTCATCAATTCTTGTTTGAGAAGTTCCTTTGATCTCGGCCACAATCTTAAGATTCGTTTCAGCATCCAGATATGGATAAAAATTGGGCTGCTCAATAATAGCACCTATTTTTTTCAGCGTATCAGGGGATGTTCCCTTTTGCCCAAACCAATACCAATCGCCGCTGGTAGGATTGATGGTAGACAGCAGCATTCCAAATGTGGTGGATTTTCCACTTCCATTAGGACCCAGCAAACCGTACACATTTCCTTTTTCTACATCAAACGAGATATTGTTGACTACCGTCCTTTTGAATTTTTTGGTTAAATTCTTTACTGACAAAATTTTTTCCATGTAATTTGTTTTACATAGTAGTAGTCTATGTAATCAAGAGATTGTTACAATTTAATTTTAATATCTTCAGAGTTTAATGTAACAAGACTCACATTATCATTGTTTTATCGGTGTAACTATTTTTACAGAATGAAGACCCATTGGAAAACGTCACCAAAAAATATAACTATGAAAACCATTAAATGGATAAAAAGATTGCTCATGGCACTTTTTTTAATTCTTATTCTTTTATTAATTGCCGGATTTATTTTCGAAAAAATATCCCGTTCAAAAGCTGAAAAAATTAAACCTGACGGCCAGTTCGCAGAAGTTGAAAATCATAAAATGCATTATCTTCAAAAAGGAAACGGTGGCCCGACCGTAGTTTTTGAAACAGCCTTCGATCCTGCAGGCCACCTGCAATGGTACCACATCCAGCAGCAACTTCCTGAAACATATACTTCATTTTCTTACGACAGGTCCGGAATTTTATGGAGTGAGCGCGGTAAAAACCCTAAAACAGGCGATAAAATGGCTGAAGAGCTCCATTTATTACTTGAAAAAGCGAAAGTGACAAAGCCTTACATTCTGGTTGGACATTCTTTCGGAGGTATGCTTACCAGGTTTTTTGTTAAAAAATATCCACAGGACGTTGCCGGAGTTATTCTGGTAGAAAGCCAATGTCCCGATGATAAAAAATACCTGTCTCCGGAATTGTACAAAATGGTTACTCAGGGTCTGCCGGGTGGTTTGTTGCAGTTTGCCAACACGTTCGGGGCTGCAAGACTCATGTTTAAAAATATGTTTCCTGCAGGTACACAATACACTTACCAGAATTCTATGATGCCTGCATTGCTTTACAAAAGTGCTTATGCTACCTTGGAAGAACAGGACCATATGAAAACAATAAAGGAGGGCGCCGCAAAGATAAAGTCTTTTGGTTCCATTCCTTTATTTGTAATCACAGCAGGTGATACAACAAGATATGACAGCTTTATTAAAGACCGGAAACTGAAAAATGAAATGCTTGATGCATGGGCTAAAATGCAGAAAAATCTGCTGCATCTGTCCACAGACAGCAGGCAGATTACAGTGCCGGGAGCCGGACATTATATCAACCAGGATCAGCCGAAAATCATTGAAGATGCTGTAAATGAAATGTATCTTAAGGTCACTACCAAATAGAACCATGCTCTTTGTCCTGGTCTTATCAAACATAAGTTGAACACAGGTTTTATTTTAGAAGATTTCAATAGATTTTTAAGATTAAAATATTAAATTTGATAGAATTAATCGGTAATTTATGAAGTTAATTGATTTAGCTAAAGAGCTTAATGTTTCTGCAGAAGCCATTAAACAGTTTATTCAGGATTTTGATCTCGAGTTGGGCGTATGCATCAGTACCAACTTTGAAGTAAAAAAAGATTTCGAAAAGTTTGCCCGTGAAAACCTGGACTTTTTAAAGCTATACGAAAAAGATCTTGATAAAAATAAAACCCTGGAGCAAATCGCTGAAGTGATCAATCAACCCAAGGAAAAAGTTGAGGAAGCCATTAAAGAAGCCAATCCCAACATTTTTGACAACGGTTTTTTCCGCTCGTCCATCTCAAGTTATGGGATTGATAATAAGCTGGGTGGTAACTACCAGTTCGTTTATGACTATTTCGGGCATAAAACAAGCCTGCAGCACAGGGATTTTATTGGATACAGAGACTTGTTTTTTTATATTTCAGCTGTTTTAGAACCCTTCCTGAACCCTCAGCAGATCAAGGATTGGGGAATTCATAAACCTGCAGGAATTGTTCTGTACGGACCTCCGGGAAGTGGAAAAATATTCTGGGCAACCAAAATTGCTGAAATTATCGGGTATAAGTTCAAGGAAGTTAAAAAACATTATCTCGGAACATCTTTCATTGATGGAAACCAGACCAATTTCAATGATTTTCTGCTCACCATGATGAAAGAAGAAAAAGTATTGCTTTTCCTGGATGATTTCGACGAGATCATGATGGAAAGAAAGGCAGAAACTAATCTCGCTTCCTGTAATCTTGAAACCCAGGAATTAATTCTTCATTACATAAGTAAATTTGAAAAAGAAGAACTGCTGATGGTAGGATCTGCCAATTCCGTATCCGAGATCGATGAAGAAATTCTTGCTCCCGGGAGATTTGATGTGATGATTCCCATATTTCCACCCAATGCAACGGAACGTTCGGAAATCATTCTTTATGCAATGACCAGGGAACTTGAAGAAGATTCGCTTCTCTATAAAATTCTTAAAAAGAATAAGGCAGACAAAGTTCCGTTCTGGCATGAGATCTCATCCAAAATGAAAGCTTTCAGCAATACCATGCTGATTGATTTTACACAGAGCCTTAAAAAACGACTTAAAAATCAATATCAAAAAACCAAAAATGAAAATCTTAAGATTGATCAGAATCTGTTAAATGCTGCCCTGAGAGATGCCGCAGGAAAACTTACTGAAGAATACCTTGACCAGGTTGCCCGTTTTTTAGCCGATGCAATTATCAATAATTTCGATGATTTTAAATTCAGAATCCAGGCTCTGAAAAAAGAACTTGAAACTTACAAAGTGGTTGAAGAACCGAGAACAGCCATTGGTTTTCATCACAATGGGGAAAAAAAGGACGACGCACAGGGATAAGTTGGGTTTGGTGTTAGAGAGCTTAGAGTTTGAATGTAGGAGAGTATGAGTAAATATTAGACTAAAAAAGAAGTTACAACTACTCACATCATCTAAGATCTGATGTCTGAAATCTAGCATCTTGGTTCTTGGTTCTTGGTTCTTGATTCTCGGTTCTTGGTTCTTGACTTCTGCCTCTAGAAATTGATCTCGACATTAATACATTTTACAAAATGAACAGCATCTGGGAAATTGAAACCTTTTACAGAAAAAGAGATATCATCATTATTGGTGCCGGATTTTCCGGTCTCTGGACGGCTATATCTATTAAAGAAAAATATCCTGAAAAATCTGTTTTAATAATTGAAAGAAATACAATTCCGTTGGGAGCTTCAACCCGAAATGCCGGATTTGCCTGTTTTGGAAGCCTTACCGAAGTGATAGCTGATTCTCAGAAAATGGGCTGGGAAAAGACCTTGGAACTGGTTAAGATGAGGTTTGAAGGACTACAGAAAATCAAAAAATATTTTAATACTCATGAGATAGATTTTGAACTGAACGGAGGATATGAAATTCTGAATAATGATGAACCTTTAAAACATTTAGATGCTGTTAATGAAAAGTTGAAAATGATAACTGCTCTTGATAAAACGTATTTTCTGAATCAGGCGAAGATTAAAGAATTCGGGCTGGGAAAATCTGAATTTTTGGTTGAAAATCCCTGCGAAGGAAGCCTGCATTCCGGAAAGCTAGTACAGAAGCTCCTTGAGAAATGTGGTGAATTGAAAGTAGAATTTCTCTTCGGAACTGAAGTGAATAATATCAATGAGAAAACGGATGGAGTAGAGGTTTGTCTTTCGGAAGCACTTTCTGTGAAGGCCGAACAAATAATTTACTGTACCAATGCTTTCAGTTCAAAATTCCTTGAAAAAGAAGAAATTATTCCTGCCCGTGGGCAGATCCTCCTGACAGAGCCTATTAAAGATTTAAAGCTTAAAGGAACCTTTCATTATGATGAGGGTTTTTACTATTTCCGAAATCTCGGAAACAGAGTCTTGTTAGGTGGCGGAAGAAATCAGGATTTTAAAACAGAAGAAACAGCTTCTTTTGAAACCACAGAATTTTTACAAAATCATTTAGAAAACTTTTTAAAAGAAGTGATTCTGCCGGATCAGAAATTTAAAATCGAACTCCGATGGTCAGGAATTATGGCAATGGGTTCCGAAAAAACGCCGATTGTGAAACAGCTTTCAGAAAGACAATTCTGTGCCGTAAGGCTTTCAGGAATGGGAGTGGCACTGGCTCCGAAGATTGGAGAGATGGTGGCTGAGCTGATTTAAATAGATTGTATACAAATGAAATATTTACCTTATGAACGTATTGTTTATAGAACCAATTTGTCTGAAGAGGAAATAATGACAAAGCTTTCAGGCTTTGTTGAACCCAAAAAATTCCGTTTTGGTAAAACATCAGCAAAAGAGTATGAGGGATTTATAAATAATAACAGTTTTGAAATCAATAGAATTATAAATAACAGAAATTCTTTTCTTCCACAAATAAAAGGGATAATTCAAAAAAATAACTACGGAACTCAAATTGAAGTTACAATGAAATTACAAGTGTTTGTATTTCTTTTTTTAATAATGTGGTGTGGGTTCGTTTTATTCTTTTTAATAGGCATAGGTATAGCGCAGGAAAAAATATCTCTACTTTTTTTTGCTCCTATGGCTATGCTCTTATTTGTGTATACTTTAACAATGTTTGGTTTCAAAATTGAAAGTAAAAAATCAAAAGAATTCCTGAGGAAGAGCTTTGAAGCAGAAATAATGTTTGAATAAATACATATTAATCACTTTATCATCTCTGCAAACCTGCAAACTCGAATACCGAAACCCCAATCCGCATTCCAACTCACAAAAGAATTCCGTATTTTTGCTTAAAATAAAAATTCGTGATCAACAACGACCATATAAAAGAAGTTCAATCCAGAATTGAAGACCTACACAAATATCTTCAGATCGAAAAAAAGAAGATCGAAATAGCGAATGATGATGAAAAAACAGCTGCTCCCGAATTTTGGGATGCTCCAAAAGAAGCAGAAACCTTTCTGAAACAACTCCGTTCCAAAAAGAGATGGGTAGAGGATTATGAAGAGATCACAACCCAGTTTGAAGATCTGCAGGTACTGTTGGAATTTGCCAAAGAAGATCCGGACTCTGAAAAAGAGCTGGATGAAACATTTCCTAAGCTTGTAGAAAAGATCGAAGATCTGGAATTTAAAAATATGCTTTCCAACGAAGGAGACGAGCTTTCAGCTGTTCTTCAGATCACTGCGGGAGCAGGAGGTACAGAAAGTTGTGATTGGGCTGCCATGCTGATGAGAATGTATACAATGTGGGCTGAAAAACAGGGTTACAAAATGCGTGAACTCAACTATCAGGAAGGAGAGGTAGCCGGCGTAAAAACTGTTACCCTTGAAATTGATGGTGAATATGCTTTCGGGTACCTGAAAGGTGAAAATGGCGTACACAGACTGGTAAGGATTTCCCCTTTTGACAGCAATGCAAAACGTCATACAAGTTTCGTATCTGTATACGTTTATCCGTTGGTGGATGATACGATTGAGATTAACATCAATCCTGCGGATATTTCATTTGAAACCATGAGGTCTTCCGGGGCGGGAGGACAGAACGTCAACAAGGTAGAAACTGCCGTACGTCTTCGTCACGCACCAACAGGAATCATCATTGAAAACTCTGAGTCCCGTTCGCAGCTTCAGAATAAAGAGAAAGCCATGCAGCTTCTTCGTTCAAGATTATATGAAATGGAGCTTGAAGAACGTTTGAAGGCTAGAACCGAGATCGAAGCCAACAAAATGAAAATAGAATGGGGAAGCCAGATTAGAAACTACGTAATGCATCCTTACAAACTGGTAAAAGATGTCCGTTCCGGTCATGAAACTTCCGATGTGGATTCTGTGATGAACGGTAATCTTACACCATTCCTGAAAGCCTTCCTGATGGCCGATGGTACGGCAGTTTCAGACGATGATATGGACTTGTAAAATATCATGCCTGTATTTTAGTTAAAAACTTATAATTAATTTTTGTTTAAGACATTTTACGCTTACTTTTGTTGTTAATCGTTATATATGGAAGATTTCAATAGCTGGAGAGATTTACTGAACCCCGAGTTTTATATAAAAATGGGTGGGTTCTGGCTTATTTTATTTATTGTTTTTGCTGAAACAGGTCTTTTTGTAGGGTTTTTCCTGCCTGGAGATTCATTACTGTTTGTGTCAGGAATTTATGCCGTTGAAATCATCAAAGAGACGTTTGGTTCTACAGGAAGCGATTTCTTAGATACCACTATTTTAGCTTCAGGAGTAGCTCTTGCTGCTATCATAGGAAATGAAGTTGGGTATTATTTCGGAAGAAAAGCAGGCCCTGCTTTATATAAAAGACCGGACTCAATGCTTTTCAAGAAAAAGTATCTTTACCAAGCTCATGATTTCTTTGAAAAACATGGGGCATTGGCTATTATTATGGCAAGATTCTTACCGGTTGTGAGAACTTTTACTCCCATTGTTGCAGGAATTGTGAAGATGGATAAAAAAGAGTTCTTAAGAGATAATATTATCGGTGCAGTATTATGGTCATTTATCTTGATTTTTGCAGGACATTATCTTGACAAATTGTTTATGGAACAGTTTGGAATCAATTTAAAAGAAAAACTGGAGTACATCATTATTGTCATTGTTTTGGTAACAACACTTCCGGTGATCATTAAGTTTGTTTTTGGTAAAAAAGAAGATTTTTCTAAATACGAAAACAAAGATTCTGAATAAGAATACAATAAAATTATAATAGATAACCTGCTTTTCAGCGGGTTATTTTTTTATCCATTCCACAATGTTGGGATAGATAATGCTGTCTCTTTTTATTTTGCTGAAAAACCTCGGTACATGGCCTGTTCTTTCCATAAAGATCAGTTTGTGAGGAACATTCTGCTTTGTAAGGGCAGAATCCATAGAAAGTCCCTGATGTTGATTTACTAAGAAGTCGTTATTTCCCTGAAAAAGGAGTGTAGGAACGTTGGATATATTGGCAATCGGGCTGGCTTTCTTGAAGGCTTCAGATATATTTTTACGGTCAAATTTTGTTCCTACCACCTTCTGGAAAGTAGGAGAAGAATATTTTGAGTAAAATGAATTCAGATATTCAGGGCTGTAAAAATCTGTTGGTCCGCTCAGGGAAATGATCTTTTTGATATGTTCCGGATGGCTGTAGCCGTAGAGCAGGGCAAGATGCCCGCCGGCGCTTTCTCCCAATAAAATATAATTATCCGGCTGAAGTTCTGCCTTTTCAGCAAGAGAATTGAATTTTTCTATAGCCAGACCAATATCTTCGAGTTGTTGTTTATACGTAATTTTTTTGCCTTTAGAAACCAGTCTGTAATTCATATTGATACTTGGGATCTTATGTTCAAAAAGCATTTTCTGAATCTTGATCATGTGCTCCTTTTTTCCAAGAGTCCAGGCTCCTCCATGCACAATAAGAACGACAGGGGAATCTTCAGCATAGTTCAACGGAAGGAAAACATCCATCTTCTGTCTTTTATGCTCACCGTATTTCAGATTATAAATTTTCTGCTGACCGCCTGTCCCTACCCAAACCCTGAACTTCGTGTTACATGACTGTAGCAGGAAACTGAGACAGCCTACAACAAAAAAATGGTACCTGAGAACGAGCTTTTTCATTAATTAAATTTACAGAAAAATTACCGTAAAGAATCTTCAGAAAAGATGATTTTTAACGTTTCAATCAAAGATTCAAAGGTTATTTCAGAAAAGGAAATGTTATTTTGAAACAGAATGAACTTACTAAAAATTTTCCTTCACCATTTTTTACTGCTTTTCAGCCGTTTTTGAGGAAAGCCCTTTTTTAATCATCACAACATCCTTTTCACCTGTTTTGATGATAAAATTAATTTCTGTATCATCATCCTGAAGGAAAAAAGCATCTTCTTTCTCAGCCAGCATTCGTACTTTTGAACCGGTATTATTTTGAATAAAAAGCTGATCTTTTTTATCAATAATATGAATGGTTTCATCTTTGGAAAGTACATAATTACCCGCGTATTTTTTGACTATCACAGGATCCAGCGTTATTTCTTTTTTAGGCTTTGGAAGATCATAAGGTTGGTTTAAAAGGACGGCCAGAATAGTATTGCCGGCTTTTTCCAATTTTTTGCTCGTGATATTATTGAGCAGGATAATGCAGATATCCTCTTCAGGAAGCATGGCAAGATAGCTTGTTGCTCCTTCAATATTTCCTCCGTGATTGATCAGTTTTTTCCCATACAGATCATCAATGAACCAACCGTAGCCGTAGCCACTCAGATAAGGTGTTGTCGCTTTTTTGAATGCTTCTTTGGATACAATTTTATAATCCCTTAAACCCGTATAATATTTGTACAGGTCTTCCGCAGTACTGTAAATTTGTCCCGCAGAGCCGGTTAAATCCGGGTTCCATATTTCGGTTTTTACCTGTTTTGTTTTTGATATATAAGAATAGGGAACTGTTTTGTCAGGGCTTTTCAATGCAGGGTAATCAAATCCGGTGTGATTCATTTTCAGGGGTTCAAGAATAAATTTTGTTACAGCCTCTTCATAAGACAACCCTGTTATTTTTTCAATGATTATTCCCAGCAGGATATATCCGGAATTGGTGTAGGAAAACTGGGTACCTGGGTCAAAATCCAACGGTTCATCTTTAAAAAATGAAGTTTCCCTACTTTTTGGAATCTTTTCTCCCGTGTGGATAAGGCGGAAATACTCCTTGTTTCGCAACGCTTCATAAATTCCTGATGTGTGGTTTAGCAGATTCTCAACAGTAATTTCGTTTCCTCTGGGGTAATCCGGTATAAATTTAGAGAGCGGATCTTTCACCGAAAGTTTTCCTTCTTCGCTAAGTTTTATAATGACCAATGCAGTAAAAGATTTGGTTAAAGAAGCAATCTGGTAAATACTTTTATCCTGATTAAGAAACTTCTTTTCCGCATCCTGCCATCCGTAGGATTTTTCGAAAAACGTTTTATGCTGATAATGGATCATTGCAGTTCCGTTAAATTTGTTGATACCAGCATAAGATTGTATGACACTATCTATAGCCTGCTTTTTTCGTTCGATGTTTTCTCCGGGATTGTCAGCTTTTTTTTGAGCCTTTATTGTGGAAAGAAATGCACTTAGGAAGAAAGTGATACATCCTAAGAAAAAAACAGTATGTTTATGGCGCATGGTATAATCGTTTTAAAACGATTTAAAATTAAGCAGAGTTTTGTTTAAATGAGCAATCCGCCATTAGAAATATTTAAAATTAATATTCAGAAACAAATAAAAATAGATTTTAATAATTATTTTTGTTGAACTTAACATATATTAAAATAATATTAAAACAATATGGCGTCTGGTTTTTTTGCAATTTTAGATGATATTGCAGCGTTGATGGATGATGTAGCCGTTACAAGTAAAATAGCTACACAGAAAACAGCTGGTATCTTAGGTGATGACCTGGCTGTGAATGCAGAGAAAGCCACTGGTTTTCTTTCTTCAAGGGAAATTCCGGTTTTGTGGGCAATTACAAAAGGCTCTTTTATTAACAAGTTGATTATTCTTCCTGTTGTATTCCTTCTAAACTGGCTTTATGCCCCGGCAATTAATTATGTGCTGATTCTGGGAGGTTTGTACCTGGCCTTTGAAGGAGTTGAAAAAATCATAGAATTTCTTTTTCATCGAGATAAAAAAGGCCATGAAGTTGTGGAAGAAATTGCAGAAGATGAAAGAAGTGATGAAGAAATAGAAAAAACAAAGGTAAAATCGGCCATTACCACGGATTTTATTTTATCTATTGAGATTGTCATCATTGCTTTAGGAACGGTTTTAGAAGAAAGCCATCCTTTTATTACACAGATTTTAGTAACAAGTCTGGTTGCATTTATAGCGACAGTGGGAGTTTACGGAATTGTTGCTTTAATTGTAAGGATGGATGATGCAGGATTCAAATTAATCAAAAAAAGTAATGATAAAGGCTTCTTTGGAAAGCTTGGGCATTTATTGGTGAAAGCCTTACCTATTGTTATTAAAGCTTTAGGGATTATTGGTACGGTTGCTTTGATTATGGTTGCCGGCGGTATTTTTGCCCACAGAGTGGAATTTCTTCACCACTTTTTGCCTTCCTGGTCTTCTGATAAGTTTCTTACTATTTTAAAAGAAATTATTCTCGGACTTACAGGAGGATTAGCTGCTGTTGCGCTTTTTACAATGGGAAAGAGTGTTGTTTCTTTGGTAAAGAAGAAATAGAACTGATATATAATAAACGACTCGGAGCGGCTTCGTAGAAGCCGCTCCGAGTCGTTTTAAAATCAAAAAAATAAAAGAGACTTGCTAAAAAGTCTCTTTTAAATATTTTAATTGAATAAATCTTTTACTTTATCAAAAAAAGTTTTTTCTTTTCCGGAAGGTTCTGCAACCATTTCTCCGCTGGACATCTGCTTTTCAAAGAAATCTTTCTGCTCCTTTGTTAGCTTCTGTGGTGTCCATACATTGATATGAATAAACATATCGCCTTTACCATAGCTGTCGATGCTTGGAAGACCTTTTCCTGCCAGTCTCAGGATCTTTCCTGACTGTGTTCCCGGATCAATAGTAATTTTCACTTTACCACCTACAGTAGGTACTTCTTTCTTAGCGCCCAACGCAGCTTCCGCATACGAGATATATAATTCCTGGTGAAGGTTATCGCCTTCTCTCTTGATCGTTTTATCTACTTCCTCTTCAATGATCACCAATAAATCACCCGGAATTCCACCGAATGGAGCATCATTTCCTTTTCCTCTTACATTAAGCTGAATACCGTCTCTTGCACCCGCCGGAATATTGATTGAAATTTCCTCTTCATCTTTGATCAGTCCCTGCGCATTGGCTCCTGCAGGAATTTTATCGGCTACTTTACCGATTCCCTGACAGGTACCACAGGTAGTCTGCGTCTGCATCTGTCCGAACATCGTGTTCATCACTTTAAGCTGAACACCGGAACCGTTACAGGTAGGGCATACTTTTGAAGTAGCACCCTCTGCCATCTTCATTTTTTTGACTTTGATGGTTTTCTGTGTACCGTTTACCATTTCTTCAAGGTTCAGTTTGATTCTGATCCTTAAATTGGAACCTTTCACCTGCTGACGACCTCCGCCGCCACCGCCAAAACCACCGAAGCCTCCTCCGCCGAAAATATCTCCAAACTGGCTGAAAATATCTTCCATATTCATACCGCCTCCGAAGCCTCCGCCTCCGAAACCACCATTGCCGCTCATTCCGGAATGCCCGAACTGGTCGTATCTGGCACGTTTCTGATCGTCGCTAAGGACTTCATAAGCCTCAGCCGCTTCTTTAAATTTTTCTTCAGCTTCTTTATCACCGGGATTCTTATCCGGGTGAAATTTGATCGCCATTTTTCGGTATGATTTCTTTATCTCTTCAGCTGATGCAGATTTACTGATCTCAAGAACTTCGTAATAATCTCTTTTTGACATAATGCTTATAATTGATTATTGATGAGTGATAAACAACGTGAATTTCATCATTGATCACTCATCATTTATCATTAATATTTTTAGTTTCCTGTTACTACTTTTGCAAAACGGATCACCTTATCACTTAAAGTATATCCCGTTTCAATAACATCTACGATTTTGCCTTTTAGATCTTCCGATGGTGCAGGAATCTGTGTAATTGCCTCATGGAAGTCTACATTGAAGGTGTCTCCTGCATTTACTTCCATCGCTTTTAAGCCTTTTTCGGTAAGTCTGTTTTTAAATTTCTGATAAATGAGTTCTACACCCTGAAGGTCAGATGAATTCCCGTTTTTAGCAATTTCTTTTAAAGCTCTCTCGAAATCATCCAGAATTCCAAGCATGGAAATCATCATATCCTGATTGGCATACTGGAAGAATTCCATCTTCTCTTTTGCCGTTCTTTTTTTATAGTTTTCGAACTCTGCATACAATCTGATGTAACGGTCTTTTTCCTCTGCCAAAAGTTCCTCCGGAGTAGGTGTAGCTGTCACATTGTCTTCAGATGCCGCTTCGTTCTGAATGTTGTTTTCTTCCTGATTATTGATGCTTTCTTCGTTAATATCCTTATTTTCCATAATCCAATATTTATTTAAAGATTGTTTCACAAAGAGTCTGCCAAATATAAAATATGGACATTAAGGCAGAATATGACTGCCTTAATCGTGAATAAGAAGGATGAATTGCCAATTTTGCTTTGCAAGTGAGCGGAATTATTGTTGGTAGTATGATTTGTAATTAATCTTTCACTATTCAAAATTGTTGGATTTTTTGTGAATAGTCAATTTTGCTTCGCAAGTGAGTTTGTGAATTATTGGTTGTTGTAAAGATTCACCATTGACAATTCAGTATTCACATTTGTTGAATATTTCTGTGAATAGTCAATTTTGCTTCGCAAGTGAGTTGTGAATTATTCTTTGCTGTAACGATTCACCATTGACAATTCAGTATTCACATTTGTTGAATATTTCTGTGAATGGTCAATTTTGCTTTGCAAGTGAGTTTATGAATTATTGGTTGTTGTAATGATTCACCATTGACCATTCAGTATTCACATTTGTTGAATATTTCTGTGAATGGTCAATTTTGCTTCGCAAGCGAGTTTGTGAATTATTCGCTGTTGTAACGATTCACCATTGACAATTCACCATTCACAATTGCTGAATATTTCTGTGAATAGTCAATTTTGCTTCGCAAGTAAGTTGTGAATTATTGATTTAACGATTCACAATTCCCTATCCTGTAAACGTTTGATAGAGCAGATATAGGTTTAAAACAATAATGACAACTGAGATAATCCAGACGCAGATCTTTAGAAAAGGTTTATTTACGAATTCTCCCATTTTAGCTTTATCATTGGTAAACATTACCAGTGGCACTACGGCGAAACTCAGCTGCATTGATAAGATGACCTGACTTAAAACCAGCAGATCGGTTGTTCCTTTTTCGCCATAAAGGATGGCGACAATTAAAGCTGGAATTACAGCGATCAGTCTGGTAATCAGTCTTCTGAGCCATGGTTTTAATCTGATATTTAAAAAGCCTTCCATGACGATTTGACCCGCAAGGGTTCCGGTAAGTGTAGAATTCTGACCTGATGCCAGCAGCGCAATTGCAAATGCAATACTTGCCATAGAAGCCCCTAAAATCGGAGTAAGCATTTTGTAAGCATCATGAATATCTGCCACATGTTCATTTCCTGTTGTATGGAATGTTGCAGCAGCCAGGATCAGAATTGCCGCATTGATGAAAAATGCGAGCATCAGGGAAACTGTGCTGTCTAAAGTGGCGAATTTTATTGCTTCTTTTTTTCCTTCACGGTTACGCTCATAATCTCTCGTCTGGACGATGCTGCTGTGAAGATATAAGTTGTGTGGCATGACGGTAGCCCCCAAAATTCCGATAGCAATATAAAGCATCGCTGGATTTTGAATGATCTCTTTTTGAGGAACCAGTCCACCCAGAATTTCATTAAAAGCCGGTTGTGAAATTACAATTTCATATATAAAACAGGCTAGAATGATAAAAATAAGTCCACCAACAATACTTTCTATCCATCTGAAACCTTTAGCCTGAAGTAAAAGAATGACCAGAACATCTACTGTAGTGATCACAATTCCCCAGGTGAGTGGAATGTGAAAGAGAAGGTTAAGGGCAATAGCTGAGCCTATCACCTCGGCGAGATCACAGGCGGCAATAGCTATTTCACAGAATATCCAAAGGATAAAATTGGTTGTGGGACTAAAATGATCCCGGCATGCCTGAGCCAGATCTCTTTCAGCGACAACACCTAATTTTACAGATAAATGTTGTAAAACCATAGCGAAAATATTGGAAATAAGAATGACCGATAGAAGTGTATACCCGAACTGGGCACCACCTGCAATATCCGTAGCCCAGTTACCAGGGTCCATATATCCAACAGCAATCATCAGTCCCGGGCCTGCAAAAGCCAGATACTTTCGCCAGAACGGAGCATTTCGTGGAACTTTTATAGAGGAATATACCTCCGAGAGGGAGTGGGAAGTTTTATCTTTACGCCAGGCGTTATTTAATTTAAGATTCATAAATGTTAGAAATGACTAACAAATTTAATTAAATAAATATAAATACAAAATTCAGAACAAAAAAAATCCCGGAAAATTACTTTCCGGGATTCTGTTTTATTGATTTAAGATTTATTTTGCAAATCTTACCGCCATTTTTCTGTCTGCAGCTCTTTCAGCATCAGAAGCTTTAGCATCTACTTTAGCAAATTTGCTTCCGTAACCTTCTGCTTCTAAAACCTGAGCACCAACTCCAGCTTTAACTAAAGCAGACTTAATAAATTCAGCTCTTGCTTTAGATAGTTTTACATTGTTTGCTTCGTTACCTGTTTTATCAGTATAACCTCCGATTTTGATCTTTGCATCCGGGAATGCTTTTAAAATTGCTACTAAATTATCAAGCTGCCCCTGAGAACCTGCTTCCAATTCTGTAGAACTTCCCATTTTGAAATTCACATGGTCAAAATCATACCATTTATCTTTTAATGCGGCATCGTCTGCAGCATTTTTATAATCTCCAGATTTCAGGAAGGTGATCATCTGATCTTCCATTCCTCCTTTATAACCTTTCAGCATCACACCGTTAAGATCAATGTTTTCATCAGTTTTGGCTGCCGGAGCAGTTGTCGTAGCTGATGTATCTGTAGTGATAACAGTTGCAGCTGTATCCGTTGTAGATGCCGTAGAATCAGTTGTTGTTGTAGTGGTAGTGGTTTGTTTCTTTTCACACTGTTTCCACAAGAAATAACCTGCAGCAATTAAAAGTAAAAGCGGAAGCAACCATTTCCAGATAGATCCTCCGCCATCATTATTATTTCTGTCAGGATTGGTTCCTGCAGCTGTTGTACTTCTTGTAACTTCTATTTTAGGCTCTTCGCTGGCAGCTGGTCTAATGGTATCGTTATCGTTATCAAACTTATACCCTTTTGCCCAGTCTCCGATATTCAGAGAAGCAAGAGAAAGTCCTGCTGGCAGAAGTGAAGAAATAATTCCCTTTTGTTCTCCTAATAGGTTTGAAATACCAGATTTATCCAAATTATTATCAGCAGCATATTTTCCGATAGTACCTACCGTAGCTCCTGTCACTAAGTTTAGCAGCGAACTGGAAGAATTATTACTAATTCCTGCATAAGTAGCAATAGCATTTACTATTCCGCTGATCTTGTCTCCAAAGATAGAAGTCAACAGATTGGAAATTACAGGGCTACCAGAAGTACCTCCAATTAAATTTCCTAAAATACCACTCGACGAGGCATTGGTAATTGCATCCAAAACTCCCGGGTTATTAGAATTATTTGCTAATCCTCCTAACACTGCAGGAAGCATACCTCCAATTGCTTTTGAAATACCTGATTCACTTTCTCCAAATTGTGAAGCTGCTTGTGAAACCAAAGCGGGACCTAGCTGTCCTTTAATTAAATCAATGACATTTAAAGACATAATAAATTATTTTTTAGATTAATGTTGCATAAATTTAAACAAAAATCTGTCCAATGTTATTTTTTTTTGAATATTTATTTAATTTTCAGCTAAGTTTTTGAAAATCATCAAAAAAAATTAATATGCTTTTGCGAATAATACACGTCTTTTAGAAGGCTTTCCACTGATGAGAGAAATACCTTCTTCGGTATCATCATCTAGAGGTATACATCTGATAGTAGCTTTCGTTTCATCCTTGATCTGCTCTTCTTCTTCAGCAGTTCCATCCCAATGTGCATAGATAAAGCCTCCTTTTTCTTCCAGCACTTTCTTGAATTCTTCGTAATTATCTGCTCGTGTAATATTATCCTTTCTGAAGTTTAAAGCTTTTTCATAAAGGTCTTTCTGGATGGTCTGCAGTAATTCTTCGATATAAGTATCAATACCTTCAATGGAACGAACTTCTTTTGTAAGGTTATCTCTTCTTGCGATCTCTACAGATTTATTTTCCAGGTCTTTAGGTCCTAAAGCTATTCTTACAGGAACACCTTTTAATTCATATTCTGCAAATTTCCATCCCGGTTTGTTATGGGTATCGTCATCAAATTTTACGGAAATTCCTTTGGCTTTCAATTTAGACTGAATATCATGTGCCACTTCGCTGATCTGCGCCAACTGTTCATCTCCTTTAAAGATCGGAACAATAACCACCTGAATGGGTGCCAAAGTTGGAGGAAGTACCAATCCGAAATCATCAGAATGGGTCATGATTAGGGCACCCATAAGACGTGTGGAAGTTCCCCATGATGTTGCCCAGGCATGTTCTATCTTACCTTCTTTATTGGTAAACTTTACATCGAAAGCTTTTGCGAAATTCTGTCCAAGGAAGTGTGATGTACCTGCCTGAAGGGCTTTTCCGTCCTGCATCAGTGCTTCAATGCAATAAGTTTCATCAGCTCCGGCAAATCTTTCAGACGGAGTCTTTATTCCTTTAACAACAGGCATCGCCATGAATTTCTCAGCAAAATCCGCATAGACATCATTCATTTTTTCAGCTTCTTCTACTGCTTCATCTTTGGTAGCATGTGCTGTGTGGCCTTCCTGCCATAAAAATTCTGCCGTTCTCAGGAAGAGACGGGTTCTCATTTCCCAACGGACAACATTGGCCCACTGGTTGATTAATATAGGAAGGTCTCTGTAAGACTGGATCCAGTTTTTGTAAGTATTCCAGATAATGGCTTCAGAAGTAGGACGCACGATAAGTTCTTCTTCTAATTTTGCATCCGGATCTACAATAAGTTTGTGTGGATTGTCCGGATCTGTTTTTAGTCTATAGTGGGTAACTACTGCACATTCTTTAGCAAAACCTTCTGCATTTTTTTCCTCGGCTTCAAATAGGCTTTTGGGCACAAAAAGCGGAAAATAAGCATTAACGTGACCTGTTTCCTTGAATCTTTTATCCATTTCATCACGCATTTTTTCCCAGATTGCATAGCCGTATGGTTTAATCACCATGCATCCTCGCACTCCAGAGTTTTCAGCTAAGTCAGCTTTTACCACCAACTCATTATACCATTTGCTGTAATCTTCGCTTCTTGAGGTTAATTTTGCCATTATTTTTTAAAATTTTTTTAACTTTTGTACATTATTGTAATCTAAAAATAAAAATCTATTTTTGATAGATTTTTTTACCAGTGTTTTGGTACATTTTTGGTACAGGTTGCAAATATAATTTAAATTAAAAATCTTTACGTTATCATGAAAAGAAATATACATAAAAATTTGCTTGGTCTGCTAAAATCCAAAGGGATTCTGGCAATATCAGGCGGATTACTACTTGTGTCCTGTGGCGCTCAAATGGGCGGTTATACAGAGACCGATGGGGTATACTATGACCCTAATAAAGATACGCTGCCAGAAGGAGTGATCATCAATGATGGCGGAAACAGAGTAGGTGAAAATTACGATTATTACCAGGACTCTAATGTGATTCAAAATGCGCAGGCTAATTCCAGAGAACAAGATAACAGATACAATACTTGGAGTGATAACAACTGGAATACCAATGCTACAGATTCAGACTGGGGTGCATTTGCCGGTGCTCAGACCAACTATTATGACAATTCCTGGGGATCTCCTTGGGGATGGTATGGTGGTTATAGCCCTTATTGGGGTATGAACCGCGGTTGGGGCTGGGGTATGGGCTTATCCTGGGGCTGGGGCGGATCATTCGGTTGGGGTGGATCTTTCGGCTGGGGCTGGGGAGGCTCTATGGGCTGGGGAAATCCTTACTGGGGCGGATATTATGATCCATTCTGGGGTGGATACTACGGCTATCCATATTACGGTGGCGGTTACTGGGGTAACAGTTACAGACCAATTTATAGCAGAAGAAGCGGTGGCGGCGGTTTCAGTAATCCCGGTTTAACGAATGCTGTGTATAGAACCAATACGTCCAGAGGCGGTTTCAGAAACAGTGGAAACGGTTTCCAGAATAACAATAGCGGTTTCAGAAACGGAAGCACCAGCGGAGGTTTCAGAAATGGTTCCAATGGCAGTTACAGAAACAATGGCTCATATAACAACGGAGGATTCCGACAAGGGAATTCGAACGGAGGCTATAGAAATCAACAACAGTCAGGTGGATTCCGTAATTCAGGTTCTCAACCGAGACAAAATTATAACACTCAACCTACTTATAATAATAATGGTGGTTTCAGATCCAATGATGGTGGCGGCTTCAGATCAGGCGGAAGTTCTTCCGGCGGCTTCAGAAGCGGTGGCTCTTCCGGTGGCGGTATGAGATCCGGCGGCGGAGGCGGCGGCTTCAGAGGTGGCAGATAATTTCAAACTTAATAACTATTAAAAAAAATAATGTTAAAAAAATCTTTAGTATTAATGGGCGTTGCTGCAGCATTTTTTGCGCAGGCTCAGGATGTTTCTATATTAAGAAATACTGTAGATGTTTATTCCAGCACTCCTATGGTGGGTTCGTCAAAGTTTAATGCAATGGCAGGAGCTAACGGAGCATTAGGAGGAGATGCCAATTCACTGCTGACGAACCCCGCAGGTTTAGGGGTTGCCATTTCGGGAGAAGTTTCAGGAACGTTGTCTATTGCAGCCAATAAAAATAAAAGTACCTGGGCAGGATCTACCATCGATTATAGTAAAACAAATACCGATCTTGGAAACATAGGAGCTGTAATGTCTTTCCCTCTGATGAGTGCATCAGGATGGAAATTTATCAATATCGGGATTAATTACTCCAATCAGTCATTGGATAATTATGTAGAATCTCCTGGAAGCAGTGATGTTATCAAGGATTTTACTGATAAGAGTGCATCATTTGCGGGGCATGCTTATAACAGATATGGAAACCTATCAAAAACAAGCTTTGGGGTAGGAGCCAATTATAATCATAATGTATATATCGGTGCAGGATTGAATTTTTTCAATGCGTCTATTGATCAATATGATACTGCAGCTTTCCAATCCTTATCAAATGGCTCTTTAGAATATTTTGACAGACAGAGTACTCCTTTTCTTGAAAGGTCTTCAGGTTTTTCAGCTTCTGTAGGGGTGATCGGTAAACTTAGTCCTAATTTCAGAATCGGAGGTGCTATAGAAACGCCTACATTCTGGCGTATAGACAGAGATTACAGGTTCTATAATGATCCGGATTTCGGAGATGGAACGGATAGTGAAAGCCGTGATCTTACAACACCACTTAAAGCGACAGTAAGTGCCGCATTTGTTGCCAGCAAAAACTTCTCATTAAATGTAGATTATACGCTGGGTCTGACAAAACCTAAGTATAAAGTCGTTACAGGTACAGAAACTGAACTCAACAGTTTCTTCAAAGATAATTATAAAAACTTATCTGAAGTAAGGATAGGAGCAGAATACAGATTAAAGCAGTTTAGATTAAGAGGAGGTTATTCTTATGTATCTAATCCTTTTGATGCTTTGACGGTAAGTCAGGTAAATCCTGATGCTTCCACTTCAGACCAGTCATACAGCAATATGATGCTTAACAGCAGAAACCTTGCTTCATTCGGTTTGGGATATGATTTCAAATCTTTTTACATAGATGCATCATACCAGTATGTGACCTCTAAATACAGTAATCCTTTGTTACGAGGTATTGAAACAGGAAACCCAAGTACTGATACTGCCTATTATTCAGATAACAGTATTCTGTCGTCAGATTATTTTGTAGTCTCAGAAGTGAAAAATAACAGAAATAACTTCTTTATTACATTCGGCTGGAAGTTCTAATTCCAGATTGTGTAATGAGTGATTAAATTGAGGCTCCGGATCGTAAGATCCGGAGCTTCTTATTTTTCGTTGAATTAAATGGTGAACTTGTTACTTAAGAATATCTGTTCTATACTTCATCCTTAGACTCTTAATGAGAATGTCCTGTAGGATGATGATGGAAGAGATGCATAATCAATGCTAAAGAAACACCAAGGATGACAAGACCAATTTTTATCCAGTCGATATTGTGGTTTTTATTACTTTCAAAAATGATCACGGATGAAATGTGGAGAAAAATCCCTCCTACAATAGCCAGAAAATAGGGTTGCAGATCAGGATTAAAATAATTTCCCAATAGCATTCCCATCGGTGAAGCCAGCGCAAATAAGGCCACAATCAATAAAGACGGATAAGGCGAAGTCTTAGACTCATTCTTTCTGTTAAATAAAAATGCACCGAGTATAAATGAAATCGGAAGATTATGAAATACAATGCCCAGAAGATAAGGTGACAGTTGCTGCTCTTCGTTGGCTAAGGGAATACCTTCAATAAAAGCATGAATAAACAAACCTACCATTAATGCAACAGGAAGAATATTATGCTCGCTATGATGATGGAAATGTCCGTGCTCAAAACCCTTTGTTAAAGCTTCAAGAATCATCTGAAGCAGAACTCCTGCGATAACGAAAATTCCAAGGCTACTTCCTGCTTCTGAAGTATAAACCTGCGGAAAAACCTCGTTCAAACAGATGGTGATCAGAAATCCTGCACTCAGAACCAAAAGATTTTTAGCCAGCTTTTCTTTTTTTCCGAAATGCTTGCCGAGGAAAACTCCTGTAATAACGCTTAATATCAGTAAAACAACTGTTATCATGCTTTTTTCTTAAATAAATTGATGCAGCGTGGTGAAACTTCCCTGTTAAATTCATTCAGCTGATAATCACCCCAGATCTTTACCCTTTCAAAACCGCATTCTGATGCATAAGAATTGATGGCCTTCAAAGTGTGAAGCTTCACTTTTTCAAAGAAATGAAAAGGTTTTCCGTCCGCTTCAAAACGGATGTCCTTTACGATATGTCTTCCCTCAATCTTTTTCAGGATTTTAAAATCAATAGTACCACGGGTTATTGTGGATTCAGGAGTTATATTTCTTCTTACATATTCTTCATTCAGATAATCCAGAACAAAATAACCTCCCGGTTTTAAAACATTGTAAACCGACTGGAAAACTTTTTTATCATCATTTTCATTATCAAAATATCCGAAACTTGTAAATAAATTGAATACGGCATCCATAGGATCAGCATCAATGGGGTTTCGCATGTCATGAACACCGAAGAGCAAGGTTTGAGTTTCAAACTGTTTGTCGAATTCTATACTCTGTCTGGAAAGATCCAGTCCCAGTACATCATAGCCCAGTTTATTCAGAAAAACAGAATGTCTTCCTTTTCCACAGGCCAGATCAATGATCTTGGATGAAGGCGGTAACTGAAGGTCTTCAGTAAGCTTCGTAATGAAATTTTCGGCTTCCGTATAGTCTCTGTTACTATAAAGAAGATGATAATAAGGTGTATCAAACCAAGATTCAAACCATTCCATAATGCAAAAATAACTAAATTTGTGCGGTTAAAAGCAAAGTATTTAAATATTGAAAGATCGAAAAATTCAATTTACAACAAAATTGAAATTGTAATCTTCTCATTATTAAAGCATTAAATCTTTTAATTAATATTTATGGACACAGAAAATCTAAAAATTCAGATAAAGACATTCTTCGGACTGGAGCAGATCCTTGCTGAAGAGATCAAAAAATTGGGCGGAAAAAACGTTGAAATTAAAAACCGGGCAGTCAATTGTGAAGGCGACCTTGGTTTCCTTTATAAAATTAATTACTCTGCAAGAACAGCATTAAAAATTTTAATTCCTGTTTTTGAATTTAAGGCATTCAATCAGCACCAGTTTTATAATAAACTTTCGGGCATTGCATGGGAGGAATATATGGATGTAGATCAGTCTTTTGCTATTGATTCCACCGTAAATTCTGAAACGTTCAAACACTCACAGTTTGTGACTCTTAAAATGAAGGATGCTATTGTGGATTATTTTCAGGATAAATTTAAAAGACGGCCTAATGTAGAGACAAGAAGTCCTGATATCAAATTCCATCTTCATATAGACAGGGAATTGGTTACTATTTCTCTTGATTCGTCTGGAGATCCACTGTTTAAAAGAGGATATAGAAAAGAGCAGGGTGAAGCCCCAATTAATGAAGTGCTTGCAAGCGGAATGCTTCAGCTGGCAGGCTGGGACGGAAAAGGAAATTTCCTGGATCCTATGTGTGGTTCGGGGACTCTTCTTGTGGAAGCTGCCATGATCGCAATGGATCTTCCTGCACAGATATTCAGAAGAGGATTTGCATTTCAGAACTGGAAGAATTATGATGCTGATCTTTTTGCAAAAATCAAGGAAGTTAGAGTTAACAGGGTGAGAGAGTTTACCGGGAAAATTGTTGGCTATGATATTGATAACAGAATGCTGCATGCTGCCAGAACCAATATTGAAGCGGCAGAAATGGATGATGTGATCCAGGTGAAAACCCAGGATTTCTTTGAGTCCAAAAAAGAACTTTTCCCATTATTAATGGTTTTCAATCCACCTTATGATGAGAGAATATCCATCAATGACGATGATTTTTATAAAAAAATAGGAGATACATTTAAGACCAATTATCCTAACACACTGGCCTGGCTGATTTCTTCTGATCTGGAAGCCGTGAAGAAAATCGGGCTTCGCCCTTCAAGAAAGATCAAACTTTTCAACGGAAAACTGGAAACCAGATTCCTGCAGTATGAAATGTATGAAGGCACGAAAAAGCTTCATAAAATTGAAAAAGAATAATCAATAGCAAATAGAAACCTTCCCGCTACGGAAGGTTTTTTGTTATTTAATAATTCGTGATGCTTTTACTTTATCATTTTCTTAAAACGTCACCTTCATCAAATCAATAAAGTTGATTTCCTCTTTGCTGTCTCAAACCTGAAGTAATGTTAATGATCTTTGCGCTAATTTTTTTGCTCGCAGATTTAGCAGATTGCGCAGATCTCTTGCCATCTCAAGTCCAAGTAATACTCATGATGTTTGTATAAATCTATGCCTGCGGATCATCGTTAAGTTAATCAGCTTAAAGCAGAAGGCACCAGCCCAAATTGTTTTTTAAAGGCATATGAGAAGTGTGAGAGATCTTCAAAACCAACCTCCAGAAATACATCCGAAGGTCTTTTTTGTTTTTCCTTTAAATAATAATAAGCCAGCTCAAGGCGTTTTCGGGTAAGCCATCGCTGCGGCGTAGTCTGAAAAACCTTTCTGAAATCCCTGTTGAATGTTGAAAGGCTTCTTCCCGTCAGGTATCCAAACTTTTCCAGAGACATATTGAACATATAGTTCTTTTCCATAAATCCAACCAGATCAATTTTTCCGGGTTCTTCAAAGTCGGTCAGGACATTGTCTATATCCTTATCAATTTCCCTGAGAATACTTATAGCTTCAATGATTTTTAAGGAAGCGATATTTTCCGGGAAAGGCCCTTTCATTTCAAAATATGGGATCAGGGAGGCCAGGCAGCTTTTCAGTAAAGGATGGCCTTGAAAGCTATGGATTTTAGACTCCCGGCTAAAGATTTTGTGCTTCACTTCAACGGAAGCATAAAACTGTTTCAGCCGTTCTGTGGTAAGGTGCATTACTACAGCCTTATGGGGAAACCCGTCTTTGGGATAATTGATGATTGTGGCCAGATGATTTCTCGGAATCAGGAAAATATCTCCGGCCTTGAATACATATGTTTTATCAGCCTGGATAATCTTTGTTTCCCCTGATATAAACCAAACCAGCATATGGAATTCAAAAACTGTTTCAGTTTTGAAAAGCCTGTCGTCATAGGTAGAGAGCTTGATGTCCGGAGTGATATACTGTATGTTGAAATCCATGATTTTAGTTTATAGATGCAAATGTATAAAATGAGATTATTCCGTATCAAATTTGAAACCAAGCATTTCTTCGCTTAACGTCCATAATCTTTCTGCATTATCTCTATCAATTGAGTAGGGCTGTACGCCGCGTATTGTTGCAGGTTCGTCAAATCTATGCTCTATATGTCCAAGATCTATTTCGGCAATATCACAGTTTTCACAATAAATTCCTCCAATATTTTGAAGAGCGGGGCTCGTTGCACACCAAACTGTGGTAGCAGCACCTTGTGGAATGGTTTTTAATTTGGCTTCAACTGCAGGTTTTATTTTTCCATTTTTATCATGAGTTCCTATCTGGATAAAAAGGTCTATCGGTTCTTCTCTTCCAAGATCAGTTCCGTAAACAGACCCGGGATGTAAGGAATAGGCTCTGATATTGAACTTTTTTCCTCTTTCATCCAGTGCTGCAGCAAATAAATTACAAGCTGTCTTCGACTGTCCGTATCCCAGAAGGGTCTGGTATTCTCTTTGTTGAAAATTAGGATCTTCAAAATTAAATTCGGACATCTGGTGGCCGTATGAGGAAACGCTGATAACCCTTGCGTTACCTGATCTTTTCAATGCGGGCCAAAGTCTGGCTGTAAGATGAAACTGGCCAAGATAATTGGTTGCCAGCTGTGACTCGATACCCCTGCTGTCTCTCCGTAGAGGTACCCACATAATTCCGGCATTATTGATCAGCAGATCAAGTTTTCTTCCGGATGTCAGGAATTTTTGGCTAAAGTTATCAATAGATGCGGGGTCCATCAGATCCATTTTTTCAAGTTCAATATTCTCAATACCTGCAAGATTCTTTCCTGCCTTTTCAATATCTCTTGCAGGAACAATTAGCTTGGCTCCCGCAGATGCAAGTGCTTTAGTAGTTTCGAGGCCGATTCCTGCATAGCCGCCTGTGATGATTACTGTTTTTCCGGTAAGGTCGATTCCTTTAATGACTTCCTGTGCTGTAGATTCTGCATTAAATCCTGACTGGACAGGATGCTGTAATGGTTGGGTATTCTGTATCATTTTTTTAGTTTTAAATTCTATAACAAAGGTATAAGATGCTGTTCGTACGGATTTTGTTTAAAATGTCAAATTATTGTGTTGAAAGTTTCAATGACATTCTTTTACCTGTCTGTTTAAAAGTTAATTTCTTTGAATAAGCTGTTAAACTGTTTGTAGGATCTTCCACGAATAAGTAATTTTGACAAATTTTCAATTTGAGACCTACCATTTCCATTGTCGTTGCTATTTTCAACCGAAAGGATGAACTTTTTGAGCTTTTGAATTCTTTAACTATGCAAACAGATAAAGAGTTTGAAGTCATTATTGTGGACGATGGTTCTCTTATTGATCTTAAGCCAATCATCCAGAATTTCGACGGGATATTAGATATTAAATACTTCAGAAAAGATAATTCCGGTCCAGGACTTAGCAGAAACTATGGTGCGAAAAGAGCTCAGAACGAATGGCTTCTTTTTGTGGACAGTGATGTGATTGTGGAAAAGGATTATATTGAAAACATTAAAAAAGATACAGACACCATTCCATGTGATGCTTTTGGAGGCGCTGATAAAGCTCATAAAGGTTTTAATCTCATGCAGAAAGCTATTTCATACTCTATGACCTCTGTTTTTACAACGGGTGGAATCAGAGGAAGCAAAAAAGCAGTTTCCAGATTTCAGCCGAGAAGTTTCAATATGGGTGTGAAAAAAGAGGTGTTTGAAAAAGTAGGTGGTTTTTCCGAAATGAGAATCGGCGAAGATCCGGATCTATCCATGACACTTTGGGAAAATGGTTATACAACTGCCTTTTTTGATGATATTGCGGTGTATCATAAGCGGAGAGTTGATTTTGGTAAATTCTCTAAACAGGTTTACCAGTTCGGATGTGCAAGGCCTATTCTTAACCAAAGGCATCCCAATTATGTAAAGATCTCATTTGCATTTCCTACCCTTTTTATGTTAGGATATATCTTAGGGTTTATAGAATATTTTATTTTAGGAAGAGGGATTATCCTGGCCTTTTACGGGCTGTATACGTTCATGGTATTGTTTCATGCAATGATTGTAACCAAAAATGTGAGCATTGCCGGCATGGCGGTGATCTCAACCTATATTCAGATGTTCTCTTACGGATATGGTTTCCTGAAATCATGGGTACTCCTGAATATTTTCAGAATGAAGCCCGAGGAAGCTTTCCCGAAACATTTCCATATAAAATAGATGATGTTTTTTCACGCAAAGATTATTTCATAGTGCTGAATCTAAGAAATGCAAAGATGAGAATCAATCTTTGATTGATTCGATTAAGCTGCCGGATAAATGCGTGTCTGATTACTTAAATAGAAAAATATTTTCTGTACTGCACTGTCATAGCAGTCTCGGAAGCTGTAGCATTAAAAAAATAAAAGCTGCCAGAAATTCTAACAGCTTTTATAACAATAAATTAGGATATGAGTAGAGTTTCATGGTTGAGAACGCCTGTTTTTAGCATGCATTCCCGCATTTTTTCATAAGTTCTGGCAATATCGTGATCTAGCCCGATTGAAAATCTAATCAGTCCGTCCGATATGCCCATTGCTTCACGCTCTTCTTCCGGGATCTCCGATGAAGTCGAACTTCCCGAGCATGAAAATAAAGTTTTGTAGAAGCCTAAGCTCACTGCCAGGTAGCCCAGATTTTCCTGCTGCATCATTTCCATCAGCTCATTGGCTTTGTCAGTGGTGCCCGCATCTATTGTCAGCAGTCCTCCAAATCCGTATTCCTCGTACATCATGCTTTTCATCAGTTCATGGTCCTTGTGTGATTTCAGTCCTGGATAGGATACTTTCAATCCATCTTTTTCAAATCTTTCAGCAAGATACATCGCGTTGTGACTGTGCTGTTTCATTCTGATATGAAGCGTTCTCAGGTTTTTAAGGATACTTGCAGAACGGAAACTGTCCATGGTAGGTCCCAACAGCATGCAAGCTCCGTTATTTACATTTTTGGTATCATTGATGAATTCCTGACTTCCGCAGTATACACCACCCACCGTATCACTGCTTCCGTTGATGAACTTTGTTAAACTATGAATTACGATGTCAGCACCTAATAATGTAGGTGAAACAGAAAGAGGAGAGAACGTATTGTCTACGATGAGTTTCAGATTGTGTTTTTTACAGATCTCTGAAAGCTTTCTAAGGTCTGCCACTTCAAGGAGCGGGTTGCTTACACTTTCGCAGTAAATCACTTTTGTATTAGGGGTTATAGCATTTTCTATAGACTCAAAATTGCTGATGTCTACGAAAGTGGTGTCAATATGAAAAGGCGGCAGGAAATTTTTAAGAAAGGCATAAGTTCCGCCATAGATGGTTCTGCTGGAAATAATATGGTCACCGCTTTTACAAACCTGCATCAACACGGAAGTAATAGCGCCCATTCCGGATGCCGTAACGTTGGCAGCCTCTGTGTTTTCCATTTTTGCCAATGCCTGGGCAAGATAGAGATTCATTGGAGATGAATGTCTGGAATACAGATAACATCCTTCGGCATTTCCCTCAAAGGTATCGAACATCGTTTTTGCAGAAAGAAAAGTATAGGTAGAGCTGTCAGAAATTGATGGATTTACCCCTCCAAATTCGCCAAAATATTGCAGATCCTGGATCTCATTAGCCGCATTAAAATTTTCCATAAGCTTAAAGTTTTATTACAGGGCTAATATGCTTTGTTTTCATAATAATTACAAGATATATTTAAATATGTAGAATATAAATCTATAATTATTGTTTTATTTAGAAAATATGTTTATTATATTTGAAAATGTTAAACTTTATCCAAAAAATTATCTATGAGTTTTGATGAAACTGATAAAAAACTGCTCTTATACCTTCAGGAAGATTGCAAGCAGACCACCAAAGAATTGTCTTATAAGCTTGGTTTATCTGTAACCGCCGTTTACGAGCGTATCAAAAAGCTTGAAAATCAAGGGGTGATCTCAAAATATGTGGCATTGTTGGATCGTCATAGGATTAACCGGGATTTTATTGTGCTTTGTCATATAAAACTGACACAGCACAAAAAGGAATTTGTTCTCCAGTTTGAAAGGGAAGTCCTGAATTTACAAGAAGTCACAGAATGTTTCCATGTGAGTGGTGATTACGACTATATTCTAAAAATAGGAGTGAAGGACATGGAGGATTACAGAAATTTTATGCTAACGAAACTAACGGCTTTACAGCACATCGCAAGTACCCACAGCTCTTTTATGATCTCTGAAGTGAAAAATACAACAGCAATTGTTCTGTAATTTAGATGAGGACTCCATTTTTAGAAGTAATAGCTTCCGGAAGATCTTCATGTTCGCCACCCATTTGTAGAAGATCAATTTCTATAGCTCTGCAAATAGAAAGCATGGGAACATCAAACATTAATCCGGCGAAAGGGTTTTCAGAATAATCACCCACCAGTTCCATAATAATATAAATCCATCCGATAATGATACAGAAAGGAATGGAAGTCCAGATTCCCCAGTCGCCCAATTTAGCAAATTCATTCACCAAACCTAGCGGAAGCAGGAGAATAAAAAGGATATTAAATACAAATGCCGTACTTGCAAACTGCCTTGGCGAAGGGAATTTTTTAATTCTTTCGGCTTGTCCCTGATAATTGTAGAACTCATTGATGCAGTTTTGCAGCTGAACCTGATTAAATTCTGAAATGATTTTTTTGTTTTTCAGTTCATTAATTTCCCTGGCCTGTTGAGACATCAGATAAGTTGCAAAATTTTTATACTCAGACTGCAGTTCAAATTCTTCTTCTGAAAGATATTTATGCAAAAAGATCGGGGTTCTTCCGTAATCGGGAAAACCTGCTTTGATCAGCCTGTGACGTTTAAGATCGATGTTTGTGAATTTGTCACCCTCGTCACTGATGTGCTCCCATTCTGCAGGAACCAAAAGCTGCTCCCGGAAGGTATACAGCCATGCAATATGACGGTGAATAATTCTTTTTCTGCGGTCTTCCAGATCAAAAGTTCCGACTTCCTCATTCTCAGTATCAAAAGCGTACACCATGGATGCGAAAGATCGGCTTGAATTGACAATCCCGCCCCATATTTTCCTTGCTTCCCATAATCTGTCGTAAGCCTGGTTGTTTTTAAAACCCACCAAAAATGCCTCTGCAGTACCAATCAAAGCCACCGGCACCCAAGGAATAATCATCCAGTGCCAATTGAAAAAATAAAACAGAGCTGTAATCAATGTACACCAAATCGAGATCCAGATCAGATGAATACCGGATAAGTTTAATACCTGTTTATAATTGACATATTTTGTGGTGATCATAATGCTGTGTAAAATTTGGTGTGGGTATAAACAAAAGAAATACCAAAATGGGTTATCCTAATGCTTATTAAATGTAATAAAAAAAACCTCTAAAAAAATTAGAGGTTTTATATATTTAATATTGCTGTTTAATATTGCAGCATTTCTTCGATCTTTTTGGTAAGCTTTTCGGCATTGGGAAGCATTTCTTTTTCCAATATCAGATTGATAGGAACAGCTGGCGTATCCAGAGATCCCATTGTTTCTACAGGAGCATCCAGATACTTGAAACAGTTTTTCGAAATGCGGTGTGCAAAAGCTTCTGCAAATGAATTATTCAATTGCTCTTCCGTCAGAACGATACATTTTCCATGAGCTTTCACCCTTTCAAAAACAAGCTCTTCATCCAGAGGAATAATCGTTCTCAAGTCAATGACTTCAACTCTTCCATTAAAGTTTTTTACGGCCTCTTTTGCCCAGTAAACTCCCATTCCATAAGTTACTACCAATAACGTTCTGCCTTTTTCGGTTTCATTTTGATCTGCTTCAATGATCACTTTACCTTTCCCGAAAGGAAGGATATAGTCCTCTGCTGGCTCAATGGTTTTGGCATCTTCAGTTCCCGGAACTTTACTCCAGTACAAACCTTTATGCTCTAGCATGATAACAGGGTTCGGATCGTAGTAAGCTGCTTTTAATAAACCTTTGAAATCAGCTGCGTTGCTTGGATAAGCAATTTTGATTCCTTTGATATTGGCTAAAATACTTTCAACACTTCCACTGTGGTAAGGTCCGCCGCCACCATATGCACCGATTGGTACACGGATAATATTGCTCACAGGAAATTTTCCCTGACTTAAATAACTTGATTTTGAAATTTCGGTGATCAATTGGTTGATTCCCGGATAAATATAATCGGCAAACTGAACTTCTACGATAGGTTTCAGTCCTACAGCACTCATTCCAGCCGTTGATCCAATGATATAAGCTTCCTGGATAGCCGTATTGAAAACTCTTTTGCTTCCGAATTTTTTTCCTAAGGTCACCGTCTCTCTGAAAACTCCTCCGATTCTCTCTCCTACATCCTGTCCGTAAAGAAGAGCTTCGGGATGTTTCCACATCAGTTCCTGTACTGCATGGATGGCTGCGTCTACCATCACGATCTTTTCACCGCCGGTGGGTTCACGGGTTCCCGTTTCCTCTGTAATTGGAGTAGGAGCGAAAACGTGCTGCATAACCGTTTCAGGTTTTGGATCTTCTGCATTTTTAGCTCTTTCAAAAGCCTCTTCAGCTTCCAGACGGGCTTTTTTAGTGATCTGCTTTAAAAGATCTTCGTCCGTTCCCGATTCTAATAGTTGCTTTCTAAGGATCTCACCCGGATCTTTAGCCCTATGTTTTGTTAAATCTTCCTCGTCTCTATAGAATTCTCTTCTTACACCCGATGTGTGATGACCGATCAGTACAGTTTTAGCACAAACGACTATAGGCTTTCTTTCGTTTCTTACAAAATCTACAGCTTTCTTCATCGCTTCAAAACTTTCTACAAAATCAGTTCCGTCTACACGCATTCTGTTAAGGCCGGTAAATCCAGCTACAAAATCGTAAGCGTCACAAGTTCTTGCTTCATCTTTTGTTACAGAGATTCCCCATTCATTATCCTGTACAAGGAATATAATAGGAAGCTGGTGCAGCGCTGCAAATTGTAAGGCTTCGCTTACTTCACCTTCCGTTACAGAATTGTCTCCCAAGCTGCAAATAACCACCGGATTGTTTTCGAAGGTCTGTAAATTAAAATCCTGAATATATTTTATCCCCTGAGCTACTCCTGTAGTTGGGATCGTCTGCATTCCTGTAGCAGAGCTCTGGTGAATAATCTTCGGTTTGTTTTCATCACGGCTTGAAGGGTGGGAATAATAAGATCTTCCGCCTGAAAAAGGATCATCAGCTTTTGCCAGCAACTGAAGCATTAATTCGTATGGCTCAAAACCAATTCCCAATAAAATACTTTCATCACGATAATAAGGAGAAACCCAGTCTTCTTTTTTTAGCTGATAAGCTGTTGCCAGTTGAATAGCTTCGTGACCTCTTGAAGTACTATGAACATATTTACAGATATTTCTGTTTTCTTCATAGATATCTGCCATTGCTTTGGCCAGCATCATATGATTATACGCTTTAAGCAAAATATCCTGAGAAACCTTTTCGTGAAGTGTATTTTCCATAGAAAGCAAATATACACAAAAAAACAAAATACTAACAAGTGTTAGTATTTAGTGTGAAATTTATGTAATATAAGATTATTCCTTGATTACTTTTTTAGAGATAACATCTTTATCTGTTCTCACTTCAATGATGTAAATACCCTTAGTGTATGTAGATAGATCTACAGATTCTTTTTCACTGTTGATCACTCCGTTCTGTAATTTCTTGCCAGAAAGGTCATAAATTATGAAAGTAGATTTTTTAGGGGCTTTCAGTATGTTTATGATATCTTTTGTAATCGTTGGAGCGATTGCGAGACCGCTTAATGCGTTGGGTTCACTGGTTCCTAAAACAGCTTGTATCTGGCCAGTAGCTATAATAGAGTAATTTTGCGGAGCATTGGCACCAGCATTGTTTTTTAAGGTTCCTTTATTAGTAATTTCAATTCGGTAAGTTCTGCCAGTAACCGGACTATCTATCACCACTTGTTCTACATTATCTACTGTATTATCTCCTTTTGTAGCCGGAGTCATTGGCGCTAATGGGTTTAGTTTCCACGGTTGATAAATTGTGCCTGTTGTCGTATCAACAATTCTTAGATCTAAATCGTTCACCAATCTTGATGATCTGTTGTTATATGCAGCAGCCCATGTTAGATTTGCAGGAAGTACGTATTCAGGATCAATCCATGAAATTGTAACTTTCAAAGGCTCCGTGCCTGATGCTACAATATTCTTTGTGTTTGGAGTACCACTGGTTAATGTTTCATTATTAAAGATAACCGTATTGTTAGCTTTTCCTACTAATAACTCAGCACCTTTTTTAGCATTGATATATCCCCATCCAAACCATGGATCTGGACCTACATTTCCTGCTTCAGAAGCTGAATGAATCATTAAAGTTTTTGCACTTGCCGCATTTAATACCTGATTTGAGAAAAGTTCTTTATTTACTTGTGTCCACAATCCGATAACTCCTGTTACTACCGGTGCGGAATAAGAAGTACCACTTCCGTAGCTATATGTTGTACTGCCAACAGTATCTTCTGCTGTAGCGGCTGAGAAAACATCAGTACCTGTAGTTGAAATATCAGGTTTGATTCCTCCATCATCTCTTGGTCCTGCACTGCTGTAGTCAGAATGAACAACATCAGAAGCAGTAGTATATTTAAAGTTATTGGTAGAAATTACATCCGTAGCTCCAACAACGATAATGTTTTTGGCTAAAGATCCAGGTCCGATACAATCAGCTCCATTGCTACAGTTTGTTGTAGGAAGTGTATCTGTTGCAGCAAACTGAACTGGGACACCATTATCATCGGTATAATATTTAAGAAAAGCAGATGTTCCTGGATAATCAGGTCCGTAACCAAAATAATTACCAGAAGATTTTACAATAATATAAGAAGGATTATTATATACAATCTGATCATAATTCTGATCATTACTGAAATACGTTCCCTGTAAATCCATAGCAGTAGAAGGAGTGTCAAAAGCACCGTTCCATACCCATGCATTGGCACCACTAACCGTTTTTATATCCCATCCAACATTGCTTCCGTAAGAGTGGTTAGATAGGTTAGGCTGAGCTACAAGTATTTTTTGAAATACAGTACTTGTTGTGGTATTGCCGGGTAATGTCGTTGTTGCAAATCTATAAGAATCCATTGTTGAGTTAATAGCTATTCCTTTTGTGTTTCCACTAAGGCCACCACCACTTACATTTATACTTTTACCACCGATAAAACTGGCTACACCTGTTGAGTGCGCACTGTAATTTTGGGTTGTAGCTTCTTTATTGGTAATTCTTCCTGGCAGATTGTTGAAAGCTGCATGAGCAGCATATACTCTGCCTCCGTCGAAAATAGTATATTTAATACCTTCACCATTATAAGCGTTAGTTAAGCCTACTACACCACCTGCTGTATTAAGATTATCAGCATTAGCATTCAAAACTTGTCTGTTATCCTCGTTTTTATAAAAATAAGGCTTACCATTTGGAGTAAATCCAGCTAAATTACTTCTTTGTTCTTCAATTTCTTTTAAAGCCTCCGGAGATTTGTTTGCTCCGTAATGCTTTGAAACATAAGAGTCAAACTTTGCAGAATTCTCTTTGTTTTGTTTTTCAAACTCTCTTTTTAATCCTTCATTGTTTTGCGCACTTATTAATGTAATTGCCAAAGTGCTGACCAAAAGTAAATGTTTCTTCATGCTAGTTAGTAAAATATTAAAATTTATAGGTTAGCAAATATATGCTAAAATCTTTAATTTCATTGTTTATAGTATGTGTTATTTTGTTATTTTTTTTGTGATTAATATGTTTTTAGTGGTTTTTTGATGTATATTTATTTCTTTTGATTCGTTCTTATTTTATGAATTTGGGAATATGTATTTTAAAAGGTGTTTCCATACCATTTGAACCGGAATTATGATGTCCATTATTAGAAAAAATGCAGTAACTTTACATTCTCTTTTTTAAAAAAGTTAGAAACTTATATGTATTTAATTTTTGACACAGAAACAACCGGTTTACCTAAAAATTTCAATGCACCGCTTTCAGATTCAGACAACTGGCCAAGAATGGTTCAGATTGCTTGGCAGGTACATGATGACAATGGTAATTTAATTGAAAACCAGGATTATATAATAAAACCTGAAGGGTATGATATTCCCTTCAATGCTGCCAGAATTCACGGGATTACTACAAAAATAGCCAATGAAGAAGGCCATGATCTGCAAAAGATTTTAGAGGAATTTTCTGAAGTACTGAACAGGGTGAGGGTCGTTTCCGGACATAATGTAGAATTTGATTATAATATTGTAGGCGCAGAGCTTTACAGAAAAAATTTAAAGGACAATCTTCAGGATAAGCCTAAAGCCGATACCATGGTTTTAGGAACAGACTATTGTAAACTAGGCGGTGGAAGAGGAGGAAGATACAAATCTCCAAAACTGGAAGAATTGTATGAAAAACTTTACGGGCACAAGTTTGACGAAGCTCACAATGCAGCAGCTGACGTAAATGCAACTGCAAGAGTATTCTTTGAAATGATGAGGATAGGAGTGATTCCTGCCGAAGTTCTGAAGATTTCCGAAGATCAGCTGAGTTATTTTAAAACACTTTATCCCGACCCGATAAAGCCGTTTAATATTGTTATCAGAAGACAGGTTGCAGATTTTAATAATAAGAAAAAGCAGTCCGATTTTGGGAATATTGACGAAATCGATATCGGAAAATATTTCAACTTCAACAGTCACAGTGTCTTTTCTACACTGATGGCTACTTCCAGTATTAATGATCTGATTACAAAAGCTTCTGATGAAAATTTTCCTGCTGTAGGAATGGTGGATATCGGAAATATGATGGGCGCTTTTAAATTTGTTTCCGCTGTAGAATCTGCCAATTCCGACCGTGCAAAGAAATATAAGGAATTCCTTGCCAAAAAGCAGGAAGCCGAAGAAAACGGAGCCGAATTTACTGATCCGGAACCGGTTGCGGATCCGCTTATTCCAGTTGTAGGCTGTGAATTTTATATTTCAGACCGGTATGAGCAGAAGCAGTTTACTAAAGATGATCCAGACAGAAGAACCCAAATGGTTCTTTTGGCGAAAGATTTTAACGGATATAAAAACCTGGCAAAACTTTCCAGCATAGGATTTTTAAAAGGGTTCTATTTTGGTGTGCCGAGGATAAGCAGAGAATTAATTGCCGAATATAAAGAAGGACTCATCGCTGTAACCTCAGGGATTTTGGGAGATATTCCGGATGCCATTCTTAACACAGGGGAGCAGAAAGGAGAGGAGCTTTTTAAGTGGTGGAAAGAAACTTTTGGAGATGATTTTTACGTACAGCTTCAAAACCATAAACTGCCTGAAGAAGAGCATTTGAACGAAGTTTTACTATACCTTGCCGATAAATACAATACAAAAATATTGGCTCAGAATGAAACTTTTTATACCCATAAAGATGATGCCAACATTCAGGATATTGTAAGCTGTATCAAAGATGGTGAGAAATTAACGACGCCAATAGGAAAAGGCTTCGGAAAGCGAAGAGGGCTTACCACGGGGGAATATTATATAAAAAGCAGCGACGAAATTAAAGAAGCTTTTCTGGCTTATCCCGATGCTTTTGAAGCCTATGAAGAGTTTCTCGCAAAATTCAGTCCGTATACCTTAAAAAGGGATGTTCTTCTTCCAAAATTTGATATTCCCGAAGAATTTATTCATGCAGATGACGAAGCTGATGGAGGGAAAAGAGGGGAGATGGCTTATCTGACTCACCTTACCTATGAAGGGGCCCGAAAAAGATATGTTGAAACCGGCATCACTGACGAAATTAAAGAACGTCTTGACTTTGAGCTTGACGTTATTGCCAATACCGGTTACCCAGGGTACTTCCTTATCGTGCAGGATTTTTGCAATGAAGCCCGGAAAATGGGCGTTTGGGTGGGACCTGGAAGAGGTTCTGCGGCTGGTTCTGCAGTGGCTTATGCTATTGGAATTACCAATGTGGATCCTATTAAATATGATCTCCTTTTTGAGAGATTCCTAAATCCGGAAAGGGTTTCTATGCCTGATATTGATATTGATTTTGATGACGAAGGAAGAGATAAAGTTATCAAATGGGTGGTTGATAAATATGGCAAAAACCAGGTTGCCCAGATTATTACTTACTCAGTTTTAGGAGGGAAATCTGCTATTAAAGATGCTGGAAGAGTTTTGGATTTACCAATTCCGGATACCATTAATATTACTAAACTGATACCTCCAAGTCCGGGGATGAATATTGCGAAAGCTTTAGCAAAATATGATAAGCTAAAACCGGAAGAACAGATGCTCGTTGATGAAATGAGATATGTTTTAAATACTCCCGATGATCAGCGTCATAATGTTTTGGCAAGTGCCAAAAAAATGGAAGGCTGTATCAGAAATACCGGAATTCATGCATGTGGGGTTATTATTACACCTGAAGATGTAAGTAATCTCGTACCTGTGACCATTGCAGCGAAAGATGCAGATATCCTGGTTTCCCAGTTCGATAACTCGGTGGCGGAAAGTGCAGGACTTCTGAAGATGGACTTTTTGGGTCTCAGAACTTTGACGATTATTAAAGATGCTTTAAAATTAGTTAAAGCAAGACATGGAGTCGATATTGATCCGGATTTAATTCCCCTTGATGATGCCAAAACATATCAGTTATTTAAAGAAGGAAGAACGATAGGGATTTTCCAGTATGAAAGTCCGGGAATGCAGAAGTATATGAGAGAGCTGAAACCTACGGTTTTTGCCGATCTTATTGCTATGAATGCCCTGTACCGTCCGGGACCTATCAAATATATCCCAAATTTCATCAACAGGAAACACGGAATTGAAGAAATTGTCTATGATTTACCGGAAACAGAAGAATATTTAAAAGAAACTTACGGTATTACTGTTTATCAGGAGCAGGTAATGCTTTTGTCTCAGAAGTTGGCCAATTTTACCAAAGGTGAAGCTGATACGCTGAGAAAAGCAATGGGTAAAAAGCAGATTGATGTTTTGAATAAAATGTATCCTAAATTTATTGAAGGCGGCCGTAAAAACAATCTTAATGAAGAAAGGCTGGAGAAAATATGGAATGACTGGAAAGCCTTTGCAGAATATGCCTTCAACAAGTCTCACTCAACATGTTATGCGCTAATTGCTTATCAGACAGCGTATCTGAAAGCCAATTATCCGGCAGAATATATGGCGAGTGTGATGAGTAATAACATTAACAATACAGAATCTATTACCATGTTTATGGAAGATTGCAAAAGTATTGGAGTGGATGTTTTAGGGCCGGATGTAAATGAATCTCACTATAAATTCTCTGTAAATGAAAAAGGACAGATCCGTTTTGGTTTGGGAGCCATAAAAGGAATTGGAGAAGGCCCAAGTGAAGGGATTACAAGAGAAAGAGCCAACGGAAGATTTAAAAATATTTACGATTTCTTTGAAAGGATCATGCCTTCTCAAATGAATAAAAGAGTTGCGGAAAGTTTAGTTCTTGCAGGAGCTTTTGATGAATTGGATTCTTATCACAGAGGCCAGTATTTTGATATTGATATGGCGGGAAAAACCAATCTCGAAAGACTCATCCGTTACGGGCAAAGCTTCCAGGAGAGTAAAAACGAAATGGAACATTCTCTTTTTGCTGATTTTGCCGATGAAGTTCAAATCGAACAGCCGAAACTGTTGCCGTGTCCTGAATGGCCGAATATGCATAAATTAAACAAAGAAAAAGAGATTATAGGATTCTATCTTTCTGCTCATCCGCTGGATGAATTTAAATACCAATTCCAGTTTATGCAGGGAAGGCTTTCTAAAAAAGCGATACTGGAAAAAGATGAAGAAGTAAAATTAGTAACGGATGAAGCTCCGGTTCTGGAACCGGATTCACGGGATGAAACGGTAGATCTTATTGAAATTGTATCCGATGATCTTTCTGTAGGGGAAGAAGAGATTATAGAAGAAGTAACCAAAAAAGCCGAGCCAAAAGGAAACTTTATGTTTTTAAATCTGGATGAGGTAGATGCATACAAGGAACAGGCTTTTGCCAATAAACAGGAAGAACTTTTTGAAGAAAAAAAGAAAGACTGGAAAACCATGCAGAAAGAAAGAGAGAACGGTGGCGGTGGAAAAGAATATACTGTGGCTGGGCTTATTACTGAATATAGAGTTCAGGATGGCTTTAGAAGCGGCGAAAAAGTAGCCTTTGTTACTTTGGAAGATTATTCCGGATCCTATTCTTTCAGGCTTGGGGATAGGGATTATATGCGTCTGAAAGAGAAACTGGAAGTTCAGAGATTTGTCATTTTTAAAATAAAATTTGCTCAGGTAAAGGACGGAAGGGTTTTCGTAAATGTAAATGATGTTATTGAACTTCAGGAAGCATTTGAAAGATTTGCCAAAAGCATCTCTCTAGTGATGGATGTGATGGATGTACGCACCGAAGATCTAGATTTTTTCAAAACTGTTCTTGACCGGAATAAAGGAAATCAGAAGCTTAAATTCTTCATTAAAAATATTGAAGATGATTCACAGATTGAAGTTCAGTCTATGAAACATTCTGTAGATCTGAATGGAGATTTGATTAAAGAAATTCAATTGCTAAATAAATATGAATTTTATCTCAATTAGTAATTGTAAAAAGTAGAGTTATTTAAGCGGCATTTTGCCGCTTTTTTGTTTTTTATGCTAAAATTTGAGAAAATTATCAACATAAATTTAGAAAAATTATTTTATGTTAAATCGAAATTTATCCATTATTTGTGATTTTTAATAATATAGTAACTTTTTGAAATTCAGTTTTTTATGTATCTATTGTTGCTTGCTTATTTAACATTAAAATCAAACGTTTATTTAATTTTAAATAATATAATTAATGTTTTATGATTTTGTATTTATTATTTTATGATAATTTTTGATTTTTGATGAAATATTTGTTTAATTTTACCCCCTAATTTTATTTTTACTACATATGAAAAAACTTTTACTAATGTGCTTAGTCTTTCTCACTATGGGAATAACGGCACAAACTACTGTAACCATAGGTACAGGAGCTACTATAGCTTCTGCCGGTACTAATGGTGATCCTATTTACCGTTCGAGTGGTGCCAGTGCATATCATTATTCGAAATCGGTACAACTGCTCACTGCTGCTGATTTAGCGACTGCATCTGTTGTTTCAGGAGCGTCAATAAATAGCATTGGATACTATAAGACAACAGCCTTTAATGTATCTGGTTCTAATGCTTGGACTTTAAATGTGTATCTTAAAAATAGTTCTGCAACTGGATTAGTTAGTGGAACAGCTTGGGATACAATGATTAGCGGTGCTACCTTGTTTTACAGTGCTACGATTAATAATACTAACAACTTCCCCGCAGCTGCAGACTGGGTGACCTTTATAAATAATACAGCAAACACTTTCAGCTATACAGGAGGTGCTATTGAAGTATACATTGACTGGGTTCCTTCAGGGACTCTTACAAGTCCTTATACCGGTGGAGCGTTCCAATGGAAATATGACACTACTACATCTGCTCAGGCTATGGGTACAAGTAATTCGGCAGCTATTGCTGGAACAAATACTTCTTATACTACTCAGACCAGAAGATATCAAACACAACTGACCTATACTGCAATAGCATGTTCTGGAGCTCCTAATCCTGGAAATGCGCTTGCAAGTGCCACAAGTGGAACGTGTTCTACTCCTTATTCAACTACATTAAGTTTACAAAACTCTACAACAGGAACAGGTGTTTCTTATCAATGGTATAACAATGCAGGGGCAATTGCAGGAGCAACAAGCTCAATATATACTACAACGATAAGTGCTGCTGATTCTTTCTATTGTGCTGTTACATGCTCAGGCTCAGGTATAACAACAAATTCAGGTCCTATTTCAGTATCAGGCCCTCCTGCTGCAATATCCCCTAATTATACTAATGATTTTGCTACATTTCCTGGAGGATGTTGGTCTCTGGCTAATGGCGGAACACCAGCTACAGGACCTGGTACAGGTACTAGTAACTACTGGGCTGCTGATGGTTTCTTGAACTCAGGAACTACAGGAGCAGCCAAAATCAATCTTTATACAACTGGCAGACAAGGATGGTTGAAATCTCCTGCTTTTAATTTATCTGCAGGTGGTTATAGAGTCAAGTTTGATTATGGTTTAACTTCCTATGCAGCTACAACATCTAGCACTATGGGTTCTGATGATGTTGTTCAGTTTGTTGTTTCTACAGATGGTGGAACTACTTGGATGGTATTACAAACATGGGACGCGTCCAACACACCTAGTAATACTTTAAATACCTATGTTTTTGATTTATCTAACTTCTTAGGAAATAATACGATATTTGCGATATATGGAAGTGATGGTACAGTAGATGATGCCCAAGATTATGAGTTCTTTGTAGATAACTTTGTAGTAGAGTCTATTCCTGCTTGTGATACCCCAACAGGTCTAACCAGCTCATTAATTACTCATAATTCTGCCACTATTTCTTGGACAGCTCTTGGTACAGCTCCTGCAAATGGATATGAGTATTATTATTCTACAACTAATAGTGCTCCCGCATCCGGAACTGCTACTACAGCTGTTTCTCAGAATCTTATTTCCCTATTGCCGCAAACTATTTACTACTATTGGGTAAGATCTATGTGTGCAGGTACACAAAGTGCTTGGGTATCTGGAACTTTCACAACATTGGCAACTCCTCCTGTAAATGACAACTGCTCTTCTGCGGTAAACTTGACAGTAAATCCAGACTATGCATGTGGTGCTATTACTTCAGGAACAACGGTTAGTGCAACAGCATCTACAGAAACTGCACCAACGTGTGCTGCATCCGGTACAAATGATGATGTATGGTATAAATTTACCGCTACAAATACTGCGCACAGAGTTACCCTTTCTAATGTATCTGGATCAACAGATATGGCAATGGCTGCGTATAGTGGCAGTTGCGGAAGCTTGGTGCATGTTCTGTGTAGTGATCCTAATACAATGAACTTAACAGGCCTAACTGTTGGTGAGGAATACAAAGTAAGAGTATGGACTTACACTTCAACAGTATCCACCACTGCTACATTTGATATTTGTGTAGGAACTCCTCCTCCTCCTTCGCCGCCGCCTGCAAATGACAACTGCTCTTCTGCGGTAAACTTGACAGTGGGTGGTGCGTTTGCTCAGAATGCAGTAACAGGAACTACTGTAGGTGCTACAAATACACCAGCATTAACGGCCAGCTGTCTTACAGCACCAACAAATGTTGCAGGAAATGTATGGTATAAAATTGTGGTTCCTGCTTCGGGTAGTGTTACTATTGAAACAGATACAGATACGGGTACAGCATTAGATGATACCGTAATGTCAGTCTTTGCAGATTGTACTAGTACTACTTCTGTTACTTGTGATGATGATACTGGTAATGGTAACTTCTCTAAAGTTGTTTTAACAGGTCAGACACCAGGTGCGACATTATATGTGAGTGTGTGGAGATATTCTAATGCAGGAGGAGGTACAGATGGTACGTTTAAGATTTCTGCTTATGACTCATCATTATTAGCAACTTCAGAAGTTTCAGCAGCGAAAAACGAACTTAAGGCCTATCCGAATCCTTTTGCAGATGTCTTGAATATTTCCGATATCTCTAAAGTAAAATCAGTATCAGTTGTTGATCTTGCAGGAAGACTAGTAAAAACAATAGACAACCCTTCTTCAGCTCTTCAATTAGGAGACTTGAAACAAGGAATGTATCTTGTAACGCTAAACATGAAAGATGGATCTAAACAAACGATCAAAGCGATTAAGAAATAATCATCTTCATTATATTTATATTGTAATAGCAGCCCACAAGGCTGCTATTTTTTATGCTTACTATTCTGGTAATATTATAGGATATGAAAATTCATTTTTAGTTTTCGCTTGTGAAATACAGCGTTAAAAATATCAATTTAACGATAGAAAAAAAGGTATTTTGGCCTGATGAATCCAAATGATATTGTATTTTTTTTATTAAATTTGTTTAAACCATAAAATAAATTTATATGAAAAAGTTTTTACTTGCGAATTTAATAATGATTAGTACGTGTTCCTTTGCACAGACCTATTGTACACCGGAGTTTTTCTATGGATGCGACGGAGGAGATATGATAGATAGTTTTACCATTGCCTCGGCTGGATTTAGCCATCTTGACACCGGATGCTCCCAGGCATCCTATGAAGATTATACTGCCCAGACCATTAATATGAATGCAGGTGTTAATTATGCTTTCAATATTACCCATGATTATGAAGATCAGAATGTACGGGTCTGGATTGATTTTGATAATAATGGAACTTTTGATGATGCTGCCCCGGAATTGGTGGCTGAAGCTTCAAGCGGGAACGAATTATTTACCAATGGTGTCATAGCAATTCCTTCCACAGTTACTCCCGGAACTTACAGGATGAGGGTGGGAGACCGGTATTCCAGCCAGCCTGAACCTTGTAATACAGGTGGTTATGGGGAGGCTCATGATTATACAGTTGTTATAGGAGCTGCTCCAAGCTGTCTGGCACCAAATTATTTAACTTCTGGTACTGTTACATCAAACTCAGCTTCTATTTCCTGGACAGCCCCAACAAGCACTGTTGGAGTCGGTTATGAATATTATTATTCTACAACCAACACAACACCGTTAAGTACTACTGCTGCTACAGGAAGTGTTGGCGCCTCTGCTTTATCAGCCCCGTTAAATACTTTAACGCCTGCCACTACTTATTACGTATGGGTAAGATCCGTATGCAGTGCTGCAGACAGAAGTGGATGGTCTGTGGGAACAACATTTACAACTGACTGTGCTGTTATAGTGCCTACAACCGCTTACACCAATGATTTCTCTACATTCCCTGGAGATTGCTGGGAACAGGCTTCCGGTGGAGATGCCACTACAGGGCCTACAGATACAGACGAATTGTGGTATCAGGGAGATTTCCTGAATGCAGGTGATGATTCCGCAGTAGTAAATTTATTTTCTGATGGTAATGCAGGGTGGCTTAAGACCGTTCCTTTTGATCTTTCGGCCGGAGGATATAAGGTGAGTTTTGATTACGGGGTGACAGAATTTTTCGGAACCAATTCTTCCGCTATGGGATCTGATGATGTAGTCCAGTTTTTAGTATCCGGTGATGGGGGAGCTACATGGACGGTTCTGCAGACATGGGATGCAGCCAATGCACCATCCAACACCTCAACTCCTTATTCCTATAATTTAACCTCTTATACGGGAGCAAATACAGTCTTTGCATTTTATGCTTCCGACGGATCTGTAAATGATTCTGAAGATTACGAATTCTTTATTGATAATTTTAAAGTAGAATCTGCAACACTCGCAACATTGGAAGCTTCCAAAGACAAAGACAATATTAAGGCCTATCCAAATCCTTTTACTGATGTGCTGAATATTTCAAATGCAGACCGCGTAAAATCTGTATCAGTTTCTGATGTTTCCGGAAGATTGTTGAAAACTATTGATCAGCCGTTTTCAGCGCTGCATTTAGGAGATCTGAAACAAGGGCTTTATTTTATTACTTTAAATATGAAAGACGGCTCCAAGCAGAGTATTAAAGCGATTAAAAAATAATTAGTATAATCCCATTGATAAAAAAAGACGGCATATGCCGTCTTTTTCTATATTATTCACTGTTCTTTATTTATTCATTCATCATTTATTGGGTACCGGTTGTATATCTCCCGTACTCATATGTTCGAATACTGTAGGGAAAAACATTACGAGTATAAAATAAATAATGATCATCAGGATAATTAAGGCAAAGAGTATTTTTACTAAATTATTCGGCTTGTTTTTCTTGGTTGGTTCCATGATCTTGTGGTATTTGGTTAATAGATTAATATTAATATCAGATACTAAGCTAATTTCTTGCCACACTGCTTGCAATACCTCGCATCATCATCAATATCCTCATTCCCGCACTGATCACAGATCTTTTCCAGATTCTGTCTCTTATTCCGCATTTCTGCTGTTACAATTCCTGTGGGAACAGCAATAATAGAATAACCTGCAAGCATAAGAATAACGGCAAAAAATTTACCCATCGGAGTAATAGGGGATACATCGCCGTATCCAACAGTTGTCACGGTAACAACTGCCCAGTAAATAGCCTGTGGAATTGTTTCAAAACCTGGCCTTCCTCCTTCCACCATAAACATCAGCGAGCCTACGATTACAGAAAAAATGATGAGAAACAATAGGAAAATATAAATTTTTCTCGAGCTGTTCTTTAAAGCACGGACAATGAGGTACCCATCATTCATAAAATCCAACAGATTGAAGATTCTGAAGATTCTCAGCATTCTCAGCATCCTGAAGATCAAAAAATATTTCGTCACAGGGAAGAAAAAGCTCAGATAAAACGGAACAAGCGCCAGGAAATCTATAATCCCGAAAAAACTGAAAATATAGCTCTTCTTATTCTTTAAAACACTGATACGCATCCAGTATTCAACCGTGAAAAAAATAGAAATAATCCATTCCAGTATTAGAAATGTATAATGGAACCTTTTGTCAAGTTGAGGTACACTTTCCATCATAATAATGGCGGTACTTATAAGAATCAGAGATAACAGGGTAATATCAAATAGCTTTCCGAGTCTGGTGTCGGCACGGTAGATGACTCTGTACAGAAATCTTTTCCAAAGCTTGTCTTCAGGAACAAGATTATGTTCTCTTTCCATTTTTAATGTTTTTTAAAATTAACAAATTATCGTTATTTTCGTAGCAAACATACAGAATAAAATGACAATAAGCGAAGTAATTTCAAAAATAGAAACCCGTATTCCCCTGCAACAGGCAGAAGCTTTTGATAATGTAGGACTGCTTTGCGGAGTTCCCGACCGTAACGTTAGCGGGATACTCGTCTGCCATGATGCGCTGGAGAATGTTGTAAATGAGGCTATACAGAAAAACTGCAATCTTATCGTATGTTTTCATCCCATTATCTTTTCGGGATTAAAATCTCTTACCGGAAAAAATTATGTTGAAAAAGCAGTCTTGAGAGCTATAGAAAATAAAATAGCCATTTATGCCATCCATACAGCCTTTGATAATGATTTCTTTGGCGTGAACCACGGCATCTGCAGCCAGTTGGGATTGAAAAATATGAAAATTCTTCAGCCTAAGAAAAATAATCTAAAGCAGCTGACAGTTTTTGTTCCGAAAGACCATTCCGAGCAGGTGAAAGAAGCTCTTTTTTCTGCAGGAGCAGGAAATATAGGTTTTTATGACGAATGCAGTTTCACCCTCAACGGGAAAGGAACATTCAGACCGGTAGAAGGCTCAAACCCTTTTTCGGGCCAACAGAATATCCGTGAAAATGCTGATGAAGATATGATTTCTGTTATTTTTGAAGATTATAAAAAGGGCCGGATCATTTCAGCAATGAAAACTGCTCATCCTTATGAAGAAGTAGCCCATCAGGTTTATAATCTGGATAATGACAACCAGCATTCAGGACTGGGAATGTACGGAGAGTTTGAAGAAGAAATGGATGAAAAAGATTTTTTAAGATTAGTGAAGCAAAAATTTGGTATTGAAGTAATTAAGCATTCTGATTTTATTCATAAGAAAATCAAAAGAGTAGGAGTTCTTGGAGGATCCGGAGCCAGCGGAATCAAATCTGCTTTAGCTCAGAAATGTGATGCCTACCTCACGGGAGATATAAAATACCACGATTATTTTATGGCAGAATCTAAAATGTTGATCTGTGACATAGGCCATTATGAATCTGAACAATTTGTAACTCAACAATTATTTGAAATTTTGTCACAAAAATTTAGTACATTTGCAATTTCAAAATCTATTGAGAAAACCAACCCAGTAAATTATTTCATTTAAGATATGGCAAAAACCAACGATATTTCAGTTGAAGAAAAATTAAGAGCTTTATACGATTTACAGATCATTGATTCAAGATTGGATGAAATCCGAAATACCAGAGGAGAATTGCCAATTGAAGTTGAAGATCTTGAAATTGAGATCGAAGGTCTTGAAAAAAGAGCTGAAAAATTTCATGCAGATATCAAAGAGCAGGAAGATCAGATCAAAACAAAGCAGGAAGTGATTAACCATGCAAAAACTTTAATTGAAAAATACAAATCTCAGCAGGATAATGTAAGAAACAATAAAGAGTTTGAAGCATTAGGAAAAGAAATGGAATTCCAGGATCTGGAAATTCAGCTTGCTGATAAAAGAATTAAAGAATTCGGAGTTAAAATTGCTCACAAAAATGAAACTTTAAGTGAACTTAACGAAAAAATCAGTGATCTGAAGAACCATTTAAAATTCAAAAAAGAAGAATTGGATGGTCTTGTTTCTGAAACTCAAAAAGAAGAAGAATATTTAATAGAGCAGTCTAAAGAGTATGCAGGTAAGATTGACGAAAGATTACTGGCTTCTTATAACAGAATCAGAAAAAGCTCTATCAACGGACTTGCTGTTGTAGGATTAGAAAGAGGAGCTCCGAAAGGTTCATTCTTCACCATTCCTCCTCAGAAGCAGATGGAGATTGCTCAGAGAAAGAAAATCATTATCGATGAACATTCAGGAAAAATTCTTGTGGATGATGAATTGGTAATGGAAGAAAATGACAGAATGAAATCTGTAATTAAATTTTAATTACAATTCCAATATTATAAGAAAAGTGCTTCAGAAATGAAGCACTTTTTTGTTTAGTATACAGATAAGTTTTAACTGAGGTTTTTAATTCTATCTTTCAATTAAACAGACTAAAACCTTTGTTTGGTAATATATAATTGATCGTTTACGAAATTTTAATCCATAAAGCCATAAAAAAAGCTGTCTCATTTCTGAAACAGCTCATGTATTTTAATCGTGATGTTCGTACATTTTATTGTACAGATCTATAAATTTCTCTTTGATTGCCTTCCTTTTAAGCTTTAAGGTAGGCGTTAGAAGCCCCGTATCAATCGCCCATACTTCGGGTGTTAGTTCAATCCTTTTGATTTTTTCCCAATTTCCTAGATGCTCATTGATGCCCTCCATTTCTTTTTCAATTCTTTCCTTTAATTCCGGACTTTTTGCAATTTCTGCTGGTGTAGATCCAATATTTATATTATTTCTCATTGCCCAGCTTTTTGCGAATTCAAAATCAGGCTGTACCAGAGCACATGGCATTTTTTCTCCGTCTCCTACCACCATGATCTGTTCAATGAACTTGGATGCTTTAGCCAGATTTTCAATGGTTTGTGGTGCGATATATTTTCCACCTGAGGTTTTAAACATTTCTTTTTTACGATCCGTAATCTGCAAAAATCCGTCACTGTCAATATGCCCGATATCTCCTGTTTTAAAATATCCGTCATCAGTAAAAGCTTCCTTGGTCATTTCATCATTTTTGAAATATCCCAGAAAAATAGACGGACCTTTTACCGTTATTTCACCATCTTCCTGAATTTTCACCTGTAAATTATCCAGTGGCCTTCCAACGGTACCGATTTTCATTTTCTCAAAACTGTTTACAGAAATTACCGGTGAGGTCTCTGTCAGCCCATACCCTTCCAGAATAGGAATGCCAGCATTCTGGAACATCAGATTTAACCTGGTGGACAATGCTGCAGAACCAGAAACCAAGGTGATGATTTCTCCTCCCAGACCTTCTCTCCATTTAGAGAAGACCAGTTTATCTGCAATGATCCCCTGTAGTCCCGAAGGTTTGGAGATTTCTTTCTTCTTACTGATTAAATTTAAAGCCCAGAAAAATATTTTTGATTTAAGTCCGCCGGCTGAAGAACCGGTGTTGTAAATTTTATCATACACCTTTTCCACTAATCTCGGCACAACACTCATATAATGAGGCTTTACTTCTTTTACATTTTCCCCCATTTTATCGATGCTTTCAGCGAAATAAACAGAAAAACCGTTGTACTGGAAAAGGTAAAAAAGCATTCTTTCAAAAATATGACAGATGGGAAGAAAGCTCAATACTCTTGTATCTTTATAATCGAGGCTTTTTTTCTTAGGAATTCTAGGAAGAGAGCCCAATACATTGGAAACGATATTATGATGGGTAAGCATAACACCTTTAGGTCTTCCCGTAGTTCCGGAAGTATAAATAATAGTTGCCAGATCTTCTGAATTGATCGCTTTGGAAAGGTCTTCCACTTCAATCTGCGTAGAATCGTCCTCACCAAGATCCATAATTTCTTTCCAGTTGGCAGCTCCGCTTATATTGTCGAAGGTAAATATCCCCTGTAAAGTAGGAATGTTATGCTTTACCTTCATCACTTTGGCTAAAAGCTCTTTATCCGATACGAAACAGTACTGTATTTCAGCATTATTAAAGATGAATTCATAATCTTCAGCAGAAATACTCGGATATACAGGTACGGAAACTACACCGATCTGAGATAATCCAAAATCCATGACCGCCCATTCCGTACGGGAATTGGTAGTGATCAGAGCAATTTTGTCTCCAGGTTTTATACCCAGTTTCAGAAGTCCTCTGGATATTTTATTCCCCTGATTGACAAACTCTAAAGTAGAGGTTTTTTTCCATTCGCCCTGATATTTGGTCACAAACATATCTGTTTTAGGAAACTTTTCTAAAGCGTAGTGTGGAATATCGAATAATCTTTTGATTGTCATGATTTTTTAAGCAATTTTTAAAGAATTTTAAATATAAGCATTTTTTTTAATTGTAATGATCTGAAATGCTCAATCGGAAATTAATTGAATGCCTGCCATAATATCCGAGTATTTTGGGCATTTTTCTTTCAAAATTTTGAAACGCCCACCCCTAACTTTTAGCTTCTCGTCTCTAACTTCTAATTCTATTTTCAGATTTCGTTAAAAAGTGTAAATTTACGGCTATCTAATTATTATTTTTTATGGACTTTAATTTATCGGAAGAACAGCTGATGATTCAGCAGGCCGCAAGAGATTTTGCACAAAACGAACTATTGCCCGAAGTTATCGAGAGAGACCGCGAGCAGAAGTTCCCTACTGAGCAGGTGAAGAAAATGGGTGAAATGGGACTTTTGGGAATGATGGTGGATCCTCAGTACGGTGGTGCTGGGATGGATAGCGTTTCTTACGTTCTGGCAATGGAAGAGATCGCAAAAATAGATGCTTCTGCAGCTGTTGTAATGTCTGTAAACAATTCATTGGTATGCGCAGGTCTTGAAAAATTTGCATCCGAAGAGCAAAAAGTGAAATACCTTACGCCTCTTGCAAGTGGAAAAGTAATCGGGGCTTTTGCATTATCTGAGCCTGAAGCAGGTTCTGATGCTACTTCTCAGAAAACAACAGCAGAAGATAAAGGAGATTATTATCTTTTAAACGGGATCAAAAACTGGATCACGAACGGTGGAACTGCTTCTTACTATATCGTAATTGCACAGACAGATCCTGAGAAAAAACATAAAGGAATTAACGCTTTCATTGTAGAAAGAGGATGGGAAGGCTTTGAGATCGGGGTGAAGGAAGACAAATTGGGAATCAGAGGAAGTGATACACACTCTTTGATCTTCAATAATGTAAAAGTACCGAAAGAAAACAGAATCGGGGAAGACGGTTTCGGATTCAATTTTGCAATGGCTGTATTGAACGGAGGAAGAATAGGGATTGCTTCTCAGGCTTTAGGTATTGCTTCTGGAGCGTATGAATTAGCTTTAAAATATGCTAAAACAAGAAAAGCTTTCAAAACAGAGATCATCAACCACCAGGCTATCGCATTTAAATTAGCAGATATGGCGACTCAGATCACTGCTGCAAGAATGTTATGCTTCAAGGCTGCTGTTGAAAAAGATGCAGGAAAAGATATCTCTGAAAGCGGTGCAATGGCCAAATTATATGCTTCTCAGGTGGCAATGGATACTACTATTGAAGCGGTACAGATCCACGGAGGTTACGGATACGTAAAAGAATATCACGTAGAAAGAATGATGAGAGATGCTAAGATCACTCAGATTTATGAAGGTACTTCCGAGATTCAGAAAATTGTGATCTCAAGAAGCATCGCAAAATAAAATTAATATAAAACACACTACTTATGAAAAAAACTTTGTGGATCAGTCTGGGAGTAGTTCTTCTCTTGTTAAGCGTATTGGTATGGTATAAGTACTTTTTCGTTTTTGGAGAGGGCGTGAAGTCTGGCTATCTCAATTACGCCATCAAAAAAGGCTATGTTTTCAAAACCTATGAAGGAAAAATAATCCAGGAAGGTTTTGGGAAAGGAAAGACCGGAACTATAACAAGCTATGAGTTTGAATTTTCTGTAGAAGACCCTGAGATTTTTAAACAGTTGGAAACCAACAGTGGTAAAGTTTTTGACCTTCATTACAAAGAATACAACGGAGCGCTTCCGTGGAGAGGAAACACAAAATTTATAGTAGACAAAGTAGTGAATATGAAATAGAGAAAGGCTCCCAATTTGGGAGCCTTTCATTTACAAACCACTTTATAATATATTGACTTTTGACCAAATTACATCCAAACGTGTAATATTCCTAATTAAAAACGATATTCAAAACTGAAAATATCCGTTGATTTTTAAATTCCAGACACTCAAATAGTTTTAGATATCCAATAGCTAAATATAAAAAGAAGACTGCCAACAGTGATCTAAATTACCTTAAAAAAATATTAAAAAATCCGTCGTTTTATATTCTGTTTTTAATCAGGACTGTTGTCATTCGCTTTTTTATTCCTCTTTTTGTAAAAATAATATATTGCCCCTGCAATCAGGAATAAAGGCCATAACGGAAGAAGGAAAAGAAAGATAGAAGTAATTACGCCCCAACCTGATGAAATAGCTGCCAGTGATTTTTCACCGAAAGTTTTAGGCTCTTTCACATCATCTGATTGGTCAATAAGCGTTACCGTGATGCTGCATATCGTATTATCTGCGTAGCTGTTTCCGGAAACCTGGATGTTTTTACTTTCTATGTCACCAATGTTGCTCAGATCATTCATTAAGCTGTCGAAATTCCGGATTGGAACTTTGATGTCCATATAATATACTTTCTGGTTATTTTCGGTGTATGAAGATGTTCTGTCTGCTGCTTCTGCGCTGATATAGGAAAGTTCTTCGCTTTTTACATAACCGCTGTTTTTCACGGTTTCTTCTTTTATGAGCTCTTTTACCGTTTCCGCATTGCCGGCTTTTAAAGAAAGCAATCCTGTTTTTACCATTCTGTTTTTAAGCTCGTAACTATCATTCTTGGGTTTATCCTTGTAGATAATCTTCGTTTCCTTGATTACTTTTGGAGCCGGAACATTCACCACAATTTTTTCACTTTTTTTCTCTGCAGAATCTTTTTTCTCAATTTTGGATTCTAACTTCGTAGAAGCAATTTTATCCGTCAGTGAATCTACAATTTTCGATGTATTTTCTATCTTCTCCTTTATTTCGCCTGTAGTTCCTTCCAGATCCCGTATTTTGATATTAGCAGAATCGAAAACCTTATCAGCGGAATTGCTGATGGAATTTACGGTTTCAGAAACAGAGGTAGCCGCACTGTCCGCAGCATGTACAGTTTCTTCAATTGTGGATTCTGCTTTTCCCCCTTTTTTGCACATAATAAAAGTGCTTGATAGCGCTGCAAGTAATATAAACTTTTTCATAAGATTAATTTTTGATGAAGTAAAATTAGAGGGGAAGTTCTTGTAATGCTTGTAAAAGAAATGTATGATTTTGGTAAATTATTATTGTATTGAAAATCAATTAATTGTAAATTTGTTATAAGAGTTTTACAAAAAAAACAGTTAAATGTTAAAAATGTTAAAAGAAAATATTCATTAGAAATATAATAATATTTACCTTTGCTTTTTAAGATTTTTATAATGAAAGACGTGTATTTTATTCTTATTTTTAATAGTGTAATCATCAGCATTTGTTGATGATGAGATTATTATTAATTAATTAAAAAGAAGTACAGTAATAATAAGTTTAAAAAAAGAAAAGTAATTTTACCTCTTAATATTAAATAAAGAAAAAACTATATGAAAAAACAATTATTTTTGATGGGGATATTTCTTATTTCCAATGTCTTTTTAGCACAAACAAGCCGGCTCTGGAAGGAAGTGTCTCAAAAAAATACTTCGGAAATCTTTGAAAATAAGACCAGCATTCTTCACCCCAAAATTTATAATCTTGATTTTGATAATTTAAAGAATGTTTTAGCGAAAGCACCCAAAAGATTTGCTGTTAAAGGAAAATCTGATGTTATTGTTTCTTTCCCAAATTCTAATGGCAACCTTGAAAGTTTCAAAGTAAGAGAGAACTCAAATTTCGATCCAGAATTAGCCGCAAAATATCCGGATATTAAATCTTACGTTGGTGTAAGTGAAGATGACCCTAGTTCTACTATTTATTTCAGTATTTCACCATTGGGATTATCTTCAATGGAGATTTATGGAAACAAATCAGCGGTTTTTATCGAGCCATATACAAAAGACCTTTCAACTTATGTTGTTTATAAAAAATCAGATAAAAAAGAGAGTTTAGATAAGTTTGAATGTACTGTACTGGATGTTGCTCAGAAAGGTCTGGATAATTCTAATCTTGTCGCAAGACCAAATGCTGATGATGGAAAATTAAGAACTTTCAGATTAGCCTTATCTTGTACAGGTGAATATACAACCTATTTCGGAGGAACAATAGCGGGTGCATTGGCAGCAATGAACAATACAATGACTCGTGTAAATGGGGTTTTTGAAAAAGATTTCTCCGCAAGAATGATCATTATTGCAAACAATAATGCTGTAATTTATACTAACGCAGCTACAGACCCTTATTCTCCTTCAGCCCAAATGAATAACTGGAATGCTCAGCTACAGAATACTTTAACTGCGACGATTGGAGAAGCAAACTACGATATCGGCCATTTATTTGGAGCAACTGGTGGTGGTGGAAATGCCGGTTGTATTGGTTGCGTTTGTACAAATGGATCAAAGGGAAGTGGATATACTTCCCCGGCAAATGCTATTCCATCTGGTGATAGTTTTGATATTGATTATGTTGCCCATGAAATGGGGCATCAGTTTGGAGGGAATCATACATTTTCTCATAATATTGAATCAGCAGGGGTAAATATGGAGCCCGGTTCAGGATCTACGATTATGGGGTATGCAGGGATTACCAACCAGGACGTGCAACAGCATTCAGATCCATTTTTTCATGCTATAAGTATTCAGCAGATTACCAATAATATTAAAACAAAAACCTGTCCGGTAATTACAAATACCGGAAATACTATTCCTACAGCTAATGCAGGATTAGATTATACCATTCCGAAGGGCACTCCATTTATGCTTACAGGAACGGGCACTGACGAAGATGGAGATGCTCTAACCTATATTTGGGAGCAAATGGATAAAGCTGTTGCCGGACAAACCGGAGCAAATTCTGCGGCAACTGCAACAAAAGCTTCTGGTCCTACTTTCAGATCTTGGACTCCACAAACTACTCCTATTAGATATTTTCCAACAATGACTTCAGTATTAGCTGGAGCAACCACCACTCAAGGCTCGGCAATTCCTGTAGAAGCTTTATCAAATGTTGCCAGAACCTATGACTTCAGGTTTACAACTCGTGACAATAGAGCGGGAGGCTCTGGAAACAATTCTGATGATATGGTAGTTACAGTGAATGCAGCTGCAGGTCCGTTTACAGTAACTTCACAAAATGCTGCAGGGGTTGTCTGGACTGAAGGTCAGTCATACCCAATTACATGGAGTGTTGCCAATACAACAGCTGCTCCTGTAAGCACACCTAATGTAACAATTCTTTTGTCAAAAGACGGCGGCATCACGTTCTCAACTGTTTTGGTGGCAAGCACTCCTAATACCGGTTCTTATAATTATACTGTTCCAGGCGGTCTTGGTACAATTTCCAATAATGCCAGAATTATGGTGAAAGCTGTTAATAATATATTCTTTAATGTCAATTTACAGAATTTTACAATTAATTCATCAGTGGTAGTAAACCCACCACCAAATCCAAGGGATCCGGTAATACCGACAAGAATATACCAGGGGCTAATGATATATCCTGTGCCTTCCAATGATGGGTATGTGTATATCAAAGCAGATTTCCCTAGACAGGTGCCACTTCGTCCTTATGTGGTTACTTATGAATTATTTTCAATGGATGGAAAGCTGATTGTTCCTAAAAAGACTAAATATATATTTGATCAACTTCTGGAACAGATTAACTTAAAACATTTGCCTACCGAATCCTATATGATCCATGTTACGGTAGACGGAGAGAAAATTGTTAAGAAATTAATGATGATACCTAAGTAAATCATCCAAATAGATTCCATAAAAAAACCGTTCAGATGAACGGTTTTTTTATTTTATCAAATTTAATCTTGTTGAAATTCACTGATAAAATGCAGTTTCACATTCGGGAACTTCTCCTGAGTCATATGAATAGTGAATGAAGAATCTGCCAGGAATACCAGCTGATTATATTTATCTCTTGCAAGGAAACGCTGTTTCAATCTTGCAAATTCTTTAAACTCCTCAGACTTTTCGTCAGCCTCCACCCAACATGCCTTATGCATAGAAAGTGGCTCATATGTACATTTTGCACCATATTCATGCTCCAGACGATACTGAATAACCTCATACTGAAGTGCTCCCACAGTACCGATGATCTTTCTGTTGTTCATTTCCAGGGTAAATAACTGGGCAACCCCTTCATCCATCAGCTGATCAATACCTTTGGCCAATTGCTTGGCTTTAAGCGGATCATTGTTGTTGATATAACGGAAATGTTCCGGAGAGAAGCTAGGAACACCTTTAAAGCTTAATTTCTCGCCACCCGTTAATGTATCTCCGATTCTGAAACTTCCCGTATCGTGAAGACCTACGATATCTCCCGGGAAACTCTCGTCTACAACCTCCTTTTTATCAGCAAAGAAAGCATTCGGAGATGAGAATTTCATCTTTTTGTTTTCTCTTACCAACAGGTAATTTTCATTTCTTTTGAATGTTCCCGAAACAATTTTTACAAAGGCAAGTCGGTCTCTGTGTTTAGGATCCATATTAGCGTGAATCTTGAAAACAAAACCTGTAAAATTATTTTCCTCAGGTTTTACAAGGCGGGTATCGCTTTCTTTAGGCTGAGGCATTGGTGCAATTTCAATAAATGCATCCAGCAGCTCACGTACCCCAAAATTATTTAAAGCCGATCCAAAGAAAACAGGCTGCAAATCTCCATTCATATACTCCTCACGGCTGAATTCAGGATACACAGACTGTACAAGTTCAAGCTCATCCCTAAGACTCTGGGCAGCCTTTTCACCGATCACCTCATCTATGGAAGGATCATTGATGTCATCAAACTTAATAGTTTCACCCACCTTCTGTTTCTTTTCTTCAAGGAACAGCTGAATATTGTTTTCCCAGATATTATAAATACCCTGAAAGTCACTTCCCATACCGATTGGAATAGATAACGGAACAACTCTTAATCCCAATTTCTGTTCCACTTCATCCAACAGGTCGAAAGCATCCTTACCTTCACGGTCAAGCTTATTAATGAAAACAAGCATTGGGATATTTCTCATTCTGCAGACCTTCACCAGTTTTTCAGTCTGTTCCTCAACTCCTTTTGCAACGTCGATCACAACGATAACGGAGTCTACAGCAGTTAAAGTTCGGTAAGTATCTTCAGCAAAATCCTTGTGACCTGGAGTGTCCAGGATGTTGATTTTGTGGTCTTTATATTCGAAAGCCAATACGGAAGTCGCTACAGAGATCCCTCTCTGTCTTTCGATTTCCATAAAGTCGGAGGTAGCTCCTTTTTTTATTTTGTTCGACTTTACTGCACCAGCTTCCTGGATAGCGCCCCCGAAAAGAAGTAATTTTTCCGTAAGGGTGGTTTTTCCGGCATCCGGGTGGGAAATGATCCCGAAAGTCTTTCTTTTTTGTATTTCTTTGATTAAGTCTGACATAGTGTATTTTGAAGTTGCAAAAATCGGGATTTTTTATGAGGTTTCAAATTTATTGAAGGAATAAATAGATGATAGTTTGGTTTAATATAGAAGAGACAAGCCTGTAGCCTGCAGTAAAGAAGTGATTGAGGGTGAAAATAAACAGCCTTATTTGATCTGAACTCAGTTAGCCGGATATTTTTTGCTGTACTTAAGATTTCAGATGATAGTTTTCCATCGTACGTTGTCCTATTTTAAGTTCAGGGCGGAAAGTTTGGATGCCAATCAGAAAATGACGGTACAGCTCACGTTTATTTTTAACGCTCAAATAGTTGTAATTAAAATCAACACTTTGTTCCGTAACCGTATTATTTTCATCCTTTTTAAAGACCCTCAAAACGATCCTGAAATTAGGCTGATTATGAATGGTATGGCTGATGTCCGGAAAGTAGACATCATTAGAATGACAGAGTTGAGCATATAATGTCTGGGCAACGATTTCATTTTTTATATTGTAAACAGATGCTCCTTTCTCATTAATGATCGTTTTACGGAAATACTTCTTTTTATAATTGAACATCAGAAAAATTAAAAAAGTACAGCACACAATAAGGGAAACCCCTGCAAAAAGAAGAATAAAGAAGTCTGATGGTTTATCATTCAGATAGTCTGCAAAACCGTAGTCAAGAATTTCATAAAAAAGAAAAAATACCGTTACCAATACTGAAACTGTCACCAGCCATATCAGACTGACACCTAAATAAGTTAGCGGCCAGTTAATCTCAGATTCCACAACGTTAAACTTCTCTTTCATCCCCATTATTTTAAGCAAAAGTCATCACTATCCATAATATAAGTCCACAGATAAGTAGCACACCCGATACAAGAATTAAAAATAGATACCCGGCACTTTTCCGGTTTACTTTCCATGTTTTTGGATCAATAAAATAATTCTGAAAAACCTGAGGGGCAATCTTCAGATCCGGTCGGAAAATACTGATCCCCTGAAGAAAATGAGCATATAAAGTAAGACGGTCGCTGACTACATGCAGAGGAAGATTCATTTCAATCCGTAAAGCTGCTCTGCCTTCTTTTTCTGATGCCGTGAAAACCTCAAGCATTGGCATAACTCCGCTGCTCTGAGGAAGAACTGATAAAACATCAAACTCTTTGCCTGAAGCAACAAGATCGGAATAAAGGATTTTACTTGCAATTTCACCTTTTGAATTACAGTAAAGAAGTCCCGTTTCATTAATAATGATTTTGCTTGCTACAGGATTTCTTTTGATAATATAATGTTTTACAGAAGGAATAAGAATACCAAATCCTACCGGAAAACAGATCAGTACCGGAATAAGCATCACTTCAATTCCTCTTTTGTAGATTCCATACGCGGGAAGAAGAATGAGAAATCCAAACCCCATAAGCATTACACCGTACAGCAATCCCTGAAGCATTAACGTTGGAAACAGGCTAATTTTAGATTCTATACTTGGGAAAGACTTTTCAGTGTTCATTTTTTACAGTGATTCGGATGGATAGGCGAAAATAAGTATTTCCTTTTTTAGTTGCCCAAGGCTTCCAAAAAAATTATCTTTGTTTCTATAAAATTTTAGAGGAAAAGTATGGAAAATAGCAGGTATCCGAAGTTTACATTCACATGGATCGGCGGTCTTGTTTTATTGGCAGGATTATTTATAGGAACAGTGGTTGTTCATTTTTTCGGTAGTTTCTGGAAAATTGCTTTTAAAGAAAACCTTGAGCTTAAAGATTGGTTTTTAATGGTAACGAATGCTGCAGGATTTCTCACTGCTATTGCCTTTTTCGATTTTTTTATCGTAAGACCTACTACCGGAAAAAAACTGAATTTCAACTTTTCTACAACAAATTTTTATACTTATCTCCTGATATTTCCCCTGATGATCGGGATGATGTTTATTTCAGAATTTATCACCTCTCTTATCCCAACTACAGGGCCATTTTGGGGAAAATACTATGAGTTTTTTTCACAGCTGATGGAGCAGCTGACCTTTGAACCCGTGATTATGATCATCATGACCGTAATTATGGCACCTATTTTTGAGGAAATAATTTTCAGAGGAATTATCCAGAAAGGATTGATCAATAAGGGAGTAGATCCAAAAAGAGCCATTTTTTATGCATCCATTATCTTCGGGCTTGTACATGGGAATCCATGGCAGTTTGTAGGAGCCGTATTGCTGGGATGTGTATTGGGACTGGTATATTATAAAACGAAATCGCTGCTGTTGCCAATGCTGTTGCATGGGTTTAATAACCTCTGTTCTTCTATGCTGGTTACTTATACCAAAAGCGAAAGTTTCGCAGATGCGTTCAAAATTTCGGAATGGATTATTCTGGCCATTGGAGTTGTACTTTTTTCTTTGTTCTACTATCTTTTTATGAAAAAGTATAAAGTACATTACGCTGAAATTTAAAAAAAGCAGACAGAAATAAAATTAACCGTAACAACAGATACGGACAAAACAATTGAGCAAAAATGAATATAGATATGGAATTATTGGTTGCCACACACAACGTTCACAAAAAAGAAGAGATCCAGCAGATTCTGGGAAATGAGTTTACAGTAAAAAGCCTTACAGATTATAATATTCATGAAGAGATCGTGGAAGATGGCGATTCTTTTAATGCCAATGCCCTGATCAAAGCAAAATACTGTTTTGAAAAAACAGGAATTCCAAGTTTAGGAGACGATAGCGGCCTTGTCGTTGAAGCTTTGGATGGCAGACCCGGAATTTTTTCTGCACGCTATGCAGGAGATCATGATTTTGCTAAAAACATAGAAAAAGTTTTAGGTGAACTGAAAGAAGAAGAAAACAGGAAAGCCTATTTTATTACCGTTTTATGCTATTATGACCAAAATGGACCGAGATATTTTGAAGGAAGAGCCCACGGAAACATTTTGACTGAAAATAAAGGATATAAAGGTTTCGGCTATGATCCTATCTTCGTTCCTCAAGGATATGACAGAACCTTTGCAGAAATGAATCCTGAAGATAAAAACAAGATCAGCCACCGTAAACAGGCTTTAGACCTTTTCTTAGATTTTCTGAAAGTCAAAGACTAATCGTATAAAAAATCCCACGAAAGGTTAGAAATACTGTTGATACTTTTCAAATTTAAATTTGAATCTAAAATATATGTTTAGATTTTCTGTCGTACCTTTGTTATAATAAACTATTGATTTGAGTACTTATTTAACGATATTAGGCTTTAATTCAGCTATTCCGACGATCAATTCTTCGCCTACAGCTCAATTGCTGGAAATAGAAGAAAGACATTTTCTTATTGATTGTGGAGAAGGAACCCAGGTACAGCTGAGAAAGGCAAAAGCGAGATTTTCAAAGATCAATCATATCTTTATTTCACATTTACACGGTGACCATTGTTTCGGTCTACCGGGACTTATCGCTTCATTCCGTCTCCTTGGAAGGGACAATCCTCTCCATGTTTACGGCCCGAAAGGCATCAAGAAAATGCTCGAAACCATTTTCAAGATCACAGAAACTCACCGTGGATTTGATGTTATCTACCACGAGCTGGATAAAGATTATTCCGAAAAGATTTATGAAGACAGCAGGGTAGAGGTATATACCATTCCTCTTGATCACAGAATATACTGTAACGGTTATCTTTTTAAAGAAAAACCAAAAGACAGGCATCTCAATATGCAGGAAATTGCCAAATACAGCGAAATAGAAACCTGCGATTACCATAATATAAAAGCAGGAAAAGATGTGGTGCTGAGTGATGGCTACGTTCTTAAAAATGAAATCCTGACCCTTGATCCTGCGCCTCCGGTTTCCTACGCTTTCTGCAGTGATACCCGCTACCTCGAAAGTGTAATCCCGATCATTAAAAACGTGACTGTACTCTATCATGAGTCCACTTTTCTGCACGACCTTAAAGAAATGGCTGATTATACCGGCCATTCCACAGCACTGGAAGCAGCACAGATAGCCCAGAAAGCCCAGGTCGGAAAACTGATTTTAGGACATTTTTCAAACAGATATGGAGATCTTACCGTATTTACGGATGAAGCCAGGAATGTTTTTCCCAACAGCTTCCTTCCCAAAGCGCTGGAAAGCGTAAAATTTTAAACTTTGCATGCTTAATTTTGAAGAATTAAAAAGCTTTTTGAACGAAAAAGCAGATCAGTACAACAGTCCGGATTTTATTCAGGATGATCCTATCCAGATCCCACACCGTTTTACCTTAAAGCAGGATATAGAGATTGCTGGATTTCTGGCGGCAACAATCTCATGGGGAAACCGGAAGTCTATCATCAGATCAGCGGACAAAATGCTTGATTTCATGGGAAACTCTCCCTATGATTTTGTATTGAACCATTCTGAAAAAGATCTGGAGATCCTTCAGGATAAAAGTATACACAGAACTTTTAACGGCGAGGATTTTGCTTATTTTATCAGGCAGTTCAGTAAGATCTATAAAGAAAATGAAAGTCTTGAAAATTTATTTATGATAAAAGATCAGGAAACCAATTTTCAGCATGCCATTGAAAGATTCAGAAATAGCTTTCTGGAAACGGAAAAACACAGAAGCCATAAGCATATAAGCTCGCCATATAAGAACTCTTCTTCCAAACGGATTATTATGTTTCTGCGCTGGATGGTACGGAAAGATAAACATGGCGTAGATTTTGGTATTTGGGGAAATATAGATCAGAAACACCTATCTATTCCATTGGATGTACATACAGGAAATATATCAAGAAAACTTGGTTTGGTTTTAAGGACGCAGAATGACTGGAAGACTGTGGAAGAGCTTGATCTGGCAATTAGAAAATTTGATGAAGATGATCCGGCTAAATATGATTTTGCCTTATTTGGTCTCGGAGTCACCAAAGAACTCTTATAAAAACAGGAAAAAGATGAAAAAAGAAAATGAAAAAACAGAGGTTTTAGAAAAAATAGCGAACGGTATTACGTGGTGGGTAGGTTCTATTCCGTCACTTATTGTTCATACTTTATTTTTTATTACTTCATTTCTTCTGCCGATGCTCCATATAGTTGAGTTTGATAAAATGCTTCTCATTCTTACTACAGTAGTTTCCCTGGAAGCTATTTATCTGGCTATTTTTATTCAAATGTCCGTTAATAAAAGCCATGAGAAAATTGAAGATATCCAGGAAGATATAGAAGACATCCAGGAAGATATCGAGGAGATCAGTGAAGATATTGAGGAGATTAGCGAGGATATTGAAGAGATCAATGAAGACATTGAAGACATCCAGGAAGATATTGAAGAGATCAATGAAGATGAAGATGATGAAGATCATAATGAGAGAGCTAAAAATGTGATTCTGAAAAGTAACGTAAGCTCCAACAAAAACGAGATCAAAGCTTTGAAAGACATTATCAGCCAGCTTCAGAATGAAATAGACCTTCTAAAAAAAGACGAATAAGCATTCTTAATTAAAAAATATAACCAGACCGGCATAAGCCGGTCTTTTGCTTTTCTATACCTGAATTAAAATCCTACTAATTTTATGGAATATGTAATTATAAAATATATTTTTTATGAATGTAAATGGTAAAATAAGGTTAAGTGCTCAAAAGGAATGTTTTTTATAGATATTTTTGTTACATTTGAACAAACAATAATAAAATGTTCAATTATAGACTGAATAATTACTTTTTAGTTACCGTGTTTCTATTGGCTTCCATGTCCGTATTTTCTCAAAAAACGGGCAGAAAGCTGCAGCCTGAAAAATTTACTGCCCAGAGTAAAAAGGCAGGAGCATTTATAGACGTCAACGTACCTACTTATGCCCCTTCAAGTTTTACCATAGAGCAGATTGTGAAAAATGTGCTGATCTCAGGAGGATCGGTCTGTGCAGCCCCCAATGTGAGCAATGTAACAATCTCTCCCAATCAGCTTCAGACAGATACTGAAAGAGCATGGGGATACTTCCATAAGGGAACGACCAATTTTCCTTTTACCGATGGAGTGGTGCTTGTTTCCGGTAAAGCAAGAAGAGCAGGAAACGGATTGGAGGGCACCTTAGGCGATGTTGTTCCCGGAGCGGGAATAAATGACCCTGATCTCGTGGCAGCTGTTAATCCACCGGTGACCCTTAAAGATGTGGTGGCTTTAGAGTTTGATTTTGTTCCGAACAGCAATCAGGTGAAATTTAATTATTTATTTGCTTCAGAAGAATATACCAGCGGATATCCTTGTGGTGATTTTGCTGATAGTTTTGCACTTCTGCTTAAAAAAGTAGGCGATCCTACCTATGAAAATTTAGCAGTCCTGCCTAATGGAGACGGACCTGTAAGTGTTACCAATATTATTCCGCTTGGAGTAGGATGTGACGGGGAAACTCATAATGAACAGTACTTCGCGGGATTGAATACATTGAATGTAGAAACTAATTTCATAGGAAGAACCATACCGCTGACAGCAGTTGCTACCGTAATTCCAGGCCAGACTTATCATTTTAAAATGGTTTTGGCGGATGCTTCAGATAACGGTTATGATTCTGCCGTATTTCTTCAGGGTGGATCTTTTGATATCGGGATGACGATCGTGGATGGCAACGGGAATCCTCTGGGGGACACATTGAATATGTGTGATAATACACCACAGACTTTAAAAGCAATGGTGACCACAGTTCCGGGAATGACCTACAAATGGTATAAAAACGGAGTGGTAATTCCTAATGCAACCAGTGCAGTATATATTGCTACTTCACCAGGCGTATATGAGGTAAAGACCTTTGTGGGCGGTACAGAATGCCAGAAAGCAAGTATTACCATTATTGGAGGAACTTCACCGGCGGCACAAAACGCAACTTTGAAGCTTTGTGCTACCCCAACCAACAGTACTTTTAATCTTGAAGATTCAAAACCCCAGATAAGTACAACTCCGGGAGCGGTTTTTCGTTTCTATGCCAATCAGGCTGATGCGCAGGCTCAAAATAATAATTTTATTACTGGTCTGACAAATTATAATGGTACAGACGGACAAGTTATCTATGTTGTGGTCTCAAATGGAGCGTTCTGTAGTAAAATTGTGACTCTGACGTTGAAAAGAGAAGAAACACCAATAGCTCAACTAAGTGCACCGAGAATGAGGATCTGCGAAGGGGAATCTCTTGTAATAACAGCGTCCGGTGGGGTAACTTATCAGTGGGGAGATACTTCTTCTACAGGAGGGGTGAGAACCGTAAGCCCAACTCAGACTACTACTTATACAGTATATGCAATTGGTGCGCAGGGATGTAAATCTCTCCAGCCTGCTACTATTACCATTGATGTTATTCCAGCCATTGTTTCTTCATTGAAAGGCGGACAGATCTGTGAAGGAGATTCAATTCTTCTGGATGCCGGATCAGGACCGGGATATACTTATGAATGGAGCACAGGAGAAACTACCCAGGCTATTAGCGTAGACACACCGGGAGAATATATAGTAATCATCAGTAATGGAGTTTGTATCAAAGAATTCAGGACCCAGGTGATCCGTGCAGTAGTTCCCGAGATTATAAAAGTAGAGTATAACGATAACGGAACCATGGTTCTTACAGCCAGCAATCCAAGTAATGGAACTTTAGAGTATTCAGTAGACAACGGATTTACATGGCAGGCTTCCAATGTATTTTCTAATGTTCCAAAAAATACAGTAATATCCATCCGTGTAAAAGTGAAAAATACCAGCTGTGTAGGATTCCTGGAATACTTTACATTTGTTATGAAGAATGTGATCACACCTAACGGAGACAACGTTAATGATATTATTGATTTCAGCGGGGTAAGCAGCTATAAAGACTTTAAAGGACTTGTTTTTGACCGCTATGGAAGAGAAGTTTTCAAAGCTGGAAAAACCAGGCCTTACTGGGATGGATATTTCCAGGGGAAACGCCTTCCTACAGCATCTTACTGGTATCAGGTAACCTATCAGGATCCGGCAAGTAAACAGCCGGCAGTAAAAACCGGATGGATCCTTCTTAAAAACTTAGAATAATTTATTTATATAATATGTATAAAGACTGGCATTTTTGCCAGTCTTTTTTATTGTTTTTGTATAAAGTGAGTTTATATGTTAAGATAAATAAACTTGTATTAATGATAATGTAAATTATGTTAATTTAAATTTTAATCAAAAAAAATAGTATTTTTGTTTAAAATACTATAAAATGTTAAATAGGAGGATTGGAAGTTTATTTTTGGCTTTATTTTTTGTACTCACAGGCAGTTTTGTTTTTGCTCAAAATATAGACAGATCTGCAATACCTGCAAAAAAAGCGAGTCCAACTTCTATGAAAGCAGGAGCTTTTATAGATGTCAATACACCCAACTATCCGGAGTCTAATTTCAGTATAACCCAGCTGGTAAAAGATGTATTGATATCCGGTGGAGCGTGTTCCACTTCCAATGTAAGCAACGTCAATGTTTCTCCCAATTTATCAGTGAATGATGCCAACCGAAGCTGGGGTTTTTTCAATAAAGGAACCACCGCTTTTCCGTTTGCAAAAGGTATTGTTCTTACAACCGGATATGCCCGGAAAGCCGGAAACAATCTTCAGGGTACACTGAGTGATGCCCTTCCGTCAATGGGAGATGTTGATCTGGCTACTGCTTTAAATGTCAACAATGCGTCATTAAGAGATGCTACTTATATTGAATTTGATTTTGTTCCCACTTCTACTGAAATAACATTCAGATACTTATTTGCCTCCAAAGAATATGATACTTCCCATCAGTTTGCTTGTACTATATCAGATGGATTTGCTTTATTGCTGAAAAAATCAACAGATCCTACTTATACTAATCTCGCAGTACTGCCGGGAGGGGCAGGTCCCGTGAGTGTGACCAATATTCACCCACTGATTCCGGGAGGTTCAGGATGTGGTCCTGTTAATGAAGCCTATTTTGCAGGGGCTAATAATCCAATGGTTGAAACAAATTTTGACGGACGTACGATTCCATTAACAGCAAAAGCGACGGTGACTCCTGGCCAGACCTATCATTTCAAAATGGTTTTGGCAGATTATTCAGATCCTAATTTTGATTCTGCCGTTTTTCTTGAAGCAGGGTCATTTGATATTGGGGTGAAAATCCTGGATCCGGCCGGAGTACAGCTTCCAGCTTCTGTCAATATGTGTGATAATACACCGCAGATATTTACCGCTTCCGTGCAGGCTCCCAATGTTACGTATCAATGGTTTTTAAATAATAACCCTATTCCCGGGCAAACCGGACCAAGCTATACGGCTACGCAGCCTGGAGTATACAGTGTTCAGGTATTTATCCAGGGAAACAGCTGCCCGGGAACAGCCAGTATTACCGTAGTAGGAGGAACTTCCCCTACCGTACAGAATGCCACTCTTACCGCGTGTTATGCAGCAGGGAATGCAACCTTTAATTTACCTTCAGCACAAGCATCTATAAGTACAACTGTTGGTGCAACCTTTGCCTATTATGTGAATCAGGCAGATGCCATTGCTGGAAATGGAAATACAATTCCAAGCCCTGCTACCTACTCAAGCCCGGGAGGACAAACCGTTTATGTTTTGGTGAAAAACGGGTTCTGTTCGAAAGTAGCTCAGCTTCAGCTGGTAAAAGCGCCTCAAATGACTGTGACTATTGCGCCACCGGCAGCATTAACATGTGTAAGCTCACAGACCACATTAAATGCTTCAGCTTCTGTATATCCTACAGGATCTGTATTCAACTGGACTACTGCTGGTGGAAATATTGTTTCAGGAGGAAATACATTAAATCCTGTAATCAATGCACCGGGAACCTATACTTTAACGATATCCAATACCTATCAGCCTGGAAGTGTTATCTGTACCGCAGTGGGGAACGTAACAGTTACCGGAGACAGTGCACCTCCTGTTACAGGACTTACAGCCAGTAAAATACAGATATGTAATGGTGAATCAGTTACTTTAACAGCATCCGGAGGAGTTACTTACAACTGGACCGGCCTTCCGGGAACCGGAAATACACAGACAGTAACACCTACTGCAAATACTACTTATACAGTGACTGCTGTAGGAGCCAATGGATGTGTATCTCAGAATCCTGCAACTATCACTATTGAAGTTTCGCAGCCAATAACAGTACAGAATGCTGTACTGCACAAATGCTATGCACCGGGGCTTACCTATGATCTTACCACTGCCCAAAGTCAGATTACTACAGCAGGTGGAGCGGTTACCTTTACCTATTATATTAATCAGGCTGACGCTCAGGCAGGTAATGCCAACTTTATTACAATACCCACATCGTATGCTCCACCGGGAAATCAAACCATTTATGTTTTGGTGAAAAACGGCGGATGTCATTATGTGGTTTCTTTACAGCTATTAAGAACTGCCGAAACAACGCTTACCATAGCAGCACCGCAGGAAATTACCTGTACAACTCCTCAGACTACATTAAATGCCTCGGCGTCTGTAGTCCCTGCCGGATCTACAATTGCGTGGACTGCAGCAGGAGGAGGCAATATTGTTTCAGGAGCAAATACACTTAATCCTGTAGTCAATGCAGGAGGAACGTATACCCTTACTGTTTCCAATGTATCACAACCGGGAAATCTAACCTGTACCTATACAGCAAATGTTACTGTCACTCAAAACACGTCACTGCCAACGGCAACATTAACTTCATCTCAACCCAGAATATGCGTAGGTGAGTCTGTAACGCTGACAGCTTCAGGCGGGGTAACTTATAACTGGCCAGGCCTTACCGGAAACGGAAGTACTCAGGTGGTTTCTCCTACTTCTGATACCGTTTATACTGTGTTTGCGGTAGGAGCTAACGGATGTGTTTCGGCAACTCCAGCGACAGTAACTGTTTTAGTTGGACCACCAATTGCAGGGGTAACAGCTTCTAAAGTAAAAATATGTGCCGGAGAATCTGTCACACTTACAGCTACAGGAGGATTTACCTATAACTGGGTAGGCCTTACCGGAAATGGGAACACTCAGGTAGTTTCGCCTACAGCGACGACCATATATTCTGTATATGCTCTTGGAGGAAATGGATGTAGCTCGGTCACTCCTGCTACGGTAGAAATAAAGGTTGTTCCTGCTATTGTTTCTACATTGGAAGATGTTTACGTATGTGCTGGAGATACTGGTGTTTTAGATGCAGGTGCAGGCACTGATTACACCTATATCTGGAATACGGGTGCTACTACACAGACCATTTCTACCAATGTTCCCGGAACCTATAATGTTACCATAAGCAATGGTGTATGTTCTAAGGTCTTCTCTGCAAGCTTAATGAATCCAGATCTTCCACAGTTTACCAATATTGCCTATGACAACCATGTTCTTACCCTTAGTGCAAGCAATCCTACAGGAGGCGTTTTGGAATATTCTATAGATGGAGGGATTACATGGCAGGCATCCAATCTATTCTACAGTGTTTTAGATAATACAAGTTACCATGTGATGGTCAGGGTGAAAGATGCAAAATGCGGAACATCAATAGATTACTTCACATTTGTGATCAGTAATGCTATTACACCTAATTCGGATGGAATAAATGACACCATAGACTTCTCAGGAATCAGAGGTTACAACAATTTTGCAGCTTCAGTTTTTGACCGATATGGAGCGGAATTGTTCAAAGCGACCAAAACTGATGCTATATGGAAAGGTTCTTTAAAAGGGATGAACCTTCCTACAGGCACCTATTGGTATAAAGTACAGTGGGAAAACCCGGCCAGTAAAAAGCTGGAGCAGCGGTCGGGCTGGATATTGTTAAAAAATAGAAACTAATAAATAAACCTTCCATATTTGGGAGGTTATTTTTTTTTACGTTATAAAAAAGATAAAAAATATGTCATATATTTGAAAATAAATTAAATTTGTTGAAACTAAGTATTAAAAGTATTATGAGAAGAAATCTACTGTTTTTTTTATTTTTTTTAGTCACCTCGACTTTTTTATATTCACAAAATGGTAAGCCAAGAATTCCCCACAAAGAGACGGTTTCAGGAACCAATAAAGCAGGAGCCTTTATTGACGTTAATGTTCCTCCGTATGTAGAATCCGGCTACTCCATTACACAGCTCGTAAAGGATGTACTGATCTCTTCAGGAACGAATACCTGTGTGACACCAGCGGTAACCAATGTGAAAATCACCCCTAACCACGCAGTAGGAAATGCGGACAGATCCTGGGGGTATTTTAATAAAGGAACTACCAATTTTCCTTTTAAAGATGGTATTATACTTTCTACCGGGAAAGCCGCAAGAGCAGGTAATGGCCCTGAAGGTAACTTAGGTGATGACAATGGCGGAGGAACAGATTCTGATCTTGCCCAGGCTATCGGAGCTACCGGAACACTTGCTGATGCTGTTCTTTTGGAATTTGATTTTGTACCTACCACCAGTCAGATTAAATTTAACTATATATTGGCCTCTGAAGAATACTATGGGTCTTTTCCTTGTAACTATGCAGATGCCTTTGCCATTCTACTTAAACCTACATCCGGAGGTCCCTACCAAAATATGGCAATTCTTCCGGGAGGTGCGGGACCTGTAAGTGTAACGAACATTCACCCTGCGGTACCTGGAAGCTGTGGAGCCGTTAATGAACAGTATTTTGCAGGATACAATACAACCAATATCGAAACAAACTTTGAGGGAAGAACTATTCCCCTGACTGCGACCGCTACTGTAGTTGCCGGCCAGGAATATCATTTTAAGATGGTTATTGCAGATTATACACCTTATACTTTCCCCGATCATGTTTATGATTCCGCAGTGTTTTTAGAAGGTGGATCATTTAATATTGGTGTAGAGCTTCTGGATCCAAGTGGAGCCACATTGCCATCTGATATTAATGTATGTGATAATACACCTCAGGTAATCACAGCTTCAGTAAGTGATCCTAACTTATTATACCAATGGTTCCTTAACGGAGTTCCAGTAACAGGTGCTACTACGAACACCATTACAGCTGTGCAGCCGGGAACGTATACCATTGAAGTAAGTGTTCCGGGGAATCCATGTCCGGGGAAAGCAACAATACAAATTCATGGAGGAACAACTCCGCAGGCACAGGATGCTACGCTGCTGCTCTGTTCTACACCGGATATTACCACTTTCGACCTTACCAATGCGATGCCTTCACTGAGCCCGACACCGGGAGCTGTATTTAAGTTCTATGTCAATCAGGCTGATGCAATAGCTCAAAACAATAATAATATCCAGAATATTTTAAATTATAACGGAACCGATGGCCAGATCCTCTATACGGTAATTTCAAACGGAGGATTCTGTAGTAAACTCGTAGAATTAAAGCTGTTGAAAGAAACTACACCGGTAGCAGGTCTGAAATCTTCCAGAATAAAAATATGTCCGGGAGAATCTGTAACCCTTACTGCTGAAGGAGGAGTAACTTATCAGTGGATGAACTTCTCGGGTACCGGGAATATCCAAACCGCAACCTTATACCAAACTACAACCTTTACAGTGTATGCTGTAGGAGCAAAAGGCTGCCGTTCGTTAAATCCTGCTACAATAAGAGTAGAAGTTACGCCGGAGATCACTTCACCTTTAAAAGATGTAGAAATGTGTCTGGGTGACCGTGTGGTTTTAGATGCAGGAGCAGGCCCGAATTATAAATACTTATGGAGTACCGGAGCCACTACACAAACGATCACAGTAGATAGCTGGGGCATTTATACCGTAGAGGTAGATAACGGATTCTGTAAAAAGATCTTCTCAGCCAAAGTAGGAGGGGCGGCCACTCCGTTCGTTACAGCAGCTAATTACGAAAGTTCAAAAAAAACAATCACGATCATTGCTGAAAACCCTCTAATGAATAATACCCCAAGCACCTTAGAATATTCCTTAGATGATGGGATCACATGGCAGGAGTCAAATGTTTTCACTAATCTTTTAAACAATACCAATTATACTGTTATAGTGAGAAGAGTAGGAACTCATTGCGTGGGAACCTTTGATTTTTATACCCTTCAGATCAACAATATCATTACGCCTAATGATGACGGAGTGAATGATGTTCTGGATCTGAAAGCTCTTATTGGATTCAAAAACTTTACAGGATCCGTATTTGACAGATATGGTGTGGAAATGTTCAGATTCTCCAAAGAAAAACCTATCTGGGACGGAACTGTAGCAGGCAAGAAGCTTTCAACAGCGACCTATTGGTATAAATTCAATTTTGAATATCCTAAGTCTAAAGTTCAGATGAACTGGTCCGGATGGATCATGCTGAAGAACCGAGAATAATAGATAAAGTCTACATAAAAAGCCTTTCAAGTCAAATTGAAAGGCTTTTTTATTTTTTTGAAAACAGAAGATTACTTATTTTCTTTCCAGAGATTCGCAAAACTGATAAAATCCAGCACGCTTAGCTCTTCCGCTCTTTTGTCTAAAAATTCGTGTGTTTTCAATGCGTCGGGAATTTCCAGAACCTTCAGGGAATTTGAAAGTTTTTTTCTTCTCTGGTTAAATCCAGCCTTTACGATCTGCTTAAAAAGAACTTCGTTTCCGGCAAGGCCTTCTTTCGGATTTCGGGTAAGCCTAATCACTCCGGATTTCACCTTCGGAGGTGGATTAAACACATTTTCATGAACCGTAAACAGGTAAGAGACATCATAGTACGCCTGGATCAGCACAGAAAGAATGCCGTAATCTTTAGTTCTTGGTACTGCTGCCGTTCTTTCAGCAACTTCTTTCTGAAACATTCCCACCATTTCAGGAACCTGCCCATAGTAATCAACGATCTTAAAAAGGATCTGTGAAGAAATGTTGTATGGGAAGTTACCAATGATGGCGATTTGTTCACCATTGATAAAATTAAAATCCTGCTTCAGGAAATCTCCCACAAAAGTATCCTCTGTGACCTTTGAATAATTCTTTTTAAGGTATTCAATAGATTCTGTATCGATCTCTGCAAGGTAGATGTTTTGGTCCTTTTCAAGCAGATATTTAGTAAGGACTCCCATTCCGGGACCTACTTCCATGACATTTTTATAGTCTTCATAGCTAAGACCTTCCACGATTTTTCTCGCGATGTTTTCATCTGTCAGAAAGTGCTGTCCAAGATGTTTTTTTGCTTTTACACTCAAAGTTTTTTATGATTTTATTAACAATGATTTTCTTTATTTCGTCCCAAATTTCGGAAGATTTTTTCTATTTTAGCCAAAAATTTTAATATTAATGGCTAAATCTGTAGATGAATTTAATAAGAAAAGGCTTCGGTCCAGCAATATTACTGTAGTAATAAGTATTGCCTTAGTGTTATTTTTGTTAGGACTAATGGGGCTTATTTTGATTAATGCCCAAAAATATTCTGACTATATCAAAGAACAACTGGTAGTAAATGCTTATTTTGATGAAAATTATGATGCTAAAGACTCCGTAAAAATTGCAAAACTAGAAGAAGAAACTTTTAAAAAGGTACAGACATTAGCTCCTGTAAAAAAAGCGACTTATATCTCAAGAGATATGGCTGCCAAAGAAGCCAAAAAAACAATGGGGATAGATAGTGATGCGCTTTTTGAAGAAAATATTTTCCCTTCCTCTATCGAAGTGGCTTTAAAACCGGAATATGTAGACCCTGCAAAAATAGATGGAGCAATTAAAATAATCAAATCTGTTCCCGGTATTGTAGACGTTAAGAATGACAGTACCTTGATGGTGGATGTTTATAATAACCTGAGCAGAATTCTGAAATGGATCTTAGGATTTTCTATTCTTTTCCTTGTATTGGCTGTAGTTCTTATCAACAACTCTATCAGGCTGAAAATATTCTCTAAAAGATTTATCATCAAAACCATGCAGCTTGTAGGGGCAAAAAGAAGATTTATCCTTAAGCCGTTTATCATAGAAGCTATTGTTTTAGGCGCTATTGGATCTGCATTGGGTCTGCTGGCATTGGGTGGAGTGTGGTATTACTTTACAAACCAGATAGGTTCAGCCTTTGTACAGGACAACAATCAGTATTTCTGGCTTGTTATCTTAGTGCTGGGAGTGGGGATTTTTATTTCCGTTTTAAGTACTATTTTCGCTACTTGGAGATTCTTAAAATCAAACGTTGACGATCTATATTACTCTTAATAATGAGCAAAAAAACAAATAAATTTTCCGCTTCAGAGTTTGGAAAAGACACTGAAGTACAACAGGAAAGCACTTTTTATTTCGGACAGCAGAACTTCAAGTGGATGCTGATAGGGCTTGCGTTTATCATCGTAGGATTTCTTCTGATGATGGGGCCGGATGCCAATACAGTAGATGGTAAATTTGATCCCGACTCCTGGAATGACGGTATTTTTTCCGTACGCAGGATCAGAATTGCCCCTCTGTTCGTAGTGATAGGCTTTGTCATAGAAGTTTATGCTATTTTAAAAAGAAAATAAACCTAACTTTTATTTAAAGATTAAGAGATTGAGGGATTTAGACGTTTTCTAAATTTCACGATCTCTTCATCATTTAATCATCAATATATTATGGATCTATTTAAGGCAATCATTATTGCGATTATTGAAGGACTTACAGAGTACCTTCCTATTTCGTCCACAGCACATATGGGTTTCACAGCAAGCCTGATGGGAATGCAGGATGATGAATTTCTGAAAATGTTTCAGGTATCCATCCAGTTTGGAGCTATACTTTCCGTTGTGGTAGCGTACTGGAAAAAATTCTTTGACTTGAAAAATCTCCAGTTTTATTATAAACTTGCTTTTGCAGTAGTTCCTGCATTGGTTTTAGGATATTTATTTGATGATAAGATAGAAGCCATTCTTGGAAATCAAATTGCTATTTCCTCAGTTCTTGTATTGGGTGGGGTAGTTTTGCTTTTTGCAGACCAATGGTTCAAGAATCCAAGAATAGATGATGAAAAGGGAATTACCATAAAAAAAGCCATTACAATAGGTTTTTGGCAGTGTCTGGCAATGATGCCGGGAACGAGCCGTAGTGCAGCTTCCATTATCGGGGGAATGACACAAGGGCTTACGAGAAAAGCGGCTGCAGAATTTTCATTCTTTCTGGCCGTTCCTACTATGCTGGCAGTGACAGTATATTCTGTTTTCCTGAAAACATGGGGTAAAGAAACTGCTCATCCTCAGAAAGGATATGAAATGATAATGGCATCTCAGGATCACATCATTATTTTTGTAGTGGGAAATATTGTGGCCTTTATTGTAGCACTTATTGCGATCAAGGCATTCATCGGAGTGCTCAATAAATATGGTTTCAAACCTTGGGGTTGGTACCGTATCTTTGTTGGTATTGCCCTGTTGATCTATTTTTATTTCTTTAAATAAATATATGAAGATCAATAGTTTAATTATATTAGCTTTTTCCAGCTTAATTATTTCCTGTACGCCTGCTCATACATTGTTTGTAAAAAATAATACACAGGAAAGGATAGAGTTTTTTGTTGAGTTAAAAGAAAAAGTTCCAATCGGGGACCTGGTGATCTGTAAAGAGCTGGTACCGGATGAAAAACTGGATCATAAGGCATTTATAGAATATGATAAGGAAGGAAAATGTTATCAGCAGAAAATTACTGCCGTCAGTAAAACCAGCTATAAATTTAATTTACCTGAGCATTACACGGTGAACATTGTACCCAATAATTCTGTATATCCGTTTCACAATATATATTATTTCACAGGCGATAAAAAGTGTTTTATCAATGTTGAAAATGGCCCTGAATGCAAACAGAAAGTCAATAAGTTGCCAAGCTTAGTAAGTATCACAGAAATTTTAGAATAATGACAGCTGAAGAACTGCAATCAGGCTACGTGTTTTTATTGGATAAGCCTTTGGACTGGACTTCTTTCCAGGCGGTCAACAAAATGAAATATAAGCTCAAAAAAGAGTTTAATCTTCCCAAAAAATTTAAAATAGGGCATGCCGGAACTTTAGATCCAAGAGCAACAGGACTGCTTATTGTCTGCTGTGGAAAATTTACCAAGAAAATTCCTGAGATTCAGGATGCTCCCAAAGAATACTGGACAGAGATTAAAATAGGTGTACAGACGGAATCCTATGACACCGAAAAACCGGAAATCCTTCAACAAGACATTACCCACATTTCGGACGATCAGATCAGGGAAGCCCTTGAAAAATTCGTTGGAGAAATAGAGCAGAAACCACCGGTATATTCAGCCATAAAAATAGATGGTCAAAGAGCTTATAATTTGGCAAGAGCCGGAGAGGAAGTGGAAATGAAATCCAGAAAAACCACTATTTTCTATCTTCAGGATATTAAAATTGAGCTCCCTTTAGTTAGTTTTACCGTAGGCTGTTCTAAAGGGACATACATCAGAAGTCTGGCCCATGACATTGGGCAGGAACTGGGAGTCGGAGCTTATCTGACCCAGCTTAGACGTACCAAGATCGGTGATTACACTATTGAAAATGCAACGTCTGACTTTTTGGAGAATGAATACAGATTTGAAAATTTATAATTAAAATCGTATTTTTACTGATACTGGCAGTGAAAATTATACAGGTTACGGAGAAGACTAATGGAAAAAACACGTATCAATAAATATTTATCAGAAGTAGGCTACTGTTCGAGGAGAGCCGCAGATAAACTTTTGGAAGAAGGAAGAATAACGATTAACGGAAAGATTCCTGAACTGGGAACAAAAGTTTCCGATGAAGACGTTGTGGAAGTAGACGGAAAACCGATCCGTGAGACGGACGAAAAGCCTGTTTATATCGCCTTTAATAAACCTTTGGGGATTGTCTGCACCACAGATACCAAACGCGAAAAAAACAATATCATTGACTATATCAACCATCCAAAAAGAATTTTTCCAATCGGAAGGCTGGATAAGCCAAGTGAAGGACTGATCCTGCTGACCAGCGATGGTGATATTGTAAACAAGATCCTTAGGGCAAGAAACAACCATGAAAAGGAATATATTGTACGTGTTGACAGACCGTTATCACCCAAATTTCTTGAAAAAATGAGAAATGGAGTTCCTATCCTGGACACCGTTACAAAGAAATGTGAAGTAGAAAGAATTGATGATATGACTTTCCGTATCATTCTTACGCAGGGCCTAAACAGACAGATCCGCAGAATGTGTGAATATCTTGGCTACGAAGTAAAAAAACTGAAACGTATCCGTATCATGAACATCAAGCTTGATATTCCGGTTGGAAAATGGCGTGACCTTACGGAAGAGGAACTTAGTTCCCTTAACCATCTCCTTTCTGATTCTACCAAAACAATCAATTAAGATTATAAAATTAATAATAAAAGACTGAGCAGGAATATTTTCCTGCTTACTTTTTTATATCTGCTTTATCAAACAAATGAGTACTTCCATTTCCAAGTATCCGTCTGAATAAAGTATAAAAAATTATTTAAAATATTGTTTTATAATATTCACACATTGGTGTAATATTTTCGGTTTATTAGTGAAAATATATTATATTTATAAATAGAAACTACTAAAAACCTGAAAACCATGAATTTAAAATTTAGTCCACTTTATTTTATTATTATTTTAATAGCATTTTCTAATTGCCAAAACGATAATCATAATTCGGATCTCCCGCACGATACTTCTTTTTACATTGACTATAGAAGCCTGAAAGGATCACCAGATGGAATAGCTGTCATTGAACTCGATCCTGAGGCCCCAAATTTTGGACATATTAGCAGCAAACTTGAATTAGGCGTCGGTGTCCTGCCTCATCATCTTTATTATAATCAGAACGCAAACAAACTATTCACCACTGCTTTGGAAGGAAGCTATCTTTACCAGATAAAAACGGAAAAAGACAAAAACGGACAGCCGGTATTAGTTAATGCAACTCCTATTGATACAGGTGAGAATACGGTAGGAGAAAATTTGTTTTTTACCAATGACGGAAGATATTTTATGACTTTTATGGGAGGGGCAGGAGGGCCAAAAGATGGTAGTATAGGTGTTTTTAATGCAAATAACAACCAGCTTATCAAAACTATTAAAGCGCCGATTCAAACCAATCCAAATCAATTTATTATGTACCCGCATGGCATTTCTGTTAATGAGGAAAAAGGATTGATGATGGTTACCTCAACCATTCACCCGGATCTTACTACCGGCATGGGAAACACTTGTACTTTATTAGATCTAAATACCTATGAATTAAATGAGACCTATCTGGTAGCAGACTCACAAACAGATATGTCCAGTCCTGTTGAGGTTTTGTTATTACGCGGTAAATTTCCGCAATATGCCCTTGCAACAACAATGTTAGGCGGTGGTGATATCTGGATTGCTCCGTACAATGCCACAACAAAGAAATATGATGCCTTTAGTAAAATATTTGACGGAAGTACACAAGGATTAGGCTGGACCCTCGAAATGTACATTGATGACAACAGCAGGCTTTATGTAAGTTTTGCAGATCCTGGAAAGGTTTTGGTCTTTGATATAAGTAATCTTCCTCAATTAAAACTTTTAAAAACCCTTACTGCAGATAAAGGCGCCCATCATATGGTTTTCTTTAAAACCAAAAAAGGAAAAGAAGTGGTAGCAGTACAAAATAACCTGTTGGATATTCCGACTTAAATTCCGGCACCATTAGTGTCATTGAAATAGAGACAGGGAAAACGTTAGGTACGATCGATTTACGCGCCAAATACGGAATACTGCCTGAATCAATTGAAGGAACCAATGGTCCCAGCAGCTACATGCATCACTAAAACTTAAGTAATATGTCTCATCAGAAACTATCCAAAACAGCAGATATTGTTTTGGGTAGTTTTTACTATATGGTTTCCAGTTATTTTAAATATAATTTCATTCTTGCCTCATACTCAGGCTTTAATTTTAAAAGCTTCAGGATTTTCGTATCATCATGGTAGGTAGTCCGGTAGAATATAATCTTATCAGCAGAATATTTGAAGTAGGGATGATCTTTCAGCCATTCTTCAGGAGCGTCTGTCAAAGTATATTTAGGAACATTTGAAACATCCAGCGGAGCAATAGAAATTAATTTTTGAACCAAATCTTTATCAATATTGTAGGTGTCTAGAATTTGTTGTTTATTGACAAAACCCCTCAGTTTTTTTCTAAAGCCGATCATTGATCCGGCACTTTTCTCATCCAATCCAAATTCCAGCAACTGCTTGAATGTGATCATATTTAAATCAATCTTTGAAAAATCAGTTTCCTGTTTTTGAACCTGATTCGTACTCGTATTAAGTTTGATGTAAGGACTTAATTCTTGGAACTTTTCCGGAGAGATAACAAAACACTTCTTTATATCTTCGAGTGATTTGAAGCTTCCTCTGAGATTTCTATCCCTGTAATTAACAATTGTATTCGCCTGTTTTTCAGAAAAGCCTAAACCTTTCCATCCATCCGGATCTAAAGTATTGGGATCAAATGAATGGTATTGAACAGTAGATTTTATGGCGTACTGATTGCCGGACTTTCTAAAATTATCAGGTGTTTTTACCGGGAGCAGGATATAAGGCTCAAGCCTGCTGTAAGTTTCCGAAGAAATAATAAAACATTCTTTAAACTTTTCCTTACTGACAAAGCTTCCGCCTAAATAATTCCTGTATTTCAAAATAGCTTCCGCCTGTTTTTCAGTGAAACCCATGTTCATCCATTCAGCAGCAGAAAGCCGATCCGGATTGAATTTCCCGGAAACCGTAATCACTTTCTTTTCATAGCTTTTAAATTTGTCAAATCCGGATTTGGAGCTGACTTCCGGAAGCATTATAAAAGATTGAAGCGCTGTGAATTTCTCTGGAGAAACAGCATAACACTTTTTGAATTGCTCTTTGGACATAAACTGTCCCCCGATCATTTTTTTATAATTAAGAATAGTAGATGCCTGCTTTTCAGAAAATCCTAAGTTTTGCCATTGCTTACTGTCTAATGCATTAGGATCGAAGTCAGTCAGGTTTATGGGAACTGAATGTTCCGTAATAAATTTGACTTCCGGGAAACGTTCTTTTCCCCGGCTTGTATACTTCTGAAAGGCCAATAGGCCAATCAATAAGATGCCCATAAAGGCCAGTTTCTGGTAATAGTTTTTTCTCATCATAAGGTAAACTTATCAATAATAATAAACCGAAGCAATGATGGAAAGCAGAATGGATCCTTTTATACAACAAATTCATTCAAATGATTTTTAAATTACATTTAAATGCTGTTTATATAGAATTATTTGAAGAAATGGCGGTGAATATTTGTTATTAAAATAAAAAATCTCTTTAAAGACGTTATTTATGGGAATTATTATTTATTCAGAATCCCTGTCTGCAAGAGAAGATTTCAGTTTCTGAAGTTCAGCTTTGATAAATTCAAGACGGTCAATAATGGTAACTGTTTCAGAAATTTTACTGTTGGTGGTTAAAGCAATCCTCGCTCCATCCAGTGTATATCCCTTTTCCTTTACCAGATGGTAGATCATCTGCAGGTTTTTAATATCTTCAGGAGTGAAATAGCGGTTACCTTTTTTATTCTTTTTAGGCTTAATGATTGGGAATTCCTGTTCCCAATAACGTATCAGTGAAGTGTTTACGTCAAATGCTTTGGCGACTTCTCCTATTGAATAATACAGTTTATCGGGCAGATTTATCTTCATTTTATGAATCCTAAAAAGCCAAAGATAAAAATTTTTTAAACTCTGATGCAAATATGTACCAGTAAATCGTTATAACAGGAATATTTTTTTTTAAAATAAAGGGATAAAGTTTTATAACTAAAGTATTAATTCCTTTAATTGTGAATTTTATATGTATTTTTTTATAAAATTTAAGATTATGATTAATTTGGAATTTGTTTTGAGGATTTGATATATAATTGTCATAAAATGAGTCTTTTATGTTATTATTTTTTTGTTAATTTGACTTACACAAAAAAATATTATTTTATGAAAAACTACTTCTTCCTTTCTATGGTGCTTCTTCCTTTTTTAGGAGCTGCGCAATGGACTAAAACTTCCGTGAGGACGCAGAAAGTCAAGGCTTCCCAGGAAAAGCTGGAATACTCGGGCTTGTATTCTTTAGATGCTAATCAACTTAAGCTTTCACTGAGAGGTGCTTCCGACCGTTTTTCCGGATCTAAGGGAGTGATTGTGTCACTTCCTACGGCAGGAGGTAAAATTGAAAAATTTCAGGTTTGGGAATCTTCCAATATGGATCCTGCTCTTCAGAAAAAATATCCGGATATCAAATCCTACGTAGGAACCGGGGTAGATGATCCTTCTGTATATTTGAGATTCAGTATGTCACCTGTAGGATTTTCTTCCATGATCACCAGATCCGGTCTTTCCGAATTCATTGAACCCTATACCGAAGACAGAACCGTATATGCCGTTTTCGACTCCAATGCGAGAAGAGGTCAGGATAAAGAACCTTTTGAATGCTCCGTGATAGAAGAAGCAGAGAAAAACGCTGCTGAAAAAAAAAACGAAAGTGTAAATAAGAAAATAGCAGGTTTTAATATTTTCAGACTGGCGTTATCCTGTACAGGAGAATATGCGCAATATCATTTAACGGCTGCCGGTACTCCTGCTACAGCTACAGATGCTGAAAAAAAAGTGGTGATTTTTGCTGCAATGAATGCATCACTGACAAGACTGAACAGTGTTTTTGAAAAAGACCTGTCCTTTCATTTTAACCTTATCGCCAATAATGAGACCATCATATTTTTAGATCCGGCTACAGATCCTTATACAAATGGTGGCCCGAATGAAGCCCACGCTCAGATTTCTTCAAGGATTGCTCCTGAGGATTATGATATGGGCCATTTAATAGATAAAAAAGGAGGAAACGGATCTGCCGGCGTGGGCGTTATCTGTAACAATAACTCAAAAGGAGCGGGATGGACTGCTCATAATTTCCCGGAAGGAGACAAGTTCGATATAGATTATGTAGCTCATGAAATGGGACATCAGCTGGGTGCAGGACACTCTTATACCTATAGATCCGCACAGGCGGATCAGAGGGTAGAGCCGGGAAGTGGCAGCACAATAATGGCATATACAGGTATTACCACAGCTTCTGATGTTCAGTTTAATTCCAATGATTATTTCCATACCAATAGTGTTACCCAGATTAAAAATAAAATCAACAGTATTGTCTGTGGGGTCAATACGCCTTTTGCAAATCCTGCTCCAGATGTTAATGCCGGCGCAGATTATACCATTCCTAAAACTACCCCATTTGTCCTAAAAGCAACTTCAGCAGATGCCAATACCGCTTCTTATACATATACTTGGGAACAGGCAGATCAGGCTGCTGCTGCTCAGATCGGGGCAGGGGATATTTCAATAGCTTATCCAACAAAACCAACGGGACCCACTTTCAGATCTTTTACCCCAATAAGTTCTCCGGTAAGATATTTCCCTGATTTCAATAAAGTATTGGCAGGCGTTTTATCAACCCGTTGGGAATCGGTTTCAAGTGTGGCAAGAAGTCTTAATTTTGCAGCTACGGTAAGAAACAATAGTCCGGCGCAGCCACAGGTTTCCAAAGATGCTACGGTGTTAACAGTGGACGCAGCGTCCGGTCCTTTTCAGGTGACGGCCCCAGTATTCGGGCAATCATTAGCTTCAGGAGGAACCATTAATGTGACCTGGGATGTTGCCAATACCAATCAGGCTCCTGTAAGCACAGCTAATGTTAATATTAAACTATCTAAAGACGGTGGACAGACCTTTACAACCATAGCCGCCAATACTGCCAATGACGGAAGTGAGCAGGTAACAATACCGGCAGGATCTATGTCTGCCAATGCTTATATTTTGGTTGAAGCAGTAGGAAATGTGTATTATGCAGTAAGTCCAAGTTTTGTTATCGATTATAACGTAACAGGCGAGACGTGTAATACGTATACATATAACGGCCCGGCTGTGGCCATTACAGATGGTCCCGGCGGTACAGGTATCTCAGCACCTAGAATAAACATTCCTTTAATGGTCAACAATACAGGAACCATTACTAAAATAAAAGTGACACCTTCTGTTACCCATCCAAACATCAGTCAGCTAGCTATAGGAATTGAAAGCCCCGTAGGGTCTTCAGCTCTTTTCTGGAACAGACAATGCTCCGGGCAGTCAGGAATTACGGCATCATTCAGTGAGGCAGGGAATGCGGTAGCGTGTTCATCACCTCTTGCGGGAGAAACGAAATCCAACGAATCTTTAGCGATATTTAAAGGTCATAGAGCTCAGGGAGAATGGAAACTCTTTGCTACAGACAATAATGCAGGAAGTGCAGGAACAGTTACAGCATGGTCTCTGGAAGTATGTACAAGAGAAACCCAGACGCTGGGAACCCATGAGGTTTCTTCTCCATTGGCGGATGATATTAAAATTTATCCTAACCCAAGTGACGGTAATTTCTTCATTAAATCCAGAAACTTAAAAGGAGAAGTAAAAGTAGGAATGTTTGATGCCAGCGGAAGATTGGTATTCTCATCTGCTTACCAAAGCGAAGGAAACAGTACAAAAGAATTTAATGTTAATGTTCCAAAAGGCGTCTATGTGATCAGCATAAACTCTTCAAAAGGAGCTTACAACACTAAGCTTGTCATCAAATAACAGAGTAATAATTTCTGAATAAAGGGCCCGTTTTCACGGGTCTTTTTTTATGCAGATTTGCGTCATCATTCTTTTTACAGTACTTTTATACAATAACTACGATCCGTTTATTATCCGTAATGAATTCCATCTCTGTCCTTCATATTGAGCTTTTCCAGTCCGGCAGGAATACCTCAGATTTTTATTTCAATACCATGAAAGAACATCTGGTTGTGGGTCACCGTCACATCGAAAAACCACACCGTCATGATTTTTACGCTGCTGTTCTTTTTACAAAAGGAAAAGGTGTTCATGAGATCGATTTTCAGAAATATGAAGTTTCAAGGGGAAGTCTTTTCTTTCTGTCGCCCGGGCAGATTCACAGTTGGGAGCTTTCGGAAGATATTGACGGTTATATTTTTTTCTGTTCGCAGGAATTTTATGAAATGCACTATGTGAGCCAAAAGCTCCGGAATTTTCCTTTTTTCGGCTCTGTCTCTTTTCCCAGAAAATTACAGCTGGGTGCAGGTGAGTTCATAAAAAATAACAGTTTGTTTCAGGAGCTTGGTAAAGAGCATCAGATCCAGAATGTGATGAAAGAAGGATTAATCCTTTCATTAATGTCACAGATTTTCATCAATGCTGCCAGGTTATTTTCAAAAAATATCGATATCCGGTCTTCTTCCACCAGTATTTCCTATTTTAAACATTACCAGGATTTTGAAAATCTGATCGAGCAGCATTTTACCACCCAAAAATCTATTTCGTATTACGCATCTTTGCTTGGAATGACTCCAAAACACCTCAACAGGATCGCTCAAACCGTTGTTCAGAAAACAGCAACCGATGTTATTACCGAAAGAGTAGTACTGGAAGCCAAAAGAATGTTGATGTACCTTGATGAAGGTCTTGTGGAAATTGCATTCAGGCTCGGTTATGAAGAATATTCCTACTTTGTAAGAGTATTCCGGAAAAGTTCCGGAATGACTCCCACTCAGTTTATGAGAAAATACAAGGTTTAAAAATTTAGAAAGAAGATGAAAGTTATTGAAGCCCAATATCTCTTGTCTCACCTCTCACGTCTAAAATCTTGGTTCTTGGTTCTTGGTTCTTGTCTCTTGATTCTCCTTTACAACATAAGCTTAAAAGGTCCTTCAAACGTCGTGTCAAATGAATCCAGTAGTTCCCCTTTTTCATCAAAGACGCCAATCACCATATTCTGCTTGGAAAACTTAATATCTTCTTCAGGGAACGTGATATTAATATTTCCTTTCAGGATCTCGTCACCTTTTAATATGATCTTTTTTGGACCGAAATAAGTGATCTCAGCATTGGCGGGAGTCATTACTTTAATCGTCAGGATCTTTTTCTCGTTGGATTTATTTAACAGTGTATAAATAAAAGTATTGGTGATTTTTCCGTCTTTAATAAAGAATGTAGAGCCGGCGGGCTTGATGAATTTGGCTTCCATAGATCCGCGGTCATACATTAAGAATCCTAAAAAGCCAATCAGCAGGGCAAGAAATACCGTTGTCGCTTTCATTCTTGAAGTAAATCTGAATGTTTCCTGGTTTTCAATTTCTGCTTCTGTAGCATAGCGAACCAGTCCTTTTGGAAGTCCTACTTTCTCCATCACTTCATCACAGGCATCAATACAGGCCGTGCAGTTCACACATTCCAGCTGCTGACCGTTTCTGATGTCAATACCTGTAGGACACACCACTACACACTGATGACAGTCAATACAATCTCCTTTCCCTAACGCTTTCCGGTCTTCATTATTCCTCCATTTAGAGCGGTTTTCTCCTCTTTTAAAATCATAATAAACATTGATGGTTTGTTTATCGATCAATACTCCCTGCAGCCTTCCGTATGGGCATATCAACGTACACACCTGCTCACGAAGCCATGCAAAAACAAAGTAAAAGGCTAAAGTGAAAAATATCATGGTAATGAATTTCAGGGGATGTTCCTGAGGACCTTCACTCATAATCCGGAATACTTCCTGATAACCAACGATATACATAAACATGAAATGAGCAATAATCATTGAAATTAAGGCAAAAACAGACCATTTCAATAGTCTTTTTCTTATTTTTTCGGCATCCCATTCCTGTCTGTCCAGCTTCATTTGCTTATTCCGGTCTCCTTCAATCCAGTATTCAATTTTCCGGAAAACCATTTCCATAAAAAGGGTCTGCGGGCAAAACCAACCACAGAATATCCTTCCGAAAACCACCGTGAAAAGCATCACGAAAATTACAGAAGTGACTGCTCCCAACGCAAGAATAAAGAAATCCTGAAGATAAAAAGGCTGTCCGAGGATAAAAAACTTTCTATCGATCACATTAATCAGAAGAAAAGGATTACCGTTAATTTTAACGAATGGAAGCCCGAAAAATATAGCAAGCATTACATAACTCGCATAATTTCTGTAGTTTGTATATTTTCCTTTTGGTTTTCGTGGAAAGACCCATTTTCTTTTTCCGGAATCGTCCATAGTTCCCACGGAATTTCTGAACGTATCATTTTCGATCTCTACAAATTTGCTGCTGCCTGATTCTGCACTCATTACGGTACTTTTGTTAAGTTAAAAAGTATTAAGGTGATATTTGAGACTGGATCAAGCTGTTTTTCAGTCAGTTTAAAAAAGAAAAAATAGAGCTGATCTTACCTTTGCAAAGGTCTGCATTAAACTTTTTTAGAACTAATATGATCTACTTCCATAATAGTACAATTAAGACATATTGTGTTTTAATTTTTATTGTATCAAAAAGAGAATATATGTTTGAATCTTTTAATTGATATTGTAACTTGCGTTCACTAAAAAAAATGAGGAATGAAAAATATCTCTAAAATAGCTCTGGTTGGTTTGGTTTTAGCATTGGTAAACTGCCAATCAGTAAATTACAGCAAAATGTTTTATGAAGATGTACAACCGGAAAAGGTTTCGGATCAGTTCAGTTTTACAGAGGGACCGTCTTCGGATAAGCAGGGGAATGTTTATTTCACCGACCAGCCTAATGATAAGATCTACTACTGGGACTGGAAAACGAATAAGGTAATAGAGTTTTTAGGAAAAACAGGGCGGGCCAATGGGACCCATTTTGATAAAGACGGAAACCTGATCACCTGTTCCGACGATCAGGGAGAGATCTGGAAAATTTCAAAAGATAAGAAAGTAGAAGTCATCCTGAAAGGTTTTGAAGGAAAAAGACTGAATGGTCCCAATGATGTCTGGAATGATTCATCCGGGGGAATGTATTTTACAGATCCTTTGTATGAAAGAGATTACTGGGTAGATTTTAAACAGGAAATTCCACACAAAAGTCTTTATTACAGAACAAAGGAAGGAAAGATCATTAAGCTTGAAACCTTTACCCAACCGAACGGAATAGTGGGAAGCGAAAAATTTAAAGAACTTTATATTTCAGATATTGATGCAGGAAAAACCTATGTTTATGATATCCTGAGTGAAGGAAAGCTGTCCGAAAAAAAACTGTTCTGTGAAATGGGCTCAGACGGAATGACTCTGGATAAACATGGAAACCTTTATTTAACCGGCAAAGGTGTGCATGTTTTCAACCGGAAAGGAAAGAAAATCTATCATATTCCAATTCCTGAAGAATGGACTTCCAATGTTACTTTTGGGGGGGAGAATAATGATGTTTTATTTATTACAGCTTCGAAATCGGTTTATATTTTGCCAACCAGAGTAAGAGGAACAAAGTAATACTATTTGCAGTTTTGCAGTGATTATAATAAAAAATATAAGCCCGGTTAGGGCTTATATTTTATTTTTAAAGCTTACTATTCTTAATAAGCAACCTCCATTTTTACTTTTTTGCCTTTCAGTTTTTCGTGGCTCAATCTTTTTAAAACATCATTCACTCTGTTTCTTGCAACGGCAACATAAGAAGTCGTATCTTTTACTTCTATCAAGCCAAGTTCTTCCTTTTGAAGATCACCTTTTTTAAGTAAATAGCCTACAATATCCACTTTATTGACCTTATCTTTTTTTCCTGCACTGATATAGATCGTCTGGAAAGGAGTTTTTGCCGGTACTTTAGTAAAGCCACTCACATTTTCCTCGGGAGTATCTTTTTTAATGAACGGAAAATTTTCGTCTTCCGTCATAATCAGATAGGCAAAACCTTTAGCATTCATTCTCGCAGTACGGCCGTTCCTATGAATAAATGCATCTTCTTTTGGAGGAAGCTGGTAATGAACAATGGATTCCACCTCAGGCACATCCAGACCTCGTGAAGCCAGATCAGTAGTAATCAAAATCCTCGCTGAATCATTTCTGAATTTCAGCAAAGCACGTTCTCTTTCATCCTGTTCCATCCCGCCATGGAATGTTTCCCTGTCGATTCCTTTTTCTCTTAAAAGCTCAGAAATACGGTCTACCGCTTCCCGGTGGTTGCAAAAGATCAATGTTCTCTTATTTCCTATTTTACAAATTAAATGAAACAAGGTGTCCAGTTTTTCTTCAGAAATGGTCATTACTTTTCTGAGCTGAATATCCGGCTTTACCTCACTTAATTTTAGAAAATCAATGATCTTTTCGTTTTTTAAGCCTGTAAACTTCGGAATTTCATCCATGGCTGTTGCAGAAGTCAGAATCCTCTGTGAAAGACCGCTTAATGAACCGGAAATATATTCCATGTCTTCATGAAAACCCAATTCCAAAGCTTTGTCAAATTCATCCAGAACCAATGTCTTAATTGTTTTAGGATCGAAATTATTATTTCTTAAATGATAAACCACTCTTCCAGGCGTTCCAATAAGAACCGCCGGAGCTTCAATTAAATTATTGACCTCAATTTTTTTATCATGACCGCCATAGCAGACAGAAACTTTAAAATCGGTTCCCATCGATTTGAAAACCTGCTCAATCTGGAGTGCCAATTCTCTTGCAGGAACTAAAATCAATGCCTGAATTCCTGAAGCTTCTTTTTTCAGATTCCTAAGAACCGGAAATAAAAAAGCCAGTGTTTTCCCTGAACCGGTAGGAGAAAGCAAAACAACATCAGTATTGTTTTCCGTAGTTTTATAGGTAGATTTCTGCATCTGATTCATATCCTGAATCTGCAGTTTTTCGTAAAGGGGTTCTAATTGCATGTTGCAAAGGTAATTGATTTTGTTCATTTTTATTTATCCGAATTATGGAAAGCCGTAATATACTGATGTCACATGGTGATAAATTTGAACTCATAAATTAATCACTATGAAACTATACCAAACCTTAGAATCACAGCTTAAAAAAGAACCCAATTATGTCTCCGATAATGATGAAGTTAAAAAATGGGTGGTACTGAATAAAGCACAGAATTTTGATGAAGAACTCATTGGATTGTTATTGGATGATTCAGATTTGAAAGAGAAATTTTTTATCAATATAAAAGATGTCTTGATATTCAATCAAAATCTTTTTATACAGTTTCTCGAACAGAAAAATTATCTCAACGACAGCTATACTCAATTTAAAAATAAAGTTGGTTTGTCAGTTGATGGCAAATATCTGAAACAACGGAATGAAGTGGCTTTGGTCTGGCCGTTCAAAGACTGTATTTTGGAAGGCGGACAAAGCCGTGAAGAGGATAAAAGAGAGGAAATTTTCTTTAATGAAACTTTGGCGCAGGATGAAATAACTCAATTACTTGATCCAAAAGTTCTGACAAATGCCAAAAAGTTTGATCAGGCTGGTGAAAAGAGTTTTGACCAATTCAATCGCAACGAAAACGGAACCATTACCGATAATTTGATTATTAAAGGAAATAATCTTCTCGCATTGCATTCCTTAAAGAAAGAATTTGCTGGAAAAGTGAAACTGATTTATATCGATCCGCCTTATAATACTGGAAATGATGGATTTAAATATAATGATTCATTCAATCAATCAACTTGGTTAACATTTATAAAGAATAGAATTGAAGCAGCAAAAAAACTTTTGTCCCCATCAGGAATTTTTTTAGTTCAATGTTCTTTTCATCAATATGCATATTTAAAAGTTCTTATGAATGATTTGTTTGAAAAGCATTTATGTGACTTTAATATTCAAGTCAGGCATCCAGAGAGAACATTAACAGGTGATAAGGAATTTAATGATGTAATTGAATATATTTTAATTTATTCAAATGATAAAAATAAAAAAATGCCTTTTATCGAAGAACAAAAAACAATTGATGATTATAACTTACAAATAGAAATAAATGCTAATGAAGATATTGAAACAATTCAATGTGGTTTAAAAAATGTAGAAATATATTTACCTTATCAATATAAAGTTATTTCAATACCATCAAGTAAAGATGGGCTAAAGAAAATTAGTATTCGTGGCTCGATACGAGAAAAAAATAGCAGTGGTAGGTTTTTCGTTAAGCATTTAGAAAAGTTAAATGGATATCCTCCAGAAACGCTTTTCAGAGTCCCTGATATGGGAGATGATTCTATGGACTATAGGTTTTTTTATTCGGCACCAAAAGGAAATAAGAATGGTGGTTATTATCAAGGAAAACCAATAAGTAGTGATATTACAAAGAAACAATTTTCTAACTTTTATAATTTTGAAAAAGAATATAACAGCGTTTCAAAGCAAGGTGGAGTTGAATTTCGAAACGGAAAGAAACCCGAAGAACTTTTGAATTTTTTAATTCAGATATTTAGCGATAACAATGACATTATCTTAGATTATCATTTAGGAAGTGGAACAACAGCAGCAGTTGCTCACAAAATGAAACGACAATACATCGGGATTGAGCAATTGAATTATGGCGAAAATGATAGTGTTATTAGGTTACAAAATGTAATTAATGGTGATAAATCAGGCATTTCCAAATCCGTCAACTGGCAGGGTGGCGGTTCTTTCATTTACCTAGAATTAAAAAAATACAACCAAACTTTCATCGAGAAAGTTGAAGAAGCTCAGGATTCTGAAAATCTCTTGAAGATTTGGGAAGAAATGAAAACCAAATCCTTTCTTAATTACAACATTGATATCAAAAAGCAAGAAGAACACTTGGAAGATTTTAAAGCTTTACATCTGAATGAACAAAAACAGCATCTCTGCGAACTGCTCAATAAAAATCAGCTGTATGTGAATCTTTCTTCACTTAATGACGAAAATTTTGGGTGTACACCTGAAGAAAAGAAATTAACTAAAGATTTTTACCAATTTAAAAATTAGCAAATGGCATTTCTATACGATACCCTTTTACAGGAATTTGGAAAAAGAGCCATTTCTCAGGTTCCGGTTCCACCGCAAATTTCGGATAATTTGAAATTCAGCCAAAGAGCTTATCAGCAGGAAGCATTTCAGCGTTTTATTCTTTGCCACGCAGAAAATTTTGCTGGCAAACCGCATAAACCGCTTCATCTGCTGTATAATATGGCAACAGGGAGTGGGAAAACTTTGGTCATGGCAGGTTTGCTGCTTTATTTGTATGAAAAAGGATACCGGAATTTCCTGTTTTTTGTCAACAGTAATAATATCATCCAGAAAACCAAAGACAACTTTCTTAATCCTCAAACATCTAAATATTTGTTTAGCAATAAAATTGTCATCAATGGGAAAGAAATTTTACTGAAACAGGTTGATAACTTTGATGAAGCCGATGATGAGAATATCAATATCAAATTTACAACCATTCAGCAGCTGCACACTGATTTAAACAATACCAAAGAAAACAGTGTTACCTACGAAGATTTTACAGATAAAAGAATAGTGATGATTGCCGATGAAGCACATCATTTAAGCAGTGGTACCAAGAACGGAAATCTCTTCGGAAGCTGGGAAGAAACAGTTTTGAAAATCCTTCACCAGAGTTTTGACAATATCCTTTTGGAATTTACGGCAACTCTGGATTATGAAAGCCGGGAAATTATCAATAAATATAAAGACAAAGTTATTTATAAATATGACCTTTCGCAGTTCAGAACAGATAAGTTTTCTAAAGAAATCAATCTTGTCCGTTCTTTGTATGACGAGAAAGAACGTATTATTCAGGCTTTGATTCTTAATTTGTACCGCCAGGAACTGGCAACGATTAATAATATCAATTTAAAACCCGTGATTCTTTTCAAAGCAAAAAAGACGATCAAAGAATCTGAGCAGAATAAAGAAAATTTTCATCAGCTCATTGAAGAGTTTTCAGAAACAATGCTGGGAAAAATCAAAAAAACGTCTACTGTTCCCATTGTTCAAAAGGCTTTTCAGTTTTTTGAGGCCAAAAGTATTTCATTGAATGAGATGGTAAAACGAATTCAAACGAATTTCCGGGAAGAAAACTGCCTGAGTGCCAATAATGATGCTGAAGCAGAGAAAAATCAAATTTTGCTCAATACGCTGGAAGATGAAAATAATCCGATTCGTGCGGTATTTGCTGTTCAGAAGCTGAATGAAGGATGGGATGTCCTCAATTTGTTTGATATTGTAAGATTATATGAAGACCGTGACGGAAAAGACGGAAATCCAGGTAAAACAACACTTTCGGAAGCACAGCTGATCGGTCGTGGAGCAAGATATTATCCTTTTGCACTGGAAGTTGGAGAGGATAAATTTATTCGGAAATATGATGATGATATTTCAAATGATTTAAAAATACTGGAAGAACTATATTATCATACCAAAGAGGACAGCCGTTATATTTCGGAACTGAAAAAAGCTTTGGTAGAAACAGGAATTTATGAAGATGAAGCGAATCTTGAAACCAAACAGTTAAAGCTGAAAACAATATTCAAAAAATCTGACTTATATAAAAAAGGATATGTTTTCTCCAATAAAAAATTACCGAAAAACTTTAATAAGGTAAATTCTTTCACTGACTTCAATATTAACAAAACCAATTACCGGCATCAGCTTTCTTCGGGTGGTGGAAGAGTTTCCAGCGTATTTTTTGAATTAGAAAGTCCGGTTTCTTTTGATGAGGTTATAAAGACTAGAGATGTTGAACTTAAGAATATCCCGAAACATATTATCAGCCATGCCCTGGGCCAGAATCCGTTTTATTATTTTGATAATCTTTCCCATTATTTTCCCAACATTTCGTCGCTTTCAGTTTTTATTGAAGATAAAGAATATTTAGGTGATTTGGAAATTACATTCACAGGAAGTTATAACCGTCTTCAGGAACTTTCACACTTTGATTATCTTCAGGCGTTGAATGGTCTTTTGCAAAACCTGGAAGCAGATATTAAAAATAATTCTACAGAATATGAAGGCTCAGAATATTATCCACAACCTATTCATCAGGTTTTCAGGGATAAGGAAATCAGGGTGGCTAAAGGTAATGAAAGAGCAAAAGGGCAGGAAGAATTAGTTTCAAATGAATCCTGGTATGCATACAATGCCAATTACGGAACCATTGAAGAAAAGAAATTTGTAGAATTGTTTTCCAGACGTTTTGAAGGGCTCAGTCAGAAATTTGAAAATATTCATCTGATCCGAAATGAAAGAGAGATTAAAATCTTTGATAAATATGGTCGTGCTTTTGAACCCGATTTTATTTTATTTTGTAATCAAAAAAGGGAAGAGCAATTAACGTTTCAGGTATTTATAGAACCTAAAGGAACTCATTTGATAGGCTACGACAAATGGAAAGAGGATTTTCTGAAAGTAATCGGGAATGAAAAAAAATCTATTAAAATCTATACAGATACTTACAAGATTACAGCTGTGCCATTCTATAATTATGGAAATGAAAATGAATTTAAAAGAGCTTTAGAAAGTACCTTCGAAATTTAAAAATCACGCACTTGAATTTAAAATAAAATTCATATCTTTGCACCCACTTTTTGTGTGAAAGGTTTGAAGAGTAAATTATTATAAACTAATTACTTCCGTATTTTTTAGATCCACATTTGTTCAGACCATTAAAAAAGAAGGAATACAAATTTTATTAGAAAATGTCAAAAGAGACAAATTCAGCAGAGGTTTTATTAAACCAAAACGTAGCACCGGAACAATTTGATTGGGATTCTTTCGAATCAGGTCTTGATGCAGACGCAAGAAAAGAAAAGAGCGATTTAGAAGAAATCTACAACGGATCTTTAAGCAGTTTAAATGATAACGATGTTATCACTGGTAAAGTTGTAAGATTAACTGATAAAGAAGCTATCGTAGACATCGACTTTAAATCAGAAGGTGTTATTTCTCTTAACGAATTCCGTTACAACCCAGGCCTTAAAGTAGGTGATGATGTTGAAGTAATGGTAGACAGAAGAGAAGACAAAACTGGACAATTACAGTTATCTCACAGAAAAGCTAGAACGCTTAAAGCTTGGGATAGAGTAAACGAGCTTCACGAAACTGGAGAAATCGTTAACGGTTTTGTTAAGTCTAGAACTAAAGGAGGTATGATCGTTGACGTTCACGGAATCGAAGCATTCTTACCAGGTTCTCAAATTGATGTTAAGCCAATTAAAGATTACGATCAGTTCGTAGGTAAAACTATGGAGTTCAAAGTTGTGAAAATCAACCCTGAGTTCAAAAACGTAGTTGTATCTCACAAAGCATTGATCGAAGCAGATATCGAAGGTCAGAAAAAAGAAATCATCGCTCAGCTTGAAAAAGGTCAGGTTCTTGAAGGTACTGTTAAGAATATTACTTCTTACGGTGTATTCATTGACTTAGGAGGTGTAGATGGATTGATCCACATTACAGACCTTTCTTGGTCTAGAGTGAACCACCCATCTGAAATCCTGGAAGACGGACAAACTGTGAAAGTGGTTATCCTTGATTTTGATGACGAGAAAACAAGAATCCAGTTAGGTATGAAGCAATTAGAAGCTCATCCTTGGGACGCTCTTTCTGCTGACATGAAAGTTGGTGATAAAGTAAAAGGAAAAGTAGTAGTTCTTGCTGACTATGGTGCATTCGTAGAGATTGCTCCAGGTGTAGAAGGATTAATCCACGTTTCTGAAATGTCTTGGTCTACTCACTTAAGATCTGCAGGTGATTTCGTGAAAGTAGGTGATGAAGTTGAAGCTGAAGTATTAACTTTAGATAGAGAAGACAGAAAAATCTCTCTTGGTATCAAGCAATTGTCTAAAGATCCATGGGAAAATATCGAAACTAAGTATCCATTAGGATCTAAGCATGTAGGAACTGTAAGAAACTTCACTAACTTCGGTGTATTCGTAGAGTTAGAAGAAGGGATTGACGGATTGATCTACATCTCTGATCTTTCTTGGACTAAGAAAATCAAGCACCCATCTGAATTCTGTGCAGTTGGTGATAAATTAGATGTTGTTGTTCTAGAACTTGACATCCAGGCTAGAAGATTATCTCTAGGTCACAAACAACTTCAGGAAAATCCTTGGGATAAATTCGAAACTAAATATGCTGAAGGTACGATCCACGCTGGTAAAGCTGTAGAGGTTCACGATAAAGGAGCTTCTGTACAGTTTGAAGACGTTGAAGTAGAAGCTTTCTGCCCATCAAGATTATTAGAGAAAGAAGATGGATCTAAAATCAAGAAAGGTGAAGATGCTCAGTTCAAAGTAATCGAATTCAACAAAGAGTTCAAAAGAGTAGTAGTATCTCATACTGGTATCTTTAGAGACGAAGAGAAGAAAAACGTAAGAGAATCTTCTAACAACAGATCTAATAATACATCTTCTTCAAACAACGAAGAAAGATCAACTCTTGGAGATATCGATGCATTAGCAGAATTGAAAAGAAAAATGGAAGAAGGTAAATAATCTTCAACTCCATTTGATCATATGAAGCCGCTCATTTGAGCGGCTTTTTTGTTTTTAATCATTAAGAAATAATTATTTGATGGAATTAAATGTTTTTTTATTGATTTTTAGAATCAATTAAGGTTAATGAAAGGTTAATGATTAAAAATATTCAATTATGAATAAGATTAATATTATTTTTAATTCATCAAATCTAAATATTAACTTATGAAAAAAACATTTTTATTTTTCTTCTCCGTATTGCTTATGTCATTGAGTTCCATGAAAGGGCAAACGGATTATGTTATCTGTATTGATAACGGATCTACCATCAGTGATAGCCGTTTTAAGGAAATGAAACTTACCGCTGTTAAATTAATTGAACGTCTTATGGCTTGTAATTCAAAAAACAGATATGCTGTGGTTCATTATGGTGCAGGTTTTAATAGCGGGCCAAGCTTGGGGCTTATTCCTAGAATATATATTGAAAGTGATTTTACTAATTCTACATTTCCAGACCCTTATGTTACAAGAAGGCTTAATTATGGCCAGCATCTGCATGAGGCTTTAGGATTAATAGGAAATGCACTAGATGGTAGCTATAGCCCGGAAATTGTAAGTCCACAGACTTCTTTACATAAAAATGGAAGTTCCAAATTTGTCGTTGTAGTTATTACAGACGGTGCCAGAAATAGCGGTGATCTTTCTACAGGCTCCTACCTGGTAAATTATTATGACACAGGATTGAATGATCCTGGAGCTTTTAAAAATGTTACAGATTTTAAAATCGATAGACAAGCTAAAATTGCCATGATCCATATGAGTCCCAATGGCTCATCTACGGCTGCGGGAGCTTCTATTACAAGTGCAGGAGGATCTTATACCGGGGTAGTGGAGAATAATACGAATGATCCTGATTATGGTATATTGCCAAGACTTTATTATCCCAGGAATTACTCTTTTATTTTTGATTCAGTTTCAGAGATGCCTCAATTTAATGAGCTGGTTAATAATATTTGTAGCGGACCAATGTCATATGGAGGAACTCTTAAATTTTTCTATGAATTTTCTGCCTGCAGTATGCCGCTTGATTTTAATATTCAAGGCGAGTTCACTCTCCCTCCGGGATCTACATTGTTGAATAATAAATTAGTTGTCAGAGATATCAGTACAGGAATTGATTATGGAATTTCTACAACGGTGTCTGTTGTCGGCAATCATATTAACTATCATTTTTATCCTTCAGATATAAATATTCCTCCGGGGTCGACGAGTAAATACAAATTTATAATGACAATACAGCATAGTATACCGGGTGGAGGATCTACGGAAGCTATAAGCTGGAATAATTACCCTTTCTTTCCCTATGATTTGGATCTGAGCGGTTTTTGTACAAGAAATGCCTCAGAAGTATCGCAAGGTGTGCTTAAACTTACTCCTAATCCTACAGATGGAGCATTTAAAGCTATATTGGACAAAGAAATTGGATCTGGAAAGTTGGAGATATTGGATCTTAACGGCAATACATTATTTATCAAAACGGTAAAAGGGAAAGTATTGGATGCTGATCTAAAAATTCAGCGACAAGGAATATATATTGTAAAAGTGACCTCAGATAAAAACGAAATTTTTACAGGTAAGATTATCAAGAAATAATAAGTACGCAAAGAAATAACAAGCAAGGCTGTCTGAAAAGGCAGCTTTTTGTTTTGGAATTACATGAATGAATTTAATCGGAATGGATTAATTATTCTTTGAACAGAATATCTATTCCTGCTTATTATCGATCTGATAAATTATAAATGATGGGATTTAATTTTATGTAACGGTTTATTTTTTATAATAATTTATTTAATGGGAATTTTGGATGTGAATTATTTGTATATTAGCGCCTTTAATAGTAAAAATGAAAAAGATAACTCTACCTCTTTTATTTGCTGCATTCGCATTTTTTCCTTCTTCATTGTTTTCTCAAGATAACGGAAAACTCATTAAGGATTATATTTCTCAAAACAAAATAAGAGAATATAAGAAAAATGATCTTACTAATTTTGTTATAGAGAATGTTGATTCATCAAAATCAATGAATGGAGATGTAGTCAAGTTTCAACAGACTTATAATGGTATTCCTGTTTATAGTTCCGCAGGAACAGCGCTGGTTAAGGATAATAAAATTGTCTATTATTCAGACAACTTTATTAAGGATTATAGCCTTTCTACTTCAGCTACTGCTGGCATAACCAAAGAAGTAGCATTACAGAAGATAGCTGCTGATTTAGGCTCTGAAAATATTTCAACCTTTCCAATCATGGCTTTTTTCGAAAAAGGGACTCGTAAGCTCACCGCTGCAAAACAACGATTGGTGTATACTGCAGATGAAAGTCAAAACCTGAGACTGGCTTATGAATACCTTGTTCACGAACCTAAAACAATGAATCACTGGAATATTGTGGTTGATGCCAATACAGGGAAAATTTTAAGCAAGCTTAATTTAAATCTTTCATGTAATTTCCATGATGAAGCCTATGCCCATAGTGAAAATAGGATGGCATCATTGCCACAAAATGAAAGTGCTTATCCTACCAATACTAACAATCTGGTTATTTTAGCACCTGATAATGCTTCCTATAATGTATTTCCTCTACCTGTAGAATCGCCTACATTTGGCCCCAGAGCTGTGGTAAGCAATCCTTGGATTCTTTCTTCCTCACCGGAAGGATGGCATTCTAACGTAACTACACACTACACTACTACAAGAGGGAACAATGTATATGCTTATGATGATAGAGATGATGATGAGGCAACTTACGGAGTATCTCCGGATGGAGGAGCTGCGAGAAATTTCAATTTTCCATATGATCCTACGGCACTTTCTTATACGAATTTAGCTGCTGCTACAACCAACTTATTCTATATCAGTAATAAGGTTCACGATATTTTCTACAAATTTGGATTTACTGAAGCTGCAAGAAATTTCCAAAGCAATAACTTTGGTAATGGCGGTTTAGATGATGATGAGGTTTTTGCACAGTCACAAGATGGCGGAGGGTTTAATAATGCCAATTTTGCTTCCTATCCGGATAATTACAATCCTGTGATGCAAATGTATTTATGGCTGGGTTCAAACCGTAAACTGTTCTACAGTGCACCTTCTGATGCCGTTGCAAGAGTTGTTAATGCAGGAGTAGCACAGTTCGGGGCTACTTTAAATGATGTTGGAATAACCGGAGATGTAAAGCTGGCAAGCATTATTGACGGATGTACAGCATTACCTGCCGGTGAAATGACAGGTAAAATTGGACTTATAGAAAGAGGAGGTGGTACAAATTGTGGTTTTGCTGTGAAAGTGAAAAATGCACAAAATGCAGGAGCAATCGGGGCTATCATTTATAACAATACAGCAAACGGTTCCACTTTAGGTAATATGGGAGGTGCTGATCCTAGCATCACAATACCTTCAATATTAATTACCAATGCTGAAGGAGAGTTTATCAAAACCAAACTAGCTGCAGCTACTATTGTAAATGTTAACCTGAGGGCAGATACAAAATATGACGGAAGTTTTGATAATGGAATTGTTACCCATGAGTATGGACATGGAATTTCCAATAGAATGACTGGTACAGGATATAATTGCTTAAACTCTAATACAGATAAAGAGCAAATGGGAGAGGGATGGTCAGACTTTTTTGCTTTAATGCTTACCAATAAAACCGGGGATAATGCTTCAGTACCAAGAGGTATGGGAACTTATCCAATTGGCCAGGCAATTACAGGAGGAGGTATCAGGCCTGCAAAATATTCACCTGATTTTGCTATTAATGATTTTACTTATGGAGATACAAACGGGATGGAGTACGCTAACCAGAATGGAATTTTGGTACCGGATGTACATTCTATAGGATTTGTATGGGCTACCATGCTTTGGGATCTACATTGGAAATATGTTGAAAAATACGGATATGCATCTGATGTAACTGCAAATGCAAACAGTGGAAGCGCCAGAGTGCTTCAACTGGTAACAGATGCATTAAAACTTCAGGCATGTAATCCAACTTTCATCAATGGAAGAGATGCTATACTTCAGGCTGAATTGGCAACAACAGGCGGAGTAGATAAATGTATGATCTGGAGAGTTTTTGCAAAAAGAGGTTTAGGAGCAGCGGCTACAGCAGGATCTATGACCAATATCAATGATCAGACTGAAAGCTTTACCCTTCCTGAAGAATGTTCTGCACTATCTACAGAAGAAGTTAAGGCTGCTAAAAATAAAATATCTATCTATCCAAACCCTGCTAAGGATGAGTTCTACATCAATTTCCCTGGCAGTATGATGGGTAAAGTAAGCCTTGAGATTTATGATATGTCAGGAAAGCTGGTTTCTTCAGAGGATAAGATTTCTCCTGAGGCTAAGAAAGCTGTTTCTACAAATAATTTAGTAAACGGAACCTATATGGTGAAAGTAAAAGGCCTTGGCTTTGAATCTTCATCAAAAGTAATCGTTAATAAATAATTACTTAAAATATTTATTTTTTTTGAAAATCGCCGCAAGCTCTGCTTGCGGCGATTTTATTTATCTATCATATTAACGTCTCAGGTAATTTCAATTAATATATTGTAACTTTGCCGGCTGTTAAAAAAATTATGAAGAAGAAAAATATACTCAAGGGAGTTTTATTCGTGGGAATAGGGGCTAGTATATATGGAATGCTGGCTACATTTGTCAAAAAAGCTTATATAGACGGTTATACCACTTCAGAAGTTACTACATCCCAGTTTTTGATGGGACTTATCGGGCTTCTGCTCCTCAATTTTATCCAAACCATCACATCAAAGCAGAAGTTATCTTCACCGAGTTCCAAAGAAGTAAGAATGCTGATGCTTGCAGGAACATCATTAGGCTGTACCAGTCTGTTCTACTATATAGCAGTTCAGTATATCAACGTCTCCATAGCTATTGTGCTGTTGATGCAGTCGGTGTGGTTTAGTGTTGTTGTGGAAAGTATCATAGCAAAGAAATTGCCGAATGCGAGAAAAGTAGTTTCTGTGATCATTGTACTGGTAGGAACTATATTGGCTACAAACCTTATCAATATGGATATAGAACTTGACTGGCACGGGATATTCTGGGGGTTAATGGCTGCGGCTTCCTATACCATGACCATGTTTACATCCAATACACTGGCAACGCATCTGCCTGTATTCAGAAAAAGTATCATCATGCTTTGTGGTGGAGCAATTGTCATATTTGCATTTCTGTTTTTTGCTCAGATTGGGCCGATGTATTTTGATGGTTTAAAATCATTTTATTTAAATTTTACTGAAAATACACAGCATATTCACTCCTTCAATTATTCAATATTCTGGACGTACGGATTTGTTTTAGCTTTGTTTGGAACCATTATTCCGCCTATCTTGTTCAATATCGGTTTCCCGAATGCGGGACTTGGATTAGGAAGTATTGTTTCCTCGCTAGAACTTCCTGTTTCAGTGACTATGGCTTTTGTTTTATTGGATGAAAAAGTGATATTATTACAGTGGGTAGGAATTATCCTGATCCTTTTTGCTATTGTTCTCATGAATCTGCCTTCAAAAACAGAAGTTAGTGTAGTGGAATTGTCTTAAAAATTGATAATTAAATTAAAAATTATAAGTTAGAAACCGTTCCTTTTGGAGCGGTTTTTTTAATTTTAATATTTAAAACAAAGTTTAAAATGAAATATTTTGCAAAGACAGCATCAGTAATGATCCTATCAGTACCGGTGTTATTATTTTCACAGATAAAACCTCTGGATGCAATGCTATCTGAATATCAATATCCATATGAAGTTCATTACTTAGATCTTAAGTCTCAGAACAACGATCTCAAAATGGCATATATGGATGTACAGCCCCAAAAGCCAAACGAAAAAACAATAATGCTTCTCCATGGAAAAAATTTTAATGGGGCTTATTGGGAGAAAACAGCAAAAGATCTTTCGGGTAAAGGATTCAGAGTGATTATTCCCGATCAGATAGGATTTGGAAAATCTTCTAAACCGAAAAGCTACCAGTTTTCATTTTCACAACTCGCCGAAAATACCAAAGCTATATTAGATAAGCTTCATATCGATAAAACAATAGTTCTGGGGCATTCCATGGGAGGAATGGTCGCAACACGATTTACCCTTCTTTATCCTGAGAAAGTGCAGAAGCTCATTCTCGAAAATCCGATTGGACTTGAAGATTATAAAACATTTGCTGCTTATCAGACCGTAGATCAGGCATACCAGTCGGAACTTAAAAATACGGCAGAAACCTATAAAAACTATCAGTTGAAATTCTATTACGATAATAAATGGAAAAATGAATATCAGCCCTGGCTGGATCTTATTGCCGGATGGACACTGCATAAAGATTATCCGCAGGTAGCCTGGGATGCTGCTCTGACTTCTGATATGATCTACAACCAGCCGGTCTGTTATGAATTTAAAAACATTAAAACTCCCACACTGCTTATTATAGGAACGAGAGACAGGACGGCAATTGGAAAAGACAGAGCTCCAAAGGAACTCCAGCCTAAAATGGGACAGTATCAGGAATTGGGTAAAAAAACGCAGCATGAAATTGCGGGATCCAAATTAGTTGAACTGGAAAATGTAGGACATCTTCCTCACATAGAAGTGTATCCAAAATTTTTCACTGCCCTGTATGATTTTATAAAATAGAACCTGAATGTTTCATAGCTAGTTAATCATACAGTATGAGGCATAATAAAAAGAGACTGCTCAAATATGAACAGTCTCTTTTTGTATGTATTGTTGTCTGAATTACTTTTTCTTGTAAGCAGCGTCTTTGATTCTAGCTTTCTTACCTCTAAGGTCTCTGAAGTAATAGATTCTAGATCTTCTAACTCTACCTCTTCTGTCAACTTCAATTTTCTGAAGTGCAGGCATATTGATAGGGAATACTCTTTCTACACCTACATCACCACTCATTTTTCTGATGGTAAAAGTTTTTGTAGCTCCAGTACCTCTCAATTGAATAACGGTACCTTTGAAGAACTGAGTTCTTGTTTTTTGTCCTTCTTTAATTTCGTAATACACAGTAATTGTGTCTCCTGCTTTGAATTCAGGGAAATCTTTTTTAGTAATGTACTGATCTTGTACGTACTTTAATAAATCCATTTTTAATAAAATAAAATGTTAAAGCTAAGCAACTTACACGTTCTTCGTCAGAGGTTGAATAACAGGTCGCAAAGATACAAAATAGTTTTTAATTCCACCAAATAATTAATGTACTAAAAACTATAATTTTTTTACTCCCAAACTGCCTGAAAGTTAACGGTTCTTTCAAGTTCCCATCAGGTACAGTTTATATAGGATTTCTACTTTTGCCCGAAATTAAAAAATTAAGTAATTATTTTCTTAACGGATTGATTTACAAAATGAAATAAAACTATAAAAAAAGTAAACCACTATGAAACATTATCTCTTCTTTTTCTGTTTTGCCGTCCAGATGGCATTTGGGCAGGAACTTTTTCCTTACCTGCAGAATCCGACCCCCAATTCGATGATTGTCAATTGGAAAACATCATCCAACAACGAAACAACTGTGATCTACGGAACGTCTCCAACCAGTCTGAACGTGACAGTTACCGGAACCACAAATATTTTTTCTGATACAGGTTATAATAACAACTATTATTATCATACGGCAAAAGTAGCAGGTCTGCAGCCAAATACGAAATACTATTATAAGATAAAGACAGGAACCAGCGAATCGGCGGTTTATAATTTCAGAACACTTCCTCTTCCGGGACAGGCTGCCACTACAGACGGGAAAATACGTTTCCTTATTATGGGAGACAACCAGATCAAGGCAGAACCAAGGTACGATACCCTTACTCTGAATGCATTCAAAAAATTAAAACAGAAATTTGGAGCAAGTTCTGATCCCTCAGATAATATTGCCCTTACTTTTATGGTAGGAGATCAGGTTGACGTGGGAACACTGGATCATTATGAGAATGTTCATTTTAAAAAGAACATTCAATTATCACCTTATCTTCCTATTCAGACTACCGTAGGAAACCATGAAACGTACGGAACTCTTGGCATGAATTCTTATTATGCCCATTTCTATATTGATGAAATTAAATATAAAAATATAGCTTCCGGAAATGAAAATTATTATGCCCAACAAGCCGGAAATGTTCTGTTTGTAAGCTTAAGTTCTGAACATACGGGAACTGAACAGCAAACCTGGCTTTCACAGATTTTAAATGAAGCTAATAATGATCCAACAGTTGACTGGATCATCTCTTTGAGTCACAGACCCTATCAGGCAGAGCAGTATGTAGGTGATATTTCTACCTGGGTAAGAAACAATGCAGTACCGTTGCTGACCACCTCCAGTAAATATCTAATGCATGTTGGAGCTCACCATCACTTATACCACAGAGGCCAGCTGAAAGAAACCCCGAATTACCAGATCATTTCCGGAGGAACGGCATGGGACCAGTATTGGGGAATGTCCAATGAGCAGGATTTTGATGATGTACAAAAAACGCTTACAGACTGGACATACCAGATCGTAGAAGTAGACGTACAGACCGGGAAAGTAGATATAGAATGTTACTCCATTGGAGGAGTGTATAATAGGAAGTACAATGAATTGGTAGATACTTTTCACCGGTATAAAAATCAGCCGAAACCTTCAAAACCTTCTATTACCAATACTTTCTCAACTTCAGTTACCTTACCTTTGACTCTTGATGGAAGTGCTTTTGCATCAACTAATGGAGAACTTTTGAATACAACCCAATTCCAGATCAGTAAGGCAGCCAATTTTTCAGTTATTGAAAAAGAATTTTACCGTGATTATGAAAACTGGTTTGGAAAAGAAGGTAATGGGACGCCGGACAAAACGAAAAACTTAAATGCCGGACTTGATATTACAAAAGCAACAATCCCTGCCAATTCTATTTCCAACGGAACGTATTACGTAAAAGTTCGTTACAGAGACAGAAATCTGGAATGGAGTGACTGGAGTGAGGTGAAACAGTTTGTAGTAACCGGAAGTGTGGTGTCCAATCCTACATTTGCATTAGATAAAACTGAATATACGCAGGCTGAACCTATTACGGCCACTTATACAGGAGGACCAGGAAACCAGCAGGACTGGGTAGGAATCTATAAAAAAGGACAGACCCCTGCTACAACTACTTCTCAGAGTTTCCTTTATACCAATGGGCAGACGGCAGGAACAGCTGTTTTTACAAACGGTTTAGCTAATAAAGGACAGTATTTTGCAGGTTTCTTTGCGAACGGAGGCTACACAGAAATCACAGGGAGAAAAAACTTTTATGTAGGGCCTAAAGTTCAGCTGCAAACGACCGCAGATACTTATCCGGTGGGTGGAACGGTTGTCATTAATTACAGCAACGGGCCAAATCTGGTAAAAGACTGGATCGGAATTTATAAAATGGGACAGACGCCGGGAACTAATAATTCTATCAAATGGAGCTATGTAACGACACCGTCAGGAACGCTGAATTTTACAGGTCTCCCGAAAGGATACTATTATGCCCAATATCTTCTTGAAGACGGCTATACGGGAATAGGGGATAAAGTATTCTTTAAAGTAGGAGATATAGTGACCGATTTATGGATCAATAAACCGGTTTATACACTAGGTGAGAATATTACCGCTTCATGGACGGATTCTCCGGGAATTATCAAAGACTGGCTGGGAATCTATCCTCAGAGTGTTCAGACTCCTGATGATAACTTTGTTTCTTATACCTATTTCGATGGGGTTACCCAGGGAACAAAAACAATCCAGGGAACAGCACTGCCTACAACGCCGGGTAATTATTATATGGTGATGTTCACCAATGATTCTTATACGGAAGTTTCAAACAGAAAACAGTTTCAGGTGACCTCCGGAACTCTGGGAACTGAAGAAACAAAAAGTACCGAAAAAAATGTAGTTTTATACCCGAATCCAACGAAACCCGGTGAACCTACATTCATCAAAAGTGATTATCCCATCGAGAAAATTGAACTGGTATCTGCAACCGGACAATTGTTGTATGAATCCAAAAACATCAACAACCAGCGTTTTTCCCTGGTTAACGAAAATCTTCCGAAAGGAGTTTATTTCGTAAAAGTTCACACAAGAAAGCTATTTACTTTAAAACTTGTGATACAGTAGTATTCTAAAAATATATCAAAAAAAGCGGGAAAATTATTTCCCGCTTTTTCTATTTAATAAGAACAGGAACAGTAAAATAAAAATAACAACAATCATCTCTTTATTTTTAATAGTGTAGGATTAAATTCATTAAAGTCCCTAAAATCATAATAGAAATACCAAATGTGATCATCCCCAATATGTAGGAAACAAGAGCTTTAAAATAACCGGCAGCCTTGGTTTTATCAAAAAATTGGCCCACAGCCCAGGAAAAATAAGCAAATACGATTACTGCAGCAACCTGCATAAGATGATATTTCGTGAATCCTTCAAAAATGGCAAAAACGGAAAATATCAGCATTTCCATTCCAAGGATAAAACAAAGCAGGATTAATATTTCAAAAAAATTGTAATCATATTTTCTGAAAAATATTTTTAACCAAAAAGCAATAAATGCTCCCATTATAATATTGGAATATCCGTAATGACTTTGAACCCAACTATTGATGGCATTAAGTTGTGAACCCTTCGCACCATCAATTTTAATATAGGCGTCTTCGATGTGGAAGAAATGATTAATGATCGTATAAATCAGGGAGGTGACAATAATAAATATAATCGGTTTGACCAGTCTGCTTCTGTTTTCGCTGATAAAATTCCTGATATTTTCCCCGGGTCTTATTAATAATTCCCTTATGGTATATAAAATACCCCTGTCGAAATGCAAAACATGTTCAATTTCATGGAGAATGTAGTGTCCGTCTATTCTTTTCGGCTTTAAACTTTGTTTACAGTTTGAGCAAAATTCTTCATTCATGGCAGTTTAAGTTTTAACTGCAAAAAAAGCTAAATGATTTTAAATATGCTTTACACTTTTGTTTAGTTTTTGGTATTTTTATCCAATGGAAAATGAAAAAAACTCATTATTCAACAGAAATAGGATAAAGGCAATAACTGAGGCGGATCACCTTCAGTTCAGCAATTACCTGGAAATTGTAAAATCTTTTGCTAAAATAACCTATCAGAGTGTTTATGTGATTGATTATGAGTATTTAAAATTTGAATATGTTTCGGATAATCCCTTGTTTTTATGCGGGTATTCTTCCGAAGAAGTCTTTGAAATGGGTTACGAATTTTATCTCAAAAATGTTCCTAAAGAAGATTTGGAGCTCTTGGCTCTCATTAATGATCTTGGATTCGATTTTTATGACCAGCTGCCTAAAACGGATGAACGAAAATTATACAGCATTTCCTATGATTTTCATTTAAAAGGTAAATATGATAAACCCGTTCTTATCAATCATAAATTAACGCCACTTTTTCTTGATGGAAATGGCTCTGTCTGGAAATCATTATGCATTGTATCTATTTCCCATAACCAAAATGCAGGAAATGTAATGATACAAAAACAGTGCTCAGATGTATTTTGGAAACTGGATACCCTAAAAAAAGTCTGGATTGCGGAAAACAAATCAAAACTTAAGGACAAAGAATTGGAAATACTCCGCTTATACGCTCAGGGATTAACGATTAATCAAATTGCAGAGAGAATATTTGTTTCACCTGACACGGTAAAATATTACAGAAGAAAGATTTTTGAAGTTTTTGGAGTCAAAAATTTTACAGAAGCCCTTTCATTTGCTACAGATAACAAGATTATTTAATAATAAATAGTTTAACCGAATCAACGGAGTCGATGCTTTCTTAGCTATCCTTATTTCCGGCACAAATCATCATTCTTGCGCTACAGATAATAATAAATTGAGTTTAATAGATTCAAGAAGAAATTATTAAAAAAAATCGGCCGTTACAAACAGCCGATTTTTTTTAACTCTAAAAATATTTTAAAAATCATACAGAAGATCATCTTCCTGAATAGTTGTGCTCATAATACTGTAAACATCCTGATCTTCAACCTCTGCAAGGATTTTAGAATCCTGGATAAGCTTTCCTTCAGGACTATATACTTTTAAAAGGATCCATTTTCCGCTTCGTTCTAGTTCCTTCAAACCGGAATCTGTTTTATATTTAATTTTTCCGCTCTGAAGTATTCCGTCTTTTACAACTGCTTTATTAGCAGGTTTGCCTTTCGTATACTGTATAATCTGCGATGTGAAACCTTCTGTTTCGTCTAAAGGCTGGGTATAGGTGTAAGTAATATTCCCTTTTTCATCATAAACAGTAGAATCATATCCTGTCTGTTTCGCATTCAGTTTTTTCTCATATTTCACCTTTCCATCTTCCATGAATGATTTTGAAACGACCAGAATACCATCTTTATAAAGCTTTTCGCTGGGTTCTTCATATAAAGTGCCATTGTAAGGCATATCATCTTTGTAGGTTAAAGTCCCTTTCACCCTTCCGTCCGGAAAATAATATTTGATCTCCTGGGTCATATTATCCTTTAGTACTCTTTCAGAAGACAACTTTCCATTTTCGTCAAAATATTTATTCAGGATAGCAGAACCGTTTTTATAAACATCAATGGCGGTAAAACTGGAAAAATCATAATTAAACTGATAATCTTCTCCATCCTGAGGCGTGTAATAATTGGATTCTTTATCATAAACATAGATAAGATTCCCTATTTTCTTGCCTGTTTCGTCATACGTTGTTTTATAGCCGTCTTTTTTGTTTTTCTTATCTTCCTGAAGGATCTTTCCGTTTTTTGAGTAAATGATGCTTTCCGTTATCGTTCCATCACCCTTTTGCTTTTCAATTTTAGATACCCTCATCGGATTATAATAATATTCTACCAGAACATTACCGTCAGAGCTTCCTGCATTATTCGTTCCAATATATTTACCTTTTTCACCGTAATATTTAGTCTCGTATTTACCTTTACTGTCGGCATTTATTTCATAACGGATTCCTTTGATATCCTCATCATAAACTATGGTTTTGAAAGAGTCGGAGCTTTCATAAACGGTAATGCTGTTATACAGAGATGAAACTTCCGGATCTTTATAAGTGTACATTTTTCCCTTAAAAGTACCATCTGTCTTATACACAAGATCTTCCAAAGGTCTTCCTTTATCATCAAAAGTCTGGGATGGGCCTATCTGATTTCCGCCTGAAAAAGTTCCTGTACTTACCACTTTACCTTCAGGGCTGTACCAGGTTACCTTGCCATCATAAACCTCACTCCCGGGTGTAGCATCAGAGACTAAACCTTCCATCTGAAGTTGACCATTTTTATAGAAATCCTTTATTAGAGTAAGTTTACCCTTAGTTTCCGTTTCCCGGTAAAATTCCATTTTATCCTGAGTCGTTTTTTCCCAGTTTTCATCAAAATAGATTTTTTCCTGAGCACAAACACTGATGCTGAGTACCAATGCAAGAACTGCGTAAGTAAATAATCTTTTCATGTTTTTTATTATAGTTTTAAATAATTTGAATTAAGTCTAGAGTTTTATTTATGCGGAAGCCTGTGAATATCAATAAAATATAAAGTATGAATTTATTTAAGGCTAATGGCAATTAATAATTAATTTTATAAACAGTTTTGTGGTATCAAATATAAATCAATTTGCTGAGAAATAAATAAAAATTCAACCCGTAAAATCACGGAAAATCATTGGAAGAGATTAGTGTTTTAAGACTGCGAGAAAATAGTGAATCAAGAAATTTATCTTGAATAAAATGCATTTCTACCTTTTTATAAACCTATCAATTCCGAAAGCTTTATATCCGTAAAGAGAAAACATTCCCAACAGCATGATAAACAATATCTGTGACAGGAAAAGAAGTAGGTCAGCCATATAGCTGTCCCTCGGGCGGGTTCCGATCTTTGGATCATACCGTGAATAGGAATTGCTGAATAAGTGAAAAATCATCATAAAATTCAAATAAATTCCTAAGTACCATAAATATGAGAAAATTTATTAAATTTAGCGGACAGAAAAATCTAATATTTCATGATAGATAAAAGAGTAAAAAATGCAAAGGAAGCCATAGAAGGTATTCAGGATGGAATGACTTTAATGCTGGGTGGATTTGGTCTTTGCGGGATCCCTGAAAACTCCATTAATGCCTTGGTAGAAAGTGATGTAAAAGACTTAACGTGTATCTCCAACAATGCAGGGGTTGATGATTTCGGATTGGGATTATTGCTTCATAAAAGACAGATTAAGAAAATGATCTCTTCCTATGTAGGGGAAAATGCTGAATTTGAAAGACAGATGCTCTCCGGAGAATTAGACGTTGAGCTTACTCCACAGGGAACGCTTGCAGAAAAATGCAGGGCAGCACAGGCTGGAATTCCTGCTTTTTATACACCAGCAGGTTACGGAACAGAAATAGCAGAAGGCAAGGAAGTGAAAGATTTCCACGGAAAACCTCACATTTTAGAACATGCATACGAAGCAGATTATTCTATCGTGAAAGCCTGGAAAGGTGATCATGCAGGAAACCTGATCTTCAAAGGATCTGCCAGAAACTTTAATCATCCTATGGCAGGGGCAGCAAAAATTACTATTGCTGAAGTAGAAGAATTGGTAGCACCGGGAGAGCTTGATCCCAACCAGATTCATATTCCCGGAATTATGATCCAGAGAATCTTTCAGGGTGAACATTTTGAAAAAAGAATTGAACAGAGAACGGTCAGAACAAAAGAATAATTTTTTTGGAAAGACAGTTTTTCACAATAAAAACAAAACGCTGAATAGATTTCAGCGCTTTGTTTGTTTTATGCTTCAGAAACAGGCATTTTTCTTTCTCCGATCTGTTGTCTCCACATCGCATAGTACAGTCCTTTCTCTGCAATCAGATTATTATGCGATCCCATTTCTATTACTTGTCCCCGTTCAAGTACATAAATTTGGTCTGCATGCATAATCGTACTCAAACGGTGTGCAATAAGAACCGTAATCTGTTCCTTTTCTTTCGAGATGTTTTTAATGGTAGATGTTATTTCCTCTTCTGTTATACTGTCAAGAGCAGAAGTCGCTTCATCAAAAATCAAGAGATGAGGTTTTCTTAAAAGTGCTCTTGCAATGGCAATTCTTTGTTTTTCTCCTCCGCTCAGTTTCAGTCCACCTTCACCGATAACCGTTTCAATACCCTTTTCAGCTCTTTCCAGCAATGCAGTACAGCTTGATTTCTGCAGAGCAATCTGAAGATCCGATTCGGTAGCCTGGGGATTTACAAAAAGAAGATTTTCCTTGATGGTTCCTGCAAAAAGCTGAGTGTCCTGAGTGACAAAACCAATCTGATTTCTCAGTTCATCAAAATCAAACTCTTTTCCGTTGATCCCATTGTAAAAAATATTTCCTTCCTGAGGCCTGTAAAGTCCCACCAACAGTTTTACCAATGTGCTTTTTCCTGAACCACTGGGTCCCACAAAAGCGATGGTTTCCCCATTTTTAACATCAAATGATATATTATTTAAAGCTTTATACTGGGCAGATTGATGTTTAAAAGAAACATGTTTAAATTCCAGCTCTTCAATAGCACCGATCTGTTTCGGATGAAGAGGTTTTTCTTCCACCTCCTTCTTCATTAAATTATCAAAATTCTGAAGAGAAGCCTCAGCCTCACGGTAAGAAATAATAATATTCCCGATTTCCTGCATCGGCCCAAAAATAAAGAAACCATAAAACATCAGCGAGAGATATTGACCCGGAGTTACAATATTTTTAAAAATTAAAAGCAACAGGGTCATTGTAATCATCTGCTGAAGAAAATTCACCATCGTTCCCTGGATAAAACTTAAAGAACGGATGCTTTTTACCTTTCTCAGCTCAAGTCCAAGAATCTTGTAGGTATTATTATTTAAGCGGATCACTTCCTGATTCGTTAATCCTAAACTTTTAACAATTTCTATATTTCTCAAACTTTCTGTTGTACTTCCGGCTAAAGCGGTAGTTTCAGAAACAATATTCTTCTGAATACTTTTAATCCTTTTGCTCAGTAAATTAGTAATAAAGGCAATCAGGAAAATCCCGCAGATATATACCGGCATGATCGACCAGTGAAGGCGGATTGCATATACCGAAACGAAAATAATACTCACTAAAATCCCGAAGAAAATATTAATAAAGCTGGTAATAAATTTTACAGAATCCTCCCTTACTTTCGTTAAAATAGACAAAGTTTCACCACTTCTCTGATCCTCAAATTCCTGAAAAGGCAGTGCCATAGAATGCTGTAAACCGTCAGTAAATATTTTTGCACCAAACTTTTGAGTGATCACACTTACAGCATAATCCTGAAAAGCTTTAGCAATTCTGCTTATCATTGCAGTTCCGATCAGTAATCCCAAAAAATAAAATACACCATGATAAATTCCTTCACCATATAAATATTGGTTCAGGTTTCTCGGTAAAAGCTTTTCCTTATCAAAAAAATTAGGATGCGTCACCAATCTATCCAGGATATTACCTGTAATGGCTGGAGCAAATAAAGAAAAAACCTGATTAATGGTTGCTAAAAGCAAAGAAAGAGCAATCAGCCATTGATAAGGCCTAAGATATTTTAAAAGTATTTTCATTTTAGTAAATAATGCTGTAAAATTAGAGATATTATTTTGACTTACAGTATTAACCTCATTGATGGTTAAGAAAAATAATATGATAAGCCTGAATGCCGGAATAGAAGGTTGAAATGCTACATTATCCTTGACAAGGCTTTAAACTTTAATAAGAATATTTTGATAATATGGTCAATTAATGATGCTTTCCGCCCAGTAACTTCCTTCTTTCAGCTTCAAACTTGCTGGCATCATTGTAATTTTGAATAGCAAAGCCCTTTTGTATTCAAGTGAAAAGAATTAAATTGCAGTCTAAGTTTTTACTATGCTTACAAAAGAACAAATTGCCAAAAGAATTTCAAAAGAACTGAAAGATCGTTATTATGTAAACCTGGGAATAGGTATCCCTACATTGGTCGCTAACTATGTTCCAGATGGTATTTCCGTAGAATTCCAGAGTGAAAACGGAGTTTTAGGGATGGGACCCTTTCCTTTTGAAGGAGAGGAAGATGCTGATATCATCAATGCCGGAAAACAGACCATTACTATTTTGGAAGGGGGTTCATTCTTCGATTCTGCTTTCAGTTTCGGAATGATTCGCGGTCAGAAAGTAGATCTTACCATCCTGGGAGCCATGGAAGTTTCAGAAAACGGAGACATTGCCAACTGGAAAATTCCTGGAAAAATGGTAAAAGGAATGGGAGGTGCAATGGACCTTGTGGCTTCTGCTGAGAATATTATCGTTGCCATGATGCACGTGAATAAAGCTGGGGAAAGCAAGATCCTGAAAAAATGCAGCCTTCCGCTTACGGGTGTTAACTGCGTGAAAAGAGTAGTAACCGAACTGGCAGTACTGGATGTAACTCCAGCCGGATTCAAACTGGTTGAAAGAGCTCCAGGGGTTTCAGTAGAGCATATCGTAAAATCTACAGAAGCAGATCTGATCATTGAAGGTGAAATTCCTGAAATGCAATTCTAAATAAAACAAAACCTTGTCAACGACAAGGTTTTTTTATTGATAATGTTTTTGAACCATTCTAACCGACATAGGAAAATGTAGCGTTAAAAAAATATATCCTGTGAACGTTAAGAAAATTCTACTGTTTGAAGCGCGAGACGAATTTTGAACCGAAGAACAAATAATGAATTCGCGCAAGTTTTAGAATTTTTAGAGATCAGGATTTATTTTTAGCGAAAGTTTCCAAGTCTTGAATTTTGTTTCTTTTGTTTCAAGACAAAAGAAAGAATAAATAGGAATCAGAAGATTTTTCCCTCGCAGATTTAGCAGATGATGCTGATTTTCTCACTGTAAATTTAAAAAATTGTAAATGTTCTCAAAAGTGTTATGAAAATACTTTTTACCGACATAGGAAAATGTAGCGTTAAAAAAATATATCCTGTGAACGTTAAGAAAATTCTACTGTTTGAAGCGCGAGACAAATTTTGAACCTAAGAACAAATAATGAATTCGCGTAAGTTTTAGAATTTTTAGTAAACAGGATTTATTTTTAGCGAAAGTTTCCAAGTCTTGAATTTTTGTTTCTTTTGTTTCAAGACAAAAGAAAAGAATAAATAGTAATCAGAGATTTTCCCCTCGCAGATTTAGCAGATGATACAGATTTTTCTCATTGTAAATGTTCTCAAAAAGTGTTATGAAAAACACTATTTAACCGACATAGGAAATTGTAGCGTTAAGAAAATATATCCTGTGAACGTTAAGAAAATTCTACTGTTTGAAGCGCGAGACAAATTTTGAACCGAAGAACAAATAATGAATTCGCGCAAGTTTTAGAATTTTTAGTGAACAGGATTTATTTTTAGCGAAAGTTTCCAAGTCTTGAATTTTTGTTTCTTTTGTTTCAAGACAAAAGAAAAGAATAAATAGTAATCAGAGATTTTCCCCTCGCAGATTTAGCAGATGATACAGATTTTTCTCATTGTAAATGTTCTCAAAAAGTGTTATGAAAAACACTATTTAACCGACATAGGAAATTGTAGCGTTAAGAAAATATATCCTGTGAACGTTAAGAAAATTCTACTGTTTGAAGCGCGAGACAAATTTTGAACCGAAGAACAAATAATGAATTCGCGCAAGTTTTAGAATTTTTAGTGAACAGGATTTATTTTTAGCGAAAGTTTCCAAGTCTTGAATTTTTGTTTCTTTTGTTTCAAGACAAAAGAAAAGAATAAATATTAATCAGAAGATTTTTCCCCCGCAGATTCAGCAGATAGCGCAAATCTTTTTATTATAACAAAAGAAAAACTGTCTCAAAATGAAACAGTTTTTATACTTTAAAATTATCTTAGAATAAATAGATTATAAAACTAAGTTCTAACTTCATTTATTTCCCGTCCTGCGCTCCAAAAACCTTCTGTAAAATAGAAGTTGTTCTCATTGCCGGAGTATTTCGGATTCCGCTTTCCTTATCAGCCACCATTTTGAATACCCCGTTAATAGTTTCAGTAGTAACGTATTCATTAAGATCGGTCGTTACAGACTGTCCCGTAAAAGTATTGTACTTTGAAATCAGGTTTTTCCATACTGTATCTGCACCCACTTTTCCCAGTGAAGCTTTTACCTTTGGCTGGAAGGCTGTAAATAACTGACTTTGTGTTTTGGTCTGTAAATAATTGGTTGCTGCATTGTCACTGCTTAATAAAATATTTTTAGCATCCGTGATCGTCATTGAAGTAATGGCTTTGGTGAAAATAGGAGCGGCTTCTGTTACCGCATCTTCAGCAGCCCTGTTTAATAATTTTACTCCTTCATCAGCAAGACTTCCCATTCCCAGAGAGCGGAGTGTGGTATCAATTTTTCTTAGTTTTTCTGGCATTAAGATTTTTACCGCTTCATTCTTTAAGAATCCGTCTGTCAAAGCCAGTTTCTTCACACCATCAGTTACCCCAAGGCTTAACGCTTCCTTTAATCCTGAAGAAATCTGCGTTGAGGTTAAACTTCCCAGATTAACAGGAGAGGTTTTAGTAGTAGTGGTGGTATTAGTTGTAGCAGTGGTTGTTGTAGAACTTTTAGGTTTTGATGGATTATCAAGATCAACACCGGTTTTGGTTTTAACAGTAGATTTGATAATGTCTAAGAGCTGTGCCTGTGCGGAAACTGAAAGTAACAGGGCAGCAGCGAATAAAATATTTTTTCTCATTGTATCTTTTTGCAAATTTAGATGTTTTATTATTTAATAAGTTAAATCACCAAAGAGTTTTAGAAAATAATTATATTAGCTAAAAACCTTAATCTTACCTATGCGACGTTTTCTTTTTATATTTTCTGCTCTTTTTTCTACTGCTTTTTCTGCCCAAAAGAGACCGAATTTAATCCCTTACCCCCAAAGTGTAACCATGCAGGAAGGGAAATTTGTAATTCCAGAAACATTGATCCTGAATGATAAGCTGCCAAAAGAAGAAACAGAATATTTAAAAAAACGTTTGGGTTCCTTTGTCAAATTTCAATCCAGTAGCAGTACGGAAAAAGTGCATGTGATGCACATGCTGGTTCCGCAGCCGAAAGTTCCCATTAATCCTGAAGGTGATAAAGAAAAATATACTATTGATATTTCTCCCAAAAGAATTTTTATCAGTTCCTATACTAAGCAAGGTTATTTCCTGGCCCTTCAGACATTGATTCAGCTGTTTGAAGAGCACAAAGAAGACCGGGAAATACCAACTATGGAAATTAGCGACAGCCCTAAATTTGCTTGGCGCGGAATGCATCTGGACGTTTGTCGCCATTTCTTTAATGTTGATGAGGTTAAACAATACATTGATTATTTAGCCATGTATAAGCTGAATACCTTTCACTGGCATCTTACAGATGATCAAGGCTGGAGAATTGAAATTAAAAAATATCCAAAGCTTACCCAAATTGGTTCAAAACGTAAAGAATCGATGATGGGTGCTTATGTTGATAATACTTTTGACGGAAAGCCTTACGGCCCTTATTTTTATACTCAGGAACAGATTAAAGAGGTCATTAAATATGCCCAGCAAAGACACATTACTATTGTTCCGGAAATAGAAATGCCGGGTCATGCTTTAGCCGCATTATCTGCTTATCCGGAACTCGCCTGTACAAAAGGACCTTTTGAAGCAGCTACAAAATGGGGCGTTTTTGATGATGTTTTCTGCCCGAAAGAAGAAACATTCACTTTTCTTGAAAATGTTCTTGATGAAGTTATTGCGCTGTTTCCATCACAGTATATCCATATCGGAGGTGACGAATGTCCGAAAACAAGATGGAAAGAATGTGCCCACTGTCAGGAACTGATTAAAAAAAATAATCTCAAAGACGAACATGGCTTACAAAGCTATTTCATCCAAAGAATTGAAAAATATGTCAACAGCAAAGGCCGAAAAATCATCGGTTGGGATGAAATTCTTGAAGGCGGCCTGGCCCCAAATGCTGCAGTGATGAGCTGGACGGGTGTGAATGGGGGAATAGAAGCCGCAAAATCCGGACACTTCGCTGTAATGACTCCGGGAGCTTATTGCTATTTCGATCATTATCAGGGCGACCCACAGTCTGAACCTAATGCTTTTGGAGGTTTTACCCCCTTAGATAAAGTATATTCCTACAATCCTGTTCCTGCAGAACTCAATGCAGAACAGACAAAATATATTATGGGCGTTCAGGCCAATTTATGGACAGAATATATCACAGATTTTAAACAAGTGCAGTATATGATATTCCCTAGACTGATGGCACTTTCCGAAGTAGGATGGGGAACGGCAGATCCTAAAAATTATAAAGAATTTGAAAGTAGGGTAATCAATCAGTTCAAAGTTCTGGATCAAATGAAAGTCAATTATGCAAAAAGCATTTACAACATTTCTAGTAAAGTAATTCCTGCTAATAATGGTATTTCTTACGAGCTGACTGTATCACAAGATCCAAAGGGAATCCGATATACAACAGACGGAACAGAACCCTCAATAAATTCACAGGTGTATCAGGGGCCAATTGCTGTTTCAAAATCTTTAACCGTTAAATCTGCTTATTTTGAAGATGGGAAACTGAAAAGTGCAGTTTCTTCACAGGAATTTACCATTTCAAAAACGACTGGAAAAAAAATTACGTTGGAACAACAGCCAAGTGAAAACTATTCTTTCGGCGGAGCTTTTACCTTGGTAGATGGAATTATCGGAAACACTAGACAGTTAGGAAAAACATGGCTGGGCTTTCAGGGGAAAGATGTCATTGCAACCATTGATCTTGGACAGAAAACATCATTTTCAGAAGTTTATTTTAATACCTTGGAAAATAAAGGAAGCTGGATCCATCTTGCAAAATCTGCACAAATCTTTGTTTCTGATGATGGTAAGAACTTCAAAATAATCAAAGAAATTGGGAAAGACGAAATCCAGAACTCAAAAGGAAAAATAAAGCTGAATGTAGAAACCCAGAATTCAAGATACATCAAACTAAAAATAGAAAACGCAGGAATTATTCCTTCAGGAAATCCCGGAGCAGATTCAAAAGCGTGGTTGTTTGTTGATGAAATTGGTGTAAATTAGAGATGAAGCAATCTTATACAATGCAAGACACCATTCTTTCCTCTGAATTTTCCTCCTCACCGGAACTTGTTGAAAAACTCTATCAATATGGCATCACCAAAAGCTATAGCGAGGGAGATATTATTTTAGATGAAAACGCTTCCATACGCTCCATTCCCATTGTGATGAAAGGAATGATCAAAGTGATCAGAACGGAAGAAGATGGAAGAGAAATACTGCTGTACTATATTCAGGCGGGAGAAAGTTGTATCATGTCTTTCCTGGGCGGAATGCATCAGGAAAAAAGTATAGTAAAAGCTGAAGTGGAAGAAGATGCTGAAATTCTTTTCCTGCCGGTAGATAAAGTTTCATTATTTATCAAGGAACATCCCGAATGGCTGGATTATATTTTCAGACTCTATCATAAACGTTTTGAAGAGTTACTGGACATCATCAATGCCATTGCTTTTAAAAAAGTAGACGAAAGGTTATTAGACCTTCTTCATAAAAAATATGAGCTTACAAATTCTAAAACCATTGTAATCACTCATGAACAGCTGGCCAATGAACTGGGAACCGCCAGAGTGGTAGTGTCCAGACTGCTCAAACAACTGGAAGAAGCAGGAAGGGTAAAGCTCGGCCGGAATAAACTTACGCTTTCTTAAAGTACACTGGCTAATAATTAACTAGATAGTATTCATTTCCTACAATAATATAAAAACAGGATTCCAATAACGTTTATTTTTTGAATTTTATATGGCTTTTTTGGTTTAAAAACATCTTATGTAACAAAAGTAGCTGTAGCTTTCTCCGGATATTTTCATTTTTGCTCAGAATTATTTGAATAGCAAATGGAAATTATAGGATACGTAGCAGCAATTTTAATTGGGATTTCGTTGGGCTTAATAGGTGGTGGCGGAAGTATACTCACTGTTCCCGTACTTGTTTATCTTTTTGGATTAGACGCTTTTATTGCCACAGAATATTCCCTTTTTATAGTAGGAATCAGCAGTGCTGTGGGATCATTTTCATATTTTAAAAAAGGGCTTGTAGATCTAAGAACTGCATTTATATTTGGCATTACTTCCATTATATCTATTTTCCTTACCAGACTTTACCTGGTGCCGCTCATTCCATCAGATATTTTCAGGATAGGTGATTTTATTCTGACAAGAAATGTTTTTCTTCTTTTGTTTTTTGCTGGTTTAATGATCCTTGCCTCCTATAAAATGATTAGAAAAAATGCAGCAATAAAAACGAAGGGGCAAAATGGGAAATATCAGTTCTTTCTGGCAGCAGGAGAAGGTTCTGCTATAGGTATTTTAACCGGATTGGTAGGTGCCGGCGGTGGTTTTATGATCATTCCCGCCTTAGTTAACCTCTTGAAAATGCCTATGAAAAATGCCGTTGGAACTTCACTCGTCATTATTTCTTTAAATTCTTTGATAGGTTTTTCTTCATCCGCTGGAAATACAGCAATAGAATGGCGTTTTTTATGGTCTGTTACTGCTATTGCCGTTGCAGGAATTGTAATAGGCTCAAGGTTTTCCAGAAAGATCGACGGCGAAAAGCTAAGACCTGCTTTCGGATGGTTTATCCTGGCGATGGGAATGTATATCTTTTTTAAAGAGATCTTTTTATAATCCTTATGTAACAAAAGTAGCTGTAGTAAAAAGATGAAAGCAGGAAATTTGCATAAGAAAACAAAGTAAAATTGAACAATATGAAAATTGAACAGATTTATACAGGATGTCTGGCTCAGGGAGCTTATTACATCATGTCAGACGGAGAGGCTGCTATTATAGATCCGCTTCGTGAAACACAACCATACATAGAAAAACTGAAAAAGGATGGGGCAGAATTGAAATATATTTTTGAAACTCATTTCCATGCTGATTTCGTAAGCGGACATATAGATTTAAGCAGAAAAACAGGAGCTCCGATTGTATACGGACCTACTGCACAAACAGAATTTGAAGCCCTTATTGCAGAAGATGGACAGATATTCAGACTTGGAAAGGTGGCTATAAAAATCCTTCATACCCCTGGACATACTCTGGAGAGTTCATCTTATCTGCTGATGGATGAAGATGGAAATGAAAAAGCCCTCTTTAGTGGTGATACCTTATTTTTAGGTGATGTGGGGCGTCCGGATCTGGCTCAGAAGACTGCAGATATGACCCGTGAAGAATTAGCAGGACTGTTGTACGACAGTTTATATCAGAAAATCCTTCCTTTGAAAGATGATATTATAGTGTATCCTGCCCATGGTTCAGGATCCGCCTGTGGTAAAAATATGCAGAAGGAAACAGAGGATACATTAGGAAATCAGAAAAAAACAAACTATGCCCTTAATCAGAAAGATAAGGCAAGCTTTATAACGGCCATTACAGAAGGATTGCTGCCACCTCCTCCTTATTTCGGGATGAATGTTGCGATGAATAAAAATGGCTATAATAGTTTTGAAGAAGTACTATCAAAAGGAATGAATGCCCTTTCTCATGACCAGTTTGAAGAAACAGTAAAAAATTCAGGAGCTTTGGTACTGGACGTAAGAAATAATAAGAAATTTGCAGAAGGCTTTATTCCACAGTCTGTTAATATCGGGCTGGACGGTGATTTTGCGCCATGGGTAGGAGCTTTAGTTATAGACGTGAATCAGCCTTTACTGCTTGTTACTGATAAAGGATATGAAGAAGAAGCAGTCACCAGACTCAGCCGGGTAGGATTCGACAATGTTTTGGGATATCTGGAAGGCAGTTTTGAAGCCTGGGAAAAAAGTGGAAAAGAAACAGATGTTGTAAACCGTATTTCTGCCCCGTATTTTGAGAAGGAAATAGAAGGAAAAAATGCTAAGATCCTTGATGTGAGAAAAGCAAGTGAATACAATGCAGAACACATAGAAGGGGCATGCAGCAGGCCTTTAGCTTATATCAATGAATGGATCAATGAAATAAACAAGGAAGAGCATTTCTATATACATTGTGCAGGAGGATACAGAAGTATGATGGCTGCAGGTATTCTTATGGCAAGAGGGTATAGGAATTTTACGGAAATCGAAGGAGGTTTTAATGCCATTGCAAAGACTGATATTCCGAAAAGTGATTTCGTGTGCCAGACCAAAATTTTAAAATAAAATAAGATAAAAATAGATGTTAGATATTATTAAAGAACCCTGGCCCTGGTATATAGCTGGCCCTTTAATCGGGCTTACTGTTCCGGCCCTGTTGATTTTGGGAAATAAATCTTTTGGAATCAGTTCTTCACTCAGACACATCTGTGCAGCATGCATACCTGCGAAAATCAGCTTCTTTAAATATGATTGGAAAAAAGAAGCATGGAACCTGTTTTTTGTACTCGGAATTTTCTTTGGAGGGATGATTGCTGCCAACTTTATGCTTAATCCCGACGCAATTACAGTGAGTTCAGCACTTAAAACCGAGTTGGCAGGTTATGGCATTACAGATTATTCCAATCTTGTTCCTGTACAATTGATGAATTTTGAAAGTCTCTTAACTCTAAGAGGATTTATCATGATGGTTGTCGGTGGCTTTTTGGTAGGATTTGGAACCCGGTATGCCGGCGGATGCACAAGTGGCCATGCCATCATGGGACTTTCTAACCTGCAGTGGCCGTCTCTGGTAGCTACAGTCTGCTTTATGATTGGTGGTTTTATTATGGCCAACCTTATTTTACCAATCATTCTTTCCCTTTAACTAAAAATTTAAACAGAAATCAATTATGTCAGACAATAAAAAATTAAGCATTCATCATCAGGACACTGCCTGTACCAACGAAAGCAGCTTAAAACATCCATGGTATCATAACCTGAAATATCTGGTGGCAGGAATTATCTTTGGAATTATTTTTGTGAAAGCTGAGGTGATCAGCTGGTTCAGAATACAGGAAATGTTTCGCCTCCAATCTTTTCATATGTACGGAATCATTGGCAGTGCTGTAATGGTGGGAATGATTTCGGTATGGCTGATCAAAAAATTCAATATCAAAACAATTCATGGCGAGTCTATCTCTATACCGTCCAAAAAATTTAATAAAGGCCAGATTTACGGTGGATTGATCTTTGGTTTTGGTTGGGCTATTACCGGAGCATGTCCCGGACCTCTTTTTGCCCAGATCGGGACCGGGGCATTAGCCATGTCCATAACACTTCTGAGTGCTATTGCCGGAACTTGGGTATATGGATACTTCAGAGACAAGCTGCCTCATTGATCCCCAGAAAATAAAAAAAAGACCGTAGATAATTTGCTATGGTCTTTTTTCTTTTCAGCTAGCGGGAAAATTGCTAATTTGGGAGGCAAATACATCTCACATGCAAAGTAGACGAAATTTCATAAAAAAAACCGCTGCAGCTTCTCTGGCACTTGCTGTAAATCCAATGGATCTTATGGCTAAAGACCTGCCGGAAAACCATAAAATAACAGGCAAACCTATCGTTCTTTCCACCTGGAATTTCGGTCTGAAAGCCAATGAAGAAGCCTGGACCATTTTAGGAAAAGGCGGAAAAGCTCTGGATGCGGTGGAAAAGGGAGTTCGTCTGGTAGAATTGGACCCTACGGAAAGAAGTGTAGGCTATGGAGGACGTCCGGACAGGGACGGAAGAGTAACCCTTGATGCCTGTATTATGGACGAAAACTACAATATAGGTTCAGTAGCTTGTTTGGAACACGTTAAAAATCCAATTTCTGTAGCAAGAGCAGTTATGGAAAAAACACCTCATGTAATGCTGGTAGGAGACGGAGCATTGCAGTTTGCTCTTTCACAGGGATTTAAAAAAGAAAATCTTCTGACTCCCGATTCAGAAAAAGAATGGAAAGAATGGCTGAAAACCAGTGAATATAAGCCGGTTGCTAATATTGAAAACCATGATACCATTGGAATGATCGCCCTTGATGCACAGGGAAACCTTTCCGGAGCCTGTACCACCAGCGGAATGGCTTTTAAAATGCATGGAAGGGTAGGAGATTCTCCTATTATTGGTGCGGGTTTATTTGTTGACAATGAAGTGGGAGCTGCTACCGCTACCGGGCACGGTGAAGAAGTAATCCGTACAGTCGGAACCCATCTGGTGGTTGAGTTGATGAGGCAAGGCCGAAACCCACAACAGGCATGCAAAGAAGCTGTAGAGAGAATTGTAAAAATTACCCAGAAAAGAAATAAAAATCTGAAAGATATCCAGGTTGGTTTCATTGCCCTGAATAAAAAAGGAGAGTATGGTTCTTACTGTATTCAGGATGGATTTAATTTCGCAGTCTATGATCAGAAAGGAAACCGTCTGGAAAAACCGGAATTTGCCTTGAAATAATTAGATGGTCTGTTTAAATTTAATATCAGGAAAATAAGAATCAACAGCGGTTTTAATAACCATTCAGGATTGGAAAGAAATTAAAATTTCGAAATATGAACAGATTTTAGAAAATAACTCTTTTCTGATTACAAACCTATCTCAGGAGGAATCTAAAAATATAAAGTAAGTAAAAATGTCAAAAATAGAAATAGCGTGCTTCAACCCGGAATCAGCAATGATTGCATTTGAAAATGGAGCCGATAGAATAGAATTATGTGACGGATTGAATGAAGGCGGAACAACCCCTGATTTTGAAACAACAAAAGAGCTCAGAGCAAAAATAAACATTCCTATTTTTGTGATGATCAGGCCCCGAGGCGGAGATTTTACCTATTCGGAAGCTGAATTTGAGCAGATGGAAAAAGATCTTATCAGGCTGAAATCTCTGAATGTAGATGGTTTTGTTTTTGGAATCCTGGACGAAAATAATCAGGTAAATGTAGAACACAATACGATTTTGGTTGAGATGGCTTATCCTCTTCCCTGTACTTTTCACCGGGCTTTTGACAGGGCAAAAGGTCTTGAAGATTCCCTTGAAAAAGTCATTGACTGCGGCTTTAAAACAATTCTCACATCAGGTCAGAAGCCCAATGTTTCAGAAGGTAAGGAAAATCTTAAAAAGTTAGTTGAGCTGGCTGATGGAAGGCTTGAAATTCTGGTCGGTGGCGGACTTCGTTCAACCAATATTGAAGAGATCAGAGAATATACCAATGCGGGCTATTTTCATTCCTCAGCAATTACAGACGGTGGAGCTTTGGCCAGTGCTGACGAAATTATCGCTTTGAAAAATAAATAGTTCTTTTAATGCAAAGCTTTATTTCAAATAACGTTTTATTTGAGAAAGCAAAGAATCCGTCTTCGTTATTTATGAAGCTGTATGGATAAAAATGTTTGCTTAATTGAGATTTTCGCTTTGAAAGTCAATAGTTCTTTAACGCAAAGTTTTATTTTAGATAACGTTCGATTTTGAGAGAGCAAAGAATTCGACTACGTCGTTTATGAAGCTGAATGGATAAACGTTCGCTTAATCGAATCAACTTGTTGATTCTTCCCTTTGCTTTCCTTAAAACTCAACACGTCCTAAAATAAAACTTTGCGTTAAAAATAACATGGTTAATTAATTTAGATAAAAAAACACAAAAACACAAATGAATGACAGAAAACGAACTATCCTACAAGATAATAGGAGCAGCAATAGAAGTTCACAAAAATCTAGGAGTCGGATTGTTGGAAAATGCTTATGAAACTGCGCTGGCTTATGAATTGAAAATACTTGGATTGGATGTGAAGCAACAAGTTTCCTTACCTTTAAGGTATAAAGGAATTACAGTAGAAAACGCCTATAGAATTGACTTAATTATAGAAAATAAGGTTATTATTGAAGTAAAATCTGTTCTGGAGCTGAATCCTGTTTTTTATTCCCAGGTTTTAACCTATCTGAAACTGGCTAACCTAAATTTAGGGCTACTGATAAATTTTAACAGTGAACTTATTAAATACGGAATTCACAGAATTGTAAACAAACTTATTAATGAATAGATCTATCCTTTTTGCTTTCCTTTTTATTCAGAGTATGATGGGTGCACAGGTTACGGAACGAAGTTTATCTTCGGAAAAATGGCAGTTCAAAAATACAAAAGAACAGCAATGGCTGCCTGCAAGAATTCCCGGTACTGTACATCTTGATCTGATGAATAATAAAATCATTCCGGATCCTTTCAAAGATGAGAATGAGAAAAAAGTACAGTGGATAGAAAACGAAGACTGGGAGTACCAAACTACTTTTCAAGTATTATCAAAAGAACTGGAAAACGATCAGATAGACCTTGTTTTTAACGGCCTTGATACCTTTTCAGAAATTTACCTGAACGGAAAGCTGCTGAAAAAAACAGACAATATGTTCAGGAAATGGGAAATTCCTGTAAAAGACTTTTTGAAAGAAGGTAATAATGAATTAAAAATTAAATTCAGATCGGCAGTAAATGAAGGGAAAGAACTGGCAAAGAAAGTTCCCTTTACCACTCCGGAATCACCGAGAAGTTTTGTCAGAAAAGCCCAGTATCAGTTTGGGTGGGATTGGGGACCAAGATTGGTGACTGCCGGAATATGGAAAGACATACAATTAAAACTCTGGAATTTGGCTAAAATCCAGAACGTTAAATATCATCAGATTTCTTCTGAAAATGGTTTGGATCTTAAATTTGAGATACAAGTTGATGCTCAGAATCCTGGTGATTATGTGCTGAATATTAATAAATTAAATAAAAAAGTTCACCTTAAAAAAGGTCTCAATAGAATCAGTGTTCCATACGGAACAGACGGATTAAAACTTTGGCAGCCCAATGGCTGGGGAGATGCTCATCTTTATGATTTTAAAATTGAACTATTTAAAGATAAGAGATCATTGGACCAGGAAAATATAAAAGTCGGGCTCAGAACTGTGGAATTGGTTCAGGAAAAAGATGCAGCAGGAAAATCCTTCTATTTTAAAGTCAATGGAAAGCCACTCTATGCAAAGGGAACCAACTGGATTCCTTCCGACAGCTTTTCACCCAGAATAACCAAAGAAAAGTACCAAAAGCTGATCAAGGACGCCAAAGATGCTAATATGAATATGATCCGTGTCTGGGGCGGTGGCATCTACGAAGATGAAGAATTCTACAAAGCCTGTGACGAAAACGGTATTTTGGTCTGGCAGGATTTCATGTTTGCAGGAAGTTTTTATCCAGCTGATGAAGATTTTTTAAATAACGTAAAAGAAGAAGTAAAAGAACAGATTAACAGGCTTCAGAACCATCCTTCCATTGCTTTATGGTGTGGAAATAACGAAATTGATGAAGCTATTGTTAACTGGGGTTATCAGAAACAGTTCAAATACTCAAAAGAAGATTCTCTTCAGGTTTGGAAAGACTATAAAAAACTCTTCCACGAACTTATTCCAAATACATTGCAGGAAAGCCTTACTTCCGATAAAAATATCTATTGGCCCAGCTCACCATCTATCGGATGGGGACACAAAGAAAGTCTCACAGAAGGAGATTCCCATTATTGGGGAGTCTGGTGGGGAGAACAACCCTTTGAAATATATAATGAAAAAGTAGGTCGCTTCATGTCAGAATATGGTTTTCAGGGTATGCCAAGCCTGGAAGCTGTGAAATCCATGTTTTCCGGGACTCCCGATCTCCATCTTCAGAATCCTGTCATAAAAGCCCATGAAAAGAATACAAGAGGCTGGGAGATCATCAGTGAATACATGAAAAGAGATTACAAAGTCCCAACAGACTTTATACAATATAATTACATTTCCCAGCTGCTTCAGTCCCGTGGGATGAGAATTGCTGTTGAAGCCCATCGCCGTTCAAAACCTTACAATATGGGAACATTATACTGGCAGCTCAACGACTGCTGGCCGGTTGTTTCCTGGTCATCCATTGATTATCTGGGAAACTGGAAAGCTTTGCATTACCAGATGAAAAGAAGCTTTGAGCAACAGGTTATTTTAACAGAAGAAAAAGAAGGTGTTTTAAACTTCTACGCTGTTAATGACGGATTGAACATATTCAGTGATGTTAATTTAGAGCTACAGACAATAAATTTTGATGGTCAGATTTTAAAAGAGTTTAAGGCTGTTTCAAAAGAAAAAAAATTGGAAAGTATTTTGAAATTTGATGCCATACAAATGGCAACTTTAGTTTCTGATTCTGATAAAAATAAAGTCTTCCTACAGCTTACGCTTAAAGATGGCAGCGGGAAAATAATTGCTGTCAATCAACATTTCTTTTCAAAGCCTAAAGATCTTCAGTTGACAAAGCCTGATATTAAGATTAAGAACGTTTCGGCAGATGAGGTTGAGGTTTCTACAAATGTTTTGGCAAAAGATATTTATCTGATGGGAGATACCCAGTTCAATGATAACTTCTTTGACCTGCTTCCCAATACCTCAAAAAAGATCCAGCTTTCAAAACCTGTAGAAAATATTAAAGTAATGAGTCTTTGGGATACATTGAAAAATTAAAAACTGTTGAATCTATAAAATTTTAAGATCATAACTGAAAAATCAGCCGTAACTTTATACTTTATTTTTTTAATATTATGGTGAATTTTGTTCTGATTGCGGTGTGTATTATTGCAGGAATGGTATTCAAAGCAACAAAATCTATCCATCCCGATGCTCACAAAGGCATCAATACCTGGATCCTTTACCTTGCCATGCCCGCGGTTTCCTTTAAATACCTGCCCAAAGTAAAATGGTCAGTAGAAATGCTGTTCCCGATTGCCGCTACCTTTCTGATTTCTGTTTTCTGCTTTTTCTTCATGATGTTTTACAGTAAAAGTAAAGGATATTCAAGACGGTCCAGAAGCACATTAGAACTCACGAGCGGTTACAGTAATACATCTTTTATCGGGTTTCCCTTGATCAGTGCTTTTTATGGCGAAAGCCTTTTAAGTATAGCCATTATCTGTGATCAGACCATGTTCTTTGCTCTTTCTACATTGGGAATCATAGCAGCCGTGAAAGGGGGAAGCAAATCCGGAAAAGTAAGTGCCCAATTTATTTTAAAAAGACTGATCACTTTTCCCCCATTGATAGGCTGTATTGCAGCCTTAGTATTATCTCAGTTTATTGATTTTACCGCTGCAGAACCGTTTTTTGATAAACTCGCAGCAACCGTAAGCCCATTGGCTTTATTTTCTGTAGGTCTCCAGCTCAAATTCAACGGATGGAAAAAATTGATTCCTCAGATGTCAGCTTCCATGTTTTATAAACTGATCCTGGCTCCGGCAATTGTTCTTGGATTGGCTTTGCTTCTCAATATAAAAGGAGATATTGCAAAAATTACCATATTTGAAGCCGCAATGCCGACTGTTGTTACCTCAAGTATTATTGCAGAACAGTTCAGGTTGAACACCAGACTCACCAACCTGATAGTTGGCCTCAGTATTATTGTTGGATTCCTCACTTCTGCCGTTTGGTACCAGATTATCGAATGGTTTTTCTAAATTAATAATTTAGTCAGACGCTTGTCATTCAGAGCGAAGCGAAAGAATCTCAAAAAGGCAGTTGCATTTTAGTTTTTATACAAAGCTATATCTTAAAGCTCCATATTTTAACATTGATCTGATGAAGCAAACACCTTTAACCATATAGCTTAATAATGGCGTAGCCACATCTTGCTCCTTAAATCAAGAAATCCTAAATCAGACCTTTGCGTGTAAAAACTATAGTGATGCAAAAAATGATTTATATACAGAGAATAATCTCTCGCAGATTGACGGATCTGGCAGATGTTTGCGTTATTTTTTATATGCCTTATCAGTTCACAATCTACGAGATATTTTTAATCAACAGTACTATGCAGATTACTGGATGAAAAATTCTATTCAATAGGAACGGGCTTTAGCCCGTTTGACTTTGAATAATAGGTAAATGGCTTTAGCCAAAATTAAATTTATCTGGTATAACGGCCATTGCATCTCCTCGTAATGACAGAAGACAATCTCAACAAAAAAATTGCAGTTCTCTAAAGAAAAATCTAATTTTACATTTTAAAAATTTCCCTTGCTGTACGCCCAAATTGTTTTACCCCTTAATTTAAAAGGATCTTTCACTTACAAAGTTCCTGAAGAACTGATATCTGTAATTCAGATTGGAATGCGGGTTTTGGTGCCATTTGGGGGAAAGAAAATCTATACGGGAATCGTTTTTGAACTTCATGATAATGCTCCGGAAAGTTTTGTAGCCAAAGAAGTGATCAGTATTTTGGATGACAAACCCATACTTCCGGAAGAGCAGATCAGCTTCTGGAACTGGCTTTCAGAATATTACCTTTGTGGACTTGGAGAAATCTACCGTTTTGCATTTCCTTCTTCTTTAAAACTGGAAAGTGAAACCTATCTGAAATTAAAACCCAATATAACGGTTGATTTTGAAAATCTGGATGTCAATGAAATGTATCTTATTCAGGCATTGGAGGTACGCCAGCTGATCAACCTTACCGATATTGAGGCATTTATTCCTAAAAAGGATATCATCAAAACAATCAATTCTCTGATCGATCTGCAGTATATTGAAATAGACGAAAAAATAGCTGAAAAATATAAAGCTAAGGAAGTAGCCTATGTAAAAATCAATGATGAGGTTTTGAAAAATCAGAACCTTGCCGATATTCTTATAAAATTGAACAGGGCTTCAAAACAAAAAGACCTTTTCCTGGCCATTTTGGAAAAACAGACAGAACATCCTGAAACTCCCATTAAAAAAGCAGATCTTTTTGAAGACGGATATTTTGGAAGCTCCCATTTTAAGGCACTTGCAGATAAAAATCTTGTCGAAGAATATCACATGCAGAAAGACAGGATCGAAAGCTATGAAGGCGAAATTGAAGAACTTGAAGAACTTTCCGAACAGCAGAAGGAAGCTAAAACAGAGATTGATGAAGCTTTTGAAGAAGGAAAGAACGTGTTGTTGCACGGGGTAACCTCTTCGGGAAAGACCCATATTTATTTAGAGAAAATTGAAGAATGTATTCAGGAAGGGAAAAATGTCCTGTTCCTGCTTCCGGAAATTTCTCTGACGAAGCAGATTACCCAAAGATTAGAAAAAAAATACGGCAGACAGCTCGGTTTCTATCATCAGAAATTAACCGATTTTGAAAGAGTGGAAGTCTGGAGAAGGATCAAACAGAATGATATTAAAGTTCTCATAGGAACACGTAATGCTCTGTTTCTACCTTTTCAGGATCTCGGACTTATCATTGTAGATGAAGAGCATGATTCTGCCTATAGGCCCAGAGAAGCTTCGCCTTATTTCAATGCAAAAGATGCCGCCTTGGTCATGGGGAATTTTTACGGAGCCGGAGTGATTCTCGGATCCGCCACCCCTTCTGTGGAAAGCTATTACAACGCCAGAAAAGATAAAATAAAATATATTTTCCTGAACGAAAGGTTTGGGGATGTGAAACTGCCGGAATACGAATTGATCAATTTTAAGGAGGCTCAGGAATCCAAGAAAGTCTCAGGGAACTTCTCTTTACATTTAATTGATGAGATCAAAAAAACACTGGACGAGAAAAATCAGGCCATTGTGCTTCATAACCGCCGGGGTTATGCCAATGTTATAGAATGCGAAAGCTGTGGCTATGTCAATTACTGCTCAAACTGTGATGTCGTAATGACGTATCATAAGGCTGCCAATGAGATGAAATGTCACTATTGCGGCCAGCGGGCATCAAAACCGAGAAGCTGCCCGAAATGCCAGTCAGAAAACCTCAATGAAAGAGGAGTAGGTGTAGAGCAGATTCATGAAGAAGTATCCAAATTGTTTCCTGATCATGAAGTAGACAGGATGGATGTAGACTCTATGCGTAAGAAATTTGCGTATGAAAAACTGTACGAAAAAATAGAAGACCGGGAAACAGACATTATTGTGGGAACGCAGATGATCTCCAAAGGGCTTGATTTTGATCATATAGAACTGGTTACCATTCCTAAAGCCGATTCTCTGCTCTATGTACAGGATTTCAGGGCCGAAGAAAGAGCTTATCAGCTGATCACGCAGGTTTCAGGGAGAGCGGGAAGAGTTTCAGGGAAAGGGAAAATCCTCATTCAGACCTATAATCCGGAACATTCCGTTTTCCAGCTTATTAAAATGAATAATCCTGCAAAGGTTTATAAATATATTCTTACCGAACGTCAGAAATTCCACTATCCGCCGTTCACAAAACTCATCATGATTGAGCTGAAACACAGGAAAGAAGATAAAGTGAACCGGGCTTCCCAGTTTTTAGGCTCTATTTTACGAAAATATCTTCCAGAAGAATGTGTTTTAGGACCCGAAAGAGCTCAGATTGCAAGACTGAATAATTTATACCAGTTTCAAATTATGCTCAAGCTTCCCCGCGGGAAAAAATATGATGAATTCAAGAAAATGGTTTTGCTGAGTTTGAATGAATTTGATGAAATCACTGCTTATCAAAGTATTAAAAAAGACGTTTTTGTGGATTTTTAACTTTTTTTAACAAACTTTACGGTCTTTTATAAGACCTCCGTAGCCCTTTTTCTCACAATAATTTCTACTTTTGGTCGTTGATTAAGTGTTTGGCTCTTTAACTTATGATTTAACTTATCATTTTTTACAGTGTCCAACTATGGTAAACAAAAAAAGATAGATGGTAAATTACAGAAAATATATTTCAAGCGTAGCGGTATTGGCTTCTGGGTTTTTCCTTGCTCAATCTACCGTTTCTACCGTTCTTTACTCACAGGCTTACGATAATCAAAAAAACACTTTGAATCTGCCTTCTCCCATTACTTCGGTGGCGGAGAAAACGATGTTGTCGGCCAAAGAACTAGTAGACATTAATGTAAACACAATGATGGCGGATCCTGTGCTGAAAAATGCAACCTGGGGATTCGTAGTGTACGACCCGAAAACGAAGAAAGTGATCTCTTCGTACAATGAAAATACTCCCTTAGTTCCCGCTTCCACTACAAAATTATTAACAACGGAAACAGCATTGAACCTTTTAGGTGAAAACTACCGTTGGATGACCCAGCTGGAATATTCAGGGACTATAGATGAGAATGGAACTTTAAACGGAAATTTATATGTTGTAGGCAGCGGCGACCCTTCACTGGGAACCAATAAGGCGGGAGCCTGGTCTTACAGAGATATTATTTCAGACTTCATGAGCGGACTTTCCCGCGAAGGTATCAGAAAGGTAAATGGTGATATTATCATTCAGACAGCGCTTTTCAAAGGCAATATTACAAGGCTTCCGGAAAATGTTGTATGGCTTGAAAATAATAATTACTACTTACCTGTAGGAACTACCCGCGAAATTGATCCTGCCAACGAAAAGCTGATCGTAAAAAAATCAGGAACAGCTTCTGATAAAAAATACTTCTACGTTTCTCCTTATGCCAATCAGATGGTATACGCTGAAAAATACAACGGAGACGGTATTTTAACCACCAAGCTTCCTGATGCTCCGGCTTATCTTGCCAATACTTTCAGAACAACTTTGGTAAAAAGCGGAATTGGCGTTACCGGAAAAGTAACTCCTAAAATGACGGATGCAGCTCCGGAAAGCAGAAAACTGGTTGCAGCGTATAAATCTCCTACGTTGGGTGATATTATATTCTACACCAATCAGCACAGTGATAATTCCCTGGCAGAAGCCTTGCTGAAAACGGTAGGTTTCCAGAAAATGGGTGATCAGACCTCGGAATCCGGAAGAATCGTGGTAACTAACCACCTGAAAGATGAAAGTTTTGATATGATGGGTCTTAATTATATAGACGGAAGCGGACTTTCAAGAAGTAATAATGTAACCCCAATTTCTCAGGTGAAGTTTTTAACTTCTTTGATGGATGAAAAATATTACAAAACCTATTTCACTTCACTGCCGGTAGGCGGACAGTCCGGAACACTGAAAAGAATGTTCATTGGTGCCGGGAACGGACAGGTTTTTGCTAAAACAGGAACTTTAAACAAAGTGAAAACATTAGCGGGTTACCTGAAAACCAATTCCGGAAAAACGCTTGTATTTTCTTTAATGGTAAACAATTATTCAGGATCTGTAGATATGGTGAAAAAAAGAATGGAAAAAATTCTTGAGCCAGCTCTGGATCTGTAAGAAAATATTTAATTTAACTTTATAAAAACCTTTTAATCAATGATTAGAAGGTTTTTTTTATCTTTGGTTATAGCTAAATAACCTGAGTATGAGAAAATTTTATCCTTTAATGCTGGGCTTTCTGATCTCCCAGCAATTTTACAGTCAGACACCGGATGAAAATATTGAAATGAAGGGGCTCATCGCAAAAGAAATGAATGCTTTTACGAAAAAGATGATCACCTACAATATCAATTCCAATACCCTGAACTATGATCTGCAGTATCAGAGAATGGATGTTACTCTGGATCCTGCGGTCTATCATATTTCAGGTTCGGTGACTTCCCATTTTAAGCCCAATCAAAATATGGTAAGCATTTATTTTGATCTTTCTGATCTTCTGGTTGTTTCCCAGGTTCAGTATCATGGCACTGATCTCACATTTCAGCAGCTTCCTACAAAAGAGGTTAAAATAGATTTTCCTGCTTCAATTGCTGCCAATACGCTGGATTCATTAACGATCCATTATTCAGGTGCTCCGTTAGCAGGAAATGCTTTTTCTACCTCACTTCAAAGTGGAGTTCCTATTCTTTGTACATTGAGTGAACCTTATGGTGCGCAGGAATGGTTCCCTACAAAACAAAGTATGAATGATAAGATCGAAAGATTTGATTTTAAAATAACCACCCCTTCACAATATAATGTAGCGGCCAATGGAAAGCTGATGTCTGAAACCCTGCTTCCCGGCAGTCAGAAACTGACCTTCTGGCGGACGGCTTATCCCACTGCAGCTTATCTGATTGCAGTTGCTATTACCAATTTTGTAAAACTCAATGATACCATGGGGAATCCGCCATTTCCCTTTGTGAATTATGTATATCCATCGACTAACGCTGACCCGGTAAGCATGGCTAATATAGAATGGACTAAAGATGTGATGAATACTTTCGAGACCTATTTCGGTCCTTATCCATTCCGTAATGAAAAATATGGCCACATGCAGTTTAAATTCGGGGGAGGAATGGAGCACCAGACGATGACATCCGTGGGAAGCTGGAGTAAAGGTCTTATTGCCCACGAACTTGCCCATCAGTGGTTCGGTGATAAAGTGACGTGCGGGACATGGAATGATATCTGGCTGAATGAAGGTTTTGCTACTTTCGGGGCTATTCTGGCCAATGAGAAATTGCTCATGACCCATACTGAATTCAAAGATTTTATGCTGAGCGAGATCAATAATATTACTTCTGCTTCCGATGGTTCTACCTACGTTCCGGATGCTGAACTTTCCAATGTAAGCAGGATCTTCAACAACAGGCTTACGTATGCTAAAGGTGCTTATATTTTGAGAATGATCAAGTGGATTCTTGGTGATGCAGCCTTCTATCAGGCATTAAAAGATTATCATGCAAGACCTAATTTAGCTTATAATTATACAAGAACTTCAGATTTTAATGCGTCGCTGCTGCAATCCACAGGAAAAGACTTTACAGGATTTTTCAATGACTGGCTGTACGGTGAAGGTTATCCTTCCTATGTTACAAAATGGAAACAGACCGGAAATCAGATCCTTTTTAAAGTTTCCCAGACCCAGAGTCATCCTTCTGTAAGCTTTTTTGAAATGCTGCTGCCCATCAAAGTGAACGGAACCGGAGGCGAAACTGCTTATTTTGTCTTGAATCACATTTCTGATAATCAATATTTTCTTGAAAATGTTTCATTTCCTGTGGCTAGTGTTGAATTCAATTATGAGTACCAGATTCTCGAGAAAAACTCTACGGTTCTTCAGGATAATACATTAAGCGTATCTTCTGTGGATAAGGAAGATTTTGCATTATATCCAAATCCTGCCCAAAACGAGTTGTATCTGAAAGGAATGAATAAATCTGCAGCGTATTCAATTCATGCTGCAGATGGAAAGCTGGTAAGAAGAGGTGTATATCAGCCGGGAAGAACTATCGGAATCTCTGAACTGGTTCCCGGAACCTATATTTTTACCGTTAATAATCAAAAAATAAAGTTTATTAAATATTAAAAACACAGTATAACATGTATTTTGTATTTAATAATATATTGATTGATGTTAATAATTGTGAAATATATTCATTAATATTTTTAATTTAATATTTAAAAAATTAATTATAATTTATATTTTAATTAAAATAAAACTGTTATATTAAATAAATTGTAATTATTTTTCTTATTAAAATTCACTATATATAATTTAAACCTTTTGATCCATGATTAGAAGGTTTTTATTTATATTTACCCGCATAAATTATTGGGTATGAAACTATTTTATTTCTTGATTGTAAGCATCTTGCTTTCACAAAACTTTTATGGCCAAAATGATCATAATCTTGAAAGAAAAGGATTGGTCGCAAGGGAAATGAAATCCTTTGCTAAAAAAATGACCGCTTACAATACGAATCCCAACACTTTAAATTACGATCTTCAGTACCAGAGAATAGATGTTGCCATTGATCCTGCTGCTTATAATATTTCAGGTTCTGTAACCTCCCATTTTAAACCAACTCAGAATATGAGCAGCATCTATTTCGATCTTACAGATGTTCTTACAGTTTCTACAGTGAAATACCACGGAAACAATCTGCCGTTTCAGCAGCTTCCTACCAAAGAACTTAAAATAGATTTTCCGGCTTCTATTCCTGCCAATACACTGGATTCTCTTACAATTAACTATTCAGGAGCTCCTTCTAATGATAATGACGCTTTTTTTAACGGCACCCAAAGTGGAACTGCAGTGCTTTCTACATTAAGTGAGCCTTATGGGGCCCAGGACTGGTTTCCAACGAAACAAAGCATGAACGATAAAATTGAAAGATTTGATTTTAAGATTACAACCCCTTCACAATATAATGTTGCTGCAAACGGTAAACTGATGTCTGAAACCACACTTCCGGGATCAAAAAAACTTACCTTCTGGAGAACAGCTTATCCTACGGCAGCTTATCTTATTGCCCTTTCAATTACCAATTTTACGAAAGTGACAAGCACTATTGGAAATCCACCTTTCCCATTCGTGAATTATGTATTTCCGTCTACCAATTCCAATGCAACCCGAATGGCTAATATCGAATGGACTAAGCAGATCATGACTACTTTCGAGACCTATTTCGGGCCTTATCCTTTCCGTAATGAAAAATACGGGCACATGGAATTTCAGTGGGGAGGCGGAATGGAGCATCAGACCATGTCTTCTATGGGAAGCTGGAGTAAGGATATTATTGCCCATGAGCTTGCTCACCAGTGGTTCGGAGATAAAGTGACCTGCGCTACCTGGAACGATATCTGGCTGAATGAAGGCTTTGCAACCTTCGGGGAACATGTTGCCAATGAAAAACTGCTGATGACCAATGCTGAATTCATGAATTATTTGGCAGGGCAGAAAGATTATATTACCGGTACAACAGGAGGAAGTACTTATGTTTTGGATAGTGAACTGTTCAACTCCGACCGTATTTTCAGTGGAAGGCTTTCTTATGCAAAGGGAGGATATATCGTAAGAATGATCAAATGGATATTAGGTGATGATGCATTTTATCAGGCTTTGAAAGACTATCATGCAAGACCGAATTTAGCGTATGGGTATGCAAGTACAGCAGATTTTAAAACTTCATTTTTACAGTCTTCAGGAAAAGATCTTACCGAATTTTTCAATGACTGGCTGTACGGACAGGGATATCCTACTTATACCATCAAATGGAAGCAGACCGGAAATCAAGTTCTATTTAAAGCCGGACAGACACAAAGTAATGCTTCTGTAAGCTTTTTTGAAATGCCCTTACCGATCAAGGTGAACGGAACAGGAGGGCAGACCGCTTATTTAGTCCTCAATCATACATCCAATAATCAGGGCTTTCTGGAAACGGTTCCTTTCCCTGTTGCCAGTGTTCAGTTTAATTATGAGAATCAGATCCTTGAAAGAAACTCTACCGTGGTTCAGGATAATACATTAAGTGTTTCTTCCGTGGAAAAAGAAGATTTTGCATTATACCCGAATCCGGCAAAAAATGAATTGTATTTAAAAGGAATTAACCGATCAACCGATTATTCAATTCATTCTGTTGATGGAAAGCTGATCAGAAAGGATGTCTATCAGCCAGGGAAATCAATAGGAATTGCAGAACTTGTTCCCGGCACTTATATCTTCACTGTTCAGGAAAAGAATATCAAGTTTTTAAAGTATTAAAATAATATTACTCTAAAAATAAGAATGAACAGTATCAGTTTATTTAGACTGTAAAAAAATCAAAAAAGTATTTTAGTTTTTTAACTGAATACTTTCTGATTTCCCTGAATACACCAGTTTTTGCTTTTTATTATGAGATAGTGAAAAAGCATATATAAATATAAAATGCATTTTTAACTTAAAAATATTTGAATTTTTAAGTTATTTTATTATATTTATTGTAATAAATAAATCAAAATGTTATGAAAAAAATTCTACTATTGCTGTCATTAGCTTCTGGCGTTACAGCTTTTTCACAAGTTATTTTTAGCGAAGGATTTAATACTTTCACCTCTTTGGCAGCAGCTGGATGGACGTCTACTAACCAGAGCAGCCCTTTGGGGGCCAGTACATGGGCGCAAGGAGGCGGAACAGCTTTTGCAACTGGTGGGCAGGCCGGAGGTACTACCTCTTTTACATTATGTAATTATAATAGTACAACAGGGGCAGGAACAATCAGTAACTGGCTTATGACTCCTCCTATTACAGTTAAAAACGGTGATGTTATTTCCTTCTATTCAAGAAAAGGTGGAACCAGTGGATCATTTGCGGACAGACTTGAGTTTCGTTTAAGTGACCAAGGAGCGGCATCAGTTGCCCCTTCGGGTGCTACAGGATTAGGATCTTATACAAATCTTGCCATATCCATAAATCCTAATCTTACAAATAATACAACGGCAGTAGACGGTTATCCATTGACTTGGACGCAGTATTCTTATACTGTTGTAGGGTTACCTGCTGATACAAGCATGCGAATGGCTTTTCGTTATTTTGTGACAAACGGAGGACCTGACGGAGCCAATTCAAATATTGTAGGAGTAGATACTTTTGCTATAACAAGAGCCGTTTTGTCAACTAGCGAAGTGAATAGCCAGAAAGCAGGACTTTCAGTTTATCCTTCCGTTGCAGACAGAGAACTTAATGTAAGCTTAAAAAATAATCAGCAGATTACAGGAATTTCCATTTACGATATGTCTGGAAAAGCAGTCTCTTCGGTGAAAGCTGATGTCATAAATAAGAGCAGTTCAATAGTGGATGTATCCAGTCTTAGCAGCGGTAATTATATTATCTATATTCTAACTAAAGACTCGAAGTATACCAGCAAATTCATTAAAAAATAACTTTTTAAAAAGTCCGGAAAACCTTCAGTAATGGAGGTTTTTCCATTTATACTGGAAAATAATTTAAAAATTTGGATAAAAATATACAATGGCCGTTCAGCAGATAGTATTATATATAATTCTATTGTTAAAATAATTTAAATTGTTAAACATATAATAAAGAGCTTCAGATCAGAAAGCTTTTGTGTTTTCTGACAGCGATAGCAGCCCTTTTTCTGGCAGTTTTCACTTTATATCTGAACCATTTTTCTTTGAAGATTTTCCGCATGATATTGTCAAAATTCCGGGTAACTACCATATTTTTAAAGCCGCGCCATTTTTCGAGGAGGCTTGAAGGAAGAGCTCTTACAGAAACAGAATATCCTTCGGTTTCATATTGGATGTAATGCCACCATCCGGACGGAATATAAAGGGTTTCACCGGGTTTTAATACCGCTTCGTAGCCATCTAAATAAAGCAAGGCTGGAAATTCTCTGTAATCAGGATCTTTGATGTTCGGTAAGCTGTGAAAATTGTAAGGTAGCTTATACATCAGGTCAGATTGTTTCCATGGAAAAAGCCAGATTCTTTTAATTCCTTGAAACTGAGTAATAAAAACATGGGACATGTCAATATCAATGTGATTTCTGGTAATAGATCCTTCACCTCCGAAGAACATAAAAGGCAGCCATTTTAATATTTTCCCATTCGTAACATCATTATAATAAATATCGTTTTTGAGTTCAGGCCTGATGTTGAGCAGGTTGAATAAAAAAAGTCTGTTTTCTGTAGGTGCTGTACTTATCATATCCAGATATTCTGAAAAAGAGGTCTGTCCGACAGGGCTGCTGGCCACTCTGTCTAGAGATTCAAGCTCACTTCCATAAATATTAATCTCATGATCTCCTGCAATTTCCTTGAAGTATGCATAATTCCATTTCTTAAAGGCCGGACTTTCAGGATCTACAAAATCTTCCATAACAACAGGAAAACCGGGCTTCATATGATTATTTATAAAACTTTCGGAACTTATTTTCTTTACTTTTTCTATTGGGGTCAGTCTCATATTCCTGAATTTTAAAAAACAAATATACTTATTATCCTACTAAATTTGTAGACTAATATTGTTAAAAGTAAATATGCAGTCATATTTTCACAATAAAACGTATAAACGGTAATATATTACTGCCTTTTTATTAAATTAGCGCATCTAAAAAATTTACTAAAAATGATCTCTGAAAAATATCTTCAACATTTACAGAACGAACTGCAAAACATTGAAAATGATGGTCTTTTCAAAAAAGAAAGAATCATCACTTCGCAGCAGAGTGCTGAAATTGAAGCCAACGGAAAGAAACTTCTGAACTTCTGTGCAAACAATTATTTAGGCTTATCCAACAATCCGGAGGTGATGAAAGCTTCCCAGGACATGATAGAATCTCATGGTTACGGTATGTCTTCGGTACGTTTCATCTGTGGTACACAGGATATTCACAAGCAGTTGGAGAAAAAGATTGCAGATTTCTTAGGTCTTGAGGACACTATTTTATATGCGGCATGTTTTGATGCGAACGGAGGTGTTTTTGAACCTTTATTTACTGAAGAAGATGCAATTATTTCAGATGAACTGAATCATGCTTCCATTATTGATGGTGTACGTTTATGTAAATCAGCAAGATACCGTTACAAAAACAATAATATGGCTGATCTGGAAGCTCAGCTAATTGCTGCTTCTGAAAAGGATCACCGTTTCAAAATCATCGTTACAGACGGAGTTTTCTCTATGGATGGTATTGTAGCAGACCTGAAAGGTGTATGTGATCTTGCAGACAAATACAATGCTTTGGTTATGGTAGATGATTCCCATGCTACAGGTTTTATTGGTAAAACAGGCCGTGGAACTCATGAGGCTAATGAAGTAATGGGTAGAGTGGATATCATTACTTCTACATTAGGAAAAGCTTTAGGAGGTGCTTTAGGAGGATTTACTTCCGGTAAAAAAGAGATCATTGATATGCTGAGACAGCGTTCACGTCCTTATTTATTCTCCAATTCACTAGCACCCGGTATTGTGGGGGCTGCCCTGAAAGTTTTGGATATGATTTCTGAAGATACTTCACTTCGTGATCAGGTAATGGAAAACGCTGAATATTTCAGAAAAGAAATGGTGGCTAGAGGATTTGATATTCCTGAGGGTGATGCTGCAATTGTCCCGGTTATGTTGTATGATGCACCTCTTGCTCAGAAAATGGCTGAAAAACTTATGGATGAAGGTATTTACGTGATCGGATTCTTCTATCCGGTAGTACCGAAAGGAAAAGCAAGGATCAGAGTACAGCTTTCTGCAGCCCATACAAAAGAACATCTTGATAAAGCGATTGCCGGTTTTGAGAAAGTGGGCAAGGAGCTTGGTGTTATTTCTTAATTAAATATTAAATCATTAAAAAACAGGTTTATGAAAAAAATACTTCTGATCATCGGTTTTGTATATTTTCAAAGTTTCTCTGCACAGAGCATTATGGATTTCGATCTTAAAAATGTAGAATTGCAGGGAATGAAACCTGCTGCAATAGATGAAGAAATGAAAAGTATCGGGATAACAAAAATTCCTTTTTTAACGGATAATCCCGATATTATTTCAAAAATAGAAGATCCGGAAACAACAGCTACTATCAAAAATTTCTACACTTTTACGTATAATAATTCCAGAAAGGATGATGGTGGCGTAATGGTGTATGAGTTTAAAACAAAAAAAGACCTGGATGCATTTCTTGCCAAAAATTTTGAACAATCCAACAGCAGGATTTTAGTAAAAGGTCTGTTCTGCATCAATATCTGGAGCGATTACGGCCTGAATGTGAAAGGAAAGGAAACCAGTGAAGATCACCTTAATAAGCTGGAGAAATACTACACCAATCTGGGTGCAAAAAGAGTAAAGCTACAAGAAATGCAGCCTACAGACGTTACGGATCAATAATTTATATCTACTGATGCTTTATACAATAATCAAAGCGCTGCATATCATTTTTATGGTAAGCTATTTTGCGGGAATTTTCTATCTCGTAAGAATTTTCGTCTACTATAAAGATACAGACGAATTTGCTGAAGAAAAAAAGAAAATCCTTAGAGAACAGTACACATTCATGGCCAGAAGACTATGGAATATTATCACTGTTCCGGCCGGTATAATCATGGCAGTCTGTGGAATTGTCATGATATTTCTGAATACAGGGCTGATGAAAATGCCGTGGTTTCATTTGAAACTGACTTTTCTGATCGGGCTTGCCATTTATCATTATTGGTGCTGGAAAAAAGTCCTGAAACTCAAAGAACTGAACGGAGAAACTATAGAAACACCTAATATTAAACTGAGACAGGCCAATGAGGTCGCTACCTTCATTCTCTTCCTTGTGGTGTTTACTGTGATCCTGAAATCTTCAGTGATTGAATATTGGTGGCAATTAATCACCGGATTTTTCGTTCTTGTATTTCTGATCATGATGACGGTGAAACTCGTTAATAAAAATAAAAAAAACAAATAACTGTAGAAGTAAGATCTATACATGAATACGTAAATACACGAATACATAAATACATCTTTTCTGCATTGTACAAAAAACTATGATTGCAATTTTAAAGAAGGAACTCTGGAGTTACTTTGGAAACTGGAGTGCGTGGGTCATTATTGGCGCATTCAGTTTGATAACCGCTCTTTTCCTGTTTTTTTTCGAGAATGATTCTAATATTTTCGATATTGGGATGGCCTCCCTGCAGAGCTATTTTGTGCTTGTTCCGTGGCTGCTGATGTTTATTATTCCTGCACTTTCTATGAAAACTTTTGCGGAGGAACAGCAGACGGGAACGCTGAGCTGGCTGTTTTCCCAGCCTTTAAAAGTTTCAGACCTCGTAACAGGGAAATTTCTTTCAGTGTGGATCGTCGGGGTTTTATGCCTTATTCCATCACTGATTTATCTCTATACCGTATATGTTCTGGGCGTTCCTGCCGGAAATATTGATCTTGGAATGACCTTTGGAAGCTATATTGGATTAATTGTTTTAATTGCAGCTTTTGCAGGAGTTGGGATATTGGCTTCTTCACTTTCACAGAATCAGATCATGGCGTACCTTTTAGGCGTCTTCATGTGTTTCATTATGTATTTTGGAATTGAGCAACTGGCCAGCTACAAACTTTTGGGCGGAGCGGATTTTATTCTTCAGAATATAGGCTTTTATCAGCATTTCCTAGGCTTTACAAGAGGTCTTATTGATCTTAAGGACGTGGCCTATTTTATTCTGATCATTGGTGCTACGTTACTATTGTCCAACCATTTTATCACTAAAAAGAAGTAGCATTATGAAGAAGTTCAATATTAAATCTCCATTAGGAATTTTCTTAATTGTAGTGGTGCCCTTAGTGATTCTGCTTACCTTTTCCGGGATCAGATTAGATTTAACGAAAGAAAAAAGATATACCCTTTCAGACAGTACGGTAAAAGTTCTGGAATCTGTGAAGAAACCGCTTACCGTAGATGTTTATCTTGAAGGTGACTTTCCGGCGAGCTTCAAACAGCTTCAGAGCGAAACCAGATTTATGCTGGAAGAGTTCAGGAAGATCAATCCAAAGATCGATTTTAAATTCATTGATCCTATCAAGACAAAAATGTCCCAGGATACGTTGATGGCGATGGGTATGCAGCCTTCTGTTCTCCCGGATGTTAAAGACGGTAAGATTTCACAGATCACGCTTTTCCCTTATGCTGTTATCAAATATGACAAAAGGGGAGTGTCTATTCCATTGGTGGTACAGCAGGCAGGAATAGATGCGGACCAGCAGCTGACGAGATCTATTGAAAGCCTTGAATACAGCCTGGTTTCAAATATCAAAAATATTGCAGCCGATAAGAGAAAGAAAGTCGGAATCCTGGTGAATCAGGATGAGCTTGGTCCTGAAGAGTTCCATGGTTTTATGCAATTGGCGCTGGAAAACTATGATGCAGGTCCTGTAGTTCCAAAAAACCAGACAGAACTTACGCTTGAAGATCTTCCGCTATTGAAGCAAATGAGTGCTTTGGTGATTGCAAAGCCGAGAAAAGCATTTACAGATAACGAAAAAGTAATTCTTGACCAGTTTATTATGAATGGCGGGAAAACCCTTTGGATGATTGATGCAGTAAATGCAGAGATGGATACGCTGACAAGATCTCAAAAGGTAATGCCTTTCCCTGTAGACATCAATATGACAGATTTCTTTTTCAATTATGGAATCAGAATCAATCCGGCCTTGGTGAAGGATGTAAAGAAATTTGCTCTGTTGAAACTGGTAACGGGTGAAGTAGGAGGGAATCCTCAGTATACAAGCCTTCCGTGGCCATATTTTCCACTTGGAATTGCTGAGAATGATAATCCGATTACTAAAAATATCAATCCGGTAAAATTTGAATTTCCAACTTCCATCGATACATTGGGCGGAAGAAAAAATATTAAGACCCAGGTTCTTTTTGAATCCAGTGAAAGAACACTTTTGAAGCAGGTTCCCAATTATGTTGATCTTAAAGAAATTGCAAGCGTAGACAGTCTTGGGCAAATGGAAAAACCAAGCACACCGAAGATTTTTGCAGTTGCTTTAGAGGGTAAATTTAATTCTGCCTATGCCTCAAGAATTGAAAGAAAAGGATATCCGGGTTTCAAAAACCAGAGTCCTGAAAATAAAATGATCGTTATTGCTGACGGAGATGTCGGCAGAAATAAAATGCATAAAGGCGAGCCGCTTCCAATGGGAATTGACCGTCTCACGAATCAGGAATTCGGAAACGAACAGTTCCTGAGAAATGCCCTGGATTATCTTCTGGACGACAGCAACCTAATGGCGCTTAGAAACAGAAATATCGAAGAAAGACTGCTGGACAGAAACCGGATCACGGAGGAAAAAGCAAATTGGCAATGGCTGAATCTGCTGCTTCCTTTAGTGGTAATTGGTTTATTAGGAGGATTGTTTTTCTGGATGAGGAAGAGGAAGTTTGGATAATATAAAAAAAAGAGAAACCGGAAGGTTTCTCTTTTTGTCTAGCAGGTTATACCAAAACAACAACTGTACTTGCTCTTGAATTTTGATTACTTAAATATTTAAACGGAAAGTAGACGGTATCAATTACTTTTGTACAGATTTTTTCCCAGGCTCCCAGGCTCATCAACTTTACAATAAAGTCTACCATGGACTTATTCCCGTTTCATCCTCAATATCATTACTGTAGAATTGCCCCGTTGGTGCATTGTCATCAGTAAGTGTATGTTTTACGATGAAAGAGGCTGCACTTTCCACAGAACCAGGGCCGCTGTGGTGATTGAAGTCTGTAGCGGTATATCCGGGATCAATCACATTTACTTTAAAAGGAAGGTCTTTCAGTTCATAAGCTAAAACAATGGTATAGGCATTTAATGCTGATTTTGACGGACCGTATGCTGCTCCTTTCACATGGTAATATTTCCACGTCGGATCGCTGTGGAGCGTCAAAGATCCAAGTCCTGAAGTAATATTGCTGATTCTCGGGCTTTCCGATTTTTTAAGCAGTTCTAAAAACGACTGGGTTACACTAATCACCCCAAAAAAATTGGTGTCAAAAACTTCCTGAATGTCTTTAATAGAGGTTTCTGCTGCTGTCTGAGGATTGATTCCAAGAATACCAGCATTGTTGATCAGAATATCCAGTTTTCCCTGTTCTTTTTCAATACTATTTTTTGCTGCTGAAATTGAATCCGGATTGGTGACATCTATTTCAATGGCTTTTATATTTTGAAAACCCTTTTCATTCAACTCTTTTACGATGCTTTCTCCTTTCTGAAGATCACGGCTTCCTAAATAGACGAATAATCCTTTTGCTGAAAGCTGCTGTGCTGTTTCAAGACCAATACTTCTGTTGGCTCCTGTTATTAATACTGATTTCATTTTTTCTTTGTTTAATTAATGATGTAAAATTCCATCAATTAAATTTGATGTTGTTTGCCATATGGCAAAAAGTAAAAAAAAATGTAAGTCAAGAGGAGATATTGACTGGATTCAAAAGAAGATCCAAACTCAAAGTCACAAAAGTTTTTGAAGCCAGATGCATGATGTGTAGAAATCTGTTAAATCAGAAAATCTGCAAGAAATAAAAAAGTGAAAAAAGTTGATGGATATTAATATTTACCAATATTTTTTCTGATTCTACTGAGTGAAGATTGGGTAATCCCAAGATAAGACGCAATATAAGAAAGCGGAATCCTGTTAACCACAGTAGGATAGATTTCCATAAATTTAAGATAACGGGTCGTTGCATCTTCCGAAACCAGCGGACTTCTTCTTTCTACTTTCTGGATCAGTGCTCTTGAAATAATTTTATGAACAATGATTTCCCAACCAACGATAGTTTGCAGAAGCTCCAGCCAGTCTTTTCTTTGGAAAACAATAAGTTTACAATCGGTAACGGCCTGAACGTAACTGCTGGAACATATCTCATTATCAAAGCTTTCCAGATCTACGACCAGGTTATTTTCTTCAATGAAATATTTTGTGATTTCTTCTCCCTTGTTATCGTAATAGCAAACCCGCAGAATGCCATCTACAACAAAACCAACCTGCTTTGCGATTTTCCCCGCCTCTGAAAAATATTCGTCTTTTGAAAGAACTATTTCCTTGGCCTTACTGGTTACAAAGTCTAGCTGTTGTTGGTTCAGATTTCCAAATCTTAGGATAAAATCAAATAGTTCTTTCATAGATGCAAGTTAGTGAAAGTTACTTTTGCTGTATTTGTCATTTGACAAAAAGGGATTTATAACAGGTATTTTGTTTTTAATTAAATAGCTTCCTGAATTCCAATGGAGACTGATTGGTTTTTTGTTTAAACAGCTTACTAAAAGACTGCGGATGTTCAAATCCCAGTTCATAAGCTATTTCACTGACGGAAAGGTGAGTGGTGCTGAGATGTTCTTTTGCTTTGTCAATTAACTTATTCTGAATATGCTGTTGAGTATTCTGTTGCGTATGGATCCTTAGTAAAGACCCAAGATAGTTGGGAGAAATATTCATTTCGTTAGCAATGGTTTTTACAGAAGGAATACCACTTTCAATTAGATTTCCGCTGTCAAAATGTTGGGAAAGTATTTCATCAAACCTTTCCAAAAGTTCGTGGCTCGATTTTTTACGGGTGAAAAATTGACGTTCATAAAATCTTTCTGAATAGATAAGAAGCAGCTCAATCTGTGCAGCAATCAATTCCTGAGAGAACTTATCAATATTTGATTGATATTCCCGTTCTATATTTTTCAGAATATCTACCACAATTTTTTCTTCCCGATCCGAAAGGAAAAGAGCTTCATTGATGTCATACTTGAAAAAATCATAAGATTTTATCTTCTTTGCCAGTGAAGTATTCCAGAGGAAATCCGGATGAATCACCAGCAGCCAGCCTGTGGGTTCTGCCACGACTTCCGGCTTTATTTCAAGTTTCAGGAACTGCAGCGGTGAAACAAAACACAGCACTCCGGAATCAAAATCATATTCCTGCTGACCGTAATTAAATTTCGCATTCACATTACGTTTCAGACCGATGGAGTAAAAATTCTGGATCCATTTCAGTTCAGTATCATCCGTGGGATAGTTGACCTGGCTATAATCTATCAGGCTGATCAGGGGATGGTCAGGATTGGGAAGGTTACAGAAAGCATGAAATTCAGAAATTGAATTGAAGCGGAATGGAGGTTTCATAATGCTAATTTAGTAAAATGTACAAAGTATTAATGTTAGAATGTATTAATCTATTTACTGTTAAATCCTTCGACTACGCTCGGCATGACTTCTCTACATCAGGTTTGTAGTTTAATAAAAATAGGAATAGATTTGCCATTGTCATCCTGAGCGAAGTCGAAGGATTTTTATTTAAAACACAGATAAACGGACAATTATATCACCGTAGACATGGTAAGATTTTCCCATTGTTTTGCATCATCTGTAATGGCTTTAATTTTAGCATCCAGAAATTCAGAAGTACCAGTTCCCAAAAGGAAATGAACCGGTGGGTTCTGTACTTCACTGATAGCAATTAAAGCTTCTGCTCCTTTTTCGGGATCATTGGGCTGATTTCCATTGATTTCATTAAGGTGCGCTTGCTCCGAACTTCTGGCAGTCTCATAAACCTGAATTGGATTTTCCGGTGTTTTTACAGAATCTTTACTTAAAAAGTCTGTACGGAAATAACCTGGATACACTACAGTCGCATGAACTCCGAATTCTTTAATTTCCTCGGCAAGTGATTCGGTAAGCCCGGCTACTGCAAATTTTGTTGCACAATAAATGCCCCAGCCGGGAAAATTTCCGAAATAGCCTCCAATAGACGAAATATTGAACAGATGTCCTGATTTTTGTTCACGCAGATATGGAACCGTATTCCTGATCACATTCAGCGTGCCAAAAACATTAATGTCGAAATTCGCTCTCGCTTCCTTGTCTGTCAGTTCTTCCAGGGTTCCTATTTGTCCGTATCCTGCATTGTTTACTACTACATCAAGCTGTCCGAAATGATCAACTGTTTTTACAACTGCTGATTGTACATCTTCGTTATCCGTTAAATTAAGTTCAAGAGGTAAAAATGTTTCAGATTTCTCTCCGATTTCTGCAATCAATGATTGTGCATTTCTTGTCGCTGCTGCTACACGGTAATTTTTTGCTAATAATTTCTTTACTAAGGCCAGTCCCAGACCTTTTGAGGCTCCTGTTACGAACCATACTTTCTTTGTTTCCATTTTTATTGGGTTTAATAATGATACAAAGATCTGAGAATCAGAGACGGCAAATGTAGCCCAATCAACGAATCATGTAACCAGATCGTGAATGGGAAATAAAAAAGAGAAACTGGAGAGTTTCTCTTTTTTAATATAGTTAAGCTTCCAAAACAGGAATAATATGCTCCCATTTGAGCTGCTTCGCATAATCCAGGGCTGTTTTTCCCTTATTTGATTTTATATTTTTATCAGCTCCTGCTGCCAGAATGACTTTTACAGAGGTAAGATTGCCTGCAATAGTTTCTTTATGAAGAAGCGTCAGGCCATTTTCATCAGCGTGAATAATTTCATTAGGATATTCCTGCAGAAATTTCACAAATTCTTCTTCCATATTTTTACTCATAGGATGTTCCACAAGATTTTCAGGTTTTTCCTTTTGGTCATTCACGATGAGTATTTCATTAAAATCTCCAAAATCAAGCTGCCATGCTTCGTCATGCTCTTTTCTTTCATCTTCTGACATATCGGCTCTCATTTTATGGATTGTAAATCCTCCGTAAGTTCTGGGTAAAGGTTCTTCTTCAGGAATAAGAAGTTTGGCCAGGTCTGTGGGAGCCTTTACGGTAGGGGTAATAGCAAAAAGCCAGTCGCTGATCTCATTCAGCGGAACTTCAAAATAATCTCCTGCCTGAATATTGGTGAGTTCATTAGGCTCATTGATCAGGAAACCGCTTACTGTATCACCATCGAATTCAATATCGTTGATCCACATATGTTCTACCGTATCTTCTCCTGTTTCCATATCTTCCTCCCTGAATACTGCTTTTACAAAGGCAAGATCGAGACCGGGGATGATTCTCCTGTTTTCCCACGACTGCTCGCGCCAGAAATATTTGAACGTCTCCCGTGCTTTTTCATAGGCTGCAATCATTTTTGGGTCTTTTCCGTCCGTAAAAATAAATGAGTTCTCTTCCATAATAATTTAGTGATTGATAATTAATTACAATTGATAATGATGCCGGGCTTAAAAGTGTTCTGAAACGCTCTTAAGCCCGGCATTTTTTATTTAAATTAAAAATACGAAAAATATAAACACAAGTTTAATTTTTTCAGTAAAATTTTAATGATTTAATGTTCCTGGTCTGCAGTTTTAGGAAGAAGAACTGCTGTTTTGTAATAGCTTATATCTGTTTGGATGTGGTTTTGAAGATCCTTAAAATTAGAATATTCATAATGTTGCCAATCCAGGTCATTTTCAGGATTGGGAGTCCTGTCTATAGCGAGTTCAAGTTTTCCGTCTTCCTGGTAACTGAATTCTATAGCTGCATATTTGTCACCATTTTCATCAAAAGCATACCAGCATTTTGTGGTTCTTTCCGGTATTGGCTGCATGGTCTCATTATCGATAATCTGTGAGCAGATAAAATTTTCCGGATCATCGTGATAAAATACAGTTTTTGATATCAGAGGCTTTTCATCCACAGACAGGGAGTACATTTTATTGGTGGCAATAATGAAGTCACCGGCAGATTCTCTTTTTTCAATATCAAAGAAATCAGACTTTTCTTTAAGATAGTCTACAACCTGTTCTTCATCTTCGTCCTGACTCATAAAATAATTGATGCTGTAGATTTCATCTTCTGTGAGAAACTCGATCTCTTTGAGAACCTCAGAATCTTTTTCGTAATAATATAAGTGATAATCATCCAATTTCTCAGCCTGAGCTTTTGAAATCACTTCTCCAAAAATGTTTTTATATACTTTTTTCATGTTTAGTTGTTTAAATAATATGTTTTATCATGGTATTGTATTGAAAGGCAACGGAGATTAATCATCAAATCCTGTTCCTTTTGTAATGTGAGTTTCCGCGTTTCTTAGATGGTATAATTTTACTTTAGTTAAGAGGTTCATCAACGGTTTTTTTATATTTTCTGCGGCATGTTTATTTTTCCTTATCTGAATGAGAAAGTAATATCAACTGATGACCAGAGCAATGTTTATCATTTATTTTGTTTTTTCTTGGGGATAAAAATAGGTGTTCTGCCGGTTTGGCGGACATAGAAGCTGTCGGGAAGCTTAAAATTTGCATCTCTGTATTTGATTTTCATGGGCTAGTTTTTAGTGAGCTCAAATATATTTAAAATCAGAGAATTACGAAATTATATATTGATTTTTTTATTGTCTCTTTTAGATGTATTAATTTCAGACATTTAGATCAGACATAACGAAATGAGTCATCTCATAAATGCATTAAAATAATGATTATGAGATAATTGTGAGTTTTAATTAGAAGCTTAGAAAGGGGAGGGGTAATTTTTTTAATAGTTTTTGTTACAGATTTAAAAAGAAATTGGATTTATACATCTTTTATAAAATCTTCATATTCATAATAAAATCTTTCAAAACCATCCATTTTCTCCCAGAAGAACTCAAAAATTTCCTGCCATGTATTTTTATTGAATATAGAAACACCGTGTTTTTCAACCCAGATCTTGCTGATAACCTTTCCATTATCAAGCGTAAAATATTCGTCTTTTTGAAAATCTCCTATAAAATCCTTCAGGATATCTTCCAGGGACCAGATCTTTTCATAATAAGCATTTCGAAAAACTTCATCTTTCATTTCTATATCCAGAGACACTTCCACCTTCTTATTATCGGCATTGAATTTAAATGAAAAATCCTTGACTTTGGTATCATACAGGAGCCATTTTCTAGGAAAAGACTTTCCAAAAGCAGTCCAAAACTCCTTTTTTAGTTGCTGTGCTTCTTGTTTACTGAACATATGAACAAACTTAAGGATTAATGACGAAAAGGCAAAAAGCAGCAATCAAATTCTTCATTCCATTTCACCCATAAACTTATCATTTACATTATTCAAACAATTTTCTTATTTTTGCTGTAATGCTTTCAAAAAAATCCCAATATGCTTTTAAAGCGCTTTCATACCTTGTAGAGAAAAGGAATGATGGCCCGGTCCTTATTTCCGAAATTGCGGAACATAAGAAGATCCCTTTGAAGTTTTTAGAAAATATTCTGCTGGAATTAAAAAAAGCGGATATCCTGGACAGTAAAAAAGGAAAAGGAGGTGGTTACTTCCTGCATGAAAATCCTGAAAATGTGAAGCTTGCCAAGATTATAAGACTGGTAAACGGCCCTATCGCCATGCTTCCATGCGTAAGTTTGAACTTTTATGAAAAATGTGACGACTGCAATGAAGACCATTGCGGCCTGCATGATGTGCTGATAGAAGTTCGGGATGCATCACTGAATATTCTGGAGAGTAAAACTTTGATGGATCTGGTCGACTGACCCGGTCCTTTTTTTTGAATAATTAGTCTACCCATTTGGTAGGATAATATTTTTATTAGATATTTGCAATAGCCCAAATGAATCAGTCACAAATAAAAATAGCTCTGAATGGAGGTTCGAATCAAGATCAGGAGCAGTTCTGATTTATTGATGTAAAGATTCAGGGAAGCTGTAATGATATTGCTATGATAATTTCAAGAAAGATTCAGATAAGACTTAATGTATTTTTTGCTACAGCTGTTATACTGCTGATTATTATTTCATCGATGTATGGATTAGGATATCTGGACGAGTTGCAGAATATTTTAGCGAAAGACCATTATATTTTTTACTGGATGCTGCTTGTCGGCGTATTTGCTGAAATTGTTGCAGGTTCAATGGGAATGGGATACGGAGTGATTTGTACAACAACTCTTTTACTGCTGAATATTCCGCCTCATATTGTAAGCGCCAGCATCCATTCTGCAGAAAGTTTCACTACGGCGGCAGGAAGTTTGAGCCATATTAAACTTAAAAACGTAAGTAAAAGTTTGGTTAAAAGACTGGCAGTTCCGGCAGTTATTGGCGCTATCGTCGGAGCGGTAAGCCTGACCTATCTGGGTGAATATTATGCCAAAATTACAAAAACGCTCATTGCTTTTTACACATTATACCTCGGAATTCAGATCCTTTCCAATGCTTTTAAAAAGAAACAGAATAAAGCTATGAAAAGAAAAACAAACCTGACCAGACTTGGTGTGATCGGAGGGTTTATCGATTCTTTTGCCGGAGGAGGCTGGGGACCCCTTGTAACAGGAACGCTGATTAAGAATGCTTTTACACCAAGATTTGCAGTCGGAAGTTCTACGGTAGCCAAATTTATACTTACCATAACGGCCGCTGTCACTTTCTTCTTTACCCTCGGGATCCAGCACTGGAATATTATCCTCGGTCTTCTGATAGGGGGAATTATTACCGCTCCTTTTTCAGCGATGCTTACCGCAAAGCTTCCTGTGAAAAAGATGTTTCTTATTATTGGAATTCTTGTTATTGTCATGAGTTCCATAACTATTTATAAATCAGTTTTTAATTAAAAACCCACTTACTTGTGGAAAAATAAAAGTCTTAAAAAGAGCTTCCGTTTTAAAAATATTCTACTTTTACATCACTAAATAATAGAAAATGAATTTACATGTAATAGCGCTTTTCAAGTTTAATGAAAACTATCTGATGGATGCCGTAGAGCTTTTTCAAAACCTTGTAAAAGAGACCAGAAAAGAAGAAGGATGTCTTCAGTATGATCTTATAGAAGACAAGGATAATAAAGGGACATTCTTTATGGTTGAGCTCTGGGAAAGCGTAGATCACCACAACAGACATAATGGACAGGATCACCTTCTGGACTTCCGTAGAGATGCTTCAAAGATGATGGTAAGCTCAGTGGAAGTATATAAAGGGTTTAAGATTTATTGAGATTGGGATTTAAAAATTTAAAAATTAAAAGATTTAAAAGGTTATTCAAGCTTTTAATTTTCAAAAAATACCACATAAAAGGCGGTTTCAGGATTCTGAAACCGCCTTTTGATTAGAAAAAATAGAAAGTATTAAATTTTGAGTTATTTTACGATAAGTTTTTTTGTTTCTGTACTGCCTCCGAAATTGATTTTCACTAAATAATTTCCGGCAGTAAGGTGAGATAAATTAAGATCCTGCTTGTAAAAGCCAGCCTGGTTAGTCAGTTCTGCAGTGTATACTTTTTTCCCGGTAAGGTCATAAACCTCAATGTTTCCTTTGTTGTTAGCTTTTTCTTTAACATCAAAAAGAACTGTTACTTTTTTGTCAGCTGTTGTAGGATTTGGATAGATCCCGAAAGAAGCTTTTTTGCTTACCTCTGTCACTCCTAAAGAAGCGGTAATCTTTTTGTACTTGAAATACATATTTCCGGTTTGGGTACCTTCGTTGGAAATAAAATATAACCTGTAATAATCCGAACCTTGCTTTATATAATATACAGCATCAGTATAGGCTCCTGAAGTAGGTTTCCAGGAATGACCGATAGTAGTGATATTGCTTGAAAATGCTGTAGGGATAACGGGATTTGCGGTCTCCTGAATTTCAGGTCTTACTTTTGCTACTGTGTTATTCGGGTTTTGAATCACCCCAGCCATTCTGTATTTCATGGTTTGTGGATTTCCTTGCTGATCTACATATGGGTAATCTGTGTAGTATCTCGTAAACATCATATCCCAGTTGGCTTTTGCCGGCTCAAGATTATTCACTTTTTCACCTGTATTGAAAGAGAAATAATTGAAGTAAGCATCATCAGATCCGTTAGCAACAGTTTTTGTCTGTGTAGCGTCCCAGGAAGAGGTAGCTGCATTCCATTTTGCATATTTAAAAGTATAGCCACCAAAATAATCGTCAATCATAAATTTGACAGATGCTCCTGAAGCATATTGCATAATAAAAATTACTTTTCCTTCTATATGATGGTTTAAGGGATTGTATTCTCCCCAACCATAGCTGGCAGAACCTTGCTCAAAAGCACCTTCCTGTATATAATTAGTATTGTCAAGGTTAAATAATGGTGCTCCATAAGAAGCAATACTGTTACTTGTTATGGTATTCCAGTCGGCAGGATTAGAAGACGCCTGATATACTTTTATATCATATGCATCGTTAACTCTTGTTCCAAAATTAGTTGCAGATGCCCTGTAAAAAGCTACATCCCATGAGTTAGCCGGCTGTGACACTATATTATTAGCACTAAAGTCAAAAAATACACGATTTTGGTATCCACTTCCCATCGTCATATTCACTGTTGTGTATCCCAGTGCATCAGTTTGTGCCAGAACTGTATGTTGAACAGAAAGAGCAAATACCGAAGCCAATAATAGTTTTGTTTTCATAACTGATTTTTTAAATTCTTATTTAGAATGATTCTACAAAATTATATAATTATTTTTAATGAGTCTAAATAAAAACATGACATTTGTCGTGTTTGCCGGAATTAGATTAAAAAATATTGATCAATTTTTAGTAATAAAAGAGCCGGCTGGAAGAATTCCAGCCGGCTTTATAAAGCTTATGCCTAATAAACCTTATTTTTTGATGAACTTAGATTTTACTACTGAACCTTCAGCAGTTTCAACAAGCATATAGTAAACTCCTGTATGAAGTGTGCTGATATCAAATTTCTGTCCTTTCAGTTTTCCTTCAGCTACTTTCTGTCCTCCGGCAGAATAGATTTCAATGTTCTTAGGCTCCGCTTTAAAAATAAATTCTAAAGCAGTATGGTCTGCATTGACAGCAAACTTAAAGTTTTCTTTTACTTTAGCAATATCGTTAACTCCTAATGTAGTAGAGGTATTATACACCACATTATCAATTTGGATCGCGACGTGGGCAGCACTTGGAGTAAATTTAAAAACAATGTAAGAACCTGTAGTCGAAGGAATAGTAACACTTATGTTCTGAATTACTCCAACAGTAGTTACATTGATAGGATTTCCTACACCCACAAAAGTCGACATATCGGTCGTGCTTGTTGCTAATCCTATCTGGATGGTTCCGGGTCCCGGAGACGGAGATACCAATGTAGTGGTGAATGTTAAAGATTTATTTCCTGTTACGTTATCAATCAGAGGCGTAATAAGATAAGAAGGTGTGGTAGCATTGTTACCGGCATAAGACTGGATAAATCTCTGACTGTTGTCCGTATCAAGGGCTGCTACAATCATTCTCGGCGGAGCAGGAGGGAAAGCTCCCGTTATAGGTGCAACTACTGCAGACCAGCCACTTTGCGGGAATGTGGTGGTTCCGATCGTAAAATTATTGAAATTCTCATTAAGCGTCGATACTTGCGCATTCGCTGTAAAAGCCGTAAACATCAATGTCCCTAAAAGTAGTTTTAATTTCATAACATTATTTTTATTTAGAATTGTTCTACAAAAATAAGTATTTATTTTTAACTATTCTAAATAAAGCATTATATTTGCGGAAATTTTTACTCTATGAAGAAGAAAGTGCTTTCCGTTCTATCATTATCCATAGCCTTTTGGATGAACGCACAAGAAAAAGATTCTCTTAAAAATAAAAAAATAGAGGAAGTTGTTATTACAGGACAATATACACAGCAGTCCATTAATAAATCAATATATAAAGTTGAAGTTATTGATGCCCAGCAGATCAAGAATATGGCTGCAACCAATGTGGCGGATGTTTTAAATCAGACTCTTAATATTCAGATTACTCCTGACACCCGCTCAGGGAATTCTACCGCTACGATGATGGGGCTTAATGGCAATTATGTGAAAATTTTGATTGATAATATTCCCGTAGTAGGAGATACTGGCCTGGGCAGTAATATTGACCTTACAAAGCTTTCTTTGAATAATGTAGAAAGAATAGAGATTGTAAAGGGAAGCATGGGGGTAGAATATGGTAACGGCGCAGTAGCAGGAGTAATTAATATTATTACGAAGAAAACAAATAATAAAAAAATAAGCGTTAGAGCTTCTCTCCAGGAAGAAACGGTAAGGAATAACTATGACCTGAAGAAAAAAGGAAACGGAAGACACATCCAGAATATTAACCTGGATTATAATATCAGTGACAACTGGTTTGCCAATATCAGTTTCAACCACAACCAGTTTATGGGGTATGAAGGAGAAAGCAAAGGGTACAAATATTTTGAAAGAGACAATAAAAGAGGGTATGAATGGAATCCTAAAGATCAATACGACGCTTCTGCATTGATCAGATATTCAAAAAACAAAACTTCTTTTTTCTATAAGCTTTCTTACCTGTACGAGAAGTTTAATTTCTATAACCCGGAAGTTAGCAGAATTCCTCTAAATGACGGAATGGGTGGGGCACTTTATGAAAGCATGGACAGAGAATATAATACCAAGCGCTGGGCTCACCAGTTTAATATTCAGACCAATATTGGAAATATTCGTTATATAGGAGATTTCTCTTATCAGAACCAGAACAGAAAATACCATGAATATAATTATGATATCCCCAACAGGGAAGTCAGAATCAACAGAGAAGACCAATCTTATTATAAGACAGATGTGATTTATTCACGAGGAATGTTCAGTAATTTTCTTAACAGTAAAACTTTTGACTTTCAACTTGGCTATGAGCTGGATTATACCAATGGATATGCAGCCCTGATTGCGGGAGATTTTTTTGGTGAAGCCGTGAAAAGGAAAATTTTTACTTATTCCAACTTTCTTTCTGCGGAATGGAATATTTCAGATAAATTTTCAGTTAGGCCGGGAGCAAGACTTTCAGTCAGTGAAAATTTTGATAACCAGTTTAATTACTCTCTGTCTGCAAGATATAAAACCTCTGAAAACTCCAACCTAAGAATGGTAGCCGGGACTGCCAACCGTTTTCCAACGTACGATGAGCTTTATACGTACTTCGTTAATATCAACCATGATGTACAGGGTAATCCTGATTTAAATCCTGAAAAAGGTTTTTCAGCAGGTGCTTTCTGGGATCAGAATTTTACAGCGAAAGATTGGAATATTGCATATAGTGTGAATGCATTATACCTCGATGTACAGGATAGAATAGAAATGGTACTGATAAAAGATCCTTCTACTTACAAATATATGAATATGGACAAATACAGGAATATGTTGTTGTCCGCAAATATTGACTTTAGAAAAGACCAGTTTGCATTTTCCCTGAGAGGTTCTGTAAGCGGTACTTCTGTCAATCTGAACAGCCTGAATCATACATCACCTACAGATTATCAATATCTTGTGCAGGCCGGAGCATCAGCAACCTATAAGTTGAAAAATGTCAATACAGGCTTTGCCTTATATTATAAATACACAGGCCCGGGAAGAAATTATGTACTGGAAAGTGAAGCTGCCGGTTTCAGGATTGGAAAAGTGGATGATTTCCACATGATGGACTTTATCGTGAGTCAGCCATTCTGGAAAGATCACATGGAACTTTCTGTGGGAGTGAAGAATATATTTGATGTAACTACTTTAAATACTACAGCAAATCCGGGAACTGCCCACAACGGAGCTGCAGACCGTCTTAATTTATTTTACGGAAGAAGTTATTTTGCAAGATTAATCTATCAATTTTAAAAAAGCTGCTATTATGAAGTACCTAAAAATATTTACTCTTTTTTCAATCATTGCTTTACAATCATGTATTTCTGCTGACGAAGATTCCGTTCCTGCGCCACCAATAACTGGATCTGTTGCAGATGTTGCGATAGGAGGTGCTAGTGAGCCCAATCAGGTTTGGATTGATTTAAGTGATGTAAATCCCCAAACAAAAAAAGTCAATCAGATCATCAATAACAGAACAAATTGGGATCTTGGATTTTATACCGGAGACGGATTTCATGTTGTGATTAACGGATCTATTGCCATGACTGTGGCGAAAATTCCAAATGCGACCGATATCAAATCGGTAACAGAAGCTGATGTAGCAACTCTTAAAAGTACGGCTATGGTAGGAACATTTAATCCAGCCAACCTGCAGTATATAGATAATCCCAATGGTAATTTTCTTACCCAGACTTCAGGGATAGAACCTATTAAAGAAAATGATGCCGAAAACCCGGTTTATCTGCTAAATCTGGGAAGAGATGTTCCGCCTGCTGACAATGTGGGGCCGGGATCCGTCAATCTTTCAGGAACCGCAAGAGGGTGGAAGAAAATTCAGATCTTCCGCGCACTCAATGGATATAAAATACGCTATGCCAACATAGATGACAAAGAATATAAGGAGTATTTAATTACAAAAGACACAGACTACAATTTCACTTTTTTTAGCTTTAATACAGGTACACCGGTAAAGATCCAGCCTAAAAAGAAAGATTGGGATCTGGGCTTCACCACTTTTACCAATGAAGTGGTAGATCCTTCTACCGGAGTAAGTGCAGGAAGCTACTTTTTTGCAGATTTTATCGTCACCAATACGCTTAATGGGGTAGGCGTATATCAGGTAACTCCCGCAGGAAACCTTGATCAGGCTTATAATTCGTTTAATCTAAATGACATAGATCAGACTAAATTTATTTTTAATGACCAGAGAGCTCTTGGTGATAAATGGAGAACCACGACCGGAACAACGGATAACCCATTGGCCCATGTATATGCCAACAGGTTCTTTGTTCTGAAGGATGCTGAAGGATTTTACTTTAAACTAAGATTCAACACCATGAAAGACAAAGATGGCCATCGAGGCAACACTAATTTTGAATTTGAACCTTTATAATAAATCAAATAATAGTATATCATGAAAAAAATCATTCTTGCAGCCTCCATTCTGATGGCCGTATATTCTTGCAAAAAAGAAGAAGGCGCTAAAAAAGAAAATACAACAGAAACATCTTCTGAAGCTCCAAAAAGCAATAACAAGATCGTTACATTAAGTGGAGGAGTTACGGAAATTGTAAGTGCGCTGGGTCACGAAAAAGAGATCGTGGGAACAGACGTTACCAGTACTTATCCGGCCACATTAAAAGCTACAGCTAAGGACCTGGGACACGTAAGATCAATGACCATTGAGCCAATCATGGCGGTAAATCCTACCTTAATCTTAGCTTCAGAAAAAGATATCAACCCGGAATTACTGACCAAGATCAAATCTTCGGGTATTCAGGCTGAGGTTTTCAAACAGGAATTTACGGTAGACGGAACTAAAAAACTGATTGCCGACGTAGCAAAAGCTATTGGAAACACAGATTATCAGAGATTAAACGACAAGATTGATGCTGATTTAAAACAAATTCAGCCCATCGCTAAAAAACCAAAAGTATTGTTCATCTATGCCAGAGGAAACATGCTCATGGTTTCAGGTAAAAATACACCAATGGCAGCACTGATAGGTCTCGCAGGGGGAGAAAATGCTGTAAATGATTTTGAAGATTTCAAACCTTTAACGCCTGAAGCCGTTGTAAAAGCTAATCCGGATATTTTATTCTTATTTGAAACAGGCCTTCAGGGAGCCGGAGGAAATGAAGGAGCTCTTAAAATGCCTGGCGTGGCGCAGACCAACGCTGGTAAAAACAAAAAAATCATCGCAATGGATGGAGGATTGGTTTCAGGTTTCGGACCTAGACTAGGAGAAGCAGCAGTAGCATTAAACAAACTTTTAATTGAGAACACAAAGTAAACTATACTTTTATCTGACTATAGGTGTCGTACTGCTTGCCATTATAGCAGTACTGGCACTTAATACAGGAGTCTATGATTTTGGAGGAACGTCACCCTTCAAGGTTTTATGGCTGTATATAAAAAGTGACCCAAGCTTATCTTTAAGCGATAAATATGTGATCTGGGATGTAAGAGCTTCAAGAATTATCATGGCGATTTTGATAGGAAGCATGCTTGCCGTTTCGGGAACCAGTCTGCAGGGATTATTTAAAAACCCCTTAGCGACGGGTGAAGCGATAGGCTTAACGTCCGGAGCTACATTACTTGCGGCAATTGCCATTATTTTAGGAGGACATTTCAAGCATTATCTTCCTGAAGTAGTACAGTTTTCACTCGTGGGTATTTCAGCTTTTTTAGGAGCCTTGTTAGCTATGATGCTCGTTTACAGGATTTCTACAAGTGCAGGAAAAACCAATGTTGTCATGATGCTTTTAAGCGGTGTGGCGATTACGTCCATCGGTTTTTCTATCACAGGATTTCTTATTTATATCTCAAAAGATGAACAGTTGAGAGACCTTACCTTCTGGAATATGGGAAGCCTTGCCGCAGCAACCTGGACGAAAAATATCGTTTTGGCAGTTGTTCTGATCATTTCCTATACCGTTTTACTTCCAAAAGGAAAAGCACTCAACGCAATGATGCTAGGCGAAAGAGATGCCCAGCACTTGGGAATCAATGTGGAAAAACTGAAGAAGCAGATTGTCATCATCACATCCTTAATGGTGGGAACCTGTGTTGCATTTTCAGGAACCATAGGTTTTGTAGGTCTTATTGTGCCCTATATTTTAAGACTTTTATTTAAATCAAATTATGTCTTTATTTTACCATTGTCAGCCGTTTTAGGAAGTATTTTACTTCTGATAGCCGATACATTCAGCAGAAGCATTGTGGCACCCTCAGAATTGCCGATTGGTATTTTAACTTCATTAATTGGAGGCCCTATTTTTATAGCTATTTTAATTAAATTTAAAAAATCACTCTAATGATAAAAGCACATCAGATCAATTATCTTCACAAGGATTTTCACATTCTTGAAGGCGTTGATGTCTCTTTAGGTTATGGAGAGTTTTTAGCGATTGTCGGGCCAAACGGAGCCGGAAAATCAAGCCTTCTCAGTGTTTTGGCGAATGAAATAAAGCAGGAAAAACAGAAAATTTTATTTAAAGACAAATCCATTGAAGACTGGGAAGTGAAAGAATTATCTAAGCATAAATCTAAATTTTCACAGCACAATTCCAACGAGATTCCCCTGGAGGTAAAAGACGTGGTTATGATGGGGCGTTATCCCTACTTCGATTCCCAGCCGCACAAAGAAGACCTTGAAGCCATGAATAAACTGATGTACGAAACAGATGTTTATCATTTAAAAGACAGGGAATACAACACCCTTTCCGGTGGAGAAAAACAACGCGTTCACCTTTCAAGAGTAATGGCTCAGCTGGAAAACGAGATTGCCCACAAACTGGTTTTTCTCGATGAACCACTGAATAATTTAGATATAAAACATCAGTATAAAGCTTTGGAGATTATTAAAAAATTTACCAAAAAAGCAAATAGCGCCATTGTTGTTCTGCACGATCTGAATCTTGCAGCCCAGTTTGCAGACAAAATTTTATTAATGAAATCAGGAAAGGTTTCCGCATACGGAACGCCGGAGGAAGTATTTACAGCCGAAACAATAAGCCAGGCTTACAACTTCCCATGCACCATCTGCGGACACCCAATTACCAATAACCCAATGATCATTTTTGGATAACCATGGAAAAAGATGAATTAAAAATCCTTGCCCGCCATCTCGCCCATCCACAGGGAGAAAAAGGAATAGAGATCGGTGAGATGATGAATGCGACCAATATCAGCATGACATTAGAAAGTGTTAAAACACTCTTATTAGAAGATGAAGAACACGTCCTTGAAATAGGACATGGAAATGCAGGGCATCTGAAGAATCTTTTAAGCAGAGCCCAGAACCTGAAATATACAGGAGTAGATATTTCCGAAACCATGTACAATGAAGCCCAAAAGCTGAACAAAGACTTTGAAAACCAGGCGGATTTTGTATTGTATGAAGGAGAAAAACTTCCTTTTGAGGATAAAACCTTTGATAAAATATTCACGGTCAATACCGTGTATTTCTGGGAAAAACCGGTTGAATTCCTCAATGAAATCTACAGAGTTCTGAAGAATGAGGGAACGTTTGTCCTTACCTTCGGACAGAGAAAATTCATGGAAACGCTGCCCTTCACAGCGTATGATTTTACCCTCTACAGCAACTCCGAAATGGAAGAGCTGATTTCTCAAAGCCATTTCAAAAGAATGAAAATTTCTGAAAAAGAAGAAGATATACAAAGCAAATCCGGAAACGAAACCATCCATAGAATTTATACAATTTTAACCATAAAAAAATAAGATAATGAGCACGTTAGTAAATGATTTAAAGGAAAAATGGGAAGCTCTGAAAGCAGAAAATCCACATATCAGAATAAGAAATGCTGCAGCACAGCTAGAAGTAAGCGAAGCTGAATTACTGGCAACAAGCATAGGAGAAGGAGTAACTGCTCTGAACCCGGAATTTCCTGCTATCCTTACCGAAGCTGAAAAGTTAGGAAAAGTAATGGCGCTTACCCGTAATGACGAATGTGTACACGAAAGAAAGGGAATTTACCAAAACGGTGATTTCAGCAGCCCACATGCACAGCTTTTCGTAGGAGAAGATATTGACCTTAGAATATTCCTTAACCATTGGAAATTTGCTTTTGCAGTAGTGGAAGGAGACAAGAAAAGTCTTCAGTTCTTCGGGAAAGACGGTCTTGCCCTTCATAAGATTTATCTTACAAAAGACAGTAATGAAGCAGCTTTCGATGCTATTGTAGAACAATTCAAAGCAGAAGATCAGAACCAGGCGTTTGCCGCTGAACCAGTAGCTCCAAAAGCTCCTGAAAAAGCAGATTCTGAAATTGATGCGGAAGGATTCAAAAAAGCCTGGACTGAACTAAAAGACACCCATGATTTCTTTATGATGACCAGAAAATTCGGGGTAAGCAGAACACAGGCTTTAAGACTGGCGCCGGAAGGATTTGCTAAAAAGATCGACAATGCTAAAGTGGTGAATGTTTTGGAAGATGCTTCAGAAAAAGGCCTTCCTATCATGATATTCGTTGGAAACAGAGGAATTATCCAGATCCACACCGGAAACATAAAGAAAACACTGTGGCACCAGCAGTGGTTCAATGTAATGGATCCGGATTTCAATCTACACCTGGATGTTACGAAAATCGCTGAAGCATGGATCGTGAAAAAGCCTACTGAAGACGGAGAAGTAACGGCTATTGAAGTGTTCAACAAAGAAGGAGATTTCATCGTGCAGTTCTTTGGAAAAAGAAAGCCCGGAATCCCTGAACTTCAAGAGTGGAAAGATCTTGTTGCAGAATTAGAGCAATAATAATTAGATGATTTTTATTAGGCCGTTTTGTTTTTTTTAATTCAAGACGGTCTTTTTTTATGAAATCATTAATTTTAAATCATAAAGCACACATCTAATCTTCTTTAGCAGTAATTTATTAAACTTAAAAACTAAAATGTTAAAACTCTTTTGTGACTTTTGTGGTTTAAAAATAAACGTCCAAATTTGTAATATCTCTGTAAAAACATTGGTATAATTTGTATTTAAATAAAATAATAATGAAAAATATTTTCATAGCCATTTTGCTGGCAGGTTTCTGTTCGTTGAGCGCACAGGATTTTAAAGCGTACCAGTTTTATGACAAAAAAGGAAAAGAAGTAAAAACAGAAAGGCTGATTAAAGAATTGGCTGAATATGATATAGTTTTCTTTGGAGAAAATCATAACAGCTCCATTAATCACTGGCTTCAGCTGAAAGTGACGAAAGGTCTGTTTCAAAAGAAAAACGGGCATATCATCCTGGGTGCAGAAATGTTTGAAAGAGATAACCAGGCTCAGCTGAACCAATATCTGGAAGGAAAATTTGATGCTAAAACATTGAAGGATTCTGCGCGTTTATGGAACAACTATGCGACAGATTACAAGCCATTGGTAGATTTTGCCAAAGCTAAAAAACTGAATTTCATCGCCACCAATATTCCAAGGAAATATGCTTCCCAGACGGCAAAAGAAGGCCTGGAATCTCTGAATGCATTAAGCGAAAAAGAAAAAACGTATATCGCTCAGCTTCCTATTAAAGTTACCCTAGATACTCCGGGTTATCAGGAAATGAAAGCAATGATGGGGGATCATGCTGAAGGGACAAAAGTGATGAACTTTATTTCTGCACAGGCAACAAAAGATGCTACCATGGCTGAATCTATCCTGAAAAGCATGCAGGCCGGAAAAACGTTTATTCATTATAACGGAAACTATCACAGCAAAGAATTTGGCGGAATTTATTGGTACATCAAACAGAAAAATCCAAACCTTAAAATGGCCGTGATCTCTGTTTTTGAATCTGAAGATCCTGAACTGAAAGTGCCTGCAAAAGATTACATCCCGACGGATTTCAACCTGATCATTCCGGCGGATATGACGAAAACATTTTAAAATCAATAGAAACGGGCTTTAGCCCGTTTATTTTTTATGTAAATCTTCAAATAGGCTTTAGCGCAATTACCTATTTGAAATACAATCTCTATCTTTATACTACAAATAATAAAAATGAAAAAAATATCTTTTCTGTTTATCTTTTTTGTAGGGTTGATGAGTGCCCAGAAACTGACATCAAGCGAAATTTCAATTATTAATGAAGGCAATGTCAACATGGCATTACCCATTTATCAGACAACAGACTCTCATCAGCATACAACTTTATTAAGCCTTTCTACAGAAATTGATCCGGTTGATCCCAATACTGCAACTTTGGTGAAAAGAATGAAAGAATCCCTTCTTTCAACAGACGGTGGAGTAGGCATTGCAGCACCACAGGTCGGAATCAACAGAAAAGTAATATGGGTTCAGCGTTTTGATAAAGAGGGAAATCCCCTGGAATATTTTATTAATCCTGTGATTGTCTGGAAATCTGAACTACAGAATCTCGGTCCTGAAGGTGATCTTTCCATTCCCGAATTCAGGGACCAGTTTTACAGAAGCAAAGTAATCCAGTTAGAATATGTTGATTTGAAAGGGCAGAAATATTCGGAGATTGTGGAAGGATTTACAGCAGTTATTTTCCAACATGAGATTGACCATCTTTTTGGAATCCTCATTTCAGATAAAAAAGAGAAGGAAAAAAATGATTCTTATAAAAAAGTGGATGCTTTTAAAAGGAGTGATTCAACAACGAGATAATGTTTTTTAGGTGAATTCAGCCTTTTCCTACATTTTACATATCCTGTTTTGATATAAGTTTTACTTTATATTTCTTGTATATTCACATTTCGGAAAATTATCGCAGCCCCAGAAAAATCCATATTTGCCATTTCTTTTAATAAGGTTTCCTCCACAATTTGGGCATGAAATATTTCGGCTGAGATTAGAATTGGCTATTATTCTTTTATCTTCAGTACGGTTGTTTATTCTCGCATGGAGAATAGTTGCGACAATTTCATTTTTAGTTCGTTCGTTAATATAAGCTGAATCATATTTTTTAATGGTTTTGACCAACTTATTGGTATAAACCACATCAGTATATGTTTTGGTTTTAAGAGTTGCTCTTTTTGTAAATGCAATTATTGAGTAATATCTCAAATAATTATAATTTTTCAGGACGTGCTTTAATGCATAAATATGACCCTGGTTTTGTAAAACAGGATTGTAAAATTTACGTCTGTACTTATAAATAACCTGATACCAGTACCTGTCTTTTTCATAGCCTAAAATCCAGCCTTTATAATTTTTGGTTTCAATAACAAATATTCCGTAATCTGAAACAATGATGTGATCTATCTGTGAAATAGAGCCTTTAATCTTTAATTCAATATTATTCAGGACAATATATTCTTTATTATTTAATCTTTTAAGAGTTTCAGAAACCCTGCGCTCGCCAATATATCCCTTTATTTTTGGAGTATAATATTTAATGACCAGGAATAAGATGCCTAGAATAAAAATAATTAAAAAGCTAATATCCATGCTGTTTTTATATATTTATCTGCTCTTTGAGATTGACCACCTTTTCGGGATCTTAATTTTCAGATAAAAGAGAAAATGATTCTTACAAACCTTTGGATGCTTACAAGAAAAGTGATTCTGTGACAAAGTAAGGATTAAATATTTAATCGGTAAGAAAAGCAATCAATTCTATAGGCTTTAATTCTAAATTTTAGTTCGTCTCTTTTTTTTAAAATTTATTAACAGCTCAGGTCTTATGGGAATTCGATATTTAAAAGTTTCTTTGTTTTTCTGTCAAAAGCAACATTGATAAAAGGAAAAGTGTTATCCCTTTCAGAGACTTCTCTAATTAATATAGTATGCCCCAAATTGGAATCATCTATAAACTCAAATCCTTGAAATTGTATTCTTTTTATGGCCCCAAGCTTGGATTTCATTGAAGAAAGGGCTTCATAAACAAGATGATCTTCAGGTTTGAATTTTGTATCAAACATATCAAGTATTCCTTTGTAATTTTCACTGGTTAAAAAAGAATTAAACTTTTCTATTTCAGGATAAATATTTTTTACTTCCAGTAGTTCTTTTTTAGAAAATGTTTTAGAAATACTAGTACCATCTGACAATATTATTTTTGCCTTAATTAAATCGTAATTATCCGGATTTTGGTTTTGGAAAATGATAAAAGCAATATTGGCTGCATTGGAAATTGCCCTATTTGGTTGTTTGTTTATTAATTTACTATCCTTTATAATTAATTCAAAATAATCATTGGCTTGAGTATTTAAAGTCTCAACACCCTTATTCGTTACAACTGAACCTCCATAAAATTTCTGAACTTCCTCAACAGATTTTTTGTCTTCAGATGTTGTTGCTACCTTATTGCAGCCTGATAGAATAATTAGAATTAAAAAGGATAAAATTTTAATTGCTTTCATGGATTATTTAATAGTTTAGAATTTATGCTAACGCTTAACTTTACTGATTGTGTAAATTGAAATGATACAGTTTATAAAAATAAATAATTTTGACTTGAAAACAATTTTAAAATATAAGATATTTGAAAATAGAACTGCTTAACAGAAAAAATCTGCTCCCATAAGAAACAGATTTTATTTAATTAAAGAAATTAAGCTTAGTTATTCGTCACCGAAAGCTTCACTTCAATATTACCTCTTGTCGCATTGGAATACGGACAGATCTGATGTGCTTTTTTAGTCAGCTCCTGCGCTTCTTCAATAGAAACTCCGGGAATATTCACGTCCAGCTCTGCAGCCAAACCGAAACCTCCATTTTCAATCTGTCCTATGCTGATCTGGGCAGTTACTGTTGTCTCACCGGTTTTTACTTTAGATAAACTGATCACTCTGTTAAGGGCACTGTCAAAACAGGCTGAGTATCCTGCTGCAAAAAGCATTTCAGGATTCGCATAATCATCACTGCCACCACCTAAAGCTTTGGGCATTCTTACTTCAAGATCCAAAACGCTGTTTTCACTTTTTACATGGCCGTTTCTTCCACCCTGTGCGGTTACCTTTGTTGTATATAACGTTTTCATTTATTTTTCTATTTTGTTTAATATTTTTTGGACAGTTTCTTTAAGATGTAGCAGATCTTCCGTCTCTACACCTATTTTATTTTGTATTTTTCCCGGAATTTCACAGGCTTTCTGCTTCAACTGTTTCCCTGCTTCCGTTAAAAATACTTCAACCACTCTTTCATCTTCTTTTTTTCGCTTTCTGTCAATAATTCCTTTACTTTCCAGCCTTTTCAGAAGAGGCGTTAACGTTCCGCTGTCCAGGAACAGTTTTTCGCCAATATGGTTTACTGCAAGACCGTCATTTTCCCATAATACCATCATCACGAGATATTGTGCATAGGTAATATCAATCTCATCAAGAAACGGGCGGTAAAGTCCCGTAATCTCTTTTGCAATCACATACAGCGGGAAGCAGATCTGATTTTCTAATTGTAAAGATTTTGAATTTTCCATAAAGCCGGATATGAAGATTGTTGAATATATTATTTTTTGATGATGAATTCCTCCATTGGAACTCTTACCTTTTTCATGGTAGAAAGCCAGTCGTTAGCAGCATCTCTGTAACCAAGATATAGAAGGCTGACACTTTTTAATCCTAATTCTTTAAGATTAAGAATTTCATCCACAACTTCATTGCTGAATCCTTCCGCCGGTGTGCTGTCAATTTTTAATTCTGCAGCCTGTGCCATGGCTAAACCTAATGCAATATAAGTCTGACGCGCTGTATGAGCAAAATGTTCTTCAGGAGTCTGAGCTCCATACATTTCTTTGATCTTATCGGTATAGCTGCTGAAACGTCCTCTTGGTAAGTCTCTTACATCGGTATGATGATCGTATACTTTATCAATTTTTTCATTCGAATAACTGTCCCAGGCAGCAAATACCAAAACATGTGAACTGTCTCTCATCACTTCAGGATTCAGTGCTCCCTTTACCATTTTTTCTTTTAATTCCTGGTTTTCTACCACGATAATCCGGAAAGGCTGAAGGCCCGATGATGTAGGGGCCAGTCTGGCTGCTTCCAAAATGGTGTTAAGATCTTGTTCTGATACTTTTTTTGAAGGATCGTATGCTTTTACTGCATGTCTCCACTGTAAATCTTCTATTAATGACATTTATTTTATTTTAAAATTATACTTCTTGATGTGATTCAAACTTGCACATCAAAATCACAGTACAAATGTATAGCTATTTAAATTGTGCGCAATTTAATTTTTATAGATTTAATTGATAGTGATTTTAGAGAAAAACGAAATAACTGAAGGGAGAAAAAGAATTCAGCAGGAATCGGATTTTTTAAAAAGTCTTTTAATTGAAACTTTGCAGTAGAATTTTAAATAAAAAAACAATGCAGCGATTTAAAAACAAAACAGCCCTGATCACAGGGGGAACCAATGGAATGGGATACGCAACAGCGCAACAGTTCATTAGCGAAGGTGGAAATGTAGTCATTACAGGAAGAACCGAAGAAACCGTAAACAATGCCTTAAAAAAACTGGGCAGTCAGGCTCAAGGAATCGTTTCTGATGCGGGAAGTATGAAAGATCTTATGAACCTGCAGCAGGAGGTAAGAAAATACACGGAAACCATTGATGTACTTTTTGCCAATGCCGGTTTCGGGAAATTTTTTCCTATTGAAAGTGTGGATGAGAATCATTTTGATGAGCTTTTCAATGTGCTTGTGAAAGGTCCTTTTTTTACGGTGCAGCAAATACTGCCGTTGATGAAAAAAGGAAGTTCTGTAATATTCAATACTTCTGTGGCCACAGAGATTGCCATGCCCAATTTTTCAGTTTATTCTGCAGCAAAATCAGCGGTACAGTCTTTTATCAAAACATTTGCAGTAGAACTTACAGAGCGTGGAATACGGGTGAACGGAGTCAGTCCGGGGCATGTTAAAACCAATATTTTTAGTCATACAGGCTTGAGTGCAGAACAGATTGAAGATGCCGTTCGTGATATCATTCCAAAAATTCCTTTTAAAAGACAGGGCGAGCCAGCGGAAATTGCCAATACCGTATTATTTCTGGCTTCAGAAGAGGCATCTTATATTCACGGGACAGAAATTAAAGTGGATGCTGGAATTTCCATCATCAGATAAATTAAAAATCCCCTATCATTTTTTTGACAGGAGATTTTTGTAAGAAATCAATTATTTTCTTCATCAGGCTGCTTCAGGCAGTATTTCGTCTGGAAATAGAAGTTACTGATGAACTTCATTGACCTGTTTGATGATATTGGTATTATTTTCAATACCGATATCAAAGGCTTTTCCTTTTTTGTGACTTTGAGTAGCTCTTTCCAGAAGTGTTTTGTAACCATCACTTTTTTTGGAAAGATAAAAGACCTGGGGACTTATTCCAATGGATACACGCATGAATTCTGCCGGTTTTTCCGGATCTTCAGCAAGGTTGGTAATTATTGAATTTTTATACCAGGTCAGGTTCTGTGAACTTGAACTGCCGGAACAAGATGTGATCATAAATAGTATTAATAATATATAAGTCCAGGGTTTCATAGAGAAATATTTATAAACAGCTTCTGCAATTTAATCTTTAATCTGCAGAAGCTATATAAGTTAATTAAAATCCACAGCCTCCAACATTTGGAGCCGGTGATGGAGAACATCCTGAAAGTGATGAGAATGTAGTCAATACACAGTTAGTATTGATTAAATTGTCATCATACAGATAAGAGGCACTAGGGCTTCTGTAGTATACACTTCCTGATGTGTTGGCATAAGTAGATACTGATGCAGATCCGCAGATGGTATTGATACATGCATTTCTCCAGGCTGTATCCGTTACAGGTCCGCTGGAGAACAGGGAAGGATCAATAATTCTTTTTTCGGTAACACCGGATGCATTTTTATAGCTTACCAGAATGGCAACGTGATAACTCCATGACACGCAGCATGTTCCTGTAGATGCTCTTAGATTTCCATACACAAACTGCTTTTCACAGTCGTAGCCGTTGTTATTCAGGATTTGTCTCATTTTATGAGCTCTTGCATAGCATCCGTCTACAGGATATCTGAATGTAATGCATGGAGAAGACGCAGTAGATGTTCCGCATGCCTGATTTTTGATCAGGGCAAACATACTGTTCAGCGTAGCTACGTTAGGAAGAACACTTGTTAACTTGTTGGTTTCACTTTTAGTTTCTTTTGTAAAAGCAGATTTAAAATAACGGATATCTTCCGCGCTTCCTTTTTCTACTTTTGCAATTTCGTGGGTGTTAGGCTTGATGAAAACCTGGATCGGCGATTCATTTTTTACTGCTTCTCTGATCAGGCTGATGTATTCTTCATTTTCTTTTGTAGGCGAGATGGTATAGAATTGTGCAGTAACAATGAAAGAAACTTTCAGAGTTCCGTTTTCATCTTCTATCCCTACCGGTACTGTTTTTCCCAGGTCCGTAAGATTTTTGTTGATGGTTTCAGTCTGACTCATTTGCTGCTCTGCGTTAGAGTCATTACAGGCATTGAATGACAGGGCTGCCACAAATACCATCATTGATAACATTAATTTTTTCATAATTCTCATAGTTTGGTGGTTTGTAATAATATTAAGTTTTGGTGTGTCGTTTTTTGAAAATACAATAAAAATAGTTCACTTTATTGTGATATTAAAAGTAAATAAAAATACAATACCGACAAACTATTTTTTAATAAAAATTCAATTGTCTTGAAAAATATGGATGGAAATTGCTTTTTTAAATAACTGAAAGCCGTTTTTATTACGAATGAATTAATACTATAGAATATATAAAAAATCCCGCTAAGGATAATGGCGGGACAGGTTTATTTTCAAAGAATTAGGGTTTGCTTTTCATCAGGCTGCTTTGCAAGACAATATCTTTGATGAGTGCTTCCTGATAATAATATAAATTACTGTCTTCGCCCATCTGGTTTTCCAGTACAATAATACTTACATCCGAACCGGGAACATATGCATTCAGAGATGCGAAACCATCCCCCAGACCTGTGTGTCCCAAATATGGAATGTTATTATATTTCACAATACGTATATTATAACCGTAACCTGATTCCTTTTTTCCAAATACATCATGCTGCGACAAAGCCGATGAGGTAGTCATGAGCTTATAACTTTTAGAATTCAGAATTTTCCCTTTATGAAGGAGTGAATTCCAAAGTGCCATATCTTCTGCTGTACTAATCACGCCATCAGCAGGCATATTTTCATCAGTGATAAATGAATTTTCAACAGGAGTAAAATTATTGTCCTTATTCATATGTCCCGAGACAAGATTTTTGCGGTTATCTTTAGAATAGCAGAAGGTATTTTTCAAATGAAGTTCTTTGAACAGGTCGTTAGCCTGCCGGATATATGATATACCGGAAGTTTTTTCAATGATCTTTCCTAAAAGGATATTCGACAGATTTCCATACTTAAATTCTGTACCCGGTTTAAACAGTAAAGGTTTCTCAATATCAATAATACCATGGGTATGATTCAGGAGCTGATGTACAGTAACCGAATCTGCCCAGGGCTGTGTAAGGGAAGGAAGGTACTTTTTGATGGGCGCCTGCAGATCCAGTTTTCCTTGTTCAAATTGCTTTAATACCAATACGGAAGTAATCTGTTTGGTATTGGACATAATTTCAAACTGATCGTTTATTTTCAAAGGAACTTTCGTTCGGCTGTTTTGGAAACCATAGGCTTTCGAGTACTTCGTTTTTCCGTTTTGGGTGATCAGGACCACACCGTTGAAAGGTCTGGGAGAGGTAGGAGACTGTATTAAACTGTCAATGCGTCTGGCATAATCATTTTTGCTTTGGCCATAAAATACGGATGCTGAAAAAGGAATGCTGTAACGCAGAAGATTCTGATAACTGGTTTCATTGGGCTTAAAAGTTTAGAGTTGGTGTGATATTATAAGAGGCCAAAAATAAGTTTTAAAATAATACAGGATCAAAAAACTTTGAAATAAAAAACTGCAGAATTTAGAATCGTGATTCATCTGTAAATAAAGAAACCGACTGTAAAGCTACGGTCGGTTTTTATTTCTGTAAGATTTTTTATTATTTAGTGACAAGTTCAGCTCCGAAAACATCTGCAAAATGCTTTCTGATGCTGGCTTTCAGATGTTCTACTTCCTCGGTTGTCAATTCTCTTTCAAGTTCTCTTTTTACAGAAGTTACCTGCTTATCTTTGATCCCGCAAGGAATAATATACTCAAAATAACGCATATCCGTATTCACATTTAAAGCAAAACCATGAAGGGTAACCCATCGGGAAGCTTTCACACCCATGGCACAGATTTTTCTTGCATAAGGTTTTCCTACGTCCAGCCAAACCCCGGTTTCTCCCGGTGAACGCTCACCTTTAAGACCAAACTCACCAATCGCTCTGATGATCACCTCTTCAAGATTCCTCATATACAAATGAATATCTGTAAAAAAGTTTTCAAGATCTAAAATCGGGTAGCCCACGATCTGTCCGAAACCATGATAAGTAATGTCTCCACCACGATTTACTTTGACGAACGTAGCATCAATTTCTTTCAGCTTATCAATTCCGGCAAGCATATTTTCTTCATGACCACTTTTTCCCAAAGTATAAACATGAGGATGCTCTACCAATAAAAGGTGGTTGGGCGTGGTAATGTGTTCTTCAGCAGGCAGATCACGGTTTTTTATTTTGGTGTCAATAATATTTTTCATCAGGCTTTCCTGATAATCCCAGGCAGGCTGATATTCTTTTATACCCAGATCTTCAAATTCTACTGATTTATTTTGATTTGTATTCATACGTCTGTTCTTTATATGAAATCGGAGTTTCATACTATTTTCTGAACAACAAATTTAGTGAATTTTAAGCTTTTATGGAATGGATAAAATCTATGGCAGCATTCTTCCAGTCTTTATGGTTCAACAGAACATTCACAAAGGCAGTTCCTATGATTCCTCCATCTGCTTTTCCTGTTACATTTTCAAAATCTTCTTTTGATTTGATCCCAAAACCAATCATCAGAGGATTTTTAATAGGTAGTGAAGCGAGCCTTGACAGGTAACTTTCATTTTTCAGAACAGCAGTATCATTTCCGGTGGTAGATGAAGAACTTACTGCATACAGAAACCCTGAACTTAAAGAATCCAGGTATAAAATCCTTTCATCAGAAGTTTCAGGAGTGATGAGAAACGTAAAATTAAGGTTATATTTTTTTAAGACCTGCTGATAATTTTTTTCGAATTCAATAGGAGGAAGGTCAGGAATAATCAATCCGGAAACACCGCTTTCCGAACATTCTTTACAGAATTCTTCAAATCCGAAACTGAACACAGGATTGATGTATCCCATCAGAATAATCGGGACCTGTATCTCATCTTTTACCGTTTTCAGCTGGGAAAACAGTTTTTCAATGGTCATTCCGTTTTTTAAAGCCAGCTCATGAGCCTGCTGAATCACAGGGCCGTCAGCTACAGGATCGGAATAGGGCATCCCGATTTCCATCATATCTGCGCCGGATTGCTGGATCAGTTGTATAATGTCCGCAGTATCTTCCAGTTGTGGAATTCCTGCTGTAAAGTATATGTTTAGTTTTTTCATTTTTATTGTATTAATGTAATGGGTAAAAGGCAAAAAGGTAAAAGTAAGGCGTAGAGATACATTGTACATTTTACATCCGACATTTTACAAATTTTTAAGATACGTTTCCATATCCTTATCCCCACGTCCGCTTAAGCAAATGACAATAACATCATCTTCATTGAATTTCTTTTTATCTAAAACGGCCAGAGCATGAGAGCTTTCCAAAGCCGGGATAATACCTTCCAGTTTCGTTAATTCAAAAGCGGATTGTAAAGCTTCATCATCATTGATACTGAAAAATTCTGCACGGTTTTCTTTGAACAGATGAGCATGGAAAGGCCCGATTCCCGGATAATCAAGTCCTGCAGAAATGGAGTGGGGCTCTATAACCTGTCCGTCCTCAGTTTGCATAACGAGACTTTTGCTTCCGTGAAGAACGCCCAATGTCCCCAGGAAAGTAGTGGCAGCAGATTTCCCTGAGTGGATGCCGAAACCGCCGGCTTCTGCCGCAATGATTTTCACCTCTTTTTCTTCTACAAAATGATAAAAAGTCCCTGCAGCATTACTTCCACCACCTACACAGGCAATCACATAATCAGGATTTTCTCTTCCGATTTTTTCTTTTAACTGTTCTTTGATTTCCTTTGAAATGATGCTTTGAAATCTGGCTACCAGGTCCGGAAAAGGATGAGGTCCCACCACACTTCCTATTACATAATGAGTCGTCACAGGATTATTGATCCAGTCTCTCAAAGCTTCATTCACTGCATCTTTCAGGGTTTTAGAGCCTGAAACAGCCGGAACAACTTCTGCTCCCAGCATTTTCATTCTTGCTACATTCGGAGCCTGTCGTTGGATATCTATTTCTCCCATGTAAACAATACATTCCAGACCAAGCAGAGCACAAGCGGTTGCTGTAGCGACACCGTGCTGGCCGGCTCCGGTTTCGGCAATAATTCTTGTTTTTCCTAAACGTTTAGCCAGAAGAACCTGTCCCAGCGCATTATTGATCTTATGGGCGCCGGTATGGTTGAGGTCTTCCCTTTTTAAATAGATCCGGGTATTGTATTTCTTACTTAAATTTTTAGCAAAATAGAGTGGAGTAGCACGTCCTACATAATTTTTAAGAAGATCCTGATACTCCGTTTGAAAGCTGTCAGATTCTATGATCTTAAGGTAGTTTTCCTGTAATTCCTTTACATTCGGATATAGCATTTCCGGGATAAAAGCACCTCCAAATTCTCCATAATATCCGTGTTCATCAGGGTTTTTATAATTCATTGTATTGTTCTTTTGTTATTAAATAAGCATTATTTTCTGAACTCAAATTCAAGAGTATTTCTTTATTTTCTTCAGAAATATTAAAAATTAAAATATCATCGTCTTCCGCTGTGATCCAGCCGGTTTCAGTCTTTTCTATTATACTTTTAGCTTTATTTTCTAAAATTTGAATACCACACCGCTGATAAAACGGTCGCAGATCTGAAAAGCAGAAACCAACAGTTTCAATATTTCTTTGCATCATATTTTCTTTAAATAGCTGAACCAACTTTGATCCGTATCCTTTCTTTTCCTGACCGGCAACCAATCCGACTGCCTCAGCAAGAGAATACTGCTTTCCTGAGATCTCTAAAACGAAATCAAAATTAAGCCGGATAACCACCAGTATTTCATCATTTGAATTGAACAGAAAATGAAATTCAGAATTTTCAAAAAGGTTCCGGAAATGAGTAAGCTTCATTTCTTTCCATTCAGAAATATTCCAAAGGATTAAAATATGTTGTATTTCATCATCCGACAGCTCATCCAGCGTTTTTATTTTATAATTCATCTGTCAGACTGTTTATAAATTGAATGTTATAATTGCGCTGCTGTCTGGTAATGAGCTTTTTATGATGTAGTAATTCAATCTTACTGATGAGATCAATTAATGTTGCGACATCTATTTTTGATTCATACATGGTAACGGCAATTTCCAGGTTGTCGATCAGGAAATAAGGATCTGAATCCTCGTAAAGCAGAAATATTTTAGCATAAATTTTTCCGAGATCATATTTCACATTCGCTCTGACATGGCTGTCTAAAAATTTGTCTGAAATAATGACAAGATAATAGCTGTTCCATAAGCCGATTCTTTCAAAAAAATACTGAATATCAATTCCCTCGAAAGTTTTGATAATTTCTGTAAATTCCTGCAATTGCCCATCAATGGTCCAGTATTCCGCATCGTTGTCATTTTGAGACACAAAATTATACAGAGACTGGATTTTTTTATTTCCGAACTTTGGCGGAAATAAGGTTTTGTAAAATGTTTTTTTTAACAGATGGATGTTCATCATCTTGGTGTGTATTTTTTTTAGCTGTTCCTTTAGAACGCTTTCGAAATGAATTTTCTTATTTTGTCCAGGTCTTTATTTCCCGGTTCCAGTTCAAATTTTGAGTTGATATCTATTACAAAAGGTAGCTTGTACAGTAGTCTGATATTTTTTACATTTTCTTCTGAAATCCCACCGCTCAGAAAATAGGGAAGTGAGATCTCAAATTCATTCAGAATCGTCCAGTCGAACTGTTTTCCTGTTCCTCCGAATGCAGTCCCGTCCGTATCGAAAAGGAAATAATCTACCATTGAAACATGAGAATTGATGATTTGTTCAATTTTTTTTCTCTTTTTCTGATCATTATTGCCGATCCTGATCACTTTTATAATTTTAATTTCCGGTTTGAGATTTTGCCTTAACTGTTCAACAAAATCTTCATTTTCATCACCGTGAAGCTGTATCAGGTTCAATCCAGCTTTTTCTGTAATATCTATAATAGTGTCAATTCTTTCATTCACAAAAACACCAGTTTTCCCATTGTGGTTAATATGTGAAATATCTTCCGAACTCAAATGGTTCAACACATATCTTGGCGATTTTTCATAAAAAATAAAACCCAGGAAATCTGTTTTCATGGAAATCAGTTCATGAATTTGATTTATTCTGGTCAATCCACACACTTTTAGTTTCGGCTGTTGGTTTTGATTCATGATTAAACTGTTACATTGCTATATTGGAAACAAATTCAGCAAATTTGTTTGCAGGATCTTCATTTTTCATGAAATATTCTCCCATCAGAAATCCGTCGAACCCTTTATTTTTTAAATATTTAAAATCTTCTTCACTGTAAATACCACTTTCGGCTACAGACAAAACATTTTTCGGAAGCTGATCTTTTAGCTGCACAGAATGCTGAAGATCCACTTTGAAATCTTTTAAATTTCTGTTATTGATCCCTACAAGATCAATTTTAGGATTAAAATGTTCCAGTTCTTCATCTGTATGAATTTCCAAAAGAACTTCCAGATCAAGGCTATGAGCCAGTTCGGTGAATTCCTGAACCTGAGAGAGCGAAAGACAGGCTGCGATCAGTAAAACTGCATCAGCCCCAATACTTTTGGCTTCATAAAACTGGTATTCATCCACCATAAAATCCTTTCTTAAAATTGGAATAGTGATATAGTTTCTTACGTTCAGGATGTCATCAAAACTTCCTCCAAAAAAATCCTTATCGGTAAGAATTGAAATTCCGGATGCTCCAAAATATTCATAGGCAGAAGTCACGCTTAAAGGTTGAACCCTGTCATTAATAATTCCTTTTGAAGGAGATTTTCTTTTGAATTCAGCAATGATACCGCTTTTGTTTTTTACAGACTCTTTCAGTGAGTAACTTTTTCTTCCAAAAAATTCTGAATTTTTCAGACGGTCAACTGAAATGCCTGCTTTTGAAACTGCAATTTCTTCCTTTTTTCTTTCAATAATTTTATCCAGTATGGTCATGTGTTTGTTTTTTGTTGAAGTTAGAAGTGTCACGAAATACTTGTAATCCTACTATCAACCATTAACTAATAATTCAAGGCTTCTCAATGCTTTTCCGCTTTCCAGACTTTCCTTCGCCATCAATAAGCAGTTTTCATAGGCTCCGAATTTTTGGGTATGATAAAGTGCTGTTGATGCATTGGCAAGAATTACCGAATTCTGTTGTACTGATCCATTTCCCTCTAGGATATTTCTGAATATTTTTGCTGATTCCTGAGGTGTTTCGCCCCCTTTAATACTTTCCGGACTTACAGAATCAAATCCCAGATCTTCTGCTGAATAGATCTCTTCACCGGCTTTTGTAATGATCTTGCTGTCCTGGGTAAGACTTATCTCATCATATCCATCCAAACCATGCACGAGAATAAATTCATGTGCTTCTTTCTGCAAAAGGTATTGATAGATCCTTGCAATTTCCAGATTGTAAACTCCAATCACCGAATATTTTGGTTTGGCAGGATTGACAAGCGGCCCCAGAAGGTTAAAAAATGTTCTCAGCCCCAACGCTTTCCTTAGAGCTCCAACCGACTGCAGGGCGGGATGAAAATAAGGAGCATGGAGAAAACAGATATTAGCTTTATCAAGTTCTTCGTTCAGTTGATCTGAATTGTTCTTAAACTGATAGCCCAACTCTTCCATTACATTAGATGATCCTGTGGTGGCGGAAGCTCCGTAATTTCCATGTTTAGTCACTTTCTGTCCTGTGCCGGCAACGACAAAGCTTGCCAGGGTTGATATATTGATCGTATTTTTTCCGTCACCTCCGGTTCCTACGATATCCATTGCGTCGTGACTGTCAATATTAACATCAACTGCCATTTTTAAAAGTGCTTCTCTGAAGCCTTCAAGTTCTTTTAAGGTAATATTCCGCATCAGAAAAATACTGATGAAGGCGGTAACTTCCGCGTCATTAAATTTATTCTGAGCGATCTCAATCATTGTTGCCTTTGCCTCAGATTTGGACAAAGTATTATGATTGAACAGATATTGTAATATTTCTTTCATTTGTGGAGTTTTTATAATGTTGGGTCCTGTTTTCAATTGAAAAGAAAGTTTTTGATAATGACTTCGCCATCAGGAGTTAAAATACTCTCAGGGTGAAACTGTACACCATGCACATCATAGATTTTATGTTGAAGAGCCATGATCATTCCATCTTTATCTAAAGCGGTAATTTCAAGTTCTTCCGGGAAACCTTCGGGATTTACTGCCCAGCTGTGGTATCTTCCCACTTCCATTCCTGAAGTCAGATTTCTGAAAATTTTTGTATTTTCTTTAACCAGCTCAGCAGAAGTTGCCACACCGTGGAAAATTTCTGAAAGATTGATCAGGTTTCCTCCAAAAGCCTCTGCAATAGCCTGCTGTCCAAGACATACTCCCAGAATACTTTTTGTAGGAGCATATTCTTTGATCAGATCCAGTAAAATTCCAGCTTCTTCCGGAATTCCAGGTCCCGGGGAAAGGATAATTTTATCATATTTCCCGATTTCTTCCAAAGTGATCTGGTCGTTTCTTACCACATCTACCTTTTGATCCAAAACCCTTTCAATAATCTGCACGAGGTTATAGGTAAAGCTGTCGTAGTTATCAAAAACCAGAACTTTAAGTTGTTCCTGAGTTGCTGACTGGTTTATATTGTTGCTCATTTTTTTGTTTTTTTAATTGTTGATAATTAATAGTTTGTATAACTGATGATTTTTAATTCATCAATAATTTATTGGCCTTATCAACTGCTTTTTTCAGGGCGTTTAATTTATTGTTTACTTCCTGCAGTTCGTTTTCGGGGATAGATTTTGCTACAAGTCCGGCCCCGGCCTGATAGTAGAGTGTATTATTTCTGCTTAAAAAAGTACGGATCATAATTGCCTGGTTGCAGGTGCCATTTAATCCGATCATTCCGATACATCCGCCATAATAGCCACGGGAATCTTTTTCGTACTGATCAATCAGCTGTAATGCTTTATGTTTTGGTGCACCGCTTAAGGTGCCCTGCGGAAAAGTTGCAGAAACCATTTCAAGTGGATTGATATTTTCAGGAAGATCAGCTGTAACTTCACTTACCATGTGAATAACGTGGGAGAAAAGCTGGATTTCTTTAAGCTTGGTAACCGTTACATTTTTTCCCAGTTTCCCAAGATCATTTCTTGCCAGATCTACCAGCATGGTATGTTCTGCATTTTCTTTCGGGTCATTTTTTAAAGCTTCAATGGATTGAAGATCGGTTTCCAGATGCCCTGTTCTTTTAAAAGTTCCGGCAATAGGATGGATGACCGCTTTGTTGTCTTTGATGATCAGTTGGCTTTCCGGGCTGGAACCGAATAATTTGTAATTTCCATAATCGAAAAAGAAAAGATAAGGAGACGGGTTGATGTTTCTAAGGGCACGGTACACATTGAATTCATCACCTTTGAATTTTTGTTCAAACCTTCTGCTCAGCACCAATTGGAAAACATCGCCTCTCATACAGTGTTTTTGGGCCGTTTTTACCAGTTCCATATATTCTTCATCTGTAAGATTAGAGGTCTCATCACCTGTTTTTTCGAAAGGATAGACCGGAGTGTTCTGATTTTTGATGAGGTTTTCAAGCAGATAGAGTTCAGATTTTAAACCAGGAATTTGATTTTCAATAATATGCATTTCGTCGTTGTAATGATTGATCGCAATGACATATTGGTATAATCTGTAACGCATGATGGGTATTTCTACCTCAGGACTTTGCGGTTTTAAGCTGATGTCTTCAAAAAACTGTACGGCTTCAAAACTGGTATACCCAAAAAGACTTTGAGCTGTCTGTTCAATAGGATCATGTGTAGTTTCACATTCAAAGACACTTTGGAATTCATCAAAAATGTCAGTAATATTACGCGTTCCGATAAGCTGTTTCACCGGGTCTGAACCGGGAAGCTTGATTTCAAACTCGGTCAGGTTTTTAACTTCAATTCCGGCAACGGCATTTACTGCAATAAATGAAAAGTTATTGTCTATATTCTTAGAATCTGAACTTTCCAAAAGAATGGTATCCCGGAATCTGTCCCTGATCTGAAGATAGATATTCATAGGAGTATAAAGGTCTCCCAATGTTTTTTTTGAACTGGTCTTTATGTTAATTTTTTGAATAGACATCTGATCTGTATTTTTTTGTTTTTGAATTAAATAAAAAAAGGCTTTAACGGAATCCGTCAAAGCCTATATATTGTGTATTTTAATTATCTGCTATACCATTAGCAACATGACAATACCTCCAGACCCGACGAAGAGTTTGAAAGCCACCACCAATTATTGTTGCTCATATTAAACATGGGACAAATGTAGAAATTTTTTTAATATTAAAAACAAAAAATTCAAAAAAAATAACAAACTTCCTGATTAAATTGCTTTATTTCAGTTGTTTAAGCTCTTTTTTAAGTTCCTCAAGCTTGATCTTATAACTTTCCTCATCATAAGAAGCTGTGTACGCTTCCAAAGCGATAATATATTCAGCAATAGATTCTTTATCAGTTCTGTCTGCTTCATATTTGATCCGGGCAGAGTTTACCGGAGCCAGTTTTGAGTATTTAAGGACTGCTTTTCCTTCTTCTGATTCGTTATAAAGAATGACGATATTTTTTTCATATCCCGGAATGTATTTTACCGGAAAAGGAATTTCCGTTGGCGGTATTCTGATCGCATTTTCAATGGGATAAATTGTTGCACTTGTCGTAGAGAAAAATGTTGAGCTATATTTTCCGTCCGGCTTCTTGACAATGGCCTCATAATCATGAATGTACATATCATTCAAGGTGGAATTTGTCTCTACATCAGAGGTGATAATAGCGGTACTTTCGACTCCGTATTTATTTAAAAACCAAGCATTCAGATACTGTCCGGCAAAACCGTTCAGAATGGCCAACGGAAGGATAGGAGCCAGAAACCATGCTTTTTTGGTCACAAAAGAAAGTAATCCAAAGAATACAAAAAGGATAATCACAGTATAAAAACCATGATGGCTGGTGAAAAACAGGATTTTGGAAATAAAAATCATAGTTTAAATTTAAAATTATCAAATCAAATAATCGTTATCTAATCATTAATTTTCCAAAAAAATATAGAGAAGGTGAACATTTGTCATGAGTTTAAACGCTTATTTTTTATATTTTTGTCTAAATTTTATAGAAAAAATAATGAAAAAAGTATTAGCAATTGCGTTCATCGGAGGTTTATTAGTGGTAAACTGCTCTAAGAAGTCGGATCATACATTACAGGATAGTAACACTATGCTGCCGGAACCGGATGCTCCAGCGGTAGTAGATTCTACAGCTAAAATCACAGATCCGAATGCTGCCACAACTGCTCCGGCAACAAAAGCTACAGAAGCCGCTAAAACAGATTCTACTGCAGCAAAAAAATAATGAAAAAATTCCTTTTGGCAGGAGTTATGGGATTTTTAATCCTTTCCTGTTCTAAAAAAGAAAATACGGAGGTACCCAGTGTACCCTCTGAAACATCCGCTGTTTCGGAGCCGGTAAAGACTGATCTTTCAGGTGACCAGATCATCGAAACATTAGACTGCTCTGGATGCCATGCCGTGAATGAGAGAATGATAGGACCTTCTTACAAAGAGATTGCAGAAAAATATTCTGAAAAGGATGTTGAAATGCTGGCTTCAAAGATCATAGAAGGCGGAAGCGGAGTTTGGGGAGGCGTTCCGATGGCTGCCCATCCACAAGTGTCTAAAGAAGATGCTAAAAAAATGGTAGGCTATATTTTGAGTCAGAAAAAATAATGATGTCTACCGAAAAATCCAGTCTGCACACAAGAAATCTGCATCGCAATCCTTATGATTTTGATCAGCTAATTTCTTGTGTGCCAGAACTGAAACATTATGTATTTGTGAATGCGTATCAGACGCCGACCATTAATTTCAGTCTTCCAAAAGCGGTTAAGCTACTTAATCAGGCATTACTTTTACATTTTTACAATATAAAAAACTGGGATATTCCTGAGGGCAATCTCTGTCCTCCCATTCCCGGACGTGCCGATTATATCCATTATATTGCCGATCTTTTAACTGAACAAAAAGCCGAGATTCCGACAGGAATTTCCATATATGGTTTAGATATCGGAACAGGTGCTAATCTTGTTTATCCTTTGCTGGCTCACAGATCTTACGGCTGGAAAATGCTGGGAACAGACATCAGTCAGGCTTCTCTGAAAAACGCACAGATTATTTTAGACCATAATCCGGATCTATCCCCCGTTATTCAGCTAAAACAACAACCGGATTCTCATCATATCTTCAAAAATATCATTGGGGCTAAGGACCGTTTTACATTTTCTATGTGTAATCCGCCTTTCCATGATTCTGAAGAATCTGCATTAAAAGGAAACCTCAGAAAAACAAAAAATATCAATAAATCAAAGTCTAAAAAGGCTCTTCTTAATTTTGGAGGACAACAGTCAGAATTGTGGTGCGAAGGCGGCGAACTCGCTTTTATCTCAAAAATGATTGAAGAAAGTGCTCAGTATTCTTCACAGGTTCTTTGGTTTACATGTTTAGTATCTAAAAAAGATAATCTATACAAACTAACCGCACTTTTAAAGAAAGTAAAAGCATTAGATTTCAAAACCATCGATATGGCTCAGGGGCAAAAAGTAAGCAGAATGCTGGCCTGGACGTTTATTCCTCAAAGTGACAGGAAAGATTGGTGTTAAAATGTCAATCGTTCAATGGTCAATTTTGTTGCACAAGTCAATAGCCCAATGTGAAGTGCAGTAATAAACTCACAGCGAAGCAGATTCACAATTGACAATTCACAGGAGTGCCCAATTCTGGTGAAATTCTTGTCCAAAATTTCCTTGCCAAGCAAATTCAAAATTCATCATTGACAACTCACTAAAAATGCCTAAATTTGTACGCTTTTAGAAAAATAAGAAATGCAATTATCAGAACAAGAAATCATTAGAAGAGAAAAGCTGAATAAGCTTACTGAAATGGGAATTAATGCATTCCCTGCGGAGGAGTATACCATTACAGATACTACAGAATCTATAAAACAGGATTTTTCTGAGAATAAACAGGTGAAGATCGCTGGTAGATTGATGTCCCGCAGAATTCAGGGGAAGGCTTCTTTTGCTGAATTGCAGGACTCTAAGGGTAAGATCCAGGTTTATTTCAATAGAGACGAGATTTGTCCGGGTGATGATAAAGAGTTGTACAATGAAGTGTACAAGCACCTTTTGGACATCGGGGATATCATTGGTATCGAAGGAACTTTATTCACTACTCAGGTAGGAGAGATGACGATTTTGGTAAAGAACTTTACGCTTCTTACTAAAGCTCTTCGTCCGCTTCCTCAGGCTAAAACTGATGAGAATGGAGTAGTACATGACGGATTTACAGACCCTGAATTGAGATACAGACAGCGTTACGTAGATTTAACGGTTAATCCGCAGGTGAAAGAAATCTTTGTAAAAAGAACAAAAATGTTCAATGCGATGAGAACTTTCTTCAATGATGCCGGATATTTTGAAGTTGAAACACCTATTCTACAGTCGATTCCGGGAGGAGCGGCAGCAAAACCGTTTATTACACACCATAATGCTTTAGACATTCCATTATATTTAAGAATCGCAAACGAATTATATCTTAAAAGACTGATTGTTGGTGGTTTTGATGGTGTTTATGAATTCTCTAAAAACTTCAGAAATGAAGGAATGGACAGAACTCATAACCCTGAATTTACAGCGATGGAGATTTATGTCGCTTATAAAGACTACAACTGGATGATGGATTTCACAGAAAAACTGTTGGAATTCTGTGCCAATCAGGTGAATGGAAGTGCGGAATCTACTTTTGGAGAACATACGATCAACTGGAAAGCTCCTTATCCAAGAGTTTCCATGACAGAAGCAATCCAAAAATATACAGGTTTCGATATCACCGGGAAAACCGAGCAGGAACTGTTTGATTTTGCTAAATCTATCGGAATTGAGGTAAATGAAACGATGGGGAAAGGAAAATTAATTGATGAGATTTTCGGTGAAAAGTGTGAAGGAAACTTCATCCAGCCGACTTTCATTACCGATTATCCTATTGAAATGTCTCCATTGACGAAGAAACATAGAAGCAAGGAAGGATTAACAGAACGTTTTGAATTAATGGTTTGTGGAAAAGAAATCGCTAATGCTTATTCCGAGCTGAATGATCCTATTGACCAAAGAGAGCGTTTTGAATCCCAAATGGCCTTATCAGAAAGAGGAGATGATGAAGCAATGTTCATCGACCAGGATTTCTTAAGAGCATTAGAATATGGTATGCCTCCAACTTCCGGATTAGGAATCGGTATGGACAGACTGATTATGTTCCTTACAAACAACGCATCCATCCAGGAAGTATTATTCTTTCCTCAGATGAGACCTGAAAAAACGGTTCCTCAAATTGAATTGGGAGAAGATGAAAAAGTAATTCTGGAGATCCTTAATTCTCAGGAAGAACCATTCACATTAGCTGAAGTAAAAGAAAGAAGCCAGTTATCCGGTAAAAAGTGGGATAAGGCTTCTAAAACTTTGACTAAAAATAATCTGGTGAAGGTGGATAAGGTTGAGGATATTCTTATGATTAAGATAGTATAAAAATAAAACATAATAAAAAAACCGGTACAGAATCACGCTGTACCGGTTTCTTTTTTCCATTTCCGCAGCTGAATCCTGAAATTATTAAACGGAGCTACGGTATTGATATGTATCCATTTCCAGACAGGCCATTTCGCAGGTGTGGTAGCCCATTTTCTTTGTTCAGGAATAAATAATGTTTCATGATCAAGGGTTTCAATCCATTCTATGATTTCATTGACCTTATTTTTCAGAATCTTTCTTTGTTGGTGAAGGCTTAAAGCTCCGTACTTTTTATAAAAAGATTCATATAATCCTCCTAAATTATTCCATTTATATCCTGGGGCTGGGGTGTGTACCTCGATTCCTTTCTTCTCATTCGATTCCCATTGCAATAGAAGGTTGGTCCAGCTAAGCTGATAGGAAATGTTTTGTGAAGGGCTTTTATCAACTCCCGGTTTCAGAAGGTCTTTTTCGTGTTCTGGAACATCATCAAATTCAGTATCGTAAAGCAGGTAATTCTTTTTTATTGCTTCAATCAGTTCGGCTTTATCTTTATATTGGATCATATTTTATTATTTTCTCTGTCTGCTGAACGAAGCCATCAGATAAAACAAAAACGGAAGAATAAACAAAGAGCCGAGCATTAATGCCCAACCTAAAGCATTAATAGTTTTTGGAGGAGCCATGTGTTCAAGTAATGATAGATGCTGTCCATTTCCAAGCAAAATAATATCAGGATTATGCTGATACGTAGCTGCAACGAGAATCATCACCATCTGAAAGCCTGCCAATGCCCGTACAGGAAGCAATTTCCGCTTATTCATTGCACGAAGAATGAGCAGGAGAGCGACTGTAGCAAAAGAAATCGCCATGATGCCTAACGGTTTTGAAAATACCCACATCACAAGAGGGATGTCAGAGATATAAGCTGTTAAAAACACCAATACACCTGTAATTACTACAAAAACCATAGTTTGTTTAGATTTTTTAATCATCAAAGTAAGGTCTGCCTTATCGCGGGTCTCCCTTAATGAAAAAATAGAAGCCAGATACGCACAAAGTGCTACTGTAAACAGTCCTACAGAAACCCCAAACCAGTTCAGCCAGCTGAAAATATATAAGTCTAAAAATCCTGCAGCATCAGGATTGATAGAATGAGAAACAGTAGCAGCTGCAATCAGCCCTAAGAAAAATGGAGTTAAGAGACTGGCATAATAAAATATCTGCGTATATAAAACCTGCATATTGTCTTTCACTGCATCATAATGCCTGAACGTAAACGCTGTTCCCCTTGCAATAATACCCAAAAGCATCAGAACCAGAGGAATGTGAAGATAGGTCGACATCGTCGTATAAATCTCAGGAAATCCTACAAAAAGAATAACGATAGCAATGATCAGCCACATATGATTGGCCTCCCAAACGGGCGCAATAGACTCATACATTATTTCTTTCGTCTTATGACGGGCTTTTTTATGAGTGAAAAGCTCTACAATTCCGGCTCCGAAGTCAGCACCGCCCAAAATGATATACAGGCAGATAGAAAGCCAAAGAAAACCTATAACAACGTAGATCATGATTTTTTGTTTTTATCGTTAAACTGAGCGTCTGTAGGGTCGTAAAGCTTCGGTACCATTTGAATCTGTCTTTTCAAAAGAAAAATGATGATAAGTGATAATGATACGAAAATAGTGGTAAAGAAGTAAAAAGAATACTGTATTCCCGGCATCGGTGTTACTGCATCTGCCGTTCTCATGATTCCATAGATGATCCACGGTTGTCTTCCTACTTCAGTAACAGTCCATCCTGCCTCCAAAGCAATATATCCAAAAGGGGTAGCGATCAGAAATATTTTTAAAAGCCAGTTTTTACTCAGCCATTTCTTCTTAAAAAAGAATGCATACAAATAAACAGCACCAATACCGATCATGATAACACCAAAGAAAATCATAATCTGGAAAGCATAATGCACAACTGCTACCGGAGGCCATTCATCTCTTGGGAAATCATTTAATCCCTTTACTTCATGATTGAAATCATTGCTCACCAGAAAGCTTAATACTTTTGGAATTTTAATGGCATATTTCACTTCCCCTTTTTCTTCATCAGGAATTCCACCAATAACGAAAGGAGCTCCTTTTTCAGTTTCAAAATGAGCTTCCATGGCAGCGAGTTTAATAGGCTGCCTTTCTGCAACAGACTTGGCCGCAACATCGCCACTTAAAGGTGCTCCGAATGCCCCGATCAAAGCAAAACCAGCTGCAATCCTAAACGCTTTTGTATGGAATTCTACATTTTTTCTTCTCATTATTAAAAAAGCATGAACTCCTGCCACAGCAAATCCCGTAGCACAAAATGCCGCCACAGTCATATGAAGAGCCTGCGGAAACCAGGCATCGTTGAACATCGCTTTTATAGGGTCTATATTTAAATATTGTCCGTTGATGTAATCAAAACCTGCGGGAGAATTCATCCAGGCATTGGCTGCAACCACTAAAATACCTGAAGCCAGTCCGCTTAATCCTACCAAAAATCCACAAAACCAGTGAAACCATTTATTGAATTTTTCCCAACCATATAAAAAGAAACCAATCGCAATCGCTTCAATAAAAAATGCAGTTCCTTCAAGAGAAAACGGCATCCCAAAGATCGGTCCGGCGTGTTTCATAAATCCCGGCCATAGAAGTCCAAGTTCAAAAGAAAGCATGGTTCCTGAAACAGCTCCGGTTGCAAAAAGGATGGCAACTCCTTTGCTCCAGGCTTTCGTTAGCCCTTTGTATACCTCATTATTCGTTTTAAGGTATTTCCAATGGGCAAAGGCCATCAGAAAGGGCATTACCATTCCTACACAGGCAAAAATGATATGAAAGCCCAGCGACAAAGCCATCTGCGCTCGGGCTGCAATAAAATCATCCATAATAATCAACTTTTGAGTAAATAAATTTAAGCATAAATAACGGATGTATAATATGATTTAATGCAGTTGACGTTTTGGAAATAGGTTATAACTTTAAGCTTTTTTAGATAAGACGACTTCTTATTTTGTATTAAAAACACTTCGTTTTTTTGACATATTTTAACTTTCATACGTCGAAAAAAATCACGATATTTGTAGGTCTTTGCATTTAGCAGAATTTAATAATTTATATGAGTCAAAAACAATATACAGCTAGTAGTATTCAGGCATTGGAAGGTATGGAGCACGTACGTATGCGTCCTTCAATGTACATTGGTGATGTAGGATTAAGAGGTCTTCATCATTTGGTTTATGAAGTAGTAGATAACTCTATTGACGAAGCGTTGGCAGGCTACTGCGATACGATATTCGTTGCTATTAAAGAAGGAAACGGAATCGAAGTAAGCGATAACGGTAGAGGTATTCCTGTTGATTTCCACGAAAAAGAACAAAAGTCAGCTCTTGAGGTGGTTATGACCAAAATTGGGGCAGGAGGTAAATTTGATAAAGATTCTTATAAAGTTTCCGGAGGTCTTCATGGAGTTGGGGTATCTTGTGTGAATGCACTTTCCAACGAAATGATCACTACCGTTTACAGAGACGGAAATGTTTATCAGCAGATTTACTCCAAAGGAAAAGCGCAGACCGGAGTTGAAGAGATAGGAAACAGTGATAAAAGAGGAACTAAGCAGTTTTTCCAGCCCGATGATACTATTTTTTCAGAGCTGGTTTACAACTATGATACTTTGGCAACCCGTTTAAGAGAGCTTTCTTATCTTAATAAAGGAATTACCATTACCCTTACTGACGAAAGAGAAATATTGGAAGATGGTTCTTTCAAATCTGAAATTTTTCATTCCGAAGGAGGTTTAAAGGAGTTTGTAGAATTTATTGATGGAAACAGAGAGTCTATTATGGAGAGCGTAATCTTCATGGAGGCGGAAAAAGATGATATTCCTGTAGAAGTTGCTATGCGTTATAATACGTCATTCAGCGAAAATCTGCACTCTTACGTAAATAACATCAATACCCATGAAGGTGGAACTCACCTGGCAGGTTTCAGACGTGCGTTGACGAGAACGCTGAAGAAGTATGCTGATGATTTGGGTATTCCGCAAAAAGAAAAAGTGGAAATTACCGGTGATGACTTCCGTGAAGGACTGACTGCTGTGATTTCTGTAAAAGTAATGGAACCTCAGTTTGAAGGACAGACCAAAACAAAATTAGGAAACTCTGAAGTTTCAGGTGCTGTAGATAAAATTGTTGGGGAAATGCTTAGCAATTTCTTAGAAGAAAACCCGAATGAAGCGAAAATTATCGTTCAGAAGGTTGTTTTAGCTGCAAAAGCAAGACAGGCAGCTAAGAAAGCCAGGGAAATGGTTCAGAGAAAATCTCCAATGGGAGGTTCCGGACTTCCAGGAAAATTATCCGACTGTTCATCCAAAGATCCGGCAGAATCTGAACTATTCTTAGTAGAGGGAGATTCCGCAGGTGGAACGGCTAAACAAGGTAGAGACAGACATTTTCAGGCTATTTTACCCTTAAGAGGTAAGATTCTGAATGTTGAAAAGTCTATGCTTCATAAGGTTTACGATAACGAAGAAATAAAAAACATCTATACAGCTCTTGGAGTTTCTGTAGGTACCGAAGAAGACAGTAAAGCTCTGAATATGGCTAAACTGAGATATCATAAAGTAGTGATCATGACCGATGCGGATATTGACGGATCTCACATTTCTACCCTGATCCTTACTTTCTTCTTTAGATTTATGAAAGAGCTTATTGAGAACGGATATATCTATATCGCTCAGCCGCCTTTATATTTGTTGAAGAAAGGAAACAAAAAGGTTTATGCTTATAACGAAAAAGAACGTGAAGAATTCACTCTAGAAATGTCTCCGGACGGAAAGGGTGTTGAGGTACAGCGTTATAAAGGTCTTGGAGAAATGAACCCGGAGCAGCTTTGGGAAACGACTTTAAATCCTGAACACAGAATCTTAAAACAGGTAACAATTGATAATGCAGTTGAGGCTGACAGTATTTTCTCAATGTTGATGGGAGATGAAGTTCCGCCAAGAAGAGAATTTATCGAGAAAAATGCAAAATATGCTAAAATCGATGTCTAACTGTTATTAAAAATATAATGAAAAAAGCTTCTATTTATTAGAAGCTTTTTTTATATTTGGTGAAAACCAATAAAAACAATACTATGTTAACTCTTTTACAAACAGGCCCTTATGAAGGGTCGGATGCGGTCTCTGGTGCGGCCATTGCAGGATTGGGAATCGGTACGATGATCTTCAGTTTGCTTATTTATATATTTTATGGATACTGTATGTATAAAATATTTCAAAAAGCAGGAAGAGAAGATGCGTGGGCAGCTTTTATTCCCATTTATAACATTATCGTTCTGCTTGATATTGTTAAAAAGCCGATCTGGTGGATTATTTTGTTTTTCATTCCATTTGTTAACTTATATGCCTCATGGGTCGTCAATGACAGATTGGCGAAGGCTTTTGGAAAAGAAACTCCGCTATATACTATTCTTCTCTTCTTCTTTGGATTTATATTTATTCCTGTGTTAGCTTTCAGCAGTGATAAATATGACAGTAACAGAATTCCAAATGATCAGTAAATAATAAAAAAATATAGGACTTCAGAAATGGAGTCCTTTTTTGTATAAGCTCATTTTTAATTTCAGAAATAATTAGATTAGATCATAAAAGTCCTCATTTAGAGACATAATCTGTTTAAAAATAACTTCTAACACCCAGCAGTAAAAGCTTTTCTTTAATATTATCATTTAATATCAAAATAAAAATTAACATTTATTAAGATTTTACTATTTTTGTCCAATTTTAATAACCATGATGAAAATTCTAATTCTGGGAGCTCTGTCTACAGCCTCAGTATATTTCGCACAGACCTATCCGGCGTCTGCTATTCCTGAAAACTTAAAGAAAAATGCAAATATTGTCATCAGGAAAGACTTTACTACCGTTCAGATCAATAAAATTGATGAAATCAAATACCAGCTTAATACCGTAACCACTGTTTTAAATAAGGATGGTGATTCTAAAGCTCAGATTTACATTCCCTATAAAAAAGGCGACCGTATTTCTGAAGTAAAGGTTACTGTTTATGATGAAGCAGGAAAAAAAGTAAAAAGTTTTTCAAAATCTGATTTTGGAGATTTTGCTAATAACAGTCAGGGTGTATTTTATTCTGACAGCAGGATTTTAGAACTCTCATATACAGCAGCTAATTACCCTTATACGATCGATTTCTCTTATGAGATTACAGATGATAATACTATTTTTATCCATGATTTTGTACCTTTTCTATCTCCTAATACGTCTTTAGAAGAGGCTCAATATAAGATCATTAATAAATCCGGGATCGATCTTAGAACCAAAGTTTATCCTTCCAAATATAATTACGCTTCTGTAATTACAGCAGATAATGGCATTGAAAAGACCTATTCTTACAAAAATGTTCCTGCCATAGATGATGCTTTAATGTTGCCTCAGCCAGTAAAAATCTTACCTAAAGTGAGTTTTGCCCTTACAAAATTCAATCTGGAGGGAAAACAAGGGACCTTAAATAACTGGACAGATTTCGGAACCTGGTATTATAATAATCTGGTAGAACCGGTTTCTGTATCTACTCCTGCCATTAAAGCTGAAGTGGCTGCCCTGAAATTATCAGGCTCCACAGAAGAAAAAGTAAAAAAGCTTTACCAGTATATGCAGTCCAAAACCAGATACATATTTGTAGGACTGGGAATTGGCGGATGGTTGCCTATGCTTCCGGACGAGGTTCAAAAGAAGGGATACGGAGACTGTAAGGGACTTACCAATTATATGAAAACCCTTTTGAACGAAGCGGGTATTCCGTCTCATTACTGTGTGATCAATTCCAGTTCGTCACAAATTTCTTTTGATCCTGATTTTCCATCAATGGGCGGAAATCATGCGATTCTGATGATTCCTACAGAAACCGGAAATATCTGGCTGGAAAATACTTCCCAGCAAACTGCTTTTAATCATTTAGGATACAGTACTACCGACAGAAATGTTCTTGCTGTGACCAAAAAAGGGATTGAACTAATATCTACACCGGAATATACTGCTGAGCAGAACAAGGAGAAACAAGCTTTAAAGATCAATCTTAATGAAGATAATAGTATCAATGGTGATATTCATTTTGCTTATACAGGAAGTCAGTACGATAATAATCTGGGTTATACCTATCTCTCTCCAAAAGATAGAGTTGAGGCCATGAAAAAAAGATTTGATGTTCTGAATTTCGAGAAAGTTGAGATGAAGGATTTCACAAATGATAAAGACAATGCTGTTATAAAATTTAATGTTGATTTTAAAGCCAGTAATTATTCTAAAATCACAGGTGTAAATATGATCTTCAGAGCTGTTCCAATCTTTACCAATAATTATTATAAAGCAGAAGAGAACAGGGAGCTTCCATTTGAAATAGGACAGTCTTTCCAGGATGAGTATGAAATTGATTTTACAATTCCCAAAAACTATAAAATTGATGAAGTTCCGGAAAATGTAACCATCAACTCTGAGTTCGGAACCTATAAATTGACTCTTGTAAAAAATGGTGAATCACTTAAAGTGACCAGATTCATTAAAATAAATAAAGGCATATTTCCAAAAGAAAAATACAACGATTATGTCAGCTTCAGAAAGAAGACCTTAAATATGGATAACTCTAAAATACTATTAACTAAAATTTAAAAACATAACATGAGAAAACTTATATTAACAGCAGTCTGCACAGGAATTCTGGTTTGCGTAAACGGGCAGAAGCATGAATTTCTGGATCCTCCTAAATTTGATAATGCTGATCTGTCTAAAGAAAAATCGGCACTCGATGAAAATGCACCAGCGGAAATTTTATATAAATCAGTACACTTCGGAATCGATACTTCTACTGGAAATCTTCGAAAAACAATTTTTAACCGAGTGAAGATCTATGATAAAGATAAGGCGGAAGACTGGCTGAACCTTGAAATTCCACTCTATACGAATTCCCATGGTGATGAAGAACTTTTAAATAAGATAAAAGCTTATGTTTATAATCTTGAAAACGGAGCACCTGTAACTACTAAGGTAGATAAAAGTTCAAAATATAAGAGTAAAGAAAGTAAATATACTACTATCACGAAGTTTGCTTTTCCCAATGTGAAGAATGGTTCTATTATAGAATATCAGTATGAGGTTTCTTCACCGTTTTTGTATTCGATTCCACAAGTCATTATAGAATCTGATACACCATCATTATATACAGAATACATTCTGGATGCTCCCAGTTATGTAGCGTACAATGTGAATTATACAGGGTCTTTAGCGCCAAAATATAGGATGGTAGATGAAAAAACAATGTATGGAATTTCTCATAAAACATACAGATTCGGATATGAAAATGTAAAAGGTTTCAAGACTGAAAAATTTGTCAAAAATGATAGGAATTATCGAACAAAAATAAGTGCAGAACTTCATTCGACAAATTTCGGACAGCTGAAAATGCATTCCTCTTCCTGGGAAGAGATCAAAGAAAAACTGTATAAAGATGAAGATTTTGGAGATGAACTGAAAAAAATAAAATTGGCTAAAGAAAATATGCCTGCCTCTGTTTCAGAGACGAAAACAGATATTGAAAAAGCTGATGCTATTTTTAATTATGTGAGAAATACATTTACCTGGAATAAAGACCGTGGGATTTATACTGAAAATGGCATAAAAAAACTTATAGAAACTAAAACAGGGAATGCTGCCGAAATCAACCTTTTCCTTGTTATGCTACTTAGAGAGGCCGGATTAAAAGCAGAACCTCTTGTTATTTCTACAGTGGATAATGGGCTGATCAATTTAGTTTCCCCAAGTATTGTAGGTATGAACTTTGTGATTGCAGCGGTTAAAATTAAAGAAGGATTTAATCTTTATGACGCTACCTCAAAACAGTCGTCAAAAAATAGTCTTCCTCCAAGAGATTGGAACCACTATGGTGTTCTCATAGCTAAAGATAAAGCTGTGATGATGGAGGTGGGAAATACAACATCCAGTTTTAATTACCTCACGACAGAAGCTAAGATCAATGAAGATGGAAGTATTTCCGGGACTTATTCCGATAAAGATACCGGTTCTTATGCTATGTTTGTTAAAGAAAGCTATGATGAAAATGCCGAAAAATATAAAAAACAGTATAAAGAAAATTATTCAATAGATTTCACGGGAATTGATTCCAAAATTCTGGAAAACGGAGATTTTGAAAGTACTATGAAATTTTCATCAGATAACCTGATTGATAAAGTAGGTAAAAAGATGATCATCAATCCAATGCTTTTTTTAAGCAGAAATACCAATGATTTTGATCAGGCCGATGAAAGAAAGTATCCTATCGACTTTATTTCTGCATTTACTAAAGTGAAGAAAGTGACGTTGGAAATACCTGAAGGTTACATTATAGAAGCAATGCCTAAAAGTAAAAAGATCGTTACTCAGGACAAAGAAATTGAGTACAGCTATGTTACAGAGCAAAAAGGTAACAAGCTGGAAATTCTTTCTACCATGAAAATTGCAAGCCCTGATTATCCCAAAGAATATTACCCTGCATTTAAGCAGATTTGGGAAACAGCTTCAAAAAGTGAAAACCAGGTGATCAGTCTGATCAAAAAATCATAGGATAAGTTTCCTTAGATATTTATTAAATAAAATATTTTTTTGCATAACCATTCATATTTGAATGGTTTTTGCATTCACACTAAAAAGAAATAATTATGAAAAACACTTTCGCCGTTCTTGCTGTTTCAAGCTTTCTTGCATTTTCTGCATGTAAAAAAAGTGATCATACTGTGGTACCTTCAGATAAAACTGGAACTGCAGAGACTGAGAAATTTGTAGTGGATTCCGTGATAGTAAGTGATTCTTCAAAAATAGGAGATTCGCTTACCATTGCCTTCACCAATAAACTGCTCGTTTTCCCAACCCTGAAAGATAAAAAACTGCTTGACAGTATTTATTTTGATAACGAAGGGATTAAAGATTTTTCTAAAAAAGGACTCCAAACTTACCTCGATAATAGAAAAAATAATTATTTCAACTCGGTGAAAAATGACAGCAAAGACTTGCTTTCCGATATTTCCGGACAGAAATGGTATACAAGTTCCCATATGAATTTAGTTTCCAATGATAACGGTTATATGCATATTGAATACGTATGGAGCTCCTATGAAGGCGGAGCTCATGATAATTACGGGTTTTCAGAAAGAGTTTTTGATCTTACAAACAATAGAAAACTGGAACTCTCGGATATTACTTCAATGCCTAAAGCCAAGATTGAAGTCATGTTGATGAAGAATGTTAATCGAATTAACAGCGGAACAACAGACGGTGAAGGGCAGGTGAAAAATTCAGAAATGCTGCTGGTAGAGACCATTCCTGCTACCAATAATTTCTACTTTGACCAAAAGAGCCTGTACTTTCATTACAGTCCGTATGAAATTACAGCGTTTGCAGCCGGAGACATTGTAATTCCTGTTTCCTGGGCAGAGCTAAAGGGAACATTGAATACAAAATTTAAAGAAAGAATGAAAATAAACTAAATTAATGCTTCCACATCAGGAAGCATTTTCTATTTTTGCGGTAATGGAAAAAGTAGCTTTTATCATTAATCCCTTTTCGGCCAAAAAAAATTATCAGCCATTTCTTGACGAGCTCAAAAAAAAGGTGGATAGTCCGCTATATTATGTCTCGGAATCTATTTCGGGAACGGATGACTTTATCCGGGAAAATTTTGATAACGTTGATATTTTTGTGGCTATAGGCGGGGACGGAACTATTTCTACGGTGGCAAGAAACCTCATCAATACAGATAAAATCTTAGCTATTTTCCCTGCAGGATCAGGAAACGGTTTCTCCAATGAAACTAAATTCAGTAAAAACCTGGATGAACTTATAGATAAAATCAAGGCCGAAAAATCCAGAAAGATTGATGCGTTTTTGGTAAACGATAGACTATCCATCAATGTTTCAGGAACAGGATTTGACGGAAAAGTGGTGAAGGAATTTGAAAAAACAAGCCGTGGATTCAAAAACTACATTAAAGTTTCCCTGAAAACATTCTTCAATTATAAACCCATTAAAGTCAAATTTACAGACGAAGCTTACCAGCAGTATAATGGAAGATACCTGATGCTGAATATTGCCAACACCCGACAGTTTGGAAATAATGCCTACATTGCTCCGAATGCAAGCAAAAGTGACGGATTGGTAGATATGGTTCTTGTGAAGAAATTTCCACTGACCTATTCCGCTCTTTTTGCATTCCGAATGTTTACCAAAAGACTCAAAGATGACGAATATGTCACCTATCTTCCTGTTTCAGAGATCTCTTTTAAAGTAAATACGAAAAACTGGCATCTTGACGGTGAATTTAATAAGATAAAATCACCAATCCATGTTAAGGTTTTACCTGCGAGTCTGAATATTCTCGTTTAAATTCCTTCATTAAAATAGTGAAGTGATAAAATCTTAAAATTACATCTCCAGCTTCTTCTCAATCTCAGCCGGATTGTCCAAAGAATACTGTAACTGCTTTTTATCTAATTGCTTTTCCCAATTTGCTACAACCACCGTAGCCACAGAATTTCCAATTACGTTGGTCAATGCCCTGCATTCACTCATGAATTTGTCGATGCCTAGGATTAAAGTTAATCCTGCGACTGGGATCTCCGGCACTACAGCTAATGTTGCCGCTAACGTCACAAAACCTGCTCCCGTAACGCCTGCTGCCCCTTTTGAGCTTAACATGGCAACTAAAAGAAGCATCAGCTGTTTTTCCAGTGACAGATCAATATTAAGAGCCTGGGCTATAAACAGAGAAGCCAGCGTCATATAAATATTCGTTCCATCCAGATTGAAAGAATAACCTGTGGGAACCACAAGTCCTACAATTGCCTTTGAGCATCCGGCTTTTTCCAGTTTTTCCATAATTCCCGGAAGTGCAGATTCTGAAGAACTGGTTCCTAAAACCAATAGAAGCTCCTCTTTCAGGTAAAACATCAGCTTGAAAATATTAAATCCATTGTACCAGGCTACCGCTCCTAAAACCAAGACGACAAACAGAATAGAGGTGATATAGAATGTTCCTACTAAAAATATAAGATTCAATACGGAATGCAGACCATATTTTCCAATCGTAAATGCCATTGCTCCAAAAGCCCCGATTGGTGCCAGTTTCATCAGCATATGAACAATTTTGAAAATTGGAGTTGAAAGATCCTGGAGGAAATCAGTTACTTTCTGGCTTTTTTCATTGGTTAAAACCAGTGCTACACCCATTAATACGGCTACAAGAAGCACCTGCAGTATATTTTCACCTACTAACGGACTGAAAAGTGTTTCGGGAATAATATTCATGATAAAACCTGTCAGGGTAGATTCGTGTGCCTTTTGCTGGTATTGTGCAACATCACCGGATAGGGTAGCTGGGTCAATATTTAGGCCGTGTCCAGGCTGTAAAATGTTTCCCACGATCAAACCGATGATCAGTGCCAGTGTAGAAAACGTAAAGAAATAAATCATAGCTTTTACAGCAATACGTCCCACTTTCTTCAGGTCTGTCATATGGGCAATTCCTAATGTCAGGGTAATGAAGATCACAGGAGCGATGATCATTTTTACCAGTTTGATGAATCCGTCACCCAAAGGTTTCATTTTTTCACCCAGCTCCGGGAAAAAATGTCCTAACAGTATACCTGCTGCTATGGCAACAATAACCTGGAAATAAAGCTGATGATGGATTTGTTTCGCTTTCAAGAGATTCTTTTTTTTAGATTTGAAGGCGGAAAATTAAGAATTTTTATCTTAAAACATGACAAACGTCAGTTAAATAATGATTTTTGAAGAAGATAGGAAAGAAAGAGGAGTTCTGAAGTTTTTCAATACTGATAAAGTTGATTCAGCCTTCATATGCTTCGACTCCGATTAGCATGACAACTTTAATTTAGGCGTGTCATGCTAATCGGAGTCGAAGCATTATATAATTGTATCTGGATTATTCTACAGCAACCGAATCATCTCCACGGCCGTCTGCCACAGCGTGAATGGTTCCATTGTCATCCATCAGGATCAGTTCTGTTTTTCCGATGTATTTTATTTTTTCAATCACATAATTTTTGTTTTTCAGTGCAGTGATTGTGCTCTCGGGGAAATTATTTTCCACTGTGATCTTTTCCGGAAGCCACTGATGGTGGAATTTCGGTGCATTTACTGAGATATTGGCATTCTGCTTAAAATCTACAACATTTACAATAGACTGGTAAACAGAAGTAGGGATTGTGGTTCCACCCGGCGTTCCCACCACCATATAAGGTTTCCCATTTTTAAGCAGGATCGTTGGCGTCATCGAAGAAAGCATTCTTTTATTAGGCTGTATGGCATTGGCTTCTCCACCCACAGCTCCAAACATATTCGGGACGCCGGGCTTAATAGAGAAATCATCCATTTCATTGTTTAAAAAGAATCCTGCTCCTGAAACTACCACTTTGCTTCCGTAATATCCGTTGAGGGTAGTGGTTACAGATGCTGTATTTCCATCCCTATCTATAACAGAAATATGAGTAGTCTGTGTAGATTCATTAGGCTGGCTGATGATTTTTCCGACTTCTGAACTCGGAGTGGCTTTTGTAAAGCTGAAACTTTTCCATCTGTTCTTCAGATAGGCATCAGAGGTCAGATAAGCGGTTTTGTCCTCAATAAAATCCGGATCGCCCATATATTCTGCTCTATCAGCAAAAGCTCGTCTTTCTGCTTCCGTCATGATCTGCACGGCTTCCGTAGAGTTCTGTTGGTATTTTTCAAGATTTTCATATCCTGCCATCGTTAGCATTTGAGCTAGCAGTACACCACCACTTGAGGGAAGAGGCATGGTTACGACACGGCTTCCTTTATAATCAAACTCCAACGGTTTTCTTTCTGCCGTTTTATAGTTCTTAAGATCTTCCAAAGTAATGATTCCATTGCCTTTTTTCATTTCAGACACGATCATTGCTGCAGTTTTTCCTTCATAGAATCCTTTGGCGCCCAGCTTTTGAATTAATTTCAGGGTCTCAGCCAGTTCTTTCTGAACTAAAATATCGCCGGCTTTCCACGGAGTTTCCTTCACAAAGGCAATGGAAGACTGATTATGGGCAAGGAATTTTTCTCTGTGTGTATTTAGCATCTCAGCTTCCATTTCTGTAATGGCAAAACCTTTTTCGGCCAGATCAATCGCTGGTTGGATAATTTTATCCATTGGTAGCTTGCAGTATTTTAAAGTTGCAAAAAATCCGGAAATACTTCCCGGTATACCTACAGCCAGTCTTCCATATTGGGAAAGGTCTGTGTTAGCTTTTCCGTTTTTGTCCACGTACATATCCTTGGATGCTTTCCTCGGGGCAGTTTCTCTGTAATCCAGGGTGAATTTTTCGCCATTATTTTTAACACCAACCAGAAATCCTCCTCCTCCGATGTTTCCGGCTTGAGGATATACAACAGCCAGTGCATATTGTGTTGCTACAACAGCATCGTAGGCATTTCCACCCATCTTCATGATTTTTGACCCCGCCTCACTTGCTAGAGGGTGGGCAGAAACTACGACCCCTTTATTTTTAACCTTTACTTCTTTGATAATGTTGAAGCCTGTAAACTGTGCAGGTGAAAAATTAAATGCCACAAGTACGGCAGTCAGAAATACTCTTTTCATAAGATTATGTTTAAGGCAAAAGTAGATAATTTTTAAGCAAACTAAACATCTTCAATAGCGGTTTGTATCTATAATAGTCATTAAAAATAAAACCATTCGTTAAATTACCTATTTCGCATGTAAAAAATAAGTTAAAATAATAAATAATCAGTAAATGTTATCATTTGTTTATTTATTTTTATTAAAAGCTCAATTTTATTGATTTTAATTTATTTTTTTTGTAAATTGAGCTGACATTAAAAAAACGCTTATGAATAAAAATTACCAGAAAATTGCTTTGCTTGGAGTATTGTTTTTTATTTCAGCAAATGCCAATGCCCAAACTAAAGATTCAATAAAGACCAACCAGGTGGATGAAGTAAAGATCACTATTGGTTCAAGAAACAAAGCCAGAGTAGCTACCGATACTCCGGTGCCGGTAGATGTTATTAACATTGGTTCTCAGGCCGTTTTAAGTCCTCAGATGGATCTTAATCAGATTTTGAATTATGCAGCACCCTCATTTACATCTAATTCAACAACTGTGGCAGACGGAACAGATCATGTGGATCCGGCTCAGCTAAGAGGGCTTGGGCCTGATCAGGTATTGGTTCTTCTCAATGGAAAAAGAAGACATAACTCTGCTTTGGTTAATATCAATGGTTCGCCGGGCAGAGGTTCGGTAGGGACTGATCTGAATGCCATTCCTGCATTTGCGATTGAGAGGTTGGAAGTGCTGAGAGACGGTGCTTCTGCACAATATGGCTCTGATGCTATTGCAGGAGTTATCAATGTCATCATGAAAAAAAATACCAATTCTTTTACAGCCGCCATTACGGCAGGAGCTTTTAATTCAAAAGGAGCGAATGATCATCATGGAGGATGGGATGGCGGAAAATATCAGGTAGATCTTAATTATGGCACTAAAATCGGGGCAAACGGATTTGTCAATTTCACCGCAAGTTTATTAAGTAGGGATGATACAAGAAGAGCACAAGCGGCCACCGGAGATATTTTCAATGCATATAATGCGATTGAACAAAGAGCTCTGGAACAAGGAGTGAATATTTCTTCACTTTTTGGAAACATTAGCAATACTCCGAATACACAGCAGATTATAGGTTACATTCATCAATATGCTCCATCAGTTGGATATTTTACAGCACAGCAGCAGGCAGCTATTCAGTCTGCCAGCACTATTACGCAGTTGCAGAATTTATTGAAAGTTGATGTTACTGAAAATGAACTGGCTTATAGAAAATTAACCAGAGACGATTTTAATATGCGGGTTGGACAGTCCAAATTAACGTCCGGGCAGTTTTTTATGAATTCTGAATTTGATCTTTCATCATCTGTGAAGGGATATGCTTTTGGAGGAATTTCTTACAGAGATGGTAATGCAGCAGGCTTTTTCAGAAGACCCTATCAAAACAGAACATCTACGGCTTTATACCCGAACGGTTTTTTGCCGGAAATAGCTTCTGATGTTATTGACCTTTCTTTTGCAGGCGGATTTAAAGGAAAATTGGGAAATGTCAACTATGACATCAGCAATACCTTTGGACAGAATACTTTTGATTATACCATAAAAAATACAGCCAATGCATCCATGTCTTATCCCGGTAAAACAGAATTTGATGCAGGGGGATTGAGTTTTATGCAGAATACGGTTAATGCAGATTTTGATACAAAATTTGACTGGCTGAAAGGTTTTAATGTAGCCTTTGGAGGAGAAGCCAGATTTGAACGGTATAAAATAAAAAATGGGGAAGAGGCATCATGGGCATTGTATGATATCAATGGAAAGATCCAGACGCTATCAACTGATGCTTCTTTGAAGCCAACTGACTTTTTAGGAGCTACCAGACCAGGTGGTTCGCAGGTATTTCCTGGTTTCAGGCCTGAAAATGCTTTAAATAAAGGAAGGCAGTCTGTGGCGGCTTATGTAGATACAGAATTAGATGTTACAGATAAATGGCTTGTAAGTGCTGCTTTACGTTATGAACATTATTCAGATTTTGGATCCACGTTCAATTATAAAATAGCAACACGGTATAAGTTAACTGATCAGATTAATATAAGAGCAGCTCATTCAACCGGATTTAGAGCTCCTTCCTTGCAGCAGATTTATTTTAATGCCACAGCAACTCAGTTTGTAGGCGGTACAGCGTTTGAGGTAGGTACATTTTCAAATGATTCAGAAGCTGCCAGACTCCTGGGTATTCCACAGTTGAAACAGGAAGAGTCAGTGAGTTATTCTGCAGGTTTTACGGCAAAAATTCCACAGGCTAACCTTACTTTTACTGTAGATGGTTATCATATCAAGATTAAGAATAGAGTGGTTCTTACCGATCAGTTCTCAAGACCAGCCGGGACTTATGCTGATGGAAGTCCTGAAAAAAATCTACAGAATCTTTTTGATAAGGCCAATGCCAATGCAGCTACATTTTTTGCTAATGCTATTGATACCCAGACTAAAGGAGTAGAAGGGGTGGTTTCTCACAGAGGAAAGTTTTCTGAGAAAGTTTCGTTAAATTCTGATTTGGCAGTGACGGTGTCCAAAACCAACAGAGTAGGAGAGATCCATGGTTCTGACGCCTTGATTAAAGCAGGGCAAATCAATCGTTATTACTCGGAATCCAGCAGGATTTATCTTGAAGAAGCTATTCCGAGATTTAAAGCTTCCCTTAATAACGCTTTGGAAATCAGTAAATTTAATGTGCTTTTGAGAAATGTGTATTTCGGAAAGGTTACAGATCCTAATGTAATGGATGCCAACGGGGACGGTATTGTAAGTGGTGAGATTATTAATGGACAGGCTGTTGCCACAGAGCATCCTGTATGGGGTGGAAAAGTAATTACGGATTTGTCAGTGGGCTACAAGTTCAGCAGTAGCTTTAGGTTGACTATCGGAGCTAATAACTTATTTGATATTTATCCGGATAAAAATTATGGACCAACTGCGGTAAAAGTGCCTGCCCTGGATGCTTCCGGTAATTTGACTTACGTTAATGCTGCTCCTATAGACCTTACCAATCAAAACCAGTTCGTTTATTCCAGAAACACATCCCAGTTCGGAATGAACGGAAGATTTCTTTTTGCGAGAGTTAATTTGAGCTTTTAGCGGCTTCTCTTTAGATATTATGAAAAAGGTATGTTTTTGCATACCTTTTTTATTTTGGTTGATTTGATTTTTTTACTTTTGTACAACTCTAAAAAAATATCTAAAATGGAATCCTATACGGAAAAAATATTGATTACAGGTGCTTTGGGACAGATCGGCACCGAACTGACAAACAGACTTGTTGAAATCCACGGAGCTGACAATGTAGTAGCATCCGGATTAGACAGATGGCAGAAGGGAATTACCGCTGCAGGACATTATGAAAGAATGGATGTGACCAATACGCAGTTGGTAAGACAGGTGATCAAAGATTATGAGATCACAACAGTGTACCACCTGGCTTCCCTTTTGTCAGGAACTTCAGAAAAGCAGCCTATTTTCGCCTGGAAGCTGAATCTTGAACCTCTTCTCCATTTTTGTGAACTGGCAAAGGAAGGGCTTCTTAAAAAGATCTTCTGGCCAAGCTCAATTGCAGTATTCGGGAAAGGAATTCCGAAACAGGATGTAGCGCAGGATGTAGTTTTAAATCCTACCACAGTGTATGGAATCTCTAAGATGGCTGGAGAGAAATGGTGTGAGTATTATTTTGATAAATACGGAGTAGATGTAAGAAGCATCAGATATCCAGGACTTATTTCATGGAAGACTCCGGCAGGTGGAGGTACAACAGATTATGCTGTAGAGATTTTTTATGAAGCAATAGAGGAGGGAAAATATACAAGTTTCATTTCTGAAGATACAGGAATGCCGATGCTTTACATGGACGATGCAATCAATGCAACGTTAAAATTAATGGAAGCTCCAAAAGAAAGTTTGACCGTTCGTTCGTCTTATAATTTAGGAGGAATGTCATTTACTCCTAAAGAACTCGCAGAAGAAATCAAGAAAGAAATTCCAGGTTTTTCAATTGATTATAAACCGGATTTCAGACAGGCAATTGCAGATTCATGGCCGGCTTCAATTGATGATTCTGTAGCCAAAAAAGACTGGGGACTCACCTACGATTTTGGGATTTCAGAAATGACTAAGGACATGATCAAGAACCTTAAGGTGAAATTAAATAAAAATTAATTATATAAAGCTAAAGTTTAAATAGATGTTATTTTAACATCTGATTTATAGTTAATTACAAAATATATCTAAAATTTAATTTAAAATGATCTTACTAACTTTTAACATCTTAAACATTGAATCTGAAACCAAAAACGGCTTTCAGATTTCTGATGAAGAAAGGTTGAAGATCACAGAAGACAATACAAAAGCTGTTCTTCGGATTTTAGATATTCATGATATAAAAGCAAGTTTTTTTATTGAGATTTCTATCGCTCAAAAACTGCATCATTTAATAAAAGCAATTTCATCCCAAGGGCATGAAATTGCTTTTTATAATAAGACTTCCAATCTTGAGGAAATTGAAGAGGTTAAGAAAAATATTCAGGATCTTTTGGAAAAACAGATCAGGGGAATCAGGCAGAAAGATTTTAAACTCGCTCAGGAAAATTTGAAATCACTGGAATTTAATTATGTTTCCAATATTGATAATGCAGACATCCTTTTTCCATTCAAAAGATTAAAAAGAGATACGGAGATCAATGAAGAAGACGGATTGAGTATTGTGCCGGAAAGTATCTCACCATACAGTCAGCTGCCGTATAATGATTTTGTCTTTCAGATTCTGCCGATGAAGTATTACAAGAACATGGTTTTCGAAACGCTAAAGAATGATGATTTTGTACTGATTTATCTCAATTCCTGGCAATTCACAGATTTTAAAAAGTATAAGTTTGATATCCCTTATTACAGGAGCTTATTTTCAGGCAAAAAAATGGAGGACAAACTGGATGCCCTCCTTACCTTTATCAACGAGAATGATATGGCTACTTCCCGTATGAAAGATTATATTTTTTAGGGAGAAGATTGTAGGGGTTAGGTGTTGCGTTGCAGTTTTGAATTCTGGTCTTTGATTAAGTTTAGGCAGAGTATTTGGGGGTCAATGGTGAATTTGCTTTGCAAGTGAATAGTGAATTGTAGAAAAGAGCCAAGAATCAAGAATCAAGAGCCAAGACTTCAGGTATATTAGACAATACTCGTTAACTTAACTACTACGAACTAGCAACCAGCAACTAACAACACTTCTCAATTCATTTACTCTAGACCTCTCAGACTCAAACGCACTCACAACGCAACTAACTCAACTCAAATAACGTAATTTCCGGTAAAACTCCAACTCTTCCGGGGTAGCCTAATACTCCAAAGCCTCTGTTGACGTACAGCATCTTTCCTTCACTTTCGTACAAGTCAGCCCATTTTGGGTAGCGGTATTGTACAGGAGACCATTTTACGTTTTTCAGATCCAAACCAAACTGCATCCCATGCGTATGCCCTGAAAGTGTCAGATGGATGTTTCCAGGATGCTTTTTAACGACATAATCAAAATGGGTAGGGTCATGGCTCATTAGAATTTTTGGAGCAGATTCCGGCACACCTTTTAAAGCATCATCGATTCTTCCGAACTGAGGGAAGGGCTTCAGTCCCCAGTTTTCGACACCAAGGATGTATAGCTTTTCACCCTCTCTTTCTATTACCCTGTTTTCGTTTCTCAACATATCAAAACCAGCCTGTTTTTCATAGCCGATAAGGGTGTCAAGATTCTTCTTTTTAGCATCAAGAGAAGCCCAGGTTACGTAATCACCATAATCGTGATTTCCTAAAACGGCCAATTTTCCGTCTTTCGCCTTGATTTTTGAAAATAAAGGAATAAAAGGTCTGAATTCATCAGCAACATTATTCACCATGTCTCCCGTAAAGAGCACAAGATCAGGATTCTGCTCATTAATCAGATCAATGGCATGCTGCAGTTTGTCCGGATTAGAAAAGCTGCCGCTGTGTACATCGGAGATTTGGATGACCTTATAGCCTTTAAAGTTTTTGGACAAACCTGGAATCTTTACTTTGATCTTTCTTACTGTGTGCCGGTACTTTCCAAAAGTGATTCCGTCTATAAAAAGCGCAGAAAGAACACCCCCAAGCCCTAATCCTATTATACTCAGGAATTTTCTTCTTTCCGGAAAGAAGTTTTCTTTTGGCTGTGTAAGCCCGATCAGGTAGCCTCCGGTTCTGAAGATATCATCAATCAACAGAAACAGCACCACAAATATTTTTGGGAGAATAAAGATCAGGAACAGTGAGATCATAATCTGGACCCTGATTGAGCTTTTATCTGTTTTTTGAAAGTGCATCAGCTCATAAGCGAAAATTCCGTAGACGGCGAAAGATACAGCCCAATATCCGAGCTTTATCCAAAAATTATCAGTTAAAGTTCTTACAGCCTGGTAGATATAAACTTCCAGAAATAAGAAGATGGCGGCAATGATCAAAAAATTTCTCTGCATAAGATCTAAAAAAGCACAAAGAAAATGTTTCCCTGTGCTTTATATTTTTTTGTTAATTAAATATTTAAGGAAATCTGTAAACGATAGCATTGATGTTCATTCCGGCACCTACCGAAGTCATCACAACGTTACCATTATCTTTAAACGTATGACCCTCCATTTTTCCTTTAATTATTAAATCATACATGGTAGGAATGGTTGCTACAGACGTATTTCCAAGGTTTTGGATCGTCATAGGGGAGACCGAATGATCGTAATCTTTCACATCATAAAGCCGGTGAAGTCTTTCAATCATGGCGTAATCCATCTTTGCATTGGCCTGGTGAATCAGGATCTTGTCGATATCTTCAATAGAAAGTCCTGCATCCTCAATAGTTTCCTTAATAGCCGAAGGAACATTTTTAAGAGCGTACTCATATATCTTTCTTCCCTGCATTCTTACATACAGACGTCTCTGGTCTACATCCTGATTGATGGAAGGGGCGTTTTCGAGATAAGATAATTCCGGACCGTTGTCACAGATCGTGTTGTGGGCAATAATACCTACATTTTCCTGATCCGTAGCCTTTACTACAACAGCGCCGGCTCCGTCTGCAAAGATCATTCTGTTTCTGTCATGCGGATCGGTAACGCGGCTCAAAGTTTCTGCTCCCACTACAAGGATGGTTTTTGCAGCTTTTGCCTTGATCAGGTTGTCTGCAAGGATCATGGCTTCTACCCATCCCGGACATCCGAAGATCATATCGTAAGTAATGCACTTTCTATTTTTTATTCCCAGCTGGTTCTTTACTCTGGCAGCCATATTGGGCATGAAATTCACATATCCGTCTACAGTAACTTCTCCAAAGTTGCTTGCATAAATTATATAATCCAGGTCTTCGCCGTTTACATTAGCATCTTCAAGGGCAATTTTAGCAGCTTCAGATCCAATCTTTGAGTTGGAAAGATCGTCTTCAATGAATCTTCTGTTCTCTATTTCTGTAATTTCTACAAACTTCGCAATGGTCTCTTCTGCAGGCTTTTCAATCTTTACTCCGTCTTCAGTGTAGAATTCAGAATCCATAAAATAATCTCTACCAATAACTCGGTTAGGAATATAGGATCCGGAACCAATAATGATCGTATTCGGCATTCGTTTAAATGATTTTTAGAGATGCAAAGTTAATAATTAATATTAATAACGGAGAATTAAAAATATTATTAAATTTGCAAAAAATGTACTTTACAGTCGTATGAAAAACAACTCGTCCTTAAAAGGCTTACTTATTGCAGCTGTGGTGTTTATCGTTGCCTTTGGAGTCTACTTCTTTTTTTTAGCCAAAAAAAATTATTTTGTTGTAGATAATCCTACGCCCAATACCTATTATTTCAAGATCAACAACGGTTCCGAAGGAATTATTTCCGCAGGACAGTACGTTCATGTAGATGTGAAAAAGGGTAAAAATTCGATCAAAGTGTTCGATCAGAATAAAAAAATGCTGTATGATTCTGCCTTTGAAGTGAATAAAATTCGTGGCCTTATCAATATAGCCCATCAGGATTATTATATTAATGATCAATATTATGGGTACAATCTTAAAAAAGATTCATTACTTTTGGCCCTGGACAAAATCACAATAGACGGGAAAAGCTATTTCGGAGGTGCTAGACACTTCAACAAGCTTTATACTGAAGATTTTTACTACAATGTAGATGAAGATTACGATAAGCTGATCAAAAACATTCAGCAGGTAGAATCAAGATCAAAGATCTTCAGAAAGCAGGATTTCCTAAATTATTACAAAGAATATTACAAGTTTTAAAGTTTTGACAAAAGATATTACCAAAGTTACTCCCTACAATTCTGAGGCTACCAAAAAGAGCCAGGTAGAGGATATGTTCGACAATATTGCACCGAAGTATGACCTTCTGAATCATGTTTTATCTATGAAAATTGATGTTTTATGGAGAAATACATTGGTGAAAATGATGAAAAAAGACGATCCGCAGGAAGTGCTGGATGTGGCTACAGGAACGGGAGATTTAGCAATCACGATTCAAAAAGGAACCGATGCGAAAGTAATTGGTTTGGATTTGTCACAACAAATGCTGAATGTTGGCGTTATTAAAATAAAAAAACTTAATTTAGACGGCAAAATTTCCATGCAAAAAGGAGATGCAGAAAATTTACCTTTCGAGGACAATAGATTCGATGCTGTTTCCGTTGCATTTGGAGTAAGGAATTTTGAAAACCTTACCAAAGGTTTGGCAGAATTAAGAAGAGTAGTAAAAGATAACAAGAGTGTTTATATACTGGAGTTTTCAAAGGTTGAGGGGTTCTTAGGTCCATTTTATATGTTTTATTTCAAAAATATATTACCTGCCATCGGCAGATTGGTTTCCAAAGATAATAGGGCATATACATACCTTCCGGATTCTGTAAATGCTTTTCCTTTTGGGGAAAAGATGAAGCAAATTCTTTTAGATACAGGATTTAAGAAAGTAGAATATAAAAAGCTAAGTTTAGGTATAGCCACAATTTATAAAGCAACAAAGTAACCTATGAATAAATTTCTATTAAGAGCACTGGTTTTAGCCTCAGTTAATATTGCAGTTTTTGCAGATGCACAGTTCAGAACCCGAAACAGAATGGATAAGTTGGAAGACTTTGACGAGCAAAAATTCAGTTGGGGTTTTTATTTGAACGGAAACAGGCTGGACTACCGCATCGTCCTTCATCCAAGATATGGTGCGGAAGGAAATCAGAATCTTGTTAAATCCAGAGAAAGCTACAGTTTTGGTGCAGGTTTGATCGCCAAGTGGAGACTGAATGACTATTTGGATTTAAGAATGGAACCAGGCTTGCAATTTGCTCAAAGACAGTTGACTTTCAATACCCAGTCTAATGACCAGTATGCTGCTGGAACATTGACGAACCCACCTTTTATGCCAATTCCTTTAACGGAAAAAGATAAAGTAAGAGAAATAAAGTCTACATTGGTGGATGTTCCTGTTTTACTTGAGCTTCATGGTCAGAGATGGTACAATTCAAGACCGTATGTTGCGGCTGGGGTGAATTATATCGTCAACCTTCAGTCTAATTCAGATTCCGAAGATGATAACATGCAGCAGGTTTTCAGATCTACTACGCATAACTTTGCATGGTCGGCCGAATTGGGAATTCAGTTTTATTTCAATAAGTTTAAACTTACTCCGGCAGTTAGAGGAACATTCTTCATGAACAATGAGAAAGTAGCGGATAATGCCAATACACCACCATATTGGGCAACTGCAATGTCTACACTCCAGACCAGAGCAGTGATGTTTGTCCTGAAATTTGAATAAGAAAATATCCAAAAAAATATAAAAGGAGGTGCTTTTGCATCTCCTTTTTTCGTGCCAAATCAAAATATAGAGACTTTTATTTTTGTTACTGTTATTATTTTTTTACTTTTGCTATTAGTTAGAATATAGAAAACCTGAAATGCTTCAAGATTTAGAAAACAATTTTTCAGAATTAGAGAAAAAGATTTTGATTTTACAAAAGAATTATAAAAGTCTTACTGAAAGATTATCAGAACTAAGTATTGAGCATGAAGATCTGAAAACGAAATATGATGAGGAAAGAAGAAGAAATCAGGTATTAGCAGAAGAACAAAAAAATATAAAACTTTATTCAGCAATATCAGGGAATCCTGAACACAACAGGTTAATGAAAAACCATATCAACAGATTGGTAAAAGAAATTGACTTCTGTATTGCACAGCTTCAAAACAGTGGATTATAATGGATGTAAGAAGAATAACCATCAACATTGCAGGAAGGGTGTATCCGCTGAACGTACCGGCCGCAGAAGAGGAAACTCTGCGTAAGGTAGGAAAGCAGATCGAAAGTATGATTAAAGATTTTGAACAGAACTTCGATGTAAGAGACAAACAGGATGCTTTGGCAATGTGTGCCCTGAAACTGGGAACCAATGCAGAAGTAGTTTCTCTCAACTACGAAAAAAATATAAATTCTACCAACGAAAGATTAGTGAAGATTAATCAGTCGTTGAATGAAATTGGGAAATAGATTTTTTTTCCCATCAGACTGCCTACAATAATTCTAACACATTAAAGGTAAACTCAACGCTAAACAATTACCGAGCAAATGTCCGCTGAATGGCGTGCCGGGTCTCCCGGATTACAGACAGTGGAAATCAGTTCAAATCGTGTTGATTAGGAGTTTACTCTATATCACTGAATTGTTGTAGGTTTTTTTATTTAGATAAGTGTAAGACAATTAAACTCAATATATATTATGACAACAGCCATTATAGTCGGCATTATTTGCTTAGTGATAGGCGCAGTGTTAGGGATTCTTTTCTCTAAAAGCTCGCTTAATACCAAGGCAAAATTTATTGTAGATGATGCAAAGAAAAATGCCGAAAACCTTATAGAAAAAGCAAATGTTCAAGCTGAATCCATAAAGAAAGAAAAAAATCTACAGGCCAAAGAAAAATTCCTGGAACTGAAATCTCAGCATGATTCTGATATCCAGTCCCGTGAAAGAAAAATGCAGGAGATAGAGAAAAGAATCAAGGATAAGGAACACAAGCTTAATGACGAATTGAGCAAGACCGGAAAGCTTGAAAAGGATCTGGACAAGCAGATTGCAGATTATGCTAAGAAAAATGAGATCTTAGACAGAAAGCAGCACGAACTTGACATCGCTACCACCAAGAAAGTGGAGATTTTAGAAAAGATAGCCAATTACACTGCAGAAGAAGCTAAGGCTGAATTGGTAGAAACAATGAAGGCTGAGGCTAAAACAAGAGCCCAGGCACACGTTCAGGGAATCATGGAGGAAGCACAATTGAACGCTAAGAACGAAGCTAGGAAAATTGTTGTTCAGACCATTCAGAGAATAGGAACAGAGCAGGCTATCGAAAACTCAGTATCAGTTTTCAATATTGAATCGGATGAAGTAAAAGGAAGAATCATCGGTAGAGAAGGTAGAAACATCCGTGCTTTAGAAGCCATGACAGGAGTAGAAATCATTGTTGATGACACTCCGGAAGCCATTCTTCTTTCATGCTTTGATCCTGTAAGAAGAGAAATCGCAAGATTATCCCTTCACAGATTGGTGACAGACGGAAGAATCCACCCGGCAAGAATTGAAGAAGTAGTAGAAAAAACAAAAAAACAGATCGAAGAAGAGATTATTGAAGTTGGAAAAAGAACGATCATTGATCTTGGTATCCACGGATTACACCCGGAACTGATCAAAATCGTAGGGAGAATGAAATACCGTTCTTCTTACGGACAGAACCTATTACAGCACTCTAGAGAAGTAGCGAATATCGCTGCGACAATGGCTGCAGAATTAGGATTAAACGTAAAATTAGCCAAGAGAGCAGGTCTTTTACACGATATAGGTAAAGTTCCTGAGCAGGAGTCAGAACTTCCTCACGCCTTACTCGGAATGCAATGGGCTGAAAAATATGGTGAAAATGCAGAAGTTGTGAACGCAATCGGAGCTCACCACGACGAAATTGAAATGAAGTCATTATTATCACCGATCATCCAGGTTGCCGATGCAATCTCGGGAGCAAGACCGGGAGCAAGAAGACAGGTACTTGAATCTTATATCCAGAGATTGAAAGACCTTGAAGCTGCAGCTTTAAGTTTCGATGGCGTTTCCAGCGCTTATGCGATTCAGGCGGGTAGAGAACTGAGGGTAATGGTAGAAAGCGGAAAAGTAAATGATGAGGTAGCCAATCAGCTGTCTTATGACATTTCCGAAAAGATCCAGAACGAACTCACGTATCCGGGACAGGTAAAAGTGACCGTAATCAGGGAAACAAGAGCGGTGAATATTGCAAGATAATAACAGGAAAAAGATATTTTATAAAAACCTTTCAAGAAATTGAAAGGTTTTTTACTTTTATCAAAACTTAAAAATGCAAGAACTGTCTTTGTCTTCAAAAATGAAGTACATCTTTTCAATCCCTGTTATCATTTCAGCCCTGGGCTATTTCGTAGATATTTATGATCTGCTTTTATTTGGTATAGTCAGAATTCCCAGCTTGAAAGCGTTAGGACTTAACCCTGATGCCGACGGAACTTTTATCCTCAATTGCCAGATGGTAGGGCTTCTTATCGGTGGGGTGTTCTGGGGAATCTTCGGTGATAAAAAAGGAAGACTTTCTGTACTTTTCGGCTCAATTTTAGTGTATTCTCTGGCCAATATAGCCTGTGGCTTTTTACCTTATTTTCCAAAAGAGCATCTTGTGTATCAATACGCCGGCTTGAGGTTTATAGCCGGAATAGGGCTGGCCGGAGAGCTTGGAGCGGGAATTACCCTTGTTTCTGAAAGCCTGCCGAAGAATTTGAGAGCGATCGGGACATCTGTTGTCGCTGGTTTTGGATTAATGGGAGCTGTAGTGGCTCAATTAACCGTAGAACTCGCCGGCGGGTGGAATATTTCCTACATCATCGGTGGAATTATGGGGATTATGCTCCTTATTCTTCGGGTGAGTGTTTCTGAATCAGGTATTTATAAAAATATAGAGCATAAAAGCGTTTCCAAAGGAAATTTTCTTTCTTTTTTTACCAATAAAGAACGGCTTACCAGATATCTTAAATGTATCGCAGTCGGGTTGCCTACATGGTATTGTATAGGTATTCTGGCTGTTTTAGCCAATCAGTTTGCCCCGGAATTAGGAATAAAGGACCTGAACCCCGGAAAAGCAATTATGTGGGCTTACGTGGGGATTTCTGTTGGTGATCTCATGAGCGGTTTTATTTCCCATGCCCTCAAATCACGGAAAATGGCTATTTTTTATATGCTCCTGTTCACTATAGTGGGTGTGGCGATCATGCTTTTCGGGAATACCAATACAGAAACAAAGTACTATATGTTCTGCGTCTGGCTGGGCTTAGGTACCGGTTATTGGGCCATGTTTGTAACGCTTGCTGCAGAACAGTTCGGAACCAATATCAGAAATACAGCAACGACTACTGTTCCCAACATGGTGAGAGGGTTAGTGCCTGTGATGATCCTTGCATTTGATCTGCTGAAAAATAATTTCACGGTAATTATAAGTGCAGCAGTCGTTGGGGTTGTTGTTTTCGGACTGGCTTTTTATTCCTCACTTACCATTTCAGAAACGCATGACAAAGACCTGGAATTTACTGAATAATAAAGCTATTTGAAAGAGATTGATAATTTTTAAGTGTAAGTAAATGAATAATTTAACATTTTGTTATGCTTTAAATAATCATTAATTGTTTACTTTTGAAAGTAAAGGAATTTAATTCTATTGTTTAATTAAAATCAAAATATCATGTCACAGGAAATTTTAAAAAGAGCAAAAAAGTTAAAAAAAGATGACCTTAAAAACATTATTGGCGGAGTTGGTGGAGTAATTACTCCGGATCTTTCACAATGCGGCTGTAGCTGTACAGGAGCAGTGACTGGCCCGTCATATTGTGTTAAGTATAAAAAATGTCTCCAGGTAATAACCTGTTGATAAAACATTTTATTCAGTAAAACCTTTCTAATTGAAAGGTTTTATTTTTTAAGCTTAACAATTCTGGAAAGGCTTCCCGATATCTTTCAAAAATTCTATTTTTTATTCTCTCAAACGGTTATATAACAATTTAAAAGTGGAGGATAATAAAAACTGTTTAATAAATGGTATGGTTCGTGGTTTTGTTTATATTGCAATAAAGGTAATGAAATTAGGGTATTATTAAAATTTTAACTAAATTATGTTGCGAATAATTAATATTTGTTTAACTTTGAAAAGTAACAAAAACTATATTGTTTAATCTCAAATCAAATTATTTAACACTATGAAAAACGCTAAAAAACTAAAAAAAGCAGATCTAAAAAACATTGTAGGAGGAATAAGTGGGCCAGTCGATTTATCTAAATGCGGATGCAGCTGTTCAGGTTCTGTAACAGGTCCATGGTACTGTGTACAGTATATCGCATGTCCGCAAGTATATACTTGTAATACTGAAATTTAACAGTTATAAGTCAAAAATTAAACATTTCCACATTTAATACGCAAAAGCCTTTTGGACCTTCCAAAAGGTTTTTGCCATTTTAAGATTTAAGCGAAATTTTTTAAAAGATTACTTTTTAACGAAAGTTTGCAATTTTGAACTTGTAATTTCATTTAAGGCGAAAAAGCAGGATAAGCTTTATCAGTTAAAATTATAAGTTTAAAAGAATAAAGTATATTAATCTATTAAAAATCTGTGGAAATCTACGGTTAAAAATATAAAACAAAAGACAACTTAAATAATATTGTCAGCTGATAATATAAAGCAGACTTCCCACACTGATCATAATCCATAAAATAACAGCTACGGCCAAAGGCTTAATTCCTATTGTTTTTAGAGTCTGGATAGAAAGTGTTGATCCAATCAAGAATAAGGTAAGATTCAGGCCCGCTTTTGCTACAGCAGTTACAGAACTGCCCAAACTATTAAATATAGGAAAATAAGTATTTAAAAGAATAGCGATAACAAACAAGCCAATAAACCATGGTAATTTAATCTTCGATCCTTTACTTTTAAAAATAAACATGGTGATTACAGAAACCGGAATGATCCATAAAGCACGTGCCAGTTTCACGGTTGTTGCTATTTTTAAAGCATCATCTCCATACTTGCCGGCTGCGCCAACAACAGAACTCGTATCATGAATTCCCACAGCACACCACAGCCCGAACTGTTCCTGAGAAAGATGCAGCAGATGACCTATAGCAGGATAAACAAACAATGCCACAGAATTCAATGTGAAAATAATAGCAAGGCCCAAAGAAATTTCCTTTGTGCTTGGCTTTATGATAGGAGAGACGGCAGCAATAGCACTGCCTCCGCAAATTGCCGTTCCCGCCGAGATCAGGTAAGATAGCTTTTTTTCCAGGTTAAAAACTTTCCCTAAAATAAAGCCAAGAACCATGACTGTCAAAATACTGATGACCGTTAAAAGGAAACCCGTTTTACCTGCTTGAAGAGCTTCGTTAAGTTTAAGTCCGAAACCTAGGCCAACAATAGAAACTTGCAGCAATAAGTGAATGTATTTGTGCAGATATTTCTCAAAAGGGTTACCCATAAAAATTGCTAATCCAAAACCCAACGCCAGCGCGATAGGGGAAGAGATTATAGGAGTGAGACATACAACGGCCAGTATAATAAAAACAACCTTTTGTACCGTTTCGTTTTGGATGAAATCTTTCATAAATAAGTATTGAAATCAGATTTCAAAATTCCGAAATATAGTATTACAAAGTAAATCGTATTTTATTATAGTGGATAACTTTTGGTTATGATTATGAAAGTTTCTGAAGCAGAGTTTGAAAGTAGATTAAGATGGAAATAAGCATCACGGTATCAGGGTAAATGAAGACTTTAGTAGATGAGTATTATATTTTAGAATATTTTCGGAAAGCCGTATGTCTTAAAAAGAGAATTGTTGATAATTTACCAATATTACTTTTAATAATTATAGTAATGTAATATATTTTTGATTTTATATAGTATGAATTGCTTTGTTTTGTGTATTTAACATAATAAATTTATTTATTTATCTCATGGTAGAGAAATATATTTATTCTATATTTGTTACAAGCGGTTTCCGAAAAGCTAAAAGAGTAGGAGAAAAAAATTAATATTAACTATGAAAAAATTAGAAAACCTTAAGGGGAAGAAATTAGGCAACATGAAAAGTATTATTGCTGGTAAAAAATCATTAGATTTAGGTCTGACTGGTCCATGTGGAGGAACGGGTTCCGATACCGATCCGCATGTATTGGAAACCCTTACACTGATCAAAGGTGGAGGTGGTACCAATGACGGATGTGACTAGTCACTTGATTTTTCATGAAAAAAATTAAAGACTCTTTATAATATAAAGAGTCTTCCTTTATCCATTAATTCGTAAAAAAATGATTCTAATTTTATCAACACCCAATGATGATGATACCAATCTGGTAATGGAGCACTTAGCTATTTTGGGCGAAAAGTGTATAAGAATAAATGATCTGGATTTGTTTAATGGAAATACAAAGATGTCTTATGAGCTGTCACCTGAGCCAAGGCTTTTCCTGGAGAATGTTTTTTTTGGAAAGCTGGACCTCTCGGACATTAAATGTGTATGGTATAGGAAATTCGGCTTCTTTGATAAGTTTAAAAAGAAATTTAGAGGAGAAACGAATATCGAAATGTTAGAATATCTAAAATTAGAATATACCACTACACTGGATCTTTTCTTTGACTTTTTAAAAGATAAGAAATGGCTTAATAACTACGTGAACGTTAAAAAATTAAACAAAATAAGCACCCTTATTGCTTCCCAGAAAATAGGATTAAGCATTCCAAAAACCAATATAACCAATCATAATGATTCTTTGGATCTGAACGACTCATACATTACCAAATCCATAAAAGACGGTACTGTCATTGATGTCGGGGAGAAAACATTCTTTTTTCTTACAAAGGAAGTCAATTCCAAGACAATGACTCAGTACAGTCATTTTTTTCCAAGTTTATTCCAGGAAAAAATAGATAAGGAATACGAACTTAGGATTTTCCATCTAAATGGTAAAAACTATGCTATGGCGATCTTTTCCCAGAGAGATACCCAAACGGGAGTAGATTACAGGCATTACAACTACAGCAAACCAAACAGAATGATCCCTTATTCTCTGCCGGAAGAAATTGACGAAAAAATATGCAGGTTGATGAAAGATCTTGAGCTTGATACAGGTTCTTTAGATATCATAAAAGGTAAAGACGGAGACTATTACTTTTTGGAAGTAAACCCTTCGGGCCAGTTCAGGATGACCGCAATGCCATGTAATTACGAGCTTCATTATGAAGTGGCACAATGTCTCAAAAAAATGAATACATGAAAAAAACATTATTAAAAGAAATGGGATATGAAAAAAAGAAAGAACTCCTTCCTGTTATTTTCTCCCATACAACCCCAATGGATGTTAAAAAAATAAAAAGAGACCGCCCATTTAGAATGGTCGATACCTCTATTCACCAATCAGAAATATATTGTTTAAGAATTTATAAGGATGGAATTAACATATCTACGGAATAATAAGGATAAATATATTCATGTATTTTCATGCTGTATACCTGTAAAAGGCCATGAAAGAGGTGCCATATACGATATTCAGAGAGAGGAAATTGAATTGGTGCCCAATACCATGATCGATTTTATAGAATACATAAAAAACAGGAAAGTAAGTTCCGTTCTGGAAGAATTTGAATCGGATAAAATGGCTGGAAAATATCTTGATTTTTTGGAAAAGAATGAATTTGTTTTCTATTCCAATACCGTTTCATTTCCGGAGTTATCAGCTAAAAGCATCAATGAAGACACGTCTGTTATACAGTTTATGACGATCACCTTGTCTGAATTTATTAATAATAACTTAGATCGTATTATCAGCAATATTAGTGACCTGGGAGTGAAAAGATTGCATGTCCATATAACTGACCAGGACTGTATGGGAACAATACACGAGCTCCTGCATTTGTTGGAGCATTCCAGGGTTACGAATGTTTCGTTTTCAATGCCATATCAGAAAATTGATAAAAAATTATACAATAACAATCGGTTAAAAGCTTTATATCTGTTTAATGCTCCCAAAGAAAAGGTAGAAGCGAATAATGAAGTGACCAACTTTTTTATAACGGTAAGCGATGCCAGGATGTTTTTGCCTAAATTTAATATCAATACCGTAGATGTCAATTCTACCGCTTATAATATTGCGAAAAATTATAATTTATCGATATATAAGACTGTGTTTGTAGATGAATTGGGCAAGATTAAATTTAATATATCCGATAAAACAAGCTATGGCAATATCACGGATTCCTTTGAAGAAATCACGACCGGCACCATCAAGAAATTATCCATGATTTGGGATATTAAAAAGGAAGATATTGCTCCGTGTAATATTTGTGAGTTCAGATATTGCTGTACGGTAACACACATTCCTTTTAAGACGGATGATGGTTATGCGGTGAGCTGCAATTACAATCCTTACACTGCTGAGTTAAACTAAATAGAAAATGAGAAAAAAACTGATACTATTCTGGACGTTGCTTATTGTAAGCTTTATAATGCAAAGCTGTAAAAATTACTATTATTTGCAGCATACACCTGCCGGGAATAACGAGGATGGAAACAGCGTCCATAATTTAAAGTTTGCCAATGAAAGCCTGCAGTTTATTACATTTTCAGACTATCGCACCAATAAAGTAAACGAAAAATATGTTTTCTTTAAAACAAAAGACGTCACCCATATCCTTAAAGCCAATATAAAAAAACCTTACAGTGAACAATTTTTATTTATGTATACCAATATGAGTATTTATAATAATATGTTAGGGTTTTATTATGAAGGCATATCACTGGATGAAGTCATGAAAGATTACGGTAAAAAACCGGATATAGATTTAGGAAATGGTATTGTATATAGCTACAATTCCGGAAAATTCAATGTGGTGGATATTTATAGAAAATCTGAACATGGAGTGGTGAGATTCATCAATATCAATAATCCGGACGAAAAAGATCCCCAAAACAAAAAGTTTCATTTAGAGATTAAAAATCTTTTCTTTGATCTTAACAAAAACCTGTGGGATAAGAATGCCTCAGACTTTCAATAATGCTTAAAGACAGTATATGGTTGAAAGTATAAGCAATATTTTAAAGTACCTTGAGAAAAAAAATATTTATCTGGACGGGAATGCGTTTTCATTCCAGATCAATTCTCATCCATCCTTTTCGAGCCTGCTATCGATAGTGAGCGCCCTAAATGTGAACCACGTGTACAATTACGTCATAGAAATAGAAGACTCCGAAATAGATGAACTTCCAGATGATTTTATGGCTTTTATTGAACTCGGTGGAAATGAACAGGAGCTTGCCTATATTGAGAAAGCGGAGGAAGGTTATCTGATTAATGGAAAACATAGAATCAGCGTAAAAGAACTGCTTTCAAAATGGAGTAATATTGTTATTTTGATCGACGAAACGCAATCGGAGCTTAAAAAGAAGAGTGTCTGGAAATATCAGCCCTATTTTGTGGGAATTTCCATCCTTATTTTATTTGCTGGCCTATATTATTACATCAATGTGCGTTCCTTCATCCATCTGGTTCTGTCTTTTTGCGGTTTTATTCTATCCGTTCTTTCGTTAAGAAAAGTGTTTGGGATTGAAAATTCAATGGTCAGTAAAGTCTGTTCGGGAACCTATACAGATTGTTCATTTTCGGATGCCAAAAACGCCAATTTCATTTCCAGTTTTGGAGATTACAGCCTGGTGTACTTTTTTACCAATATGATCAGCATCCTCTTTCTCTCGAATATGCAGAACAGTGATGTTTTTTTTACCATCCAGAGACTATTGCTGGTAGTTATTCTTCCAGTCATCGCTTACTCCTTGTTGTATCAGTTATTTAAGATAAAAAAAATCTGTCCCTTATGTATAGGGATTATCATTATTTTGCTTTTGCAGACCTCTATTTTGATGATTTGATATGAATGTTATGCCTTTTATTTCCTTGGTTTTATACGTCTTTATGTACGTGCTCGCCTTTATCATATGGCTGGGCATCAAGAAGTTTTTAAAGCAGAGTGAAGACCATAAAAAACAGCTGATAAGAAAAAACAGAGTGATAAGAAACCATGATGTTTTTACAAATACCCTGGCCAAGCAGGAAAGATTGGATCTTCCGGAGCCTGTCTTTGTCCTGGGAAATAAGGATGCCGACCTTGAGCTAACGGTATTTACAAGCCTGTACTGTGAAATTTGCAGAGATATGGGTAAGATCATTGATCAAATAATCTTTGCCTATTCAGATCAGATAAAAATAAATATTTTCTTTAAACCCCAGTCAGCTGAGGAGAAAAACAAGCATTTGTATATACTTCACAGCATCTTTTTATTTCAGGAAGAAAAGGAGTTTTTGCAGGCATTAAATTTTTGGTTTAAAAATAAGAACCTGGAGAAATGGAAAATTGCCGATCATAATGCTGAAGAAAACAGAGAGGTCTTCAAATCTTCAAACGAATGGTTTTCTCAAAACGGTATTATTTCCACCCCTACGGTTTTTATAGATGGATATGTTTATCCCTACGAATTTGAAAAAGAAGATTTATATTACCATATAGAACAGATTATAGAAAATAAACAATAAACATATGCGCAACAGGATATTAATACTCAACATGCTTTTCTTTATCATTCAAAACCTGTATTCCCAGAATATGAGGATCAATTATGATATGACGTATAAAGAAGATTCATTAAGCAGCGAATCGGTTACCAAAAAAATGGTGCTGCTGATTCATGGAGAAGAATCAAAATTTTATACCGAAAAACAATATGAGGTCGACTCACTCAGAAGTAATGGACTGAAGGGGTTTGCGGTAGGTGATAACAGTTTTATGGTGATTAAAAAACCTCAGAACTCCGCTTCAAAATACTATTTCGTTTTTAGAGATAACTATAAATTAACGGAATCTGAAAAACTGAACTGGAAAATAGAAAAGGAGACCACGAAAAAGAATAATTGTACTTGCCAGAAAGCAACGCTCAATTACAAAGGAAGAAGTTGGGAAGCTTGGTTTACCCAAGAAATACCCATTCAGGAGGGGCCTTATATTTTTAAAGGCTTGCCGGGATTAATAGTTTACATGAAAGATGCAACCAATTCCTATGAATTTTCTTTTACAGGACTAAAGAAAAACTATCACCTTTTAGAGTTCGAGAATATGCAGCCTAGACCCATTGAAATTTCAAAAGAGAAATTGGATAAGGTATTTTTAGATTACTTCAATGATCCTTACAGAGAAATGAGATCCGGAAATGTAAAAGCAAAGTTTAAAGATGAGAAGGGTAATGATATTGAACCCAATTTCAAAGAAATGACAAAAAACACACAAGATGATCTAATAAAAAATAATAATCCGATTGAACTTACCAATGCTGTTAAATATCCAAAATCATTGTAATGCATATGATTTAACTAGGATCTGGAGCTAAAAAGATTAAAATCAATTTAAAAATCTAAAATCTTAACTCCTGATTCTCGACTCTTGGCTCCCAAAAATTCACCATTCATCTGCGAAGCCAATTCACCATTCACTCTACAAACCATCTAAATCAAAATCCACCGGCCACATTTTCAACATGCAGCTCAATTTCCGCCACCTAAGATCTACTCCCTAGCTCCTCACAAACTTCAGGAAAAGCTTGATCACTTCCGATTGTTCGCCTTTCGGAAGAATAAAGTGAAAATCCCTTTCTATGCTAAAGTTTTTAATGTCTACAATGGTCAGCGTATTGTTCTTTAGTTCATTTAGGATACTGCTGATAGAAAGAAATGCCATACAGTCCGAATGCAAAAGGTAATTTTTAATGCTTTCGCTGCTTCCCATCTGCATCACGGTATTGAGTTCTGCGATATTAATGCCTTTTTCCTTTAATCGGTTTTGGATAAATTCCAGAGTTCCGGAGCCCTGTTCCCGAAAAATCAGATTTAAGTTATAAAGATCTTTTAAACTTAACATTTTATTAGCCAATGGGTGATCTGCCTTCGCAGCAAGTACAATCTCATCCGCTTTAAAAATTTTGTAATCAAAAAAAGACGACTGTGATTCCCCTTCAATGATGCCCAGATCTATCTTTCCCTCTTTCAGGAGCTCGGAAATCATTTCTGTATTGTGAGTGATCAGTTCGATCTTGATATCCTTATAATAGGTATTGAATTTTGCCAGAATTTCGGGTAAAACATATTGTGCAACACTTGTGCTGGCTCCTATAATCAGTTTTCCTTTATGCAATTCATTAATCTGGCTGATCTCAAATTCCAGGTCACGGTAGATATTCCGTATCTTCTCCGCACATTCATAAAGAATTTTTCCGCTCTGGGTAAGCTGTACAGAGGTTCCTTTCCGGTCAAACAGTTTCGTGCCCAACTGACTTTCAATCTCTTTAATATGCTTGGTCACAGCAGGCTGTGAAATATGCAGCTCCTCAGAAGCTTTTGTAAAGCTCAGCCTCGATGCAGCTGTATGGAAAACCTTTAATCTGTAGTCAAACATTGTATTATAGATTTATGGTAAAACAAATTTAATGAAAATATAAGTTTGAGAGTGGGAGAGTTTTAAAAGTGAAATATTAGAATTTACTGGTCACTAAAAAATAATATAATATATTTTATAATGTTTTATTTCCCTAAAACCCTAAAACCCTAAAACCCTAAAACCCTAAAACCCTCTCACAAATCTGAAATAGCGCTATCCTTCTCACTTTCATACCTCCTGTTTTTCGCTTCTCCGATTTTCTGTCTTGTATAAATGCTATTGTGACCGGAAAGCAGATAAGAAACTACACAGGCAATCGCTACATAGACGCCACATTCTGCTCCGAACAGTTCAATTCCCATAAGCATACAAGCCAAAGGCGTATTGGTTGCTCCGGCAAATACGGCTACAAATCCCATTCCCGCAAGCAGCCCGAACGGCAAAGGAATAAACAGCGATAAGGCACTTCCTAAAGTAGCTCCGATAAAGAATAAAGGAGTGACCTCACCGCCTTTGAAACCTGCTGAAAGGGTAACAATCGTAAAAATCATTTTTAAAGCAAAATCATACAATGGAAGCTGCTTTTCAAAAGATTCCAGAATCACAGGAACTCCCAGCCCGATATATCTTGTTGTTCCCATTACAAAAACTGCCAAGGCAATAATGATCCCACCAATCACCGGACGAAGTGGGGGATACTTGATCCTGGATTTGAAAACTGAACCTGCCCAATGAATAACCCTGCTGAAAGTTGCTGCACAGATCCCGAAAACGATTCCTGCCAGCACACTGTATACAACAGGCAGAAACTCCAACTTTGGAATAAGATCTATATGATAATGTGTATGCTTTACGTTCCAAAGATTCGTGGTCAAGTCTGCAAAAATTGCTGCTGCAAAGGCAGGGAAAATAGCATGATAACGTATTCTTCCGATCAGGAAAACTTCAAGTCCGAAAACAGCTCCCGCCAGCGGAGTTCCGAAAACAGATCCAAAACCGGCAGCAATTGCAGCGGTAAGTAAAATTTTTCTTTCATTTCTGTCAAGTCTAAAAGGTTTACTCAGCTGGTCTGAAATGGATCCTGCCATCTGGACAGCAGTACCTTCACGCCCGGCAGAACCTCCGAAGAAATGAGTAATTATAGTTCCCAAATAAACAAAAGGAGCCATTTTGAAAGGAATAACCTCTTTCGGATCATGAATACTGTCGATCAGTAAATTATTTCCAGCCTCTACCTCTTTCCCAAAATAATGATATAAAAGTCCGATAAGAAAACCTGCTACAGGAAGCAGTGCAATCAGCCAGATATGATTTTCTCTGAAGGTGGTAGCCCATTCCAAAGACTGAAGAAATCCTGCAGACGCTGTTCCCACAAGCGCACCGATGATGAGGCTAATGCATAGCCATTTCAAAATATAGGGTAGAGCAGGAAATTTTCTAAAGAAAAAATGAGTGTGAAAAGTTATTTTTCTGTGAAGTGTTCTTTGTTTTTTAGACATAATAATCCTGATAAGTTATTGGTTAATAATATCTTAATCAGGCGTCATCAGCTTCTGTAAAGCGGTTGGGTAAGGAAGAGCACCATTTCCTTTCGTGCAAATATAAGTATTATTTCAAAAGAAACTGTTTTCAAGAATGTACTTTTTGCTTATCCGGATGCTTTCAAAAATATCTTTGTCGCTGGAGTCCTGTTCAAGGAACCAATATTGAAGGCCTGCCTTTTCTTTCGCACTGAAAATCTTTTTGAAATCAATAAGTCCGTTTCCTATTTCTGTAAAATCTTTTGTACCGGCTTTCATATCTTTTACATGCCAAAGAGGGAAGCGTCCGGGGTATTTTTCAAAGTAGGCCAGCGGATCAAGACCTGCTTTTGAAATCCAGTATAGATCCAGCTCCATTTTAACCCGTTCTGAAGATGTATTCTCTAAAATAAAATCATACACACTTTTATCATTTTCCAGTTTTTCAAATTCAAAATCATGGTTATGATAAGCAAACTGAATTCCTGCTTTTTGGGTTGCTTTACCACATTTTTCAAATAATTCAGGAAGCTTTTTATAGTTTTCAACAGTTCTTTCTTCAGGAAAAATATAAGAGCATACCATATACTGAGCGCCGATAAAATGCAGATCTTCTACACTTTTTTCCCAGCCGTACAATAAAGTTCCTTCGTCTTGACGGATAATTCCTGTAGTATGGTGCGAGCTTATGACTTTTAAACCGGTTTGTTTAAGAATAGTCTGAAATTCAGTTCTGCTTTTTCCAAAGAATGTCCCATTGTAACCATAAATTTCCAATTCTGTAAAGCCCAAAGCCGCCAGTTTTTCCAGGGCTTTCTCAAGATTATCCGAAACAGCGTCGCGGATGGTATAAAGCTGAATAGCTAAAGGTTTTTTACGGCTAACGCTGGAAATCCCACAGGAGTATAAGCCCAGAAGTCCTAATGATGAAAGGGTAATGAAATCTTTTCTTTGCATAGATTATAAAAATGGTTTCATTTCATCCTCAATCTGTGTTCTCAGATTCATCAGGCGTTTTGCGTATTCTTCCTGCTGTTTTTCCTCTGCGGTTTCCGGAACCCATGTTGGGACAGGGAGCTTTTTACCGTTTTCATCTACCGCCACAAAAACAATAATGCAGTGGGTTTTCTTATCAAAGGTAGGCTGTTTTAAATTTCTTGAAAACACATTGATTGAAATATGCATACTCGATTTTCCGGTATAAATGACCTGTGCGTCTACTTTGACCACTTCTCCGATCTTGATAGGCTCATAGAAACGGATCCCACCCACATAAACGGTTACAGAGTAATTTCCGCTCCAAGTAGTGGCGCAGGCGTAACCTGCCTGATCAATCCATTTCATAACGCTTCCTCCATGTACATTCCCCCCGTAATTCACATCCGAAGGTTCCGAAATAAACTGAAAAGTAATAGGCTTGTTCTGCATCTTTATAAAATTTGAATAAAGTTATTTATAAATTTCCAGAATTTTGGATTAAATCCTACTTTTGAAGGACGAAACTTCAGGAATGAAGGAAATTTAACAAACAAGAGATTTAAAATAATAATGAAGAAAGTATTCCACCTTAATACATGTGATACATGCCGAAAGATCCTGGCTCAGTTTGACCTTACCGGTTGGGAGCTCCGTGAGATCAAAAAAGAACCCATAACTAAGGAAGAACTGGCAGCTATGTATAAAAAAACAAAATCGTACGAGGCTTTGTTCAGTAAAAAATCTACACAGATCAAATTAAGAGGATTAGATGTAAAGAATCTGCAGGAAAAAGATTTCAAAGATCTCCTTCTGGATCACTATACCTTTTTAAAACGTCCGGTTTTTCTTACAGATAATGAAATTTTTGTAGGAAATGATAAAAATAATGTAGAAGCATTAAAGGGATTCTTTGGAGTAAATGAATGAAATATGTAATTTCCATATTGCTTTTTATTTCACTCAATCTTTGTGCGTGAACCTAAAAAATAAGGCTTAAAAAAATGTCAATATTTCGTGATTTATTTTAATGAATTCATTATTAAATACTTATATTTATAATCATTAAAAAATAATATCATGACAAAAGACCTTTTAACAACAAAGAATCTTAACCGATCAGCATTAAAACAGATCTCGGGAAGTGGTAAAATTCCGCCAGTAAATTGCTTTACACTTTGCGGCCCAGGCGGCGGTGTAATTTCCAACAGACCGGGAATAGGAGATGCCTGCAACCCGGACAGAACCATCTGCTGCATCTGTTACTAAAACAAAAATAGGCTGTAAAATGAATTACAGCCTATTTTATTTATATTTTCAGAACTATTATACGAAAGGAGCTTTCACCACTTTTGCAGGAATGTTCTTATTTCTTACCTGAATGAAAATTTCAGAACCCAGTTTGAAATGAGGCTTGTCTACATAAGCAAGTCCCAAACCGATCTTTTTCATCGGAGACTGGGTACCAGACGTTACCTTTCCAATCACATTTCCTTCTGCATCCACTACCGGATAATCATGTCTTGGAACCCCTTTGTCAGTAAGTTCAAAAGCGACCAGCTTTTTGGTAACCCCTTCTTCTTTCTGCTTTGCGAATGTATCTTTAGAAACAAAATCCTTATCGAATTTTGTAATCCATCCCAATCCTGCTTCGATAGGTGAAGTAGTATCGTCGATATCGTTTCCGTAAAGACAAAATCCTTTTTCCAGTCTTAAAGTATCTCTGGCAGCAAGTCCGGCCGGAATCAATCCTTCCGCCTCGCCTGCATTAATAAGCGCATCCCAAAGCTCTACAGCATTTTCATTGTTGAAGTAGATCTCAAAGCCTCCACTTCCTGTATATCCTGTGTTTGAAATAATCACATTATTCACTCCTGCAACACTTCCCACTGCAAAATGGTAATAAGGAATCTCAGACAGATTAGTTTCCGTTAGCTTCTGAAGGATTTCAGTAGCTTTAGGACCCTGAATAGCCAATAATGACATCTCATCAGATGCATTGGTCATTTTAGCACCGAACGTATTGTATTTTGAGATATGATCCCAGTCTTTTTCGATATTTGATGCGTTTACTACAACGAAATATTTTTCGTCTTCCATTTTGTAAACAATAAGGTCATCCACGATTCCTCCATTCTCATTAGGAAGGCAAGAATATTGAGCTTTTCCGTTTTCCAGAGCATCTACATTGTTCGTCGTTACGAATTGTAAAAGATCTTTAGATCCCGGTCCCTCAATAAAAAACTGTCCCATGTGTGAAACATCAAACAATCCTGCTTTTTCTCTTACTGCAAAATGCTCATCAGTAACACCGGAATATTGTACAGGCATTTCAAAACCTGCAAAAGGTACGATTTTAGCGCCCAAAGAAACGTGTTTATCGTATAAGGCTGTTTTCTTCATTTTTAATTTTTATTTCTTTATTTTAAAGCTGTTGAAAGTTTCGTTGAATACATTCATATAATTTCCGTTCCAGAACTTCTGGCCACAGTTGATGGAAACAAGGTAGAGATTTTTGTCTTTTTGAAAAGCTTTGGTGATCCAGAACAATTTTTCTTTTTCATCAAAATACTCATAATAATATTCGGTATATCCTTTTCTGCCATTGTTTTCTTTTATTTTGTCTTCCGGATCATTAGATTTATAAAGTGCCAGGATAAATTTTTTCATATCCGCTTTCGGAAGATTCAGATCGTGGTATTCTGAAATGGTAATTGCTCCAATTTCATTAGCCGGGAAAATATTGACAATATCATTGTCATTGGTGGATTTCCAGCCTTCCGGAACGTTGATAGAGTAGCCGGGATTTTCATATACTTTTGCTTTTTGAGCAAAAAATAAACTTCCCGATAAAAAAGCGGTTACAAATAATATTTTTTTCATCAATTAAAAATGGTGTTTATATTCTTCAAGGATAATTTTAAACCATTCTGTAAAATTTCCTGGATTTTCGGTAATCTCCTGGTCAAGATCTTCCATGGAGATAAATCTTACTTCTTCCACTTCCTCTTTATTTAAATTAAAATCAGACTCGTGATTTCCTACGAATACGTGGTCCAGTTCATGTTCCCAAAGGCCGCCGCCTACTTCTGCTTTATAGATAAAACTAAATTTTTCCGACAGTTCAGCCTCAATTCCCAGTTCTTCTTTTATCCTGCGTGTGGCACCCTCCAGATAAGTCTCATCTTTTCTTGGATGAGAGCACACCGCATTGGTCCATTGCTTAGGAGAATGGTATTTTCCTGATGCCCTTTTTTGAAGAAGCATTTCGCCTTTGCTGTTGAACAGAAATACAGAAAATGCACGGTGCAGAAGGCCGTTGATGTGTGCCTGCTGCTTTTCCATCAGACCCAGAACTTCATCTTCAGGATTTACTAAAACTACCAATTCTTCCATTCCTACAAATGTAAGTCTAATAAATGTATTTTGGAAATTTTTGGATAAACATCATCTGTTAAGGAATTAAGATGATAGGAGAGCTCTTCTTACATCAGAGAATTTGTTTTTTTTCTTTCCGTAGGGTAGCTGGGCTTAATCCAAAATGTTTTTTCAGAGATTTTGTTAAATGGCTTCCATCTGTAAAACCCAGGCTCCAGGCAATTTCCTGTAAAGAAGATTGGGTATATTTTATCCTGTTGATTGCGATCTCTAGTTTTGTTTTTTGAATATATTCCTTTAGTGATTCATTAGAATTCCTTTTAAAATATTCACTGAAATATTTTTTAGAAATGTTGAATTTATCGGAGAGATATAATATGGATAATTTGTGTTCATCAATAATATGCTGATTAATATACTTAATGATGTCATAGAATTTATCATCACTTGATTTCTGAAAATTGTTGGGTGCAATGAGTCCCGAACTTATGATCGTTAGAATGGATGATAGAGTATTGGCTATTATAGTTTCTGAATAATCTGTCGGCTGTTCTTTTTCAAGCCATATAATTTCAAATAACTTTTTCACCTGGCTTTTATCTTTATCATTATTGATATAAAGTCCCGTGTTGAAATCATAAAAACCGATGATGTAATTGAGCTTACTGAACCAATGTAAATAATCTATCTCCGTATTTTTAAGATTTTTGAAATAATGTTCGGTAAAGCGGATAAAAAGAAAAGTAGTAGGTTCTGTAATTTCGTAGGCATGACATTTGGAATAGGGTAAAAGGAAAAAATCATCTTTTTGATAAGTACAGGTCTTATATTCTATACTTTGAATGCCTTTTCCGTTAAGAATAAATACCAATTCAAAAAAACTGTTTTTGCGGAACCTGTCTTTCCACTCTGTGAGTTCTGTGAGTTCAATTTCAATAAGCTCCCGTATATGATCCATTACTTTATCAGGCTATATTTACAAAGATAAATCTTTTATTTTTACTCATTTATCCCATTTATATACTCTTTTCAGCACAATCCGTACGCCTAACTTTGCTCAAAAAAAGAAAATGGATTACAAAGAGATTTCAAAAAAGACAGTAGGACACTTATATCAGGCACATACAAGCATCAGAAATTCTGAAGTTGATAATAAACTCATTGCATTGGCCGAATTGAGGATTTCCCAGTTGAATGGGTGCTCTTATTGCTGCAGCTTTCATGCTAATGAATTAAGAGAAATGGGAATGGAATCTTCATTAATTGATAAAATACCGGGTCACAAACACTCCAGATCATTTGATCATAAACAGATTTTGGTCTTACAATGGACAGATGCAGTGACCCATCTAACCAATGATATGGAAACTTTGCTTCAGGAATTAAAGCAAGAGTTTTCAGAAAAAGAAATTGTGGAATTAACGTCCAGTATTTCCTTAATGAATGCTTTAAATCGGTTAAGAATCAGTTTGGGAGATCCATTTTAGGGAGTTAATTTCCCATCTAAGTTGTATTTGCCAAATAATTGAATTCTTATAAAACAGAAAAAAATTAACTATATCCAAATTATTGATTCATTTTTGTTAATATTATTCTCTAAATGACAGTTTTTATAGTTTGTTTTTAATGTAAACTAATTTTAATTATGGTGTTCAATGTAAAAGCCGTAGCTTTGCATTTGAATTTTTAACGATGGAATTAGAATACAAAGAGCATTTAAGTCCAATCCTTAAGGACGGGGTAAAAAATTATTTAATCGATATAGACGGTACCATTACAGACGATGTTCCGAACGAAGAACCGGAAAGAATGGTTACCTGTGAACCTTACCCGGATGCACTCGAAACAGTCAATAAATGGTATGACGAAGGGCATCAGATCTGTTTCTTCACTTCAAGAACAGAAAATCTGAAGCAGATTACCATCGAATGGCTGGATAAGCACGGCTTCAAATACCACAGCGTCCTCTGTGGAAAACCAAGAGGAGGCAATTATCACTGGATAGACAACCACCTGGTAAGAGCTACAAGATACAAAGGTAAATTTACAGACCTTGTAGAAAAGCAGGTAACTATTGAAGTTTTCAAAGAAGATTAAGAAAACATATACGAAGATTTAAAAATTAAACGACGAAGTGTACGCACTGACAATCTTTAATTTTTAAATCTTTTCACTTTTTAATATCAATTGTATTTATGAAAGTTTTAGCAAATGACGGTCTGGATCAATCTGGAATTGATGCACTGGCTGAGAAAGGTTTTGAAGTGATCACTGCAAAAGTTCCGCAGGAGTTTTTGGTAGATTACATTAACGAGCATAAAATCCGTGCCCTGCTGGTAAGGAGTGCTACACAGGTAAGAAAAGATATTATTGACGGCTGCCCATCCATCGAAATTATTGGACGTGGCGGAGTAGGAATGGATAATATTGATGTAGACTATGCAAGAGAAAAAGGAATTCATGTGATCAATACCCCTTCTGCCTCTTCAGAATCGGTGGCTGAACTTGTTTTCGCACACTTATTTTCAGGAGCGCGATTCCTTCAGGATTCAAACAGAAAAATGCCTTTGGTAGGAGATACAGAATTTGCAAGCCTTAAAAAAGCCTATACGGCAGGAATTGAACTAAGAGGTAAAACCATCGGGATTGTTGGGATGGGAAGAATAGGACAGGAAGTGGCCAGAATTGCTTTGGGTCTTGGTATGAGAGTAGTGGCAGCAGATAATAATGTAGGAAAGGCAAGCATTAAAGTGAAATTCTACAACAACCAGTTCATCAACGTAGATATTGAAACGGAGCCACTTCAGGAAGTATTGAAGCATTCAGACTTTATTACCCTTCACGTTCCGGCTCAGAAAGACGGTTATATGATCGGGAAAAACGAATTTGACATCATGAAAGACGGGGTAGCGGTTGTGAACTGCTCAAGAGGTGGTGTTATCGATGAATCCGCTTTGATTGATGCGTTGGATTCAGGGAAGGTAAAATTTGCAGGATTAGATGTTTTCATCAATGAACCTACACCTTCTAAAGAAATTCTGAACCACTCAAAAATCTCCCTGACTCCTCATACAGGAGCATCTACTATGGAAGCTCAGGACAGGATCGGGCTTTCTCTGGCAGAGCAGATCTCAAGCATTTTACAGATCCAGTAACCAGCTGAAGATGATAAAAAAAGCACCTCAATTTGAGGTGCTTTTGTTTTATATATTATTCTTGCTTTTAAGAAGATCTCTGATCTCTGTCAGCAATTGTTGGTCTGCAGTAGGTCCGGCAGGAGCGGCATCCTCTCTTTTTACCACTTTATTTGCCCCTTTGATGATCCAGAAAAGAACCATGGCAATACATAGGAAGCTGATCACAGCAGAAAGGAAGTTACCATAAGTAACACCATTCCAGGAAAGTTTAGAAATATTTTCTGCACCCGCAGCCTTTAATGCCGGATTCAGCAACAAAGGAGTGATCACATCTTCTACCAGTGAAGAAACAATTTTTCCGAAAGCTCCACCGATGATCACACCGACAGCCAGATCAAGCACATTGCCCTTAAAAGCAAAATCTCTAAATTCTTTAACAAATCCCATAATTTATATTTTTTTAATTAGTATACACACAAAAATAGAATTAAAAAACGTAAAAAACATTACTTTTCAAGGTTTTTTATTCCATAATTATTGAATTACCGGCTGTGTTTAAAAGACTTTTTCTATTGGGAATTAATAGCTTAGCTGAACATCTTCAGGATCATTCTTTAACCTAATTTTAAGGCTATAAATATAGCAGTAAACTAAAAACTTCGTAATTTAGTTAAAAGTTAGATTCCCATATTATGAAAATTTTTACTGCAGAACAAATACGCCAGTGGGACAGTTTTACTATTTCCCGGGAGCCGGTTTCTTCTATACAACTTATGGAAAGAGCGGTGGAAGCATTGGCTGGCTGGATCTCTGAAAACTGTAAAAACCACAAAAAAATTGCAATATTCTGCGGTAATGGAAATAACGGTGGCGACGGACTGGCATTAGCCAGAATTCTTTACACGAAAGGCTTTGATACAGATGTTTTTGTTCAAAATCCTAAAGGAAAATTCTCAGACGATGCATCCGTCAATTTAAAAAGGCTTCGGGATCTTTCCGGAATTTCTGTCAGGGAATTCAAAGAAGCAGATCATTATAACTTTGATACAAAAACGATCATTATTGATGCCTTATTCGGTACAGGTTTATCACGGCCTTTAAAGGGAGTTTTCAAAGAGTTGGTTGAGGTTTTGAATGAAGAAAACTGTATCAGGATCTCAGTTGATATTCCTTCCGGATTACCTGCGGACCACATATTTGAAGATGATACTGTTATTTTTAAAGCTGATTATACCCTCAGCTTTCAATGTTGGAAAAAAAGTTTTCTCCATCCTGAAACAGGAAAATATACCGGAAAAGTGATCATTCTCGATATAGGACTGCATAAAGGACACCTGCAGACACAGGTTACTCATGATTTTGTCATTGACGGAAAGGTTGTCGACAGTATTTTTAAACCCAGACAGGAATTTTCGCACAAAGGCACTTACGGAAAAGTGACCATAGCCGGCGGTAGTTATGGAAAGATAGGAGCAGCAGTATTGGCAACAAGGTCTGCCATGAAGATCGGATGCGGCCTTACTTTCACGCTTGCTCCAAAATGCGGATATGAAATTCTGCAGATCTCCTGTCCGGAAGCCATGTTCACAGAAGGAGGGGAAGAATGCCTGGAATATTTCCACGTTGAGGAAGATATGGTATATGGAATCGGTCCGGGAATGGGAACCAATGAGCAAACTGAAAAAGCATTTTTAAAATTTCTAAAAGAATATCATAACCCTTTAGTTTTAGATGCCGATGCACTGAATATTATTGCAAAAAATCAGAAAAATTTAGATTTGATTCCGAAAAAATCGGTCATCACTCCACATCCTAAAGAATTTGAACGGTTGTTCGGAAGTACAGAGAATTCTTTTGAAAGATTGAAGCTTGCCCGTGAAAAGGCTGCAGAGTTTACTATTTATATCGTTTTAAAAGACCACCATACTCAGGTTATTACACCGCAGGGAAAAGTCTTTTACAATATTACCGGAAATGCAGGATTAGCAAAGGGAGGAAGCGGAGATATCCTTACAGGGATTCTTACTTCGTTGCTTGCCCAAGGTTATTCTGAAGAGAATGCTTGTATTTTGGCAGTTTGGCTGCATGGCAGAGCTGCTGATCTCGCTGCGGAAAAATATTCCAAAGAGTCTATGCTTCCTACAGATGTGATCAATGAGTTTGGGAATGTCTTTGAAGAATTAAATAAAAGAACGACTGTAAAATTGTAATAAAGTAAATTATTAAAAGAAAAAAGGCAAATTCGCTTAACTGCTAATTTGCCCTTTCTATATATTTTTAATTACTGATTATTCCGGTTTCCCGTTTTCTTCCTCCGTGATCTTGAATTTCTTTGAAATAATCATTATAACCACTCCTGCAATCATAAACGGAATAGAAAGCACCTGCCCCGTATTTAATCCTCCTATGTGAATAAATTCGTCTCCCTGAGGCTCTTTCAGGAATTCTACAAAGAATCTGATCGCCCAAAGAATAATAAAGAACAAGCCGAAAAGCCACCCTTGCTGGTATTTCTTATTTGTTTTTCTATATAAGATCCATAATAGAATAAAAAGACATAAATAACCAATAGCTTCAAAAAGCTGTCCTGGATAACGGGGAACCGTAGGACCATATTCATTGCTCTGCTGTGGGAAAAGTAGGGCAAATGGAGAATTAGGATCAGCCGCTTTGCCAAGAATTTCAGAATTGAAAAAATTACCTATTCTTACAAATACGCCACCCAATGCAACCACAATTCCGATTCTGTCATAAACCCAGAAAGGATTTTTCTTAATAATTTTAAATGAATAATATAAAGTAGTGAAGATCAGTGCGATGGTAGCGCCATGACTGGCCAGTCCTGAAAACCCTGTGAATTTCAGGCCGTTTTTAGTGCTTATCGGTAAAAATACACTCCAGAAGTCTTCTTTAAACAATTCCGGTTGATAAAAAATAACGTGACCTAATCGAGCTCCTAAAATAGTTCCGATCAGTGTCCATGTGAAAAGCGGTTCCAGATACTTTTGGTTTACATTGTCTATTTTGAAGATCTTCAACATCAAAATATAACCAAAACCGAAGGCAAATACAAACATCAGACTGTAAAAATGCAGCGTAACCGGTCCCAGCTGGATACCTTTTGAAGGGTCCCAGATCTTGAACGGAGTTTCCAATGCAACAGAATCAGATCCGTTGATAGGTTTTACGGTTTTTACGGCATATTTGAAATCAGTGATATTGTCTTGCGTTACCGGACTGTCGATAAGTTTAAATTTTTTATCGAAAAACTGGTAATGAGAGGTTTTAAATTTATCCAATGTTGAAACACTGAAATTGAAATAAGCCGGTTCAAAATTAGATTCGTTCAGGATTACCAGAACATTTTTGTCCGTATCCATATCCGGAAAAGCATTGAGGTCGCTTACTTCTGTCGTAGAATAGATCTTTACCGGAACACTGCCTCCGTTTACTTTCAGAGTACCGTCAGATAAACCTCCGGGATATTCTTGGGCAAATGCACACTGTGTGATAAATAGAAATACCACGAGGTAAATTCTGAAAAATAGATTACTCATTTCTATTGATTTAATAGTTTGTTACTGATTTATTTTTTAGGTGGAACAGGGTCGTAGCCGCTGCCTCCCCAGGGATGACATTTTGAAATTCTTTTTATTCCCATCCACAATCCTTTGAAAATACCGTGTACCTGTAATGCTTCCACCATATAATGAGAGCATGTGGGTTCGTAACGGCAGTTTTTGGGAAGTAAAGGCGAGATGAACCACTGGTAAAATCTGATCAAAATTACCAAAGGAAAACTAATGATTTTATTGAATGTGAGTTTCAAAACTATGCAAAAATAGGGTAAAAAATTTAAAATTAGTTTAATTTTGTTATAAGTTTCAGAGTATCAAAACTGATTCCGTTGACCAAAAAAAATAAAATATCTTGAGCCAAAATATTCCACTAGCAGAAAAATTAAGACCCAAAACCCTGGAAGAAGTTCTTGGGCAGGAACATCTTACCGGAGAAAAAGGCACGATCAGGAAAATGATCGAAAATAATGCGTTGAATTCTCTCATCCTTTGGGGTCCTCCGGGTACGGGAAAAACCACGTTGGCCGAAATTATTTCTGAAAAATCTGGACGGAAGTTCTACAAGCTTTCCGCCGTTTCTTCAGGAGTAAAAGATGTACGTGATGTAATAGAGGATGCCAAAAAACAGAATTTGTTCTCTGGAAAATCTCCTATTTTATTTATTGATGAAATTCACCGCTTCAATAAATCCCAGCAGGACTCACTGCTGCATGCTGTAGAAAAAGGATGGATTGTTTTAATTGGTGCCACCACAGAAAACCCTAGTTTTGAAGTAGTGTCTGCCCTTTTGTCGAGAAGTCAGGTGTATATCCTGAAGGCATTGAGCTATGAAAAACTGGAAGAATTAATTGATACTGCTTCGGAAAGATATAATAAAGATGAGGGAACCGATTTTAAAATTTTAGAAAAGGAGGCTTTCATACAGTATTCAGGCGGTGACGCAAGAAAACTGATCAATTCTGTTGAACTTGTCCTTAACCAGTACATGAATTCAGATAAAAAAGAGATCAGCAATACTGATGTTCTGGATATACTGCAGGAAACCATGGCACTCTACGATAAAAACGGAGAGCAGCATTATGATATTATTTCAGCCTTTATAAAATCTATGAGAGGAGGAGACCCAAACGGTGCGGTATACTGGCTGGCGAGGATGATCGCTGGAGGTGAGGATATTAAATTTATAGCAAGGAGAATGCTTATTCTTGCTGCTGAAGATATAGGTCTGGCTAATCCCAATGCGCTGGTGATTGCCAATAACTGTTTCCAGGCTGTCAATGTCATAGGAAACCCCGAATCCAGGATTATCTTAAGTGAAACAGCAGTTTACCTCGCAGTTTCCCCTAAAAGCAATTCTACATACATGGCGATTAACGAAGCGCTTGCATTGGTAAAAAAGACCGGAAACCTTCCTGTGCCATTACACCTTAGAAATGCACCAACCAAACTGATGAAAGATCTGGATTATGGTAAAGAATACAAATATGCTCATTCCTATGAGGGGAATTTTGTAGAACAGGATTTTCTGCCCGAGGAAATTAAAAATATAAAACTTTACCAGCCGGGAAATAACACTACAGAAAAAAAGATCTATGAAGAACTTAAGAAAAAGTGGAATGACAGATATTAAAAAACAAGAAAGCTCTCAGTACCCAATATAAGGGTGCTTATGTTATCCATCCTAAATAAATAGAAACAGGCATTATGGCTAAAGTTGAAGATATGATTATCGCAAAACCATAGGATGATTTAAGAATCAATGGGTTGTATTTTTTATGACTAAGTCCTAGAGAACGGAATGCGCTTTGAAAGCCATGCAACAAATGCCAGCCAAGGGAGAAGCATCCTATCAGATAAATTACTACCTCAACAGGACTTTGAAATTTTTCAATAAGCATTTCATATAACGGAAGTTCTTCTCCATATTGAAACTGATGAATTCGATTAGGAATCCAAAAATTTTGAGTATGAATAACTAAGAATAGCAGGATCAAAGTGCCCAGTAAAGTCATACTTTTGCTATACCATTTAACACCTGGTGCATTGTCTTTATAGCTATATCCAATCGACCGGGCTTTTCTGTTCTTTCTCCAAAGGATAAGCCCCTGAACGATATGAATGATAAAGCCAAAGATCAGAATAATTTCAATAGTTCTGATGATAGGATTTGTAGCCATAAAATGTGCTCCAATAGTAAATGTCTTACCTTTGTCGTTAAAGAAAATGAGCGCATTTACTGAGGCGTGTACAATAAGAAAACTTATCAGAAATAAGCCGCTTAATGCCATTAGGATTTTCCTGCCGATAGAGCTTTTAAATATATTTTTTAACATAGTGATCAATTTTATAAGATAATATTGTTTTGACTTGTATCAAAATCCGTTAAATTCACTTCTCCCAGCATTTCTCTCAATTCAGCTTCTAATTGAAAGCTAATTTGAGATATGGGAACATCATTGGCACCTCCTTCAAATGGATTTTCAGTATTTTCACCCACTTGCGCTATGGAAGAATACAGCCAGGAAATTAAGCAGCTGAAAGGAATGATTAGCCAGATCATATTCCCTTTCATACATCCACTTACACTTTCATTTAGCTTGTTGAAATCTATCAGTAATCCATACGGCAATAGGAATGAAAACGATTGAATTAGCAGATTATTAATAATATTATACTGGCGGGGAAATGGTGAATTTTTTATCTGCTCACTTTTTCCCTGCAGATTGTAAAACTCTTTTATTGATTTTTCCATATCAACAAATTGTGTCACATTGATTTCCTGTTTTTCATAAATAGATTTCAGTGTCTTACCTTGCAAACTCAAAATGTACGTTGAAATATTTTTTGCTTTGAGAACTTTCTGTAGCTCTTCAGGCACTAGATATTTAGCTAACTCATCTTCAAGAGATGTTTGTTGTTCTGGAATCGTAAAGCGTTTACGATATTTTACATTGTTTTTTTTATTTGTTGATTCCCAACTTTTGGGTTCCCTCATACTATAACGTAAGGCTGTCACCCAGGCTATATGAGTATAAATAAGGGATTTTGAAATTTCACTATTATTCTGTAAATAATCTTTACTTACCAAACCCCAGGCACGGCTATTTGATACAATAGAAGTCCATACATTTTGAGCTTCTAAAGACCGGCTATAACTTAGGTTATTTTTGAATCCTAAAATAAATGCCGTAGCTGTTCCCAGCATTGCAATGACAGACCAGGGAATTGCCACCCATTTTATTCCGAATAAATGATACAGGCATATTGGAATAAAACCAAACAGGAGCAGCGTATAAATTCTTCCTTTAGTCCATGTTACAAATTCAATGAGGGTATATGATTTACCAATATACATTGTCTATTACTATTTGCTAAAATCGCAGGTTTAAATAACCTGCGATTTTAATGGTTATTTCAGATTGATACGAAAGACATTTTCATCTGTAGCCCATATCAACGTTTGTTTTCAGGTTTGGCAATCCAGGTCTTATATTCCGTAGTTCCCAAATACACAGGATTTTCGGGAGTAAGTGTTGTCTTTTTCAGTATTGCGCCTGAATAGGGTGCATTAACATCTGTTTCAACTTCCAAAGATTTTTGGGTTGACAGGATGTATTGTTTTATCCACTCATCTATCTGGAATCTTTCAGGTCCGCCTATTTCAAGAATTTTATTGGCAGGTTTTGCTGTTGCTGTCTTGGCAAGAAATGCTGCAACATCAGCGCTCGCAATAGGCTGGATAAATGCATCCGAAAGTTTTACCTTTCCTTCTGATGTACTCGCTGCCACAATACCACCCGCAAATTCAAAAAATTGAGTAGCGTGTACAATAGTAAAAGGAATGCCTGATTCTTTAATTAAATTCTCCTGAACTTGCTTGGCACGAAAATATCCGCTTTCTTGTAATTGATCAGTCCCAACAACAGATAAGGCGATGTGATGCTGTACACCGGCTCTTTTTTCCGCCGGAAGTAAATTTAGATTTGAGGTTTTGAAAAAATTCATTACTGGCTCATCATCAAATGATGGTGAGTTGGAAACATCAATAACAATATTTGCATCTTTAAGAGCCTCTTCAAGTCCCTCTCCGGTAATCGTGTTTACACCCGTATTAGGTGATGCAGCAATTACCTCATGCTCATTTTTTAGCAGGTTTACTACCTGGCTGCCGATCAGTCCGGTACCTCCAATGATTGCGATTTTCATTTTGATTTTTGTTTATAGTTGTTAATAAAGCAAAATTGAGAATAAAAAAATCTTAAAAACTTAAACCAGTTTAAGTTTTTGCAAAGACACTATATCCATCTTTGTATGGTAATAGTCATCGTGGCTATTTGAATCATTTTCTAAAATTTAAAGATGGATAGCAAGAAATTAATTGAACTGACAAAACAGCTTATTTATGAGGCGACACATTTTAATGTCCCATATGTAAAGCAAATTTATGCGGATAATTTAATCATTGTCAAAGTTGATAAAAATGGAGTAGTAGATACCATGAATAAAGAGCAACTTGTTGGTTTTGTTCAAGGAAACAGCGATGCCAAAGCGGCACCATTCTCCACTAAAGCTGAATTTCATTACGCTGTTTGTGATGGAAATATGGGAATGGTAGTGATGACTCGCGATTTAGAATTAAACGGAAAGTCAGATCCTAAATTCTTTACACTGATCTGGGAATACTCATCTGAAAGATGGCAGGTGGTTAAAGAATCTTGTGTTGCATTTAATTAAACATGCTTTCCAAGAGCCTGTTCTTAAGCCAGTATGGAAAAGAAAAAGGAAGGTTAAGAAATCAACCTTCCTGATTTAGAATGAAATTTATTGGTGACTTAGTAGGTTATTTGTACAACAGTCACTCAAAGTATACTTTTACAAGTAATTTTATTTTACGGGCCGTTTATTTTATGGCACTTGTGCTTAGGAAAACGGTTTTCTTTCCGTTATAATCCTTAACATCCACATTGCCCATCATATCACCATAGATCTTCGTGCTGCTGTCTGTAAACTCATAGCCTTCGATGAATACCGGAGTATTTTCCGGTACGCCGTACTGGGAATTCAGCTCAGCAAGTGATACTCTGTCTAACCCTTCAAAACCGTTTTTGATTTTAACTTCTGTAAGACCATTGTCAGCGATAAAGCTATATTTTTTTAAGCCTTGAGGCAGGCTTGCGGAACTTTTATAAACATTGGAACTCTGAACAATGGTTTTTTTTGCATTGAACATGCCTACGGTTCCTACAATATCATTGGCAACAGCAAACTTTACAGAAGGATTCTTCTGTGCAGATAATGCTACAGATGATAATATTAAAAAAGAATAGAGTATTTTTTTCATAACCAGAATATGTAACTGTTAAAAACGGGATAAATATAATTAATTTTTATAAAATGTGAATGAATTTTTGTGATATTTTAAATAATGTTCCGATATAAAAGCTTTTATTGAAAATTTCTGGGTTACGAATCCCGTTTTCTAAATTCAACTAAAACAGGAAGCTGAATAGGGTAAACAGAATAAATGATTTACGTTTTTTAGTTTTCATGATCCTTGTTTTCCTGCTTTTTATCAACTATATTTTTAATGATATTCTTAAATCTCTGGAAAGTAAAAGAACTCAGTAATAAGATTACACCCAGAATAATAAAGGCAGTTATCCTGGAAATATTATCCATCTGCCAGACATCATAGCTATACAGTTTCAAAGCCATGATCCCAATGAGCACAAAACCAATCCTGCTGTATTCTGTGATATTCTTTTTTAGGCTAATATAAATAAAGATACTGGCCAGAACAGTCCATATAATTGGTAAATAAAGGATAGTAAAATGTTCTTTTGCCTCGTATATAAGTGAAATATCATGTACTGAGCTTACAATATAGGTATGATAAAATCCACAACTTATTGTTATGACAAGAGCTAATGAAATAGCCCAGTAAGAAATTTTTGTTTTGTAAAAATCTGATGTGGCAGCTGTATTCCATAGAATATAAGCAAACGGTATCCAGTGAAGAAGATGCATGGTATAGAAGCCAAATGTCAGTTTTTTCTGTAAAACAGCCGTAACCACTGCAGATGCCGCAAATGAAGCATTGGAAATAATCAGGATCAGTATAATATAGATAAGTGCAGTCTGAATGCTTCTGTCAATGTCAAGCTTTTTCCTCAACAGCAGTAATACAAAAATATAATAAATACTGAACAGCAGCCCAATGCTGATAATGGCTGGCCATGGCATATCCGAAATATGATAAGTAATTTCCAGTAAAAGAGCAAAATAAATAATACCATAGCCCGCGACAGCGAAAACAGTCTCGAAAAAACTGTCTCTCTGCTTTTCCGGATTCTTTATTTCCTTTAATAGAAACAAATTAAAAATAGTGGTAGCAATGGTTACAAGGCTTGTTAAAAATACGGGATTAAAGACAATCCTCATATGATCCACATTAAGATATTCGCCCCATGTTATGATCTGTGCAACAATAACAAGCGGAAACAGAACATAAAAGCATGTTTTGAAGATATTATGGCGGTTCTTTTTCCAGATATACAGCAGGAGCGTTGCCTCTACAGCCCAGACACTGGTAATGAGATGTGTTTTGAACTGAAGGGCTGCAGCTATAGTAATAAGACTGATGGTAAGTGCTGCAAAAATAGAATAGCTGAAACCGAAATCTTTCTTTCCGTACTCCCTGAAAAAAAGCAGGGCATTGACTATTGCAAAAACTAAAGGAAAAATAATGACAGGTTCATACTGTAATGTATTGAATAGATACACCAATCCTATAATACTTGAAAAATTAATCAATACAAGCATTAAAGTATTCCATGATGAAAGTGTATTTTTCTTAATATAATCCTGAAGCGCAAAAATGTAAAAAATAATATAATTGATGATATAAAATACAATACTGAGAAAGTCAGGATGTTCTGTAGTCCAGTAAAATAAATAAATACTCGTGAAGATGTAGGCTGTCCATCCCACACTTTTCCAGTGTTTCAGGAATGTAGCTGCCAGCATACCGATATTTAAAAGACTGAGATAAGTAAAAAGAAAAAGATAATTGCTGTGTCCCGTGCTGATCATCAGTGGAGCAGAAAATCCGCCAAGCATTGCAAAAATAATTAATACTTCACTTTTGTAATAGTAGGCCAGAACAATTGAAATAATGGTGATCAGAATGGTAATAGCAAAAGCTGTATTCTGAGTAAACAGATGGTATTCCCGAAAAGCAATGGTGATTGTAAAATAAAGAACAGCAATTCCGCCTCCGGTAATAATGGAAGCAAAAACGGCATAATTCTTTCTTAGAAAATGTCCTGCGACCATGATTGTTGCTCCTGCTAAAAGTCCTACTCCTGCTCTTGCTGTTTCTCCTATCCAGTTTTTGTCGATTGCATATTTTACAAAATACCCAATCCCGAGAACAAGGGTGAAAATCCCGATGATGGTCAGGATGTTTTGTTTTAAGAACTCAAAAACAGGTTCCAGCCAGTCTTTTTGTGGTTTTACAGGAAGTGGCGCAGTAGGAATTGTATTTTGAGAAGTGACATTATCACCTTCTTTTGGAACTGTTTCTTCTTTAATTACAGACTTCTGAGAAGCAATTGTTTCTTGCGAAGACGGATTAATTTTGAATTTCAAATCTGAAATCTCTTTTTCAAGCCTTTTGATTTTAGTATTCAGGTTACTAAAAATAACAGCAATGACTACGATTAATATCAGAAAAAGAATTTCATTCATCCTTAGTTTTTTATCAAATATAAAATAAATGTTTTTAATAGGATAAAAATTAATCCATCACAGACTATGTGATGGATTAACTGTGCAGAGTGATTAAATTGTGTGTTAATTAGATACTTTGTAAATAAAGAAAGATCCTATACTTGATCCTAAAAACCCAGCATCAAGAGCAGTAGATCCTGTAAGTCCGAATGAGATTTTATCTCCTGCCTGGAGCGAATACACGGAATTAAGACTCGTCTCTGAAATAGTAAGACTCAAAAGAATTAGGTTTGCACCACTGAATGCACGGCTGTCGATAATCGTTCCCACTCCGGCCCTGTTACGTAAAATACCGATACCAGGAGAGTTGGCTAATATAGAAGCCTGTAGACCTGTTCCGTAACGGAAAGAAAATCCTATTGCATATACCCCGGTACTCGGGATTGTATACGTGTTGTCTGTATCAGAAAACAAGGCTGCTGAACCCAGAGACCTTTCAGCTGCTAGAAAGTTAACCGCTCTGAAACCCGAGGGAAAAAGCGATAAGCTAAGGAGAGAAATACCTGATGATTTTTTTGCAGCATAAAGCGTTGGATTAGTACCTGAATTCCAAATCAATTGTGGATCTACCTGTGTGACTTCAGTTGTACTGGTATTAATTGCCAAAATCTGATAACCAGGTAATGTTGGAGAGGTTGGAACAGTCCTCACTTTTAAATTTCCATTAACATCCAAGGTTGCGGCAGGTGTTGCGGTGTTAATCCCAACTTGTGAGAAAACAGGAATTGCAGATAAAGCTAAAAGTAAGCTGTAAATTTTGGTTTTCATAAGTAAGTTTTTTAATTAGTTTTCAATTTAAATAATGCAAAAATCATGCCTTATTTTATGGTTTTGTTAAGTATATACTGATATTTATATGAATAATTTAAACATATGTTTATGTTTTCATGGTTGCTGTTTTGTAATGTATTTATGGGTCGTTATTTGTAAATAATAAATTTAGGTAAAAATAAATAATTATTTTTGTAAATCACAATATTATGATTTAATTAATATGTTAAAATATTTAATGCTGTCAGAATTTGTGACATAAAAAGTGCTGTTATGTCAGTTGTTCGGTCTCCAGTGGAAGCTTTGGCAGGTTTCAATAGGCAAAAAAAAGCACTGCCATAAGCAGTGCTAATTGAGTAATATGATCTTTTTTTTAACTTTCCAGTAAGAATTCCTTATAGTTACCCAGAAAATCCACTTCCGCATTGATCGAATGAAGCTCCAGAATAGCATTTCCATGCAAGACATCTTCCCATTTACCTTGTACATTAATAAAAAAGAAATAATTGCCAAGACCCGTCTTTAAAGTTCTTGACTCTATTTTGCTGAGGTTCATTTTACGCCACGCAAAAACCGAAAGAACCTGATGAAGTCCACCGGGATGATCCTCAGGAAGATTGATCAGCATGCCGGATTTTTCACCCAATACCTCAAGGTGATCATTATTATATTTGGATTGTTCCTTAGAAATAACAATAAACCGGGTATGATTTTGTTCAAAATCCTGAATATTCCTGTTGACAATCTTCAGTCCATACAAATTAGCTGCAAATTGATTGGCAACAGCAGCAATTTTTAGATCTCTGTTTTCAGAAACATATTTTGCGGCTGCGGCTGTGGATGAAAAATCCTGTCTTGCAATGTTTTTATATTCGGTATCCAGAAAATGGAAGCTCTGTGCCAGGGCCTGTGGATGTGAAAATATCTTTTCAACGTCCTCCATATTATTTTCGGGATGAATCATCAGATGATGGGCGATAGGCATCACGCCTTCTGCTTCTATTTTAATGGACGGTGTTTTGTATAAGTAGTCCAGTGTCATAGAGACCGTTCCTTCAATAGAATTTTCCAAAGGAACTACTGCCTTGTCAGCTTCTCCACGGTTTACAGCATTAAAACAGTCTAAAATATTAGCCTGCGGCAAAAGTTCATCATCCGGAAACAACTGGGTAGCCGCAAGCTGGGTAAAACTTGCATGAGGTCCTAAAAATGCAATCTTCATATGTATTAATATAAGAGTAAATTATATTTGAAATACAAAGATAGTAGTTTTTTGAGTTGTGAACCGAGTTGTCAATGACAGGCAAAACCACAAATACCAGCTGTCAGCAAAAAACAAATTCTGAATAGCTGTTAAAACTACGTCATAAATCCCTGCTGCCTAAAATTTTCTATCTTTTCCAATTCTCTTCTATCATCTTCATTAAAAAGTCCGGGCATCTGATGATTTTATTCGTTTTTGCATCCAGAAAGAAGAGGGTAGTGGAAGCTTCTGTGATCTTAACCCCATCTTCATTATAAATTTCATACTCAAATTCTATTCTTACTCCCGGAATTTTCTTTATGTACGTATGGATTTCTAATTTTTGGTCATATAAAGCCGGACGGATATATTTAATTTTGTAGTCCGAAACAGGAAGCCAAATTCCTTGGTTTTCAATTTCATCGTATGAGATTCCTATGTTTCTGAACAGCTCTACTCTGCCAATTTCGAAGTACTGTGCATAGTTGCCGTAGTACACATATTTCATAGGGTCTGTTTCTCCGTAACGTACTCTTATTGAGTGTGTTGTGTGTATCATTTTTAGTCCGTATTTATGCATACAAATATATTTTTAAATAATCAATACCTGCAATATTTTTTTTTGAAAAGAAAAAAATCGACCTTTGTCTTCCTTCTACAAAAAGTACTAACAAAGAATTAATCGGGGCATAAATATGGATGAAAATTTAATGATGATATGGCAGAAATGCCTTCAGTTCATGCGTGATAATTTGAACGCAGCTGAAGACAATTCTGACCTAAAGAAGCTTGAAAAATCCTTCGACATGCTATTCGACAAGGTACAGCCACTTTCGTTGGTTGCCAATAACCTTACGCTGATAGTGCCGAGTGATTTTTACAAGGAATATATTGAGGATAATTACCTGTCCCTGCTTTCTGCTGCCCTGAAGAAAAATCTTGGAAAAGGAGTTAAATTGTGGTACTCAGTAATGGAAAACAGGCCTACCGGAGAGGAAAAGCCAGTGACGATGAATATGAAGGGGAAAAGCGTTCCTACACCAAAAATGCAGGAAACAATGCCGCAGGGATTCTCTGCCAATATCGTAAACCCTTTTGTAGTTCCGGGAATAAGAAAAGTAAATATAGACTCTAACCTGAAGTCTGACTATTCTTTTGATAATTATATAGAAGGAGAAAGCAATAAATTTGCAGCTACCGTAGCAAGATCAATTGCTAAAAGACCGGGAACAACCGCTTTCAACCCATTATTCCTTCACGGAGGATACGGAGTTGGAAAAACCCACCTTGGACAGGCTGTTGGCCTTGAAGTGAAAAATCAGTTTCCGGATAAAGTTGTTCTTTATCTGTCTTCTGAAAAATTTATCCAACAGTTCATTTCTGCTGCTAAAGCTCATAAACAGACTGAGTTTGCCAACTTCTACCAGATGGTTGATGTTTTAATCATTGATGATATTCAGTTCCTTTCTGGTAAATCTGCCACTCAGGACAGTTTCTTCCATATCTTTGACCACCTTCACCAAAATGGAAAGCAGATCATCCTTACCTCAGATAAGGCGCCCGCAGATATTATGGATATTCAGGAAAGAATTGTTTCCCGTTTCAAATGGGGACTTTCCGCTGAGATCAAATCTCCGGATCTTTCGACAAGAAGACAGATCATCGTAGATAAATTAAGCAGAGACGGAATTGTTCTTCCGGGAGATATGCTTGATTTCCTTGCCGCAGAAGCTAAAACCAATGTTAGAGAGCTTATCGGGGTGATCAACTCTGTTATTGCTTACTCTACCGTTTATAAAACAGACTTAAGTCTTGAATTACTGAAAGACACCATCAATAAGATTGCTGCCAACCAGAAGAAAGTGATCAATATCCCTTATATCCAGGAAGTGGTTTGCGATTATTTTGGAATCAAAAAAGAGCAGCTTCTGTCTAAAACCAGAAAAAGAGAAATTGCTCTTCCAAGACAGCTGGCAATGTACTTCTCTAAGGAGTTAACAAATGCCACCTTTACAAAAATCGGTGAAGAAATGGGCGGAAAAGACCACTCAACGGTAATGTACGCTTGTGATACCATCAAAGATGTTTCGAAAATTGATAAAGAAGTAAAGAAGTACGTTAAAGATCTTGGAGAAAGAATCAAAAAATAGAAAATAATTTTATCTGAATAAATTGAAATGGAGAATAGTTGTATTCTTCATTTTTTATTTAGTTTTGCTGCTAAATCTTTTAATCGTTCAATTAAAAAGTGATATGAAAATATTAATGGTCTGCTTAGGCAATATTTGCAGAAGCCCTTTAGCAGAAGGTATTATGAAGACAATGCTTCCTGGAAATTTCTTTGTAGATTCAGCAGGAACCATTTCCATGCATGAAGGGGAACATCCGGATAAAAGAGCAGTAAAGACAGCGGCCAATCATCATATTGATATTTCCAACCAAAAATCAAGACCGATCACCAAGGCTGATTTTGATACATTTGACAAGATCTACTGCATGGATATACAGGTCTACGAAGACGTAATTTCAAAAGCTCAAAATGAAGAACAGCATCAGAAAGTATCATTATTTCTGTCCGCTTCAGGAAATTATAAAAACGCTGAAGTTCCCGATCCTTACTGGGGAGATATGAAGGATTTTGAAGACGTTTTCCAACTGCTGAATAGAGGCTGTGAAGAAATAAAGAACCAAATTCTGTCAGCTAATATTTCCTAACTTATTCAAAAGAATTAAAAAATAATAAAATGTTATTCCTACTCCCAGCCTATCTATCTGAAAATACTTCTATTACTCATTTCTCGCCTGTTCTGAAAGACTATATCATGCAGACGGATTACTTTTTTGTAGAAAATGAAAAGACAGCCAGAAAGGTCATTAAATTCTTCGCTCCTGAAAAAAAACAGTCTGACCTAAAGTTGTTTTTATTGGATAAATACACAGAAAATGCAGATATCAAAGAAGCTCAGAATCTGATGCTGCAAGGCCAGGTTTTCGGACTGCTTTCCGAGGCAGGTCTTCCGTGCATTGCAGATCCGGGAAACTTAATCGTGAAATGGTGTCATGAAAAAAATATCAGGGTAGTTCCTGTTTCAGGTCCCTCATCTATTATTCTTGCTCTAATTTCAAGCGGATTCAATGGTCAGGAATTCACTTTCCATGGTTATCTTCCGATTGATAAAGGAGAGAAGAAAAAACAAATCCAGCGCCTTGAAAGTTTAGTACAGCAGACAGGGTATTCCCAAATATTCATGGAAACTCCCTACAGAAATAATCCGCTTTTTGAAGACCTGACGAAATTCCTTGCACCGAATACAAAACTTTGTATCGCCGCTAATATCAACGATCCGGAGCATGAATTTATCCAGACAAAAACCATCAATGACTGGAAAAAAAATAAGCCCGAACTTCATAAGATTCCTGCTGTATTTGTATTAGGAAAATAGCCATTGCGAGCCGCAGGCGAAGCAATCTCATTGGATTCTTTATTTAATAATCTTATTTATATTGGTCTCCCACAGATTGATCAAATTTGCAGATCCATAGTGTTAATAAAATATCTGTCCAATCCACTCAATCTTCGAGAGTAAAATCACAGTATTATGTGTCATTAAAAACATTTAACAGCCGTTAACATGACCTTTGCACCATTCTTGTCTTTAGTATATTATAACATCAAAAAAATATAAATTATGTCAGACAAGAAATTAGCAGGACTTTGGATTGATACGGAAAAAGCAATTGTAGTAAAAAATCACGATGCCCAGAATGCATTTAAATTCTTTCTATGCAGCCCTGTAAAAGCAGAAATACAGCATGGGAATTCAAGTGAAAATGCAGCCAATAATGCAGAACGTACCAACCGTGTCAAGTTCTTTAAAGAAATAGAACATCTCCTGACCAATTCCCAGGAAGTCTATATTACAGGCCCGGGAACCATTCAGGAAGAACTGAAAAAGTATCTTCATGATACGGCTCAGTTTAAAAATCTTACCATAACATTAGATACAGCACAAAAGATGTCGGACGAGCAAGTACTCGAAACCGTAAAAGATTATTTCAATGCTTAAATTACAGATAATGCAGTGAAAATCCGGATGTCAATGACATCCGGATTTTTGTTTATTACGGGAGCCATTATTTTCTTCTGCCGGACTTCCACTTTCTCCATAAGTAGATAATGATAGGAATGATAAGCAGAAAAGGCCATAGAGAGATAATTTCAAGAAGGAAACTCATAAAACTGTTCCAGCCTTCCGTCACAGAATCTGCAAAACGGCTTCCAAAACCGATCTTTGATGTTGCGGAACTTCTCACTTTTTCTTTATATAAACCAAGATTAAGTGTACTGTAATTCACCCGGTCGTCTATAAATCTCAATCGGCCTTCAGCCACATCTATTTCATCCTCCAGTTCACGGATTTTTTCCTGAATTTCAATCATATCTTTTGTGGTAGAAGCGCTTCTCAACATATCACGATACTTTTCCAGGTAGATCTTCTTGTTGGCAAGTTTTATTGAAACATCAGTATATTCTTCAGTGACATCATCGGAAGAAATATTTTTCGACAAAACAGATCCCACACCATCTGAAAATGAGTTGATCAGTGCATCGAAATTTTTGTGAGGAACACGAATGACCAGATCCAGGTTATCATCTACATCAGTATTTTGAAACCGTTCGGTTTGAATATAAGCATTATTTTTTTTAAGAATATCAGCCACCTGATCCTGAGCTTTTTTGATATCCCCAACCTGGATTTTCATATTACCATTTTTAATGACTTTTTTAGAAATGGTGTCAGTTTTTTTAGAAACAATAGAAGGTTGGGCAGATTTATTTACTGTTTCTGATTTTTCAGAAATAGCGTCGGCAGGAGCCATTCGATAAACTTCTTGTGGTGGTGGAGGGGGCTCCACATCGTATTCAGCGACGGCAACTTTATCAGCAGGTACTGCCGGTGAGTAGTTTACCGCTTCCAGTTCGGATTTCTTACATCCACTTATCAGAAGAAGTACAGATAAAGGTAAAAATAATTTTATCATGGATATTTTTTAATTAAGCTTATCAAAAATTATGCTTAAATCTTTATTTTATTTCAAATTAATAATATTTAATTAAAATGATTGAATTAATGTTATTTTGATATTATCAGGAAATGATTTAGAATCTAAATTATTTTCTATTTTTAATGAATGAAAAAAAGTCTTTTAGCATTCGTGTTTTCTCCATTTTTGATGTACGCTCAGGAAGTTCCAAAACTTACTGATGAAATGGCCGCCAAATTATTAGAAAAACCGCTTCACTGTATCAATCAGGAATATCCTAACAAAACAGCACATATTATCAATAACGCAGGAGAAGTTACATTAACTCCAAAGGATCTTCATCCCAGCTTCTATGGCTGTTTCGACTGGCACAGTTCTGTTCACGGACATTGGATGCTGGTAAGATTATTGAAAACAAAACCCAATCTGACGAATGCAAAAGACATTGAAAAAATTCTTGACAATTCGTTAAATAAAGAAAACCTCCAGACTGAAGCTGATTATTTCACAAAATTTCAGCTGACCACGACTTTTGAAAGAACGTATGGCTGGGCATGGTTGCTTAAACTTGATGAAGAACTGACAACCTGGGATCATCCTAAAGCTAAAATTTGGCATCAGAATTTAAAGCCTTTAACAGATAAGATCTTACAATCATGGAAAGCCTATCTTCCGAAACAAACTTATCCAAACAGGACCGGAGTTCATCCCAATACGGCATTTGGTCTGGCTTTCGCAATTGATTGGGCAAAAGCAAATAAAGATCAGGAATTCGAGAGTCAGCTGAAGGAAAAAGCAAAATATTTTTACGCTAAAGATCAGAAGACACCAGCTTATCTGGAACCGGATGGATCGGATTTCTTTTCGCCAAGTCTCGAAATTGCAGACCTGATGAGAAGAGTACTTCCTCAAAAAGAATTCGTGCAGTGGCTGAATAATTTCTATGAGAAGAGGAGTCTGGAAAATATTGAAAAGATGCCGGTTGTAAGTGATCTGAGCGATTATCAAACGGTTCATCTTGTAGGGCTTTCTTTTTCAAAAGCTTGGTGCATGAAAGGAATAGCCAAGACACTTCCTGATGGGCATCCCCTGAAAAAGAACTTTAAGAAAACAGCTGATGTATTTTTAGCTAACGGGCTTCCTTTATTATTTCAAGGGAATTACGGCGGTGATCACTGGCTTGCAAGTTTCGCTGTTTATTCTCTGGAAGACTAAATATTGCCGACACAGAATATATTGGCTACATTTGTCCTATGTCAGCTTTAGAAAAATTCGGTGTTGAAATTTTTACCCAGCACAATATTTTCGAGAGAATTTCTGCGGATAAGCCTTTCCGTCCGGATAATCCTGCTTTTATCTTTATTAAATCTGGAAGTATAAAGCTCCGTCAGCATTTTAGCGATCTGGAGCTTTCTGCCAATATGTTTATGGTGACGGACCCTCAGACAGTGTACGAGATGGTGTCTGTAAGCGATGATTTTCAGTCCCGGATGGTTTCCTACAAAAGAGAATTTATTTCGGCATTATCGCTGAAATTTAATCGGTTGATCACTTACCGTTACTTCCGGCAGCAGATGAACAAAGGCGTACCTTTTCCTGAAAATGAAATGGAAGTGGTCTGGAAAAGCGTGAATTTCCTGAAATATATTCTGGATTCGGAAACGGAGATGATGTATAAAAAAGAAGTGGTAGAGCACCTTTTTTCTGTTTTTTGCTATCAGGTGGCTGGAATTATTTCTAAAGAAGACAGTAATTCTATGAACCAGATGTCCAGACAGGAAGAGATTGTATTTGTATTTCTGACGGATCTGGCAGAGCATCATTTAACAGAGAAATCTGTTGAGTTCTATGCCGAACGCCAATCGGTTACAACCAGACATCTTTCATCAGTGGTAAAAGCCATTACCGGAAAATCTGCAAGTCAAATTATAGCCTTAATTGTAATGAACGAGGCGAAAGTGCTTTTAAACTCTTCCAGTAAGCCTGTCTCAGAGATTTCTTCAATCCTGGGTTTCAGCGATCAATACTCATTCTCCCATTTTTTTAAAAAACATTTGGAAGTAAGTCCAAGACAGTACAGGCATCAGTTTGAAAACTAAATACTACATTTGAACATCTTTTTCCAAAATTCAAACATTTGATTGAATTTGTTGCTGCCGTAACTTTGCCTTTGTAAAACAAGGTAAAATGACAAATAATGTAAAAACAGCACTATCACTCGTGATAGCTCTATTTCCTGCGCTGTTTTTTTCTCAACAGATCAAACAGATGACTGCAGATGAAGCCGCCGATATGGCTGTGAAAAATCATCAGCAGTTAAAAGTGGCTGCTCAGAATATAGACATTGCAAAACAAAATACAAATGTTGCAAAACTTCAGAAGCTTCCCAACATTACGGCTTCTACCAGCCAGTTCTATTTAGGGGACGCTGTCGCAATCGATAAGGATTTTTCAAGCTCTACGAATATTCCGATGCCGCATTACGGAAGTTCTTATGCCGTACAGGCAACTCAGCTTATCTTTAAAGGAGGTTTGGTAAATAAATCCGTTGAAATGGCGGGGCTCCGTGAACAGCTTTCTGAGCTGGATCTTGAAAAAAATAAGCTTGATGTGAAATTTCTTGTGATCTCCAATTATCTGGATGTTTATAAGATAATCAATCAGGAATCCGTTTTTCAGAATAACAAGAAGCTGGCTCAGGAACGTCTGAAAAATATCCAGAAATTCTATCAGCAGGGAATGGTGACCCGAAATGAAGTGATTCGTGGTGAGCTTGCCATCAAAAATCTTGACCAGGGAATTCTGACCCTTACGAATAATAAAAAGATCCTGAATTATAATTTAAACATTGCGTTAGGACTTCCTTCTGAAACAGAAATTATTCCTGTTGAGAGCTTAACAGATAAAGAATCCGGAATCGGTATAGATTATTATATGGATATGGCCCACGATAGCAATCCTCAGCTGAAATCTGCAAAGAAAAATATTGATGTTGCTGATAAAAACATTGAAATCATTAAGACGGATCAGATGCCAACAATTTCCGGTTTCGGAGGCTATACTTTACAACGTCCGGTAACCACAAGAAATCCTGTTCTGGATATGTATTCCGGAGGCTGGCAGGCTGGTGTTTCACTGAGCTATAATATTGATAATCTATATAAAACAAAAGAGAAAGTAAAGCTTGGTGAATTGCAGAAAACACAGGCCGGCGATGCGGTGACCCTGGTTCAGCAGAATGTAGATATGGCAGTGAATGCGGCTTTTGTAAAATACCAGGAATCTATCCAGCAGGCAGACATCCTGAATGATGCAAAAAGTCTGGCAGAAGAAAATTATAAGATTACGGAAGCTAAATATCTGAACCAACTGGCGGTGCAGGCCGAAATGATTGATGCACAAAATCAGAAACTTCAATCGGAACTGGATTATGCCAATGCTGAGATCAATGTACTGTATCAATATTATAACCTGTTGAAAGCTGCAGGAACGCTTTAATTTTTAAAACTGAAAATCAAGATAATGGAAAACAAGGAACAAACCACTCAAAATACTCAGGCCGCTCCGGCACAGTCAGGAGCAGCAGTTAAAAAGAAACAGAACAAAAAAAATAAAATCAGAGCCATCATTTCCAATACGGTTGTATTTCTGGTCATTGGCTTCGGGCTATTCTGGTTAGTACGTGAGTACTTTCATATCGGAGACAAAACTTATACGGAAGCGGCTCAGGTAGAGGAATTCATTAACCCGATCAATACCAGGGTGTCGGCTTACATTAAAGACATTAAATTTATTGAGCACCAGAAGGTTAAAAAAGGAGATACACTGGTTATTTTAGACAAAAACGAATTATTAACGCAATTGGGTCAGGCGGAAGCTGCTTACCAGAATGCAATGGCACAGAGATCTGCAACAAGTTCATCCGTAAATACCGTTTCCAATAACGTAAGCGTAATGGAATCCAATATTGCAGGAGCTAAAGCCAGATTATGGAATGCTGAACAGAATTTAAACCGATATAAAAACCTTCTTGCTGCAGAAGCCGTTACCAGACAGCAGTATGATCAGATCAAAACGGAATATGATGCCCAGAAAGCAGCGTATGAAACGTTGGTGAATCAGAAACAGTCTGCGAACCTTTCTACAACTGAAGTTAAAAGTAAATTAGGGATCAATGATGCAGAGATCAAAAGAACAAAAGCTGCACTGGATATGGCAAAAATCAACCTTTCCTATACCATAATTACGGCTCCTTATGATGGTGTAATGGGACGAAGAACGATCTCTGAAGGACAGCTGATCCAACCCGGACAGCAGGTGGCAACCATTGTTCTGAACGGTCAGAAATGGGTCACTGCCAACTTCCTGGAAAAACAGATGCCGAATATTAAAATCGGACAAAAGATGATGATGACTGCCGATGCTTTGGGAGGAAAAACATTTGAAGGGGTTGTAACGGCCATTTCTGCTGCAACAGGTTCAAGATACTCCAGTGTACCAACGGATAACTCCACTGGGAATTTTATCAAAGTACAGCAAAGAATTCCGGTAAGAATAGAATTTTCAGCTGCCAATAAAAAAGAAGATCTGGATAAGCTGAGTGCGGGAATGAATATGAATGTGAATATTAACTAATGTACAACAAAGGACTATATCACGACTGGGTACCCAAACCCATACAGCTGCTGCTCATCGTACTGCTATTGGCTGTAGTGATGCCGCTTGGCGGAGTGTATACCGGAAACATCAGTTATTTGGTGAGCGGTACCGGTGCGATGACTGAATATTTTATGTGGGCGAATTATGCTACCACTATTGGAATGGGAGCCTGTATGCCGATCGTTCTCAGAATGAAAATGAGATTCAAGGTGAGAGATAAAATGACGATGCTTCTTGTGCTTTTAGGATTGTTGAGTTATATCAACGGAACCACAATGCAGCCCATGGTTTTTGTATTTACAGCCCTGTTCATAGGATTTTTAAAAATGATGGTGACGATCGAACTTTTTCTTCCGTTGATGATGATGATTGGAAACAGGGGAATGTTCTACGGCCTGTTTTATACCTTTGTTTTGGCAATGAACCAGGTGGCCGCCTATTATGCCGCAGAGGTATCCATTAATTATAACTGGCAGCATTTCTATGTGATCGCAGCCGTGTTATGTTTTATTCTTGCTCTGATCCACTGGATCTTTATGCATAATAAATATTTTGCTTTAAAAGTTCCGCTGCATTACATCGATTGGATGAGCATTTTGCTTTTCGTTTCTACATTTATGTTTTCTGCTTATGTTTTCTCTTTCGGGAAGCAACAGGACTGGTGGAATTCAAAGAATATTATGAATGCAAGTATTGCTGCTTTTGTCAGCTTTGCGCTGCTGGTGGTTCGTCAGTTTACTTTAAAAAGACCTTATTTATCCTTCAAGATATTTATCCAAAATAACGTTCAGCATGGTTTGTTTATGCTGTTGTGGCTGGGAATGTTCTTAGGAACAACTTCATTGCAGAATACTTTTGCTGTAGGAGTTCTGGGCTACGATCAGCTTACCAACGCAAGACTAAGTTTACTGATGATTCCCGGAATTATTCTGGCCGGAGTGATTGCAGTATTCTGGTTTAAAAAAGAAATACCGCTGAAAATGTTCATTTTTTCAGGATTTTCAGCAATGATGGGATATTCACTGATCATGTACTTTTCAATGGTTTTGGAATTCAATTATGAAAACTGGTACCTTCCCATGTTTTTGAAAGGTTACGGAATGTGTTCTCTCTTTATCTCAGTATGGTTTTATACCTTGGATAAACTTGAAATGGATGATATGCTGGCTGCAATCGGGCTGGTCCTGGTATGGCGAACATTTTTGGCTGTAGGGTTCTTTTCAGCCCTTTATTCATGGTTTCAGTACCGTTTTCAGATAACAGCGGTAGGAGATCTTGCCGTTTATATTGATGGAATGACAGTCACTCCTCAGACTTTGGCCGCCAATATGAAAACACTTCAGCTTAATGCTATCATTGTATCTGGCAAAAAGATTTTCGGATATATCATTTTAACAGGTTTCGGAGTATTATTTTATGTAATGACCCATCACTTCGGAAAAGAAAGATTCCAGTATCTGAGATTCATCAGGGTTCTTGGTGGTAAATCTGTGATCGCAAGAAGGAGACTTCGTGAAAGAAAAAAATTATTAGAAGAGATAAAAGACGCAGCAGGGCCTGCTGTTTAAAGATACCTTGTTTTTCATGCGTAAAGCTCTGCTACATTTTGTAGTGGAGCTTTACCTTTTATAATTAATTATTTTTATTTAGACAAAATAAAAGTAAATTTGTAGAGATAAAAATTAGAACAGATGTCAAGAATTTCAACAGGCCGCATTATTGCGGAAATGGCGAGAAAGGAATATATTACAGACCATTATATCAGAGTTTATCTATATTCTCCCGAAGCTTATTTGTTTAAAAATACCACAATCGGTGACAATAATAAGATCGCTGTACCGCCAGCAGGTTTAGATGAGGTTCACTTTCCTACACTGGATGAAAACCGCCAGTGGGTGTATCCTCCAAAAGATGTGGCTCCATCCATAAGAACTTATACCCATAAAGGGATCGATCTTGAAAAGAATGAGCTGATCATTGATTTTGTAGACCATGGTGACGGTGGTCCTGCCTCAAAATGGGCAAGAGAGGCAAAAGCTGGTTCAAAGTTAGGTATTATGATGAGAACTGAAGAAAAGGAGCTTTGTCCGGCAGCAGAATGGTATCTTCTGGTTGGCGATGCTACTGCAATTCCGGTACTGAGTGCTATACTGGAAACGCTTCCTGAAACAGCAAAAGGAGTCTGTATCATCGAAGTTCATGGAAAAAAAGATGAGCAACCTCTTAAAACCAAAGCTGATATTGAATTTAAATGGCTTCATAACGCACAGCCCCATATCAAGAGTGAAATGGCCGACACCGTAAAAAACATTGCGATTCCTGAAACTACTAAATTCGGATATGTTGCAGCTGAATTTTCAAGCGTGAAAGAAATCCGCACCTATCTCAGAAAAGAAAAGAACTGGACTTCAAAAGAGCTTAATGCCTATTCCTACTGGAAAGCTGGCGTTGCAGAGAACGAATCGGAAAAAGACAGACATAAGGAGAAGGATTCGATGGAGTAGGTGTTTGCGGGTTTTGGGGCTTTAAGTCAGAATAGTAAAGTCAATAGTGAATTTTGCTTTGCAAATGAATGGTGAATTTTGAGTAGGTATGGGATACAGGCATCAGATTGCAGACGTTGACTCGTGGGCTTAACTACTAAGAACTAACAACTGGTAACGGGCAACCATCTAAACTTATTACTCTGAAAACTCTCAAACTTTATCACTCTTGACCTTTCCTCCAAAAACTCCTATCTTTGCACTTTTAAGACAGCAATGAAAGATTTAATGGGTAAGGCAGTCTGGGACTATTTTCACAACGAAAATCCTGAAGATCTGCAGACAGAAACTTCAATCTCGGAACTAGATGAGCTTCCGGTAGAGTATCTTTTCAGAGATTTTGAAGACATGAATGATATTGAGCAAAAAGCCCTTGAGCTGGCTCACGGAAAAGTACTGGACATTGGTGCCGGTGCGGGTTCCCATGCCTTGTATCTTCAGGATAAAAGAGAACTCGATGTTTTGGCCCTGGACATTTCACCGAAATCTATTGAAGTCTGCAAACAGAGAGGAATCGGAAAAGCAGTAAGTGAAAATATGCTGGATTTTTCCGGAGAAACTTTTGATACGATTCTGCTTCTGATGAATGGAACCGGGATTTTTGAAAGTCTTGAAAAAATTGATACCTACCTTCAAAAACTTCATACTTTATTGAGTGATCAGGGACAGATCCTGATCGATAGTACAGATATTCTCTATATGTTTGACCGTGATGAAGACGGTGGAGTTTATATTCCTGCAGGAGGCTATTACGGTGAACTGGATTATATCGTTCATTATAAAGGGGAATCTGAAGACCCGATCAAATGGCTGTATCTTGATTATACAACCCTGAAAAATGCAGCTGAAAATAACGGCTTTACCATAGAGAAAATAATGCAGGATGAAGATTCTTACCTGGCAAAACTAACTAAGAAGTAAATATGTTCATCGTCATTGCGAGCGTAGCAAAACAATCTCTTCATATTCTTAATGATTAGGCTCTTTCTTAACGATTTTATTTTGAACTATTAAGATCAGAAGTTTAAGACCATTAAGCTTAAACTTTTTTTTAAAAGCTATTCAGCGACAGTAGAAAATAAAAAGACACATGAAAATCATGTGTCTTTTACTTTATCTGAAATATTAGGTTATCCTATCTCAATACCGTTTTCTACATTAGTGTCATCCGGTGTTACGAAAGACAGTTTTCCGTCTGGTTTTGTCGTTAACAAGAACATTCCCTGAGATTCAATTCCTCTGATCTTTCTAGGAGCCAGATTCAGTAAGATCATCACTTGCTTTCCGATCAGTTCTTCCGGTGTGAAGCTTTCTGCAACACCAGAAACTACAGTTCTGATATCAACGCCTGTATCTACTTTAAATTTTAACAATTTATCAGCTTTTTCTACTTTTTCAGCTTCCAAAATAGTAGCTGTTCTAAGATCTATTTTAGTAAAATCATCAAAAGAAATTTCTTCTTTCATAGGATTGGCGTTAGGGTTTGTTTTTTTATTGTTTTGTTTGGTCTGCTCCAGCTTTTCAATCTGAGCCTCAATTACTTTATCTTCAATTTTTGAATAAATTAAAGGAGCGTTTTCGACAATTTTATGTCCTGCTTCAATTAAAATCTTTGAACTTTCGATTGTACTCCAATCTAATTGTTGGACGTTGAAAATATCATATATTTTTTGAGCAGTAAAAGGAAGGAATGGTTCTGCTAAATTCCCTAATGCAACTGCAATTTGAGCACCGATAAATAATGTATTTTTAGTTTTTTCTACATCATTTTCAAATGTCTTCCATGGTTCTTCAGCTTGAAGATATCCATTTCCAAATCTTGCTAAATTCATGAAAGCCGTTAAAGCGTTTCTAAATTCATAATTGTCTAGATAATTTCTAATTTCAATTGCACTTTTATTTATTTGTTCCAGCTCAGGTGCGTTAACATTTCCCTCGGGTATTCTTCCTTCAAAAAATTTATTAACTAAGACAGCCACACGATTAATGAAATTACCAAAAATATTTACTAATTCTGAATTATTTTTAGTCTGGAAATCCTTCCATGTAAAATTATTATCCTTTGTTTCAGGAGCTGATGAAAGAAGGGCATATCTTAAAACATCCTGCTGTCCCGGGAATTCTTCTACATATTCATGTGCCCAAACTGCCCAGTTTCTTGATGTTGAGATCTTATCGTTCTCAAGGTTTAGGAATTCAAAAGCAGGAACATTTTTCGGCATGATATAATCGCCGTGAGCCTTCATCATGGCTGGGAAAATAATACAGTGGAATACAATATTATCCTTTCCGATGAAATGAACCAGGTCACTGTTTTCACTTTGCCAGTAATCTTTCCAGTCTTTTCCGTTTTTCTCTGCCCATTCCTGAGTGAAAGAAATATATCCGATAGGGGCATCAAACCAAACGTAAAGCACTTTTCCTTCCGCATTTGGAAGCGGAACCGGAACACCCCAGTTCAGATCTCTGGTCATGGCACGGGGCTTCAGACCGTCATTCAACCAGGATTTTACCTGTCCGTAAACATTTGGCTTCCAATCGTCTTTATGGCCTTCAATGATCCACTCGTTTAAGAAATCTTCATACTCATTTAAAGGAAGGTACCAGTTTTTGGTATCTTTAAGAATCGGAACATTTCCGCTTAACATGGATTTAGGATTGATCAGCTCAGAAGGGGAAAGAGTAGAACCACACTTTTCACACTGATCTCCGTAAGCATTCTCATTGCCACAATTGGGGCATGTTCCTACAATATATCGGTCTGCCAGGAATTCTCCGGCCTGTTCATCAAAATATTGCTCAGAAACCTCTTCTGTAAATTTCCCTTTTTCATAAAGAACTTTGAAGAAATCCTGGCTGGTTTCGTAATGCTTTTTAGAAGTCGTTCTGGAATATTCATCAAAAGAAATTCCCAGATCTGCAAAAGATTTTTTGATGATTCCGTGATACTTGTCTACGATATCCTGAGGCGTCACTCCTTCTTTTTTTGCTCTGATAGTAATAGGAATCCCATGCTCATCTGACCCGCAGATAAACGCTACATCTTTTCCTAATCTTCTCTGAAATCTTGCGTAGACATCCGCAGGAATATATACACCTGCCAAATGTCCTATATGAACCGGTCCGTTTGCATAAGGCAAAGCTGCCGTAATCATCTTTCTGTTTGACATTTATAGTAAAGTTTAACTGCAAAGATAATGATTATCTCACGAAACCGCCTAATATTCGGTTATAATAAGTTTTTTGGACTATTCGGGAGGATGGAATATTATATTTAGTTAAACAATTGTTTAACTTATTGTTAATTTAATAGATATATTATGCGATGCATATGTTAACGTAATGTTATGAAAAACAGATCCTTGGTTTTTGAATAGACAAGCAATTTACATAAAATTATCTAAATTTTCAATAATATTATGGTAATTCTAAATTTTTTATAAATTGCAAAGCTGGTTAGACAGCCTTATTAAAAACGAAACTAAAAAAACGATATTGTGAAAAATTTTACAACGGTATTAAAAATTGCGCCGGCTTTTTTACTGGCCAGCTCAATAATACATGCACAGACCCAGGATTCTCTCACTAAAGAGAAAAAGATCGAGGAGGTGGTACTGATCGGATACGGAAAGCAGAAAAAGTCTGACCTTACGGGGTCCATTACTTCAGTTAGTGCCAAAGACTTCAACGGAGGTGCTACTTCTGCAGGACAGCTAATCCAGGGTAAAACACCTGGAGTACAGATTACTAATAACAGTGGTGCTCCGGGATCGGGAACTAAGATCAGGATCAGAGGTACCTCTTCTCTAAGTGGAGAAAATTCCCCATTGATCGTTATTGACGGTGTTCCTCAGGATTTTGTGGGGATGAATGGTGTTTCTGATCCATTATCACTCATCAACCCCAATGATATTGAAACATTTGACATTCTGAAAGACGCTTCAGCAACTGCTATTTATGGTAACAGAGCTTCTAACGGGGTTATTCTCATTACCACGAAAAAGGGAACTTCAGGGAAATTTAAACTGAATTTTTCCACGGTAACCTCAGTGTCTACCAAGATGGGAAATGTGGATGTATTGAATGCACAGGAATTCAGAGATTTTGTCAACACATATGCTCCGGCTAATTACAAAACAAAACTTGGAAATGCAGATACCAACTGGCAGGATAAAATCTACCAGGCAGCGTGGGGAACAGATAATAACGTGGCTCTCTCAGGAGGTATCAAAGGACTCCCTTACCGTTTATCATTAGGATACAATGAGCAGAATGGTATTGTAAGATCAAATTCATTCCGAAGAACTTCAGTAGGCTTAAACTTAAATCCTAAATTCTTTGACAATCATTTATCAGTGAATGTCAATGCAAAGGGTACTTTTACAGATAATCGATTTGTAGATGGTGGAGTGATCAAGGCTGCTACTTATTTTGATCCAACACAACCTGTATATTCTGGAAATTCCAACTATGGAGGTTATTATGAATGGTTAGATTCAGGATCAGCAACCGGATATAATGTGAATGCCAATACAAATCCACTTGGGCTGATAAATGGTGTACGGGATGTATCGTCAGTAACCAGAGGATTGGGTAATATTCAGCTAGATTATAAGTTGCACTTTCTTCCTGACTTACATTTTAATGTAAATGCTGGTTATGATTATACAAAAAGTGAAGGGCATAAGTTCAAAGATGCAAACTACAGACCTGGTTACGGTGATAAAGGAAGTTCGAATTTTTACTCTATGGAAAAAAAGAACAAGCTTTTGGAAACCTATTTTAATTATGTGAAAAATATAGCTCCTATCAACACAGGAGTAGATATTACAGCAGGGTATGCTTACCAAGATTTTCGAACAATTGTTCCAGGAGCTATTACATATAAAGGAAATGGTACTACTTTACCGCCGGATCTGAATTTTGAAACACAAAATACATTGATTTCATTTTATGGAAGAGCTATTTTTACAGTAGCTAATAAATATATTATTTCCGGTTCTGTTCGTAAGGACGGTTCTTCAAGATTTTTTAACGGCACCAGAGATAATGTATGGGGTGTGTTTCCAGGAGTCTCTTTGGCATGGAAGCTTAATGAGGAAAGTTTTATCAAGAATATTTCAGCAATTAGTACTTTGAAACTGAGAGCGGGATGGGGAAAAACAGGACAGCAGGAACTACCGGCCCTGAATGGAAATAAGCCTAACAACTATCCGGCATTTGCCGCATATAATCCAAGTTATCCCGGAGCAGGTTATCAATTCGGTAATGAATTTTATTTCATGTACAGACCTGCTAATTATAATCCAAATCTTACCTGGGAAACTACGACTACAAAAAATATAGGATTGGATTACGGTTTTGCGAGTAATAGAATTACCGGGTCCATCGATCTTTTCAGAAAAGATACCAAAGACCTTTTGGTATATGCTGATGAAGCGGCTGGAGGTATAAGTAATGCTAGCTGGCAGAATGTGGGAGATATGAAAAACGAAGGTATTGAAGGAAGCATTACTATAATTCCTGTTAAAACTGAAAAAACGACTTGGGAATTAAGCTTTAATGCTACTCACTACAATCCAATTATAACCAAACTGAAAGACAGAGCAGATGCATCGTTTAATATGGAAGTTGGTGGAATTGAAGGAGGTGCTGGAAATAGAATTCAGGCACATGCTGTAGGGTATGCTCCGAATGCATTCTGGGTGTATCAGCAAGTATATGATACTAATGGAAAGCCTGTAGATGGGGCGTTTGTAGACAGAAATGCAGATGGTGTGATCAATACAAAAGATATGTACTATTATAAATCTACAACTCCGGATGCTATTTTAGGTTTCTCAACTAAAGTCTCTCATAAAAATTGGGATTTTGCACTTAGTGCAAGAGCGGTATTAGGAAACTATGTTTATAACAACATGGCATCCAATAGCTCACTACAGTCTGCATCTACCAATGAGTATCTTCAAAATGTATTTTCCACTGCGCCACAATATAAATTTGCTGTACCTCAGTATAAATCAAATATTTATGTAGAGAATGCATCATTTTTAAGATTGGATAATATCAACATTGGTTATAATTTCGGTGAAGTTTTCTCTAAAGGAAGCAACCTTAAAGTATATGGTATGGCACAAAACGTTTTTGTAATTACCAAGTATACAGGAGTAGATCCTGAAGTTTTTGGTGGAATAGACAATGGATACTATCAGATGCCTAGAATATATTCTTTAGGCCTTAATTTTCAATTTTAAATAATTATACGATGAAACTAAATAAAATAAAACTTAAAAATATAGTATTGCCTCTTTCTGCTGCGTTCTTGCTAACCACAACATCATGCGTTAAAGACCTTGAAAGAGAGCCAATAACTGATGTTACTTCTGCAAGTATCTACAAGGATTTTTCCAACTATAAAAATATTTTGGCAAAACTTTACGGAGGTCTTGCAATGGGAGGACAGGTAAGTGGAGATGGAGATCAGCCTGATAGTGATATTAATGGAATTAACGGAGGTTTTTCACAATATACGAGATTATTATATACTCTGAATGTAATCACTACTGATGAAGCAGTAATTGGATGGAATGATGGGAATCTTCATACTCTTCATAAAATGACATGGGATGCATCTAATGAATTCATCGCTGCAATGTACTACAGAGTATATACGGAAATTGCTTTCTGTAATGAATTTCTAAGAAATGTAACGGACGAAAAATTAGCAGCCAATAATATTACCGGAGATAATCTTGCTCAGGCAAAATTAATGAGAGCTGAAGCCCGTTTCTTAAGAGCCCAGTCTTATTATCATGCTATAGATATGTTTGGAAATGTTCCTTTTGTAGATGAAACTTATCTTCCGGGATCTGTAAATCCGCCTCAAAGAATAGAGAGAAAAGCACTATTTAATTTTATAGAATCTGAGCTGGTTGCAGTAGCAGATGAATTAAAAGAACCTAAAACCAATGATTATGGCAGAGCAGATAAAGCAGCAGCATGGTCATTATTGGCAAAATTATACCTGAATGCTGAAGTATATACAGGAACCCAGAGAAATACAGATTGTATCACATATTGTAATAAAGTGATTGCAGCAGGCTATTCCTTAAAATCAAAATATGATGATTTGTTCTTGGCCGATAATAATATCAGCAATCCTGAGCAAATATTAAGTGTAAATTTTGACGGAATTAATACTCAGACCAACGGTGGAACGACTTACTTAGTTCATGCTGCAGTAGGAGGAGAAATGAAAGCTACTGATTTCGGAATCAATGGTGGCTGGAGTGGAATCAGAACGACCAAAGCATTTGTAAACTTATTTCCGACCAGTGGAGCTGATAAAAGAGGAAGATTTTTTACAACAGGACAAAATCTGGAAATTAACGATCTGGGATCTTTTACAGATGGATATGCATTTATCAAATATAAGAATGTTAAAAGTAATGGATCTGTTGGGGCACATGATAACTGGGTGGAAGCTGATATTCCTCTATATCGTTTAGCAGATATCTATCTGATGTACGCTGAAGCCGTTCTTAGAGGCGGTAGCGGTGGTAGCCAAGCAACTGCAATTGGTTATGTTAATCAGCTAAGAGAACGTGCTTACGGAAATACAAATGGAAACGTAACCTCAATCAATTTGAATTTTATTTTAGATGAAAGAGCAAGAGAATTATCATGGGAAACGTCCAGAAGATCAGACCTTATCCGTTTCAACAAGTTTACTACAGGAGACTACCTATGGCCTTGGAAAGGTAATGTAAAAGGTGGAAAAGCTGTAGAAAGCTATAGAAATCTTTTCCCTATCCCGAATAAGGATATTATAGCTAATCCTAATCTGATTCAGAATCCTGGATATTAATTAAAAACACTATAAAATGAAACATATATTTAGATTATTAACCATAGCCTTTATTGGTTTGCTGGTTATTTCCTGCGAAAAAGATGAAGATCAGGCAGTGATTAACGAAACAACAACTGCTAAAATTTCTTCTGATAAAAGCACGATAGTTCTTAATGAGCTTATTGCCAATGATGCTGTGATTAATTTTACCTGGACAAAACCAACTTTTAATATTGCTGTAGTTTCTTCCCAGCAAATAGAATTTGGAATTAAAGGAAATAATTTTAAAAAAAGCGCTACTGTTGATTTCTCCAATGACGTAACATCAGGTTCTGTTACTCATGCGACAATGAATGCTGCAATGTTCAGTATCGGAGCTGTTCCTGATGCAGTAAATGATATCGAGGCAAGATTGAAAACCTCAGTGGGATCAGCAGCTTTTTACTCCAATGTAATTGTGCTTAAGGTAACTCCCTATACTCCAAATCCGGATTTGGTATATCCTAAGATAAATGTTCCTGGTAGTTATGCAGGAGCAGCAGGTTATGCAAACTGGACTCCGGCCAACTCACCTAATTTGTTCTCTCCTGGAAAGAATGATGAATACAGAGGATTTATATGGATCAATACCGTTGCCGGTGCTGAAGATGGAAAATATAAGTTTGCGATCAATCAGGACTGGCCGGGAAATAAAGGGGATGATGGGACCAAGACAGGAAAACTGAAAGCTGATGGTGACAATATAAAAGCTACTGCTGCAGGAACTTATTATGTTAAAGTAAACTGGGCCACAAATACTTATTCTTCCGTATTGGCAAACTTTGGAATTATTGGAGATGCCACACCTACAGGTTGGGGATCAGATACCGATTTTGTATATAACCCTGCTACCAAAACTTTTGTGATCAATTCAATTGCATTATCCAATACCGGAGTATTTAAATTCAGAGCCAATGATGATTGGGCAATGAAGTTCCAACCAAAAGATGCTGATCAGACTTTGGCTTCAGGAACTGCTGTTCAGTCTTATTTAAGTTCAGAGAATACAGTAACAGGAGATCCTGCATATAAAGTTTCACAGGCAGGAAACTATAAAATAGAATTGGATCTTCACAATTCAGCCTATTACAAGTTAACGGTTACAAAATTGTAAAATAGAACAATTAAGCAGATAAAGTGTTGCTTTACCGCAGCACTTTATTTATTTTTAAGATTATAAATAGTCATTATGAAGAAAATTACAGTTGGAGCGCTTTTGCTCTCAATGATGTTCGCAGGTGTTAATGCACAGTCTTTGAAATCGCCGGATGGAAAGTTCGAAATGAACTTTCAGTTGAAACAGGGAGTACCTTATTACAACCTTAAATATAACGGCGCCGTTGTGGTGGAAGATTCTAAGCTGGGATTACGATTATTTAAAGACTCAGCTATCAAATTCGCTTCAGAAATTGCAAAAGCGGAAGATGCTAAATTTGATCTGAACAATGGTTTCACGAAAACAGACGAAAAACGTGATGCTAAAAACGAAACCTGGCAGCCGGTTTTAGGTGAAAAGAAAAACTATATCAATCATTACAATGAACTTGCAGTGACGCTGGATCAGGCTTCTACAGACAGAAGCATTGTGGTGAAATTCAGACTGTTCAATGATGGTCTTGGATTCAGGTATGAATTTCCACAACAGAAAAATCTGAATTATTTTGTCATCAGGGAAGAAGATTCTGAAATTGATTTTCCAACCGATATGAAAGCTTGGTGGATCGTTGCAGATTATGATTCCCAGGAATACCAGTATCAGGAAACAAAAATCTCTGAAATTCCTGCACAATGGGACAAAGCATTCGATGCCAATGCATCACAGACTTTAGTTAAAAATGCAGTTCAGTCTCCATTAATGCTTAAAAAAGAAGGCAAAGATCCTTTATATGTAAATGTGGCAGAAGCTGCTGTGTTAGATTATCCTGCTTCTCATCTGGAAGTGGATGCTCAGAATTTTAAATTCAAGACACACCTTACTGCAGACAGACAGGGAGCAAAAGGTTATATTCAGACACCTTCTGTAACGCCCTGGAGAACTATTATCGTTTCGCCAAAAGCAGAAGAGGTAATGGATTCTAAAATGATCTTCAACCTGAATGAGCCTACAAAATATACTGATACTTCCTATATTCACCCAACGAAATATATGGGAGTATGGTGGGAAATGATTATCGGAAAATCACAGTGGGCTTATTCTACCGCAGAAAATGTTCACCTGGGCAAAACTGACTTCTCAAAACTGACACCGAACGGAAAACATGCCGCCAACAATACTAAAGTCAAAGAATATATCGATTTTGCGGCTGAAAACGGCTTCAAAGGATTGCTTATTGAAGGTTGGAATACAGGTTGGGAAGACTGGTTTGGCCATTCCAAAGAATTTGTTTTCGATTTCATTACGCCATATCCGGATTTTGATATCAAAATGCTGAATGACTATGCCCATTCAAAAGGAATTAAGCTGATTATGCACCACGAAACTTCTGGTTCTGCCACGAATTACGAAAGATGGTCAGATAAAGCCTTCCAATTGATGAATAAATATGGTTACGATGCTGTAAAAACAGGATATGTAGGTGATATTATTCCAAGAGGAGAACACCATTATTCCCAATGGACCATCAACCATTTCTACAGAATTGCAGAGAAAGCAAACGAGTATAAAATTATGGTTAATTCCCACGAATCTGTGCGTCCTACAGGAGAAAGCCGTACGTATCCTAACTATATTTCTGCAGAAGCAGCCAGAGGAACAGAATATGAAGCATTCGGAGGAAACAAACCGGATCACCAAACGGTTCTTCCGTTCACAAGATGGATGGGTGGATCTATGGACTACACACCGGGAATTTTCCAGACTAAATTAGACTATTATTTCCCTGGTGATAAACGTTTTGTAAAAACTACATTGGCCAAACAGCTTGCTTTATACGTAACGATGTATATGCCGCTTCAAATGGCAGCGGATCTTCCTGAAAACTACAAAAAGCATATGGATGCGTTCCAGTTTATCAAAGATGTTGCAGCAGATTGGGATGATACCAAAATTTTATCTGCGGAGCCGGGAGATTATGTAGTCACAGCCAGAAAAGCAAAAGGTACCAATAATTGGTTTGTAGGAGGTATTACCGATGAAAATAAACGTGAATACACCGTAGATTTTTCTTTCCTGGATAAAGGGAAAAAATATGAGGTAACAGTATATGAAGATGGTAAAGATGCAGATTATATTGATAATCCTCAAAGCTATAACATCTACAAAAAACAGATTACCAGCAAATCTAAATTGAATTTCAAAATGGCAAGAAGCGGCGGTTTCGCAGTTTCTGTTAAGCCAGTCAATTAAGATTTAATTCATAAGTTGGTTATGCCCCGGTTCATTATACATTCGGAAAATGGCCGGGGCATAGCTTTTTAAATCCAATTACTGACTAAAGTATGAAACACACTGACCTCAAAATATAATTATAAATGAAAAAAATATATACAATTTTTGCTCTGTCAGCAGCTGCCTTAGCTTTTGCCCAGATACAGAAGGTAGAACCTGCTTTTTGGTGGAAAGGAATGAAAAATCCTGAACTTCAGATTTTAATTTATGGAAAAAATATAGCCAATAATGAAATTGAGCTTTCAGATGGAATCAAAGTAAAAAATATTCAGAAAGTTGAAAACCCGAATTATGTTTTTCTTACGGTAAATACCAATGAAATCAGTGTTCCGAAATTCAAAATCAATATTAAAAATAAGAATAAAACCGTCGATTCTTATTCGTATGAGCTCAAACAGAGAAGCACAAATTCTGCCAACAGAAAAGGATTTAACAGTTCGGATGTAATTTATCTTGTTGTTCCGGATCGTTTTGCCAACGGGAACCCTAAAAATGACAGCCAGCCCGATGTTTTTGAAAAAGCAAATAGAAATTTCGATGGAGGAAGACATGGGGGAGATTTGCAGGGTATTATTCAGAATTTAGATTATCTGAAAGAGCTTGGGGCCACAACATTTTGGTCAACTCCTTTGACTGAGGATAACGAAAAAACTTACTCTTATCACGGTTATGCCTCAAGTGATTTATATAAAATAGACCCACGTTTTGGGACTAATGAAGATTTTTACCGCCTTTCTGATGAGCTTCACAAGAGAGATATGAAACTCATTATGGATTTTGTTCCGAACCATTGGGGACTGCATCACTGGATGATCCAGGATTTACCCTCTAAAGACTGGATTCACTATTGGAATGATGGCGAAAAAGGATTTAAAAGAAGCAATTACCGCCAGGCTGCCCATTTTGACACAAATGCTTCAGAGTCTGATATAGAAGGCTGTGTAAACGGCTGGTTTGATACCACAATGCCGGATATGAATGACAGCAATCCCCTGGTAGTAAATTATATGGTGCAAAATGCAATTTGGTGGACGGAATCTGCAAACCTTGATGGAATCCGTGTAGACACCTACCCATATAACAACCGAAAAGGTGTTACAGAATGGACAAAACGGGTGATGAATGAATATCCTGATTTTAATATCGTAGGCGAGACCTTAATGCACAGTCCTGCTCATATTGCCTATTGGCAGAAAGACAGTAAAGTGGGAGCAATTGAAGGATTTAATTCATACTTACCTTCTGTGATGGATTTCCCCTTACATGATATCATGGCCACCGCAGTTAATGAATCAAAAGAAGAGTGGGACAAAGGAGTTGTAAGAATTTATGATGTACTGACCAACGATTTTTTATATCCTGATATTAACAATCTGCTGGTTTTAGTTGGAAATCATGATGTAAACAGAATAAATGATGATTTTAAAGGTGATGTTGGAAAATACAAGCTTGTGCTTTCGATGATCATGACAATGAGAGGGATTCCGCAAATTTATTATGGAGACGAAATAGGAATGCAGGGCAGTAAAACAGTGGGAGACGGCGACATCCGCAGGGACTTTCCCGGAGGATGGAAAGATGATAAGCAGAATGCCTTTACCGAAAATGGTAGAACTGCCGTTCAGAAAGACTATTTTGATTTTACAAAAAAACTGTTGAACTGGAGAAAAAATAAAACCGTTATCCACACCGGAAAAACAAAACATTACGCACCGGAAAATAATGTATATGTTTATTTCCGCTACAATGAAAAAGAAAGTGTAATGGTAGTTGTAAATAACAGTGATAAAGAACAGACACTTAGCTTAAAGCGTTTTGCTGAATCTTTGAGTGATAGTACAAAAGGAAAAGATGTAATTTCCGGAAAAGAATTTTCTATACAAAACAGCTTGACTGTTCCCGCAAAAACCTCATTGATTATTGAACTCCAAAAATAATTATTATACAATGAAAAGAATAACACTAATCTGCACTTGGATGCTTTTAATATTCAGCTTTACAGCAATCAAAGCTCAATCCAACATTGCAAAATTTGAAAAAGATAAAACAGAAATAGAAACGATGCTCGACGGTTTCAATGGAGCTGCAGCAAAAGCAGATTTTAATACCTACTTCAATTATTTCGCAGATGAATCTACCTTTATCGGTACCGATGCGACGGAAGTTTGGGACAAAAAAGCTTTTATGGTTTGGGCAAAACCCCATTTCGACAAAAAGAAAACCTGGAACTTTACTTCCCTTAAAAGAAATATCTACTTCAGTAAAGACGGTAAACTGGCTTGGTTTGACGAGCTTTTAGACACTCAAATGAAAATCTGCAGAGGTTCAGGCGTTGTAGAAAAAATAAACGGAGCCTGGAAGGTAAAACAATATGTACTTTCTGTAACCGTTCCTAATGATGTTGTAGATAAAGTTGTTGTGGAAAAAGCACCAATCGAAGATGTATTAATTCAACAGTTAAAAACGCAAAAATAAATGAATCCCCCGCACAGTACTTTATCAAGAAGAATAAAACCCAACCTTACCATGCCTCAGATTATCAATATGAGTATGGGCTTTTTGGGAATCCAGATGGCTTTCGGTCTACAGAATGGAAATGCGAGCAGAATTTTAGCCAATTTAGGGGCTGATGTTCATGAGCTGTCATGGTTCTGGCTGGTTGCACCCATCACCGGACTCATCGTTCAGCCAATTATCGGACATATGGGAGACAATACCTGGAGTCCCTTGGGAAGAAGAAAACCCTACTTTTTAATTGGAGCGGTTTTATGTGCTCTCGGGCTGGTGCTTCTTCCCAATGCAGCTACAGTAACTCATTTATTTGCCGCTAATGCACTCCTGCTGGCTGTTGTATTTCTGGCGATGATGGATGCGTCTGTTAATATTGCGATGGAACCGTTCAGGGCACTGGTAGGAGATATGCTTCCAAAACATCAGGGAACCTTAGGGTTTTCAGTTCAGACCATTCTGATCGGAATAGGAGCTGTAGTTGGATCATACATTCCAAGTATACTGACTTCCCTGGGAGTTTCCAATGAAGCGCCTGCAGGTTTTGTGGCAGATAACGTTATTTATTCATTTTACGTTGGAGCCGGCATTTTATTGCTGACCATATTGTATACTATTTTTACAACTAAAGAATATTCTCCGGAGGAATTTGCAGCATTTGAAGATGCAAAAGATACTCCTCAGGAACCTTCAAAATTTACAGATATTTTTAAAGATTTTGCAGGTATTCCGGCGCAGATGAAAAAGCTTGGTGCAGTGCAGTTTTTCTCATGGTTTGCCTTATTTACCATGTGGGTATTTACTACAAGTGCTTTGGCTACACACCATTTTGGACTTTCTCCTCAAGATACCCATTCAAAAGCGTTTAATAATGCAGGAGATCTCACTGGGAAACTATTCGGAATGTACAACTTGTGGGCTATCCCATTCGCATTCCTACTTACCCCAATTGCAAAAAAGATTGGAAAAAAACAGACTCATGCATTAGCACTGTTATGTGGTGGGCTAGGTTTGATTTCTATGTATTTTATTAAAGACACCAACCTTTTATGGATATCAATGATAGGTTTGGGCTTTGCCTGGGCTAGTATTCTTGCGATGCCTTATGCGATGCTTATTGAAGTCATTCCACAGCATAAAATGGGGGTGTATATGGGAATTTTTAACTTCTTTATTGTTATTCCGCAGATTATCAACGGATTATTTGGTGGAACTATTGTAAGCAATATCTTTGGAAATTATGCCATAGATTATATTGTAGTCGGTGGTGTCTGTATGCTCATTGGAGCTGTTGTTACCATAATCTTTGTACAATCTGAAGACGAAACGCCTAAGGAAATAGAAGAGGAGATCAAACAGGTGCATTTTTAAAATATAGAAGTTAGATATCAGAGGTTAAAATCTAGATGATGGCAGTCTAAATGACTTATACGCTTATAACTAACAGATAACGATAGAAATTCAATAGGAGCGGGCTTTAGCCCGCTTTTTTAATAAATCACTTCAATAATGGCTTTAGCCAAAACTTAAAATTCAAGATTGTTTATTCTGTACCCAAACAATTTTATCGAAAATAATCCTTACGCCTAAAACATACAGCTGGAATAAACTCTTGCGCCTCTGCACTTACCAACAAATCTAAAATTGAATAAAAATTCGCTTTAAATATAATAGCATAGAAGACTTTATCAAAGCTTAAGAAGCATTCGTGCAATAAAAATTCATCAATAATTAACCACTCTTTTATTTATACAATCAATTGAAATTTAATTTTTTATTAAGCTGCTCCATCCTTTAATTCTTTACCTTGAGATAGATTAAAATAGTAAAAAATGTATGACATTATCATTATAGGAAGCGGAGCGGGTGGAGCAACGATGGCGTATCAGCTTGCAGACACCGGGAAAAAGATTCTGGTTGTAGAAAGAGGAGATTATGTGTCGGTAGAAAAAGAAAACTGGGATTCTGTAGAAGTTTTTGAGAAAAACAGATACACGACAAGAGAATTATGGCTGGATAAGCATGGAAAACCATTTCGCCCCGGAATGCATTATAATGTAGGCGGGAATACCAAGTTTTACGGAGCAGCCTTGTTTCGTTTAAGAGAAGAAGATTTTAAAGAAATAAAACATTACGGCGGAACTTCACCAGCCTGGCCAATTCAATATCAGGATTTAAAAGATTACTACCTCGAAGCAGAAAAGCTTTTCCACGTTCATGGAAAAAGAGGTTCAGATCCAACAGAACCTTTTGACGCAGAACCATATCCTCATCCGCCTTTAGCCCACGAGCCGAGAATTCAGGAAATCGTTGATGAATTGCTTGATTACGGTTTACATCCTTTTGAATTACCGGTCGGAGTTAATTTTAAAACTCATGAAGCAGCAAATGCGCCGTATACATTAGATCGTTTTGACGGATTTCCCGATGCCGCCGAGAGAAAAGGCGATGCTCACCTTTGTTCGCTGGCGAAAGCTCTACAATATCCCAATGTAGAATTGATGACCAATACCAAGGTCTTAAAAATCAATACCGATGATTCAGGAACCAAGGTTTCCGGAATTGTAACAGAACAAAATGGAAAGACTACAACATTGAGCGCAGATCTGGTGATACTTTCCGCCGGTGCTATTAATTCAGCAGCATTGCTTTTGGAAAGTAAAAATGAAAAATTTCCCAATGGCCTTGCCAATACTTCAGATCAGGTTGGAAGGAATTACATGTTTCACCAGAATACCGCTTTAGTGGCTTTATATACGAAACCCAATCCTACTAAGTTCGGAAAGACTTTTGGGATTAATGATTTTTACCATGCCAATAGAGGATATGACTTTCCTTTGGGGCATATTCAGATGCTGGGAAAATCAGATGAGCATCAGATTAAAGCAGATAGTCCTGTGGCAGCGCCTGGCTTTACTTTTGAATTAATGGCTGAACACGCCGTTGATTTCTGGCTTACCTCAGAAGATCTCCCGGATCCTGAAAACAGGGTAACGGTAGAAAACGGACAGATTAAAATCAGCTACAGTTCCAATAATGAAGAAGGACATCAGTTCCTGAAATCCGAACTCATCAAAGCATTGAAAGCTTCAGGAAAATTTGAAAGCTTTCTGTTTAAAGGAATTTATTTCAGCAAAGGAATGGATATTGCCTCACCCGCTCACCAGAACGGAACGACTAAGATGGGAATAGATCCGAAAACATCGGTAGTAGACACCTACTGCAAAACACATGATCTTGAAAATTTATACATCGTTGATGGCGGATTTTTTGTCTCCAGTGGCGCAGTAAATCCAGCTCTTACCATTATTGCAATGGCATTGAGGGTAGGAGATCATCTTAAAAATCATGTTTTGACATCATGAATTCCAAACTAGCCAAAATTATTATCGTCTTTTTATTAGCTTTCTTTACCGGAGTTAATTTTGTTGTATTTCCGGCATTGGGGACAGCTTTTACAGATTCCTCCCTTTTTGGGCTTTCATCCTCACAGTTTGGAAATTTATTTATTCCCCAGGTGATCTGTATTATTATTTCCTGCCTTGGAGCTCCGTTTTTGGTTAATAAATGGGGCCCAAAAGTTGTTTTGGCTATTGGATTATTATTAATGATTATATCGACCGGAGTCTTGTGGACGCTTCAGTTTTTCATCAATGATTCATCCTTGCTATTTCCGGTATTAATGATTTTGGTAGCATTTACGGGTTCTGGTTTTGGACTTTGCATCACCACTTTGAATCCACTGGCGGCAAGTTTATTTGAAAATAATAAATCTTCAGCCATCCTGATCCTGCAGTTTTTGGTTGGTTTAGGAACATCTACCGCTCCACTGATGATGAATCTGATTGGAAATGTAAAAAACTGGATGTATGTTCCCGGATGCATATTTATTTTAGTAAGCATGGCATTCACGGCCTTTTTATTATTGAAACTGGAGAAAGAAACGTTTTTCGAGCTTCCCGGGCATTTTAAGATTCCGCCAAAATTATGGCTGTTTTTTGTAACAATTGTTCTGTATGGCTGTACTGAAGGAACATTTGGTAGCTTTGGAGCCATCATTCTTAAAAATCAGGGACTTGATAATAATAAAGCCAGTCTGGGGCTATCCCTGTTTTGGGGAGGAATGGCTTTAAACCGTTTGCTTTTTGGGATTTTTTCAAAAAACAAAGATCTTTCTTATTTGTTCCTTTTTTCACCTTTAGTCGTAGCCGGATTGCTTTTATTCTTACTGCTATACCCAAATGTAAATAGTATTGTATTAATGATGTTTTTGATTGGATTTTTTATGGGAAGTATATTTCCGGGATCTATTGGCTGGGGAACTGTAGAATTTCCCACACTCTCAGTAGTAGTTTCCGGGTTCCTGATGGCTGCCAACCAAGTGGGAACAGGAATTATTACCAATGTTTTGGGAAGTTTATCAAATCAGACCAACATTATTTTCCAATTTCTAATTGTTTGTATGATTCTTATCTGCCTTTTACTTTTCTATTTAAAGAGAAACTCCAAAATAAAAGAAGCCTTTTAAAGTGAATAGAAGTTGAGGTATAGGTTTGAAAGTTGGAGTGTTTGAGAGGTTTAGAGTAAATGAGTTGAGAAGTGTTGTTAGTTGCTGGTTGCTAGTTCGTAGTAGTTAAGTTAACGAGTATTGTCTAATATATCTGAAGTCTTGGCTCTTGGTTCTTGGCTCTTGATTCTTAAGAGAAAAGTAAAACTGTCAATGATGCTTGATACAAATTCACCATTGACAATTCACTATCTACGCCAGAACTGTTTCAATTTCCGCAACAGTCTTAGAAAAATTTTCATCTTTCAATTGAGGAATCATCATTCCCTGGGATTTGAAAACCTCCACATCCGTAATCCCAATGAAACCGAATAAAGTTCTTAAATAATGCTCCATATTCTCGATAAGTCCGTTTTCATAAATCCCGCCAACAGCAAAATTTAAATATAATTTTTTGTTTTCAAGAAGACCTTTTGGTGTTCCGTCAGCATAAGAAAATGTTTTTCCGGCAACTGCAATACTGTCGATCCATGATTTTAAAGTGGAAGGAAATGTGAAATTATAAAAAGGAACCCCAATAACGATAATATCAGCTTCCTGAATTTCCTTCAATGCTTCTTTAGAATATTTTGAAGCTTCCTTCTCTTCATCGTTCTTTTCTTCATCCGGAATCCTGGAGGCACTGAAATGATGAATTTCCAGATGGGGAATAGGGTTTAAAGCAAGATCACGGACACTAACTTTACTTTCAGGATTTTTATCCAATAATTGATTGATCACTACCTGAGAAAGCTTGTTGCTGACAGAGTTTTCTCCGCTGATGCTGGTTTGGATATTTAAAATGTTTGCCATTTTGTTTAAATTTTTCGTTTTTATTAATGCCAAAATTATTGTAAATTTACTTTCCAAAGTATATCAGTTACCTAAAGGAAAGTGAGAAAAATGGAAAAGCAACATAATCATAAAGATTGTATGCAGGCATTAAAGCCTGTCCGGGACACTTTAGATGTTATTAATGGAAAATGGAAACTCCAGATTATTATTTCATTAAATGCAGGAAATAAGCGTTTTACAGAAATTGAAAGGAGTATTCCAAAGCTTACATCAAAAGTTTTAGCCAAAGAATTAAAAGAATTGGAACAAAACGGTCTTGTCGAAAGAATAGTTAAAGACACGTATCCCGTAAGCATAGAATATTACCCTACACCATATACCAATACCTTACACTCTGTTGTAGAATCTCTAAAAGATTGGGGCGAAAACCACCGCAAACATATCTTCGGAACCCCAATAGAGACTGAAATAACTGGAAAAGCTAAATAAAGGCTCATTAACATTAACAAATCTGCTCAATCCGCAAAATCCGTGTGAGATAAAAAATAATGCATTCCAGAAATCAATATTCCCAATCAATTTTATCTTTGATGAAATCCTCGCGCCTTAAAAATACCAAAGAGAAATAATCTTGCGCCTTGCGTTTAACCAGAAACAACCCTAAAATCCTTTCTTACCCTACATCAACATTTTCAAATACCCATATCCCCTACATTTGTACCATAAATAAATCACAATGAAAACAGTATATCATAAAGCAGATTCAAGAGGTCACGCAGACCATGGTTGGCTAAACAGCTACCACACATTCAGTTTTGCCAATTATCAGAATAAAGACCGAATGAATTTTGGAGTGTTAAGAGTATTGAACGACGATACCGTTTCACAGGGAATGGGATTCGGGACACATCCACACAGGGATATGGAAATTATTTCTATCCCATTGGAAGGAGACCTGGAACATAAAGATTCAATGGGAACCACTGCTGTTATCAAGAAAGGAGAGATCCAGGTAATGAGTGCGGGAACCGGAGTAATGCACAGCGAATACAACAAAAATAAAGATGAAGCGGTGAAATTTCTGCAGATCTGGGTGTTTCCTAAAGAACAGAATGTAGAGCCTAGATATGATCAGAAAAACATCAAAGAAAGTGAGAAAATTAATGGTTTCCAACAAATCTTGTCTCCTAATAAAAATGATGACGGAGTCTGGATTCATCAGGATGCATGGTTTAATATTGCAAACTTCAAGGCAGGGAACGGCAAAAATTATATGCTTAATAAAAAAGGAAATGGGGTGTATGCTTTTGTTCTTAAAGGAAGTGCTAAAGTAGGAGACAGAATTCTGAATGAAAGAGACGGATTGGGCATCTGGGATACCCAAAGCTTTAACATTGAAGCTGTGGAAGACTCCGAGATCTTATTAATGGAAGTGCCGATGGAATTACCGGCTTATCTTAAATAAAAATTTAAATTTGTACATTAAAAACAGATAAAGAACAATGAAAGTTTTAGCAATAGCAGGAAGCAATTCAGAAGCTTCAATGAACAGACAGTTGGTGGCCTATGCTTCATCACTTTTTGAAAATGCAGAAATAGAAGTAATAGACCTGAACCCTTTTGAAATGCCTATTTATAAGCATGAAAGAGAATTGGCAGGAGGAGTTCCTCAGGAAGCAAAGGATTTTGCGGCAAAAATAGACGGCGCCAGTCTTCTTCTGGTTTCATTACCGGAACACAACGGAACGTACTCTACAGCATTCAAAAATGTGTTCGACTGGGTATCCAGAATCAAAGACAGAACCGTATGGAATGAAATACCTATGTTGCTGATGTCCACATCCCCGGGAGGAAGAGGCGGAGCAGGAGTGTTAGAAGCTGCTTCCAAGCGTTTCCCTTTTCATGGTGGAAATATTGTGGAAACTTTCTCACTTCCTTTCTTTAATGACAACTTTGATAAAGCTGTACAAAAGATTTCTAATGAGGAGAAAGATAACGAATTAAAAGACAAGATTAAAAAGATTGCAGCCATTGAAACGATCCTTGAAAAATAGAGTTTGGATATTAATTTAAAATTACTATTTTTGCAAAAAGAAAAAAGATGAAAATTCAGACCACTTTTAAAGAATGTTTCTCCGAAAAAGGGAAAACTGTGGGCTCTGAAATTCTGAGATAAAATAACGGCCGATAATCTACCAAGATTGTCGGCTTTTTTATTTTCTAAAATCGATATAAAAAGTAATTATAGAAATAAAATGTAGCAATATACGAATGTATCAATATACTAGTTTTTGGTTTTCCCAACAAGATGATTGTTACATTGTTAAACTGATACATTGCTACATTAATAAAATTATTAAACATGAGCAACACTTACAAATCAGCAGGCGTAGACAAAGAAGAAGGATACAAAACGGTTGACAAGATCAAAAAAGCGGTAGGCGAAACCCACAACTCAAATGTATTGAATCATTTAGGGAGTTTTGGAGCTTTTTATGAGATCGGAGGATATAAAAATCCTGTGCTTGTTTCAGGAACAGATGGAGTGGGAACGAAGCTGAAAGTAGCTTTGGATACCAAGCAATACGATTCTATCGGGATCGACTGCTTTGCAATGTGTGCCAACGATATCCTTTGTCATGGTGCAAAACCTCTATTCTTCTTAGATTATCTGGCTTGCGGAAAGCTTGATTCAGAGATTGCTGCAGAGATTGTTCTTGGAATGGTGAAAGCTTGTAAGGACAACAACTGTGCATTGATTGGTGGTGAAACTGCTGAAATGCCGGGAATGTACAAGCCTGGAGATTACGATGTTGCCGGATTCTGCGTAGGAATCGTTGAAAAAGATCAGATCATTGACGGTTCTACAATCAAGGCAGGAAATAAGATTATCGCATTACCAAGCTCAGGATTCCACTCTAACGGATTTTCATTAGTAAGAAAAGTATTCCCGAATTTTGAAGAAGAATTTGAAGGAAAACCTTTATACGAGACTCTTTTAGTACCTACAAGATTATATTACAAAGACATCCATAAAGTATTGGAGGAAGTAAAAGTGGCCGGTATTGCCCATATTACAGGTGGAGGTCTTTACGAAAACGTTCCAAGAATTATTCCTGAAGGTTTATGTGCTTCTATTGATGCTTCAAAAGTAAGGATTCCAAGTATCATGCTTGAGCTGGAAAAAAGAGGAGAAGTAAGCCGTGAAGAAATGTACGGAACCTTCAATATGGGAGTGGGGATGATCATCGTAGTAGATGCAGAACATGCCGAAAAAATTACTCACCTTTTAGATGATGCTTACGAAATCGGTGAGATCACAGAGGGAAGCGAAAAAATAAATTTAGCAATATAACAGTTGATCAATGTACCAGTGTACCAATTAAATCCATTGTTACATTGTTAAACTGATACATTGTTACATTAATAATATGAAAAACATCGTTGTACTCGTTTCAGGGTCCGGAACCAATCTGCAGAGAATCATAGATACCATCGAAAGTGGGGAGATCCAAAATGCAAAAGTATCTCTGGTAGTGGCAGACAGAGAATGTTACGGTCTTGAAAGAGCAAAAAAACATCATATAGAAAATATTCTGATCCCAAGAGGAAAGAATTTCAGCAGTGAATTGGCGAATGTGATTCCAAAAAATACAGATCTTATTGTATTGGCGGGATTTCTATCCATTTTAAAATCTGAATTCTGTGAAAATTGGAGCGGAAAAATAATCAATATCCATCCTGCTTTACTGCCAAAATTTGGAGGAAAAGGAATGTGGGGACATCACGTTCATCATGCGGTGATTGAAGCTGGGGAAAAAGAAAGCGGAGCTACTGTACATTTTGTAACCCCGGGAATAGATGAGGGAGAAGCCATTCTTCAGAAATCATTTGAAGTAACAGCAGAAGATACCCCCGAAACCATTGCAGAGAAAGTACATCATATTGAATATGAGATATTTCCAAAAGCGATCAATAAAGTCTTGGGAAATTAAATAATAATGTATCATATAACAATGTAACAATGTACCAATGTACCAATTATAACCATTATTATATTGCTAGACTGTTACATTGATCCATTGTTACATTAAAAAGAAGAAATCTAAGTAAATAAAAGTAAGACCGGGGGTGAAAGACCGGGCTACAGTTTGAAATAGCTGTAAAAAGTAAAAAATTGAAAGTAAAATGAGTAAAAAGAGAGTTTTAATCAGTGTTTCTGACAAAAGCGGATTGATCGAGTTCGCTCAGTTCTTGGAAGCCCGGAATTATGAGTTGATTTCTACAGGAGGAACGTTCAAACATTTGAAAGACGCTGGTTTAAATCCCATTCAGATTGATGAGGTAACCAATTTCCCTGAAATGCTGGACGGCAGAGTGAAAACCCTTCACCCGAAAGTTCACGGAGGTCTTTTAGCAGTCCGTTCCAATGAAGAGCATATGAAAACCGTTCAGGAACACGGAATAGACCTGATTGATATGGTGATCGTAAATCTTTACCCTTTCTTTGAAAATGTAAACAAAGACATTTCTTTACATGAGAAAGTAGAGTTTATCGACATCGGAGGCCCTTCAATGCTTCGTTCTGCCGCTAAAAACTTCGACTCGGTTACCGTAATTACTGATGTGGAAGATTATGCAACGGTAAGATTGGAAATGGAACAGAACGGTGATACCTACATCGAAACCCGTAAAAAGCTTGCAGGAAAAGTATTCAACCTTACTTCAGCGTACGACGGTGCTATTTCAAGAATGCTTTTAGATGAAGAATATCCTACCTATCTTAATGCTTCATACAAAAAAGCATCAGATTTAAGATACGGTGAAAACCCTCACCAGACCGCTGCTTACTACGTTTCTACATTTGAAAATGGGGCTATGAAAGATTTCGAACAGCTGGGTGGTAAAGAACTTTCTTTCAACAACCTTCGTGATATGGACCTTTGCTGGAAAGTAGTTACGGAGTTCAAAGAAGAAATGGCTTGTTGCGCTGTGAAGCACTCTACACCTTGTGGCGTAGCAATCGGAACTTCAGCTTTAGAAACTTACCAAAAGACTTTCGAATGTGACCCTGTTTCTATTTTTGGCGGAATTGTTGCAATGAACTATAAGATCGATGCAGCAACAGCTGAAGAACTGAACAAAACTTTCCTTGAAATTGTAATGGCTCCGGACTTTGATGAGGCAGCTCTTGAAGTTTTAAGAAAAAAGAAAAACCTAAGAATTATAAAAATCGTTAACCCTGTTTCTGACAAGCAAACATGGGTAAAGATCGATGGAGGTATCCTGGTTCAGGATAATGACAATCATTTCTCTGACGATATCAAAGTAGTAACAGAAGTACAGCCTTCAGAAGAGCAGAAAAAAGCCCTTCTTTTCTCCCAGAGAGTTGTGAAGTATGTAAAGTCAAACGCTATTGTTGTTTCAAACGGTATTCAGGCCTTTGGAATCGGTGGCGGACAGGTGAACAGAATCTGGGCTACTGAACAGGCCATCGAAAGAGCAAAAGAAAAATTCACAGGAGATCTTGTTTTAGCTTCTGATGCATTTTTTCCTTTCCGTGATGTGGTAGATTTCTGCGCTAAGGAAGGAATCAAAGCAATCATCCAGCCAGGAGGAAGTGTAAAAGATGGAGACAGCATTGAGGCTGCTAATGAGCATGGTATCCCGATGATGTTTACCGGAGTTAGACATTTTCTACATTAATTAAAATAGAATTAAAAAATAATTGAGGATTGTATTTATAGCATTCAAAATTATATATTTGTAAAATAGACTAGATAATAAATAAGTATGAGAATATTAATCATAGGTGAAGGCGGTAGAGAATCTGCTCTAGCAGTAAAGCTTCAGAATGACTCAAGGATTTCTAAAATGTTTTTTGCTAACGGTAATGCTACCACCGATGTAATAGGGAAAAACGTTCATTTAACAGAGATTAAAGAACTAAGAGATTTTGCTATCAAAGAAAAGATAGATCTTACGATTGTAGGTCCTGAAGCACCTCTTGTAGCCGGGTTGAAGGATGAATTTAAAAAACACGATCTTAAGGTTTTCGGTCCCAACCAAAAAGTAGCAAGTCTGGAAGGAAGTAAAGCTTTCTCTAAGAAATTTATGCAGACCTATGATATCAAAACGGCTAAAGCTGTAGTATTTGATTCATACAATGATGCTAAAGAATATGTTCAGACACAGCAGTATCCTTTAGTGGTTAAGGCAAGTGGTTTGGCAGGTGGAAAAGGTGTTGTCATCTGTGACAACCTTGAAGAAGCCGAAGCTACGATTCACGACTTCATGATCAGAAGAATTTATGGAGATGCCGGGATCCGTCTGGTTATTGAAGAATATTTAGAAGGTTTTGAAGCTTCAATCATTGCATTCTCAAACGGAGAAAAGATTTTCCCTTGTGTTGCTGCAAAAGATTACAAAAAAGCCGGAAACGGTGATACAGGACCAAATACTGGTGGTATGGGATCTGTAGCCCCAAGCCCAGAGTTTACTCAGGAGCACTACGCTGATTTTGAAAAAAATATCTTACAAACTACCATCAATGGTCTTAAAGGAGAAGGATTCAGCTTCAAAGGAATGATTTTCTTCGGATTAATGGTGACTAAAAACGGAACTTATCTTCTTGAATACAACATGAGATTCGGAGATCCTGAAACTCAGGTATTGTTGGCATTAATGGAGAACAATCTTCTTGATGTGATTCAGGACTGTATGGACGGAAAAGACATCGAGCTTAAGTTTAAAGACGAAAAAGCGGTATGTCTTGTGATGTGCTCAGGAGGTTATCCTAGAAATATCGAAACAGGATACGAAATTGTAGGCGAGGACAAACTGAAACATTCAAAACTTCTTTATGCAGGTGCAGTAAGAAAAGGCGACAAAGTGGTTTCCAACGGAGGACGGGTTCTGAACGTGGTAGCTACCGGAGCTACTTATGACGATGCCCGCAAAAAGGTATACGAAGATGCAGCCCACATTCATTTCGATTACGGCTTCTACAGAGAAGACATCGGAAAGTTTTAAAATAAATCATGAAAAAAGATTTGGAACCTTTCCAAGTCTTTTTTTGTAAAACAGTCAATATTTAGATACCAGATCTAAGATTCAGATATCAGGCTTAAAATCTGATGGCTGATGTCTGACATCTGATATCATTTAAAAAACAAATCATTTATAAAATGAACAACGGTATTATCATATTAGATTTCGGATCACAGTACAACCAGCTTATCGGAAGAAGAATCCGTGAGATGGGTGTATATTCTGAAATCCTTCCTTTCAACACCCCTTTACAGGATATTTTAGCAAAACAGCCAAAAGGTATTATCCTTTCCGGTGGACCAAGCTCTGTGAACGCAGAAAATGCTCACTTAGTAGAAAAAGAATTATATGAGCAGGGAATTCCTGTCCTAGGAATTTGTTATGGGATGCAGCTTACGGCTCACCTTTTAGGAGGAAAAGTAAACAAAGGTGAAAAAGGAGAGTACGGAAAGGCTCATTTAGACATCATTAAAGAAAGCTCTTTACTCAAAGGAGTTACTCAAAATTCTATCGTATGGATGAGTCACTTTGACGAAGTAGGAGAATTGCCTGCAGGTTTTGAATTAAATGCAAAATCAGGAGTAATGGCTTCCATTTCCAATGAAGACAAAAAGATCTACTGCGTACAGTTTCACCCGGAAGTTTCTCATACAGAAGAAGGTGGAAAAATGCTTGAAAACTTTGTTTTTGCCATTTGTGATGCTGGAAAAAACTGGAAACTGACGAATTATATCGAAAAAACAGTTGAAGAAATCCGTGAAAAAGTAGGAGACAGCAGAGTGATCCTTGGACTTTCAGGAGGAGTTGATTCTTCTGTAGCTGCGGTTTTAATCCATAAAGCGATCGGTGATCAGCTGACATGTATTTTCGTAGATACAGGTTTATTGAGAAAAGAAGAAGGCCAGAAAGTAATGGATAACTATGGAGAACATTTCCATATGAACATTAAAATGGTTGATGCTAAAGAAAGATTCCTTTCAAAATTGGCAGGAGTAGACGATCCGGAACAGAAAAGAAAGATCATCGGAAACGAGTTTATCCATGTTTTTGATGAAGAATCCCATAAAATTGAAGGTGCTAAATTCTTAGCTCAGGGAACCATTTATCCTGACGTTATCGAAAGCCAGTCTGTAAACGGACCATCTGCAGTGATTAAGTCTCACCACAACGTAGGAGGACTTCCTGAAGATATGGAATTTGAATTATTAGAGCCGTTAAGAGAACTTTTCAAAGATGAAGTAAGAAAAGTAGGTGAGGAGTTAGGTATTCCACATCATTTGGTACACAGACACCCTTTCCCGGGGCCTGGATTAGGAATCAGAGTATTGGGCGCTGTAGATGCCGAAAAAGTGAAAATCCTTCAGGAAGCTGATGATATTTTCATCGAAGAATTATACAAAAATGATCTTTACGAAAAAGTATCCCAGGCTTTTGTAGTCCTTCTTCCTGTGAAATCAGTAGGAGTAATGGGAGACGAAAGAACTTACGAATATACTGCTGTAGTTCGTTCTGCCAACACCATCGACTTTATGACGGCAACGTGGAGCAGACTTCCTTACGAGTTTTTAGATACGGTTTCAAGCCGAATCATCAACGAAGTAAGAGGAATCAACAGAGTAGCTTACGATATTTCGAGCAAACCACCTGCAACGATTGAGTGGGAGTAATCTCACTATATTTCTTTAAAATAAAAAAATCCTGTTTATATCTTTATAAGCAGGATTTTTTATTAGTATTAAATGATATTTCTACCCGTTGTTTATTTAAGAGTGATATAAAAAAGTCTTCAACTGCGCTCAGGCTGACAAAGTTCCAAAAGCAGCCAGTTATTAGCGATGTCACACTGAGCGAAGTCAAAGTGTATTTGACTTTGTATAATTATAACTATTAATTTACTTTTCTTCCTGTTCTTTTTTTGAAATCATTACCTCTTTCCAGCTACTTCTACAGCTGTCTTTCCATGCTTTGGGAAAATGTTCATTATCTAATGTAGTTTCGGAAATATAAGTATAAATATACTTTGTCGGTTTTGTGCCTTCTTTTAAAATATAAAAGAATGGAGAAATGCCTTTTTTTATAATTCGGTCTCCTATTTCAAGGCTATCAACATTTTGCCCGAGAAAAACTATAGTATCACTTTTACTTGGTCTTGAAATCTTTACATGAAGGAAAAGCCCTTTTCTTACATCTACCTTTTTGATGACTTTCCCATCAATGGATAGCTTGATATCTGCAATTGTAAACTTATCACCTGAATTGTCAGGCTTTGTAATTAGGTAGATAAAACAGAGTAAAAAAACGGAAGCAAAAACAAAAAAAAGATTGAGTTTTCTCTGGTTAGATAGATTTTCAAACATTGATAATAGAGAAGATTATTTTATTTAAATAATAATTAAACATTCATGTATTAAGGATATATCAAATAGTATTTAGAACCTAGTTTATTGCGTTAATGTGTGTGTTCCTGATTATTTTTCACTAAATTTAGGTAAAATTACGTCAAATGCAAATAGAAACGAGACCCCTGACTGTTCAGGATTATGATGAACTGGTAGTAACAATGAAGCGTGCATATCCACAAATGTCAGAATCGATATGGTCCAAAAAAAGCATCGAAAAACTTACTAAAATATTTCCTAAAGGTCAGATATGCATTACAGTAGACGGGAAATTGGCTGCCGTAGCCCTTTCCATTATTGTGAACTATGACGAATTTGGGGACGACCATACTTATGTGGATATTACTGGAAATTATACCTTCAATACCCATCTTTCAACAGGAAATGTGCTTTATGGAATCGAAGTTTTTGTAGATCCCGAGTTTCGTGAGCTGCGTCTGGGAAGAAGATTGTACGATGCCAGAAAAGAATTATGTGAACTGCTGAATTTGAAGTCCATTATTCTGGGTGGAAGGATCCCGAACTACCATAAATACAGTGACGAGCTTTCTCCAAGAGAATACATCCGAAGAGTAAGAGATAAGGAAATTTACGATCCTGTACTGTCATTCCAGCTTTCCAATAACTTCCTTCCCATTAAAATCCTGAAGAAATACCTCCCCGAAGACGAATCATCACTGGAAAACGCCGTTTTGCTGCAATGGAATAATATTTATTACAGTAAAAAGCCTAATACTATGCAGGACAGCATCATCCGTCTGGGATTGGTGCAGTGGCAGATGAGACATTTTAAGAATATTGATGCCTTCTACGAACAGGTAGAATTTTTTGTGAATGTAATGGGCGACTATAAATCAGATTTTGTACTCTTTCCTGAACTCTTCAACACACCTTTGCTGGCCCCTTTCAATAAGCTTTCGGAAAGAGATAGTATGATAGAACTTGCAAAACTAAGTGAAGAGATAAAGAATAGAATTTCCGAACTGGCGATCAGCTATAATGTTAATATTATTTCAGGAAGTATGCCTGTTTTCGAGAGTGAAACGAATGATCTGTATAATGTAAGCTATCTGCTTCATAGAGACGGCCGCATCGACGAATACCGTAAAGTTCACATCACACCTAACGAAAGAAAGTATTACGGAATGAAAGGCGGAAACGAAATAAGAGTTTTTGATACCGATTGTGGAAAAATAGGTCTTGTGATCTGTTATGACGTAGAATTTCCCGAACTTCCGAGAATTCTCGCTGATCAGGGAATGAAAATTCTTTTTGTACCCTATCTTACAGACACACAAAATGCTTACATCAGAGTACGTCATTGTGCAGCGGCAAGAGCAATTGAAAATGAATGTTATGTAGCGATTGCAGGATGTGTAGGAAACCTGCCGGGAGTGAATAATATGGATATCCAGTTTGGACAGGCCGCTGTATTTACCCCTTCAGATTTTGCTTTCCCGTCCAATGCGATAAAAGGAGAAGCAACTCCTAATACGGAAATGACCCTCATTGTAGATGTTGACCTTAATTTATTGAAAGATCTCCACCATAATGGCTCTGTACAGGTGATGAATGACCGTAGAAAAGACCTTTATGAAACCTATCTCAGGTAAGTAATATATTTAAATAGAATATCCTGTCCGTTGGGCAGGGTTTTTTTATGATTTGATCTGGATTAAAAATAAAAAAGAGCAGATGAAGAATCTGCTCTATATTTAAGTTCATTACTGTGGGCATATAACTGCCGGACAAATCAGTCTCGGACATCTTGGCCTTCCGTCAGTAGGGCAGCATTCATTTGAACAGTTGCCGATAATGATGCCACTTCCTGAAATTCCTTTTAATTGTTCTCTTGATAGTTTGTTGTTACGTAAATTTTTCATTTTCTAATATTTTTAGGTTAGCTTGTAATTTGTTGGCTACTAATATAAAAAAATATTTTTAATAGCCTGCTTTAAATTTTTTTCCTAATATTTTTATCATTTTTTTTTGATATTCCGCTGAAATTACTATCTTCACTAATCAATTTAAATAAATAATAATGACAGGAACAGTAAAATGGTTTAACGAGACAAAAGGTTTTGGTTTTATCACACCAGACGGAGGCGGAAACGATATTTTTTGCCATCATTCAGCCATTCAGGCTTCAGGCTTAAGATCTCTAAAAGAAGGTCAGACGGTTGAGTTTGATATCAAAGAAGGTAAAAAAGGACCTGAAGCAGACAATGTTAAAGTAGTAGGTTAATCCCTTATTAAAATATTGTTAAAGTACAACCGCCATATTTTGGCGGTTTTTTTATGATTTGATATCATGCATAATGTTTTTACCGGCAGCATTTATAGGTATCCAAATTAAAAACACCAATAGGAACAATTTTTGGAGTAATTTGCACCAACTATTTACAAATATATGTTTGACAAGCAGCAAAGAAAACTGAAAAGATCAGCCAGACTTATCTCCGTACTGAGCAAATACGGCTTTAAAGATATGCTGGCAAGAATGAATACCGGAAATAAGCAGGAGCAGATCTCCACCGATCCGGATGAGATCATTTCCAAAGGAACAGTATATGAAAGAATAAGATTGGTGCTTGAAGAGCTTGGGCCTACGTTTGTAAAGCTTGGTCAGACATTCAGCAACAGGGAAGATCTTCTTCCGCCCGAACTGATCCAGGAGCTTCAGAAGCTTCAGGATAAAGTAGATGTGATAGATATGGATGTAGAGGAAATTCTCGAAAATGAATTCAATATATCAGTCAAAGACCACTTTCAGGAAATTCAGAAAAAACCTTTGGCTACTGCATCTATTGCACAGGTTTATAAAGCCATTCTCAAGGATGGAAGTCCCGTGATTCTGAAGTTTAAAAAACCTGATGTTCAGGCCATTATAGAAGACGATTTGTTACTTATAAAGGACCTGGAAAAATTAATTTCTGCTTATTCGGAAATTGGTGAAAAACTTAATCTGAAACAGGCCATTTCCACCTTTGAAAAATCTTTACTGGAGGAAGTTTCCCTGATCAACGAAAAAGATAATATTCTTCAGTTTGCCCGTAATTTTAAAGGAAATAAAGAAACTTATGTTCCGAAGATCTATGAAGATTTTTCGAATAATAATATCCTCTGTATGGAGTTTATTGACGGCATTAAAGTCACTGATAAAGCTGAGCTTTTAGCCAATACTATTGATCCGGTAAAGGTTTCCGAAGTGGGATTGAGGTTATTTGTTTCTCAGATCCTTGATTACGGTTTTTTCCATGCAGATCCGCATGCCGGAAATATCTTAGTGAAAAAGGATGGAAAAATTGTTTTTATCGACTTTGGTGCCGTAGGAAAGATTCAACCTAATGATAAAGAAATCCTCGAAAAGCTGATCATAAGTTTTGTAGCCAAAAATCCCCATAAAATTGTCAGGTATCTCAAAAAAATGGCTGTGAGCTATGAAATTCCGGACGAAAGACGATTTGAAAATGATGTGGAAGATATTCTGAATTTTGTTCACAGCTCCTCGCTGCAGGACATCAATGTTCAGGTGATCATCAATAAGATGAAAGATATTCTGAAGGACAACAGGCTGCACATGCCGGATTATTTTTATCTTCTGTTTAAAGGAATCAGTTTGATAGAAGGCGTTGGAAGAACCATCAACCCCGATCTAGACATTGTGAAAAGCCTTCATCCATATACCCGGAAGATTTTAACTAAAAAGATCAGTCCTAAGAATCTTTTGAAAACAGGGATGGACAGAATGATGAATTTCACGGATAATGTAGATGAAATTCCTAAAGAACTCAGATCTGTTCTCCAAAAACTGGATGACAATAAATTTACGATTTCCAGTGAGATCAAAAATATTGAGAAAACAAACCAGCTGATCAAATCAAGCATAATCAATTTAATTTTGGCGATGATTCTCGGAGCCAATATCATTGCTACTTCTATTGTTTTCGCTTCCGAATCCGGACCGCGAATAGGAGAGCTGTCTTTAGTTGCGGTGCTGGGGTTTGTCTTTTCTATAATTTTGGTTTTAGTACTTTTACTTAGGGTAACAAGAAAATAAGAAGTTAGAGGCTAGAATTAGCTGTTGAATAAGAAATCCACATTCCGAAACCTAAAAACTACAACCTATGAAAAAACTTATTCTAATAGCCCTTAGCATCTGCAGTTCAATGCTTATGGGTCAGAAAACATCCGAAGAAGGAGTATTAGGAGATTTTGATGGTAATGGCACAAAAGAATACGCTTATACAAAAGTGAGTGACTGCAGTGACGGATGTGACGGGAAATGTGAAACAACCATTTATTTCAGTGACAAAAAAATAAAAACGTTTATAATTTTACCTGCCAATGGCGGTGCATTATATAACCTGGGAGATCTTAACGGGGATGGAAAAGATGAGATCGGTTTTTATCCGGGCTGGTGTACAAGTTGCTGGCACGCTTTTCATGTATATACGCTTAGTAATAACAGCTGGAAGCCTTTAGTCCCTTCTATTTCCACACACTGTTCACAATGGGAAGAAGAAAAATTTCCTATCAGAAAAGACCCTAAAAAGAAAGGTTATGTGATTATTACATCAAGCAAGTGGGAGGATGATGATATCAAAATTAAAAGTGAAAGTGTAAAGGTGAATTAAGTTTTGATATGGATTTTTGTGATGCTGGATTATAAGTTTCGAGTCTGGAAACTGAAATCTTACGTCTGATATCTAAGTATGATTGATAACTTACTCCACATGAATGAGTTGTATATTGTTCTGTGTAAATAAACCTAAATACCTATCTTTGCACCATGGAAAAACTCACTTTTGCAGATTTTGACCTTCCGGTTAAAATTCTTGATGTTTTAGCGGATCTGGAATTATTCGAGCCTACACCTATCCAGGAGAAGAGCATTGGCCCTATACTTTCAGGGAGAGATGTCATGGGGATCGCACAAACCGGAACCGGAAAAACATTAGCCTATCTTTTACCCGTTCTTAAAACATGGAAATATAACAAAGCAGGGAATCCTACTGTTTTGATTCTTGTTCCTACAAGAGAACTGGTAGTACAGGTAGCTGAAATTGTTGAGAAACTGACAGAAAATATCACTGCAAGAGTGATCGGAATATATGGAGGAAAAAATATCAATACACAAAAGCTGTTATTTAATGATGGTTGCGATATTTTGGTAGGAACTCCGGGAAGGGTAATGGATCTTGCTATTGACAATGCGATTTCATTAAAAGAAGTACAGAAGCTGATTATTGATGAGTTTGATGAGATGCTGAACTTAGGTTTCAGACCGCAGCTTACCCATATTTTCGAAATGATGAAGCCGAAGAGACAGAATATTCTTTTTTCAGCTACCATGACGGAAGCTGTAGATGAAATGCTGGATCAGTACTTTGCCAATCCAATAGAAATTTCACTGGCAAAATCTGGGACACCTCTTGAAAAAATTGAACAGACCGCTTATAAAGTGGAAAATTTTAATACCAAAATCAATCTTCTTGAGCATTTATTGAAAACTAACGAAGACATGTCTAAGGTGTTGATTTTCAATAACAATAAGAAACATGCCGATCTTTTGTTTGCTAAAATTGATGAACTTTTCCCTGGGCAGTTTGATGTGATCCACTCTAATAAATCTCAGAACTACAGGCTTAAAGCTATGAAAAGTTTTGAAAACGAAGAGGTTAGAGGATTAATTACCACCGATGTAATGGCTAGAGGTCTTGATATTTCAAATATTACCCATGTAATCAATTTTGAAACTCCAGATATTCCTGAACAATATATTCATAGAATAGGAAGAACGGGTAGAGCAGATAAAGATGGTAAAGCAGTAACGTTTGTAACCAAAAAAGAAGAAACTCTGATTCTGGACATTGAATTATTAATGGATAAAGCTTTAAAATTCAATGATTTCCCTGAAGAAGTTAAAATAAATCCTAAAAAAATCGCCTCTGAAGAAGATCAGATCGTGATGAAAAATCCGGCACAGGTAAAACTGAATGACGGAGGTGGAGCTTTCCACGAGAAAAAGGATAAAAATAAAAAAGAAAACTGGGGAGGCCCTTCAAAAAGAAAAGCACCCAAGAAGTTTGGAGCCAACAGAGCCCAACAGAAAACAATTTCAAAGTCTAAAAGAAAAAAATAATAGAAAAAGGTCTGGATTTCCAGACCTTTTTTATTGGTATCAGTATGTGATATTATTTCATATAAGGTTTCATGACCTTCGCCCAAACTTCATATCCTTCGGGAGTCAGGTGAAGCATATCTTCCACAAAAAGATCTCTTCTTACATTCCCATTAGAATCTTCCATGGCTTTAGTAATATCAATGAACGCTGCATGAGGTTCCTTTTTCATGAAAGCGGCGATCTTTTTATTTGTTTCTTTCATCTGCGGCCATAGAATTTCGCGGCTCGGAGAATATTTTATTGAAATAAAATCAACCTCGATATTTGGAAACCTTTTACGAATCTTTTGATAAAAGGTTTTAAATCTGTTAACCACTACTTTGGCTTTCAGATCATGGTTGTCTGCAAAATCATTATCGCCGCAGTAGATAATAATCTGTTTAGGCTGATAAGGGCTCAGTAAGTCATCAGCAAAATCATTCAGGTCCGTCATTCTTGATCCTCCAAAACCCCTGTTGATAATTGTTTTGTCAGGGAAATAGCTGGCAACATCCGTCCATTTTGTAAAAGAGGAACTTCCAATCAGAAGGATCGCATCTTTAGGCGGTGCATTCTCTTGATCAAGTTTTTTGAAATTCTGAATGTCCTGCCAGAACATAGGCTTTTTTTCCTGTGAGAAGGATAGGGCAAAATACAGCAGCAGAAATGCTGAAAGAATCTTCTTCATTGTAATCAATTTAAAAATAAGTATAAATTTAATGAAAAACTCCCGATAAAATCGAGAGTTTTGGTTTATCTTCAAAATAGAAATCTCTATTTATCTTTTTTATATGTAATATAGGTCAGGTCAGCTATCTCATCACCATTAAAGTCAGAAGCACCGAACAGCTGTGCTATTTTCAGATCCTGATTCGTTAAAATTTCTACTCTATAAGCTCTTTCGTTGTCGTTGTCATATTTAATGCCTAAAAGCTTGGTCTCTTCAGAATAAGTATATTTTCCTTCGGTTTTCCCGCTTTCATTACATTCCAGGCCTGTCCCTGAATAAGAGGTGTAGCTGGTAAAATAGTCAGATCTGAAGTGCAGTGTATTTTTAGCCGAACATCCGGAAGGAACCTCGGTACTAATTACTGTTTTATTGTCTTTTCCGGAAATAATTTCTGTTTTGATGACCTTCCAATCCCCGCTCATCATTTCCAACTCATAGGCTTCAATGTTGTCATCTTTACAGGAATTTAGGGCAAGAGCAGAAAAGGCAAATAAAAGTAGCTGTTTTTTCATTATCACAAATTTTAGAATATGCTAAAATATAAATAAATTTGAAATATCTATAATGAAATCATGCTTTTTTAAACGAATGTTTATAAATAAAAGAATTTTACATTATCAAGCCGGAGGAGAAAGCGGATAATCTGTTTTTTAACGAATTATTGCCAATGGTGAATCTTTGCTCCGCATGGAAAACATGATTTATCCCATACATTATAAGCCTATCATTCACATTTCACATTTCATCATCCATCTCCTCCTCCGATCTTTTTAATAGCTCATTTCCACAATCTTATAAGCATCCTGAGGCGTTAATTTTTTATACTCCCCAAGACCAGACCAGTTTCTGTCTGTGAATGCTTTTTCTATTCTTTCAGCGGTCCCTTTATAATCTTCCGTATATTCAGAAAGTTTGGTTTTAATGTCAAGGCTGTGGAAAAATTCCTCCATCTTTTTAATTCCAAGTTCCGCTTTTTCCTCTACCGTTCCGTCCTTGATTCCCCAAACTCTTTCAGCATATTGAGCTAGTTTTCCTTTCTTCGTTTCAAAGTTATAACGGTAGTGGGAAGGAGCAATAACGGCTAAAGTTCTTGCGTGGTCAATTCCGAAATAAGCAGTCAACTCATGTCCCATAGCATGAACTGCCCAATCCGTGATCACTCCTTTCTGGATAAGCCCGTTCAGCGCCATTGTACAGCACCACATAAAATTCCCGGCAGCATCATAATTAAAATCATCAGCCAGCACTTTTGGAGCCGTTTCCTGAAGGCTGATCAGGATACTTTCTGCAATTCTTTCCTGAAGATCCGCAGAAGAAGGTGCCGTCATATACTGTTCCAGCACATGAGTGTAAGCATCTGTAATTCCGTTCACGATCTGGTTTTTAGGAATTGTTCTGATCACTTCAGGATCTAAAACTGAAAACTGTGGGAAAAGCCCTGGTCCGCCTGAAGATAATTTTTCATTGGTTTCTCTTCTCGAAATCACATATCCTGAATTCATTTCAGAACCAGTTGCCGGCAATGTCAGGATACTTCCGAAAGGCATTCCCTCGCCTTCAAATGTTCTTACTGAATTTTTAAGAATTTCCCAAGGCTCACCGTCATAATTGGCAGCTGCTGAAAGGAATTTAGTTCCGTCGATTACAGATCCTCCGCCAACAGCCAGAAGATAATTAATATTTTTTTCTTTGATAAAGCTTAAAGCATTCACCAGAACTTCATATTCAGGATTGGCAGGAATACCTCCGAACTCATACAGATCATGATCTTTCAAGGCTTCTTTTACCTGATCGTAAACACCGTTGTTCTTGATGCTTCCGCCACCGTAAATCATTAATATTTTGGCATCTTTTGGAACCTCACGGGAGATTTTAGCGATCTCACCTTTTCCAAAAAGTATTTTTGTCGGATTTTTAAATTCGAAATTAAGCATTGTTGTAAATTTATTAGATTCAAATTTACGCATTGCATTATGAAAATTGAGTTAATGAAATTCTAAAATTACTATCAGAGTCTTTTATAATAACAATTTAAAATATACCTGTTTTTGCTTGGGGACAGTGTTGATTTTTATTTATCCATTTATTGTATTGGAGAAACACTTGGATTGCAATTTTCACTTTTAAAATAGACACCCTTATTTGTAGATTCCAGTTTTCCGGTTCTTCTGTTGATTTTTATAAAGTAAGATTCTTTCATTTCCGGACAGCCTTTAGACTTTGAGACATACAGATAAATATGCTTATCCTCAATCTTATAGGAGCCACTCAGTTTATTGCTGGTATCTACTTTAAAACCATAAGTTTGGGCCAATAAAATAGCTTCCGGAAGATTGTCAACCGTTCCGATGAAATCTCTCAGTTGCTGTTCGTTGGAGAAATAGACGGACCGGTCTTTTTTGCAGGCAAGGATATAGGAAAAACATCGGTTGCCCATACATTGCTGGAAGAAGCCTTTCTCAGGAAGAGGTTCGTTGATGGTCATAAAATCCGGCATCTGACTTTCATAAATCACAGCCTTTTCAGGATCTGGATCATTAGTAAGGACTCTCCAGTAACCATATTCTTTATCCGGAACAATGAACGGATACAAATATTCAGCATTATCCAGAATATCCGGAATTTTTTTGAAATCGGCGGGAACTGTATTTTGGGAAAGTAATAAACCCGAAATTAGAAAAAAAATGATCGAAATAATTTTCATACTTATTATTTTTAATAACATTAAGAATTTTATCTATTGCAGTACAATTTTATAATATCCTTTTTCGTCTGTTACATCAATACCTACGCCGGTAAATGTTAATTTATTGATCTGATAGCCATCACAACCTCCTTTAAATTCTGACGACTGTATAGAAAAATCAAAACTTTTAACGTTAGATTGGAAAGTATATTTTTTTATCCCGTTATAAGCACCAACATTTTCTAAAATAACCATATCCTCGGATGTTTTGGTTAATTGTATCCCAACCTGATTTTCATCTTTAATTGAATACATAGTAAGTGTTCCGTTTGTGATCAGATTTTCATCGTTAGAGTTAACAAATTTGAAAGCTATCGTTTGAGGGGCATTATAGCAATCTTCGCCGCAAGCTGTTAAGGTAAAGGCCATTAAAATAAATATGAATATATTTTTCATTGGATTAGTTTCTGTGGAAAGTAAAATTAGTCAATAAACGGTTTTATGCAAAATTATAATAAGCCTGAGTTGTTATTACCCCGAATGTTCGGGAAATAGTTTACCGATTGTCACTTGCTGTTGAAGGAGTATACAGCATATGTTCTGCAAACGGAACAATTTTATTATGTTCAATTTTTCCTTTGATATAGACCGAATCTCCATTTCTGAAGACATATTCTTTCACTAAAATATTTTTTAAACCTTTATAAGAATGATAATAATTCTTGATCCACGGATGAACATTTCTCAGTGCATCCATTTTTAGGTTTTCTGAAGTTTTATAAACCCTTATATGATATATTTCACGGGGCTTTGCACTGTAGATATCTTTGGTGAAATGGGTTTCTCCACCACCAAGGCTGTCCATAATGCATAATTTAAAATCAATGGGATACAATTTACCGTTGACTGAAAGCTTTGTTCCTTTTGGATATCCCGCAACCATATTATAGTCGAAATTTTCATAAGTTTTATACTTGCCGTATTGGGCTTCATCTGAAGCTAGATAAGATTTTACATTACCAACACGCAAGAGATAAAGGGCCGCCTCTTCCCCGGATGCGGGTGAAGTTATCGTTTGATCCGTATAGACTGCGCATTTCAAAACAGGAAGAGCATCGATTGCTTTTTTCTGCTCGTACCTTTCCAGATTGGCGTTTTGTATGTTACTAATTCCACTGAAAGCAAAGGACCAGAAGCACATAAACATAGCTATAGCAACCAAAATAAATAGCGAAAAAACAATGAGGATAATTTTTAAACCTTTCTTGTCGACGTTAGCCCCGTTTGTATTGATATTGGCTTTGAAATTGAATTTGATCATGGAAACAGAAAACTTAAGCGCCAAAACTAATTAATTTTCTTAAAAAACAGTAGAATAATTTTATTCATGGCACTTTATTTTTTTGTCATTTGTCAATTAATTTAATGCCAAAATCCATTACATTTGTTATATGATACACGACCAACGAGCAGAAAAATTCAGGCAGATCGTGGAGAATAAATTCCAGATCTACAATTCATTATTTATGAGCCTGCCTTATGATAAAATGACTAATATCGGGATGCTTCTTCCCTTCCTTTATGAGGAAAGCCGAAACGGATATGAAGAAGGCAAAACCCCTGAGGGAATTGTCGAAGATTTTTTTAAAAACCATACAGACCTTCAGACTGAAGAGCAGAAATTAGAGCTGCTTTTTAAAATCATACAGTATATAGAAAGACAGGTGGTTTTGTTTGACAGTATTGAAGATGCTGCATTCCCGAACCTCCACTCCGAAAGTGATAGCGGAACAGTGACTAATCTTTTTGAGCGCTCATACCAGGATCACAAACTTGAAAAAGTACGTGAGAAACTGAAAGAGTTTACGGTGAAAGTTGTGTTTACAGCACACCCAACGCAGTTTTATCCAAGTTCTGTGCAACGGATTATTCAGGATTTGAGAGGAGCCATTACCAGTGATTCTGTGACGCAGATCGATATGCTTCTGCAGCAGTTGGGGAAAACCCCTTTCGTTAATAAAGAAAAGCCGACTCCCATCGATGAAGCATTAAGTATTATCTCTTATTTAAGATATGTTTATTACGATACCATCGGAGAGCTGTTTACTAAGATCAAAAAAACCTTTGGAAACGGTCATTTCCACCTCCATGAAGATATTATTCAGCTTGGTTTCTGGCCGGGCGGTGATAGAGACGGAAACCCGTTTGTAACCGCTGATGTTACCAAAAGAGTGGCTGAAGAACTCCGTTCAGCGATCCTGAAATCCTATTACAGTCATTTAAAATTCATCAGAAGAAGATTAAGTTTCAGGGGCGTTTCTGAAGTTCTGACCCAATTGAGTGATGAACTTTATGGTGCAATCTTCAACGGTAATATAATCACAGCAGAAGATATCCTGAAAAAAGCAGACGAAGCAGAAAAAATACTGATCAATGAACATAATTCTCTGTTTTTAGATCTTCTGTCTAATTTCAGAGACCGTGTAAAAATTTTCGGGACCCATTTTGCTACATTGGATATCCGTCAGGACAGCAGGATCCATCAAAAAGTGATTGATGAGGTTTTCACAAAAGTATACGGTGCCATTGAGGCCAGTGAAGAAGAAAAATTCAATAAACTGATCCAGATTGGTGAAAAAGTAGATGCAGATCAGTTTGAAGATATTGTAAAAGATACTTTATTGACTGTTTGCCAGGTTTCCGAAATTCAGGATCTGAACGGACAAAGAGGAATGAACCGCTACATTATTTCTAATTCCGATGCTGTAAAAGATGTCATGAATGTATATGCATTCTTCAAAATCTGCGGTTATCAGGATGAAGAGATCAAAATGGATATTGTTCCGCTTTTTGAAACGATGGAAGGTTTGGCCAATTCAGAAAATGTAATGAACGAGCTGTATCAGAATCCTGTCTACAAAAAGCATCTTCAAAGCAGAGGAAACCAGCAGACGATCATGCTTGGATTTTCAGACGGAACAAAAGATGGAGGCTATTTGAAAGCAAACTGGGAGATTTATAAGGCTAAAGAGGTCTTAACTAAACTTTCCGTTCAGAATGGAATTAAAGTCGTATTTTTTGACGGCAGAGGTGGTCCGCCGGCAAGAGGAGGAGGCAAAACACATGACTTCTATGCCTCACAGGGAAATACCATTGCCAATAATAAAATAGAACTCACGATTCAGGGACAGACGATCACAAGCATTTTTGGAAATAAAGAACAGGCCAAATACAATTTTGAACAGTTGCTGACTGCCGGTGTTGAAAATGATGTTTTTAAAAATTCTAAAAAAGACCTTACAGAAAAAGAAAGAAAGCTGATTGCTGAGTTGGCAGATATTAGTTATAAAAAATATTCGGACCTCAAAGCGCATCCAATGTTTGTCCCATATCTTCAGGAGATGAGCACACTGGAATACTATGGGAAAACAAATATCGGAAGCCGACCGTCCAAAAGAGGAAACGGTAGCGAACTGAAGTTTGAAGATCTTAGAGCAATTCCGTTTGTAGGCTCATGGTCTCAGCTGAAGCAGAATGTTCCCGGATTTTTCGGGTTTGGATTTGCTATGCAGCAGATGAAAGAGCAGGGAAGAATGGAAGAAGTGAAAGAACTGTATAAAGGCTCGGATTTCTTTAAAACTTTGGTGCTGAACTCAATGATGAGTATGAATAAATCTTATTTTCCATTGACGTATTACATTAAGAATAATCCAAAATTCGGGGCGTTCTGGAATGTGCTTTTTGATGAATTTACACTTTCCAGAGATATTATGCTTGAACTTACCGGATTCAAAATGCTGCAGGAAGAAGATCCGCTTTCAAGAAAATCGGTGAAGATCCGTGAGAAAATAGTACTTCCATTGCTAAGCATCCAGCAATATGCACTGATGAAAATTCAGAAAGGAGAAGGAAATAAAGAAGCTTATGAAAAACTGGTGACCAGATCATTATTCGGAAATATTAATGCGAGTAGAAACTCAGCTTAAATACAGATAAAACGCCTTTCATTGAAAGGCGTTTTAATTTTTTAATACGTTCACAAATGTTTAATGAACCAGCTTCAATAAGAAACTATTCCTTCAGGAATTTTTCATAAAAAACCTGATTCTTCGCCTGGATTTTCAAATAATAGGTGCCTTTTGGAAAATCTTCTACATTTATTGATTTTAAACCGGTGTTTTTTCTGATCAGCTTGCCTAAATTATCATAAACTTCAAGCCGTTGAACTTCACTTTCCGAAGCTATATTTAGAATGTTTTGGACAGGATTCGGGAAAATGGCAAACTTTTCTTTTTTTACGATCTCAGAAGTATTCAATACCTGATTGTAAAGGCCTCCAAAATTGAGGATACCATAGCCCATCTGGTCTGTATATCCCGGATAAAGGGAAGCGGTCTGTCTGAGTTTTGTTCTCATTAATTCCCTGTTCATCGAAGGAAAAGCCTGCATGAAACATGCAACACCGCCAGCAGCAATAGGGGTGGCAATAGAAGTTCCGCCTACTGAAGTTAATGTACTGTTAATAACCGTTGCAGAAGCTGTTCCTCTTGCGCTTCCGTCAGGTTTTACCACACCCGAAGCATTTGGTCCGTAAGATGAAAATCCTGAAGAATTTCCCGTTGAGTCCACAGAGCCTATGCTGAATACTTTGGCATTATCTGCCGGAGTCATAATATAATGCCACGTCTGAAGTCCTGAATTGCCGGCTGCAGCCAGCACAAAAATCCCTTTATCGGCAGCTATGCCAGCTGCTCTTGCAATGAATGAAGTATTTCCGTTCATATCGGAATAGGTATAGTTATACCTTGTGTCATCAAAAATATTATAGCCAAGAGAAGAGGTGATAATATCCACGCCTTTTCTGTCTGCTTCTTCAGCTGCTTCTATCCAGTATAATTCTTCTTCCGGAATTTCACCGACAGAATTTTCACTGCGGTACAGGTAAAAATCGGCATCCGGAGCCGATCCTACAAAAATATTTTCGATGTAGCCTCCCATAGCTCCCAGTACTGCAGATCCATGATTACTAATGGAAGTATTGTATACATTATTTGTCTTGGTCACAAAATCATACACCGCTTTAATGTGATTATTGTTGCGCAGCCTTTCAAAAGCTGATCCTGTATTTACATAAGGAAAGCCGGCATCAATAACAGCAATGGAGATTCCTGTTCCTGTAAATCCTGCCAGATGAAGCGGTCTCAGATTGATCTGATCGATCTGTTCAGATCCTGAGCCATAATCAAAAATAGTCTGTGTTTTTTGAGTGTCAGAAGAAAAGTTCCATTTATTCTCATGGCCATTTTTAGGAACTGAAGAAGCATTTCTGGCAAAACTTCCCACCGAAGATACATAAGGCAAGGCCTGCAAAGTTGTTATCTGTGCTTGTGTTGCATTTACAGCTGCTCCGTTAAGCCATTTAGAATAATCGGTAACGGTAAAACCTAGATTTTGAAGATTCTGAATGTAAGACTGTTCAATAGGAGCATCCTGATCGTTTAGCGGAATACCCAGAGAAATCCGTCTGTTCAGGGATTTTTGAGTCAGTTCAGAAAGTGGATTGGCGTAAAAGGCTGCTTTATTTGGCTTGTCTGAAAAATAAACAAAAACAAGTTCTGTCTGTGCTGTGACGGCAGAGTAACCCGTTAGAAAACAAAAGAGTAAAAGTTTTTTCATGAAGTTATTTTATATAAAGATAAAACAAAATCAATAAAATTTTTGATAGGATTTTAAATTCCTTATTTTTACACAAATATTTGTTTATGAAAAAAATTCAGATGGTTGACTTGCAAAGTCAGTATTACAAAATAAAGAATGATGTAGATAATGCAGTTTTAAATGTAATGGATTCTGCGGCTTTTATCAATGGCCCTGAAGTAAAGTCTTTCCAGAATGAATTGGAATCTTATTTAGATGTAAAACATGTGATCCCGTGTGCGAACGGTACAGATGCTTTACAAATCGCACTGATGGCTTTAGACCTGAAAGAAGGAGACGAAGTAATCACAGCTGATTTCACTTTTGCCGCGACAGTAGAAGTTATTCATTTGCTTAAACTAAAATCTGTTTTGGTAGATGTAGATTACGATACATTCACGATTTCTCCTGAAGAAATTAAAAAAGCAATTACACCTAAAACAAAGGCCATTATTCCGGTACATCTTTTCGGACAATGTGCGAATATGGAAGAAATCTTAAAAATTGCTGAAGAGCATAACCTTTTTGTGATTGAAGATAATGCCCAGGCAATAGGTGCACAATATACATTCTCTGACGGAACTGAGAAATATGCAGGAACCATGGCAACTGTAGGAACAACGTCATTTTTTCCTTCAAAAAATTTAGGATGCTATGGTGATGGAGGTGCTATTTTTACCAATAATGATGAATTGGCACACCGTCTAAGAGGAATTGTGAATCACGGGATGTATGAAAGATATTATCATGATGAGGTAGGCGTGAATTCAAGATTAGACAGTATTCAGGCTGCGGTTTTGAGAAAAAAACTTCCTCACCTGGATTCTTATAACGAAGCGAGAAGAAAAGCTGCGGATTACTATGATGAGGCTTTTGCAGGTATTGCAGATATTGCAACTCCAAAAAGGTCTGAAAATTCCACTCACGTATTCCATCAGTATACTTTGAGAATACTGAACGGAAAACGTAACGAGCTTCAAAAATTCCTTACGGAAAAAGAAATTCCGGCAATGATTTATTATCCGGTAGCATTAAGAAAGCAGAAAGCTTATTTTCAGGAAAGCAATGATGCCGATTTTGTAAATACGGATAAGCTTCTTGATCAGGTGGTATCTCTTCCAATGCATACAGAATTAGATGAAGAGCAGCTGAAGTATATTACGGATGCGGTGTTAGAGTTTATGAAATAATATGCTTCACGACGAAAGAATACTTAAGAATAAGTTTGCTTATTTTTTTACCATTGTTTTTGTGCTTTGTTGGATGATATTTTTTGCATACAACATGTTTAATATTTTTTTAAGAGGTTATGGATTAAAAGAAGAGTATAATGCAGTTAAAATACCCATTATAGCCCTATACTTTTTAATCCTTTCATTATTGAGTATTACATTTGTAAATATTTTTAAAGAATCTAGAAAAATGTTTTACACCTTAAATATTTCTTTATTCTTAATGATTATTTTTCATGCAATAATTTTTTATCCTAAATATCAAAGAACTAAAAGTCCTGCAACATATTTATTCTTATATATATTTTCAAATGTATTATTTGTTGTAGGGCCAGTTGTACTTATAAATTATTTTAAACATCATCCTGCAAAAAGCGAATTAGAAGAAATAGGAAAACACAACGATTAAAAAAAATATTAGAAAATGGCAGTACTTGTTACGGGAGGACTTGGATATATTGGTTCCCACACAGTGGTAGAGCTTATCAATAACGGCTTTGAAGTGGTTATTGTAGATGATCTGTCCAACTCAGAAAGGTTTATTTTAAAAAATATTGAGGAAATTACAGGCAAGAAACCTGCTTTTTATCCTTTTGATTTAAGACGCAAAGAGCTTCTTACTCAGGTTTTTGACGCCCATAAGATCGAAGGATGTATCAATTTTGCAGCTTCCAAAGCAGTAGGAGAGAGCCAGGTAAAACCTGTAGATTATTATGAAAATAATTTATTTACCCTGATCAATATCCTTCAAGAATTTAAAGAAAGAGGAATTTCAAATTTCATTTTCAGTTCTTCCTGCACCGTGTATGGACAGGCAGAGAAAATGCCTATCGATGAAAACACTCCGTTGAAAATGCCTGAAAGCGTTTACGGAAAAACAAAACAGATGGGAGAAGAAATTCTGATTGATTTCGCAAAAGCATATCACCGGAAAATTTCTCTTTTAAGATACTTTAATCCAATTGGGGCACATCCATCAGGGAAACTGGGCGAACTTCCAATAGGAGTTCCCAATAATCTCATCCCTTACGTTACGCAAACGGCAGCAGGAATCCGGGAGAAACTAAATATCTGGGGAGATGATTATGATACAGTAGATGGAACTGCGGTTCGTGATTATATTTATGTTGTAGATTTGGCTAAAGCTCACGTAAGTGCACTTCAAAAACTAATGCAGAGTAATGAAGAAACGTTGATCGATATATTTAACCTGGGAACAGGAAAAGGCTCATCCGTATTGGAAGTGGTAAAAGCTTTTGAAATAGCTAATGATGTGAAAGTTCCTTACCAGATCTGCCCACGCAGAGAAGGTGATATTACCATAGCTTATGCCAATGCTGATAAGGCTGAAAAAGAGCTTCAGTGGAAGTCTGAGACTTCTCTGGAAGAATCTTTGAGAACAGTCTGGAAATGGCAGGAATATTTGGCTGCACAAACCGTTTAAGAAACATAAAAACAGTTATAAAATAAATCACAAAATAACCTTCCTCTCAATCTATAATGATTGTTGCAGTGGAGTTTTAATTTAAATTTTTATTAATATGAAAACAGACAGAATAGGCATCACATTTTCTTCATTCGATCTGCTGCATGCAGGACACATTAAAATGTTGGAAGAAGCCAAAACAATATGTGACTACTTAATCGTAGGACTTCAGATTGATCCGTCCCACGACCGTCCGAACAAAAATAAGCCGAGCCAGACCATCGTAGAAAGGTATATCCAGTTAAAAGCTGTCAATGCCGTTGATGAGATTATTCCTTATTACACGGAAGAGGATCTGCTGGATATTTTAAAGTCATTTGTGATTGATGTAAGGATCATTGGTGATGATTATATGGACAAAGATTTTACAGGCAAACAGTATTGTGAGGAGAAAGGTATTGAGATCTTTTACAACAAAAGAGATCATAGATTTTCCACCAGCGACCTGAGAAAAAGAATCTATGAAGCTGAAAAAGAAAAATATGAAAAGGCTGAATCTATAAAATAAAAAAATCCCGAAAATATATTTTCGGGATTTTTTGTTTTTGTTACATTGGAGCTTGCTGGTCGTCACCACTTTCGTTAGCATTGATGTCTTTCTTCTTTTTAGGCTGTTCTATTTTTTCGCCTTGCTTAAATCGATACGTTAAAGCAATTGAGAATTGTCTTGGCTGCCACTGCATATAATTTCGGCGCGTATAATCACTATTGTAGCTATATACCTCTCTACTTCTGGTATTAAATATATCCTGAATATTGAAAGATATTGTACCATCGCCTTTCCATATCGTTTTAGATGCTCCTAAATTTAAAGCATACATATCTTGAGAATCCTGATTTGCTGACTTCTGTGCTCCTCTATAGAATCCTTGTAGCTGTACGCTCAGTGTCTTATCAAGTTTAAAGGTTGTATTTAAACGTGCTCTTGTTGAGAACCCGTCACCTGTAAAATCCATTGTGCCAATTTTAGCATTACCTAAAGCATCTTTTGTCTCGTAAGAAGCAATACCGGTAGTTTTATAACCAAACACGTCTAAGCTACCCATAATTTTTAACCAGGCAAATGGATCATAGGTAAAATTAAGATCCAAACCATAACGATCATCATTACCTAGGTTAATTGGTTTTGTATAAAAAATACTCTGGCCTTCATCTGGTCTGTAAACAAGCATTTTAGTGTCGTCTGTTGAATGTCTGTAATAAAGAGTAGGGTTGATTGTAAATTTCTTTCTTGTAATGTTATAACCTACTTCATATGAGTCTACATAAGATGGGTTCAGGTCAATATTTCCTTCAAAAACGTTTTGGCTGTTGCTGTAATTAGGGAAAGGAACCATAAAGAATGATCTAGGCCTGTCTATTCTTCGGGAATAATTTACTAGAATCTGGTTGTTCTTTGATACATCATAACTTAAGAATATACTTGGAAATAAATTGTTGTAATTCTTATTTTTATTAATTGGGGCCTTGTCAGGATTTTGATTAACATAATCAATCTTAACATTTGAAAGCTCATCTCTTAATCCCAGCTGATAAGCAAATTTTTCTCCTATTTTACTTTTAAACTGCAAATAGAAAGCATTAAACATTTCTCTGTAATCCGTTTTGTTATTATAATCCAGAATAAACGGATTATTAGAAGTACTGTTTACAAAATTATCGTAATTGTTATTATTAACATCTATTCTGTATCCTGCTTCAAGTTTGGACTGCTCACCGATAGGTAGCTCATAGTCTGCCTTTCCAATAAGGGTCTTGTTTACAGAATGTCTTTGGGTAATATCTTGTTGAACAGGGATGGAATCTTCAGTTTCCAGAATATTAGAATTGTTATTACTTCTATTTCTCTGTAAACTAAGTGATACGGATAAATTTTGCCCCTTATCATCAAATTTATGGTCCAGGCCGATATCTCCCTGAAATGCAAGATTGGTGTTTCTTCCTTCAGAATCTCTTTGTCCGTAGGAATCCATCAAATTCCATGTTTTTTGATCGCTGTATCTGTAAAAACGATTATAAGTACTCAATAATTCATTACTATCTCCTTCAAAGGTTCTTACAACTCCAGATAGATTTAATGATGTTTTATCAGAAATATCATAGGTAAATCCTGCGCTGGCATTATAATTTTTGTTATAACTTTTATTAGTGGAATTTTGTAATTGATAAGTCGGAACATCATTAGGCTGTTGATTAGGCAATATACTTGGGAAGACAATGTTATGATAGGTGGTCTCCGTATCATTTTTGCTTTTATTTTCAGAATAGCCACCACCACCATTCACAAACCATGTCCAGTTATTTTTTCTCCAACTTAGATTTGTATTAAGAGCTGTTCTCGGAAGATAACCCAAAGTACCAATTACACTACCGTTAAAGCCTATTTTTTTATTCTTTTTAAGAATGATATTTAAAATACCTGAGGTTCCGCTTGCTTCAAATTTTGAAGAAGGGTTGGTAATCACCTCAATTTTCTCAATTTGATCCGCCGGGATACTTTGAAGTGCATTGGCGCCATCATCAATTCCTAACAGAGCAGAAGGTTTCCCGTTGATCAGGAACTTCACATTAGAGCTTCCTCTCATCGAAACAGTACCATCAGTATCTACAGAAACAGAAGGAACGTTGGAAAGGACATCCTGAAGGTTTCCTCCCTTACTTACAATATCCTGAGAAGGGTCGTAAGTCTTTTTGTCAAGTTCAACTTTATAGGCTTTCGTCGCTGCTGCAGTAATCACAACGCCTTGTATTTCCTGGGTTTTTCCGTCTAAAGTAGTGGTGGCCTCAGGTTGGATGGATAGTGCACCAATATTTCCAGGACCTGAAATGTTTTTATTAACTATACTTTTCTTATAGTCGATTGCTTCTACTGTGATGTCATAATTTCCGGGAGCTAATTCCAGTTTGTACTGTCCCTTTTCATCGGTCAATACGGCATCGCTTAATGTTTTATTCGCTTTATTGCTGAATGTCACAGAAGCATAAGGAACCGGCTGATTGTTTTTGTTGACAATCATTCCCGTAACACCTGCTTTCTCCTGGGCAAATGCCATAGCAGCTGCTGAAAGTACAAAAGTAAGTGCTAACGTTTTTCTTGTGAAAATATTGACAATTTCCGTCTGATTCATAAGGTATTTTTTTGTGTAAAATCGTAAGAGTATAACCTATAATATTATGAAATCGTTAATTGGGCTGATTTTCAAAATACTATAACTTATGTATTATTTATAGATGTATAAGTCGTATGTAAGTGTTAAATGTTAATTATTGTATTGTTAAATAAAAGTTAAATTAATTTTATTTTATATTTTTTGAATTCAGCCAGTCCTGATAAGCTTTTGCATTGATGGCATGTTGCTCTGGACTGTCTGTAAATTTATGGTACCCAAACCTTGCTGGATCGGCACACATGAATATATAATTGTTGTTTTCTGCATTTAAAACTGCGTCTACAGAATTTTTATCAACTACACAGATGGGGCCCGGTGGAATACCTGCATTAGCATAAGTATTGTATGGGGATGGTGTAGAAAGATGTTTATATAAAACTCTTTTGATTGGTTCCTTAAAATTAGTCTGCTTATTGATCGCATAGATCACCGTAGGATCAGACTGAAGTTTCATCCCTTTTCTGAAACGGTTCAGATACAGTCCGGCAATCGTTTTCATTTCATCTTTTTTACCTCCCGATTCCTTATAAACGATAGATGCCAGAGCATAGATCTGATCTCTCGTCAGGCCAGACTGCTGTTCCTTACTTTTTCTTTCGCTGGTCCAGAAATCATTATACTGCTCATCAAATTTTTTAAAAAATTCTCTTGGGCTTACCGTCCAGAAAAAATTATAGGTATCGATGAAGAAATATTTTTTAAGATCCTCCGCATTTTTATACCCTTTTTCTATTGCTAGCTGATCCAGATCATTCACGAAATGTAAAGAATCCAGCTCTGTCTTTTTCGTCACCTTTCCTATCATCTGGTACATATCTCCAAAATCTCCAATCCTGAAGCTGTTCTCAGCCTGGTTTCCTGCCTTGATCATATTCACCAGGTTAGTGTTTCCTGCCCCTGACTGGAAGTGGTAACGTCCCGGTTTAAAATACTGGTCAAGATCTTTATCTTTAGCCACAGCTTCAAACGCATCCTTATCTTTCACATATGGAGCTACGGAGTCAAGGATCTGTTTGAAATCAGCCTTATGGGGAATCAGGACATAGCCATCCTTTTCCACGTTGTTTCCGTAATATTTATTATAAAATCTCAAACCAAAAAATCCGGCTGCTCCGAAAATAACAAGAGCGATAATGAGAACAGTTTTTTTCATTATTAAAAAAGTTGATTAAAAGTTTTGCTTTTAAATAAGATCTGTTTTACCTTTAAAAACTTGCTTCGCAGGACCTTCCAGCCAAATATTCTGAAAGGAATTTCCATTTTTCTCAGCATACACTTTAAGATTGCCTCCTAAGGTTTTAACTTTTACAGAGATTAGATTATTTTTTTGCAGAAAAGTTAAAGCAGAAGCGGTAACTCCTGTTCCACAGCTGAAAGTTTCATCCTCAACGCCTCGTTCATAGGTTCTTACGAAAATTTCATCATCCGTAATTTTTTCTACGAAATTCACATTGATGCCTTTTTCTTTATAATTTTCAGAATTTCTGATGCCGTTTCCTTCTGCAAAAACATTGTAATTCACCAAATCCTCCACATATTTTACATAGTGAGGTGATCCGGTATTCATCACCGTATCTTCACCGTCTCCGGAAACCGTATTTACATCGATCATTTTTAATTTAATGATCCCGTTATGGATCTCGGCTTCATGTTCACCATCAATCGCAATGAACTTACATTTGTCCTCAAAAATATCAAGAAAGAAAGCAAATGCTACCAAACATCTTCCGCCGTTTCCGCACATCGTACTTTCGCCACCGTCAGAATTATAATAAACCATTTTGAAATCGTAGGTATCATCATTCTCCAGTAAGATAAGTCCATCAGCACCTATCCCGAAACGTCTGTCGCAAAGTTTTTCTATATAGTCTTTATCCTTAGGAAACTGAAGATCACGGTTGTCTATCATTACAAAATCATTTCCGGTTCCCTGATATTTATAAAATTCCATATTCTTTTAGTCTAAAATTAACGAGCAAAATTAATATATTTAAAATGAAAACGAACAGTGTTAGCTGTCCGTTTTCTTATTTATAATTGTTTTATCTAAATCCGCCTCCGCTCGATTGCTGTCTCGTTGTACCGCTGCTCTGTGGAGTGCTGCTCTGGGAGCTTGAACTCCCTCTGAACCCACCGGAAGATTCCGTTCTGGTGCTATTCTGATTTTGCTGTGGCTGCGAATTTCTAAAACCACCAGTGTTTTGGTTATTCTGAGTTCCTTGATTATTCTGGTAATTACCGCTTTGACCTCTGAAGCCTCCATTATTCCGATTGCTTTGTGGTCTCTGGTTATTATTGGAATTGCTGTTAGAATTTCTGAAGCCTCCGCTGTTCTGGTTACTTTGTGGTCTTTGGTTGTTGTTATTGTAACTGCCGTTTGAATTTCTGAATCCATTTCCGTTATTGTTACTACCGTCTACCGGCTGACCTCTGAATCCGTTATTTGGTCTTTGGGAGGTTACAGTGGATTTTCTTTCTACATATACCTTTCTTCTGTTATTCCCTGTGTTATAGTAATAATATGGAATACCGTTATCATAATAATAATTCACATCATTTCTATAATAATAACCGTCATTTCCGTAATAGCCGCCGTTTCCGTAATATCCCGAAGGTGCATAATAAGCTCCGTTATTATAATATGGATCACCATAACCACCGTTATTAGCATATCCGTCTGAATAAGCTAAACAAGAAGTTAGGCTGGCCATAACTGCAATACTGAATGCTATTTTAAATAAATTTTTCATGACTTTACTGTACTTTTTTCTTTTAAACTTTTTTTCCAATTAAGGTATCCTAAGATAGCCATTATAGTAAATACCAAATATTGAACCGAAGTGATTCCCAGCTCCTTAAAAATCATCATCGGGATGCATATAAAATCTCCGATGATCCAGAAGATCCAGTTCTCAATGCGCTGTCTGGCCATAAACCACATCCCGACTAAAAATATTGAAGTAGTCAAAACATCCAGCCAATTCGCCCAATCCAGGTGGTACAATCCAAGGCTTGTACCATCCATTAAAAATTTATTGTCAATATAAGGTTTGTAATAATAAATAAGAGTGACCAGCGCCAGGCTGATGAAAAAAAGAAGCCCTGCAAATATTCTTTCTCTTTGTGTAGCCCAAGTAACATCCACATGAACATGATCTTTGGAGTTTTTAGACCACAGGATCCAGCCATAAATACTCATTGCCGTATAATAAACATTGATCATGCAATCACCAAGCAACCCAAAATTAAAGAGAATGTATACATAAATCATTGTAGAGATAATACCCGTAGGGTATACCCAGATATTTTTTTTAATTGAAAAATACACGCTTAAAATTCCGAAAAATGCACCTGTGGCTTCCAGTAGAATTTGTATTACACTGTAGTTTTCATAGGGTTTTACAAAAAGATCATATAAATTCATGCGATCAAAAATAAGCAAAAATTAACACTTTTGAAAATAAATTAAATAAAGTGTAAATCAGTTTTTTAAACCTTTTTATTTAAAATAAATTCGGAAAGTTTATCAATAAACGTTAAGGTTTGTAAAATTTTTATATTTTCGTAAATCTTTAATTAAATAAAAAAACATGTCTAAAATTTGGGTTAAGAAACCAATGAGTGCGTATGAAGCGGATATCAAAAAAAGCCAGCTGAAGCGTGTTCTGGGAAAATGGAGCCTTACTGCTATCGGGATCGGAGCAATTATCGGAGGAGGAATTTTTGTACTTACGGGAACGGGTGCTTATTATAATGCAGGGCCTGCGCTGGCACTTTCATTCGTGATTGCCGGAATAGCCTGTGTATTTGCAGCACTTTGTTATGCAGAATTTGCTTCCATTCTTCCGGTAGAAGGATCAGCATATGCTTATGCATATGGAACCGTAGGGGAAATTTTTGCCTGGATTATTGGATGGGGTCTGATATTGGAATACGCTATGGGGTCTATGACCGTCGCCGTGTCCTGGTCAGGCTATTTTGGAAAACTCCTCAAAATGTTTGGGCTGCATTTACCTGCTTATCTTACCACGGATCCGCAGACTTATATGGCTGCAGGGAACTCCGGTTTTTCAATGAACTTACCTGCATTTTTAATTGTTTTCTTAGTCATTTCTATTTTAGTTAGAGGGACAAAAGGTGCTGCTAAGGCGAACAATTTTATTGTTGTACTTAAAGTATCTGCGATTATCTTTGTAATTATTGCCGGATCATTTATTATTTTCGGTTCTGCTAATCCTTTCCAAAACTGGGTTCCTTTTATTCCTGAAGCAACCACGATTACAGAAAACGGAGTCTCGCATTCCGCTTATGGGATTAGTGGAGTAGTGGCCGGAGCATCAGCCATTTTCTTTGCTTATGTAGGTTTTGATGCGGTCTCTACCCAGGCAGGTGAAGCCATTAATCCTAAAAAAGACGTACCCTTTGCAATCATCGCTTCGTTGATCATCTGTACCCTTTTATATATCCTTGTTTCTTTAGTATTAACAGGAATGATGCATTATACAGACTTTAATCCTCTGGGTAAATATCCGGATGCAATCAAAGCTCCTGTCGCTTATGCATTTGATATTGCAGGATATGCTTGGGCAGGATATATTATTACCATTGCAGCTACAGTAGGATTGATTTCCGTATTAATGGTAATGATCATGGGACAGTCAAGAATTTTCTTAGGAATGTCTAAGGATGGACTGATTCCTGCTACTTTTTCGAAAGTAAATCCTGAAACAGGAGTACCTACCAAAAACCTTCTTATTTTGGGGGTTGTAATTGCTACTATAGCCTCTCTTACACCAATCAATGATCTTGCACACATGACAAGTTTCGGAACTTTATTTGCCTTTACTATGGTATGTGTTGCAGTTTGGGTATTAAGAGTAAAAGAGCCGAATCTTCAGAGAAACTTCAAAGTACCGGCACTTCCATTGATTGCTTGTTTAGGTATTGCCATTAATGTTTATCTGATCTTTAACCTGAGCAAAGAAGCGCAAATGTATTCTTTCGCATGGCTGATCATCGGATTCTTTGTATACTTCCTTTACAGTAAGAAACACTCGAAGCTTCAAAATGGAGGTTACGGAGAAACTTTCAAAGCTGAGCAGGAGCCTTTAGAAAAACCTGATATTGATTTATAAAAAATATAAAACTAAAATCCACAGAACTCTGTGGATTTTTTATTTTTGCTACCTATGAAAAAAACTTTTTGTATTTTATTTTTAAGCTTGGGAATATGGATGTTTTCACAGCAGATAGAAAGCTTCAAGACAATTTTGAATGACAAGATAAGCATCAGAGCGCTTGAAATTTATGATAATAAAGTGTGGTACACCGGAACAGGTTCAAAATTTGGCTTTGTGGATCTTCAGAACAGTAAAAACCAGAAGCAGATCAGTTTGTCGGATAAGAAACTTCAGTTCAGAACCTTGGCGCAGGATAAAAAATCATTTTATGCGATTAATATTGAAAGTCCGGCTTACTTTTTTAAAATTGATAAAAAAGATCTGAAATCAGAAATTGTTTTTACAGATACCGTGAAAACAGCTTTTTATGATGCACTGCATTTTGCGAATGATCAGCTGGCTTATACTTTTAGTGACGCCGATACAGATAATCTACTGAAACTGGCTGTTTACAAGAGCGGAAAATGGAGCATGTATAAAAACAGCACAAAACTGCATGACGGTGAAGCCGCATTTGCAGCCAGCAATACCAATATCGCTTCTTCTAAAAATTTTTTATGGATTGCAACGGGCGGAAAAGCATCAAGAATCCTGAAAATAGACCTGAAAAATGAAAATATTGATGTTTTTTCAACCCCTTTTATCCAGGGAGAATCTTCCCAGGGAATGTATTCTATTGATTTTTATGAGGATAACTTCGGAGTTGCAGTAGGTGGAGACTATACCAAGCAGGATGAAAACATAGACAATATCGCAACAAGTATCGACGGCGGGAGAACTTGGCAGATACAGGCTTCCGGAAAAAATGCGGGCTATTCGACCTGTGTAAAAATTAAGCCAGGCTCTAAGGGTAAAGAAATGATCTCTGTAGGTGATAAGCATATCAGTTATTCTTCTGATTTCGGTAAAACATGGAAGAAAATTTCTGATGAGAAAGGATTCTTTGTTTGCCGTTGGATAAATGGAAATACCATTGTTTTTGCAGGAAAAGACAGGATTTCTGTGATGAAATTGAAGTTTTAACCCTATTGAAATATAACTGCATCAGGATTTTAAATCTTACTCATAGAATTTATCATTTTTGAAGAATTTCCAGTAACCACCATATTTAGACTTATTATAAAATACGGCCTAATATATTTCATGGTTTAAAATTCATAACTAATGGTTAATTTTGCAAGATGAAATAGGTCCAGCCTAATTTCAGTATTCAATAATATTTTAAATTTTGAAATGAATTCTTTAATAGATAAGTATAATATTCCCGGGCCACGTTACACGTCTTATCCTACCGTTCCTTACTGGGATGAATCTACATTTTCGCCTGAAAAGTGGAAGGATACCGTGATCAGGTCGTTTCATGAGAGTAATGCAGAGGAGGGAATTTCTATTTATATTCACCTGCCTTTCTGTGAGGCCTTATGTACGTTCTGTGCCTGTCACAAGCGTATCACCAAACAGCATAGCGTTGAAATTCCTTACCTGGAAAGTGTGTTAAAGGAATGGAAGCTCTATCTTGAACTTTTTGAAGAAAGACCGAAACTGAAAGAACTTCACCTTGGAGGCGGTACTCCTACATTTTTTTCACCAAAAAATTTAAAAACCCTATTGGAAGGTATTTTTGAAACGGTGGAGATAGCGGAACATCCTGAGTTCTCTTTTGAAGGACACCCGAATAATACGACAAGAGATCATCTTCAGACTTTATATGACCTTGGATTCAGAAGAGTAAGTTTTGGAGTTCAGGATTATGATCCTAAAGTTCAGAAAGCTATCAATAGAATTCAACCTTTTGAAAACGTGAAGAATGTAACTGAGTGGGCCAAGGAAATTGGATACAGAGGCATCAGCCACGATTTAGTATTCGGACTTCCTCATCAATCCTGGGAGGCTATGGAATATACCATCAGAAAAACAATGGAGCTGAAGCCGGACAGGCTTGCTTTCTATTCTTATGCACATGTTCCATGGGTAAAAGGAGTAGGGCAGAGAGGGTTTGATGAAAATGACCTGCCCAGCGGTGAAGAAAAACGTCGTCTATATGAAGATGGCAAAAAGCTGCTTGAGGATTTAGGATATATTGAGGTAGGAATGGATCATTTCTCTCTTGAACATGATGATCTGTATCAGTCTTTGATCCATAAAAAGCTTCACAGAAATTTTATGGGTTACACTTCAAGCAATACGCAACTGATGGTAGGTCTTGGAATGTCTGCCATTTCAGATTCCTGGTATGCTTTTGCCCAGAATGTAAAAACGGTGGAAGAATATCAAAAAATGGTGGAAGAAGGTAAAATTCCTGTAGTAAAAGGACATATTCTCGATCAGGAAGATCTTACCGTGAGAAGACATATTCTGAATCTGATGTGCCAGCTTGAAACCACTTTTACAGATAAGAACTCTTTCCCTGAACTGGAAAACGCATTTGAAATGCTGGAGGAAATGGAGAAAGATGAACTGGTGGAAATTTATGATAACCAGATTAAGATCACTGAAAAAGGAAGAGCATTTACGAGAAACGTCGCAATGGTATTTGACCTCAGAATGATGAGAAATAAGCCGGAAACGAGAATTTTCTCTATGACGATATAAGACAAAGGCGGTTCAATTTGAACCGCCTTTGTTATTTAAAGTAATAATTTGCCATAATATGCAGGGTAGAATATACTTTATTTAATGATTAATTTCTGGCTGTAAGACTTCATGTCATTTGATTTTATGATCAGGTAATAAGCTCCCGCGGGAATTCCTGTAATATCTACACTGCCGTCATTTTCAATTTTTGCTTTCTCTAAAACTATTTTCCCTTCTGTACTGATCAGGTCTGCTGTACTGTTTCCGTCTGTAAGTCCTTCAACGAAGACCTTTTCAGAGGCTGGATTAGGATGAATGTAGATAGGATTAAACTCAGAAGTCTCCTCTGTTCCCAATGTTCCTGTTGTGATTTTGAATATTTTTCCGCTGTTCACGGCTGCTACAAAAAGTTCTTTCTGGGAATTCTGCCCGAAAGTAGAAAAATTATTTCCGGAACTTGCAGGAGTCCATACAACAGAATTATCTGTATTTAAAATTCCGATTTGTGTAGAACAGTAATCGGCAAAGAAATATTTCCCCTGAAGCGCAGGGTATTGAGTTCCCCGGTAAACATAACCTCCGGTGATGGAACATTTCCCCCCGGAATGATCATAGACTGCAATTGGAAAGGTCATTGTACTCATGGCGGCACATCCTGCTGTATTGTAAGCATTATTACCTTCATAGCATCGCCATCCGTAATTGATTCCAGCTTGTGTAACGGGCATTTTGTTAATTTCTTCAATCGCTCCTTGGCCTACATCAGCAATCATTGCATTTCCAGTAACGGTATCGAATGAAAACTTCCATGCATTTCTAAGTCCGTAAGCCCAGATCTCATCAGCACCGTCAACTCCCGTTCCGGCAAAAGGATTTCCGGCAGGGATATTATACGGTCCTGTAGCATTTACATCTATACGAAGCATTTTTCCTAAAAGAGAATTCTTGTTTTGAGCATTGTTATTAGGATCTCCGCCACTTCCGCCATCACCCGTAACGATCCACAGATTTCCGTCCGGAGCAAAATGAATGCTTCCGCCATTGTGATTGTCAAATGGTTTAGGAATACTCAACAGTATTTTTTCAGTAGTAGGGTCTGCAATGTCAGGATTGGTAGGATTTACAGAATATCTGGCCACTGTGATATTTCCATTGGCAATGTTGTTGTAATAGACAAAAAAATAGCCATTGGTAGAATATTGAGGATGAAATGCGAGTCCCAGAAGACCTCTTTCTCCTCCGTACAGAACTTTGGAACTGATATTCATAAAATCGGCACCATTGATGGTTCCATTAGGCTGGATGATCTTGATGATTCCATTCTGCTGGACGACGAAAAGCCGGCTGTCATTGGCGTTCGTGATTTCTACCGGGGCAGTAAGCCCTGTTGCAAATTCTACTAAATTGATGCTTTGGGAATTAACAATTAAAGAAGAAAAGATACTTAAGGTAAAAAATAGATTTTTCATAATATTTTGATATTTAGTGTATTGGTAAACGAATGAAAATTTTATACCAATCATTATTTGAAAATTCCATTACGATAAGGAAGAAAAATTATTAAATCTTAAATAGAAATTAAAACCCCGATATATCTGAAAATAAACCGTTTCTGCTGTTAAAAACTTCATAAAATAATAATAAAATCATTATATTTGCCGACTTAATTTAACGTAGTTATAACAAAATGCAAGGAAAAGGACTTATTACAATTGTTGCTATTGTACTAGGGTTAATTTGCTTAAATGAGCTATTACCAACTTGGTACGCCAGCAAAATTGAAAGGCAGGCGACTGCTGTTGCAGGAGACAATCCGGAAAAGTATCAGAAAGAAATTACAAGACTTTCTAAGGATACTTTGAACCTGGGATTCACAAAACTTTATTACACTAAAGCCAAAGACAAGGAAATGAAGCTTGGTCTTGACTTGAAAGGTGGGATCAACGTCCTTTTGGAAATCAACCAAAGAGACCTGGTAAATGATTTAACTAATTATTCTACCAATCCTATTCTGATTGAGGCTTTAAACAAAACGGATGAAGCTCAGAAGAATTCTACAAAATCTTATATCGATAATTTCTTCGATCAGTTTGAAGCGATCAATAAAGCAAAAGGAACCAACCTTAAGCTTGCAGATCCTGAACTTTTCGGGAATACCAATTTATCGGAGATCAAGTACAATACGACTGATGATCAGGTAAAGAGTATCATCAAAAGAAGAATTGATCTTTCAGTAGGAACAGCTTTCGAGGTAATCAGAACCAGAATTGATAAAATGGGTGCTGTGCAGCCAAACGTTCAGAGAGTACCGGGTACGGCAAGAATTTCTGTTGAAATGCCGGGTATGAAAGATATCGATAAGGTGAAGAAAATGCTTCAGACTTCTGCAAAACTTCAGTTCTGGGAAGTACAACAGGTTCCTGAAATTGCCCCTTATTTCCAGACATTGACTACAATGGTGGGTATTAAAGGTGATTCTATGGGAGTTGCGAAGAATACCAACTTCATGAAACTTATCAACCTTGACAAATTAAGAGCAAACGGTGTTGCAAGCGTAAAACTTTCAGATACTGCGGCCATCAATAAAATTTTGAGCAGCAAAGTAGGTCAGTCATTACGTCCGGCCAACATTAAATATACTCAGTTCATGTGGGGTTACAAGCCTGAAGCTACGGATGCTGAAAGTTTAGTATTGTATGCAATCAGAGGTAACATTAGCCAAAAAGCTCCTGTAGACGGTGCTGTTGAAACTGCGAGCATTGGCTATGATGAGCTAAGCAGAGTAGTGGTAGACATGCAGATGGATTCTAAAGGTGCTAAAGAATGGAAAACATTAACGGAGAAAAACGTTGGAAGACCAGTTGCTGTAACATTGGATGGTAGAGTGTATACTGCGCCAAACGTTGTAGGCGCAATTCCTAACGGTAGAACTCAGATCTCTGGTAACTTCTCTCAGGAAGAAGCTAAAGAATTGGTTGACGTTCTGGGAGCGGGTAAATTACCTGCAGGTGCAAAAGTGGTTCAGGCTACTGTAGTAGGACCTTCATTAGGACAAGAGTCTATTAATGCAGGGGTTATTTCATTTGCTATCGCATTCTTAATCATTATTGTTTATATCATTTTCTATTACGGTGGTGCCGGTGTGTACGCTGTAATTGCAATGATTGTGAACTTATTCTATATTTTCGGAATTATGGATTCCGGAGACTTTACATTAACGCTTCCTGGTATCGCAGGTATCGTTCTTACAATGGCCATGGCCGTGGATACGAACGTAATCATCTACGAAAGAACGAAGGAAGAATTATTCGCAGGAAAAAGCATTTTAGAAGCTTATAAAGATGGTTTCAAACATGCACTAAGCGCGATTGTTGATGGTCACTTAACGACATTACTGACAGCAGGTGTACTTTTCTTATTCGGAACGGGACCTATTAAAGGATTTGCCTTAACATTAGGAATTGGTATATTAATGACGTTCTTTACTTCAGTATTACTTTCAAGAGTAATGATCTTCTCAAGACTGAATAAAGGAAAACACCTTTCTGTATGGACTCCTCCAACCAAAAACCTTTTCAGAAATACCTGGATCGATTTTATCGGAAAGAGAAAATATGCTTATATCATTTCTGGTATTTTAACGTTGGTTTGTGTTGCATCTATAGCCATGAACGGATTCAAATACGGGATCGATTTTACAGGAGGTAGAAACTATGTGGTAAGATTTGATAAAGATGTAAATGCTGAAGATATCGAACAGAACTTAGTGAAAGTATTCAAAACTGAAGATGGTAAAAATTCTTCTGTTGAAGCTAAAACTTTCGGAAACGATAAGCAGCTGAAAATTTCTACAGATTACCTTATTGAAGATGAATCTTTAAAAGCTGACCAGACTGTAGAACAAAAACTATTTGAAGGGTTAAAAACAAGCTTACCGGCTAACACGACCTTGCATGATTTCAAATCTGCAGATAAAGAACACGCAGGAATTATCTCTTCTGAAAAAGTAGGACCTACGGTAGCAGATGATATTAAAACTCATGGTATGCTTGCAGTAGCAGCTGCTTTGGCGGGTATCTTTATCTATATCTTGTTAAGGTTTAGAAAATGGCAATTCTCACTGGGAGCTGTTGCAGCATTGTTCCATGATGCGGTGATTATTTTAGGAGCTTATTCATTGCTTCACAAATTTATGCCTTTCAATATGGAGATCAACCAGGATTTCGTTGCAGCAATCCTTACGGTACTGGGGTACTCAATCAATGATACCGTTATTATCTTCGATAGAATTAGAGAGTATTTAAGAGAGAAGAAAGCTTTAACACTGGCTGGATTATTTGATGACTCTATCTCAAGCACATTGGGTAGAACATTCAACACTTCATTCACAACGATCCTTGTGATCTTGGCGATCTTCATTTTTGGTGGAGATAACCTTAGAGGATTTATGTTTGCCATGTTGATTGGTATCGGATTCGGTACTTACTCATCTATCTTTATTGCGTCGGCAATCGCATACGATTTCCTTAAGACAGGTAAAGAAGGCGAAGTACACGGTAAAACGACAACTACCAAAGAAGTACTTGCTTCCAAATAAGATAAACTACAATAAATAAGTAAAGGCCGTTTCGAGAGAAGCGGTCTTTTTTGTACAGTAAACGGGATTTTGGTTTGAGAGTGTTAGAGTTTTAGGGTTAGAAGGTTTGAGAGTTTGAGAGTTTTTAGAGTATGGGAGTATGGGAGTATGAAGGGTTGGGGTTCACGTTAAAAAATTAATATTTAATATTCAGGGTTTAAATTTATATTTGCCAGTTTAATATCTGAAATCTGATGTCTGTCATCTTGGTTCTTGAATCTTGGTTCTTGAATCTTAGTTTTTTAACTCTCTTTCTTCAAAACCAACAATTTAGAATCATTATATTTCAGATTTGATTAATTTTGCAGCACTATGGAAAATTCAAGGAAAAAAGCAGCCATTGGCTTTATATTTATCACTCTGCTCATCGACATTACAGGATGGGGGATTATTATTCCAGTAGTTCCCAAATTAATTGAGGAGCTTATTCATGCAGATATCAGTGAGGCTGCGAAATATGGTGGCTGGCTTGGTTTTGCCTATGCATTTACACAGTTTATTTTTTCTCCGGTTGTAGGGAATTTGAGTGACAAATACGGAAGAAGACCTATTATCCTGATCTCCCTTTTTGGGTTTGCAGTGGATTATATTTTTCTTGCGCTTGCCCCAACCATTTGGTGGCTGTTCCTGGGACGGATAATTGCCGGGATTACGGGAGCCAGTGTCACAACGGCCAGTGCTTATATTGCTGATATTTCCACAGATGAAGACCGAGCTAAGAATTTTGGCCTTATTGGGGCAGCATTTGGTTTAGGGTTTATTATAGGGCCTGTTTTGGGTGGTGTTTTAGGACATTATGGAGCCAGAGTGCCTTTCTATGCTGCGGCAGGCTTGTGTCTTTTAAATTTCCTTTACGGTTACTTTGTTCTTCCTGAAAGTTTAGATAAAGATAAAAGAAGAGAATTCGACTGGAAACGTGCCAATCCTATTGGTTCATTTAAATTTTTAGGTAAACACCCGGAAATTTCAGGATTGATCTTTGCCCTTATTTTAATCTATATTGCTGGGCATGCCGTACAGAGCAACTGGAGCTTTTTTACCATGTATAAATTCAACTGGACAGAAAGAATGGTTGGGATTTCGCTTGGAGTAGTGGGTCTGCTGGTAGGCTTGGTTCAGGGTGTTCTTATCCGCTGGACAACACCGAAACTGGGTGAGGAAAAAAGTATCTATTACGGGCTGGCTCTTTACGCATTAGGGATGCTGCTTTTTGCTTTTGCCACAGAAGGGTGGATGATGTTTGCATTTTTAGTTCCTTACTGTTTGGGAGGAATCTGCGGGCCTGCACTTCAGTCAGTGATCACGAAAAGTGTTCCATCCAATGAACAGGGTGAACTTCAGGGAGCATTAACCAGCTTAATGAGTGCTACGTCCATTGTAGGACCACCGTTGATGACCAATTTATTTTACTTCTTTACCCATGATGAAGCTCCCTTTGAATTTTCAGGAGCGCCGTTCTTCCTTGCGTTTATTTTAATGGCTATCAGTGTTGTGATGACCTATTATGCTTTTCAGAAGAAAAATAAAAAGTTTATCAAAAAACTCTAATCATGTTAATATCTGAAAGCTTGGATTAGTTTAATGAAACAGATCATATGAGTCGCATTCCTCAATATAAACCTGATGATTTCAAACCTATCCTGGATATAGATTGGAATGCCAAAAGTACAGAGAAAGAAGAGCTTAATGATTTTTTCATAGAACCGCTTCAGGAACTTAAAGATACTAAGACACCTTCCCAGCCACACCGTAAAACAGTCAATGACTTTGTATTTATAAAGAAAGGCAGTATAGAAAAGATGGTTTGTTCCAGCTTATTTGAAGTACAGGAAGGTATGATTATGCTTCTTCCTCCTTATAAAATAAGGACATTTATTCTACACCCGACGTCGAAGGATTTTACTGCCACTTTTCTAATGAATTTATTGCAGATGGGCCCGGCCTCAAATATCTTCAGGATATATTGAATCATGCCGATCTGATTTATAATCCTACTTTATTTCTTGATCAGGAACATCAGGAAAGGGTCTTTATGATTCTCCGGCAGATGGAAATTCTTTATCAACAAGATCAGAGCCTTGATCTTATCCGGCTTTACCTTATTACCTTGTTGGGAGAGATTCGCCATTTTATAGAAAAGATTCCCCGTTCAATTCTTTCTGCCAATGATACACTGGTATTACGGTTTCGGAAACTTATCACCACTCAGATCCAGAATATTCATTCAGTAAAAGAGTATGCAGACCTGCTTGGTGTTTCCCCAAATCACCTGAATAAATCTATTAAAAGTGCTACCGGGAAAACAGCTTCTGAAATTATCAGTGAATCGCTCTTGATGGAGGCAAAGGCTCTGCTTTCCCTTCCCCGTCTTTCCGTTTCTGAAATTGCCTTTACCCTCGGCATCGATGACATTTCCTATTTTTCACGTTTTTTCAAAAAGCACAGCGGGATAAGCCCTTCAGATTATCGCAAAAGGATTGATTTGTCCTAATAACAGATTCATCTGTTCTAACCTTATTGTATTGTATTTCAGAATTTTGTAAGTATAATTAAAGACGGTTAAAACATGAAAAAAATAGTGTTCTTCACAGTAGGTTTCATTCCCATGCTGTTTGTTTCTCAGGCCCATACACAGGCGGCAAATCCTCCGGTAATATTTGAAGCTTTGGCAGGAAACAAGGGATTTGCTTCCCAGATGATGGTCAATAAAGCATTTGAGGGAAGCGGTAAGTTTGGCTTTTTCAGTGTAGCCAATATTTCTTCCAGATGGTCTGAAAATAATTCCAAAGACGCCATGATCCAGGCCAATCTTACCTTTGAGATCATCAAAAATCTACGGGTGCTGGGAGGTTCTCATTATACGCCTACGACAGGACTAAGACCTACGGCCGGGTTTATTTATTCCGTAAGTTTCAATGATTTTCTATTCACCATAAATCCCAGATTTATAGGGTTTTCCAAAAGCAGTATTGCTGAAGGCTTTGCCATGATGGAATACAAACCTGAGATCAAAGAAAACTGGCGTGGATATTCCAGGATCCAGGGGCTTTATTCTCAGACTATACAGAATGGAGAACATGCCCGCAGCTATTTGATGTTGAGACTTGGGATCACCTATAAATCAATAACCTTTGGGGCAGGTGCTAACTTTGACCGTTACGGCCCTTTTAAAGAAAGCAAGCAGAATTACGGGATATTTGCTTCTGCCAGATTATTTAACTAAAAACATACTGCATTACATTTATCAAGACCATTAAATCTTTAATATGAAACATTTAATTTTTAAAACAAATAATACCTGGACAGGAACCTTACTCAGATGGACTTTAAGTATTATTTTTATCCCTCACGGACTTCAGAAAATATTTGGGCTGTTTGGAGGAATGGGATTTAATAAGACTCTGGAACTTTTCACACAGAGTTTACATCTTCCATTTATAGTGGCATTAACCGTTATTCTGGTAGAATTTTTGGGCTCATTTTTGCTGCTTGTGGGGTTGGGAACCAGATTCTGGGCCTTATTATTTATTGGGCTAATGGTGGGAATCATGCTGACAGCCCATCTTCAGAACGGTTTTTTTATGAACTGGTTGGGAACCCAGAAAGGGGAAGGATGCCAGTTTGACATTCTGGTTATAGGAATTGCAGCTGCTCTTCTGATTGAAGGAAGTGGAAAATTCTCGGCGGATGAATGGATACTTAAAGGAAAAAAATAAATTAAAAGATCAATCATGGACAAAATCAAACTTGGAAAATATTTAGAAAGGATCCATTATTCGGGTGAAATTCAGGCTGGAATTGAAATGCTTGGGCGGATCCATCAGCTTCATCCAAAGTATATTCCATTTGAAAATATAGATCCGCACACCGGAAAAGTTCCGTCTTTGGATCTGGATGATATTTTTGAAAAGCTGGTCGTGCAGTCCAGAGGTGGATATTGCTATGAGCAGAATCTGCTCCTGAACGATGTTTTGAAAACCTTGGGATTTAATGCGGAACTTCAGCTGGCCCGTGTATTATGGAGAAAAGATGAAAACAGCAGAACGGGAAGAACACATCTTCTTCAGACTGTAGATCTTGACGGACAGAAATACCTTGTTGATTGTGGATTTGGAATTGTTACCCTTACTGCTCCCATCCTTTTAAATGACGACAGACCACAGAAGATTCCTAACGGCTTGTTCAAGATCTCGAAAAAAGATGACGGATATATCCTTTGGTTCTGGAAAGAAAAATGGCTCCCTGTTTACCGTTTTCTCTTGGGAAATGTAGAAATGGCAGATCTGGAAATAGCCAATTGGTACCTTTCTACCCATCCGGAATCTAATTTTAAAAAGAACCTGATTCTTTCAAAAGTTGATGAATATAGACGGTATACCTACAGTGATCGGATCTTAAGTATAAGGTATAATAATGGCGAAAAAGAGTTGGTAAATATTGACAATGACAAACAGCTGTTTGAAATACTAGACAATACTTTCGGATTAAAGGAAAATGCAGCAGTTCTTTTGAGACAGAAAACGAATGAAATTTAATAGGATTAGGCTTATGGTTTAATTCATTTAGATAAAAAATAAAACAAGGAAGCCATTACAGCTTCCCCATTTCTATTGAAAAATTTAATAATGAGTTCTCTATTTTTTTATGGATAAAGTGATTTGGTCCCGTTGCTTACCACATTACTTCCCAAACCTGAAAAAGATACAGAGAAATTACTTGTATTAAAGCTTAAAGATCCTACAGGCGTACACAGTCCAAGTGCATATCTGCATTGACCGTAAGCACCCGTTCTTTTCGTTACTTTACTTTCACTTTTAGCCTTTCCCAGGCTGATATTCCCCCAGTCGCTTACATCTACGTTAGAAACAGTAGAACCGGAGTAATAGATCGTGATTTGATATCCTATCTCACCTCTTTTAGAACCCCAAAGCCAGTTTGCAGTCCACCATTGTTTGTACCATTTTGAAAGAACTTTTGCCTGAGCATCTGAAGGTGAAACCTCAGTATTTCCTCTTGTATCCATCATTACAAGTCCGGCAAATACATTGTCCCAGATAATTCCGGACTCATTGTAGAAACAAAGAGAAGTGAAAGCTTCGCCTTTATAATTCCAGGAAATTTCAAGAATTTCAGTACCCATTTTTATTTGCTCAGAAGCGGCTTCCTTAAGGCCTTTTTGAGCTTCAGCTAGCTGATCTCCGGAAAATAAAGTCCCGATTTTACCCACTTTTACCGTTTCAGGAGAAAGAATATTTCCTTCCGCTGTAAACTGTTCCTTGTCAGCAACCAGATTCTGAGAGATCTCAATACCTTTCTGTGTTGAAAGCTTTCCCAAAATACTCATCCCTGTGATCTGAAGATCATTTTTCAGATATTTTTCAAGGTTCTTCTTGGAATCACTGATCTGGTTCAATACATTTTCTGAAACAGCATTTGATCCCGGATTAATCTCTTTTTTAAGGTCAGCTGCTGCAACCTTACTGGAAGGAGTTTCCTGCATAGCTTCACTGTTTTCATCCTGACACCCGGCAAGCGCCATTACCGATAAGACGGCAAAAAGCTTAAAAGTAGTTACAAGTTTTTTCATAGTTAAATATTTAATGATTTTGTGTGTATTAAATATAATAAAATTAATCATAACTCCCGTTTATTTGAATTAAATATTTGTGAACTGAAAATTACGGGAAAGGGAGAGGATTTAGAGCCAAGAGTCAAACGCCGGGAGCCAAAATGACTCATTTTAGCTTGGAAGCTAACGCTCCAAACTCTCAAACACTCAGACTCTCAAATTCGTTTATGGTCTAAAACTTAAAATTTGTTTAAAATTTTAGTTTACAGTAAAATAAATGTGTAAACTTTCGTAATTTTACGCCATGGAATTAAGCATTGGAGAAATGGCACTGATCGCAGTGGCGATTGTTGTATTATTCGGTCCGGATAAACTTCCTCAGATAGCACGTGATTTAGGAGCAGGTGTTAGAAAAATGCGTGGTGCAGTGGAAGACATCAAAACCGAGATCATGAAAGAGACTGACAATCCGGTTTCCGAGATCAAGAGAGAAATTGAAAAGGTAAAAGATGCGGCAAAAGATTTCAATCCCATGAAGGACATCGAAAAAGATATCGTGAAAGAACCTTCTTCAATCAATAATGAACCTCCAAAACCAAAGCCTGCCGACGACGAAACCTACGAAGGGCCTGTAAGCAGATAATTCATGGAGGAAATCATTCAGGAAGATAAAAAGGTTTTTCTATACCTTAACAATTTGGGCGATACTTCCTTCGACCAGCTTTGGATGCTCATTTCCAGCACATGGATCTGGGTGCCTCTTTATATTATATTTCTTTACTTTTTATACAAAAATTATAAACTAAAATCTTTAGTTTTCATCCTTATATTCATTGCACTTGGCGCTACAGTTTCTGATCAGCTGGCCAGTGTTTTCAAATATGGTGTCGCCCGCCTGAGGCCTTGTCATGATCCCAGTTTGGAACATTATATGAGGATTGTGAAGTGTGGCGGACAGTACGGGTTTTATTCTGCCCATGCTTCCAATACCTTTTTTCTTGCTGCTTATTTAAGTATTTTATTGAAAAAGAAACTCAATTGGTTTCCATATGCTATATTTGTATGGGCTGTAGTAGTTTCTTATAGCCGAATATATTTAGGAGTGCATTTCCCGGGAGATATTTTGGTGGGGGCGTTTGTTGGATCTTTATTGGGAGTGATATTTGGAGTACTCGCCAAAAAAGTCATCAACAAACAAACTATAAATTCATGAAAAAATCTTTATTACTTACAGCATTAGTATGCTTTTCATTTCATCTGTACGCACAGGATAAAAAAACAGCCGAAGAATGCTTCAAAAAAGCAGACTATAAATGCGCCGAAGAGCAATATTCTAAACTCGTAGAAAAAGAACAGATCCAGAAGTACCAGTCTGAATATTATAACAGTCTGGGTACTGCCCAGAGAAGGTTGGGGAAAACTACGTTGGCATTGAAATCTTACGAGTCAGCTCTGAAATCCAATCCTTTGTCCGGATCGGTATATGCTAACCTTGCCTCACTAAACAGCCAGAAAGGGAACAAAGCCAAAGCACTGGAATACATCTCCAAAGGTCTTACAGTAGATGCTGAAAATCCGGAATTCTATCTTACCCGCTCTAAGATCTATGACAGCCAGGGAAAAAAAGATCTTGCCCTGAATGACCTCAAACAGATCCTGACCTTTGCGCCGGATAATATTTTTGCAAAAACCGGAATGGCCAATCTCAAAAAGAATAATGGGGATCTGAATGGTGCCTTACAAGATTATAATCAGCTTATCTCCGAAAAACCGGAATCGCTGCTTTACAATGGAAGAGCAGATGTATACTATAAGATGAAAAAGCCAAAAGAAGCGCTTAGCGACATAGCCAAAGCCATTTCCATCGATCCGAAATTTGCACAGTCTTATGTTACTAAAGCACAGGTTTTATTTGATACTGCAAAGCCTAAAGAAGCTTGTGAGAATCTGGATAAAGCAGTAAGCTTAGGCTATGAAAAAGCTGTATTGGCGGAGTATTATGCCAAATGTGTGAAGAAATAATCTAATAAAGTTTTTCCCGTAAATAGGGAAACCTACTCAATGACATCATTTTGTAGTAGATAATATTTTGATCCGTTTAAAATATAACAAGCTGTCTTTTTAATTAAAAATTAACTGTAAAAACAGAAATTATAAACCTTCATTAAAGATATATAGATGTTAAATATTGTTCTTGTAGAACCTGAAATACCCAACAATACCGGTAATATAGGACGATTATGTGTAGGCACGGAAAGCAGATTGCACTTAATCCATCCCTTTGGATTTGTCATCAATGATAAAAATCTTAAACGGTCCGGTTTGGATTACTGGGTACATCTGGATGTTTCTGAGTATGCAGATATTGAAGAATGGTCCAAAAGTATTCCCGATCCATCCCGTGTTTTTCTAATGAGCTCACATGCTGAAAAATCATATTTGCAGAATGATTTTCAGGACGGTGACTGGCTGGTTTTTGGTAAAGAAAGTGTGGGTTTGAGTAAAGAAGTTCTGGAACAGTTTGAAAATCATTTAACAATACCTATGTCAAAACTTATCCGAAGTTTTAATATTGCGAATTCCGTTGCCTTTGTGATTGGAGAAGCCAAAAGGCAGATAGACCTAAAATCTCAGCCTGTCATTTAATGGTAATATTGAATAAGGAATTTTTAATCATTATGATAAGGTTTCCCCTGCAAGATCTGATCAGCACGGTAAAGCTGTTCAACAATAAATAAACGGATCATCTGGTGCGTAAATGTCATTTTAGATAATGACATTTTTTCGTTAGCTCTGCTATAGATTTCTTCAGAAAAACCATAAGCACCTCCAATCAGAATATGAACTTTTTTTACGGAAGAATTCATCCAGGTATCAATTTTCTGGGCAAATTCGCGGCTGGTAAATTGTTTTCCTTTTTCGTCAAGGATCACTACCAGGTCATTCTTGTCGATATGACTTAGAAATAACTTAGCTTCCTCCTTCTTCAAAAGATCGGGAGAAAGATTTTTTGCATTCTTTACATCAGGAATTTCGGTGATCTCAAAGTTCCAGTGTTTGGGAAGGCGGGTTAGATAATAACTGATCAGAGAAGTGATCTCTTTGTCATCTGTTTTGCCGATACAAAGTAAGCTGATTCGCATGTTTCGTGAAAATTTTCGAGAAGCAAAGATACCATTTTTTGTAGCTGAAAATAGGGGTGACACAGTTGAAATGTTAAATTAAAAGAAAGTATTTGTTTTGATGATTTTTAATGTTTCCGTTATATCATTTTAAAATTCTTTCATTTTATATCTTTCCTGTTATTGGATGAAGGTAAAGCGAATATTCTCTTAAATAATTGCTATTTATTCCTTTCTATGGGATTTTATCTGCATGGGGAAAATGTTTATATTTGTAGTAAGACTATTTAAAAACAGCTGATTTTTGAAGTTTTTTTAAGTAAAAAGCACCAAATAGATGAGTATAAAAGTTCCCAGATTTATCTTGAAGATTCAAGAGTTTTTTGAAGGTATCCATATTCCTGTTTTGGGGATATCCCTTTGGCAGATGTTCCAGATCTATATTTCCGGGATTTTCAAAGGGAATATCGGCAGAAAAGCAGCTGCCATTTCCTGGAGCTTTACCATCAGTTTGTTTCCGTTTCTTCTTTTCCTGCTTTCCGTTCTTCCGTATATGCCACACTATGATAAGCTGCAGTTTTATATTTTTGAAGTTCTAATGCATAATGTTTTTCCATCCAATATGGAAGGCGATGTGAGGGGCTATATAGAAACCAATATCATCCCTAATATGAAAGGGATCAGCAATCTTACGATCGTATTGGCACTGGTTTTTGCAACCAACGGAACGTTTTCGCTAATCAATGGATTTAATGAAAATTCGGATGAAAAACTGACTGATGTAAAGGAATTCATTCTTTCCTTTTTTATAACCATAGGTTTTATAACTATCGTTTTTCTGGCCCTTTTTGGGGTTTATTATGTGGAAGTTGTGATGAAGCTTTTTACGCCGGCTTATGATATTTCGTGGCTTGTAAAAAACCTTTCCAAGATCATTGGATTTGTATCTTTTCCACTGTTCTACTTTATTCTTCTTACCCTTTTCTACTGGCTGGGAACAGTAAAGATCGCCAGATTCAGACAGGCGGTTCCGGGAGCGATTTTAACGACCGTACTGTTTGTGCTTACCACTTTTATCTTTGCAATCTATGTGAAAGATATTGCCCGGTATAACGTTCTTTACGGATCCATTGGAAGTATGATCCTGCTGATGGTTTGGGTGAATGTGAATGTATATCTTCTCCTGTTCGGGAACGAGCTGAATATGGCTCTCCGAAAGCTCAGAATCGAAAAGCTCCTGTCTGATGAAATCAAAAAGGAATCAGTCCATTACCAGTCGGCGGTTACAGAGCCAAATCTGGAAAGTGATGAAGAGCACATAAGAAAGCTGGAAGAAAGAAACAAAGATTAATTTTCTTCAGCGTTCATATCCTTTTTAGAGCTCATGCTCAAGATTACAAATCCTAAAATGGCAGCCAGAAAAGAGGCGATCAGGATAGCAAATTTTGCTTCATCCTGAATAGCGATATCATCCTTAAAGGAAAGTAACGCAATGAAAATAGACATGGTAAATCCTATTCCTGCCAGTAATCCTACACCAGCCATTTGTGTCCAGGTGCTGTTTTGAGGCAGCGAGCTAAGTTTTAATTTAATGGCAACAAAAGAAAACAGGTTAATTCCGATCAGTTTTCCTAAAATCAGTCCGCAGATAATTCCCAAGCCTAACGTACTTGTCACTCCCGCAACCATTTCGCTGGAAAAAGCAATATTGGTATTTGTTAATGCAAAGATCGGCATAATAAAAAAGCTTACCGGAATATGAAGGGTATGCTCCAGCTTTTCAAGAGGTGAAATTTCTATATTTGAAGCATTTGTTGGAATAGAGAATGCCAGCAGAACCCCGGCTATGGTAGCATGGATCCCCGAATGATGCAGGAAATACCATAAAAATAATCCCGGAATGATATAGAAAATAAGTTTTGTAACTTTTAGATAGTTTAAAAGGAATAATAAGGCTGCTGTCCCGAAAGATAAAAGAAGATAGGTCCAATGAATCTGTTCAGTATAAAAAACAGCAATGACGAGAATGGCACCAAGATCATCTACAATAGCCAGTGCCGCCAGGAATATTTTAATCGAATTCGGAATTTTTTTTCCAAGCATTGAAATGATAGCCAGTGAGAATGCAATGTCAGTAGCCATGGGAATTCCCCAACCGCTGCCATATTCCGTTCCGGAATTAAAAAGACTATAAATTACGGCCGGAACCAGCATTCCGCCTACTGCTGCAAAAATAGGCAGCGAAGCGTTTTTAAAAGAGGAAAGTTCACCTTCTACCAGTTCTCTTTTGATCTCAAGTCCTACCAGGAGAAAGAAAACCGCCATCAGCCCGTCATTGATCCAGATGCTGACAGGGTAGGTAAGGTGAAATAAGTGTGTCCCCACTTCCTTATCCAGAAAGTTCTGAAAACCTGCACCTGCAGATGAATTGGCAATTAATAATGAAACCAGCACACAGAAAATAAGGATAATTCCCGATGACTGGTTGCTGCTGAAAAATTTTTTGAAATATAAAGATAAATTCATGTTTAGGATTGTAATCGTCTCACTCTTGAAACTCCGTCAATATTTTTAATTTTTTTAAATGTTTCTTCCAGCTGGCCTTTATTTTTAACTTCAAGAATAATGTTGCCCATAAAGACGCCGTTATTGGATTCTATGGAAAGGCTTTTCATATCCATTCCCATACTTGAACTGATCACGGTAGTAATATCATTGATCATTCCCATTCTGTCCAGACCTTCAATTTCAATCTTTACCCTGTTTTTAAAGCTTTCTGCATTCACCCATTTGGCTGGGATCACACGGTAGTCGTATTGAGCTCTAAGGTTGATCGCATTCGGGCAATTATCGCTGTGAACCTTTATTCCGTCAGAAATTGTTATAAATCCGAAAATTTTATCTCCGGGAATAACGGTACAGCATTTGGCATAGCTGTAATTCAGCTTTTCTTCATCTTTTCCGAAAACAATCATGTCAAGGTTCTGCTCTTTAGGCTCCTCAAAATGAACATTTTTAGACGGAGATTTTCTGAATCTGGAAAGTAAGTTATTGAATACGTTTTTACTTTCAATATATTTTCTCAGGCTGCTGACATCCAGTTCGTTGCTTTGGAACTTAAGAAACAGTTCCTGCGAACTTTTAAGATTAAAGAATTTCTGAAGTTTGTTTATTTCTTCATCATTAAAATTGATCTTGGCATGACGCAGTTTTCTCTGAAGTATTTCTTTTCCATCTTCCACCAGCTGATTCTTCTGGGAATTCAGGTAACTTTTGATCTTGGATTTGGCTTTGGAGGTTACTACAAATTCCAGCCAGTCAGATTTTGGTTTCTGATTTTGAGAAGAAAGAATGTCTATTTGGTCACCATTCTGTAGAACATAAGAAATAGGAACCAGTTTCCCGTTAATCTTGGCTCCAAGGCATTTCATTCCCAGGTCTGAGTGAACGGCAAAAGCAAAATCCAGAGCGGTTGCATTGGTCGGCAAGATTTTTATTTCTCCTTTTGGAGTAAATACAAATACTTCTTTAGAATATAAATTGAGTTTAATGTTATCTAAAAGCTCAGAGGTAGTAAGATTCTGTTGCTGTTCAAGCACATCCCTGATCTCGGTGACCCACTTTTCAAAATTCCGGTCATCGGAACTTTGTTTATAACCTTCTTTGTACTTATAGTGAGCGGCCACCCCTTTTTCTGCGATCTCGTCCATTCTTTCCGAACGGATCTGTACTTCGATCCATTTTCTGTCCGGACCGAGAACCGTTAAGTGAAGACTTTCGTATCCTGTAGAACGCGGTTGTGTGATCCAGTCCCTCATTCTGGATGGGTTACTGTGGTAAACATCCGTTACAATAGAGTAAATCTTCCAGGCCAGGAACTTTTCATTTTTAGCATCAGATTTATAAATAATCCTGATGGCATAGTTGTCAAAAACTTCCTCAAAGGAAACCCCCTGTTTGAGCATCTTTCTGTAGATAGAGGAGATTGCTTTTGCACGGCCTTTTATGGTGAAATTTAAACCTTCTTCTTTTAATCTTTCGGAAACTTCGGTCTTAAATTCTTCAATATACCTTTCACGGCTTTCTTTCGCAAGTTCCAGCTTTTCCGTAATCTCATTATAAACTTCCGGATTGTTGTATTTTAATGAAAGATCTTCAAGCTCAGATTTAATATTATACAGCCCAAGACGGTGTGCCATAGGAGCATAAATATAAACGGTTTCTGAAGCGATCTTTTTCTGCTTGTCCGGAGCCATGCTTTCCAAAGTACGCATATTGTGAAGGCGGTCGGCAATTTTGATCAGGATCACTCTGAAATCTTCAGAAAGGGTAAGCAGGAGCTTTCTGTAGTTTTCAGACTGTACAGAAATGTTCTGATGATTCATAATAGAGATCTTCGTAAGCCCGTTCACAATGTTCGCTATCTTTTCTCCGAAGATTTTTTTCAGGTCTTCATACGTATAGTCCGAATCCTCTATCACGTCATGCAGAAGGGCGCAGGCAATAGACGTTGCTCCAAGACCGATTTCCGTTGCTACAATTTTAGCAACGGCAATAGGGTGGTAGATATAAGGCTCGCCGGATTTCCTCCTCTGATCCTTATGGGCATCCAATGCAATATCGAATGCCTTCCGGATGAGCTTGTTATTTTCCTCATCCAGAGTTCTGTATGTATTCGAAATCAGATCCTTATAGCGGGCAAGGATCTCTTTGTTTTCCTGTTCTAAGTCGTAACTCATTTGTGTAAATGCCTATAATTAGACGAAAATACGAAAATTTTTAAACTTTTCAGCCATAAAAAATCCGCAGAACGTTCTGCGGATTTCCGGTTATTAGATTTTATGTTTTTGTCAGAATTTAACTTCTGAATCCATGCCGCTGCTTGATGCCTTTATTTTCACATCAAGGCTGTTATGGATTTCGGCTCTGTTTCTGGCATCGATAAATCTTTTAATGTTATCGTAGTTTGCCTGCCCAATACCCATGTTCTCAAGTAAATAGGTTTTGATTACTGAATTTTCGCCGAAAATATTTCTGGCGTTATCAGTTTGGTTATTATCTTTTACCGCAACGCTCGCCAGATACTGGGCGCTATCAGAGCCGTTATTAAGATATACAATATAATCTGAATTTTCAAATCCCGAATTTTCCAGATCGGCTTCAAGCTTTTTGTAATCGCTGTGATGTGCAAATAATCCAGCTAATATATTTGACATAAGCAATGGTTTTTAAGTTTACTTAAAGGTAGTAATTATTTTCTGATATTTTTATTAAAAATTCAACAAAATTTACATTTTAATATTTTGTCTATAATATAATGTTAAAGTATTTGAGAATGTCTATTGAACGCGTGTTTGATTTTTTAAATAAAAAAAACGGGCCTGGCCCGTTTTGTGAATATTGTTGAAATTTTACCTAAATCCTTTCATTTTTAATTTCCTCTACAATTTCAGGATTTAAAAGAGTAGAAATATCTCCGAAATTACTGAAATCTCCTTCTGCAATTTTTCTCAGGATTCTACGCATAATTTTTCCCGAACGTGTTTTCGGAAGCCCGGAAACAAACTGAATCTTATCAAGCTTGGCAATAGGACCTATCTGGTCCGAGATAAGTTGATTGATCTCCTTTTTAAGATTCTCCTTGTCACGGCCTTCTCCGGTTTCCTTTAGTATCACGAAGCCGTACAAGGCATTTCCTTTAATATCATGAGGATAACCGACAATGGCAGATTCTGCAACAGCAGGATGTTCATTGATGCTGTCTTCAATAGGAGCTGTTCCTAAATTATGCCCTGAAACAATAATTACATCATCTACACGGCCGGTAATCCTGTAGTAGCCGACTTCATCTCTTAAAGCACCATCACCTGAGAAATATTTCCCTGGAAAAGCACTGAAATAAGTTTCCTTATATCGTTGATGATCACCCCAAATTGTTCTGGCGATTCCTGGCCATGGAAAACGAATGCATAGATTTCCTGTTACCTGGTTTCCTGTAATTTCATTTCGTTTATCATCCATCAGTACAGGCTGGATTCCTGGAAGTGGAAGGGTAGCATAGGTAGGTTTTGTAGGAGTAACAAATGGGAGAGGAGAGATCATAATTCCTCCGGTTTCTGTTTGCCACCAGGTATCTACCACCGGGCATTTTTTCTTTCCGACATGATCGTTGAACCAGTGCCATGCTTCTTCATTGATAGGCTCACCTACAGAACCAATGACTTTCAAAGTACTCAGATCATGTTTGTCAACCCATTCTGCGCTTTCTTTTGCTAATGAACGGATAGCAGTAGGAGCTGTGTAGAATTGGGTAATTTTATGTTTTTCAATCACTTCCCAGAAACGGTCCGGCTGAGGATACGTAGGAACACCTTCAAAAATTACAGTGGTTGCACCGTTAAGCAAAGGGCCGTATAAAATGTAGGAATGTCCTGTGATCCATCCGATATCCGCCGTACACCAGTAAATATCATTTTCTTTGTAATTGAATACATTTTTAAAGGTATAGGCGGTATAAACCATGTATCCGGCGCAGGTATGAAGCATTCCTTTAGGTTTTCCGGTAGAGCCTGAAGTGTAAAGGATGAAAAGCGGGTCTTCAGCATCCATGATCACGGTAACGAAGTCTGCAGATGCCTTTTCATAAAGCTCAGCCATCAGGTAATCCCTGCCTTCTTTCATTTTGATCTCGTTGTGTGTTCTTTTTACAACTAGAACAGATTCTATACTTGGTGTTTTTTCCAATGCTTCATCCACGATGCTTTTCAGATCCAAAACCTTGTTTCCCCTATAACTTCCGTCTGATGTGATCACCATTTTGGCACCACAGTCATTAACTCTTGAAGCAACGGCAGAAGCGGAAAATCCTGCAAAGATCACAGAATGAACGGCTCCCAGTTTAGCACATGCCAGCATAGTGATCGCAAGTTCCGGAATCATGGGAAGGTAGATGCAGACTCTGTCGCCTTTTTCAATGCCCATTTCCCGTAAAACATTAGCGGTTTTATTGACACGGGTGTATAGATCGGTGTAGGAGATGTGTTGTGCTTCTTCCTTTGGATCGTTGGGTTCCCAAATGATGGCTGTTTTATCGCCTCTTACGGCAAGATGCCTGTCGATGCAGTTTTTGGTGATATTTAATTTAGCATTTTTAAACCAGGTGATTTTGGCTTCATTCATATCATACTTAACCACCTTGCTCCATCTTTGGTACCACACGAAATTCTGATCAGCTATCTTATCCCAGAATTTTTTAGGATTTTTAATAGATTTTTTATACTCTTCAAAATAATGCGGCAGATCTTCAATTAAGTAATTTCTCATATCCCTTCGTTTTTTGAAATTTGAATTTTATTAATATTAAATATAGGTTTAATTTATGGCCTAAGCCCTATAGTCATTGATTTTTTCCTGAATTTCCCCAATGATTTTTTCATCGTCTATCGTAGATGGAATCTGGAAATCTTTCCCATCCAGCAAGGTCCTGATCAGTTTTCTTAAAATCTTTCCTGAGCGTGTTTTGGGTAAACGCTTAACAACCATTGCATTCTTTAAAAAAGCCACAGCCCCAATCTTCTCACGAACCATTCTGATGATGTCTTTTTCTATTTCTTCCTCAGAGATTATTGTTCCGTTTTTTAAAACAACTGTAGCGAATGGAACCTGTCCTTTCAGTTCATCATCGATGCCTACGACAGCGCATTCGGCAACATCGGGATGTGACGAAACAATTTCCTCCATTTCTGAGGTAGAAAGCCGGTGTCCGGCAACATTAATGACATCATCCACTCTTCCGGTAATGAAAATATAGCCGTCTTCATCCTGAATGGCACCGTCTCCAGAGAAATAATATCCTTTGTACTGCGAAAGATAGCTGTTCTGAAAACGCTCATTGTCATTCCATATTCCGAGAAGGGCACCAGGTGGAAGCGGAAGTTTGATGATTAAATAACCTTCCTGATGCGCGTCAAGCTCATATCCGTTTTCATCAAAGATCTTAATGTCATATCCGGGAATAGGCTTTCCGGCAGATGCTCTTTTAATTTGATAATTATCGTCGAATGTCATTAAACCCAGCATCGGCCAGCCGGATTCTGTCTGCCACCAATGGTCAATAGCTGGAACTCCGATATGTTCTGCAAACCAGTCTAAAGTAGCTACATCACATCGTTCGCCAGCTAAAAACTGCTTTTTGAAATGTGACAGGTCATATTTTTTCACCAGTTCTCCGTTCGGATCTTCTTTTTTAATGGCCCTGATGGCGGTAGGAGCCGTAAACATTGTGGAAACTTTATATTCCGAAATGATTCGCCAGAAAGTTCCTGCATCGGGAGTCATAATGGGTTTTCCTTCAAAGATGATAGTTGTATTCCGGTTGATAAGTGGTCCATAAACACTGAAACTGTGTCCAACTGCCCAGCCGAAATCTGAAGCCGCCCAATAGGTTTCTCCGGGCTCAACACCGTAGACATATTTCATGGAAAATTTCAAAGCGGTTGCATAGCCTCCTGTATCCCGCACAATTCCTTTCGGCTTTCCTGTGGTTCCAGAGGTATAGAGCAGGTACAATGGATGAGTGGATTCTACGGGAATACAATCTGCAGGCTCTGATTTTTGAACGAGTTCTTCATAATCGATCAGTCCGTCAAACATTTCGTCTTGATTGTCTACTAATTTTCTGTTGTAAACAATGATGTTGTCTACTTTGTCCTGTGCCAGTTCAATGGCTTTCTCTACAAGCGGCAGATAAGGAATTCTTCTGGCTATTTCTACGCCCGCTGTGGCGGTGATCAGGGCTTTGGGCTTACAGTCATCAATTCTTACCACCAATTCATGTGGTGCAAAACCTCCGAAAACCACATTGTGAATCACCCCAATCCTTGCACAGGCCAGCATCGCAAACAAGGTCTGAGGAATCATCGGCATGTAAATAACGGCTGTATTGCCTTTTTTTAAACCTAATGAAACGAGTCCTCCTGCGAATTTTGATATTTCTTCTTTGGCCTGATCAAAAGTATAGGTGATTTTTTGATCTGTAACTGGAGAATCATAAATAATGGCGGTATGATCTCCAAAACCGTCTTTAATGTGCTTATCAATGCACAGATAGCACATATTGAGCTCTCCGTCAGAATACCACTGCGGATAATCATTTTTATCTTTAGAGAGAATCTGTTCCGGAAACTTAAACCATTGTATCTCTTTGGCCTGTTCCTTCCAGAAATTTTCTTTGTCCTCTATACTTTGTTTAAACAGAATATCTGCGTCCATATTAATTTTTGTGTTTCATGTTTTTTTTTGTTTTTGCGGACAGACAAAAGGTCAGGGTTTTGTTTTCAATCTACTGTCTCACATTTCAGTTGTAAGTCTGGATTTCCTATCCTTGGCAAGGTTTTGAACCTTGCCAAGGATGTCTCAAGTCTCACATCTCGTGTCTGAAATCTGAAATCTAAAATCTCCCTACCCAAACATTTCCTCAATCTGCTGCATCAGCTTCTTAATGGAATAAGGTTTAGTGACATACGCAGCAGCGCCCATTTTCAGACCTTTTTCAATGTCTTTCGGATTATTTTTTGCACTCAGGAAAATTACTTTTGTATCTTTCATTTTTTCATCTTCTTTCATGGCTTCCAGGGTGCTGTATCCGTCCAGGTTGGGCATCATGATATCCAGAAGAATAACGTCCGGAACCATTGTTTTCAGGAAATCCAGGACTTCCGTTCCGTCTCTTGCAATGTAAACGTCATAGCCGTTTTTTTTAAAACTGTATTCAAGTGACATTAATATTTTGTGTTCGTCATCGGCAATAATGATCTTTCTCATAGATGGTTATTGGTTTTGTTCAACTTCATTTTTTGTTATGCTGTAAGGAATGCTTATCGTAAAAGTTACGCCCAGACCGCTGTTTTCTGCTTTAATATTTCCGCTGTGTGCCTGTACAATTTTCTTTGAAATAGCCAGTCCGAGTCCGCTTCCTGTTGGTTTTAAAATATTCTGATTTTTTGACTGGTAAAATTTATCGAAAATCATTTCCAGATCCTCTTCGGGAATATGCTGCCCGGTATTGAAAATGGTAATGATCAGGTGATCTGCTTTTTCAGCGAGTTTGGTCTGTATGGTTCCCTGATCATCGGTAAATTTTAAAGCGTTTCCGAGGATATTCTGAAAAAGCTGAATCATTCTGGCTTCATCATATTCGAATACGGTTTGATTCAGGAGATTGACTTCACTTAAATGGATGCTTTTCTGCTGTATCAGATGGAGCAGAGGGTTTAAGGCTTTTTTGTACGTTTCAAGAATATTGTTTTCTTTGATGTTCAAAGCAATTTCGCCGTGTTCCAGTTTATCAAGGTAAAGAATATCATTGATGATTTCGCTCAGTCTGTCAGATTCCGTAATGATATTGTTTAAAAATTCATGCTTAATATCCGTTGGAATATCATCATCGTCCGCTAGAATTTCCCCTGCCGAACGGATGGCGGTGATCGGAGTTCGTAATTCATGGGCGACAGAATCCAGGAAATCGTCTTTCTGACGGTCTTTAACGATTAGGTTTTCGTTGGCTTTTCTCAGGTCATTGGAAAGCTTTTGTAATTCTTCAGACTGCTCTGTGAGCTTTTTGTTAAGGGTAATATTTTCTTTAGATTCCTCTAAAATATTTAAAACTTCTCTTAAAGATATTTTATCTTCTTTGGTCACACCCTCGATGAGGATTTTTGCCGATGCGGTCCCTATTCTTCCTGCCAGAAGATTCTCAGAGAATTTGATAAATCTTGAATCTGCTGTTTCTGTTTTGGAATCGATGTTATATTTCAAATTAAAGATCCTTAAAGCCTGTTCCGTTTTATTTTTGCCTAAAAATCTTTCCAGAATATTCTTAATATCCGAAACATAAGCAGTGCCGCGCCATACAAAAGCGTTTTCATGATTTAAAATATGCTTGTCAATATCCACATATAATTCTGCGAAGTTTCTTTCTCTGTAATTTCCCTTTACGCTTACAGAAATAATGGTGAAAAGCGAGGTGTTAACTAAAGTTGACCAGAAAAAGATTTCCGGGATTCTGCTTAAAAAAGAAATATTGAAAAATCCGAAAACATCATATATTTCACGGATAACTCCTTTGAATTCCTGATTGTACGAGAAATAATACTGCGGAATGATCAATCCGAAATAGCAGATGGCCAAGCCAGCGAGAAGCCCTGCTACAGCGCCTTTATAACTTCCTCTTCTCCAGAATATAGCTCCGAAAAATGAAGGGGCGAGCTGTGCGATTACAACAAAAGAAATAAGGCCTACAGAGTCCAGCGATGTTTTCAGAATAAAGAATTTATAGAAAACAAATGCCATAATAATCAGGGCGAAAATGCTGAATTTCCTGATATTGGTAATATTTCTTGTATTCTGGATCTCGTTGTCGGACTTGAATTTCCCCAACAAACCGTAAGGAATAATGAGGTTATTTGAAAGCATGATGGAGAGGGTAATGGCTGAAATGATAATCATAGAAATACACGAGCTCAGTCCGCCCAGAAACACAAAAACCGTAATTAAAGTATTATCAAAATGCTGCGGAATCAGAATAGAATAGAACTCAGGATTTACCTTTTCTCCGTCAAAAATAAGCCTTCCTCCCCAGGCAATAGGAAAAATAAACACAGTGAAAATCAATAAGTAAAGAGGGAAAAACCAGATCGCTGTTTTAATATGTTTTTCCTGTCTGTTTTCGATAATTGCGGTGTGAAACTGTCTTGGTAGAATGCAGATGGCTGTGGCAGAGATCATACACAGAACCATCCAGTTCATGGCATCTTCAATTCCCTTGAATGTATTTTTCTCTTTAAAATCTTCAAACTTACTTGCCTTTTCATAGATGTCTGAAAAGCCATCAAATACAAAATAAATGACGAATATACCCAGAATAATAATAAAGAAAAGCTTTAAAAAACTTTCCAAAGCGATGGCGGAAATAATTCCTAATCTTTTTTCTGAGGCATCCACATATCTGGTACCGTAATAAGAAGAGAATAGGGCGATTAAAATAACAACAAACGTTGCATTGTCGGTCAGTATATTATTGGATATTGAAGTTTCGGTAACCAGGTGAAAAGTCTCGGAAATAGCCTTGATCTGAAGCCCGATATAAGGAACAATGGCAAGCAGGCAGACCACTGTGATGATGGCACTGAAGCTTCTGCTGTTCCCATATCTTAAAGAAATAAAATCGGCAAGGCTGCTGATTTTGTTGACTCTGGAAATTCTTACAATTCTTGTATTGATGTAGATCCATGCAGGAATAATCATGATGGGACCAATGTAGATCGGCAGATAATTCAGTCCGCTTGTGGCTGCAACACCGATGCTTCCATAATACGTCCATGCTGTGCAGTACACTGCCAGAGACAATGCGTAAATGTAAGGATTGTTGACCCACCTTTTGCTTCTCTTCTTCTCTGCCAGATGGGCAACTAAGAACAAAAGAGCCAGATAGACTAAAACAACAGCAAATAACGCAAAACTACTCATCATATTTTTTTACGATTACAAAAGAAATAATGATAGAGATCATCCAGACCGCGAACAAATAAATCAGGATCATCGGGTAGCCGAAAACATTTTTTTCACTGTTGAAAAGCAGTGAAATAGGAATGCTGAAAGCCATCATCAGTCCGATGCTCAGGATAACCAGTTTTTGTTCGTGTCTTTTCTTCATAGCTATGATAGTTTTTTACTAAAGCAGACGGCTTCTTCGCGTCCTATATATATTCCATAGTTTTCAATTATTTTATATCCATTTTTTAGGTAAAATGCCACGGCATTCTCATTGGTCTTGCGAGTTTCCAAATAGATCTGTTGGTAATCAAATTGCTTAGCAGCTATTTCCAGCGTAGAGAGAATCTTCAGACCTAGTCCCTTGCCTTTTTTTAAAGAAAACATTCGTTTAACCTCACATATCTGTGGTAAGAGCGGGCGAAAACCTCCACAAGCGACAGCATCTTCACCACTTAAAGCAATTATGAATAAAGCTTTTTCATGAGTAAAGTCATCAATGCTTGCATTTCTTGTTCCATCATTGCCGGAAATACTGATTAAAGATTGATTTAATTTATTGATTAGACTGGTAACTCGTTCATCTTCATGGGGGTGTCTTACTCTTTCAATTGTGATGTTCATTTATTAAAGTGTGATTATTGTAAAAATTTGGATTTATCTAAAATTAAGAATAATAATTGATGAGTGCTCTATAAAGCACTCATCATTATTATTTGATCTATTTTTTAAATTTTATCGTCCGAATATTCTCCTATCAGCGAATAGTATCCGAAAATAGCCATTCCGCCGGATACAATCGGTACCAGTATAAAAAGTATAATGATACCGAAAACCAGATCTTCCTGTTTTCCTGAAGTTATTTTAGGGATTCCCATCACGGTAATTCCGAAGTATGCAACAACCAGTGCCACCAGAATCCATACAATGCCTAATATTTTTTTTAATCCGTTCATTTTAGTAGATTTAAAATTAATAAATTTCTAAGTGATTATCTCTATTAATCGTGGATATTGTTATTCTTATTTTTAAGATAAATCAACCCGATGACTAAACAGACTGCAGCAACTCCAATCGGGTACCATAGTCCTTCCAGATACCAGGTTGGATGTCCCGCATCCTTTCCCTGAGTAACAAGGTAGGTTGCCACGGCCGGAAGTAATCCTCCGAACACGCCATTTCCAATATGATACGGTAAAGACATCGAGGTATATCGGATCCTTACCGGGAACATTTCAACCAGGAATGCTGCGATAGGACCGTAAACCATCGTTACAAAAATCACCTGAATGAAAACCAGGAATACCAGATACCATCTTGTATCATTGCTTAAGGTAATCGATTTTGTTATTTTTGGTTCTTCCGCTTTTCCGTCTTTCATGACAGGACCGGCTGCAGACCAATGTACAATACTGTCTTTTTTCATGAAAGTTCCGTCTGTAAACGTAGTTTCCTTGTGAAATGTAATCAAGCTGTCCGATGCAATATCTTTATGAATGGCGGCAGTTCTCGTCTCTTTGATCCCGTCGTTTGCAACGGTTTTAGCTTCAATGTTTACACTTTTATACATGCTGTCGTAAATAGGCCTGTAGGCTAAAATGGCCACCAGCATACCTGTCATCATAATCGCTTTTCGTCCTATTTTATCCGAAAGCCAGCCGAAGAACACGAAGAACGGTGTTCCCATTAACAATGCTGTAGCCATCATGTAATCGACCTGCATCGAATCTATACTCATTACTTTTTGCAGGAAACTCATCGCGTAGAACTGTCCGGTATACCAGATAACTCCCTGTCCCATGGCAGCGCCAAACAGTGCCAATAAAACAAACTTGAAATTGAATTTATTCCCGAAGCTTTCTTTCAGCGGGTTTTTAGATGTTTTTCCTTCACTTTTAGCCTTTGCGAAAAGCGGAGATTCTTTCATGTTTTTTCTGATGAAATAAGATACTCCCACCATTAAAATTGAAATCCAGAACGGAACTCTCCATCCCCAGGAATCAAATTCTGCTGCAGATAGTGTGTTTTTAGTAATTAAAATCACAATTAATGAAATGAAAAGTCCTGCAGTGGCTGTAGTCTGAATCCATGAAGTCCAGTAGCCTCTTCTGTATGGTTGTGCGTATTCTGCAACATAGGTTGCAGCGCCTCCGTATTCTCCTCCCAATGCCAAACCTTGTAAAAGTCTTAAGATTAAAACTAAAACCGGAGCCATGAATCCAATGGTTTCGTATCCGGGAATACACCCGATCAGGAAAGTGGAGAATCCCATAATCAGCAAAGTAACAAGGAATGTGTATTTTCTGCCGATAATATCCCCCAATCTCCCAAAGAACAAAGCTCCGAAAGGTCTTACCACAAATCCGGCCGCAAAAGTAGCCAATGTAGATAAGAATGCAGCAGTAGGATTGTCGGCGGGGAAAAATTTGGTCGCTAGAACGATGGCTAAACTTCCAAAAATATAAAAGTCATACCATTCTATCAGAGTACCGAGTGATGAGGCGGTGATCACACTCCAGATGGTGCGGTTTTTCTGCCGGTCGCTCATATTCTCGTAGTTTTCGTGGTGATTTTCACTCATGTTGATTGATTTTGATGTTAATGGGTTAAGATATTGAGTTCATCCTGTATTTAAAGATAAATTTGAAACTGTACAATGAATTCGCCTTTTGAAGAAGGACTTTCCGTAGGGCTTGTATAAACCGGTCTTGTGGAATATTGTGTAGTAATCTTTGCGTGATGTCCGTCTATGAACCAGTTGGCGCCCACATCAAACTGTGAAGAAGATTTGTCGAATGCTTCAAAGCTTTTGTGCGTATACGCTGCGAAAGGCTGTATTCTGATCTTCGGTTTTTCTGTCTGATTCGGAAGAAGTAAGCCTGCCTGAGCATAAACGATATTTCCCGTTCCGATCACTGGCTGTAGATTCCCGGGTCCTGCAATAGCTCTGTTTCCTGCAAAATTAGGATCATTGGCTGCAATATTCATGGTTCCCAGATTTCTGACGTAGTTCGGTCCAAAGTTATAGTTGTAATATCCGGCATAGGCAGAAACGGCCATTTTATGTTTCGCATTTCCCAACGGAATATCTGCAAAAGCATCCACGGCTACGAGCGTGATATCATGTTTTTCAATATTGGAATTGATAGAAGTTCTGGTCCCGTCAGCCTGATGGTAAAAACCTGCGCCTACATTGAATACTTTCTTTGTTCCCAAATAAGAGCCCACTTTGAAGGGAAGTGTATTGGATTCTTCATCCAGAAACTGGTATTCAACATAACCTGCTTTTGAAAAGCTGGGATTTCCATTATTGTCAACAGCTGCAGCTCTTGAAGGATCTGTAACATTGACAGGAACCAGATCTGTTGCAAAAGGTTTGTTTAAGCTGAAGCGGTATTCCAATTTACCATATTTTCCTTTAGCAAACATCCCCAGCTGTCGTGCAAATTGATCTGAATTGTCAATTAATGGCCATGAGAAAATAGGAGAGTCTACAGTAAGGAAATTCAGTGTTGAAGCCATCGTCATACGGGAAAGTCCCATGTAGTAATGAAGCCCTGCTCCTAAAGATAAACTGAATTTTCCGGCTTCTCCAGGTAAAATAACTGCGTATTCATTCCATGCATCATGAAAAAATAACTGTGGTTTCTTTCCGTTTCCGTAACCGCCTGTTCCTGTGGTACCTGTCGCTCCACCATTAATAAAGGTCTGGTTATTGATCCCGAAATGAGCCAGGATCATATATCTTTTGGAGATCTGTGCATATACTAAGGCGCGTAATCTTCTGTTTCCCAGACTCCAGGAGTTGTCGGAAGGTTCTCCACCAACCATACTTCCTGGATTCATTTGGGTATTTCTGAGCCAGAACTGGTCCCATAATATGAATCTGATGTACTTATCTCCTTCCGGATTGAGATTTATTTTTAATCCGCCTCCGTAATCAGGAGAACCCTGTGAATATAAAGAACTGCTTATTAAGGCTAATCCAATAAATGAAAGTAATTTCTTCATAAATTATCAATTTTTGGCGTTGTTTTTTGTGAAAGCCAAATTGTAATTAATAATTTATTTACAAAAATTTAATATATATTATTGGTAATAGTATAGTTTTATTGTAACTGACTGGTTTTTAGATTTGAGTTCGGGTTACGGGTTGAGTTGGAGGGTTTGAGAGTCTGAGAGTTCGAGAGTGAATGAGTATAAGATGATTGCTTGTTGAATCTTGGCTAACGAGCGGGAAAACATCTGGTGGCTGAGGTCTCGAAGCTACAACTATATCTGTTGTCTTGCATCTTGGTTCTTGGTTCTTGCATCTTGGTTCTTGACCCTTCTCTACTTCTTAAATCTCTCCCATTTAATCAGCATATACTTATCCGCAAACTGAGTAATGATAAGACCTGAGTTTTTGATGTTGTCTTCCTGGGCAATATATTCAATCAATTCATTCTGTTTTAGAATTTTATAGACGGGATGGAATTCAGAATGGGGCGGCCTTGTGATGTTATATTTCTTGATCCAGGAGCTGATGGTAACGTGAGAAACGCCGATAATTCTTTCTATTTCTCTGAAACTTAAACCTTCGAGATACAGCTGAAGAGCTTTGGTAACATAGTAATCATCGATCTGTTTACCTATTTTTTTGACGGTGAAATAATACTTACAGTCTTTACAGAGAAAACGCTGTTTTTCATTAATGATTCCGCTTTTTACAATGGTACTTCCATTGCATTTCGGGCACTTATTTTCCATAACTATATGTTTTTAGCAAATATATAATAATTTAGCAAAGTTATATTTTATTTAAAAGATAAAATTACCTGTTTATTTATGTAAATCAAAAAAAATATCTTTTTAATTTGGTTTTTAAAGTTATTATGCTTTAAATTTGCCAAAAAATTAGGTAAATAAATGGAAATAAAAATTTCCTCATGCGAACATCTCATGTATGTAAATGAAATACAGCAGGAAATGTATGATTCAGCACAGCGCAGGGGAACGGGGATTGCAAAACGATCCATTGAATATTTAACGAAAAAGATTTCAGAAGGTAACGCTGTGGTTGCCACTGAAAATGGCGAATGGGTGGGATTCTGTTATATTGAGACCTGGTCACACGGTCAGTTTGTAGCCAATTCCGGACTTATTGTGTCCCCGAATTACAGGAATAGAGGAGTAGCCACTTTGATCAAGAATAAAGTTTTCCAGTTATCTAGACAAAAATATCCGAATGCCAAAATATTTGGATTGACTACAGGACTTGCCGTGATGAAAATCAACAGCGATCTGGGCTATAAACCAGTGATCTATTCTGAATTGACTCAGGATGAAGAGTTTTGGAGCGGGTGTAAGAACTGTGTGAACTATGAAATTTTAATGAAAAAGGAACGTAAAAACTGTCTGTGTACAGCAATGCTTTTCGTTCCTGAAAATAATAATAAAGTAAACGGGACTGAAATTCAGCAGTCCGAAATTGATGAGTACAATGGAGAAAAAGAAAGTCGTCTTAGCGTTTAGCGGAGGTTTGGATACCTCTTACTGTGCTAAATATCTTAGTGAAACACTAGGATATGAAGTGTATGCAGTGACTGTAAATACCGGAGGTTTTTCTAAAGAAGAAGAAAAAGAACTGGAGAAAAAAGCCTTCAATCTGGGGGTGAAAGAATACAGGTGCGTTGATGCTCAGGAAGACTATTATAATTCTTGTGTAAAGTATCTGATTTTTGGAAATGTGCTGAAGAACAATACTTATCCTTTATCTGTGAGTGCAGAACGTACGGTTCAGGCACAGGAAATTGCAAAATATGCTATTGAAACCGGTGCGGATGCTATTGCCCACGGAAGTACAGGAGCCGGAAATGATCAGGTCCGTTTTGATTTGATTTTCCAGGTAATGTGTCCGGAAGTAGAGATTATCACGCCAATCCGTGATATGAGTCTGTCCCGTGAAGCAGAAATTGAATTCCTGAAAAACCACGGATATGAAATGGAGTTCCATAAAGCACAATATTCTGTGAACAAAGGACTGTGGGGAACCTCTGTAGGAGGAAAAGAAACGTTGACATCAAGAAATTCTCTTCCCGAAGAAGCTTTTCCATCACAAATTAAAGAAACCCAGCCTTCAGAACTGGAAATTGAATTTAAAAATGGTGAGGTTGTAGCGGTAAACGGAGAAAGTTTTGAACATTCCGTGAAGGCGATCCAAAGAATTGAAAAACTGGCTTCTGCTTACGGAATCGGTCGTGATATTCACGTTGGAGATACAATCGTTGGGATCAAAGGAAGAGTAGGATTTGAAGCGGCGGCAGCATCCGTGATTATCAAGGCGCATCATTTACTGGAAAAACATACACTTTCAAAATATCAGCAGATGATGAAATCACAGCTTTCCGATTGGTATGGAAACTGGCTTCATGAAGCATTATTCCTGGATCCTGTGATGAGAAATATTGAATCTTTCTTAATAGATTCTCAAGAAACGGTCAGCGGAAAAGTATTTGTAACCCTTCATCCATACAGGTTTATTTTAAACGGAATTGAATCCAAACACGATCTGATGTCCGATAAATTCGGAAGTTACGGTGAAGCCAACAGAGCCTGGACAGGAGAAGATGTAAAAGGATATACAAAAATTGTAAGCAATTCCTTAAATATATACCACCAGATCAATTCAAAATAAAGAGTTCCAACGGAACAATTTAACCAGAGAGAGGATAAAATCCTGTCAGCCAAAAAATTAAAAATGAAAAAAGTAGGAATTGTAGGCGCCAACGGCTACACAGGAAGCGAATTGGTCCGTGTGCTGGCTTTTCATCCCAATGTGACATTGAGTTTTTTATATAGCCGTTCCAATTCGGGGACAAAAATTTCAGATTTGTACCCGGATTTAACGGCAGTCTGTGAGCAGGTTTTAACGGATAAGCCTGAGGATGTCGATATTTTATTTTTGTGTCTTCCTCATAAAGAAAGTCAGAACTGGCTTACTGCAAATCCTGTAAAAGATGAAACTTTAGTCATTGATTTAGGGAATGATTTCCGTCTGGATGGAAGTTTTGGAAAAAGAAATTTTATCTACGGACTTCCTGAAATCAATAAAAAAAGTCTGGAGGGAGCAAAAAGCATTGCCAATCCGGGATGTTTTGCAACGGCGATTCAATTGGCCCTTCTTCCATTAGCAGAAAAAGGTTTGTTGAATGAGGTGTACACAACGGGTATTACAGGTTCAACAGGTGCAGGGCAGTCTTTACAGGCAACGACCCATTTCACCTGGAGGAACGATAATATTTCGGCGTACAAAACGCTGACACATCAGCATATGGATGAGATTTTACAGCAGTTAGTTTCATTTAATCATAAAGATATCAGTCTGAATTTTGTTCCATGGAGAGGAGATTTTGCAAGAGGAATTTTTACAAGTTCCACAGTGAAAACAGATTTAGTACTTTCAGATATCGTTCAGTTGTATCAGGATTTTTATGAAAAGGAGCCTTTTGTAAAGGTAAGTGAAAAAGCAATTGATTTAAAGCAGGTTGTCAACACCAATCGCTGTGTGATTCATATAGAAAAGAGTGGGAATGTAGCGGTTATTCACTCAACGATTGACAATTTGTTAAAAGGAGCTTCCGGACAGGCCGTTCAAAATATGAATATAGCAATGGGCTGGGAAGAAAACCTGGGACTGAACTTAAAACCGATAGCGTTTTAAAAAGGAGAATGGTCAATAAGTCAATTGTGAATTGAAAAAACCGAAATATTCGACTTAGGAAAATGAAGCGTTAAGAAAATTAATTCTGTGAACGTTAAGAAAATTCTACTGTTTGAAGCGCGAGATAAATATTAAGTCGAATAACAGATGCCGAATTCGCGCAAGTTTTAGAATTTTTAGAGAACAGAAATAATTTTTAGCGGCAGTTTCCAGGTCTTGAACTTTTGCTTCTTTTGTTTGACTACGTCGAATCTTCGATTTCAAGACAAAAGAAATTAATTAAAAACAAAAAAATGAATTTATTCAACGTATATCCATTATTCAACATAAATCCGGTAAAAGCAAAAGGTTCTTTTCTTTGGGATGACAAAGGAGAAAAATACCTTGACTTTTACGGAGGTCACGCAGTGATTTCCATCGGACACAATCATCCTCATTATCAAAATAAATTAAAAGAGCAGTTAGAGAAAATCTCTTTCTATTCAAACTCTGTTCAGAATGAATTGCAGACCGAGCTTGCTGAAAAATTAGGAAAGCTTTCAGGATATGAAGGGTATAATCTTTTTCTGTGTAATTCAGGAGCTGAGGCTAATGAAAATGCACTAAAACTGGCATCTTTCCACAACGGAAAAAGTAAAGTGCTTTATTTTTCTGGATCATTTCACGGAAGAACTTCGGCGGCAGTTTCTGTAACGGATAATCCAAAAATTGTGTCTCCTGTAAATTTTTCTGAAAGATTCATCAAATCTGAATGGAATGATATCAAACAGCTTGAAGAAACTTTTGAAATACAAGGGAATGAAATTTCATCCGTCATCATTGAAGGCATTCAGGGTGTAGGTGGAATTATGATCCCAACAGCAGAATTCCTATCCAAAATTAAAGAACTGTGTGAAAAATATGATGCCGCTCTGATTCTGGATGAAGTACAGTCAGGATACGGAAGAAGCGGGTATTTCTTTGCTCATCAGGAATTTGGAATTGAACCGGACATGATTACCACAGCAAAAGGAATGGGAAATGGTTTCCCGATCGGAGGTGTTTTGATTCATCCTAAATTTGAAGCAAGCAATGGTTTGCTGGGAACGACATTCGGAGGGAATCACCTGGCGTGTGCTGCAGCAATCGCAGTTCTGGATGTGATGAAAGACGAAAATCTTATGGCAAATGCTCAGAAAATGGGTAATTATATTGAAAACGAAATTAAAGATTTTCCCCATATTAAATCCATCCGTAGGAAAGGATTAATGATTGGCGTAGAGCTGGATCAGGACTGTTCAGAAGTGAGGAAAAGCCTATTGTACGATCATCACATTTTTACAGGAAATTCCAATCACAAAAATGTATTGAGGATCCTTCCGGCTCTAAATATCGGCAAAGAAGAAACAGATCTTTTTGTCAGTGCTTTAAAAGTAGTTTTAGATAAGATTTAAACCACAATGGGGTTAAGATTATCACCATTAATTAAAAATCATCAAATGAAAAAATTCACCTCTGTAAGCGACGTAAAAAACTTACAGGAAATCATAAAAAAAGCTTTAGAAATTAAAGAAAACCCCAATTCCGAACCAGAAAAAGGAAAGGGAAAAACAATAGGTCTTGTATTTTTAAATTCAAGCTTAAGAACCCGTTTAAGCAGCCAGATCGCCGCCCAGAATTTAGGGTTAAATGTTCTGACCTTAAACGCTGCTCAGGAAGCCTGGAATCTGGAATTTGCAGACGGAGCCGTAATGAATGGCGATACCGTTGAACATATCAAAGATGCGATAGAAGTATTAAATCAATACTGTGATATCATTGCGGTTCGTTGTTTTGCAGGAATGAAGTCTAAAGAAGACGACGTGAATGAAAGTATCCTGAGTCAGTTTGAGCAGCACGCCAAAGTACCTGTTATTTCTCTGGAATCCGCAACGCGACACCCGCTTCAAAGTCTGGCGGACTGCATTACCATTGCAGAAAACTGGAAAGAAGAGCGTAAACCAAAAGTGGTTCTGACTTGGGCGCCACACATCAAACCGATTGCTCAGGCTGTAGGGAATTCATTTGCAGAATGGATGCAGGAAATGGACGTTGATTTTGTCATTGCCAATCCTGAAGGATATGATCTGGATAAAAATTTCACAAAAGATATCAAAGTAAACCATAATCAGGACGAAGCTTTACAGGATGCTGATTTTATCTATGTAAAAAACTGGTCCTCTTTCGATGAATACGCAGCAATGCCTGAAGTAAAAGAGAATTGGATGCTGACCGGAGAAAAACTGGAAAACACCAACCATGCAAAAGTAATGCATTGCCTTCCGGTCCGTCGGAATGTAGAATTAAGCGATGAGGTAATGGACGGAGAAAATTCTATCATCTATCAGCAGGCCAAAAACAGAATTTTCTCTGCCCAGGCTGTTTTTTCAGAAATTTTGGATGAATTGAATTCTAAATAACAGAAAATTCTTTGATCCCTCGATCCTTGTCAAGGTTCTAAACCTTGACAAGGATAATAAAAAGTATTTACAATGAAAGAAAAACTATACATTATAAAAATCGGCGGTAATCTAATTGATGATGCGGAATTATTAAACGAATTTTTAGGGCAGTTTTCTGAAATTAAGGAAAAGAAAATTTTGGTTCATGGAGGCGGAAAATTAGCAACTACACTGGCTGATAAATTAGGCGTTGAACAAAAAATGATCAATGGACGGAGAATCACCGATAAAGAAACGCTGGATATTGTGGCGATGGTGTATGCGGGAGGTATCAATAAAAATATTGTGGCAAAGCTTCAGCAGAAAAAATGCAAAGCAATAGGTTTTTCCGGAGCTGATGCGAATTTAATTAAAGCCAAAAAAAGAGAACATGCAGAAATAGATTTCGGATTTGTAGGAGATATTGAGAAGAAAAGCGTGAACAGAAAACTGATCTCAAAAATGATTAAACTTAAGCTTGTTCCTGTTTTTTCAGCAATCACCCATGACAAAAAAGGAAATCTTTTCAATACCAACGCAGACACGATTGCTTCGGTCATTGCCCAGGCTTTATCTTCAAAATATGATGTAGAATTACTGTATTGTTTTGATAAGGAAGGCGTTTTGGAAGATGTTGAAGATCCTGAATCTGTTATTGGAAATATTTCTGAGGAAGAATTTTCTGTTTTAAAAGCAGCGGGAAAACTTCATAAAGGGATTCTGCCCAAGCTTGAAAATGCCCTCGGGGCTGTGAAAAATAAGGTAAATAAGGTATTCTTAATTAAAGAAACCCAATTAAAAAATCATATAGAAAACCATCATGGAGGAACTGAAATCTGTTTATAGTAAAGAAGAGCTATTGGGTCAGGCAGTTGAATTGCTTAAGAAGCTGATTGCCATTCCTTCATTCAGCAAAGATGAATACCATACGTCAGTAGAAATTGAGAACTTTTTCAAGAAGCATCATATTTCCGCAAAACGTTTTAAAAACAACATCTGGGCAGTCAATAAAAACTTTGATGCATCTAAGCCATCCGTTTTGCTGAATACGCACCATGATACGGTAAAACCCAACAAAGCATACACATTGGATCCGTTTCTTCCCGTTGAGCAGGATGGGAAACTGTACGGTTTGGGAAGTAATGATGCCGGTGCTTCTCTGGTTTCCATGACACAGGTTTTTTTACATTTTTATGAGAAAGAAGATTTAAAATATAATTTAGTGATTGCTTTGACAGCTGAGGAAGAGATTTCAGGATTTGATGGAATTGAGGCCTTATTTCCACTGCTTCCAGAGATCGAATTTGCGATTGTAGGAGAACCCACACAGATGAATCTGGCGATTGCAGAAAAAGGACTGTTGGTAATAGACGGGGAAATGAAAGGAACCCCTTCTCACGCTGCACATCCCAATGATGATAACTCCATTGTAAAATGTATAGAAGATCTTCAGAATATTCTAAACTTTAGATTTCCAAAGGTTTCGGATTATCTAGGCGAAGTTAAAGTTACGCTTTCAGGAATTCATGCAGGTGTTCAGCACAACGTGGTTCCGGAAGCCTGCACATTCACTTTGGATGTAAGGGTTACCGATGAATATTCCAATAAGGAAGTTTTTGAGATCATTCAGTCGCGGATGAAATCTTCATTAACGGCCAGATCTTTCAGGTTGAATTCTTCAAAAATAGAAAAGAATCATCCGTTTGTACAGGCAGGTCTTGAAATCGGAAGGACAACATATGGTTCACCTACTTCGTCTGACCAGGCGATTATTCCATGCACATCCGTGAAAATAGGTCCCGGCGACAGCAGGCGCTCCCACACAGCAGATGAATACATCTATATAAAAGAGATTGAGGAAGGAATCGAGATCTATATCAGGATCTTGGAAAAAGTTTTATAACAAGAAGTTATAGGCTGGAAATTAGAATTTTAGATGTCGGAAATTATATATACACCTTAATACTAACTTCTAATATCTAAAAAAATAAATGTTTTAACCAGGCTCAGCAGGCAAAAAGTCTAATTTTTAATAAAGATTTATGCAAAAAAGAAAATTAAAGACGAAGACTTTTGAATGTGGAGATGTTTTTTTATAGTTAATAATAAGGATGCTCTGCTGAGCAGGTTGAAACGAATTGAATATTGTAAAAAATAGAATATGAAAAAAATATGGCAAAAGGACGACCTGGCCACCAATATATTAGTCAACAAATTTACAGTCGGGAAAGATCTTGACTTTGACGAACGTTTAGCAAAATATGATGTTAAAGGTTCCATGGCACATTGCCAGATGTTGGCAGAAACCGGAATTATCTCCGGTGAAGAATCAAAACAGATGCTTTCTGTTTTGGCAGATATTTTAAAAGATATCGAGAACGGAAACTTTGAAATCGATAAAGAAGCAGAAGATATCCATTCTCAGGTTGAAGCCATTTTAATTGAAAAATTAGGCGATACCGGAAAGAAAATTCATACCGCAAGATCCCGGAATGATCAGGTTTTACTGGATATCAAATTGTATTTACTGGATGAAATTCGTGAAATTACAGCTCTGACCGATGAGTTTTTTCAAATTCTGATTCAACTGGCCGAACAGTACAAAAATATACTGCTTCCGGGCTATACCCACCTTCAGATTGCCATGCCGTCTTCGTTTGGATTGTGGTTTGGAGCCTATGCTGAAGCATTATTAGATGATGTTGAACTGTTGTTTTCGGTGAAGAATATCATCAATAAAAATCCTCTGGGCTCAGCGGCAGGATATGGTTCGTCTTTCCCGATTGATCGTGAAAGTACGACCTATAACTTAGGTTTTCAGTCCATGAACTATAATTCTGTGTACGCACAAATGACTCGTGGGAAATCTGAAAAAATGCTGTCTATGGCAATGGCTACCTTAGCGGGAACGCTTGGGAAATTTGCTTACGATGTCTGCTTGTATTTAAGCCAGAACTTCGATTTTATAAGCTTTCCGAAAGAATTTACCACAGGAAGCAGCATTATGCCTCATAAAAAGAATCCGGATATTTTTGAACTGGTTCGTGCACGATGCAACAGAATTCAGTCTTTACCAAATGAGCTTATTTTACTGACAAACAATCTGCCTTCCGGTTACCACAGAGATGTACAGCTGACAAAGGAAATTCTTTTCCCAGCCATAGATTCTTTGAAAGAATGTCTGGAGATCTTAAGTTACACCCTTCCCAATATTCGGGTAAAAGACGGAATCCTGGAAGATGAAAAGTATCAATATCTTTTCAGTGTAGAGAAAATCAATGAAGAAGTGAAAAAAGGAAGTTCATTCCGGGATGCTTATGTAAAAGTAGGGCAGGAGATTGAAAATAATGAATTTGAGTTTGAAGTTGGAAATTTAAATCATACCCATCAGGGAAGCATAGGAAATCTTTGTCTGGATAAAATAGAATATCAGTTCAACAAACTGAAAAATAAATTATTGGGTTGATTTTGAACCATTAAGATCATTGAAGTTTTTAAGTTGAGTTAAGAAATTATATGCAGGTAACTTATCAAAATTCGTTTGCGAATCCTTAACTATCCTTAATCACTTAAAGAAATCTTAATGGTTTAATACATTTAAAAATGATTATTCCAGGTCAATCTTAAATTTAGTCGATTTTTTTACCTCGTGGAGCACAATAGAACTGTGGTACTGGCCAATATTAGGAATATTTGAAATCACATTCACGGCGAATTCATTGTAAGAATTAATATCCTTGGCAATGATTTTCAACATATAATCATATTCACCGGAAAGACTGATGATCTCCTGAACTTCATCATGTTTCATAATGTTTTTCTCAAAGGTTTCCAGTACTTTCTGGGACTGCTCCTTTAGACGGACATTACAGTAGACTACAATATTCAGACCCAGTTTTTCACGGTTTAAAAGACCAACGTATTTCTCAATAATGCCCTGCTTCTCCAATTGTTTGATCCTTTCATAAGTAGGAGTAAACGTAAGACCTATCCTTTCTGAAATTTCTTTTACAGATAATGTAGAGTCTTCCTGAATAATACTGAGAATCATTTTGTCCTTTAAATCCATAGAGTAGGTTTGAGTTTTAACAAAAATATCAATTAAAAATGAAAATAAGGAAAAGATTATAGCTTTTAATTTATTTGAAACTTTGGTTTTGTAGATTCGTGAAATTTTTATATCTTTGCACCTAATGAATAAGAGAGTATTTATATCATTAGATTTACCGGGCGAAAGCGCCCTTTACGATATTTATTATTATTAGCGAAGATCCTGTCTTCGCTTTTTTTATGCCCAAAAATTAAGAATTATGTTTACGATCACAGAACTAAGTGCCGAGAGAATCAACAGTATACTGACCGAAGCGCTGGCTTTTGCCAACGGGAAAACTGCAAAAATTGAAGGAGAAGTTTTCTGCTCAAATCTTTTCTTTGAAGACAGTACAAGAACAAAGACCAGTTTTGATATTGCAGAAAGAAAATTGGGATTGCAGGTTGTTCCTTTCGATGCTTCACACAGTTCAGTAAACAAAGGGGAAAGTCTTTATGATACCGTAAAAACAATCGAAAGTCTGGGGGTCAATCTGGTTGTTATCAGAGATAAAAAAGACCGGTATTTTGAAGAATTAAGCAACATCAATATTCCGGTGATCAATGGAGGCGACGGAACAGGAAACCATCCTTCCCAGTGCATGCTGGATCTGATGACGATCTTCCAGGAATTTGGAAAGTTTGAAGGACTAAAGATAGGGATTGTAGGAGATGTGAAGCACAGTCGTGTGGCCAATTCAAATGCTGAAGCATTAAGAAGATTAGGAGCTAAAGTATATTTCTCAGGACCTGAAGATTGGTTTGATGAAGGAGCTTTAATTAATGGAACATATCTGCCTGTTGATCAGCTAATCGCTGAAGTAGATGTCCTGATGCTGCTAAGAATCCAGCATGAAAGACATGATTCCCAGGTAAGTTTCTCTGCTTCTGAATACCACAGAAAATACGGACTGACGAAAGGAAGGGAAAAGGCAATGAAAGATGGATCCATTATCATGCATCCTGCACCCATCAACAGAGGCGTTGAAATAGATACAGACCTTGTAGAATGCGAACGTTCAAGAGTGTTCAAGCAGATGCAGAACGGCGTATTCGCAAGAATGGCTATCCTTAAAGAAGCACTGGAAAAAGAAGGGTATACCTTTAAGGAATTGTAAAAAAGTATAATGTAAAAAGTAAAATGTATGAATATAAAATACATTATACAACCGACATTATACATTGTACAAAAGAAATTATACAGAATAAAATAGAATAAAGAGATAAATAAAATGAAGAAAAAATTAATACTGGAGTCCGGTGAAGTATTTCATGGAGAAGGTTTCGGAGCAGAATTGGAAACTGCCGGAGAAGTAGTTTTCAATACCGGAATGACAGGGTATCAGGAGCTGATCTCCGATCCGTCATACTGCGGTCAGATTGTTTGCATGACCTATCCGCTTATCGGAAATTATGGTATTAACCGTGATGATTATGAAAGTATCGAGCCGGCTATTAAAGGATTGATTGTAAAGGAACTTTGCGATCTTCCATCCAATTTCCGTACGCAGATCACTTTAGATGAATTATTTAAAAGGAAAAACCTTTCAGGAATTTCAGGAATCGACACCAGAAGGCTTACCAGAATTCTACGTAATTCAGGTGTTGTGAAAGGTAAAATTGTAAACGTTGAAGCTGATGAAAACGAAGTTGTTACAGAATTAAAATCTACAACTTTCCCTATCAACCAGGTGGAAACAGTTTCAACAAAAACGTCTTACGCCAATCCGGGAAGAGGATTAAAAGTAGTGTTAGTTGATTTTGGCTCCAAATTAGGAATCATCAGAGAATTATCTCAGAGAAACTGTGATATCACCGTAGTTTCTCATGACACAACGGCTGAGGAGATTTTATTAATGGATCCGGACGGAATCATGCTTTCAAACGGTCCTGGTGACCCGGAAGATAACCCTCAGGCTTTAGAAATGATTCGTGGACTATTAGGAAAAGTTCCGATCTTCGGAATCTGTCTGGGACATCAGCTGATTGGTCTTGCCTGTGGCGCAAAAACTTTCAAACTGAAATTCGGACACAGAGGAGGAAATCACCCTGTATTGGATCTTGAGAAAAACAAAGTATCCATCACTTCTCAGAATCATGGATATGCAGTAGATCAGGAAAGTCTTAAAAACACAGACTTAGTTGAAACCCATATCGCATTGAATGACAGAACCAACGAAGGTCTTAAACACAAGATCCACCCATGCTTCTCCGTTCAATATCACCCGGAAGCAAGCCCAGGTCCTGAAGATGCAAATTATTTGTTTGATGAGTTCATCCATTTAATGTACCAATTTAAAAATGTAACAGTTTAACAATAATTAAATGATCAATTTCGAAAACAATCCTTTAATTGAAAAAACAGTAAAATTCTCTTTAGATATTATTGAGTTTTGCGAATTATTGGAACAACATAAGAAATTTATCATTGCTAAACAGTTATTACGTTCAGGAACAAGTATTGGTGCAAATTCTTTTGAAGCGCAAAATCCTTATAGTAAAAAAGATTTTGTGAATAAAATAAAAATTGCAGCCAAAGAACTTGAAGAAACAAAATATTGGTTATATCTGTGTAAACACTCCAAAAATTATCCCTTTGATGATAAGTTGGAAACCCAGATTATAGAAATTGGAAAAATTATTTATAAAATTTTAAGCACAAGTTTATCAAAGGAAAACGGTCTGTAAACATTGTTACACTGTTAGATTGATAAATTGTTACATTTTAAACCTATGAAAAGAAACGATATAAAAACAATACTAGTAATCGGTTCAGGACCCATCATCATTGGTCAGGCAGCTGAATTTGATTACGCAGGAACGCAGGCTTGCCTGTCTTTGAGAGAAGAAGGCTACAAGGTGATTTTGATCAACTCAAACCCTGCGACTATTATGACGGATGTAGAAATCGCAGATAAAGTATATATCGAGCCGATTTCACTTCAGTTTGTAAGCCACATTATCAGAAAAGAGCGCCCGGATGCTTTATTACCAACACTGGGAGGTCAGACAGGTCTGAATATGGCTGTAGAACTGGAAAAATCAGGAATTCTTGAAGAATGCAAAGTAGAAGTTTTGGGAACTAAACTTTCTGCGATCAACAGAGCGGAGGACAGAGATTTGTTCCGTGAGTTGATGAGAGAACTGAATGAGCCTGTTCCGGAATCAGATATCGTGACTACAGTAGAAGGAGCGATCCGTTTTGCTGAAGAGATCGGATATCCCGTGATCGTTCGTCCTGCCTTTACCATGGGAGGAACAGGAGGAGGTATTGCCTCTACGGAAGCTGAATTGAAGGAGATTGCTGAATTAGGATTAAAATACAGTCCGGTAACGCAATGTCTTATCGAAAGATCAATTGCAGGTTTCAAAGAAATTGAATACGAAGTAATGCGTGATGCCAACGACAATGCCATTGTAGTTTGTAACATGGAAAATATAGACCCGGTAGGAGTTCACACGGGAGATTCTATTGTGGTGGCGCCTTCTCAGACACTTTCCGACAGAGAGTACCAGTTATTGAGAAATGCTTCTCTGAAAATCATTAGAGCTTTAGGGATTGAAGGAGGATGTAATGTTCAGCTGGCTTTAGACCCGCATTCATTCAACTACTACATCATCGAGGTAAACCCTAGAGTTTCCCGTTCATCAGCATTGGCAAGTAAAGCAACAGGGTATCCAATTGCAAAAATTGCAGCGAAGATTGCTGTAGGATTGACACTTGACGAGATCATGAACCCGGTAACAGGAAAAACATACGCATGTTTTGAGCCTGCCCTTGATTATGTGGTAACGAAATTCCCAAGATTCCCATTCGATAAATTTGAAACGGCAGACAGAAGATTGTCTACTCAGATGAAAGCGACGGGAGAAGTAATGGCGATCGGAAGAAACTTCGAAGAATCATTGCAGAAAGCTGTTCGTTCTTTGGAAACGGGATTAAGACATTTAGGATTAAAAACGAAACAGGCAGCAGCATTAACAGACGAAGATATCGAAAGAAGAATCAGAGTTTGTGACGATGAAAGACTGTTCATTATCTGTGACGCTCTAAGAAGAGGGTACGATTGGGAGCAAATTGTGGAATGGAGCAAAATTGATAAATTCTTCATCTGGAAATTAAAAAAACTTGTTGATTTTGAAAAAGTAATTGCGGCCAATAAATTCGACAAAGAAACTTTGATTCAGGCTAAAAAATTAGGCTTCTCAGATCAGAATATTGCCCATTTATGGGAATCTTCCCAGAGAGAGGTTTACAATTTCAGAAAGGAAAATGGCGTGATCCCTGTTTACAAAATGGTAGACACATGTGCGGCGGAATTTGAAAGCGAAACCCCTTATTTCTACGGAACTTATGAAGAAGAAAACGAATCTGTAGTTACGGATAAAGAAAAAGTAATCGTTTTAGGTTCAGGACCTATTAGAATTGGTCAGGGAGTTGAATTTGACTATGCAACAGTTCACTCAGTTTGGGCGATCAAAGAGATGGGCTACGAAGCTATTATCATCAATAACAACCCTGAAACAGTTTCTACAGACTTCTCCATCTCAGATAAATTATACTTTGAACCTTTAACGGAAGAAGATGTAATGAGCATCATCGATCTTGAAAAACCAATGGGAGTGGTGGTACAGTTCGGAGGTCAGACAGCAATTAACCTAGCAGATAAACTGGCCAGTTACGGAGTGAAAATTCTGGGAACTTCACTGGAAGACTTAGACAGAGCTGAAAACAGAGATAAATTTGAAAAGGCCCTTCAGGAAATGGGAATTCCACAGCCATTAGGAAAAACGTCAACGTCAAAAGAAGAAGCGATTACAATTGCTAACGAGATCGGTTATCCGGTTTTGGTTCGTCCAAGTTATGTACTGGGAGGTAGAGCAATGGAAATTGTTTACACTGAAAGCGAATTGGCCCATTATATGGAATTTGCGGTAGATGCAAGCCCCGAACACCCGGTTTTGGTTGACCGTTATATTACAGGAAAAGAAGTGGAAGTTGATGCGATCTGCGACGGTGAAACGGTTATTATCCCTGGAATCATGGAACACATCGAAAGAGCGGGAGTTCACTCCGGAGACTCAATCGCCGTGTATCCACCTCAAAATGTTTCTCAGCAGGAAATCGATACTTTGGTAGATTATACTCAGAGACTGGCAAAAGGATTGAATGTGATTGGTTTAATGAACATCCAGTACGTCCTTTTCGAAGGGAATGTATATGTGATCGAAGTAAATCCACGTTCATCAAGAACAGTTCCTTTCTTATCTAAAATCACTGAAGTACCAATGGCGAATCTGGCAACAAAAGCCATTTTAGGACAGAAACTGAAAGATTTAGGATACAAAAACGGATTAGTTCCGAATAAAGAAGGAGTTTTCGTAAAAGTTCCTGTATTCTCTTTCTCAAAACTAACGAAGGTTGATATCTCTCTGGGACCAGAAATGAAGTCTACAGGAGAAGTAATGGGGAAAGATACCACTCTGGAAAAAGCCCTTTACAAAGGACTGATTGCAGCAGGAAGAAAAGTTCCGATGCACGGTTCCATTTTATTCACCGTTGCAGATAAACACAAGCAGGAAGCTGCATATCTGGCGGCAAGATTCCATGAAGTTGGCTTCAGAATCTGGGCAACGGAAGGAACGGCTAAATTCTTTGAAGAAAAAGGAATCCCTTGTAAAATAGGATACAAAATCGGAGAAGATGATGTGAACCTGATCGACCTGATCCAGAAAGGAAAAGTACAGTATGTAGTGAATACCATGACCAAAGGAAAACAGGTAGAAAGAGACGGATTCCAGATCAGAAGAATGAGTGTGGAAAACGGTGTTCCTTGTTTAACATCCATGGACACAGTAGAAGCGATCCTGAAAGTAATTGAAAGCATGAGTTTCAAAATGGAGACGATGTAGTTTCGGAACCAATGATATAATTTCAAACCCCATAAGAAAACTTACGGGGTTTGTTTATTACAACATAATTCATATAGTTTGGTTGTAGAATTGATATAATATCTAACTTAGAACTGTATAAAGCTATTTATAAAAAATAAAATGAAATTTTTGAAATACTTTTTAATAGTAATTTTCCTTATTCTAGTAGGAATGATTTTTTATTTTTATAGTTCTGTTTATTCAAAACTTACTCCAGCGACAGTTAATTCAAACATTAGAAATGAAAATATATTTCGTGTAATGGATAAGCAAAAAGAAATTATAAATGGAACTGAGATTTATGATTCAATCCCAAGAAGGAAAAGTTCAACCGTTCTATTTTATACCGACAAGAAACCTGTAACAAAAGAAGAACTGGAAATTGCCAGTTTTAATAATTGTAGGGCAATAAACAGGAAAGGAAAAACCAGAATAACTATTGGATTTAGTTCCGGATATAGTGGAGGAGGTTATGAAATAGATTATTTATTAGGAAAGTTTAAATTACAGCCCTATTCGTTTACCGATGTACTTCCGGATAGAAGTAAAGAACCTGATTATAAAATACTAAAACAAGATATTACTTTAGACAAAGCATATTATAAAGTTGGAGATAGTATTTATGGCAAAATAGATTTCATTATGGAAAATAATAATTTCCCTAAAAAAATATTAATTTATGGGAATGGATATTTTAGAACAAAAGTGGCGACGATGTAATATCGAAACCAATGATATAATTTCAAACCCCGTAAGTTTTCTTGCGGGGTTTATTTTTATTTCCATTAAAATACATGTCCGTTTTTCGGTTGCCATGTGAATGCAGTCCGTTTAAATTTGTAAAAAAAGGAAATGAATAATTTTAAATTTGAAGCATTAAATCATTTAGATTTTGAATATTTAAATGATTTATCAGAAGCTGAACTGGCAGAGAATACTATTAAAAAGATGAAAGTAGACCAATTCTCGGGTTTCCCTTGCAGAATAACTCTGGAAGATGCCCAAATAGGTGAAATGGTTTTTCTCCTCAACTATGATTTTCATAATGTCAGTTCTCCGTATCGGGCCAGCGGACCTGTTTTTGTACGGGCCAATCAATTAACAAAAACGTATGTACAAAACGAAATTCCTGTTATGTTTATTCATAGATTACTTTCCATTCGGGGTATAATAAAGAGGCAATGATGATTTTTGCAGATGTTTCTGAAGGTCAATTTTTGAAAGAAAAACTTTTGCAAATTCTGGAAAATCCAAAGATTGAATATATCCATTTGCATAATGCAAAACCAGGATGTTTTAATTGTACCGTAAAAAGAATATAAAATACTTGTCCGTTTTTCGGTTGCATAAAACTAAGATCACAAGTACTTTTGATAAAAAAATAAAATGACAGCAATTCAGAAATTCAGAGAACTACATCAGGAGCAGGATCCATTATTAATAGGAAATGTTTGGGATGTTCAGAGTGCAAAGGTGTATGAGAAATTGGGTTATCAGGCAGTAGCCACTTCAAGCTCGGCCGTGGCCTTTACCCTTGGATATGAAGACGGGGAGAACATGAGCTTTGATGAATACTTTTATATCATTGAAAGAATTTTAAAATCCATATCAATTCCATTGTCCGTAGACCTGGAGGGAGGTTATGGGAAAACTGCAGATAAAATTGTTTTAAACATTTCCAGATTGGCGAAAGCAGGTGTTGTTGGGATCAATATCGAAGACAGTGTTATCATTAACGGAACCAGAAAACTATTGAGTACCCATGATTTTTATGAAAAATTAAATGCAGTTATTCTCAAACTTAAAGAGCAGGATATTGAAATTTTTGTCAATGTAAGAATAGATCCGTTTCTATTAGGCGTAGAAAATGCCACAGAAGAAACCATCCAAAGGATAAAAATCATTGAAAAAGCAGAAGCGGACGGAATTTTTGTTCCCTGCATTACTGATGTACAAGATATTGAATACGTTATAAATGGCTTAAAGCTTCCCTTCAGTGTCATGTGTATGCCCGAACTTCCGGATTTTAAGACCCTTAAAAGATTAGGCGTTAAAAGAATTTCATCAGGAAATTTCTTAAATGGCTATATTTATGGGCAATTGGAAACCGCATTAAAAGCCATTGGGGAGGCCGAAAGTTTTTCTCCAATTTTTAAAATATAATGAAACTTACAGAAGAAAGAATGTATCAGGCATCTTTAGAAAAAGATTCCTCATTTGAAGGCATCTACTGGATGGCTGTAAAAACGACAGGTATATTCTGCCGGCCCACCTGTACTGCCCGGAAACCAAAGAGAGAAAATGTAGAATTCTTTATCAATACAGAAAAAGCCATAGAAAACGGCTACAGACCTTGTAAAATATGCCGGCCGCTTGAAAAACTGAATGAAACACCCCGCTATATCCAGAATCTTTTGGATGAGCTGCAACAGAATGAATCATTAAAGATCAAAGATGCAGACCTTCTGAAAAAGAATATTGAACCGGTGACCATCAGGCGCTGGTTCCTAAAGAATCATAGGATGACATTTCAGGCTTTTCAAAGACAATTCAGAATGAATAAAGCATTTAAGAAAATAAAAAACGGTGAAAATATCATAGAGGTGGCACTGGAATCAGGCTACGAAAGTTTAAGCGGCTTCAATGAGCGGTTTAAAGATATCATTGGGACTACCCCTAACAATACCGGCCATCAGAAAATTATTGACCTGAAAAGAATAGAAACCCCATTAGGACCCATGTTTGCCTGTGCATGTGAAGAAGGAATCTGCCTGCTTGAATTTACAGACCGGAAAAATATAGACCTGCAACTTACCCGGCTTTCAAAAGCGATGAGTGCAGAAATCGTCCAGGGCGAAAATAAACACTTCAAACAGTTGGAAGAAGAACTGAATGAGTACTTTGAGCGAAAAAGGACAAGGTTTGAGGTACCTCTTTATATTATCGGAACTGATTTTCAGAAGAAAGTCTGGAAGCTATTAACAGAGATACCCACAGGAGAAACACGCAGCTACAAGCAACAATCAGAGTTTTTGGGTAACCCTAAAGCCGTACGAGCTGTAGGAACAGCTAATGGAATCAATAAAATCGCCATCATCATTCCCTGTCACAGGGTAATAGGCTCAGATGGTGAACTGGTGGGCTATGCCGGAGGAATATGGAGAAAACAAAAGCTTCTGGAATTGGAAGGGGCCATTCTATTTTAAATCAATTCAGCCAACTTATTGTTTTGACGAAGATTAAATAGATAATTTTAGTTGATCTTGTAATAAGGGGCTGAAAAATACTTGCTAGGCTTGATATACGCTGTTTTTCTGTCCGCATCAAAGATCCAGTTGAATCTTCGCAAGAGATCAGCACCAAAATAATTAACCGTTTGGTTGTTCAGGTCACCAACAAAAAAACCTGCTGAAACATCTTTTAGAATATTATTTCCTACTTTCAGAAAAGGAAGGATACCTTGTTTTGTAATAATACTTTTTCCGCTGGAGTTTTTTAATGTTTTTTCTCCCGTGATCTTTAGTTTTTTGTCCAGTTCTTTTTCGGCTGTAAAATCATTACTATACAGCAATCCTCCTGAATATCCGGATTGAAGTAAAAAGTAGGCTTCCTGTTGTTTATCTCCATCAATAATGTTGTCAGCTGCAATATAAAAAGCCTCCTGATCATACATAGTAGCAATTGGCTGGTAGTCTTTCACATCAGGTTTTTGATCATAAATAATAAACTGGCTGTTATCATAATCAATTTTAAATGCTTTACCTCCAAAAAGAATGGTTCCGATCTTCCCGTCGGCTTCGTGACCAGCCAGTTGGTTATTGGAAAAGCGGATATTATTCAGGGTTAATTTTCCAATCTGTACCGTATTATTCTCACTGATTTCCTCTTTATTGAAAACAATATGATCTGCTTTGCGCTGTCTTTCCGGGGAAATAGAAGCATCTTCCATTGCGATCTGAAACATCAGATCCAGAGAATCCTTTTTATTGACCAGTGTCTTTACAATGATATTATTGTGCTTAGTGATTCTGAAAGGGATCGTCTGCTGTGCATGTATGCTGAAAAGACCTGCAGACAAAAGGAGAACAAAGCTTATTTTTTTGAACATGATCAAGTGATTGGTGATTAAAATCTGGAATTTTAAAATTACCTATTATCTTTGGAATAGCAAACACTAAAGTCATATGATTCAAGAACTGCTTAACAGTGGCCTTCATTGGGAAAAAAAGGAATTCAAAAGAAATGAATTTCTAAAGATTTCAGGAAGTACAGATACAGATATTTATTTTGTTGAAAATGGCAGCGTCAGGATCTTTATGATGGATGAAAATGAAGAACGGATCATCCGTTTCGGATATACAGGAAATATTATTGTTTCTCTCGATTCATTTTTGTCAGGGAAACCATCCTGTTTTTATATTCAGGCGATCAAAAAAACAAGCGTAAGGATAGCTTCTAAAAGAGATTTTTACGAATTTATTCATTCAAGTGAAGAGAATCTTAAGTTTTGGAACAGTATTCTGGAAGATCTTGTTTTGCAGCAGCTCGAAAGAGAGAAAGACCTGCTGACCAGCTTGCCTAGGGAACGTTTTGAAAGAGTATTAAAAAGAAGTCCGAGGCTGTTTCAGGAAATCCCCAATAAATACATTGCCAATTATCTCAGAATGTCCCCGGAAACTTTGTCCAGGCTAAAAAAATCTTGAGTTCAGTCAAGATTTATGAAAAAAACGATCCCGAAATTTGTATAAAAATCATCAATGAAAATTTCTACATCACAATTATTGAATGAATTAAGAACAATGACTCAGGATCATATGCAGTATGCAGAAAAACTTTTGGGGCAGCCGGATGAAAAACTGAATTCCAGAGTTTCCAATGACAGTTGGAGCATATTGGAATGCCTTGAACATCTCAACCGTTATGGAGACTTTTATATTCCTGAAATTAATAAAAGAATTTCTTCTTCAGAAACTTCTTCCACGCCTGTTTTTGAAACCGGAATTTTAGGGAATTACTTTGCTAAATCTATGCTTCCCAAGGAAAAAATGAACAAAATGAAAACTTTCAAAAACATGGATCCAATCAATAGTCAGCTCGATAAAAATGTAGTGAAAGAATTTATAAAACAGCAGAACCAGTTAATAGAATTACTTCAGAGAGCAGATCAGATCAATCTTAATAAAGTCAAAACCAGTATCAGTATTTCAAAATTAACAAAGCTCAGGCTGGGCGATACTTTCCGTTTTGTGATTTATCATAATAAAAGACACCTTCAACAGACCGAAAAAGTTTTGATGAACCTTTAATTTTTGAATTCACCAACCGTAAGAATTTTGAAAACAGTTCATCTCTTTGTCAAAAGGCAAATGATATTGATAAAATCACTATTCCGATCCCCTGTCACCGTGTAATTGATTCAAACGAAGACTTGTCAGGCTATTCGGGAGGAATCTGGAAAAAGCAAAATTATTGGGATTGGAGAAGGCTGTTTTATTTTGATTTTTGTAAATTTAGGCAAAAATTTACACGTGAAAAAGTTAGTATTAGCACTTTGCATATCAGCTTCGGCTTTAAGCTTTGCTCAGGATTACTCAGTACCGGCAGCAAGTCCGCGCCAGAAGGTAGAGCAGCAGTTTTCAATGTCCAAGATCAGTATTGATTATGGAAGACCGGGAGTGAAAGGACGTAAAATCTTCGGAGAACTTGTTCCTTACGGCCAGGTTTGGAGAGCAGGCGCCAACTCATCCACCAAAATTACATTCGGACAGTCTGTGAATTTCGGAGGAAAAATGGTTCCGGCAGGAACTTACGGGTTGTTTATCGTTCCTACAGAAAAAGAATGGAAAGTGATTTTAAATAAAGATTTCCAGCAGTGGGGAGCATATACTTATGATCCTAAACAGGATGTGGTAGATGTTACTGTACCTGTAAATAAACTGGCTGACAAGCAGGAATGGTTTGAAATTACATTGAATCCTACAGATGAAAACTCAGGAAACTTAGTCATCAAATGGGATACGGCTCAGGCAGAAGTTGCTTTGAAACCTGCAAAACCGGATGCCGTGATCAAAATTTCAGATAAACTTAAAGAAATTAAGAAAATAGAATCAGACGCTGCAAAAACAAAAAGTTAAGCATGAAATTTTCAATACAAACTGTTTTAGAAAATCAGGAATATCAACTAATCCCCTTACAACAAGGGGATTTTGAATCTTTATATGAAGTAGCTTCCGATCCTAAAGTTTGGGAACAGCACCCAAATCCGGACCGTTATAAAAGAGAAGTCTTTGAATCCTTTTTTAAGGGCGCTATGGAAAGCGAAGGAGCATTTAAGATTATTGAAAAATCTTCAGGTGATGTTTTAGGCAGTACCCGTTTTTATGATTTTGATGAAGAGGAAAACCGTATTTTCATAGGCTACACCTTCTATGGAACAAAATCCTGGGGTAAAGGAATTAATCCACAGATTAAGAAAATAATGCTCGATTATATTTTCCAGTTTGTAGATAAAGTACATTTTCATATTGGTAAAGAGAACTTTCGTTCACAGACTGCCTTACAAAGAATTGGCGGAAAGAAGATTGCAGAAGAGGAAGTTGCTTATTTTGCAGAGCCTGCCAGAACCAATTTTGTGTATGAGATAAAAAAAGAGGACCATTATGAAAAAGTATAAAATCCAGAAATCACCATTCGTTGTTCCTACCACAGACGGGAAGCTGATTGAGGAGCATTGGGGAAATTCTACCGGAAACTCTAATGTTTCTATTGCCCATATGATAGCCCCTCCAAACTGGAGCGAGCCTCACCAGACTCCTGAATTTGATGAATTTACCCTCATTATCTCAGGGAAAAAGCAGTTCGAGATCGATGGTGAAATTATCATTTTGGAAAAGGGACAGAGCATCCTTATAGAAAAAGGAGCAAGGGTACGTTACAGCAACCCGTTCTCAGAACCTTGCGACTATATTGCAATTTGCCTTCCTGCATTTTCTATGGATCTGGTGAACAGGGAAGAATAGAAAGACAATCAAATATGTCTACACAGATTTGTCCAAAATGTAAAAAAGATTCTTTTTCCTGGCATATTGATGATGAACCTTCAGGGCTTACAGACTGGGACTGTTACCGTTGCGGATACCAGGCTAAAGAAAATGAAAAGGATGAATCTTTTTGTGACAATTGTAGTAAAAAGATGAGGAGCAGATTAAAAGATATTGAAACAGAATATTGGTGGTGCTCTGGCTGTAATAAAATCACTCAAGAATAAAGATAACCTCAATGATGAGGTTATTTTTTCATTTTTATATAAAAATTATTTGTAAGTTCGCCGCTTTGAAAATTAATATATGAAAAACAAATTATCTATTGTACTATGGTTAGGGATTACCCTTTCTACAACTTCATGCGCAACCATTTTTACCGGGACTAAAGATTCCATATCTTTTACTTCGACTCCGGAAGGTGCGAAAGTATTTCATAAAGGAGTTGAAAAATGTGTGACACCGTGTACCGCTGAAATTTCAAGAGGATTAAGCAAACAAACGGTTACATTTGAAAAAGAGGGTTTTGCTGATAAAGAAGTGAAGTTGACAAAAACTTTTAATCCTGTAACATTAGTAAATATTCTTCTTGGTGGAGCTATAGGTGTCGGAATTGATGCTGCAACAGGTTCTCTGACTAAATATTCTCCGAAAGCATATACCGTTGAATTGGAAGCAAAATAATTTCTTTCCGGAATAATTAATAAAAGCTTCGACTTCCTTCAGCATGACAATTAAAAATATATGTATGATTGTTATGCTGAGTGGAGTCGAAGCATCTTTTTTTAATATGCAGAAATTTTATATAGACATATTATTCAATTATTTCAAAATTTCTTTCAGAAACATCAGCGTATGATTCCAGGCTCTTTTAGCCATTACTTCATTGTAATCAGGTGATTTCGGATCGGTGAATGTATGTTTTGAATGAGCATACGTAATGATTTGCCAGTCTGCATTGCCTTCATTCATTTCCTTGATCAGGTTATTATAATCTTCCGGAGTTACTCCCTGATCATCCGCAGGATTTTCAACCAATATCTTTGTGGAAATAGGTCCATTTTTTCTCGTCTGATCTTTTCCGATACTCCCATGAATGGAAACTACTCCCACTACAGGAAGACTTCCTCTTGCAGATTCCAAAGCACCCGTACCACCGAAGCAATATCCGATCACAGCAATTTTATTGGAAACAGCCCCGTTTTTCTTCAGCTGTTCCAGGGCCAGAGAAATACGGTTCTGGTAGGCATCATAATTCTGCTTATAATATCCTGCCGTTTTACCTGCAGAAGCATTGTCCGTGGGAATATTTCCTTCCCCGTAAATGTCGGCAATGAAAGCAATATATCCCTGCTTTTCAAGTTCGGCAGCTGCAGTTTTAGCTTCATCGTCTATTCCTTTCCAGGCAGGAAGGATCAGAACTCCCGGAAGTTTTTTTCCTGCATTGGAGGTTACCAGTCCATTGAGTTTCTGTGAACCATCCTGGTAAGCAATTGGTTTAAGCTTTTGGCTGAAAAGTGTTCCTGTAGTCATGATGCATGCGGTTAATAAAATAGTGCGTATCATAGTTGTAATTTTAATAGTATAAAATGATGGTCATTATTATGGTCATTCAGAGAAGCAAATGACGAAGCAATCTGCCCATCCATTATGAAGTCAACTTATTGTTCATAAAAAATTCTCATCTAAATTAATGAAAATAAATTATGATGAGAATTAATAGCAGGTAAGAAATCAAATATTGCTTAGAATTTTACTCCCAAAATAGCCAATTCCTGTTCCAGATTCGTATCAGGGTTCACCTTAATTGTACTGAACCCCAATGAATGAGCCATTTCGATATTTTTAGGATTATCATCAATGAAAACGGATTCGCTTGCATTGATATTATATCTGTCCATCAAAACATGCCATATTTTTGGATCAGGCTTAATCAGCTTTTCTGTTCCTGAAACTACGATCTTTCCATCAAAAATCTGAAAGAAATCATAATTTTCAAGGGCATAAGGAAAGGTTTCCTCCGACCAGTTGGTTAGCCCGAATAAATGATAATCCGTATTTTCCAAACGTCTTAAGACCTCTACATTCTCCGGGATATCACTTTTCAGCATTACCGTCCAGTTGTCATAATAAGCTCTGAGTTCCTTCTCCCACTCCGGAAACTTTTTCACCTGAATATCCGTTCCCTCAGATAAAAGTCTTCCGCGGTCCTGTTCTTCATTCCATTCAGACTGGGCGATGTGCTCCAGAAAATATTCCATTTTTTCATCATCGTTGAAATAATCTTTGAAAAAATATCTTGGATTCCAATCCACTAAAACCCCTCCGAAATCGAAGATAATGTTCTTAATTTCCATATATGTTTTTAAGTATTTTAATTTTTATTTAACCACAAAAGTCGCAAAATTTTTAATTTTAAACACTTTAAAGTACTTCATTACTTTCCAATATTTTAAACTTACAATAACTTAAGGATCAAAAACTTTTGTGGTGTGAAATTTTCTTTCAGAGATTGAGCAAATAACGCAGATGTTTCTTTTTTTGGTTAAAAAAGTAGCAGTTTACTCAGGTCTGTAAAACTGATACTGCCCGTTTTCGTAATAGGCATTGATGTGCTGCAGACCATTGGTCAGGATAATTTCTTTAGCTCCGATGATGGAGTTATACCTTGCTGTCTGTTCAAATGTTTTCTCCGTAAGTTTTATCTGTGGAGCTTTGCATTCGATCAGGATAATGGGCTCTGTTTTTTCAGTAACCAGAAGGTCAATTCTTTTCGTAAGACCGTTCAGAAGGATCTTTTTCTCTGTGATAAGTGCAGATGGGGAATAGGCTTTTACCGTAAGATAATAGTGCACCCAATGCTGCCTCACCCATTCTTCGGGAGTAAGGAGCAGGTAAGTTTTGCGGACCAAGTCATAAATAAAAAACTTATCTTTGTCTTTCTTGAATTTAAAATCAAAAGTGTCCTGAAAATTCAGTTTTGGAAGTTCCATTTATTAAGATGAAAGAATTAGATTTAATCCTCAAAAATATTAAAAATAAAGAAGTTTTACCTATTTATTTTTTCCACGGAGAAGAACCTTACTTTATTGATGCAGCCGTAAAAGTGCTTGAACACGACTTTCTGGAGGAAGATGAAAAAGCTTTTAACCAGACTGTAGTATATGGAAAAGATACTTCTTATCAGGAGATTCTTTCCCTGGCGAGACAGTTTCCGATGATGGGGGACAAGCAGCTGATCATCGTAAAGGAAGCTCAGGATCTGAAGTTTAATGAGGAAGAAAACCGTGTTCTTGAAACCTATGTAGAAAATCCCGTTCCTTCAACTGTCCTTGTTTTTGCCCATAAGCATAAGAAACTGGACAGCAGGAAAAAGGCTACTAAAGCTTTAGATAAAGCAAAAGCTCTTTTCTTAAGTGAATCTGTAAGGGATAATAACCTTCCCAAATGGATTGCAGATGAATGTGCACAGCTGAAGATAAAAACGGCCCCAAATATTGCTCATCTTCTGGCAGAATATCTTGGAAACGATCTTTCAAGAATTGCCAATGAACTGAACAAACTGAAAATCATCCTTAAGGAAGGAGAAATTCTGGACGGAACGATCGTTGAAAATCATATCGGGATCAGTAAAGAATATAATGTTTTTGAACTTCAGAAAGCTTTGGGAACCAAAAATGCGGATGCAGCATTCAGAATTGCTCATTTTATGGGTAAAAATCCAAAGAATAATCCTTTTGTGATGATGTTGGCCAGCCTTTACAGCTATTTCTCAAATGTAATTATTTATCAGACCATGGCCGGGCAGCCGCCACAGACTATCGCCTCACAAATGGGAGTGAATCCTTATTTCATCAAAGACTATGCGGAAAGTGCCAGACTGTATCCTTTGAAACATGCGACCAGAGTCATTTCTATCCTAAGAGAATTCGATATGAAAGGGAAAGGTCTCGGAGCCGTTAATATGGGTGAAGCCGAGCTGATCAAGGAGCTGGTATACAAGATCATTCATGTGGATAAAATTAAGATGAAGGTGTAGAAGTTGAAGTGTAGGTGTTTGAGAGTAGGAGAGTAAGAGTACAAAGTTAAATATGAAATTAATTTTTTTCATTTTCTATATCAACCCGGATTCTATACTCTGAAACGTACGTCCCGTATCTACAGCCTACAATTGACAATTCGCATATCTCATATTGACAAGTATCATTAAAAATACTTTAATTAAACATTAAAATTTACGAAATTAGCAGTCTTAATTTAAATCTTTTTTGAACAAGTAGATTATGGAGCAAAACATTTTAGATTGTGTGATCGTTGGATCCGGGCCTTCTGGCTTTACAGCGGCTATTTATGCGGCAAGAGCAGACCTGAAACCTGAATTGTATACAGGTTTGGAGCCGGGCGGACAATTAACAACAACTACGGAAGTGGATAACTTCCCAGGATATCCGGCGGGGATTACAGGTCCTGAAATGATGATGGATCTGCAGAAGCAGGCAGAAAGATTTGATACCAAAGTTCATTACGAAATGATCACCAAAGCTGAGTTCTCAAAAGAAGTAGGTGGTGTTCACAAATTATATGCAGGAAACAAGGAGATTTTGGCCAAATCGGTGATTATCTCTACAGGTGCCACTGCAAAATATCTTGGTCTTGATGACGAGAAAAAATATAATGGAGGTGGAGTTTCAGCATGTGCAACGTGCGACGGGTTTTTTTACAGAGGAAAAGACGTTGTCGTAGTAGGTGCAGGAGATACAGCTGCTGAAGAAGCCACTTATCTTGCGAAACTGGTAAATAAAGTGACCATGTTGGTGAGAAAAGGGGAATTCAGAGCTTCTAAAGCAATGATTCACAGAGTAGAAAATACACCGAACATTGAAGTGAAATTTCACCATGAGCTGATCGGTATCGAAGGAGAAAACAATTTGGTGGAAAGAGCAGTGGTGATCAATAACCAGACCCAGGAGAAATCAACGGTGGACGTACACGGAATATTTATCGCTATCGGTCACAAACCGAATACTGATATTTTCGCAGGCCAGATTGATCTTGATGAGAACGGATATATTGCTACAGAAAAAGGATCTACAAGAACGAATCTTCCGGGTGTATTCGCTGCAGGAGATGTTCAGGATCATATCTACAGACAAGCTATTACAGCAGCGGGAAGCGGTTGTATGGCAGCGATGGATGCAGAGAAATATCTTGCAGAGTTACATTAATATTCAGCTTTTTACAATACAGAGCGTACCCGATGGGTGCGCTTTTTTGTTTCACTTTAAACGGTAAATTTTTTACCACAAAAGTCACAAAATCGTTATTCCCTTTTTGTCATTGCGAGGAGCGAAGCGACGAAGCAATCTCTTTAACCACAATCTCTTATAATAAGCTGAATGAGATTGCTTCACCTATGGTTCGCAATGACAGTCATAGTGTCTTTGTGATGAGTTGAAAATCATTATATTCAATAGAAACGGACTTTAGCCCGTTTAAACAGATATCAAAATTTCATCTGGCTTCAGCCAAAACCTAATATTTCAGTTTTTATCTCCCGCAGATCTCTCAGATACACAGATTTCTTAGAGCTATGCTAAGGTTTTTATCCTTCAAGCTGCTCTGAGAAATGTTTCTCACCATTTCCTTAACTGTCTTTACCATCTTGAGGAAGTGGTTTTGCCGGGTTAGATAATAGGTATAGCGGCTTATAAAGTATCTGCGGGCAGTTCATGTACGGTCTCCAGCCGGTTGATCAAGTGGTTGCAGCTACTTTGTAAGTGTCCGGAGACACTTATGGAACTACTTATACCCTCTTGGAGAACGGGTTTTACCCCCTTAGGAAAGGGGGTGGAGGGACTTATGCAATGGCCTCCCGACGGTTGCAGTACGGTGTAACTGCCACAAACAAAAAAACTGCTTCTGTTGTGTAGCAGTTTGGGTATAATGATCTGTTTTGCAGATTTATTTTCTGGATTTTAATCTTTTATTTTCCGCTTTTAGGGCTTCTATCTGGTCCTTCAATAGGTTGATATATTCCTGTTGGTTTTCTAAGATATAATCAGGAATGTTGTAATGATTGTTAAGAATTGCAGTTCCAGAATTGGTAGATGAGTCATTAAAATTGACTGTATTACCAGGCTTCTCTTCTTTAATATCCTCTACCTTTACGTCCAAAGCTTTAGCCAGCTTTTCCCACTCATCATCAAATATTCTCACGTCACCGCTTTCTTTACGGCTGTAGTTGGATACATCGGTAGCAATAATATTGGACATATACTCCTGCGTATAGCCTCTTTGTTTTCTTAGAGTTCTTAGCTTTTCCATAGAGTGGGGGTGTTTTGTACAAATATAGAAAAAACATTCTATTTCCGAAGCAGGAAACAAGTCCATAATACCAATCGTGATAAACCATTTCTTATAAATTAAACAAAAAGAACCTTTTTTAAATAAAGATTATATCTATTATGGTTTACCGGAGAATATCTATTGTAATTAATCGTTTCTTTGGTGAAAATTTTAACTATGAAAAAATTATTATTGTTACTGGCAATAACTGTGGCACCATTAACTTTCGCACAGGAAACTCCAAAGTATGTATACGCTGAAATTGTTGGAACATCTAAATTTCTGAGTAAAAAAGTTACTGTTGAAATTGATTACGGTCAGGCTACAAGTTTCTGGCAAAGCAATAGGATGAAAAATTCAGATGGATCAAATAGAGAATTTAACTCTATGGTTGATGCTATGAATTATATGGGAGCGTTAGGATGGGATTTTGAACAGGCATATGTGGTAACTATTGGTCAACAAAATGTATATCATTGGTTAATGCGTAAAGAATTTGTAGATCTTGACAGCGATATCAAAGAAGAACTTAAAAAGAGCTTTCCAACTAAACGTGACTTGAAGTAGTAATATTATTAATATTATTTAAAAAATAAGCCTCAATTAAGAGGCTGTTTTTTCTATATCTAACTTGTTTAAAAACAAAATAATATTCAGTTAAACTAAAATCCCTAAATTTATATCCCATCAAAAACAACAACATGCACAAAAAAATTATAAAAATAAAACACGTCACAGGAACCTATACCATTGATATTCCGGAGGGAAGACTAAACGAAATGCAAAGCCAGCTAGACAAATGCCTGAACGACGAACAGGGCGCTATTGTGGTGAAGGGAGAAAACGGAGATCAATTTGTGTATCCGTCTGATCTTCTAAAAAACAGTTTCATTGCCATAGTAAATAAGGAAGAGGTTAAAGTCTTGTAAAAATAATTCTGCTGATTTTAAGCCCATTATTAAGTTTCGTTAAAATTTATTTGGGAAAAGTTTTGAAGGAAAATAAAATCGTTTTATATTTGCACCACTGAAAACAACGGTATATCCGTGATTCAGGAGAGATGGCAGAGTGGTCGATTGCGATAGTCTTGAAAACTATTGACTGTAACAGGTCCGGGGGTTCGAATCCCTCTCTCTCCGCTGGTTGAGAAACTAAAATAAGCTAAAACGCTGTAAACATCAATGTTTACAGCGTTTTTTATTTTTAGGCTAAAGTCAAAAAAAATCAAAATGGGTCACGATTTATATAACCTATTTCGTTACCCATCCTTAAAATTTGAAAATGGGTCACGAAAAATTCAGGGAAACCCGACCAACAGGCAGTTTAACGATTGTACATCTTGCAGAAAGTGGTAACAAAAACTAAATTATTAACAATTAAAGTTACCACACAATGAACAAAACATTCAACCTGTTATTCTTTATAAAAAACAATAACGTCAGATCTAACAGAACCGCTGCATAGACGGCGACCAATGGATATTCACACATCGTCAGAAAACCGACACCTCAACAAGAGTTTCCATTATTACCTTTAGCCCAGAAGCTAATTTTAAAATATGAAAATCATCCGGAAAGTGTAAATTCAAATGTCATGTTTCCTGTTCTCAGTAATCAGAAAATGAATTCCTATCTCAAAGAAATTGCGAGTGTCTGTGGAATCAATAAAGAGTTGACATTTCACATCGCGAGACATACATTTGCTACTACGGTTACTTTGTCCAACGGAGTGCCAATTGAAGCATTAGCAAAATGCTGGGTCATACAAATATCAAAACTACGCAGCATTATGCGAAGATTCTAGATAAGAAAGAGAGTGATGATATGTTAGCTTTAAGAAGAAACTTAAGGATCAAAAGTCTAATTGAATTCTTTCTTTTCGCCATGATATTTTCATGAAAGAAAAAAATTGATCTATACTAAGGAAAGTAAGTACCGGCTTTAATGATAAATTGCAGAAGGAAATCATAGAAGAGGCCAAATCACTAATATCCGATAAATCTCCTCTCAGCAGCTGCCTCGGTTCCGTCCCAACCTTCCACACGCGAATACGACTTGGCTAAACAAGCTTTAACTCTTTGGGTTAAATCATAAACTTTGACATAAATTTGCCATAATAATAGATTAAGAATATAAATATGATGACACTTTTTATAAAAAATATGGTTTGCAACCGTTGTATAATGGTGGTTCAAAATGAATTGGATAAGCTTGGTTTGTCTGCCATAAGCATAAAGCTTGGCGAGATCATTTTTGAAAAAGAACTGACTACGGAAGAGAAGCGGGATTTAGCAGAAGCCTTATCAGCATTGGGTTTTGGAGTAATAGATGATAAAAAAAGCAGGATCATTGAAAAGATAAAAAATACCATCATCGAGTTGGTACATCATCATGATAATGACGCTAAAAGCAACCTATCGGATATTTTAAGTGAGAAACTTCACCAGGATTACAATTATTTGTCCAACCTTTTCTCTGAAGTGGAAGGCACAACGATTGAAAAATATTTTATTGCCCAGAAAATTGAAAGAGTAAAAGAACTATTGGTTTATGATGAACTTTCACTGAGCGAAATTGCTTTTCAGCTCAATTATTCCAGTGTGGCTTATCTCAGCAATCAATTCAAAAAAACTATCGGATTGACACCGAGTCATTTCAAACAAATAAAGGAGGAGAAACGCAAACCATTAGACCAGGTTTAGTAAATCTTACAAATCAATTCCATAATTCCACAATAACTATTCTCAGTATTACAGCCAATTTTGTATTGCAAATAAAGCAATAGAAATTATGGCTACAAATAACAATAGAGAAACGATTTACATTCCTTTAGAAGATGTAGAAAGCGAACATTGTTCATTAATCGTTGAAAAAGGATTGGCAAAGGTTGATGGTGTTGAAACCCAGAAAGTAGAGATCAACAACCACAGGGCAGCCATTACCGTTAAAGATGCAGAAACTGTTGGCAAAGCCGTTGCAGCTATTAAAGACTTAGGCTATGGTGTACCAACCGTAAAAAATTCTTTCCCGGTTTTGGGGATGACTTGTGCATCTTGTGCGGGAAGTGCAGAAAGTATCGTAAAGTATGAGCCGGGTGTGATTGACGCTTCGGTCAACTACGCCACCGGAAATCTGACCGTTGAGTACCTTCCCAATATGACGGACGCTACCAAACTGCAAAAAGCCGTTCAGGGTGTTGGTTATGACCTGCTCATTGTTGAAGAAGCAAAACAACAGCAATCCCTGGAAACCATCCATGCAGATAAATTCAAAAAATTAAAAAACAAAACTATTTGGGCCGTTATATTATCATTACCCGTTGTAACCATCGGTATGTTTTTTATGGAAATGCCTTATGGTAACGAAATTATGTGGTTTTTTTCTACTCCTGTGGTACTTTGGCTGGGTAAAGACTTTTTTATCAATGCGTTGAAACAGGCCAAACACCGTTCTGCCAATATGGATACTTTGGTTGCCTTGAGTACAGGAATTGCCTATGTATTCAGTGTATTTAATATGTTTTTTATGGATTTCTGGCACCAGAGAGGATTGCACGCACACGTCTATTTTGAAGCAGCTGCAGTGGTCATCGCCTTTATCCTTTTAGGTAAATTATTGGAAGAAAAAGCCAAAGGAAATACCTCTACGGCCATTAAAAAACTGATGGGCCTGCAACCAAAAACCGTGATGGTAATAGCACCGGACGGAACAGAAAAACAAACCGCTATTGAAGAGGTAAATGTAAATGATATAATCCTGGTAAAGCCCGGCGAAAAAATTGCGGTCGATGGAATGGTTACTTCCGGTAATTCGTATGTAGACGAAAGTATGCTGAGTGGCGAACCCGTTCCGGTATTAAAAACAGAAAGCGAAAAAGTATTTGCCGGAACCATTAATCAAAAAGGAAGTTTCCAATTTAAAGCAGTGAAAGTAGGGAAGGAAACCATGCTGGCTCAAATCATAAAAATGGTGCAGGATGCACAAGGCAGTAAAGCTCCCGTTCAAAAATTGGTTGATAAAATTGCAGGGATTTTCGTTCCGGTGGTAATTGGTATTGCCATTCTTACGTTTGTTTTGTGGTTTATTTTAGGCGGTGATAACGGTGTAGTACAGGGATTGTTGGCCGCCGTTACGGTGCTGGTTATTGCTTGTCCTTGTGCATTAGGACTGGCTACACCAACGGCTATAATGGTTGGAGTTGGTAAAGGTGCCGAAAATGGTATTTTAATTAAAGATGCCGAAAGCCTTGAATTGGCTAAAAAAGTAAATGCAATTGTTTTAGATAAAACCGGAACCATAACACAAGGAAGGCCTGAAGTAACAAGCATCCAATGGCTGAACAATGATGATACAACCAAGACTGTTTTGCTGAGTATTGAAAAACAATCAGAGCATCCGTTAGCGGAAGCCGTAGTGAAACATTTGGAAGGAGTTGCTACCGCACCCTTATCCAACTTCGACAGCATTACAGGGAAAGGTGCAAAAGCCAATCATAATAACGAAACCTATTTTGTAGGAAATAAAAAACTCCTGGCAGAAAACAACATTGTGATTGCCGAACAATTGCAAAACCAGGCCGATGAATGGGGCAAACAGTCCAAAACGGTCATTTGGTTTGCAAACAGCAAAGAGGCACTTTCCGTTATCGCCATATCCGATAAAATCAAAGAAACATCAGTTCAGGCAATTGCAGCAATGCAGGAAATGGGCATCGAATTATATATGCTAACCGGCGACAATGAAGCCACAGCTAAAGCAATTGCTGAACAAACAGGCATCCTGCATTACAAAGCCGAAGTATTGCCACAGCACAAAGCAGATTTTGTAAAAGAACTGCAGCAGCAAGGCAAAGTAGTAGCCATGGTAGGCGACGGCATTAATGACAGCACCGCATTAGCAACAGCCGACGTAAGTATTGCCATGGGTAAAGGAAGCGATATCGCCATGGATGTAGCCAAAATGACCATCATTTCATCAGACCTTACCAAGATACCACAGGCAATACGTTTATCAAAACAAACCGTGGCCACCATTAAGCAAAATCTCTTTTGGGCATTTATTTATAACCTGATTGGCATTCCCCTGGCTGCCGGAATATTGTATCCAATCAACGGTTTCTTGTTAAACCCAATGATAGCCGGAGCGGCAATGGCTTTGAGTAGCGTAAGCGTAGTGAGTAATAGTTTAAGATTGAAGTGGAAGAAATGACGATTTATGTTTTTATGAAGTGACGGAAATAGAAGTATGAGTATTCAGTTTTGTACAAAGTTCAACAGAAATCAAACTGTTGAACTTTGCAATTTCGCCCCACTATTGCAAAACCCTTGTTAGGCGGAGGTTATTTTTCAATTCTTTTTTCTGGAAGATTATACTTTTTGTTTTTTAAAATGGCAATAATCGCGTCCGAAATTTCAAAAACTTTTCCGTTATAGTTATTGTCTAATAAAATTATAGTAAAGCTTTCATTCATATCTGAAATCAAAAGAGATTCATAATTTCCAGCTCTTCCGTCATGCAAATGTTCAATTAATTTTTTATTTTTAAATTTTGTTTGCCCCAAAGCTGATTGAGTTTCTGGCAAATCAAACTGCTGACCTATTTCATTAAGCGATTCTTTGTTAATTACTTTTTTAGAGTAAAGACAATTTGTCCATTTTAATAAGTCAATTGTCGTTAAGTAGGTTCCGCCCGCTATGGGTAAGTCGGTTTTGTCTGCCACTAGATTAATATTAAATCCTTTGGCTATATTTTCTTCATTTTCAAAAGGTGTCATTACTGACGAATTCATCTTGCAAGGCTGAAAGATGAATTTTTCGACATAAGTTTTATAATTCATTCCGGTTAGTCGCTCAACAATAAAATGTCGTAAAAAAATATTGTTATTGTTGTAGTCGTAATTTTTACCAGGTTTAAAGTCAAGCGTATCAATGAGCATTAAACCATTAAAAAGATCTTTGTCATTTTTGATGGTTTTCCAATTTACATCTGGTATTCCGCTTGTATATTGTAATAAATCTTTAATTGCAACCTCATTTGCCCATTTGGGTAATTCAGGAATAAACTTGGAAACTTTGTCGTTGAGTTTCAATTTGCCTTGCTCTTTCAGTTGCATTAAGGCAACTGCACTGAACTCCTTTGTAATTGAACCAATATTAAATCTGTAATCAATCGTTAATTGGCTCGTCTTACTTACATCGGTAAAGCCAAATGAAGCGTTGTAAAGTATTTTATTATTTTTTGAAACAAGCACATTTCCATTAAAAATTCCGATTTGGTTTGACCATCTCATTAAAGAATCAATTTGTTTTATTTGCTCAGTTTGTGCAAATAAATTACTTGTCAGAATTAACAGAAAAAATGAAATTAACAGTGTGTTTAATCGCATAGTTTGTATTTGGAAATTTTTCAGGGTTTTATTTAACTTTTGCCTAACGTTTCGGGGTTTAGCAATAGTTGAGCAATCTAAGCACAAATCTTCAATTTTACACAAAAGCTCAATAAAAAACTACCGTTGAACTTTGCAGTTTCTTCCCACCATTACCAAACTCCTTCATCTGCCTAATTTTTATTACGCTACAAATCTAACGTTTTGATTTCAGCCTACTCAAGGTCTCTTGCGAAATATTGAGATAAGTCGCTACGATTTTGTTTGGCAAACGTTGAACGATTTTTGGGTTGATGTCCAACAACTGTTTATATCGTTCCGTTGCATCGAGTGTCAAAAACGACATAAGCCTGTTGGTATTATTTACATAGGCGTTTTCTAAATAATGCCGATAAAATTTCTCCCACGAAGGAACGATTTCTAAGAGGTGATAGAAGTCTTTGTGTGATATATAAAGTAACGACGTTGGTTCTAACGCCTGAATGAATTCTAATGAAGGTTCCTTTGAGATAAAACTACACAGTGCCGTGGCAAAGTTATTTTCAAATGCCAGATATCGCGTCGCCTCTTGTCCGTCTTCGGTTATAAAAAATATACGTAAACAACCATTGCCAACGAAAAAAGTCCGTTGGCTGGTTTGTCCGTGAATAACCAAAAGTTCATTTTTTTCAACTTCCAACGGCTTGAAACAGGAAAGAATTTTGTCCATTTCCTCATCTGTCACCGTTATAATTCCTTTGATGTAATTGGTAAATTGCTCTTGCATTGTGAAAATTGGTAAGCTTCAAATTTACAAAAATCAAATTCTTAGGTTATGATTTAGAGGTTGATTTTTCTGCCAATTTTCTTGCGTTTGGAATAATGATAAATGCCGAAATGTATGCGACAGGCAACATAACGCTCCAGGCTTTCAGGAACTTTAAAAACCAATCTTCTCCAAAGCCATAATTACGCATTAGTCCTACAAACGCCATAATTAGTGTCATTGGGATTACAACAAACAATGTGTTGATGTACTTGAAATACTTTTTGTCCATTTTTTTAAGTTTTGTTTAATCATTTAATTGATGATGCAAAATTGTCCAAACAAAAAAACATAAAGATTGATATAAGTCAAAAAATGGATAGTGTCAAAAAATAAGTTCTTTCTAAATTCCTGTCCCAACGCCAATCAGTAAATATCACAAATCAAACAGGGAATAGCGTAAAAAATAAGCGCAGTACAATGCGGAAATTTGTAATACAAAATTTATTTAAAATGAAAAATGTAGAATTGAGTATTCCAAGTATGCAGAGTACACATTGCCAGGCAAGAGTAAATGGCGCAATTGCAGCTATTGAAGGTATAAAAGTCGAGAAATTAGAAGCTGGAAAATTATCCGTTGCTGTTGAAAGCGACAAAGTGGAAGAAGAGCTGGTAGCTACTATTGAAAAAGCGGGTTATAATGTAGCTGGTGAAGATAGCGAAAAAGAGTCAAGCCCTTCAGGCGGATGCTGTACTAACTAAAAGTTTAATTTAAGGGATGCCGTACCAAGAATACATTGCATCTCTTAAATTTTAAATACAGAATGATATTGCTGAAGAATTTAATCTCAATCCTTAAAGCAGAAAATGATTCAAGAAAAATCAGGAACTAGTGAGTCAGAAATAAAGCGCATGGTAAAAAATCTTTTTTAATCTATGAAACTATTAATCAAAGGAATGGTATGCAACAGGTGCATTTATTTTCTATCTGAAGAATTTCCTAAGCTCGGTTTGGAAATTTCCGAAATACGCTTAGGGGTTGTAATTCTAAAAGAAACCGATACAATCATCGTTGATGAACAAGTGATCAGAGCCATGCTCCAAAAAAGCGGATTCGATTTGTTATACAATAAGGACCAAAAGATCATTGAATTGATTAAAACTGCCGTTGAAAAAGGGATTGATGAACAATTGGATACTGGTAAGCCTGTTAAATTTTCGGCATTTATCAGTAACGAATTGTATAAAGAATATGATTCGCTGAGTGCCTTATTTTCATCTTCGGAAGGACTAACGCTCGAAAAATTTATTATCTCAAAGAAAATAGAAAAAGTAATAGAGCTTTTAGTCTACACAGATCAGTCGCTGTCTGATATTGCTTATGCCTTAGGTTACGGAAGTCCGGCTTACCTATCCAATCAGTTAAAAAAGTACACCGGCTTTACCTCTTCCCACTATAAAAAGATAAGACGTGATAAGATGGCTATTACAACAAAAATCATATAAAAAAACGTTCATAACGCCTAAAATTCTTTGTAGCCCGGTTTTCTGAAACTACCGGAATACAAATCAACTTACCAATCCCTGTTCGTCAAAAGGAACAGGGATTCTTTTATAAATAATTTAATAATAAGCATATACTGCTTAAAAGCCAAAAATAGCAAGCGTAAATATCACAACTCTTACCCGTAATAGTATCAAAAATACGGCAACCTCCACCAATACCTTTGTCCTTTAAAATTAATCATTTGTTACATCACTAAGCATAGCAACATGTTATACAAAATCATTAAACACAAGACCATGTTATACAAATCTAAAAGACTAAGGTTAGGCATTTTAATACCGTTAATGGGCATCTTATTGATTGCCTGTGATAACAAGTCGGAAAAAACGTCGGAAAAAACGTCAACCACTAACGCAGATGCCGGCAAATTACCGGTAGATATTATCATTGCTCAGGAAAAATTGCTCAATCATGAAGAAGCTATTGTGGGTACGATGATGTCTAATCGAGAAGTATCCATCGTCAGCGAAATTCCTCAAAAGATAACTAAAGTAGCCTTTAAAGATGGCGGTTACGTTACCCAAGGCGCTGTATTGTACACATTGAATGACACCGATATTAAATCCCGTTTAAAACAGATTGGTGCTGAACTGGAGTTGGCAAAACTCAACAAAGAACGGATGAGTAATCTCTTGAAAACTGAAACCGTAAGACAGCAGGAATATGATGAAGCATTTACACGTTTCCGCTCCTTGGTTGCACAGCAGGATTTGCTTCGTGTTGAACTCGCCAAAACGGTAATCCGGACGCCATTTTCAGGAAAAATCGGAATTTCAAAAGTACATCTTGGCGCTTATGTTACGCCTGGTGCAGTACTGGTGATGTTGCAAGACCAAAGCAACATCAAAATCAATTTCTCGGTTCCGGAAAAATACCTGCCTTTAATAAAAATGGGCGATAAAGTACGGTTTACTTCCGAGTTATATGGCGATGAGTATATAGCAACCATCAATGCTACCGAACCGGGACTTGACGCTCAAGGCAGGAGCTTGCAGGTGCAGGCATTGGCAAATAATACGGGTGGTCAGTTTAGGCCGGGACTTTCTGCAAAAGTCTATTTCAGTGCCACCGATAAAGGTGCAAAAGGGATATTGGTACCGACCGAAGCGCTGGCTCCAGGCGCAAAAGGTTACACTGTTTTTATCATTAAAAATGGCGTAGCGAAACCTGCGGAAGTAACCATTAGCAAAAGGACAGAAACAGATGCGGTCATTACCTCTGGCATTGCCACCGGCGATAGCATTATTGTTTCAAATATGTTGCGTTTAGGAGATGGAACGCCTGTAAAAGCCGTTGTGTCCAAATAATTCATTTCAAATCTTAGCATTATGAGTATATCATCTTTAAGTATAAAAAAACCGGTGTTAGCCGGGGTATTTTCACTCCTGCTTATTATTTTGGGAATAGTAGGATGGAAGCAATTAGGCGTTCGGGAATTTCCGTTAACAGAACCGCCCGTTATTTCGGTCATTACGTTCTATCCCGGTGCAAGCCCGGATGTGATTGCATCGAAGCTTACCCGGCCAATGGAAGAATCTATTGCCGAAGCCAACGGCATACGTACCATTTCTTCTGAATCCAGAGAACAGGTAAGTATTATTTCGGTAGAATTTAACCGTGAAGTAGATTTGGAAGATGCGCTGAACGATGTGAGGGACAAAGTCGCCAAATCCCGTAAACAACTTCCTGGCGATGTAGACCCGCCCATTGTGCAAAAAGCATCTTCGCCAGATAATCTGGTAGCATTCCTCGAGGTAGAAAGTGACACCAAAGACATCAAAGAAGTCAGTCACCTCGCATCTACGGTTATCAAAGACAAAATGCAATCCATCCCCGGAATCAGTAACGTAGCGATTGTAGGCGAACACAAATACGCCATGCGTCTTCGCTTTGATCCCGCAAAACTTGCCGCTTATCAATTGACACCTGCAGACATTCGAAAAGCCCTGACAAGGGAAAATATCGACCTGCCTGCTGGTCGGATAGAAGGAAGCAACAGCGAACTAAGCATCCGTACAATGGGTCGCCTTACTTCAGTAAATGATTTTGAAGAAATGCTCATCAAGCAAGTGGGCAGTACGGTAATTCGTCTCAAAGACGTTGGCTCTGCCGAATTGGGCGAAGAAAACGAACGCACCGCAATTATTAACGAAACTGGTGGGTTAAACCGTATCGGAATTGGTGTTGCCATTCAAATTCAAAGGGGTGCAAATGCCATTGAAGTGGTAGATGAATTTTACAAACGTTTGGAGCAGCTGCGCAAAGAAGTTCCTTCTGAATACCGTTTGATTGTGGGCTTCGACTATACCAGTTCTGTGCGCGAATCTATCAAGGAGGTAGAAGAAACCCTGTTCATCGCTTTCGGACTGGTGGTATTGATTATTTTTCTATTTCTGAGGGATTGGCGCTCAACCATCATTCCGGTATTGGCGATTCCGGTATCCATCATTTCCGCATTCTTCATCATGTATGTGGCAGGTTTTTCCATCAATATTTTAACGCTGTTGGGATTAGTACTTGCCATCGGATTGGTGGTAGATGATGCCATTGTTGTACTGGAAAATATTTATAAAAAGATAGAAGAAGGCATGACGCCCATACAGGCTGCATTTAAAGGTTCCAAAGAAATTTATTTTGCGGTTATTTCCACTACCATTACTTTGGCGGCGGTTTTTCTTCCCATTGTTTTTATGGGTGGAATTAGTGGCCAGCTTTTCAAGGAATTCGCAATCGTAGTATCGGGTTCGGTGCTGGTATCGGCTTTGGTCGCATTGACATTGACACCGATGTTAAGTGCTTATTTTCTGAAGAAAAAAGTAAAACCGAGTTGGTTTTACAGGGTCACCGAACCATTTTTCGTGCGTTTAAATAATGGATATGCCCGTTTGCTTACCACATTTATGAAAGCCAGGTGGTTGGCCTGGGTATTTTTAGTGGGCACTACTGCACTCATTTATTTTGTAGGGAAAGGACTTCCATCAGAACTGGCGCCTGTTGAAGACCGTTCAAACATGAACCTCATCGCTGTTGCCCCGGAAGGTGTTTCGTTCGACTATATGAAAAAACACATGACCGAAGTTGGGAAATATGTGAACGACTCTACCGATGGTTTATATCAAACCTATTCGATGGTTGCTATTTCCTTTATTCCTGCTCCAGCCCCCGTAAATGTAGCGGTACAAAGTATCTATCTCAAAGACCCTAAAGAAAGAAAACACAGCGTTCAGGATTTGTATAACCAATATGGCGCTGCATCAGGGCAGTTCAGAGGATTTCTTCTGTTTCCTTATCTGCCACCAACTATTGGAAGCCGATATGGTGGCGGTATGCCGATACAATTTGTATTGCAATCGCAAAACCTCGACAGTCTGACAGCAGTGCTTCCAAAATTCCTAGCAGCGGCACGCCAAAGCAAAAAACTGATGTTTATAGATGCCGACTTAAAGATTAATAAACCAGAAGTAAAAATAAATATCGACCGTCAGAAAGCTGCCTTAATGGGGGTGTCAATGGAAGAAGTAGCGCACACTTTGCAACTCTCCTTCTCTGGGCAGCGTTACGGATATTTCTTGCGAAACGACCGTCAATATGAAGTAATCGGACAATTAGATAGAACCTATAGAAATGACAAAAGTGACTTGAGTGCAATCTACGTTCGTTCGGCAACAGGCGAAATGATACCATTGAGCAATCTGATTACAACCGAAGAAGCCGTAAGTCCTGCCGCTATTTACCGGTACGACCAATACACTTCTGCTACTGTATCTGCAGCCATGGCGCCGGGAGTGAGCCTTGCCGAAGGAATACAGGAAATCGAAAAAATAAAGAAAGAAGTTTTGGGTGAAACGTTCAAAGCATCCTTAGCTGGCCAGTCAAGAGATTACACCGAAAGCCAGGGCAATATCACCTTTACGCTTATTCTGGCATTGGTACTTATTTATATGATTTTAGCCGCACAGTTTGGCAACTTACGTGACCCATTGACCATTATGCTTACCGTACCGATGGCTATAACCGGAGCTATTCTCAGCCTCTCGTGGTTTGGTCAGAGTTTAAACGTGTTCAGTCAAATTGGAATAATTACCCTGATTGGGTTAATAACCAAAAACGGTATTCTTATCGTCGAATTTGCCAACCACCTTAAAAACACCGGGCTTTCAAAACGGGAAGCAGCCATACAGGCAGCCGAGCAACGTTTCCGTCCTATTTTGATGACCTCTTTGGCGATGATATTCGGAGCCTTACCGATTGCATTGACGGTTAACAGCCGTCAGTCGTTAGGGATTGTGATTGTAGGCGGATTAGCCTTCTCCGGAATATTAACCTTGTTCATCATCCCGGCAGTTTATTCCTATTTATCAAGCAAGAAAGCGGAGAGAGTAATTGTAGAAGAAGAAACCGAGGAAGAAAGCAGACCAGCCGAAGTAGTTTGATTTTAAATTTTAATTAAGAAAAAAATGAAAAAGAATATCTCATATATAATTACGATGCTGCTCTTGATAAGTAGCGTAAATATAGTGTACGCACAGAAAAAAACACTATCTCTTACAGATGCCTTGGAAATGGCGAAACAGGGAAACAAGGCATTGCAGGTACAGGTTTTGGAAGAAATTAACGCCAAAGAAAAAAACCGTGAAACAAAAGGCGCCTTGCTGCCTACTATTTCGGCAAACCTTGGCTATTCCTATTATTTAGACAGGCAGGTTATATTCATGCCGGGTTCGTTTGCAGGCACCCATAAGCCGGTGCAGGACATCGCCGTTGGCGGAAAAAATATCTATAACGGATACGTATCGCTCTATCAACCCATTTTTTCACCGGCTGCAAATCAGTTGACAAAGGCCTCAAAAATCAATGAAAAAATAGAAAGTGAAAAAACCGCCGACCTGAAAAGCCAGGTTGCCCTTCAGGTTTCAACCCGCTATCTGGATATATTGATGATGAATAGCCAATTGGGTTTACTGGACCAAAGTCTGCAACGCAATATCAAGGCACTGCAAGATTCGCGGGCCTTGTTGGCGCAGGGAAAAGGCTTAAAAGCGGATACATTAAGGAGTTTTATTGCTGTAGAAAATTTAAAATCCTCTATTTCATATTTGAAGAACAATGTTGAGGTTTCGGGTATTGAATTAAAAAGATTGATTGGATTGGATGATGTATCTGAATTAGAATTGACCGATAATCTTGAGTTGGGTATTGAAGCAAACAAAAGCGAGTTTTACCAGGTTGATGAAGCATTCAAAATTGCAGAAGTCAATCGAAAAGATTTGAATATTCAAAAATTGTCTATTGACCTTCAGCAAAAAAAATTAAAAGCTACGCAAGCCATGTTGTTGCCACAGCTTTCTCTGATTGGACAATATCAAATACAGGCACAGACAGATGATATGAAGTTTGGGGAATATTCTTTACCAAGAACTTCTTTTCTGGGCTTGCAATTGACCGTACCGATTTTTAACGGCTATCGTACCAAATCTCAAATCAGCCAGGCAAAAATTAAAGCGGAGCAGGAAGATATACGGTTGAACGATTTAAAAGATAAGGTTAAAACAGAACTGGCCACCATTATAAGCAAATGGAAAGAAGCCAATACACAAATGGACATTCAGGAAACCACCGTGCAATCGGCGGAACTGAACCACCACATGATGGAAGACCGTTTCAAAAATGGCTTAGGTTCAAGGCTTGAATTGACGGATGCAGAATTGGCGTTGACACAAGCCAAGATTAACTATCTGAATGCTGTATATAACCTGCGAATGCTTCACGTAGAATTGCAAAATGCGCTTGGGCTGTTAAGCTTGTAATTACTCATCAATAATTTTAAAAAAATAAAAAAAATGAAACAACCAATAGATAAACCTGCCGCATACGGTAAACGCTGGTCGGCACTTTTCTTACTTTGTACTGCACAGTTTATAGTAATTATGGACACCTCTATTATCGGGGTAGCTCTGCCGGCAATAAAGGCAGACCTCGGTTATTCCCAAAGCGGCTTACAATGGATTTTTAATGCTTATGTTATCGCCTTTGGCGGCTTTTTACTACTCGGCGGCCGCTTGTCAGATTTGTTTGGCGCCCGCAAGGTTTTTATGTGGGGTTTTGTCATTCTTTCTGCCGCATCACTTTTGGCAGGTATAGCTTGGTCAGAAGCAGCACTTAATGCCGGAAGAGCTTTACAAGGCCTAGGTTCTGCATTGATTGCCCCGGCAGCACTTACTTTAGTTTTATCCAAATTTACCGACCCCAAAGAACTCAATAAAGCATTAGGCTTTTGGGGTGCTTCGGCAGCGGCCGGTGGTTCTGCAGGCGTTTTCCTTGGGGGAGCTATTACCGAATGGCTTTCCTGGCATTGGGTATTCCTCATTAATATTCCCATAGGACTTGCAGTGCTGTTTTATAGTAAAAAACTGTTGTTTAAAGGCAGTACTCAAAAAGGGAAAGTGGATGTAGCAGGCGCAATTTTGGCAACAGCCGCGTTGGTGTTAGCCGTATATGGTATTGTATCGGCTGAAGGTGCGGGGTGGAAATCGCTTCAAACCATCGGACTGTTAATCCTGTCTTTAGTATTGTTCATTATATTCTTTGTCATTCAAAAACAAAAAAACGAACCCTTGGTTCCGCTAAGCATTTTCAAAGTTCCCAATCTTTCATCAGGTAATCTGGTAATGGCTTTGTTGGCCGCAGCTTGGATACCTTTATGGTTTTTCCTCAACCTGTACCTGCAGCAAACGCTGAATTATTCTGCCTTCAACAGTGGATTGGCATTACTTCCTATGACGATTGCTATCATGTTTCTGATGGTAGGTGTTACGGGCAAATTGGTAGCCAAATTCGGTTTCAAAAAAAATCTTATAGCCGGGCTTATTGTACTTGCCGCTTCGCTTTTCTTGTTTAGCACCATTCCGGCTGATGGAACGTTCCTGGTCAATGTATTGCCTGCATCTTTGTTGGGAGCGTTAGGTATGTCGCTGGCTTATATTCCGGGTACGATTGCTTCGATGTCGGGTGCAAAACCAGAAGAAACTGGACTTGCTTCAGGATTGGTCAATACGAGTTATCAAGTGGGTTCGGCTTTGGGTCTGGCAATTATTGTTGCTATTTCTGCTGCAAAAACCAATGCGGTTAAAACAACAGGAGCAGCTGATATGGCAGCGCTGAATGTAGGTTTTCAGACGGCCTTTTTCTCGGCAGCCGTTATCTGTGTAATTGCTGCAATTATTGCTGCTTTTTCTGTAAAAACACTTAAAAATTAAACCGTTGCATTTATCAGTTTAGATTATGGAAGAAATTATTTCCAAAAATGAAACAGGAATGCTAATGATACCGGATATATCCGGATTTACAGATTTTGTTATTAATACCAATATGGTTATTGGGAAATACATAACTGAAAATCTTCTGAAATCAATAATTGACAGCAACAACCTTTCGTTTAAAGTTTCAGAGATTGAGGGAGATGCGGTATTGTTTTACAAATACCGCAAAATCCCCTCGTTTGATGATACGATAGCCCAGATTGTGGTAATGTACAAGAATTTCAAAAAAGAGTTAGCCAGGCTGTCATTGGAGCTTACTATGGAAATCTCCCTGTCCTTGAAAATTATCGTGCATTATGGTGCTTTTACCCAATATAAAATTGGCAAGTTTGAAAAATTATATGGAGCAACAGTTGTAGAAGCACATCAAATGCTTAAAAATCATATTGCGAAATTTCCGCCGTACGCTTTGTTTTCCGAAGCCTTTTTAAAAGCTAATTTCGAACATCCTGCCCAATCTACTATTGAATACGATAACTGCGACAACTGTATTTACCTGGCTAAAATTGGATATATACATTATCTGTAATTAGAGACCATGCCTTCAATATCGGTAACAATACAAAATCTACAATCAGTAAATCTTACAAATCAAATCCCAAAAACCGCAAAAAGAAATCGTGGTATTTGGCGCAACTTTGTATCAATAAATAATTTAAAATAAATAAAAATGGAAAATACGAATTTACAATTCAAGACAAATATCAATTGCAGCAGCTGCGTAGCAAAAGTAACCCCTTTTTTAAATGATGCTGAAGGTATCGGGCAATGGGAAGTGGACACTACTAATAGAGAAAAAATCCTTACCTTAAAATCTGAAGGAATTACCGAACAAGAAGTGATAGAAACAGTTCAAAAAGCAGGTTTCAAAATTGAACCGATAAAATAATTCATAAAGATGAAAAAGGTAATCAATACATTGTTGGGCTTGTCGGTTTGCTTAGTCACTTTATCGGCCTGTAATAATGTAGAAAATAAAAAAAATAAAGATATGACAACTCACGAGCACACAGACAAAGAAAGCGTTTACGCTTGCCCGATGCACCCGGAAGTAACCGGAAAACAAGGAGAAAAATGCCCTAAATGTGGCATGGATTTGAAAGCAGTTAATGCTGAAAATGCAGCTGCGTATGAGGTGCAATTAACTACTTCGCCACAAAATGTAGAAGCTGGAAAACCAACTCAATTGACACTTGCTGTAAAGCAAAACGAAAAAATGGTGGCTCTGGATATTTCACACGAGATGAAATTACATTTAATGGTGGTAAGCGAAGATTTAACCTGGTTCCGTCACATTCATCCCGAAGAGCAGACTGACGGTGCGTATGCGATTACGGAAACCTTCCCAACTGGTGGAAAGTACCTGCTGTTTTCTGATTTTAAACCGAGCGGTGGTGAACAAACGTTGGACAAGCAGGAAATTGATGTGCAGGGAAAAAGCAATCCGGTTAACAATGATATTTCAACCAAGTTTATCTCAAAAGTTGATGGATATACTGTAAGCCTTCTTAATGGAAGCGACTTTAAAACCAACCAAACACAACACCTGGAAATCTCCATCGAAAAAGACGGAAAGAAATTAATCGAAAAGGATTTGCAACAATATTTAGGTGCATCTGCCCATATCGTAATGATTGGCAAGGTCGGCAAAGAATTTCTGCATATTCATCCAGTATCAGACAGCCATTTTCCAGTTTTTGCACAAACACAAATCGAAAAGGCTGGAATTTACAGAATGTGGGCACAGTTTAAAATTGATGGAAAAGTACATACAGCAGATTTTACCGTTGATGTAACAGAAGGAAAAAAAGGCGAAAACGAAGAAAAGTCGCACGCACATCACCATTAATCTCTCAAAGTAAAGGATGGAAATTTGTAGTTTTACTTTTTGAATAATGAGTAAAAACCAAAATAGTAATACAGCATTTTAAATGAGAATAATATCAGTTAGGCAAAATCCGGAATACAAAGAAAAAGCGATAAAGTACTTGCAAGAAAGTTGGTCAGAAATTTCTCCCATCATTTATGAAGATTGCATTTCAAACAGCATTCAGGCAATACAGTCTTTACCACAATGGTATCTACTGGAAAAAGAGGGAGAAATCATTGGCTGTGCAGGATTAATTACAAATGATTTCATCAGTAGAATGGATTTGTATCCTTGGGTTTGTGCGATTTACATTGATGAAAATCACAGAGGTAATTCTTATGGTTCATTACTTTTAGAAAAAGCAAAAGAAGACACAAAATTAGCTGGATTTAAACACTTGAACTTATGTACAGACCACATAGGTTATTATGAAAAATATGGATTTACCTACATCGGGCAAGGATATCATCCTTGGGAAGAGCAATCGCGAATTTATCAAATAGAAGTGTAAAAAATGGAGATGAATGAATTAGACAACCAACCTTGCGTTCTTTAAGCGAAAACCATAAAGGTTTTGCGGTCGAATATGATGGCATCAAGTTTTATCATCCTAATTTTGTCCTTTTGCTGATTTTATAAATCCATACAAAACCGCAACCGGAACTAGGCATACGCTCACTAACGAACAATTTTTTAAGATGGCAACGAACTAAATAATAATGACAAAGTTTGCACCTTTATTAAATATTTGTTATTGACAAATTCTCTAAATTTGTTTTGGGATGCATTCAGTTAAAGACCATCGTCAGTGACTTTAATGGTCCGTTTGTGAATTTGCTTGTTTTACTAGAATAGCCCTGAAAGTTACATTGAAACAACAGAATTAAGATTGTTAGTGATGTTACTAGCGGAGCATTAAAAAGTCAAATCTTCCTGAGATTTTTGCAATTAAGTCTACTAATGAACAAATTATTTAATCTGATTTTGTTCACGGTGTTATCATAAGGATTTTAAGATGTAAATTTATGCCAACTGTAGTAACAACAATAAAAGCATTAAACAGAATGATCCCAGAATTTTTAAATGAATTTAAAGATGAACTTGAAAAGTTCAAACTTGAAAGCATTAAAATAAATGCAATCCCAATCAGCGATAATGAAAGCCTAACTATTACACAAAGTAAATTTTCAGGGAAACCGTATTTGCCGATTACCGGTGAATATCCAAAAGATAAACTGGGTAATCCTATGATACTCTTGGCACAAATCAACTTTAAGGAAGTTCCACAGCTCGAAAATTATCCAACTGACGGCATTTTGCAATTTTTTGTTTCTGCAACAGAGTGGTATGATATGTCTGATTATAAAATTCTTTTTCATAAAACTATTGAAAATGAATATCAAACAGATTTTTCTTTCTTAACCGAAAAATTATATGAAGAAAGTCCAGTGTATTGTGAACATAAACTGACTTTCAAAAAAAATGTTGAATACGGAGGGTATCAAGATTTTAGATTTGATATGGATTTTAATGGTGAAAGTTATTATGAATTTCAAGAAAGGTTAACTCGCGAGCAGAAAGCTGAAATGGATGATATTCTTGATGGTATTGGACATAAAATTGGCGGATATGCATATTTCACACAATCTGACGCAAGAGATTATAATGAAAAACAGAGAGACGATATTTTATTATTGCAAATAGATACCGATGAAGAGATTATGTTTGGTGACTCTGGGGTTGGAAATTTATTTATTAATCCGAAAAGCTTGAGAGAAAAGGATTTTGATAAGGCTTGGTTTCATTGGGATTGTTGCTAACCCAGATTCAGGAAAGATGGACAAAGGTGTAATGTTCAATAGCAGTTTTTCAATTGAACTATTTGAAATCTTGAGATAGTAAAAAGCACCTCAGAAGGAAAAACTTCGGAAGAGAACGGCAAAAATCTGATAAAATATGTTGCTGAAGATATTACCTGAACAGAAGCTAAAGGTTTTCCTTACGGAACGTATATCGGACTGGAAAATATTACGGAAAATGTTTTCGTAAAATTGGAAAGCGAATGGATTGATTATAAATTCACGCCGGAAGATTATGCCAGCGAAGACAAAGTGGTTGATTTTGCAGCTTGAAAGATACTTAAGGCAGTCAAACAAAAGATTCCGAAAATAACAGAATGCTTTATTTTATGTTCATATTATTGCTTAAAATTTGATTGTATTCTTCCTCGCTTACATGCTTTAACCAGACCGCTCCGATCTAACTTGCCTGTAGATTCCGCAACTTTTTTTGAACCTGGTTTAATTCCCATAACAAATAGATTTAAAGATTAATGTAAACAGCATAAACCAATGCCAAATCAAACGGCGGAATTTGAATCGTTGACTAAACGTAAGTGTGTTGTTACCATTTGAAACCGGTAATATGGGAAGGGTGGTGGATCTGGTCTATCCCATTACTGGAAAAAAAATAACCCTACAAAAAACAATTGCAGGGTCATTTTATTGATATTTAGAATAAAATATTTTTAAAATATGGTAACAATTTGTTGGGCAGGTGAAAGCAAAGTATTAGTAGCAGCAGTTCTACCTGATGGAGTGGGTCCCGAATTGAATGTAGGAGTACCAGGCTGTGTGCAGCCTCTTCCTAAATCAATTGATTCACCATTGGCAAATTCTATTGTAATACTCTGCCAATTAATAATAGATGTTATAGCATTTGGTATGGATGCCCCGGCACTTACGTTATATATTGCATCAGGAATACCTATATAGTGGGACATAATATCCCATTGATTTATGGGTGGAGTTTTTGACGCACTGGTATTCATAAGATCATAAGTAACAGTGGTGCCCGGTTGCATTGGGCCTGATGTCTCTCCAGAAGCAATCGGATGGCAGTCATATGGCCATGTTGTTGGATCCGTGACTCTAATCTTCATTTTAGTAACAGCAACAGGACTAAAATTATAAACTACCAACGGGTATTGCTGAGCTTTAATAATTACAGCTAAAAAAACTAAAAGTAGTGGAAGGATTTTTCTCATATTTTTATGTGATGTATTATTGTTTTTATTTATTTGAAATTGAAATAAAGGCTTGTGAAATAATTGCATCATCATCTAAACCATTCATTTTATCTGTAGTCATTCCTGTTGACAATAAAACTATTTTCGCTGGTTCTAATAAAATTTTTTTTCTTGAAGGACTAAATCCTTGGCTTCCTGAATTGTTTTTAATTTCTTCTTTAATAAGTGTTGGGTTATTTGCATTAGCTAATGCCTTTTTGAAGGCATCAACTGCTTGATTCTTAGAAATAATTGATTTGTTAATTCTTTCTTCTGATTGGTCTTTCATCAGGTTATTTTCTTCAGAACCTTCTAATGAACAGGAAATCATTGATAGGGAAGATAAAAAAGTCAAAAAAAATACTTTTCTCATATTTTATAAATTAATTTGGTGATGTTCAAAAATAATAAAAATAATAATACACAATGTGTTGAATAATATTTTTTTTGATTTATTTTTTAATTATGTGTTTTATAAATATAATATGTTTAAACATATTTCATATAAAATCTCATTAATGAATGAAATTACTATTTATAAATAAAATTTTGTATAAACTATTTCCCTTGATAATTTAGTGTATGTTCTACAAATGGGATTTCTGAATATTGCTTGAGGAAGACGTTATTTTTTAACGTCTTATTTTTTATTTGTGCTATGTATTACTATTGCTGATTTTGTAATTGATTGATATATAGACCGGCAGGACGGGGCAGGATGCTCATTATTGGTTTTGTGAATAGATTAGTTAACACAAAATTAATATTTATGAAAAACAAATCTTTACTGTTTGAACGTACCCTTAAATCCTTATTATTTTGTGGATTAACATTATCCACTATTGATTTTAGTGCTCAGACATTAGCATTTCCGGAAGCTACCGGTTTTGGAAGATATACTACCGGAGCAAGAGGTGCCGCAAACCCTCAAATTTATTTAGTGACAAATTTAAATGACAGCGGTCCGGGTTCCTTTCGTGATGCAGTGAGCCAGTCGGGTCGCTTTGTCATTTTTAAAGTGGGAGGTATTGTTAATTTACAATCGATTGTTGCTGTGGCTGCTAATACAACGATTGCCGGACAAACTGCTCCCGGAGAAGGAATCGTATTTTTGGGACCCAGAGTTTCCTTTACCGGAGCCAATAACACGATTGCCCGATACCTTCGTATCCGTTATGGTGGAACCTCTCAAAATCAGGATGCATCAGGAATAGCCAACGGAGCGAATATTATTTTAGACCACATGACTTTCACCTGGGGGACAGATGAAGTATTTTCCGTTAACTGGGATAATAATGGTACAAGTCCTGACAATATAACAATACAAAATTCTATTATAGGACAGGGAATGCACCGTCACAATCATTCTGCAGGAGGATTAATGCAACCGCCGCCGGGAGGTAAGATCAGTTTAATCGGAAATTTATATATCTGTAATAAAACCCGTAACAATAAAATAAAAGGGATTAATGAATTTGTCAACAATGTGGTCTACAATTGGGGAAATTATGGGAACACCTACGGTCATACCCAATCCGGGGAGGCATATATCATGGGAGGAGATTCGGCAGGAAGCTCTTTTGCCAATATCATCAACAATTATTTCATTGGAGGTCCCAATACAAGCAGTACGGTTACAACACCTTTCAGTGTAGGAAATGCCAATTTTAATTTATACGGTTCCGGAAATTATTTTGACAATAATAAAAACGGAGTACTAGATGGAACTGTGGTTCCTCAAAATTTAACGGGATATCCTGTAGGTGATCCCGCAGCAATAATGGCTAGCCCCTACGATTATCCAATGAAAACCCCGACATTAACCGCTCAGGAGGCATACAATAAAATTGTTACCAGTGTAGGGGCATCCTATCCAAGACGTGATCAGGTAGACGGTTTAATGATTTCAGATTTACTGTCGAAAGGGACAACAGCTACTTATGTTTATATGCAAACAGATCTAACGACTCAATTTGGCTTTACTAATGGCGGTGCAGGACACGTTTATGGGGCACCAGCGCCTATGGATACGGATAATGACGGAATGCCGGATGCATGGGAAACAGCCAATGGACTGAATCCTAACGTTTTTGATGCTTTGGCAGTAAGTACAACCCATGCTCCGTATCTGAATATTGAAGTTTATATTAACAGTTTACCGAATACAACTCCTCCGGACTTTATTATTCCGCCAACAAATGTGAATTTTACCAATGCAGTTACAACAACAGGAACTTCACCTTCAAGCTCCTTAACCGTGAATTGGAATGATAATGCGGCGAATGAAACTAATTACGTGGTAGAACGCTCTACCGATGGTACTAATTTTACTGTCATTGCAACATTGGCTGCGAATACAACAAATTATAATGAAGTCGGTTTAACGCCCAATACCCAATATTATTATAGAATTAAAGCAACGAATGCCTTAGAATCTTCGGTTTACACCTCAAATGCCTCAGTAACCACGCCGCCAGTCCCGTCAGCTCCCACAAAAGCAAGCAATCCGGTTCCGGCAACCGACAATAATAATGTTGATCTGAACGGTGGAAACCTGCTTTTAAAATGGAATGGCAGCTCAAATACAACAACGTATACCGTTTATTTTGGAACAAATCCTTTAAATTTAAGCAATATTGCTACCGTATCTTATTCTGCTACACCGTCGTATCAGCTTACTAATTTAAATACATCAACCAATTATTATTGGAGAATTGATGCCACTAATGCTCTTGGTATTACTACAGGAGATGTATGGAGTTTCCGGGCATTGACGCCTGCTCTTGTCGGAAACTGGCCATTTGCTGAAGCTCCTTCCGCAGGGCCACAAATTACAGATGTAACATCTTTTGCCAATCATGGAATGTTAGATACAGCTTATGATAATGCCAGTGTACGAGTGCCCGGAAAAGAAAACAATGCCCTCAATCTGGCAACTTCACCTGCTAATATGTACATCGCCAGTATTCCTCACCAGAACTATATTTTATTTGATAATCATTCTTTTACCGTTTCTTTCTGGATAAAAGCGCCAACCAGCATGATTCCATCGTCTTCGGCTACAAGCCTTTATGTGTTGTGTAAAGGTTCTTTCACTAAAAATACAACAACAGGAGCCACCGGCAAACGTTTCAATGTAGAAATCAAAGGAGGTCAGCTGCGATATGCTATTGATGATGATGTTACGAAAAAGGAAATCACATCACCTGTTGCGAATTATTTTACCGATAACTGGGTACATGTTGTGATTCAGAGAGATATTGCTGCGCATAAAATGAGAATTTATACCAATGGTGTTTTAAGTACTGAAGGAGACGAAACTGCGGTTACAGGTATCGGTGAAGCAAGCGATCTGATCATCGGGAATATTGGGGAGCTTGAATTTTTATCAACGGCCAATGCTCCGGCTTCTTACAAAGGCGCTTTTGACGAGCTTAAAATGTACAATTATGCTTTATCTCCAGCGGAAGTATATGCTTTGTACAATCAGGCAGTATTGAGTAATGATGAATTCAGTATCAGCAAAAATGCAGGGACAGTATATCCAAATCCAGCAAAAGACCAGATTTTCATTAAGCTTCCTGAGTATAAAAAATCGAGTTTAACAGCAACAATTATTGACTTGACAGGAAAAATCGTTGTTAAAGAGAAGATTAATACCGATGGAAACGGAATATTTAAATTAAATATGGGAGACAAAAAAGTCTCAGGTAATTATATCCTCAATGTTTCAGGAGAAAATCTGAATAGCAATTTTAAAATTATTATTAAATAAAGTCATCAAAGCTTAATTTTGTTCATATTTAAAAAGAAGTCCTTTCAAACCATTTGGAAGGACTACTTCTTTTAACATTATTTCGAATTTTTCTAGCCTTTTAGATTTAAAATTATTATTATTTTTTTTACGTTCCTAAGAAAGTTATCATTATTTTTGAGTTTTACAATTCAATTGAATAATATGCTTAGGACAAAATTTTTAATTTCCGGCTTCATTTGTGCAATCGTTTGCATTGGTTCTTCTCTGAAGGCACAAAATTCTATTCAGGTAAAAAATACATTGAATTTTTCAAGAAATGAAGTTGTTTCGATACCCGTTTCTCAATTAGCTTCTTTTTTAAGCACAAACAGCGAATCTGATCTCAGAATAAAAGACGGCAGTAATAAGATACTGCCAATTCAATGGATCGATTATAACGGAGACGGAAAAAGCGATGAACTCCTTTTTCAGGCGAATATTGAGGCGAAAAAAACAAATTTCTATACCATTATTGCAGACGGAAAAATTCCAATTCCTGAAAGCAAAATTTCAACGTATTCAAGATTGGTTCCCGAAAGAGTAGATGATTATGCCTGGGAGAATGATAAAATAGCATTTCGTGTCTACGGCCCGAAAGGTCAAAAAGAAGCCTTGGAAGGGATAAAAGGAAGCACACTTTCCAGCGGAGTTGATATCTGGCTTAAAAGAACCGACCAACCCGTGATCAACAAATGGTATAAAGGATACCTGACCGATCCATTGTATTATCACAAAGATACAAGAGGCGAGGGCTACGATCCATATCAGGTTGGCGATAGTCGCGGAACGGGTGGAATTGGAATTTGGGTGGATGAAAAACTTCAGGTGTCACAAAATTTTGTGAGCTCCAAAACCATTGCTGAAGGCCCGTTGAGAACGGTTTTTGAATTAACATACAATTCCTGGAGTGAATTTGGAGTGAAAGAAACAAAACGGATTTCTTTAGATCTTGGTTCCAATTTTTCGAAATTTGAATCTAATTTTCAGACTGAAAAACCGGCTCCCAATTACACAATCGGAATTACTTTACATAAAAATGAAGGCGAAACAAAACTCAATGATAAAAATGGATATTATCTTCATTGGGAAAAAATAGATGATGCTTTTGTCGGAGAAGGTATTGTTGTAGATCCTAAAATTGTTGAAAAATCTATCGCTTTTACATCTGAAATTCCAGACCAGAGTAATCTATTGGTTGTTACAAAACCTCAAAATAAACTGACATATTACGCCGGATTTGCATGGCAGAAAAGCGGGCAGATTCAGACACAAAAAGATTGGGAAAATTTGTTACAAAAAGAATCTCAGATCATAGCAAACCCTTTAATGATTAAGGTTAAATAAAAATTTAATGATGAAATTAAAACTTTCTATAGCCGCTTTTTCTTTAATAAGTTTGAGTTTTTCTGCTCAGGTTAAAGATACATTGGCGGAAAAAATACTTGTTTATCAGCTTCCAAACGGAGGTTGGGGAAAACAGCTTAATGATAAATCTGTGGTGAACTATAATTTACCTTTAGATAAAAATCTTTTAAAAAAGATCAAAGAAACGGGTGATGATCACGCAACGATCGATAATAATGCGACATCAAGAGAAATTAACGCATTAATAAAAGCCTACAAAACGACAAAAAACACAGAATATTTAAAGTCTGCCGAAAAGGGAATTCAATATCTTCTTTTAATGCAGTATAAAAATGGTGGCTTTCCTCAGTATTATCCTAATTCCGCTATTTACAGAAAGCAAATCACTTACAATGATAATGCAATGATCAACGCATTGACAGTTTTATATAACGTGGCGGAAGGAAAAAATGATTTTGATTCGGTGGATTCTAAATTAAAGGAAAAATCAAAAATTGCCGTTCAAAAAGGAATCGAATGTATCTTAAAAACTCAGGTTTTACAAAAAGGAATTCCGACAATCTGGGCAGATCAATACAATGAAATTACTCTTCAACCCGACAAAGCCAGAGCTTTTGAACCTATTTCACTGGCAACCGGAGAATCTGTTGGAATTGTAAGATTTTTAATGATGCAACCAGTAACTCCCGAAATTGAAAAGTCAATAAAATCTGCCGTCAATTGGTTTAAACAAAATAAAATTGAAGGCTACAGTTACAATGTTTCAAAAGTAAATGGAAAAGCAGTCCGTAAATTGGCTGAAGATAAAAATTCGGTAATCTGGGCAAGATTTTATGATATCAATACCAATAAACCTCTTTTCGGCGACCGCGACGGAAGTGTAAAATACAACTACAACGAAGTTTCTGAGGAAAGAAGAAACGGCTACAGCTGGTTTGGTGATTTTGCGGATAAACTGATCACTAAAGAGTTTCCAAAGTGGGCGCAGAAGAATAATGTGATGCCTTAGTTTGAAGGTTGGTGTTTGAGTATGGGAGGGTTTTAGAGTGAGAGTGTTTGAGAGTAGAGAGTTGTAGTGTTTTTGGTGTCATTAAGAGGAGCGAAGCGACGAATCAATCTCTTTGTAGGACCTATCGTCTTTAGAAGTAAAGACATTTCATAAGTAACATAAAAAAGAGCTTAACCATAAAGTTTATCATCCTGGAAGGATCTCAACACTTGAAATAACATATATAAAAATAACATAATGAGATTGCTTCGTCGTTTCACTCCTTGCAATGACGGAGCGCACCAGGGAGCTGAGGTTCTCGAAGTAAACATTCCTAATACTCTGACCCCCGATTGAGTGAAAATCCTTTTTTGAAAAAAAAGATTGCATTACTTCGGCTCAGCTCAGCATAACTTCAAGTGGGAAAAGCTTCTAAAATAAAAGAAAAATATGACTGTCAATAGAAAATGACTGAGTACTATGCTCAGTCATTTTCGTTTCTCATTCTAATTTTTATTTATAAAGTATTGCAAATATTGCCTCCTAAAGTTGCGCCTGCATTCGTTGTAACGTCGGATTTTACGGAAGATAAAGACAATGTTGGAATTGCATAAGGTGGAGTAAAAGCTGTTCCACTTCCTGCCGTATTTCCGGTAACATTCGTAAACGTATTGTTTGAAGTAACGGTTACGGCCGTATATCCAGTCATTAAATTGATGGGCTCTTTTACATTTTCAAACACGTTTCCGTCTACACGGATATTTGCCTGAACGCCTGCAGCAATACATTTATTGCTCACAGAACTGTTGAAATAGCTGTTAACGATATGGATTTTTCCAAATCTCACTCTAGGCATACGCTCCCTGCAGCCCGGTGCCCACCAGCAACGGACGAATGTCACATTCAGTTTTCCGGCATCTGCTGTTGAAGTGTCACTGGAACCGATAAGGTTGGAGAATCTGTGATCAGCAGTTCCACCTGAACCACCTGCTTTTGGAGGTTTTAAATAATGAAATTTCGTGTAGGAAACCGTAATGAAATCTGATTTGTTTTTAATATCAAAATTTCCGTCAACGCCGTCTCTAAACTCACAGTGATCAATCCATACATTTCGGCAATCATCTACAATAGCGTTATCCCAACCGTCTGTATCATAAGCTCCGGGACCTTCGAAAATCAGGTTTCGGATGACGATATTGTTACATCTTTTAATATTGATAATTCCCGAACCGTCTTTTGTCTGATCCGTTGAAACCAATTTAGCACCACTCGTTCCGTAGATTGTTTTCCCGGTTTGATCCTGAAATGATAAACGGGCAGTAATCGTAATTGTTCCGGTTACTTTGATGACTTTTACGGCAGTGTTTTCGATAGCGGATTTTAATTGAGCGTAAGTCGTAACCGTAGTTTCAGCTGCGGTTCCGCCACCGGTTGTTCCGCCGTTTTGAGAAGCCCATCCCGGAGCGAGACAATCAGCCAAAGGAACCACTGCATTCGTCATAAGGGTGCTTTTCAGGGCAAGATCGTTTGGGTTTTCCGTTAGATCTGTTTTGAGGTCTTCCTGTCCGCAGCCCGTCAGGGTAAAAGCCGAGCATAGAGCCGCCGTTAGAAAGGCAATCTTACATGTTGTTTTCATAGTAATTTTTTGGTATTTGATTAGAAATTAAAATTACACATTCTTTATTTAAATGTTTTATATATTATTTTATTAATATTTATATAATTATAATGTTGTTTATTTTGTTTGTTCAATCGGTTGCATTTTGATGTATGTTTATTTTAATTTAAATAACTTCTAATTAAAATAAAACTCCTGCAAATTCCAAATGTTTTACAGAAAAAGATCTGCGCAATCCGTGAAATCTGCGGGAGATTTATTATTTATTGAAGACTATTGTACTTCAAAAATATAGGTTTTGCCTTTCTCAGTATCAAAGTCAAAAACCTGAGTTTCAGGAACGGGAAAGCCTTTTAATTCAGCTTGATCAGAAACCAGAGGAGTTTTAATGGTATTAATCTGATAATATTCATTCGGGTTTTCTCCTGTTGAATCTTTTAACTGAATCTTAGATTTCAGATTAATATTTTTAGCCATTCTAATTCTCGCATTTCCACCTAAAGTCGATTTAATAATTAATTTCGTCAGCTTAGAATTTTTCCATTCGATATCAATTTCAAAACCACCTCTTGCTTTTAAACCTTTAACAGAACCGTTTGGAAGAGCATCAGGAAGTGCCGGCAAAATATAAAGATAGCCGTCATAACTTTGAATCAACATCTCTGCAATTCCCGAAGTACAGCCAAAATTTCCATCGATCTGAAACGGCGGATGTGCATCCAGAAGATTCGGATAAGTTCCTCCCGACTGATCTTTTGAGTCCATAGAAACAGGAGATAATTGGTCTGAAATGAGTTTAAAAGCTCGATTTCCATCCAATAATCTTGCCCACCAGTTTACTTTCCAGCCCATCGACCAACCTGTAGATTTATCGCCACGATAAATCATTGAATTTTTGGCAGCTTCCGTTAAATCTGGATTTCTGAAAGGTGAAATCTGACCTGAAGGAAACAACCCGTACAAATGCGAAATATGCCTGTGTTTATCATCGGTTCGGTCCATATCTTTCAGCCATTCCTGCAACTGGGCATGTTGCCCGATCTGCATGGGCGGAAGTTTATGTAAGGCGGCTTTTACTTCATCCGAGAGATTCTTATCTTCATTAAGAACTTTTGAAGCATTAATAAAATTATTAAAAACATCAAACACCAACTGATTATCCATCGTTGTTCCCGCAGTAATTCCGACACTTTTCATATAGGTATTTTCCGGCGACATGGAAGGCGAAACGACCAGATATTTTTTGGAAGGATCTTGTTGCAAAACATCCAGATAAAACAAAGCCGAGCCTTTTAAAGCAGGATAATATTTCTTCAAAAACTCTTTGTCTCCGGTGTATAAATAGTGATTCCAAAGATGTTGGGTGAGCCAGGCTCCACCCATTGGCCACATTCCATAGAAACCACCGTCCACAATTCCTGTGATCCTCCATAAATCGGTGTTATGGTGCATATTCCAGCCTCTTGCGTGGTACATTTCTTTGGCAGATTCCTGTCCGGTCACCGACAAATCCTGAATCATGTCAAACAACGGTTCGTGCATTTCACTTAAATTCGTATTTTCCGCAGGCCAGTAATTCATTTCTGTATTGATATTGACTGTGTACTTGCTGTCCCAAGAAGGATTTAACTGATAATTCCAGATTCCTTGTAAATTGGCGGGCTGAGTTCCCGGCTGAGATGAGGAAATCAAAAGATAGCGGCCAAACTGGAAATATAAAGCCACCAAATCAGGGTCTTTTGCATGGGCAAATTCTTTAATTCTTACATCGGTTTTTTTTTTCGCTTGTTCAGAAGTTCCTAAATTTAGACTTACGCGATTAAAATATTTTTGATATTTTGCTATATGAGCTTTTAATTCAGCATCATATTTTTTGCTTAAAGCTGATTTTAAGTATTCCGAAACTCTCTGATCCGGATTTCCTGAAATATCATTGTATTTTTTGAAATTAGTTGCAATTGAAACATAAATGACCACTTCATCTGCTCCGGAAATATGTAATTGATTTTCAGTTGACGTCAATTTCCCGCCTTTTAAAACAGGAACAGCAATTGTTTTGAAATTAATCCTGCCGATTTTATTATCAGCCGAACTGCTTGTCCCTGTGATCACCAATTGATTTTTCTCTGTAAAAATTGATTTTTTCACGTGTGGAGTAGTAGCGTTTATGGAAAAATTCAAGGTTCCTTTTTTATTGGAGGATAATTTGATCACAACCACATTATCGACAAAAGAAGTGAAAATTTCACGCTTAAAAGTCACGTTATTCACTTCATAAGAAACGGTGCTTAAAGCTTTTTCAATATCTAAAGTCCGGTTGTAATGTTGAAATTTTTCATGACCTTTGAAATCCAGAAACAAATCGCCCATCGTCTGATAAGGCATTCCGTAATTCAGATCTTTTGGTGCGACTCTCGGATAAGTTGTATTGGAAAGTTTTTGCGCTTCTTCAAACCGACCTTCGTTCAACAGTTTCCTGATTTTTTGGATGCTGTCGAACGTGTTTTTCGGAACATTATTTCCCGGTTCTCCTGTCCAGATTGTTTCTTCATTAAGCTGAAGATGTTCCTGTGAAACACCGCCAAAAACCATTGCCCCCAATTTTCCGTTTCCGATGGGAAGTGCTTCGTTCCAGTTTTCTGCAGGTTTGCTATAGGTTAACTTTAAATTCTGCTGTGCCTGAACAGAAATAGAAATAAAAGTTCCAAAAGCCAGCAAAGATATTTTATGTTGAATGATTTTTAGCATTTTTTATTTTGTTAGGTGAATTAATTACTCATTACCAATTACTTATTACCCATAGTTTTCAGCCAGTCTGAACATAATTTTTTCCAGTTATCCGTCAATTCGGTTTTATTCATAATTCCGATTTTATGTTCACCCTCAGGAAAAATGAACAACGCGCCTTTCACTTTATTTTTTATCATTGCCTGATAATACAGAATGCTGTTCATCACGGGAACCGTTTTATCATTTTGCGCATGAATCAACAGGGTAGGCGGTGTTTTTTCTGTCACTCGATTCTGCATGGAATATTCACTGATTTTTTCCTGAGAAGTATTTTCACTAAGCAAGCTGTTTCGGCTTCCTACGTGTGCAAATTCACCCAAATCGATTACCGGAGAAACCAAAACCGCAAAATTCGGAATGGTGGGAATGTTCTCCCAATCACCTTTTAATTCTGTATAATCTGTAGAAATATTGCTTGCCATTGCAGCCAAATGTCCACCTGCAGAAGTTCCTATAACTCCAACCTGATCTGGCGAAATGCCATATTGCCCGGCATTTTTTCTAAGATACTTTATAGCCGCCTGAATATCCTGTAAAGGAGCGAGTTCTCTTTGCTTGACATCGGGAGAAATCGGTAACCTGTAATTCAAAACGAAAGCAGAAATTCCCAGTGTGTTAAACCATTTTGCAATTTGAAAACCATTCAGATCATAGGTGAGTTTATAATATCCGCCACCGGGAATGATGATGACAGCCATCTGTTTTCTATCTTCTTTGGGAGGTAAAAACGCGAAAAGCTCGGTTTCTTTTATCTGTACAATTCTGCCGTCTTTTTCTTCAGTTTTTAATTGTAATCCTTTGGAATTCGGCATCTGACCTTTTGGCCAAACCATAATTTTTTCCTGTGCAGATATTTGATTAAAAAGTATAATTAATAGGATGAAAACAGATTTTTTCATTGCTTGTTAATTTTTAATTGCTATAACGTATATTTGCTAAACCTAGCAGGTTTCAAAAACCTGTTAGGTTTGAATAACAAGCTTTAATAGTAAAAATTAATCTTTAAGAAAATCCTCTCTAAACGGTGTAAAAGCATCAATCAATTGCCCTGCTTCCAGACATTTTACCCCATGGAAAATATTGGGCTGCGCAAAAAAACCGTCACCTTTCTGTAAAATTTTCACTTCTCCATCAACAGTTACTTCAAATTGCCCTGAAGCAACATAAGTGATTTGCGAATGAAAATGCTTATGTAAAGCTCCGATGGCATCTTTTTCAAATTTCACAATCACCATCATCACCTGGGAATTGTATCCAACAAACTGTCGGGAAACTCCTTCTCCTAAATCTTCCCACTCGGAATTGCCGTCGAAGAATGGTTCTTTTTTGAATTTCATATTTTTCTGTTCTTTTATTTCATTTAATGATTGGAATTCTTTCTTTATCAGAGAAAAAAAAGTATTTTTTTCTCCCGCAGATTTCATAGATTATGCAGATCTTAAATCTGTGAAAATCCGTGTAATCTATGGGGAATTATTATTTGATATACTTTTCCAAGCCAATTTTCAAACTCTTCAAATCCTTCAAAGCCAGTTTTGCAACAGTTTCTGCACCCAGTTTTGATAAATGAGTATCATCATCTTTTCCTTTCGGATAATACGGGTTTTCACCCTCTGCAAAATGAAGATGCAGTTTTTTTGAATTTTCCGGACCGTAAGAAATTTCCATCTGTTCTGTTAGCAATTGCATATCCACAAACGGAACTTTCAGATCATTAGCAACCATTCTTACCACCAAAGGATATTCTTTATGAGTGTCAACCAAAACACCGTTTTCAGTGAAATTTCTTCTCACAATAGAAGTCATCAGAATCGGAGTTGCTCCTTTTGCTCTGGTTTCATTGACGTATCTTTCCAAATTGGCTCTGTATTGAGTATAAGGATTGGTGAATTTTGTAGAATCCTTGATTTTCTGGTCATTATGACCGAACTGAATAACTACAAAATCTCCCTTTTTAAGCTGTTTTTCCACTTTATCCCATCTTCCTTCTGTCCTGAAACTTTTTGAGCTTCTGCCGTTCATCGCATGATTCTGAACTTCAATTCCTGTTGTTAAAAATTGTGGTAAAACCTGTCCCCAACCGTGTTCAGGGTTTTTACTGGGATTGTCCTTATTGGCCATGGTAGAATCGCCGATTAAGAATAATGTTGGTTTTTGTGCGAATACTATTATTGATAAAAATAAAAATAGTAATGTTATTTTTTTGTTCATTGTAAATTTGATTTTTGTTAATTCTTTTGTCTTAAAACAAAAGAATCAAAAGTTCAAGACTTGGAAACTTCCGCTAAAAATTAATTCTACTCTCTAAAAATTCTAAAACTCGCGCGGATTGAATATTTCTGTTTTATTTTAATAGTTATCCCGCGCTTCAAACAGTAGAATTTTCTTAACGTTCACAGAACTAATTTTCTAAACGCTCCATTTTCCTATGTCGGTTTTATTATGGTTATAATTACTTATCACCAATTACTTATTACTTGTTTGGATTCCAGTCATCAAAAATCTTTTCCAAAGTATAATTTTTCAAGTCTTTTTTCGTCAATTGATGCGACCAACTTACCCGTTTTGAAGTATTTCCACCTTCAACTTTACTTCCGAATTCTGCATAATAAGCGGTTTTTTCTTTATCAGGAAACATTTTATCGCCTTTCCACGGATTCCAGCCTTCCGGAAGAATGTGTTTTCCCATTTCTGTATTGATGAAAACTGTCTTTGCGTAAGACCTCCAGGGTCTTCCCAAATACACTTTTGTGACGCCTTCTTTGGCGGTTAATGTACAGTCGAAAAAGACAAAGCCGTATGGTCTGCAGGCTTCCGTTGCGGCGGCTGTAATATAAGAATCGGCTAAGCTTTTAATGGTGCAATTCTTAAAAACAACCGTTGCCTGTCCGAAAATAAAATCGGTTGTTCCTTCAATATAACAATTTTCAAAATATTGTCTGCTATGATTGGTTGCAGAATAAATCGTGTCCTGACAACCCAGAATATTCGAATTTTTAATCACAAAACGGTCACCCTCCACATGAAGAGAAACTGCCTGTCCTTCGTTGCACGAGCTATTTTGAATGGTTACATTGCTAATTTTTATATCATCACCCATTACCAGTAAAGTGTAAGAATTGAATGTTGTCATTTTTTCATTAAACGAATCAGTTTTTCCTGAAAAATCATTGTTGGTGATAATTGTATTGTCTTTATTTTCACCTTCTAATGTAATTTTATGTTTTGAAGAAGGAATGGTAACTTTTTCGTTATAAGTTCCGGATTTAATGAAAATCAAAGCTTCGGAAGGGCCTAAATCTCTTATTGAATTGATCGCTTTCTGAATCGATGTAAAATCTCCGCTTCCGTCTTTTGAAACGGTAATTTTTATATACGGATCATTTCCTGCTAAGAGAAAATTAGCAATCGAAATAAATAGAATTAAGAATAATTTTTTCATAAACTGATATATTATTTTTGACGCAAAGTTTTGTTTTTCTTTATATTTATTTTTAGTGAGCTAAGATGAAATCAATTTATTGATTTTGATTAAGCGGTCGTTTTAGCCATAAGCTTCATCAGCGATTTATCGCTTTCTTTGCTCCTTAAAGTTTAACATTTTTATTTATAAATCTTTGCGTTTAAAAGCACTATTTATTTTTTTTCAAAACTTTATTTAAAAAATCAACAGTATAATTCAATGTTTCTGTAAACCAGGGTTCTGCACTCCAAAATGAATGTGGAGAATCCTTAATTTCATGAAACTCAGTCGGAATATTATAGCTCTTCAATTTCTTCATCATATCGTCCCGGCCTGCATGGAAACGGGGCTGAGAACTGTTAATGAAAAGGGTAGGAGGCGTGTTTTTATCCACATATTCCAAAGGGGAAGCTTCTGTCCAGTTTTTTAAATTGACATTTCTGTCACCATCCAACCAATAGGAAGCATAAGTACTTTCTTCAGCTTCAGGATGAATAAACGAAACAATTCCGTCAATATTGATGATTGCCTTTATTTTATTCTTTGACTTTACGCCAACCAAAGTGGCGATCTGAGCACCCGCAGATTCTCCCAAAACCACCATTTTATTTTGATCTAAAGAATATTTTTTTCTGTTTTTCTTTAACCAATTAATAGCTTCTTCAATATCTTCAACTCCGGCAGGATATTTTGCAACATCAGCCAACCGATAACCGACTGCGATGGCGACATAGCCTTTTGAAGCCAATTCCATGGCCATGAATTTTTCATTTTCCTTGCTTCCTGAAATCCAGCCACCGCCATGAACCATTGCTATTCCGGGGTGCTTTTTGAATTTGTCAAGAGGATAATAGACGTCTGCTTTCAGAGAAACTCCGTTGATATTGACATATTCTACATCTTTATCAATTTTGATATTTTGCGGAACTTGTCGGTCAATCGGAGTAATAAAAAGATGTTTTTTCTTCAATTTCTCGAAAGTCGCTTCGTTGGTGTAAGGAGTTGCATTCGGCCGTTGAATCTGGCCGAATGCTAATGTTCCTCCCATTAAAAAAATAGAAATATAAGTATGTTTTTTGTTAAAAATCATTCGCTTGTGGAATTTTTATTTAACTGAATTTTTAGCTACTTCTGTTGCAAGAGAAAATGCATCTTTATCCCCTGCAACTTCTTTCGGTAACAATATGGGTCCCGATTTATTTCCTAAAACCTTAACAAACGGTTTGTTTTGAGATTCAAATTTTACCGTTGAAAGATTAATGTTTTTGCTGTTGTAAACCGTTGCTCCAGTTCCTTCAGCATATTTTATTGTAACATTTTTTAATTGAATTCCGTCTGCATCTACGATTGTTAGAGCCTTTTTCGTGTCAAACTGAGAATCTTCAATCACAATATTTTTAAGGTTCATTTCTGCTAAACCGAATAATGTGATGGCTTCATAAGAATTAACCGCATTGATGTTTTTAAAGAAAATATTTCTAAAAATCGGAGTTTCCTCTGTTATGGGATAAACCTTTTCCGGTGCTTTGTTGCCTTCTCTTTTTTGTCCGTCTTCCAAAACCGGGGAAGCGCCTTCATAAAACATATTAAAGCCAATTACCTGAGTCGGAATATTAATCATATCAATGTTTTTAATGAAAATATTTTCAACGATTCCACCTCTTCCACGGGTAGTTTTGAAACGTAAACCGATGTCTGTTCCGATAAAAGTACAGTCGGAAACGTGGATATTTCTCGCACCGCCGGACATTTCACTTCCTATAACAAAACCTCCGTGACCATGATAGACAACATTGTTTTTAATGATGACATTTTCTGTCGGCATATTTCTTTTTCTGCCATCTTTATCTTTCCCTGATTTAATGCAAATCGCGTCGTCGCCAACATCAAACGTATTATCGTAAATCAAAACATTTTTACAGGATTCTAAATCTACACCGTCACCGTTTTGTGAAAACCAAGGATTTCTAACGGTAAGATTTCTTAAAATAACATTCGAACACATCAATGGATGAAGATTCCAAGCCGGAGAATTCTGGAAGGTCGGACCGTCCAGCAACACTTTGTCACAGCCTACCAAACTTACCATTACCGGACGAAGAAAATCTTTAACCGATTTTAGCTCTTCCTTAGAAATTTTATCAGGAACGTTGAAACTTGAGCTGCTTTCAAATCCTTTTTTATAACTTTCCGAAGGATACCATGTTTTACCGTCAGAAGATAAAATTCCACCGGATTTTACAATTTCTTTCCATTCAGATTCTGCCATTTTGCTTTTCTTGATGGCTCTCCACGCATCACCGCTTCCGTCAATCACCCCTTTTCCTGTGATGGCAATATTGGTTGCATTTCTTGCGGAAATAGGAGATTGACAACGGATTGTGTTTAATCCTTCAAAACTTACATCAACCAAAGGATAATCGTTTTTGTCTTTGCTGAATATGATCAATGCACCCTCTTCTATGTGAAGATTGATGTTGCTTTTCAACTCGATTGGCCCTGTTAACCACATTCCACGAGGAACAACCAATTTTCCGCCGCCTTTTTTAGAAAGATCATCAATTGCTTTTTTGAAAGCTTCTGTATTTTTTACATTTCCTCCTGCAACTCCACCAAATTGTGTAATGGAAACCGTGTTTGCAGGAAAAAAAGTTTCTGCGACCTGAGGCATTTTAAACTCAATATTTTTATAAATATCCAGATTCTGGGCATACATTTGCCCCGAAAACATCATTGCTGCTACTAAACCGATAACTTTGAGAGACTTCTTCATTTTATTTTTTCTGAGTTTTAATTAGTTTTTTAAATTCCTGATAAACAATTGACGCTACCACTTTTGCTCCATCCGGCTGAAAATGCGTGTTGTCTTTCTGACCTTTCGGATAGGCTTCATACACATTCTCCGGAAGGTTCATGAAATAATGATTTGTCGTAAAATCTTGCCCTTTTTTCGTAAAATATTCCATTGATAATTTGTTTAAATCGATGTAAGGAACATTCATTTCTTTGGCAATATCAATCGGAGCCTGCGCATATTCTCCGTGTACATTTTCCAGTTTTCCGTCTTTCCAAGGATAATTTCTGGCAACCGGAGTTAAGATGACAGGATTTCCTCCTTTTTGTCTTGTTTGACTTACAAATAATCTTAAAAATTCTTTATATCCTTCAATATTTACATAACGTTCAGGATTCTTTTCTGAACCGTCGTTGTGTCCGAATTGCATGAAAACATAATCATTCGGCTGCAAGTGTTCATACACATATCTCCATCTTCCTTCCTGAAAAAAAGTTCGCGTACTTCTTCCGCCATGCGCTCTGTCGATAATGGCAACAGAATCTGTTGTAATTGCAGGTTTTAAAGAAGCCAGACTGTCTTTCACAAAAAACGGCTGAAAAACCTGTCCCCATCCTGTAATTGGATACCGGACTTTCATATAATCTTTTCCGGGTTCGTAATTTCCCGTATAATCTGCCATCGTGGAATCTCCGATAAGATAAATATGAGTGATTTTTTTATTATTTTTTGTAGTCCCCTTTTGAGCACTGTTTTGTGATTGACATGCAGTTAACAGCAAAACGAAGGATAAAAATAAAACGATATGGTATATTTTTTTTGTCATTGATTTATTTTTTTCTCCCACAGATTACACAGATTTTCACAGATGATTGCGCATAGTTTTTAAACTTATAAATATTACATAAACATCTGTGAAAATCTGTGTAATCTGTGGGAAAGAATTATTAATTTTTTGTGATTCTAAACCAATCAAAATCTGCATATCCACCGCGGGATGCTTTTGCTGTGCTTATGCTGTATAAGCCGACTTTAGCACCGATCCATTTTCCGGGTTTTGCCTGAAATACATTGCCAACCTTAATGAAATTTTTCCCGTTTTCACTGTAGCTGAATTGGCATAAACCATTCGGTTCGTTCACATTTACTTTTAAATACGCTTCGTTACCTTTTAATTTTGTTTCAAATAAAACCTTTTCTTCACCGCCTTTATCCGCTTTTTCGGCTCTTCTTAACTGTAAATAAAATCCGTCCGGCTTGTTGGTAATTACGATGGATTCATGATCTAATCCCATCACCAAAAGTCCGGCTGTTTTTCCTTCTTTGGCATCTTCCGGAGTTAATTTAACCTTTGTGGAAGCTGCAAAATTCGGAGCGGGAAATTTTTGAGTTAATAAATTCGGGACATTCCACAGATTTTTTTCACCTTCAGGAACTTTCACCGAAAATAATCTTAAAAATTTCTGTCCGGGAAGTTTTGAAGACCAGACGATATTTTCATTCGCACTCCATTGCCATTGAATGCCTAATTTTTCACCATCAAATTCATCTGTTTCTGTAGGGTTTACAATAGGGTAGGATTGCCCAACGTTTGGCTTTTTGTATGTTAAAACCGGTTCACCGATTCCATTTTTATTATTGTCAATTCCGATAATTGGCCAGTCTTTTTCCCACTTCATCGGTTGTAAATGAACGATTCTTCCGCCTGCATCAATATCCTGAAAATGATAGAACCAATCTTCACCGGAAGGTGTGTCTACCCAAGCTCCTTGATGTGGTCCGTTGATTTTTGTCGAACCTTGCTCTAAAACAATTTTTTCTTCGTAAGGACCATAAATATTCTTTGATCTTAAAACCAATTGCCAACCTGTTGCCACTCCGCCTGCAGGTGCAAAAATGTAGTAATATCCGTTTCTTTTATACATTTTAGGACCTTCGACGGTTGGATGTGCATCGTGACCATCGAAAACATGAACGCCTTTATCCAAAACTTTTGTTCCTTCCTGATTCATTTTATTCACTGAAAGCAAACTTTTCACTCCGGCGCGACTTCCGGCCCAACCATGAACTAAATAAGCGTTTCCGTCATCGTCCCAAAACGGACAGGAATCGATCAATCCTTTTCCTTCCATCACCAAAACAGGCTTTTCCCAGGTTCCCAGCGGATCTTTGGTTTTCACCATATAAATTCCGAAATCGGGATCGCCCCAATAAATATAAAATTCACCTTTGTGGAATCGGATACTTGGAGCCCAAACTCCGTCACCTCTTTTTGGCGTTGAAAAATGTTCGTTGGGAAGAACATCCGGAAGCGCATAATTCACTAATTTCCAGTTGACCATATCTTTTGAATGGAGTATAGGCAATCCCGGAGCTTCATTGAAACTTGAAGCGGTCATATAATAATCTTCACCGACACGAATGGCATCCGGATCAGAATAATCTGCGTATAAAACAGGGTTTTTGTAATTTTTACCCTGATCGGCTGTCCAGACTTCTGAAACATAATTTTTTTCCTGTGCATTCAAATAATTTGATGCAACAGAAAAGACTGTGATTGAAAGTATATTTAAAATATTTTTTGTCTTCATTAAATCAAATTCATTTATTTTGTTTAGTAGATTTTTAACGCAAAGAGCACAAAGACTTTTTTAATTGATTCTGCAAATTTTTTGTCCGCAAGGGTATTTCACTCAGCAAAGGGTGAATGTCTTAGCTTTAATTATTTTTCAAATTCTAAACTTGCTAAGATGAAAGGTCCTGTTCCTTTTGCATCGTTGGAACGAATTTCTTCATTCACATAATATTTATATGAACCGTCTCGGTAAGGTTTTCCGCCTAAACCAGCTACTGCACAGCATTTATTTAAATTTACCACTCCGTTTTCATCAACGGTAATTAAATTTTTAATGATCCCGTCATAACCTTTTTTGGCAGCCGCTTTATAAGATTTTGGTAAATATCCGTTGTTGACAGACTTTATCATCGTGTAAACAAACATCGATGAACCCGTTGCTTCCAGATAATTTCCCTTTTCGCCGCCTTTATCCAAAACCTGATACCAAAGCCCGGTTTCTTTGTCCTGAACTTTGATCAGAGCATCGGTGTAAGACTTTATATAAGAAATTAATTTTGCTCTTCCCGGATGATTTTGCGGTAAATAATCTAGCACATCAACCATTGCCATTCCGTACCAACCCATTGCTCTTGACCAGAAATTTGGGGATTGTCCCGTTTCTTTATTTGCCCAAGCCTGCTCTTTACTTTCGTCCCAGGCATGGTATAGTAATCCTGTTTTTTTATCTAAAAGATGCTTTTGAATTAAATCAAATTGGTTGATAATATCATCGTAAGCCTTGTCTGCATCGGCACCTTTTGAAAAATATTTGGTGTAATGGGTGTAAAAAGGCTGTCCCATGTACAAGCCATCCAGCCACATTTGGTTAGGGTAGATTTTCTTATGCCAGAAACCGCCTTCAGAAGTTCTCGGTTGCCCGTCGATTTGCGAACGAAGCGTTTGTAAAGCCTTTAAGTATTTTTCTTTTTTCTCTTTTTCATACAGATAAAGAAGTACATTTCCGCTGTTTAGAAGGTCGATGTTGTATTTGTCCAATTCATAGGTAAGAATGGTGCCATCTTCCTGTATCAATTTCTCTCCAAAGCTGCTTACGTAGTCGTAATATTCTTTTTTGCCTGTTTTTGCGTATAGTTTTTCTGCTCCATCCAGTACAATTGCTGATGGATAAGTCCATTTCGGGCTCTTGCTGAAATCGAGCATCCATGATTCCGGGAAACGGTGCATTTCGGAAAGTAACATTCTTTCAGACCATTTCAGATTGGTTGGAACAATTTTTCCGGATTTTGAATTTTCTGTTGCAGGTTTTGATGTTACATATTTTGTTTGAGCGCATGCTAAGAACATTCCTGAACCTAAAATTGCAACAGCATATGCTTTTATGTTTTTGTTAATGAAATTCATGATTTTAAACTTTAAAGTTGATTATTTTTTACCGAATTTAACAAGAGTTTTCATGGTTATTAGAATTGTTTTTCGGTTATTTTTTTAACAATATCATTAAAATACACTTCAATATTATCGTAGTTTTTATCTAAATCTCTTCCGTTGGCGTTGGCCACTTTTGGATTTAATTGATGCTTAATTTCCCATTCATCAGGTATTCCGTCGTTGTCTGAATCGGGTAGGGGCTTTCCTTCTTTCAATTTTGGAAATCCGCCGACATCCTTTTGAGAATCAATGATGCCGTTGGTGCTTCCTTTTGAACCTTTGTAGGTGAAACTTCCGTTTTTGACATCTTCCAACACATGGAGATCAACAGCATCTCTCACTAAACTTGCTCCGCCGATCTGTAAAATTTTCTCATACGCTTCTTTTGCAGAATGGGTGATGACATTGCTCTGAATATCATGTGGCTGATTGAGCTTTATGAAACTTTTATCCTTATCTGTCAAATTATAAGCTTTCATTTGACCGAAAACACCTTCCGTCCAGTTATCCTTCGTGATTTCCGGGTTTCCTTCTATAACATTTCCGTTGATGTAATATTTCCCCCAAATGTTGTAGACTTCTGTCTCAGGTTTTTCGTTTTTATCGATGGCAACAATTCTCTGTTTTGTGGTGGTTGCAGGGCCGGGTTTATAGTAATTGTTGACGATATTTACGTTCATTCCTTCGCCGCCGTACACATTGTTATGTCCCCAATTGTAGATCACATTATTCCTGAAATCGGTAAGATCGGTTAATGCAAATTTACTTCCTGCATATTCCCCTAATCTGGGATTTCTGCTGTCATGGTGAGCGTACATATTATGATGAAAAGACGCAAATTTTCCGCCTGCAATTCCGCCGTAACCGTGAGGACCTTTCTTATGGAAAGAATTTCTCAAACTTTCTGCAATTACGCACCATTGAAGCGTTGTGTTTTCATTAACATAAATGGAAACTGTCTCGTCCGTAGACCAGCTCATCGAGCAATGATCAATAATTAAATTTTTTATAAACCTGGCACCCAAAGCATCACCTTCATGTTTTTTCTGATCACCCATTCTGAATCTCATGTAGCGAATAATCACGTTGTCTGCACCTACAAAAGTTTCGTAATTGGCAACGGTAATTCCGTCTCCTGGAGCGGTTTGTCCGGCAATGGTGACATTGCCTTCTTTTATTTTTAACGGTGATTCCAAGTAAATTGTTCCGCCGGTTTTAAAAACAATATATTTCGGTCCTTTTTGATCTAGAGCATATCTTAAAGTGCCTTCTGAGCCGTCATCCGTCAATTTATCAACAACATAAACCTTTCCTCCACGACCGCCGGTTGTATATCTTCCGAAACCTTCTGCACCGGGAAAACTTAGGACATTTTGAGCTTCAACAAAAGCCAGACTTCCGCATAAAATCCCTATCGTCATTATTTTTGTGAAGTGTTTTTTCATGATTTAAAATTCTTTTTGATGATGATTTTTAATCTTAAAATTTATTTTAAACTTTTTTTCGGATTCCAGTTGTCATTTCCTTTGAGGATATTTTGTGTTGTATATTTTTTGCTTTCTTCCTTTGTTAATTGATGTGACCAGGAAACTCTTTTTGCCACATTTGCTCCTGTGCCTTTTGAATTAAATTCTCCATAAAAAGTTGTTTTTTCCGCATCAGGTTTGCTCCAGTTGTGCCATCCTTCTTGTTTTATGGTGGAATTCATTTTGCAATCAATGTATACTGTTTTGGCGAAAGGTCTCCAGGGCCTTCCTAAATAGACTGAATTTTCCTTTGCATTTCCAATAATTTCAGACTGAATAAAAATAAATCCAAATTCGCTTTCCTGTGGAGTAGAAGCGGCTGTGACGTAGCTTGCTGTTTCTTTAGAATAGATCGTGCAGTTTTCAAAAACGGCGGTTCCGGCTCCGAAAATGTAGTCGGTTGTGCCTTCGATGTAGCAGCTTTTAAAATAATTTCTTGAAGGTTTTGTTTTATCTGTTAAATCCTGGACACCTTTTAAATATAAAGTATCCTGATTTCCTAAGAATTTGCAGTTTTCAAAAGCAATTCTGTCACCGGAAGTTAAAACCGCAACGGCTTGTCCGACTCTTCCTGAACTGTTTTCAAACGAAATATTTTTTGCCGTAAAATCATTTGAATAAATAAAAATAGTTGAAGAACCTGTTGTTCCGATATCTTTGCCTTCCGAATTCTTTTTTGAAGCAAAATCATCGTAAGTAATGATCGTATTTTCAGGATGTTCTCCTTCTATCAAAATGGCTCCTTTTGTTTCGGGAACGGTGATTTTTTCTTTGTAAACTCCGGCTTTAATTAAAATTTTAGTTCTTGTGGAAGAACCATTTTCAACGGCATCAATAGCCTGCTGTACCGTGGTAAAGTTGCCATTTCCGTCTTTTGAAACCACGATTATTTTATCTTTGGTTTTAAAAGAAAGAAGGTTTAATAATACCATCGAAAAAACTGAAAATATTTTAAAATTTTTAATAAAAGTTGAAGTTTTCATTAAATAAATTTTGAGTTAAAATACAGACTTCTCTTTGTGGGAGGAAGCCTGTATTTCTTTGATATGAATATGAAACTTTTTATCTAATACCCGTAATCTTGTGTAAGATTGTAATTTGATTGGATGATATCACTGTAGATTGGCAATAATTCTCTTTTATTAGATTGGAAATATTGCGCAAAACCTTTTACAGGATCACTGATGTATGTTGGTAAAACAGCTGCTCTCCATGCAATCTTCGTATAACCTGCCGGGGTCGCATCCTGAGAAGGCATGTAAAATACCTGGGATTTGTCGGCGCCGGTGAAGAAAATATCAATATCGTTGACATTTTGCTGGGCAGATTTTGTAGGATCGTAAACCGATTTTTTATAGTAAAGATTCAATGGTACGTTTGCATATTGCCCGGTTCCGTTGACGAAAGCTGTCAGTTTTTGCCTTGTTTCCGTAATTTTTGAGTCTAATAAATTCCAACGGATCAGATCATATTTTCTGATACCCTCACAGCCCAGCTCCAATAATCTTTCCTGAACAATATAATTGAAGAATCCTACTTTATCTGTAGGAATTGTCCCAACCTGTCCTAAATTCCCGGTGTAAGCTCTGTTTCTTACAAGTTTTACGGCATTGATGGCTTCAGCAGAAGGTGCGGAGTGAAGTTCATTATCTGCTTCTGCAAACATCAGTAAAACATCAGAAAAACGAAGCAATGGCCAGTCAACCGCAAGGTTTTGTGAAGGCCCCGTAATATTCGTCCAGGATTTTCTGTATTTTGAATCTGTGAAAGAAATGGCATTCACAATTTCCGCCTGATTGGAGTTGTTTACTTTAAAAATTCCTACGTTCATGTCTCTTCTTAAATCATATTTAGTAAACTCGTAGAAGTAAACAGGAAGTGCATTGATCCCGCCGCCGCCTTTCCAGCTGGAATTGTCATCGTGCTTTAAGCCGTTGTAATAACCGATTTTACTGTCAGTTCTTGCATTACCCCCGAAAGCTCCCACACAGAAAATGATTTCGTTGGTTGCGTCCTGCGTATTCGTGTGCAAAGCTCTGAAAACTGCTTCATAGCTTGGGTTTAAGCTATGTTCGCCGGAATGGTTCATGATGTCTTTACATTCGTCATAGGCAATCTGATAATAGGTTTGAGGATTTGAGCCCTTTGCCATCTGCTGTGGACTTCTTCTTAATGAATATCCTGCTCTTGCCAATGCGATTCTGGCTCTTAAACCTTTAACAAAACCTTTAGAAATCCGGGCATTTGTAGTGCTTCCTTCTGATCTCCATGGAACTAAAGCTGTAGCCTGGGCCAAATCTGCAATGATTTTTTCATAAATAACATCTCTGTCCGTTTTTGGAAGATAAAGATTGTCGTAATCCGCAGATGGTTTGTCCTGGAAAGGGATATCGCCCCAGTTTCTTATTAATTCATAGTAAAACTGAGCTCTTAATGTTAATGCTTCACCAAGATAACGGTCCATTAATTTCTTATCGGCATCGGAACCCGTCTTATAAACCGGAGAAAGGGGAATATTTTTAATGCAAAGATTTGCTCTTTCGATTCCTGAATATAATTTTAAGAAAGGTTTGTTTAATTCTGTATTGGTAGGGCAGGCTCCGAAAGTCGAGAGTCCTCTTCTGTCATTACAGTTGTAGTCTCCTGAAGTCCTGAAGTCGTCGCTGGAATGAGGATAAATTAAAGCTAATCTCTGTCCGTACCCGTCATCACCTGCCAACTGGCTGTAAACCCCTACCAATGCTGTGAAAGTATCTGAAGTGCTGTCGAATTGCTGTGCTTCCGCGACACTTGAAAGATTTTCCGGATCCAGGTAATCGCTGCATGAGTTGATAGTGGTAAGCGAAAGGATGCAGCTTAATATAATTATTGTTTTTTTCATGTTTAAGTTTAATTAAAAGGTTATGTCAAGACCTGTTAAAATAAATCTGCTTCTAGGATATGCAGCGTAATCCACTCCGGGAGTCAAAGGGTTTCTTCTCGTACTTGCTTCTGGATCGTAACCGTCGTAACCGGTGATTGTAAATAAATTATTTACGGTTGCATACAGTCTGAAATTCTTGATGCCCAGCATTTCTAATGAGCCTTTTGGAAGGCTATAGCCTATTGTTACATTATTTAACCTTAAGAAAGAACCATCTTCAATCGCATAAGAATGCAGAATGTAGCTTCCCTGTGGCGGTGTCCACATCGTTGTATTGGCGTTCAATGCAGCGAGGGCAGTAGGGTCTGTAACTTTTATGCCGCTATTGTCAAACCATCTCCATCGGTCTGCCACTTCTGCAGCCATATTGTTGTCTCTGTATAAATATTGGGTGGTAAATTCGATTTTATTGGCATTATAAACTTTATTTCCGACAGAGAAATTGAAGAATAAGCTCATATCCCAGTTTTTGTATCTGAAAGTCTGGTTGAAGCCTCCGTAGAATTTCGGCTGGGCGCTTCCCAATTCTGTCTGATCGGCTGTTGTGATCTGTCCGTCGCCATTTAAATCTCTTAATTTAAGATCTCCCGGTTGAATTGGCTTTGAACCATTTGCAACAGCACTTGCATTGGGTACACCGGCTTTTAAAGTATAAGCCTGAGTGGTCGGGTTAAAATCAAAATCACCGATTTCATATCTTCCTTCTGTTTCATATCCGTAGTAAGTTCCTACGGAATTACCAACTTTAGCAATGAAATCATATAAATTGTTTACCCATCCTGAAGCTACAAGGTAATAATCATTGCCTGCCGAAACACCTGATCCTAAGCTTTTGATAATATTTCTGTTAGCTGATATGTTGAAATCTGTCTTCCATGTAAAGTTTTCTTTGTTTACAATAATCCCTCCCAATGAAACTTCGATCCCTTTATTCTGAGTTTTCCCTGAGTTTTGATACTGATATTCGTACCCTGATGTCTGAGGGATTTTTGCCAATACCAAAAGATCTTTTGTATCTGTAATATATCCGTCTACACTTCCGTATAATCTTCCGTTAAAGAATCCGAAATCCAGTCCTAAGTTTTTGGAAACTGTAGCTTCCCAGGTTACATTTTTGTTTGCCAGCGTGTTTCCTGTAGTTGCCCCCGGCGTTACACCACTTCCGAAAGTATACCCGAAATCTGTAGAAGTCGTAAAATAGGTATCATACAGGTACGCCGGAATTCTGTTGTTCCCTGCCAGACCATATCCGAAACGGAGTTTAAGCTCTTCCAGCCATTCTTTATTTTTAAAGAAGTTTTCTTCTTTAAGTTTCCATGCTACCGATACCGCAGGGAAGGTTCCCCATCTGTTTCCAGGTCCGAAAACATTGGAAGCATCGGCTCTCAGGGAAGCTGTTACAATATATTTGTTGGCAAAAATATAGTTGGCTCTGCCGAAGAAAGAAAGCAGTCTGTCCGGTGGCAGTGCAGCTGTTCTAGGTGCATCCTGAATCATTCCTGATGGTGGAATTGCAGACTGAATATTGGCAAAAGCTTCATTCGCACTGATAGAAATGGGAAGCCATTTTGTATAAGTATTTGAAGTTTCTCCGTCTGTCTGTACGGTTTCTTCACCAACCAATAAATCAAGTTTATGATTTCCGAATTTCTTGGTATAATTTAAAGTATTGGTATTAGTGATTCTTCTTGATTGAGACCTTGTTAATTGAACGATCGGCTGATTGTTGTTGGCTCTCGCGTCACTCGTTACGGTTCCCCAAAACTGATTTACAGCATTATCCCTTTGAACGTAACCGATTACACTCCGGAAAGTTAAATCCTTTGTGATATTATAATTCAAATATCCATTTAATAATAAATCGTTGGTTCTGTTTTCTTTTACCTCATTATCATTTAGAATAAGTGGGTTAACGAGATTGGTTAGTGTTGAATAATTAGGATCGAAATCATCGACCGGAACATTGCTTCCTCCTTCAAAAGGCTGGTATCGTACTGCATTTCTTAGTCTGTTTGTTCCCTGAGAACCTGAAGCGGAAGTTCCTGCTCCGGAAATCAGCTGGCGGCTGTACCTTGCATTGAATCCGACTTTTAATTTTTTAGAAATATCAAAATCATACTTAAAATTGGCCATGCTTCTTCTGAAACCGGAGTTCAGCATAATTCCATCTTCTTCTACATGATTCAGAGTTAATGAGAATGCAGATTTGTCTGAACCTCCTGTTAAGCTTAAGTTATGCGTAAAGTTGAAAGCTTCTTTTCCGAAAAGCTCGTCCTGCCAGTCTCTTTTCTTGATATTTCCATATTTTGAAGCCAATTCATCAAACGTACCGTATCTTGTGCTGAATGTTGTCTGGTCGGCCAAATCTCCTCCTTTATTGTAAAGTTCATACTGATACATTACAAATTGGTAAGGATCAAGCACAGGAATGGTGTTCGTAATTTTTCGTACACCGGTATATCCACTGTAATTGATGGTTGTTGCCGCTTTTTTACGGCCTCCTTTCGTAGTGATCAAAACAACTCCGTTGGCTCCTCTCGATCCGTAGATAGAGGTAGAAGCGGCGTCTTTTAATACTTCGATTGATTCAATTTCTTTGGGAGAAATAACAGTAAGTGCATTGTCCATCTGAATCCCGTCTACAATATATAGCGGAGCATTACTTTGTGTAATCGATGTACCCCCTCTCACTTTTATTTCTACCTCAGCGCCGGGAGACCCTTCACTTGCCATGATCTGTACCCCCGCAACTCTGCCTTGGATTGCTTCTGCAGCACTGTTTACTGGCATATCTTTCACTTCATCAGCTTTTACTGAACCAACGGCATTGGTAACATCTTTTTTAGAAACTTTGGAATAACCTACCAATACCACTTCATCGATATTGGTATTTTTATCCTTTTGTGTCTCCTTTTCTTGAGCCATGGCCAGGACAGGAAATAAAAAGAAAGTTATATATAACCACTTTATTGATTGTACTTTTTTATCCATTTTGTATCCTTATAGTTTTAATTTTGGTTGAAAGCTTTTTTTTCAATCGTTTTGTCTTGTGTGGATTTGTAAGTATTCTACTGTCTTTTTAGTGGTAAATATTTTCTGAAAGATTTACACATTTTAGAGTGCAATCGATTGCGTAAATTTTCATAATAAATATCTTGGCTTCTAAACTAATATTATTTTTCAATACGCAAAGAAAAAAATATTATTTTTTCATTAATTTGATTATTTTGGAATAGATGTATTTACAAAATATGAACTGTTTTATTGATTTAAAATATTGTAAATTAGTTAATTAACAATTTAAAAAATACTTTGATTATTTTTGTAAAAGAATAGTTTTCTTTAAAATTTATTAATTTAAAACTTAAAATTTGCTTAAAATTTATCCTTTTTTGCTCTTAAAAACTTCCCAAAAATGACAGTTAAGATCAACATTTCTGATTTTTTGGCTGATTTTTGTCATATTTTAAGGATCATATTTTAACTCAATTTTAAACTTGATATTAATTATTATCATTGTATACAATATATAGAGTATTTTTAATATATTTTTACCAAATCAATATTAATTTTCTGTTATTGTTTTTTGGCATGATTTTATAATTAAACATCATTTTAGTATTAATTTTGGTTAATATGATCGGCATGATTTTCATTAATTGCTTCTCAAAATCTTCTCAATTTTAATTTTATTTGATTGTAATTCAATGTTTTATAATTTAATATTAATTTTTTATTAACTAATTGAAGAATAATTATATATTTAGCAACAAGTATTTCTACAAAATTTTAGTGTAATTTTATGCAATCGATTACACGATGTTTAACAGGTTTTGATAAAACCGCAAAATGAAAGTATAAAAACCAAGCAGTATGACACAATCAGAATTTCGTTACGCCCACCATCCTGAAGATGCAAAAAAGTATACTACTGAAGATCTTAGGAGGGAGTTTCTAATCAATGATTTATTTAATGAAGATAAGATAAAATTAGTCTATACTATGTATGATAGACTGATTGTAGGAGGTGTAATGCCTTCAGCAAAAACTTTGAAACTGGAACCAACAGACGATTTGAAAGCTGAAAATTTCCTTGACAGGAGAGAGCTGGGGATCATCAACGTTGGCGGTGCCGGAAAAGTAACGGTAGACGGTGAAGTATATGAGCTTGCCAACAAAGAAGCTTTATACATCGGTAAAGGGGCAAAAGAAGTAATTTTTGAAAAATCGGGTGATGCACAACCTTATTTTTACATCAATTCAGCTCCCGCGCATCATACGTATCCGACAAAAAAGATCACGAAAAACGAAGCAGAAATTGTAGAATTAGGGGAAGAAAAATACGCTAATAAACGTACGATCAACAAACTGATTGTTAATTCTGTCCTTGAAACGTGTCAATTACAAATGGGAATGACAGAACTGCATCCCGGAAGTGTTTGGAATACAATGCCTTCACATACCCATACAAGAAGAATGGAAGCTTACTTCTATTTTGATTTGGAAGAAGGGCAGACGATCAGTCATTTCTTAGGACAGCCTCAGGAAACGCGTCATATTTTTATGCAGAACCGTCAAGCAGTACTGTCTCCGGAATGGTCAATTCACTCAGGAGTAGGAACTTCCAATTATACTTTTATCTGGGGTATGGCTGGAGAAAATATGGACTACGGCGATATGGACGGTATCAAGACTAACGAACTAAAGTAATCTTTCTAATGAATTTATTTGATTTATCCGGCAAAGTAGCCGTTGTTACAGGCGGTACTCACGGATTAGGAATGGCAATGGCAGAAGGTCTTGCCGCTGCAGGTGCTGAACTGGCTATTACAAGTACGACACCGTCAAAATTAGAGGAAGCTTTAAACTATTATCACGGTAAAGGATACAAAGCAACCGGTTATCTTTTTGACGTGACGGACGAGCTGGAAGCCGCTCAGAAAGTAGCGCTTATGGAAGCCACTCATGGAAAAATAGACATCCTTGTCAACAACGCAGGAATTATAAAACGTATTCCCGCAATTGAGATGGAAGTTGAAGACTTTAGAAAAGTAATTGATGTAGATCTTACAGGACCTTTTATCATGTCGAAATTAGTCGGCAAACATATGATCAAAAGAAGATCCGGAAAGATCATCAATATCTGCTCGATGATGAGTGAGTTGGGACGAGACAATGTAGTCGCTTATGCTTCTGCAAAAGGCGGTCTGAAAATGCTTACCAAAAATCTGGCAACAGAATGGGCAAAACATAATATTCAGGTAAACGGAATCGGTCCAGGATATTTTGCAACTTCTCAGACAGAACCAATTCGGGTGGATGGACATCCTTTCAACGATTTTATCATCAGCAGAACGCCGGAAGGAAGATGGGGAAACCCTGAAGACCTTGCTGGAACGGCTATTTTCCTTGCTTCGGACGCAAGCAGATTCATCAACGGACAGATTATTTACGTTGATGGCGGAATTTTAGCGACCATCGGAAAACCTGCTAATGAATAACAACAGAATTAGATTAGAATGAAACCTTTTATTACAGATCAATTTTTACTACAAAATAAATACGCTGAAGAATTGTACTTCAAATACGCAGAAAAGCAACCCATCATTGATTATCATAATCATTTGATTCCCAAAGATATTGCAGAAGACACCGTTTTCGAAAATATTTCAAAGGTTTGGATTGCAGGCGACCATTACAAATGGAGAGCGATGCGTACCATGGGGGTGAACGAAAAATTCATCACCGGAGATTCTTCAGATAAAGAAAAATTTGAAGCTTGGGCTAAAACGGTTCCTTATACATTGAGAAATCCTTTGTATCACTGGACGCATTTAGAATTAAAAAGATATTTCGGAATCGATGAATTGTTAAATGAAAACAATGCGTCAGAAATTTACGAAAACATCACCGCTCAGCTTCAGACGCCTGAAAAATCGACAAGAGGTTTATTGAAAATGATGAATGTAGAATCTCTGTGCACAACGGAAGATCCTACAGATATTTTGAATTATCATCAGGATTTAGCGAAAAGCGATTTCAGCATTAAAGTGAGCACCGCTTTCCGTCCTGATAAAGCGATTTTGATTGAAAACCACAACTTTGCAGATTATATTTCAAAATTGGGCGAATCGGCCGGAATTGAAATTAATTCTTATCAGACATTGTGTGATGCTTTATTGAAAAGAATTGAATATTTCCACGAAAACGGATGCAGATTGTGCGACCACGGATTGAACAATATTTCTTTTGAAGAAGCTACAGAAGCAGAAGTTAGTGCTATTTTCAATGATAAAATTTCAGGAAAAGTGATTGCTGAAAAGCAGGTGAATCAATTCAAAACAGCCGTTTTATTATTCTTAGGCGAAGCTTATCACAAGTTCAGATGGGTTCAGCAGTTCCATTTGGGAGCGCTGAGAAATAATAATGAAAGAATGCACAGAATTCTTGGTCCGGATACGGGTTGGGATTCCATCGGTGACTTCGTTCAGGCTGAAACGCTATCTAAATTTTTAAATACACTTGACGGAAAAGATAAATTAACGAAAACCATTTTATATAACTTAAATCCTGCCGATAATGAGATTTTCGCAACAATGATCGGGAATTTCAACGATGGAAGCATCAAAGGAAAAGTACAGTTCGGTTCAGGATGGTGGTTCCTTGACCAGAAAGACGGAATGATCAAGCAGATGAATGCCCTTTCAAACATGGGATTGATCAGCTGCTTCGTGGGAATGCTGACGGATTCCAGAAGTTTCCTTTCTTATCCGAGACACGAATATTTCAGAAGAGTATTGTGTAATCTTTTCGGTGAAGAGATGAAAAACGGTGAATTACCAGATGATATTGAGCTGATTGGTAAAACAGTGTCAGACATTTGTTATCATAATGCTAAAAATTATTTTGATTTTTAAATTTCAAATTAAATAAAAAACTCTCGCAGATTTAGCTGATTACGCAGATCTTTTAAAACATAATCATCTGCAAAATTTGCTAAATCTGCGAGAGATAAAAATAAAATTTAAACCATTAAGGAAGTTTAAGAGGTTAAGGTGAATTAAGAAAATCAAATTGATTTAAATATCTGAAGGCAAAGTCAACCTTAACTTTTCTAAATTCCTTAAATAAATCTTAATGGTTAAAAAAATCTGTAATTTTTTCTACTTAAAAAGTCTTTGAGATCTTGGCTGAGTGAAACGCCTTTGCAAACTTAAAAACAGTTAATAGTTAAAAAAAACTTTGCGCACTTTGCGTTAAATAAAAGCAGATCTTTTAAAAACTTAAATGATCATTAATTAAAACAATGAGCAACAAAATAGTCACATTCGGAGAAGTCATCATGCGACTTTCGCCACCCGGAAACAGAACCATGAAGCAAAGCCACGAAATGGAATTCTTTTTCGGCGGAACAGAGCTTAATGTAGCATCTTCATTGGCAACAATGAGTTGTGAAGTGAGACATATCAGCAGCGTTTCTGATGATTTTGTGGGTGAATCGGCGGTTTCTTTCATCAAAAGTTTCGGAATTGACACAACTTTCATCAACAAAAATGAACATCCTTTAGGTTTGTATTTTTTAGAAGTGGGTTCATCAGTTCGTGCCAGCAGAATTGCTTACAACAGATTAAACGGTTCTTTTGCAAACATTAAATCTGAACAAATTGACTGGAAAAAAGCTCTTGAAGGCTGCAAATATTTCCACTGGACAGGTATCAGTCCCGGAATTTCGGAATCGGCTTATGAAAGTTTGAAAGAAGGTTTACAAACAGCCCGTGAATTGGGAATTGAAGTTACATCAGACCCGGCTTACCGCTCCAACCTTTGGAAATATGGCAAAAACGGGAATGAGGTTTTGAAAGAATTGGTTTCATATTCAACGATTTTCATCGGTGGAGTCAATGAAATTAATGAAATTCTCGGAACTCAGTTTTCATCAGATAAAAAAGGTTTCATCGAAGCTTGTAAAGAATTAAAACAACAAATACCTTCTATTCATAAGATTTTCGACAAGATAAGAATCGGTGTTACGGCAAGTTCTCAGCAAACGCAGGGAAGAGCTTTGGTTGATGAAAATTATTTTCAAACCGAATTGCTCGAAGTCAATCCTGTAGTCGACAGAATCGGAACAGGAGATGCTTTTGCGGCAGGTTTAATTTACGGTCTAATCAATTTCGATGACGAAAAAGCATTGAAATTTGCCAACGCAGCCTGCGCCATTAAACACACCATTTTAGGTGATATCAATTACAGCAGCGAAGAAGATATTCTGGAAGTGATGAACGGAGATTCAGGAGGAAGAATAAAAAGATAATTTGCTTCTGATGATTGGCTTTTAGCAACTCGCTTACAGCTAAAACTAGAATATGTGCCCTTTGCGTTAAAAATGAAAGATTAAGATAAAAATCTTGAAGGTACAGCATACTAAAGGATGGATTTAATCCAATCAAAAATTATTTTTAAACAAGATAATTAAGCAAAATGACAAAAATTCAATCAGTTACAAATACGATCATCAATCAGGGAGTTTTACCTCTATATTATAATGCTGATGAAACAGTAACAATAGACATATTAAAATCGCTTTACAAAGCCGGAATTCGTGCGGTAGAATATACAAGCCGTGGTGAAGCTGCGTTGAGTAATTTCACGAAGATGGTAGAAATTCGTAACGCAGAAATGCCGGAAATGCTTTTGGGAATCGGAACAATAAAAAATGTGCAGCAAGCTGAAGAATATTATAAAGCAGGTGCAGATTTCTTTATCAGTCCGGGTTTTGTGGCGGAAGTTGCAGAATTTTTGATTCCAAAAGATTTATTATACAGTCCGGGTTGTATGACTCCGACAGAAATTATTGAAGCTGAAAATTCAGGAGTAACTTTCGTTAAATTATTTCCCGGAAATGCTTTAGGAACCGGCTTTATGAGCGCGATCAAAGATGTTTTTCCGAACCTGAAATTTATGCCGACCGGTGGCGTTGATACGACAAAAGAAAGCATTGAAAGCTGGTTCAAAGCCGGTGTTTCTGCCGTAGGAATGGGGAGTAAATTGGTAAGTAAAGAATTAATGCTTGCCAAAGACTATGCAACGCTAGAAAATGAAACTAAAAAAGTGCTGGAAATTATTCAGACTTTAAACAATAACTAAATTCTGAATAGTAATATGAGTTCAGTTAAATCTCTTAAACCGACTACCTACAGATGGACGATATGTCTTCTGTTATTTCTCGCTACTACGATCAATTATTTGGATCGTCAGGTGTTGTCATTAACGTGGAAAGACTTTATCGCACCAGAATTTCACTGGAATAACAACGATTACGGAAACATCACTGCATTGTTTTCTATATTTTATGCGGTAGGAATGCTTTTCGCAGGAAAGTTTGTGGATTGGATGGATACTAAAAAAGGTTTCCTTTGGGCAATCGGGATTTGGTCTGTTGGTGCGGTTTTACATGCATTCTGCGGAATTGCCACATCAGGGATTCTTACCGGAAACTGGTTAGCTGGCTTTCATGGTTCAAAAGAATTTATTTCTACTGTTTCCAATACATCTGCCATCATCAGTACGAGTGTTACGCTGTTCATTTTTGCACGTTTCGTATTGGCAATTGGTGAAGCAGGAAATTTCCCGGCAGCTATTAAAACTACGGCGGAATATTTCCCTAAAAAAGACAGAGCATTTTCTACAAGTATCTGGAATGCAGGAGCAACAGTTGGAGCTTTGGCAGCACCACTTACTATCCCTTTTATTGCAAAATCAATGGGTTGGGAATGGGCATTTATCATTATTGGTGCTTTAGGATTTGTATGGATGGGACTTTGGGTATTTGTTTACAAAAAACCACATTTACATAAGAGAGTTAACGAACATGAATTAACCTATATCAATCAGGATCAGGACGATCTTCCCAATGAAGACACTTCTGTTCCTGAAAAAGTATTTACATTCAAAGAATGTTTCAGCTACAGACAGACTTGGGCGTTTGCGTTCGGGAAATTCATGACAGACGGAGTTTGGTGGTTCTTTTTATTCTGGACACCTGCTTATTTAAGTTCGGTCTATAAAATGGATTCCACGCAAAGTGCATTACCATTATTCGTCCTTTATATGATCACTTTATTGTCGATTATCGGCGGCTGGCTTCCAAAATATTTCGTTGAAAAAAGAGGAATGAACGCCTATACAGGAAGAATGAAAGCCATGTTAATTTTTGCATTTTTCCCTTTATTAGCACTTTTAGCGCAGCCTTTAGGAAAGATTACGTATTGGATTCCGGTATTAATTATCGGGATTGCAGGAGCAGCACACCAGGCTTGGTCGGCAAATATTTTCTCGACGGTTGGCGATATGTTTCCTAAAAAAGCGATTGCAACTATCACTGGAATTGGCGGAATGGCAGGAGGAATCGGATCATTTTTAATCAATAAATCTTCTGGCTTATTGTTTGATCATGCTCATAAAGCATGGACAACGGTTGACGGAATTCCATTGTTGGAAAAATATCCGCAATATATCAACGAACGTTTGCCGGAAGGTTTTTTTGAACAATTAGAAAAATCAGGAGCCGTAATTTCAGACGGAATTGATAAAGGTTACATGATTATTTTTTCGATCTGTGCAGTGGCGTATTTAATTGCATGGACCGTAATGAAAGCATTGGTTCCAAAATATAAAGTGATAAGTAAATAATATTAGATAAATAGATCAGCCTAAACCTTCAAGGTTTCAAAAATATTGCAGGTTTGATTAAACGAAAATAGATCCAAAGATTTTATAGTAGTCTTAGTTAAGTGAAACGCCTTTGCGAACTTAAAAACAGTTAGTAGTCAAAAAAAACTTTGCGCTCTTTGCGTTAAAAATAAAATCATCGAGTTAAAAAAGATGGAAAATCAGATAAAACAAAAATTAAATCGTGAATTAATAGGTTTTCAGGAAAAACTTCCGATCAGAATTGTACAGTTTGGAGGCGGAAATTTCATGAGAGGATTCACAGATTATGTAATTGATAAATTAAATAAAGAAGCAGGATTTAATGCAGGAATCGTAAATGTTCAGCCAACGGTGGGCGGTTCGGTTCATAAATTGGAAGAGCAGGATAATTTATACACGCTTTTTTCAAGAGGAATTAAAAAAGGGGAGATTATTGATACAAAACAAGTGATTTCTACGATTCAGAAGTCGATCAATCCTTATACAAATTACGATGAATTCTTAGCATTGGCAAAAGAAGAAGAATTAGAATTCATCTTCTCTAATACAACAGAAACAGGAATTGCTTACGATGAATCAGAAAATGATTATGCGGGTCCGCACAAGAATTTTCCTCCGAAACTAACGGTTTTATTATACGAAAGATTCAAACATTTCAATGGAGCAGAAGATAAAGGATTGAGAATTATTCCTTGTGAACTGATCGAAGACAATGCTTTAGCTTTAAAAGAAATTATCTTAAAATATGCCCAACTTTGGAATTTAGATTTTAACTTTGTGCAATGGATTGAACATAGTAATTATTTCCACAATACATTGGTAGACAGGATCGTTCCGGGTTATCCGAAAGATGATGCAGAAACCTATGAAGATCAGTTAGATTATGAAGATCAAATGATGGTGGTTTCGGAAGTCTTTTTGCTTTTTGTGATTGAGGATCTGGCAAATCTAAAAGAAAGAATTCCTTTCGATAAAATTGACGAGCAGATTTTGGTTGTTGATGATATTCAGCCATATCGTTTAAGAAAAGTGAGAATTTTGAATGGTGGTCATACGTTGATGTTGGCTCCGGCTATTTTATCAGGAAAAGAAACGGTAAAGGAATCTATTGATGATCAGTTTTTAGGTCAGTTTTTAAGTGAAACAATATTCAATGAAGTAAACCCGACGTTAGGTTTAGATGAAAATGAATTAAAGGATTTTGCTGAAGAAGTTTTCGACCGGTTCAGAAATCCTTTTATCAAACATTATCAGGCAAGTATTGCACTGTATTTTGTATCTAAATTTAAAGTGAGAATTCTTCCGAGCCTGATAAAATATGTTGAAATTAACCAAAAATTACCGCTTAATTTAACCTTTTCATTGGCAAGTTTAATCAGATTCTATCAAGGGAATTTTGGTGAAAAATCTCTTCCGATAAATGATGAAGAAGCGATTGTTGCTAGATTCAAGGAAATCTGGGTAAACGAAGATTATGAAAAAGTCGCAGAATTGGCGTTAAGCGAAACCACTTTCTGGGACACAGACCTTACCAAGGTTATCGGTTTGAAGTCTGCAGTAGCAAAGGCATTGTGGGAAATTGACCATAATGATATCGAAACTGCATATCACAACTTTATACAATTTTATTCTTAAAAAATGATGCAAAAGAAAGTACTGAAAGTAAATCCCAAAGATAATGTAGCAGTGGCATTGGTTGATCTGACGCAGGGAGAAACTGTTACTTTGGACGATCTTACGTATGAAATTATAAAAGACACCAAGGCGAAGCACAAATTCGTGACCGAAGATCTTGCCATTGGAGACGAGATTATTATGTATGGTGTTTTAGTCGGGAAAGCGAGTCAGCGAATCCAGAAAGGAGAGGTTATCACGACTGAAAACGTTAAGCACCAAAGCGCAAAAGTAGAAGGCAAAACTGAAACAACGGCTTGGACGGCTCCGAATGTTGATAAATGGAAAGATAAAACTTTCATGGGTTATCACAGAGAAGACGGGCAGGTCGGAACAGAAAACGTTTGGTTATTTTTTCCATTGGTTTTTTGTGAAAATAGAAATGTTGAGATTTTAAAAGATGTTTTTGAAAAAGAATTATTGTTCGAAAAAGCAACAAAACATCAGTTATTATTAAGATCATTAATCAATAATTCCGAAGCGGAAACTGCTGTTGAAGAAGATCAGGATTCAAGGGTTTTTAAAAATATTGAAGTTAAATTCATCACGCACCAAGGCGGTTGTGGCGGTATTCGTCAGGATGCGGAAGCATTGGGAAGGTTATTGGCAGGTTATGTGAATAATCCGAACGTAGCCGGAGCAACGGTTTTGAGTTTGGGTTGTCAGAATTTGCAGGTTCAGATTTTTACAGATGCATTGCAAAAAATCAGTCCGAATAATAAAAAACCGATCATTGTTTACGAACAACAAAAGTCTGGAACCGTTGATGAAATGCTCAACGGAATCATCAAAGATTCTTACGAAGCCATCAAAAAAGCCAATGAAATCGAAAGAAAACCGGCACCAATTTCAAAATTGGTTTTAGGATTGGAATGCGGTGGTTCAGACGGTTTCTCAGGAATTTCGGCCAATCCGGTTTTAGGACAATTATCAGATTTAATGGCAGGAATCGGTGGGGCAACCATTCTTTCAGAATTCCCCGAATTATGCGGAGTAGAGCAGGAATTGGTAAACCGTTGCGTTAACGAAGAAGATGCCGAAAGATTTTTACAGTTAATGAAAGACTTTGAAGAATCAGTCGTTGCTGCAGGATCAGGCTTTGATATGAATCCATCACCTGGGAATATCAAAGATGGACTGATAACCGATGCCATGAAGTCTGCAGGAGCGGCTAAAAAAGGGGGTTCATCACCGATAAATGACGTTCTCGATTTTACAGAATACATCAAAAAACCGGGCTTAAATTTATTATGTACCCCCGGAAATGACGTTGAATGTACGACAGCTTTAGTCGGTTCCGGCTCAAACGTAGTTTTATTTACGACAGGTTTGGGAACGCCAACTGGAAATCCGGTTGTTCCTGTGGTAAAAATTTCGTCGAACACTTCTTTATCAGAAAGAATGCCCGATATCATTGACTTTAACACAGGAGACGTGATTACAGGCGAAAAAACAATCGACGAAAAAGCAGAAGAGCTTTTAGAATTTATTATTGAAGTCGCAAGCGGAGAGGTAAAAACAAAAGCCGCAATTTTAAATCAAAACGATTTTATTCCCTGGAGACGGGGAGTAAGTTTATAATTGTTTTAATTATATAATTATTAGGGGTTGAAAATGCTTTCTACGTTTGTGGAAAGCATTTTCTTTTAGATAATTTAATCACAAATGGCACAATATTTTTCACGAATAAACACGAAACAGGATCAATAGGAGCGGACTTTAGTCCGCTTTATAAATATACAATCCGATTGGCTTTAGCCAAAACTTAAGTGTTTAGATGAGTGACAAAGCTATGAGCTATGGTTTTTATAATGACATAGGAAAATGGAGCGTTAAGAAAATTAAAAATTAATCCGTTAAAAAATTCCCACTGTTTGAAGCGCGAGACAGATTTTGATAGGAAGAACAAATAGCAAATTCGCGTAAGTTTTAGGGATTTTAGGATTAAATTTTAATTTTTAGCGGAAGTTTCCAAGTATTGAAATAATATTCGCCGACTTTATGGAGGCAATTTTTGTTTCTTTTGTTTGACTACGTCGAATCTTCGATTTCAAGACAAAAGAAATTTAATAAGCTACTTCCTTTTCGAAGATTTCCTGATATAAAGCTGCGGCGCCAACACCACTTTTTTCTCAATAGAAACCCCGGAACCATTTTCCTTTACACTATCAATAAAAACCTGTCCCGCCATTTTTCCCATAATAACGGGAGTCTGATCCACAGAACTCATCGGAAGCTCCATAAATTGGGTGAAAGGTTCGTTGGAAAATCCAATAACTGCTACTTCCTGAGGTATTTTAATCTTACGCTTTTTTAATTCCTGGCAAGCGCCCAACGCTGCAAAATCACTCGATGAGAAAATAGCATCGGGAACCGATTTTCCATCCCAAAGTTTTTTAACCGCATCAATTCCCTCATCGATTGAACTTCCGGTTGTGATGATGTTTTCCTCTTTTATACTTAAATTATGGTCAATTAAAGCCTGTTTGTAACCATTCAGACGATTCTGATAAATTTCAAGATTTAAATCACCGGAAAAATGGCAGATATTTTTATAACCTTCGTTAATCAGGTATTCCGTCGCCATGTAACCGCCACGATAATCGTCGATGGTCACTGTACTGATTCCTGAGATGTCTTTTTTACGGTCAAAAAATATAATGGGAGTGTTGGTTGTGTCCAAAATACTTTGGATATGATCGGTATCAAGAGTTGTCTTGGAAACCGACATGAAAATCCCGTCAACCTGGGCATTAAGCAGCGTGTTTAGATGCCTTTTTTCAATATTCACATCCTCATGACTCTGGCAGATAATCACATGATAACCATGGGGAGAAAGCTCTTCCTCAATTCCCCGGATCACCGATGAAAAGAAATTGGTATTGATGTAAGGAACGATGATTCCTACGTTTTTGGTTTCCCCGCTTTTCAGAGCTTTGGCAAGATTATTTTGCTTGTAATTCATTTCTTTGGCCGTTTTACGGACCAAATCTTTCGTTGCCACGCTTATTCTTGGATGATCGTTCAATGCTCTGGAAACAGTTGCCACACTTACGTTTAGCTTCTTTGAGATGTCATATATTGTGGCATTTTTTTTATTCATACATGCTTTTTCTATAAGTTTTCCGTATATCCAAAATGACATACATTATTGACGTAAATTTAATCAAATTATGTCTATCAAAAAGGAAATATTATGTATTTATACTTAAAATAAAATTAAAGATTATTTCAATCGGCTTAGGAAGCAAAGGCATTAAAAAATAATAATTCTAGGACGTTAAAAATTCTGCTGTTTGAAACGCGGGAAAAATAGTGGATCGAAAGAATAGCATTAAATCCGTACATTTTTAGGTTTTTTAGAGAATAGTACTCATTTTAACCGAAAATTCCAGTCTTGAACTTCGTATCTTTTTTTGTTAAGACAAAAGATAATTAATAAAAACTATTTTCTTCAAAGACTTCTAAATATAAAACTGAAGCTAAAAACCAGCCAATTTCGAAGATTTGTAATCCGTGATTTTAACTAAAAACAGCTTTGATGATCTAATATTGAGCAAACGATTGCACAAAAGAATAATTAATTTAATTTTGAGGAGAATTAAATCGAGAACAAAGATCGCAAATTAATCAACATGAAAGAGCAGGATACCGTCAAATCCTAAAATGTATACTTTTATGAAAATGAAACGAAATAATAATTTCATTATACAGTTGAAAGTTATTTGCTGATTTTTCATAAAAAAGATTGAATAAATTTTATTTAAAATGATATTCCTTTATTTTGTCATTCTTTTTTGAAATACTTAATTATTAATTAATAAAAATCAGGATTTACAGTAAAAAATAAATTATGAATTTTCAAAATATCTCACTCTTATCCCTGTTTTTTTTCTTATTATTTTCATCGGGAGTAAAATGCCAGGATAAATTTCCCGACGGAACACCTATCCCGAAATGGTTTAAAGAAAATAAGCCAACAGACCTTAATAAATTAGGAAAAAAGTACATTATTACAGATTTCGGGGTTAAAAACGACAGTACAATTCTTCAGACAAAAGAAGTTCAGGCCGTTATTGATATGGCTGCTAAAAACGGAGGGGTGATCATCGTTCCAAAAGGAACATTCCTGATCAGCTCTGTTTTCTTTAAGCAGGGAACGCATTTGCATTTGGAGAAAGGCGCGAAGCTGAAAGGGAGTGATGATATCAGTGATTTCCCGGTCGTAGAAACAAGGATGGAAGGCCAGACGGTGAAATATTTTCCGGCATTAATCAACGCAAACGGATTGGATGGATTTACCATATCAGGAAAAGGAACGCTGGACGGAAATGGATTGCGCTTTTGGAAGGCATTCTGGAAAAGACGCCAATGGAATCCTAAATGTACAAATATGGACGAAATGAGGCCTCGGATCATCTATATTTCAAATTCAAAAAATGTTCAGATTGAAGATATTACTGTGAAAAATTCGCCTTTCTGGAGCACACATTATTATAAGAGTGAATTTGTGAAATTGCTGAATTTAACGATTTTAGCACCGAAAGAACCGGTAAAAGCACCGAGTACGGACGCCGTTGATATTGATGCATGTACCAATTTCCTAATTAAAAACTGCTATCTGTCAGTAAACGATGATGCCATTGCATTGAAAGGCGGAAAAGGTCCGAAAGCAGATAAAGATCCCAACAATGGTGAAAACAGGAATATCATCATTGAAGACAATACTTTTGGATTCTGCCATTCTGCATTAACTTGTGGAAGTGAATCGATTCATAATTACAATATCATTTTCAGAAACTCAACAGTGAAAGATGCATCAAGGTTATTGCACTTAAAAATGAGACCGGATACGCCGCAACATTACGAATATATTACCCTTGATAACATCAAAGGAAATGTAAAAACCTTCCTCTATATAAAAGGTTGGAATCAGTTTTTTGATTTGAAGGGAGAGGAGAAACCGAAAACCAGATCGGCAAATAATATTGTGTTAAAAAATATAGATATCAGTTGTGAAACGGGCTTTGACATTGAAAAATCAGACTTGTATGAACTGAAAGATTTTACCTTTGAAAACCTAAAGATAAAAGCACTGAAGCCTGAAGAACAGAATTTAAGCGTGATTAAAAATCTTAAGAAAGTAAAGGTAGAAGTCACAAAAGCAACCACGCTCAATACATCTTATGATAAAAAAGACGATACCGACGCCGCCCAAAAATAATTATTCATAATGAAAAACTGGATCGCTTTTTTAATATTTTTTATTTGTTCATCAACATTTGCTCAGCAAACCACCTTCAAATTTGACTTTGGAGGAGGCAGAGTGCAGAATGGCTTTATTCCTATCACAGAACATTCTAAATTCGACAGGAAAATTGGCTACGGATTTATGGATATTTCTAGCTTAAAATCCTTTGATAGAGGAGGAAGTGCTTTGACAGGAGATTATATTACCAGCGACAATCCTTTTTATTTTTCGGTGGTTATTACTGAAGGAAATTATGATATTAAGTTAAATCTAGGTGACTCTAAAGGACTTTCTGAAACAACAGTACGTGTAGAAAACCGCCGCCTGATGCTGAATGATGTGAAAACAAAAGATGGTGAAATTGTTGAACAATCAATTACAGTTCACGTTAAAGACAGCATCATTCGTAACCAAAACGGAGCTCAGATCGGAATCGTAAAATTAAAGCCAAGAGAAAGAAAATATTTGCATTGGGATAACTCATTGACGATTGAATTTAACAGTAAAGTTCCAAAAGTCTGTGCAATAATCATTCAACCCAACCCAACAGCGAAAACCATTTATTTGACAGGAGATTCAACGGTAGTTGATGCGCAGTATGAACCGTGGGCATCGTGGGGACAGATGTTACCTTATTTTTTTGCTCCTAAAGACGTTGTGATTGCCAATTATGCTGAAAGTGGCGAAACATTAAAAGCCTTTGAAGACCGTCACCGAATCGACAAAATCTGGAATAAAATAAAGCCCGGAGATTATTTGTTTATCCAGTTTGGGCATAACGACCAGAAATCCGGAAATAGTACGAAATCAGGATATAGAAAAAGACTGAAAGAATGGATTCTCAACGCTCGTGAATTAGGTGCAGTGCCTGTTTTAGTAACTTCAATGAACCGCCGGGTTTTTGATGAAAACAACAAGATTGTCAATACATTGGATGATTTTCCTGATGCAATGCGGGAAATTGCAAAAGAAGAAAATGTATTTTTGATTGATTTGAATGCGATGAGTAAAAAACTGTTTGAAGCAATGGGCCCGGAAATTTCTAAAAAAGCATTTGTTTATTATCCCGCAAATTCCTACCCAAATCAATCTAATGCCTTGGCGGATGATACGCATTTTAATGCATATGGAGCGTATGAACTGGCAAAATGTGTGGTGAAAAGTATTGTTGACCAAGAATTGCCTTTAAGTAAATTGGTTTCGAAAAATTATAAAGGTTTTGATTTAAATAAACCCGATGCTCCCGAAAAATTCCATTGGCCTGAAAGCATTTTTATGGAAGCTTTAAAGCCCGACGGAAATTAAAACTAAGTTTTGAAGTTTAAATAATTTAAGGTCCTTCTAAAAAGCCGGATTACTCACTTAAGTAACGAATGTGTTTAAAGCTTTTGTGATTAAATTTAAAAGTTAAAAATGAAAATTAAAAGCATAGTCAACCTCAGTCTAATCTGTTTTGCATTCGGAAATATTGCCGCGCAGAATCCCTGGCCAAAAACCACCGAAACGGCAAAACCGTGGACACGATGGTGGTGGATGGGAAATGCAGTGGATGAAAAAGGATTGGGCAAACAGCTGACCACTTTAAATAAAGCAGGTTTCGGAGGCGTAGAAGTTGTCCCAATTTACGGTGCAAAAGGCTTCGAGAAACAATACATCAATTATCTTTCTCCGGAGTGGATGAAAATGCTTCAGTTCACTACCAACAAAGCGAAAAGCCTGAATATGGGCGTTGATATGGCGGTTGGGACGGGCTGGCCAATCGGCGGACCGCAAGTAAGCGAACAAGACGCTGCCACAAAAATGATCGTTCAGACGTATACTATCTCGTCAGGTGAAAAATTAGCGGAAAAAATTGTACTTAGAGATGAGAAGCAAAAGAATTTAAAAACTATAAAACTCGATATTGTAACGGCTTACAATGAAAAAAATGAACCGGTGGTTTTAACAGATAAAGTTAATGCTGATGGTGCTTTAAATTGGAAACCAACGTCAGGAAAATGGATAATCTATGCAGTTTTCGTTGGTAAAACTTTGCAAAAAGTAAAACGTGCTGCTCCGGGTGGAGAAGGCTATACAATAGACCATTTTTCACCGGAAGCAACGGTGAATTATTTTAAAAGTATTGATCAGGCATTTGGAAATTCAAATTACGGAATTCGCTCTTTTTTCAACGACAGTTATGAAGTTTACAATGCCGACTGGACTCCCGATTTTAAAGAGGAATTTAAGAAAAGGAGAGGTTACGATGTGAGTCCATACATCAAATATTTGGTGAGTAACGAAGAAAACGAAATATCGGGAAGAATAAAATCTGATTACAGGGAAACCTTAAGTGATTTGATTCTGAACCGTTTTACTCTAGATTTCACCAACTGGGCACATTCTAAAAATTCCAAAAATACCAACCAGGCACACGGTTCACCGGGAAATTTGCTGGATTTGTATGCAGCAGTCGATATTCCAGAATCTGAAACTTTCGGAAGCACGGTTTTTGATATTCCGGGGTTGAGAAGAGATAGTGCAGATGTGCAAAAATCTGACATTCCCGATATTAATATGCTGAAATTTGCTTCATCAGCTGCAAATGTTACGGGTAAACAATTAATTTCAAACGAAACTTTCACTTGGCTTACCGAACATTTTAAGACATCATGGTCACAGGCAAAACCAGAAGTTGAGCAGGTTTTTTTATCAGGCATCAATCACGTTTTTTATCATGGTACAACCTATACACCGGCCGATGTTGTTTTCCCGGGATGGCTGTTTTATGCGTCGGTTAATTTTGTTCCTGAAAACAGTTTGTGGCCCCATTTAAAGGGCTTAAATTCTTATATCGAACGTACTCAATCTGTTTTACAGAGCGGAAAATCGGATAACGAATTGCTGATGTACTGGCCTATTTACGACCAATGGGCCAATCCGAAAGGGAAGGATGTGACATTCAAAGTTCATAATGTTGAAAAATGGTTACAGCCCACTCCGATGTATGGAAATCTGAATAAACTCAGTAAAATGGGGTATTCCGTAGATATGATTTCGGACAAAATGATTGGCGAGGCAACATTTGCATACAATGAGAAAATTCAGACTGCAAAAGGAGGATCTTCTTATCAGGTTTTAATTATTCCTGAATTAACCTATTTACCGGAAACAACGTTAAAAAGTATTCTTGAATTAGCTCAAAACGGAGCTTCAATAATTTTTCAAAACGAACCGAAAGATACTCCCGGAAATTTTGAAGTGGAAAAAAGAAGAACGCAATTAAAATCTTTATGGAACCAAATCCAGTTTCAAAACCTGGCTGGAAATTTGAAAACGGCGAGCTTTGGAAAAGGTAAAATCATTTTAAGTTCGGATATTGCGGAAGCGTTGGAATATTTAAAAATAGAAAGAGAAAAACTAGCTGACACCGGATTGAAATTCGTGAGAAGACAGTTTGACGGTGGAAAATATTATTACATCGTGAATCACACTTCAAAGGAAATTAATCAAAATATTCCTTTAAATTTTGTCGGAAAACAAGTTGTCCTAATGAATCCTGAAAACGGAGATTTTGGACTTGCTGAAATTCAGAATAATTCGGTTAGAGTACAACTGAAATCGGGAGAATCTTTAATTATAAAAGCTTCTGAAAACATAAACAGTTCAATTTCAAAATGGAAATATGTTGAAAAGACAGATTCTCCTATCAATTTAAATCAAAACTGGCAATTAACTTTCAAAGAAGGCGGTCCCGAACTTCCAAAATCAAGAAAATTAAAGAAATTGGAGCCTTGGACCAATTTCTCAGAAGATCCTGCAACACAAAGCTTTTCAGGGACTGGTGTTTATATAACAACTTTAAACTTGAAAAACAAAAATGCAGACGATTATCTGTTGAAATTTGATAAGCTGTATGAAAGTGCAAAAGTAATTGTCAACGGTCAGGAAGCGGGAATTGTATGGAGCATTCCTTTTGAAATCAACATTGGAAAATACCTTAAAAAAGGGAAAAATACCATTCAGATTGAAGTCTGTAATTTAATGGCGAATAGAATCCGCTACATGGATCAGAATAAAATTCAGTGGCGTAATTACCACGAAATCAATTTTGTGAATATCAACTATAAGCCTTTTGATGCATCTAACTGGAAAGTGCAGCCTTCCGGTCTGGATGGCGAAATTAAATTGATTCCAATACATTATTCAAAATAAAATTAAAAGAAATGAATAACAAAATAGTAAAAGCATTCGCATTAGGAACTTTGCTGACATTCAGCTTTTCTAATGCTCAGCAGAAACCAAAAGTCGTTTTAGACAATTTTTTCAACAACGAAAAAAAGGAAAATAAAGAAACTAAAGTCTTGGAACCCTGGCATTATACGTGGAATGACACCAGCAACGGCGGGTTTTCTTTGTTGGGAGAAATTTTCACAAAACAAGGCGCAGAAATCAGTATGCTGACAACTGCTCCGACCAAAAAAGATTTGAGAAATGCCGGTATTTATATCATTGTCGATGCGGATATTGACAAAGAAGCTTACGGTGGAAAGGCAAATCTGATTGATGCAGCAAGCATCAAAAATTTGGTGGAATGGGTGAACAATGGTGGTGTTTTGGTTTTAATGAGTAACGACAGAGGTAATTCTGAATTTGAACATTTCAACAAACTGGCGGGAGAATTTGGAATTCATTTTAACGAGGACAGTTACAACCGTGTTCAGAAAAGAGAATTTGAGCAGGGAAAAGTGATGGTTCCGGCAGGAAATGAAGTTTTTTCTGAGCAGAAATTATATATGAAAGAAGTGGCGACGATTTCAGTGAAAAGTCCGGCGAAAGAATTGCTCTCTGCGGAAGGCAAAAACATCGCCGCCATCGCAAAAATTGGCAAAGGAACTGTCTTTGCATTGGGCGATCCGTGGTGCTATAATGAATACATTGACGGCAAAAAACTACCCGCAGATTTTACCAACTATCAGGGAACTGAGGAGTGGGTAAAGTGGTTATTGAAGCAGACTTCTAAGAAATAATTTCAATAGCGCAATCGATTGAAATTGAGTATTAGAATAATTGGGCAGCTTTGAACTTCGTTCGTAAATTTAGCTAAAAGCATCCGCTTTTTTCACTTATGCCCTTCGTTCCTGCTTTTTGCCGGAGCAAAGCGGAGGCAAAAAGCAGGAACGAAGGGCAGGCTGCAAGCGATTCAACTTAACATCCTTGTCAAGGTTCTAAACCTTGACAAGGATAAAATTCAATAGGAACGGGCTGCGCTCATTTACGAATAATGAAAATATAGATTGGCTTTAGCCGAAACTTACAAAGCAAAGATTTATGAAGATCAAATATATACTCATCACATCCGCCATTTTCCTATCGCAGATATTTTCTGCCCAAAGGCAAATGGAATATCTGAAAAGAGGAATTGTTGCCATTCCTGTAGAATCAGGGGTTTTCGTGAGTTGGCGTCTGCTAGGAACAGAGGCGCAAAATACCCATTTTGATTTGTATCGGACTGAAAATAATTCAACCATAAAGTTGAATGAAAAACTCCTTTTAAACGGAACTAATTTCTTAGATAAAACTGCTGATAAAGCGAAGAATTATACCTATTTCGTTAAGTCAAATACTAAGGATAAATCAGTTGACAATGATTCTGCAAAATATGTAGCCAATCAAAAACCTTATTTTTCCATTCCCTTAAAAACACCACAAGGTTATACGCCGAATGATGCTTCTGTGGCAGATTTGCATGGTGATGGTGAATATGAAATCATCCTTCATCAAACCGGAAGGTCAAAAGACAACAGCCAAAAAGGAGAAACCGACCCACCAATTATTCAGGCTTACAAAATGAATGGAAAGCTTTTGTGGGAAATTAATCTGGGGAAAAATATCAGAGAAGGAGCGCATTACACGCAATTTTTAGTCTATGATCTTGATCAGGACGGAAAAGCTGAAATCGTAATGAAAACCGCCGACGGAAGCAAAGACGGCAAAGGAAAATTTATCGGAGATGCAACAAAAAATTACGTCAATGAAAACGGAATGATTCTTTCCGGGCCGGAGTTTCTGACTGTTTTTAATGGTGAAACCGGCGAAGAAATTAATACTGTGAACTATGAAGTTCCAAGATTTGCTGGAAGTCTGAATCCAACCAACGAACAAATGACCGAAACCTGGGGCGATGCAAAAGGAAACCGAATCGATAGATTTCTGGGAGCCGTTGCTTATCTGGACGGTAAAACACCGAGTGTGATAATGTCGAGAGGTTATTATACCAGAACGGCGATTGCGGCCTGGGATTATAAAGATAAAAAACTCAGTTTGCGATGGCTTTTTGATACCGAAAGTTCGGAAGAAAATAAGAAATTCCGTGGTCAGGGAAATCATAATCTGAGTATTGCGGATGTTGATAATGACGGAAAAGATGAAATTATCTTCGGTGCCATGACGGTTGATGACAATGGGAAAGTGCTGAACAGTACAGGCTTTGGCCATGGTGATGCGCTGCACGTTGGAGATTTAGACCCATCTAATCCCGGATTGGAAATTTTTGATATTCAAGAAAGATTTGATGATGCAGGTGCACATTTCAGAGACGGCAAAACCGGAAAAGTTTTATGGAAATTACCTTCTACTGTGTATAGCAAACAGGGAAAGTTTCAGGGTCCGGGACGAGGATTGTCTTTAAATATTGATCCTCGTTATAACGGTTCAGAATGTTGGGCTGCAGGGGCCGGAGTCAAGGGACTTTACGATGCTAAAGGAAATAAGATCAGTGAGAAAAGTCCTGCCTGCAATATGGGGATTTATTGGGACGGAGATTTTTTAAGTGAAATTTTAGACGGAACTTCCGTGTCAAAATGGGATTGGAAAAATGAAAAATCAAACATGATTTTTGATGCTAAAGATTTTCAATGTGAATCCAACAACGGCACCAAGAAAAATCCTTCTTTGGTTGCTGATCTATTTGGAGACTGGCGGGAAGAAGTGATGTACAGAACAGCTGATAACCAAGAATTGAGAATCTTTTCAACGGCTATTCCAACCAAACACAGATTGTACACTTTAATGCATAATCCACAATACCGGTTGAGCATCGTCTGGCAAAATGTAGGGTACAACCAGCCTCCACATACCGATTATTATTTGGATGAATCTGTTTCAAAGGTTCCTGCGCCTAATATTCATACGGTTAAACCTTAATCAGTCGTAATGCTTATAATTCAAACTATTTAAACTAATACATTGTAAATAAAAAAATATATAATTATGAAGAAAGTATTAATGAGAGGCGCTTTTTATGCGTTGATTATTGGAGTTTTATCTTCTTGTTCAGTTCAGAAAGAAACGAATGCAAAGAACGGTAATCTTCCAGATAAAAAAGAAGTGTTGGAAGTTTCACAGAGAGCAAATCAATATTTCATGAACAAATGGCCCGATACAGGAAAGGAAATCGTGGGCAAGAAAGTATGGCCCAGCAATTTATGGACGAGAGCTGTTTATTATGAGGGATTAATTGCGCTTTATAAAGTAGATCCTAAAAAAGAATATTACGATTACGCCATGTCATGGTCAGAAAAGCACAATTGGGATATGATGCGAGATACTTATACCCGTAATGCAGATAATCAGGCTTGTAGTCAGACGTATTTGGATCTTTATGAAATCGATGGTAAAAAAAATCCGGAGAGAATAAAATTCGTTAAGGCTTCCATAGACAGTATGATGGCTACCAGTAAAGTTGACGACTGGTGGTGGATTGATGCGTTACAAATGGGAATGCCTATTTTCACAAAACTGGGCAGAATGACAGGCGAAAAAAAATATTTTGACAGAAACTATGAAATGTATGCCTACACAAAATACAAACACGGCGGAAATGGTTTGTACAACCCAAAAGATAAACTTTGGTGGCGAGACAAGAGCTTCGTTCCGCCTTACCAAGAACCTAACGGCGAAGATTGCTACTGGAGCCGTGGAAATGGTTGGGTAGTTGCTGCTCTGGCACGTACGCTGGAGGACACGCCGAAATCCGATCCACATTATCAGGAATATCTGCAGGATTACAAAGATTTGTTATCGGCTTTGGTTCCGATTCAGAGAGAAGATGGTTTCTGGAATGCAAGTTTACATGACCCAAACAATTTTGGAGGCAAGGAAATGACGGGAACTGCTCTGTTTGTATATGGAATGGCGTATGGAATCAATAAAGGTTTGATTGATAAAAAAACGTATTTACCCGTTATTGTGAAAGCCTGGAATGCAATTGCAAAAGATTCCGTTCAGCCTGATGGATTTTTAGGTTGGGTACAGGGAACTGGAAAAGAACCTAAAGACGGTCAGCCACTTGCTGTTGATAAAGAACCTGATTTTGAAGACTATGGCTTAGGCTGCCTGTTGCTTGCTGCAAGTGAAGTGTATAAATTGAAGTAAATTAATATTGAAGAATTGGTTAATTCTCACTGAGTACTTATCGACTTAGGAAGCAGGAGCGTTAAGAAAATTAATTCTGTGAACGTTAAGAAAATTCTACTGTTTGAAGCGCGACACAAATATTGAATTGAAGAACTTATATTGAAATCGCGCAAGTTTAGAATTTTTAGAGAACAGAATTAATTTTTAGCGGATGATTCCAAGTCTTGAATTTTTGATTCTTTTGTTTCAAGACAAAAGAATTATTATTGCAAACATGACACTACAAGATGCGCAATCGATTTCATAGTGTTAATTTTCAAATTCAACCATAAGATAAATTATGAATGCATTATTAGGAGTTTTTTTTCACTTCTTAGGAGGTTTTTCTTCAGGGAGCTTTTACTTGCCCTATAAAAAAGTAAAAGGCTGGTCATGGGAAACGTATTGGTTAATAGGAGGTGTTTTTTCCTGGATCATTGTTCCTCCATTGGCTGCCTTTATGACCATTCCTAATTTTTGGGAGATCATTCAGAATGAAAGTTCCTCCATATTGGGGCTGACGTTTCTGTTCGGGGCCCTGTGGGGAATTGGTGGTTTTACTTATGGTTTGGGAGTCCGATATTTAGGGGTAGCACTTGGAAGCAGCATTATTTTGGGGCTTTGTATGGTGTTTGGCTCGCTGGTTCCTTCCATTTATTATGAATTTTCTCCACAAACAGGAAAAGATAACATTGGTTTACTGTTTTCCAGCAAATGGGGACAGTTTGTATTGTTGGGACTTCTGATTTGTGTCGTTGGAATCATCATCAGCGGGAAAGCGGGAATGATGAAGGAAAAAGAACTGCAAACAACTTCAATAGATCCGCATGGTACGGAAGTAAAAACGGAATATAAATTCGGGTTGGGAATAATAGTTTCCATCATTTCAGGGGTTTTAAGTGCGTGTTTCAATTTCGGACTGGAAGCTGGGAAACCAATGGCCATCGTAGCCAATGAAGCCTGGAAACTAGCCAATCCGGGACAGGGAGAATTCCTTTTTCAAAACAATGTAACCTATGTGGTTGTCCTTTGGGGCGGGATGGCGGTCAATCTGATCGGCTGTCTGTATTTGGCTTTTAAAAATAAATCTTACACCGATTATACTAAGAGAAATGTACCTGTTGTGAAAAATCTCATTTTCTGTGCCCTTGCCGGGACCATGTGGTTTTTACAGTTTTTCTTTTACGGTATGGGCGAAAGTAAAATGGGAAATGGCGCCAGCTCGTGGATTTTACATATGGCATTTATCATTTTCATTGCTAATTTGTGGGGAATTATTATCAAAGAATGGAAAGGAGTTTCCAAAAGAACTATTACTACCATTGCTGTTGGAATGATCGTCATGTTTATTTCCATTTTAATGGTTGGGTATGGAAATTCTTTAAGATAGTCTTTCCATGTTTCATTTACGATTTTCACAGTATCTATTCATATAGTTTCAGAGTTAAAAAATAACTCAATAAGGCACTGATTTTTCAGTGTCTTTTTATTAAAAACAATTTAACTCTAAAAAAGAGTATCTATTTGAATAGGAGCTCTTAATTCACGGTTTAGTTAAATAATTTGATGAATATTTGATGATTTTCCGTTATTTTATTATTTATTTTAAAATATAATTTAAGTATTTGTAGTTAAATATGATAAATCATGAATATTGCCATACAGGATATTGCAGGATGCCCGAATTTTTGTAACGGTGTATTTTGGTAACATAAAAATTAACATATGTCTTTGATAGTTAAACATAAAAATATAAAGCGAATAGTGTTTCCGGCATTTATGCTTTCAACAAGTTTTGTCTGGGGGCAAAAAGTGGTAAATGATAGTGTGAAAAATACAAAAGATATTGAAGAAGTGGTCGTTATCGGTTACGGAAAGGTTAAAAAATCCGATCTTACGGGGTCTGTTTCTTCAGTTTCTGCAAAAGAATTAGCAGCTACACCGGCAATGAATGCTTTGCAGGCATTACAGGGAAGAGCAGCAGGTCTGAATATTGTTACCGCAGGTGGTGCTCCGGGAGCTAACGCCAATGTTACGATCAGGGGAGGTTCTTCCATTACCCAAAGTTCCGATCCGCTTTATATTGTAGACGGTTTCCAATTGGATAACGCTTTGAATGTGATTAATCCTAATGATATCGAAAGTATCGACGTACTAAAAGGAGCTTCTGCGATTGCCATTTACGGAGCCCGTGGTTCCAATGGTATTATTGTTATTAAAACTAAAGGTGGTAAAAAAGGAAGAACGGTTATCAACTATAATACGTTCATGTCATTTGATATGCTTTCAAAGAAACTGGATATGCTCTCAAATCCGGAACAATATGTAAAGTATCAGTACGAATTGGGGATGCTTCAGTCCAAGCCATCAGCGTGGAGTAATGTTTTTGACAGTAATTTAGGGACAGATTCACCAGGGTTTTATTCCGGAGCCTATCAGAGGATTGGCAATCGCTACGGATCTGCTTCTGCATTAGACTGGCAGGATAAAATGTTGGGAGGAACGGGGTTAACTCAGAACCACAACGTAAATATTTCTGCTGGAAACGATAAAACGCAGGCATTTATTAGTTATAATTACAATAAGCAGGAGGGTTTGCTTCAAAATTTCAGCGAAACAAGAAATTCATTACGTGCGAATATCACTTCGGAATTGTATAAAGGAGTAAGAGTAGATTTCAATACCATGTTTACGAACAATTCTGTAAACGGGGGAGGAGCCTATTCCGGAATGAAAAAAATTCTTCTTCAGCCTATCACCGGAGGTACATTGTTTACTCAGGATCAGTTGTTCAACAATCAGACTTTTTCGGATTTTTCAGCGTTAGATTCGGGTTTCGATACAGAAAATCCATTTATAGAAACTCAGGCATCTACTTCGAACAAACGTACAAGAACATTCGTAGCCAATGCAGGGGTCGAATTTGATTTCCTGAAAAATTTTACATGGCGAACTGCCGGACAATATAGCTGGACAAACAGTAAATCAACATCATTTTCAGATCAGAATTCACGCGCCTTTCTTACAGACCCTATTAACACAGGAATCAACGGAAATATCGCCAATGCAGAAACATTCCGTTATCAGATTACCAATACTTTAAATTATAATAAAACTTTTGGTGAAAAACATAAAGTAAGTGCTTTAATCGGGAACGAAATCTGGTATGAAGAATCCGAAGGAAGCAGCATGAAACTTACAAAATTCCCGTATCCTAATTTCGGGTTGGATGATATTGCCAACGCAACGGTAGCCGATAAAAATACAGACCGATCAAGCAACAGCTTACTTTCTTATTTTGCCCGTGTGAATTACAATTATGATAATCGTTACTTAATTACAGGGACAATACGTGCGGATGGTTCTTCAAAATTTGCAGAAGGTTCACGTTGGGGATATTTTCCATCTGTAGCAGGTGCGTGGCGTGTTTCTCAGGAAAATTTCTGGCAGGATCATAATATCAATAAGATAGTTAATGATTTTAAATTAAGAATTGAATATGGGGTGACAGGTAACAATGGAGTCGCTAATAACTTATGGAGAACCAATGTTCTACTTACAGATTATCCAATAAACAATACCCAGGGACATCCGGCCTATGTTACAAGTACAAACTGGGGAAATCGTGATCTCCAGTGGGAAGAGCTGAGAACAACCAATATCGGGGTAGATCTGGCTTTTCTCAATAGCAGAATTAAATTAACCTCCGAATGGTATAATAATAACGTAAGCAAAATGCTTTTTGAAAGTATACTTCCTGTTTCCTCAGGCTATTCAAGACAATATCAGAATATTGGTTCTATGAGAAACAGAGGAATGGAATTCACATTAAATACCATCAATTTAAAATCAGAAAATTTCAGATGGACAACAGACCTTAATATTTCTTTCAATAAATCTAAAGTTCTTTCTCTGGAAAACGGACAATTGAATAAAACGTTCAGTGTCGGAGGCAGCAGAACGGGGATGGTAACCTACTATGCAACTGTGGGAGAAGAATTGGGTGATATGTATGGATATGTTTATCAGGGAGTTTACACGACTGATGATTTTATCCAAAATCCGGATGGATCATTAACCTTAAACCCGGGTGTTGTAAAGCCTGCCACCGGAACTCCTAAACCGGGAGACATGAAATTTGCTGCTGATAATGAGGCGGGTGATCAGTTTACAAGAAAAATGCAGAAGATAGGAAACGGTACTCCGGATTTTATCGGGGGAATCAGCAATAACTTCTCCTACAAAGGCTTTGACCTGGCTGTGTTTATGAAATTCAGCGTTGGTAATGATATTTATAACGCAACCAAGCAAAGTTTAAGTCCATACGCCATGTTCCAGAATGCTCCTTCAGAATTCGGAAACAATTATTATCATTTAATTGATCCCAATACGGGACAGGCAACGACAAATTTGGTTAGGCTAAAAGAGCTGAATCCTGATGAAGGTTCAAGACTATGGAGCTTAAGCAATACAAATACTGCAAATATTGCCTATCCATCATCATATTATGTAGAAGACGGCTCTTATCTGAGAATTTCCCAGGTAACATTAGGATATTCTTTTCCTAGAGAATTTTTAAATAAAGTGATGCTTACCAATGCCCGTATCTATTTTACCGTTAATAACCTGGCGACAATTACAGGGTACTCAGGGTATGATCCTGAAGTTTCAGCGGCAAGCGGGGTGACTGTTACACCTGGATATGACAGCTCTACGTATCCTCGTTCACGAAGCTATGTTCTTGGTCTTAACTTAACTTTCTAATACTATTTAAATCATGAAAAATATACATAAAACTCCCGTATTGCTAAGAAAATTGGTCATTCTTCCCTCAATTTTCGTCGCCGTTTTAGCGATGAATTCATGCAGTGATGATTTTCTGGATCAGCCAGCTTACAATTCATTGGATACAGAATCTGTATTTAAGAATATAGATACTGCAGAGATGTTTGTTCTGGGTTGTTACAGAGGTATAGTTCCAACTGAAATGTATTATCAGCTGGGAGCGGGAGACACTGTAACCCACTCTTCAGAAGATGGTTCTACCAATAATTCCAAATATAATATTGCCAACTATCAGTATGATGCTTATACACCGAATACGGTAACGGGGATTTACGCTGCGATGTATGCCGTTATTGAAAGAACAAATATTGCCGTGAGCGGGTTAAGTAAAATGGAAGCCAGCACAAAACGTGATGCTTTACTGGCTGAGGTTAAGGCTATTCGTGCATTTTGTTATTATAATCTAATTAGGGTGTACGGAGATGTTCCTTCCGTTTTTAAACCTCTGGATGAGATGGATCCTAATGATCCGAATACATTATATCCAAAGCGTACTTCAAGAGATGAAATTTACGATCGCATTATTGCTGATCTTCAGGAATCTGTAGGAAATATTCCAAATTTTGGTCAAAGTGGTTATGCAACAACAGAACGTTTAACGAAACAGGGAGTCAATGCCTTATTGGCGAGAATCGCTCTGTATGCCGCAGGATATTCCCTTCGTTGGGACCTGAATACAGGAAGCGGGGCAATGATGTCGCGTCGCAGTGATAACAGCAGAATTCAGCAGTTATACCAGATTGCAGACAATGCCTGTGCTGCTATTATTAACGGAGGAACAAACTCTTTGGTACAGGCTCAGGGCGGCAAAAGTGGTTTCGAAGCGTTATGGTTCAATTTCTGCCAGAGAAAATTTTCAGTGACAAACTCGGAAATCCTTTGGCAGGTTGCTGAATACGGAGCAAATACAAATTCATCTTTTGGAGTATATGCCAATGAAGGTTCCCGTGGAGGAGCATATGGATCGAGAAAGACATTACAATTCATTCTTCCAAGTTATTATTTATCTTTTAATCAGGGAGATACCCGTAGAGACGTTTCTTGTACTTCTTACAGTGTCTATTTTTTAAATAATGGTAATGCAGGTGATACCTGGGTGAATGCCGGAACTACCTATTCCTGCATTCTGTCAGGTAAATTCAGGATGGGATGGTGTATTGCGCCTCAGGCGGCAGATGCACGAAATTTAAATATTCCTGTTTTAAGATATGCAGATGTTTTACTAATGTATGCAGAAACTCAAAACTACTTAAACGGAGGCCCTACTGCTGCGGGAACTTCCGCTTTTATGAAGGTAAGAAACCGTGCCGGAATCGGAAGTGTACCGGTTCCATCCGGCCAGCAGGCATTTGAAGCTGCTATTATTCAGGAGCGTAAATGGGAATTTGCGGGAGAGTTTAACCTTCGTACAGATCTGATCAGAATGAATCGTTTGGCAAGTGAAATTGAGGCAACAAAACAGGCGATGAAAAACTTGTCAAACAGAACAGGAGCCTATGCAAACACACCTGTTTACCGACTGTATAAACTCGAAAAAAATGCCCAGATCTATGGTGATCCGTTTTTGGCATTAAAATATATTGATATAACGAGCCCTGCAGAAATTGCAGTCATTACTAATGTTCCGACGAGTTCTGGAGATTTCGACAATTATCAGATTGCATTAAAAGCTATTGCAGTAGCACACGGACAAACCACAACAACGGATGACAAATGGTATCCTGCGAATATGTTCCAGGCTTACAACAGTACATTTAACAGCAATGCGAAAAAGACAGCCGGATTTGTAGGAGGTGCTGCAGGCCAGCTTCAGATCGGCAGTATCATTTATACCAAGCCAACAGGTTCAGCAGAGAATGGAGGAACGTATCCGAATTGGATAGAAGGGGGAGGAGATGGTCTTTTCTATGGATTTGTCCCGAATAAAACAGAATTACTTCCATTTGCCGCGCAGTCAGCAGGTCATCCTTTAGTAGATAATCCAAATTTAAGTCAGCTTCCAGGATACTAATCAATACATATTAAAATTGTAACCATTAAGAATAACTAAATCTTAATCTATTAGCTTTCTTAATGGTTACATAATTTTTTAAATCACATCATCTAAAATATTAATTAAATAACCTCAGTTAGATTGATCCCGGATAAATTAAACTGTAAAAACTCAACGTTAATTTATCTTTAAATACAGTATTTACCAGTATAGTACGGGATGCTGTAAAAGATATTACAGTCTAATTTTGGATAGAAATTCAGAAATATAAGTAAACCAATGGAAAAAGTTAAAACATTCAAATACGTAGACTATTTATGGGACGAAAATAAAGCGGCATCTTTAGGAAATGACCAGGTGGCTTTATTTCTATACCGCTCAAATATATTAGGGGCAGATTTAAGAATCACCAATTATGGAGGAGGTAACACAAGTTGCAAAACCATCGAAAAAGATCCGCTAACCAACGAAGAAGTTGAGGTAATGTGGGTAAAAGGTTCAGGTGGTGACATCGGAACTCTGACCAGAAAAGGAATTGCCGGATTATACACACAAAGACTAAGAAACCTGAAAAATGTGTACCAAGGCTTAGCAGATGAAGACAGAATGGTAGGCTTATTCAATCACTGTATTTTTGATCTGGACAGCAAAGCGCCTTCTATTGATACGCCTCTACATGGTTTACTTCCATTTAAACATATCGATCACCTTCATCCCGATGCCTTAATTGCAGTAGCTGCTGCAAAAGACAGCGAAAAAATTACCAAAGAAATCTGGGGCGACACCATGGGGTGGGTTCCATGGCAGCGTCCTGGTTTTGATTTGGGATTACAATTGGAAAAGTGTTTAAACGATAATCCTGGGATCAGAGGAATTGTTTTAGGAAGCCACGGACTATTCACCTGGGGAGATACTTCTTACGAATGTTACATCAACAGTTTGGAAGTTATCGAAACAGCCTCTGAATATATCGCAAAAAAAATCGAGGAAAACGGACAGGTTTTCGGAGGACAAAAAGTAGAATCTCTTCCTGCTGAAGAACGTAAAAACAAAGCAGCTCAATTGATGCCTTTGTTGAGAGGGTTAGCATCTTCTGAAAACAGGATGGTCGGTCATTTTACCGATAGCGATGTTGTGATGGAATACATCAACAGCAATGATCTGGAGCGTTTAGCGCCATTAGGAACTTCTTGTCCGGATCACTTTTTAAGAACTAAGATTCAACCTTTGGTTTTAACTTTAGATAAAAATGAAGATTTAAACGATTCTAAAGCTATTTTAGATAAATTAAATCCTCTTTTCGAACAATACAGACAAGAATACAAAGAATATTACGAAACTTGTAAACATTCAAACAGCCCAGCAATGCGTGATCCGAATCCGGTAATCATTATTTATCCGGGAGTGGGAATGTTCAGTTTCTCAAAAGATAAGCAGACGACTCGTGTTGCCAGCGAATTTTACGTCAATGCAATCAACGTAATGCGTGGAGCAGAAGCCATTTCTGAATATACATCTTTGCCAAGACAGGAAGCCTTTGATATCGAATATTGGCTGCTTGAAGAAGCTAAGCTTCAGAGAATGCCGAAAGAAAAACCACTTTCAAGAAAAATTGCGATCGTAACCGGAGCAGGAGGTGGAATCGGACAGGCCATTGCTGATAAAATGGTTCAGGAAGGGGCAGTTGTCGTTTTCACAGATTTAAATCAGGAAGCTGTAGATACTGTTACAGAAAAATACAGCAAAGATCAGGCGGTAGCCGTTACTTGTGACGTGACTAATGAAGATGCCATTGCAAATGCTTTTAAAGAAACTGTTTTAGCATTTGGTGGAGTAGATATTCTGGTTCATTCTGCAGGTTTGGCGATTTCTAAATCATTGGAAGATACCACAACAAAAGACTGGGAATTACTGGAAAGTGTTTTGGTAAAAGGACAGTTTTTGATGGCGAAAAATGGAGTAGAGATCATGAAAAAGCAAAATTTAGGTGGTGACATCGTTAATATTGCCAGTAAAAACGGATTGGTTGCCGGACCCAATAATGTGGCATACGGAACTGCAAAAGCAGCTCAACAGCACATGACAAGATTATTGGCAGCAGAATTGGCAGCAGATAAAATCCGTGTGAATGTTGTAAATCCTGACGGAGTGATTGTGGGAAGCAAAATCTGGGAAGGTGCCTGGGCAGAAGGCCGCGCAAAAGCAAACGGAATTTCTGTTGAAGAACTCCCTGCATTTTACGCAAAAAGAAATTTATTAAATGAAATTATCCTTCCCGAAGACATCGCCAACGGAGTTTTCGCCTGTGTCGCAATCTTAGATAAAACAACTGGAAATATCATCAATGTAGATGGAGGAATGGCCAACGCATTTCCAAGATAATATAAAAATTTAACCACAAAAATCACAAAAGTTTATAAGTAATTGAAAGGAATTTTAGAAAAGACCAAAAAGCTTAGGTAATATTTTATTTTTCTCGTTCTTTTTATAACTTTTGTACGTAGTATTTAAAAATTAGATAAAAGCTTTTGTGACTTTGTGGTAAAATAAATTTAAAAATCAAACCATGATTATAGGAAAAGATATCATTGAACAATACAATAAAAGCGAAATTGAAAACTTTACGACAGATTTCGATTTTCTACAAAATAAACTAACAAAATCAGGTGCCAATGTTGCTGAAATTGTCAACAAAATTGCTGATTTCCAGGTAGCCATTCCGAGCTGGGCTTTAGGAGCGGGAGGAACCCGTTTTGGAAGATTTTCTTACGGTGGCGAACCTTCTTCTTTGGAACAAAAATTAGAAGATGTAGGCTTAATCCATGCACTAACACATTCTGCGGGAGCTGTTTCTTTGCACATACCTTGGGATATTCCGGGTGATGTGAAAGCCATTAAAGAAAAAGCTGCTTCTCACGGACTTGTTTTTGATGCCATGAATTCCAACACATTCCAGGATCAGGCCGGAGCAAAACATTCGTACAAATTCGGTTCTTTGAACGCTGTGAATGAAGATTCAAGAGCTTATGCCGTAGAACACAACAAAGAAGTGATCAGAATCGGAAAAGAATTAGGCTCAAAGAGCTTAACCGTTTGGTTGGCGGACGGAGCAAGTTTTCCGGGGCAATTGAATTTCCAGACCGCGTTGTCAAATACTGAAAAAAGCTTACAAGAAATCTACGCAGGAATGCCGGAAGACTGGAAACTTTTCATTGAATATAAACCTTACGAACCCAATTTCTATTCAACAACCATTCAGGATTGGGGAACATCGTTTATGCTGGCCAATGCTTGTGGCGAAAGAGCTTACACGTTGGTAGATTTGGGTCATCATTTACCGAATACCAATATTGAACAAATCGTTGCCACCTTAATGTACAAAGGAAAATTGGGTGGATTCCACTTCAACGACAGCAAATATGGAGATGATGATTTAACGGTGGGTTCTATCAAGCCTTACGCTTTATTCTTGATTTTCAATGAATTGGTATACGGAATGGAAAACAATTCTCAAAATCCTTACCCGGCCTGGATGATCGATGCAAGTCATAACATCAAAGATCCGCTGGAAGATTTGTTACAGTCTCTGGAAGCGATTTTAATTGCTTATGCAACCGCACTTTTGGTGGATCAGAAAGCATTAAAAACAGCCCAATTAAACAATGATGTCGTTGCAGCGCAGGATATTTTGCAGAATGCGTATAGAACAGATGTCCGTCCGTTATTAAGAGCCGCAAGATTGCAGACTGGTGCGGCTTTAGATCCAATTGCGGCTTACAGAAGCTTAAAGGTAAGAGAAAATTTAATTACCGAAAGAGGCTTAGAAACCAAAGCTACCGGATTATAAAATCCTGTTTTAAAATTGATAATTCAGCTTTTGAGTGCAATCGAAAGTTTTTATTATATGTATCCTTATATTTTTATCATTAAGGTTGAAAGTGTTTAGATGAGTAAGATTTTAAGCATTGCTGTTTTAAGGAATAAGTGGATTTTTTCTTAATGCATCTTACGATCTAAACACTCCTTAATGGTTAAAAATAATATTTAAATGAAAATCTAATTTACAATTAATTGTATTACTTTGCTAAGTGAAACGCCTTTGCGATCTTAAAAACGTATAGTAGTCAAAAAATCTTTGCGGACTTTGCGTTATAAAAAACAGATAAGTGTTAGTGAAAAATTTCGCTAATTTGTGTTTAGATGAAGAGATTGCTTCGTCGCTTATGAACTGTGTTCGCAGACCTTCAGTCTGTTCGCAATGACAAAAAATAAATTCATCACAAGAATGTCCAAAAAAAAAGTAACCATAGTATTTGATATTGGAAAAACCAATAAAAAGTTCTTTTTATTTGATAAAAATTACAAAGAAGTTGTTCGTGAATATACAGAATTACCGCTCACAACTGATGAAGATGGTTATCCTACGGAAGATCTTGCGGCACTGCAAAATTGGATAAAAGATAATTTTAATGCCATTCTTGATAATGAAAATTATGAGGTAAAAGCCATCAATTTTTCAACTTACGGAGCGAGTTTTGTACATCTGGATCAGAAAGGAAATGTTCTGACACCTTTGTACAATTACACCAAGCCGATGGATGATGAAATTCTTGATCTATTTTATGAAAAGCATGGAAGCAAACTTAAAATTGCCCGTGAAACAGCATCACCTCAAGCAGGAATGCTGAATTCTGGCCTGCAATTATTCTGGTTGAAATACAAGCATCCGGAAATATTCAGAAAAATCCGTTACAGTCTACATTTACCCCAGTATTTATCGTATTTGTTTACCGGGATTTGCGTGTCGGAATTTACTTCAATAGGCTGCCACACTAATTTGTGGGATTATGACAAAGCAGATTACCACGATTGGGTGTATGAGGAAGAAATAGATGCCTTATTGCCGCCAATTGTACCGACTTCTGCGAGTATCAATACTTCTTACCGAAACAAAAAAATTAAAATCGGTGTTGGAATTCACGACAGTTCTTCAGCGTTATTACCTTATATTTTAAGCAAAAAAGAACCTTTTTTATTAGTTTCAACAGGAACATGGAGTATTTCTTTAAATCCATTTAATGATGAAAGTCTTACCGATGAAGATATAGAAAACAATTGCCTGAATTATATGCGCATCGATGGAAAACGCGTAAAAGCATCCCGTTTTTTCATGGGAAATGAATATAAAATTCAGGTTGAAAAATTATGTGCTTATTACGGAAAAGAATATGGTTTCCACAGAGAAGTGCAGTTTGATCAGGATTTGTATCTGCGTTTAATGAAAAATAAAAATATCTATTTTCGCTTTGAAGGAATTATTTTAAAACGGAAAATGATTACCGTAACAGATTTAAATTCATTTGCAACCTTTGAAGAAGCCTATCATCAATTGATGATCGAACTGATGGATTTACAAATTCATACGATCACAAATGCCATTGGAAATTCAGAAATTCAAAACATTTATATCGATGGCGGATTCACCGATAATGATGTATTTATGAAACTGATGTCTCACCATTTTCAGCATTATAATGTAATGTCTACACATTCTCCGCTGGGTTCTGCATTGGGAGCTTCCATGGTGATTTCCAACAAGAAAATAGACGAAACTTTTTTACAGCAGCATTATCAGATGAAAGTGCTTCAACCGTTAATTCTTAATTTATAAATAATGTCATTTCCATTTGATACCCGTTATGCTTCGCTTGAATTGTTAATTGAAAAAGCGAAAAAAAGAATGCCCCGTTTTGCATTTGAATATCTGGACGGAGGTTGTAATGAAAACATCAACCGAGACAGAAATACAAGCGAATTACGGGAAGTTTTGCTTCGTCCGCGATATCTGAATAATAATTATGCGGAAGCCAATATGGAAACCGAATTGTTTGGAGTTAAATATTCAGCACCTTTTGGAATTTCTCCGGTTGGTTTACAAGGTTTGATGTGGCCCAATGCACCCGAAATTTTAGCAAAAGCAGCTTTCAAACATAATATTCCTTTCATTTTAAGTACGGTTACGACAAGCAGTCTTGAGCGGATTTCTGAATTAACGGAAGGAAAAGCCTGGTATCAATTATACCATCCGAGAGAAGAATGGCTGCGGGACGATATTCTCGACCGTTGCGAAGCTTCCGGATATGACGTGTTGTGCGTGTTATCTGATGTTCCAACTTTCGGATACAGAGCAAAGGAAATCAGAAATGGTTTGGCAATGCCGCCTCAATTGAATTTCAGAAACGTTTCCCAGGCATTGGCAAAACCGGAATGGTGTCTGGAAATACTGAAACATGGAGTTCCAAGTTTTAAGACCATGGAAAAATACATGGATAAAAATATGGGTGTGAAGCAATTGGGACAGTTCATGAATTCCACTTTTTCCGGTAGATTAAATTCAGACAGAATAAAAGCTATCCGTGATAAATGGAAAGGGAAATTAGTCATTAAAGGCGTTGCATCAGATGAAGATGCTGCAGAAGCTGTTCGTTTAGGGTTCGACGGAATGATTATTTCAAACCATGGCGGAAGACAATTGGATGCAGGAGAATCTACGATTGCTGTTGTGAAAGACATCAGTGAAAAATACAAAGGTCAAATCAAAATAATGATGGACAGCGGCGTAAGAACCGGTCCGGATGTTGCCCGCGCTTTGAGCTGCGGCGCCGAATTTACCTTTATGGGAAGAACATTTATGTATGCAGTCGGGGCCTTAGGCGATAAAGGAGGGGATCATATTATTGAAATGCTTAAAATGCAGTTCAGACAGGTGATGGAACAGGTTTGTTGCGAAAAACCGGAGGATTTACAAAACTTCAGAGTGAAGTAATTTTTGATATGAAGATGGAAGATGGAAGTCGGAAGTTTAATGTTTATTGAAGAAATTTATCAATAGAACGAGTTTTAGCCCGTTTTTCATTGTAAAAAATTCTGATGGGCTTTAGCCAAAACTTATCATTCTGTTGCTGGTTTCAAATATTTAAACGCAAAGATTTAATTTAAAAATTAATTATTTTAAGAGGCAAAGTAAGGCGACAAAGTCGCTGATGAAGCTAGCTTCGTAAGAATCAATTTATTGATTCCATTCTTTGCTAACTTAAAATATTCAGGATCTTAAATAAAACTTTGCATCAAAAAACTAAACTAAACGGTTCAAAATAAAATTCGCAAAGACAACCTTGCGAATTATGTTTATTACAATGTAGAAGTTTATTTCTTCTTCTCAGATTTCACAGCCTGTCTTGCCAACAATTTCCAGTCGTTTTTCACTTTTGCCCAAACCAACAATACATCTAATGTTACATCACCCGGAGCTTTTCCAGAATCAGTAGTCGTTGCATAAAAATGGTGGCGAACAATCGCTGTATTGCCAACAATATTGATCGTTTGATTGGTAATATCAATGGTTACAAAATCTGATTTTTTACTGACTAATTTATCGACAAATTCTGTGGCGTCGTCTATGTGACCTCCTGAATGTCCATACGTTAATTCCGGTAAAATCAAAGATTCTAAGGCAGATTTTTCGCCGCTTATCATTGCTGATCTTAATTTTTCAGCAGCGTCAGAAACCGCGTCTTTATCATTCTTTTTCTGTCCGAATACAGAAAGTGCCATTAAAAAAGTCGTGGCAAAAATTAATTTTTTAATCATAATTAAACAATGTTAAATAGTAAACTTTAAAGTATATATTGATAATGCAATCGATTGCGCTTTTAATTTTAAAAAAAATCTACAAAGAATCCCTCTGAATAAATTTAAAAACATTATTTACAGATTCCTTTTTATTTTTTAGAATCATATAGGCTGCGGATTCTCCCATTGCTTTAAAATCTGTAGTAATTACGGTAATTCCAAGCAATTCTTTAAGCGGAGTTTCGTTGTAGGAAATAATGCCGATGTCTTCACCCAATTTCAGATTTTTCTGCCTGATTTGTTTAACCAAATTCACCAGATCACGTTCCCGAATGGTGATGAAAATATCCTTATCCTGCAATTCCATGTCGGGATAAATTTCATCAAGAATTTCATAATCAAGCTTAAAGTCCTTACAAAACTTCTCAAAACCACGCACAATACGGAAAGGATAGGGGTGAATGGATTTATCGGGATACACTAAAATTATCTTTTCGTATTTCTTTATTTTATCTAAACCTTCTTTTAAAGCGTTGTAGATATCATGTTCGAAATCCTGAAAAATAGAGCCGTATTCCCCGGAAATATTAGGCTTGGTATTATCCAGCAATAGCAATTTATTTTTTGGGATTTGTTCAATCATATCCAACACCTGCTGTGTGGAGCTGGTGTGCTTAGACTGTTCATCCCTAAAATGGGGCATGATCACATAATAATCAAATCCGCCCAGGTTCTTTTTTAAGGAATTAATAAAAAGTGTTTCGTCACAATGATAAATATACATCTCAACATTGCCTTTGGTACCGATTGCATTGACGAAATAATTATAGATCATCATTTTATAAGTGCTCGGTTTATTGATTAGAAAGAAAATATTGATGACATCATTTTTATTAATACGGGAGATATAATAACCTTTTCCCTTTACAGATTCAATGATTTGTCTTTTTCGGAGTTCTTTATACGCTTTTTCTACAGTATCTCTTGAAAGAAAGCAGGATTCGCTGAGTTCGTTTATGGAAGGAATCTTTTCCCCAATTTTGATCTCCCCACTGTCAATTCCATTAAGGATAGAATCTACAATCTGTTTGTATTTAGGAACTCGGGAATGCTCATTGATTATTATTTCAAATGTTTCTGACATGATATTAAGATAGGAGATATTTATTTCAGTTTAAAAAATAATTCAAAAGTTACGAACGGTGTAAGGCAAGTTACAAAAATTTTATAATAACTTTTTTGACATGCTTTTAATAATTGTAAATGTTTACATATTTATTATAATTGTGACTATCCCGGTATATAATATAACGGAAAAATACAATTTTAGTATATAAAGGTGTAAAAACTTAATTGTATAGCTTACTATAATAAAGCCGTTTGATTATACTTAATCTGAAGTTTATTTCCTGTAAAGCAAAAAAACACAAAATGGATTTTGGAATTAAATTTTAGTGTTTATAATTTCAAAGACAAAAGAGGTAGACGTTTCGAACTTTCCTCCCTGCGTGGCTCCGAATAGAAATTTAGGAGTCTTACCGTCTTTGTCCATTAAAATCATAGGGCGTTCTAATCTCCCGAATCGTTTTAGATGATTAGGTGGTGCAGGCTCCTTAATATAAGTCTTCATATTAATATAAGCGATTTTTGGTTGGGACCATTGAAGGCCGTCCTTGGAAGTTAAATGTAAACCGTATTCATGGTTAAAAAATCCCATATCACGGGCTACTATATGGAATTTTCCGTTTTGTTTCCAGATAAAGGCATCTTCCAGCTGGGCATTGCCGGGCAGCAATGAAAAATCAATAACAGGATTTTCCTTTATTTTCTCATAAGGACCTGCAGGGTGATCAGCCTTTGCCAGTCCATATTTTCGGTTTCCTCTCACCGGACCTTTTTGATTTTCATATTCTTCAGTGTTCCAGGATTTATAAAAAAGCCAGAATTTACCGTCATTTCCTTTTATAAAAGCAGGGTTTGTAGTGCAATGGTCGTCCCATGAGCCTTTTTCCCCGGGAAGCAGCAGCGGTTTTTCAGGCCTTACCCAGTCTCCGTTAAGACTTTTTGAAGTGGCAAGCCCTATTCTTTTGGTATTTGTTTTTCCGTTGTGGTTGCCCATATAGAAAAGATAATATTCGTCTTCTACTTTGGTAATTAAAGGGTTATGACATGTTGTGGCATCCCAAAATTCGCCACCTCGGGGAGTAAGAATAACTTGTTTATGCTTGAATTCTTTATAAGGAGAATCGGCTTCTGCACGGCATATTTCAGAACCGTTGAGCCAGCCGCCCATTCCTTTTTCTTTTTTCCATCTGGAATAGAAAAGATGAACCTTACCATCTTCGCCCCAAATCGGAGAATTACACCAGATGTAATAATTTTCCAATGAAAAGGTCCGTCCGATTGGTTTTAAGCTGAAATAAGGTTTGTCGGAAGATGAACCTGTAAATGACAATCCCAGAACCGCAGCTGTGATCCCAAGGGCTGAAGTCTGTAAAAAATCTCTGCGTGTAAAGTGTCTTGGCTTGTCCATTTTATCTCCATTTACTGCTAATTTAGTATAAACATATAAGCAGACTATCCTGTACTTTCGGTGAATTGTTTAATCTCAACTTATCTATTCTGTCTTTATTTATTTGATTTTAAAAATTAAGATCAGAACATAAAAAAGTCTGCCTTTCAGCAGACTTCAACTATATGAATGTGAAAATTTTTTAAGGCATTTTTTTGAAACCTTCCGCTTTTATTTTCCACGAACCGTCTTTTGGAAAACCTGGAAATTCACCTTTAGAACTATCCCAACCTTTAAGCATCATGGCAACGGTTGTTAAAACGCCGCCATTTCCCGGAAGGTAAATTCTCAAGCGACCATCCTGAAAATTATGTCCGTTTTTCAGATACGTATTTGTCTGAATGTTCATAAAAAGCGCATCCAGAGCTTTATTTGGAAGTCCAAGTCTTGCAGCATTCATCGCTGTCATCGGAAAATCCCAACCCCAGGTATGCTCCCAATTCCATCTTTCCCAAACGATATCCAACGTGTTTTTCATAATTTTTTTATCCAGTTTCGGAGATTCGGGAACCATTCCTAATGCACCGAGAACCGCAGGGTGATCGGTCATCCATTTTGGAAATGTAAAAGAGTCTTTTGCCGATTCGGTAGACAGATAAACACCATCCTGGACGGGAAGCGGAGCTAATTTTGCAATAACTTCATCCCATTTCTTATCTCTCGGCTGCCCCAATCTTTCCTTCCATTGTTGCGCTGTTTTCAGTGCCCAATCCCAATAGGCCACTTCATAAGTCGGGTTATACGTATCTTTTGCAGGGAAAACTTCCTGTGCAGGAATGACTCCTTTACCTAGATTATAACGGTTTTTTTCTTTGTCATAAGTAGCAAAATCTGCCATAAAATCTGCTGTTGCAAAAATCAGGTCCTTATATTTTTCCAAAACTTTCTTATCCTGCTTGTCACGGTACAAAAGTTCGGTCATATAAATAAGATGCGGTTGTTCCCAGATCAAAAATGCAGCAACAGAAGAAGGACTTTCATTTCCATCATTATCAGACATTTTAATCCATCTAACGCCTTTGTAACCTTGTCTTTCGGCTAATTTTTTTGCTTTGTCAAATGATCTGAAATAATAATCCAATTGTTTTTCCAAAATTTCAGGTCTTCCCCATAAAGCGTAATGAACACCGTGCCACCAATGCATTTCTGTATGCGGTTTTCCGTACCAGCTGTTGAATGTCAACCCCGTTTCTTGTGGCGGATTGCTTCCTCCGCATTGAACTTTTGTCAAATATTCTGACAACACAACTCTGCGTTCCAATTCGTTGGCTCTTGGGTCTGTGCTTCCTTCAAAATCAACGGCAGCACCGCTCTTCCAGAAAGATTCCCATCCTGAAGTGCTTTCTTTTTCGGCATCAGCAAATAGTGTTTTACTGCTTTTTGGATTCTTAGATGAAAATTCAACACTTAATTCTATTGTTTTATTTTTAGAAGAAGGTTCGTATACGAAATAATGTTTCCCCGCTTCCCGTAGTTTTCCATCTGTGAAATAAAGTTGGGTATAATAATCAGTACTTTGCAACTTGTGCTCAATCACTCCGTGAGTTTGATTTGATGAAATAATTTTTGTCGAATGATCATTTTCATTTCCGTAAAAAGCGGCATCATCCAAAAACTGTCCTGTCGGAGAAGGGTAGCGTGCAAAAACTTTCAATCTGTTTTGAGAAATTAAATCCGACTCAATTTTAATTCCAATTTTATCGGAATTTTGAAAAGATGCAGTCAAAACTTTCACAGGAGTTCCTTCCAGAGAAAATTCACTGGTGATAATTCCTGTCCAAAGATCAATTTTTTGATTGATGTTGGTAAGATCTGAAATCTTCGCTTTCTGACCGTCTTTTTTAAGCAATTCAAGACCAATATTTCCCAGCTGCAAACGGTGTTGATTCACACGGAAATATTCTACAGCGCCTTTGTTTCGCTCCGGTTCTTTTAATTGAACACTATACAACGCTTTACGTCCGTCATTATTGAAATCGTAAGCTTTTAATGTTTCATCAAATGTATAATTCTGAGTATTTGGAAAACTGTTCCAACCCCATTCAGACTGAGTTCCGAGAGAAACTCCCTTTTTATAATATTCAGGAAAAGACTGCATTCCAGTAATATCAACGGTGTATGCAAATTTCCCGTTACCGACCGTTAAAGAGGATAAAGTATCAGCTTTTGTGCTGACGATATTATGACGCTGAACGACTTTTTTACGGTCAATTTTTTGAGCATTGAGAGAAGAAAATCCAATGCAAAAAAGACTCAGGTATATGACTAATTTCTTCATTTTTAAATTTATTTTATTGAATCAGGCGTTGTCGAACTTGAAATAAGTTTCGGCTAAAGCCTTGATGTTTTTGTTATGTATAAACGGGCTAAAGCCCGTCTCTATTGATATTTATGTTTATTTAAGGACAGTGGCACTCATCAATCCGATGACGACATCGTTGCTCACTGCTGTTAATTGTATTGATTTTAATTCTTTATTCGGATCAATCGGCAAATCAAGAATAGTTGCAGCACCACCTTCTACAGCACGGTCTGTGAATCCTTTAATGCCTGAATATTGGGCTAAACTTCCCCCTTTGTATAGTTCTCCGGTCTTCAATTTTACCCGGTACGGAATTTTATCATCCGGAATTTCAAAAGCAAAATTATCATCCAACAAATCCTGCTCAATAGGCCACCAGTTGATCGGATTTTTCAATTCCAAATTGGTGTGCGAACCATCGAAATATTGAACGGTAATCGTTCCATTTGTAATCTGCGACTGCATCGGGTTGGTAGAACCCGCCATCAGAAAATAGATTTTTTTCCCTTTTCCTGTCAACGGAATTTCAACCGATTTCGGAAAATTATCCCATTGACTCGTAAAGACAATATTTTTATCTGTATTATCAATTAAAAAAGGAATTCCTAAATATTCCAGTTTTCCGTTTTTACGATTTGCCATCAATCCGCTGTCGTCAATCTGAGCCGTGATCAACGGATAACACCAGTTCCCGATTCCCTGCCACGGAAGCTGTAGAGTAGGGACGTTGAGTCGGGGTGAAAGATATTCTTGATTAAAAATTCGGGTGACTTTTTCATTATATTTTGAGGCTAATGAAATTGGTTTAAATTCACCTTGAGTTTCAATTTTCCAGTCTGTGATTTCTACATTTTGCTTGATTCCATTATATTCAAGTTCAATAGAATTAGTTCCTTTACTTAAAGAACTTGTTGGAATCTCAATGAATTTCATTTCATCTTTTTTAACAGAAAAAGTATTAACAAAACCATTAATACTCAATTTTCCATTGATGTTATTTAATGATTTGGATTGAATTTGTAACTTTTTATTCACCCATTTAATTTGTAAAGGATATTGAATATCAACATTTACAGGTTGCCACCATTTCGTTCCGTTTTGTTCCAGCTGAACGAAAAAAGTTCCCTTTCTTTCCTGTTGATTTAATTCAAACTTGTGGTTAACCATCCCGTCTTCTCTCTTCGGTCGAATCCACCCCTCCAGAGGAGGGGAATTTTTGATCAGCTCTTGTGGATCGTAGATTTGAGTGATTTTCTTTTTTGGATCTAAATTCAATTGAAGATTTTCAGAAATATAATTTATATAATCGGTCTTTTCAGCTGTTAACTCTTCCCCAGAATAGATAATTTCAATGGTAAATTCTTTCCCTTTTTCTGTTTCCAGTTTTACAAAAGGCTGTAGAATAGAGTTAGGCTGTATTGCCCATTTCACTTTTTTACCGTTTACAGTTACTGATTTTATCTGAGAATGGTTTACCGGAATTAACAAATCAAGTGAAACAGGATTTGTAAATTTTGATTTAAACCAATAATTCGTTTTTTTAGAATTTCTGTTAAATTTAAATTCCCAATCAGGAAGTTTCAGTTCTGCAAAATTCCAATCTTTTGGAAATCCAGGTTTTATGTTAACTTTATTTTCTAATAATTTTGGATAAACACCAAAAAGTCCTTCCGTTAAAGTTCTTGCAGCAACTCCAATTGGATCGGCAAAATCCCGGTACAATTCGCCACGAAATGCATCATAATGTGATAATTGCTCAAAATTTCCCGGACTGATTCCGTAATACATACTTTCGGCAAGATTCCCTTTCCAAAGCCGGAACGCATCTTCGTTTCTCCCTGATTGCCAATAGGCTAAAGCCGTCTGTAAGTTTTCTGCTAAAGCAACATTATTGAGTGACCAATCGTAAGGCTGCCAGTTTGTTGTCGAAAGTACATAATAGTTTTTATCAGCTTCTCCCTTTACCGTTACCGGAATCTTCGGGATGTTATTATTAATATATTGTGTATTTTGATAATCATCAAATTCATTCAAAATATAAGCGTCCGAAACATGATAAATTGACCAGATTCCTGGTTTGTCATGAAGAATTTGATTACCCAAAGCATCTTTAAATTCAGCGAAATAACCGTTCTTTTTAATCCAAAGCTGGCTTTTCATGGCATTTAAAATAGATTCAGCTTCTTTTTCGTAAATCTGGGAGTTTTCGCCAATAATTTTTGCCAGTTTTGCAATTTCACGGTTGGCTCTGTAATTATAAGCCGAAGTATGTGTCACTTTTCCACCTGAATATTGTAAAGCATCACTTGCCCAAATTGCAGCATATGCATCATAAAGGTCGCCCCGTTTGAAGTTTCGTTTTTCCCAATCCATGTGACGAACCATTGTTGGCCACATTTTCTTCAGAAATTCTTTATCTCCGGTGTAATTGAAATGTGAAAACATCTGGTCAAAAAATACCAGATTCATATCATAATGATGCGGTTTTGAGTTGTCATTCGGATTTCTTGAAATATATCCGCTGGAAAACACCGAAGTTCCCATTTTCTCTTTATGTCTTGCCAAATGCAACAGTGTATCCATTTCAACGGGCGCAGAATCCGGCTTCAAAACCTGAGAATTTGCATAGCTTTCAAAATGTTCTTTTGCGCGGTCGTGCCAACTGAGAACATCGGCTGCATAAGCTCCTCGCCACGCATTTAATCTCATCCTCCAGGCAACAGCGCCGTGCATAAAGGTCGGGCTTTCCCAGATTCCGTCTGCGGCAACCGCCAATGTTGCTCCGAAATTATTCAAATCTGCATCTGGAGTTTTTAGCTGAATTCTATTGATTAAATTTAATCGGGATTGTTCGGCTTCTTTAAAAATTGTTGCAAGTTGGTCGTCTGAAAAATTTTTATCTGATTTACCTTTTTTAATTTGAATGTAAACCGGATTTTTCTGTGCAGAATAAGTTGCGTAAATTATTGGAGATTGCTCTGCTTTATTTTGAGTAAAATCAGATAGTTTTTCCAACGTTTTCGCATCTGTCAATTGTAATGAATTAGCATTTGAAAAACTTCCGTTGATAAGCTGATTTTCTTTTTTCTTGTTTAAATAAGTAAGCTCAAACTGGTTTTTATTGATTTGAAACTGGTTGCCTTCACAATATTCCGGAAGCAGATAAAATCCTGATTCCGGATCGGCACCGATGTCTCCATTTCTGCTGAATGTCGTTCCGCTTGCACCGCCATAAACGGCATAAATTTTTGATGAAGGATCAACATTTTCCATTTCCATTTTTAAAACCAAACCTTCTTCTTTTGATTGAGCTAAAACCGTCAGTTTTAAACTTCCGTTTCCAAGAATCGGATCTTTAATCGTATAAAGCATCGATCCGGGACGATAGCGGGTCTCAATTTTATCAGCCTGAATTAATTTTTTAATGGAATTTCCTTTCTGAATAACGAATTGAAGATTTCCTCCCATTCCCGGAAGATATAAAGCGAATTCCGGTAAATCTCCTGCTTCCACGCGTGAAGCACGATTGTCTCCATACAAGGCACGGTTGAATCTGTATTTTCCGTTAACCAACAAAAAATCGCCTTTGTCCTCTTTATAATGCAATTCTCTTTCGTTTTCCTGCCAATATTTAGACTGGGAAAAAGAATAGGATGATAAAACAATCAGTCCGGCGAATATGATTCTTCTTCGCATTTTATTTAAGTTCAGTTAAAGGTTTTCCGTTTACGGTTACGTTTTTCAGCGTGACATTTTTTAAGAAATCAACTTTATATGGAATTTCTACGCCGGTCATTTTTGAGTTCACCATGGTGAAATCTGTTACCGGAGAAGTTTCGTAGGCATCAGAAAGAACGGCATATTTCCCGCCTTTTTCCACGGTTAAGTTTTCTACCCAGATATTTCTGATGATCGGAATATAATTTCCAGGTTTTTCGTAATGCATATTGAAGCGTACCGCAGCTTCTTTATAAGCGCCTACTTTTGTGTTGTAAAAAAATACATTTTCAATGATTCCGCCACGGCTTGAGCTTGTTTTTATTCTTAAAGCTCTGTCAAGATTCTTACTGTCCATCACATTTCCGATAGCATAAATATTTTTTGCTCCGCCTGCGATTTCACTTCCTATCACAACACCGCCGTGCCCGTCTTTCATTTCACAGTTTTCGATGATGTGGTTCTCTGCCGGTCTTCCGATATCTCTTCCGTCTTCATCTCTTCCGGATTTAATGGCGATACAATCATCTCCCGTATCAAAATATGAATCTTTAATCCATACATTTTTACATGCTTCAGGATCAAATCCATCATTATTAGGACCGTGACTGATTACTTTTACTCTTTCAATCAAAACATTTTCACACAGCACAGGATTCAAATTCCACATGGGAGAATTTTTAACCAAAACATCTGCCATGTAGAAATTCTTACTTTTATAAGGCTGAACGAAATTCGGTCTTAAATAATAACCGTCTCCAAAAATCCTTTCTCTGGCAGGTTTTCTTTGCGCCATATATTCGTGAAGTTTTGCTCGGGCAGGGTTTTGTCTTCCGGGACGGGATTCGTTATATCCATATTTTGTTGCACCGCACCAAAACCACCAATGGTCGTTATCAGAATTTCCGTCTAATGTTCCTTTTCCGGTTACAGCGATATTTTCTTCTTCATAAGCATAAATTAATGATGAATAATTCATGCATTCCATCCCTTCCCATCTTGTGAAAACGATAGGGTAGTCGTTGCTGTCCTGGCTGAATAAAATTGTAGATCCGTCGCTCAAATGAAGATTAACATTGCTTTTTAAATAAATAGCACCGGTTAAAAATATTCCTTTTGGAACGACAACTCTTCCGCCGCCTTCTGCATTACACTTTTCAATGGCTTTTCTGAATGCTTCCGTGTTTTTTGTTTTTCCATCACCAATGGCTCCAAAATCTGTAATAAGATAATCCTTATTTCTGAAATTTGGCTTTACCATTTGTTTTTTAAGTGCCTCAATTTCCTTTAAGGGTTGTTCTGAGGAAGTCCACGGTTTGTATTGCGCCGAAACGGGAATTGATATAATGAAGGCGAAAAGTATTAAAGCATATTTTTTCATAATGTTAGAGAAATATTAATTTAAGAAAGCGCATCAATAGTAAGAATCTCTTTCTTTATCGCAATCTAAAATAATTATAGTTAAAAATTATCCTGCACTGTCGGTGTTAAAATAAATTATTTTCTTTCTGGAGTTTTTTGTGATGGAAAGGATATTTTCCATTTGGATATTTGCTCATTACAAAAAAAGCATTGAGTTAATATTACACTTATTTTACATCATAAATCCTGTTTCAGACTTTGACAGACCTTCCACTTATGATGATGTTGCGACTGCTATGTGGACTCATCCTAGAGGCCTTGCTACTGCAGGGTGGGACAGTTTTGAACCGTAAGTCTTGATCTTTTATATTTTTTTTTCAACAATAAAAATAATAATATCCAGTTAAAAATAAAGTTTATTTATATCCTTTATTTTATTTAATTAGTATATTTGTGTATTAATTATGAGAAAATGCATTATTCAATTATAAAAGATGTCATCAATTTGCTTGAAGAATTTGAGTCAGAAAACCAATCAAAATCGTATACATCAGACATTGAAGGTTTTAAAGCTTGGGTTTGTGCTAAGAGTACTTCTAAAGAAACAGAGCAGATTGATGAGCCTTATTGGGAAGGCAAAGAAAATGGAAGAACGGCAGAAAGTGCTATAAGTACATTATTGGTACACCTTAACAGATATGCTAAAACCTATTCCAAATCTGCTATTTCAGAATCTCATTTTGCTACGCAGGAAGATTTTATTTACCTGATTAATCTAAAAGCTTTTGGTCAAATGACAAAAATTGAGCTTATAAAAAAGAACATTCAGGATAAACCTGTCGGGATGCTTATTATCGCAAGATTACTGAAGCAGGGATGGATTGAGCAGACTGAGTCTGATATTGATAAACGCAATAAAATGATCAGCATCACTTCCAAAGGCCTGGAAGCTCTTGAGCAGCAAATGAATAAAATCAGAAATGCAACAGATATTGTAGCAGGAGATCTTACCCATAAAGATAAGATGGAACTTATCCGGATTCTTAATAAACTGGACCGTTTTCATTATCCGATTTTCTGTCGCAATATAGACAGTAAGGATTTGATAAAAACCGTCAATGACGAATATTCATTTCAGAGAAATTAATTATGCGAAAAAAAATTGCGGTTATAGGATCGGGTTTTTCAGGACTTTCTGCAGCAGCTTATGCTTCAAAAGACGGACATGAAGTTCATGTTTTTGAAAAAAACAGCACAGCAGGAGGAAGGGCTAGAAATTTCAGAACACAAAACGGCTATACGTTTGATATGGGTCCAAGTTGGTATTGGATGCCTGACATTATAGAAGCATTTTTTGAGGATTTTGGTAAAAAATCTTCAGATTTCTATGAACTGGTTTCCCTTGATCCGCAATTTGAAATGGTTTTTTCACAAGATAAAATGAAAATACCCCATCATTATGATGAATTAAAAAGTCTGTTTGAAAAAGAAGAAGCCGGAGCAGGAAAAAAGCTGGACGAATTCATGGCAGATGCACAGTATAAATATGAAGTGGGAATGAAAGATTTTGTCACCAAACCCTGTCATTCATGGTTGGAATTTGTTTCCCCTAAAATTGCCAGAAGTGCTTTAAAGCTGGATCTTCTTACCAATTTCCAGAAATTTGTCAGGAAATATTTTAGACATCCTGAACTCATTACGTTAATGGAGTTTCCGGTAATTTTTTTAGGTGCGGCACCCAAAGATATTCCTGCATTATACAGCCTGATGAATTATGGAGGTTACAAATTGGGAACCTGGTATCCAATGGGAGGTTTTTCAAAAATAATTGACGCAATGACAGCGATTGCTTCAGAATACGGAGTTCAGTTTCATTTCAATGCCAGTGTAGAAAAGATTACGGTGGAAGGTAAAATGGCCTCTTCATTACTTGTTAATGGCGAGCAAATCAAATTTGATTCCATTATTGCCTCATCAGATTATCACCATACAGAAACCCAGTTGTTATCTGAAGAATATAGAAATTATAAAGAATCTTACTGGCAGACTCGAACTTTTGCTCCTTCCTGCCTGATTTTTTATCTGGGTTTTAAAGAAAAAATCGCAAACCTCAAGCATCACACCCTGTTTTTTGAAAATGATCTGGATCTTCATACAACCGAAATCTATGAAGATAAAAAATGGCCCACAAAACCGCTGTTTTATGCGTGCTCGCCTTCAAAAACAGATCCGGAAGTAGCTCCTGAAAACTGTGAAAATATCTTCCTTCTTATGCCCGTTGCTGTAGGAATTGAAGATTCAGAAACGGAAAGAGAAAAATATTTTCATGAAATGATTGCCAGACTTGAAAAACATACAGGTGCTGTCAATCTTTTATCCAAAATAGATTACAAAAAAAGCTATTGCATAAAGGACTTTAAGGAAGATTATAATGCTTATAAAGGAAATGCTTACGGTCTTGCCAATACTTTATCACAGACCGCTGTACTAAAACCATCCCTCAGAAATAAAAAAGTGAAAAACCTTTTTTATACAGGACAGCTTACGGTTCCGGGGCCCGGTGTTCCTCCATCCATTATTTCCGGAAAAATTGCTGCCTTTGAAGCCACCAAAAATGCTTAATTATGAAAAAGTTATTTGACGATTTATCGTACCGTGTAAGTAAAGAAACAACCAGACAATACAGTACCAGCTTCTCTTTAGGGATTCTGGCTTTGTCCCCTAAAATCAGAAATCCAATTTACGCTGTTTATGGATATGTGCGGCTAGCAGATGAAATTGTGGACAGCTTTCATGGGTATGATAAGGATAAATTGCTAAGGAGATTCAGGGAAGAGACATTTCAGGCGCTGGAAGACAAAATATCTTTAAACCCTATTTTACAGGCTTTTCAGGACACGGTTCACCAGTTTAAAATTGACCTGAATTTAATTAACAGATTTTTAAAAAGTATGGAAATGGATCTTCATAAAATTGATTACAATTCTGAACTTTATAATGAATATATTCTGGGATCTGCAGAAGTGGTGGGATTGATGTGTCTCCAAATTTTCGTGGAAGGAAATCCTGCTGAATTTGAATGCTTAAAGCCATTTGCCATGAAGCTGGGATCTGCTTTTCAAAAAGTCAACTTTTTAAGGGATATGAAGGATGATTACCAGATTTTAGGGCGAAGTTATTTTCCGGATGTAGATATTTCCATGTTTGATAACAAAATAAAAGCAGCTATTGAAAAAGATATTGATGAAGAATTCAAAGAAGCATTGTTCGGCATTAAAAAACTTCCAAGCTCTTCACGGTTTGGCGTATATCTGGCATACCGGTATTATATTTCACTCTTCAGAAAAATAAAAAGGACTTCCGCCCATACCATCATCAATCAAAGGATAAGAATCTCCAACAGCAAAAAGATTTCGTTAATGATGAGCAGCTATCTTCAATATAAAACTTCATTCCTGTAAAAAATAAAAAAATGGTACATAGACTTTTCAGAGAACAGCAATTGAATTGCGATATTCAGACCGCATGGAAGTTTTTTTCTTCTGCGAATAACCTCTCGAAGATTACTCCGAAAGACATGAAATTTGTGGTCCTCACCAAAACAGAAGATGATGAAATTTATAAAGGAATGATCATCGATTATCATGTTTCACCCTTGTTGGGAATCAGGCTGGACTGGACAACAGAAATTAAGCAGGTTTCTTTCCAGAAAAGTTTTACAGATTTTCAAAAGAAAGGACCTTACAAACTCTGGAATCATTTCCATGAATTCATTGCTAACGATCAGGGTGTGCTGATGAAAGATACGGTACATTATGAGCTTCCGCTTGGGTTTTTGGGAGAATTGGCACATACTCTTTTTGTCAGAAAAAAGATTGAGCATATTTTCGGATACCGGTACAAAATTTTAGAAGAAATGTTTAATAAAAAATAGGATTATGAATTTTCTTATTGTAGTACTTACATTTTTCATCATGGAAGGGATGACATGGCTGATTCATAAATATATCATGCACGGCTTTTTATGGACCCTCCATAGAGACCATCACGATCACAGCAATGAAGGGCATGTAGAAAAAAATGATTATTTCTTCCTGATTTTTGCTGTGCCTACTATTGCGCTGATGTATTATGGAACTGTCAATGATTATAACATCTATTTTTATATTGCTTTAGGAATTGCCATCTATGGTATGGCTTATTTTTTTGTCCATGATATTTTTATTCATCAGAGGATAAAGTTTTTACGGGATACCCAAAATCCTTATTTACTGGCGATAAGACGTGCTCATAAACAGCATCATAAACATACAGGAAAAGAAAAAGGAGAGTGTTTTGGTTTTTTATGGGTGCCTGTGAAATATTTTAAAATGTATTTTAACAAACATAAAGCCTAACAATGATGCATTACACCTATCTTTTGATTAATTTCTTCACTGTAATCATCTGTTTTATATTTTCTTTTCATCCTAAAATTAAATTCAACAGATATTTTGCCGCTTTTTTTAAGGCAGCATTTATTGTGGCTGTAGTATTTATTTGCTGGGATATCTGGTTTACCAAAAGAGGAGTATGGTGGTTTAATGATGATTATCTTTTGGGATTCAGGCTTTACAATTTGCCCATTGAAGAAATTCTTTTTTTCTTCTGTATTCCATTTTCATGTATTTTCACTTATTTCTGTCTGGACAAATTTTTCAGACTGGATTGGAAGCCGTTATCTGAAAAAATATTCGTTATTATTTCAATCATTAGTGCCGTGATAATTGCTGTTTGTTTTTATGATAAAATATACACGCTTGTCACCTTTTTATCAACTGCGGCAACTATGTTTACGCTTTATTTCGTTTTCAAAGCAAGATGGATAGGAAAAGCATCACTGGTCTACCTTTTGCTGATGCCCGGGTTCCTGGTTGTTAATGGCATACTTACAGGGACGGGTTTGCCATCACCAATAGTGAATTACAATCCTGATGATTTTATGGGGATAAGAATGCTTACTATTCCCGTAGAAGATACGGTTTATGGGTATGAAATGATTCTTTGGAATATTTATCTATTTCAAAAATTTAAAAGGAACGGGCAAAATTAATGTTCCTGGTTCAGATCTGAGATTGCCGGACAGTACAAGATTGATTAATACTTTTCGTTCTGATTTGAAAATTGTTTCTGTTTTATTTTTGATAGCCATATTCTGCATTTGCAATTTTAGGTAAAAAATGCAATTCAAAGCGAAAACCATCCATTTTATCGCTTCTGAAATCAATCCATCTTTGCAATATCAAATAAAATAACAATTTAATATCGAAGATTATGAAAAAATTAATACCGGCATTCGGATTATTTACCCTGTCAATATGCAGCACTGTATATGCACAGCAATCTGGTGTGAAACGCATAGACCTTCAAAGGCATAATATTGAAGCTGCGGGATATGAAACAATTCAGGCACGCATTGAATTGGAACCTGGAACAGCTGTTGGAATGCATTCCCATCCCGGAGAAGAGGTTATCTATGTGCTTGAAGGTAGATTTGAATACCAGATCGAAGGCGAGAATCCTGTTATCCTTAGTGTTGGTGAGGTGTTATTTATTCCTGCTGGAAAGAATCATTCTGCAAAGAATATAGGTGAAACTAAAGCCTGTGAACTAGCAACTTACATTGTTAAGAAGGATAGGCCATTACTTCTATTCAAAAAATAAACAACTTATTTTTCATCAATAAAAACTATGTTGAATAGGCTAGGAGATCAAGGGATTGCGACTATCAATGGATTGTTAGGGCTCGTCCCAGGTTGAAGGGTATTTTTTTACTAACTGTTATTAATTGCAGCTTTTCTTAGAATTGCTGCATTTTTATTCCATAATTTTACGACCGATATAAACCCAAACAATTTTTTCAACTTAAAAATGATCAAAGAATTTTCATACAAACAATTTGGCAACATAGAATTCAGCAAATCGTCTGTACAAGAGCATACATTGACTGCAATAGACGAACATATCAAGGTTCTTTTTATTCCTGAAAATGCAATTATTCAAGTTGATTTTCAGGAAATTGAAATGAAAACTGATTCGCTGTTGTTTATCAACCCAAATGTGGTATTAAAACCTTGTGAAACTGTTGGAGGTCAGCTGATGCATTTTAACAAAGATTTTTACTGTGTACAAATTCACGATCAGGAAGTAGCCTGTGATGGCATTTTATACAATAATGTCTTTGAAATACCTTTTATTAATTTGAACGAAAAGCAGTCGGTTGAAATTCAAAGGATTATAAGTGATATCCAGACGGAGATGAAAGATGAAGACTCCAGTACCGAAGAAATGTTACGGATTCTTTTAAAAATGATTATTCTGAAATCTACGCGTATTTGGAAACAGCAGCATCAATTGGCAGATATAGAACAGCAGGCTGATGTACAGTTTTTAAGAAAATTCAGTAAAATGGTTGAGCAGCATTATAAAACACTCCATACGGTTGCAGACTATGCAGATCTTCTCTTCATTACTCCTAAAAATTTAAGTAAAAAAGTAAAGTTAGTGAGCAAAGAAACTCCAAATGAAATTATTAAAAACCGAATCATTCTTGAAAGCAAGCGGCTTTTAGCCCATACTTCTATGACCGTGAAAGAAATTGCTTATAGTCTGAATTACGAAGACGATGCCTATTTTATCCGTTTTTTTACAAAAAATACAGGTATTTCACCAAGTACTTTTAGAAAACAGTTCTAGAAAATATATTCTGCTTATAAAGCAAGCACAATCTACGGATTGTGCTTTTTTATTTTATAACTGCTTAAAAAAACGTTCTGAACCGATAATGACCAAAAAAATGCATCTAAACTCATAAGAAGAGAAAAAAGTGCAGCCCAAAGCGAAAACCATCCATTGTTATACCTCCGGAATTAGCCCAACTTTGCCATATCAAAATAACAATAACAATTAAAAAATAAAGAAATGAACACATTTACATTAAAAGACGGAACAGAAATTTATTTCAAAGACTTAGGAACAGGAAAGCCTATTTTTTTTCACCATGGCTGGCCATTATCTTCTGATGACTGGGATGCACAGATGATGTTTTTCCTGGAAAAGGGCTACAGGGTAATTGCCCATGATAGGAGAGGACATGGAAGATCCACGCAAACATACCAAGGCAATGATATGGACACTTATGCTGCTGATGTATCCGAGTTGGTTGAGTTCCTGGACCTAAAGGATGTTATTCACGTGGGTCATTCAACGGGTGGTGGTGAAGCTATACGGTATGCAGCAAAATATGGTAAAGGCAGGGTTTCCAAAGTAGTTTTGATAAGTGCAGTTACTCCTTATATGATTGCTGATGACAATAACCCGGAAGGAGTTCCTCTGGCAGTATTTGATGACATCCGAGACAATACACTGCACAACAGACAACAGTTTTATCAGGATCTAACCGTTCCATTTTACGGTTATAACAGAGAAGGTGCTGTGATCAAGAAAGGAATTCAGGATAACTGGTGGAGACAAGGAATGATGGGTGGTATAAAAGCGCAGTATGACTGTATAAAAGTATTTTCAGAGACTGATTTTACAGAAGATCTAAAAAATGTTGAAATACCTGTGCTTGTTTTACATGGAGATGATGACCAAATTGTTCCTTACAGTACAACCGCCGTTAAGGCAGCAGAACTCCTTAAAGATGGTCAACTGATCATTTATCCTGGCTTCTCTCATGGAATGCCAACTATCAATGCTGAGGTAATTAATGAAGATATTTTATCATTTATTAAAGCATAAGAATTAACCGGGCAAAAAGTGAAATCTAAAGCGGAATCATCCATTTAAGATGGCACTTTTCGGAGCTGCGGCACCTGTCCGGATGAAACGTTCAGACTTTAATTACGGTCTATGGACCAAAGATGAAACTCAATCTGAACTATTGTCCTTTATAAAAATAAAATATGAACTAAAAGAGGTTGGTTTGTAATAGTCAGCCTCTTTTTTATAAATTCAAATCATATGAATAGGATTGTCTTATTTCTGCTTTTATTACTAACAGTCTCGTGCAGTATAAAAAAAGATATTGTAATAATGAACCATACTAATTTACCCCAACCAATAGGACCTTATAGCCACTCAACCAGCTATGATAATCTTATATTTGTATCGGGTCAAATAGGGCTGGATCCAAAAACCAATAACCTGAAACAGGGAATTGAAGAGCAAACGGTTCAGATTTTTGAAAATTTAAAAGTAATTCTTGAAAACAATCACTCCGATATAACACATATAACAAAAACTACTATTTTTATTACAGATATAAAGCAGTTTTAAACGGTCAACAAGATATATGGTGGTTATTTTGGAAACCGTTTTCCTGCAAGAAGTACTATTGAAGTCGTTTCATTACCTAAAGGGGCAAGTATCGAAATAGAATGTATTGCCGTTAAGAAAGCTAACAAATAAAAAACAGGGTGAAGTAGAGGCTGATTTTCTATCGGAAACCCAATTTTATAAAATAGAAAATCCAAGTAGCAAACTGTCACTTGGATTTTCTGGGGCTTATATTCTATACAAATGCATTGGCATTGTAAAATTTATATAAAAATTGTTTCTAAACAAAAAACTCATAAACCAACGAATTCTAAAATAAATTACCTGGCGGGTCTTGCACTGTCTGATACTGCCGCATTGACGTTGCCGCTGCCGTTACCTGTATTGTTATTGCTGGTTTTTCGGCCTCCTATATGAGTTTTTGTATTGATACTGTCCTTACTTCCCAGGCTGTCATTGGGAAGCTGATTAGTTGAATCTGTAGTGTCAGGATAGCTGGATGTCACAGTGGCAGAGTCAGCAGACACAGTGCTTTTTTCGGTGTCCTGTTTTTTACAGCCTACTACGATTAAGCCTATTGCGATGATTGGTAAGAATAAATTTTTCATAAGTTTATTTTAATAGTGGGTTAGTTAAATTCTCTAGATATCCAAAATTAAATATTTACTCCACGTATTTATATGAGTGAGATCATGTTGAACGTTTCTTGGGAATACTTATGATGCCTTACCTTTATTTAATGATGCCTGATTCCTCTTTGATGATAACTGACATTTTTATTAAATAATTGAAAATTTTTAGGAATTGTCTGATTGTCGTCATAGTGATTGGTTACGGTTGAAGGTTTTTCTTCCATATCCTTAGTGTTAAAACGGACTTGCTTACCGTTTTTATACAACTTATCATCATAGGTTCTGTAGAGCTGGTTTTCCAGGTACATGTTTCCGTCAGGAGCAGTAAATTGTTTTACTTTATTATTTCTTTTACGGAATGCAGCATAAAACAATGATCCAGCTGCAATTAAGCCTAATGTTATTTTTATTTTGTTATCCATAATGCTGTTTTTATTGTTTAAAATTACTTGCTATAGTTTAATAAATGCATATTAAAGCATTAACGAGCAGTCAGTTAAAATATCCATTGCAAATTATTTAAGAGATTTAGATTTAAAAGAGAGTTTTTTAAACTCTCTTTTATCTAGTGAATTCCTATTCCTAGTTTTGTCTTTCCAGGTTTTCAAACTTAGCATAAGAAGATTTCAAATGATGCAGTTGATCTGAAACCAGTCTTGAACTTTCAGGACACAGATCACCACTATCAAGGGCATTTTGGTAAGCATCAATAGCGGCATTTTCTCCGAATACTACGTTTTCAAGTGTAGATTCATCTTTATCTCCTGTAAAAGAATTTTTTACATCAATCCATGCCCGGTGGATAGCTCCCGCAGTACTCGTGGTATTGTCAGCTTGCCCACCTTTTGCATTGATGAGTCCTATGAGTTCTGTTTTCATTGTTTGAGATTGGGCGACCATATTGTCATAATCATTTCTTAATGCAGAATGAGTATTCCATACTTTGTCCTCAACTTTTGAAAATCCTTCAATTCTGTCGTTGGTAATGTTCAGTAAATCATTAAGTACTGATACTGTTTTTTCGTCGTTCATAATAAAAATTTTAAATGGTGTTTAACATAATTTGCAATAACCATGCCTGCTGTCTGTAACTTGTGGTAGCAAGACTAAAAAAAATAAATAAGCAATTCTTTATTAATTATGAATCCTGATTTGACAATGATCTTAATGTGGTTGTAGAAAAAGGCTATAGGTAAGTTAGCTGGTGCCTAATGTAGAAGTTATTATTCAATGGTATGTATTTCGTAAATATTTGGCAAAAAATTTGTTATATCATTCATTAATATCATTTATTAAATTATTATCACCATTTAAAATTTATTATTATGAAAAATTCTGTTTTAACGGTTTTTGCAGCCATTTCTCTTATGGCCTGCAAAAAAAATGAAACTACGACCGTAAGTCATTCTACAGACAGCGTATCAGTGACGCCAATGGACTCTCCAATGGCTGTAAACGACACTGTAAAAACCACCAACACTCCAGCTTCCAGTACTCTCAGTGATCAGGACAAAAAATTTGCTGATGCTGCTGCCAAAGGAGGTCTCATGGAAGTAATGATGGGACGACTGGCTGCTACCAATGGCACACATGCTTCGGTAAAGACCTTGGGAGAAATGATGGTAAAAGATCATAGCAAGGCCAATGATGAACTCAAAAAATGGGCATCGTCAGCTAACTACACACTGCCATCTGTTTTAGATGCTGATCAACAAAAGAAATATGATGACCTGAAAGCAAAAAAAGGAACAGATTTCGACCGCATGTATGCGGATTTAATGGTTTCTGATCATAAAAAGGATATTGAAGAATTTAAAAAAGAAGGTTCTGACGGTACTGAGGCAAACCTAAAATCTTTTGCCAACAAAACATTACCTACGTTACAACACCACCTAATGGAATCAGAAAAAACTAAGGCTGCAGTTAAATAAATCATATATAGCTATTATGATCTTGATCATAAACCAGAAATGATAATTCCATTAATTTTGAGTTAGAATTTCATCATTTTTGCATCCCTTTTATGCTCCTCCTGTTCTTAGGAGGAGTTTTTATTTTTATATCAGAGGATGGAATACTTATTATTTTTTAGGTACCACATCGATCGTAACTGGTCTGGATTTTGCATTTTGTATGCCACCAATTCTATTTCAACTAAGATCTTTAATAACCTTAACTTAAATATAAAAATTTATGAAGATCGATGAACATTTATTGCTTAGCCATGGTGCAATATTTCAGGATTATGAAGCAAAAGAAACTATTTTTTTTGTCGGAGATACTCCCCGATATTATATGCAGATTACGCAAGGAAGTGTTGAGCTCAATAATTTTCTTGAAGACGGTAAAGAAGTAATGGTTGGCCTGTTTTCAGAAGGCAATAGTATTGCAGAATCCTTACTTTTCACAGATCAGCTCTATCCCATAAATTGTGTGGCAAAGACCGACTGTACATTATTAAAACTTGACAAAACCAGTTTTCTCGAAATTCTGAGAAATGACTCTGCCCTGGCAATGCGGGCTTTAGAACGGCTGTCTGCTGATCTCATATACTACTATAACATACAAACTATTATCGCAGAATCACAGCCCGTGAGCAAAATTAAGGGGTTGCTTGATTATTATAAGGCGTACAGCGGAATTAAAAACGATCATCCTTTCAAAGTTCCATTTACCAGGCAGGAGATTGCTAAAATAGTCGGGCTTCGGGTCGAAACCGTAATCCGTACGATCAAGAAAATGGAGCAAGATTGCATGCTTGCTATCAAAGAGCGGAAAATATATTATTAAGGACCTCAGCTAAATAATCAATAATCGGATCTGAAGATCATGAGAGCGACTGACAAACATGTATGTCACTTTGTAGGCTGATCATTAAACCGATGTACATCAGGCTTTATTCTGATTCCGGTAAAAATTCGTTTGATCAGGTAACTGCAACCTCGCAGGGCAATTTTTTAAGGTAAAACATTAAAATAATAAATACTATGAACGTTAAACGCACATTTGGAACGATTCTGACAATCCTGGGAATTGCAGGTATGATTTACACTGGGTATGAATTGATCAATAAAAGTTCTGGCTATACGACTTTGGGCGTAGTTGGTATTATTGGTCTGATATTTTTTTTCTCAGGAATAGGCCTTGTGAAGAATACAAGAGATGAATCATAAAGCCAACAATTTATAAACATTTCATGCTATTAAAAAAGTATGTTTAATTAAAACTGTAAGATTAAGGCATTCTGTAAATGAATGCCTTTTGAATTTTACCTTTTTAAATGGTATACTGAAAACAATATAGTCTGAAGATTGAACAAGATTTTCAGACTATTATGAGATATGAATTTATTCAACTGCTCTATTCAATGGTGATAATTTCATGATGAACTGTTTAATTAGAAGATACTGCTTGAGAATTTTCTGCGTTACCTTAGGCTAACTGAACTCAATAACGAACCGCTTTATTTATTTCTATAGGATTATTGTATTTTCTGATCACCTCCTGCATATTTTTTGTCTGATTATTCAGCTCGTCAACAGTATGAATCTCCGTTCCGTTGATATTAATTTTCAAATTTGTATTGGCTTTGTTGAAATTGTTTCTTTCAAAAGCAAAAGGGTCATTGTAAAAATCCTTCATCAGCTTAACTTTTTGTTTTTCATTAATCGGAATTGCTCTGTTTCCGAAGTTCGATTCTACAAAGTGGTCAGTAGACTGAATTCCGGGGAGCTTCTGGCTTTTTATCAGGCTATATATGAAATTTTTTCTAGAATCCCAGAGTTCAAAAATCAGTCCCGGAAGTCCTCTGAATTTATAAGGTCCTTCATTAAAAAGAATATCTTTACAGAACCATGCAGTCCAGTTTCTTCCTCCAAATTGGGTAGTGGCTCTTTGGAGTGTATAGTTTTCCACTTTTTTTGTTTCATCCGAAATAACCCAGCTTAGCTTATCTGTTGTGTTAAAAGAATAGTATCCTTCTTTTATGGCAATGAAATTTATATGATCAAAAGTATTAATCTTTCTTTTCACAATCTGTCCCGACATGTCAGTGTGGCTATTGTTTGTGCCAAATTTGTTATTTAGGGAATCAACTTCCAATAAATTCTGGCCATAAAATTTGACTTCCCGGGAGTTGATATCCAGCACCATATTTAGCTGTTCATACCCTGCTTCTGTTGAATCCATTTTGTACTGTAGCTTATAAACGAATCTATAAGTTTGTGACTGAATGAGTAGGGTAAAGAATAGAGCAGATAAGGCAAAAATATTTTTCATAAAAGATAATTTTAATCAGATAAGAGTATAAGTGATTTAAACTTTATAATGCATCCTTAAGGCTTCACTTTTTTCAGTTTGTAATTTAGGCACATATAATTAGACTAAAACAGCTTTGATTGTTCCATTGGATATATATCCCAAATAGATTCATCGGTTGATATTCCTGTACTCAGCAAGGTGGTATTCCTATCCGTTTTTTAAGCGGTCATGGAATTGTAGCCCGAAGCGAAAGTTTCCGTGACTGGTCCGTAAGACAGTAAAAGTTCTTCAGTGATCATAGCAGTTGGTGTTGATTTATCATAACAAGTTAATCTATTTATCTGAAACCTCATCCAATAACTTAAGGCTAATCAAACGATGGAACAGCAGGCAATTGTCGAAATTCGCGACTGTAAGATCTATTTCTAAGGTATTCTTCTTATTCCTACAGCTAAAAGTTATTCCTTGCTAATCCAGGCAGATATATATTCCCTGTTCATTCTGGCAATATTATCCAGGGAAATACCTTTTGGGCATTCGACTTCGCAGGCGCCTATTACAGAGCAGTTTCCAAATCCTTCGTCATCCATGGCCTGTACCATATTCAGAACCCGTCTTTTTGCTTCAACCCGTCCTTGAGGAAGCAATGCAAAATGCGAAACCTTGGCTCCTACAAACAGCATGGCAGCTCCGTTGGGACAACAGGCAACACAGGCACCACAACTTATGCATGCAGCAGCGTCCATTGCCTTGTCTGCATTCTCTTTAGGAACCGGAATAGCATTGGCATCCAGCGTATTTCCTGAAGTATTCACTGAGATGAATCCTCCAGCTGCCATAATCCGGTCGAAAGCGCTTCGGTCTGTAATAAGATCTTTAATGACGGGAAAAGCAATACTTCTCCATGGTTCGATAACGATGGTGTCTCCATCATTAAACATCCGCATATGCAGCTGACAGGTAGTGATTCCTGTATCCGGGCCATGAGCTCTTCCGTTGATGTATAAGGAACACATCCCACAGATGCCTTCCCGGCAGTCGTGATCAAAGGCAATAGGCTCCTGATTTTCATTGATCAGTTGTTCATTAAGGATGTCCAGCATTTCGAGAAATGAGGCATCTCCCGAGATATCCGAAACCTTATAAACTTCAAATCTGCCTTTTGATTTCCTGTTTTTCTGACGCCAGATTTTCAGCGTTAGATTTAAGCCTTTATTATGCATAATTTAATTTTTTAATGATAACTTTAATCAAATCATTAGGAACTAAACACATTATTGTATGTAGTATTGATGAGATTTTAATCCGGTCTTCCTTGCATTTCACCGGTAGTCAGATTGATGCGGCAGCCGTCTGTCATCAGGTGTACCTTGAGATTTTCAGCGTACACAGGATCTCCATCCTTTACAGAATCTATATTGGTCTGGTTCATGTTCTTTGCACTGATGATGACAGTCATTCCTGAACCTTTACAGATTGCAGTATTTCCATTCTCTATCAGTAATGCGGTATCTTCACCCAATCCAATTCCCCAATGTTCTGGATGCAGTATAGCTGCATGGGCCAGTCTTCCGAATCTTCCCCGGTGTACAAAATGTGTATCTACAATACAGTTATCAATCAGTCCTAAACCTTTGCGCAGCTTAATGTCATGATCTACAATAGCTTCGCCATTTTCCGCTTCAGCAATGACAATTTCCGGCATACACATGGCACCTGCGCTTGTTCCTGCAATCACAAAATCCTTATCATTCATATATTTTTCTAATAGTATATCGTTGACTACAGACATTTTCAGCTCTTCACATATTTTGTTCTGGTCACCCCCAGTGAAGAACACGGTTTTGGCATCAGTGATTCTTTTTAAATGATAATCCGTGTGCATTTGTTGATCGCAGATATCCAGGAAATCAAAATTTGTATACCCGATCTCATTGAACGTTTTCTGGTAGATCTCTTTCATACTTTCTGGTTCGGAACTGGCGGTAGTAATTACCTCGATACGGTCATCCTTCGACTGAACGAGAAGCTTGAGAATTTCATGTGGTGAAAAATCATCATTGGTATTTTCCATTTTCACTTTTGTTCCGTTTCTGTCTTCTTTACCGCCTATAATTAATAATTTTCCCTTTGAAATCATAACTTATTTGTTTTTTATCTTCTTTGTAAGAGTTGTATTAATGTTTAATTTTATTTATGATATAGCGTCACCGCTCTGAAGATTGATTTTGCATCCATCGATCAGAACACGACCTTTAAGATTTTTCAGATAGATACAATCGGGCCTGTAATCAGGATCCGATTCTTTTATATATCTCGCATTAATGACCATAATAGTTCCGCTTCCTTTGCAGGTGGCCAGACATCCTTTTTCAATAATTAATGCCGTGTTTTCTCCCATTCCCATTCCCAGAAACTGCTGATGTTTTATAGCTGTTAAAGCAAGTTGCTTAAAACGGGTATTCTGAAACTGCGTGTCTATAATACAGTGATTGATAAACCCTAGCCCCGGCTCAAGATTTATCATATTGTCTTCACCGTCAAGCATCATAATTCCGGGAATACATTGGGCTCCCCGGCACAGTCCGGCAATGGTGAAATGACTTTCGTACAGATATCTCTTATACAAAAGGCGTATCACGGCAGAATTTTTCAGGATACTGTAAATCCGGGACTGTTCACCAATAAAAAAGACTGTTTTTGCTTCTGATAACCGTTCCAAACATTGCTTTTCATCCAGAGGTTCTTCTATATGCAGAAAGTCAAAATTACTGAATCCCATGTGGCTTAAACTGTCACAGCATTCCTTTCGGAAATCAGCGGACGGTAAACATGCTGAGGTGATGATTTCGATGCGGTCATCTCTTTTTGCGGTTAAAATATTCAGGAACTCCGGAGCGACATTAAAGCGGCCGGAATGATTATTTCCGGTTTCTCCTTCATCCGTCTTGTGTTTTGTATTTCCTATAATGAGTAATCTGCCTGCGGGAGTCATAATAAATTTTTAAGGTTAATGGAATTGGTCATTATCTATTTTATACCTGTGATTTCGGTTGTAAGATAGATTAGAATAGGATAATGACGGTTTTGTTATTCCAAACTTAGAGAATAAAATGACATTATATTTATGATGTCAATCACAAATGTTTAAAAATTGATCGTCCTCTGTTTTTACATAATAGGTACAGTTTTATAGTCAACTTGATCTGTGTACAAGTTTGCAGACCGATTTATTACAAATATATTATGCTGCAGAAAAATTCTCTGGGAACTGGAAGAACAGTTGGAAGGAATTATGGACTATCTGGAAAGTTTCACCTTCGAACTTCCTCTCACGCGACAGCAGCTGCTTCGCTTACCGGCCTCAGGGTAGAAATAGCTATCAGGGCATCAAACGAATGGAAAATAAAAAGTATTAAAAATACAAAACAGAAGAATTTTCTATTAATCGTCCTGATATGACGTCAATCATAAAATAGAGAATCAATGATGCTGTAATTTTGATATATCAATTATGATAAAACTCTAAAAACCTTTTGATTTAATAAAGGTATCGAAAAGCATTCAGCTTGTAAAATTCATAAATAAGACAAAAACCATTGCCGCTTTAATACTAGTTAAAAGCAGTAATACATCACCCAAATATTAATAATAAAAAATTTATTATGAACACTAGAAATTCAAACAACCGTAGATCAGGAAACAATTCTTCAAACGAAGAAAACTCAACTCTTGAAGAAGTTTATCAATTAGGTTATGACCATGGTTATAGCGATGCATCAGAAGATGAAGATTATGATGATGATTTCTCAGATTATGAGGATTATTTCGATGATTACGACAATGAATACGATGATGAAGACTATGATGACGAAGACGAGGACTATGATGATGACGAAGACTATGATGACGAAGATTATGATGACGACGACGACGAGGACTATGATGACGATGATGATGACGATAACAGAGGCCGCGGTTCAAGGGGCGGAAACAGGGGATCCGGAGGTGGAAGCCAGGATAGAGACAGCCAGGGCAGATTCACCTCAGGTGGAAGAGGAAGCTCCGGCGGATCACGTAGCGGTTCCCGTTCAGGCGGAAGTTCAGGCTCTGGTTCAGGGTCAAGATCCGGTGGAAGAGGAAGATCATCTTCATCCTCATCAGGAAGTGGCACTTCTAAGAGAGGTTTCGCTTCAATGAGTAAATCTGAACGTACAAGGATTGCACGTATGGGAGGAGAAGCTTCTCACGGTGGCGGAAGAGGACGTAGCTCCGATTCAGGATCAGGATCAGGAAGATCAGGCAGCAGCTCCAGAACGTCAAATTCCGGCTCAGGTGGAAATAGCAGTTCAGGAAGAGGACGTAGTTCAAATTCCGGTTCACGATCAGGAAGTTCAAGTTCAAGATCTGGTGGTAACAGCAGCTCAGGAAGAGGACGTAGTTCAAATTCAGGCAGCAGCAGTAGAGGCTCAAATTCAGGCAATGGAACATCAAAAAGAGGTTTCGCTTCAATGAGTAAATCTGAACGTACAAGAATTGCACGTATGGGAGGCGAGGCTTCCCATGGCGGCGGAAGATCTTCAGGTTCTGGCAGATCAGGCTTTGGAGGAAGACGTAATAATTCATAATTTTTAATGATTGCCTCTTTGATTTAATTGGAGAGGCAATTTTTTCCATACTACTAAACACCACATTATATTATGGCAACTAAAACACAAGAAACAAAAACCCCGGAAGCAAAAACTCTGGAAAAAGGCACTACATCAACATCTGAAAAGAAGATGGAAGTAGACAATGCTGTTGTAGATAAGAATGAAATGAAGAACTCTTCACTTCACAAGTTTTTTGTAAGCTCTCTTAAGGATATTTATTTTGCAGAAAATGCAATTGTAGATGCACTGACGAAAATGGAAGAAGCAGCAACTACAGAGGAACTGAAAGAAGCTTTTGAGGACCATCAGCTACAGACTAGAAAACACATCAGCCGTTTGGAAAAGGTTTTCAAATTAATCGAAGAAAAACCCGAGAAAAAAGAATGTGAAGCAATAAAGGGTATCATTAAAGAAGGTGAAGAGATCATCAAGTCAACGGAAGAAGGCTCTATGACCAGAGATGCTGCTTTAATTATTGCTGCACAAAAAGTAGAACACTACGAAATTGCTACCTATGGCGGTCTTGCTCAGTTGGCCATTACAATGGGACATGACAAAGTAGCCGACTTACTTGAAAAAACACTTCAGGAAGAAGAAGATACGGACTACAATCTTACTGAGATTGCTGAAACCTTTATCAATTTTGATGCTGAACAGGAAGATTAATACACCATATGTTATCGGGCCATGCGGAAGTTAATCTCTGCATGGTCTGTTTTTATTTACCTGAAAATAAATTATCGAAAATATATAGAAACTACTTCCTAAATTACCTTCAACACCACACCTAAATATAAAATTATGAAAGCAGCTGTTTTTCATGCCCCGGGTAAAATTACCTGTGACACAATAGATGATCCTATCATTAAGGAATCGAACGATATTATTCTGAAAGTCACCTCAACAGCCATCTGTGGAAGTGATCTCCATATGTATTCTGGCGGATTACCACAACTTCGCCCCATGGTGATGGGGCACGAATTTATGGGAATTGTAGAAGAAGTAGGTAAGGGGATCACTCATCTTAAAGCAGGTGATCGTGTAGTGGTACCATTTCCAATAGCATGTGGCGGATGCTTTTTTTGCCAGCATGATCTGCCTGTAGCCTGTGAAAATAGTAATCCTGAGCATTATGGTCCGGAAGGAGGTATCCTGACAGAAAAAGGAGGTGCTTTATTCGGCTACACCGACCTTTACGGAGGTTATAATGGCGGTCAGGCTCAGTATGTCCGGGTTCCTTATGCTCATTTTGGTCCAAGAAAAGTAGCTGACCACCTTACAGATGAGCAGGTTTTATTTCTTACGGATATATTCCCGACAGGTTATACAGGAGTTATGTGGGGTGAATTGAAAGGTGGAGAGACAGTGGCTGTTTTCGGTGCTGGACCAGTAGGGTCTATGTCCGTTAAAAGTGCCATTCTCCATCATGCCAAAAAAGTGATTGTTATTGATACCTTACAGTACAGACTGGATCAAATAAAAAAACTTACCGGCTGTGAGACCATTCTCTGGGAAGATGCCAAGAGTACTATTGAACAGATCCGGGATATGACGGATGGAAGAGGAGCGGATCTCTGCATTGATGCAGTAGGATTTGAACCGGAAAGAGATCTTCTGGACCGTGCGAAAGCTGTTCTGAATTTCGAGAAAGGATCGATTAAAGTCCTGGAAGCCTGTATGAGTGCCGTAAGACGTGGCGGAATCGTTTCAATTTTGGGCGTCTATCCCGTTAATTATGACAATTTCAGACTGGGGCAGATCTTTGATAAAGGCATCACTTTAAAAGCAGGTCAGGCTCCGGTACATCCTATTATAGACCAACTGATGAAGTATGTGGAAAATGGTGACGTGGTCCTGGATGACATCATCACCCACCGGCTTTCCCTGGATGAAGTGGCCAAAGGATATGAGATTTTCGACAAAAAAAAAGACGGTTGCGTGAAGGTTATATTAGATCCCTGGAAAACAGTAGACTTAAAAACTAATACTAATGAATAAAATTATAGAACTGCAAAAGGAGCTACTGGAATATATCAGCGAAACACTCATAAGGTCTGATGAAACCATTTCAGTTGCGGAAAGTGTAACGTCTGGCTGTCTTCAGCTGTCATTTTCCCAGATGCCTAATGCATCGATGTTTTACAAGGGAGGGATGACGGCTTATACCTTACCGGTCAAAGTAAAACTTTTGGATGTTGATCAGGAGGAAGCCAAACAATGTGATTGCGTTTCGGAGAATATTGCAGAAACAATGGCCCTTAATGTTTCCAAACTTTATGAAACAGACTGGGGTATTTCCACTACAGGCTACTGCACGCCGATCAGAAATTCATCCTATAAAATTTTCGCGTATTTCTCATTTGCTTACAAAGGAGAGATTATCCTTACTCATAAGCTTGAACTTCATCCCAAGACAGAAGCTCTAAGTGCTCAGCTTTTCTACACCGAATTCATATTAGGATGTTTTAAAACTGAAATAAATAAACTGCTAACTTTAAAATAATCTACGATGGAACGTAAAAATCGTTATGCCCTAATTACAGGGGCCACCAGTGGAATTGGGTATGAACTGGCAAAACAGTTTGCTAAAAATGGTTATGACCTTGTAATCGTTTCCCGAAACCATGAAGAACTAAAAAATAAAGAAGAAGAATTTAAGGCCTTTGGCGTCAATGTCATTTCTATGTCAAAGAACCTCTTTTCACAAGATGACGTTTATGCAATTTACTCTGCGCTGCAGCTGCACGGTATCAGTCCTGAAATTCTCGTTAATGATGCGGGCCAGGGTGTTTACGGAAAATTTCAGGATACTGATATTCATAGAGAAATCAATATCATTAACCTCAATATCATTTCCGTCATTCTTTTGACTAAACTGTTTCTGAAAGACCGGCTGGCTAAAGGATCCGGAAAGATTCTAAACCTTGCTTCCATTGCCAGTAAGGCTCCCGGTCCATGGCATTCTGTCTATCATGGAACAAAGGCTTTTGTACTGTCATGGTCAGAGGCCATCCGTGAAGAACTGAAAGATACGGGGATTACAGTAACGGCACTTCTGCCGGGACCTACGGACACTGACTTCTTTAATAAAGCAGATATGAACAGGAGCAAAATTGTAGAAGATAAAGAAAGCCTTGCAAGCCCAGAACAGGTGGCAGAAGATGGTTACAATGCTTTAATGAACGGTGATGATAAAATCATTTCGGGATTCAAAAATAAACTGACGGTCGCTATGACCAATCTTGAAACAGATGATATGGCTGCTTATAGGATGGGAGAGATGCAGAAACCAATGAATGAAAAGTAACGTATGGAAAAACGTCAATTAGAAAACAAATCAGTTTTAATTACCGGTGCCGACAGTGGAATCGGTAAATCTGTTGCGCTGCTTTTTGCTAAGCAAGGAGCGGATATCGCAATTATTTATCATGATGATGATAAAGATGCTGAAAATACAAAAAAGGAAATATCTGCTCTGGGACGGAAATGTCTGATCTTTCCCGGTGATATTAATGATTATGAATTCTGTGAAAAAACAGTAGAAAAAGTAGTTTCCGAATTTCATGGAATAGATATTCTGGTTAATAATGCCGGAGTACAGTTTCCTTCGGATAACATTGAGAATTTGGAAGAAAAAAATGTTCGTAAAACATTTGATTCCAATATTATTGGAATGATTTTACTTACGAAAATTGTTTTTCCTTACCTGAAATCAGGAGGCTGTGTTATCAATACCACTTCAGCAGTAGCTTATCAGGGACATGAAGAACTGCTGGACTATTCAGCAACCAAAGGTGCTATAGTATCTTTTACCCGCTCTCTGGCCTTGCAGGCAAAACCAAAAGGCATACGAATTAATGCTGTAGCTCCGGGTCCCGTTGCAACACCGCTTACAGAAAAAACTTTCGGAGAGGAAGAAGAAGATTCAGATAAGCCTCCTTTTGAACGTAATGCTTCACCGGAAGAAGTTGCTGAAAGCTTTTTATTCCTTGCGACCGATGCCGCCGCACAGATCACCGGACAGGTTCTTCACCCAAATGGTGGAATCATAATTAATGGTTAATCATAATAAATCCAAAAAGCAAAAATATGAAAACAATGATTGTATTGGCGTGCTGCCTGATGAGTTTGACAGCCTGCCGCTGTGACATCACAGAAGATGATGATAAAAAGAAAAATGACAGCAGAATAAAGAGTGATACTCTCAAAATCGGATAGCTATGAATAGAGATGGAGCCAGGAAAAGTATATGGCAGGAAGAGATCAAATCGTTTTCTTCAGGTTCTGCCTTTGAGAAAAAACAATATGATGTAGCAGTTGTCGGAGGTGGCATTACCGGAATGTCCACAGCGATCCGGCTGCAGAAAGAAGGTAAAAAATGTATTCTTCTGGAAGCTTCCAATATAGGTTTCGGAACCACAGGAGGCACTACCGCCCACTTAAATAACTTCTTCGATACCACCTATGACCAAGCTATTAAAGATTTTGGTTTACAGAATGCCAAATTGCTTAAATATGTAGGGATAGAAGCTCAGAATATTATTAAAAACAACATAAGGGAATTCAATATCGACTGTGATTTTGAAAACAAGACAGGGTATCTTTTTGCTTTGGACGAAAAACAGGAAAAACAGCTGGATGATATTATGAAGGGAGCCTCACAAGTAGGGCTTCCTATGACGTATACTGATACAATTCCATTTCCTGTTCCCTTTAAAAAGGCGGTGGTCATACCTGGTCAAGCTCAGTTTCACCCGATAAAATATATTAAGGCCCTGGCAGAAGTATTCATTAAGTTAGGAGGAATAATAATGGAAGATTGTTTATGTGAGGGACACGAAGAGCAGGACAATGTTATCCTTATAAAATCTTCAAAAGGAAATTTCAGAGCACAAAATCTTATCTACGCCACTCATATACCTCCAGGCTTAAACAGTCTTCATTTTATGAATGCCCCGTATCGGAGCTATGCCATTGCTTTCAAGTTAAATGGCAATAATTATCCTACAGATCTCGGCTACGACCTTATTGATCCCTATCATTATTACAGGACTCAGGAAATTAATGGTGAAAATCTGCTGATTGCCGGAGGTGAAGATCACAAAACCGGACATACTGAAGATACCGGAGAATGCTTTTCCAGGCTGGAAAATTATGTTCGGCAGTATTTTGATGTTGATACTGCAGTTTACAGCTGGTCCAGCCAATATTATGAACCCGCAGACGGACTTCCCTATATTGGCGTATTACCTGGCAGTAAAGGGAATGTCTACACCGCCACAGGTTTTCGGGGAAACGGAATGTTATTTGGAACCATTACTTCGCAAATTTTAGGAGATCTGATTCTTGCAAAGGAATATAAATATACAGATTTGTTTGATCCTGGAAGAATAAAACCGATAGCAGGGTTTCCTAACTTTGTTAAAGAAACCGCTACCGTGGTATTCGATTTTGTAAAAGACAAGCTTTTTGTCGATAAAATCAATTCATTAGCCGAGCTTAAAGCAGGAGAAGCGAAGGTTGTGAAATATGAAGGCGAATCTTTTGCTGTTTATAAAGAATCCAATGGTAAAAATCATTTTCTTAGAAGCACATGCCCGCATGCCAAGTGTGAAGTGCGTTGGAACAGTGCAGAAATAAGCTGGGACTGCCCATGCCATGGATCGAGATTCAATGTCAATGGAAAAATGCTTACCGGCCCTTCGGTAAAGAATTTGCAAATAATTGATTTATAAAAACTCTATTTTTAAAGATAATAGGATACCGTGCATAAATAGGGCCCGGTATCAATACTTGTTTAAAACCTAGTATATGAAAAGTAATTTCTTTGACCGTTTTGCCAATAAGGCGGCCTATTTTACCGGAAGTGCAACTGCTTTTATTATCGCAAGTGTCCTAGTTATCATATGGGCTGCAACGGGTCCGTTATTCAATTTTTCTGAGGTATGGCAGATGGTCATTAATACCGGAACTACCATTATTACTTTCTTAATGGTTTTTCTCATTCAGAAAGCACAGAATAAAGATTCCAAAGCGCTTCAGATCAAACTCAATGAACTTATTACTGCCCATGATAAAGCCAATAACAGGATTGTTGATATAGAGGACCTGACGGAGGAGGAGCTTGATAAATTGCATGAGCTTTACGAAAAAAAAGGCCGTTCTAATCCCAATCAAAACCGGAATGAAAGCCCTGCCGGGTCAGGCTCTACAAATAATTCAGATTCCGGACAGAATAAATGATCTCCTTAATCACTTAAATATTTTATTTTATCTTTGCAGACTTAATGTATCAAAGAAGATAAAAGAGGAGTTAGATGTTGGCTAGTATGCCTCTATCGACTAAAATATTTGCTTTGGGATCATTCTTGAATTTATTTCCAGGCAGTTTTTTTGGTGCTGCTCCTATTATCAACAGTTGAATACTAATTTTAAACATATACTCTCCCAAAGATCTATTTATATAGCGGTTCTGGCAGCCTGCTTCATTGCGGTGGGGGCCTTTGCGGTTCTCAGCGTCCTTATTACCCACGACAGCCGGAAGAATAACGAAGAGTTTGCACGCAAGACCTTTGTACGGAAATATGAGACCATAGAAAAGGAATTCACCAATATAGAAGATTATCAGTATCTGCTGCGGGCCCTTATCCGGAAAGATGGACTGAAAAACTACAGAGAATATTCCTCCGTCCTCAATGATCTGAACCGGAAGCGCAACCTCTTGCCTTACAGTTGGTATTCCTACTATGATCATACTTCCGGAAAATCTGTCAGCAACAGCCCTTTGTCCAGTGTTTTCACAGAAAAAGATAAAGAAGGGAACTATACAAAAATAAAAAATAACAGATCGGGACACTTCAGCGACCTCCTTATCACCCGAAAAGACAGCATTTATTGGGTAAGCTATGACTCTTTGGCACTGCCCGGTAAAGACAGGCTGTATTATGGTTCTGCCGTTAGCCTTGATGACCTTCACCAGTATTTCATCACTGTAGACAGAACCCCGAATAATTATGCCTACGTATTTACCAAAGAAGGCATCTGCATTACCCATCCCGAAAAGAAATACATAGGAAAAAACGTTTTTGAGTTTACAGATATTAAACCAAAAGATACTCTGGCCGCTGAAACCCAATTGGGATATACCGAAGGAATTGCAGCTTCAGAGTACCTTAATGTAGATGTCACCCGCTTTATAAAACCACTGAAAACAGACAATTTTGACGGCTATACCGTCGTAAATCATGTTAATTTCCTTATCGATGAAAGCGTAAGTAAAACAAAGACCTATACCGTCTATATCTTTCTGGCTGCCTTATTTCTGATTGTGGCCGTATTTATCCTGTTCTATAGATCTACCGCCATGGCTTACCGGGAAAAAGAAAAGATACAGACTGAAAAGAATTTCCTCCTTATAGAAAACGAGAAGATGCATAAAGAAGAAGTTCTGCACCAGCTTCAGCAGCTTAAAAATAATATCAATCCCCATTTCTTATTCAATTCCCTGAATTCACTATACATGTTGATAGGGATCAATAAAGATAATGCACAGAAATTCACCATGAACCTCTCCAGGATCTACCGTTATCTCATTGTGCCTCCCAAAGAAAATATTGTACCGGTGGCACAGGAGATCTCCTTTATCCGGCAGTATATGGAGCTCCTCAAAAGCAGGTTTGATGAAGAAATCAGTTTTGAATTAATCATCACTGGTGACACAAGCCTCGAAAAAAAGATTCCTTACCTGTCCCTTCAGATGGTCGTGGAAAATGCTATCAAACACAACATAGCCACTATAGACAGTCCTCTCGAGATCATTATCACTGTAGAAAGCCAAATCATCAGCGTAAAGAATACATGGCAGCCAAAGACCGATGAGGCTGTACAGGGAGAGAAGTTTGGAATTGATTATTTGAATCAGGTTTATAGATATTTCAAGAAGAATTCTGTTAATATTTCTGTAGATGGTGAATATTTTATATGTATTTTACCTTTATTGGAGTAAAAGTGAAATCCATTCACTCCCGAAATCACACCTCTCACTCCCTAATACTGTTTATATTATTTCTTTACCTATAGTTTTGCCGCAGAAACTAAGATATCTAATAATTTGGAATGAATCGGACTATTTTAATGAAGAACTACAGACTGGCACTGTACTTAGGACTTGCGTTAGCCTCACCGGCAGCATTTGCACAGAAAAAAGACACCTTAAAAACAGATAAAGAAAAGACTGACAAAACAGATGTTTCATCAAAGAAAACAAAGAAAATTGCAGATCTGATCAAGAAAGGAACCTATAAAAAAGGACTTTTCAATACCATCCAGGTCAAGACAGACGTTTATTTTGAGATTCCGGACAGCCTCATGGAGCGGCAGTTTCTGGTTGTCAATAAACTTTCCCAGGTTCCTATGCAGGTGAATGAAGCAGGTCTGAATAAAGGAATGAACTACGAAAACAAAGTCATTTCCTTCCACCGTGATGCAGTAGCTAAAAAAGTGTGGGTGAAGACCGTGGTACCGCAGGTATCATCTCCTGTGAATGATGCCATCACAAGATCAGTAAAAGATAACTTTTCAGAATCTATAATCGAGGTTTTTGATATAGAAGCCCAAAACAATGATTCCACCTCTGTAGCCATTAAAGTCAATAAGATTTTTGACGGAAACCAGAAAAGCTTCAACGATGTCCTGGCCAATGTAGGCCTTGGAGGATCTGTAAAGTCAAACCTTTCCTACATTGAAGGTGTAAAGACCTTCCCTCAGAACCTGGTTGTAAAATCCCAGCTCACAACCTCTGTCAACGAAGGAGGAGTGGATCTGCCTGTTACGTTAGGCGTTACCACCAACCTGGTATTGCTTTCCAAAGTGCCGATGCAGCCTAGAACAGGAGATTCCAGAGTCGGTTTTTTCAGCGAAAAGCACTGGACATTCAGTGACCGCCAGCAGAAGATGGACGAAAAACAGTTTATCACAAGATGGCGCCTGGAGCCCAAAGAAGAAGATAAAGAAAAATACCTTCGGGGAGAACTCGTAGAACCGAAAAAGCAGATTGTCTATTATATAGATCCGTCGACACCGAAACAGTGGCGCGAAAAGATCATTGCAGGAGTTTATGACTGGCAGGCAGCTTTTGAGCAGGCAGGATTCAAAAATGCTGTGATCGCAAAAATGCCTGATGAGAAAGATGAAGACTTTGATATTGATGATGTAAGGTATTCTGTAATCACTTATGCCGCCTCACCCAAGGCCAATGCGATGGGGCCTTCCGTGGTGGATCCGAGAAGTGGCGAGATCATAGAATCGGATATTATATGGTGGCATAATGTGATGACTTCACTTCAGGAATGGATGAGGATCCAGACTGGCCCGATAGATCCTAAAGCCAGAGGAAATAAGTTCAGCGACGAGCATATGGGCGAGGCCATACGTTTTGTGTCTTCCCACGAAGTAGGCCATACCTTCGGGCTCAAGCACAATATGGGAGCTTCCTTTGCATTTCCTGTAGAATCTCTGCGTTCTAAGGAGTTTACAGATAAAATGGGTGGAACGGCACCTTCCATCATGGACTATGCCCGTTACAATTACGTAGCTCAGCCCGAAGATGGCGTTACCGCAATAACCCCGAAGATCGGAGTTTATGATAAATATGCCATAGAGTGGGGCTACCGCTGGTATCAGGATGAAATATCCGAGAAAAAAGCCCTAAGAAATTTAATAGAAAAGCATCAGGACGATCCATTGTATTTCTATGGTGAGCAGCAAAGCTATTTAGAAACCATTGATCCCCGTTCCCAGTCTGAAGACCTAGGTGATGATGCGATGAAAGCCGGTGAGTACGGCATAGAAAACCTGAAAGTAGTCACCAATAACCTTCTGTCATGGACTTATGAGGATGGAAAAACCTATACCGATGCAGGTAAGCTGTATCTGGGAGTTATAGGACAATGGGATCTCTATACAGGACACGTGATGGCCAATGTGGGAGGAATCTACCTGAACAATACCGTTTTTGGAAGCAATAAGAAAGCTTATGAAGCAGTACCTGCCGAAATCCAGAAAAGAGCAGTGGATTATCTGATCAAAAATGCGATCAACCTTCCGGAGTGGCTTTTCTTTAATCCGATTACTGAAAAAACATATCCTGTGAAAAATTCACCCATGGGACCGTTTGAACAGACGCCTTACAATCTCGCAAGAGGAATGCAGTATGGCAGTCTTTACTCCCTGTTTATGGATGACCGCCTGCTCAGAATGCTTGAAAATGAACTGAAACAGGAAGTTTCCGGTTCTAAAAAAGAAATTTACACAGTAGAAAACTTATTCGACCAGGTAAGAGGAGCGATCTTCAATAAAAAAGGAAGCCTGACCATCCTTGAAAAGATGACCCAGAAAAACTATGTGGATGCTCTCATTGTTTCTGTGAATAAATTGTTTGAGAAAACGGCAGTGAAGGCTCTTAAGGTTGAAAATACACTGAATATCCCTATGATCTGCAACTTCCATGGAGAAGAGCATGAGCTTAGAAATATCAACTATTCGTCCATGAAAAGAGTATCTGAAGTCACCACTTACAAAAGAGCGGAACTGCAGAAAGTACTGAACTTACTGAATAAAACTAAAAATAAAGGAGATGAAGCTTCCATGGCTCATTATGCAGACTTGATCATCCGAATAAAAGAGGCTTTAAATATAAATAATCAGCTATGAAAAAAACTCTAATACTTGTACCTCTTTTGGCGGCTCAGATCGCATTGGCCCAGGAAAAGAAAACCATCACAGGAAAAATAGAAGACAGCAGTACCTCAAGCGTAATTGCCGGGGCATCTGTAAAAATAGAGACTCAGTCTGTGTCTACCAAAACAGACCTTGAAGGAATTATTGAAAGCGTATCCGTAGGTACGGTGGCCGACCGGAACGGGAAATTTATCCTTGAAATTCCTGCAGATGCCAAGTCTGTGCTGGTAAGCTATCCGGGTTACGAGTCCAGGATCATCCTGATCAATGAAGATAAGACCAATTATACTGTCAGACTGACTCCTGAAATTTCAGACAAAAATAAAATACAGGAAGTCATCATTACCGGATACCAGAAAATTGAAAAACGTAAGCAGACTTCTGCCGTTTCAACAGTTAAGATGGATAATATCAACCAGGCTGGTGTTGCCAGTGTAGACCAGATGTTATCAGGACAGATTGCAGGAGTGGTAGTGACTCCTGAAACCGGAGCTCCCGGAAGTCCTGCAAAGATCAGGATAAGGGGAACGGCTTCTCTTTCAGGGCCGCAGGATCCTTTATGGGTAGTAGATGGTCTTCCTTTGGAAGGAAATGATGTTCCAAACTTTAGTGATAAAGATAATATTGATCAGCTTCAGAACTTTTCAATTGCCGGGCTGAATCCAAATGATATTGAAGATATTACCATCCTGAAAGATGCAGCCGCTACTGCTATTTACGGGGCAAGGGCAGCCAATGGGGTGATTTCTATTACCACGAAAAAAGGAAAGAAAGGAAACCTGAGGGTCAACTTCTCAGCAGATACTTTCATTACATCCCGTCCTGATTTTGACAAGCTTAATCTTTTGAACTCCAACGAAAAAGTAGATCTGGAGTTAATGCTTGCAAAACGTACAGATCTAACGTACCGTGCAGATAAAGGGGAAGTGATGAGAATCTTAACTAAAAACAATCAGCTAGATGCTTTCAGAGCCGGCGGTTTAGATGGGTTGAATGCATTGACCCGTCAGCAGATTGAAGGCTTAAGAGGTAATAATACTGACTGGGGAAAACTGCTATACAGAAATGCGATCAACAGACAATACGGATTAAGTCTTTCCGGAGGAAGTGACCGTTCGGATTACTATTTCTCATTAGGCTATTTTGATGAAGAGGGAACAACAATAGGCACAGGGTTCAAGCGATATAACCTGACCTTGAAGAATAATTATAAAATAAGCGATAAATTCAATGCAGGAATCTCTATTTTTGGTACTCAGAGTGAAAAAGAGTCTTTCATGACGGATGCTGATGCTGCAGCCAATCCTATTAATTATTCAAGAAATGCCAATCCTTATCTGACACCTTTCAATGCAGATGGAAGCTATAAATATGATCCGGATATAGACGGTACAAGAGACGCCTATATTCCTTTCAACTTTTTGGAAGAGAGAGCAAATACAAACTATACCCTGAAAAATTATTCATTAAAAGGGATATTGGATTTAGAGTATAAGGTATCCAAAAGTCTTAAGTTTACTTCACAGTTAGGTATGCAGTATGATACCAACAAAACGGAAAAATTTGCCGCTGAAAATACTTATTTTACCAGGAAGATGAGAGAGGGAACCCGTTATTATAAAGACGGAGCAGCCCGTTATTTTTTACCGGTAGGAGGAGTAAAACAAAACTGGGACAATGATTTCTTTCAATACAACTGGAAAGTACAGGGGTTATATAGTACAAGAATCAATTCGCTACATGAAATTGATTTAATGGCCGGAACTGAAATTCGTAAAACAGAAGATAACACCAGGGTTACCAGAGCTTTTGGTTTTAATAGCCTTACCAAAACAGGAACTCCGATTATATTTCCTAACTCTGATTTTGCCGGAGATAAAAAATACGAAACCTACCGTGAAATGCCTACTGTAGAGAATGCTTATGCTTCTATGTTTGCAACGGCTTCTTATACCTATGACCAGAAATATACCTTTTTCGGAAGTGTGAGATATGACGGTACCAACCTTTTTGGGGTAAATAAAAAGTACAAGTATTTGCCAATCTGGGCCGCTTCAGGTTCCTGGTTGGTGACAAAGGAAAATTTTATGAAGAATGTGCCTCTTATTTCTAATCTTAGATTAAGGGCTTCTTATGGTTTACAGGGAAATATTGACCGTAATACATCGCCGTTTTTTATCGGAGAATATGGAGAAGCAACCATTCTTCCGGGAAAAAAAGAAGAAATTATTAATGTAATAACTTCTCCGAATGACAAGCTTCGTTGGGAAAAAACAACCAATGTGAATTTCGGAATTGATCTGGGATTGTTTAAAAACCGTATCAACCTTACTGCTGACGTATACAACAGAAAGGGAACAGATATGATCAGTATGAGAGAAACACCGCTTGAAACGGGATTCAATTATACGATGATGAACTGGGGAAGCTTGACGAACAAAGGTTTTGAGGTGGCCATTTCAACCAGAAATATCGAGAAAGACAACTTCAAATGGTCAACCACTATTAATTTTGCTCATAATAAGAGTAACGTCATTACTGAACAACCTCGTCAGAACTCGATGCTTCCTTCAAGAGAAGGGCTTCCTGTAAATGCTGTTTTTGCTTTGAAAACGGCAGGGATGGATGAGAATGGAAACCCTATGTTCTGGAAAGGGAATGAAAAGATGAAAATTGAAGACTTCTTTAAACTGTATGATGTGTATGAAGAATTCCTTCCGGGACAGCTGGTAGGGACAAAGCTTACCGCTGAAGAAATGAGAGGCCTGTTCACTTACATTGGAGACAGAGACCCTAAATTTACCGGAGGTATTATAAACACTTTTAAAGTACATAATTTTGATCTCACTGTTTCAGCAGCTTTCAACTTTAAGCAGACCGTGATGAGGTCGCCTTCTTACAGAGGAATGGATTTAGACAGAGGAAGAAATTATACAAGGGATATTTATGAAGCAGGAGCTTCACTTCCGGCAATAACAAGTCCGAATATGGAAGATAACCCGGGATGGATGGGGAACAAATGGCTTACCGATAGCCCGAATAATGCATATGGGCTGCTTGATATATGGGCAAAAGAGATCAGTTACCTGAGAATCAGTAGTATCCGTTTAGGATATACACTTCCTAAAGAATTTACGAGTCCAATGGGAATCAGTAGTCTGAGATTGAGTGTGGAAGGCCGTAACCTTTTTGTATTCAGTAACGGATATAACGGATATTTTGATCCTGAGACCTATGGTAATATTTATGCACAACCTATTGCCAAATCAGTTACAATTGGCTTTAATGTTTCTTTTTAAAACTTGAAAAAAATGAGAAAAATAACGACATTCATTGCTCTGGCAGTCATTAGCTTTATAAGTATAGGATGTGAGCGGTTTCTGGACATCCAGCCTGAAGGGAAAGTAATCCCGGTAAGTGTTGAAGATTATAGAAAAATACTTACCTCGGCATATTCCAAATACCCTATTCATAAGTCCCTTTCAGCCCTTCGTACAGATGAGATGATAATTGATGAAGATACCAGCGATTTCCCTTATTATCGCGAACTGTCTATGTGGAAGGATAGCAATTATGATGCTGAAACAAAAGAATTTCAGTGGGCAGATTTTTATACAGTAATCTTCTACCTGAACCAGGCTATCAACGAGGGAAGTAAGACCATGAAAGACTCTCCTGAAAAAAATCAGATTTTGGCGGAAGCTTACGCATTGCGTGCTTATTCTTATTTTGATTTGATTAATTTATATGCAAAACCTTATAATGGTGCTACAGCTTCTGCAGACAGGGGAGTTCCTATTAGCCTGATAGCTGACATGGAAGCCGTATTGAAGCCTTCTTCAGTACAGGAAGTCTACAATCAGATCCATGAAGATATGGAAAAGGCGAAAGGGCTTATGGTAGAACAACAGCAGGCTGCTGGTGCTAACTATAAATTTTCCAAAAATGCACTGATGGCTTTCAGTGCAAGAGTGGCACTTTATCAGGGAGACTGGAATAAAGCACTGCAAGATGCACAAGAGCTATTGACTGTAAAAGGAGAATTAAGTAATTTAAATACCAGCAATACCGCCCCTAACCACTATGCTTCAGTGGAATCTATTTTAGCATTAGATAACCCGTTGAATACCAATGTTCAAAATGTAATTTTTGCATCTCCGGAATTGATTGCGCAATATAATACCGCCACAGACAAAAGATTTGGAATCTATTTTGAGAAAAATAAGAACAAATATAAAGTGATCAAGGGAGGAAGTAATGATTTCAGAGTATCTTTCAGAACAGCTGAATTATACTTTATAAAATCTGAAGCATTATTGAAACTAAACAGGCTTGATGAAGCTAAAGAAGCATTGCTTCCGGTTTTAAAAAACAGATATACGACAGACGGATACATTTCCGTTAAAAATCAGCTCAACGGGATGAATACAACAGATTTCATGAGTTTTATTCTTGATGAAAGATTCAGAGAATTTGCACTGGAAGGCCACAGATGGTTTGATTTACGAAGAGCAAATCAGAAAAAAATAACGCATACCGTACTAGGCATAGAATATATTCTTCAACAAAACGACCCGAGATATACTATAGAATATCCGATGAGTGCGAAGAAGAATAATCCGAATTTATAACACTTCATATTAACACCCCTTGAAACCGCTTGAACTTGATTGTTTAAGCGGTTTTTTTGTACTTTTGCCAATAGTATGAAAATTGCCATTATTGAAGATGAATTGCTGGCTGTTAATTATCTGAAAAACCTGTTGGATAATCAAAGCATAGTCCCTGTTACAGAGACCGTTATTCTTCGTTCCAAAAAGCAGGCAATAGATTTTTTCACAAAAGATTCTGCAGATCTTATCTTTATGGATATCCATCTTGGTGATGGAATGAGCCTGGAGATCTTTGAACAGGTGGAGCTTTTTACGCCTATTATTTTTATCACAGCATTTGATGAGTATGCGATACGGGTTTTCAGGCATTTCACCATTGACTACCTCCTAAAACCTTTTGAAGAGCAGGACTTACACAAAGCATTACAGAAATTCATTTCTATCAGGAATAATTTTGATCCTGAACCTACTTTAAAATCCATTTCTACCTTACATCAGGGAGATTCCGAAATGATGAAACGTTTTATGGTAAGAGAAGGGAATAAACTTAAATCCGTAGACGAGCACCATACGGCCTATTTTTTTGCATCAGGGAAATATCTTTTCTTAACGACAAAGGATCATCAGACTTATATTTATGATGATACCATTAAAGATATTATCCAAAAATTAAATCCTAATGTTTTCTTTAAGGTAAACCGTAAGTTTATCATTAATAAAGAAGCAGTCAATGAAATTATTAAACATTCAAGCCAAAAAGTAGAACTTAAGCTTTCCCCTGAACCTGAAGTGGATGCTGATGTATTTATCAGCAAAAGACAGATCACGGAATGTTTAAACTGGCTGAAAAGCTGATTTTATTTTGATGTAAAACAGATTCACTTGTGGAAATGCCATCAGATTAATGATCCATTTTTATTCTTTGTATAATCATTCCCGAAATATATTATCTTTATCACCTTTCAATTGATAATATATTATGAAAAGATTTTACTTTCTGATTACCGTTTTCCTTCTTTTTATTCATATGAATGTAAACGCACAAAACGACAGCGTCAAAAACTATGTTGTGAACGCCCTTGATCTGATGAAAGCTAAATCAGTCAACAAACAACGGATCAATTGGGATTCACTATATGCAGACTCACGCAAAAAAGCTGAAAATCTACATACCATCAGGGAAACTTATCCGCTTATCAAAGATATTCTTGGTGCTCTTAAAGATGCACATTCCAATTTCTTTCCACCTGAAATGGTTCAGGCCTACACACTCGGCTACAGAGCTACCGGCCAGAAATTCCCTGTAATTGAGGCAAAATTGACTGAAAACCAGCTGGCGTATATTAAACTTCCCGGTTTTGCCTGCTATCATTTTGCAGAATGGGATGAATTCGTCAACACCTTTTATAAAAAAATTGAAGAACTGGATGTCCAAAAACCCAAAGGCTGGATCCTGGATCTCAGAGACAACGGGGGCGGAATGTTTTATCCCATGCTGGCTGCTCTTTCCCCACTGCTGGATAAACAAAACGTGATCGGGACAGTAGATGCAGAAGGAGAATATGCTTATTTTGATTATCATACTAACGGCAGCCTGTTTGAGGGTAAACAGCTCGTTCATCATTTTAAGATCAAAAAAGTTCCTCAGCGTATAACAAAACCGGTGGTGGTCATGGTCAATAAGAAAACTTCAAGCTCAGGCGAGTTCAGTACCATTGCATTTGCAGGGCAGAAGAATGTAACGGTTATCGGGCAGAATACGATGGGACTCACCTCAGGAAACCAGGAATATAAACTTTCCGATGGAGCATTTCTTATCTTGACGACAGGAAATATAGTAGACCGGACGAAAAAAGAATATGCTGAAGTGGGAGAGGGATTTTCTTCCCAGGTGAAGTTGAAAGATTTATCTGATGCAGCGTACATGAAAGCAGCATCTGATATACTACTGAAAAAGTAATTCAATGGACTTCTTATCCTTTAATTTCATTCATTATTGATCAATTCAAAATTTCTTCAGAATTGAATCTACCATCGGAGCTTTACTCATCATTAGCGGAACTATTTTATTTGCCATAAAATAATATGTACTCATCTTAAAGAAAGATGATAAAAGCAAACCCACAGTTGAAGGACTTTTGTATCTTAATTGTATAAACCTATACCTGCTGACGGATGCTGTTTATTTAACAGATCAAAGTTTTTTTTGACTATAATTAATTATTTGTCATTATTTTTTTTAGAAAATTGATTTATAAGTTTATACGTGTGGTATCTAAGCATAAAATGATTAATAAATAAATGTTTTTCGGAATTTTGTGAGTATTTTTGGGATTATTAATTAATACAAACCAACAAGTACTGATTCATTTTATGATCTTAATCGTTGATGACAACCAAAGTAATCTTTACTCACTGAAGAAGTTGCTGGAATCTAAAGATTTTCAGGTAGATACAGCCGGTTCCGGAGAAGAAGCTTTAGGGAAAGCTATAAAAAATAACTATGCACTGATCATTCTGGACGTGCAGATGCCGGGAATGGACGGATTTGAAGTGGCCGAAACCCTTGCTGATTACAGCAAAACGAAAGAAGTACCCATCATCTTTTTATCCGCAGTAAATACGGAGAAAAAATTCATAACACGCGGATATGCATCCGGCGGTAAGGATTATGTTACAAAGCCGGTAGATCCTGAGATTCTAATGCTGAAGGTAAAGACGTTTTATAGTCTTCAGGAGCACAATATTGCAATGAAAAAGACCCAGCAGAGTCTGGAGCTGGAAGTCAAGGGCAGACGGGAGTCGCAGGTGACCATGAAGTCTCAGATCGATCATTTTCAGCTGATGCTGGAATCTTTGCCACAGATTGCATTTACGCTTAATGAAGAAGGGGATATTGAATTTGTAAACGGCAAATGGTATGAATATTCCGATTCCGAGACAGATTTTCCGGAAGCGCATCCGGATGATCTTAATATCAGAGAAGAATTTGAACACTGCAGAAAAAAGAGTAAAGCACTGGAACTGGAGGCCAGAATAAAAAACATCAATTCAGGAGACTATCGCTATCACCTCTTACGTATAACCCCTGTGCATGAAGGAAACGTTATCAAAAACTGGGTAGGAACCTTTACCGATATCGACGATCAGAAAAAAGTAGAAAAAGAAAAAGATGAATTCTTGAGTATTGCCAGTCATGAACTGAAAACACCTTTAACAAGTATAAAAGCCTATGTTCAGCTGCTGGACCGTAAATTAAAGCTTGAAAAAGAGAGTGCAGAAGCAGGTTTTATGGCCAAGGTTCAGGATCAGATCGAAAAACTCAATACCCTCATCACCGACCTTCTTGATGTTTCCAAAATAGAAAACGGTAAGCTTAAGATCAACAGAAAGCCTACCAGCCTTGAAAAAGTGATCAGCAATGCAGTGGAAACCATCCTGCAGACTCATGATGAAAATAACGTAAAAATATCATGGCACGGCATAAATTCCGATGTTTTAATTCCTTTGGATGAAATACGCATAGAGCAGGTTCTGATTAACTTCCTTACCAATGCAATAAAATATTCTCCACAGAATAACCAGGTGATTGTCACTACTTTCGTAGACGAAGAAAAGCAGGAAGTAAAAGTAAGTGTAACCGATTTTGGAATAGGAATTCCGGACTTTAAGCAGGATGCTGTTTTCCGTAAGTTTTATCGTGTAGAAGAATCTTCGCTGCAGTTCCAGGGAATGGGAATAGGGTTGTTCATCTGTTCAGAGATCATTAAGCAGCATCACGGAACTATTGGAGTATCCAGTAAATTAGAGGAAGGTTCTACTTTCTATTTTGCTTTACCTTTAAACTAGTTTTCATGCCAAAAAAAATAATTAGAAATCTCCAGTTTGGAGTAGGAATATCCTTATTAATCTTAATTGCCAGTTCGGCGGCTTCCTATCTGAGCATTCAAAACCAGATGGATCACCGTGAAAGTTTGTCTAAAAGCAGACGTTCTATCACTGCCGTAAAAGATGTTCTTGTTGCCTTACTGGATGCCGAAACAGGAAACAGAGGTTATCAGCTTACAGGAAGAGAAATTTTTTTAGAGCCTTATAACCGGAGTTTAATTGAATTTCCTAAGGCGATAGAAACTGCAAAATCATTGGATATTAGCGATAATAATCAGCTGCAGCGGTTAAATGACCTGGAAAAAAATGTCAACAGCAATATTGGCAATTTAAAACAATTTGTGCAGAACAGACACAATGGTATCATTATGACGCAGCAACAGATCCTGATGAGCAAAAGCTATATGGACAAATGCCGCGAGATCGTCCGTGATTTTGTAAAATATGAAGAAAGCCAGCTTGAAATTAAAAATAAAGATCTCAACCGTTCATCCAACACCACCGTCTTATTTATTATTTTCTCTGCCATATCGGCAATCGTAGTTACCATATTCTTTTATATTAAATTAAGGTCAGATCTGATCAGTAGAGATAAGCTTGAGAAAGAATTGAGAGCAAAAGATCAGGAAATAAGCAGAAGGGTAAGTGCTATTCAACAGATTGCGAACCGGGTAGCCAATGGTGATTATAGCCAGAAAGCAGTGGATAATTCACAGGATGATCTGGGTGATCTGGTTGATTCCCTGAACCACATGACAGATTCTCTTGAGAAGTCTTTTGATAAGATTAATAAAAGTGACTGGAGACAGAAAGGTCTTGCTTTACTCAATGAATCTTTGGTAGGCAATAAATCGGTAAAAGACGTTTCCAGTGCATCTTTAAACCAGCTTGTTGAATATGGAAAGTGCATCAATGGGGCTTTGTATCTGTTTGATGAAGGCGTCCTTAAACTGAGTACATCCTTCGGTCTGGAAAGTATGATGAAAAAGTCGTTCGAGCCGGGAGAAGGAATGGTAGGCCAGGTTTTTATGAATGAGAAGCTGCAGGTCTATAACAACCTTCATGAAGAAGATTTTGTTGTAACTTTTGCCAGCAGCAGAATAAAAATCAACGGTATTATATTACTTCCCATCCGTGCAGACGGTCATAACATTGGGGTGCTTGAATTGGGTTCCGCTTCAGACCTTGATCAGGACAGGATTGAGTATTTTGCAGAATGTACCCGTAATATCGGAATTGCCTTGAACGCAGCAAAAGGCCGTGAAAAAGAACAGCAACTACTTGAAGAAACCCAGGCGCAGTCAGAAGAACTACAGGTACAGCATTCTGAACTGGAAAATCTGAATACAGAATTGGAAGCCCAGACACAAAAGCTGCAGGCATCCGAAGAAGAATTGAAAGTCCAGCAGGAAGAGCTGATGCAGGCCAATGCAGAACTGGAAGAACGCTCAAGGATGCTTGAAGAAAAAAACCACCTGATTGCCGAAAGAAACAGCGAGATCCAGAAAAAAGTAGAGGAGCTTGCATTAAGCACAAAATATAAATCTGAGTTTTTGGCCAATATGTCTCATGAACTCAGAACACCATTAAATTCTATTCTCCTTCTTTCCAGGCTCATGGCTGAAAACCCTGACGAAAATCTGAATGAAGATCAGGTAGAATCTGCAAAAGTGATCCAGAGCTCAGGAAGCAGCCTGCTTACCTTGATTGATGAAATCTTAGACCTTGCTAAAATAGAATCCGGTAAAATGTCTCTCGAATATCAGGATGTCATGATTGATGATGTCGTGACAGATTTAAAAAACCTCTTTAATCCGGTGGTGAAGGAAAAGAAGATCAGATTTGATATTCATATCGAAAAAGACCTGGAAAAAACCATTGAAACGGATAGACTTCGTGTAGATCAGGTATTACGTAACCTGTTGTCGAATGCATTAAAATTTACCACAGAAGGAAGTATTGATCTGAGCATTGCACAAGATCCTAAAAATAAAGATTTCATTATTTTCACTGTAAAAGATACAGGAATTGGTATCCCTGAAGAAAAGCAGGCTATTATTTTTGAAGCATTCCAGCAGGCCGATGGCTCTACACGACGCAGATTTGGAGGTACCGGGCTCGGGCTTTCCATTAGCCGTGAAATTGCAAGACTACTAGGAGGAGAATTAACCCTGAAAAGTAAGGTGAACGAAGGAAGCGAATTCAGTTTCATCATTCCAATGAAAGCTGTTTCCGAACCCGTTCAGACCGAAAATGATCAGCATTTGGTTGATATTATCCGTGAAGATGTAGAAGAAATTCAGAATCTACTGGAAGACGGTGAGCATGAAACAGTACTTCCTGTCCAGATATTGCCCATTCCGGAAGCCATAGATGATGATCGTGATACAATAACCAAGGAGGATAAAGTTATTTTGATCGTAGAAGATGATATTCATTTTGCAAAAGCTTTGCTGAAATATGCCCGTATGAACCAGTACAAAGGAGTTGTAGTGGTGAGGGGAGATTATGCACTTTCCGCAGCGGTTCAGTATCATCCGCAGGCGATTTTACTGGATGTACAGCTCCCAGTAAAAGACGGCTGGCAGGTGATGGATGAGCTTAAATCAAATGCCTCTACCAGACCTATTCCGGTACACATGATGTCTGTCCTGCAGCTTGAAAAAGAAAGTCTAATGAAAGGTGCCATTGATTTTATTAATAAGCCCATGGCTATTGATAGATTGACCGACGTTTTCAAAAAAATTGAGGAAGCCCTTCAGAGATCTCCCCAAAAGGTTCTGATTGTAGAAAATAATGCCAAACATGCCAGTGCATTGGCGTATTTCCTAAGCAACTTCAATATTTCCTTATCAGTAGAAAACAATGTAGAAGACAGCGTGAAATCATTAACTTCAAGTCAGGTAGATTGTGTGATTTTAGATGTGGAATCTTCAAAAGGAAATGAATATCAGATTATTGAATCCATCAAAAGCTACGAAGGGCTGGAAAATCTTCCAATCATTATTTTCACAGAACACAGCCTCTCCAAATCCGAAGAACTGAAGATCAAGCAGTATGCCGATTCTATTGTCGTAAAAACCGCTCATTCCTACGAAAGAATTTTAGATGAAGTAGGATTATTCTTACATTTAGTGGAAGAGAAAAACAGCTCTGTCGAGACGGCAAGAAACAAAGTTTTAGGTTCACTGACAGAAGTATTAAGTGGAAAAAAAATACTCATCACCGATGATGATGTCCGTAATATCTTTTCCCTGACCAAAGCGCTGGAAAAGTATAAAGTGGAAGTTGTAGTGGCAATGGATGGAAAACATGCCCTGCAGCAGATCAAAGAGCATAATGATATAGACGTGATTCTGATGGATATGATGATGCCTGAAATGGATGGCTACGAAACCATCCGGGAGATCCGTAAAATGCCGGCACTCACCAAGCTTCCTATTATTGCCATCACAGCAAAGTCTATGATAGGAGACCGTGAAAAATGTATCGTGGCAGGTGCTTCAGATTATATCTCAAAACCCGTAGATATAGACCAGCTATTGTCCTTACTGCGTGTATGGTTATATGAAAGTTAAAGAACTGATGAATAAGAAAATTTTAATTGTGGACGATGATCCACGCAATATATTTGCACTCAAACTGACCCTGAAATCACGAGGATATCAGATTGTAAGTTGCACCATGGCTCAGGAAGCCATTCAGATTTTAAAAGAAAATACAGTAGACATCATATTGATGGATATGATGATGCCCGAAATGGATGGTTATGAAGCCGTAAAAATCATCAGAAATACACCGGGCATGAGCCAGATCCCTGTCATTGCTGTTACAGCGCAGGCCATGCCGGAAGACCGCCAGAAATGTCTTGATGCGGGAGCACAGGACTATGTATCAAAACCAATTGATGTAGATCAGTTGGTCACAGCCATAGAAAAACTCTCCTAAATGCTGGAACCGAGTATTGTAAAAGATGAAGAAGTAGAATACCTTATAAAAGATGTTCATGAGATGTACGGCTATGATTTTTCCGAATACAGCCGGGCCTCCTTTAAACGTCGGGTCAACCGTATCTGCCTGATCGACAGGTTTACCAGCTTTGCAGAACTCAGATATACCATCATTAATGATCCGGAATATCTGAAACGTTTTGTAGAGGAAATAACGGTGAATGTAACGGAAATGTTCCGTGATCCGCACTTCTTTAAGGCACTCAGGGAGAATATTTTACCTCAGTTGGGAACCTATCCCCTGATCCGGATCTGGGTGGCTGGATGCTCTACAGGAGAAGAAGCTTATTCAATGGCGATATTGCTGAAAGAGGCCAATCTGTACCACAAATCCCTGATCTACGGTACAGATCTGAATCCTTCTGTCTTAGAAACGGCGCGGGCAGGTGTTTTTCCTCTACAACAGATGAAACTTTATTCTGAAAATTATATGTTATCCGGAGGGAAAAAAGACTTTTCAGATTATTACACAGCCAATTATGACAGCGTAAAATTTGATAAAAGTTTAAAGGAGAAACTCATATTATCTACGCATAATCTGGTGTCGGACAGCTCTTTTAACAGTTTCCAGCTGATCATCTGCAGAAATGTCCTGATCTATTTTGACAGAGAACTGCAGGAGCGGGTTTTTAAACTTTTTGATAACAGCCTTGAAAATCTGGGTTATCTGGCATTGGGCGCAAAAGAAACGATTAGATTCTCCAAACTGGACAAAAATTATCACCAGGTCGAAGACCAGCGCATCTGGAAAAAAGCAGAGCACATGTAAATCCTCAGACCATGGAAACAAAAGAAACAAATACAGAACTGGTAGTGATAGGAGGATCCGCAGGTAGCCTGCAGGTCATTCTCGGAATGCTCAAAAAACTAAAAGCAAAGCTGAGTTTTCCTATTGTGCTGGTGGTTCACAGGAAGGCTTATTCCAACAATATTCTGCAGACCTTGCTCCAGCAGTTTATCGCTATAGAAGTGGTAGAGATTGACGATAAAACGGAAATTCAAAATAACAAAGTATATGTAGTTCCGGCAGATTATCACCTGCTGTTTGAAAATAAAAAACTAATGTCTCTGGATTTTTCTGAAAAAATGAACTATTCCAGGCCGTCTATTGATGTGACTTTCAAATCTGCGGCGGAAATATATGGTAAAAATGTGGTCGGAGTTCTATTATCAGGGGCCAATGCAGATGGAGTGGAAGGTTTGAGCTACATTAAGAAAAATAAAGGACAGGTCTGGATCCAGGATCCGGAAACCGCAGAAGTAGATTATATGCCCAGGCATGCTGTACAGGAAATAGCGTATGATCAGCTCATAAAACCTGATAATTTAGCAGATTTTATCAATCAATTATAAATTAAGAAATAAAAAAACAACCCTAAGATTTAAAAATATAACGAGTTATGGATAAAAAGAAAATTTTGATTTTTGATGACGATACCATTATTTTGGAAGTAATTACCATCATTTTCGAGGAAAATGGATACCAGGTCGAAATTTCAGAAACATCCCATGATATATTGGACAAAGTTTCAGAGTTTAAGCCGGATGTTATTCTGATGGATAACTGGATCCCAAAGATCGGAGGAGTAGAGGCGACCAAACTTCTGAAAGCTCATGAAGAGTTCAGGTCAATACCTGTTATTTATGTTACTGCTAATAATGATATTGTGAGTCTGGCGGAAGAAGCCCAGGCAGATGATTATGTGGCAAAGCCATTCAATCTGGATGATTTAGAAGATAAAGTGGCTAAATATTTACAGGACTAATCAAACTAACTTATTAAGTAAAACATATTATCCTTATAGCTATCTGTAAGGATTTTTTATTTTCTAAATAACTTTTTAAATTCCTGGCGACCTTGTTTTTCAAAATTTTTAATTCTTTCCTTCATAAAATCGATACTGCATTTTCCGTTGTTGATCTCAGAGATCATTGCTGATAAAAATAATTTTAACTGCGGATCAGAAACTACTTTGATACTAAATGTAGTGGCAATGATCATTTTTTTAGAGACAATATTCTGTGTGGGAACGTATTCACCTCTTAGATCGAGAATCAAATTGAATTCATCTGCTATACTGATACACAGATATTTATGGATCAGGTTTATGTTTTTCAAAATTTTTTCCATCTTGATGTTTTATACTCTATATATAATAATATTTGTGCCATACTTGTTATTTAAATTTTTTTAAACACATAATCGGTCGGAGGATAGATGGCCATTGGATATTTTAAAATAAAATTTTTTAAGCCCATAAACAGTTTTTCTTAATAACTTATGATATCTTAATGGATCAAAAAATTAATGTTTAAAGAAGTTTTATGCTAACCGACATCATTTCCAAAGACCTGACTGTTATCTTTTGTGGAATCAATCCCGGTTTAAAATCTGCCGAAGACGGACATCATTTTTCAGGAAAAAGCAATCGTTTCTGGAAGGTCTGCATCAGGCCGGTTTTACATCTTATCAGATCGATGCTATAAATGATAAAAATATTCTGGAATTCGGATATGGACTCACAACGGCTGTAGCAAGGGCAACTTCACGTGCGGATGAGCTTTCCAAAGAAGAATTTGCTGATCCTCTGGAACTTTTTAAAACAAAAATGACGGAACTTCAACCAAAATATATCGCATTTCTTGGAAAAGCCGCCTACAAAGCCTTTTCAGAAAAAAAACAGATTATGTGGGGACCGCAGTCCGAGAATTTTTGTGGTTCAAAAGTCTGGGTTTTACCCAATACCAGCGGCCTGAACCGGGGGTTCTCCCTGAACGATCTTGTAGAAGCTTATAAGGAATTTTATACAGAGATTAGGCAATAAGCAAAGGATTAATGAAACTCAGTAAAAAGCACAATCTTTTAATCAATTTTGAGATGTATTGCCAGATTCCTTATTTTTGCCAAAATCCTGATAACCATGAAGAATGTCCTGAGCTGGATATTAATTACCTTTCTTACCGTTTCTCTTTTAAACAACTGTTTTAGCAATAGTGTTCAGAAAGAAATTCGTGAGAAAGCTTCATTCATCGCCGAACTCAGGAAATTGTATTCTTCCGGAGATCCTTCAAAATGGCCGAAACCCATCCTCGATCCTCAGGCTAAACCCTATTTTTCCGAAATAGGACACTTACCCGAAATTCAGTTTCCACAGGATAATCCCTATTCTGAGGCTAAAGCACTGCTGGGGAAAACCCTTTTCTTCGATCCGCGTCTGTCACGTTCCAATCAGATTGCCTGTGCTTCATGCCATGATCCGGAACTCGGATGGTGTGATAACCGGACTTTCTCTTTCGGACATGACAGGCAACTCGGCACCCGCAACGCGATGAGCATCCTGAATGTGGCTTATGCAGGATCATTATTCTGGGACGGACGTGCTGCATCACTGGAAGAACAGTCAGAAATGCCAATTCGTGAAGAAAGAGAAATGAACGGGCACATTGACCTTGCCGCCGGAAAAATTGCGAAGATCAAGGGTTACGAAATATTGTTTGAAAAAGCCTTTGGTGACAGATCTGTTTCAAAGGACAGGATTTCTAAAGCCATCGCTGCGTTTGAAAGAACCGTTAAAAGCGGAACTTCTAAATTTGATCAGTTCATTGATGGGAAGGCGGATGTATATTCCAATGATGAGCTTATGGGACTCCATCTTTTCAGAACCAAAGCACAATGCATGAACTGTCACAGCTCCGGTTATTTTTCCAATAACCAGTTTGAAAATATAGGAACCTCTTTATTAGGCTCAAAAGAAGAAGATCTCGGCAGGTATCTGTTGACCAAAACTCCTGAAGATGCCGGGAAATTTCGGATACCCGGATTAAGGGAAGTTGCCAGAACCGGACCGTGGATGCATAATGGTTCTATGACTACTTTAACAGAAGTGATCCAGTTTTACAGCAAAGGAAATCCTGAGCATTCCCAAAAACGTTCCACCATTCATAACGGCATTACACTTACCTCCGAAAAATCAGGTTTTGTCCGTCTTCTGGATCTTACCGATGAAGAAATTTCCCAGTTGGAAGCATTTTTGCGAACCCTATCCTCAAAACCTGAAAGAGTACCGCTTCCCGCACTTCCCCAATAAAATGGGAATAATTATTAATGATCCATTGACCTGAAATCTAAAGCTTTTTTGCTACATTTATCTGTAAACAATCAGAAAAGGATCAGCTTATGAATATTCAACTTTTATCAAAGAATGCATTAGTAGGAGCAGCTACTCAGGGGATTGGCTTAGGAATCGCATTGGAGCTTGCCAAATGTGGCGCCAACGTTACAGTGATGGCCCGCAATGAAATGAAACTAAAGAATATAGTATCTTCACTTCCTGTAATTGATTCTAACCAGAAACACCAGTATCTGGTCGCAGATTTCTCTGATTTTGAGAGCTACAGGAAAACTATTTCTGGCTATTTCAGCAAGAATTCTATAGATATTCTCGTCAATAATACCAACGGTCCGGAGCCTGGACTAGCTATTGATAAAAAAGTAAATGATTATCAGAAAGCATTTGACCTGCTTTTTAAAACAGTCTGTGAAACCACACTGCTGGCTTTGCCGCATATGATCAAACAAAAAAACGGGCGTATCATTAATGTTTCTTCTTTATCTGTAAAAGAACCGATCAATAATTTATCTCTTTCAAATTCTATCCGTTCTGCGGTAATTGCCTGGGCAAAGACCTTATCCAACGAAGTTGCTATGCATCATATCACGGTAAATAATATTCTGACTGGGTATTTCGATACAGAACGTATTCAGAACCTGATCAACCATGAATCTCAGCTGACAGGCAAATCTCAGGAAGAAATAAAAAAGGCAAGAGAAAATAAAATTCCAATGAAAAGACTTGGGAAGACTGAAGAATATGGACATCTGGCAGCTTTTCTGGCCTCAGAATATTCATCCTATCTCACCGGAACCAGCATTCCTCTGGATGGTGGGTTGAATAATACGTATTAAATTTAAAATTAAATGAAAACCTGCAGCATCAGGATATTTTTGCTTTTTACTTTCATTGATTTTCCGTAGTTTCACTTTCCTTTAACAAAGAATACCATCACAGGCTTTTATGAAAAGAAACTTTATCAATCAGGAAGAATTATCCGATAAATTCTGGAACATTGAATGTTCAGGAAAACGACAGGCCATAACTTTTGGAAAAGCCGGAACAAAAGGCAGAGAAACCATTAAAGAATTTGCAGATGAAAATGAATGCATCAAAGAATCCGAAAAGCTGATTGCCCAGAAAATAAAGAAAGGTTACACCGAAATTCCGGAAAACGGTGAGGTTCCTAAAAAGAAAGAACTTTCTGAAAATGAAAAAGCAGATATTTATTTCTGGGAAGCTATTGAGAAATCCAATAAATATAAAAAAGCTCACTGGAGTGAATATGATGTAGATGAACACATTGAAAACCTGACCGATCATTTATCGAAATTTGGAAAGGAGAGAATGATACTTTTCGAAAAAACACTGCAGGAAAAGCTGGCTGAATTGTATACAGCTGAAATAGCAGAACTCTCCATTATTCTTGAGTCCAATTTTACAAATGAAAACGGAGTTTATACATTCGATAATTATCTTTCTGATGACGGATTTTTGTATTTCAGATGCTGGTTGCTGTTAAAAGGGAAAGAGCTTTTTGAAGATATAAAATCAAATATTCAGTCATTCGTAAACGGAAAATACAGTTTTGATATCGCAGACTGCTGGGCAGAAGGTTTGCTTTATGTTGCCGATGATGCGTATGCACAAAATCATGATGATGAAGAATCTATCATAAAAGATACGGTATATGAATTGTATCCTGAAAACGATTATGACGGTATGGAACGGAGCATGAATCGTGAGCCCAAAGGCGGTGCCGATCTGCAGAAAATGTACCCGAAGCTGGTCAAAGAGATAGGTGAATTAAGAAGTATTTCAACTCCAAAATAATAAGCCTGCTTAAATTTAAAATCTTTTTTATTTTAAACTATTAAGGAACTTCAAAGACGGAGAACCTTCTGACCGGGAATAAACTTTTCTGAATTCTACGCTGATCTCAGACTGTAAAAACGGAAAATTCAAGATGGAGTAATAATTATTTTGGATATTCATGTAATAGTTCCCCAGTCCGGGTTGTCATACTATGTATTGAAATTACATAGTATATGAAGCACTGGTCTTTTAAAAAATGGAACACCGTTTTAGGATGGGTACTGTTCACAATTGCGCTAATTACTTATCTTTCCACCATGGAGCACTATCTCAGTTTCTGGGATTGTGGTGAGTACATTTCCTCAGCAGTAAAGCTTGAAGTAACGCACGCTCCCGGAGCCGCCTTATTCCAGATTGTGGGTTCTGTGGCCAGCATATTTGCAGCGGGAAATGAACAGAACTATGCCATTGTGATCAACGCAATGTCGTCGCTTTTTAGTGCATTTACCATTTTGTTTCTGTTCTGGACGATCACCCATTTCGTAAGAAGACTACTGAATAAAGATTTTGAAGAAATAACCCAGCATCAGAAGATTTCTATTCTTTTTGCAGGAGCTGTAGGCGCATTATGCTTTACATTTTCAGATACGTTCTGGTTTTCGGCGGTAGAAGGGGAAGTATATTCCATGGCTTCTATGTTTATTGCACTTTTAGTGTGGCTGATCACCAAATGGGAAAATGAATACCTGGCAAAAGACAGTGAAAGATGGATCATCCTTATTTTCTTTGTATTGGGACTTTCAGTTGGGGTACACATGATGGGGATGCTTGCAGTTCCAGCCGTTTGTCTGGTGTATTATGCAAGAAACTACAAATTTACCTGGAAAAACTTCATCTGGGCCAATGCAATAACGCTTGGAATCCTGATCATTGTTTTCAAAATTATCTTCCCGCTGATCATGACGATGTTCGGAAGATTGGAAATTTTCTTTGTGAACGGACTTGGACTTCCTTTCCACTCAGGAACGATTGCCGCATTTATTCTCATGATTCTCCTGTCTTATTTCATGATTAAATATGCCAGGAAAGCAAAAAGAAATATCTATCAAACAGTGGCTTTGTCAGTGGTTTATATGATTATCGGTTTTTCATGCTGGATGGTCATTCCCATCAGAGCGAATGCAAATCCTCCGATGAACCTTAACGATCCAGATACCGCAATCGGTATGCTGGATTATTATAACAGAGAGCAGTATGGTGACTGGCCAACAATTTATGGACAAAATTACACCGCTTTCCTTGATGCCAACGGAATTGAGAAAAACGAAGACGGAAGTTTCAAGACCCAGAAAACCGGTGAGATCTACGAAAAAGATGAAAAAACCGGGACCTACAGAAAGACGGGTGACCGTTTCAACTATATTTTCAGTAAGTCCCAGGTAAGCTTAATGCCTAGAATGTTTAATCAGGATAAGGATGTGATGGCCAACTATATTTCCATGTATGGAGCTCCTGACTTTACCTTTAATTATGCAAACGAAGAAGTGGCAGATAATCCTCAGGCCAAGCAGATCTTCGACGAATTGAGAGGTAAGTATGAAGATAAATCCATTACCGCAGCAGATTATTTAAAGGTTAAACCTTACAATCTGATCAATGTTCAAAAGCCTTCATTGGCCCAGAATATGGACTATTTCATCACCTTCCAGAACGGTTATTATTTTGTGAGATACCTGATGTGGAACTTCGTGGGAAGGCAGAACGACCTTGAAGGAAAGATGGAAAATACAAGAGGTAACTGGATCTCCGGGATTTCTTTTATTGATAATGCTTTATTAGGGAATCAGGATAAAATGCCTGCTAAATTCAAGAATGAAAGTACCGTTAAATTCTTCTTTTTACCATTAATATTAGGATTAATCGGTTTCTTTTTCCAGCTGAACAGAGACTTTGGAAGATTCTATGCACTTCTTTCCCTATTTGTTTTAACGAGTGTCGGAATTGTTTTTTATACCGGTGTAAAACCTTTTGAAGTAAGGGAAAGAGATTATGCAATGGTAGGTTCTTTCTATGCTTTTGCCATTTGGATCGGGATGGGAGCCGGAGCTATTTTATGGTTCTTACAGTCTAAAGTAAAATCAAATACAGTCAATATTGCATTAGGAATTATTCTGCTGGGTATACCTTTTATGATGGGTTTTCAAAATTATACACCCCATGACAGAAGTAAAAAATCTGCAGCAAGAGATTACGCCTTTTCATTTCTGAAATCACTTTCCAAAGATGATATTATTTTTATTTACGGCGACAACGATACTTTTCCGGTTTGGGCTATTCAGGAGACAGAACGGTTCCGCGATGATGTGAAAACTGTAAATTTTACACTTTTAGCGACTCCCTGGTACATAGATCAGGTGAAAAGAAAAACATACAATGCAGCAGGAATTCCCACTCAACTGAACCATGAAGATTACAGAGATGGCGTGAATGACCAGATCTATATGATGAAGAAAGAAGACTGGGAAGGCGTTTTCTCTATGTTGAAAGAACAAGGAGCGCCGGAAACAGAATTTGCAGGATTCAGAAAGTACCTTACTCAGGATTCGTTAGCGCTAAAAGAGGCGGTTAATTTTATCAAATTTAAATCTCCTGAGAAAGATGAGCTTCTGAAAATGTATTTCGGAGAAGAAAAGTTTGAGCAGTACAACATTCTTCCGGTGAATAAATTCATTCTTCCTGTTAATAAAGAAAATGCTTTAAAAGCAGGAATTATCACTCAGGCTGATCTTCCGAATGTTGTGAACCAGATCATGATCACCTACAAAGGAAACACCCTTTACAAAAATAACCTTATGATGATGGATATGCTCGCAAACTTCGACTGGAAACGTCCGATCAACTTCTCATCAGGAGGGATTTACGACAGCGAAAATATTTTCTATCTTGATGAATATCTCCAGTTTGAAGGGTTCAGCTATAAGCTGGTGCCCATACATACAGCTCAAGGTCCGGATGGTGATACAGGCAGGGTAGATGTCAATTCACTTTATCATATTGTGAAAAGTTTCAAATGGGGAAATTTTAAAGATCTCAGCATTCATTATGATGAAGCAGCCACTTCAAATATCATGGGCTACAGGATGACCGCAGGCAGAGCAGCTTCAAAATTGGCATTAAGTGGACAAAAGGAAAAAGCTCTGGAAATATTGGATCTGGTTTCAAAAGAAATTCCTGCTGAAAAATACAATGATCCACGTTCATTAAGTTCAATTGTAACTGGATATATCATAGCAGGGCAGGAGCAGAAAGGGCTTCAACTGGCAAAAATCCTTGAAAAGGATATCTTTGATGAATACGATTATTATCTGAGTCTTTCTCCGGCATTCCAAAAACAGTCGGCCAGACAGATGAGAGTGAAACCCATGGAATATTCTATGGTGGTTTCTGCAGTGACTGATGCTTACAAAAAGTTGGGGCAGGATGATAAAGCCTACGCATACCTTGTAAAATCTATAGAGCCGATTGATAAAAAATTCAATGTTTTCATCAGGGAGCTTCAGCAGATGGGGAAAGAAAAAGCAGTAAAGGAATCCGAAAATATACAGAAAATCACCCCTTTTTACCAGTATTTATTTGATGTGATGAAACCTTTTGATTCTACCTATTCCAAAGAAAAAGAAGAGCAGATTACCCGGGCAATGATCAAAGTAACCCAATAGTTTGATGTCCAATAAATCAAAAAAGTCCGGTACATTACCGGACTTTTATATTGCTGTAAGATTGATTCTGATCGAATTATAAAAACGTTTAATCAATTGGTTCCCATAACTGAATTTTATTCCCTTCAAGATCCAGGATATGCAGAAACTTTCCATAATCATACGTTTCGATACTGTCAAGAATCGTCACATTTTCTTTTTTCAATTCCTCTGCCAGTGCTTCCAGGTTTTCTACCCTGTAATTAATCATAAAATCTTTTGCAGACGGTTCAAAATATTTTGTGGTCTCCGCAAAAGGAGCCCATTGTGTCAGTCCTTTTTTGGAGGTATCTTCACTTTCACGCCATTCAAAACTGGTTCCGTATGGACTTGTTTCAAGGCCAAGATGCGTTTTGTACCAATCGTTCATTGCATTAGGATCTTTTGATTTGAAAAGAATGCCCCCGATTCCTGTTACTTTTTTCATGTTATTTTTTTATCGTTAAATGTAATGTCCGGGAAGCCAGTTTGCACTTCTTCCTGTTTTTCAAATATATGTAAAACTTTTCACCGGAATATTCTTTTTTAATGATCAAGGTGGGGATAAATTCAATCTCAAATCAACGTCAATGAGGAAGCATAGAGCAGTGATGTAGTCTTCAGGCCTGGACGAAATTAAAAACATCAAAACTGGTTCAATGCCCTCCGAAAAACTCCAGCATGGTTTCTAATGCCGTTTCAGAGTGCATTTTATCCCCGTTTTCTAAAGATTCCTGAATGGCTTCAGTTGCTCTTTTACGCATTTCGTTTTCATAATAAGCGATCGCTTCCTGTAAGGTAACGAACTGATCAGAAGTTAAGCATTTGCTCAATTCCAGTGCATCAAGCATCGCCATATTGGCACCTTCCCCGGCAAACGGTGGCATTACGTGCGCTGCATCTCCTAGCAAGGTCAGATTAGGAAGTGTTTTCCATCCCTGTTCCAAAGGCATATAATAGATTGGCCGGGGAATGAAAGGAATTGCTGCATTCTGGAAAAGTTCATACCAGATGCTGTTCCACTCAGAATATTCATTTTTAAACCATTCCAGCATCTGTTTCTGATCAGAAAAGTCCAGTCCGCTTTCCGCTGCCCAGTTTTCATCAGCTCTGAAGCTTGCATAAAATCCCAGATTACCATCGCCTTTCTGGCCGAGAAGAAGGTTCTTATGATTTCCAAAAGCCATGATCTTTCCGTTTTTTATCAGTGATTTGATCTGTGGAGCATTAGTTTCTGCATCATCAATATTTCCTTCAAGCATTAAAATGCCAGAATAGATCGGTTTGAGGTCTGTAAGGTAAGGACGGATCCTGGAATTTGCCCCATCTGCTGCAATAACAAGGTCTGCATAGGCTGAAAAACCGTTTTTAAAATGCAGCAGCCAGCCTCCGTTTTGGGCTTCCATTGAAATAAAATGGCTATCCCATACCACCGTTTCAGGTTTTAAAGAATCCAGAAGCATATTCCTTAAAGGTCCCCGGTCTATCTCAGGACGGAAATGGGCGTTGCCGAAATCTTCATCAGGCTTTGTTTCATGATCACTGAAAAATATTGCTGCCTGCTCATTGACGATCAGGGTTTTGTCTGCACCGGGACGGAAGTTCTGCTTGAATTCTTCCAACAGATGGGCTCCTTTTAAAGCTGCCATTCCGGAATCTTCATGCATGTCGAGTGGAGAACCCTGGACTCTGGCGCTTCTATTAAGATCTCTTTCATATACCTTTACATCTGCATTGTTCAACTGTAAAAGTCTGGCCAGCGTTAGTCCTCCCGGGCCACCGCCTATAATGGCTACTGATTTATTTTCTATTAACATTTTGAATCATTTTACTGAAGCAAAATTATTTCTCTTTCAAAACAGATAATAGTATAAATCGGTCATTTTTATTTTTGGATAATTCTTTCGGGGCAACCCCTGAAAATTTCTTAATCTCTTTGATAAAATGGGTCTGATCAGCAAAATTGAGTTCAGGAAACAGCTTACCTTCTGCAATATGCTGTAATGAAGCTCTGAAACGAAGAATGGTAGAGTAGGCTTTTAAAGAAAGTCCAAACTGCTGGGTAAAATAACGGTTAATCTGCCGACTGCTCCAGCCAGTTTTTTCTGAAAGCTCTTTCACGCTTGTTTCGCCATTCGATGAATAGATGAGTTCAAAGAGTCTGCTTTTTCTTTCATCTACCGCTTCAGGTAGACGTGCTGTTATTTTTGCTGTTATTTTTTGAGTAAATATTTCAAGATCTTTAAGATCATCATCATTCAGATTCCAGGAATCGTCATTCAGATTCTTACCGCTGTTCAGCAGATCTGCAATGGAAGTACGCAGAATATATTCGACAGCAAGCGGCCGGAAACTGACTGCAAAAGCAATTGTGTCAGGCGGAATACTTCTTTGTTCAGCTTCGGTTTCAAGCCCCAGAAGAATAGTAATGAATGGTTCCGATCCTGTTTTCATAAAAAACAGATCGATCCTGCCATCGGGCAATACAACGACTTCTTTAGCTTCATCCGACGGGTTATGAAACATTCCTATATTTTCTACAAATTCAGCAATCTGTTTTTCCGGCTGGATAAATTCGCAATAAAAACCGTTGCTCATAAAATAATCTGTCTGCTTTAAAATGATATTGATTTTATAAGTTACAAAAGTAAGTAATTGTAAAAGAATTCAATATAGAGTTTCATTTAAGCTCAACTATTGATGTACAGAAACGAAAAACGGGCTCAAAAAATATTTTGAGGCCGTTTTTATTGTTTATTTACAGTTGGTATTGATAGGATTTATCAGATAATCTTTATCCTGCGGAGGTTGTACGAAATAAGAGGTCCCATACGTATTTCCGGGGCGGAAAAAATCGGTAGAAATCACCTGCGATCCGCTGCTGAAGGCTGCTTTTGAGCGGGTAAAATCATTCACTTTAGCTTCATAGGTTTCAATGTCGGCTCTTGTTCTTACCATAAAACCCTGTTTTACCATAGCCTGAATTTCCTGCTGACGAACTATGGCATTATCTCTTAAAATAAAGGCTGCAAAACTGTCATCGGGCTCACTTTCCATAAACATGAGTCTTTTCTCCAAAGAACCATTGATGAGATAAGGGTTGTTTTTGGTAGATAAAGTGCCTGCACTTCCGGGCAGCAGCATGAAGATGAATTTCCCTTTACTATCTTGTACTTTTGGCCAGTTGTTGTGTGTCACTGCTTCACGCAGTGTAGCAAATTGACCCTGAATTTCTTTAGGAGTAATGATCTTATCTTTTCCAAGATATTTTATGATTTCTGCATCCAGCTCATCATAAGCTTTTTGAGTAAAAGGTAAAACCTGGGTAGGATTCGAAAAAATAGGAAATCCTGAATCCTTAGCTTCAACCATAATAAATATAGTGGTGTGCTGAGGATGCTGATTTGACCATTGACGGAGTTCCGTTAAAGCATCTTTTAATGTAGGATAATGAGACCTGAAATCAATATCTGCCATGTGCAGCACTTTAAATCCAGGTTTTTCCAGACCTTTTGTGTTATGAGGAGCAAGGTCTTTTGCTCCCTTCTCCTGTAATACCCGGTAAGAAGCAGGATGATTGAAACGGTTGCCGTCCGGATCATAATATACATCCAGTTCTAAACCCCGAAGATTGGCATTCAGCTGTTGAACAAAATCGGGATGGTTATAATTAAGAGCATCCTGAAAATCCATTCCATTGGGATGGTATTCCTGGAACTTGGCCTTCTGTTCGGAAGACATTGAGGAATCGTATTTTTTCATCAGATTCCTGATGATTGGAGTTGCCAGATCCAGTACTTTAGGATCTACAGGTTCTGCATAAGAATTGTGGGTTCCTACTACCTGAATCTGATTAATTCTGATGTCTTTACATTTTTCCTGAGCATGGAAAAGGCTAGCCGCACCTAATGCAGCGGTATACATATATTTTTTCATAAAATTGATAATTATAAAGTTGTATTAAAAATTGAAAGTAGCACCAAGCTGACCTCTTATTCCGGAATAGGAAAGGTTTTCAACTCTGGATTTTTCTCCCATATAGTAACGGTTGGGTTCGTTAAAAATATTATTCAGTTCTACAAACAGTCTGATATTTTTATTGATGCTGTATGAGGTAGAAGCATCTACCGTAAAGTTTTTATCAAAATGCTGGTAATGATCCGGACCGGCAGCAGTTCTTATTTCGCTTATGTAGTCTCCCTTATAGTTTCCTGCCAGACGGAGCATAAATTTACTGGTCTCAAAAAATAAAATAGTATTAAAAATGTGTTTGGCCTGATTGGGAATTGTTGTTTTCATCGTTCCCGTCTGCTTTCCGTTTTCATAGACCGGCATATTCATTTCGGAAGCGATATAAGTGTAATTTCCTTCAAAGCCCATATATTTTAGAAATCCGGGTAGATTTTCAAACCGTTTGGAGATTCCCACTTCAAAACCGTACAGATGGGCTCCTTCTAAATTTTTGGGAGTTGTAAAAGTATAAGGAAGTCCATTGACGTTTAGAATAGACTGGTCTTTATAGATCAGATCGGTAATGTCTTTATAGAAAGCACCGGCAGTCACAAGATCCAGTTTTCCGAAATAGTTTTCAAACATCAGATCGAAATTGTTGGAAAAGGTAGGATTCAGCTGTGTATTTCCCTGCGTTACCGTATTGGAGAGATCATTGACGATAGTTCCCGGATTGAGATCATTGAAGTCCGGTCTGGCGAAAGATCTGGTGTAGGCGGCTCTCAGGATTCTGTCATTGCTGAGCTTCCATTTCATATTGACCATCGGCAGGATAATATTATATTTTTTGCTGTCTTTGATATCTTCAGCTGTAGTTCCTGTACTATTGGAAACTACTTTTTTTCCATAGAAAGAAACGGTATTGTATTCATTCCTTACGCCGCCCAGCAACTGCAGATTTTCACTGACCTTCCAGGTTCCCATGATATAAGTTGCCCAGACGTTCTCCGTTCCCCTGTAAGAGCTGGTCACATTGGAATTACTGTTTTTCCCGCTTACCTGCATAAGGCCCAGGCTGTTTTGTGTTGCCGGATCATAAAACTGATCGATCTGGCCGTTGGTGATCTGATTGATGATGGCTGATTGATAAGGATTGCCGATAGGATTCATAAAACCTCCTTTAAAAGGAAAAGAATTCTGTTCAAACTGGCTCATATAGCTTACAGGAGCTCCGGGAATACCTAACGCAGATTTCGGCATCCATACCAATACAGAAGAATCTACTACTTTTTCTTTATTATTGAATTTTGTTCCAAATTGCAGTTTAAAATTATCGGTAACTGTATATTTCAGATCAGTCTGTCCTCTCAGATCGGTTTCACTGTTTCGGTTCTGGCTGAGAATAATCTGGTTCAGTTTCAGCTGACTGGCAGACACTGATGTCTGATGACCAGGTAAGGTGAAATTTCCCGAATCTCCTATATGATCCGGAGCATCCATCGCAAAATACTTTCTGCCATCGGAAGACAGGTTTCCATACGTCATAGGCTGTACAAAATTCACAATAGGGTAGCCTCTGTCATGTTCGTCTAAATTTTCAGGAGAATTAAACTTGAAACTTGATCGGGCTTTAGACAGTGACCAGTCTATTTCCAGACGCTGACCTACTTTATGATTTCCACCAAACTGCATAGAATAAAGATCCGTAAGATAATCCGCGTGTCTTGCCTGCAGCGTGACATTTTTAGTATCAAAATTAAAATAAGTTTCCCAAACAGATTGCCCGTCTTTATACTGACTGTACAATCCTTTGAAATACAGCTTGTTCCTGCTATTGATCTCATAGTCCATGGCGTAATTGAAACCCAACGTTCTTCTGTCTGCCAGATAATCACGCAGCTGCAACTGATTGATAGAGTAGGATGCCGCCTGACCTGTTAAACCATAATTGAATATATTCCGCATCTGATCTATGGCACCGGAACGTTCCCATATCACAGCAGAAGTAATGAATTTAAGCTTATCATTAATTTTGTTCCCATACACAATAGAAGAGTTGAACGTTGGGGATTTAGACATATTGACATATCCTGTGGCGGTGCTTATAGCCAGCGTTTCTTTGTTGGGAGATGTTTTTGTAATAAAGTCTACATTTCCACCGATAGCATCACCGTCAAGATCAGGAGTCAATGCTTTGGATAAACGTACATTCTGGATAAGTTCCGAAGGAAAAATATCCATCTGGACTCCTCTGTTGGCATTGTCACCGCTTGCACTGGGCATTCTGTTGCCGTTCAATGTAGAAGAGGTCCATTGAACCGGAGTACCCCTTACCGCTACAAAACGTCCTTCTCCCATATCTCTTTCAATAGATACTCCCTGCATACGCTGTACGGCATCTGCAGCATTACGGTCCGGTAATTTACCAATTGCATCTGCGCTCAGAACTTCTGTAATAGTATTAGAGTTCTTCTTCATCGTGATGGCTCTGGCCTGTGACGCTTTATAGACACTGGTGACCACCACTTCCTGAATTGCATTTTCTTTTAGTTTTTTTTCGCCTATTCTGATGATCCCAAATTCCAGGGGCTTTTGATCTGTTATGGTAAAAGGCAGATAGGTATTTTCGTAACCGATATATTCAATAACCAGTCTGTAATTCCCATCCGGAATATTACTTAATACAAAAGATCCGTCTGTATTGGATGTTATTTTTTCGCCTTTATTTTCTACATAAACTAAAGCATTGGGCAAGTTTCCTTGTTGATCTACAACAACACCGTGTACAGAGGTTTGGGCTATGGCAAAACCTCCCAGTAAGAATCCTGCAACTGTTAAAAAAAATCGTTCTCGTAACATTCTTAAAATTTTTGCAAAGATGTTTTCCCTGAGAAAGAATTCAGTTCATTTAAATTTTAACAGACTAATCTAATTTGATGTATTGGGTAATTGATTGATTTGTAGTATTTTGTGAATGTTAATTAATTGTAATATAGAATTTGGAATCACAAAATGTAATCGGTGGGTAAGCAGTTGAATTCCTTTTTGAAATATTTATAAAAAGTAGATTTAGATTTGAATCCACATTGATAAGCCAGATCGGTCACATTAGAATGGGGTTCTTCCTGCAACATACGTCTGAACTGCAAAACCCGGTTGCGGTTTGTATATTCATGGAAATTGGATGCCAGATATTGGCTGAAAGTAATGGTAAGATCAGTTTTGGAAACAGACAGATACTGTGAAAGCTGTTCCAGTGTAAAGCTCTCATCCAGATAGACGATGCTTTTGTCATAAAATTCCTCTATTGACGATTTTATTTTTTCAAAATCTATTTTAGAGAGATCTTTATACTGATACTTTTCTTTAAAAGGAATTTCTTCAATTGATTTAGGGGTGTCCTGTTTCTGTTGTTCGTGGTACGTTAAAATATAAACGTACAATATCCAGGCGAACTGTATTAAAAATGAAAGGTTATAAATTTTCTGAAACACAAGAATATTCATACCGGATTTATAACTGCCCCAAAAAGCAAGTACACTCAGTAAAACGAAAGAAAGGAACAGCCTGAATTTTTTAATAAAAGGATTGTTAATCTTTTTTTGATAATAATACAGTAGACTTATACAGAAAATGATACTTCCGATCCAGTATCGGATATAATAACTGGCAATATATTTTAAGTAAAAACGGATGATTATATCGCCTTCTTTGTAACCAAACAGCTTTGCCGACAATCCGAAAGTATGAATGAAAACGATCATACAGAAAGGGTAGAACAGATATTTCAGCTTGTCCCGGTGCCTGAAATTGATCAGATAAAAAGTAATATATAAAAATATAAGACCTTTGAAAATTCTGAGGCTGCCCGGTATTTCATAAAGGATAGACTCATATCCGAACCTGTTGATGATAAAATATTCATACCCCATATCCACCAGAACGGTCAGGATATAAAGCAGCAGCATATTATGAAAAGACTTTCTGTTCTTCGCAAGACAGAGTAAAACAGCCAGCGTAATTAAAGCCTGCAGGATGACAACCATTAAAATATATAACATAGCCAGTTTAGATCTGCCCAAAATTATTAATAAAGAAGATGGATGTGTTTAACGGATTATTAATTTTTTAATATTTTAAAGATGATTTTATAAATCTTTAACCTGTGAATAATTTTGGCTGTAAAATTTGGAAAATATTAAAATAACTGATAATTTAGTTACAAATCACAATTATGAAATTCTGGCTTTCCGTACTTCTTATTACTTTCAGCTTTAAAAATATAGCGGCTCAGACTATAGATAAAGAAAAGCTTCTGGAATATTACGAAACCCAGCGTTATGCTGAAGCCGCCCAATATCTGCGGAGCATCTATCCCGAAGATACAAAAGATGTAAAAATATTGAGCCAGATGGCCTACTGCAATATGATGTCCGGGAAGCTTCCGGAAGCTGAGAAAAATTATCTCAAAGTCAATGCAGTTGAGCCGAATAACCTGCCTGTTTTATTCAGTCTTGTCCATATTAATTCAAGAAGAGGGAATGCAACAAAAGCTAAAGCCTATCTTTTAGAAATTATTCAGCTGGACAGTCTGAATTTCACCGCTTACAAACAGATGTCGGGCTTTGCAGATACTCCTGATGCAAAACTTAAATATTTAAAAAAAGCGAATGCTCTAAATAATACAGATCCTGATATAGCTTTTGACCTTTCTACGGCTTACCGGGAACTTAAACAGTATCAGCAGGCTTATGATATTCTTAAAACAGCCATTGATGCAGACAACGGAAATTTTACACTGCAGCAGGCGCAGCTTCCATTGGCCAACCGGCTGGGCAAATACAAAGAGGTCATTGAAACCGGAGAAAAACTGATGAAAGAGAATACGGATGTCAATGTGATCAATGAAATGGGGCAGGCTTATTTTTATTTAAAAAACTATCAAAGATGTGCAGCTCTCTTTAAAACACTGGAAGACCTCGGTGTGCAGAATGAAGGAACGCTGTATTTTATGGCACTGAGCTACCGTGAACTGAAGGAATATGATAAGGCTGCCGTATATGCTAAAAAGACGATTGATGAAGCAATATCTGATCATACGGCTCTTTATTACACAGCTTTGGGTGGCATCTATGAAGACAATAATAAATTTACTGACGCTTTGGAAGCATATAAAAGAGGGCTTACCTTTGATAACGGCAGCAATATCTATTACCGTTTGGGTCTTTTGTACGACCAGAACCTGAAACAGCCTAAAAATGCAGTGCTGTATTATAATTTGTATCTGAAAAACAAACCGGATCCTGAAAAAGAAAAAGAACAAATCTCTTATGCCAAAGCAAGGCTTGAAGCATTGACAAATTCAAAAAAATCTTAATATAACAGATTTTTAGAGGTATAAAATTTCTGACCATTTTGATTTCATTTTTGATGCAGATAGATTATTTTTACAGTAAAAGCAGACGTTGGGTATGAAATTAAAATTAGGAATTCTGGATCAGTCGCCAACCGTTAAAGGAGGCAGTGCTTTGGACGCATTGAAAAACAGCATTGATCTTGCCGTATTTGCTGATAAAGCAGGATTTCATAATATACTGTATTCCGAACACCACGGGGTGGAAGCCTATGGAAGCTCAAGTCCGGAAATTCTTTCTGCAGTGACTTTAAGCAGAACCCAACGCATCAAGGTAGGAACGGGAGGCATTATGATGAAGAATTATTCTGCCTATAAGCTTGCAGAATGGGCGAAAATGCTGGGCAGTCTTTATCCGGAACGCTTTATTCTCGGTCTTGGCAAAGCTCCCGGAGGCTTAAAGGATGCCGTATCAGCACTGAATAATCACAGACCTGTCATCTTATCCAGTCAGGAAACCAAACTTGAAGAAATCATCCAATATATCAAAGGAGAGGAAGGAATTTATGACGGACTTATTGCTCAGCCCCGGGATCTGGTTCATCTGCCGGAGATTCTCTGGCTGGGTTCCGGTGTTCAATCTGCCAGGGAAGCTGCAAAACATGGGATAAGCTATTCCTATGCAGATTTTATGGGAAATGAAAAAGGGACAGCAAGTACAGACACTTACTTGAATGAATTTGACAGAAACCAGTACAGCCCGGTTCCTTCGCTGCAGGTTGCAGTTGCTGTATCTGTGGCGGAAAATCTGCAGTCCGCCCGTCATAATGCTTATGGAATGGCTTACCAGTTTCTTCAGGCACGGCATATTCAGGCTCCCGAAGCACTTCTGCCTACTGAAATAATTGAAGCTAAGATATCAGGAAGTGAGGATGAGGAAGAATTTTTTAAGATCCTGAGTCATATCATTATAGACACCCCAGATCATATTTCTGGAAGGTTGCAGGAAAAGGCTGAAGAATATAATACAGATGAAATCATGATCCTTTGTAATATGTACCATGAAACAAACCGCATGAATACGTATAAAAGTATTATATTGGCCAATCAATAATCAACACCTTCTCATGAGCTATAATATCCAGGTATTCAGCATTGAAACCAAAGAAAAAGAACAGGCAGCCAATGATGACAGCTTTTTTGACCGCGAAGAAAACCTTGTTCCACTGACAAAAGAGCAGTGCGAGGGATTAAAAGACAGGCTTTTAAAATATAAATACGAACTGATCAATGAAAATGATTCAGGCCTTCATTTCAATCATCCAGATGAAGATTTCGGTCGGGCTTTGCTTACAGAAAGAGGGCTCTATTTTAATGCCAATTTAAGTGAAAGCTCTATCTTTGAAGTAGGCATGACCGCATCAGAATTTACCGATACGGGTGAGTTTGCAAAATATGATCCTCAAAATGAAGGCTGGGAAGAATTTTAAGCTATAAAGCTTTTATTATTTTTTGTCTGTCAGTTTCTTAAAGTTCTGAAAAGATTCTATAACTCCCCCTGGGTTTTCGTTTTCAAAAATATGGGAGTGGTAAACCCTTTCAAATGTTTCGGCAGTTGCGGAAGCAATGATATGGGGAAGGTTTTCACTGCTTAACATGTCAGCGAGACCTTTCATTTCATCAATCCGTCTGGCGATATGCTGCGGATAGGTGGGAGTAGTTTTGATCAGATCCTGATAAGTTCCGGGAAGAAATTCCTGCAGGCTTTCATTCAGCTCATCCAGAATTCCAAAATGGGCAGCAGCGGTCATGGTTTCAAAAAACAAAGCGTTCATCCCTTTATTCACCATAGAAAACAAAAGTTTGTAAGCAGATGCAGCTTCTGCCTTTTCACCGGCATCTTTTATTTTAAATACGGAAGCAAACAGATCAATAAATAAATGTCTGTTAATGCCACTTACCACTAAAACTGCATTGTCAGGAACATCCTGGGAAGCACCCATTACCGCTCCGTTCACATAAGGAATGTTCACTGATGTAAACAAGTTCTCAATAGATAAGGCAATTGCCGGAGTATTGGAATTCAAATCTACATAAAGAGGACAGTTAGCCGTATTTTTTAAACAGGAAACAGTACTTTCTGCAATCTTCAGACTTCCTTCCGGGCTGGTAAGAGAAAGGATAATATCGGCCTGCTCAACAGTGTTTTGAAGGGAACCGGTGTCTATAATCCCTGAGTTTTGTATATTCTGTAATGTGCGGGCTGATCTTCCTTCTCCTGCAGTGATGACTTTAAAGTTTTGATTGATAAGTGCTTTCGCTATCTGGGTTCCCATATCTCCGGGAAAAAGGACTGCAATGACAGGCTGGGTTTTCAATAGAATATTTTTTGGTGTTTGAAATAATGAGTTATATGACAGTACAAATCTCTTTAAAATTTTTGAAACCACATCAACCTTTTGTCTGAATTTGTAATGATTGATAAAATCGATCAATAAAAGAAAACTCTCCTGAAATTTGTTTAATTTTGATGATTAGTTCAACACTTATAATCATGGACAAATCCTCACTTAATCAATACTTCCATTCCTTATTCAGCATTGAAAAAGAGACGGTGGAAAAAATTACAGAAACATTCAAGTATTTTGATTTAAAAGCGAATACCGTTCTTCTGAACAAGGATGAGGTGAGTATCAAGACCTATTTTTTGGAAAAAGGATATGTCCGTTCCTATATTCTGAACGAGGATAATGAAGAAATAACCACCAATATTTATGCGGCACCGTGTTTTGTGAATGATTTCCTGTCATTCTTCAGACAGCAGCCCGCCAAAGAGGTCTATCAGACCATCACCGCCTGTACTTTCTGGGAAACTGGATTGGACAATGTTCAGCATAATTTTCATCATATCCCGGAATTCAGAGAGTTCAGCAGGCTTCTTTTTGTCCTTAATTATTATAACATTCATGACCGTTTGATAGAAATGGCCAGCCAGAAAGCATCTACACGGTATTTTAACCTGATGAAGAAGCATCCGGATATTTTCCAATATGTGCCCCTGAAGGTTATTGCCTCTTATTTGGGAATCAAAGACAGTTCTCTAAGTCGCATCAGAAGAGAGATCAATAAAATTTGATTTCTTTTCATTTGTCAAGTGATACTTTAGAATTTGAAACCCATCTTTGTTAAAAATAAATTTATGAATAAAAAACATCTTGTAGTGGTAGGACTTGGCGGGGTCGGCGGTTATTTTGGATTTAAAATAAACCAGGAAAACGAATCCTCTCAAAAATATAAAGTAAGTTTTGTAGCAAGAGGTGAAACATATAACAAAGTAAAGGAAAACGGACTGATTCTGCTCTCGCCCGAACATCCGGTGAATCACACACACACACTGATGCTATTGAGCAAAATATCGCTGACATTAAAGATCCGGATCTTGTGCTGATCTGTGTGAAAGAATACGATCTGGAAAATATCTGCAGCCAGCTGAACGGCATCATTACCAAAGATACTGTTCTGCTTCCGATGATGAACGGTGCGGATATTTATGAAAGAATAAGGAAAGTAATTCCCGATAACGTTATTCTTCCGACATGCCTTTATGTAGCTTCCCACATTAAAGAAAAAGGTATTGTAGAACATAAAGGAAAATCAGGAAAAATGATTGTTGGAAGAGATCCTGAGCACTTTTCGGCTGATATAAACTGGATCGTAGAGCTGATCAGGGAAAGTAAGATTGATTTTGATTTCAAAGATAATTCGCTCACGGATATCTGGACCAAGTATATTTTTATCGCCAGTTTCGGATTGGTAACGGCTAAGCATAATTCTTCTATCGGAACGGTGTGTACGGATGAGGTTCAGAAGCATGAAGCAACGGAAATTATGAAAGAAATAAAGCAAATTGCGGACACTAAAAAGATTGTGCTGGATGAAGATATTATTCAGAAAACATTTGAAAAAGCTTCCACGTTTCCTTTTGAAACACCGACTTCATTGCAGCTTGATGTCAATTCCGGAAAAGGAAATAATGAGCTGGAATTATTGGGTGGTGCTGTTTTGAATTTTGGAAAAGAATTGGGTATTGATACCTCTTTTACGCAGAAAATATATGATGAAATAAAAGCTTTATAAGCTTAGGGCTATTTTATTTCAAACCATTTGACAAACTGAAAGCGGGCTGTAAACCCGCTTTTTGTATGTATAAGTGAATGGAACCCTTAATGATGCAAAAATTCCTGTCGTCCAAACAGTATTTCGTCACTTTCCCGGTGTTCAGGATCATCTACACAGCAGTCTACAGGACAAACTGCTTTGCACTGAGGTTCTTCGTGAAAACCTTTACATTCCGTACATTTTCCCGGTACAATATAATAAACATCGTCTGAATAAGCCTGCTGATAAGCTCCTGCATCAGCTTCCGTTCCGTCCGGAAAGACCACTTTTCCTGAAAGCTTTGTCTTATCCTGCCACCGCCAGTCAATAGCTCCTTCATAGATCGCTGAATTGGGACATTCAGGTTCGCAGGCTCCGCAGTTGATGCAGTCATCGGTTATTGTAATTGCCATAATTATTTTAAATTTTATAAGGTCATTTTAAAAAAGGGATTTCTTTCAGCTTCACAGCCTCGGAAATCCCTCCGTCTAAACATAACTTAAATGAAAAAAACAGTCAGCTTTTTGTACCAGTAGGAGTGCTCAAGCCATCTTTATTTCTGATTAATTGGCTGCAATTTCTATGGAAAGCCCATCCATTGCGGAGGTAAGCTGGATCTGGCAGGCCAGTCTGCTGGCAGGTGTTGTCGTAAACAGTTCGGAGAGAAGTGCTTCTTCCATGTCACCTTTTTCAGGCAACGATGAGGTTTCACTCAGAATATAGCAGTGGCACGTTGCACACATGGCCATTCCTCCGCACATCGCTTCCATAGGCAGCTCATAAGCTTTACACAGATCTTTAAGGCTCAGTCCCATTTCCAGCGGACAGATCAGATGATGAATATTTCCTCCCTGATCTTTTACCGTGATTGTAATTTCATCCTTCATTTTAAGATAATTTTTTTATCTTTTTTGTTGTGGCAATACTGATCAGCCTGTCGAATTTATCAGCGTACAGAGAAGATACCTTTGCTGGATCCTGCGGATCAAATAAAGCGGTTCTGATCACGGGAATACTGAATGGAATAGGCCAGGCCCGCAGAGATTTAGCAATTACATCCATCGTATTGATTCCATGCATAGCCTGCAGACCATCTGCCCAGCACACAAGTCCAACCATTTTGTCCGTAAGATAGGGCTGATCATATCCGGCGGTAACTTCAAGCCAGTCCAGACAGTTTTTCATGACTCCCGGAATGCTCCCGTGATAGAGCGGAGCCAGCCAGAAATGAATATCAGCGTCAAGAAACAGCTGAGTCATGCGTTCCACCGCCAAAGGTGTTTTGGTAAGGGTGACATCAAAAAGAGGAATACCGGAATCTGCAAGCGTAAAGCTCTCCGTCTGAAAACCTGTTGCTTCCAGCCTTTCTGCAAAGTATTGAGAGATCCGTCCGGAAGTGGATTCAGATCTTCTTTCCAGCGAACCGTTGAATAGGATTGCTTTCATTGTTTTTAAGTTTTAAAAATTACTTTTGGCATTCCGATCTCACCGTACATCAGGCTTTTCACCAAAGGTTTCAGAAGCCCGGCTGCCAAAAGATAAAGAGAAGGATCATGATCTGTACTTGCCCTCACCACCACTTTCTGATTTTTATAGCATTTCAGATCGGAATAGGTAAGACGGCGTTTCCAGAGGTCCAGCAGAACCGTTTCAGCATTATTTAAATCTACATATACGGCATAAGGATATAATTTTTCCATCAGCATCATATACGCCCATGGCGGAATAATCGCATCTGTTGAACAGATTACTGCCACAGCTTTTTCATAATACACAGAAAAGTCTACAGCGGCAATTGATTCCTTAAATTCCTTCTCCTTCACAATCATTCCCATAAAAAGGTGATCTTTGATATCCAGTTCCACGATCTCCAGAGCAGGTTTGTATTTTAAAAGATCAAAGGCAATGATCCCGGAAGCTTCTGCTTTATTGATAAAAACTTTCTGGTCCATAAGTGATTTTTTTTGAATGGTATTTACGGTTCTATCTGATTTTAGATAAAGCTTCTTCATATTTTTTCTCCACTACAGACCAGTCAAGGACAGACCAGAAAGCATCCAGATAATCGGCTCTTTTATTCTGATAAGCCAGATAATAAGCATGTTCCCAGACATCAATTCCCAGGATTGGAAAACCTCTGTTCACTGATTGTATATCCATCATGGGATTATCCTGGTTAGGGGTAGAAGCGATCGCCAGAGAGCCACTGAATTTTATAAACAGCCACACCCATCCGGATCCGAACTGTCCCAGACCTGCTTTTTTCATTTCAGCTTTAAATTCTTCAAGGCTTCCAAAAGTTGTGTTGATGGCTTCTGCCAGTTTTCCTTCAGGATTTAATTTAGGCTTCGCAGAAAGGATCTCCCAAAATAAAGAATGGTTGTAGTGTCCACCGCCATTATTTCGTACAGCAGGACTGTATTCGCTGACTCTTTGAAGTATAGAATCCAGATCGTCGCTGGTTTCCTCTGCAGTTTTCAATGCAGTATTGAGGTTATCTACATAGGCCTGGTGATGGCGCTGGTGGTGAATGGTCATTGTTTCTTTATCTATGAATGGTTCCAGCGCGTCGTATGCATAAGGAAGCTGGGGTAGTGTAAATGTCTTCATAACTTTTATTTTTATTAATGTGTTTCAAAGGTAAACATATATTTTAATTAAACAACTTTATGGTTATTTAATTATATGACTTGTATTGCAGTCTAAAACTTTGATTAATATCGATTTAATCTTAAAAATTGAAGATTATAGAAAATGACTATATTTGTTGTTGGAAAATAAAACAACTTAATTATTGTCAAATGAAGAAACCGGCAGCTGACCGAATCCTGATGTTTTTGAAGATGAGAGGAGAAGCCACCTCATTTTTGATCTCTAAAGAGCTCTCCATCACAAAGGAAGGGGCACGAAAGCATTTGCTGAATCTTGCCGGAGAAGGACTCATAAGATCTATTACAAAAAGTGAAGGAGTAGGCCGCCCGTCTGTTTATTATACCCTCACTGAAAAAGGCCTGTCCCGGTTTCCTGATTCCCATGCTGATGTAACGGTTCAGATCCTCCGGTCCGTCAAAAATCTTCTGGGAGAAAATGCACTGGATCTCCTGATCAACGACAGGGAAAAGAAGACTTATGAACGGTATGAAAAAGTATTAATAAAAACAGAATCTCTTGAAGAACGCCTGGATGTCCTTGTAAAAGTCCGCAGTGAAGAAGGATACATGGCAGAATGGACAAAAGAAGGCAATGATTATTTCCTTATAGAAAATCACTGCCCCATCTGTGCTGCTGCTGCTGAATGCCAGGGCTTCTGCCGTGCTGAACTATCCAATTTCCGGAGCCTTATCGGTACAGATTATCAGGTAGAAAGGGTCAGTCACATTTTATCCGGCGGACAACGGTGTGTGTACAAAATTAGTGGGTGATGGTTTTTCTTAAGATACAAGATACAAGACACGAGATATGAGACATGAGATGTCAGATGTAAGACGTTTCCGTTAGACATGTATTGACTGCATTTTAGAATTTTTAGGAAAAATAAAACTACATTTTTATTAATTAGGAATTTTATTGCGCTTTGAAAAACATGTATATATTTCTGGTACGACTAGAATATGAAATAGGGGGCGGGCTTTAGCCCGCCTTCACTATAAACATTCATCCGGCTTTAGCCAAAATTTAGAAAAATATGGGCTATCCGCTGAAAATTTCAGTTTACAGAATATTTTCATCATTTATATCCATTTTTCAATAAGATGAAGCCATAAAGCCCTGTCTTCACGAATGACAAAAACTGCAGATGACCTTCGATGGGTTATTGAATCTCCTGTTGTCTGAATTTCTATATAAGAGGCCATTCCATGGCTTTCTGTACTGTACACTTCAATATTTTCAAGGACGATGATCCGATCCGGAAATTTACCGTAAGCTCCCGGAAGCCATTCTGAAAATGCGGCTAAAGTAACGCTTTCCCCATTGCCGGTAACCATTTTAAATTCTTCTGTAAAACCGGACAGAAGTTTTTCATACAGTCTGTCCTGATTTTCAGCTTTTCCACGGAACCATGCTTCGATATTGGTGTGGAATTCTTTTATTTCTGTGATGATTTTTTCTGTGTTATTCATAATTTAAATGTTTGTATAATGTATAATGTATAATGTATAATGTATAATGTATAATGTATAATGTATAATGTAGTTTATTAAATGGATGTTGTTTGTTTTAATTTATTGTTTTTGTGCAATGTGTAATTTAGAAATATTCCGATGATCTGAACTGCGGCAATTATAAATATAGCCAATGCAAAAGCTTTTGGGAATGCCCATAATTCTATGCTGCCGAAAAATATAGTCCCGATAATGGTGCCTCCCGTCACACTTCCGATCTGTATGCTGATACTGATCAAACCCGATGCCTGGCCCGCTTTTTCTTTACTGATCAAAGATATCGCCTGACGCATCATTACAGGCATCACAATACCATGACCCAGACCGGCAAGAAACAAACTGATATCCGTTCCCAAAGACGGTTTTTCCTGTAAATAAATGAATATTGAAGTTAAAGAAAATCCTGCAATAAGTAAGACCAAGCCTATATTGGTCATTTTATATGGAGAAAGTTTTATTCTGGGAACAATTAATGGTCCGAGAAAAAAAGCCGCTCCATACGGAATAATCGCAAGGCCGGTTTCTACAGGATTTGAGTGTAGAAACTGCTGCAGGTAATACGGATAGCAGATAAACAGTCCTGCCGTAAAATTATAAAAGAAAATAATAAGAAGGCAAAGAACAAATGGCTGATGCTGCAGAAGGGTAGGATCTATCAGTACAGCTCTATTTTTCCCCAATGATTTGACTTCATATTGATAAAAGATAACCAACATTACAAGCCCCGAAAGTAAAATAGCAAAAATCCACCAAGCCCAATGGTATTTCCTTCCGAAAATAACAGGGCATATCAACATCAGTAATGAGGCGATCAGCAGTAAAGCACCGACAAAATCAATGCTCTGTTTTTTCTCCTCCCGGTTATTATCCATGGAAAAATGAGTGCCAATAATGCAAATCAGGGTAATAGGAACATTAACAAGGAATACCAGTTCCCATGAAAATTCTCTCCAGTGAAGATTAAGCAGAAAGCCTCCCAGCAACTGCCCGGCAACCGATGCCAGACCAAATACAGAACTGAATATACTTACCGCCTTAGGCTGCTCATTACCAGTAAATAAAACCCTGATGGATGCCAGAACCTGAGGAGCCAGAAAAGAAGCGCCAACTCCCTGGAACAGCCGGGAAATAATCAGAAACCTGATGTCAGGCGAAAAAGCACAGGCCAGGGAAGCCAATAAAAAAATGTATAATCCGAGGGTAAATATTTTCTTTCTGCCATATAAATCACCCAAGCGTCCTCCGCAAACCACAAGAGCAGCATACGTTAGTCCGTAAATTGCAATGACCATCTGAAGCTGGTGATCACTCGCATGGAAAGATTTTTTGATAGAGGGAAGTGCTATGTTGACAATAAAATAATCCAAAGGCGAGAGAAAAGCTCCTGCTGTCAGGTAACCCAATGCCTGCCATCGTTTGGGGAAAATATTCATATTTTTTCTGCAAAATTAGCCTTCTATTATACCTGTAAAATTGTACTTTTGGAGGAAAAATAAGTATTTACAATGAAGATCTTACCTGTTGAACGCATTAGTGTAAAAGAAATAAAGCTTTGTCATCAAGAAACTGCCCTTAAAACAAAAGCTATTCTTTCCCTGATCTACGTTTTAAAAGGAAATGGATCTCTTACTTATGACGAACGCACCATCTCTTTCAGGGAAAATAAGCTGTTTATTATCCCACAGCATCAGCTTTATCAGTTTAAAAGTGAAAATGCAGAACTGATCGTTATAGAATGCCCCATTGAATTTATTGATAGGATCAGGCTGGAAGCCGACCGTATAGAAAGCTGTGAAAATCTTTACAAATTACAGTATATCAGCAATAATTATCATGCAAGAGCAGGCTGTATATTCCGAAGCAAAGATGATGAACGTTTTGCAGAAGCCCTTATTCTGCAGATTGCAAGAGAATATAAGAATAAGACAGATGATTATCTTATTATTCGGAACTGTATTTCCATCTTACTGAATCTTATTGCCAGAAATATCATTGAAAGCGAGACTTCTGAACTTCCACAAAACAGAAAAGCTTTCTCCATCATGAAGATTATCACTTATATTCAGGAGCATATTAAAGAAAAAGAGAAAACCAGAATTCCGGTTATTGCTGATCATTTTGGGATTTCAGGGAATTATTTCGGGGAATATTTTAAACAGCAGACTGGTGTTTCTTACCAGGATTATCTGTTGGATTACCGGTTAAAACTGGTTGAAACCTACCTTAGATACAGCAGTGTCCGCCTGAGTGAGATTGCTTACGAACTTCAGTTCAGTGATGAAAGTCATCTGTCCAAACTTTTCAAAAAACACAGAAATATGACTCCTAAGGAATTCAGGAATAAAGTTTTGGGTAAAGTAGATGACGTTTAAAATAGATTTGCTAGACTAAAAAAGAACTGGAAGACAATGATCTTATATCAATAAACAGAGTTTGTTTTTCGATTTTCATAATATCCATCTTCCTTCATCCATTTTTCAATTCACCAATTTAGTATTTTGTTAAAATTTCCATCAGCATCAGTATGGACACCAGTTTTTTAGAAGACTGGTATTCCGGGTTTAGCTGATCCCGTATTTCTCCTAAAGCTTTGCTTAATTTATTACTCACTGTTTTGTTGCTGATTCCCAGTGCTTCTGCTGTTTCATGCACAGACATATTCCTTCTGATCCTCATATCATATACCGTTTGCTCTGTAGAAGGAAGCTTTGAAACCACCTCATCTATCATATTTAATAAAGTTGAAATCTCGTTTTCTTCAAGAATCTCAAAATATTCTGTATCCGATATATCCATTTCTCCGGTAAGATCGAACTCATCCATACTGATGGTAGGAAGCCCTTTTTTAGAACTGTTATAATGATCGATAATCCGGTAATGAAGATAACGGAGCAGGTAGCCTTTGGCATTTTCAGACTCATCTGTCTGTATGGTATCCGTATTTTCAAGTATTTTTATCCAGAGATTCTGCAGCAGTTCTTCAGACATCTCTTTGTCCCTCGTCCTCATGAAAACAAAACGGTAAAGACTGTCCCAATACCGCTCGTAAAGCAGCATGAATGCAGGGCGGTCACCTGATTTTATTTTCTTTAATATGGTGTAATCTGTAGGCTTCATATGGTTACTGCAAAATTACCTAAAGGAAAATTAACTTTTTGTGAACAATGGCTATTCTAAGATTAATTAATTCTAAAAAAAATCCCCGTAATGTGAATCAAATGTTGAGAAAATAAGCAAACTGCCCGAAATTGTTAACAACTTGATTTTAATATGAATACAATGTGAATAGCTGCCTGGGGAAGTTTTTAATTTTCATCGTCTTATAGATAGAAGTATCTGTGAATACCATGAAATATTTTATGAAAAGCTCAAAATATAAAAATACAGAAGCATTTGTTTTTAAACTCTGGAAAAGGGAAGTAACCGAACAAAAGATCTCGGGAAAAGAAAATGAAATTTTAAACCAATGGAAAACCCGGGCAGAAAAAGACCTGGACAAAATCCACATGCAGGAATCTAAGGAAAGAGTGCTGTCTGCTCTGGAAGTTTACTTTATCCAGCCTGTAAAGACCACCCGAATTCATTTCTTAAAAAAATATGTTTATTCCGTTGCCGCAGTCCTTATTTTACTTTTATCAGTAGGGGGGCTCCTTACTTATCATACCTTCTTTAAACCTGATGTATACACTTCGGAATCCGGGAATCAAAAAGTATTTCTTGCCGATGGCTCTGTAGTGACCCTTTTAGCAGGTGCAGAGCTTACTGTAGAAAAATCATTTCCTGCTTCTACCAGAATAGTGGATCTGAAAGGAGATGCCGTTTTTTCTGTAGCTAAGTCAAAAACACATCCTTTTATTGTCCGTGCAGAAGGTTTCAGTACCAGAGTTTTGGGAACTGTTTTTAAAATCTCCCAGTCTGGAAAAGATAAATCCGTACAGCTTTATGAAGGGAAGGTCGCTGTATCCTATGCCGGAACTCCTGTTTCCTATCTGAAGCCCAATCAGAAGTGGACGAATTTCGGAATAGCACGTACTGCAGCCGTCATATTGATCCCTCAGGAAAATAAGTCAGGAAAAGAAAAGACAATGCTGCTGTCGCTAAGTTTCAATGATGTCACATTAAAGGAAGTTGCAGAAGTAATGCAAAACAATTATAAGATCAAGATCATGTATCCCAAAGAAACGGCAGAAAAGAAAATTACTGCTGACTTTACAGGAGGCTCAGCGGATGAAAATATGGAAGCACTTGCCTTTATTCTTGGACTTGAAGTCCATAAAGAAGATCATATCTACACCTTGAAAAAATAAAGATATCCTACCGATTAACATTAAAAATAAAACTTTTAATCAAAGAGAAACTGAATATATGAAAAGATTGAAATGCGGTCTTACCGTTGCAGCAGTATTTTTTACAGTAGCAGCCGAAGCACAGGAGCTGGTCCAGAAAGTATCATTTTCCGTCCCGGCAAGCAGACCTCTTATTGAGGTGCTGGAAGATTTTGCCGGAAAAACGGGAATGCGGCTGGCTTATTCCAAAACAGATATTAAAGAGCTGAAGGTGAAAGGCGTAAAATGTGAAAACACTTCTGTAAATAACTGTCTGAAAGACATTACAGACGGACTTCCCGTAGCATTCCGGCTGCGTGGGGATCTTATTTCAATTAAATATGAAGGAACAGGTATTTCTGTAACAGGAAACGGAAGGATCTCCGGAAAGATCGTAGATGAGATCGGAAATCCGGTGGCCGGAGCAGAAGTAACGGTTGCGAGAAGGACTATTATGACAGATAATAACGGTGATTTTGCGGTAGATCTTCCTTCAGGAATTTATACCCTTACTGTAAAAGCTTCAAAATACAGCCCGTTGCGGGTAGAAAAACTCTCAATCAGCAATAATGAAACCAATACGGTCTCATTTGCCATGAAACAGGCATCCGATAAGATCACAGATATCAGGGAAGTGGTGATTACCGGCACCAGAAAAGCAGATACGCAGGCCGGACTTCTTGCCCAACAGAAAAAAGCAGCTCAGATGAGCGACGGAATCTCCGCTGAACAGATCGCAAAAACTCCGGATAATGATGTAGGAGGGACTTTGAAAAGGGTAACCGGTATTACAACCATCGACAATAAATATGTAGTGGTACGTTCCATGGGAGAACGCTGGAATACGGCAGCTATGGACGGCATCAACCTTCCGAGCACCGAAGCCTATAACCAGAACTTTTCATTTGATATTATTCCTACCGCCATGGTAGAAAGCATAGTGGTGAGCAAGACCGCAACACCGGATATGAATGCCAGCTTTGCCGGAGGATATGTAGAAGTGAAGACCAAAGATATTCCCAATGAAAACTTTACGACGGTCAGCATGGGAACTTCCTATAACGATCAGTCGGCGTTTAAAGAATTTCTTACCCATAAAAGAGGAAAAAATGATTACTTCGGCTATGATGACGGAACCAGGGATTTTCCCAAAGGTCTCGAAGCTACAGACTGGAACAATCCACTGTTTTTTGAACAGTCCAGGAGGTTTACGAATGATAATTTTTCCACGTTCAGTACAACAGGGGACATGGGATCTAATCTGCAGATGGCTTTAGGAAGAACATTTGCCCTTAAAAATAATAATAAATGGGGTTTTGCAGGCGCTTTTACGGTAAGGAATGAACAGAATAAGCTGGACATAGATCATACCGGAAGAGGAAACTGGCTGGATACTACGTCACCCTATGATCCGCAATGGCAGGAGAAAGGAATTGATCCCATTACATTTTACAACTTTAAAAATAAAGGGGCTTCCTACAATTACAATTCTACCGTAGCTGGAATGCTTAATTTTGGATTGCAACTGGGTAAAAACAGAATTTCATTCCGTAATTCATATACTCATATTTATGATAATACGCTGACCAGAGTAACGGGCTGGAATCAGTATGCCAGTGGCAGTGGAATGGCAGTCAACGCAGAAGCATCCTACAATTATTTTTATAACGGAGTCATTCCCAATAATGATCCTGCACAGATCAAAGGACTGGATAAACCCTATACCGACAATACCAATTATCCTATTTACCAGACCCTTCTGCAGAATAAGCTGGAAGGAAATCACAAAATAAAAAATGTTGATATCAACTGGTTTGCCGCCAGAACAGGCGTGAAATCTGATACAAAAGACTACACACAGTATCTAAGCCATTATGACTTTATTGGGCTAGATATCCTTAATTATCACGAGATCTATAACACCGGATCCAATTTTTACAGAGGTTACATTGCCAACAAAGAAACGGATTACAACTATGGCGCTTCTCTAAAATGGAATATAGACAGAGGAAGTTTTAAAACTGATATTAAGGCCGGCTATGCAGGGGTTATAAAAAACAATACCAATCAGCAGCAGAAGTTTTTTTTAAGGGTAGATGAGAATAGGGATGTTCCCAACAGTGAAAAAAACCATCTGAGAATGTATGGATCTCTTGCGAGCTGGTTTGACGGCTCTCAATATATTCCGGGAGGTATCGGATGGCAGACCAAGCCGATGTACAAAAATGATAAATATGAAGGGAAGGTAACCCAGAACGCATTTTATGTGATGTTTGACAATAGATGGAGTAATAAATTAAGACTGGTTTGGGGACTGCGTGCAGAATACTTTAAATATGATCTTATTTCTCAGCAGGTAGATATTTCGGATAACCAGACGGTCAATAAAGCTGCTGTAGAAGATAAGCCATGGCAGTGGATGCCTTCTGCCAATTTTACCTACAGCCCTACTAACAAAATCAATGTAAGGCTTGCCTATAATAAAACAGTTATTCGTCCTCAGTTCAATGAAAGAACAGGACTGCCTTATTTTGATCCGATAGCGAACGGTTTGATCTATAACACAGAAATGACCTCATCGGTGGTCAATAATTATGATTTCAAATTTGAATGGTTTCCGGGACTTGGTGAAATATTTTCTATGGGACTTTATTACAAGGATATTGATAAACCCATTGAGCGTGAAGGGCATTTGTCCAGTGAGGGCAACCTTTACCTTTATAATGGAAATTCTAAAAATGCAAAGCTGAAAGGAGTGGAGGTTGAAGTAAGAAAAAACCTGAGTTTCATAAGTGGAGGAGCCCTGCTTGAAAAACTTTTTATCAATGGAAATTTTACCTATAACAGTACCAAAGTAATTGCTTTCAAAGATCAGTATAAAACAGGTGATAACGATGCAACCTATGAAGTGGAAAGACCGTTGTACGGGCAGACTCCTTATGCCTATAATTTGGGAGTGACCTACGATGGAAACCGTTTGGGAGCCAGCTTTTTATACAATGCCAAAGGAGACCAGTACATTACGGTAGGTTATGCTTATAACGGCGAAGAGATCCAGCGTCCTTATGCTGTAGCCGATGCGCAGCTTTCCTATAAGTTCTTAAAAAACAGAAATATGGAGCTGAAACTGAATGTGAAAAACCTTTTTAACAGAGTGAAAGAATTCTATAATAATTTCAATTCTTATTCTGTGCCAAAAGGATCTGCAGGAAGTACAATATCAACAGAAAGGGAAGCTTGGGAACTGCTACCCGGCGCCACCAATAAATATGACAAAAACATCGATAAGATCATGTTTCGTGCTTACAACGGAAGAACGTTCGGTCTGAGTGTGAATTATACTTTTTAAATCTCTTAAACGGATAACCATATACAAGGACTCATAAAAAACTTACAACAATGAAAAAACTAATCTTGATTGCAACAGCGGCACTATTTACAGCCTGTCAGAATGATCATTTAGAAGGTTCTTCTTCATCTTTCGAAATGAAGCAGACTTTAGCAGAATATATTACAGCTTCATCCTTGCCTGTAACTCCGGTTAGCGGTCAAATCACATCCAACACAACGTGGAGCGGAATTATTGAGATCGACGGAATTGTAACGGTTAAAAATGGGGCTACATTAACAATTCTTCCCGGAACCTATATTAAGGCAAAACCGAAGGATACAGCTGCTCCAACCGGGCTTTTGGTTATTACAAAAACCGGAAAGATTAATGCTGTTGGAACAGAAACTCAACCTATTGTTTTTACAAGTTACAGACTGTTGGATGGAGACGAAAATACCACGCCTCAGACCGGAGACTTCGCAGGTGTGATCCTATTGGGGGATGCGCCTACGAATACACCATCTACTACAACGATTGACGGACTTTTCGGATCTGATTACTATTATGGAGGGGGCAATCAGGATCATAATGGTGGAATAATGAAATATGTGCGTATTGAGTTCGGAGGGTCTGATATATTACCACAGGTGATCCATGAGATTACATCTCTTACATTAGCTGGGGTAGGAAAAGGAACGATACTGGACCATATCCAGGTTTCTTACGGTAAAGATGACTCTTTTGAATTCTTCGGAGGAAATGTCAATGCAACTAACCTGATTTCCTTTGCACCGGATGATGATAACTTCGATTTTAATACCGGATATACAGGAACTATTACCTGTGCTTTGGCTTTAGCTGATTACAATTCTACACACAGTCTAAGTGGGAGTGTCTATGATTCTAACGGAATAGAGTTGGATAACAATCCTACTGGAACTGCTACCTCACTGATTACGCATCCTATCATCAATAATCTAACCATTGTTGGTACTCCCAAAGCTGCTTTTGGTACAATGTACGGAAAAGGAATTTATATCAGAAGAAATGGGAAATTAACAATAAACAATGCGGTAGTGACGGGTTATCCTACAGGAATCAAGGTAGAAGGAACAGGTTCAGAACTCTCTTCCAGCTCAGATTATAGCAGCATTAAGATACATGGATTTGATCTTGCTGCTACAGGTACAGGAACAGCATCAATTCCTGCCGGCAACCTATTGACAGGAACTACAGCTTCACTTTGGGGGATGAGCCAGCCGTACTTCAATGAAGGACCATGGAATGTATCGCCGAGAAACTGTGGAAGCTTCCAGGGAAGTTGGACAAAATATGACTTTTCAATTTTAGAATAAAAACTTTAAAAGCAGACCAATGAAGCAATTGTGCTCTCTGCTTGAAAAGAATAAGATGTAAAGAGCTCTTAATAATAGTAATGTACAGGTTTCGGAAACCTGAGGACGACCCGGAACGATACTGATGATGCGCACAGCAGTACCGGATCAAATAAAAACCGATCGCTGTTATTTTTCCCGGATGGCAGCGGATAAGCAGGGAACCCCGGCAGGACAGCCCCTCCTGAAATGCAGGGTAAGCATAAAACCAAATCGCAGGAATATAGAGGCGGATGTTCCTAAATATTAAAAATTTCCGGTCATCAAAATAACATCACCGGATTTATTAAAAATTATACCAATGAAAAAACTAACTCTAATTGCTGCTGCAGCATTGTCTCTTACTGCTTGTCAAAATGATCATCTTGCAGATTCTTCTACCCCTTTCGAAATGAAGTCTGCATCTGCTGAGTATATTACAGCTTCTGCACTTCCTGTAACCAGCGTGAGCGGTGATATTACTACCAACACAACTTGGAGTGGTGTGGTAGAGCTTAACGGTATCGTAACTGTTAAGAATGGTGCTACATTAACTATTCAGCCTGGAACTTTCATTAAAGCAAAACCAAACACATCCAATACTGCTACAGGAGTTTTAGTAATCTCTAAAACAGGTAAGATCAATGCTACCGGTACAGAGTCTCAGCCGATTATTTTTACAAGTTATAAACTGTTAGATGGAAACGAAGATACAACGGCTGCTCCAGGTGACTTTGGTGGTGTGATCATTTTAGGTGATGCCCCTACCAATACACCTTCTACTAAAACAATTGAAGGATTAAGCGGTTCTGATTTTTATTACGGAGGTACCAATGCATCTCATAATGGAGGAACTTTGAAATATGTACGTATTGAATTCGCAGGATTTGACCTTTTAGCTCCAAACTCAGGAAATGAGATCAACGGACTTACTTTAGGAGGGGTAGGAAACGGTACTACTTTGGATCATATCCAGGTTTCTTACGGGAAAGATGATTCTTTTGAATTCTTCGGAGGTACAGTGAACGCTTCTAACCTTGTTTCTTTTGCTGCGGATGATGATAACTTCGATTTCGATAACGGTTATACAGGAACTATTACTTGTGCTCTTGCTTTGGCAGATTACAACTCTACACACAGTCTTAGCGGATCAAGCCCGGATTCTAACGGTATTGAGCTTGATAACAACGCAGAAGGTACTGCTACACCACTTATCACCAATCCAGTGATCAACAATCTTACGATCATCGGGGCTAAAAACGGTGCTGCAGGACAGGGTGCTGCTTACGAAAACGGTATCCACATCAGAAGAAGTGGTAAACTAACCTTAAATAACGCTGTAGTAACAGGATATCCTGTAGGAATCAAAGTAGAAGGGACAGGTTCTGAACTTTCTTCAGCTTCTACTTTCAGCACGATTAAAGTACATGGATTTACAACTTCTGCTACAGGTTTAGGAACAGCATCAATTCCTGCTGCTAACCTGTTGACAGGAACTCCAGCTTCACTTTGGGGTATGAGCCAGCCGTTCTTCAACGAAGGAGCATGGAACGTATCGCCTAGAAACTGTGGAAACTTCCAGGGAACTTGGACGAAATATAATTTCTCTATTCAGGAATAAGACTTTAAATGCAGGGGAAGCTTCCCATGTCTTTCCCTGCTTTTACTATTCAAAAATCTCTAATAAATCAGTATTATGAAAAAATTATTTTTATTATCTATTGTATTGATATCACAGGCTGCGGTAGCGCAGTTTCAGGTATGGAGCAATTCTTTTGATACTCCTGCTGATCTCCAGGGGTGGACTACCCATGACCTGAATAACAACGGAAACGGATGGGTTCAGGGACAGAATATCTATCATAACGGAACTGCTTTGACATATGGTACTTCAGGAGTTCTCCGGTATTCCGTAAGTTTGGTTCCGACAGGGAATGCTCCTGGTTTCGGTACTGAAAACGACTGGATCATTTCTCCGGAGATCAATCTGGAAGGAGCAGCCGGAACCATCAGTCTTGCAGCCTATATCGGAAGACAGAGAACGACACACCTTAATTTTGGAAGGGATATTTTTATTTTTGTAAGTACTCCTCAGAAACAGGTTCCTGAATTGGCAGATTTCCAGGCTATGACAGTGGATGCCAATGGAAACGATATTCCAAGTCCATACAGCATCATCGCAGGAAATACCAACAATCCTTTTCCTGCTGATCTTACCCAGTTCAACGAGAACCTTATTGATATTTCAGCTTTTGCCGGTAAGAAAATTTACATTGGATTGTGGTCAAACAGAAAGCCAAGCGGTAATAATCTTCAGAATATCAACATTGATGAAATATCGATCTATGCTTCATCATTTTTAAGCACAAAGGATGTAAAAAAGAAAGAAAATTTAACGAAAATAACAGAAAATCCAGTGAAGGATTTCCTGCAGATCAAACTTAGTCCGGATTTTAGCGAAAATAAAACGACGGTGAATATTTACAATATTGCCGGACAGAAAGTATTTTCAGCTCCATACACCAGATCCCTGAATGTAGGAACATTACAGACTGGAGCTTATATCACTGAAATTTATGACGGAAAAACAACTGAAAGACTGAAATTTATCAAAAGATAATCAGGCAGTCCTCATGACTTATTAACCTTGAAAACTTAATAGATCAAAACAGATCTGCAACTTCCCGGCAGAAAATTTTGATCGCAAACATATCCACTTTAGTTTTTTTATAATTATCCTATTGTCCCGTACCTAAACGGGCGGGGCAATAGTTTTTTAAGTTTAAACATTATCATTCAAAACCATATAAATGAACAAGTTCATTGCACTTCTATTTTTTGCTCTATTCGTTGGCTGTACAGACAGCAACGTTATGCAGCCGTTTGACAAATCGCAGAAACCTGCCGAAGTCAATATCAAAGGATACTCCAAGCCGGATATCCTTCAGTTGAGACTGAACGGAGCTCCGGTTTCCATTAACGGAAGCACTTCCTATACCAATAAAATTGAAACCAAACTTGATTTTGTCCTTGATGAAGGTGAAACAGACATTCTTGGCATCTACAACAACGAAACAGGAACTGAAATAGCCCGCTACCATATTACTTACGACAATATCAATAACTATAAAACCCTGAATTTTTTCAATCTTCCGGGGATCTTTCTCCAGGCTTCTGCCGTAAAACCTCAGGTCAATCTCGGAAAAGTAGGCTTTGAATTCATTTTCCCTAATCTTGGTGAATATTCGGGAACCACGCTTGCAGGCGTAAAAGGTGTTCTGAAAAAAGAGAATGGAGCAGTACTCGCAGAATTCGACAATATCGGGAAAGATAAATTCACTGAAGTTAAAATATATGGCTTTTTCAGTAATACAGCTCCTGTTTATCTGGAACTGTATCAACCAGGAACTACCACACCCTATACCGGATCCGGGATTATTAAAGTAAAAATAAAACAGGATATGGGAGCCAACCTGATTGTTCTGCAGGAAAAAATAGAAAATGGAGTCTTTACCGTTAAAGGAGACATTGACGTCGTAGATTACCTGTAATACCAGTTCGTCTGTATGAAAAAGTATTTTAATTTTCCGTTATTTCTGCTGGTCACAGCTTTTGTTTTTGTATGGTCATGCAACAATAATGATGATGAAAATCTTCCCCGTTTTCCTGAAGGAAGCACAGAATCTGTGAACCTTTGGGTACAGGACAGCATGAGAAGGTATTATTACTGGGCAGACCAAATGCCCGCTAAACCGGATTATCGTCTTCCGGTGAAAGATTTCTTTAAAAGCCTGCTCTCTTCTCAAGACCGTTTTTCATTTGCAGTAAATACCCAGGATCTTTCTTCCTACCCACGTTCTGTTAGAAATATGTATGGATTTGATTATGCTGTTATGCAGCTGGCCAATGGAAATGTAATGACGGCAATAAAACTGGTCCTGAAAAACTCTCCGGCATTCAATTCCGGGCTGGAAAGGGGGATGATGATCACAAAGATCAACGGCAAAGCCATTACAGCAGCCAATGCGGAAGAATTAACCTCTTCCATCAAAGACCAAACAGTCATAGAGCTCACCGTTGGAAACTGGAAAAATGGAGCCGTAACTGATGAAAAGAATATTAAGGTATACTACGGCTACTCCCTGGAACAGCCTGTGGAATCTAAAATATTTGAAAAAAACGGTAAAAAGACAGGCTATCTCTACATTTATGATTTTCCGGATGGAATAACCCCGGTTCTTAGCCAGAAATTTGCGGCATTCAAAACAGCCGGAGTTCAGGAGCTGATCCTCGATCTCCGTTACAATTACGGCGGATCGGTATCCTCGGCGGCGGCACTATGCGCTCTGATTCCGGCAGGGATTTCAATATCTTCATCATTCATTACGTACAAAGGAAACAAAAACGGAGGCGAAGTAAAAAGAACGTTTGCCCAGCAAATCACTTATGATCCTAATGCTCTTGATTTTAATACGCTCCGTGCGAATGCCTTAGGTCTGAATAAAGTGTATATTCTTACCTCCAACAGTACGGCATCGGCTTCCGAGATTGTAATCAATAATCTGAAACCTTATATGCAGGTTATTCAGATAGGAGATGTGACGTTGGGTAAAGATATGGCTGGATTTATAGTGGAAGACAAACGGAAACCTAAAAAGATCTCCTGGCAGCTGCATCCCGTCATTTATAAAGTATTCAATGCGAATGGAGAAGGTGAATACAGTAATGGAATTATACCTCAGATCGCAGCCGGTGAATATGCCAGTCTGCCGCTTCTTCCATTGGGAGATCCTGATGAAACTTTGGTATCATCCGCCTTGGGCAGTATTTATTCAAAATCAGCAGGTAAAGATGCTTTGGACAAGAGTATTAAGATTTTATTTCAAAGCGATACACCTTCTGCAGCCATCGGAAAGTGAACGTCCATTAAATTTTTAATACATAAACCAACAGCCATGCAGGGAATAGAACCCAAATTTCACAGCAGCCTTACAGACCGTATGGAATATTATCGCAGTCTGCTGAAAAAAACAACTGATGATGCGGATATCCAGCCTTCTGATATGATTTCAAAAGTCTCAGAATTAAGTGAGCTTTATGAAGATTATCTGGCCCAAAAAAGACAACTGGAAAAAAGCATAAAAAATTACCGGCAATACCATAATGACCTGAGAAAACAGCTTACCTTAAAAGTGCGTGAGCTAAAAAGGAAAGTGCGGCAAAAATAATTTCTTTTTTGATAAATATTTAAAGACTGAACTTATTAAAGAGGAGTACTTTAATGTTTAAAATAATTGCTGTCGGGCTTATTATCTCTCAGAATTTGAAATTTTACGATGAAATTCATACATTTATAAGCTAAGTTGAAAGACAACACGGTGTATGGGTTCTGATTGGTTTGATTTTTCCGGTTTTTTAAAGATTTTCTGGCAGTTCTCATGGTTGCAGTGGATCATGTTCAGCATTTTATCTAATGTTTTCTTGTGTTTATTTTCCATTGGTCTGTATCAGTTCATTGAAAAAACATGCCGGAAAGATTTGTTGCAGGAGAAAAATCATCCTGTCACAAGATCCGATTTCTATCTCAGCCTTCTCACCGTTTTCTGTAATAGCCTTGTGATGTTACTGGGGGCTTTCTTATGGAAAAATACCTGGATAGGTATTGATCAAAACCCTTCTGTAGCTTCTGTACTTCTGGAAACCACTGCTTTAATTCTCCTCATGGATTTTTTGATGTATTTTTTTCATTATGCTGCACATCTACCTTTCATATATAGAATACTGCATGGCAAGCATCATGAGCATGTAAGTACCAATTTTCTAAGCCTTTTTGTATTGCATCCTTTTGAAACCCTGGGTTTTGGGCTGATGATTTTAGCTTTATTGGTGAGTTATGATTTTTATATTATTTCCATTACTCTTTATCTATTCATCAATCTGGTTTGGGGAACGGTTGGACACCTGAACAGAGAATTTTTTCCTGAATCATTTGACCGCTTTTTTGTAGGAACCACCAGATTTCATAACCAGCACCATTTGGATGAAAACAAAAATTTTGGATTCTATACTTCTCTATGGGACAGGTTATTCGGTACGTATCGGTCATAAAATAAAATTCTCCGGCCATTTAAAGAAGGGATAGTACTTATTGGATTAATATTTTATTTGTTATTCAAGATTTATTTCTGCTTGCATATGATGAGTGAAAGCTCCGTTTCTGTCTAAAATACGTCACGTTCTGTCGTTACCTCGGTATATCTTTACTATAATAAATTTAATGATAAAGAGATTGCAAGTATGAATAATGCAGTGAGATATATTAAGTCTATAATAATATTCACTTCTTATGGAGTTAATATTGTTTCGTATTGTTAAAAAATGTTAATTTCACAGCCTTAATTATAAAAACTAGTACTAATTTAAAAAACACAACAGATGAAGAAATTCTACTCTGGTGCATTGGGCTTATGCACAGTCTTTGGGCTGTCTGCCCAGGAAGTTTTATGGCAGAAAGATATCAAATCCTCTACACAGGATTTTCTTAGCCAGATTACGACAACCATCGATCAGCAATATTTAATTACCGGAAGCTCAATCCAGTCTTCTAAAATTCAGCAAGGAAGTAAACAGAATAACGGCTATGACTTTCATGTGGTAAAACTCAACCAACAAGGAGAAGAAGTCTGGGAGAAATACTTTTCAGGACAGAATCATGATTATCTTTCCGCTTCTGTAGCCACCCAGGAAGGCGGATTTCTTCTTGCCGGAACTTCCTATTCCGGAAAAGGTTTAGATAAAAAAGAAGATTCCAAAGGCGGATCTGATATCTGGTTAATCCGTATCAATGAATTCGGGGATGGATTATGGCAGAAAACACTCGGAACTTCTTCTGATGAAGAAGCAAGATCTGTTATTCAAACAACTGATCTCGGATTCTTTGTAGCCGGAAACGTCCAGAACTCAGCTAAAGGGTATGGTTCCAAAGATGTCTTGGTTGTAAAGCTTGATAAGAATGGGAAAGAATTATCTCAATCCATTGTAGGAGGCAAAGGTCTGGATGAAGTAGAGAAAATGATCCCCACGAAAGATGGAGGAGCTTTGTTGGGAATTTATTCCAGAAGCAATATTGGAGGATCAAAAAAGACCGAAAATTATGGCGAAGGAGATTACTATATCATCAAGCTGGATAAAACCGGGAAAGTAGAATGGGAAAAGAATTTTGGTGGAAAAGGAGATGATCACATCAGAACACTGGCATTGACATCAGCAGGCTATTTGATTGGTGGCGAATCCAGGTCTGAAAGATCAGGAAATAAAACTGCAGGCATTGAAGAAGGAACCGATCTATGGCTTATTTCATTGAACGAAAGAGGGGAAGAAATCTGGCAGAAATCCTACAATTTTGGGAACCGTGATATTCTGATGGGAACAAGTGTTATTCAGAGCCAGGATCGGGGAGCCAAGAACCAAGATGTAACCAAAGGAATTCTATTGGGTGGTTATACCCAGGCAGAAGGAAGAATTGAGACTGATGATGAAACTTTTTGGATGCTCTATCTTAACTCTGATGGAAACGAACAGTGGAGAAAGCATGTTAAGGGAGAATCTAGAAAAAGAGAAGAAAGACTTT